>Ga0222419_100008_pt1 | contig 841503 bp, 784 predicted proteins | sample 1B20Ametagenome_FD_182474 | JGI IMG/M metagenome (GOLD analysis project Ga0222419, IMG submission 182474) | Enriched microbial communities from leaf-cutter ant dump, University of Wisconsin, Madison, United States - 1B20A (version 2) | ecosystem: Environmental > Terrestrial > Nest > Insects... | reverse complement strand
TCCGGCTTCCTTCAGACTCGCAGTCGCCCGCGAAACCCTTGCCATTGGCTAACTCTTCCCCTTGTCGGGCGAGTAAGGGACTTGCACCCTCTAGTGGGTGCGCCCTGCCGGGCGCACAAAAAGAAAACGGGCGGTGCCTCTAAAGGCATCGCCCGTCGTTCGGCCGCGATGGCGCGGCGCGCCCGCATCACATCATGCGGGCCTGGTACAGATCGGCCACGGTGGCGGGCTCGTCGGCGTCTCCGCCGCCGGGCCCCTGGTCCACGCGTTCGCGCAGTTCCTTGCCCGGCTTGAAGTGCGGGACCAGCTTGGCCGGCACGTGCACTTTTTCGCCGGACTTCGGATTGCGCCCCACGCGCGGCTGGCGCCGCGAGAGGGAAAAGCTGCCGAAACCGCGGATTTCGATGCGCTGGCCCTGGGCCAGCGCATCGGCCATCGCGTCCAGGACCGTCTTGACCGCAAAGTCCATGTCGCGGGCCGCCAACTGCGGATAGCGGCCCGCCAGCACGGCGATGAGTTCGGACTTGGTCAGGCCAGGCATCACTCGTCGCGCTGCTGGTCGAGCTTGGCCTTCAGCAGGGCGCCCAGGTTGGTGGTGCCCGAGGAGGCGCTGGCTTCGGTCATGCGCTGGATGGTTTCGGCCGTTTCGGCGTTGTCGCGGGCCTTGATCGACAGCTGGATCGAACGCGCCTTGCGGTCGATGTTGATGATCATGGCTTCGACCTGGTCGCCGGCGTGCAGGACCGTGGTGGCGTCCTCGACGCGGCCGGCGGAGATTTCCGAGGCGCGCAGGTAGCCTTCGACGTCCACGGACAGCGTCACGACGGCGCCCTTGGGTTCGACGGACTTCACGGTGCCCGACAGGACGGCGCCCTTGTCGTAGGTGGCCACGAAGTTGTTGAACGGATCGCCTTCCAGTTGCTTGACGCCCAGGGAGATGCGTTCCTTGTCGGTGTCGATGCCCAGCACCACGGCGTCGATCTCGTCGCCCTTCTTGAAGTTGCGCACGGCTTCTTCGCCGGTCTCGGACCAGGAGATGTCGGACAGGTGCACCAGGCCGTCGATGCCGCCGGGCAGGCCGACGAACACGCCGAAGTCGGTGATCGACTTGATGGCGCCGTGGACCTTGTCGCCGCGCTTGAAGTTGGAGGCGAAATCTTCCCAGGGGTTCGGGCGGCACTGCTTCATGCCCAGCGAGATGCGGCGGCGGTCTTCGTCGATTTCCAGGACCATGACTTCGACTTCTTCGCCCAGGGTCACGACCTTGCGCGGATCGACGTTCTTGTTGGTCCAGTCCATTTCGGAGACGTGCACCAGGCCTTCGATGCCGGCCTCGACTTCGACGAACGCGCCGTAGTCGGTCAGGTTGGTGACCTTGCCGAACAGGCGGGTGCCTTGCGGGTAGCGGCGGCCCAGGCCGATCCAGGGATCTTCGCCCAGTTGCTTGACGCCCAGCGAAACGCGGGATTTTTCCTGGTCGAACTTGAGGACCTTGGCTTCGATTTCCTGGCCCACCTGCAGCACTTCGGACGGGTGGCGGACACGGCGCCAGGCCATGTCGGTGATGTGCAGCAGGCCGTCGATGCCGCCCAGGTCCACGAACGCGCCGTAGTCGGTGATGTTCTTGACGATGCCCTTGACGATGGCGCCTTCGTGCAGCGTTTCGAGCAGCTTTTCGCGTTCCTCGCCCATGCTGGCTTCGAGCACGGCGCGGCGCGACAGCACGACGTTGTTGCGCTTGCGGTCGAGCTTGATGACCTTGAATTCGAGGGTCTTGCCTTCGTAGGGGGTGGTGTCCTTGACAGGACGCAGGTCGACCAGCGAGCCCGGCAGGAAGGCGCGGATGCCGTTGGTCATGACCGTCAGGCCGCCCTTGACCTTGCCGGTGATGGTGCCGTTGACCAGTTCGCCGGATTCCAGGGCCTGTTCGAGCTGCAGCCAGGCCGACAGGCGCTTGGCGCGGTCGCGCGACAGGATGGTGTCGCCGTAGCCGTTTTCCAGGGAATCGATGGCGACGGAGACGAAGTCGCCGCCCTGCACTTCCAGGTCGCCCTGGTCGTTCAGGAATTCTTCGAGGGGAATGTAGGCTTCGGACTTGAGGCCGGCGTTGACCACGACGAAATTGTGGTCGACGCGCACGACTTCGGCGGAGATGACCTCGCCGGAGCGCATGTTCTGATCCTTGATGCTGGCGGCAAACAGATCGGCGAAGCTTTCGCCGCCCAGGGCGGCTTCAGTGGTAAGGGTGGACATGAACGATAGATCCATACGCCCCGAGGGGCAATCATGACACGCCAGGCAAAACGCCCGGCGGAGTGAAAAAACATCCCGCCCGAAGAAAACGCCGGAATCGGCGCCCCGTCAGGCAGGCCCGCGTGCGGACCAGAGGTCCAGCACTTGACGCACCACGTCATCGATCCCTTGATGGGACGAATCCACGGTGACCGCATCCGCCGCCGCGATGAGCGGCGCATGCGCCCGACCCCGGTCTCGCGCATCGCGATCCCGCAGGTCTTTCAAAAGGTCGTCTAGGTTAGCAGAAAAACCCTTGTCCTTCAACTGCTTATGGCGCCGTTGCGCCCGCACCTCGACGCCCGCGTCGAGAAAGATTTTCAGGGAGGCGTCGGGAAAGACCACGGTGCCCATGTCGCGCCCGTCGGCCACCAGGCCCGGCGCCCGGCAGAAGTCCCGCTGGCGCGCCAGCAGCGCCTCGCGCACCGCCGGCCAGGCGGCCACGCGCGAAGCCAGGTTGCCGACGGCTTCCTGGCGGATCAGGCCGCCGACGTCCTCGCCGCCCAGGAGGATGGCATCCCCCTCGAAGCGCACGTCCAGGTGCCGCGCCAGCCGGGCCGCCTGGGCCTCGTCGGCGCCGTCGCCCCCCTCGCGCAGCACCGCCAGCGCGGTCAGGCGATAGAGCGCGCCGCTGTCCAGCACGTGCCAGCCCAGGGCCCGGGCCACCCGCTGGGCGATGGTGCCCTTGCCCGAGGCCGTCGGGCCGTCGATGGTGATGACCGGCGCGGTCCGCGACGCACCCGGATCCGCGTCGAGCAGGCGGCGGAAGTCCGCGAAATAGTCCGGATAGGTCTTGCTGACGCAGCCCGGGTCCAGGATGGTCACAGGCACGGGACCGAAGGCCGCCAGCGAGAAGCACATCGCCATGCGATGGTCGTCATAGGTGCGGATCTCGGCGGCGCGCCAGCCGTCGGCCGGCAGGGGATGCACGGTCAGGCTGTCGGCGTCGGATTCCACGCGCGCGCCCAGGCGGGCGAGTTCGGCGTGCATGGCGTCGATGCGGTCGGTTTCCTTGACCCGCCAGCTGGCGATGTTGCGCAGCCGGCAGGGGCCGTCGGCGTACAGGGCCAGCACGGCGGCGGTCATGGCGGCGTCGGGGATCAGGTTGAAGTCCCGGTCGAAGGCCTTCAGCCGTTCGCCTTTGGCCACCGCGCGGCCCCGCACCACCAGGGCGTCGGCCTCGCGTTCGACCCGCGCGCCCATGGCCTCGACCACCTCGGCGAAGGCCACGTCGCCCTGGATGCTGTCGCCGCCGACGCCTTCGATGCGGATCGGACCGCCGGCGATGGCGCCCAGCCCCAGGAAGTACGAGGCGGACGAGGCGTCGCCCTCGACCCGGTAGCGGCCCGGGGCGCGATAGCGCGCGTCGGCCGGGATGATGAAGCGTTCCCAGCCCTCGCGCCGCACGCGCACGCCGAAGCGTTCCATCAGGTTCAGAGTGATCAGGATGTACGGCCTGGAGATCAGCGGACCGTCCAGCTCGATGACCACGTCATGGCCGGCCCGGCGGGCCGCGACCGGCGCGGCCATCAGCAAGGCGGTCAGGAACTGGCTGGACACGGCGCCGCGCACCCGCACGGGCCGGCGCGCGTCCAGGCTGCCCCGGCCGATGCGCAGCGGCGGATAGCCGTCCTGGCCCTCGTACGCGATCTCGCAGCCCAGGCCCCGCAGCGCATCGACCAGATCGCCGATGGGCCGTTCGTGCATGCGCGGCACGCCGGAGAGGCGGTAATCGCCACCCATCATCGCCAGGACGGCCGTCAGCGGCCGGAAGGCCGTGCCCGCGTTGCCCAGGAACAGGTCGGCCTGTTTCCCCGGCCAGTCGGCCGTGCCGGACAGGCCCACCCGGTCCGCATCGGCCTGGCGCAGGTCCAGTCCCAGGGTCCGCAGGGCCGCGCGCATGACCCGCGTGTCGTCGGAATCCAGCAGGCCGTCCAGTTCGGTGTCGCCCTCGGCCAGCGCCGCCAGCAGCAGCGCCCGGTTGGAAATGCTCTTGGAACCCGGCAGCGTCACCGTGCCGCGCGCATGCGCGGCCGGTTCCAGGCGCAGGGAGGGTTCGCGCGCGTCGGCGGCGGTCGTGTTCATTGCATCTGGCTCCTGCCGCCCCAGAACCGGCGGGCGAGCGCCGCCTGTTCGAGCAGGGCTTCGAGCGCGGCGGGGTCGGGATCGCCTTCGAGGGTCGCCCGCAGCAGCCGCAGCGCCTGGTCGAAATCGTCCAGTTCGCGCAGCACCGCCGCCCGGTTGGAAAGAAAGATGTCGCGCCAGACCTCGGCGGAGCCCGCCGCGATCCGGGTGAAGTCCCGGAACCCCGTGCCGGCCAGGTTCAGGCGCGTGTCGGCGTCTTCGGCCCGGACGACCCCGGCCATGTAGGCGGCCGCCAGGAAATGCGGCACGTGGCTGACGGCCGCCAGCGCCCGGTCGTGGGCCTCGGGCGTCATCAGCGAAATGCGCGCGCCGCAGGCCTCCCAGATCCGGATCAGGCGATGCTGCAGCAGGCCGGGGGTGTCCTCGAACGGGGTCAGCACGACCTTGCGGCCGTGGTACAGCATGGGGTCGGCCGCCTCGGGGCCGGTCATTTCCGACCCCGCGATGGGATGGCCGGGGATGAACTGCGCGCAGCGGTCGCCCAGGATGTCATGCGCCAGGGCGGCCACGTCGGCCTTGGTGCTGCCCGCGTCGGTGACCAGGGTGCCGGGGCGCAGGATCGGCGCCAGGTCCCGCAGGACCGGCGCCATGGCGCCCACCGGCGTGGCGAGGAAGATCAGGTCGGCCTCGGCCGCCGCCTGCTCCAGGTCGGCGATCTCGTCGATCAGGCCCAGGGCGCGCGCGCGTTGCAGCGAGGCCGGGTTGCGCCCCACCCCCAGCACGCGGCCCGCCTGCCCCACCCGGCGCAGGGCCGCCGCGAACGAGCCGCCGATCAGCCCCGTGCCGACGACGGCCAGCACGGGGACGAGCGGCATCGCCGAGGAGTCCGACGGCTGGCTCATGCCCCGAGCACGTCCTTCAGGGCGTCGAGGAGACGGGCGTTTTCCTCGGGCAGGCCGATGCTGACCCGCAGGTGTTCGGGCAGGCCGTCGCCGGCCACGGGCCGCACGATGACGCCCCGGCGCAGGAGTTCGCCGTTCACGCGCGCGGCGTCGCCCACGCGCACCAGCACGAAATTCGTGTGGCTGGGCACGAAATCCAGGCCCAGGGCGGCGAAGCCGTCCTGCAGCTGCGCGCGGCCCGCCCGGTTCAGGGCGTAGGTCCGGGCCAGGAAATCGGCGTCGTCCAGGGCGACGCGCGCGGCGAGCTGGGCCAGGACGTTGACGTTGAAGGGCTGGCGCACCCGGTTGAGCAGGTCCGTCAGCGCCGGCTGCGCCAGCGCGTAGCCGACCCGCAGCCCGGCCAGGCCGTAGGCCTTGGAGAAGGTGCGGGTGACGATCAGGTTGGGGAATTCGCGCACCCACTGCGTGCTGTCCGCGCGTTCCTCGGGATCCAGGTATTCGTCGTAGGCCTCGTCCAGCAGGACGGCGACGCGGTCCCCGTGCCGGGCCCGGACGGATTCCAGGAAGGCCCGCACGCGGGGGCCGGACAGGTGGGTGCCGGTGGGATTGTTCGGGTTGGCGATGAACACCAGCCGCGTGTCGTCGGCGATCGCCGCCAGCATGGCGTCCAGGTCGTGGCCGTAGTCGCGCGCCGGCACCATCAGGTGGCGGGCGCCCCGGGCCTGGGTGCTGAGCCGGTAGACCACGAAGGCGTGCTGCGCGTAGACGGCCGACGTGCCCTCGTCCAGCAGCGCCAGGGAAGCGAGTTCCAGCAGGTCGTTGGACCCGTTGCCCAGGGTGATCCAGTTCGCCGGCACGCCGTGGCGCGCCGCGAGGACCGCCTTCAGGTCGAAGCCGTTGGCGTCCGGATAGCGGCCGTGCAGCGCGCCGGCGGCCTCGGCGAGCGCCGCGCGCACGCGGTCCGAGCAGCCCAGCGGATTCTCGTTGGAGGCCAGCTTGATGATGCCGTCCGGGTCCAGCCCGTATTCGCGGGCGAGTTCCTCGATCGGCTTGCCGGCCTGGTAGGGGGCGATGGCCCGGACGTGGGCGGGCGCCAGGATGTCTGTCATGAAGCGGACCTCATTGCCGGGGATAGGACCCCAGCACCTTGAAGAAGGCGACCTGCTGGCGCAGTTCGGCCAGGGCCTGGGCGACGGGCTCGTCGTCCCGGTGGCCCAGCAGATCGACGTAGAAATAGTATTCCCACTGCCCGGTGCGGGCGGGGCGCGACTCGAAGCGCGTCATGGACACGCCGTGCCGGGACAGCGGCGCCAGCATGTCGTAGACCGCGCCGGCGCGGTTCGGCACCGCCAGGACCAGGCTGGTCTTGTCGCGGCCGGTGGGCCCGGCGTCGCGCGGCCCGACGGCCACGAAGCGGGTCTGGTTCTGGGGGTCGTCCTGGATCCCGCTGGCCACGGCGCTCAGCCCCCAGGCGGCGGCGGCCGCGTCCCCGGCGATCGCCGCACAGGCGGGGTCTTCCGAGGCCATGCGCGCCGCCTGGGCGTTGCTGGCCACGGGCAGGCGTTCCAGCCCCGGATGGTTGCGGCTGAGCCAGGCCTGGCACTGTGCCAGGGCCTGGGGATGCCCCAGCACCCGGGTGACGCCTTCCAGCCCGCCGGTCAGGGTGAGCAGGTTGTGGTGGATGCGGATGGTGCGCTCGCCCAGGACCTTCAGCGAGGAATTCAGCAGCAGGTCCAGGCTGCGGTTGACGGCGCCTTCGGTGGAATTTTCCACCGGCACCATGCCGACGTCCGCCTGGCCGGCCTCGACGGCGCGGAAGACCTCGTCGAAGGACTCGCAGCGCAGGCCGGTGATGGCATGGCCGAAATGCTCGTAGGCCGCCTGTTCGGAAAACGAGCCCTGCGGCCCCAGGAAGGCGGCGGTCAGCACGCTTTCCAGGCCCCTGCAGGTGGAGATGATCTGGCGCCAGATGGCGGCGACGGCTTCTTCCGGGATCGGCCCGGGGTTGTCCGACTGCAGGCGCCGGATGATCAGGGCCTCGCGCTCGGGCTTGAGGATCGGCCCGGCGGCGTCGAAGGCCTTCTTGACCTCGCCGACTTCCAGGGCCGCCCGGGCGCGCTGGTTGAGCAGGTCCAGGATCCGCGTGTCCAGCGCGTCGATGCGCTCGCGCAGGGGCTCCAGCCTGGACTGGAGGGTGTCATCCGCCATGGCGGGCCTCGAAGTCCTTGAGGAAGCCGATCAGGGCCCGCACGCCTTCCATGGGCATGGCGTTGTACAGCGAGGCCCGCATGCCGCCCACGGCCTTGTGGCCCTTCAGCGCCAGCAGCCCGGCGGCCTCGGATTCGGCCAGGAAGGCGGCGTTCAGCGATTCGTCGCGCAGGAAGAACGGCACGTTCATGCGCGAACGACAGGCCGGCGCGATGCGGTTTTCATACAGGTCGGAGCCATCCAGGTAGTCGTACAGGGCGCGCGACTTGGCCTCGCTGGCGGCATCCATCGCCGCCACCCCGCCCTGGCGCAGCAGCCACTTGAAGACCAGGCCCGCCACGTAGATGGCGTAGGTCGGCGGCGTGTTGAACATGGACTGGGCGCCGGCCACGTTGGCGTAGTCGAACACCGAGGGGCAGTGCGGCAGCGCGTGGCCGATCAGGTCCTTGCGCACGAAGGTCAGCGTCACCCCGGCCGGGCCGGCGTTCTTCTGCGCCCCGGCGTAGACCATGCCCACCCGCGAGAAATCGATAGGCCGGGACAGGATGTTGGACGACATGTCCGCCACCAGCGGCACGTCGGGCGCTCCCAGGGCGGCCATGTCGGGCATGACGGGCTGTTCGACCCCGCCGATGGTCTCGTTGGCGCACAGGTGCAGGTAGGCCGCGTCGCGGCGGACCCGCCATTCCGGCTGCGCCGGCAGCCAACACCAGGCGCCGTAACGCCGGCCGTCGACGACGGTCTCGGATTCGGCCGTGGCGGCGACGGCGATGTCGCCGTAGCGCGCGGCTTCATTGAAGGACTTGCGCGCCCAGTGGCCGCTCAGCACGTAGTCCGCCCGGCCCAGGCCGGCGCGGCCGATCAGGTTCAGCGGCACGATGGCGTTCTGGGCCGACGCGCCGCCCTGCATGAAGAGCACCTCGAAGTCGTCCGGCACCGACAGCAGGGCGCGCAGGTCGGCCTCGGCCTCGTCGCGGATGCGGCTGTAGTGCTTGCCGCGATGGCTCATTTCCATGACCGAGGTGCCGCTGCCGCCCCAGTCGCACATTTCGGCGGCGGCCTGCTGCAGGACTTCGAGCGGCAGGGTGGAGGGACCCGCGGCGAAATTCCAGGGGCGGTTCATGCTTGATCCTCGTCGGTTTGCGATTCATCTCCGCCGCCGGCCGCGGGTCCGCCGTCGGCCCCGCCTTCGGACGATTCCGGAGCGGCCTCGGCGGCCTCGGCCTCGTCCTCGTCGGCATCGCTTTCGACCACGCGGCGCACCCCGGACAGCTGGCTGTCCTCGTCCACGTTGATCAGCGTGACCCCCTGGGTGGCGCGGCCCATCTCGCGGATTTCGGAAACCCGCGTGCGCACCAGCACCCCGCCGGTCGTGATCAGCATGATCTCGTCCTCGGGCTGCACCAGCACGGCGCTGACGACCTTGCCGTTGCGCGCCGAGGTCTGGATGGCGATCATGCCCTTGGTGCCGCGCCCGTGGCGCGTGTATTCGACGATGGACGTGCGCTTGCCGTAGCCGTTCTCGGTGGCCGTCAGCACGCTCTGGGTCTCGTCTTCCGCCACCAGCAGGGCGATCACGGTCTGGCCGTCTTCCAGCGACATGCCGCGCACGCCGCGCGCCGTGCGGCCCATCGGGCGCACGTCGTTCTCGTCGAAGCGCACGGCCTTGCCGGCGTCCGAGAACAGCATCACGTCGTGCTGGCCGTCGGTGAGCTCGGCGCCGATCAGGAAATCGCCCTCGTCCAGGCCGACGGCGATGATGCCGGCCTTGCGGGGATTGGAGAAGTCCGACAGCGGGGTCTTCTTGACCGTCCCGCGCGAGGTGGCCATGAAGACGTAGTGGTCGTCGCTGAAGGCCTTGACCGACAGCACCACCGTGATGGTCTCGCCGTCGACCAGCGGGAACATGTTGACGATGGGCCGGCCGCGCGAATTGCGCGAGCCCTGGGGCACTTCCCAGACCTTGAGCCAGTAGACGCGGCCCCGGTCGGAGAAACACAGCAGGTAGTCGTGCGTGTTGGCGATGAAGAGCTGGTCGATCCAGTCGTCTTCCTTGGTGGCGGTGGCCTGCTTGCCGCGGCCGCCGCGCTTCTGCGACCGGTATTCGGACAGCGGCTGGCTCTTGATGTAGCCGCTGCGCGAAAGCGTCACCACCATGTCCATGGGGGTGATGAGGTCCTCGGTCTCGAGCTCGGTGGCGTTGTATTCGATTTCCGAACGGCGCCGGTCGTTGCTGGCGTTGGAGAATTCGGCGCGGATCGCCTGGAGTTCGTCGCCGATGATCGCGGTGACCCGTTCCGGACGGGCCAGGATGTCCAGCAGGTCGGCGATGGTGTCCATGATCTCGCGGTATTCGCCGACGATCTTGTCCTGCTCCAGGCCGGTCAGGCGCTGCAGGCGCATGTTCAGGATTTCCTGGGCCTGGACCTCGGACAGGCGGTACTGGCCGTCGGCCTGCAGGCCGAACTGCGCGTCCAGGCCTTCCGGCCGGTAGGCCGCGCGCCCGCCCGAGGCGACGTTGCCGTCGGCGCGTTCGAGCATTTCGCGCACCAGGGACGAATCCCAGCTGCGATCCATCAGGGCCTGGCGCGCCACCGGCGGGGTGGGCGCCGCCTTGATGATGGCGATGAAGTCGTCGATGTTGGCCAGGGCCACCGCCAGGCCTTCCAGCACGTGGCCGCGCTCGCGGGCCTTGCGCAGCTGGAAGATGGTGCGGCGGGTGACGACCTCGCGGCGGTGCTGGAGGAAGTACTGCACCATCTGCTTCAGGTTCAGCAGGCGCGGCTGGCCGTCGACCAGCGCCACCATGTTCATGCCGAAGGTTTCCTGCAGCTGGGTGTTCTTGTAGAGGTTGTTCAGGACGACCTCGGGGACCTCGCCGCGCTTGAGCTCGATGACCAGGCGCATGCCGTCCTTGTCCGATTCGTCGCGGATGTCGGAGATGCCCTCGATCTTCTTTTCGTTGACCAGTTCGGCGATGCGTTCCTGCAGGGATTTCTTGTTCACCTGATAGGGGATGGCGTCGACGATGATGGCCTGGCGGTTGCCGCGTTCCATGTCCTCGAAGTGGACCTTGGCGCGCATGACCACCCGCCCGCGCCCGGTGCGGTAGCCTTCGCGCACGCCGGCCATGCCGTAGATGATGCCGCCGGTGGGGAAGTCCGGCGCGGGGATGCGCTCGATCAGTTCGTCGATGGTGCAATCGGGATTGCGCAGGCAGTACAGGCAGCCTTCCACGACCTCGGACAGGTTGTGCGGGGGGATGTTGGTCGCCATGCCCACCGCGATCCCGGCGCTGCCGTTGACCAGCAGGTTCGGCAGGCGCGAAGGCAGCAGCAGGGGCTCCTGTTCGCTGCCGTCGTAGTTGGGGCCGAAGTCCACGGTTTCCTGGTCGATGTCGGCCAGCAGTTCATGGGCGATCTTCGACAGCCGGACCTCGGTGTAGCGCATGGCCGCCGCGTTGTCGCCGTCGATCGAGCCGAAGTTGCCCTGGCCGTCGACCAGCATGTAGCGCAGCGAGAAATCCTGGGCCATGCGCACGATGGTGTCGTACACCGCCGAATCGCCGTGGGGGTGGTATTTACCGATCACGTCCCCGACGATGCGCGCGGATTTCTTGTAGGCGCGGTTCCAGTCGTTGTTCAGCTCGTGCATGGCGAACAGCACCCGCCGGTGCACGGGCTTGAGCCCGTCGCGCACGTCCGGCAGGGCCCGCCCCACGATCACGCTCATCGCGTAATCCAGGTAGCTGCGCCGCATTTCGTCTTCGAGCGAAATGGGCAAGGTCTCTTTGGCGAAAGAATCCATGGCGTATCCGAAAAACCTTCAGGCTTGAATGACTGGACCGAACGGAGCACGGGCCAATCGGTGATTCTATCATTCGCTCCAGGGTCCCTGGCCGGCCGGGCGGAACCGGCATCCGATCCGCCGGGCCGCCACCGATGTTGCGAAAAGCCTACACCCGGCCGCATCCATTCGCGTAAAACAGTCCCAGAGGGCGCGCGAAGGGATTTGTGCTTAACCCGGCGGGGGAAATGCCTTAAGATTTCGCCTAACACGCATGAAACCCAGCGCAACTCTGAGCATTCCAACTCGACATTGCTATACTGGAAGCGTTCTTTCGATATGCGGCGGGGGTTCGCTGCGGTCACTTTCAAGCATCATGCTCAAACGAGGAGAAACATGAACAAACCCTCCAAAATCGCTATTGGACTCGCCATCGCTGCCATGGCCGCCGTCGGCACCGCCTCGGCGTCCGACAACTGGACCAACGTGGACGGTCATGTCTGGAAAGACGCGAGCGGCCAGAACTGCTGGCGTGATGCCTTCTGGACGCCGGCCACCGCCGCCGAAGGCTGCGGCAAGCCCGTCGCCGAAGCGCCCGTCGTCGCCCCGACCGCCAGCAAGGTCGTCCTGAACGCCGACACGTTCTTCGACTTCGACAAGGCCACCCTGAAGCCCGAAGGCAAGCAGGTCCTGGATCAGGTCGCCCAGCAAGCCGGTTCGGTCAACCTGGAAACGGTCATCGCCACCGGCCACACCGACTCCATCGGCACCGAAGCCTACAACCAGAAGCTGTCCGAGCGCCGCGCCAACACGGTCAAGCAATACCTGATCAGCAAGGGCGTGCCCGCCGACCGCATCTACGCCGAAGGCAAGGGCGAACTGCAACCCGTCGCGTCCAACAAGACCCGCGAAGGCCGTGCGCAGAACCGTCGCGTGGAAATCGAAATCGTCGGTACCCGCAAGTAATTCCGCAGGCCGCACGAAGCCGCCGCGCCCCCCGCGCGGCGGCTACAATAGGGCTCCGTTCGACGGAGCCCTATTCATTTCTGGATTCCCCTGGAGCCCGCCCCATGCACGCAGCCAACGCCGACCCGGCGGAACTCGACAAATTCAGCGCCTTCGCCTCCAGCTGGTGGGACCCCCAGGGCGAACTGAAGACCCTGCACGACATCAATCCCCTGCGCCTGGACTGGATCCGTACCCAGGCCGGCTCGCTGGACGGCCTGCGCACGCTGGACGTCGGCTGCGGCGGCGGCCTGCTGGCCGAGGCCATGGCGGCCGAGGGCGCCCGGGTCACGGGCATCGACCTGGCCAAGCAGTCCCTGCAGATCGCGCGCCTGCACGGCCACGAATCGGGCATCCAGGTCCAGTACGAATGCGCCAGCGCCGAGGACTACGCGCAACAGCAGGCCGGCCAGTTCGATCTCGTCACCTGCATGGAACTGCTGGAACACGTGCCCGATCCGGCCTCGGTCGTCGGCGCCTGCGCCCGGCTGGTCCGCCCGGGCGGCCTGGTGTGCTTCTCCACCCTGAACCGCAATCCGAAATCCTTCCTGCTGGCCATCGTGGCGGCCGAATACCTCATGCGCATGGTGCCCCGGGGCACCCACAGCTACGAACAGTTCATCACTCCCAGCGAACTGGCCGCCGCCGCGCGCGCGGCGGGGCTGGAGGTCGTCGGGCTGTCCGGCATGGGCTACCAGCCCCTGACCCGGCGCTACAGCCTGACGCCGGACACCGGCGTCAACTACCTGATGGCCGCGCGGCGCCCGGAATGACCGCGATGCGCCGACTCGTCCTGTTCGATTTCGACGGCACCCTGGCCGATACGGCGCCCGACCTGGCCGCCGCCGCCAACCGCCAGCGCCACTACCGGGGCCTGCCCCCCCTGCCCTACGAAACCCTGCGCCCGTACGCCTCGCACGGGGCGCGCGGCCTGCTGAAGGCCGCCCTGGACCTGGACGCCCAATCCGGGGAATACGAAGCCGCCCGGCAGCGGTTCCTGCGCGACTACGCCGAGGCCATGCTGGTGCGCACCCGGCTGTTCCCGGGCATTCCGGAACTGCTGGACCTGCTGGGCGGACAGGCCTACGGCTGGGGCATCGTGACCAACAAGGTCGAATCGCTGGCCCTGCCCATCGTGCGCCACCTGGGCCTGCAGGACCGCTGCCTGGTGACGGTGGGCGGAGACACCACCCCCCACACCAAGCCGCACCCGGAACCGTTGCTGCACGCCGCCCGACAGGCCGGCGTCGCGCCCGAACGCTGCATCTACATCGGCGACGACGAACGCGACATCGTGGCCGGCCAGTCGGCCGGCATGGCGACCGTGGCCGCCGCCTACGGCTATTGTTCGCTGGACGACCCGGCCCGCTGGGGCGCCGACGCCATCGCCGACACCCCCGAAGCCCTCTGGCCCCTCATCGAACGCTGGGCCGGGGGAGGCCTGACCCCGCGGCCGTGAACAGCACGTCGGTCGAGGAATTCAGCGCCGTCTCGGCGGAATCCTGCAGCACGCCGATGATGAAGCCCACCCCGACGACCTGCATCGCCAGGTCGTTGGAAATGCCGAACAGGCTGCAGGCCACCGGAATCAGCAGCAGCGACCCGCCGGCCACGCCGGACGCCCCGCAGGCGCAGACCGCCGCCACGAGGCTCAGCAGCAGCGCCGTGGGCAGGTCCACGACCACGCCCAAAGTATTGACCGCCGCCAGCGTCAGCACCGTGATGGTGACGGCGGCCCCGGCCATGTTGATGGTGGCGCCCAGGGGAATGGACACGGAGTAGGTGTCCTCCTCCAGGCCCAGCTTGCGGCACAGGGCCATGTTGACCGGGATGTTGGCCGCCGAACTGCGCGTGAAGAAGGCCGTGACGCCGGATTCGCGCAGGCAGGTGAAGACCAGCGGATAGGGATTGGTCCGCAGCCGCAGGAACACGATCAGCGGATTGACCACCAGCGCCACGAACAGCATGCAGCCCAGCAGCACCGTCAGCAGGCGGGCGTAGTCCAGCAGCGCGCCGAAGCCGGTCTCGGCCATGGTCGAGGCGACCAGGCCGAAGATCCCGATCGGCGCCGTGCGGATGACCACCTTGACGATGTACGACAGCCCCACCGACAGGTCCGCCATGACGCCCTTGGTGGATACGCCGGCGTGGCGCAACGCGATGCCCAGGCCGATGGCCCAGGCCAGGATGCCGATGTAGTTGGCCTCGGCCAGGGCGCGCACGGGATTGTCCACCACGCTCAGCAGCAGATTGCGCAGGACCTCGACCACGCCGCTGGGCGGGTTCAGCGCGGCCTCGCCCAGCTGCAGGCGGATGGTCAGGGGGAACATGAAGCTGGCCGCCACCGCGACCACCGCCGCCGCGAAGGTGCCGACCAGGTACAGGGCCAGGATCGGTCCCAGCCGCGCCTGGGCGCCCCGCTGGTGGTTGGCGATCGAGGCGGCCACCAGCACGAAGACCAGGATCGGGGCGATGGATTTCAGCGCCGTGACGAACAGGCCGCCCAGCAGGCCGGCGGCCCGGGCCGCGTCCGGCGAGGCGAGCGCCAGGACCACGCCGGCGACCAGGCCGGCCAGGATCTGCGTCACCAGGCTGCCGTTGCTGACGAACTGGAGCAAGGGGTTGGGTTTCGGGACGTTGGACGTCATCAGGGCACTCCGTGAAGATCCGCCGGGACCCGCACCCGGCGGGAGGGCCCCTGGATTCCGGAGCCCCCCTTGAAAATGGGCGCCATTCTAGCACCGCGGCATCGGCGGCCCGGCGAGCCGATACAATGAAACCTTGTCGCGCGACAAGGCCCGCCGCATCCGCGGAAATGCCGGCCCGGCAGGTCATCTTCACGCAATCCGAAGGAATTCCATGGCTTCACACACGATCCGCGTCGGCATCGCCGGCTACGGCAACCTTGGACGCGGCGCCCTGGCGGCCCTGGCGCGCTGCCCCGACATGCGGCCGGCCGGCGTCTTCACGCGCCGCGATCCGGCCTCGCTGCGCCTGCCCGAGCCGTCGGTGCCGGTCCTGCCCCTGGACGAGGCCGCCGCGCATCGCGACGCCATCGACGTCATGATCCTGTGCGGCGGCTCAAAGGACGACCTGCCCGCCCAGGGCCCCGAGCTGGCCCGGTCGTTCACGACGGTGGACAGCTACGACACCCACGCCCGGATTCCTCGATACTTCGACGCCGTCGACGCCGCCGCCCGCGCGCACGGCAACCTGTCCATCATCGCGGTGGGCTGGGACCCGGGCCTGTTTTCCATCAACCGCCTGATGGGCGAGGCCATCCTGCCGGACGGCGCCACCTACACGTTCTGGGGCAAGGGCCTGAGCCAGGGGCATTCCGACGCCATCCGGCGCGTGCCGGGCGTGCGCGCCGGAGTGCAGTACACGATCCCCGTCCCCGAGGCGGTCGCGCGCGTGCGCGCCGGCGAACAGCCGTCGCTCTCGGCCCGCGAAAAGCACCGGCGCGAATGCCACGTGGTGCTGGAACCGGGCGCCGACGCGCGCGCGGTCGAACGGGCCATCGTCGCCATGCCGGACTACTTCGCGGACTACGACACCACGGTGCGCTTCATCGACGAGGCCACCCTGGCCCGCGAGCACGCCGGCATGCCGCACGGCGGCTTCGTGATCCGCAGCGGCCGGACGGGCGCCGCCGAGCGCCAGGCGATGGAATTTTCCCTGAAGCTCGACAGCAACCCGGCGTTCACGTCCAGCGTGCTGGTGGCCTACGCGCGCGCCGCCTGGCGGATGAGGGCCGCCGGGGAAACCGGCGCCCGCACCGTCTTCGACGTGGCGCCCGGCCTGCTGTCGCCCCGGTCCCCCGAGGCCCTGCGCGAGGCGCTGCTGTAGACCGTCCGGGGATCGCCTCAGATCATCGGCAGGAAGGACGGGCGCGGCCCCCGCGGAAAGGCCGCGTCCAGCCGCGCCACGTCGGTCGCCGTCAGCCGCAGGCCGCCCGCGCCGGCATTGTCCCCGGCATGCTCCGGACGCGAGGCCTTGGGGATCGCGAACAGCCCTTCTTCCCGGGTCAGGAAGGCCAGCGCCGCCTGGCGGGCCGTGGCGCCGTGCGCCCGCGCGACCTCGGCCAGCGCGCGGCCGCCCGCGGAATCCTCGTCCGGGAACGCGTCGTGCCCGAAGGGACTGTAGGCCACCACGGCCACGTCGTGGTCCCGGCACCAGGGGATGACGGCATGCTCGACGGCCCGTTCCTCCAGGTGATAGAGCACCTGGTTGCAGGCCAGCTTGCCGGGCCCCAGGACGGCCCAGGCCTCTTCCAGGTCGTCCACGTCGAAGTTGCTGACCCCGCAGGCGCGGATCTTGCCGGCGGCCTTCAGGTCCTCGAAGGCGCGGAAGGTCTCCTCCAGCGGGACGGAGCCGCGCCAGTGCAGCAGATACGCATCCAGGCGGTCCGTACCCAGGGCCTTCAGGGAACGCTCGCAGGCCTGGACGGCGGCCCGCCGCCCCGCGTTCGAGGGCAGTACCTTGGACACCAGGAACACCTCGTCGCGGCGCCCCCGGATGGCCTCGCCCACCAGCGATTCGGCCGCCCCCGAGCCGTACATCTCGGCCGTGTCGATGTGCGTCATGCCCAGGTCCATGCCGCGCCGCAAGGCGGCGACCGCCCCGGCCCGGTCGGCCGCCTGGTCGAGATACCAACTGCCCTGGCCCAGGACCGGCACCCGGCGCCCCGTGGCGCCGAACACGCGCATTTCCATATCGTCTCCTGAATTCCGGCCCGCTTGCCTAGGGCCGTCCCGCACACTACCATGCCAAAAACATCATTCAGGAGTCAACCATGAAGCCGTCTTCCTTCGACCGCAGGGATTTCCTGAAACTGGCGGGCGCCGCCGCCCTGCCCGGCCTGCCGGCCTGGGCGCGGGCCGCCGACGACGCCGCGGCCGCCCTCGCCGCCGCCCGGGCCGAAGGCAAGGCCACGTTCTTCGCCAACATCACGTCCGTGCAGCCCATCATGGACGCCTTCCACAAGGCGACCGGCATCCAGGGCGAATACACGCGGATCTCCAGCTCCAAGTTCATTCCCACCCTGCTGACCGAGGCCGCCGCCGGCAAGCTGTCGGCGGACGTGGTGCAGGCCCCCCTGCCCATGCTGGAACTCCTGAAGGCGCAGGGCATCCTGGCGCCCTACCGGTCCCCGGCCGCCCGGGGCTACCCGGACTGGGCGACGAAGGACGATCACATCACCCTGTTCGGGGTGGAATACGTGTCCTACCTGTACAACACCCAGCACGTCCAGGCCGCCGACGCGCCCAGGACCTACCAGGACCTGGCCGACCCGAAATGGCGCGGCCAGATCGTCATGGCCAACCCGTCCAGCCATGCCTCGACGATCTCCTGGCTGGTCGGTCTGAAGGAACAGGTCTTCGCCTCCGAGGACGAGTGGATGGGGTTCGTCAAGGCGCTGGCGGCCAACAAGCCCATGTTCGTGGCCTCGTTCGGCCCGACGCCGGCCCCCATCGAAAGCGGCGAAAAGCGCATCGCCATTTCCATGCCCAAGTACATCGTCACCAAGGCGCCCGCGCCGCTGGCCTGGGGCCCGAAGTCGGGCCCGCTGCTGGGCTCGGCCCGCGCCATCGCCGTCACGGCCCAGGCGCCCCGCCCGGCCGCCGCGCGCGCCCTCGTGGACTACTGGCTCAGCCGCCAGGCCATGTCGCTGCTGGCCCGGGACGTCGGCGAATACGTGCTGGCCCCGGGCGTGTATCCCCCGATTCCCGGCATCGACGAAGTCCGGGTCAAGGTCGTGCGCGACCTGTCCGACCAGGAACTGCAACGCTGGGGACGCGAATTCGGCAAACTGTTCGGCGCCCGCTGAGCCCGGCGGATGCCATGGAAATCCGCATCGCAGGCCTGTGCAAGACCTATCGGTCCGAGGGCCGCACCGTCGCCGCCCTGGACCACGTCGACCTGACCATCCCGGCCAACGAGATCTTCACCCTGCTGGGGCCCAGCGGCTGCGGCAAGACGACGCTGCTGCGCTGCATCGTCGGGCTGGAAACGCCCGACGCCGGCGAGATCCGCATCGGCGACGACATCGTCTGGTCGGCCGAACGCCGCATCGCCGTGCCCACCGAAAAGCGCGGCCTGGGCATGGTGTTCCAGACCTACGCCATCTGGCCGCACATGTCGGTCTTCGACAACATCGCCTATCCGCTGCAGGTGCGCGGCGCGCCCCGGGCGCGGATCCGCGAGAAGGTCGCCCAGGCGCTGGAATTCGTCCAGCTGCGCGGCGTCGAGCGGCAGCCCGCCACGCGCCTGTCGGGCGGCCAGCAGCAGCGCGTGGCCCTGGCCCGCGCCCTGGTGGCCGAACCGCGCGTCATCCTGTTCGACGAGCCCCTGTCCAACCTGGACGCCAAGCTGCGCGAGGAAACCCGCAAGCTGCTGCGCCGGTTCCTGGGCGAACTGGGCATCACCGCCCTGTACGTCACCCACGACCGGGTCGAGGCCCTGGCCTTGTCGCACACCATCGCCGTGATGCAGGCCGGGCGCGTGGTCGAGACCGGCACCCCGCAACACATGTACTTCCATGCGCGGCACCGCTACGTGGCGGATTTCATCGGCCGGGCCAACCAGTTCCCGGCCGTCGTCCGCAACCGGGAAAACGACTATACGCTGGCGCGCTGCGGCCTGGGCACGATCCACTGCCAGGCCCGCGACCTGCCCGAGGGCGCCGAGGCCACGCTGTGCATCCGCCCGGAATTCATCCGCATCACGCGCCACGAGGTCGGGCCGGGCTTCAACGTCATCGAGGGCACGATCGAATCCATGGAATTCGTCGGCGAGGTCTACGAGGCCGAGATCCGCGTCAACGACGAGCGGCTGCTGGCGCGCATCGACCCCGACGTCCGGGCCGCGCCGGGCGAGCGCGTCGAGATCCGCCTGGACCCGGCCCATTGCCTGCTGCTGAGCGCCTGAGGCGGAGCCCGTTCGCATGCCCCCCCGCTCCCAGTCGCGCCCCCTGAGCTGGACCCTCATCGTCCTGGTCGGCTTCCTGACCCTGTGCCCGGTCCTGATGCTGCTGCTGGGCAGCCTGTCCCAGGGGCTGACCGCCTTCGGCCAGTTCACCCTGTCGAAATACGTCCGCGCCTACACCGACCCGTACCTGTGGGACGTGACTTTCAACACGGCGGTGTTCGTGCTGAGCTCGTCGCTGCTGGCGACGCTGCTGGCGCTGTTCCTGGCCTACCTGAACACCCGCACCGACATCCCCGCCAAGCCGCTGTTCACGGTGCTGTCCATCGTCCCGATGATGATTCCGCACCTGCTGTTCTCGGCCAGCTGGGCGCTGCTGCTGAACCCCAGCAACGGCCTGCTCAACCAGGCGCTGCAGGGGCTGTTCGGCCTGGAATCGGCGCCGTTCGACATCTATTCTCTGTGGGGCATGACCCTGGTCGAGGGGCTGCTGAACATGCCCATCGCCTACCTGATCATCGCGCCCGCCATGGCCGCCTTCGACCCGTCGCTGGAAGAAGCCGCGCGGGTGTCGGGATCCAGCTGGATGCGCACCCTGCTGCGGGTCACCCTGCCGGTCCTGCGCCCCGCCATCCTGGCGGCCCTGGTCCTGGGCGTGGTGCGCAGCCTGGCGTCCTACGCCGTGCCCCGGGTCCTGGGCACGCCCGGCCGGGTGGACGTGCTGGCCACCTACCTGTACGACATGATTTCCACCGGCTTCGCCCCGGACTACGGCCAGGCCGCCGCCGTCGGCATGAGCGTGCTGTCGGCCTCCATCGCCCTGATCGTGCTCTACCGCGCCCTGACGGCCGAGGGCGAAAAATACGTCACGGTCTCGGCGCGCGGCTTCCGGCCCGGCCAGATCGAACTCGGCCCGATGCGGCGCCCGCTGGGCCTGGCCGTCGGGCTGCTGTGCCTGCTGATGGTCGTGCTGCCGGTGCTGGTGCTGCTGTACACCTCGCTGGTGCCCTACGTCATGCCGCCCGGCGCGCAGGCCTTCGCCGCCATGGACCTGCGGCACTGGATCGCCGTCTTCCACGAACCCGGCGCCCTGCTGGCGCTGCGCAACAGCCTGTTCCTGGCGATCGCGGGGGCCACGCTGGGCGTGGCGCTGTCCCTGGGCGTGGCCTACGTCGTCGTCAAGACGCGCGGCCCGCTGGCGACGCTGCTGGAAACGCTCAGCTTTCTGTCGTTCTCCTTTCCCGGCATCGTCATCGGCATTGGCTTCATGTGGTTCTTCGTGCAGACGCCGCTGTATTCCACGCTGACCGCCCTGCTGCTGGCCTACATCGCGGCCTACCTGCCCTACGGGGTCCGGCCCCTGGCCAGCGCCTTCGTGCAGATCCACGGCCACCTGGAGGAATCCTCGCTGGTCTGCGGGGCCGGCCGCCTGACCACCCTGCGGCGCGTCGTGATCCCGCTGCTGGTCCCGGGCATCGTATCCGCCTGGATCCTGATGGCGACCATGTTCCTGCGCGAGCTGACCGTGTCCGTGGTGCTGTCGCGCCCTGGCACGGAGGTCCTGGCCATCCAGATCCTGGGCTACGCCGACGACGGGCTCTGGGGCAAGCTGTCGGCCCTGGGCCTGTTCATGATCATGCTGTCCACGATCCTGGTGCTGTGCGCCCAGGCCACGGGCCGCGCCTTCCGGCGGCGCCAGGGGCTGTAGGGTCACCAGAGCCGGGCGACCCCGGCCGGCATCGGCTCCGCGCGCCCGGCGGATCCTTTCAGTGCAGGGTCCCGCCGTCCCCGGTGTCCGCGTCGGACGCGCCGCCGTCGGCGTCGTATTCGTCGACCCGCATGTCCGGCGCCCCCATCACCGCTTCCCAGCTGCGCTGCGGCAGGTAGGTCTGCAGGCGCGCGATGGCCTGGCGGATCAGGGCGTCGTGCAGTTCATGGCCGACGTTCGACGCCATGTCCAGGGTCGCGTCGCCCCCCAGCTCGGCCAGGTGGCCGTGGACCTGGCGCGCCTGGTCGACGGGCGCGACGCGATCCGCCGCGCCGTGCAGCAGGTGCAGGGTGGTCAGCATGGGCGCGGCCTGCGGCAGCGTGGCGAAGCGGGTGGAGAACAGCAGCGCCCGGCCGGCCAGCCCCGCGTCGGTGCACACGGCCTCCAGCGCCACGGCGGCGCCCTCGGAGAACCCCGCCAGGGCCGTCTGTTCGCCGTTCAGGCCGCGGCCGCGCTGCAGGGCGCGGATCTCGCCCGCCAGGGCGGCGCCCGCCTCGGCGACCAGGCCGACGTAGGCCTCGGCGTCCGGATCCGCCCGGGCGATCCAGCGCCGCGACGCGCCCGCGCCGAACGGCCCGTGCGGCTGGACGATCAGCGCCCGGGGAAACGCCTGGCGGATCGCCGCCACCAGGTCCAGCACCTGGTCCGGCGCGGCCGATTCGCCGTGCAGCACGACGAAAAGCTGCGCGGGTTCGCCCGAGGACGGTTCGATGATCAAGGGGTCGGGACGGAGATCGGACATGGGGAGTTCGGAGTCATCGGTTCGGGTTCGTCAGGCTGGGACCATTTTACAGTTGTCGCATCTCTCCACCTCCCGGCCTGCATGCCGGTCGGATTCGTCAGGCACAGAGCAGTCCGCAGGGACTGCTCTGTGTCCTGCCTCATCCCGCGAATCCGCCGTCGGCCAGGAAACGCCGCTCTTCGGGCGTGGTGTCGCGCCCGAGCGCGCCGTTGCGGTGCGGAAACCGTCTGAAGCGCCGGACGACGTCGCGATGTTCGACCGCCCAGTGCAGCGAACCCGGCACCTCGCGTTCATACAGGGCCACGGATTCCTCCTGGACGGCCGGGTCTTCGGCATGCATGAAGGGCAGGCAGACGAAGCCGCGCAGGGCGGGTTCGATCCGGTCCAGGAAGGCCAACGCGCGGCGCGCACAGGCCAGGGCCAGGCCGTCCGTGGCGAACATGTGGCCCGTGCCCCGGAAGGCGTTGCGGGGGTACTGGTCCAGCAGCAGGATCAGGGCCAGGGCCGATTCGGGCTGGTCCAGCCAGCCCTCCAGTTCGCCCCGCGCGGCGGCGAAATGGGCGTCCCGGAAGCGCTCGCGGAATTCGGCGTCGAAGGCGGCGTCCTTGGAAAACCACCGTCCGGGACCGGCCTCACGCCAGAAGGACACGACGGCGCGCGCCGCGTCGGGCAGAACGGCAGGCTTCGGGGCGGCGGCATGCGGCATGCGGATCTCCGGGAAACGATGGAATGCCCTACGGTACACCGATCCTTCTACAATCGCATCATCGACCACCCCGCCGAATCCACCATGTCCCTGTCCGACGATCTCGCCCCCTCCGGCGCCCTGCGCGCCTCCATCAACCTGGGCAACCCCCTGCTGGCCCGCCGCGACGCGGGCACCGGCGAGGTGTCGGGCGTGTCCGTGGACCTGGCCGGGGAACTGGCGCGGGAACTGGGCGTGCCGCTGGCACTGGCGGTGTTCGACAAGGCCGCCCAGTCGGTGGAAGCCGTCACCGGCCAGGCCGCCGACATCGGCTTCTTCGCCATCGATCCCAAGCGCGGCGAGGGCATCGCCTTCACCGCGCCCTACGTGCTCATCGAGGGCGCCTACCTGGTCCGCGCGGATTCCCCGCTGCGCGACAACGCCGAGGTCGACCAACCCGGCCATCGCGTCGTGGTGGGCCAGGGCAGCGCCTACGACCTGTATCTCAGCCGCCACCTGGAACGGGCCGAAATCGTGCGGGCGGAAAATTCCCAGCGCGTGGTGGACGACTTTCTGGCCGGCGGCCAGGAAGTCGCCGCCGGGGTGCGCCAGCAGCTCCAGGCCGACGCGGACCGGGTTGGCGGCGTGCGCCTGCTGCCCGGCCGGTTCATGGTGATCGAACAGGCCATGGGCCTGCCGAAATCGCGGCCGGCGCGGGCCGCCGCCGCGCTGGCCGACTTCGTCGAACGCTGCAAGGCGTCCGGCTTCGTGGCCCGGGCGCTGGCGCGCCACGGCATCCGGGGCGCCTCGGTCGCGCCATAGCCAACACGCCGGGCCCGCCCGGTGTCCGGGGTTCAGCCCCTGTCCGCGCCCCAGGCCCGCTGCGCCCGCCACTGGCAGTACCAGCCGTAGCCGCTCAGCAGCACGACCCCCGACACCACCAGCAGCGTCCCGCCCAGAAAGCCCGCACCCACCGGCTCACCCAGCAGCCAGGCGCCCAGGACCAGGCCAAACAGCGGCGTCAGAAAGGAAAATACGCCCAGGCGGGACGCCAGGTACTTGCGCAGCAGCCAGAACCAGACCAGATAGCTGAGAAAGGAGACGAACACCGACTGGAAGGCCAGGCTGGCCCAGACCAGCGGTGTCATGCGGAATTCCGTCTGCCCGAACAGGAACGACGCCACCAGCAGCCACGCCGCGCCCACCGCCAGTTGATAGATCAGGGTCTGGCTGGCCGGCAGCGCGGCCATCCGCGTCACCCGCACCACCACGGTGGTGGCGCCCCAGGCGGCCCCGCCCAGCAAGGCCAGCAAGTCGCCCCACAACATGGCGGCGCCCGCCGCCCGGGCGCCCTCGTCGCGCCACAGAAACGCCATCGCGATCCCGCCGAAAGCCAGGCCCACGCCCAGCCACTGCACGGCGGCCAGGCGCTCGTCGGGCAGTTTCCAGTGCAGCCCCAGCGCCGCGAAGATCGGTGCCGTGTACAGCATCACCACGGCATGGCCGGCCGAGGTATGGCGCAGGCCTTCGCCCAGAAACAAGAACTCCAGGGCATACAGGGACCCGGCCAGCAGCCCCGGCCGCCAGACATCCAGCATGCCGTCCAGGCGCTGGCCGCGCCAGGCCATGAACAGAAGCACCAGCACGCCCGCGACGACACTGCGCACGGCCATCTGGAACACGGGGGCGAAATCCAGGGCGGTGGCCTTGAGCGCGATCTGCTGCATGGCCCAAAGCAGGCACAGCACCAGCATCAGGCCGGAGGCCAGGCCGTCCATCGGCCGGCGGGATTCCATACGATTCACCCGGAAAATGAAAACCGCCATTGTAGGCCGCCACCCCCCGGTCCCGGGCGGACGCGCCGAGTCCCTGCCCCGCCCGGGGCTTTCCTGGCCGCGCCCCCGGCGCGGGTCTATGATGGTCCCCACCACAGTCCCAGGAGCCTCGCATCATGGATTCCCCGATGTATCCCCACCCCAGCACCGAACTGGCCAGGCGGCGCGCCGAACTCGCGCCCGAGGCCCTGTCCGCGTTCAAGGCCTTCAGCAGGGCCGTGTTCGCCCCCGGCGCGCTGGACGCGAAGACCAAGCAGCTGATCGCCGTGGCCGTGGCCCACGTCACCCAGTGCCCCTATTGCATCAAGGGCCACACCGAAGGCGCGGCCCGCGCGGGCGCGTCCGACGCGGAAATCATGGAAGCGATCTGGGTGGCGGCCGAAATGCGGGCGGGCGGCGCCTATGCCCATTCCACCCTGGCCCTGCAGACCCTGGCGGACCTGCCCGGACACAAGCCGGCCTGACGCGCCGCCGCACGGGGGGACGCCGAACGAAACCATCCTCCCGGCACGGCATGAAACGTTTTCCGGTCCCGCCGCATCCAATGCCGACGGTATTCTTTCAGGAGTTCACGTGGACACCCAGCTCCAGCACGATCCGGCGGCCGCGGACGACCTCGCCCTGATCGGCCGCGCGGCGGACGGCGACCTGGCGGCCTTCGAGGCCCTGATGCGCCGCCACAACCAGCAGCTCTACCGGGCGGCGCGCAGCATCCTGCGCGACGAGGCCGAGGCCGAGGACGCCGTCCAGGAAGCCTGGTGGAAGGCCTACGGGCACCTGCGGGACTTCCGCGCCGAGGCCCGGCCCGCCACCTGGCTGACGCGCATCGCCGTCAACGAGGCCCTGATGCGCCGGCGGCGAAACAGATCGCGCGAAGCCCTCATCCAATCCGCATACCAGGTTCCGCACGAACAGGACGCCATGCCGACGCACGATCCCGACACCGCCGCTCCCGCCGCCGACGGCCCCGACCAGACGGCCTGGCGCGCCGAACTGCGGCGCCGGCTGGAACAGCGCATCGACGAGCTGCCCGACCTCTACCGCACGGTCTTCATGCTGCGCGCCGTGGACGACATGCCGGCCGCCGAGGTCGCGGCCGTCCTGGGGCTGCCCGAGGCCACCGTGCGCGTGCGCTTCATGCGCGCCCGCCGCCTGCTGCAGGAAGCGATGCGGCCGGATTTCGACCCGCGCGCGGCGGGCGCGTTCTCGTTCGCCGGCCACCGCTGCGACCGCATCGTGGCCGGCGTCCTGGCCAGGGTGCGCGCGGCCGGCTGACACGGCCCGACGAACCGGCACGGCGGACCGGACCGCGCGCGGTCCCCGCCACCACAGGCGGGGACCGGCCTCCGGTCAATCGACCCGCCCCTGTTTCAGGATGGCCGCCACATCCGGAAAACCGGCCACGGCGGCCGGGGGCAGCCGCGCATCCGTATCGGCATAGGGACGCGCGGCACCCGCGTCCCCCACCACGATCCGCCCGACCATCCCCGCATGCTCGTGCGGCAGGCAGAAATAGTCGTAGACGCCGGGCGTGTCGAACACCACGGTGAAGGATTGCCCGGGCAGCAGGTAGTCCGAATTCCACGGCTTCGCGCCTTCCGGCATGCGCAGCGGCTTGCCGTTGGCCGGGTGATAGGCCGTGGAGGTATGGACGTTGCCGGCGTCCCGGTTGACCCAGCGCACGGACTGGCCCGGCCTGAGCAGCAGGCCCCGGGGCCGGAACCAGACCTCGGAGCCGGTCGGCGTGCCGGACATGCCGATCTCCAGGACTTCGCCGGCATCCGCCGGCCTCGGCAGGACGACCGCCAGCAGCAGGCCGCCGCCGGCGCCCAGCAGCAGCCGGCGGCGCGGGTCGTGCGCGGGCGCGCTCATTTCGCCACGCGGCTTTCCTGCGCGGCCGGCACGTTCCACAGCACGATGTGGATGTGCGGCTCGGCCACGCCGGGATGGCCCGCGTTGTACATGATGTCGACGTGGTCCACCTTCACGCCGGCCGGCACCTTCAGATCGTTCAGGTGCATGTCGGGCTTCATCAGCGACAGCGGGATCATGTAGGTGGTGTTCACCAGACGGCCATCGTGGTCGTAGCCCAGGAACGGCCCGGCCGGCAGCGTGGCGGGATCGACGAACAGCCGCCCCATGCCGGGGATGAAATCGGGCAGCTTCACCAGCGAACTGACCGCCTTGTAGGGGGCGGCCGGCGGCGCCTTCAGCGCCGACGCGCCGGCGGCCTGGACCGCGGGCGCGCCCAGGCCGAGCGCCGCGGCGGCCGCGGCGGCCGTCAGAAAGGAACGTGAGGACATGAGGATCTCCCGGTATGCGCGGCGGGAATCGCCGCGTCTCGCGCCATTGGATGCGCGCTCCGGAAGATCCGTTTCGCTGACGGGAATCCTGCGGGAAAGAGGATTTGAGCGATCGGGGACCCGGCGCGGATCAGGCCGCCTCGTCCTCGCACATCAGTTCGGGCAGGCCACGCAGGACGGCGCGCGCGTCCAGCGAACGCAACGGCACGCCCGCGTCGGCCGGAATGCGGCCGTCGACCTGCAGCATCTGGTAGCGCAGGCAGCAGACCCGCAGGAAGGAGGAAAAATTGCCGGTCTCGCCCCGGTATTCCAGCAGTTCGTCGTACAGGCGCTCGATCAGCTGGGTCACCCGCATGCCGTCGCGCCGCGCGATGTCCTCCAGCACCTGCCAGAACAGGTGTTCCAGGCGCACGCTGGTCGCCACGCCATGCAGGCGCAGGGAACGGGATTCGCTGTCGTAGGACCGGGGATTGGCCCGGATGAAGATTTCGCACATGGCGCAGGCTCCGGAACGGGCGCGGGACCCTGTGACTGTAGAGACGCCCGCCCGCGCCGCGCAAGAGGGAAATCCCCGACACCCCGGGCGGCGGGCGGCGGGCGGGTGACGCCCGCCCCGCGAACCGGCGCGTCAGTGCTGGATGCGCGTGCCCAGCACCGCCAGGAACTGGGCGATCCAGGCCGGATGCGCGGGCCAGGCCGGCGCGGTCACCAGATTGCCGTCCGTGTGCGCCTGGTCCACCGCGATGTCGGCGTACTGGCCGCCCGCCAGGCGGACTTCCGCCGCGCAGGCCGGATACGCGGAGCAGGTGCGGCCCCGGAGCACGCCGGCCGCCGCCAGCAGCTGCGCCCCATGGCAGATCGCCGCGATGGGCTTAGCGGCGCCGTCGAAGTGCCGCACGATGGCCAGCACGCGTTCGTCCATGCGCAGGTATTCGGGCGCGCGTCCGCCGGGGATCACCAGCCCGTCGTAGGCCGCCGCGTCCACCGCGTCGAAATCCCGGTTCACCGTGAAGCGATGCCCGGGCTTTTCACTGTAGGTCTGGGCGCCGTCGAAATCGTGGACGGCCGTGGCCACCCATTCGCCCGCCTTCTTGCCCGGACACGCCGCGTCGACCTCGTGCCCCACGGCCTTCAGCGCCTGGAACGGCACCATGACTTCGTAGTCCTCGACATAGTCGCCCACCAGCATCAGCAATTTCTTCGCCATCGTTCGTCTCCTGTTCCGAATGACCCCGGGCCGATCCCCGGGCCATGGATGCCGGATGCCGAATCCCGCATCCGGACACCGTATCCGTTCATTGTGGCCCTCCGGGCCCGCGCCCGGGTGGTATTCCCATACCGCCGCGCGCCGGGGCGCGGACCGGCCGGACGGGCTCCGGATGAATGCGCTTGACAATGTTACTGACCGGTACGTACCATATGCCATCCAAAACGGACTCACCAGTCACTCGGGAACCTTCCATGCCCACCCTGTTCGACCCGCTCCAGCTCGGCGACCTGTCGCTGCCCAACCGCATCATCATGGCCCCCCTGACCCGCTGCCGGGCCGAACCCGGGCGCGTCCCCGGCGACCTGATGGTCGAATACTACCGGCAGCGCGCCGGCGCCGGCCTGATCATCAGCGAAGCCACGTCCGTCACCCCGATGGGCGTCGGCTACCCCGACACCCCGGGCATCTGGTCCGACGCCCAGGTCGAAGGCTGGAAGAAGGTCACCGCCGCCGTGCACGAGGCGGGCGGACGCATCGTCCTGCAGCTCTGGCACGTGGGCCGCATCTCCGACCCCCTGTACCTGGACGGCGCGACGCCGGTCGCCCCCAGCGCCATCCGGCCCGCCGGCACCGTCAGCCTGGTGCGCCCCAAAAAGGCCTACGTCACGCCCCGCGCCCTGGACGCCGAGGAAATCCCCGGCATCGTCCAGGCCTACCGGAAAGGCGCTGAAAACGCCCGGGCCGCGGGCTTCGACGGCGTGGAGATCCACGCCGCCAACGGCTACCTGATCGACCAGTTCCTGCAAAGCGGCACCAACCGGCGCACCGACGCCTATGGCGGCCCGGTCGGGAACCGCGCCCGCCTGCTGCTGGAAATCACGGACGCGGTCCTGGAAACCTGGGCGCCCGGCCGCGTGGGCGTCCACCTGGCCCCCCGGGGCGATGCCCACGACATGGGCGACGACCGCCCGGCCGAGACCTTCGGCCACGTGGCCGAGGCCCTGGGACGGCGCGGCATCGCCTTCCTGTGCCTGCGCGAATACGAAGGCCCGGACAGCCTCGCGCCGATGCTGCGCGAGAAATTCCCGGGCCGGCTCATCGCCAACGAGGCCCTCGACCAGGACAAGGCGGCCGGCTGGCTGGCGCGGGGGCGCGCCGACGCGGCCGCCTTCGGCCGGCTGTTCATCGCCAATCCCGACCTGCCCGTCCGCTTCGCGCAGGGGGCGCCGCTGAACGCGCCCCGGCCCGAGACCTTCTATGCCTCGGGCCCCGAGGGCTACACCGACTACCCGGCGCTGGAAGGCTGCGGGGCCGACGCCTGAGGTCAATCCCGCCCCTCGGGGGCGGGCAGCCAGAGGGACACCCGCTGGCTGAGCCGCTGCACCGCCGGCCCGAACAGCAGCACGATGGTGAACGCCGCCGGCCAGGCGGCGGCGAAGGCGTGCCCCCAATGCCGCAGATAGGCGGCATCCAGGCCGAGATTCAGCCAGACCACGAACGCGGTCATCAGCAGGGACATCCAGAGGGACATCAGCGCGGCGAAGACGAGGCGAAGACGCTGGGTGGAAGACATGGAACGCTCCTGTATTGATGTGGAGCACAGTATGAAATCCACCCAAAGAAGGAACCAGATCATATCGATCAATCTATAATTCCGATAAATGGAATCATGGAGCGATCGCATGCTGGACGCCCTGGCCCTGTTCGTCACCATCGTCGAGGCCGGCAGCCTGAGCGCCGCCGCCGAGCGCCTCGACCTGCCCGCCGCCACGGTCACCCGCCGCCTCCAGGCCCTGGAGCGCGAACTCGGCTGCCGCCTGCTGCATCGCAGCGCCCGCCGGCTCCAGCCGACCGCCGAGGGCCTGCAATACTACGAGCAATGCAGGCCCCTGATCCACGCCCTGGGCCAGGCCACCCGCTCGCTGGACGACAATCTGCGCCGGATCGCGGGCCACATCCGCGTGCTGGCGCCGGTGAATCTGGCCAGCGGCCCGCTCACTCCCGCCTGGGTCGAATTTCTGCGGCGGCATCCCCAGGTCAGCCTGGAATTCCAGCTCAGCAACACGCTGCAGGATCTGGTCGGAAGCGGCGCCGACCTGGCCATCCGGGTCGGCGAGCAGGCCGATTCGCTGCTGGCCCACAGGCGCCTCGGGCAGATCGGCGTGCGCCTGGTGGCCGCGCCCGCCTACCTGGCCCGGCGCGGCACCCCCGCCACCGCGCGGGATCTGGCCGCGCACGACGCGATCGTCTCCATGCCGCTGCAGGAATGGTCCCTGCGCGACCCGGCCACCGGCATCGAATCGACCGTGCGGCCCGCCGCGCGCCTGCGGACCAATGAAATGCGGCTCGCCGTCGCCGCGGCCGAGGCCGGCCTGGGCATCCTGCTCTGCCCCGCCACGCTCACGCTCGACGGCATCGCGCGCGGCACCCTGTCGAGCCTGCTCGACGACTGGCTGCCAAAACCCCGGCCCCTGTTCGCGGTGTGGCCGCAGCAGCGCTACCTGCCCGCGCGGGTGCGGGCGCTGGTGGATCACCTGCAGGCGTTCATCGAAACCGAACCGATCTTCGGCGGCGCATCCCCCGCCTGAATCCCGCGCGGTCCGCCCTATTCCAGGCTGGCGTCGATCAGGCGCGCCGCCGCATCCGCCAGGTGACTCACCGGGCCGTCCGCGCCGAGCATCTGGCTGGATACATAGGCGCCCTCCAGCAAGAGCTGCAGCCCGTCGCCCAGCGCCTCGGGATCGCGCGCGCCCATCCCGCGCGCCAGATCGACCAGCCGCTCGCGCACTTTCCGCTTGTTGGCCACCGCCACCCGCCGGGCCGGATGATCGGGCTCGGGATATTCGACGCAGGCGTTGGTCAGGCCGCAGCCCCGGTATCCCGGCAGGCCGGTGCGTTCGGCCAGCCCTGTGAAATAGGCCAGGACCTGCGCGCGCGGATCGCCCGGATGGGCCTCGGCCGCGGCGTCGAAGCGGCGCCAGAACTCCAGCTCGTAGTCCCGCAGGTAGGCCGCCGCCAGTTCGTCCTTCGAGGCGAAGCTGCGGTAGAGGCTGGGCTTGGTCACGCCCGCCTCGGCCACGATGGCGTCCACCCCCACCGCCCGGATCCCCTGGTGATAGAACAGGTCCCGCGCACTGCTGCGGATACGGTCGGCCGCGCGCGGCGGCTCGGCCTGCGGCGCAGGTTCCCGGCCATCCGACCGCCGTCCGGCTTGCGCTGTCTTTTTCATGGTTTCGCTTGACGATGTTACTGACCAGTACGTATTATAGGCCGTCCAGAACGTACCGGTCAGTAACATACCATGCCCTCCCCCGCACATCCCGCCCTCGTGGCCCGCCTGGGCCAGCGCTATGCCTTCGTCGTGGTCGGCGTCATCTTCTTCTGCCTGCTGTTCTCGGCCGGGCTGCGCGCCACGCCCAGCGTGCTGCTGGATCCGCTGCAACTGGCCTTCGGCTGGAGCCGGGCGACCATCTCGCTGGCGGCCGCCATCGGCATCTTCTTCTACGGCATGGTCGGCCCCTTCGCCGCCGCCGCCATGGACCGCTTCGACCTGCGCCGCGTGCTGCTGACGGCACTGGCCGTCATGGCGGCCTCCTCCGCCGCCAGCGCCTACATGACCCAGACCTGGCATCTCATCGCCCTGTGGGGCGTGTTCTCGGGGATCGGCTCGGGCGCCGTGGCCACGGTGCTGGGCGCCACCATCGCCAGCCGCTGGTTCTTCAGGCACCGCGGCCTGGCCATGGGGATCCTCACCGCCAGCACCGCCACCGGCAACCTGATCTTCCTGCCCCTGCTGGCCGGGCTGGCCTCGTCCGGCGACTGGACGCGCGCGGTCTGGGCCGTGGCCATCGCCATGATGGCGATGGTGCCGCTGGTCTGGCGGCTGGTGCCCGACAGTCCCGCCAGCGCGGGCCTGACGCCCTACGGCAGCGACCCGTCCGAGCCGCCCGCGCCCCCCGCGCCGCGCACCGGCCTGATCGCCGCCACTTTCGGCGCGCTCGGGCGCGCCAGCCGCACCCGCGCCTTCTGGTTCCTGTTCGCCACCTTCTGGGTCTGCGGCTTCACCACCAACGGCCTCGTCGGCACGCACCTGATCGCAATGTGCGGGGACCACGGCATCGCCGCGGTCCAGGCGGCGGGCCTGCTGGCGCTGATGGGCGTGTTCGACCTGGTCGGCACCACGGCCTCGGGCTGGCTCACCGACCGCTACGACCCGCGCAAGCTGCTCTTCGTCTACTACGGCCTGCGCGGCGTGTCGCTGATGGTGCTGCCCTACACCGATTTCTCGCTCTACAGCCTGTCCATCTTCGCCGTGTTCTACGGCCTGGACTGGATCGCCACCGTGCCGCCCACGCTGCGCCTGGCCACCGACGTCTTCGGCGACCGCGACGCCCCGGTGGTGTTCGGCTGGATCGTCGCCGGCCACCAGATCGGCGCCGCCACGGCGGCCTGGATGGGCGGTTTCGTGCGCGAGGTGTCCGGCAGCTACCTGATGGCCTTCGTGCTTTCGGGCGCCACCGGCATCGCCGCGGCCGTGATCGCGCTGATGATCAAGCGCCAGCGCGCGGCGGGGATGCCGGCGGCGGCCTGAGGCATGGCAAGCCCCATCAATCGATGAACCTGTGGCCCGCCGAAGCGAGCAAATCGCGGGCCCTGTCGCGATCGCGGTCCGCGATCAGCACATGCTCCCCGTCGAAGGTGCAGACGACGAAAACGCCGATGCCGTTCGATGACAAAGGGCCGATAAGGGCGTGGACGATCCCCGCGGCCTGAAAGTCGAAAGGACCGATCGTTCTCAGGCAGGCCCACCCGTGTTCCGCCTCCACCCCGTCAGGCACGCGGTTCTCATGACATACGATCGTCAGTTCATCATCGGCCCGGATGATGGCGGAAAATCCCGGCCCGGAGGCCCAGCCGGGGATTGGGCCATCCGGCGCCAGGCGTGCGATGGCGTACCGGCCGGAAACAAAACGCAGCTTCAAAGATATCGACATGTCGACCTCGCATGGTTTTCCTGATCATTTTTCGCAAGAATCCGGAGTCTTGTTCGAGTCTTGCGCCTGAATTTTGCACCATCGCGGCACGATGGATCCTAGTGACGGCCTCCAGCATGCGCATGCATGCCCGTCCATCTTCGCCGTGTGCCACGGCCTGGACCGGATCGTCGCCGCGCCACCCAAGGTAAAAAAACCGCCCGAATACGGGCGGCTGCAAAAGCACTACGAAGATTCTCAGTCGTCCCGGGCGAGCAGGGCGCGATAGACCAATGCGCCGATCACGCCCCCCACGATGGGCGCCAGCCAGAACAGCCAGAGCTGATCCACCGCCCAGCTGCCCTGGAACAGGGCGACGCCGGTCGATCGCGCGGGATTGACGGACGTGTTGGTCACCGGGATGCCGACCAGGTGGATCAGCGTCAAGGACAGGCCGATCGCAACGCCGGCCAGACCCGACGGCGCCCGATTGTGCGTGGCGCCCATGATGATGAACAGGAAAAAGCCGGTCAGCACCATCTCGGCCACCAGCGCCGCCGTCAGCGAATAGCCGCCTGGCGAATGTTCGCCGTAGCCGTTCGACGCGAACCCCGCGGACGCGTCGAAGCCGGCCCGGCCGCTGGCGATCAGATACAGCACCGCGGCGGCGGCGATGGCGCCCAGCACCTGGGCGGCGACATAAGGGATCAGTTCGCGCGCCGGGAAGCGCCCGCCCGCCACCAGGCCGCACGTCACGGCCGGGTTGATGTGGCAGCCCGAAATATGTCCGATCGCGTAGCACATGGTCAGCAGCGTCAGGCCGAAAGCCAGCGCGACGCCCGCGAATCCTATGCCCAGCCCGGGAAACACCGCCGCCAGCACCGCGCTGCCGCAGCCGCCGAACACCAGCCAGAACGTGCCGAACAGCTCGGCGACACACCGCTTGGTCAAAGTCATTTCCATAAACTCGATCGAAGTTTGAATGAAATCGAGTCTATCAACGCGACATGACGGACACCACGCCGGGAAGGCAAACAATCGTCAATTCCCGACTGTGAATTTTCATAAATTGACAGTCCGCCCGCCCGCGGCGCATGACGCGGCGCCCCGCGAGCCCGAGGTTTGTAGCAAGCCGCTACGGCGTGTGGGGGCCCGGATATTGCGGGAGGTGATCTTCAATCTCATCCCACGGTGCCTTCTCGGCGACATACCGATGCTCCCTCGCCCGCTTGGTGAACGGGGTATCCAGCGAACCCAACCGGATGCCCAGCAGAGCCGGGTGATCGGATCGGAAGGCATAGATAGGTGAACCGCAGTTCGTGCAAAACGCACGAAACATGCCAGGCGACGATTCGAACTCCTTGAGAATCTCAGCACCTGACAGGAGGTGGAAGTGCTGTCGTGACACGGGTGCGTTGGCCGCGTGGCCCGAACCGCTGGCTTTACGGCAACTCACACAGTGGCAATAGCCGAAATCGCCCAACTCCTGACTGATTTCGTAGTGAATCCTTTTGCAGAGGCAACTGCCTGCGTACATGGCGAGATCCCGGGAAGAAAGTGAACAGTCGATTCCATGATAGCAACCACCGGCTCCGCTACGCCCCCTCGAACGCACTGAATCGGATAGAGCGAAAGGAGCTCAACCTGGGAGGTAAAGTCGGAATCCCGCTTTGGACCGAGCACATCCGCACGCGAAGAACGGATTCCCGTCTACGTGCCGTGCGTCCAGCACCAACAAGAGGCCGCAAGAGGCAAGCTATGGGTTGGGAAATCGACCTGGCAAGGAAATATGCCCAAAAGGGGCACAGCATCACGTTTACGGCACAGTTTATTGGTGTAAGCCATAAGCGGTTGCAGCGGATGATCGACGAGGAAGGCGCCGATATCCGGTTCTTGAAGGGACGGCAGAGCCTGGCGTTTCGGGAAGGTCTGAAAAAGGCGGCCGAAAGCCGACGAGGCAAGCCGGTGAGTCATCCAGCCATACTCGCGGGACTCGCTCTCGGTAGAAAGAAAATGCGGGAAAGGTGGTTGCGCTCGGCGTTCGGCGTCACGGGAACACAAGCTGAACTACATCGGCATTTCGAGTGCCCCGTTTCTCTTAGCGCACTGCGGTGGAGAACACGGCACGGGATGAACACTGAAGACGCGTTGAGGCTTCCAAGACAAATACCTCCCAAGGGAATCATCCCGCCACAATTCGTTGAACAGGTGAAAAAATCACGCCGGCGCACCGCCTCGCGCGTGCGTGATCGGGCTCAGCGCCTGCTGACACCCACCATGTCGCAATACCAATCTCCCGAGTATGAGATCGTGGTGACGGCACAGGATGGCATTTGTATCACGGTTGAAGTGCGAGACCAGACCAGCGATGCTCTGCATCAACTGCGTTTCGTCAAATCCTTCAAGAGCGGCGTGTTGTTCGTTTTCGACCCTGAAGCGCAGGGGCGCATTCAGTTCATCGCCTTCGAGCCGAACAGTCCGGCGCTCATTCGGAACGGCAAATAGCTCAAGCAAAAGACCTCTGGGAAATCCAGAGGTCTTTTGCTTTGAAACTGGCGGAGAGGGTGGGATTCGAACCCACGGTACGGGGTTACCGTACGCCTGATTTCGAGTCAGGTACATTCGACCACTCTGCCACCTCTCCTGGTATGACTGCGGTCAAGCGCAGGATTCTAGCATAGAATGCACCGCCCGCCCGGAACGCGGCCTCATGCCCGATGCGGCAGCGGGAAATCCGCCAGGGCGGCCTTCATGCCCCGGGACAGCATGGCCTCCAGACAGGCCTCCACCTGCCGCGTCCAGGGGGCGGAACCGCGCAATTCATCCGGAAAGAGCCCGTCGATCGCCATCAAGGCCGACACCAGCCCGGCGGCGTCTTTTTCACGCCCCCGCACGGCGGCCTCGATCTCCACCTGTCGCGGATCGCGCAAATCGTAGGCCGCGCCATCGTCCCGGAAGCCCAGGCAATAGCGCATCCAGGCGGCCGTGGCGAAGGCGAATGCCCGGGCGTCGCCCCGCTTGCGCAATACCTCCGCGGCTGGCGACAGGATCCGCTGCGGCAGCTTCTCCGTCCCGTCCATCGCGATCTGGTAGGTTTCGTGCGCAATGGCCGGATTGGAAAAACGCTCGGCGAGCGCCGCCGCATAGCGGTCCAGATCCAGGCCCGGCAAGGGATCCAGGCTGGCCGCCGCGCTGGAGAGATAAGCCCGCACCGCACTGGCTGGAACCGGATCGCCCATGGCGTCCCGCACATGGACGAAGCCGGCGACGTGGCCCGCATAGGCCAGCAGGGAATGCGCCCCATTGAGCATGCGCAGCTTCATCCGCTCGAAAGGCGCGGCCCGATCGACCATGAGCGCGCCGGCCAGTTCCCAGGCGGGCCGACCCATTGGAAAACGATCCTCGACCACCCACATGCTGAAGGGCTCGGTCTCGACCGCCGCCCGATCCTCGCAACCGAGGACGGCGGCCGCGTCCGCCAGTGTCCGGGCCGTCGCGGCCGGCGTGATCCTGTCCACCATGGAACAGGGAAACGCGACCCGGTCCTCGATCCATGCCGCCAGTTCCGGCGCCGTCCTGCGCGCCATGTCCAGCACGCCCGCGCGCAGCAGATGACCGTTGTCGGGCAGATTGTCGCAGCACAACACGGTGAAGGGTTCGATCTGTCGGCGGCGGCGTTCCCCCAAGGCCCAGACCAGCATCCCCAGCACGCCTTCCGGGCGGTCCGGATGTTCCAGATCGTGGGCTACCGCCGGATGCAGCGCCTGGATCCGTCCACTGGCGCGATCGATGCCGTAGGCCTTTTCAGTGACCGTCAGGGTCACGATGCGCGTCGACGGACTGGCCAGGGCCTGCAGCGCGGCGACAAGGTCATTTGCAGCGGCGATGACGCCCGCCACACTGCCCACGACCCGGGCGGACGTCTCTCCGGCGCCCCGCGTCAGCAAGGTGTAGAGGCCGTCCTGGGGATTGAGGGCCGCCGCCACCGCCGCGCCACGCAGGCTGACGCCCCGGATGCGCCAGTCCCCGCCCCGGGCCGCCAGCACATCATCGGTATAGACGGCCTGGTGCGCCCGGTGAAACGCGCCCATGCCCAGATGGACGATCCCGACGCCATGATCAGCGGGCACATAGCCGGGCAGCGCCACCCCGCCCGCGCGCCCGGCGCCGCCACGGGCCAGCCATGCGGCGTCCAGCCTGGGGACGCGCGCACCATCTTCATGGCGCCGTGCACTCATGCCGCCAGTTCCACGCCGGCATGCTCCAGCGCCGTGACGATTCCGCGCAATTCGGCCAGGCCGCGCAGACGGCCGATGGCCGGATAGCCGGGCTGTGCCTTGCGCTTCAGGTCGTCCAGAATGTCCTGGCCATGATCGGGCCTGAAAGGAATCGAACAATCCGGGCGGCCCTCGGCCCTCCGGCGGCGTTCTTCCCGCACCACCTCCGCCAGCAACGCCACCATGTCGGTGTTTCCGCCCAGGTGCTCGGCCTCGTGGAACGAACCGAACAGCGCATCGGTCTCGCGGCGGACGTTGCGCAAGTGCAGGAAATGAACGCGGTCCCCCAGGCGCCGCATCATGCCGGGCAAATCGTTGTCGGCGCGCGCGCCCAGCGACCCCGCGCACAGGGTGATCCCATTGGCCGGCAGATCGACCGCCCGCATCAAACGGGTGTAGTCGGCCTCGGTGGACACGATGCGAGGCAGGCCCAGCAGCGGATACGGCGGATCGTCCGGATGACAGCACATGCGGATGCCGACCTCCTGCGCCACGGGGGCGACCTGCTCCAGAAAATCATGGAAATGACGGCGCAGGCGGTCCGCGTCGATCGACCGGTATTCCTCCAGATGGACGCGCACGTCCTCGAGCGTCATGTGATCGGCCGCCCCGGGCAGGCCGAACACCACATTGGTGGCCAGTTCACGCTTGCGCGCCTCGTCCATCAGGGCGTGACGCTGCCCGGCCAGTTCGACGAGTTCGGCCGGGAAGGAATCGGCCGCTCCCCGCCTGCGCAGGATATGGATGTCGAACGCGGCGAAATCGGCGAAATCGAACCGCATGCAGGTGCCGCCATGCGGCAGCCGCCAGCCCAGGTCGGTGCGCGTCCAATCCAGGACGGGCATGAAGTTGTAGCAGACGACCTCGATGCCGCACCGGGCGAGATTGCGCAAGCTGGCCTGGTAATTGGCCACATGGGTCCGCCACTGACCGGACTGCTTCTTGATGTCCTCGGACACCGGCAGGCTTTCGACGACGTCCCACGCCAGCCCCGAAGGCGAGCCATCCTTCATGCGGGCGACCAGCGCCTGGCGCCGGACGATTTCTTCCTGTGTCCACACCTCCCCCGTGGGCACGTGATGCAACGCCGTCACGACACCCTGCACGCCCGCCTGGAGCATGTCATCCACGCTCACCGTGTCATGCGGACCAAACCATCGCCATGTCTGTTTCATTGATGACTCCTGTCAGAGTATGGACATTTACATTGACCGACTAGTATGGAAGTATGATAATCCGAAATCATCAGGATGGATATCCGACCGGAGACACGAACCCCATGGGCGTCGCATTCCCACCTTCCGGCCCCGCGCTGGACCAGTCCCTCGCCATCGGCCCGCAGGTCCACGGCATCCTGCGCCAGCGGATCATCCACGGGCAATTGCAACCAGGCACCCGCCTGTCGGAATCGGAGTGCGCCGCGCTGTTCTCCACCAGCCGCCAGCCCGTGCGCGAGGCCTTCATCAAGTTGAGCGAGGAAGGCCTGGTCGAAGTCCGCCCCCAGCGCGGCACCCTGGTCCGCAGGATTTCCCAGGAAGCCGTGCTCGAAGCGCGCTTCGTCCGGGAAGCGGTGGAAGCCGACGTCGTCCGGCGCGTGACCGAGATCGGGGACGCCGGAGTCGTCCGCGAACTGCGCGCTCAACTGAGCCGCCAGCAGGCCACCTCCGCGGACCGTCCCGCCGACTTCATGGCGCTGGACGAACTGTTCCATCGCACGCTGGCCGAGGCCGCCGGCATCAGCCAGGCGTGGAAGATGATCGAAAGCATCAAGGCCCAGATGGACAGGGTCCGCTTCCTGAGCTTCGAGCAGACGCACCTGGCCAAGCTGATCGCCCAACACACCGCCGTCGTCGAATGCATCGAACGCGGCGACCCGTCCCGCGCCGAACAGGCCATCCGCAACCATCTGCAGGAAATCCTGCACGATCTGCCGCAGATCCGCGCCGCCAGGCCGGACCTGTTCGATCCGCCCAGCCGCTCGTGAGTATGCGCTCACGCCCCCTTTTCACCCGAGGAGACAAACATGAAAAAAACCATGCACCGCATCCTGCAGGCGATCCTGGCCGGCGCCCTGGGGCTGTCCCTGGCCCAGACCGCCCACGCCGCCGACATCACGCTCAAACTCGGCCACCTGGCCAACGAGCAGAATACCTGGCACAAGGCCTCCCTCAAGTTCGGCGAGGAAGTCGCCAGGCTGACCAATGGCCGGATCGAGGTCCAGGTCTTTCCCAACGAATCCCTGGGCAAGGAAATCGACCTGATCAACGGCATGCAGCTGGGCACCGTGGACATGACCATCACCGGTGAAAGCCTGCAGAACTGGGCGCCGCTGGCCGCGCTGCTGGCCATTCCCTATGCCTTCGACTCCCTGGACCACATGGACAAGGTCGCCAGCGGCGAGATCGGCAAGGCCATCGAGCAGCAGATCGTCGAAAAGGCGCGCATCCGCCCCATCGCCTATTTCGCGCGCGGCCCCCGCGAACTGACCTCCAACACGCCGATCCACTCTCCGGACGACCTGAAGGGCCTGAAGATGCGGGTGCCCAACGTGCCCCTGTTCATGGCGGTCTGGAAGGCGCTGGGCGCACAGCCCACGCCCATGGCCTTCTCGGAAGTGTTCACCTCGCTGCAGAACGGCACCATCAGCGCCCAGGAAAATCCGCTTGCCCTGATCAAGTCGGCCAATTTCAACGAGGTGCAGAAATACCTGAACCGCACCGACCACGTGCGCAGCTGGATCTACCTCACCATCTCCAACCTGACCTGGGACAAGCTGTCGGACCAGGACAAGCAGGCGATCGAACAGGCCGCGAAGACGGCCCAGGCGTACGAGCGGAAACTGTTCCTGGCCGACGAGCAGCAACTGGAGGCCGACCTGAAATCGGCCGGCATGACCTTCGTGGACGTGGACCGGAAGGCCTTCGCGCAGAAAGCCCGAGGGGCGGTCCTGGCCAATGTCCAGGGCGACGTCAAGAAATACGTGGAAGCCATCATGCAATAAGCGGCATCGCGTCCGCCCCCGCCCGCACGGCGGAGGCGGATCGCCATGCGCTCCAGCCGGGTCCGCCACAAGAACAAAAGGCCGTCATGACAAAACCTCATTCTCCACTCGGACAGGTGTGCCGTTTTCTCGCGGGCCTGTCTTTCTTCATCATCATCGCCGCCGTCGTCATCCAGCTGGTCGGACGCAACCTGCTCGACGACTCCCCGCTGTGGACGGAAGAACTCTCCCGCTTCGGGCTGCTGTTCCTGACCGCCTTCGGCCTGGGGCCTTCCCTGCGCTCGGGCGACCTGGTCAACGTCGACCTGTTCTGCGAAGGCCTGAAGGGCCGCAAGCCCTGGATCCTGCGCCTGGTCTCGGCGACCGTCACCGCGCTGTTCTGCGCCCTGCTGCTGGGCCCCGCCTGGCAATTCACGGAGATCGGCTCGATACAGACGTCTCCCGCGCTTGGCTGGCGCATGGACTTCATCCACGTCTCGATGCTGATCGCCCTGGCCACCCTGCTGGCCTACGCCGCGGCCCGGATCGTGGGCATGCTGCGGGGCACGGCCGACGGCCTTTCCGACCAGATGTACACGGAGGACGCATGAGCCTGCTCATCCTGTTCGGCGTCTTCGCGCTGGGCCTGCTGATCGGCATCCCGGTCGCCATCACGCTGGGGGTCTCGTCGGCCGCCTACCTGCTCTACCAGGGCATCCCCATCGTCGTCATGCCGCAGAAAATGTTCGCCGGCATCGACTCGTTCGTGCTGCTGTGCATCCCCGGCTTCATCCTGGCGGGCAACCTCATGAACGGCGGCGGCATCACCGAGCGGATCATCCGCTTCGCCAACGCGGGCGTGGGCTGGATGCGCGGCGGACTGGGGCTGACCAACGTGGCCGGGTCGATGCTCTTCGGCGGCATCTCGGGCACCGCCGTGGCCGACGCGGCCTCCCTGGGCGGCGTGCTGATTCCCGGCATGCGGAAATCGGGCTACCCGGCGGATTTCTCCGCCGCGGTCACCGCGGCCTCCTCGACGGTCGGGCCCATCATCCCGCCCAGCGTGCCCATGATCATCGTCGGTGCCCTGTCGGGCATCTCCGTCGGCAAGATGTTCCTGGCGGGAGCCGTGCCGGGGATCCTCATGGGCCTGGCCATGATGATCACGACCTACATCATCTCGGTGCGCCGGAACTTTCCGCGCCAGCCCTGGCAGGGCTTCGGCGAGCTGTTCAGGTCTTTCCTGGGCGCGTTCTGGGCCATCTTCATGACCCTGCTGATCGTCGGTGGCCTGATGAGCGGCCTGGCCACCCCGACCGAGACCGCCGTGGTGGCCTGCATCTACGCGCTGATCGTGGGACGGCTCGTCTACCGCGAGCTGCCCCTGGGCAAAGTGCCCAAGCTCGTCATCGACAGCGCCATCGCCTCCGCCGCCATCCTGGCCCTGGTGGGCTTCGCGAACGTGTTCGGGTGGATCCTGGTGTCCGAACGCATTCCCCAGACCATCGCGGCGGCCGTCCTGGGCATCACGGACAACAAGTATCTGGTCATCCTGCTGATCAACGTGCTACTGCTGATCGTGGGCATGTTCATGGAAACGATCGCGGCCCTGATCATTCTCTTCGTGCCGCTGCTGACCCTGGCCCAGGGCGTCGGCATCGATCCGCTGCACTTCGCCACTTTCGCCGTGCTGAACCTGATGATCGGCCTGACCACCCCGCCGGTCGGCGTCTGCCTGTTCATCTGCGCCAATATCGCCCGGCTGCCGCTGGCCCCCATCGTGAAAGCCATCATTCCCTACATCATCACCAACATCCTGGTCCTGCTGGCGGTGTCGTATTTCCCCCCGCTGGCCACCTGGCTGCCCTCGGTGCTGATGGACTGAGACAAGGAGTTCCCATGAAGACGCGCGTCTGCCGGCTGTACGGCCAACACGACATCCGGATCGAAACCGACGACATCCGGCCGCCGGGGCCGGGCGAGGTCCTGCTGCGCATGAGCGCGGGCGGCATCTGCGGTTCGGACCTGCACTACTACCAGGACGGCGGCTTCGGCCCGATCCGGGTCCGGGAACCGATCATCCTGGGCCACGAGGTCTCGGGCACCGTGGCCGCCCTGGGCGACGGCGTACGGGGGCTGAAAGAAGGCACGAAGATCGCCTTCAACCCCAGCCGCCCCTGCGGCCGCTGCCGCTACTGCCTGGAAGGCAGGCCCCGCCATTGCAGCGAAATGCGCTTCTCCGGCTCGGCGATGCGCCTGCCCCACGAGCAGGGCGGATTCCGGGAATTCATGGTGGCGCAGGCCGCCCAGTGCATTCCCTTGAGCGACCGGACGTCGCTGGCGCACGCCGCCTGCGCCGAGCCCCTCTCGGTCGCGCTGCACGCCTGCGGCCAGGCCGGCGACATCCGGGGCGCGCAGGTCCTGGTGACCGGGGCCGGCCCCATCGGCGCCCTGTGCGTGGCCGCGGCGCGCGCGGCGGGCGCCGCGCACATCGTGTCGACGGACATCCAGGACGCCACGCTGGAAGTGGCCCGCAGAATGGGCGCCGACGTCACGCTGAACGTCGGCCGCGACGCCGAGGCCCTGAGCCCCTGGCGGGAAGACAAGGGGCGCTTCGACGTCGCCTTCGAATGCTCGGCGGTGTCCAGCGCCCTCCAGGACGCCATGATGGCCGTCCGGCCGGGCGGCACCATCGTTCAGGTCGGCGTCGCGGGCGATCTACCCATCCCGCTGAATATCCTGGTCGGCAAGGAAATCGCGCTGCGCGGATCGCATCGCTTCGATCGGGAATTCGAGCAGGCGGCCGCCATGATCGATGGCGGCCTGATCGACGTCGGTCCCATCATCACCGGCAGCTACCCGCTGGAGGACGCCCTCTCGGCCTTCGAGGCGGCCTCCGACCGGACTCGCTCGGTCAAGGTCCAGCTCGCCTTCGAATAGGCGCGCGGCCCGGCGGGCGGGCGTTGCCCGCCCCCGCCTTCTGGCCTATAGTGGACTCAGGCATAAACGCAGCCGGAGGTCCGCCATGAACATCCAAGCCCTGCATTTCGTGCTCGACATCGACGGCAACGGTTCGGTCGCCGGATGGGAGATCATCGACGCCCTGAAATGGGCGTTTTCCCTGCCCGGCCGCCTGATGGTCGAGGGCCTGGGCAACATCCCGTTCGTCGCCGATACCTTCCATATCCAGGCCTCGGCCGCGACCGGCTACGCCAGCTTCCACAGCCTGCTGGCCACGGTCCTGACCCTGACGTTCTGGGTGGGCTGCCTGGTCCTGATCACGCGCATCGGCGCCGACCGGAAAACGGCCGACGCGGCCGCTCCGGACACGGCGACGGCCCCGGGCGCGCCCGGCATGCCGCACTATCGCGGCCCGAAGGCCCGCAAGACCTGACCTCCGCACGGGCAAGGCGGCCCGGCATCCGGGCCGGTCTTGCCGCGCACACCCGGACGCTCAGGCCCGGATCGCCTCCAGCCCGCCCATGTAGGGACGCAGCGCGGGCGGAATCACGATGCCGCCGTCGGCCTGCTGGTAGTTTTCCAGCACGGCCACCAGGGCGCGGCCCACGGCCAGCCCGGACCCGTTCAGGGTGTGCAGGTATTCGGGCTTGGCCTTGGGGCCTTCGGGACGGAAGCGCCCCTGCAGGCGCCGCGCCTGGAAGTCCAGGCAGTTCGACACCGACGAGATTTCCCGCCAGGTGTTCTGCGCCGGCAGCCAGACCTCCAGGTCGTAGGTCTTGGCCGAGCCGAAGCCCATGTCGCCCGCGCACAGCAGCACCACGCGGTACGGCAGCCCGAGCGCCTGCAGCACGTGTTCGGCATGGCCGACCATTTCGTCCAGCGCCCGCCAGGACTGGTCGGGATGCACGATCTGCACCATCTCGACCTTGTCGAACTGGTGCTGGCGGATCAGGCCGCGCAGGTCGCGCCCGCCGCTGCCGGCTTCCGACCGGAAGCACGGCGTGTGCGCGGTCAGCCGGACGGGCAGGTCCCGCGCGTCCAGGATGCGGTCGCGCACCGTGCCGGTCAGCGGGATTTCGGCGGTGGAAATCAGATACAGGTCCTCGGCCGGACCGTCTTCATCCGGCGTACTGCCCTGGCCGCCCTTGGTCACCCAGAACATGTCGTCCTTGAACTTGGGCAGCTGGCCGGTGCCGTACAGGGTGGAACCGTTGACGATGTACGGCGTATAGCATTCCTGGTAGCCGTGCTCGCCGGTCTGCAGGTCCAGCATGAACTGCGCCAGCGCGCGGTGCAGGCGGGCGATGAGGCCGCGCAGCATCATGAAGCGGGCGCCCACCAGGGACCGGGCCGCCTCGAAATCCAGGCCGAAGGGCTCGGCCAGGGCGACGTGGTCGCGCGGCTCGAAGCCCAGATCGGCGGGATTGCCGTCGGCGCGGGCGGCGCCCGGCAGCCAGCGGCGGACCTCGACGTTGTCGGCCTCGGACGTGCCGTCCGGCACGCTGTCGTCGGGCAGGTTGGGGATGGTCATCAGCCAGGAGGACAGTTCCTGCTGCACCGCGCCCAGGTCCTGTTCCAGGGCCTTGAGCTGGTCGGGGATGGCCTGGGATTCGGCCAGCACGGCCGAAGCGTCCTCGCCGCGCGACTTCATCTGGCCGATCTGCTTGGCCAGCGCGTTGCGCCGCGCCTGCAGTTCTTCGGTCCGGACCTGCACGGCCTTGCGGCGGGCTTCCAGGGCGTGGTAGCGGTCGGTATCGAAGGCCAGGCCGCGCCGGGCGAGAGCCCGTACGACGCGGTCCAGGTCCTTGCGCAGCAGATTGGTGTCGAGCATGGCGAGGTGACGAGGATTCGTGAAAGGAGCTATTGTATTCAATCCCGCCCCCGCCCTGTCGCGGCCGCGCCGCGCGGCGGCCCGGATGGCGGGCATCCCTCAGGAAAGGAGTCTCTTCATGTCGAAAGTTCTGGTCCTCTACCATTCGACCTACGGTCACATCGAAACCATGGCCCTGGCCGTCGCCGAGGGCGCCCGATCGACGGGCGCCACCGTCGACGTCAAGCGCGTGCCGGAACTGGTCCCCGAGGAGATCGCCCGCAAGTCCGGCTACAAGATGGACCAGGCCGCCCCCGTGGCCCAGGTCAAGGACCTGGCCGACTACGACGCCATCCTGATCGGCTGCGGCACCCGCTTCGGGCGCATGTGCTCGCAGATGGCGAACTTCCTGGACCAGGCGGGTGGCCTGTGGGCCAGCGGCCAGCTGAACGGCAAGGTGGGCGGCGCCTTCACCAGCACCGCCACGCAGCACGGCGGCCAGGAAATGACGCTGTTCTCCATCATCGCCAACCTGCTGCACTTCGGCTTCGTCGTCGTGGGCCTGCCCTACAGCTTCCAGGGCCAGATGCGCCTGGACGAAGTCACCGGCGGGGCGCCCTACGGGGCCTCCACCATCGCCGGGGGCGACGGTTCGCGCAAGCCCTCCGCCAACGAACTGGACGGCGCCCGCTTCCAGGGCAGGCACGCGGCGGAAGTGGCGAACAAGCTGTTCGGGTAAGGCCCGACCGGCGGGAAAAAGGGGCTTCGGCCCCCTTTTCCTATTCCCGCTCCGCGTCCTCGTCCCAGGCCCGCAGCTGCGCCAGCTTTTCGCCGATCTTCAGTTCCAGCCCCCGGGGCACCGGCCGGTACCAGCCGGGCTCGGCCATGCCGTCGGGCAGATAGGTTTCCCCCGCCGCGTAGGCGTTGGGCTCGTCGTGGGCGTAGCGGTAGGCGTGTCCGTAGCCGAGTTCCTTCATGAGCTTGGTGGGCGCATTGCGCAGGTGCACCGGTACCTCGCGGCTCTTGTCCTGCTTCACGAAGGCGCGGGCCTGGTTGTAGGCCATGTAGCCGGCGTTGCTCTTGGCGGCGACAGCCAGGTAGATGACGGCCTGGCCCAGGGCCAGTTCGCCTTCCGGAGAGCCCAGGCGTTCGTAGGTGGCGGCCGCGTCATTGGCGATCTGCAGGGCGCGCGGATCGGCCAGGCCGATGTCTTCCCAGGCCATGCGCACGATGCGCCGCGCCAGGTAGCGCGGGTCGGCGCCGCCGTCCAGCATGCGCGTCAGCCAGTACAGGGCGGCGTCCGGATGCGAACCGCGCACGGATTTGTGCAGGGCCGAGATCTGGTCGTAGAAATTGTCCCCGCCCTTGTCGAAGCGGCGGCTGTTCAGGGTCAGGGCGTTTTCGATGAAAGCGGCGTCGATGCGCGCGACGCCGCTGGCGCCCGCCGCGGTCTGGCATTGTTCCAGCAGGTTCAGCAGGCGCCGGGCATCGCCGTCGGCATAGCCCACCAGGGTGTCGATGGCCAGGTCGTCGAACGCCAGGCCGCTCATGGCCTGCGACTGCGCCCGCCGCGCCAGCTGGCGCAACTCGTCCTCGTCCAGCGATTTCAGCACGTAGACCTGGGCGCGCGACAACAGGGCGGAATTGACCTCGAACGAGGGGTTTTCCGTCGTCGCGCCGATGAAGGTCACCAGGCCGCTTTCGACGAAGGGCAGCAAGGCGTCCTGCTGGGATTTGTTGAAGCGGTGGATTTCGTCCACGAACAGGATGGTGGATCGGCCTTCGGCCTGGTTCTGCTCGGCCTGCGCCATGGCGGCGCGGATGTCCTTGACGCCGGAAAACACGGCGGACAAGGCGATGAAGGCGCAATCGAAGGCCGTGGCGGTCAGCCGCGCCAGGGTGGTCTTGCCCACCCCGGGCGGCCCCCAGAAGATCATGGAATGCGGCTTGCCCGACTGGAAGGCCAGCCGCAGGGGCTTGCCTTCGCCCAGCAGGTGCGCCTGCCCGATGACCTCGTCCAGGCTGCGCGGGCGCAGGACCTCGGCCAGCGGGGCGCCGACGGCGTGATCCGCGCCCTGCCCGCCCCGCTTGCTCCGGGCACCGGGCCGGGCCGGCACCGCCGCATCCGCGAAGTCCGGGTCGTCGCCCAGCAGGTCGCCCTGGTTCGCCATCGCCAGCCTAGTCCATCTTCACGAGATCGGCGCCCTGGGGCACCGCGAACCGGAACTGCCCGGCGGGGATGTCGGGATTGGCCTTCAGACCGGTGAAGACGATGCGCGAGACCTGGCCGAAGGCGTCCAGCAGTTCCAGCCGCCGGGGCAGGCCGCCGGAAAAACCGATGTCCGCGTGGACGAAGCCCGCGTCCGGCGTCTTGGGCACGGCGCGCAGCCATTGCAGCCCGTCGCGGTCGGGCCGGGACTGGAGGCCGAAGGCCTCGTCCAGCGACCCCGAGCCGAACAGCAGCGCGGCCGGCGAGGCGCCGACGGCCTGGTTGGCGCGGCGCTCGGTGACCTGCTCCAGATCCGGATCGTACTGGTAGACATGCTGGCCGTCGGACACGATCAGCTGCGCGTAGGGCGCGCGGACTTCCCAGCGGAATTTTCCGGGCCGCTGGAAGGCGAAGGCGCCGCTCTGCGGCTTCTGGGCGGCCCCCTGGGCGTCGGTCCGTTCCTGGCTGAACTGGCCGGTGGCGGACTTGACCTTTTCGACGAAGGCCTGCAACTGCGCCTGGGCCGGTTCGGCGGCACGGGAAAGGCCGGGCAGCCCCGCCACCAGGCCGCACAGCAGGACGGTCGCGGCCAGGACGCGGCGGCGGTTCGGGAAATGCGTGTTCATGGGGATCACTCGTCCTCGCCGGACTTGGCCGGCACCAGGATGTCGCGGTTGCCGTTGGGCTGCTGGGGGGACACCAGGCCGGCGTGTTCCATCTGTTCCAGGATCCGCGCCGAGCGGTTGTAGCCGATGCGCAGATTGCGCTGCACAAAGGAGATCGAGGCCCGGCGGCTGCGCATCACGACCTCGACGGCCTGATCGTACAGCGGATCGCTTTCGGGGTCGGCGAAGCCCGTGACGGAACTGAGGCCGTCGCCGGTCTCGCCCTCGCCGGCGCCTTCCAGGAGGCCTTCGACGTAATCGGGTTCGCCTTCGGCCTTCAGGGCCTCGACCACGCGGTGGACCTCGTCGTCATGCACGAAGGCGCCGTGGACCCGCGTGGGCACGCTGGTGCCCGGCGGCTGGTAGAGCATGTCGCCCTGCCCCAGCAGGGTCTCGGCGCCCATCTGGTCGAGGATGGTGCGGGAATCGACCTTGGACGAGACCTGGAAGGCGATGCGCGTGGGGATGTTGGCCTTGATGAGGCCGGTGATGACGTCCACGCTGGGGCGCTGCGTGGCCAGGATCAGGTGGATGCCGGCGGCGCGGGCCTTCTGGGCCAGCCGGGCGATGAGTTCCTCGACCTTCTTGCCCACCACCATCATCAGGTCGGCCAGTTCGTCGATCACCACCACGATCATGGGCAGCGTGCCCAGGGGTTCCGGCGCGTCGGGCGTCAGCGAGAAGGGATTGGGAATCGGTTCCTCGCGCTTCTGCGCGTCCCGGATCTTGCTGTTGTAGCCCGCCAGGTTGCGCACCCCGAGCTTGCTCATGAGCTTGTAGCGCTTTTCCATTTCGGCCACGCACCAGTTCAGCGCGTTGGCCGCGTGGCGCATGTCGGTGACCACGGGCGCCAGCAGGTGGGGAATGCCCTCGTAGACGGACATTTCCAGCATTTTCGGGTCGATCAGGATCAGGCGCACCTGGGTCGCGTCGGCCTTGTAGAGCAGCGACAGGATCATGGCGTTGATCCCGACCGACTTGCCCGAACCGGTGGTGCCGGCCACCAGCAGGTGGGGCATCTTGCCCAGGTCGGCCACGACCGGGTTGCCGGCGATGTCCTTGCCCAGCGCCATCGTCAGCATGGACGCGCTGGTGTGGTAGACCTGGGACCCCAGGATTTCCGACAGGCGCACCGTCTGGCGGCGCGGATTGGGCAGTTCCAGCCCCATCAGGTTCTTGCCCGGGATGGTTTCCACCACCCGGATGCGCACCAGGCTGAGCGCGCGGGCGAGGTCCTTGGCCAGGTTGACGATCTGGCTGCCCTTGACGCCGGTGGCCGGTTCGATCTCGTAGCGCGTGATGACCGGCCCGGCCTGGGCGGCCACGACGGTGACGCTGACGCCGAAGTCGGACAGCTTCTTTTCGATCAGGCGCGAGGTGTATTCGATGGTTTCCGGCGAGACGGTTTCCTGGGATTGCTCCACCGGGTCCAGCAGCGACAGGGCCGGCAGGCTGCCCGCCATCGCCGGATCGTCGCGCGCGGTGAACAGGGCCTGCTGCTTTTCCTGCTGGACGCGCGGGGATTTCGGCACCGTGGTGACGGTGGGCTCGATGCGCACCGGCTGTTCGTGCACCAGCTGCGTCTGGCGGGTCTCGACGATTTCCTGGCGCTCGGCCTGGGCCGTGACGCCCACGCGGCGGTCCTGCCAGGCGTTTTTCAGGTCCCACAGGCGGCGCCAGGCGAGTTCGATGGCGTAGCCGACGCGTTCGGAGACGTTCAGCCATGAAAAACCGAAGAACAGGCTGGAACCCATGACGATGCAGGCCAGCAGCAGCAAGGTGCTGCCCGCCCCGCCCATCAGGCGGGCCAGGCCGCCCGCCAGCAGCTGGCCCAGCTGGCCGCCCGCCCCGGCGGGCAGCGCCGCGCCCCAGACGCGCAGCCGCAGGGCCTCGACGCCCATGCAGCCCAGGAACAGCAGGGTGTAGCCGATGCCGACTTCCCAGCGCACTCTGGGCAGCAGTTCCGGGACTTTGCTGGGCAGCACGGCCCGGGACAGGCGGTAGAACCCCGCCGCCACCCGGCGCAGCAGCAACAGCACCCACAGCCAGGCGGACGCGCCGCACAGGTACAGGAGCAGGTCGGCGACGTAGGCGCCGAAGGTGCCGCCCCAGTTGCGGACCATGCCGCCATGGACGGAATGGGACCAGCCCGGATCGGTGCGGGTCCAGGTGGCCAGCACCAGGATCAGCCAGCAAGCCAGGGCCGCCAGCAGCACCCAGCGGGCCTCTCGGAACAGGCCCGAGAGGCGTGTCTGCAGGGGCGAGGGGCCGTTGCGCACGTTACGGGAGGAGCGTGTGGGGGTCGCCGGAATTCTTGCCATCCGGTCATTATAATTGCGGGGTCAATGTCGAACGGATTTTCAGCGATGTCCAGCGCCAAACACGCCAAACTCATGATTCTCGGGTCCGGTCCCGCGGGCTACACCGCGGCCGTCTACGCCGCGCGCGCCAACCTGGCCCCGGTCCTGATCACCGGCCTGGAACAGGGCGGCCAGCTGATGACCACGACCGAGGTCGACAACTGGCCGGCCGACGTCGCCGGCGTCCAGGGCCCCGACCTGATGCAGCGCTTCATGGAACACGCCCAGCGCTTCAACACGGAAATGGTGTTCGACCACATCGCCAGCGTGGACCTGTCCCGGCGCCCGTTCACGCTGACCGGCGACACGGGCTCCACCTACACCTGCGACGCCCTGATCATCGCCACGGGCGCCTCGGCCCAGTACCTGGGCCTGCCGTCCGAGCAGTCCTTCATGGGGCGCGGCGTGTCGGCCTGCGCCACCTGCGACGGCTTCTTCTACAAGAACCAGGACGTGGTCGTGGTCGGCGGCGGCAACACCGCCGTCGAGGAAGCCCTGTACCTGTCCAACATCTGCCGCACCGTCACCCTGGTGCACCGCCGCGACAAGTTCCGCGCCGAGCCCATCCTGGTCGACAAGCTGATGGACAAGGTCGAAAACGGCAACATGCGCCTGGCGCTGTTCCGCGAACTGGACGAAGTCCTGGGCGACGATTCCGGCGTCACCGGCGTGCGGCTGCGCGACAAGCGCAGCGGCGACACCGAGGACCTGGCCGTCACCGGCGCCTTCATCGCCATCGGCCACAAGCCCAACACGGCGATCTTCGAAGGCCAGATCGACATGGAAAACGGCTACATCACCACCCGCAGCGGCCTCCAGGGCCTGGCCACCATGACCTCCGTGCCCGGCGTCTTCGCCGCCGGCGACGTGCAGGACCACGTCTACCGCCAGGCCATCACCAGCGCCGGCACCGGCTGCATGGCCGCCCTGGACGCCCAGCGCTGGCTGGAGAGCGAAGGCCTCTGAGTGAAGGCCTCCAAGTCGTCCCTGGCCGACCTGCGCCGCCTGCGCGCCGAGGCCGTCCCGCCCGAACCGCCGGCGGCGCCTCGCCGCGCCCCCGGCAAAAGGCGCGACGGACGGGGCGCGTCCCCGCGGCCGCGGGACGGCGAACGCGGCGCTCCGGCGGCGCGCCCGGACGATGAACCGGCGCCCGACGCCGGCACGCCCGCCGAGGCCCCGCCGCTGGATCCGGCCGACCGCGCCCTGTTCCGCCAGGCCATGCGTTTCGTGCGGCCGCTGCCGGACCACGGCCCTCGTGCCCGGGCGGGCGGCGCGCGGCGCGACCCCGAATCCCTGCTGCTGGCCCGGCGTGCGCACGCCCAGGGCGCCGCCGACGCCAAGGCGCCGCCGCCCGCCCACCGCCAGCGGCGCAAGACCCCGGCCTTCGATCCCGAGGCCGATGCCTTCCTGCAGGCGGGCTGCGGTCCGGACCTGCTGCGCGGCCTGCGGCGCGGAAAATGGATTCCCCAGGCCTCCCTGGACCTGCACGGCAGCACCCTGGAGCAGGCCCGCGAACGCCTGGACCGGTTCCTGGCCTCGTGCCTGGAACATGACATCCGCTGCGTGCGCGTCATCCACGGCAAGGGCATCGGCTCGCGCCAGGGCGAACCCGTCCTGAAGGCCGCGATCCGCCAGCACCTGTGCCGCCTGGAAGCCGTCCAGGCCTGGGTCCAGTGCGGCGAGCACGAGGGCGGCGAAGGCGCCCTGCACGCCCTGCTGCGCCTGGCCGCCGCGCCCCGGGACTGAGCCCGGGCGCCCCCGCCCCGGTCCGGCGACCGGCCACCGCCCCCTTCCGGAGTCCCCGATGAATCCCAGCTGGATCTACCTGAGCATCGCCATCCTGGCCGAAGTCATCGCCACGTCCGCCCTGAAGGTCTCGGACGGCTTCACGCGCCCCCTGCCCTCGGCGATCACCGCCATCGGCTACGGACTGGCGTTCTACCTGCTGGCCCTGGCGCTGAAGACCATCCCCGTCGGCGTCGCCTACGCCGTCTGGTCGGGCGCCGGCATCGTCGCCATCGCCCTGATCGGCTATTTCGTCTTTCACCAGACGCTGGACGCCCCCGCGCTGGTCGGCATCGGCCTGATCCTGGCGGGCGTGCTGGTGCTGAACGTGTTTTCGGGGTCTGGCGGGCACTGAGGCCGGAAGGCCGCCGTGCGCGGACGGCCCCCGAAATGGATCGGGGCCGACGATTTTGTCGTCGGCCCCGCCAGATTTCTGTTTTTTATGGGTACTGCCACAAATGAAAGCGCCATCTCCGTGGCGCCAGTGCCCACCAGCAGGGCTGTCTCCTCACCTGCATGGGCTGCATTATGCCGTCTGTATCCACAAATGACACCTAGGGAAGTCCCGTAGGCCCCATGACCCGCGGCCGCTTCCTATCGCAACAGGGCCGGACCGAAGCAGACCGCTGCGCCGGCCAGCCCGGCCGGCAGCCGCAGCCACAGGCGATGCCCTGAAATGAAGGCGAAGGACAGGCCCCACAGGCCAACGCCGATCTGCACGAAAGCGGCCACGGCCCGCCAGGGATGCTCGATCAACTGGATCAGCTGGGGGTTGGCGATCATGGCCAGGGGAATGATGTAGAGCCCGACGCCCAGCCGCATGGCCGACGCCGCCACCTTGAGCCAGTTCTCGCCCACGATGCCCGCGGCGATGAACACGGTGCCGCACACGGGCGGCGTGATCGTCGACAGCAAGGCGAACCAGAACACGAACAGATGCGCCAACAGCAGGTCGATCCCCAGCCGGTTCAGGGCCGGACCGGCGATCGCCACGCAGATGACATACGCCGCCGTGGTCGGCACCTCCATGCCCAGGAGCAGGCAGGCCACGGCCGTCAGCAGCAACGCCGGCCACAGACTTTCCTGCGCCAGCGCCAGGATGACCGACGTGACCTTGATGCCCAGCCCCGTCATGCCCAGGACGCCGACCACGATGGACGCGCAGATGATGATCGCCGCGATCATGGAAATCTGCCGGCCCGCGATGATGGCGGCTTCGGACATCCTGCGGGTGAACGCCGACAGCGACACCCTGAAGCGGATGTCCAGGAACAGCAGCAGCATGCCCACCAGGATCGCCATGCAGGCGGCATACTGCGGCGTCACCTGGGCGATGAACATCTGCTGCAGCAGGACCCCGAACGGCACCAGGAAGAACAGCAGGGTGACGACGACGTCGCGACGGCTGGGCTGGTCGTCCTGGTCCAGGGCCTTGAGCCCGTAGCGGCGGGCGAACAGATCGATGCCGATCCACACGGCCAGGAAATACAGCAGCGCCGGCAACAGGGCCGCGGCCATGATCCGGGTGTATGGTGTCCCCGTGAGCTCGACCATCACGAAAGCGCCCGCCCCCATCAGAGGCGGCATGATCTGCCCGCCGGAGGACGCGACGGCCTCGACCGCCCCGGCCAGGGACTTCGGATAGCCCATGCGCACCATGGTCGGCATGGTCACCGCCCCGATGGAGGCGGCATTGGCCGAAGCGGAGCCGGAAATCGACCCGAACAGGGCGGAAGCCAGCACCGCGACCTTGCCGGCGCCACCCCGCAGGCGACCCGCCGCCGCGATGGCGATGTTGAGAAACCCTTGCCCCGCCTCGCCCACGTTCAGCACGGCGCCCATGATGACGAAGATCGCCACCACACTCACCGACACCCCGGTCAGAGACCCCCAGACCCCGCCCTCCGTGATCGTCAGCGTGCCCAGGGTACTGCCCAGCGGAACCGCCGGGTGGCCGAACTGGCCCGGCACGTACTGACCGAAGAATCCATACAACAGGCAGGCCAGGGCCACCAGCGGCAGAGGCCAGCCGATGGCCCGGCGGGCCATCTCCAGCGTCACCCCCAGCAGCACCATGCCCACGGCCATCTGCAGATTGTCTTCGAGAAAACCGTACTGATCCCCCAGGGCTTCGGCATTCCAGGCCGTATACAGGCAGGCGGCCAGCCCCAGCGCCATCAGCACCCACCCCGACACCTTCTGCCGCCGGGACCGGACCGGGTAGATGAACAGCCAGGGCAGGGCCAGCGCCATGTGCAGGGGCCGCGCCACCAGGGCGGGCACCAGGCCGCTGAACACCAGCCCCAGGTGGAAGACGATCGACAACAGCCCGAGGCCCACCCAGACGGGTTGCCGCCGCATCGGCTGCGCGACCATGTCAGCGCATGCCTTCGGGAATCCGGATGCCGGCTTCCTGGTAATAGCGCACGGCCCCCGGATGCAGCCTGACCTTCGTCATCATCAGCATGTCGGGCGTCACCGCCTTCCACCAGGGCGCCTGGTCGCCGAGCGCCGCCTTCTGCTGCCAGAAGGTCTTGGTCAGCAGATAGGCGGTCTCCTCGTCCATCGCCGTCGTCGTGAAGGCCTCGACGGGCAGGAAGGTGGTGGCGACGTCCTTGTCCACCCCGGCGTAGGTGCCGGCCGGGATGATCTGCTTGAGGCGCCCCGTCCGCGCGATCTGGTCATCGGTCAGCGACACCAGGGACACCGGCATGCTGGCGGCGGCCTCGACCAGATTGGGCGCGGGAAAGGACCCGGCCGTCACGAAGCCGTCGATCTGGCCGTTCTTGAGCGCGTCGGCGGCATTGCCCAGTTCGGCCGACGCGATCCTGACCTTGCCTTCCAGGCCGAAGAGCTTGATGTATTTTTCGCCCTCGGTGGCCCCGAAGCTGCCCTTGCCCAGCAAGATGGTCTTGCCGGCCATGTCGGAAAACCGGTCGACCCGCTGATCCCCCCGCATGACGAAATGCATGGTCAGGGACGGGATCGGGAACAGCGCCCGAATCGTGGCGAAGGATTCCTTGGGACGGTTCTTGAAAGGCCCCGTGCCGGCCATGGCGTTTTCCACCAGGCCCGGCGGCGACGTGAACACGTAGTTGCCGGACCGCACGGCGGCTTCCATGACGTTCTGGACCGATCCCTGGCTCTCTTCCACCGTGAGGATGGTGTCGCCCTTCGAACCCGCCTTGATGGCGTTGGCCAGTTCGACGCCCATCTGATAGTAGGACGTGCCGGTCTTCGCCGACTTGTAGGCGATGCGCTGCTCCGCATGCCCGGCCGTCGCGAGCCCGAGCGAGCACAGCGTCGCGATGCCCAGTGCAGCCGCGGTCTTCAGCAGTCTCCTCATATTCATTCTCCTCGAATTGTCCATGACGGGCTTGAGGGTATACACAACGCTTCTCCAGCGTCAACGCCTCATTCGCCCGTCGGCACGGCCCCGCCCCCCTGGCCGGACGACAGCCAGTGGCCGGAGGATGCCGGCCTGCCGAACAGGAAGCCCTGCGCGTGGACGCACCCCATGGACAGCAGCACGTCCCGCTGGGCGGCGGTTTCCACGCCCTCGGCGACCACGTCCAGGTCCAGGGAACAGGCCAGGCTGAGCACCGCCGACACGATCGCCGTGCTGCGCTGCTGCGGGCCCAGTCCCAGCGGCTCGATGAAGGAGCGGTCGATCTTCAGCGTCCGCAGCGGGAAGCGGTGCACGTGGCTGAGCGAGGAATAGCCGGTGCCGAAATCGTCCAGCGCGATGCGCACGCCGGCCTCGTGCAGGCTGCCGAGGATCTCGGCCGCCGCGTCGGGATCCGACAACAGGGAGCTTTCGGTCACCTCGACGCACAGCTGGTCCGCCGCGACCCCGGCCCACGCCGCCAGGTCCAGCAGGCGCCGGGGGAAATTCCGGCTGTGGAAGTGGCACGGCGAGATGTTGATGTTCAGGATCTTGTCCCGCCCCAGCAGCTCGGGGGCGGCCTGGCAGGCCAGGCGGTACATGTGCCAGTCGATCGTCTCGATCAGGCCGGTCTCCTCGGCCGCCGGCAGGAACTGTCCCGGCCCCAGCACGCCGCGTTCCGGATGCCGCCAGCGGATCAGGGCCTCGTAGCCGGTGACGCCGCCGTCGGCCAGGCGCACGATGGGCTGGAAATAGGACGCGAACTGCTCCTTTTCCAGCGCGTCCCGCATCTGCTGCTCCAGGTCGAGCACGTTCATGGCCGACGCGTGCAGGGTCTCGTCGAACAGCACGAAGCGCTGCCGGCCCGCCGCCTTGGCGCGATACAGGGCGGTATCGGCGTCGTGCAGCAGCTGGTCCACCGTCCGGTAGGCCTGCCGGCTCATCGCGATGCCGATGCTGACCGAGACGTGCAGCTGGCGGCCGCCCACTTCGATGGCCTCGCCCATCCGGGCCTGGATGCGCTCGGCGACCAGGCAGGCCGAGGCGGGCTGCGGACAGTCCTCGAGCAGGACGGCGAACTCGTCGCCCGACAGCCGGCCGACGATGTCGGGCGTCCGCACGCACTCGGCCATCCGGGCCGAGACGATGCGCAGGACCTCGTCGCCCACGCCGTGCCCCAGGCCGTCGTTGAACAGCTTGAAGCGGTCCACGTCCAGGTACAGCAGGGCGAAGCTGCGCGCCGGATCGAGCTTCTGGGCGCCGAGCGCGCGCTCCAGGCGCTCGCGCAGGTACAGCCGGTTGGGCAGGCCGGTGAGCGAGTCGTGCATGACCTGGTGCTTGAGCTGCTTCTGCGCCCGTTCCCGGACCACGATCTGCCGGCGCAACTCCTGCGTGCGTTCCTGGACCCGCTGTTCCAGCTGGGCGTTCAGGACCTGCAGGGCCTCGGCCTGCTGGCGCCGCTGCAGGGTACTGGCGATCTGGTAGGACACGAAGGTCAGCAGCTCGGCGTCCTGCTGGGTGTAGTGCAGGTCGGACCGGTAGCTTTGCACCACGACGATCCCCATCACGCCCCGCGCGCCCATCAGGGGCGCCCCCAGCCAGGAGACGGCCGGCGTCCCGTAGGTGGCCGCGTCCACCTCGCCCCGGGCGATCAGCGCATTGATCGCCTCCGCCTCGAGCCGGAGGGTCTGCGCGCAGCGGATCGCGTATTCGCTCATGCCCCGGCCCATGGGCCGGCGCACGAGCTCCGCCCCCGAACTGTCCACGTAATAGGGAAAATCCAGCCACAGGCCGTCGTCGGACACCAGGGCGATGCAGAAGCTTTCGGCGTCGAGCAATTCGCCCACGGCCTGATGGATGCTGCGGTAGAAAGCCTCGTTGCTGTCCTGCCCGTGGCCGAGCGCGGCGATCCGGTACAGCGTGGCCTGCAGGTGGACCGCCCGTTCGCTTTCGCGCACCTGTTCCCGCAGCCGGGCATTGGCGCTGGCCAGTTCGCGCGTGCGCTCGGCCACCCGCCGCTCCAGGGCTTCCCGCCCCGGGTTGCGCTCGACGGCGGGCCCGAGGTCCTGCGCCGAAGCCTGCGGACGCTCGGCTGCCCCCGTCTCGGTCATTTCCGTCGAGCCCGACGGATTCGTCCGGCGCTCATGACTCATATGATCCCCAGTGGCGCTGCGCGATACGCTGATCCCTGTCTTCCCGTCCGTCCAGTATACCGGCCGGCGCCGCGCCTCATCGGCGAAAAAACCGGGGAAATCCGCCGCCCGCGGGCCGGATCGTCCATACTGTCCCGCACCGGCGCGTCCATGCCGAAGTACGGAACGCGCGTCCGCGATGCATTGCCGGCCGGGGCGCCGCCCTACCCGACTGCCAGGATCGCCCGGGCCGCCCGGATCACGGGCAGATCGACCATGCGCCCATCGAGGCTGAACGCCTCGCCGCCGCGCCGGGCGGCTTCCTCCAGCACGCGCCGCGCCCAGGCCCGTTCGGCCTCGGAATGGCCCAGGACCTCGTTCACGCCCGCCACCTGCATGGGGTGAATGCACAGCTTTCCGCCGAATCCGAAGGCGCGGGCGCGCCTCGCGTCCGCCGCGAGCCGCTCGGCGTCCCCGGTGTCGACGGTCACGCCGTCGATGGGCGCGGGCAGCCCCGCGCGGCGCGAGGCGGCCACCAGGGCATTGCGCGCGAAGGCCAGCTCGGGTTCCTCGGCCGAGGCGCGCATGCCGAGATCGAGCTGGAAGTCCAGGTGGCCAAAGGCCAGGCGCGCGACCTGCGGGTCCCGCGCCAGCGCGTCGGCGGCATCCAGGCCCGCCAGCGATTCGATCAGGGCCACGGCGCGCGCCTCCCCGCCCAGCGCCCGCGCCGCGTCGCGCAGCGCGGCGGGGTCTTCCGATTTGGGCAGCATCACGGCCACGCCCCGCCCGGCCCAACCGCGCAGCAGCGCGAGATCGTCGGCGTGCCAGGGCGTGCCTGACGCATTGGCGCGCACCACGACGCGCGCCAGCCGCTCCGGATCCGATTGCGACAGGTATCGGGCGAGCTGGTCGCGCGCGGCATCCTTGCTGCCCTCGGCCACGGCGTCCTCCAGGTCGATGACGATGCAGTCGGCGCCCGAGTCCAGCGCCTTGGCGAAGCGCTCCGGCTTGGTGGCGGGCACGAACAGCAGGCTGCGCGCATGGCGCACAGGAAGTGATGCGACGGTCATGTTGGACTCGCTCCTGAGTGATGGCGCGACGGGATCGTGCCGCGGCGCGCCGGACCTATTCCACCGCCGCGCTGGCCCGCATGGCCAGCTGGCCCTGGGGACCGCGCGCCCACAGGTCGGCGACGCCGCCCGCGAGCTTGCCGTTGACGGAGAACGGCGCCGTGTCGAACAGGGGGCTGACGGCCTTGAACTCGAAGCGGCGGACGGTTTTGCCGGGATGCGCGCGGCGCAGTTCTTCCATGAGCAGCGTGGCGATCAGCGGGCCATGCACCACGAGACCCGGGTAGCCTTCTTCCTCCACGACATAGGAACGGTCGTAGTGGATGCGGTGGCCGTTGAAGGTCAGCGCCGAATAGCGCATCAGCAGCACGGGATCGGGCGTGACCGTGCGGCCGAACTGCTCGTCGACGGGGGCGGGCGCCGGCTGCGGCGCGGGCGTTCCGGGCGCCGGCGCCTCGCGGTAGACGATGTCGTGCTCCTCGCTCAGGGCGACGCCCCGGTCGTCGCCGATCTCGTGCCGCACGGTGACGAACACCAGCTGGCCGCTGCGCCCGGACTTGCCCTGGACGCTCCGAATCGTGGACACGCGCCGGACCCGCTCGCCCACCGCCAGCGGGCGCTGGAACCACAGGCGCCCACCGGCCCACATGCGCCGGGGCAGCGTGACGGGCGGCAGGAAGCCGCCGCGCCGGGGATGTCCGTCGGGTCCCATGTTCGACTGCCGCTCGCCCGGCAGGAAATACAGCCAATGCCACAATGGCGGCAGATGGGATGGCAGCGCGGCGGGCTCGTCCGCGTCCAGGGTCGCCCGCATCAGGCGGATGGGCGCCTCGGTGATCCTGTCGGCGCTTTCCTCGGTGCGGCCCACCCAGGCTTCGTAGGGCTGAACATCGTCGGGATCGATCGACCTCATGCTCCCTCCCGTCAGTAGGAACGCGGCAGCCCCAGCGCACGCTCGGCCACGTGCCCCAGGATCATGTTGGTGGAGATCGGCGCGACCTGGTACAGCCGCGTCTCGCGGAACTTGCGCTCCACGTCGTATTCGCAGGCGAAGCCGAAGCCGCCGTGGGTCTGCAGGCAAGCGTTGGCGGCCTCCCAGCTGGCCTTGGCCGCCAGGTACTTGACCATGTTGGCCTCCGTGCCCGCGTTCTGGCGCGCATCGATCTTCTCGCAGGCGCGCCAGCGCATCAGGCTGGCGGCCTCCAGTTCGATGAAGGACTCGGCCAGCGGAAACTGGATGCCCTGGTTCTGGCCGATGGGACGGCCGAACACCTTGCGCTCGTTGGCGTAGTCGCGCGCCTTTTCCAGGAACCAGTAGCCGTCGCCGATGCATTCGGCGGCGATCAGCGTGCGCTCGGCGTTCAGGCCGTCGAAGATGACCCTCAGGCCCTTGCCCTCGGCGCCCAGCAGCGCGTCCTCGGGCAGTTCCAGGTTGTCGAAGAACAGTTCGTTGGTCTCGTGATTGACCATGTTGAGGATCGGCCGCACCGTCAGGCCATGGCCGATCGCCTTGTCCAGTTCGACGATGAAGCACGACAGGCCGTCGCTCTTCTTCTGCACCTGGTCCAGCGGCGTGGTGCGCGCCAGCAGGATCAGCAGGTCGCTATGCTGCACGCGGGAGATCCAGACCTTCTGGCCGTTGACCACCCAGCGGCCGTCCTTCTTCACGGCGGTGGTCTTGAGCTTGGTGGTGTCGCTGCCCGTGGTGGGCTCGGTCACGCCCATCGACTGGACGCGCAGTTCGCCGGCCGCGATCCGGGGCAGGTATTTCCGTTTCTGCGCCTCGGTGCCGCTGAACACGATGGCGTTCATCACGTACATCTGGCCATGGCAGGCGCCCGAATTGCCGCCGCTGCGGTTGATTTCCTCCATGATGACCGAGGCTTCGGCCATCGACAGGCCCGGTCCGTCGTATTCCTGCGGAATCAGGGCGGCCAGCCAGCCAGCCCTGGTCAGGGCATCGACGAAGGCTTCCGGGTAGCCGCGCTGCTCGTCGATCCTGCGGTGGTATTCCGCCGGGAACTGATTGCACAGGTCGCGCACGGCATCGCGGATTTCCTGGTATTGATCGGGTGCGGACAATGTGCTCATGGAATGGGTCTCCAGTGGGGATTTTCTTCATCCATAGTAATATCTGATGGATTGGATAAAAAATAGAATTTCTTGATGGAAGAATCAGTTTTCGACATCGGGAGGCCGAGGCCGCCGTGGACCTGAAGCAACTGCGCGCCTTCGTGACGGTCGCGGAAACCGGCAGCGTCACGCGGGCCTCGGGCCTGCTCAACCTGGTGCAGCCGGCGGTGTCGCGCCAGTTGCGCCTGCTGGAGGACGACCTGGGCACCGAACTGTTCGACCGCGGACGGCATGGCATGCAGCTCACGCCCGCCGGCAAGACCATGCTGGAATACGCGCGCCGCATCCTGAACGAAGTGGTGCGCGCCAAGGCCGAGATCCGGCCCACCGAAGGGCCGGTGGCCGGAATCGTCAGCATCGGCCTGCTGGCCAGCACGTCCGACCTGCTGGCGACGATGCTGGCGGCCGAAGTGGCGCGGCGCCACCCGGGCATCCGCCTGCGGCTGACCATCGGCTACGCCGGCCATCTCCAGGACTGGCTCGAGGCCGGCGACCTGGACGCCGCCCTGCTCTACGGCCGCAAGGAGATCCCCGCGCTGCGCATCCGGGAATTGCTGGAGGAAAGCCTGTGGGTGGTCGCCCCGCCTTCGGCCGCGCTCTCGCACGACCGGCCGCTGACGCTGGCGCGCGTGGCGCGCGAGCCCTTCATCCTGCCCGCCGCGCCGCAAGGGCTGCGCGCGACGATCGAACATGCGGCGGCCGAGGCCGGGGTGGACCTGCGGGTCTTCGCCGAAACGAATGCGCTGGGCGTGCAAAGGGACCTGGTCGCCCAGGGCCACGGCTGGACCATCCTGCCCGCGGTCGGCGTCACCCGGGAGGTCGAACAGGGCCTGCTCAGCGCGGCGCCGCTGGCCTCGCCGGGCCTGAAACGGACCATCGTGCTGGCGGCGCCCAGCAGCCGCCAGGCCACGCCCCCCGTGCGCTGCGTGACGGGCGTGCTGGTGGATTGCGTCCAGGCCACGTTCGACCAGCACCGCTGGTCGGATGCCCGCTGGCTGGGCTGACGGGTCGCGCACGTCCTGGGCCGCCGGAACGGGGAACCGGACCAACGCCGGCAACTGGAGCGCCAGCCAACCCGATGGCCACACGGTCGCCGCGATCGCAAACCAGCATGGCGTTCTGAGCGCCATACGACAAAGGCCCCGTCTTCCGGAGAAGAGGGGGCCTTGCGCATCGGCCCGGCCGCGCGGCCGGGCCGGAACCCGCGTCCCGCGCGAGGCGGGACGACGCGACGATCACATGTTGTCGATCATCACCTGGCCGAAGCCCGAGCACGACACCTGGGTCGCGCCTTCCAGCAGGCGGGCGAAGTCGTAGGTGACCTTCTTCGACAGGATGGATTTTTCCATGCTGCTGATGATCAGGTCGGCGGCCTCGGTCCAGCCCATGTGGCGCAGCATCATCTCGGCGGACAGGATTTCCGAACCCGGGTTGACGTAGTCCTTGCCAGCGTACTTCGGCGCGGTGCCGTGGGTGGCCTCGAACATGGCCACGGAATCCGACAGGTTGGCGCCCGGGGCGATGCCGATCCCGCCGACCTGGGCGGCCAGGGCGTCGGAAATGTAGTCGCCGTTCAGGTTCAGCGTGGCGATGACGTCGTATTCGGCCGGGCGCAGCAGGATCTGCTGCAGGAAGGCGTCGGCGATGACGTCCTTGACCACGATGTCGCGGCCGGTCTTGGGGTTCTTGAACTTGCACCACGGGCCGCCGTCCACCAGCTGGGCGCCGAATTCCTTCTGGGCCAGGGCATAGCCCCAGTCGCGGAAGCCGCCCTCGGTGAACTTCATGATGTTGCCCTTGTGCACCAGCGTGACGCTGGGGCGGTCGTTGTCGATGGCGTACTGGATGGCCTTGCGGACCAGGCGTTCCGTGCCTTCGCGCGACACGGGCTTGACGCCGATGCCGGACGTGCCCGGGAAGCGGATCTTCTTGACGCCCAGCTTGTCCTGCAGGAATTCGATCAGCTGGCGGGCCTTGTCGGATTCGGCCTCGAATTCGATGCCGGCGTAGATGTCCTCGGAGTTTTCGCGGAAGATGACCATGTCGGTCTTTTCCGGCTCGCGCACGGGCGAAGGCACGCCCTTGAAGTAGCGCACCGGACGCAGGCAGACGTACAGGTCCAGTTCCTGGCGCAGGGCCACGTTCAGGGAACGGATGCCGCCGCCCACCGGAGTGGTCAGCGGGCCCTTGATGGATACGACGTATTCGCGCACGGCTTCCAGGGTTTCCTCGGGCAGCCAGACGTCCGGACCGTAGATCTTGGTGGACTTTTCGCCGGCGTAGACTTCCATCCAGTGGATCTTGCGCTTGCCGCCGTAGGCCTTGGCGACCGCGGCGTCCACGACCTTCAGCATCACCGGGGTGATGTCCTGGCCCGTACCGTCGCCCTCGATGTAGGGAACGATGGGCTCATCGGGGATGTTCAGGGAGAAATCGGCGTTGACCGTGATCTTCTGTCCGCCGGCCGGGACCTTGATGTGCTGATAGGACATGGGTGCTCCAGTGTTGCTGGGTTTGTTGTTCAAGAGAAAGGGGAAGCAGTCTTATATAAGAGTTTAGCGTAAACTGGCCGTCGGCAGACAGCCTTTCATCCGTATTCTACCGGCCGGCGCCCCGGAAATACCCGAATCAGCCGGGTAAAATACAAGACCTAGCCCGTCTTTTCCGCCCCGCATGTTCAATCCCTCCAAGGAACAGGTCCGCGCGTTCTTCACCGACGCCTGGCGCAAGCGCCGCGAAGGCGGCGTGCTGACGCCACTGGAAACCATGGCCGCCGACCTGGTCGAGCGCCACCCCGAATACCACGACGACCTGCAGGATCCGGACGCCGCCGAACGCGACTACCCGGTCGAGGCCGGCCGCACCAACCCCTTCCTGCACCTGTCGATGCACCTGGCGATCCAGGAACAGCTGTCGATCGATCATCCGCCCGGCATCCGCGCCGCCTGGAACGCCCTGTTGCGGGGCCGGGACGAGCACGAGGCCGCCCACGTCATCATGGAAGCCCTGGGCGAGGTCGTCTGGGAAGCCCAGCGGCTGGGCAAGCCGCTGGACAATGAACGCTACCTGGACCTGATCCGGCGACACGCCACGCACGACCGCTGACCGGCCGCCGCCGACATCCGCCCTGCGCCGGCACGGCGCCGCGGCACGCCCCCACGAACGCAAAAACGCCCGCCGGGCGCGAGGCCGGGCGGGCGTTTTCCGGACGGGCCCGTCGCGCTACTTGCGCACGGCCAGCGACGAAGGCTGGGCCGACAGCCAGGCGGAAATGTTCTCGATGTCGGCGGCCGACAGCTGCGACGCCATGGCGCCCATGATGGCGTTCTTGCGCACGTTGGCCGAGGCCGGCGCCCCCGCCTGGCCTCGCTGGTAGGCGGTCAGGGCATGGGCCAGGTAGTCCTGGTGCTGCCCGGCCAGGATCGGATAGTCGGGCTGCAGCGGGGACTTGGCGTCGGCGCCATGGCAGGAGGCGCAGGTGTATTTTTCGAAGGCGGCCTTGCCGGCCTGCAGGTCGGCCGCCTGCGCGCCGGTGGCGGCCAGCCCGAGGCCCAGCAGGGCAATCCACAATGTACGCATGATGGTCTTCCCCCGGATCACTTGAGACTGGAATAGTAGGCCGCGACGTCGGCCATGTCCTGCTCGGACAGGGACCGCGCGATGGCGTCCATGGTCGGGAAGGAACGCGCGCCGCTGGCGTATTCCTTCAGCGCCGCGACGATGTAGGGCGCGCCCTGACCGGCGATCATGGGGACGTGGTACAACTCCGGATACGCCGCCTTGTAGCCCGGGATGCCATGGCAGCCGATGCACATGGACACTTTCTGGGCGCCGGCCTGGACATTGCCCTGGACGGCGGGGGGATCGGCCGCCAGGGCCGGGCCGGCCAGCAGACAGGTCGCCGCCACCACGACGGCGCCCAAACCACGATCAAGCATTGCTCGCGACTTCATATGGCCTCTTGTCTCTCTGATTCATATTGTGTCGGCATCGGCCAGCCTCCTGCCGGGCCGATGAGGCATGTCGATTGTACGATAATTGTTTCGATACAGTCAGACATCGAAATTTCAAACCCATAGCATCCGCCTTCCGCACCCTCTTCCCGCCTCCATGACCCGCACGACCGCCTCCGCCCCTCGCGACCGTTTCGACGGCACCGACCGCTACGTCGCCACCGAATCCCTGAAGACCGCCGTCAACGCCGCCCTGGCGCTGCGACGTCCGCTGCTGGTCAAGGGAGAACCGGGCACCGGCAAGACCCTGCTGGCCGAGGAGGTCGCCCGCGCCCTGGACCGGCCCCTGCTGCAATGGCACATCAAGTCCACGACCAAGGCGCAGCAGGGCCTGTACGAATACGACGCCGTCTCGCGCCTGCGCGATTCCCAGCTGGGCGAGGCCGCCGTGCACGACATCCGCAACTACATCGTGCGGGGCGTGCTGTGGCAGGCCTTCGAGTCGGAACGGCCCTGCGTGGTGCTGATCGACGAGATCGACAAGGCCGACATCGAATTCCCCAACGACCTGCTGCGCGAGCTGGACCGGATGGAATTCCACGTCTACGAAACCCGCCAGACCGTCCAGGCGCGCCACAAGCCCCTGATCATCATCACCTCGAACAACGAAAAGGACCTGCCCGACGCGTTCCTGCGGCGCTGTTTCTTCCATTACATCGACTTCCCCGACCGCGAAACGCTGAGCGACATCGTCGCCGTCCATTTTCCAGACCTGCGCGCCGACATCCTGGGCGCGGCGCTGGACGCGTTCTTCCGCCTGCGCGAAGTCCCGGGGCTGAAGAAGCGCCCCTCGACCTCGGAATTCCTGGACTGGCTGCACCTGCTGCTGGCCGAATCCGTGCCGCCCGACAGCCTGGCGCGCGGCGACGTCCCGCCGCTGGCCGGCGCCCTGCTGAAGAACGAACAGGACCTGAACCTGCTGCGGCGGCTCGCCGCCCTGACGCAGCGCGGCGGGCGCTGAGCGCCGCCGCGCCGCGCCGAGCAGGCCACGCAACGTCCTTTCCCATCCCCCACCACCGGACCGACCCATGAGCACCCCCGGCTTCAAGCAAGCACCCCGTCCCGTCACCCTGGAAGGCCACGGCATGCGCCTGGTCCCTCTGTCCTCCGACCATGCCGACAGCCTGCGCGCCGCAGCCGCCGACGGCGAGCTCTGGAACCTGCGCGTCACCTCGGTGCCGGAACCCGACCAGACCGAGGCCTACATCGCCCAGGCCCTGAAGGGCCGGGACGACGGCCACATGCTGCCCTTCGCGGTCACCGACGCCGCCAGCGGCGCCGTCCTGGGCGCCACGCGCTACCACGACATCGTGCCGGCGATCGCCCGCGTGGAAATCGGCTACACCTGGTACGCCCGGCCGCGCCAGCGCACCCACGTCAACACAGCCTGCAAGCTGCTGCTGCTCGAACACGCCTTCGACGTCCTGGGCGCCGCCGTGGTGGGCTGGCGCACCGACAACTACAACCATGCCTCCCAACGCGCCATCGAACGCCTGGGCGCCCGACGCGACGGCGTGATCCGCCACCACGCGACGCGCCGCGACGGCACCGTGCGCGACACGGTCATGTACAGCCTGCTGGCCGGCGAATGGCCCGAAGTCCGCGCCCACCTGCTCTACCAGCTGCAGCGTCCCCGCGCCTGAAGCCACGCTCCATGCTGACCGACTTCTTCACCCAGCTGCGCGCCGCCGGCATCCCGGTCTCGATCCGGGAATACCTGAGCCTGCTGGAACTGCTGGGCAGTCCCGCCGCGCCTGTCAGCACGGAGGAGTTCTACCACCTGGCGCGCCTGGCGCTGGTCAAGGACGAGACCCGCTACGACCGCTACGACCGGGTCTTCGCCGCCTTCATCGGCCAGCTCCAGGCCCGCGCGGGCGGCCCGGACATCCCGCCGGACTGGCTCGTCCAGACCTTCCGCAAGCAGCTCAGCGACGAGGAAAAGGCGGCCCTGGAAAAACACGGCTGGGACCGGCTGATGGAGATGTTCCGCGAACGCCTGGCCGAACAGAAGGATCGCCACGCGGGCGGCAGCAAGTGGATCGGCACCGGGGGTTCATCGCCCTTCGGCCACGGCGGCTATCACCCCGAAGGCATCCGCGTCGGCGGTCCGTCGACCGGCAACCGCACCGCCGTCAAGGTCTGGGAACGGCGCGACTACCGCGATTACGACGACCAGCAGACCCTGGGCACGCGCAACTTCAAGATGGCGCTGCGGCGCCTGCGGCGCTTCGCCCGCCAGGGCGCGGCGCTGGAACTGGACATGCCCGGCACCATCCGCGGCACCGCCGAGCAGGCCGGGATGCTGGACCTGCGCTGGGTGCCCGAGCGCCACAACGCGGTCAAGGTCCTGATGCTGCTGGACGTGGGCGGCAGCATGGACGACCACATCGCCCGCATCGAATCCCTGTTTTCCGCCGCGCGCAGCGAATTCCGGCACCTGGAGGTCTATTACTTCCACAACTGCCCCTACGAATCCGTCTGGCGCCACAACAGCCGCCGCCACGGCGAGCGCATCGACACCTGGGACCTGCTGCGCGGCTACGGCGAGGACTGGCGCCTGATCCTGGTGGGGGATGCTTCCATGAGCCCCTACGAGCTGCTGTATCCGGGCGGATCCATCGAACACCACAACGAGGAGACCGGCGCCGCCTGGCTGCAGCGCATCCTGGGACGCTGGCCGCGCGCCGTCTGGCTGAACCCGGAACCGTCCGGATCCTGGCAGTACCGCCAGTCCATCGCGCTGGTCAGGGAACTGATGCACGAGCGCATGTTCGGCATGACGATGGACGGGCTGGAACAGGCGATGCGGCTGCTGTCGAAATAAGGCTGTCCCGATCAACCCGCCCCGGCGAGGGCCGGCGGCGGATCAATCCACAGTGTCCAGCACCTCGGCCAGCGTGCCGAAGATCTGTCCGATCTGCGCCTCGTCGATGATGAGCGGCGGCGAGATCGCGATGATGTCGCCGGTGTAGCGCACCAGGACGCCCCGGTCGAAGCATTCGGCGAACACTTCCGCCGCCCGCGCGCCGGGCGCGCCCGCGCGCGGCGCCAGTTCGATCCCGGCCACCAGGCCGAGATTGCGGATGTCGATCACATGCCGCCGCCCCTTGAGCGCATGGGCGGCTTCCTCGAAGGGCGCCGACAGCGTTTTCGCCCGATCGAACAGCCCCTCGTCGCGGTAGATGCCCAGGGTGGCGCGGACGGCGGCCGTCGCCATCGGGTGCGCGGAATAGGTGTAGCCGTGGAAGAACTCGATGCCGTTCGCGCTCGCGTCGATGATCGTATCGTGCACGGACCGGCGCACCGCGACCGCGCCCGCCGGCACGGCCGCGTTGCTGATGCCCTTGGCCATCGTGATCAGGTCGGGGGTGACGCCGAAGAAGGCGCTGGCGGTGGCCGCGCCCAGGCGGCCGAAGCCGGTGATGACCTCGTCGAAGATCAGCAGGATGCCGTGCTTTTCCGTGATGGCCCGCAGCCTTTCCAGATAGCCCCTGGGCGGCAGCAGCACGCCGGTGGACCCGGCCAGCGGCTCGACGATGACCGCCGCGATCGTCGAGGCGTCATGCAGCGCGACGAGGCTTTCGAGGGCGTCGGCGAACCGTTCGCCCCCCCAGGCCGGCTGGCCGCGCGAAAAGGCGTTGTGCTCCAGGTCGTGCGTGTGCGGCAGATGGTCCACCCCCGGCAGCAGCACCCCGGAAAACGCCTTGCGGTTGGGCGAGATGCCGCCCACCGAAATCCCGCCGAAACCGACGCCGTGATAGCCGCGTTCGCGGCCGATCAGGCGGGTCCGCTGGCCCTCGCCGCGCGCCCGGTGATAGGCCAGCGCGATCTTGAGCGCCGTGTCGACCGATTCCGAGCCCGAATTGGTGAAGAACACCCGGTCCAGGCCGGCGGGCATCAGGGCGGCGACCTCGGACGCCGCCCGGAAGGAGTCCTCGTGGCCGATCTGGAAGCTGGGCGCGTAGTCCAGGTGCGCGGCCTGCCGGCTGATCGCGTCGACGATGGGCCGCCGGCCATGCCCCGCGTTGACGCACCAGAGCCCCGACGTGCCGTCCAGCACCCGATGGCCGTCCGCGGCGGTGTAGTGCATGTCCCTGGCCGAGGCGAGCATGCGGGGATGCGCCTTGAACTGGCGGTTCGCGGTGAAGGGCATCCACAGATTGGACAGGTCGGGGGAACGCGTGGCTTCGGTTTGCATGGCAGCCTCTCAATCCAGGGTGGGCGGGGCCCGGAACGGACCGCATTCCGGGTGGATCCATGCCCGAAGACCATACTCCGTTTCGGGCGCCCCGGAAAGCGCCATCCCCCTTCCGCGCGGCGGCGCGCGCGCCCCGCGCCATCGCCGGCCGGCCCATCGCACGGAACTCCGTGCGTTTCCCGGAGTCCATGGGGTAACGTTATGAAGTTGCCCTTCCCTTCCCCTGGATCTTTCGACACCATGCTCCGGCTGAAATCCCTGCTCCCGCCGCTTTTCGCGCTCTGCCTGCTGACGGCGTCCGCCCTACCCCACGCCGCGCACGCCGCCCCGGCGGCCGCCGCACAGGCCCTGCCCGCGGGCGTGCGCCAGGTCGTCATGATCGAGGGCGTGACCGAATACCGCCTGGACAACGGCCTGCAGGTGCTGCTGGCCCCGGACGATTCCCGCGCCCAGACCACGGTGAACATGAGCTACCGCGTCGGCTCGCGCAACGAGGGCCCGGGAGAGACCGGCATGGCGCATCTGCTGGAACATCTGATGTTCCGCGGCAGCCCGAAGCACCCGGACGCCCTGGCGGAATTCGCGCGCCGGGGCCTGGCGGCCAACGGCTCGACCACCGCCGATCTGACGAACTACTACGCGACCTTCGCCGGCGATCCGGAAACGCTGCGCTGGTACCTGGCCTGGCAGGCCGACACCATGCTCAACGCGCGCATCGCCCGCGCCGACCTGGACGCGGAAATGCCGGTGGTGCGCAACGAGATGGAGCGCGGCGAGAACAGCCCGTTCAGCATGCTGATGCAGCAGGTCGCCTCGGCCGCCTACGTCTGGCATCCGTACGGCCGCAGCGTCATCGGCGCGCGCTCCGACGTCGAGCACGTCGGCATCGAGCCGCTGCGCGCGTTCTACCACCGCTACTACCAGCCGGACAACGCCACGCTGATCGTCACCGGCCGCTTCGACACGCGGCAGACGCTGGCATGGATCGCGCAGGACTTCGGCGCCATCGCCCGGCCGGACCGCGCGCTGCCGCCCGAATACACGGTCGAACCCGTCCAGCAGGGCGCGCGCGGCGTCACGCTGCGGCGCATCGGCGGCAGCCCCATCGCCCTGGCGCAGTACCACCTGCCGGAAGCCGCCGGCGACGCCTACACGGCCCTGTCCATCGGCACCGCCATGCTGGCCGACACCCCGGCCGGCCCGCTCTACCAGGCCCTGGTGGCCAAAGGCCTGGCCAGCAGCGTGTTCGGCTTCGCCCGCGCCATGAAGCAGCCCGGCTACGCCGTGTTCGGCGCGCAGATCCAGCCCGGCGCGGATCCGCAGGCGGCGCTGTCCGCCCTGGAACACACCCTGGAGTCCGAAGGCATCGGCCAACTGGACCAGGCCGCGCTGGACCGCATCCGCACCGCCTGGCTGAACGACTGGAAGCAGACCTACAACCAGTCCGGCGCGCTGGCCCAGGCCCTGTCCGACGCGATCGCCTGGGGGGACTGGCGCCTGTTCTTCATCGAACGCCTGCGGGTCCGGGCGCTCACGCTGGACACGGTCCGCGCGCAGCTGGGCGCCTGGCTGCTGCCCAGCAACCGCACCAGCGGGCTGTACCTGCCCACGCCGGACCCCAAGGACGCGCCCGCGCCCGCCCCGGCCGATCTCGGCCCCTGGCTCGGACGGCTCGAGACCGGCACCGGGCGCCCCGCCGTGGCCGCCTTCGACACCCGCCCCCAGGCCATCGACGCCGCCACCCGGCGCAGCGTCCTGGCCCTGCCCAACGGGCCGGTCGCCCTGGCCCTGCTGCCCAAGGAAACCGCGGGAGGACAGGTCCACGCCGTGCTGCGCATGGGCTTCGGCGACGCCGAGGCATTGCGCGGCCAGGGCCTGGCGCCGTTCGCCACCGGCGCCATGCTGCTGCGCGGCGCCGCCGACATGAGCCGCCAGCAGATCGAGGACCGCCTGAACGCGCTGGATTCCGAACTGTCGTTCAGCACCGACGGCAACGTCCTGAACGTGTCCATGCGCAGCGACCGCGCCCGGCTGCCCGACGTGCTGGACCTGGTCTTCCACCTGCTGCGCGCGCCCGCGTTCCCCGAGGACGAACTGGAACGGCTGAAGCGCAGCCTGCGCACCCGCGTGGAGGACGAGGCCTCGAGCCCGGCCTACCTGGTGCGCAACACGCTGCAGCGCCACGACCAGCCCTGGGATCCGGACGACATCCGCTACACCCCCACGACCGCCGAGGTCCTGGCCCAGGTCGGGGACCTGAGCCGCGATCGGCTGCGGAAATTCCACGAACGGTTCTACGGCGCGGGCCACCTGTCCCTGGCGGTGGTCGGGGACTTCGACCCCGCCGACGTGGAACGGCGCCTGCGCGCCGGCCTGGCCGGCTGGCGCGCGGCGCCGGCCTACGAACGCCTGCCGGACCCCTGGTACGCGATGAAGCCCGAGACCTTCCGCATCCCCGCCCCCGGCAAGGCCAACGCCGAATACCGGGCCGTCCTGCCCCTGGAACTGCGCGACACCGACCCGCGCTGGCCCGCGCTGATGCTGGCCAACTACCTGATCGGAGGTTCCGAGGATTCCTGGCTGTGGCAGGGCATCCGGGTGCGCGGCGGCCTGTCCTACGGCGTGGGCAGCGCCGTCAGCGCCTCGCCCTTCGAGGACTCCGGCGCCTGGACGCTGTTCGCCAGCACGGCCGCCCGCAACGCCGGGGCGCTGCAAGACGCGATGCGCACGGTCCTGGACGAGACCCTGAAGACCGGCTTCACCCAGGCCGAGGTCGACCAGGGCGTGCGGTCCCTGCTGAACTACCTGGAACTGGGGCGTTCCGACGACGCCTACCTGGCCGGCCGCTGGATCGACTACCTGGACACGGACCGCGGCTTCGACTGGCAGCAGCGCGTCATCGACCAGCTGCGCGGCCTGAAGGCCGGGCAGGTCAATGCGGCGATGCGGGACCTGCTCAGGCCCGACGCGCTCAGCATCGCCGTGGCCGCGGATCCCGACCCGAAGCCCTGACTCAGGAGAAGAAGTTCTTCACCTTGTCCGTCCAGGACTCGCTCTTGGGCGAGTGGCGGTCGCCGCCGCTGTTCAGCGACGACTCGAACTGGCGCAGCAGTGTCTTCTGTTCGTCGTTCAGGCGCACCGGGGTTTCCACCACGATGTGGCAGTACAGGTCGCCGGGATAGCTGGAACGCACGCCCTTGATGCCCTTGCCGCGCAGGCGGAAGGTCTTGCCGGTCTGGGTGCCCTCGGGGATGGTGATTTCCCCGCGCCCCGCCAGCGTCGGGACCTCCTGCACGCCGCCCAGCGCCGCCTTGGTGAAGGGGATGGTCAGTTCGCAATGCAGGTCCTCGCCCTGGCGCTCGAAGATGCCGTGGGGCTTGATGCGGATTTCCACGTACAGGTCGCCCGGCGGGCCGCCGTTCAGACCCGGCTCGCCGTTGCCGGTGGAGCGGATGCGCATGCCGTCGTCGATCCCGGCGGGGATCTTGACCTGCAGGGTCTTGTTCTTGCGGATGCGGCCCACGCCGTCGCAGTCGCCGCAGGGATCGGTGATCTCCTGGCCGGTGCCGTGGCAGGTCGGGCAGGTCTGCTGGACGCTGAAGAAGCCCTGCTGCATGCGCACGGCGCCGCTGCCGCCGCAGGTGTGGCAGGTGCGCGGCGACGTCCCGGGCCTGGCGCCCGAGCCGTGGCAGGTCTCGCAGGATTCCCAGCTGGGGATGCGGATCTCGGTGTCGAAACCGTTGGCCGCCTGCTCCAGGCTGATTTCCAGGGAATATTTCAGGTCGGCGCCGCGATAGACCTGCGGACCGCCGCCTCCGCGGCGGCCGGCGGCGCCGCCGAAGATTTCCCCGAAGATGTCGCCGAAGGCGTCGGCGAAGCCGCCCGCCCCGCCGCCCATGCCCGCGCCGGCCGCCGCGTTCGGGTCCACGCCGGCGTGGCCGAAGCGGTCATAGGCCGCGCGCTTCTCCGCGTCGGACAGGATCTCGTAGGCTTCCTTGGCCTCCTTGAACTTGTCCTCGGCCTCCTTGCTGTCCGGATTGCGGTCCGGATGGTATTTCATGGCCAGCTTGCGGTAGGCCTTGCGGATGTCGTCGTCCGAGGCGTTCTTGGCCACGCCCAGGACGTCGTAAAAATCTCGTTTTGCCATGGATTCGGGTTGCCTGTGCTATGCGCTGCTGATTGAAGGACAGATGCCCGGTCCGGCGAAAACGCCGGTTCCGGGCAGGGGCATGCGGCCGCCGGCCGCGCGCCGGAGGGTCCCGAGGGACCGCCGGACGCGCGGCCGGCGAGGGCTCAGTCGCGCTTCACTTCCTTGAAGTCGGCATCGACGACGTCGTCTTCCGCCGGCTTGGCGCCATCGGCGGCGGCCGCGCCCTCGGCCGCCTGCTTGGCCTGCATGTCGGCGTACATCTTCTCGCCGAGCTTCTGCGAGGCGGTGGACAGGGCCTCGACCTTGGCGTCGATGGCGGCCTTGTCGTCGCCCTTGATGGCTTCTTCCAGGTCCTTGATCGCCGATTCGATGGCTTCCTTTTCAGCGGCTTCGAGCTTGTCGCCGTATTCCGTCAGGGACTTGCGCGTGGCGTGGACCAGGCCGTCGGCCTGGTTGCGCGTCTGCGCCAGTTCGGCGATGCGGTGGTCTTCCTCGGCGTTGGCCTCGGCGTCCTTCACCATGCGCTCGATCTCGTCCTCGGTCAGGCCGGAACTGGCCTTGATCGTGATCTTGTTTTCCTTGCCGGTGCCCTTGTCCTTGGCCGACACGTGCAGGATGCCGTTGGCGTCGATGTCGAAGGTGACCTCGATCTGCGGCAGGCCGCGCGGGGCCGGCGGGATGCCTTCCAGGTTGAATTCGCCCAGCGCCTTGTTGCCCGCGGCGACTTCGCGCTCGCCCTGGTAGACCTTGATGGTCACGGCCGGCTGGTTGTCGTCCGCCGTGGAGAACACCTGCGAGAAGCGCGTCGGGATGGTGGTGTTCTTCTTGATCATCTTGGTCATGACGCCGCCCAGGGTCTCGATCCCCAGCGACAGCGGCGTCACGTCCAGCAGCAGCACGTCCTTGCGGTCGCCCGACAGCACGGAACCCTGGATGGCGGCGCCGGCGGCGACGGCCTCGTCGGGGTTCACGTCCTTGCGCGGATCGCGGCCGAAGAATTCCTTGACCTTTTCCTGGACCTTGGGCATGCGAGTCATGCCGCCGACCAGGATCACGTCGTCGATGTCGGAGACCTTGACGCCGGCGTCCTTGATCGCCACGCGGCAGGGCTCGATCGTGCGTTCGATCAGTTCCTCGACCAGGGCCTCCAGCTTGGAGCGGGTGATCTTCAGGTTCAGGTGCTTGGGACCCGAGGCGTCGGCCGTGATGTACGGCAGGTTGATCTCGGTCTGCTGCGTGGAGGACAGCTCGATCTTGGCCTTTTCGGCGGCTTCCTTCAGGCGCTGCAGGGCCAGCACGTCCTTGGACAGGTCGACGCCGGATTCCTTCTTGAACTCGGCGATGATGTATTCGATGATGCGCTGGTCGAAGTCCTCGCCGCCCAGGAAGGTGTCGCCGTTGGTCGACAGCACTTCGAACTGCTTTTCGCCGTCCACGTCCGCGATCTCGATGATGGACACGTCGAAGGTCCCGCCGCCCAGGTCATAGACGACGATCTTGCGGTCGCCGCGTTCGGACTTGTCCAGGCCGAAGGCCAGGGCCGCCGCAGTCGGCTCGTTGATGATGCGCTTGACGTCCAGGCCGGCGATGCGGCCGGCGTCCTTGGTCGCCTGGCGCTGGCTGTCGTTGAAGTACGCCGGCACCGTGATCACGGCCTCGGTGACTTCCTCGCCCAGGTAGTCCTCGGCGGTCTTCTTCATCTTGCGCAGGATGTCGGCCGACACCTGCGGGGGGGCCAGCTTCTTGTCCTGGGCCTCGACCCAGGCGTCGCCGTTGTCGGCCTTGATGATCGCGTAGGGCATCAGGTCGATGTCCTTCTGCACGGCCTTTTCCTCGAACTTGCGGCCGATCAGGCGCTTGACCGCGAAGATGGTGTTCTTCGGGTTGGTGACAGCCTGGCGCTTGGCCGGGGCGCCCACCAGGATTTCGCCGTCCTGCATGTAGGCGACGATGGAAGGCGTGGTGCGCGCGCCTTCGGCGTTTTCGATGATCTTGACCTTGGAGCCGTCCAGCACAGCGACGCAGCTGTTGGTCGTCCCCAGGTCGATGCCGATGATCTTGCTCATGTTGGATCCTGTCGATGTTTGAATGAAGGGGCGGGCCTCATGCCCGCCGATGGTTCGAATATGGGGCCGCCGGGTCCGGTTTCAAGGCCCCGGGCGCATCAGGCGGCCGGGCCGGCCGACACCATGACCAGCGCCGGACGCAGCACGCGGTCGGCGATCAGGTAGCCTTTCTGCAGCGTCTGGGCGACGGCGCCCTGGGGATGTTCCGACGGCACGTTGGAGATCGCCTGGTGGCGGTGCGGGTCGAAGGCCTCGCCGGGCGCCGGGGCGATCTCGCGCATCTGGTTGCGCTCGAAGGCCGCGTTCAGCTGCCGCAGGGTGGCCTCGACACCCGCCTTCCAGTCGTCGACGGTCTGGTTTTCCTGGGCCAGCGCGGCCTCCAGGCTGTCGCGCACCGGGATCAGGCTCTCGGCGAAGGATTCCGTGCCGAACTTGCGGGCCTTGGACACATCGTCCTGGGCGCGGCGGCGGACGTTCTCGACTTCGGCGTGCGCGCGCAGCAGCTGGTCGTGGTAATCGGCGACCTGCTTCTGGACCTCGGCCAGCAGCGCGGCGAGGTCCTCGCCCGGCTGCCCGGCGGCGGCATCGGCCTGGTTCCGGCCTTCGGTCTGGGTTTCGGCGCTCGGCGCGGCTTGCGGGTCCAAGTCTTCCTGGGGTGCCGACATGGTGAAATCTCCAATGCTGAAATGGGTGAACAAACAGGTAGGTGGGGACGGGGGGAGCGTTCTTCAAGCCCCTGGGCGGCGGCCCGGGACGCCCGTCGTCGTCGGCCGGGGGGGGCTTACGTCCAGCCGGCCAGGTTGTCGGCGATCAGCCCGGCGAAATCCCGCGCCCAGTCCGGGTCGGCGTTCAGGCAGGGAATGTAGCGGAAGGCGCGCCCGCCCGCCGCCAGGAAGGCCTCGCGGCAGCCCATGTCGATCTCTTCCAGGGTCTCCAGGCAGTCCGCCAGGAACCCCGGGCACATCAGGTCCACCGTGCCGACGCCTTCCCGTCCCCAGGCTTCCAGCGTGGGCTGGGTGTAGGGCTGCAGCCAGGGCGCCGCTCCGAAACGGCTCTGGAAGGCCACGTGCAGGCGTCCGCCGTCGGCGCCCAGGCGGTCGCGCAGGGCCCGGGCGGTCCGCTGGCAATCGCGGAAATAAGGGTCGCCCTGGCGCACCGACTGCTGGGGCAGGCCGTGGAAGCTGAGCAGCAGCCGGTCGGGCTTGCCGTCCCGGTCCCAGTGCGCAAGCACCGCGCGGTGCAGCGCGTCCACGTAGGCGTCGGCCGTCGGGAAGCGGTCCAGGAACCGCAGCGTGGGCTGGTGGCGCAGCCGGGCCAGGTGCGCGGCGACCGCATCCACGGCCGTGGCCGTGGTGCTGGCGGCGTACTGGGGATACATCGGCACCGCCAGGATGCGGCCGCAGCCGGCCGCGCGCAGGGAGTCCAGGGCCTCGGCCAGCGCCGGCCGGCCGTAGCGCATCGCCAGTCCGACCCGCACGTCCAGGCCCCGGTCCCCCAGGGATGCCGCCACGGCATCGGCCAGGTCCTGGCTGTGCACCAGCAGGGGCGAGCCTCGGTCGAGCCAGACCTGGGCGTATTTCGGGGCGATGGCCGCCGGCCGCCGCGTCAGCACGAACAGGCGCAGGACGACCTGCCACAGCGCGGCGGGCAGTTCCACCACCCGGGGGTCGGACAGGAACTCGCCCAGGTAGCGGCGCACGGCCGCCGGGGTCGGCGCGTCGGGCGTGCCCAGGTTGATCAGCAGGACGCCGAGCGGCCCGCGGTCCGGTCCGGGGGCGTCCGGATCCAGCGCCCGGGGATCGGACGCTTCGGGAAGAAAACGGCTCATGATCGGAAAACGGGGGAAAGCGGCATCAGGAAGAGGCCTGGCCGAGGGCGTTGGACAGCATGCGGGCGGTGATGTCGACGATGGGGATGACGCGGTCGTAGGCCATGCGGCTGGGGCCGATGACGCCCAGCGTGCCGATCACCTGGCCGTCGACCCCGTAGGGCGCGGTGATGACCGAGACGTCTTCGAGCGGCACCAGGCGGGAATCGCCGCCGATGTAGATCTGCACGCCCTGGGCGCGGCTGGAGACGTCCAGCAGGTGCAGCAGGTCGGTCTTCTGCTCGAACAGCTGGAACAGGCGGCGCAGCCGGTCCATGTCGGCCGTCATTTCCGACACGCCCAGCAGCTTGCCCTCGCCGGAGATGACGACGGCCTCGTCGTCCGTGTCCGGCGAATCCAGGCCGGCGTCCACGGCCTGCTGCATCAGGCGGGAGATGTCGGTGCGCAGCGAGGCGAGCTCGTCGGCCAGCGCCAGGCGGACCGCGTGGAAGGACTTGCCGGAGAACTGCCGGTTGAAGAAATTGGAGGCTTCCAGCAGTTCGGCTTCCGAGTATTCGCGCGAGACGAACAGGATGCGGTTCTGCACGTCGCCGTTGGGCGTGACGATGATCAGCAGCACGCGCCGGTCCGACAGGCGGATGAATTCGATGTGGCGGAACACCTGGGTGCGCTTGGGCGTGAGCACCACGCCCGCGAACTGCGACAGGTTCGACAGCAGCGAGGCGGCGGCGGTCACGGCGCGGCCGGGCTCGGCCGCCGGCAGGCAGTCCTCGATCCGCAGGTCGGGGCTGAGTTCGTAGGGCCGGGCGGTCAGCAGGCTGTCGACGAACATGCGGTAGCCGCGCGGCGTGGGCACGCGGCCCGCCGAGGTGTGCGGACTGTGGATCAGGCCCAGGTCCTCCAGGTCGGCCATGACGTTGCGGATCGTGGCCGGCGACAGGTCGAAGACTTTCGACAGCGTGCGCGACCCCACGGGCTGGCCGTCCGCGATATAGCGTTCGACCAGCGCCTTCAGCAATGTCTTGGCTCGATCATCCATGTCCAGTGTCCAGCGCGGGATGAAAACGGCCCGCCCGCATCGGCAGCCGCGCCCTCATCCCCCTATAATCGGCGGATACGCCCATCAGTCGTATCCATATTATTCCATTAATTCCGGGAGCCCCTCCGCCCATGCACTTCAAGACCGTCGCCCTGATCGGCCGCCACCAGGACAGCGGCATGGACGCGCCCCTGCGCCGATTGGGCCAGGTCCTGTCCGCGGCGGGGCGCGACGTCCTGATCGAGGCCGAGACGGGCCGCAACACCGGGGTCGCCGATTTCCCGCTGGCCTCGTACGAGGACATCGGCGCGCGCGCCGACCTGGCCATCATCATGGGCGGCGACGGCACCATGCTGGCGGCCGCGCGGCAGCTGGCCACGTCCGGCGTGGCCATGATCGGCATCAACCACGGCCGCCTGGGCTTCATCACCGACATCCCCCTGGGCAGCGCGGACGAGGCCATCACCCGCATCCTGAACGGCGCCTTCGTCCAGGACGAGCGCATCCTCCTGGAAGGCCGCGTGATGCGCGGCGACGAGACCATCTTTTCCGGCCTGGCCCTGAACGACGTGATCATCAACCGCGCCGGGCGCGGCGGCATGATCGAACTGCGCGTCGAATGCAACGGCGCCTTCATGCACAGCCAGCGCGCCGACGGCCTGATCATCGCCACGCCCACGGGATCGACGGCCTACGCCCTGTCGGCCGGCGGGCCGATCCTGCATCCCCAGGTCGACGCCCTGGTGCTGGTGCCCGTCGCGCCGCAGACCCTGTCGAACCGGCCCATCACCCTGCCCGACGACAGCGTCCTGAACATCACCATCAGCGCCCTGGGGCGCGTGGAATCGGGCGCCAGCGTCCACTTCGACATGCAGGCCCTGTCCAACTGCCAGGAAGGCGACCGCATCGACGTGCGCCGCAGCCCGCACCGCGTCCGCTTCCTGCACCCCCAGGGCTACAGCTACTTCTCCACCCTGCGCAGCAAGCTGAACTGGAACCGCATGCTGCATCCCTGGGACGAACCCGACCAATAGGGCCGACGGCCCGGCCACCACCATGCTGCGCGCGCTGCACATCCGTGACTTCGTCATCGTCGACCAGGCCGACATCGCCTTCGAGGCCGGCTTCACCGTGTTCTCCGGCGAGACCGGGGCCGGCAAGTCGATCCTGATCGACGCCCTGGCGCTGGCCCTGGGCGGCCGGGGCGACGCCGCGCTGATCCGCCGGGACGCCCCGCGCGCCGACGTCAGCGCCGTCTTCGACGCGCCCGAGGCCGCCGCCGGCTGGCTCGCCGAGCAGGCCCTGGAAGGCCCGGAGCTGATCCTGCGCCGCGTCATCGATTCCCAGGGCCGCAGCAAGGCCTGGATCAACGGCGTGCCGGCCACCCTGGGCCAGTTGCGAGACCTGGGCGCCCTGCTGGTCGACATCCACGGCCAGCACGCCCACCAGAGCCTGCTGCAGCCCGCCAGCCAGCGCGAACTGCTGGACGCCCAGGGGGGCCATGCCGACCAGGCGCGCGCCCTGCAGCAGGCCTGGGCCGACTGGCGCCAGGCGCAGGCGGCGCTGGAATCCGCCCGCGACGACGCGGCCGGCCAGGCCGCCCTGCTGGAACGGCTGGCCGCCGACGTGGCCTGGCTGGACGAACTGTCGCCCGAGCCCGGCGAATGGCCGGACCTGTGCGCCCGCCAGTCGCGCCTGGCGCACGCGCAGGCCCTCCTGGCCGGGGCCGGCCAGGCCGTCGAGGCGCTGGACGGCGAGTCCGGCTCGGCGGCCCAGGCCCTGCACGCCGCGATCCAGTCGCTGCAATCCCTGGTGCGCCACGACCCCTCTCTGGAAGAGCACTGCCAGGCGCTGGAATCGGCCCGCATCCTGTGCGCGGAAACCGTATCCGGCCTGAACGCCTACGCCGACCGGCTGGAACCCGATCCCGACGCCCTGGCGCAGGCCGACGCCCGCATGGGCCGCATGTTCGAGGCGGCCCGCCGCTTCCACGTCGAACCCGAAGCCCTGGCCGAGCACCACGAAACGCTGCGCGACCGGCTGCGCCAGGCCGAGGCCGGCCGGGACCTGGAGGCGCTGGAACGGGCCTGCCGCCAGGCCGAAACGCATTACATGGCGCTGGCCCGCGACCTGGGCGCCGCCCGCCGGGCGACGGCCGTCCAGCTCGCCGCGCAGGTCACGACCGCCATGCAGACCCTGTCCATGGACGGCGGCGTCTTCGACATCGTCCTGGCGGACTGCAAGCCCGCCGCGCACGGCCTGGAAACCGTCGAATTCCTGGTGGCCGGCCATGCGGGCGTCCCGCCCCGGCCGCTGTCGCGCGTGGCATCCGGCGGCGAACTGGCGCGCATTTCCCTGGCCCTGTCGGTCATCGCCAGCCAGGCGGCCCGGGTGCCGACCCTGATCTTCGACGAGGTGGACGCCGGCATCGGCGGCGCCGTGGCCGAAGTCGTCGGCCGCCTGCTGCGCGAACTGGGCGCGCGCCACCAGGTCCTGTGCGTCACCCACCTGCCCCAGGTGGCGGCCTGCGCCGCGCGGCATTTCCAGGTCAGCAAGGCCACCCGCGCCGGCCGCACCCTGTCGGCCATCCGGCCGCTGGACGCGGAATCCCGCACGGAAGAGATCGCCCGCATGCTGGGCGGGCTGAAGATGACGGCCGCCACGCGCACGCACGCACGCGAAATGCTGGCGTCGGGGCAGACGGGCTGACCCCGGGCCGACGCGGCGCGCGGCCGCCCGGACCGGGTGGGAATGGGGGCAACGCCCCCCGATCAGGCCTTTTTAGTGGCCGAGCACTTCGGGCAGATGCCGTAGAGCATCATGTTGTGGCTTTCGAGGGTAAAGCCGTTGTCCTTGGCCACCCGATGCTGGCGCTTTTCGATTTCCGCGTCGGAAAATTCCACCACCCGGCCGCAGTTGGTGCAGATCAGGTGATCGTGGTGGTCGCCGTCGTTCAGCTCGAACACCGCCTTGCCGCCGTCGAACTGGCTGCGCAGCAGGATGCCCGCCTGCTCGAACTGGGTCAGCACGCGATACACGGTGGCCAGGCCGATGTCCACGTCTTCGGCGATCAGGGCGCGGTAGACGTCTTCGGCGCTATGGTGACGGGTTTCCGCCTTGCGGAATACATCGAGGATCTTCAGGCGCGGAAACGTCGCCTTCAGGCCCATGGTCTTGAGTTCGATCTGGTCGTTCATGGTTCAAGTATCCCGGGGAATGCGGCGAAAGGCAAGCGGGCCGGAACCCACCCGCATCCAGCCGCGCGCATGCGCAATTCCGAATTCCCTTTATGATAGCGGTTTTAGCGGCCGCCGATGCGCGGCCATCGAATCCACCACGGGGACTTTCGTGCACATCGTATCCAGCGCTCATTCCCACCGGCTGACCCTATGCCTGGCCGCCAGCGTCATGGCGCTGGGCCTCGCGGGCTGCGGCTCGACCAACTGGGGCTTCCCCTACCGGGCCACCATCCAGCAGGGCAACTGGATCACCTCCGAACAGGTCGCCAAGCTCGAAACCGGCATGACCCGCGACCAGGTGCGCTTCATCCTGGGCACGCCCACGCTGCAGGACATCTTCCACGCCGAGCGCTGGGACTATCCCTACTACAACCAGCCCGGCTACGGCCAGGACGAACTGCGCAAGTTCACCGTCTGGTTCGAAAACGACCAGCTGACGCGCTGGACGGGCGACGAACAGCCCGACCGCCAGCCCTTCCAGCGGGCCGACAGCGGCAAGGAAGCCATCCAGTCGGCCGACGCCGAACGCGCCGCCCGGCAGGCCGCGTCCCCGGGCCTGGATCATTCCGCCTCCCCCAGCGGCCAGGCCGCCGGCGGCGCGCCGCAGGCCACCATCGAAACCGCCCCCATCGGCACGACCCGCCAGAAGGGGCAGGAATAATGCGCATCGCCATCGCGGGCGCCTCGGGCCGCATGGGGCGCATGCTGGTCCAGGCCGTCCTGGAATCCCAGGATCTCGCCCTGGCCGTCGCGCTGGACCGCCCCGGCAACGACGCCATCGGCCAGGACGCCGGCGCGCCCCTGGGCATCGACACGGGCGTGCGCATCACCGACGACCTGGACGCCCTGGCCGGGGCCGACTGCCTGATCGACTTCACCCGTCCTGAAGGCACCCTGGCCCATCTGGACGCCTGCGTCACGCACGGCGTCAAATGCGTCATCGGCACCACCGGCTTCGACGCCGAAGGCAAACAGGCCATCCGCGCCGCCGCCCAGAAAACCGCCATCGTCTTCGCCCCCAACATGAGCGTGGGCGTGAACGCCACGCTCAAGCTGCTGGACATGGCCGCCCGGCTGCTGAACAGCGGCTACGACGTCGAAGTCTTCGAGGCCCATCACCGCAACAAGGTCGACGCGCCCTCCGGCACCGCCCTGGCCATGGGCGAGGCCGTGGCGCGCGCCTGGGGCAAGCCGCTGGACGAGATCGCCGACTGGGCGCGCCACGGCGACACCGGCCCGCGCGAAACCGGCCATATCGGCTTTTCCGTGCTGCGCGGCGGCGACATCGTCGGCGACCATACCGTGTACTTCTGCGGCACGGGCGAACGCATCGAGATCAGCCACCGATCCAGCAGCCGCGCCACCTACGCCCAGGGCAGCCTGCGCGCCGCCCGCTACCTGGCGCGCCGCGAATTCGGCCTGTTCGACATGCAGGACGTGCTGGCGACCTGATCCAGCCTACCGCCTGAAAGACACAGGGCCTCCGTTCGATGCGGAGGCCCTGTGTCTTTCCGGGCGCGGCTGAAGGGCCTGGCTGGGCTCAGTCCAGGACCACGGGCTCCTGTTCCAGGTCCACCCCGAATCTTTCCTGCACGTCGACGCGCACGGCCCCGGCCAGCGCCAGGACGTCCGCCGCCTGCGCGCCACCGTGATTCACCAGCACCAGCGCCTGGCGCTCGTGCATGCCCACCGGGCCCAGGCGCCGCCCCTTCCAGCCCGCCCGCTCGATCAGCCAGCCCGCCGCCAGCTTGACCCGGCCGTCGGCCTGGGGATAGGTGCGCAGGTCCGGAAATTGCCCTTGCAGGCGACCCGCCCGGGCCGCGTCGACCACCGGATTCTTGAAAAAGCTGCCCGCGTTGCCCAGCACCGCCGGATCCGGCAGCTTGCGGCGGCGGATGTCGCAGACGGCGTCGAAGATCTGGCGCGGCGTCGGTGCCGCTTCAGGGGTCGCACCGCCGGCATCGGGCGTATTGTCCACGCCCCGCAGACCAGGATGATCGCGCAGGTCCGGATAGTCCAGGCGCGGTGTCCAGGCCTTGGGCAACGCGAAGCGCACCCGCACGATCAGCCAGCGACCCGCCCCGTCGCGCTTGAACAGGCTGTCGCGGTAGGCGAAGCCGCACTCGTCCGGATGCAATTCGTGTTCGCGGCCCGCCCGCAGGTCCCAGGCCACCACGGAATGCAGGCGCTGGTCCAGTTCCAGCCCGTAGGCGCCGATGTTCTGCACCGGCGCCGCGCCCACCGTCCCGGGGATCAGGGCCAGGTTCTCCAGCCCCGGCCAGCCCTGCGACAGGCAGCGGTCCACGAAGCCATGCCAGGACTCGCCCGCCGCGGCCTCGACGATCCAGTGGTCGGCGGTTTCATCCCACAGGCGGATGCCGTGCAGCGCCACGCGCAGGACGCGATGGCGCGGCCGGGCCTGGATGACGACATTGCTGCCACCGCCCAGGATGAACAGCGGCGCATCGGCTTCCCGGCCTTTCGGACCGTTCCGGCCGGCAGCCAGGGCCTCGCACAGGGCCGGGATGGCGGATTCGTCGTCCAGCACCGCCACGGCCGCCCACGCCGGCAGGCCCAGGGTGTTGCGGGCGTGCAGGTCCTGATCGGAAAAAACGAGGGGCTGGGCGGGCATGGGCGGGGACGGTCGCATGGGAAGGCGTAAGCATACCGCGCGGGGCGCCGGCACCGGCTTCAGGGTCGGATTCGAGCCGGGGGCTGGGCCGGGGTTTGAGTCGGCCTCCGGCCGATTTGACAACCCCCGATGTCGTGCCTTATAGTTCTGCCTCTTGCTTGATTGCGTATCGGCAACAGCGCCATGAAGGGCCTGAAGCCCAGGCTGAAAGATCACACGATTTGACAGACTGAGAAATACACAATACAATGCATGGCTTAGCTGAATAGCTAAACAACGCGGGAATAGCTCAGTTGGTAGAGCGCAACCTTGCCAAGGTTGAGGTCGCGAGTTCGAGACTCGTTTCCCGCTCCAGATTCTAAAAAGGCCCAAACTTCGGTTTGGGCCTTTTTGCTTTCTGCGCCGGAACCAACGACAGTCCGAAGAACGGATCAACAGGCCAGCCGATGGCATCGATGGGCACACGGACGGCTACTTCGCCACGAACCGCTCGAAGACCTGCTTTCCCGTCATCTTCCGCGTCTGGTTCTTCAGCTCGTAGAAAGCGGGCTTCTCGTCGATGAAGATCTCATCGACGAGCCGGAACGTCCGGTCCTGGAAGAGCCCGGCCGGCAGGATGTACTCATTGCCGGACAGCAGGCGATAGAACAGATGGGTGCCGCACGTCGGGCAGAAACCGCGCTCGGCCCATTCGGATGAACGGTAAGCCTGCACCTTGCCGCCGGAGAGCTCGACGCCTTCGCCGCAATGCACGGCGAACATGGGGCCGCCCGACCAGCGCCGGCACATGGAGCAATGGCACAGCCCGATCTGCTCGCGGTCCGGCGCCGTGACTTCGATGGAACCACAGAGACACCTGCCTTTCATCACAAACTCCTGTCGGGACAAAAAATCGGGAAACACCACTATGATAGAGTGGTCTTCATGCTTCCACGTGCAAGGATGACGCCCATGAACAAGAACAGTCCGCACAGGACCACGTCCCAGATCATCGGCTGGGTGGTGCTGCTCCTGATCGCACTCTACTCGCTGCTCGGCGGCATCTGGCTGGCGGCGCTGGGCGGCTCGTGGTACTACGCCGTGCTGGGCGTGACGCTGCTGGCGAGCGCCTGGCTGCTGCGACGGCAGCGAACGGGGGGACTGTGGCTGTATGCGCTGATCCTGGCAGCCACCCTGGTCTGGGGCCTGTGGGAAACCGGTCCCGACTTCTGGGCGCTGGCGCCGCGCTACGACCTGCTGTTCCTGCTGGGTCTATGGCTATTGCTGCCGCCGGCCACGCGCGGCTTCGCCGCCCCGCGCGCCGCCAAGGCCGCCGTGGGGGTGGCGATGCTGGGCATGCTGGCGGTGCTGGGCTATGGCGCGTTCAACGATCCACAGGAAATCGACGGCACACTCGCCCGCGCCCAGCCGGCCCAGGCGCGGCCGGTGCCCGGCGTGGCGGACGAGGACTGGCCGGCCTACGGACGCACGGAAGGCGGCGTGCGGTATTCGCCGCTGGCGCAGATCAACGCCGGCAACGTCAAGGACCTGCGCGTGGCATGGACCTACCGCACCGGCGACTTCCGCACCGGGAACGATTCGGGCGAAACCACCAACGAGGTCACGCCGATCAAGGTCGGCGACAAGCTGTTCCTGTGCACGCCGCACCAGTTCCTGGACGCGCTCGACCCCGCCACCGGCCGGCGCCTGTGGCGCTACGATCCGCGGCTGAAGGCCGACAAGACTTTCCAGCACCTGACCTGCCGCGGCGTGGCCTATCACGACGCGGACAACGCCGAGCGGTTTCCGGCCAGCGGCGCCAAGGCCGGCGACCAGCCCCCGGGCCTCTGCCCGCGCAAGGTGCTGCTGCCCACCAACGACGGGCGCCTGATCGCGGTAAACGCCGACAATGGCCAGAAATGCGGCGATTTCGGCAAGGATGGCGAGATCGACCTGCAGCAAAGCATGCCCCACGCCTATCCGGGCGGCTACAACCCGACGTCGCCGCCGGTGGTCACCGCGTCGACCATCGTCATCGGCGGCTCGGTGACGGACAATTTCTCCAACAAAGAGCCGTCCGGCGTGATCCGCGGCTACGACGTGCGCACCGGCGCGCTGAAATGGGCCTTCGACACCGGCGCGGAAGACCCCAACGCCATGCCGGGCGAACACACGCAGTTCGTGCACAACTCGCCCAACGCCTGGGCGCCCCTGGCCTACGACGCGCGGACCGACGTGGTCTACGTGCCCACCGGCGTGGGCACGCCCGACATCTGGGGCGGCGACCGCGATGCCTTGAAGGAGCGCTACGCCAATTCCATCCTGGCGCTGGACGCCTCCACCGGCCGCCTGATCTGGCACTTCCAGACCACGCACCACGATCTGTGGGACATGGACGTGCCGGCGCAGCCTTCGCTGATGGACGTGACGACGTCCGACGGCCGGACCGTGCCGGCCATCTACGTGCTCACCAAGACCGGCAACGTGTTCGTGCTGGACCGCCGCGACGGCCAGCCCATCGTGCCGGTGACGGAAAAAGCCGTGCCGCAGGGCGTGGCGCGCGGCCCGCAGACCCGGGGCGAGCACTACGCGCCGACCCAGCCGTTCTCGGCGCTGGACCTGGCGCCCCGGGGCAAGCTCACCGACAAGGACATGTGGGGCGCCACGATGCTGGATCAGCTGATGTGCCGCGTGATGTTCAAGCGCCTCAACTACGACGGCATCTACACGCCGCCGTCCGAGAACGGCACGCTGGTGTTCCCGGGCAACCTGGGCGTGTTCGAATGGGGCGGCATGTCGGTGAACCAGGATCGCCAGGTGGCGCTGGCGAACCCGATCGGCCTGCCCTTCGTCTCCCGGCTCATCCCAGAGGATCCGGACCGCGCCATCGGCGTGAAAGGCGCCGGCACGGAAAGCGGCGTGCAGCCGATGTACGGCACGCCGTACGGCGTGGAGATCAACCCCTTCCTGTCGCCGCTGGGGCTGCCGTGCAAGGCCCCGGCCTGGGGCTACGTGGCCGGAGTGGACCTGCAGAGCAACCAGGTGGTGTGGAAAAAGCGCATCGGCACCATCCGCGACAGCCTGCCGCAGCTGTTCCAGCTGCCGCCGCTGAAGATCGGCGTGCCGGGCCTGGGCGGCCCCATCTCGACCGCCGGCAACGTGATGTTCGTGGCGGCCACCCAGGACGACTACCTGCGCGCGTTCGACGTGAGCGACGGCAGCCTGCTGTGGGAAGCGCGCCTGCCCGCCGGCGGCCAGGCCACGCCGATGACCTATGCGGTCGACGGCAGGCAGTACGTGGTGATCATGGCCGGCGGCCACGGCTCGTTCGGCACCCGGATGGGGGATCATCTGGTGGCCTACGCCCTGCCGGATTGAACGCCGCGTCCCTGGGAGCGGGCCGCGGGCATGGACGGGCATTCCTCACATAGAATGCCCGGTATGGACATCGCATCTTCCTTGTTGATCGCCGTCGCGGCATGGCTGGTGCTGCGCATGCGCTACCAGCGCGCGCGCATCGCCCTGCTCGGGCGCCATCTGGCCGGCCTGCAGCTCGAGCGCGGCATGGAGACCCTGACGCAGGGCTACACCCGCGCCATCCACGAAGAGACCGAAACGCGCCAGCGCCAGGTGCTGGAAACCTTCGCCCAGGCCGAACGCACGGTGGCGGCGCAGGCGCAATCGCTGGCCGACGCCATGCGGCAGGAAAGCGAGCAGGCCACCCGCATGAGCCTGCTGCCGTTCTGCGTGCCCTACGCCGAGCGTTTCCTGCCTGTGCCGACGCGGGACTTCCGCGCGCTGCTGCGGATCCACGCGGACGGCCTGCGCCATGTCGTGGACAACGAAAGCCGCTGGGATCCGAAGGACCGCGCCTACCACCTCTCGGCGGAGCTCTACCTGCTGCAGCACAGCTGCCACTGGTATTGCAAATCGCGGTCCGTGGCCGATGCGCGCCTGGCGCTGCGGCATCAGGTCAGGCACCAGCAAGCGCTGGACGCGGTGTCCGATGCGACCCGCTCGGCCTATCTGCGGTGGCTGCGGGGCGCCGGCTAGCGCAGCGCCGCCACGCCGGCCACCCTCGCCCCGCACGCCCGCACCAGTTCGGCGTCATGGCTGGCGAACAGCACGACGCGGTCCCGGGACCAGGTCCTGAACTGCTCGGCCAGCACGGCGCGGGCCTGCGCGTCCAGCCCGTTGCTCGGGCCGTCCGCGACGACGACGGCCGGATCGCCCAGGGCGGCGGCCGTCAGGAAGACCTTGCGGCGCGTGCCCGTCGACATCTGCTCGAAACGCTTGTCCAGGTGAGGTTCCAGCCCCAGCCGGCAGGCCAGGTCGAGCACGGCGTCGTCGAGGGCCGCCCGCTTTTCCGAAGCGACCTGCTCGAGCAATCCGCGCCCCGTCTGCGACGGAAACGCCAGGCAGTCGTCGGGCACGTAGGCCAGGCGGGCCCTGGCGAGCACGGGTTCGCGGGCCATCGAATGCCCGTCGATCCAGACGTCGCCCGCGTCCGGCGCGACCACGCCCGCGACGATGCCCAGCAGGCTGGACTTGCCGGTGCTGTCCTCTTCGCAAAGCGCCACGCACCCCGGGCCGAACGTCTGGTTCAGCCCCTGGAAGACGGCATGGTCGCCGTAGCGCTTGGTGAGATTGTCGATGCGCAGCATGCCGGGGAGTGTACGCAGGAATGCGGCGCGCGGCCAGAGGTTCCCGGTATCACCGGGCGATTTCCACAGCCAGGGCCGCGCCCAGTTCGGCGATGGCCGCGTTGCGGTCGTCCATCGCGGCGTCAGTGCCGGTGAGCAACTCGTCCGGCTCGTCATGCTCTTGCCATGGATATCGGCCCATCGGAGCGAGATCCGGCAGGCCATGCGGGGCCGCTGGGGCCTGGCCGCCGCCGTGGGCCTGCTCTCACCTCTTTCCTATATCCTCGTGCTGCTGGCATTGCGAACCGGCGCGCCGCTCAGCCTGGTCGCGCCGGCGCGGGAAATGTCCATGATGGCGGGGGCGCTGCTCGGCATGCTCGTCCTGAGGGAACCGGTCAATGCCTGGAAGCTCGCCGGTTGCCTCGCGATGGTCCTGGGGGTGGTCCTGCTGGCGGATGCCTGATGCCCGCACGATACAATCCACCAAGCCGGACGCGGCCGCCCCCGAGCTCGGAGAACGTCTCATGCATGCAATCGATCCGGCCACCCTGGTGGTGGTCATCACGCTCCTAGCCGTCCTCCTGGCCGCCATCATGCTGACCATGCGCACCAGCTTCCCGCGCACCATCGGCGGCCTCGACCAATGGGCGGCGGCGACCGTGCTCGTCATCGTCGCGGCGGCGCTGTTCATCCTGAGGAACACCCCGCCCTTCTTCCACGTCACCCTGGCCAACGGCTTCATGCTGCTGGCCATGATCTGCATGGCCGCCGGCATGCTGCGCATGTTCCGCCTCCGGCTTCCCCCGCGGCGGCCGGTGGTGGCCGCGGCCGCCGGCATCACCCTGGCGATGGCGTGGTACACCTACGTCCAGCCCTCGTTCCAGGCCCGGCTGTTCATCATGTCGCTCCTGGGCGCCTGCGCATTCGGCTACATGAGCTGGCTCCCCCTGCGCCACGGTCGGCGCGGCATCGGCAGCTTCGTCACCGCGTTCGCATTCGGCCTGACCGCGCTGAGCTGCCTCGTGCGCCTGTCGACCCTCGTGATCCGGGTGGACGATCCCGCCGGCCTGTTCGACCCGGGCACGCTCCAGGTCATCTATCTGGCCACGTTCAACGTCACCCTGCTCATCGCCACCGTGGGCTTCATCCTCATGGCCAACGAGCAGCTGCGGGACATCCTGGAATTCAGCGCCGCGCACGACGCGCTGACCGGCTCCCTGAACCGGAGCGCCTTCTTCAAGCGGGCGAACGCCGAATTCGAGCGGAGCCGCCGCCATGCCAGGCCGCTTTCGATCGCCCTGATGGACCTGGACCACTTCAAGCGGATCAACGACGGCCATGGCCATCTGGTCGGCGACCGGGTCCTCGTGGATTTCTGCGCGGCCGTACGCGCCGCGCTGCGCCCCGGCGATGTCCTGGGCCGCTACGGGGGCGAGGAGTTCGTCGCGCTGCTGCCCGGCGCCACGCGCGAGGAAGCGGCCGCCGCGATGCGGCGGCTGCTCGACGCCGTGCGGCCGGGACCGGGCCTGCCGCCCTATGCCTTCAGCATCGGCTACGCCGCCCTGGAACCCGGCATGGCCGGGATCGACGACCTGCTGATCGCCGCGGACGAGGCCCTGTACCGGGCCAAGGAAAACGGCCGCGGCCGCGCGGAGGCGGGCGGCCGGAAGGAAGCCTGACGGAGCCCGGCGCACCGTCCCGGACCGAGCCGTCCGGACACATGCCCGAACGCCCGTTACATGGCGTCCGCAAGCGTCGCCGCTTCCGTGTGATTTTGTCAGCAGCGCCTACAGCCGCGCCCGCGGCCGCATCCCGCCCGGCCCGGCCCGGGACAGGGGGACGGCGGACCGATCGCGCCGGACGCCCGCCCCTCCCCGTTGTCGGACCCGCTTACAGTGACGCCCGGAAGACCTTGATAAGGTGCCCCTGAGACCATTTTTTCAGGAGGCGCTCATGTCCAAGACGATCTTCGCATTCCTCGCCATCCTCGCGAGCGGCAGCATCCTGGCCGCCTGCTCGACGCCTTCCACCGTCACCACGCAGGACGGGCGGACCGACTACACCGCCGACGCGCCGAACACCGACACGGACGACGGCTTCGTCACGTATGACAAGGGCGGCCGCGAGGTCAAGGTCAACAAGTCCGACGTCAAGCGGATCGAGGAAGTGGACTAGGGCCTGTCCACATCCGGGGAGGGCCGGCGATCCATTGCCCCGCATCAAGGCGTAAACTGTCCATGGAGGTGGTTTATGTCTCAACGAAACAAGGTACCCGGGGTCCGCCCCTATGATGGCCCGGCGGGCGGCTGGGGCGCCCTGAAGGCCACCGCCCAGGCCGTGCGCCGGCAGATGGACGTCGTCGAGGCCCCGGGCCTGCTGTTGCGCACCAACCAGCCCGCGGGCTTCGATTGCCCGGGCTGCGCCTGGCCCGACAAGGAACACCGCTCGACCTTCCAGTTCTGCGAGAACGGCGCCAAGGCCGTGACCTGGGAAGCCACCAGCAAGCGCGTGACGCCCGAGTTCTTCCAGCAACACACGGTGTCCTCGCTGCTGGAACTGCCCGATTTCGAGCTCGAGAACTTCGGCCGCCTGACGCACCCGATGGCCTACGACGCCGCGACGGACACGTTCCAGCCGGTCTCCTGGGAGACGGCCTTCGCGCGCATCGGCAAGACGCTGCGCGGCCTGGACTCCCCCGACGAGGCCGAGTTCTACACGTCGGGACGCGCCTCGAACGAGGCGGCCTACCTGTTCCAGCTCTTCGCGCGCGAACTGGGGACGAACAACTTTCCCGACTGCTCGAACATGTGCCACGAGGCGACCAGTGTCGGCCTGCCGCAGTCGATCGGCATCGGCAAGGGCACGGTGTCCCTGGAAGACTTCGACCTCACCGATTTCGTGATCTCGATCGGGCACAACCCGGGCACCAACCACCCCCGCATGATGGGCACGCTGCACGAGGTCGCGCGCCGCAAGGTGCCGATCATCGTCTTCAACCCCCTGCGCGAGCGGGCGCTGGAGCGCTTCGCCGACCCGCAGAACGTCGCGGAGATGGCCACCTACGGCTCCACCGACATCGCCTCGTCCTACTACCAGGTCAAGGCCGGCGGCGACGTGGCGGCGCTCAAGGGCATCATGAAGGCGCTCCTGGCGCTGGACGCCCGGGACGGCGACGCGCTGGATCATGCGTTCATCGCGGAGCACACGCTCGGCTTCGACGCGCTGGCCGCCGACCTGGCCGCGACCGGCTGGGACGACATCGAACGGGAAAGCGGCCTGAAGCGCGCGGACCTGGAACGGGTCGCCGGAGCCTATGCGAAATCGACGGCGGCCATCGTGACCTACGGCATGGGGATCACGCAGCACAACACGGGCACCGCCAACGTCAAGCTGATCGCCGACCTGCTGCTCCTGCGGGGCAACATCGGCAAGCCCGGCGCCGGCATCTGCCCGCTGCGCGGCCACTCGAATGTGCAGGGCAACCGCACGGTCGGCATCACGGAAAAGCCCAGCGGGGACTTCCTGGACCGGCTGGAGGCGGTCTTCGGTTTCACGCCGCCCCGGGAGCACGGCCACGACGCGGTCCAGGCGATGCAGGCCATGGTCCGGGGCACGTCCAAGGCGCTGATCTGCCTGGGCGGCAACCTGGCGGTGGCGATGCCCGACCCCGAACTGTGCTTCACGGCGATGAAGAACCTGCGGCTGAGCGTGCACCTGGGCACGAAACTGAACCGCTCGCACCTGCTGGTGGGCGAGGAAACCTACCTGCTGCCGGTGCTGGGCCGCACCGAGATCGACCTGCAGGCCGGCGGCCCGCAATCGGTCACGGTCGAGGACTCCATGTCCATGGTCCACGCCTCCGCCGGCAAGCTCAAGCCGGCGTCGGAGTTCCTGCGCTCGGAATCGGCCATCGTCGCCGGCATGGCCCACGCGACGCTGCCGGACAGCAAGGTGGACTGGCTGGCGCTGATCGACGACTACGACCGCATCCGCGACCTGATCGAACGCACGATCCCGGGCTTCGAGGACTACAACCGGCGCATCCGCGTGCCCGGCGGCTTCCGCATGCCGCTGCCGGCGACCGGGCGCACCTGGAACACCCCGAGCGGCAAGGCCGTGTTCTCCGTCTTTCCGGGCGTGCGCGAGCGCTACGAGCCCTGGCCGGCCGACGTGCTGCGGCTCGTGACGATCCGCAGCCACGACCAGTACAACACCACGATCTACGGCATGGACGACCGCTACCGGGGCGTGTTCGGCCGGCGCGACGTGCTGTTCATGAACGCCGAGGACCTGGCCGCCCACGGTCTGGCCCATGGCGACCGCGTGGACATCGAAACGGTCTCGTCGTCGCGCAGGCTGCGCCTGGAGAACATCACCGCGATCGAATACAACATCGCGCGCGGTTCGGTGGCCGCCTACTACCCCGAGGCCAACGTGCTGGTCCCGCTGGACTACATCGACAAGGAATGCGGCACGCCTTCCTACAAGTCCATCCCGGTGCGGATCAGCCGGGCCTCGGCGCGGATTACTTGAGGCGCGACGATTCCCGCAGCAGGCTCAGCGCCTGCCGCGCGCCGTGGAGCTGGTCCATCAGGTGCAGGACGAGTTCGATGCCCGCGTCGTTGACGCCGAAATCCCGCTGCAGATCCCGGATCAGGTCCGCCCGCGCGATGTCGCATTCGGAGAACCGGGTCTCGGGCGCGGTTTCATCCGGAATGAGCCACCGCCGCTCCAGCCAGAACTCCAGGGTCTGTTCCCCGAGGTTCGCGCTGACCAGGAATTCCTGCTTGGTCATGATCATGATGATTCACCTCCGCGCGGATCGTGGGCCTTGCCCTTTTCCCACCGGGACACGAACGCGTCGAGTTCTGGATCGGGCGACTTCGGCAGCACGATCCTCAGCTTGACGAGTTCGTCCCCGAATCCCCCTTCGCGGCGCGGCGCGCCCTTGCCCTTCAGGCGCAGCGTGGTGCCGCTGTTGGAGTGGCCCGGAATCGTCAGCATCACGTCGCCCGTCGGGGTCGGGACCCGCACCTCGCCGCCCAGGACCGCCTCGGACAGGGATACCGGCAGTTCCACGATGACGTTGGCGCCATCCAGCCTGAAACGAGGATCGGGCAGCACTTCGATCTGGATGAGCGCATCGCCCGGCCCGCCGGTGCCCCATCCGGGGGCGCCCTTGCCCTTCAGGCGCAGCATCTGGCCGTCGAGCATGCCGGGCGGGATCGTGACGTCCAGCGTGCCGCCGTCGGGCAGCGTGATCCGCTTTTCCGCCCCCGTCACGGATTCGACGAAGCGGATGGACAGGCCGTAGCGCAGGTCCTCGCCGCGCCGGTTGGCGCGGGCCTCGCGGCCGCGGCGCAGGATTTCGGCGAACACGTCGTCGTCCGCGAAATCCGCGTAGCCCGCGTCGCTGGTGTAGGGGTTCCGGCCGTGATCGGCCGAGGCGAAGTCGCGATAGAACTGCCGTTTGGGCTGTTCAGCGCCGCTGGCGTCGATCTCGCCCGCATCGAAGCGTTTGCGTTTTTCGGGATCGCCGAGCAGCCCGTAGGCCACGGAAACGTCCTTGAATTTTTCCTCGGCCGCCTTGTCGCCCGGGTTCAGGTCCGGATGCAGTCTCTTGGCCAGGCCTCGATAGGCCTTCTTGATCTCGTCGAGCGACGCGGTCCGCGCCACGCCGAGTACCTGGTACGGGTCCTGCATGATCAGCCTCGCAAGCGCATCACGACAAGGACCAGATTACCACAGCGCGGAAGGCCGCCGGGCCCCGTCGCCGGGCGCGGCCCGGGCCGCGCCCGGCGACCGGCCGGGAACCGTTATTTCGCGGGCGGCGTCAGGGCCACGGCGGCCTCGGGGGCCAGCAGCCGGAACGTGAAGCTTTCCTGCAGGTACAGGCGTACGACGCTGTCCGTGTGCGACTGATAGCCGATCGAGACATCCTGGCCGAGATGCAGGGAAAAGTCCCCGCCGCGGGTGCTGAGCAGCACGCCGCCCTCGATGCCGGGCGCCCAGACGATGTCGCCGTCCAGCAGCGGACGGATGTGCTTGAGCAGCGGGTAGCCCTCGTCGCTGGCGCCGCTGACGGCGGCGTAGGCCTTTTCGCCCAGGACCAGGACGTACGGGCCGTTGACGCCCGCCAGGCGCAACTGGCTCAGGGCCTGCGCCACGATGGCCGGATAGCGCTTGATGTCGGCCGGCAGCTTCGCCGCCGGGTTGCCGGCGCCCGGGCGGATGCCCTGGATGCCCGCCGCCGCGTAGCCGTCGAACACGGCCCGGTCTTCCGCATAGGCGATCTTGCGCGCGGCGTCCTTGAGCGGCTGCAGGTCGGGATCGTCGGACCCGCGCTCGACGGCGTCGAGCGCCTGGCGCGACAGTTCGAACGGCACGCGCAGTTCCACCAGGGACTGGACCTGGTGCTGCCCGGCCAGGACGCCGGCATCCGGCGCCTTGATGGCCTTGAGGTGGCCGGTGCCGACGGCGGCCAGGGCGGCCCCCTGCGGATCGGCGACGTCCACGACACGCCGCGCGGCCAGGTAGCGCTTGAGCGTCCGGGAGGCCTCTTCCTCGATCTGGGCCCACGCCGCATCCGAGATCGGCGCCAGTTCACGATGCAGGTTATTCATGCGGAGATTCTCCTTTGAGTGAGCCGATGCCCAGCGAGCCGTCGGGCGCGCCGGCGCCCGGCGAGGATTCGCCGGGCGTTTGCCGCGCCCCGAAATCGGGCGCGTCTTCGAGGAATCCGGCCGAGGGCACGAAGAACAGCGAGCCCGTGACGGCGCGGCTGAAATCCAGCAGCCGGTCATAGTTGCCCGGCGGACGCCCGATGAACATGTTTTCCAGCATCCGCTCGATGCGGCTCGGGGACCGGGCGTAGCCGATGAAATAGGTGCCGAATTCGCCCTTGCCCACGTCGCCGAAAGGCATGTTGCCGCGCACGATGTCCAGTTCCTCGCCGTCTTCCTCGATCACGGTCAGCGCGTTGTGGGCCCAGCTGGGCTTGACGTCGTCGGCCAGTTCGATGTTGGTCTGCTTGGTGCGGCCGATGATCCTTTCCTGCATTTCCACCGGCAGCGCGTTCCAGCCGGCCAGGTCGTGCAGGTACTTCTGCACGATCACGTAGCTGCCGCCGGCGAAATCGCCGTCTTCGTCGCCGATGACCGTGGCGGCGACCGCGTCGGGGCCGTCGGGATTCTCCGTGCCGTCCACGAAGCCGATCAGGTCGCGGGCATCGAAATACTTGAAGCCGTGGACCTCGTCCACGACGGTGGCCGCCTGGCCCAGCCGCGCCGTCACCTGCGTGGCCAGTTCGAAGCACAGGTCCATGCGCGTGGCGCGGATGTGCAGCAGGATGTCGCCCGGCGTGGAAACCGCATGGTGCACGCCCCGGATTTCCTTGAAGGGGTGCAGTTCCCGGGGCCGGGGCGTGCCGAACAGGCGATCCCAGGCGTCGGAGCCGAAGCCCATGATGCAGGACAGGCGGCCGTCGAGGTCGCGGAACCCGACCGAGCGCAGCAGCCCGGACAGGTCCGCGCACAGCGAGCGCACGGCGTCCAGGGGCTCGGGTCCGGGATGGATGGTCAGGACCAGGTACATGGCCGCCTGCGTGAGCGGCGCGTCGACGGGCTGGTGCGTCACGGAAGACAAGTCGTTCTCCTTGCGGGCTCGGGGAACCCCAGGCAAGTAGTTTACCTTGCGATCGGCCCGGTTTCAGTGCCCCGCCCGATCCGCCGGCCGCCAGGCGGGCCGGGCCGGGCCGGCGTATAATGCGCCCCTGCATTGCCTCCATCCATGGGTTCCCTCACCCCATCCATCAAAAAGGTCCGCATGACATCCGCATCCGTTCCGCACCCGCGGGCATCGTTCTGGCTCGCCCTGCTGGTCGCGTTCCACATCCTGGTCATCATCGCCAGCAACTACCTGGTGCAGCTGCCCGTCGAGCTGTTCGGCTTCCACAGCACCTGGGGCGCCTTCAGCTTTCCCTTCATCTTCCTGGCCACCGACCTGACCGTGCGCCTGATCGGCAAGGCCCCCGCGCGCCGGGTGATCCTGCGCGCCATGGTCCCGGCGCTGGTCGTCTCCTACGTCGTGTCGGTGCTGTTCCACGAAGGCGGCTTCAACGGCTTCGGCGCGCTGGCCGAATTCAACACCTTCGTCTTCCGCATCGCCTTCGCCAGCTTCGCGGCCTACGTCCTGGGCCAGCTGCTGGACGTGCACGTGTTCGACCGCATGCGGCGCGGCTACGTGCAATGGTGGGTCGCGCCGGCCGCGTCCGCCGTGCTCGGCCAGGCGCTGGACACGGTGGCCTTCTTCGGCATCGCCTTCTGGCGCAGCGACAACCCCTTCATGGCCGCGCACTGGGGCGAAATCGCCGCCGTGGACTACGTCATCAAGCTGACCGTCAGCCTGCTGCTGTTCGTGCCGATGTACGGCATCGCCCTGAACGCGATCGTCCGCGCCATGCGGCGGCGCGAGGCCCTGCCGGCCGCGGCATGAGCATGTCCCAGCCGTCCCGCCGCGCCCTGGTCCTGTTTTCCGGCGGCCAGGATTCCACCACCTGCCTGGCCTGGGCGCTGGCGCGCCACGACCACGTCGAGACCATCGGCTTCGACTACGGCCAGCGCCACCGCGCCGAACTGGACTGCCGCATCGCGCTGCGCCGCCGACTGGCCGGGCTGCGACCCGACTGGGCCCCGCGCCTGGGAGAGGATCACCTGCTGGACGTGGACGTGCTGGGCCAGCTGGGCGCCACGGCCATGACCGGCGACATCGAGATCGCCACGCAGGCCGACGGCCTGCCCAACACCTTCGTGCCGGGCCGCAACCTGCTGTTCTTCACCCTGGCCGCCGCGCTGGCCTACCGGCGCGGGCTGGACGTGCTGGTGGGCGGCATGTCGCAGACGGACTATTCCGGCTACCCGGACTGCCGCGACAATACGCTCAAGGCGCTGCAGGTGGCCCTGAGCCTGGGCATCGACCGCCCCCTGACGCTGGAAACCCCGCTGATGTGGCTGGACAAGGCCGATACCTGGGCACTCGCGCGGGAACTGGGCGGCGACGCGCTGGTCGAGCTGGTGCGCACGGACACCCACACCTGCTACCTGAACCGCCGCGACACCCTGCACGCCTGGGGCTACGGCTGCGGCGAGTGCCCCGCCTGCGCGCTGCGCGCGCGAGGGCACCGGGACTGGATGGCGCGGAGACCACCGCTATAAAGTGATGTATATTCCGGTAGCCACCGACCGGTCGCCCGTCCGGGCGCGGCGGTGGATCCGATCGACCTCCCATCGGAACCGGAATCATGGACGGAGTCCCCGTTTTCTTCGAGACCTCGACGCTGGACGCCTGGCTGGCGGAGGATCTCGGCATCTTCGACCTGACCAGCACCCTGCTGGAGATCGGCACGCAGCCCGCCAGGATCTCGTGGGTGGCGCGCCAGCCCATGACGCTCGCCTGCACCGAGGAAGTCGCCCGCATGGCGACCATGCGGGGCGGCGCGGTGGCGAACTGCCTGCCCAGCGGGCGGCGCGTGACGCCCGGCACGGAGATCGTGTCGGTCCAGGGCGCGGCCCAGGTCCTGCTGGACTGCTGGAAGGTCGGCCAGAACCTGCTCGAATATGCCTGCGGCGTGGCGACGCGCACACGCGCCATGGTGGACGCCACGGCCCTGGTCAATCCCGACGTGGGCATCCTGACGACCCGCAAGCACCCGCCGGGGCTGCGCCGCGTGGCGCAGAAGGCGGCGCTGGCCGGCGGGGCGTTCCCGCACCGGCTGGGCCTGTCCGAGACCGTGCTGGTCTTCCCCCAGCATCGCGCCCTGATGCCGGGCGGCTGGAAGGACGTGCGCCAGGCACTGGCCCGGCACCGCAGGCACCTGGCCGAAAAGAAGATCGTGATCGAGGCGAACTCCTACGAGGACGCCCGCGAAGCCGCCCGCTGCGGCGCCGACGTCGTGCAGTTCGACAAGGTCGAGCCTTCGCAGCTGACGCAATGGTGCCCGCGCCTGCGGACCGAATGGCCGCATCTGCGCCTGCTCGCCGCCGGCGGCATCCGCCCGGACAATGCGGCCACCTACGCCGCCACCGGAGTGGACGCCCTGGTCACCAGCAGCCTCTATTTCGGCCCGCCGGCGGACATCGGCGTGAGAATCGAGGGCGACCCGGTCCAGGCGGCCCATGCGATCCGCGCGGCGGGGCGATAGCCGCGACGAACCGCCGCTCGACCCGCGCCGCTACAGCGTCACCGTCCCCTCGACACAGGTGACGACCTCGCCGCCCACCCAGATGTCTGAACCGGACTTTTCGATGTACACGCGGCCCGCCCGGCCCAGCGCCGTCCCCTGGGCCGCCACGTAGGATCCGGGCGCAAGACCGTCGCCGATCAGCCATTGGGCCACGCCGGCGTTCAGGCTGCCCGTGACCGGGTCTTCCGGGGTCCCGAGGCCGGGCACGAAGGCGCGCACCTCGAACTGCGCCTGCGCGCCGTCGACGGCCGGATCCCAAGGAACGACCACGCCCACCTTGAGGCCGTTCAGGACCGTCATGTCGGGGCGCAGTTCCAGCACCCGCCGGCGCGACTCCAGCAGCACCGCCAGCCAGCCGGGCCCGTTGTCCACCCACCGCACCTCGCGGATCTCGCCGATGGCGACGCCCAGCCCGGCGGCGATGCGCGGCAGCAGATCGGCTTCGACCGGACCGGATCGCGCCAGAGGCGGCGCGGCGAACGCCACCCGCGCGCCGTCGCGCCGCAGCGTGATCAGGCCCGCCGGGCATTCCTGGACGATCATGTCGCCGCGCGCCCGCCCCCCGCCGGCCAGCCACACCGCGCAGGCGCCCAGCGTGGGATGCCCGGCGAACGGCAATTCTCCGTTCGGCGTGAAGATGCGCACGCGATAGTCCGCCCGCGACGTCGTCGGCCGCAGCAGGAAGATCGTCTCGCTCAGGTTCGTCCAGCGGGCGAACGCCGCCATCCGGTCGTCCGCCAGTCCGTCGGCCGCGATCACCACCGCCAGGGGGTTGCCCTTCAGGGGTTCGCTGGCGAAGACGTCCACTTGCTTGAAATCGAAGGTCGGCATGATGCTATGCGGCAATCAGGGAGAGGGTTTTCAATTCTCGCATCAAGGCGGGTCTGGGTGCATCCAGCACGTCGGCCTGGATACGGAAAATCACCGCACGGATCACATCGGACCGGGACATGCCGGTGTCCTGGGCCAGTTCCCTCAGATCCTGCGACGTCCGGGGCGTGACCTTGAGGGACAGGCGACGGCGCGCGGCGCCCCGTTGCTCCTTGTAGGCTCGCCTGGCGCTCACGCAGGCCTCCCGGAGTTCCTCGGCCGGGGATTCACCTGAAGCATACCGATGCAGATACAAGGCCATCAGGGCTTTCCGGAATGCCGTCGTACTGTGCCGGTCGATCTCGTATGCGGCAAGGTCCAGCACATCCAGATAGATCGCGGGCAACTGCGCTTCGATCGGCTTGACCGCCCGCTTCCGCGCATCCTGAATGGCCGGGGTGGACTGAGCCGGCGTGGCGACCACGGAATCGCACTCGTCGCACACCGCCACCAGCAGGTCTTTCACAGTCCCCCTGCCGTCGCTGAACGGCACCGTGCGGCGGGCGAAGGTCGTCCCCACCCGCTTTCGGCAATGAGGGCAGATGGCCTGGCTCTTGTCGCCTTCATGGAACAGTCGGATCGTCATGGCTTGTGGACGTGATGGACACTGATGAACAGGGTATCGGGGTCTCCGACGAAGTAGAACTTGATGTACCAGCCCTGCGTCTTGATGACATGGACATCGATTTCCGGAACCTGATGGTGAGGGGAACAGGCATGCTCGGCCCCCGTGGAACGCCGGATCAGCGCCTCGACCTCCGCCGCGCTGACCTCGCCGCATTGCAGCAGGTTCTTCAAATCGATCTGGCTGCGGACCTCGTGCTGAAAGGCCCCCGATTGCAACGCCGCGATCACCATCCGCTTGACCGCCCTGAAGCCCTTGATCATGCCTGTCTTCCCCATATTTTACGATATTCATCGTATTAATCAACATCTGTCGCACAGTTTTCCTCCAACCAGAGACAATATCCACATCGCCTCGGATTTCTCACGCTTAAGCAATCATTTTCAACGAAAATCATTCATCATCAAGCTGGAAGAGGATAAAACGAGCCAGCCGGCAAGCCATGGCCAGAGCACGTCTGCATCGATATAATACTGTTCATACATACAGCAATTCGCCCACCATGGACACCCCCGCCCTCCTCTCCCCGCAGCCCGCCGTCTGCCGGCACGTCGAAATCCCGGCGCGCTGCGGCTTTCCCAGCCCGGCCGAGGATCACGCGCAGAAGCGGATCGACCTGAACACCGTCCTGATCCCGCACCCCGAGGCCACCTTCTACATGCGCGCCCGGGGCGAATCCATGCGCGACGCCGGCATCAGCGACGGCGATTCCCTGATCGTGGACCGCGCCCTGGAAGCCCGGCACGGCGACATCGTCGTGGCCGTCGTCGACGGCGACTTCACCGTCAAGACCCTGCTTCGCCAGGACGGCCGGGTGCGCCTGCGGGCGGCCAATCCCGCCTTCCAGGACATCGTGCCGCGCCACGGCCAGGAACTGGCCATCTGGGGAGTCGTCACATGGGTGCTCAAGCCCGTCGGCCGCCACCACGCATCGCGCTGATCGACGGCAACAGCTTCTACTGCGCCTGCGAACGGGTCCTGCGCCCTTCGCTGGAAGGCAGGCCCGTCATCGTGCTGTCCAACAACGACGGCTGCGCCATCGCCCGCACGGCCGAAGCCAAGGCCATGGGCATCCCCATGGGCGCCCCCTGGTTCAAGATCCAGCACCTGCAGGCCCGGGGGCTGGTCGCCATTTCCGCCAACTTCGCCCTATATGGCGACATGAGCGACCGCATGATGCGCGTCATCGGCCAGTTCTCCCCCGCCCAGGAAATCTATTCCATCGACGAATCCTTCCTGGACCTGACCGGCCTGCCCGGCGCGGGCCGCGACATCGGCACGCAAATCCGCCAGCGCGTGCTGCGCTGGGTCGGCATCCCCACCTGCGTCGGCATCGGCGCCACCAAGACCCTGGCCAAGCTCGCCAACCATCTGGCCAAGTCCCTGCCGCGCCTGCAAGGCGTCTGCGATCTGTCCGGCCTGGGTCCCGCCGAACTCCAGCGCGCCATCCGCCACGTGCCCATCCGGGACGTCTGGGGCGTCGGCCGCAGGCTGGCGCCTCGGCTGGAGGCGCTGGGCATCCAGTCCGCCGCCGATCTGGCCCGAACCGACGGCCGGGTGCTCCAGCGGCAGTTCTCGGCCACGCTGGACAAGACCGCCCGGGAACTGCGCGGCGAACCCGCCATCGGCTGGGAGGACGCGCCCGTCCCCAAGCAGCAGATCATGTCCACCCGCAGCTTCGGCCTGCCCGTGCGCGACCTGGCCGAACTGGAACAGGCCGTGAGCCTCTTCACCAGCCGCGCCGCCGAGAAACTGCGGCAGCAGCATTCCCATGCGGCCGCCGTGCAGGTGTTCATCCGGACCAGCCGTTTCAGCGCCGGCCCCTGGCATGCCGACAGCGCCGTCGTGCCGCTGGGTTCGCCCACGGACAGCACGTCCGTGCTGCTGCGGGCCGCGCTGAGCGGGTTGCGGTCGGTGTTCCAGCCAGGATTCGACTATGCCAAGGCGGGGGTATGCCTGCTGGACGTGAGGCCGGCGGTGTCGGTTTCGATGCAGGGAGAATTGTTTGCGCTGGATTCAGGCCACGCGGAGAAATCCGCGTTGAGGTCCGCCCGGGCGATGGCGGTGGTGGATCGGCTGAACCAGCGGTTCGGCAGCCGGATGGTCCAGGTGGCAAGTGCCTTGCACGAACCGGATGCGCGGTGGTTGATGCGGCAGGCGCACCAGTCACCGAGTTATACGACGGTGTGGGGGGATGTGGTGGAGGTGGGGTGAGGGCCGGGCGTTTCCCCGAATCCTGCCGCTTGATATCGACTAGTATTGCTAGTATTTGTTCCAAGACTGGGATTGACTGCTTTCGGCCAAAAGCAGTCCCCCCTACCCCCTCAACGCCCTCTCCACCCCCGCCACATCGATCTTCCCCATTTCCATCATCGCGTCGAACGCGCGCCGGGCCGCCGCGCGGTCCGGGTCCTTCAGCGCATCCATCAGCACCCGGGGCGTGATCTGCCACGATATCCCCCACTTGTCCTTGCACCAGCCACAGGCGCTTTCCCGGCCGCCGTTACCGACGATGGCGTTCCACAGGCGGTCGGTCTCGGCCTGGTCGTCGGTCGCGACCTGGAACGAAAACGATTCGTTGTGGCTGAACACCGGGCCACCGTTCAGCCCCAGGCAGGGGATGCCCATGACGGTGAACTCGACCGTCAGGACGTCGCCCTCCTTGCCCGAGGGATAGTCGCCAGGGGCATGCACGACGTCGCCCACGGCGCTGTCTGGAAAGGTATCGGCGTAGAACCGGGCCGCCTCCAGGGCGGCGCCGTCGTACCAGAGGCAGATCGTGTTCTTGCTGATCATGTCGTTTCTCCTGTCGGGACGGAAAACTCCAAGGTGACACATCGCGGCGATGGAGGTCCACCCCCGCAAACGAAAAACCCGTCACCTGGCCAGGCAGCCGCATGACGAAGGCTCGGGCCAACCACGCGGAGGCTTGAGTTTCGCCCCGGCATGGCCGAACATCCTGCAAAGGCCCTCTCCACCCTCTCATCGGAAAGCACGATGTTCATCGTTTCAATCACCTATATCGCCCCGCTCGAAGCCATCGACGCCGCCCTGCCGGATCATGTCGCATTCCTGGACCGGCACTATGCGGCGGGCGTTTTCATGGCCTCCGGCAGAAAGATCCCCAGGACGGGCGGCATCATCCTGGCCGTCGCGGACAGCAAGGCCGCGCTGTCCGAGATCCTGACCGAAGACCCGTTCGCCCGGCAGGGTCTCGCCACGTACCAGATCGAGGAGTTCCTTCCGTCCCGGTCGCACCCGGAACTGCAGAAGCGCTTCGACTCCGGCCAGTAGGCCGGCATCGAACCCCCGCGCTTGGCGCGGGGCCGGCGGCAAGCCCCTCGAAACGCGCCTCCCGGCCCCTTCATCCGCCGGACGCATGCCGCGCCTGCAGCGTCAGGATCCTGGCCACCGCCGCGCGGTCGGCGACCGCGGCGTCCATCATGGCCGCCACGTCGGCCTTCAGGGCCGTGCGCGATCCGCCGTCCAGGTAGATCATGTGCCCGGAGGGATAGCAGCGCGTCGTCAGGTTCCCGCGCAGGGCCGGATCGACCAGGGGCATGTCCCGCAGGTCCCGCTCGGTCTGGAAGAAGGGCGTGACGAAGTCGTAATAGCCGTTGGCGGACAGCACCTTCAGGTCCACGTTCAGGCTCATCGTCGCCGCCAGGTCGCCGGCCGTGTACAGCACGACGTTCCCCTGGGCATCCATGCCCTTCTGCGCTCCCGTAGGGTCCACGTGATGGAAGTCCCAGTGCTGGAACGCCTGGTCGTTGAGGTCGGTGAAGGACGAAGCGGACATGAATTTCAATTCATGATTCAGGTAGTGATGCCACATGGCCGTGTACACGCCCGACACGGCCGTCATCGCCGGATCGTTGCCGCCCGAATTGGGCGAGATGTGCCGGGCGATCCCCGTGTCGATGCCGGTCGCGCGGCCGTCGTACGCGCCGATTGCGCGGCCCTGGTCGCGCAGCAGCCGGAGCAGGAACAGGGTGTGGCCCTCGTCGTCTCCGGCGGCGATGTCCAGATGCCAGGACATGAGTGTCGGCTTGTCGATTCCGGTGTACTGGCTCAACCGTTCCAGCGTATCCGCCGCCACGTCGGGGTAGGTCTGCAAGGCCTTGCCGAAGTCGCCCTGCGCGAAAGCGCGGACCCTGTCCATCAGCTCGGACAGCTCGTGCGGCGCGGGACGCAGGCCCAGCTTGTGGTGATACCAGGCGTCCGCCGCCGCGGTCGGTAGCGCCCCGACAGGATCGCCGGCGCGCGTGTAGTCCAGGATCGAGGACTGCAGGGTCACGCCGTTGAGGTCCACGCCGTCCTCGTGCAGGACATAGGACAGCACGGCGCTGCGGGCCGTACCGTAGGATTCGCCGAACAGGAACTTGGGCGAGTTCCAGCGGTCGTACGCGGTCAGGTAGCGCTTGATGAACTGCTTCAGAGAAACGGCGTCCTGGTCCACGCCCCAGAAATCGCGATTCTTCCACGGCGCGATGGCCGCCGAATAGCCCGTCCCGACCGGATTGATGAACACCAGGTCGCTGCGGTCGAGCAGGCTGTCCGTGTTGTCTTCCAGCGTGTAGGGCGCGGGCGGTGTGAAGTCGGGCATGGACGCCCGGATGCGCCGGGGCGCGAACGAGCCCAGCAGGACGAAGACCGACGACGAGCCGGGCCCGCCGTTGTAGAAGAAGGTGACCGGCCGCTCGTGCGCCGCGTCGCCGTCCAGGGTGAAGGCGACGTAGAAGATCTTCGCGCAGGGGCGCGAACTGCCGGGATCCACGGCGACCAGGTGGCCGGCCCGGGCCGTGTAGGCCAGCGTCCGGCCGTCCAGGCGCAGTTCGTGATGGGTCGCCGCGGCGCGTTCCGCCGCATCCGTCACGGCATCGTCCGGACCGTTGCCGTAGGCCGTCGGATCGGAATAGGGTTGGTCTTTCATGTCGCACCCCCTGAAAATGCCCGGGCCGCTCCCCTTCCACCGACTTCATTTAACCGCCCGCCCCGGGCCGGGGCAAGCGCGGCAATGGGTTCTTACACGCATTCATGATCGGACATGAAAGCTCGTACACTGGCCGCACCAAAGCCCCTTCTCCGCTCAAGGATTTCCATGCCATCCTGCCGCATGCTGCTCCCGGCCCTGGTTTTCTTGGCCTGCGTTCCCGTATCCGGCCTCGCCGGGGAACCCGGCTTCTTCGCCGGCCTGGATGTCTCCGCCGGGATGGCCCAAGGATCCTCCGACACCCGGGATGGCGGTGCAAGCTTCGCGGGCGGCGGCATCGTCGACGGCGTGAAATTCGGGAATACGGCGGGGATCGGCGGGCACGCCGGCTATCGCCTCGATCCGTCCTGGTCGGTTTTCCTCAGCTATCGGTACGTCCGAGGCGACGTCCGGTGGCGCGCGGCGTTTCCGGCCATCGGCGTCGCATCGCGGTTTTCCGGCACCGCGCTCAGCCATACGGTGCTGGCCAATGTCGGCTACGAGATCCCGCTGACGAGCGCGACCGCCCTCCAGGCCACGGCCGGACTCGGCGTGGCCTTCAATGCCCTGGCCGGCGTGGCCGAAACGGACGAGGCGACGTCGGCCTTTCTGAGCGATGTGGCGGACCACACCCAGGCGAGCCCCGCGGCGCGGGTCGGGCTCGGACTCCGGTACGCGGCGACCCGGCATGCGACGATCGGCCTGGATGCCGCGCTCACCTACGTCGGCGGATTCCGGACCGGAAACACGAGAAGCGGCAATCTCGGGACCACGGACATCACCCCCTACGACATCGACGGCGTATGGCGCACGAGCCTGAGCGCATCGGCCGAGGTGAGATTCTGACCCGGACGCGCATCCGGATCCGGCCGTCCTCCGCTTGCGTCAAGCGACCCGCTCCGCCATTTCTTTGATGACCGTATGCAGGATGGTCCTGAGACAACGGGATTCGCCCGACAGCGTCACGGACAGATCGGGGCGCGCATGGGCGATCCGCGCATTTTCGGCTTCGACATCGGCATACAGCGCCTCGGCTTCCCGCACGATGCGGCTGCGCAGATTTTCCAGCAAGCGCCCGGCCGTCGCCTTGGCCAGCCCCAACTCCGCACCCGCCTCCAGCAGCAGGGCGCGGTCGATGTCCGAAAAGCGGCCACCCCCCAGGATCGGCCAGGCCAACCGGGTCCGGGCCGGCCATCCCCATTTGTCAAAAGCAGGCGTGTCGTAGGCGGCCACGCTGAGCAAGTCGTAGAACGGCGACAGATGAACGCCTTCGTGGGAGACCAGGAAGCTCAGGTTCTTCAGGTGGGCGTCGCCATTGCCGACGAGCACATTGAACGCCAGCCAGCCAAAGAGCCGGGCACGCGCCACCGCCGGGCCGCGGCAGGCATTGGCCAGCGCCGCCAGGCTTTCCATGCTGCCCTGGCTGTACTTGAAGCCACGGTCCAGCCCCAGCAGCTGGCAGGCGTCGATCACATGGCGGCGTTGCCACCCCTGGGCATCAGGGACTCGGTCGAAACGATCCACCAGATAGACCGGCGAGGGCACGTAGCGCCGATGGACGCCCGGCACGTCGAGCCCCAGCCGCCTGGCCAGCCGCATCACGAACCACTCGTTGATGGCGGAATGCGGATAGTCCTCATCGGGATGATCCGGCTTCAAGATATGCGTGGAAGGCGTGGCGCCTGCCGGTTCGAACAGGGCACCGTCCCGCAGCACGACCGCCAGCTTGTGCTGGGCGCCCGCCAGCGACATGCGCTTGATGGCGGCATGCGTCAGGGGCGCCCTGGGCAGGCGCCGGATACGCGCATCCAGTGCGTCGTCCGGCAAGGGGCGCAGCGGCTCCGCCGCCTGAGGTGCCGCGTCCGGCGGCAACAGCGTCACCGATCCCGCCGACTCCGCGCCGTACCAGGTCAGCAGGCCGAAGGCGTCCGCGGCATCCAGCCCGGCGTCTCCAGCCAGCAAAACCCGCTGTCCTTCTTCCGGCAGCAGGTTATCGAAGTACCATTGCACGGGACGCCGGCTGGCGCCATCCAGCAGGATCTCCGCCATCAAGGGCAGATGCGGACTGAGCGCGAAACGCCGCGGGGCGTCCAGCCATGCGGCGGCATATTGAAAGCTCCAGAGGCCGTCGATTTCCCGCAGCGTGCCGACTTCGGTCTGATTGATCGAGGCACGCAGGGATCGTTCGCTCATGGCTTGTCTCCGCAGTCCGCCTGAGCATCCAGGTAGGCCGCCACGCTCTCGGGAACATCCACCATGACCCGGACGCCCAGGCCTTCCAGGACCTGGAAAAGTTTTCCCCATTGCACGGATTCGCCGCCGCGCTCGACCTTGCCCAGGAAGTTCTCGCTGACGCCGATGCTGCCCGCCGCATCATCCTGGCGGATCTTCTGGGCCTTGCGGCTGGCGCGGACGACCTTGCCGATGGCTGCCGCACGATCGATGGGTATCTTCATGATTGATCCTCACGCTTGTAAGGATTTTGGACCAGACCAGAAAGTTTTGCAAATAATCCTCAAGATCTTGCGGATTAGATGATGGGGCGATGCGCTTGCACAGGAATCCTTTTTCCCGTGAGGATTTCTGATGTCCTATATGGGTTCCTGCCCATGCCGCTCCCATGCCCGGACGCCCGCGTCCAGGGACGGATCGTCCTCCAGCAACGCCTCGATATCCACCAGGACCAGCATCCGCTGGTCGATCGTGCCGATGCCCGTGACGAACCGCGAGGACGCGTCCATGCCGAACCGGGGCGGATCCTTGATCTGCGAAGGCTGCAGTTCGGTCACGTCCGATACGCCGTTGACGACGATCCCGACCGTGCGCATATCCAGGCCCAGGACCACCACGACCGTTCTTTCGTCATGGGCGGCGCGCTCGATGCCCAGTTTCGCGCACAGGTCGACGACCGGCACGACAGCCCCCCGCAGATTCATGACGCCCCGCACATGGGCGGGCATGTCGGCGATCGGCACCACCCTGTCGGCATCATGGCCGCGGATTTCCTGCACCTTCAGGATATCGATGCCGTACTCCTGCCCGTCAAGCTCGAAGATCAGGTATTCCCGGGCCTTCGACCCCCGCCGATCCTGGTTTTCCTCATGTTCCTTCATCGTCGCTCCTGGCCTCCTAATGACCTGGTTTGCGCCGCCACCCATGCCTCGATGGGCATGGGGCGCGCCTTCCAGAAACCCTGCACGGCATCGCAGCCATGCGCGAAAAGAAAACCGGCCTGTTCCCCGGTCTCGATCCCCTCGGCGATGACACGCAGGCCGAGCTGCCTGGCCATGCCCAGGATCATCCGGATGATCGCCTGGCTGTCCGCGTCCCCGGGCAGGCCCTGGATCAGGCTCCGGTCGATCTTCAGTTCGTCCAGGGGCAAGCGCCTGAGATAGGTCAGGTTCGTGAAGCCCGAGCCGAAATCGTCGATGGAGAAGCGGATGCCCAACCGGTTCAGGGCCTGCATGCGCCGGGCGGCGAGCTCCAGATCGCCCAGCCAGGCTTCCTCGGTGATCTCGAAGATCAGGCCGCCCGCCAAGGCCCCGGTCTGCGCCAGGGTTTCCTGGACAGAGGGCACGAAGTCGGGCCTGAGCAGGCTGTGCGGGTTGATGTTGACGGAGATCGGGCACTCGATCCCGTGCCCTTGCAGGCGCGCCAGGGTTTCGCAGGCGACCTGAAGCGACCAGCGCGTCAGCCGGGGCATCAGGCCCGCCTCCATGGCGACGGGAATGAATTGGGCGGGAGAAACGCTCCCGCGCTCGGGATGCGTCCAGCGCGCCAGAAGCTCGGCGCCCACGACCTGGTCATCCTCGCCGTACTGCGGCTGCAGGTCCATCCGCAACTGCGAGGTCTTCAGCGCGACGGACAGGTCCCGTTCCAGGGACAGCCGTTCCTCGATCCGGGCCTGGATGCACGAACTGAAGAAGACGACGCAATCCCCGCCCTTTTCCTCGGCCCGATGAAGGGCCATCCCCGCTTCCTGGAGCACCTGGCTGATTTTCGTGCTCCGCTGGTCGAGCATCGTCAGCCCGATGCTCACCTGGATCGTGATCGAGGCGTTCCCCACCTGGAACGGCTGACCGGCCAGGACATCGTGCAGCTTCTCGGCGACTTTCAATGCATGCCGGGCCGCGGCGACGCGGTCGGCACCCAACAGCGTCAGCAGGACCATGAACTCGTCGCCCGTGGCGCGCGATACGCTGTCATGCGGCCGGATCGCCGTGCTCAGGCGCCGCCCGATCTCGCGCAATATCTGGTCTCCCACATCCAGGCCGTACGTCTCGTTGACCTTGCGGAAGTCGTCGATATCCAGCATCAGGACGGCGCCCTGCATCTCCTCGTCGTGCGCGAGCTCCGCCAGGGCCTGTTCCATGTGCCCGATGAACATCTGGCGCTGTGGCAGGCCGGTCAAGGGATCGTAGAAAGCCATGGGATGGGCCGGGCGATGAATTGCTGTCCCCCGCATTGATGGCCCCTCTCTAGAATTCGGCCCACTCGCCGGCGGCCGCGTCGCCCTCCCTGCGCGGCTGGGGCGCCGGCAGCGCGGCCGCCCTGACGGGCTGGGCCGCGCTCCCCGGTTTGCGGGGCGGCAGCTGGCGCGTGCGCCTCCCATCCAGGTCGGCCGAAGCAACGCCCAGCCGGAAGGTGGACACCAGTTGCGCCAGCGTATCGGCCTGCTCCCGCAGGCTGGCCGCCGCTGCGGCCGACTCCTCGACCAGGCTGGCATTCTGGCGGGTGACGTCATCCATCTGGCTGACCGCGGTATTGATTTCCTCGATGCCCGTGGTCTGTTCGCGGCTGGCGGCGCTGATTTCGCTGATGACGCCGGTCACATGGCCGATGGCCTCGACGATCTTCCGCATGGAAGCCCCCGCGCGGTCGGCCTGCTCATTGCCCTTCGCCGTCGCCTGCGCGGAACCGTCGATGAGCATCTTGATTTCCTTGGCCGAGGAGGCGCTGCGCTGCGCGAGCGCCCGCACCTCGCTCGCCACCACGGCGAAGCCCCGGCCCTGCTCGCCCGCCCGTGCGGCTTCCACGGCGGCATTGAGCGCCAGGATATTGGTCTGGAAGGCGATCGAATCGATGACGTTGATGATCTCCGCGACCTGCCTGGACTTGTCGTGGATTTCGCCCATGGTGCCGACGAGCTCGTCGACGATGACGCCCCCCTCGGTGGCCGTCCTGGCGGCGGCGCCCGCCAGGGTATCCGCCTGCTGGGCATTGTCCGCGCTCTGGCGCACCGCCGCCGTGATCTCCTCCATGGTGGCCGCGGTTTCCGCGAGGGAGCTCGCCTGCTCTTCGGTGCGCGAGGACAGGTCGACATTGCCCGCGGCGATCTGCCCCGCCGCCGAGGCGATGGTGTCCGCCCCGGTCTGGACTTCACCCACCGTATGCCGCAACCCCGAGACCATGTCGTGCAGGGCCTGTTCCAGGCGGGCGACCTCGTCCCGGCCGTGGGGCTCGATGTCGTGTGTCAGGTCGCGCCGGGCGACGCTCGCCCCGAGATCGACCGCCGCCCGCAACGGCCGTGTGATCGACCGGGTCACCATCCAGGCGAACAAGGGGCCAAGGATCAGGGCCAGGATCGCGCCGGCGGCCAGCAGTAGGAAACTCTCCCTGGATGCTTGCTGGTTCTGCGCGTTCAGGCCGTCGATGTAGCGCTGCTGGAATTGCGAGACCTGTTCGATGGCCTCCTGATACCGGGCCGACGCCTGGGAAAATTCCCGGGCGAAATAGGACTGGGCCCGGTCCGGCTTGCCCTCTTCCAACGCCTTGAACGCCAGGCTCCACCCCTTGACGTAGTCGTCCCGCAGGGCGAGCGCCTGCCGGTACAGGGCGGCGACCTCGGGATTGTGGATGGCGGTTTCCACCCGGGGCCGGATTTCCGCGGCACGCCGGGAGGCCTGATCGAAAGCCTGCCGGGCATGCTCGATCGCGCCGGGATCTCCGGACTGGATGTGCGCCGCCACGACCCGAAGCATCCCGGCGGACTCGATCTCCGCCTTGGCCCACTGTTCGACCAGGAAGCCCACGCTGCTGCGCGTTTCCATCTCGGCCGAGCGCTCCTGGCCCGTATGCAGCCCCCAGGCGCCATAGCCCGCAATCAGCAGCAGCAACAGGGTGAACAGGCCAAAACCCAGCGCCAGCCGGGAGCTTATCTTGATGTTGCGCATCCGCTTCTCCTAGACGAGCCCGCCTCCCCTCTCCAGGCAATGCGAGTGGCTCGGTTTCAACGTTCCAACGAAGCCTCGGCCGAAGTACAAGAAACGGTGGTTTGATGCATTTGCCCTACGGACCCGTTGAGATAGCGCACAGGATGTTTGAATTGAATTGTTTTCTCTATGCGACAACTGATTCATCATGTTAGATTTCCGGGACCTCGGCTGGTGTATGGAAAACCACCGTTTGATGTACATTTCGGCCCACGATGAACACAGAAGCACCCGCCGGACGGCGACTCGGATACGCTCGGGTTTCTACAGACGAACAGCACCTGGATCTGCAACTCGACGCGCTGCTTCACACGGGGGTCCGAAAAAGCGATATCTACACCGACGTGGCGAGCGGCAAGAACGCGGAGCGCGAACGGCTCGACGCCTGCTTCCGGGCGCTGCGGCGGGGGGATACGCTGGTGGTCTGGCGCCTCGACCGGCTGGGCCGCAGCCTGCACGACCTGGTCCGCATCGTCGGCGACCTGGAGGCGAAAGGCGTCTGTTTCGAAAGCCTGACTGAAAGGATCGAAACCGGCAGCGCATCCGGCCGGCTGATCTTCCATGTCTTTGCGGCCCTGGCCGAATTCGAACGCAACCTGATCCGCGAGCGCACGCAGGCCGGCCTCGCGGCGGCCCGGGCCAGAGGGCGGCATGGCGGCAGGCGGCCCAAGCTGAACCGTCGCCAGACGGAAGAAATCATCGCCATGATCAAGGCGCGCAGCATGCCGATCACCCAGATCGCCGCACGCTATCAGGTATCCCGGACGACCATCTACAACGTAGCGCAACGCGCATGGACGACGAGCGCTCCTGCTTCAGGCAACGTCTCCTGAGCGTCCCTGCCTCGCCACATCGCCTGTCCGCGAAAAATGCCCATCGCGACGACGCTCTCACGCCGAGCAGTCAACCTCTTTTGGGCTCGACGCCTATACGCGAATCACGGGCCAGCACCCATTCGACCAACCGCGCCGCTGATTCTTCGAACGTCGGGTCGTTCTGTGAAATGTAAAGCCATTTCCCCAGGACTTTGTGCGGCCGCAGCGCGGGCATTTCTGCCATCAGGCCGGCTTGACGCTCGCGCGAGGTACAGACCAGCAGCCCATTCCATGGCTCGTCGCCGCGATCGATGACCCCCAGGCAAAGCATGCCGTCCATATACGCCGTCTCGCATCCGAACATGCGCGAACGAAGATAGCCCGGATCGAATTCGAAGCGGTCGAAAACCCAGAGGAGAGAGTTCTGGCGCCGAACACGGGCTTTGGGCTCGAAGATGGGAGGTGGCTTAGGCATGGGTATTTCCGAAACCAAACCTGGAAAAAGAAAACCCTCTGGATAAACCAGAGGGTTTCAGGTGACTGGTGGAGCCGGGGGGAATTGAACCCCCGTCCGCAAGCCCTCCGCAAGTAGCTCTACATACTTAGTCGGCCTATTTTGGGTTTTAACCTCGGATCATGCCGGACGACAGGCCCTTCCTTGGCGATTCGCACTGATTTAAGACCCGACCCAGCGACCTGGTCGAGCCCGATTCCCTGTGAATGACGCTGCTGTGGGTTTGACCCCACCCGACCCAGGGACCAGTCGGTGCAGCGGCTCACCGCTTAAGCGGCCAGAGCGAAACGCTCGTCGTTGGCGTTTGTAGTTTTCCAGTGGATTTACGAGCGTACTGGTGCTCGGTATGCACTATCCTGTTTTGCGACCCACGTCGAAGCCAAATCGGCCCCAGGACCCTCCATTGTACCGACATTTTTCGGATAATGAAATTACAATCGGGGGCCATGAGGACGTTACGCGACACTGGCGCCGCCCGGACGGCCGCCCCATCCAGGATCCCGCCATGCTGCGCTGGCTGACGGGGCGCGATGCCCGCGACCGGGAATTCGAGCAGGCCCTGGATTCGCTGGACGCGCGGGTCTGGCCGCCCCTGCTGGCGCGGCATGACTTCCTGCGCGGCCTGGACGAACAGGCATCCGAAACCCTGCGCCGGCACACGGCCTGGATCCTGGCGAACAAGTCCTTCCACGGCGCCCACGGCCTGCGGGTGACGCCGGACATGCGCCGCTCGATCTCGGTGCAGGCCGCCCTGCCGGTCCTGGGCCTGGACACGTCCCTGTACCGGGGCTGGACGCAGATCGTGGTCTACCCGGGCGGCTTCCTGGTGCCGCGCACCGAAACCGACGAGGCGGGCGTGGTCCACGAATACGCGCAGGAAACCTCGGGCGAATCCTGGGAAGGCGGCCCGGTGATCCTGTCCTGGGAAGACGCGCGCGCCGGAACGGACACGGGGGCGAACGTGGTGATCCACGAATTCGCCCACAAGCTCGACCAGCGCGACGGGGGCGCGGACGGCGTGCCAGGGCTGCGCGCGCACCGGGACCTGGACCCGCGCCATTGGCGCGAGGTCCTGGACCGGACCTTCGACGATTTCAGCGACTGGGTGGACGAGGTGGAATCGCTCATCCCGCCCGACGTGGACCCGGAATCCGACGAGGCCGCCGGATGGTACGCGGAACTGCCGCTGGACCCCTACGCGGCCCAGGACCCGGCGGAATTCTTCGCGGTCAGCTCGGAAAGTTTCTTCACCGAGCCCTGGGCCATGGCGGCGGCCTGGCCCGACTGGTACCAGCTGCTGGTGCGGTATTATCGGCAGGATCCCCTGCGCCGCCTGGAAGGCGCGGGCTTCCGGCGCCCCGTCCGCCCCTGAGACCGGCGGGCGCGCCGGGACGGCACGAGCGCCCCGCCCGGGGCGCTCACTCATCGGAAGGACCCCGAACATGGACATCACCCTCACGGCCGCCGACGGCCACTCGTTCACCGCCTATCTGTGCGGCCCGGCGGACGCCCGGACCGGCATCGTGGTGCTGCCGGAAATCTTCGGCATCAATGGGCACATCCGCCGGATGGCGGACCGTTTCGCGGCGCAGGGCTACCGGGCGATCTGCCCGTCCCTGTTCGACCGGGCGGCGGACGGCGAACCCGGCCTGCAACTGGACTACGACAACGCGGGCCGGGACCGAGGCCTGGCCCTGCGCAAGACGATCCGCGACGAGGACGCCCTGCTGGACATCGAGGCGGCGGCCGCCGCTCTGGGAGGCCAGGCCGTACGCCTGGTGACGGGCTACTGCTGGGGTGGCTATCTGTCCTGGCGCGCCACCTGCCTGAGCGACACCTTCGCCGCCGCATCCTGCTGGTACGGCGGAGGCATCGCGCGCCACGCCCACGACACGCCCCGGATTCCGGTGCAGATGCACTTCGGCGGCAAGGACGGCTCGATCCCGATGACGGACGTGCAGGCCATCCAGGCGGCGCAGCCCGCCCTGCCGATCCACGTCTATCCGGAAGCCGGCCACGCGTTCGGGCGCGAAGGCACGGCGGCCCACCACCCGGCGTCGGCGTCGCTGGCCTGGGAACGGACGCTGGCGTTCTTCGCCGATCACTCGGCGTGAGTCGGGCCGGGGCGCCCGGGCCACGGCCAGGCCCTCTTTCCGCAACAAACGTGAAGAGTTGTTCCGGACACGCCGCCAGAACCGCGCGCCGGTAGCCTTTTGAAGCGTCTGTCCTCCGGGCATTCACAATCCGGCCGTCCGGACGGGCCACAATGGGGTCCCTCGATCCGCAGGACAATCACATGAAAAAAATGAAAAAAGGCATCGTTGCGGCCACCCTTCTCGCCGGCGCGCTGATGGCGGGACCGGCCGCCCATGCGGGCGACGTGGACGTCGGCATTTCCATCGGCATCCCCGGCTTCATCTGGGGCGGTCCGGCCTACTATCCGCCTCCGCCGCCGCGCTACTACCACCGTCCGCGCGTGGTCGTGGTGCCCGAACCCGTCTACGTGCCCGGCCCCGGCTATCGCCAGGGCTGGGTGGATCGCGGCCACTACGACCGCCACCAGCGCAAGTATTGGAAGGAAGGCTGGAAACACGACCGCGGCCATCGCGGCCGCGGCTGGGACGACTAGTTCAGGCCGCTTCGGCGACGGCCTCGCCCGTCCGCAGGCGCCGCGCATGGGCCACCAGCGCGGCCAGCAGCTTGTCCAGCCCCTCGCGGACGGCGCCGTCCGTCAGTTCGCCGTCGGCGGAAAATTTCTCGTGGGCGGCGGAGACGAACAATTCAGGCTTGTTCAGCGGGTGCAGGTCCAGATAGACCAGCACCTGGCGCAGGTGGTATTGCGCCCGCGCGCCGCCCAGGCCGCCCATGGATGCGCTGGCGATGGCCGCGGACTTGCCCTGGAAGGGTGCCCCGGGCACGCGCGACAGCCAGTCGATGGCGTTCTTCAGCACACCCGGGATCGAGTAGTTGTATTCCGGCGTGGCGATCAGGAACGCGTCGGCACCGGCCGCCTGGGCGGCCAGGCGCTGGACGGATTCCGGGAAACCCTTGGCCTGCACGTCGCCGTTGTACAGCGGCACGTCGGACAGGTCGGCGATCTCGATGTCCATGCCCTCGGGGGCCTGGCGCCGCGCCTGTTCGAGCAGCAGATGATTGTAGGAACCCTGGCGCAGACTGCCGCCGATGGCGAGGACGCGAATGGACATGATGACTCCTGTGGTCGATGAAGTGCGTCGGGACCCCGCCCGTCCGGAGCGGGGCCGATGGAAATGGGGAGGAATCGGCGGCCGGAACGGAAGACCCGGCCGCCGGACGGCTCATTGCGCCAGCACGCCGTCCCGGTAATCGCGCAGGGCCTGCTCGATTTCCTCGGGGGTGTTCATGACGAAGGGGCCGTACTGGGCGATGGGCTCGTTCAGCGGCTTGCCGGCCAGCAGCAGGACCCGCGCGCCGTCGGCGCCCTCCGGCGCCGCGGCAATATGCAGGGTGTCGCCCTGCGCGCCGAACCAGACGGTGTGTCCCGGCTCGACCGCCTGGCCGCCGGCATCCAGCCGCCCTTCGAACACGTACAGCAGGGCCTGGTGGGTCGCCGGGACAGGGATGTCCACCGGCTGCCCCGCCATGACGCGGATGTCGGCGATCAGCGGCTGGGTGGCGGGATTCGCCTGGCCCGGCCCCCGCAGCGGGCAGGTCGCCCAGGGGATGGTGCCGGCGATCAGCTTGATGAAGCCCCCTTCGGGCAGTTCGGCCGTCGCGAGCGAATCGGCCGGAATGTCGCGATAGCGAGCGGGCTGCATCTTGTCCGCGGCCGGCAGGTTCAGCCAGATCTGGAAGCCGCGCAGCAGGCCGTTTTCCTGCTGCGGCATTTCCTCGTGGACGATGCCGCGCCCGGCGGTCATCCATTGCACGCCCCCGGCCTTCAGGTCGCCTTCGTTGCCCAGATGGTCGCGGTGGCGCATGTGGCCGTCGACGATGTAGGTCACGGTCTCGAAGCCGCGATGCGGATGCGGCGGGAAACCCGCGATGTAGTCGTCCGGATCGTCGGAGGAAAACGCGTCCAGCATCAGGAAGGGATCCATGCGGAACTGCCGCTGCTGCCCCAGGGCGCGCAGCAGGCGCACGCCCGCGCCGTCCTGGGTGGGCTGGGCGGGAAGGATCCGGGTGACGGCTCGATGGGACATGATCGGCTCCAATGATGGGTTGCCGTCATTATGGAATCATATAATTGGATCAACAATGGTATAAAACCAGGCTTTTTGATCTATAAATTGGATATGAAAGACGTCATTCCGATCACCTGGTGGCAGGCGCTGCTGGCCGTGGTCGACCAGGGCGGCTACGCGCAGGCCGCCGAATCCCTGGGAAAGAGCCAGTCCGCCGTCAGCTATTCCATCCAGCGGCTCGAGGATCGCCTGGGCCTGCGCGTGTTCCGTACGGAGGGCCGGCGCGCCGTGCCCACCCCGGCCGGCCAGGTCCTGCTGCGGCGCGCCCGCTTGCTGGTCGACCATGCCCAAAACCTGGAATCGGCGGCGCGCGAACTGGCCGCCGGCCGCGAGTCGCTGCTGCGCCTGGCGGTGGACGCCCTGTTTCCCGAATGGCTGCTGCTGGAAGCCCTGGCCGTGTTCGGCGCGGACTGCGGCTCGACCCGGATCGAAGTCCTGGAAACCGTCCTCAGCGGCACCGACGAGGCCCTGGCGCGCCGCGAGGCCGATCTGGTCGTGACGCCCCGCATCCCCCAGGGTTTCAGCGGCGAACCCCTGCTGCGGATCCGCTTCGTGGCGGTCGCCGCGCCCGGCCACCCCTTGCACGCCCTGGGGCGGCCGGCCGAATGGGCCGATCTGCGCCGGCACCGGCAACTGGTGGTGAGGGATTCGGGCACGCGGCGCCAGGACGCCGGCTGGCTGGACGCCGAGCAGCGCTGGACCTTCAGCCACATGGCCGGGTCCATCCGCGCCGCCTGCGCCGGCCTGGGCTTTGCCTGGTATCCCGAACTGCGCATCCGCGAAGAACTGGCCGACGGCCGGCTGCGGCCCCTGCCGCTGGCCGAGGGCCGCCACCGCTACGCCACGCTGTACCGGGTGTTCGCCCGGCCGGAATTCCCCGGCCCGGCCTGCCGGGAACTGGCCGACGTCCTGGAGCGCCTGACCCGGGAACGGGCCGGGAACGCGGCGATCCCTGAATGAACGGAGAGCGCCCGGAACGTGGATCAGAGTCCGACGTTGTCCTTTTCCAGGACCTGTTCGGCCCGGTAGCTGGAGCGCACCAGTGCACCGGAGACGACCTCGCGGAAGCCCTTGGACAGGCCCAGGTCGCGGTAGGCGCGGAATTGCTCGGGCGTGACGAAGCGGCGCACCGGCAGGTGGTTGGCCGTGGGCCGCATGTACTGGCCGAAGGTGAGGATGTCGACGTTGGCGGCGCGGATGTCGTCCATCGCCTGTTCGATTTCCTCGTCGGTCTCGCCCAGGCCCAGCATGATGCTGGTCTTGGTCAGGGTCTGCGGGGCGTAGGCCTTGGCGTGGGCCAGCACGTCCAGGGTCTGGCGGTAGCCGGCGCGCGCGTCGCGCACGACGTGGGTCAGGCGTTCCACGGTTTCGACGTTCTGGGCGAAGGTGGTCAGGCCGGCGTCCAGGATCTTTTCCACGCAGCCGTGGTCGCCCCGGAAATCGGGGGTCAGGGCCTCGACCGCCGTCTTCGGCGAACGTTCGTGGATGGCGCGGATACAGGCGGCGTAGTGGCCCGCCCCGCCGTCGATCAGGTCGTCCCGGTCGACCGAGGTGAGCACCACGTACTTCAGCTGCATCAGCGCCACCGCGTCGGCGACGCTGGCCGGCTCGTCGTAGTCCAGCCAGCCGTGGGGGTTGCCGGTGCTGACGGCGCAGAACTTGCAGGCCCGCGTACAGACCGAGCCCATCAGCATCAGGGTCGCCGTGCCCCGGCCCCAGCATTCGGCGATGTTGGGGCATTTGGATTCGGCGCAGACCGTGTTCAGCTTGTGCGTCTCGACGATCTCGCGGACTTCCTGGTAGCGCGCGCCCGACGGGATGCGCACCCGCAGCCAGGATGGCTTGGGCGCGGAATCGGGGATCTCGGTGAACTCGCTGGGGCGCATGCCGTCCTTGACGGCCTTGGTGCCTTGCGGGCTGATGAATTTGGCCCCCGAACGGGCGCGGATGATGGGGACTTCGGTCGTCATGGAAAACCTGCGGGAAAGGGTCGGAATCGGGCGTCCGTCACCCCCGGCGGGCGCCTGTGCGGATAGTACCACGCGCCCCCGCGCGGACCGCCCCGCCCGACCCCGCAGTGCGGCCATAGGCATTATTCCGGGCCGTTTCGAGCCGTTTCGGGCTGTTTCGCCGCACCGCCCGGCCCGGTATACTCCCCGCCATGCTGCCGGCCGCCCCCCCGAAGATCCCCCTGCTCGCCCGCCCGCCGGGCACCGCCCTGGCGCTGCTCTGCCTGCTGGGCATGGCCGCGCTCTGGACGACGCTGTGCGCCCTCAGCCATTCGGCTCCCGACCTGGACGGCATGGAGGAACTCGTCTGGGCGGCCAGCCTGGAGCTGGGCTACACCAAGCATCCGCCCCTGCCCTCCTGGTTCATGCACCTGGCCACGGAACTGCTGGGCCGGCCGGTGTGGCTGCCCTTCCTGATGGGACAGGCCTTCTCGGCCCTGGGACTGTGGTTCGTGTGGAAGCTGGGCCGCGACATCACCACGCCCCACCGGGCGCTGATCGCCACCCTGCTGGTCTCGGTGACCGCCTATTTCTCGCTGCGCGGCACGATCTACAACCACAACACGGCGCAGCTCTGGTCGATCACCGCCTCGATCTGGCTGTTCCACCGGGCGCTGCGCGGCGGCCGGACGCGCGACTGGGCGCTGCTGGGCGCGGTCGGCGGCCTGGCGATGCTGACCAAGTACAGCGCCCTGATCCAGTTCGCCGCCTTCTTCCTGTACGCGCTGCGCAGCGGCGCCCTGCGCCGCCCGGACGTCTGGCGCGGCATCGTCGTCGCGACCGCGGTGTTCCTGCTGGTGCTCGCCCCGCACCTGTGGTGGCTGGACCAGCACCGGTTCGAGCCGCTGCACTACGCCGACGCCTCGCTGCGGGCGGGAGGCCGGCTGGCCGCCCTGAAGGACTTGCTGGACTTCACCCTGGACCAGGCGGGACGCCTGGCGCCCATGGCGCTGGCGCTGGCCGCCTGGACCCTGTGGCGCAAGCACCGGGGCGACCGGGCCCCGGGCCACGCGGCCAACGACGAATGCTTCGCGGGCGCGGCCGCCGCCCCGCGCTACTGGTTCGACCTGGACGCCGAGGACCGGCGGTTCCTGCTGTGGGTCGGCCTGGCGCCCTTTCTCAGCACGGTGCTGGTCTCGCTGGCGCTGGGCTCGCGGCTGGAGGCGTCCTGGGCCAGCACCTTCTTCGTGCTGTTCGGCTTCTACGGCCTGGGCTGGCTGCGCGGCCCCGAGGCGGTGCAGCTGCGGCGCGTCCTGATCCTGGCGGCGGCGCTGCACGTCCTGATGGCCGTCGGCTACGCCGCCGCCCGGGGGCCGATCGCCCAGTGGACGGGCCACCCCGCCCGCTCCACCTACCCCGGGCGGGAACTGGCGGCGCACGCGCTGCGGCACTGGCGGGACCACCAGCCTGGGCGGCCCTTGCGCGTCGTGGTCTCGAACACCTGGATGGGCGGCAACATCGCCGTGCACGTCGGCCCCGGGACCCGGGTCTGGATCGACGCCAGCGATGCGCAATCCCCCTGGTTCGCCCCCGGCACGGCCCTGCGCTGCGGCGCGCTGGTCGCCTACAGCGAACGCGGGCGCGCCGCGCCGGCGCCCGCCGTGCGGGCACTGGTCGACGCGGCGCCCTGGAAAGGCGTGGACGAGGTGCGCTGGTCCGGCCCCAAGGGACCGGTGATCGACCTGCATTGGGCCGTGCTGCCCGCCACGCCCGACTGCCTGAAGGGCGACTGAGACCCTAGACGGCGGAGCGCCCGCCCGGCCGCAGGTCCGTGCCGTTGGCCAGCAGCGGCTCGAAGTCGATGGGCGCCAGCGGCCGGGCGAACAGGTAGCCCTGGCCGTAGTCGCAGCCGGCGGCGGCCAGCAGTTCGTACTGTTCGCGCGATTCGATGCCTTCGGCCACCACGCGCAGGCCCAGCTTGTGGGCCAGCAGGATGACCGCCTCGCACAGGGCCAGGTCGGGGCCGTCCGGACTGAGGTTGGCCACGAAGGACTGGTCGATCTTCAGGAAATCGATGTTGAACTTGCGCAGGTAGGACAGCGAGGAATAGCCGGTGCCGAAGTCGTCCAGCGCGACCTGCATCCCGGCATCGCGGAACGCGTCCAGCTGGCGCTGGATGCGCTCGTCGCCCGAATCGATCAACAGGCCCTCGGTGATCTCGACGATGACCTGGCGCGGCGACAGGCCCAGGGTATCGAGATGGCTGCGCCAGAACACGTGGTCCAGCCCCTCGTGGCGCAGCTGGGCCGGCGAGATGTTGACGCTGACCTGCATGTCCAGCCCGTACTGGCGGCGCCATTCGGCGACCTGACGGGTGGCCTCGCAGAAGACCCAGTCGCCGATGGAGCGGATGATGCCGGTCTCCTCGGCCAGGGGAATGAATTCGTTGGGCGACACCAGCCCCCGCACCGGGTGGTGCCAGCGCAGCAGGGTCTCGGCCTTGGCGATGCGGCCGCTGGCCAGGTCGACGATGGGCTGGAAATCCAGCGAGAACTGGCTCTGGTCCAGCGCCAGGTGCAGGTCGTTGACCAGCCGCATGCGGGTCTGGGCCTGTTCCTGCATCGACAGCGTGAAATAGCAGCTGCGGTTGCGGCCTTCGGCCTTGGCGGCGTACATGGCCTGGTCGGCGTTGTTCAGCAGGGATTCCGCGTCGGCGGCGTCGTCCGGGTAGAAGGTGATGCCGATGCTGGTGGAGATGAAGACGGTCTCGACGCCCAGGCGGAAGGGTTCGGCCAGCCGGCGCAGGATGTTGCGGGTCAGGCGCTCGACGTCGCGCGGTTCGCGGATGTCGTCCAGCAGGACCGTGAATTCGTCGCCGCCCAGACGGGCCACGGTGTCGCTCTGGCGCACGCAGCCGCTGAGCCGCCGGGCGGCTTCCTTCAGCAGTTCGTCGCCCATGGCGTGGCCCAGGGTGTCGTTGATTTCCTTGAAGCGGTCCAGGTCCAGGAACAGCAGCCCGGTGCGGCTGCCGGTGCGCCGGGACTTGCGGATGCTCTGTTCCAGGCGGTCGTGGAACATCTGCCGGTTGGGCAGGTCGGTCAGGCGGTCGAAATTCGCCTGCTTCCAGATGATGGCCTCGGCCTGCTTGATCTCGGCGATGTTGGAAAAGATCATCACCCGGCGGTGGACCTCGCCGTCCGTGCCGTAGGACGTGTTGATGCTCAGCCATTCGGGATAGAGTTCGCCGTTGGCGTGCTGGCCCCAGTGTTCGCCCTGCCAGCTGCCGGTCTCCATCACCGTGCGCCACATGGTCCGGTAGAACTCGCGGTCGTGGCAGGGGGAGTTCAGGCAGCGGACGTGCCGGCCGATGACTTCGGATTCGGGACGTCCCCGCAGCTTCACGAACGCCGGGTTGACGTCCAGGATGAAGCCCTTGGGATCGAGCACCAGCATGCCCTCGCTGGTGCTGCGGTAGACCAGGGAGGCCAGTTCGGCCTGGCGGTCCGAATCGGGCAGGCCCGCCCGGCGCGGGCGCATGACGTACAGGTGGCTGTGGCCGGTGGGTGCCGGAATGTGCGTGGCGGCGCCCGCCAGCATCAGGGGCTGGCGCTGGCGGTCCAGGCCCTGGCCGCGCCACGGCAGGGTGTTGCGCGTGCCGGGCTGGCGCAGCCGCAGGTTGATTTCACCGACGTCGGGCAGCAGAGTCTCGACGCCCAGCCCGATGGCCGCGCCCTTGCGGTAGCCGAACAGGCGTTCGGCGCTGCGGTTCATGTAGACGATGGAGCCGTACGTGTCGGTCGCCAGGAAGGCGTCCTGGGAATAGTCCCCCAGCCGGATCAGGGCCAGGATGTGGGAGCGGTCGGCGTGTTCGGACGGTAGCAATGCGGCGACGTCAGGACCGGGTTCCTGGACATAGAGGGGGACGGGGGGCTTGAGCAGGGGGAACATCACACGGGCGGGAGTGGATGTAGGTCAGTCGTCACGATGAAGTCCGCTGAAAAAAACCTGCAACTTATCGATTTTTAACACGTCGGCATGCTTGGTCACTATCGGTATTATCCATGAGACTCGGCACATCCGTGGCACAGCCCATCCGCCCGGCAGGGATAAGCCCGGGCGGCATGCAGGCCGCGAGGTGGGGAGGCCAGTGTCTTGGCGCCGACGGTCAGGGCGCCTCGCCGAAGTATTCCTTGAACCGGTGGCCGAGCTTGCGGGCCTTGGTGCGCAGGTACTGTTCGTTGTAGGGATTGCGGTTGACCTGCAGCGGGATGCGCTCGGCGACCGTGATGCCCAGGTCCGCCATCACGCGCTCCTTGCGCGGATTGTTGGTCATCAGGCGCACGCTCCGGACGCCGAAATGGTCCAGCATCGGCCGGCACAGGTCGTAGCGGCGCATGTCGGCCGGGAAGCCCAGGCGTTCGTTGGCCTCGACCGTGTCGGCGCCCTCGTCCTGCAGCTGGTAGGCGCGGATCTTGTTCAGCAGCCCGATGCCGCGGCCTTCCTGGCGCAGGTACATGATCAATCCCCGCCCCTCTTCCGCGATGCGCTGCATCGCCGCCTCCAGCTGGGCGCCGCAATCGCAGCGCTGGCTGAACAGCGCGTCGCCTGTCAGGCATTCGGAATGGATGCGCGCCAGCACGGGCGCGTCCCCGAACGGCTCGCCCAGCGTCAGGGCCACGTGCTCCTTGCCCGTGGCGGGCTCGGCGAAGGCGTGGATCCGGAAGACGGCCCAGGGCGTGGGCAGCTGGCTGGAAGCGACATACTGCAGGCTGCCGCCGTCGGCGGCGGGCGCGGCACCGGAAGGGGTGGACATGGGGAACGCGTCGTGAAGGGAATGAAACGGGCTATAGAGTAACACCCCGGCCGCGCGCGGCGGCCCGGTACCGGCCCGGCGTGATGCCGGCGGCCCGCAGGAACGCGCGGCTGAGGTGGCTGGCATTGCCGAAGCCGCAGGCCCGGGCCACCCCGGCCAGGTCTTCCCCGGAACGGGCCAGCAGCGCGCGCGCATGCGCCAGCCGGCGCCCCAGCACCCAGGCATGGGGCGGTTCGCCGAACGAAACGTGGAACATGCGCGCGAAATGGTAGGTGGACAGGGCCGCCACCCCCGCCAGTTCGTCCAGCGTCAGGGCCTCGTCCAGGTGGGCGTCGATGTAGTCCCGCACCCGGCGCCGCACGGCCGGCGCCAGTCCGCCCGAGCCGGCGGCCCCGCCGCGCCGCCCGATGCCCTGCGCCAGCAGGTGGTGCAGCACGGCCTCGGCGGCGGCGCTGGCGGCCAACCGCCCGGCCGGCACGCGCCAGTCCACGTCCAGCAGCGCGCGGCATGCCTGTTCCAGGAACGGGTCCCGGATGTACGTGCGATCGCGCAGCGCCAGTTCGCGGGGCTCGCGGTCCAGCCGCATGACGGCCTCGCGCGCCAGGCGCCGGGGCGCGATGTACAGATGCAGGAAACGCACGTCCTCGTTCATGCTCCAGCGCGAACGATGCCGGTCGGGCAGCACGCAGAATTTGCCCGCCCCGCCGCGCAGATCGCGGTGGCCCAGGCGAAAGCAGGTCTCGCCGCCGCGCAGGTACAGCGACAGGGTATGGTGGCCGGGCATGTCGTAATCGATCAGGCCGCTGCCGACGCGCTGGTCGCGGGTCCACTGGGCCGCGGCCAGGCCTTCGCCCAGCGTGGCGGCGCGATCCAGCTGGACCCGGGCGTTCCGCAGTCCGTGGAACAGGGTGAAATCGGACGGATCCGAGGCGAACGCGTTCATGATCCGCCCATCGTACGCCAGGCGGCGGAGCCGCGCGCGGCCCCCACCCTTCCGGACCGGAAAATGCGCAAGAAACGGCAATCGGGAGGCCGGCGGCGCGACTAGACTACGACGCTTCCGGGGACCGCGCCCCGTCCGACGACGACCGCCATCATGAACGCATTCCTGTATCTGCTGACCGTACTGATCTGGGGCACCACCTGGATCGCCATCAAGCTGCAGCTGGGGGTGGTCGCCATCCCGGTATCGATCTTCTACCGCTTCGGGCTGGCCTCGGCGATCCTGCTGGCCGCCCTGATCGCGCTGGGCCGCCTGCAGCGGCTGGACCGGCGCGGCCATGCGCTGTGCCTGGGCCAGGGCCTGTGCCTGTTCTGCCTGAACTTCCTGTGCTTCTACAGCGCCACGCAGTGGATCTCCAGCGGCCTGGTGTCGGTGGTGTTCTCGGCCTCCACCCTGTGGAACGCGCTGAACGCGCGCCTGTGGTTCGGCACGCGCATCGCGCCGCGCGTCGTGCTGGGCGGCGCCTTCGGGCTGGCCGGCCTAGCGCTGCTGTTCCAGCCCGAACTGGCCGGCCAGGCCGCCTCCCATGAAACGCTGCTGGGCCTGGGCCTGGCGCTGCTGGGCACGCTGTGCTTTTCCACCGGCAACATGCTGTCGTCGGTCCAGCAGCGCGCCGGCATCGGCCCGCTGACGGGCAACGCCTACAGCATGCTGTACGGTTCGCTGATCCTGCTGGCGGGCTGCGTGCTGACGGGTCAGCCCTTCGATTTCGACCCCTCGCCGGCCTACGCGGGGGCGCTGCTGTACCTGGCCGTCTTCGGCTCCGTCGTGGCGTTCACCGCCTACCTGACCCTGGTGGGCCGCATCGGGCCGGCGCGCACGGCCTATTGCACGGTGCTGTTCCCGGTGGTCGCCCTGAGCATTTCCTCCGTGGCCGAAGGATACCGGTGGACGCCGTACGCCGTGGCGGGCCTGGCGCTGGTGATCCTGGGCAACGTGCTGGTGTTCGCCCGGCGTACCCCCGGGCGATGAAAAAAAACCCGGGTCCGCGCGAACGCGGAACCCGGGAATCGCCCGGAGGACCGGGCACGGATACGGTCAGGCCTTGACGCCGAGATAGCGTTCGATGATCTCACCGTTTTCGTGCAGGTCCTTGGGCGTACCCTCGTACACCACATGGCCGTTGTTGACGATATAGGCGCGGTCGGCCAGCGACAGCGCGGCGCGCACGTTCTGTTCCACGATCACGATCGTCTGGCCGGCGTCCGCCAGCTGGCGGCACACGGACATCAGGTCGCGCACGATCAGCGGGGCCAGGCCCTCGAAGGGCTCGTCCAGCAGGATGATGTCGGCGTTGCGGATCATGGCCCGCGCGATCGCCAGCATCTGCTGCTCGCCCCCGGACAGCTGCTTGCCCCGGTTGCGCTTGCGTTCGGCCAGGCGCGGGAAGGTCGCGTAGATCTCGTCCAGGCTGCGCGGCTTGGGCGCCGTCATGGCCGCCAGCTGCAGGTTTTCCTGGACCGAGATCGAGCCGAACACGCGGCGTTCCTCGGGCACCAGCTGGATGCCCAGCGCCGCGCGGCCGTAGGGCGGCAGGTGCTGGATCTCCACGCCCCGGTGGCGGATCGCGCCGGACTTGACCTCGACCATGCCCATCAGGGACTTCATCGTGGTGCTCTTGCCGGCCCCGTTGCGCCCCAGCAGGGCCACGACCTCGTGTTCCTCGATCCGCATCGAGACGTCGAAGAGGATGTGCGAATCACCGTAATAGCTGTTGATCTTGTCGACTTCAAGCAGACTCATCGTCCATCCCTCCAAGGTAGGCCGCCTGGACCGCGGGATCCTTGCGGATCTCGTCCGGCGTGCCCTCGGTCAGTTTGCGGCCTTCGTACAGCACCGTGATGCGTTCGGCCAGTTCGAACATGGCGTCCATGTCGTGCTCGACGATCACCATGCTGCGGCCCTGGCGGATCGACTTGAGCAGCGACACCACCAGGACGCGCTCCTCGGGTCCGAGGCCGGCCAGCGGTTCGTCGAACAGCAGCACGTTGGCGCCCGTGGCCAGCGCCAGGCCGATTTCCAGGCGCCGCTTCTCGCCGTAGGACATTTCCGAGACCTGCGTGTCGGCATGGTGGCTGAGATCCACCAGCGCGATGGCCGCGTTGACCTGGGAGTCCAGGTGGTCCGAATGCAGGCTGCTCAGCAGGTCGGCGCGATAGCGCCCGCGCAGCCGCGCCAGGACCGGGATCATGACATTCTGGCGCACGGTCAGGTGCTCGAAGAGCTGGTTGATCTGGTAGCTCTTGCTCATGCCCAGCTGGCAGACCGAGGTCACGCCGATGCCGGTGATTTCCTGGCCGCGGAAGAAGACCTTGCCCGTGGTCGTCGGCAGTTCGCCCGCCAGCATGGCGAAGAAGGTCGACTTGCCGGCGCCGTTGGGGCCGATCACGCCGTGCAGTTCGCCTTCCCTCAGGGTGAAGTCGATGTCCGAGTTGGCCTTCAGGCCGCCGTAGTGCTTGCTGACGCCGCGCGCTTCCAGCACCGGCGCGCCGGGACGGGTCGTGGCCAGCGGCGGCACGATGTCCAGGGATCCGGCCACGCGCGTGCCGGCCTCGTCGTCGACGCCGGCCGGCAGCTGCCGGCGGCGCTGGAAGAGGCTGATCAGCGCGCCCGCCACCCCGTGGCGGAACACCGTCACCAGCACGACGAAGACGATGCCCAGGATCAGTTTCCAGTACGGTCCCAGGCTGCCGACCTGCTGCAGGCCCTCGTACAGATAGAGCCAGATGGTCGCGCCCAGCAGCGGGCCCAGCAGCGTGCCGGCTCCGCCCATCACAGTCTGGATCACCAGCTGGGCCGAGGTGTCCAGCGCGAAGGCGTCGGGCGGCATGTAGGACTGGAACAGGCCCAGCAGGCCGCCGGCCAGGCCGCCATAGGCGGCGGCGACCACGAAGACGATCAGCTTGTAGGACTGGATCGAGTGGCCCAGCGCCATGGCGCGCTTGGGGTTGCCCTGGATGGCCTTGAGCACGGCGCCGAAGGGCGAGCGCACGATCCGCCGGGCGACCAGGTAGCCCAGGAAGAAGAGCGCCGCCACGAACCAGTACATCGGCCAGCCGCTGGAGATGTGGATGTCGACGAAGCCCAGGGACAGTTCCGGCGGCGGCACGCCGGCGATGCCGTTCTCACCGCCGGTGTAGTCCTTGAAGACCGAGTTCTCCAGGAAATAGAACATCTCGCCGAAGGCCAGCGTGCTCATGGCGAAGTAGATGCCGGTGCGCCGCAGGGTGAGATAGCCGATGATCAGGCCCATGACGGCGGCCGCCACCGTACCGATGGCCAGCGCCAGCAGCATGTTGGGCACCACCCCGTCGGTCAGCAGATACGCCGTGACGAAGCCGCCCGTGCCGTAGAAGGCCGCCTGGCCGAAGGACAGCAGGCCGGTGTAGCCGAACAGCAGGTCGAAGCCCAGCCCGAACAGGCCCCAGATCAGGATGCGGGTGAGCAGGTCCGGGCTCATGCCCAGGGCCGGCAGGATGAAGGGTGCCGCCAGCAGGCCCGCCCCCACCAGCATTTCCGGAAGCTGTCTGCGCATGGCGCCTCCCGTGTTGTGCGCGGCCGGTTGCCGCGGCGCGGCCCCGGTGCCGGCCGTCGCCGTTGTCGATTGAGCCGAGTTCATTCCCGTCCCTCCTGTCCCATCAGGCCCTGCGGGCGGAAGATCAGCACCAGCGCCATGGCGATGAACAGCATGACGTCGGAATACTGCGGGTTGATCATGGCGGTCAGGCTGAGGATTTCACCCGCGATGATGCCGCCGATGATCGCGCCGGGGAACGAACCCACCCCGCCGATCACCACCACCACGAAGGACTCGACCAGATAGCGGAATCCCATGTCCGGCGTCAGCGCGACGATGGGCGAATTGATCACCCCGGCGAAACCGGCGGCCATGGCGCCGATGCCGAACACCAGCAGGAAGGTGCGCTTGACGTTGATGCCCAGCGCGTTGACCATCTGGGCGTCCTCGATGCCGGCGCGCACGATCAGCCCCAGGCTGGTGCGGTACAGCACGAAATACAGCAGCAGCAGCGTGGCCGCCGCGATGCCCAGGGTTTCCAGGCGGTACAGCGGGTAGATCAGGGTGCCCAGGCGGGCGATCCCCTGGCCCCATTCGGGCGGCGTGACCGACAGGCTGACGCCGCCGTACAGGCCGCGCACGATTTCCACCAGGATGATGCTGATGCCGAAGGTGACCAGGATCTGGTCCTCCGGCGGCCGGTTGTAGTATTTGCGCATCAGGCCGCGTTCCATGATCAGCCCGCACGCCAGCGCGACGGCCGAACCGCCGGCGACCGCCAGCACGAAGGAATCCGTCAGGCCATAGACCGTATATCCCGCATAGCCCCCGACGACGAACAGGGCGCCGTGGGCGAAATTGATGACGCCGAGCGTGCCGTAGATGATCGTCAGGCCGGTACTGATGAGCGCCAGCAACAGGCCGGTGGCCAGCCCGTTGAATAGCTGCGAAAGAAACAAAGACATGCTCGGCATCGAGTTGCCTCCTGTGAGAGTCCCGGAACTCGTTTCCGGCCATTCCCCGGAAGCGGGGAAATGGCCGGAAACCCGTGCTTAGACGTAATCGCCCATCTTGCAGCCCAGCAGGCCGACCGGCGGCAGCACGTCCTTGCCGCTGACGACCTGGACGATCTCGAAGAAATCCTCCGGGTTCTTCATGTCGGCGGGCTTCTTGCCGCGCAGGATCGGGAAGTCGACGATGCCCTGGTGGTCGTCGGCGCGGAACGTGACCTTGCCCACCGGGCTGTCGCGCAGTTCGCCGGCTTCCAGGGCCTTGACGACATCGATCGGGTAGAGGCTCTTGGCGCGCTCCACCGCGTCGGCCCACAGGACCAGGGCCAGGTAGGCGTACATGGCCGAATCACGCGGCTTGCTGCCGAACTTCTTCTCGTAGGCCTCGACGAAGTCCTTGGCGACGGGGTTCTTGTCCTCCATGGTCCACCAGAAGCCCTGGGCGGCGTAGACGCCCTGCATGACCTCGGCGCCGACTTCCTTTTCCAGGTAGGCGGACATGTAGGGGATGACGATCTTCATCTTGTCGAGCAGGCCGAACTGCTTGGCCTGCTTGATGGCGTTGGCGGCGTCCGCGCCGTAGGCCACGACGACCAGCACGTCGGCATCGGTGTTGGCGATGTTGATCAGGTAGGAGCTGTAGTCCTTGGCGCCCAGCGGGTGGACCTGGTTGGTGATCGTCTTCCAGCCTTCCTTCTCGGTGAACTCCTTCATGGACTGCGTGGTCGTGTGGCCGTAGGTGTAGTCCGGAGTCAGGTAGGCGGCCTTGCGGTTCTTGCCGAGTTCCTTGGCGACCACGGGGGCGATGGCCTTGCAGGCCATGTAGGCGAAATAGCACAGGCGGAAGCCGTAGCGCTGGCAGTCCACGCCGGTCGTTTCGTTGGAGCCGGAGATGGCCGTGAAATACGGGGTGTGCTCGCGGTTGCAGACCTTCTGCAGGGCGATGGCCACCGCGCTGCTGGTGCTGCCGGCGATCATCATGGCCTTGTTGTCGTGGATGAAGCGGGTGGCCGCCTGCACGCCGGTGTTGGGCTTGGTTTCGGCGTCGGCCGAGCCGAGCACCAGTTTCTTGCCCAGGATGCCCTTCTTGATGAGCGGGGAGATCTTCTGGACCTGCGGCGCCCCGGCGTTGATCTGTTCGGCGGCCAGTTCATAGCCGTTCTTCTGCTCGGCGCCCTGCGCCGAGTACGGGCCGGTCAGGTCGACGGTCAGGCCGACGAACACGGAGTCGCCTTCGGCGCCGGCGGGCCAGGCCCCCAGGGGCTTCTTGTCGTCGGCCAGCGCGACCCGGGCGGTGCCGGGCAGCAGCATGCCGCCGGCCACGCCCGCCGCGCCGGCCTTCAGCACGGAACGGCGCTTGACCTGCGTCTGCATGGCTTGTCCCAAAGTCTTTTTGTCCTTCATTGGTTTGTCTCCTGTCGAGTGGCCCCGGGCACCGGATGCGCCCGGCTGAAACACGGTAATTCCAGCAAAAACCCCGCGATTTCTTTTTGTGCGGAACAGCTTTGTTTTTATTCCTGCAGTCGATCACGGACCGGATTTTCGAAGGGCCGGATTTCTGCGTGATGCTATTAGTAAAATTTGAAACTTACGCAAAACTTACGCTGTCTTCGAGGGCATGGGGAAAGCCCGGCACGGACAAAATCCGCCCCCCTCCCCAATGAGGAACGGCATTTCACATCCCATTGATTCGGCTTGGAAATTTAATTTAACGTTGAATGATGCAATGCAATAAAATAAGGGTTAATGCTTAAGGGAAAACCGCAGCTATGGCTTACCCTTAATATTGCGCCGCACCATGAAAAACGGGACCCGAGGGTCCCGTTCATTCAAGCCGAAAATATCCGGTCCGGAGAAACGCTCAATCCAGCCGGATGCGCGCGGCATATTCCCGCAGCACCTCGATGCCCGGATCCTTGCGCGGCCAGACCAGGCCCACGCCGTCGTTCTCGTGACGCGGCAGCACGTGGATGTGGGCATGCGGCACGGTCTGCCAGCCGGCCGGACGATTGGCCTGCAGCAGCGTCAGGCCTTCGGGCTGGAACGCGGCCTGGACGGCGCGCGCCACGCGATGGGCCAGGCGCATCAGATCGGCCGCCAGGTCCTCGTCCATGTCGAGCAGGGTGGCGTAGGGTTCGCAGGTCGCGACCAGCACGTGGCCCGGGTTCAGCTGGCCCGCGTCCATGAAGGCGAAGACGCGGGCGTCGCGGTGGACGATGGCGGCCGGGATCTCGCCGGCCAGGATGCGGGTGAAGACGGTTTCCATGTTCATTTCTCCAGATCCTGTTCGACCGCGAAGCAGGCCACCTGCCGCCCGCCCTGCGGCAGCAGCGCCGGCAGGCGCTCGCGGCACACCGGCATGACCCGGTGGCAGCGCGAACTGAACGGACAGCCCGGCGGAGGGTTCAGCGGGCTGGGCAGCTCGCCCGACAGCTTGATGCGTTCGCGCCGGGCCGCGTCGTTCAGGCGCGGGGTGGCCGACAGCAGCGCCTGGGTGTAGGGATGCAGGGGCCGGCCGAAGATCGCTTCCTTCGTGCCCTGCTCCACCACCCGGCCCAGGTACATCACCATGACCTCGTCGGCCAGGTGCTCGATCACCGACAGGTCATGGGAAATGAACACGTAGGACAGGCCCAGGTCGCGCTGCAGGTCCTGCATCAGGTTCAGCACCTGGGCGCGCACCGACACGTCCAGCGCGGAGACGGCCTCGTCGGCCACCAGGATCTCGGGCTCCAGCATCAGGCCCCGGGCAATGGCGATGCGCTGGCGCTGGCCGCCGGAGAACATGTGCGGATAACGGCCGTAGTGTTCCGGACGCAGGCCGACCCGTTCCATCATGGCCTGGCCTTTGGCGCGGCGCTCGCGCGCGTCCAGCTTCGTGTTGATCAGCAGGGGTTCTTCCAGGATGTCGCCGATGCGCTTGCGCGGGTTCAGCGAGGCATAGGGGTTCTGGAAGATGATCTGGATCTTGCTGCGGCGCAGTTTCGCCAGGGCCGGATCGGCCCTGGACACGTCCTGGCCCCGGTACAGCAACTGCCCGGCGGTGGGCGGCTCGATCATGGTCAGCACGCGCGCCAGCGTGGACTTGCCGCAGCCCGATTCGCCGACGACCGCCAGGGTGCGGCCGGCCCGCAGGCTGAAGGATACGCCGTCCAGGGCCTTGACGGACTTCGCCGGCTTGAAGAAGCCGCCGTCCACGGCGTAGTGGCGCCTGAGGTCGATGGCCTGGAGGACTGTCTCTTGAAGCATGGTCATGCGTGGATCTCCTGCACGGCAGACACCGGCTGGCCGGCGTCGTCCAGCGGGGTATGGCATTTGACCTGCCGACCGTCGGGCAGCAGCGCCAGTTCCGGTTCGCGGGCGCGGCACAGGTCCGTGGCGTAGGGACAGCGCGGGCTGAGCAGGCAGCCCTCGGGGCGGTCGTAGCGCCCCGGGACCACGCCCGGCAGCGACACCAGGCGCTCGGCGCCCTGGGAGAACTCCGGCAGCGCCCGCAGCAGCGCCTGGGTATAGGGATGGCGCGGATGGCGGAAGATGCCGGACGCGGGCCCGGATTCCACCAGCTGGCCGGCGTACATGACCAGGATGCGGTCGGCGGCCTCGGCGACCAGGGCCAGGTCGTGGGTGATCAGCACCAGCCCCAGGCCCTCGCTGCGCTGCAGCGACAGCAGCAGGTCCATGATCTGGGCCTGGATGGTCACGTCCAGGGCCGTGGTCGGCTCGTCGGCGATCAGCAGGCGCGGCTTGCAGGCGATCGCCATGGCGATCATGACGCGCTGGCTCATGCCGCCCGACAGCTGGTGCGGATAGGCCCGCAGGCGCGATTCCGGATCGGGGATGCCGACCTGCTCCAGCAGTTCGATCACCCGGGACCGCAGCGCGCGCCGCGAACCGCCGCCGTGGGCGCGCAGGGCCTCGGCGATCTGGTATTCTACCGTGTAACAGGGATTCAGGCTGGTCATCGGATCCTGGAAGATCATCGAGACCTCGGACCCGATCAGCGAACGGCGCCGCTTTTCCGGCATGCGCAGCAGGTCCTGGCCGTCGAAGCGCAGGGCGTCTGCATGCACGCGGCCGGGAAAGTCGATCAGCCCCATCAGGGCCAGGGAACTGACGGATTTCCCCGAACCGGATTCCCCGACCAGGCCGACGACTTCGCCCGCCTGGACGCTGTAGCTGACGCGGTCCACGGCCTTGAAGGGCGCGGCCTCGTCGCCGAAATGCACGGACAGATTCTGGATTTCGAGCATGACCACCCCCTACACTTTCAGACGCGGATCGAGGGCGTCGCGCAGGCCGTCGCCCGTCAGGTTGAAGGCCAGGACGGCCAGCAGGATGGCCAGGCCCGGGAAGGTCACGACCCACCAGGCGCTCTGCGCGAACTGCAGCACGTTGGCCAGCATGGTGCCCCATTCCGGGGTCGGCGGCTGCGCGCCCATGCCCAGGAATCCCAGCGCGGCCATGTCCAGGATGGCGTTGGAAAAGCCCAGGGATGCTTGCACGATGAGCGGCGCCAGGCAGTTGGGCAGGATGTTGACGAACATCTGCCGCCAGGCGCCCGCCCCCACCACGCGCGAGGCGATCACGTAGTCGCAGGTCATTTCGCGCAGCACCGCCGCGCGCGTCAGGCGGACGTAGTGCGGCAGCGCCACGAAGCTGAGCGCCAGGGACGCGTTGACGATCGACGGTCCGAAGATGGCCACCAGCACCAGCGCCATCAGCAGGCTGGGCAGCGCCAGCATGATGTCCACCAGGCGCATGATGGCGATGTCGACGATGCCGCCCATGTAGCCGGCGATGACGCCGAAGAAGATCCCCAGCGCCAGCGACACGCTGACCACCAGGAACCCCACCAGCAGCGACAGGCGCGCGCCGTGGATCAGGCGCGACAGGATGTCGCGGCCCACGTCGTCGGTGCCCAGGACGAAGCGCCAGGAACCGCCGTCCAGCCAGGCGGGCGGCTGCAGCAGGGCGTCGCGGTATTGCGTGGAGGGATCGTGCGGCGCGATCAGTCCCGCGAAGATCGCGATCAGCAGCATGGCCGCGATGTAATACAGGCCGATCAGCGCCCCGCGGTTGCGGCGGAAGTCCTGCCAGAAGGATTTGAACGGCCCCGGCGGCGCCGGGACGGCCGCGGTCGTGGTTGCGGTCGTGGACATGTCAGTTCCTCCCCCGGCGATGGCGGATGCGCGGATCGGCCAGCCCGTACAGGATATCGACGCACATGTTGACGATGATGATGAGGGTGGCGACCATCAGCACGCCGCCCTGGACGACCGGATAGTCGCGCTGCTCCAGGCCGTAGATCAGCCAGCGCCCGACGCCCGGCCAGGAAAAGATGGTTTCGGTCAGGATCGCCCCGACCATCAGCACGCCGACCTGCAGCCCGATCACCGTCAGCACCGGCAGCAGGGCGTTGCGCAGGGCATGCACCACGACCACCCGCAGGCGCGACAGGCCCTTGGCCCGCGCGGTGCGGATGTAGTCCTCGTTCAGGACCTCCAGCATCGAGGACCGCGTCATGCGCACGATCACCGCCAGCGGAATCGTCGCCAGCACGAAGGCCGGCAGCAGGATGTGGTGCAGGGCGTCCAGGAAATTGCCCTCCTCGCCGAACAGCAGCGTGTCGATCAGCATGAAGCCGGTCAGGGGATTGTCGGGATCCAGGAACACCGCGGCGCTGACGCGCCCGGACACCGGCATCAGGTCCAGCTGCACGGACACCAGCATGATCAGCATCAGGCCCCACCAGAACACCGGCATGGAATAGCCGGTCAGGGCGGCGGTGATGGCGGCGTGGTCGAAGAACGAGCCGCGCTTGACGGCGGCCAGCACGCCCACCGGGATGCCGATCAGCAGCGCGATCGCCATGGCGACGACGCTGAGTTCCAGCGTCGCCTGGAAGCGCGGCACGAACTCGGACCAGATCGGCTCGCGGGTGGTCAGCGAGGTGCCCAGGTCGCCGTGCAGCACGCCCCAGACGTAATGGCCGTACTGCGTCCACAGCGGCTGGTCCAGGCCCAGCTGGGCCATCATGGCCGCATGGCGCTCGGGCGACAGGCCGCGTTCGCCCGCCATGATCATCACCGGATCGCCGGGGATGAGGTGGATGAACGCGAAGGTCAGCAGCGTGATGCCGATGAACGTCGGGATGGCCAGCCCGACGCGCTTGAGGATGAAGGAAAGCATGGCGCGTAAACGCCCCCCGGAAACGGAAGGATCGGATGAGGAATGGCGATCCGCGCCCCGGCGGGCCCGCCATGCGGGCGCCGGGGCGCGGATCGCGGATCGGCGGGGACTTACTTGCCGAGGCTGACGTGGTCGAAGATGTGGCGGCCCACGGGCGAGACCTTGAAGCCCTGGACTTCCTTGCGCAGCGGCTCGAACACCGTGGAGTGCGCGATCATGACGGCCGGGGCCTGCTCATGCATCACGACCTGGGCCTGCTTGTACAGCTCGACGCGCTTGGCGTGGTCGGACGTGGTGCGGGCCGGCTGGATCAGGTCCTCGAAGGGCTGGTAGCACCAGCGGGAATAGTTGGAGCCGTCCTTGGCCGCCGCGCAGCTGAACAGCGTCGCCAGGAAGTTGTCCGGGTCGCCGTTGTCGCCCGTCCAGCCGATCAGCATGGTCTGGTGCTCGCCGGCCTTGGAGCGCTTCAGGTATTCGCCCCATTCGTAGGTGACGATCTTGGCCTTGACGCCGATCTTGGCCCAGTCGGCCTGGATCATCTCGGCCATGCGCCGTGCGTTCGGGTTGTAGGGGCGCTGCACCGGCATGGCCCACAGGTCGGTCTCGAAGCCGTCCGGGTAGCCGGCCTCGGCCAGCAGGGCCTTGGCCTTGGCCACGTCGTGCGGCCAGTCCTGGACCGCGTCGTTGTAGCCCCACATCGTCGGCGGCAGCAGGTTCTTGGCGGGCTGGCCCGCGCCCTGGAACACGGCGGCGATGATGGCGGGCTTGTCGATGGCCATGGACAGGGCCTGGCGCACGCGCACGTCGGTGTAGGGCTTCTTTTCGGTGTTGAAGGACAGGTAACCGACGTTCAGGCCGGCCTGCTCCAGCAGCTGGATGTCCTTGTTCTTGCGCATCGCGTCCAGGTCGGCCGGGTTCGGGTACGGCATGGACTGGCACTCGTTCTTCTGCAGCTTGGCGTAGCGCACCGAGGCGTCGGGCGTGATGGCGAACACCAGGCGGTCGACCTTGGGCTGGTCGCCCCAATAGGCCTTGAACGCCTTGTACAGGATGCGCGCGTCCTTCTGGTAGGTGACGAATTCGAAGGGCCCGGTGCCGATGGGGTCGGTGTCGACCTTGGTCGGCGTGCCGGCCTTCATCATGGCGTCGGCGTATTCGGCCGACTGGATGGAGGCGAAGTCCATGCCCAGGTTGGCGATGAACGGGGCCTCGGGGCGGTTCAGGACGAAGCGGACGGTATGGTCGTCGACCTTTTCGATGCGGTCGATGAGCTTGCCCATGCCCATGCCGTCGAAGTACTGGTAGGAGCCGTTCGAGACCTTGTGGTAGGGATGGTCGGCGTCCTTCTGGCGCAGGAACGAGAACAGCACGTCGTCGGCGTTGAAGTCGCGGCTGGGCTTGAAGAGCTTGCTGGAATGGAATTTCACGCCCTTGCGCAGGTGGAAGGTATAGACCTTGCCGTCCTCGCTGACGTCCCAGGATTCGGCCAGGCCCGGCACGGTCTCGGTGGTGCCGGCCTTGAACTCGACCAGGCGGTCGAAGATCGGATGGGTCGCGTCGTTGGTCGTGCCCGCCGTGAAGAACGCGGCGTTGAAGCCTTCGGGAGAGCCTTCGGAACAGTAGACGTAGGTCGTGGTGGCGGCCTGCGCGCTCGCCATGGCCATGGACACCAGGGCCAGGCCCAGCGTCCGCTTGAAGATCTTGTTCATCTCTTACCTCTTTGAGTGTGACCACGAGTGGCGGAAAGACTCGACGGCGAGGCCGCTTATTGGCGCTGCCGCAAATTTTTCGAAACATAGCATGGAACGCCGCGCACACTCCAGCGCCCGGGCATCCAGAATTACCCGAATGGCGATTCGCGCAATTTTTGGACAGAGCCCCCACGCTGCGCAGCCCGAGGCTGCTTGCCGTCCGCCTCGCGGCCCGCATGCCGCTCGGATTCGCCAGGCGCGGGACAGCCCGGCGGCAACCTACTGTCCAAGGCCCGCCAGGCCGCCGAACTGCGCCATGAACTCGGCCGGCGACATCGGTCGGCCATTGGCCGTGACCTGGCCGTCGGCATAGCGGTAGTCGGCCGTGACGGCATCCCCCTGGCGTTGCGCCAGGCCCTGCCGTTCCAGTCGGCCGGCATACTGGTCGAACAGCATGCTGACCAGCGCCACGGCCATGTCGGGGCCGCCCTCCCCCCGCTGCGTCTGGCGCACGACCTGCAGCAGCATGGGCTTGGACAGGTTCAGTTGCGCGGACAGCTGCCGGATGGCGCTTTCGATGAGCCCGCCCAGGTCCTGGGGCGCGTCCTCGGCCGCCGGCCGGAATTCCGCCAGGGCCTTGAGTTCGCTCGTCCCCTGGGGGGTTTCCCAGCGCAGGCCGTCGAGCGACAGGCGCGGGCCCGCCGCCAGCACGGGCACGGTCAGGGCGCACAGGCGCCGCTGGTCCTCGTCCGACAGGCCCTCGTCCGGATCGCCGCCCTCGTTCATCCGCTCCAGCGCGCCGGCCAGGGCCTGCAAGGCCGGCACGTCCAGGTGCTCGGCCGACAGCGCCAGCGTGATCCGCCCCAGGTCCTGGCGATCGACCTGCAGCCGGCCCAGGTCGTAGGCCAGCCGGCTGTCCAGCAGGCTGCCCGTGCGGGCCGTGTCCGAACTCAGGGACGGACCGACGAACGCCACGGGAGGCGCGTCGGGCACGTCGACCTGGACCTGCCCGAACCGCGCCCGCTGCCGCGACTGCAGATCGGACTCGCCGCTGCGGGTGGTGGCGCCGTCGAAATCCAGGCCCTCGAACCGCACCCGGACGCCGGAATCCGCGTCGAACGCGGCCAGCCGGTCGGCGTGTCCGGACACGGCCGTCCGGCGCGTCCCGGGATCGTAGTCGATCCGCACCAGGGCGCCGCCGAAGTCCAGCCGGTCGTCGGCCAGCCGGACCGGCTCCAGGCGCCAACTCGCGGCGACCCCGCCGTCGAATCCGATCCGGGATCGCAGCGTCCAGGGCGCCGTGCCGGCCGGCAGCGCGTCGAACCAGGGCTGCCACGGGCCGCCCGGCAGGGGCTCGATCAGGCTCCAGGCCGCCGCGGGACGCCATTCGCCCTGGCGCACGGCCGCCCAGGGCCAGGGACCGTGCGCCAGGGCGTCATGCAGGCCCAGGGTCTGGTCGTGGCCTTCGTCGTCGCGGAACTGGAAGCCGTAGCGGATGTCCGAGGAAAACACGCCGCGCCGGTAGTCCTGGATCGTCAGGACGGGGCGCGGGTCGGCGGACGTCCACTGGGAGGCGATTTCCTGGTTGGCCCGCTCCACCCAGGCCTCGACGCGGTCCTGGGCCAGGCGTCCGGCGTACCAGGATGCGCCCGTGTAGGCGAGGGCCAGGGCGGCCGCCAGGCCGGCGGCGGTCTTCAGGGAGCGTGGGCTCATCGGGGATCTTCTCCATCGGTGCGCCCGGAGGCGCGATCGTACAGCCGGATCAATTGCGAGGCGTCTTCCGCCCCCAGGCCCTGGCGGCTGGCCAGGCGGTAGCTTTGGCCGGCGGCGGCGGCCACCGGCATGGCGGTGCCCTGGGCGCGCGCCAGCGCCGCCACGGTGTCCAGGTCCTTCAGCATGGTGTCCAGGGTGGCCTGGGCGGGCCCGGGCGCCTGGGTCATGCGCGGCACGAAAATCTGCAGCAGCGTGGAATCGGCCCAGCCGCCGGCCAGGGCCTCGGCCAGGCGGGCCGCGTCGACGCCGGCGTCCCGCGCCAGCGCGACCGATTCGGCGATGGCGGCGATCGTGGCGGTCACGATGGTCTGGTTGCAGAGCTTGGCCACCTGGCCGCAGCCCGTCGGCCCCATATGGGTCACCCGGCTGGCATAGGCCATCAGCAGCGGTGTCACCCGGTCGCAGGCGTCCGCCGGACCGCCCGCCATGATGGCCAGGGTGCCGGCCGCCGCGCCGCCGGTGCCGCCGGACACCGGCGCGTCCAGCCAGACGGCGCCGTTGGCCCGGGCCAGCCGTTCGGCGAATTCACGCGTTTCCGCGGGCGGGATGGAGGAATGGTCGATCAGCAGTTCCAGCGAACCGGCCTGAGCCAGCCCGTCCGCGCCGAACGCCACGTCGCGCACCGCCGCCGCGTCGAACAGGCACAGGGCGACCCAGGCGCACCGTTCGCCCAGTTCGCGCGGGCTTGCGCAGACCCGGGCGCCAGCCGCCTGGATGTCCCGCAGGGGTCCAGGCGAGCGGTTCCAGATGTGGACCTCGTGCCCGGCCCGCAGCAAACGGTTCACCATGGGCACGCCCATGCGGCCCAGTCCGCAGAATCCGATCCTCATGTCATTCCGCCCGCTTGCGCGACAGTTCGCGCGGCAGGGGAAAGGCGACCTGCTCGCGCACCCCGTCCAGGGGCCGCACGGAGCGCGCGCCCAGCGCCTTCAGCCGGTCGATCACCTGCCGCACCAGGGCCTCGGGCGCCGAAGCCCCGGCGGTGACGCCGATCCGCCGGGCATCGCGCAGCCACTCGGGATCGATCATGTCGGGGTGGTCGAGCAGGTAGGCGGTCACCCCCTTGCGCTCGGCGACTTCGCGCAGGCGGTTGGAATTGGAGCTGTTCGGGCTGCCGACCACCAGCACCAGATCGCATTGCGGCGCCATGACGCGCACCGCGTCCTGGCGGTTCTGCGTGGCGTAGCAGATGTCGCTTTTCTTGGGCTCGGCGATGCCGGGGAAGCGCGCCCGCAGGGCGTCGGCCACCTGGGCCGCGTCGTCGATGGACAGCGTGGTCTGGGTCACGAAGGCGAGGTGGCCGGGATCGCGCACCCGCAGGGCCTGGACGTCCTCGACCGATTCGACCAGGTACATGCCGTCGTCGGCCTGGCCCAGCGTGCCCTCGACTTCCGGATGGCCCTTGTGGCCGATCATGACGACCTCGCGGCCTTCCTTGCGCATGCGGGCGACCTCGACGTGGACCTTGGTCACCAGCGGGCAGGTGGCGTCGAAGATGCGCTGGCCGCGCTGGTCGGCCTCGTCGCGCACGGCGCGCGAGACGCCATGCGCGGAGAAGATCACGATCGCGCCCGCCGGGGCGTCTTCCAGTTCGTCGATGAAGACGGCGCCCTTGGCGCGCAGGTCCTCGACCACGTAGCGGTTGTGCACGATCTCGTGGCGCACGTAGATCGGCGCGCCGTGGATTTCCAGGGCGCGTTCGACGATCTCGATGGCCCGGTCCACGCCGGCGCAGAAGCCGCGCGGCTGGGCCAGGACGATTTCGGCGCCCGGCGCGCCGCCGGCCGGCGCGCTCATAGGACCCCCTTGGCGCTACGCGCCGTCCCCCCAGGGGGGAATTCGCACTTGGGGCGGCCCGGCGTGCTCATAGGACCCCCAGGATCTTGATCTCGACCTGCAGGTCGATGCCCGCGAGGGGGTGGTTGAAGTCGAACAGGGCGGCGTCGTCCCGCAGGGTCTTGAGCACGCCGGAATAGCGGCCGCCGTTGGGCGCCACGAATTCGACCATGTCACCCGCCTCGAACTCGGTATCCGGCGGCGCGTTGCGTGCCATTTCGTCGCGTCCGACCCATCGCAACAGGTCCGGATTGCGTTCGCCGTAGGCCTGCGCGGCCGGCAGGTCGGCGGTGAAGTGCTCGCCTTCCGGACGATCCAGCAGCAGGGCTTCGATGCCCGGCGCCCACTGGCCGATGCCCATCTGCAGCGTGGCGGGCCGGTCCAGGAAGGTGTCGACGAAAACCGTGCCGGCCCCGGGGCCGGTCAACAGTTCGATGCGGTAGTGCAGCGTGACATAAGAGTCCGGTCGGACGTGCTGCGCGGCTTGGGTTGAAGTCAAAATGCCACCGTGAAGGATTCAATACAAACCCGCTCATTTTAGGGCCTATCATGCCACAAGACACCCGATCTCCCTGTTCCGAGCGTCCCCGGGAACGCCTGCTGCGCCACGGCGCCCAGGCGCTGACGTCCGCCGAGCTGCTGGCGGTCCTGCTGCGCACCGGCACGCGCGGCCGCGACGCCGTGGACATGGGGCGCCGGATGATCGAGCATTTCGGCGGGCTGCGCCGCCTGCTGGCGGCGGAGTCCTCGGCCTTGCTGGCCTTTCCCGGCATGGGCGCGGCCAAGACCTGCGAGCTGCTGGCGGTCCAGGAGCTCAGCCGCCGCGCGATCGAGGAACCGCTGCGCAACGGCCGCGCCCTGAGCCAGCCCGACCGGGTCAAGCGGTTCTGCGCCCTGCGCCTGGCGCACCTGCGGGTGGAGCACTGCATCGCCCTGTTCCTGGACAGCCAGCTGCAGCTGATCGAATGCGCCGAGGTCGCACGCGGTACCCTGTCGCACGCCTCGATCTACCCGCGCGAGGTCGTGAAGGCCGCGCTGGGGCACCACGCCGCCGCCCTGATCCTGGCCCACAACCACCCGTCGGGCCTGGCCGAGCCCAGCCCGGCCGACGTCACCCTGACGCGCCAGCTGAAACAGGCCCTGGCCCTGGTCGACGTCCGGCTGCTGGACCACCTGATCGTCGGCGCCACCGAGGTCACGTCCCTGGCGGAACGGGGCCAGGTCTGAACCTGGTACGGAGTATTGGACCTTGCCGCGGCCTCGTAGTAGAATGGTGGGCTTATCTCGGATACGTTGCCAGGATTCTGATACGGACCGCCCTTTTTTCAGGGACGCTTTCGCATCCATCCGGCTGGCGACCCCTAATCACCCACCCACGGATTCCACCATGAAAGAAGGCATTCATCCCGAATACCGCGAGGTCGTGTTCCTCGACCTGCAGACCGGCAACAAGTTCATCTCGCGTTCGTCGCTGAATTCCCGCGAAACGACCGAGATCGACGGCAAGACCTACCCGCTCTTCAAGTGCGACGTGACTTCGGAATCGCATCCCTTCTACACCGGCGCCCAGACCCGCATCGTCGAAACCGGCCGCGTGGAAAAATTCCGCGCCCGCTTCGCCCGCACCGCTGGTACGGTCAAAAAGTAAAGAACCCGACAGGGTTCCAAAAGGCAGCCGTCCGGCTGCCTTTTTCATTTAACATGGGCGCATTCATCCGCCCCTCTTTTCCTGGTGCTTTCCGGTGCTGTCCCAAGACCTGCGATCGACGCCCGCCCGCCTGACGGCCACGGCCGCCGCCAAACTGCCCCGGCCGTTCCTGCTGTGCGTCGGTCTGGTCTACATCCTGGCCGGCCTGTTCTATCGCGACCCCTGGAAGACCGACGACGTCACCGGACTGGCGACCATGCTCACGGCCCTGTCGGGCCAGGACCACGCCTGGCTGCTGCCCCAGGTCGGCCACCTGGCGCAGGCCCAGGACGGGCCGCTCGCCACCTGGGTCGGCGCGGCCTCCATCTGGGCGCTGCGCCCCCTGTTCGAACTCTTCTTCAGCCCCCTGGACGCGGCCATCATCGCCTCGCGCGTGCCCAATCTGCTGTGGTTCGCCCTGCTCACGGGCGCGATCTGGTACGGCACCTACCTGCTGGGCCGGCGCCCGGAATCCCAGCCGCTGGCCCTGCCCTTCGGCGGCGAGCCCAATCCGCGCGACTACGGCCGCATGCTGGCCGACGCCGCCCTGCTGCTGATCGTGGCCACGGTCGGCATCGTCTGGCGCATGCACGAGACCTCCGAAGTGCCGGCCATGATCGCCTGCCAGGCCCTGGCCTTCTACGCCGTGGCCCGCATGCTGGACCATCCGGTGTCGGGCGCCGTCACCCTGGGCGTCGCCGTGGGACTGGCCTTCCTGGCGCGCGGCTGGCTGGGCGGCCTGCCGCTGATCCTGGCCGTGCCCGTCGTCTTCCTGCCCGGCGGCGCCCTGGCGGCCGAACGCAAATGGCTGGCCGTCAGCGCCCTGATCGCCGCCACGCTGATCCTGCTCTGGTGGATCCCCGCCCGGGCCTTCGGCCCGTACTGGACCGAAAGCTGGCTGCTCTGGTCGCGCAGCGCCTTCGACTGGCCCGGCGCCCGCGCCTGGGGCAGCATCCTGCGCGACCTGCCGTGGTTCCTCTGGCCGACCTGGCCGCTGGCCCTGCTGGCGCTGTGGCGCTGGCGCGGCTGGTTCGGCGCGCCCCACATCGGCATCCCGCTGGGCTTCGCCGTCGGGGCGCTGCTGACGCTGCTGGCCAGCGCCGACCCCTTCGAACCCGAATACGCCACCCTGGCCGTGCCCTGCGCCGTCCTGGCGGCCTTCGCCCTGCCCACCCTGCGGCGCGGCGTGGTCAACACCCTGGACTGGTTCGCGGTGATGTGCTTTTCGCTGACGGCCGCCACCGTGTGGCTGGGCTGGGTGGCCCTGCAGGCCGGCTGGCCCGCCCAGATCGCCGCCAACATCACCCGCCAGACCCGCGGCTTCGAGCCCCACGTCGCCTGGCCCGCCACGGTCTTCGCCGTCCTGGGCACCCTCGCCTGGATCGCCCTGGTGCGCTGGCGCCTGCGCAGCCATCCGGCCGGGCTCTGGCGCGGCACGGCGCTGTCGGCCGGCGGCCTGATCACCACCTGGCTGCTGCTGGCCACGCTGTGGATGCCCGCGCTGGACTACGTGCGCAGCTACCGCGACGTCTCGGCCTCGCTGGCGGCCGCCCTGGCGCGATACCGCCAGCCCGGCGAATGCATCCGCACCCAGGGCCTGGGCAGCGGCCAGCGGGCGTCCTTCCTGGTGTTCGACGGGATCGAATTCAGCTTCGACGGCAACTGCCCCCTGCTGCTGCAGCAGCTCAGCCCCCGCAGCCTGGAATCGGGCGAGGCCTGGCTGGCCGACCATCCCGCGCTCTGGGAAGGCCGCCGCGGCCCCGACCGCCACGAAATGTTCCGCCTGCTGCGCCTGAAACCCTAGTGTCCTGTTTGACCAGCCCACGCATTCCATGACCGACGCCCCGCACGCCGGCCGGCCCGCCGTCCCCTGGCGCACCATCCTGCAGCAGGCCTGGCCGATCCTGGTCAGTTCCTGGGCCGGGATCGTCTTCGCCGTCCTGGACACCGCCATGGTGGGCCACGCCAGCGCCGCCGACCTCCAGGCGATGTCGCTGGGCGCCTCGGTCTACATCACGGTCTTCGTCGGCCTGATGGGCGTGGTGCACGCCCTGATCCCGATCATCGCCCAGCACTTCGGCGCCGGGCGCCTGCGCGAGGCCGGACGGGCCTGGGGCCAGGGCGTCTGGCTGGCCCTGATCCTGTCGGTCCTGGGCGGCGCCTGCCTGCTGTTTCCCGACGCCTGGCTCAGCCTGTCCGGCGACGTCGAGCCCGAGGTCCGCCGGCGGGTCGCGGGCTACCTGATCGCACTGGCCCTGGCCCTGCCCTCGGCCCTGCTGTTCCGCACGATCTACGCCACCTCGACGGCCATCTCCCAGACCCGCGAGGTCATGGCGATCAACGTCGGCAGCATCGCCTTCAAGCTGCTGTTCAACGTCTGGTTCATCTTCGGCGGCCTGGGCCTGCCCGCGATGGGCGCCGTCGGCGCGGGCATCGCCACCCTGGTGGTGGACTGGATGATGCTCGCGGCCGGGCTGTGGATGATCCGCCACCGGCGGGCCTTTCGCGCCCTGGCCCCGCGGCTGGAGCGTCCGCGCTGGGCCGACCAGAAGGAACTGCTGCGCCTGGGGCTGCCCATGGGCGGATCCTACCTGATCGAGGTCTGCGCCTTCAGCTTCATGGCGCTGCTGATCGCCCGCGACGGCCTGTACGTCAGTGGCGCCCAGCAGATCCTGGCCAACCTGATCGCCCTGGCCTACATGCTGCCGATGTCCCTGAGCCTGGCCACCGCCTCGCTCACGGCGCAGGCCGTGGGCGCGCGCGATCCGGTCCTGGCCCGGCGCACGGGACTGAACGGGATCGGGCTGGTGGCCCTGGGCGCCCTGCTCACCGGCGCGATCCTGGTCGCGGGCCGGGACGCCATCGTGCGCGCCTACACGGACGAGATCCAGGTGGCCGCGATCGCCCTGACGCTGCTGCAGATCGCGCCCTGGTTCCATTTCTGGGATGCCATGCACTGCATCGGCGCCTACATCCTGCGCGCCTACAAGATCGCCCTGGTGCCGCTGGTCCTGCAGGTCACCGCGCTGACCGGGCTGGGCCTGGTGGGCGGCTGGTGGCTGGGCTACGGACCGGCGGCGGGGGCGCTCGCCCCGGCGGCGCGCCGGCTGATGCCGGGCGCCCCCGTCGGCGCCGCCACCATGTGGATCATGGCCATGGCCGGACTGCTGCTGTCGGCCCTGCTGCTGTTCGCCTGGTACGGCCGCGTCCTGCGCCGGCAGGCGCGCGGCGCCTGACGATCAGGCGGCCTGCCCGGCCTCGGCCGGCTGCTCGGCGGCGGCCAGTCCCGGCCCGGGCTCCGTCTCGCCCGATCCGGCGGCGGAGGTCGTGACCAGTTCCACCACCTTGCTGCGCGACAGCACGCCGATGAACTCGCCCTGCTCGCCCGTCACCGCCAGCGGCTCGGGGGTGCGCAGCAGCCGCGCCAGGACCTCGTCCAGCCCGGCCGAGGCCGGCACGGAGGCCATGTCGCTGAGGTGCCGGGAGATGTCACGCGCGCCCGCCTGCGCGGCGCGCTGCGCGTCGGCCCGCATCAGCACTCCGGCCAGGCGCTTGCCGTCCAGCACCGCGGCGTAGTCGTAGTCCCGGGCCGCCAGGCGTTCCAGCGCATGCGCCGGATGCGTGCGCATGGTCAGCGTCAGCGGGCGCTCGTTGCAGGCATGGGACGCGTTCAGGACCTTGCCCCGGTTGACGTCCTGCAGGAAGGACTCGATGTAGTCGTTGGCCGGCGACAGCAGGATGTCCTCGGGCGTGCCTTCCTGGATCAGTTCGCCGTCCTTCAGGATGGCGATCCGGTTGCCCAGGCGCAGGGCCTCGTCCAGGTCGTGGGTGATGAAGACGATGGTCTTGTTCAGCTTCGCCTGCAAGGCCAGCAACTGGTCCTGCATTTCATGGCGGATGAGCGGATCCAGGGCGGAGAACGCCTCGTCCATCAGCAGGATCTCGGCGTCCGTGGCCAGCGCGCGGGCCAGGCCCACGCGCTGCTGCATCCCGCCGGAAAGCTGGTGGGGATACTGGGCCTCGAAACCGGACAGGCCGACCTGCTCCAGCCAGTGGCGCGCGCGCTCGTCGCGCTCGGCCCGGCGCACGCCCTGCACCGCCAGCCCGTAGGCGGCGTTGTCCAGCACCGTGCGGTGCGGCAGCAGGCCGAAGCGCTGGAACACCATGCTCATCTTGCTCTGGCGGAAGCGTTCCAGTTCGCGCGGCTTCAGGCTGACCACGTCCACCCCGTCGACCAGGATCTGCCCGGCGCTGGGCTCGATCAGGCGGTTGAAGTGCCGGATCAGCGTCGACTTGCCCGACCCCGACAGCCCCATGATGACGTGGATGTGGCCTTCCTCGATCGACAGGCTGATGTCGCGCAGGCCCAGGGTGTGGCCGCTGCGTTCCAGCAGGGTTTCCTTGGACAGGCCTTCGCGGGCGGCGGCCAGCCAGCGGTCCGGATGGGGACCGAATATCTTGTAGATGTTGCGGACTTCGATCTTGCTCATGTCACTGCCCCCTGACCTGCCAGCGGCGGCCGAAGCGCTGGGTGATGCGGTCGAAGATGATGGCCAGGATCACGATCCCCAGGCCGGCCAGCAGGCCGCGCCCGACCTGCAGCCGGTTGATGCCCTGCAGGACCTCGTAGCCCAGGCCGCGCACGCCGATCATGGAGGCGATCACCACCATGGCCAGCGCCATCATGGTGGTCTGGTTGATGCCCGCCATGATGTTGGGCAGCGCCAGCGGCAGCTGCACGCCGAAGAGCTGGCGGCCGCGGCTGGCGCCGAAGGCGCGCGAGGCCTCCAGCACTTCCGCGTCCACCAGGCGGATGCCCAGGTCGGTCAGGCGGATGACGGGCGGCACGGCGTAGATCACCGTGGCGAACAGCGCCGCCAGCTTGCCCAGGTTGAACAGCATGACCACCGGGATCAGGTAGACGAAGCTGGGCATGGTCTGCATGACGTCCAGGATCGGCAGCATCACGGCGCGCACCCAGCGGAAGCTCGCCATGGCGATCCCCACGGGGATGCCGATGATCACCGAGAACGCCACCGCCACGATCATCAGCGACAGCGTCTGCATGGCGGCCTCCCAGAGGCCGATGGCCCCCACCAGGCACAGCAGCGCGCCCATGGCCAGGCTGAAGCGCCAGGCGCGGCTGCCCAGCCAGGCCAGGCCCATGATGACGGCCACGACCGCCCACCACGGCGAATGCCGCAGCAGGTTGTCGGACCAGATTAGCAGGTCCAGCAGGGGCTGGGTCAGCGCCCGCAGCACGTCGGAATACTGCGTCACCAGCCCATTGACGAACTCGTCGATGGGCCGCTGCAGATCGCGGGCCGCAATCAGTTCGGGAAACATGCGGGCCTCCTTACAGGGCGGCCTTGACACGCTCCGTCACGTCGGCGGGCAGCCATCCGGTCCAGACGGCCTGCTGGTTCTTCAGGAACCACATCGCCGTCGGCTGGGGTTCGGCCTCGTTCTTTTCCATGTAGGCCATGGTCTGGTTCATGATGTCCAGGGGCACTTTGACCTTGGACAGGAACTCGGTCAGCTTCGGCGCGTCCTGGGTGAATTTGGCGGTGACCGCCGTGAACACCGGGTTCTCGGGATAGTCGGAGGCCTGGGGGTTCTCGCAGTTCGGGTCGGTCAGGCATTTCTGCTTGGCGGCGTCGTACGGCGGCAGTTCCAGCTTGACCAGGTCCATGGAGCCCACCAGCGGGGTCGGATACCAGTAGTAGAAGGCGACGTTCTCCTTGCGCTGGTAGGCCGCCGTCAGGGCCGCCTTCTGGGTCGCGCCGGTGCCGGGGGAGAACAGGGTGAAGGTGTCGCCCAGGCCCAGGGCCTTGAACAGGTTGGTGCTGACGACCTCGCAGCCCCAGCCGGCCGGGCAGCCGTAGAAGCGGCCCTTGGACGGCTCTTCCGGATCCTTGAAGGCGTCCTTGAATTTCGGCAGGTCGGCGGCCTTCTTCAGTTCGGGCAGGCGCTCGGCCGTGTACTTGGGGATGAACCAGGCCTCGCCACCCATGTAGATGTCGCCGATGCGCTTGACGCGGCCGGTGGCCTCGGCCTTGGTCCAGGGTTCCAGGGTGCTGTTCAGCCAGATCTCGCTGTTGACGTCCAGGTCGCCGCGCTCGAGCGCCGCCAGGGCCGGCAGGGTTTCCGTCGGCAGGACCTCGGATTCGCAGCCGTAGCCGTGCTTGGCGATGAAGCGCTCGACCTCGACCAGGACCAGGTTGGATTCCCAGTTCATGCCACCGAAGCGCACGGAGCGGTCGAGTTCGCATTGCGGCGCGTCGGCCGCCCGGGACACGGACGGGGCCAGCGACAGGCCCGCCAGCGCCGCCGACAGGGCCAGGCCCAGCACGGTACGCGACAGACGGGGGGAATGGCTCGCCAGGGCCGATGAAGAAGTGGAAACGGGGATAGACATAGATGCCTCCTTTGGGTTACGGAGACGCCGGATACGCCATGCGTGGCCGACGCCATAGCTTAGGGGAGGGTGTGCGGAAGACGGCCGCGGGCCGCCAATACATACCAGCACTGCAGGCGCGAAGCGCCCTGGACAGACAGGGCCGTGAAAAACCAGTGACGGGCGCTGTCAGAATTGACAAAAAGATCTACAGAAGAAAGGCTATTTTACACGCAAGATACATGGAAATAAACCAGGTTAGTGAAAACCCGGTTTTTCAGGCACGGAAATCGCCTTCGTGGACGGCCTGCGAAAAGGCCCCGGAAGCCCGCATGCGCGGGGCTTCCGGGGCCTGTCGGGCGGCGGGTTCAGCGGTCCCGGTAGATGTAGTCGCGCCGCCAGGGGTAGGCCTGCCCCGCCGGGTAGTCCAGCTCGTCGGAACGTCCCGTCGGCTGGGGCTGGGCGATGATCTGGTGCAGGGCGATCCAGCCGTGCTCGAAACCCATCGCGCAGCCCGCCAGGTACATGCGGTAGGCCCGCAGGGAACGCTCGCCCTGGGGCGTGTCCAGGATGGCGCGGGCCTCGTCCAGGCGGGATTCCAGGGCGTCGCTCCAGGCCCAGAGCGTGCGCGCATAGTGCGGACGCAGGTTTTCGACGTCCAGGTCCTCCAGGCCGGCCTCGGCCAGGGTCTGCTGCACGTAATGGATGTGGGACAGCTCGCCGCCGGGGAAGATGAACTTCTCGATGAAATCCCCCATGCCGGCGCCCAGCTCGCTGTTGTCCAGCCCGCCCGCCGTGATGCCGTGGTTCAGGATCAGGCCGCCGGGACGCACCAGCCGGCGCAGCTTGGAAAAGTAGCCCGTCAGCTGGGCCCGCCCCACGTGCTCGAACATGCCGACCGAGGCGATCTTGTCGTAGGGCCGGGACTCGTCGAGCTTGCGGTAGTCCAGCAGTTCCATGCGCACGCGCCCGGACAGGCCCTTTTCCTGGATCAGGCGGTTGACGTAGGCGTGCTGGTTGTTCGACAGGGTGATGCCGGTGACGTCGACGTCGTAGTTTTCCGCCGCCCACAGCATCAGGCCGCCCCAGCCGCCGCCGACGTCCAGGAAGCGCTCGCCCGGCTTCAGGGCCAGCTTGCGGCAGATGTGGTCGAGCTTGGCTTCCTGGGCCTGGGCCACGGTGAAGCCGGGCTCGCGGTAATAGGCGCAGGAATACACCCGGCGCGGGTCCAGCCACAGGGCGTAGAAATCGTCCGACAGGTCGTAGTGGAATTCGATCTGCCGCGCGTCGCGCTCGATCGAATGGCGCCAGACCGACACCAGCCGCTTCACCAGGCTGGTCAGCCAGCCCGAACGGGCCAGGTCCACGGGCGACCCCGGCAGGATGCCCGCCGCCAGCCGCATCAGGTCCTGCATGGAACCGTCGAACTCGAACTTGCCCTCGACGTAGTCCTCGCCCAGGACGCCGACCTCGCCCGCCGCGAAGTGCGCCAGGACGGCCGGATCGCGCACGCGCAGGCGGATCGCGGCGTCGGCGGCGCCGACCTTCTGTCCATCCGGCAGTTCCATGGAAACCGGCATGGGCAATGAGCCAAGTTTGTTCTCGATGATGGATGCGATCGCAGTCAACTAGAGCCTCCCTCAGTCATGTACAAGACCTTGTTATAGTAGAGCGCCCATCCCCGCCGCTTCAAGCATTCCCTTCCGGCGCCTTTTCCGCCCCCTCCCCGCACCCATGGCTTCCCGTTCCTCCTCGCTGCCGATGCCTCCCTGGCTGATCCTGATGGGCGCGCTGGCCGCCCTCGGCCCCCTGGCCATCGACATGTACCTGCCCGCCTTCGGCGCCATGGCGCTCGACCTGGGCGTCCATCCGGGGCAGGTCGAGCGCACCCTGGCCAGCTACCTGCTGGGCCTGGCCCTGGCCCAGCTGGCCTACGGCCCGCTGGCCGACCGCTACGGCCGCAAGCCGCCGCTGCTGCTCGGCCTGACGCTGTTCTCGATCGCCTCCATCGCCTGCGCGCTGAGCCGGGACATCGACCACCTGATCCTGTGGCGCGTGGTCCAGGCCTTCGGCGGCGCCGCCGGCATGGTGATCCCCCGCGCCGTGATCCGCGACCACCTCGACACCCGCGAGGCCGCCCAGGCCCTGTCCCTGCTGATGCTGGTGATGGGCGTGATGCCCATCCTGGCGCCCCTGCTGGGCGGCCAGGCCGTGACGCTGGGATCCTGGCGCACCGTGTTCTACCTGATGAGCCTGGCCGGCGTCGGCCTGTGGCTGGCCGTGGCGCTGTGCATGCGCGAATCCCTGGACCCCGAGCGGCGCTCGCCGCTGGCCGTCGGCGCCATCGCCGCCAACTTCCGCCTGCTGCTGGCCCACCGGCGCTTCATGGGCTACACCCTGGCGGGCGGCTTCGGCTCGGGCGGCCTGTTCGCCTACATCTCGGGTTCGCCCCAGGTCTTCATCTCGATCTACGGCATCGACCCGCGCTGGTTCGGCCTGCTGTTCGGCCTGAACGCCGCCGCGCTGATCGTGGCCGCCCAGTTCAGCGCCCGCCTGCTGGAACGCCACCCGCCGCTGCGCCTGCTGAACCGCGCCCAGGGCATGCTGGTGCTGATGACGCTGTGCGCCCTGGCGCTGACCCTGCTGGACTGGATCACCCTGCCCCTGCTGATGCTGTGCCTGATGGGCTTCATGGCCAGCCAGGGCTTCGTCGGCCCCAACGCCGCCGCCCTGGCCCTGTCCGAGCAGGGTCCGCGCCTGGGCGTGGCCTCGGCCCTGATGGGCGCGCTGCAGATGCTCTGCGGCGCCCTGGCCGGCTTCGCCGTCAGCGCCTGGCACACCGGCACGCCCCTGCCCCTGACGGCCGCGCTGGCGGCCTGCGCGGCCCTGTCGTGGTTTTTCGGCCGCATCGCCATGCGGCCGGCCCGGCAACCCGCTTGATTTATCTAATCATTTCAGTATAGAATGCAAGGCTTTCCCGATAGACACACAGAGGTGAGACCATGGCACGCGTATGCCAAGTAACCGGCAAAGGCCCGATGGTGGGCAACAACGTCTCGCACGCGAACAATAAAACCAAGCGTCGTTTCCTGCCCAACCTGCAATCGCGCCGGTTCTGGGTCGAATCCGAAAACCGCTGGGTGCGCCTGCGCGTATCCACCAAGGCCCTGCGCACCATCGACAAGAACGGCATCGACGCCGTCCTGGCCGACCTGCGTGCCCGTGGCGAACTGGCCTGATCGGCCGCGCATAGGAGCACATCATGGCTAAAGGCATCCGCGAGAAAATCAAGCTCGAATCGACCGCCGGCACGGGTCATTTCTACACGACCACGAAGAACAAGCGCAACATGCCGGAAAAGATGCTGATCAAGAAATTTGATCCGGTCGCGCGCAAGCACGTCGACTACAAGGAAACCAAGCTGAAATAATCCGGGATCGCCTCTCCCGGACCGTCTCACCGGTTTCCAGAAGATCCCCGCCTCGAGCGGGGATTTTTCGTTTGGAAGCCCGGGTCAGGGAGACATCCAGCCGATCCCATGCGGGATGCCCCGCCTGGCGGCACGCACATGCACCTAGGTCACGGAACCATCGGCAGGCTCCTTCAATGACGGCGGAGCTGAAGAGCCCGATCCGTAGTCCTTGCGGCAATTCAATGGCCGCCACACGCACGACCCCCTCCATCTAGACCGCCGTTGACGAGCGCGGCGGAGCCTCCCAACGCCTATCGCAAGAAGGTCGCGCACAGCGGCGGCAAACCTCTGCACCGCCCCCTCTCCCCCTGGAACAACCCTGGACTGTTCGACGCTGTCAGGGCAGCCCCATTCCCAGGGAAACTACCTATTCTAGGAAAAATCCATTGTGTGCATAATTGCATACATGAATAAATCAGAATGTGATCGTACATCATAGATTGGTTTATTCAACTTAAAACATATAGCAGTCAAGAAGATGGATAAGGAATCATTCGTTCCATTTTTTCCGGCTCATCAGATAAGGCCATGTTCACCAATATCTTTATTGATGATTCAAGGATACGGGAAGAGCCATTCTGATCTGGAGGATTCCTCATCGTGTATGTATCAATGCATCCATCAATTCTCATACCTAAAAGTGTTTTCAAGGCTTCCACTTCTTCCCAGGAGAGACAAATGGCTGAGACCCGATTCATTCAAAAAGCGCGCCTCGCCGGATGGGCGATGATGTGTTCCGGCGTGCTGCTGCTGGCATCGCTCGGAAACGCGCATGCGGCAGACGCCGCCTGGCAAGACGTCAGGAGCGAAGGCGTGCTGCGTTGCGGCGCCGCAGTCGCCGCCCCCTATGTGATGCGTGATGCGCTCACCGGTCAGTACAGCGGATTCTTCACCGATCTATGTCGCGACTTCGGCGAGAAGGTACTGGGCGTCAAGGTCGAGTTCGTGGACACGAACTGGGACAACTTGGTGGCGGGCGTGCAAAGCGGCGCCTGGCATCTGGCCTTGGCGCTGAACGAAACACCGGAACGCAAGCGGGCCGTCGCCTTCTCCGCGCCGGTGACCGACTACCAGATTTCCTTCGTGGTGAACAAGGAAAACGCCAAATTCGCCAAGGCGGGCAATTCGATCCAGGACTACGATCAGCGCGGCGTCCGCTTCGTCGTCATGTCCGGCACGGCGCAAGACAAACTGATCTCGCAAGCAATCAAGAAGGGCACCATACAACGCCTGCCCGGCATGGACGACACGCGCCTGGCCTTGATTTCCAAACGGGCTGACGTGCTGGTGGACGCAAACGATACCAATAAGCTGTTCGCCACAGTCCACTCCGACTGGGCGCGCGAAGTGCTGCCCGAGCCAGCCCTGGGAAAGATGCCGGTGTCCTTCGGCATGCGCCTGAACCGTTCCGAGGCGGATCGCAAGCTCCTGAACAATTACATCACCCGTCGTCGTGAAGCAGGCGAGATCGAAGCCTTGATCGATACCGCCGCACAGAAGGCCATCGCCGCCCAAACCAGCGGACAGTGACTGGCCTCCCGGCCGCATCCGGCATCTCGATGAGCGTGAAGGAGCATGACATGAATACAGCGGCAACCCTCGATACATCGACGACCATGGCCATTCCCGGAGATCAGGGCAGCCATGGAAGCCTGGTGCAGCTGCGTGGCGTTTTCAAGGCCTATGGCGATTCACCCGCCGTCATGGATCATATCGATCTCGACATGCAGGCGCATGAGCGGCTGGTCATTATCGGGCCCAGCGGCAGCGGAAAAAGTTCATTGCTGCGCGTCTTGATGGGGCTGGAGGAAATCCAGAAAGGCACCATCAGTTTCATGGGCAGCGACTACATCCTGGGCACCGAAGGACGGCCATCCACGCTGGACACGAAACTGCAGCGCCAGATCGGCATGGTCTTCCAGCACTACACCCTGTTTCCCCACCTGTCGGTGCTAGGCAACCTGATCCTGGCCCCCACCAAAGTGCACCGCTGGGACAAGACCAGAGCCACCGAGCGCGCCCGCGAACTGCTGACACGCCTCGGGCTCGAGGAAAAACTCCTGGCCTGGCCCAGCCAACTTTCGGGAGGACAGAAACAGCGGGTAGCGATCGCCCGCGCGCTGATGCTGGAGCCCAAGCTGATGCTATTCGATGAAGTGACTTCGGCGCTGGACCCGGAAATGATCATCGAAGTGCAAAACGTGATGATGCGGCTGGCCGATCAGAAGATGGCCATGATCATCGTCACGCACGACATGCAGTTCGCCCGCCACATCGCCACGAGAGTGGTGTTCTGCGCGGGCGGCAAGATCATCGAGCAAGGGCCGCCGGAACAGATCTTCTGCAACCCGACGGAAACGCGCACGCGCGAATTCCTCGAAAAAGTCGTGCAGTTCAACTGAGAGGCCGATGTGGACTATCAGATCGACCTTTCCTTTCTAAGCGGCACCTGGCCCGAACTGCTTGATGGATTGCGGGTCACGATTGAACTCGCACTGGCATCCAACGCAATGGGACTGATCCTGGGTTTCGGCCTGTGCCTGCTGTCGATGAGCCAATGGAGGATCCTGCGCTGGCCCGCGCAGATGTTCATTGAATTCTTCCGCTGCACACCCGTGCTGCTGCAGATCATCTGGTTCTTTTATTGCATTCCCGTCCTGTTCGACCTCTTCATCGACCCGATTCCGATGGGCATCCTGGCGCTGGGCCTGAACCTGACGGCCTTCAATGCCGAAGCCTACCGCGCCGGGGTACAGGCCGTGCCGCGCGAACATTTGGACGCCTCGGTGGCGCTGGGGTTGCCTCCCTGGCAACGCACGCTGTACGTAGTGCTGCCGCAAGCGTTGCGCAGCGCCATGCCGGTGCTGATCACCAATGGCATCTCGATCCTGCAGCAAAGCGCTTTGGTGGCCATCGTGGCCGTCGGCGATCTGATGTACATCGGCAGGAACATTGCAACACAGAACTACAGGCCGCTGGAAACCTACACGCTGGTCGCACTGCTCTACTTCCTGCTGTCACTGCCGATCGCACGGCTGGCCCATATCATCGAACGGCGCCAGGATGCCGCGACCACGCACTAAGGAACGACCATGCAATTCGATTTTTCCGTCGTCCTGCCGTATTGGCAAGCCCTGCTCAAGGGTTTGTGGCTGACCCTGTCGATCACTCTGTCGTGCGCCGTGGTGGGCAGCCTGCTGGGTTTTCTACTGAGCCTGGCGCGTACTTCCCGCTATCGCATCCTGGCCTGGCCAGTCAGCCTGTACGTCGAATTCTTCCGAGGCACGCCCCTGCTGATCCAGCTTTTCTGGGTGTTCTTCTGCTTTCCGATCGTGCTGGGCTTGACGACCCCGCCGATCGTGTCCGTCGGCATCTCGCTGATCCTGTACATGGCAGCCATTACCTGCGAAACCTTCCGGGGCGCCCTGAAGTCCATCAGCCACGAGCAGTATGACGCCTGCACAGCCTTGGGCATACGCGGCGGAGCCATGGTTCTGTATGTGATCTTTCCACAGGCACTGCTGCGCGCCATTCCCCCCTTGCTGTCGAACGTGGTCGCCCTGTTCAAGGAAAGCGCGCTGATTTCCTCGGTCGGCGTGGCCGATCTGATGTTCATCGGCACGAACCTGTCCAATAGCACGGCCCGCCCCATCGAGTTTCTGACCACCGTGGCGCTGATCTATTTCTTCGTGGCCTTCCCTCTGACGAGGCTGGTTGGCCTGATGGAACGCCGCCTGCTCAGGCGCTTCGCCTGACGACATATCCCCTTCCTTTTCCCTACCTCAAAACACTGGAGATTTCCATGCCGCAACTCACGGGCATTCTTCCCGCTCTCGTCACGCCGTTCGACCCGTCCGGCGCGGTGGACCACGACACCCTGGCCTCCATCATCGAACATCAACTCAAGGCCGGCGTGCGCGGCTTCGTCCCGCTGGGCTCGACCGGCGAATACTATGCCCTCACCAACGAAGAACGCCGCCAGGTGCTGGCCACCGTCAAGAACGTGGTAGGCGATCGCGGCCTGCTGATCGCTGGCGCGAATGGCTCCTGCACGCGCGAAGTCCTCGAACAGGTCAGGCAGACCGTCGAAGCCGGCTATGAAAACCTGCTGATCGCACCGCCCTACTACGCGCTGCCCTCGCAAGAAGAACTGATTCACCATTACCGAACGATCCTGGAAGCCTTCCCCGGCATCAATCTGGTGCTCTACAACTATCCCGTCCGCACCAATGTGGAAGTGGGCTTCGGCGTGCTCGATGCGCTCCGCGACCATCCTCGCGTCATCGCCATCAAGGAAAGCAGCGGCAACCTGCTGCGCGCCATCCAGATCGGCGAAAACTACCAAGGCCAGTATCAGCTCTCGTGCGGATCGGACGACCAGGCGTTGGACTTCTTCCTCTGGGGTGCGACAAGCTGGATTTGCGGCCCTGCCAACTGCTTCCCGGATCAGGTGGTCGATTTCTACAACAAATTCTCCACAGGCGATCTCAAGGGCGCCCAGGCTGTCATGCGCCGGCTGTTTCCGGTGATGGCCAGCCTGGAAAGCGGCAAGTTTGTGCAGAAGGTGAAGTACGGCTGCGAACTGGCGGGCTTCAAGACCGGCAACGCCCGCGAGCCGCTGCTGCCACTGACTGATGCGGAAAAGGCTGAATTCCGCAAAATCTTCGAGGCTTCGCAACACTGAACGGCAGGAGGTCCCACGACCGCCACCCGGGGCGCCCGCAGGAGCAGGATCCGATGATGAAACACACTTTCCACTGCATCGAAGGCCATACTGAAGGAATGCCCGTCCGCATGGTGGTGGACGGCATGCCCACGCTGCGCGGTGCCGATATGGAAGCCCGGCGCCAGCACTTCATGGCCGAATTCGACTGGATCCGGCGTGCGCTGATGCTGGAACCGCGTGGCCACGGCCACATGTCGGGCACGCTGCTGTACCCGCCGCTGAGCGCCGAGGCGGACTGCGCTCTGTTGTTCATCGAAACTTCGGGCTGCCTGCCGATGTGCGGGCACGCCACGCTGGGCTCGATCACATTTGCCTTGGAAGAGGGGCTGATCACCCCCCGCACACCCGGCGAAGTCGTCGTGGACGTTCCCGCCGGCCAGGTACTCGCCCGCTACGAAACGATCGACGGCAAAATCCGCGTACGCTTTACCAATGTCCCCAGCTTTCTGCTGCACCGCGACCTGGAACTGGACTTCGCTCCTCTGGGCCGCCTGAAGCTCGACATCGCCTACGGCGGCAACTTCTATCCCATCATCGGCCTGCAGCCCAACTACCCCGGTTGCGAGCATTTCAGTATCGCGCAACTGCTGGCATGGGGCCGGGATATTCAGCGCCTGGTCAACACGCACTTCGACGTGACGCATCCCGACAACCCGACGATCCGAGGCGTCAAACACTGCATGTGGACAGGCCAGCCACTGGCGGCGAATTCCCACGGGCGCGCCGTCGTCATCGCAGGCGACAGCCTGGTGGACCGATCCCCCTGCGGCACCGGCACCTCGGCGCGGGTGGCGCAGCGGGTGGCCCGCGGGCTGCTGAGCATCGGCGAGGAATTCCGCCACGAAAGCATCATCGGCAGCCGCTTCACTGGCCGTGCCGAAGCACCAGCACGACTTGGTGACGGCACCCCTGCCGTTTACCCGAGCATCGAAGGCAAGGCCTGGGTCACGGGACGGGCCGTATTCGACGTGGACGAACGGCAAGCCTATTGGGACGGTTTCTCCCTGGGCGACACAGTCCCCGCCCATCATCAGCGAAAGGTGATCGCATGACTTCCCCCATCCCGAACGCCGATCCGATCATCGTGATCGGCGGCGGCATCGTCGGCGTCTGCTGCGCCTTGTACCTGCAGCGCTCGGGCTACGCAACCATCCTGGTCGACCCGGCTGAACCCGGCGACAGCACGGCCAAATGGAGCTGCGGTCAGATGGCCGTCAGCGAAGTCATCCCGTTGTCCAAGCCCGGCATTTTCAAGAAAGTACCGGGCTGGCTGATGGATCGCACCGGCCCCCTGGCGCTGCGGCTCAATGCCCTGCCCGGCATTCTGCCGTGGTTCCTGCGCTTCGTTGCCTGCGCCAGGCCCTCGCGCATCCACCAGATCGCCAGCGAACTGGCCAGCCTGACCCATCACGTCTATGCCGACTATGCACCGCTGCTGGAAACCTGCCCGGACAAGGCGCTGCTGGGCCAGCGCCCCATCATCGAGGTATTCGACACCACCGCCGGCCTCTCTCACGAACGCGCACACTTCGCCTTGCGCGCGGCACTGGGTTTCAAAATCGAGGAGCTCGGCGCCGATGACATCGCCGAGATCGAACCCTCCCTGGCGGGCAAGTTCCGTCAAGGGCTGCTCTTCCCCGATTGGCGCGCCGTCAGCGACACCGAAGGCTTCATCGCCGCTCTGACCCAGAGCTTCATCGACCAGGGCGGGCGCCGCATCCGCGCCCGCGCGAAACAGATCGACGAAGAAAACGGCCGTGCAATCGGCGCCACGCTCGACGACGGCCAACGCCTTGCCGCCAAGCAGGTCGTCGTGGCGGCTGGCACCGGGTCGAAGAATCTGCTCCGTCCACTCGGCATCCATGTTCCATTGGCGGGCATTGCCGGTTACCAGGCCGTGCTGGCCGACCCAGGCGTCGAATTCCGCCACTCCGTGATCTACGCCGACGGGGGCTTCTGCTTCACACCGATGACACGCGGCCTGCAAATCGGCGGCACCATCGAATTCGCCGCAGATGGTGCCCAACCCGATTTCCGCCGTGCCGAAATCATCCTGGAGAAGGCCCGCCGCATCATACCCGAACTGCGGACCGGGCAACTTGAATTCGGCGTCGGCTACCGCCCATTCCTGCCCGATACCAAACCGGTGATCGATCGCTCAGAACGCCTGCCCAATGTGCTGATGGCCTTCGGCCACGGCCAACTGGGCCTGACGCTGGGCGCCACTACAGGCCGGCTGATCGCCCAACTGGCCAGTGGCGAAACACCCACCCAAGATCTCACGCCCTTCCGGGCCAACCGTTTTTGAGTTTCGAATCATGAACGCCTACCAAAAGCTCTATATCGATGGACAATGGGTCACTCCTGTCAAGGGAGGCTCTTTCGAAGCGATCGACCCCAGCGACGAAACCGTCATCGCACGAGTCGCCGCCGCCACGGCGGAAGACGCCGACCTGGCGGTGGCCGCGGCCCGCGCCGCCTTCGATGCGGGCCCCTGGCCCCGCCTGTCCGGTGCCCAGCGGGCCATCTATCTGCGCGCCATCGCGCAAGGCATCCGCGACCGCTTGCCCGAACTGGCCCGCCTGGAAACACGCGATAACGGCAAGCCACTGCCCGAAGCGACCTGGGATGTGCAGGATGCCGCAGGCTGCTTCGACTACTATGCCGGCCTGGCGGAAGAACTGGACGGTGAAGTCGAGGTCATCGCACTGGCCGACGACCGCTTTTCCGCCAAGGCCGTGCGGGAACCCGTCGGCGTCGCCGTCGCCATCATCCCCTGGAACTACCCACTGCTGATGGCAGCCTGGAAAGTCGCCCCTGCGCTGGCCGCCGGCTGCACGCTCATTCTCAAGCCTGCGGAAGCCACGTCGCTGACGGCACTGGAACTGGGCCGTATCGCACAAGCCGCAGGCCTGCCCGCCGGTGTCCTTAACATCCTGCCCGGCCTGGGATCGGTCGTGGGCCAGGCACTGGTCGAGCATCCCAACGTGGACAAGCTGGCATTCACCGGCTCCGGCCCCGTGGGCTCGCGCATCATGGCCGCCGCGGCGCATGACATCAAACGCATCAGCCTGGAACTGGGGGGCAAATCGCCCTTCATCGTGTTCGCCGACAGCGACCTCGAACAAGCAGTCGAATGGGTCATGTTCGGCATCTTCTGGAACCAGGGCCAGGTGTGCTCCGCCACCTCGCGGGTGCTGGTGGAAGCCTCGCTCTATCCCGCCCTGCTGGAACGCCTGATTGCCGAAGCCCGGAAGATCAAGATCGGCAACGGGCTCGACGAAGGCACCTTGCTGGGCCCGCTGGTCAACCGGACCCAATACGAGAACGTGTTGCGCCACATCGAGCGCGCGCGGGAGCAAGGAGCGACGATCGCCACGGGCGGTAAGGCAGAAGGATTCGACAGGGGCTACTACGTCGCCCCCACCATCCTCGCCGACGTGCCGCTGGACGCCGATGCCTGGATGGAAGAGATTTTCGGCCCCGTCGTCTGCATCCGGCCCTTCGACACGGAAGAAGAAGCCATCCGCCTGGCCAACGATTCGCGCTTCGGGCTGGCGGCGGCCGTCATGTCCACCGACGATATGCGCTGCGAGCGCGTCGCCGCCGCCTTCCGCGCAGGCATCGTCTGGATCAATTGCTCTCAGCCGACCTTTACGGAAGCACCCTGGGGCGGGTACAAACAATCCGGCATCGGTCGGGAACTGGGCCGCTGGGGGCTGGATAACTATCTGGAAACCAAGCAGGTTACTCGTTTCGACAGCCAGACTCCCTGGGGCTGGTACATCAAGCCGGAGCAAAATCGATGAATGCGCTGGATCTTCTGCTGGTGCATTGCCAGGGCGAAATCGGCAAGGTCATCATGGACGGAGCGCCCGGGATTCCAGGCGCCACCGCCCTGGAAAAGATGAACCATATCAACACGGTGGACGACAGCCTGCGCCGTTTCGTGACGTCCGAACCCCGGGCACACGTGGCCATGTCCATCAATCTGCTCGTCCCGCCGTCAAGGCCGGACGTCGATGCCGCCTTCATCGTGCTGCAAGCCGACCGCGCCCACCCCATGTCCGGCAGCAATTGCATTTGCGTGGTCACCGCCTTGCTGGAAAGCGGCCGCGTCGCCCTGCGCGAACCCGAAACCATCGTCCGGCTGGAAACGCCCGCGGGACTGATCGAGGCGCGCGCGCAGTGCGCCAACGGACGCTGCCTGAGCGTCAGCCTGGACAACGTGCCGTGCTTCGTCGAACATCTCGACCTGGAAGTCGACACCCCGCTCTGGGGCCGTATCCGGGCCGACATCGCATTTGGCGGCGTGTACTATGCGCTGGTGGACGTGGCGCAGACAGGGTTGGCCATCGCGCCCAGGCAGGCGCTCGAACTGGCCCGGGCGGGTATCGCGCTCAAGGACATCCTGGCCGGACAAGTTCCGGTCAAGCATCCCACTTTGGACGGCGTGGATGAAATCGCCTATGTCATGTTCCGCGATCAGACACCGGATGGCGCGGTGCGTACCTGCACTACGCTCAAGCCGGGCCGCGTGGACCGCTCCCCTTGCGGCACCGGCAGTTCGGCCAATCTGGCCACCCTGGCGGCACGAGGGGAACTGCACATCGGCGAAAAACGCATATCGCGATCCATCATTGGCGGGGAATTCACTGTTGAACTGCTGGAGACGACCCGGGTGGGCGATCATCCGGCCATCCTGCCACGCATCTCCGGGCAGGGCTATATTTATGGCCGCGAGCAGCTCTACTTCCGCCAGGACGACCTGTTTCCACAAGGATTCCGGCTCTCCGACATGTGGGGCGCGCTGACGTAAAACCACAACGCCTGCAGCCTGGGACCCAGCCGAGGCGAGCGGGCACGCCTGCCCCGGTGTAAGGTGAAGCCCCTTCCCAGCCCATACCTTCGAGATCCGCCCGCCGTGAATACGCCTCCATCCGCTGAAAAACAAGTCTCGGCCCAGACTCGCACCAACGATTCGTCGGCATCCGGCACACGCCGGCATGGCGGCAAGTACATTTACGAGGAACTGCGCCGGCAGATCTTGACGCTGAAGCTCAAGCCCGGCGAACCGCTCGATGAGATTTCAGTAGCCGAACAGTTCCAGCTTTCACGCTCGCCCGCGCGGGACGCCCTGGCGCGCCTGGTCAGCGAGGGCCTGGTGACCAATCTGCCCAACCGCACCACGATCGTCACCCCCTTCGAAATCGCGGAATTCCCGAACTACATCGCTGCACTGGACCTGATCCAGCGCGCCGTCACACGACTGGCCGCGCTGAACCATGGTCCGGATGATCTGGCTCGGATCGAGAAAGCCAACAACGAGTACATGGCAGCCATCGCCAAGGGCGATTTCAACGGCATGGCCGAACTCAACAAAGCCTTTCACCTCGAGATCGCCCAGGCCGCCCATAACCCGTACTTCCACTCTTATTACGAGCGTCTGCTGGGCGAAGGCCAGCGCCTGCTGCACCTGCACTTCGACTACATCCGGAGCGCCGCCTCATCGATCACACTGGGACGAGATCACGACACCATCATCGAGGCCATACGCAACCGCGACGCCGAGGCGGCCGAACTGGCTGCTCACGAACACACCATGCTGTTCCAGAAGCGCTTTCTGGGCTTCATGCAGCAGAACCTGACCGCGGAAATCCCCGTATCACGGTAGCGGCGGAGCGGAATGACGCGCTCATCCACACGGCCAGGCATCCCTGCGGATACTCCTGGCCGTGCGCAAACCTCAACGCCGTATTTCATCCATTGCTGGGGAAGGCGAACTGCGCTGCCTCATGGCTCTTGCGCGCAGGCCAACGCTGCGTGACCGCCTTGCGGCGGGTGTAAAAGCGCACCCCATCCGGACCGTAGGCATGCAGATCACCGAACAGCGAACGCTTCCAGCCGCCGAAGCTATGGTAGGCCACTGGCACCGGCAACGGAACATTGATCCCGACCATCCCCACCTCGATCTCATCGGCGAACAAGCGGGCGGCCTCGCCATCCCGGGTAAAGATGCACGTGCCATTACCGTATTCATGAGCATTGATCAACGAAATGGCTTCCTCCAGGCTATCCACTCGGACGATGCACAGCACTGGCCCGAAGATTTCGTCGGTATAAATGCTCATATCCGGCTTGACCCGGTCGAACAGCGTGCCGCCGACAAAAAAACCATTCGCATGGCCTGTCACCGTCAGCTCCCGTCCATCGACCACCAGTTCGGCACCGGCGGCCATGCCCGCATCGATATAGCCGATCACTCTGTCACGCGCCATGCCGGTAACCAATGGTCCCATGTCCAGACCGCACTGGGTCCCGGCACCGATTTTCAGCGCCTTGATCTGAGGCACGATCTTCTCGATCAGCCGATCGGCGATCTGGTCACCTACGCACACGGCCACGGAAATCGCCATGCAGCGCTCTCCGCACGAACCATAGGCGGCACCCATCAATGCACTCACGGCATTGTTCAGATCGGCATCGGGCATCAACACGGCGTGATTCTTGGCGCCTCCCAGAGCCTGCACACGCTTGCCATGTCTGGCGCCCTCGCTATAGATGTACTCGGCGATCGGGGTGGAGCCGACGAAGCTCAGCGCCTTGACTTGTGGCGCGCGGATCAGGCCATCCACGGCCTCTTTGTCACCATTGAGCACATTCAACACGCCCCTGGGCAAGCCCGCCTGCTGGAACAGCTCGGCAATCAATAGCGTAGAACTGGGATCGCGCTCGGAAGGTTTGAGGATGAAGGTATTGCCACAGGCGATCGCCAGCGGATACATCCACAACGGCACCATGGCAGGGAAGTTGAACGGCGTGATGCCGGCGACCACACCCAGCGGCTGGAAGTCGCTCCAGGTGTCGATGGCGGGACCGGCGTTACGGCTGTATTCGCCCTTCAGGATTTCCGGCGCGGCGCAAGCGTATTCGATGTTTTCTATCCCACGCTTGAGCTCTCCGGCCGCATCTTCGACGGTTTTGCCATGCTCCTGGCTGATCAGCAAAGCGATCTCGGCCTCATGCTGCTCCAGGAGTTGCTTGAAGCGAAACAGTACCTGGGCACGCTTGGCCGGCGGAGTGTTGCGCCAGGCGGGATAGGCGGCCTGGGCGGCATCGAGCGCCCGCTGCAAAGTCACTGCATCAGCCAAGCCGACCTGGCCGGTGATCTCGCCGGTGGCAGGATTGTAGACATCGGCGCGCCGACCTTCACCGATGAAACGCTCACCGTTGATGAAATGTGGAATGAGGGTCACAGTCTGAAACTCCGGAAATTGCATTGAAAAATGGATCCGGGGGATACGCCTGGCCGGAGCATCCCCCGTCGGTCAAGCGGTCTCGTCCAAGGTCTCGCCCACCGCGTCGAACAAGCTGTCGAGCTCCTGCGGCGTTGTCGTAAACGTAGGGCCGAACTGCAATGTGTCTCCACCGAAACGCACATAGAAACCCTTTTTCCACAGCTTGAGGCCCGCCTCGTACGGCCGGACGGCCGGATCACCATCGCGCGGCGCGAGCTGGATGGCGCCAGCCAGCCCGCAACTACGGATATCGATCACGTTCCCGGCGTTCTTCAGTCCATGCAATGCCCGCTCGAAATGCGGCGCTAGGTCGGCCGAACGCTGGATCAGGTTGTCGCGCTGGATCAAATCCAGCGTCGCCAGACCCGCCGCGCAGGCAACCGGGTGGGCCGAGTAGGTATAACCATGGCCGAACTCCACGACATGATCAGGAGTCGACTGATTCATGAACGTGTCGTAGATTTCACTTGAAGCGATCACCGCCCCCATGGGAACAGCGCCGTTGGTGATCTGCTTGGCGATGTTCATGATGTCCGGCGTGACCCCGAAGAACTCGGCCCCGGTCGCCATGCCCATCCGACCGAAGGCGGTGATGACCTCGTCGAAGATCAACAGGATGCCATGCTGATCGCAAATCTCCCGCAGACGCCTCAGATAGCCCTTGGGCGGAACGATCACGCCTGCAGACCCGGACATGGGTTCAACGATCACTGCGGCGATGTTCGAGGCATCGTGCAGTTCGATCAGTTTGAGCAGTTCATTGGCCAGTTCGACACCACCCGTTTCGGCCTGACCAGGCGTGAATGCCTGGCCGGGCTGCAGCGTATGCGGCAAGTGATCCACATCCATCAGCGGGCCAAAGACTTTGCGGTTGCCCCCGATGCCCCCCAGGCTGGTGCCCCCGATATTCACTCCATGGTAGCCGCGGGCACGTCCGATCAGCCTGGTTTTGGCCGGCTGACCCTTGAGGCGCCAATAGGCGCGCGCCAGCTTGATCGAGGTATCGGCCGACTCGGAGCCGGAATTGGTAAAAAAGACGTGGTCGAGCCGATCCGGTGTGAGTGCGGCAATCTTTTCCGCCAACTGGAACGACAAGGGATGGGCAAATTGAAACGCGGGAGAATAGTCGAGCGTTCCCAGTTGCATGGCCACCGCCTGCTGGATTTCCCGTCGGCCATGTCCGGCACCGCACGTCCACAATCCCGAGAGACTATCGTAAATTTTTCGTCCACGGCTGTCGTAGAGCCAATTTCCTTCCGCGCCGACGATGATGCGCGGATCCTTGTGGAAGGCACGGTTGGCGCTGAACGGAATCCAGTGAGCACGCAGGTTCAAGGATTCGCTCAGGCCAGGTGGGGTGAAGATCGGGGCGTTCATGGCGGCTCCATCGAATCAAGGTAGGTGATGATGCTATTCTGCAAGATCAGTCAAATGAGTAAAATACAATTCTTCTCAAGCATACTTACATAAAAACTTGCGTAATGAAAAAATCATCCCTGGCCCAGGTTACCGACTTCGATCTACGCCTCGTCCGGGTCTTCAAGACCGTCGCCGAATACGGCAGTTTCGCTGCGGCGGAAAGTGCGCTGGGCATCACCCGATCGGCCATCAGCCTGCATATGAGCGATCTGGAGAAGCGCCTGGGCATGCGTTTGTGCCAACGAGGCCGGGCCGGGTTCGCGCTGACGGATCAGGGGCGCGAAGTGTTGCGCGCCAGCGAAGCAATGCTGGCTTCCATCGAGGACTTCCGCCGTGAGGTCAATCAACTGCACCAGCGCCTACGCGGCGAGCTGAACATCGGCCTGATGAACAACCTGGTGACGCAACCCAAAATGCGCATCACTTCAGCATTGCGATCCGTGCGCCGGCAAAGCGACGAGGTGCACATCAATATCAGCATGAGTACGCCTGGTGAGATCGAGCGCGGCCTGCTGGACGGACGGCTCCATGTGGGCGCAATCCCATTGACCACCCCCCTCAGCGGGCTGGATTATCACCCCTTGTACGATGAGCAATCCCTACTGTATTGCAGCCATGCGCATCCGCTGTTCGCCCATGCGGCGGACATCGAGGTCAAACAGTTGATCGATACACCTGCAGTCGTACCCAGCTACCGCATGAGCGCGGAAGCGATCGGCCTGCACCAGGGACTGGACTGCGCGGCCAAGGCGACTGATCGCGAGGCCATCGCCTTCCTGATTCTGACGGGGGAATATGTTGGTTTCCTGCCGGATCACTATGCCGCTCCCTGGGTAGAAAAAAACCAGATGGCGGCCATTGCTCCCGAACACATGAAATTCGGCGTCACCATTACTGCCGCCACGCGCAGCGGGCGGCGGCAGAATTTCATCGCAGACCGCTTCCTCGAAGAGTTGCTCGGGACATGAGCCCCTGGCAACATCGGATCGCCTACAGGCATGGCGATTATCCGGCGGGCTGCCGCAAGCACCACGACTCTGCCGGCAGCGGGTATCAATGCGGCCACTGCACAGTACAATAGCCGGTTGCTTGCTTTCAATCCTCTCCATACGAACAGATCCATGCAGGAACGCTACCTCCCGAACCAGGTCGAAACCGAAGCCCAGGCCCACTGGCGCGCGGGCGACGTCTACCGCGTCACCGAACACGCCACCCACCCGGACGGCTCGCCCAAGCCCAAGTTCTACGCCTGCTCGATGCTGCCCTACCCCAGCGGCAAGCTCCACATGGGTCACGTGCGCAACTACACCATCAACGACATGATGACCCGCCAGTTGCGCATGCGCGGATACAACGTCCTCATGCCCATGGGCTGGGACGCCTTCGGCATGCCGGCGGAAAACGCCGCCATGAAATCCGGCGTCCCCCCGGCCAAGTGGACCTACGACAACATCGCCTACATGAAAAAGCAGATGCAGGCGATGGGTCTGGCGATCGACTGGTCGCGCGAAATGTGCGCCTGCGACCCGGCCTACTACAAATGGAACCAGTGGCTGTTCCTGAAGATGCTCGAAAAGGGCATCGCCTACCGCAAGACCCAGGTCGTCAACTGGGACCCGGTCGACCAGACCGTCCTGGCCAACGAACAGGTCATCGACGGCCGCGGCTGGCGTTCCGGCGCGCCCGTGGAAAAGCGCGAGATCCCCGGCTACTACCTGCGCATCACCGACTACGCGGACGAACTGCTCGGCACCCTGGAAGACGGCCTGCCCGGCTGGCCCGAACGCGTGCGCCTGATGCAGGAAAACTGGATCGGCAAGAGCGAGGGCGTGCGCTTCGCCTTCCGCCACGACATCCGCGACGCGGACGGCGCCCTGATCCAGGACGGCCTGATGCACGTCTTCACGACGCGCGCCGACACCATCATGGGCGTCACCTTCTGCGCCGTCGCGCCCGAACACCCGCTGGCCGCCCACGCGGCGCGCGGCAACGCCGAACTGGCCGCCTTCATCGAGGCCTGCCGCCAGGGCGGCACGACCGAGGCCGAACTGGCCACGCGCGAAAAGGAAGGCCTGCCCACCGGCCTGTCCGTCACCCATCCCCTCACCGGCGAACCGGTCCCCGTCTGGGTCGGCAACTACGTCCTCATGAGCTACGGCGACGGCGCCGTCATGGGCGTGCCCGCCCACGACGAGCGCGACTTCGCCTTCGCGCTCAAATACGGCCTGCCCATCCGCCAGGTCATCGCCGCCGAAGGCAAGGCCTACTCCACCGAGGCCTGGCAGGACTGGTACGGCGACAAGCAGATCGGCCGCACGATCCAGTCCGGCAAGTACGACGGCCTGTCCACCGCCGAGGCCATCCAGGCCGTGGCCGCCGACCTGGCCGCCCAGGGCCTGGGCGAACTGCGCACCACCTGGCGCCTGCGCGACTGGGGCATTTCCCGCCAGCGCTACTGGGGCACCCCGATCCCCATCATCCACTGCGCCGACTGCGGCCCGGTGCCGGTCCCCGAAAAGGACCTGCCCGTGGTGCTGCCCGAAGACCTGGTGCCCGACGGCACCGGCAACCCGCTGGCCAGGCACGAAGGCTTCCTGTCCTGCCGGTGCCCGTCCTGCGGCAAGCCGGCGCGGCGCGAGACCGACACCATGGACACCTTCATCGATTCGTCCTGGTATTTCATGCGCTACACCTCGCCGGGCAACGACCGGGCCATGGTGGACGAGCGCAACGACTACTGGATGCCGATGGACCAGTATATCGGCGGCATCGAGCACGCCGTGCTGCACCTGCTGTACGCGCGCTTCTGGACGCGGGTGATGCGCGACCTGGGCATGGTGAAGTTCTCCGAGCCCTTCACGAAGCTGCTGTGCCAGGGCATGGTGCTCAATCACATCTATTCGCGCAGGAACGCACGGGGCGGCATCGAATACTTCTGGCCCGACCAGGTGGAAAACGTCACCGACGAAAAGGGCGGCATCGTCGGCGCGCGCCTGAAGTCCGACGGCTCGCCCGTGGACTACGGCGGCATCGGCACCATGTCCAAGTCCAAGAACAACGGCGTCGACCCGCAGTCGCTGATCGACGGCCTGGGCGCCGACACCGCCCGCCTGTTCGTGATGTTCGCCAGCCCTCCGGAACAGACCCTGGAATGGTCGGACTCCGGCGTCGAGGGCGCGAACCGCTTCCTGCGCCGCCTGTGGGCCTTCTGCCACGGCCGCCACGACGATATCCGCCGGCACGCCGCGGCGCCCGTCGACGGGAACGCGCTGGACGAGGCCGCCGCCGACCTGCGCCGCCAGATCCACGGCCTGCTGCGCCAGGCGGACTACGACTACCAGCGCATCCAGTACAACACCGTGGTCTCCACGGCCATGAAGATGCTCAACACGCTGGAATCGGCCGCCCAGGCGGGCGTTGCCGGCCCGGCCCTGGCCGAGTCGGCCTCCATCCTGCTGCGCGTCCTGTATCCCGTGGTGCCGCACGTCACCTGGCAGCTGTGGCGCGAACTGGGCCTGGCCGACGCCCTGGGCGACCTGCTGGACGCCCCCTGGCCCCAGGTGGACGAATCCGCCCTGCGGGCCGACACGGTCGAACTGGTGCTGCAGGTCAACGGCAAGGTCCGCGGCCAGCTCACCGTGCCCCAGGAAGCCGACAAGCCCGCCATCGAGGCCCTGGCCCGCGTGCACGAGGCCGTCGGCCGCTTCCTCGAAGGCCGCGAGCCCAAGCGGGTCGTGGTCGTGCCGGGCCGGCTGGTCAACGTCGTCGGGTGATGCCCATGGCCTCCTTCATCCCCCTGCCGCGCCGCCTGCGCCTCGCCCTGGCCGGCCTCGCCCTGCTGGCGCTGGGCGCCTGCGGCTTCCACCTGAAGGGGGCCACGCCCCTGCCCTTCCAGGCGATCTACACCAACATCAACCTGGACTCCGAGTTCGGCGCCCGGCTGCGCCGCACCATCACGGCCAATTCGCCGGGCACCCGCTTCACAGACCGCCGCCAGGAAGCCGACGTCTACCTGCACCAGATCTCCGAATCCCAGAACCTGCGCCAGCTGTCCCTGGACGCCGACGGCCGGGTCGAAGAATACGAGCTGGACCTGGACTTCCAGTTCGAGCTGCTGGACCGCGAGGGCCACGTGCTGCTGCCCCCCACGACCCTGCACGGCGTGCGCGAACTGCCCTACAACGACCGCATCGTCCAGGCCAAGGAAGGCGAGATCGACCGCACCTTCAAGGACATGCGCAACGGCCTGATCGACCAGATCCTGCGCCGCATGAGTTCGCCCGAAGTCCGGGCCGCCTACGCCAACGCCGCCGACCGCCCCGTCGTTCCGATGCCGGACGACAAGGTCCTCGACGCCTCGCCCCCGGCCGGCCCGGCCGCGATCCGGCCCTGACATGGCGCGCGCGTCGGCCGCGGACCGCCTGACCGAGCACTACGCCGGCGCCCAGGAGCTGCCGGCCTGCACGGTCCTGAGCGGCGACGAAGTCCTGCTGCTGACCGAGGCGGCCGACGCCTACCGCGCCGCCGCCGTCCGGCTGGGCTGCGTCGAACGCACCCACCTGGTGATGGACGCCCGCAGCGACTGGGGCGCGGCGCTGGCGGCCTCGCAGAACTCGTCCCTGTTCGGCGACCTGCGCCTGCTGGAAATCAGCCTGCCCACCGGCAAGCCGGGCAAGACCGGGGCCGACACCCTGCAGAAGCTGGCGACGATGGCCGGCGACGGGCATCTGCCGGACGTGCGGATCCTGATCCGCCTGCCGCAGCTGGACCGGGCCACCCAGCAGGCCAAGTGGGTCCAGGCCCTGAAATCCCGCGCCGTCTGGACCGAGATCCCGTCCATCCCGCGCACGGCGCTGGCGGACTGGATCGCCGCCCGCCTGGAGCGCCAGGGCCACACGGCGGACGCCGAGACGCTGGCCTGGCTGGCCGACAAGGTCGAGGGCAACCTGCTGGCCGCCCACCAGGAACTGCAGAAGCTCGCCCTGCTGCATCCCGCCGGGGCGCTCGGCCTGGAACAGGTCCAGGCCGCCGTGCTGAACGTGGCCCGCTACAATCTCTATGATCTGCGCGATGCCATGCTGCTGGGCCAGGCCGACCGGGCGCTGACCGTGCTGCGGGGGCTGCAGGCCGAAGGCGAGGCCCTGCTGCTGGTGCTCTGGGCCGTCGGCGAGGAAATCCGCATCCTGACGCGCCTGGCGCCCCATGCCCGCAGCGGCCTGGACGCGGCGCTGCGGTCCCAGCGCCTGTTCGGCGCGCGCGAAAAACTGGCGCGCCAGGCCCTGGCCCGCGTTCCTCCGGCGGCCTGGCCGCCGGCCCTGCGCCACGCCCACGAGATCGACCGCATCATCAAGGGGATCCCGGTGGACGGCCTGCTCCAGGACCCCTGGGACGAACTGGAACGGCTGGTGATGCGTATCGCCACCGCGGGCTCGCCCCGGCGCTGAAGCGCCGACCCACTCTTTTTACGCAGACACGACATGAGCGATATCTCCACCGAGTTCTCCATGCAGACCCTGGGCCGCCAGGCCCGCCAGGCGGCGCGCATCCTGCGCTCGGCCTCCGGCGCGGCCAAGGCCGCGGCCCTGCGCGCCATGGCCGACGGCCTGCGCGCCCGCCGCGGCTGGCTGCAGGCCGAAAACGAACACGACCTGCGCGCCGCCGCCGAGCGCGGGCTGGACGCCCCCATGATGGACCGCCTGCGCCTGTCCGACCGGGCGCTGGACCTGATGATCGAGGGCCTGCTGCAGATCGCCGCCATGCCCGACCCCGTCGGCAGCCTCAGCGAAACCACCACCCGGCCCAACGGCATGCGCGTGGCCCGCATGCGCGTGCCGCTGGGCGTGATCGGCATCATCTACGAATCCCGTCCGAACGTGACCATCGACGCCGCCGCCCTGTGCCTGAAATCCGGCAACGCCACCATCCTGCGCGGCGGCAGCGAGGCCTTCCACTCCAACCGCGCCCTGGGCGCGATCATCCAGGCCGGCCTCGAAGCCGCCGGCCTGCCGCCGCACGCGGTGCAGGTCGTGGACACCACCGACCGCGCCGCCGTGGGCGAAATGATCACCCATCCGGAATGGATCGACGTCATCATCCCGCGCGGCGGCAAGGGCCTGATCGCCCGCCTGGCCGACGAGTCGCGCGTGCCCCTGATCAAGCACCTGGAAGGCAACTGCCACGTCTACGTCGACAAGGCGGCCGACCTGGACCGCGCCCTGGACATCGCCGTCAACGCCAAGACCTACCGGACCGGCATCTGCGGCGCCATGGAGACCCTGCTGGTGCATGCGGACGTGGCCGGCGCCTGGCTGCCGCGCGCGGGCGCCCGCTTCGCCGAACTGGGCGTCGAACTGCGCGCCTGCCCGCGCGCGGCCGCGCTGCTGCCCGGCTCGGTCCCGGCCACGGAAGAAGACTGGGCCACGGAATTCCACGCCCCCATCCTGGCCGTGCGCGTGGTGGATTCCCTGGACGAGGCCATGGACCACATCGCCCGCTACAGCTCCGAGCACACCGAATCCATCGTCACCGAGGACCTGTCCGCCGCCCAGCGCTTCCAGCGCGAGGTCGACTCCAGTTCGGTCTACGTCAATCTGCCCACCTGCTTCGCCGACGGCTACGAATACGGCCTGGGCGCGGAGATCGGCATTTCCACCAACCGCCTGCACGCCCGCGGCCCGGTCGGGCTCGAGGGCCTGACCATCCAGAAATGGGTGCTGACCGGCGAAGGCCAGCTGCGGGGATGAGCCCGGACATGGAGCAGTCCCTGCGGACTGCTCCACGCCTGGCGAATCCGAACCGCTTGCAAGCGGTGAGGTGGACGAGCCCGGACACGGGCAGTCCCTGCGGACTGCTCCACGCCTGGCGAATCCGAGCGGCTTGCAAGCCGCGCGGTGGACAGGCAAGCTCGAAGATCGTAGCGCAGAGGCTTTTTTAATTACACAGCGTGCATCAAGGATTCTCATGCTCTGGGTCAAGGCCTTCCACATCCTGTTCGTCACGTCCTGGTTCGCCGGGCTGTTCTATCTGCCGCGCATCTACGTCAACCTGGCCCAGACGGACGATCCGGCCGTGCGCACGGCCCTGCTGGGCATGGCGCGGCGCCTGTACCGCTTCATGACGCCGCTGGGCGTCCTGGCGCTGGCGCTGGGCCTGTGGCTGTGGCTGGGCTACGGCATCGGCCAGGGCCAGGGCTGGATGCACGCCAAGCTGTTGGCCGTGGCCGGCCTGCTGGTCTTCCACCTGGCCTGCCGCCACCACCTGCGCGCCCTGGCCACCGGCGCCAGCCGGCATTCCCACCGCTACTTCCGCTGGTTCAACGAAATCCCGGTCCTGCTGCTGCTGCTGGTCCTGATCCTGGTGGTCGTCAAACCCTTCTGATCGCCGATGAACGATTCCACGACACGCAAAACACTGAGCCTGAAGAAAAAGGTCCCCTCCGCTCCAACCCGCACCGGGCCGGACGAAGAACCCCGCAAACGCTCGGGCGCCCGCGCGCGCCAGGCCGCGCTGCGGGAGCACGCGCGCCAGACGCGGCCGGAGGCCGATGCCGGCGCCGAAACCCAGGCCCAGCGGCCCGACCGCCCGGCGCGCCCGAAGTCCGCCGCGCCGCTCCGGGAACGCGCGGACCAGCCTCGCCCGAACCGCCCCGCCGCCGAACGGTCCCGTCCGGAAGGCCCGCGCAAGCCGCGCGCCGACGGCGCGCCGGACCGGCCACGGACCCGCGCGGACGCGTCACGCGCGGATCGTCCGGAAACCCGGCCGCCACGGCGCCCGGCGCCGGATGCACCGCCCCGCGGACGCCGCCCCGCGGACGCCGCTTCCGGCGCCGACGCGCCCGACGCGGACACGCCGCGCATCCAGCGCCTGCCCCGCGCCCCGCGCCAGCCGCGCCGGTCCGAGACCTTCGAGGTCTTCGCCCCCTGCCCGCACGGCCTGGAGGAAGCCCTGTCGCTGGAACTGCAGGCCCTGGGCTACGAGGCCGTCCGCGCCGGACGCGCCGGCTGCCACTTCCAGGCCGACTGGTCCGGCGTGCTGCGCGCCAACCTGTATTCCCGCCTGGCCACCCGGATCCTGGTCCAGGTCGCCCAGGCCGACGTCCACGGCGAGGACGACATCCTGGCCCTGGCGCGCGACACCGAATGGGAACGCTGGTTCGGCCCGGAACAGTCCCTGCGCGTGGACACCTCGGCCATCCGCAGCCCCATGCGCAGCCTGCAGTACTGCAATCTGCGGGCCAAGGACGGCATCTGCGACCGCCTGCGCGAACGCGAAGGCGCCCGGCCCGACATCGACACGGTCCGCCCGGACGCCCGCGTCCACCTGTTCCTGGACGAACGGCGCGCCACCCTGTACCTGGACGTCTCCGGAGAATCCCTGTTCAAGCGCGGCTGGCGGCTGGACAAGGGCGAGGCGCCGCTGCGCGAGAACCTGGCCGCCGGCCTGCTGGCCCTGTCCGACTGGCCGCCCGACGCGCCCCTGCTGGATCCCTTCTGCGGCAGCGGCACCCTGCTGATCGAGGCCGCCTGGATCGCCCTGGGCGTGCCGCCGGGCATCTGGCGCCCCTTCGGCTTCGAGCGGCTGCGCGCCCACGACGCCCGCCTGTGGCGCGACCTGAAGGAAGACGCCCGCGCACGGATCGCCCCGCGCCTGGAACAGCCCCTGGCGGGCTGCGACATCGACCCGGGCGCCATCGAGGCGGCGCGCGCCAACGCCGAGCGCGCCCACCTGAGCCCGGACACCATCCGCTTCGAAGTCTGCGACGCGCGCCGGATGCCGCCCCCGGCCGAAGCCGGCTGGATCGTCACCAACCCGCCCTACGGGGAACGGCTGGCGGACGAGAACGCGGACCTGTGGCCCGAATGGGCCAGCTGGCTGAAACGCCACTACGGCGGCTGGCAGCTCAACGTCATCACCAGCGACCTCGACCTGCCGGGCCGGATGCGTCTGAAAGCCCGGCGGCGCCATCCCCTGCACAACGGCGCCCTGGACTGCCGCCTGTTCCAGTTCGAACTGGTGGCGGCCGGCTACCGGGACCGAGCGTAGGGTTTTCGCCACGGAAACCGCGGGGCCGGGCGGCGGCCCGAGCCAGGGACTTGCAGAGTACCTAGGGTTTTCCCTATAATAGGGTTAACCCGAGCGAAACGCTCTTTCTCAAGCAAAGAGGCTTGCTATGAAGACCCTGCAGAACATCGACATCCGCCTGACCGACGCCCTGGAACGCCAACTGCTGCAAGAAGCCATCGAGGCCCAGCAGGAATACGCCCTGGACCACGCCATCAAGCACCTGTTCCAGAAGGTCGCCGGCCTCTTCAAGGCCCCCGAAGGCCGCGTGAGCCACACGGTCAGCGCCGCCCACTGATCCCTCCGGCCGGATCCCCGGGCCGCCCCATCGGGCGGCCTTTGTTTTGCCGGCGGGGCATCCTCCGTTTTCAGCGATAATGGATGGTTCGCAAATCCATCCGCCGCGCCATGTCCGTTTCCGCACCGGCCGTTCCCGCCGCCCCGCCGCGCCTGCGCCGCTTCGCCTGCATGATGTACGAAGGCGTGCTGCTCTTCGGCGTGGTGTTCCTGGCGGGCTACCTGTTCGACACCCTGACCCAGAGCCGCAGCGGCCTGATGCTGCGCCACGGCCGCCAGGCCTTCCTGTTCCTGGCCATCGGGGTCTATTTCCTGGCCTGCTGGCGGCGCGGCGGTCAGACCCTGCCGATGAAGACCTGGAACATCCGCGTCACCGACCGGGGCGGCCGTCCCCTGCGGGGTTCGCGCATGCTGCTGCGCTACCTGCTGCTGTGGCCGCTGCCGCTGCTCGCGGCCCTGGCGATCGCCGGGCTGTCGCGCGCCACCGGCTGGGCCTCGTTCGACCTGCTGATCGTCTGCGCCCCGTTCTCGATCTTCCTCTGGACCTGGATCGACCCCCAGGGCCAGTTCCTGCACGACCGGCTGCTGGGCACCGAACTGCGCGACCTGCGCCCCGTCCCCGCCGCCTGAACCCCCGCGCCCGGCCGCGACCCCCCGGAATCCCCGCATGAGCGACACCCTGAAGAAATACCTGACCGCCGACCGCGGCACCCGCATCCAGGCCCTGCGCCTGACCCAGGCCTGGCGGACCGGGCTGGCCCACCAGGACCTGCCCCCCGTCCTCGTCGGCCTGCTCGGCGAACTGGCCGCGGCCAGCGCCCTGCTGGCGGGCAACATCAAGTTCGACGGCTCGGTCGTCCTGCAGCTGCAGGGCAACGGCCCGGTGCGCCTCATCATGGTCGAATGCACCTCGACGCTGGACCTGCGGGCCACGGCGCACCTGCGCGAAGACGCCGCCCCGCCGCCCGACGCCACCCTGCAGGACCTGCTCAACGCCGACGGACAGGGCCGCTTCATGGTCATGCTCGACCCCTCGGGACGCCAGGCCGGCGCCACGGCCTACCAGGGCATCGTGCCCCTGGAAGGCGACACGGTCGCCGCCGTCCTGGAGCACTACATGAAGCACTCGGAACAGCTGGACACCCGGCTCTGGCTCGCCGCCGACGCCCAGGCCTGCGCCGGGCTGCTGCTGCAGCGCATGCCGGGCGAGCCGGCCCCGTCCGGCGCGGCGGAACGGTCCGAGGACGCCGACGCGGCCTGGACGCACTGCGCGACCCTGGCCGGGACGCTGGACCGCGAGGAACTGCGCACGACCGACTCCGACACCCTGATCCGCCGCCTGTTCTGGGAAGACGACCTGCTGGCCTTTCCCGAACAGACGGTGCGCTGGCACTGCCCCTGCAGCCGCGAGCGGGTCGCCGGCATGCTGCGCACGCTGGGGCGCCAGGAGGTCGAGGACATCCTGGCCGAGCAGGGCCGCGTTCACATCGCCTGCAACTTCTGCGGCCGGCCCTACGATTTCGACGCGGTGGACTGCGCCGCCCTGTTCACCGGCGGCGCCGACGCGCTGCAGGCGCCCGGCTCCGACACGCTGCACTGACCGCGACCCCTCGCCGCACGCCCGCGCCATCGGGAAAAATCCCATCAGGGTTTCCACCGGCGGGGCGCGCGCGCCCATAGTGCGGAGCCCCGCGATCGAGCACAATAAACAAATTGTTGCCTGATCGCCGGACGCCCCTTCGCGGCCGGGCATCCATGGAAAGCGAGCACCGCCAGGGCCGGGGGATAACAGGATGCTTTTCCAGATCATCCACATCAGCGGCACGACGATCTATTTCGTCTTCTTCATCCTGCTGTGCTGGATCAGCAGCGTCCCCAGGACCAATCCCGGCGCCGGGTGGTGGGCCTGCGCCATCCTCGCGGCGGCCGTGTCCCGCACGCTGCTGTTCGCCCTGGACGGCGCCGGCGACCCCCGCACGACCCTCCTGCTCTACGGCCTCTTCACCAGCCTGGAAAAGACCCTGCTGGCGATCGGTGCCATCCGCTTCCTGGGCCTGGAGGCCGGCGAACGGCCGGTGCGCCACGCGGCCGTCCTCGTCGGCGGCTGGCTCGCGCTCGCCTGGCTGGTCCCGGCCCTGCCCCTCTGGACCATGCGGGCCGCCCTGGCCGTGTTCAACGCCGGCCTGCTCGCCTTCGTGGCCGTCGCCTGCCTGCGCCGCCGCCCCCTGGACGCCGGCCCCTGGCTGCCGATCGCCGCCCTCGCCTCCGGGCTGCTGGCCCTGCACTGGGCGACCGCCTTTCCCCTGGTCGCGGCCTTCCCGCGCTGGCGGGTCATCGGGCTCGCCGTCGGCACCGTCCTGGTGCTGGTCCAGTACCTGGCGCTGCTGGCCGGCGTCCTGCGGCAATTCCAGAAACGGCTGACGGATGCCGAAAGCCACGCGCTGGAACTCGCCTACTTCGATCCACTGACCGGGCTGAACAACAAGAACTATCTCAGCAAGATCTTCGAACAGGCCCTGATGCTGGCGACGCGGCCCCATCACATGGTCGCCGTCTGCTACATCGACCTGGACAACTTCAAGCCCATCAACGACAGCGCCGGGCACAAGACCGGGGACAAGGTGCTCCAGGAAGTCGCGCGGCGGCTGAAGGGCTGCATCCGCAGCACCGACATCAGCGCGCGCATCGGCGGCGACGAATTCGTCGTCGTCGCCACGCAGCTGGAGCAGGCCGGGCAGGTCGACCGGATCGCCACCAAGCTGCTGGACCGCCTGCGCGCGGACATCCAGATCGACGGCGCCGCCTACCCCCTGGGCGCCAGCATCGGCATCAGCCTGTATCCCCAGCACGGCGACACCCTGTCCTCGCTGATCGACGCGGCGGACGAGGCCATGTACCAGGTCAAGTCCACCCGCAAGAACGGCTACGCCCTGTACGACCGGCCCGCCGCGCGCCCGGACGGCGCGGGGGCGTGACATCCGGATCACGGCGTAGTTGCCGCACTATCCGGCGCGACGGGCGGCCCGCATACTGGGGCCCGCTCACACGGATGCCGCATCCATGCCTCGCCATTCCCGGATATCCTCCCGTTCCGGCCGTCCCCGGCCCCATCACGCCGCCCGCCGCCAGCGGGGCGCGGGGATGGCGGGCTTCCTGCTGGCGTCCATCCCGGTCCTGACGCTGGGGCTGGGCGGCATCGAGGCCGCGCACTGGTCGGGCCTGCGGCAGACGCTCAGCCTGGCGCTGATGGAAGCCGCCCGCGCGGGCGCCACGCGCCAGGCCCGCCCGCAGGCCATCGCCCAGGCCTTCGAGCACGGGCTGCGCATGGCCTATCCCGATCCCCGCGCCGCCGTCCGGGCGCTGCGCGAGCGCCGGGCGGCCCTGGGCGCGCCCTGGCGCATCCGGATCGCACGGCCGACCCCCGAGGCGTTCCCGGACCATGCCGATCCCGATCTCCGGGGCCCCCGCCGCCATCCGGGCCAGCCGCTGATCCGCAACGACCACCAGGCGCGGCAGCACGCCCTCCGGCTGGCGCAGGGCTGGCCGGGGGGACGCGGTCCCCGGTCCGGCCTCACCATCCACGAAGCCAATACGCTGGTCCTGGAACTCTGGTGGCCGCATCGCCCCCTGCTGCCGGGCGTGGCGGCCATCGTGCGCGCCCTGGCGCCCCTGGCCGGGGATCCCGCCCAGGCCCGCCTGATGGCGGCGGGCTACCTGCCGTTCCGCCGCCGGGCCGCCGTCGCCATGCAGTCGCATCCGGCCGCCTGGCCGGACCTGGCGGACGGGCGGGTGACGCACGGCGCGGTTCCGCCGGCGGGTCGGGGCGACGGCCAGCCCGGGGCGGGCGGCGCGCAGGACGTGAACGGCCGGCCGCCGCCGGACTCGGGCTCGATGCCGGTGGAAACGCCCCGGTCCGGGTCGATGCCGGACACGGGAGGAACGGATGGACTGCCGTCAGGGGCTTCAGGGGAACGGGAAGTCCCGGACACCGCCACGGGCGCGGGTCGGGAAGCCGGCGCGGCGGATGCGGAACCGCAGGCCTGCGGGCCGGCGCCCTGAACCGCCCGGCGCGGCCGGGACGCTACTGCCGGGGCAGGACCTGGACGAAGTACTCGCCCTCGCGGATCATGTTCAATTCGCCGCGGGCGCGTTCCTCGACCGCCGAGATCCCGGTCTTGAGATCCTGGACTTCGGCCTGCAGGGCATTGTTGCGCGCGGTCAGGGCTTCGTTGTTCTCGGTTTCCGCCTGCACCTGCGCCTGCAGGCCGCGCAGGCTGAGCCAGCCGCCCTTGCCCCACCACAGCGGATACTGTGTCGCCAGGGTCAGGGCCAGCAGGACGAGGCTCAGCAGGCGCATGGGCGCGGGGCGCGGGTCAGCGCAGGTTGTAGAAGGCCGACACGCCGGGATAGGAGGCGACTTCGGCCAGCTCTTCCTCGATGCGCAGCAGCTGGTTGTACTTCGCCATGCGGTCGGAGCGCGACAGGGAGCCGGTCTTGATCTGCATGGCGTTGGTGGCCACGGCGATGTCGGCGATGGTGGAGTCTTCCGTTTCGCCGGAACGGTGCGAGATCACCGCCGTGTAGCCCGCGCGCTTGGCCATTTCGATGGCGGCGAAGGTTTCCGTCAGGGTGCCGATCTGGTTGATCTTGATGAGGATCGAATTGGCGATGCCCTGCTGGATGCCCTTCTGCAGGATCTTCGTGTTGGTGACGAACAGGTCGTCGCCCACCAGCTGGACCTTGCGGCCCAGTTGCTCGGTCAGCAGCTTCCAGCCTTCCCAGTCGTCCTCGGCCATGCCGTCCTCGATGCTGACGATGGGGTACTTGTCGCACCAGGACGCCAGCAGGTTGGCGAAGTCCTGGGAGCCCAGGGCGATGCCGCCTTCGCCGGCCAGGTGGTACTTGCCGTCGCGGTAGAACTCGGAACTGGCGCAGTCCAGGCCCAGCACCACCTGGGAACCGGCCTCGTAGCCGGCCTCGCCGATGGCCTTCAGGATCAGTTCGATCGCGGCCTCGTGGTTGGCCACGTTGGGGGCGAAGCCGCCCTCGTCGCCCACCGCCGTGGACATGCCGTCGGCGCCGATGATCTTCTTCAGGGCGTGGAAGACCTCGGCCCCCATGCGCAGGGCCTCGCGGAAGCTGGAGGCGCCCACCGGCAGGATCATGAATTCCTGCAGGTCCAGGGTATTGTTGGCGTGCGCGCCGCCGTTGATGACGTTCATCATCGGCACCGGCATCTGCATCGGGCCGCTGCCGCCGAAATAGCGGTACAGCGACAGGCCGGCGTCGTCGGCGGCCGCGCGGGCCACCGCCATGCTGGCCGCCAGGATCGCGTTGGCGCCCAGGCGGCTCTTGTCTTCCGTGCCGTCCAGGTCGATCAGGGTGCGGTCGATGAAGGTCTGTTCCTGGGCGTCCAGGCCCATCAGGGCCTCGGAGATTTCCGTGTTGACGTGCTCGACGGCGCGCAGCACGCCCTTGCCCAGGTAGCGGGACTTGTCGCCGTCGCGCAGTTCGATGGCCTCGCGCGAGCCGGTGGACGCGCCCGACGGCACCGCAGCCCGCCCCATGGCGCCCGATTCGAGCAGCACGTCGCATTCCACGGTGGGGTTGCCGCGCGAATCGAGGATTTCGCGTCCGATGATGTCTACGATTGCACTCATGGTCTGACAGTCCTGCCTGTGTAGGGGTGGGTAAAAGAGGGAATCCCGCCATTTTAACGGGATGCCCGTGGGGCCAGTCTACCCCGGGACTCCGGCCGGCCGCACGCGGCGGCCTTTATAGTGACTATTCGCCGGCCTCACAGGCCGCCGTCGCGCAGCATGCCGGACTGCTTGACGCAGCGGTCCAGCTCGGCCAGGCATTCCAGCAGCCCGCGCATCCGGTCCAGCGGCACGGCGTTGGGGCCGTCGGACAGGGCCTGGTCGGGATTCGGGTGGGTTTCCATGAACACGCCCGCCACGCCGGCCGCCACGGCCGCGCGCGCCAGCACCGGCACGAATTCGCGCTGGCCGCCGGAATGCGTGCCCTGCCCGCCCGGCAGCTGGACCGAATGCGTGGCGTCGAACACCACCGGGCAGCCGGTGCCGCGCATGATCGCCAGCGAGCGCATGTCGGACACCAGGTTGTGGTAGCCGAACGACGCGCCGCGCTCGCAGACCAGGATGTTGCCGCCGTCGCCGCCGGCCTCGATGGCCGCCGCGCGCGCCTTGGTCACGACCTGGGCCATGTCTTCCGGCGCCAGGAACTGGCCTTTCTTGATGTTGACGGGTTTCAGCGTCGCCGCGCAGGCCTGGATGAAATCCGTCTGGCGGCACAGGAAGGCCGGCGTCTGCAGCACGTCCACCACGGCCGCGACCTCGCGGACCTGGCCGGTCTCGTGCACGTCGGTCAGCACCGGCACGCCCAGTTGGCGGCGCACGTCGTCCAGGATCTTCAGGCCCTCGTCCATGCCCGGGCCGCGGAACGACTTGCCGGAGCTGCGGTTGGCCTTGTCGAAGGAGCTCTTGTAGATGAAGGGAATCCCCAGCGCCCGGGTCATTTCCTGCAGGACGCCGGCCGTCTCGAAGGCCAGCTCGCGCGATTCGATGACGCAGGGGCCGGCGATCAGGAACAGGGGATGTTCGATACCGGCCTGGAAATGGCACAGTTGCATGGAGGCTCCTTGGACGATGCGGACGGGCTCAGGCGGTTTCGGCCCGGGGCTTTTCCGACTGGCGCCGCTGGTAGGCCAGCGCGGCCTGGATGTAGCTGGTGAACAGCGGATGCCCGTCGCGCGGCGTGGAGGTGAATTCCGGGTGGAACTGCACGCCCATGAACCACGGATGCGAGGGGATTTCCATGATTTCCGGCAGGTTTTCCGTGGGCGTGCGGGCGCTGATCACCAGGCCGGCCTCTTCCAGGCGGTTGACGTAGACGTTGTTGACCTCGTAGCGGTGGCGGTGGCGCTCGTTGACTTCCGCGCCGTAGATTTCGAAGGCACGCGTGCCCGGCTTGACGGGGCAGCGCTGAGCGCCCTTGCGCATCGTGCCGCCCAGGTCGGACCCCGCGTCGCGCCGCTCGACCTTGCCTTCGCGGTCCTGCCATTCGGTGATCAGCGCCACCACCGGGTGGGCCGCCGAGGGATCGAATTCGGTGCTGTTGGCCCCGCCCAGGCCGGCCACGTGGCGGGCGAATTCCACCACGGCCAGCTGCATGCCCAGGCAGATGCCCAGGTAGGGGATGCCATGTTCGCGGGCGTAGCGGATGGCCTTGATCTTGCCCTCGGTGCCGCGCTTGCCGAAGCCGCCCGGCACCAGGATGGCGTCCAGGCCGGCCAGGCAGGCCGTGCCCTGGGTCTCGATTTCCTCGGAATCCAGGTATTCGATGTTCACGCGGGAATGCGTGTGGATGCCCGCGTGGACCAGGGCTTCGGACAGGGACTTGTAGGATTCGGTCAGGTCGACGTACTTGCCCACCATGCCGATGGTGACGGACTCGCGGGGATTTTCCAGGTCGTGCACCAGGCGGTCCCAGACCGTCAGGTCGGCCGGCGGCGGCGTCAGGGCCAGCGCGTCGCAGACCAGGCTGTCCAGGCCCTGCTGGTGCAGCATGGCGGGGATCTTGTAGATCGAATCCGCGTCCCAGACCGAGATCACGGCGTCCAGGGGCACGTTGGAGAACAGGGAGATCTTGGCGCGCTCGTCGTCGGGCACGGGCCGGTCGGCGCGGCACAGCAGCGCGTTCGGGTAGATGCCGATTTCCCGCAGCTTCTGCACCGAGTGCTGGGTCGGCTTGGTCTTGAGTTCGCCCGCCGAGGCGATGAAGGGCACCAGCGTCAGGTGCACGAAGGCGCACTGGTTGCGGCCCAGGCGCAGGCTCATCTGGCGCGCGGCTTCCAGGAAGGGCAGCGATTCGATGTCGCCCACCGTGCCGCCGATTTCGACGATGGCCACGTCGGCCTGGCCGTCGAAGGCCGCCTTGGCGCCCCGGGCGACGAAGTCCTGGATTTCGTTGGTGATGTGCGGGATGACCTGCACGGTCTTGCCCAGGTAGTCGCCCCGGCGTTCCTTGCGCAGCACCGATTCGTAGATCTGGCCGGTGGTGAAGTTGTTGACCTTGTGCATCCGGGCGGACACGAAGCGCTCGTAGTGGCCCAGGTCCAGGTCGGTTTCCGCGCCGTCCTCGGTGACGAAGACCTCGCCGTGCTGGAAGGGGCTCATGGTGCCCGGATCCACGTTGATGTAGGGATCCAGCTTGAGCATCGTGACCCGCAGCCCGCGGGATTCCAGGATCGCGGCGAGCGACGCCGCGGCAATGCCCTTGCCCAGGGAGGAGACGACCCCCCCCGTGACGAATACGTATTTGGTCATTTCATAGGTGCCCGGTGTGGACGGGCGCAGCGGGAAATTTGGATTATAACCGCTCGATCCGGGCCTTCGGGCCGTCCCCGCCCGTCGGATTCCACCGCTTTACCGCGCCGCCCGTCTCGCCTACCATGGTTTCCGGACCCACTCATGGAAGCCTCCGGGAGGACATCATGTCCAGGCTGACCGCAAAAGACTTCGCGCCCGAACTGCTGGAACTCTACGATTTCTACGCGCACGGGCTCATCGACCGGCGCGAATTCCTCAACCGGGCATCCCGCTACACGGCCGGCACGCTGGGCGCGGCGTCCATCCTGGCGGCGCTGTCGCCCGATTATGCCCTGGCCGAACAGGTGTCCTTCACGGATCCCGACATCCTGGCGGAATACGTCACCTACCCTTCGCCCCAGGGCAACGGCACGGTGCGCGGCTATCTGGTGCGGCCCGCCAAGGCCGCGGGCCCCGTCCCCGGCGTAGTGGTGGTGCATGAAAACCGCGGCCTCAATCCCTATATCGAAGACGTCGCCCGCCGCCTGGCAAAAGCCGGCTTTCTGGCCTTGGCGCCCGACGGCCTGACGTCCAAGGGCGGCTATCCCGGCAACGACGCGGAAGGCCAGAAACTGCAGACCCAGGTCGATCCCCAAAAACTGATGGACGATTTCTTCGCCGCCATCGAATGGCTGCCGTCCGTAGCCGGCTGCACGGACAAGATCGGCATCGTCGGTTTCTGCTACGGCGGCGGCGTGTGCAACGCGGCGGCGGTCGCCTACCCCGAACTGGCGGCGGCCGTGCCGTTCTACGGCATGCAGCCGCGCACGGAAGACGTGCCCCGCATCCGGGCGCCGCTGCTGCTGCACTACGCCGGGCTGGACAAACGCGTCAACGCCGGCTGGCCGGCCTACGAGGCCGCGCTGAAGGCCAACGGCAAGACCTACGAGGCCTACGTCTACCCGGACGTGAACCACGGCTTCCACAACGATTCCACGCCGCGCTACGACCAGGCCGCCGCCGAACTGGCCTGGAGCCGCAGCATCGCCTGGTTCAGGCGCTGGCTGGCGTAGCCAGGCTAGATCGCCTCCGTCCGCGCCAGCAGCCAGTCCCGAGCCGCGCCGTCCACCAGGGGCAGCAGGCGCTCGCGCACCCGGGCGTGATAGGCGTCCAGCCATTCGACCTCGTCGGCGGACAGCTGTGCGCGCACGACGCAGCGCGTGTCGATGGGGCACAGGGTGACGGTCTCGAACGCCAGGAAATCGCCGAATTCCGTCCGCCCGTCCGCCACGGCCAGCACCAGGTTTTCGATGCGGATGCCCCATTGCCCGTCGCGGTACAGGCCGGGCTCGTTGGAGGTCAGCATGCCGGCCTTCATGCCCTGGTGGGGCCGCGCGTGGCCGCGCACGGAGATCGACTGCGGGCCTTCGTGGACATTCAGGAAATAGCCCACGCCGTGACCGGTGCCATGGCCGTAGTCCAGGCCCCGGCGCCACAGCGGCATGCGCGCCAGGGTGTCCAGCGCGGAAGACGGCGTGTCTTCCGGGAAGCGCGCCCGCGCCAGGGCGATGTGGGCCTGCAGCACGGTGGTGTAGTCGGCGCGCTGCGCGTCCGAAGGCGTGCCGACAGGCACGACTCGGGTGATATCGGTGGTGCCGCCCAGGTACTGCCCGCCGGAATCGATCAGCAGCAGGCCGTCGCCCTGGATGACCGCGTGGGACGCCTCGGTGGCGCGGTAGTGCGGCATGGCGCCATTGGCGTTGAAGCCGGCGATGGTGGCGAAGCTGAGGCTGACGAAGCCCGGCCGCCGGGCACGCGCCGCCGACAGACGGGTATCGACGTCGATTTCGGTGATGCGTTCGCCCGCCGCCAGGGCGGCCTCGAACCAGGCGAAGAATTCGCACAGGGCGGCGCCGTCCTGGGCCATCGCGGCCCGGATATGGTCGGCCTCGGCGGCGTTCTTGACGGATTTCAGCAACTGCGACGGATTCAGGGCCTCGATGCGCCGCGCCCCCGGCGCGTGCGACAGCGTGCCCGCCGTGACCCGCGCCGGATCCACCAGCAGCGCGGCACCGGCCGGCAGGGCCGCCAGGTCGTCGGCCAGCGCATCATAGTCGCGCAGCGCCACGCCGTCCGCCGCCAGGCGGCCGGCCAGTTCGGCGTCGATCTTGCCGGGCGCGACAAACAGGCGCGCGCCGCCCGCGTCCAGCAGCGCGTGCGCCAGGAAGACCGGGTTGTAGTCCACGTCGGCGCCGCGCAGGTTCAGCAGCCAGGCGATGTCGTCCAGCGAGGACAGCAGGTGCCAGGCCGCGCCGTGGCCGCGCATGGCGGCCCGCACGGCGGCCAGGTTGTCGGCCCGGGTGCGGCAGGCATGCGGCGGCACGTGCTCGAAGACCGGCGCCGAAGGCAGGGCCGGCCGGCCGGCCCAGACGGCGCCGACCGGATCCTGGTCCAGCACCAGTGCCATGCCCGCGCCTTCCAGGCCGGATCGCCAGCGCCGTTCGGAGGCCAGGTCCAGCACCCGGCCGTCGACCGCCACACGGTCGCCGCGCGCCAGGTTCGCCAGTGCCCAGTCCAGGGGATCCGGCACGTCGGGCGCGCCGGCCCGCATCAGCACGATGCCCGAATCCCGCAACTGGGACTCGGCCTGGACCCAGTAGCGGCTGTCGGTCCACAGGCCGGCGAAATCCGCCGTGACCAGCAGGCTGCCCGCCGAACCGTCGAAGCCCGACAGCCAGGCGCGCGCGGCCCAGTGATCCGGCAGGTATTCCGACAGGTGCGGATCGGCGGTCGGCGCCAGGCAGGCGGCCAGGCCGGATTGCGCCAGCCGCCCGCGCAGGGCGGCGATGCGCCCGGCGGGCGTCGCCAGGGGGTGTTGCGAGGTCACGGCGGGTTCCTTCAGGCGACGGCGGACACGTCCAGCCTGGCGGAGGTCTTGGCGCGGATTTCGTCGACCGTCACGCCCGGGGCGAGTTCGGTCAGGCGCAGGCCGTCGCCGGTGACTTCCATCACGCCCAGGTCGGTGATGATGAGGTTCACCACCCCCACCCCGGTCAGCGGCAGCGTGCATTCGGGCAGCAGCTTCTGGGATTCGGTGCCGTCCTTGGCCTTCGCCACGTGCTCCATCAGCACCACGACCTTGCCCACGCCGGCCACCAGGTCCATGGCGCCGCCCATGCCCTTGATCATCTTGCCGGGAATCATCCAGTTGGCCAGGTCGCCCTTTTCGGACACCTGCATGGCCCCCAGGATGGCCAGGTTGATCTTGCCGCCCCGGATCATGGCGAACGAATCCGCCGAGGCGAAGATCGAGGAGCCCGGCAGCGTCGTCACCGTCTGCTTGCCGGCGTTGATCAGGTCGGCGTCGACCTCGTCGTCCTTGGGGAAGGGGCCGATGCCCAGCAGGCCGTTTTCCGATTGCAGCCAGACCTCCATGCCCTGCGGCACGTAGTTGGCGACCTTGGTGGGCAGGCCGATGCCCAGGTTGACGTAGAAGCCGTCCCGCAGTTCCTGCGCGGCGCGCGCCGCCATCTGTTCGCGATCCCAAGCCATGATCTGCCTCCTTATTGACGGGTGGTGCGTTGTTCGATGCGCTTTTCGGGATGCGCGTTCAGGACGATGCGGTGCACGTAGATGCCCGGCAGGTGGACCTCGTCGGGATCGAACGCGCCGGTGGGCACGATTTCCTCGACCTCGACGATGGTGATGCGGCCCGCCATGGCGACGTTGGGGTTGAAGTTGCGCGCCGTGCGGCGGAACTTCAGGTTGCCGCTGCGGTCCGCCTTCCAGGCCTTGACCAGGGACACGTCCGGCACCAGGGAGCGTTCCATGATGTAGGTGCGCCCGTCGATCTCGCGGGTTTCCTTGCCCTCGGCCACCACGGTGCCCACGCCGGTGGCGGTGAAGAACGCCGGGATGCCGGCGCCGCCCGCGCGCAGCTTTTCGGCCAGCGTGCCCTGCGGCGTGAATTCCAGTTCCAGTTCGCCCGCCAGGTACTGGCGTTCGAATTCCTTGTTCTCGCCCACGTAGGAGGCGATCATCTTCGTGATCTGGCGCGTGGACAGCAGCTGCCCCAGGCCGAAGCCGTCGACCCCGGCGTTGTTGCTGACGCAGGTCAGGTTGCGCACGCCCGAATCCCGCAGGGCGGCGATCAGGGCCTCGGGGATGCCGCACAGCCCGAACCCGCCGACGGCGATCATCTGGTTGTCGGCCACGACGCCGCGCAGGGCGGCCTCGGCACTTTCGTAGACTTTATCCATACAACGGTTCCTTCGTTAGATGAACGGAAATCGATGGCGCGTCAGGCGGCGAAACAGCGATCCAGCGCCTGCCGGTCGGCGTCAGTCCAGGGCAGGGGCCGGCCGGTGGCGGCGTCGGTGCACACCAGCACGTTGCGGCCGCGCGCATGCGGCGTCCCGGGGTCCCCGGCGTCCGCGACCCAGCAGTCCAGTTCCAGGCTGGCCCGCCCGACGCGCACGAGCTTCATGCCGACGACGACACGGGCAGGATACATCAGCGGTTTGAGAAAATCACACGAGGCGTGGGCCAGCACGCCGTAGCGGCCCGCGGCTCCGTCCAGGCCCATCGCGGCGAACAGGCGGACCCGGGCCTCCTCGAAATAGGAGAAATAGACCGCGTTGTTGACGTGGCGCAGCGCGTCCATGTCGCCCCAGCGGACGTCGACCAGGGTTTCAAACGTCCCGGAGGCGGACTGCGTGGCGGAGGATTCCGAAGGCATGGGAGGGTTCGCTCGTGGTATGACCGGATGGCCGCGGGCGCTCCCGCCCGCGGCCGAGGTATGGTACCACCGCCCCTTCCCGCCCCCGTCTTCGGCGCGGGGCCTCAGTCCTGGAAGGCATGCAGCGACCCGGGATCGAAATTCGCCCAGACGCGATCCCCCGAGGCCAATTCCGACACGATCCGGTTGCCGAAGGGGATCCGGATCTTGACAGGCTCATCCCGGTCCGTGACGGAGCTGACTTCGACCATGTTGCCCAGGAAGGTCAGGTCCCGGATCGTCACGGGCATGCCGCATGCCTCCCTCGCATGCGAGAGGGAGATCCTTTCCGGCCTGAGCAGCAGCGTCGGACGGCCCGTGCCCGCCGGCCGGCCCTGGACCGGGACGCCGTCGATCACGATGCCGTCGCAGATGGACAGCTTCGCCTTGTTCTCCGCCACGGAAAGGATGTCGGCCGCCAGGAAATTGCTGTCGCCGATGAAGCCGGCCACGAACCGGGTCGCGGGCTCCGCATAGAGTTCCCGGCCGGTTCCGATCTGCTCGATCCGGCCCTGGCTGAAGACGGAAATGCGGTCGGACAGGCGCAGGGCCTCTTCCTGGTCGTGGGTGACATAGAGGATCGTGACGCCCGTTTCCTGGTGGATGCGCCGGATCTCGAACTGCAGTTCCTCGCGCAGCTTCTTGTCCAGGGCCGAAAGCGGCTCGTCCATCAGCAGCAGCGGCGGGTCGTAGACCAGGGCCCGCGCCAGGGCCACCCGCTGCTGCTGGCCGCCCGACATCAGCGCGGGCTTGCGGCCGGCGAGATCCTCGAGGTGGACGAGCCTGAGCGCCGCATGGACCCGGTCCTCGATTTCCGATTTCGCGCAGCGGCGCACCCGCAGGGGGAAGGCCACGTTCTCCCCGACGCTCAGGTGCGGGAAGAGCGTGTACCGCTGGAACACCATGCCGATGTTGCGCTTGTGGGAAGGCATCCGGAGCAGGCTCTCGCCGTCGAGCAGGACGTCGCCCTCGGTGGGGTCCTGGAATCCGGCCAGGATGTACAGGGTGGTCGACTTCCCGGACCCCGAGGGCCCCAGGAACGTCATGAACTCGCCCCGGGCGATGTCGAGCGTCACGTCCCGGATGGCGGTGAAGTCCCCGTAGTCCTTGCGGATCCCCTGGATGCTCAAGAAAGGTCTAGTCATCTTTTTGCCTCTTGCGGAACACAAGCGGTGTGAAAATCAACACGGCGGTCAGCGCCACCAGGATGGTCGAGACGGCGGCCACCACGGGGGTCAGGTCCTGCCTCAGGGTGGTCCATATCTTGACGGGCAGCGTCTGCAGCGTCGGGCTGGACATGAAGATCGCCAGGACCACCTCGTCCCAGGACGCCAGGAAGGAAAAGACGGCGGCCGTGAACAGGCCGTGCCGGATGGACGGGACCGTGACCTTGAGCCGCGCCTCCCAGGGCGAGGCGCCGCACAGGATGGCGGCGTCCTCGATGGACTTGTCGAATCCGTCCAGCGCGCCGCTGATCGAGATGATGGAAAAGGGCAAGGCGACGAGCAGGTGCGCGATGACGAAGCCGGCGGTGGTCCCGGCCAGCCCCAGCTTCAGGAACAGGGCGTAGAGGGCGACGGCCAATACGATCACGGGCAGGATCATGGGCGTCAGGAAGAGCGCGCGGATCTGCTCCCTGCCGGCGAATTCGCCCCGGTTCAGGCCCAGGGACGCCAGGAACCCCAGGACGACGGAAAGCACGGTGACGATGACCGCGATCTTCAGGCTCGTCAGGGCGGTGTAGAGCCACCGGGGATCCGAGAACAGCTCGGCGTACCACTTCAAGGTCCACGAGGGCGGCGGAAAGATCAGCCACTGCGAGGAGCCGAACGAAAGCGCGGCGATGAAGACGATGGGCAGGATCAGGAACAGCAGCACCAGCCCGGTGACGATGACCAGGAAGTAGCGCACCCCCCCCAGGCGGTTGAAATCCAGCAGCATGGCTAGCTCCTCTTGTCGACCTTCAGGTACCGCAGCTGCAGGAAATACAGCCCCAGGGTCACGACCAGCAGGACGAACGCCGCGGCGCCGCCCAGCCCCCACTTGACCAGCGACTGGACCAGCTGTGCGATGAGCTCGGCGAGCATCATGCTCGAGGCGCCGCCCAGCAGCGCCGGGGTGACAAAGTAGCCCAGGGACATCACGAAGATCATCAGGGCGCCCGCGGCGATGCCCGGCAGCGACAGGGGCAGCAGCACGCGCGTGAAGCTCTGCCATCTGTTGGCCCCGCACAGCGAGGCCGCGCGCAGGATCGAGGCGTCGATCGACGAGATGACCCCCATGAGCGGCAGGATGATGAACGGCAGCATGATGTAGACCATGCCGACCGTCACGCCCGTGATGTTGTTCACCAGCGCCAGCGGGCTGTCGACGATGCCGAGATTCACGAGGATCTTGTTGATGAGGCCCGTGCGCTGCAGCAGCACCATCCAGGCGTACGTCCTCGCCAGCAGGTTCGTCCACATCGAAAGGACGATGGCCGCGAGCAGGAAGACCGCCCAGCGCCTGGGCAGGATCGCCAGCGCCCAGGCGACCGGAAACCCGACGACGACGGACACGACCGTCACGAGCGTAGCCACCAGGAAGGTGTTCGAGAACACCCGGAGATAGGTCGTCGAGCCGAACAGGATCGCGTAGTTCTCCAGCCCCGGGGCCGGCTCGAGGACGCTGCGCACCAGGAGCATCAGGACCGGGACGATGAAGAACAGCGCGATCAGCACGAGGGCCGGCGCGATGCACGAGACCGGGCCGGACAGGAACGGCCTTTTCGCCGCCCCCTGCCCGCCGGTCCCGCCCGTCGAAATCGAAGAAACCATATGGCGTGCCTCCACCCCTCGAGTCCGGGACGGGCCGCCGCGGCGGCCCGTCCCGGGCATCATGCCGATCCCGTCACTGCGCCTGCCACGCGTACCAGCGCGTCCCGATGTCGTCGCGATGCATGGCCCAGTAGCCCAGGTTCGCGTTGACCTGCGTGGCGGCCTGCTTGTCCGGCAGGGTGTCGCGGACCTCCTTGGGCATCAGCGTGGGCGCGACCAGGTTGATCGGCGCGTAGCCGGTGAGTTCGGCGAACCGGGCTTGCGAGGCCGCGCTGGTGGCGAAGGCGATGAATTTCATCGCGGCCTCCTTGTTCCTGGCCCCCTTCGGCACGACCAGCATGTCGGCGGCCGTGATGTTCTGGTCCCAGGACGTCTCGACGTTGACGCCCGTTTTCACCAGCGCGGTCAGGCGGCCGTTCCAGAAGAATCCGTAAGGGGTCTCGGCCGAGGCGAGCAACTGCTGGGATTGCGCCCCGCTGCTCCACCAGACGATGCTGGACTTGATGGTGTCCAGCTTCTTGAAGGCCCGGTCCAGGTCCAGCGGATAGAGCTTGTCGGCGGGCACCCCGTCGGCGAGCAGCGCGGCCTCGATGACGCCCGGGGCCGACCACTTGTAGAACGTGCGCTTGCCGGGAAACTTCGCCAGGTCGAACAGGTCGGCCCAGGTCTTCGGGCACGTCTTGACGGCATCCTTGTTGCACCCGATGACGAAGGAATAATAGAAGCTCCCGACCGAGTGATCGGTCACGAAGCGCGGATCCAGGCGGCTCTTGTCGATGATGGAGAAGTCCAGTTTTTCCAGCATGCCCTCCATGCCGGCCCGGACCGCGTAATCGCCCTCGACGTCCACCACGTCCCACGCCACGTTGCCGGATTCGACCATGGCCTTGATCTTGCCGTAGTCGGTGGGTCCGTCCTGCAGGACGGAGATGTTCCGGGCCTTGGAAAAACCGTCGGCCCAGACGCTCTTCTGGGCGTCCTGCGTGGTGCCTCCCCACGAGGTGAACACGAGGGATTGCTCCGCGGCGAAGCCGCCCGCGGAAAACGTCAATGCGGCAATGAGGAAAAGCGGCTTGATTTTCATGATCTGTCTCCTGTGTATTGATGATGGAATCATGGTGTGCGCGCCGAGGCGCCGGATCGGCGCGGTTCTTCTACAGCCCCTGCATCACGAAGACTGGACGCCGTCCGGCACGACGACGATCTTTCCGAAGCATGCGCGGCTCTCCAGTTCGCGCATGGCATCCTGTATCCGGCTCAGCGGAAACACGGCATGGATCACCGGATCGAGCTCGCGGCCGGCCATGATCCGCAGCAGTTGCCGCAGGTCCTCGGTCTTCCATCCGTCCGATCCCCGGATGTCCATCTCGCGCGTCCACAGGTACCTCAGGTCGGTGGCCGCCTCGAAGCCGGTGGTCGCGCCGCAGCACATCAGCCGCCCGCCATGCTTCACGGACCGCAGGGACTGGGTCCAGGTGGCGGTGCCGGTGAAATCGACCACCATGTCGGCCCCCTGCTTGCCGGTCAGGTTCCAGACCGGCTTGCCGAACTGTCCGTCCGGCGCGACCACGCACTCGCCGGCGCCGATCGTCCTCAGCCGCCTGGCCTTGTCCTCGCTGCTGGTGCAGGCGATGACGTGCGCGCCGGCCAGCGTCCCCAACTGCACGCAGGCGACTCCGACCCCGCCGCTGGCGCCCACGACCACCAGGGATTCGCCGGCCTGCAGCCGCCCCCGGCTGTGGAGCATGCGGTAGGCCGTGCCGTAGGCCGTGGGCAGGCAGGAGTATTCGACGAAGCGCCCGGCCTCCGGCAGCGGCAGCAGGCCTTTCGCCGACACCACGACATATTCGGAGAACCCGCCCCAGTAGGCCTCGCCCAGCATCTCGCCGTTCCAGAAGGGATCGATCAGGACCGGCGCGCCGGCCTCCAGGCCCGACACCTCCGGTCCGAGCGCCTCGATCCAGCCCGCCACGTCGCAGCCGCCGACGTGCGGCATCTCGATGACGCGGCCCGGCATCCCGTCGCGGATGAAGATGTCCAGCCGGCTGAGCGAGCACGCCGCGACCTTGACCAGGACCTCGCCCGCGCCCGGAACGGGCCGCGCCACGTCTTCCACCGACAGCGCCTCGGGACCGCCGTGCCGGCGCATGACCGCCGCCTTCATGTTCTGTGCCATCCGTTCATCTCCATCCTCGTTCGGGGAACCGCTCGAAGCCGGGGGCGCGCTCGACGAACGCGCCGCGAGGCGGCTCATCGGCGCGTTCCCGGTTTGTCGGTAAAACGTTCGTGCGCCCGCCGTATGGCGATTCCTCTCTGCTCCGAATCCAGCAGCTCGGCCCGCCGCCTTTCCCACTGCGCCCGGTCGGCCCGCCCGGCCTCCAGGTCCGCCAGCAGCCGCTTCGTGGCCCGGACGGCGTCCGCCTGCCGGCCATCGAGCCGCTCCAGGTCCCGGAGCGCCGCGTCGAGGGATCCCCCCTGGGGCACGATCCGCGAGAACAGCCCGGCGCGGCGGGCCTCGTGGTCGTCGAACCGCTCGCCCGCCAGCAGCAGGCGCCTGACGGTGTCCCGCGGGCAGGACCGCCCGATGCGCTCGATCGCCGCCGGGTTGTACAGGATCCCCAGGCGCACGGCGGGGATCTGCATGAAGCTTCCGGCGCCCGCGATCCGGTAGTCGCACGCGAGGGCGATATCGGCCGCGGCGCCCATGCACGGCCCCTCGACCGCCGCGACCACGATCCGGTCCGAATCGAGGATCGCGGCGACGACGCCGGCGACCGCGTCGTCGTAGCCGAGGTCCCGGCTCGTGCCCGTCAGTTCGCGGAAATCCGCTCCCGCGCTGAAGCACTGCGCACCGCCCGTGAGCACGATGCCGAGGATCTCCGCCCCGGCCTGCCCGATGGCCTCGGACAGGCCGGACAGCATGCCGCGGGACAGGGCGTTCCTGGATGCGGGGTCGTTCATCTCCAGCACCAGGACCGCGCCCGCGGTCGTTTTCTTGATGAGGTCTGCGCGCATGGGCTCGTCTTCCGGTCTCAGGTCCACATCGAATCCAGCCTGCCGCGATCGAACGCGACCGCTCCCTCGAAATCCTGTGAAACGTCCAGCAGCAGCCGTTCCTCTCCCGCCCTGGCCACGATCTGCACGCTCACCGGCAGGCCGTCGGCCAGGCCGCACGGCACCGCCGCCGCCGCGACCCCGCCCACGTTGAACGGCGCGGTGAACGGGAACGCGCCCCAGAGCCGGTCCACGGCGACGTCGCGGATGAATCTCGGCCGCTCCCCCAGCGGAAAGGGCGGCACGGCCGTCGCGGGGGTCAGCAGGATGTCGTAGCGGTCGAAGAACGCGGCGAGACGGTCGCGGAAACCCGGCAGCAGCGCGCGGGCGCGCCCGACGTCGGCGGGGTCCAGCGTCACGGCGGCCTCGAGGGCGGACCGCTCGTAGCGCGTGAGCCTGTCCGGGCAGAGCGCCAGGAGATGCCCCCGCTCGCGATGCTCCTCCTCGAGGACCAGCGGTCCAAAAATATCACCCCAGCCCTGGATCGGAGGATGATCTTCCTCAAGGGAATGGCCCAGGCGCTCGAAAATCCGGGCGGCGCTTTCCACCAGGGCCGCCACGCCGGGATCCACCGGCCGGTTCTCGGGCGCCGGGCAATAGCAGACGCGCAGGGGCTTCCTGCCCGTTCCGCGCTCGAACCGCGCATCCGCCAGCACGCCCAGGAGGATCCGCGCGTCGGCGACGGATCGGGCCATCGGCCCGGCGCTGACGAATGCCGTCATGCCGCGAAAGCCGTTTTCGTCCCCGCAAAGGCCGGGGGACGGCTTCAGGCCGAAGATGCCCGAGAACGCCGCGGGGATGCGGACCGACCCGCCCCCGTCGGACCCCACGGCGACCGTGGCGAGCCGGGCCGCGACCGAGGCCGCCGATCCGCCGCTCGAGCCTCCGGCGGTGCGGGCCGGGTCCCAGGGGGTCGCGGTATCCGGCCCCAGCAGATTGTCGGTCGTCGCGGACTGGCCGAATTCCGCCGTATTGGTCTTGCCCAGGAAGACGGCGCCGGAGGCGCGCAGCCGGCGCACCAGGCCGGAGTCGCCTTTGGACACCAGGCTCCGGAACACGTCCGAGCCCAGGGTGGTCCGGACGCCCGCGACGTGGAAGGCGTCCTTGATGGCGACCGGAATGCCGGCCAGCGGGGCGTCCGCCTTTCCCGACGCGTAGGCGCGCTCGGCCTCCCTCGCCTGCGCGAGCGCCAGGCCGCGGGTGGTCTCGACGTAGGCATGCAGCGTGCCGTCGTACCGGTCGATGCGCTCGAAGAACGCCTCGGCGACTTCGACCGGGCTGAGCGAACGATCCCTGTACGACCCGACGAGTTCCGCGATCGAGAGCAGGCTGACGTCCTTAGCCATGGGGGTGGACTCCTCCGCTGATGCCGTAGACCTCGCCCGTGATGTATCCGGCCCTGTCCGACAGGAGGAACGACACCAGCGCGGCCACGTCCTCGGGACGTCCGACCCGGCCCACGAGGGAGCGGTGCTCCGCATAGCCGTCGAAGAATTCGTCCGGATAGATCTTGCGCAGGAAATCGTTGTAGATCAGGCCCGGCGTGATGGCGTTGACGCGGATGCCGTGCCTGCCGTTCTCGGCCGCGGCCACGCGCGTCAGGGCCAGCACGCCCGCCTTGGCGGCGGAATAGGCGGCCCCGTGCTCGGTGGACGTTTCGTAGGCCGCGATCGAGCTGATGTTGACGATCGCCCCGCCGCCCCGCTCGATCATCCCGGGCAGGATGTGGCGCATCGTCAGGAACGTCCCGGTCAGGTCGATGTCCAGGCAGCGCCGCCAGTCAGCGAGGGCCAGTTCCGCCACGGGCGCGATGGTGGACCAGCCGGCGTTGTTGACCAGCGCGTCGATCCGGCCTTTCTCGTCCAGCACTCGCGCGACGCACCGCTCGACCCCGTCCGCGTCGCTGACGTCGAGGGGCACCGCCAGGAACGGGCGGCCATGCCGTCCGGACAGCTGTTCCGCGAACTCGCAGCAGCGGCGCTCGTGCGCGTCCGTGACCACCACGTCGTAGCCGTCGTCGGCGAGCTGCCGGGCGATCGCGCTGCCGATGCCCGCGCCGGAGGCCGCGGTTATGAATGCCACCTTGCGTTCAACCATTTCATCATCTCCTTGAGATCGGATCGTCTTCGTCGCGCGACGGCCGGGAATCCCGATCGCCATGCCTGAATGGAAAGAGGGCGCCGCCCGCGGCTTCAGCCCTCCAGGGCCTGGCGCAGGGCCCGCGTCACCGCATCGGGGTTGTCCACGTTCATCAGGTGCCCGGCATCGGGGATCGTCACGAACCCGGCCCCCGGCAAGGCGTCCAGGAGGATCGATGCCGCCTTTTGAGGGCAGAACCGGTCATGTTCGGCGCCGATCACCACGACGGGCGTCTCGATCCGCGACAGGCGCGGCGTCAGCGGCTCGGCGTGCAGGCCCATCATGGCCCTGGCGGCATTGACGTAGCCCCGGCCGTCCCCGACGGCCGCCAGGCGCGCGGCGACGATCCGGTCCAGGAACTCGTGCGCCTTGAAAAGCCCCGCCTCGGTATCGGCGCGCATGGCCGCCCTGAACTCGGCCGAGCCGGTGTCGGCGGCCTGGGCGATCCGGTCCTGGTAGAACTGGACGGCCGACCGCCCGACGACCGACGAGGTCCCCAGCACGATCGACTTGCGGACCAGGTCCGGCCGCTCGGCCGCCGCCCAGAGGGCGATGGCGCCCCCCAGCGAAAACCCGACGACGACGGCGGGCCCGGTGACCCGTTCGAGGAAGGCCAGCAGGTCGCCGCCCAACTGCGCCAGGGTGCCGTCGCACCGGCCGGGGGATGTTCCGCCGTGGCCGCGCAGGTCGCAGGCGAAGCCCCGGAACCGGCCGCCGAGGGCCCGCTGCTGCCCGCGCCAGGTGTGGAGATCCTCGGCCAGCCCATGGATGAACACGACCGGATCCCCGGTCCCCTCCACGGTGTACGCCACATCGATGTCGTTGATGGTCGTCCGGTTCATTTCCATGACCTCTTCTCAGCCGAACACGGCCTTGCCGCCGCCCAGGACCACCTCGCCGTTCGAGAGGGTCCGGAAATGGATGCCGTCGTCCCGCCGCCCGGACGCCACCGTCAGCGAATCCCCGGGCAGCACCGGCGACGTGAGCCGGGCTTCCAGGTATCCGAGATCGGCCGGATGGACGCCGTGCTGGCGGGCGACGATGCGCGCCGAGATCCCGAGGGTGCACAGGCCGTGCAGGATCGGCCGGGGAAAGCCGTTGGCGCGGGCGACCTCGGGATCGATGTGGACGGGATGCAGGTCGCCCGTCAGGCGGTACAGCGCCGCCAGCTCGGGACTCGTCCCCGTCTCGGTGGCCTGCGTGAACGCCGCGTCCGCCGCCGGGGAGGCCGACGGCCCCCGGTCCCCGCCCCACCCGCCCATGCCGGGCAGGAAGATCGTGTAGGTCGCGGTGAAGCATTCCGAGTCGACCTCGATCTCGACCAGGGCCGCCTTGCCCTTGTCGAAGACATGGGCCACCCCGCCCCGCATCTCGATGCTTCCGGACGCCGGCAGCGGCCGATGGACATGGAGCCTCTGGGCGACGTGCAGGGATGCCTTGGGGTCGTAGGCGCCGAGCCGGCCGGCGGACTCGACGGCCCACAGGCCCAGCGCGCAGCCGAACGTCGGCAGGACGCGCAGGTCGCGTTCGTAGACCAGGTCGAGGTCCGACGCCGACGCCCCCACCGCGAGCGCGTACAGGATCGCCCTGTTCGCGTCGTAGGCGGACACGTGGACGCCGAGGTCCTTTCCGGCCAGTTGAGCAAGATGATTGGACATGGCTGTTTCCGGTCTCCGTGCGCGGGGTCGTCCGGGGCCGGACGCTACTTGACCCATTCCTGGACCTCGACGAGCACGCCGTAGCAGCTCGCCGGATGGATGAACACGATCCGCACCTCGGAGAAGACCTCCCCCCGGTATTCGTAGTTCTTCAGGACGTAGGGCTCGTCGCGCGTGAGCCGGACGCCCTTGGCCTTGAAATGCGCGATCGCCTCTTCCAGGTTGCGGGTCCTCACGCAGATTTCGTGGATGCCCTCGCCGCGTTTCTCGATCGCCTGGGACAGGGGCCCGGTGCCGGTGGAATCGGCGACGATGGCGATCCGCTCGTTGCCGATCCAGACCCCCCGCTGGATCAGCTCGATGCCCTCCAGGGGCTCCGAGGCCAGGCCGTCCATAGGCGCGGCGAAGATCTCGCCCAGCCTCTCGGTCGCCTTGTCCAGGTCCTTCACGGCGATGACGATTTCCTGCATGCTGTAGAACAACGGTTCCATCACGTTCTCCTGTCCTTTCGGGTTGGAATCAAGTCAAAACACGATCACTGGCCGGCACGCCCGGATTCGATGGCTTCCCAGAGCGCGATCAATTCCTTCTTCACGACCTTGCCGAACCCGCTGCGCGGCAGCCGATCGACGAAATAGACCCGGCTGGGCACCTTGTTGCGCGAAAGCCGGCCCTGGCAGAACGCCCGGACGTCCGCCTCGGTGAGCCCGCATCCGGTGTCGGCCGCCACCACCATCGCCACAAAATCCTGGCCCAGGATCGGGTCCGGCACGGCCAGGATCGCCGCGTCGGCCAGGTCCTCGTGGCCCAGCAGCACCTCCTCGACCTCGGCGGGATAGAACTTGAATCCGCCCCGGTTGATGCGGTCGCTCTTGCGTCCGGTGATCCGCAGCAGGCCGTCCTCCCGGCCCACGAAGCCGATGTCCTCGGTATGCACCCAGCCGCCCGCGTCGATCCGCTTCGCCGTCTCCGCCTCGTTCAGGTAGTAGCCCACCATCTGTCCGGGGGCCCGGAGCAGCACCTCGCCGGGTTCCCCCGGGGCGCACGGGCCGCCGCCCTCGTCGACGACGGCGAGCTCGGTCGGCCAGACCGGCCTGCCGATGGCCGTGGGATCGAGGTCCATGTCCCGGCCGAAATTGAGCGTCTGCCCGACCATCGTTTCGTTCAGGGCGTACCAGTTGGCGACGGCGACGCCCGGCCAGCGCTCCCGCATCGTCCCGTAGAGCGCCGCGGTCATGGGCGCGCCGCTCGCGGTCATGACCTGGACCCGGGCGGCCCGGGAATCCTCGCTCGCCGGCCGCTGGCACATCATGGCGTAATGGGCCGGCGCACCCGCGTAGATCGTCGTGCCGGCAAGCGCCATTTCCCTTTCCTCGGCCTCGGGATCGAACCGGCGGCCCCGGTAGCTCAGGGGGCATCCGGCCAGCACCGCGGTGTACAGCGTATTGACGATGCTGGTCGGCAGGTAGGCGGGCACGGGCGACTGGATCACGTCGTCCGGGCCGACGGGCCGCCCCCCGCGGGGCGCGGCGAACACGCCGTTGACCATTCTTTCGGCCAGCTGGACGCAGCCGCCGTGGGTGATCATCGCGGCCTTCGGCCGCCCCGTCGTGCCCGAGGTGAAAGCGAGCAGGGCGCAATCGTCCGCCTGCGCACGCACGCCCTCGGACGGTGCCACCCCGCCTTCGGCGTCCGGCACGAACCTGAATGTCCCGTTTTCGGCGGCGAAGAGCAGCAGATCCAGGGGATCGCCACCGGATGGCGGACCCTCGGGGATGAATTCCAGCAGGTCCTCGTCCTTGCGGGACGACAGCAGCCCCCGGCTGGCGATCACGGCGGTCGCCGCGACGTCCCGGGCGAACCGCCCGACTTCCGCCACGCTCAGGCGGTCGTCCAGCGGGGCGACGATGCAGCCGCTGTCCAGGACCCCGTGCTGCGCGATCACTACCTGGCGCGCGTCGGCCGTATCGACCCAGACCAGGACCGGGGTCTTGGGCTGGTAGGCACCCGAGGACCTGAGCCGCGCGGACACGGCCCGGGCGGCTTCCAGCCATTCCCCGAAGCCCAGGCGGCCCGCAGGCGACCTGACGGCGATCGCGTCGGGCGTCGCCCGGACGCGCTTTTCGAGGAGGTCCGGCAGGGTCAGCCGCCCCGCCGCCTCGAAATCGGGGGCACTCAGAAACTCATCGAATTCCTTGCGGTTCACTTTCCACCCCGGCGATCACGTGCGGTCCGTCAGAAGATCGACCAGAAGCGCCCATTCGGCGGGCCAGCTTTCCGGCGTCGTGTAGTTTTCCTCGCTGCGGATGCGGTCGACGTGGTTCGCCACGTCCTCGACCGTCAGGCCGCCCTGGTCGACGGGATGCTTGAAGAACCCCGGGGTGCGCCCCACGAAGATCCGGGCGACCGACCCGGAGCCGGCGGACCAGGTCTCGCCGGTCCAGGGACACTCGCGCGACGCGAAATAGCCCACCACGGGCGCCACCAGTTCGGGGACGACCATGTCCTCGCCGACCTGGTGGTATTGGGGCATCTCGACATCCTCGGTGAGCTGCGTGGATGCCATGGGCGCGACGGCGTTCACCCGGATGCCGTGCCGGGCGCCCTCGAGCTTGAGCACCTGCAGGAGCCCGAACACGCCCCCCTTGGCCGCCGCGTAGGGCGCGATGCCCCCGTTGCCGAAGAGGGCGACGCCGGACGTGGTGAACACGATCCGGCCGTACTGCTGCCGGACCATCTGCTGCCAGCACGGCTGCGTCACGTTGAAGGCTCCCCACACGTGCACGTCGAAGATCGGCGCGGCGTCGGCGAGATCGAGCTTGTTGAACGACGTGAGCGAGATGTTTCCGGCGTTGTTGACCAAGATGTCGATGCGACCGTATGCCGACAGGGCCAGGTCGGCGATCGCCTGCCCGCCCTCGCGGGTGGCGACCGAGGAGGTGTCGGCCACGGCCTCGCCCCCCAGTGCGCGGATTTCCCGGGCGGTGAGTTCCGCCGAGCCGACGGCAGCGCCGTCCGGCCCCTGCCGCATGCCGATGTCGTTCACCACGACCCGGGCGCCCCGGGCGGCCAGCAGCATGGCGTACGCCCGGCCCAGCCCGCTGCCCGCGCCGGTCACGATCGCGACCTGGCCCTCATAGCGGAAATTCGTATCCGACAGCCCACTCGATTGATGTACCATGTCTCCATCCTCGTTAGCCGAATTTTTTCTTGTATGCCCATACTCTAAGCGACGCCACACTAAAAAGCAATAGTGATGTCACTTTTTTTAAAAGCGCAGGAAATGCTGAAAAAAGCACCAGAACCCAACCTTCCGCAGCCCACGACCCCGAAGGGGCGGGCGACCCTGGCCCGCATCCTGTCGAGCGGCCGGGAAATCTTCGGCGAAGCCGGCTACGTCTCGATGCGCATGAGCGACCTGGCTGAAAGGGCCCGGCTGTCGATGGGCGCCCTGTACCGCTATTTCGACAACAAGGACGACGTCTTCCTGGCGATCATCCACGACATCCACAACGAGCTCTACGCCGCCAGCCGGCCCAGCCAGCGCCAGATATTCCGCGACCGGCCCGGCGAGGCGATCCTGGAATCCAATCGCGGCTACCTGGGCCACTACCGCAACCACCGCAAGGTGATGCGGGCGTTCATCGAGGCGACCATGGTGGACCCGCGCTACGACGACATGTGGTGGTACATGCGCGAACGCCACATCGTCCGGGTCGCCGCGGCGCTGGAGCGGGACCACGGCATCACCGAGATCAACGGCATGCCGGCGCGGACCTCGCTGGAAGCGCTGGCCTCGATGACGGAGCAGTCGGCCTACGTCTGGTACGCGCACCCCGATACCGCGGCGGACATGCTGCCCGTGGACGACGCGGCGCGCATCGTCAGCGAAATATGGTGCTGCACCCTCTTTTCCCGGAACATGGCGGATCACCGGCGCTGAACGCGGCGGGTTCTGCAATACAATGGCCCGCAACATGGCGGGGTCCGGCCTCGCCCAACGCTCATCAAAAAAACGGGGATGCACCCATGACTGAACGTGAATCGATGGAATACGACGTCGTCGTCGTCGGAGGCGGGCCGGCCGGGCTTTCGGCGGCCATCCGCCTGAAGCAGCTGGCCGCCGAGCGCGGCCAGGACGTCAGCGTCTGCGTGCTGGAAAAGGCCGCCGAGATCGGCGCCCACATCCTTTCGGGCGCCGTGATGGATCCCCAGGCCCTGAGCGAACTCATCCCCGACTGGAAGGAACGCGGCGCCCCGCTGGACGTGGCCGTCTCCGACGACCGGTTCCTGTTCCTGACCGAATCGGGCGCGCGCGCCACCCCGGCCTGGCTGCTGCCGGACTGTTTCAAGAACCACGGCAACTACATCGTGCGCCTGGGACACGTCACCCGCTGGCTGGGCGAGCAGGCCGAGGCCCTGGGCGTGGACGTGTTCCCCGGCTTCGCCGCCGCGCAGATCCTCTATACCGAATCCGGCGCCGTGCGCGGCGTGCTGACCGGCGACATGGGCGTGGCGCGCGACGGCAGCCACACCGACGCCTACCAGCCCGGCATGGAGCTGCTGGCGCGCTACACGATCTTCGCCGAAGGCTCGCGCGGCCACCTGGGCCGCCAGCTGATCGAAAAATACCGCCTGGACGCCGGCCGCGACCCGCAGAGCTACGCCATCGGCATCAAGGAACTCTGGGAAGTCGACCCCGCGCAGTCCCGTCCCGGCATGGTCATGCACACCGCCGGCTGGCCGCTGGATTCGGACACCTACGGCGGTTCCTTCCTGTACCACCTGAACGACAACCTGGTGGCCGTGGGCCTGGTCGTGGGCCTGGACTACGCCAACCCGTGGCTCTCGCCCTTCGAGGAATTCCAGCGCTACAAGACCCATCCGGCGATCCGCGCCACCTTCGAAGGCGGCAAGCGCATCGCCTACGGCGCGCGCTCGCTGACGGCGGGCGGGCTGCTGTCCCTGCCCAAGCTCTGCTTCCCCGGCGGGGCGCTGGTGGGCTGCGAGGCCGGCATGCTGAACGCCTCCCGCATCAAGGGCAGCCATTCGGCCATCAAGTCCGGCGCCCTGGCCGCCGAGGCCGCCTTCGACGCCCTGGCCGCGGGCCGCAGCCACGACGAACTGACCGCCTACCCGGCCGCCTTCGAGCGTTCCTGGCTGCACGCCGAACTGAACAAGTCGCGCAACTTCAAGCAGTGGTTCAAGAAGGGCCGCACCGTCGGCACGCTGATGACCGGCATCGAACAATGGCTGTTCAAGGGCAAGATGCCCTGGACCATCCACCGCACCAAGCCGGATCACGCCTGTCTGCAGCCGGCGGCCGAATGCGCGCGCATCGACTACCCGAAGCCCGACGGCAAGCTGACCTTCGACCGCCTCAGCTCGGTGTTCATCTCCAACACCAACCACGACGAGAACGAGCCCGTCCACCTGACGCTGAAGGACGAGTCCGTGCCGGTCGCCGTCAACCTGGCGAAGTTCGGCGGCCCCGAAACGCGCTTCTGTCCGGCCGGGGTCTACGAATTCGTCAAGACCGAGACTGGCGAGGACCGCCTGCAGATCAACGCCCAGAACTGCGTCCACTGCAAGACCTGCGACATCAAGGACCCGACGCAGAACATCGTCTGGGTGACGCCCCAGGGCGGCGAAGGGCCGGTCTACAACGGCATGTAAAATGCGCTCCGGGCGCCGCCGCGCGGCGGCGCCCGGTTCCGATCACGCAGGTCTGCCGGGCGGGAGCCCATCGCCGATGGATATCGCTTTCGCCACCAAGTTCCTGGGCGCCCTGTTCGCCATCATGAACCCGTTCATCACCCTGCCGCTGTTCCTGGCGGTCACGGCCAACAAGACCGTGGCCGAGCAGCGTAGCCAGGCGGTGGCGATCCTGCTCTACACCTTCGCGATGTGCGTCGTCATCTCGCTGGCCGGCAGCCACATCATCCGCTTCTTCGGCGTCAGCCTGGATTCATTCCGCGTGGCCGGCGGCCTGGTGCTGAGCGGCATCGCGCTGTCCATGCTCAATGGCCAGCCGATCACCTCGCACGAGCGCGCCACCCAGGAAAAGAACGTCGGCGGCCTGGCCGCCCGCGCCGAGGTCGAGGACAACCCCGCGTTCTATCCCCTGACCTTTCCCATGATCGTCGGGCCGGGCACCATCGCCACGCTGATCATCTACGGGGCCCAGGCCCACCAGTCGAGGCAGTACCTGGCCTTCGGCGTCGTGCTGGCGATCGTCCTGGCCGCCCTGTTCGCGGTGCTGTATTTCGCCGCCTCCATCGGCAAGCTGCTCTCGACCAAGATGCGCGTCATCATGGCCCGCGTCATGGGCATGATCCTGGCGGCCATCGCCGTGGAAATGATGTTCGCGGGCATCCGGACGCTGCTGCCGGGGCTGGCGCACTAAGCCGCCGGCGGCGTCCCGGCGCCGCCCAGGGCGCGCTGCATCAGCACCGTATCCACCCACTGCCCCAGCTTGAAGCCGACGCCGGTCAGGATCCCGACGTGACGGAATCCGCAGTTCTGGTGGAGGATGATCGAGCTGGTATTGGCGCGGTCGCCGATCACCGCGATCATCTGGCGCCACGGCCCGGCCTCGCATCGCGCGATCAGCGCGCGCAGCAATGCGCTTCCCACGCCCTTGCCATCCATGCCGTCCTCGACGTAGACGGAGTTTTCGATGGTGTACCGATAGGCGGGACGCGCGCGGTAGACCGTCGCGTGGCAATGGCCCACCACCCTGCCGCCCACTTCAGCCACCAGGTAGGGCAGGCCGCTTTCGACGACCGCGTCGCGGCGGTCCGCCATTTCAGCGGCCGAGGGCGGGATTTCCTCGAACGTCGAGATCCCGTTGAGCACGTGGTGCGCGTAAATGGCCTGGATGACCGCGATGTCCTCCCCGGCCGCGTCCCGCACCAGGATCCCGCCGTCCGGGCCGGATGCGTTCGATTCGAGCATTTGATTCATTCCACCGTTCCGTCGTCTTGAACAACCGGCGCCTGCGGCCTGTGGCCGCGCGCCGCCGCAACCATCATATTGCATCAAATCGCCCCGCCCCGGACGCCGGCGGGCCGCCCCAAGGCAAAAAAGGGGCGGGAATGGCTCCCGCCCCTTCGGCTGTGTCCGGCGCCCTGGATCACAGGGCGCCTTCCAACACGCTTTACCGCACCTGGGCCAGCTGGTCCAGGATGCCGGGATTCTCCAGCGTGGAGACGTCCTGGGTGATGGGTTCGCCCTTGGCGACCACGCGCAGCAGGCGGCGCATGATCTTGCCCGAACGCGTCTTGGGCAGGTTTTCGCCGAAGCGGATCTCGCGCGGCTTGGCGATGGGGCCGATTTCCTTGGCCACCCAGTCGCGCAGCTGCTTGGCCACGGCGGCGGCCTGGTCGCCCTGGGGCAGCGGGCCGTTGAGCACCACGAAGGCCACCACGGCCTCGCCGGTCGTGTCGTCCGGACGGCCGACCACGGCGGCCTCGGCCACCATCTCGTGCGCCACCAGGGCCGATTCGACTTCCATCGTGCCCAGGCGGTGGCCCGAGACGTTCAGCACGTCGTCGATGCGGCCCATGATCCAGAAATAGCCGTCCTTGTCGCGCTGCGCGCCGTCGCCCGCCAGGTAGTAGCCCTTGAGCTCTTCCGGGAAGTAGGTCTTCTTGAAGCGTTCCGGGTCGCCCCAGATCGTGCGGATCATCGAGGGCCACGGACGGCGGATCACCAGGAAGCCGCCCTTGCCGCGCTCGACTTCCTCGCCGGTCTCGTCGACGATGGCGGCGTCGATGCCCGGCAGCGGCAGCGTGCAGGAGCCGGGCTTGAGCGGGGTGACGCCCGGCAGCGGCGTGATCATGTGCGCGCCGGTCTCCGTCTGCCACCAGGTGTCGATCACCGGGCAGCGCTGGCCGCCGACATTGTTGTAGTACCAGACCCAGGCCTCGGGGTTGATGGGCTCGCCCACCGAGCCGATGATGCGCAGGGAGCCCAGGTCGTAGGATTTCGGGTGGACCTTGGGATCGGCCTCGGACAGCTTGGTCAGCGAACGGATGGCCGTCGGCGCCGTGTAGAAGACCGTGACCTTGTGTTCCTGGATCATCTTCCAGAAGCGCCCGGCGTCCGGATAGGTCGGCACGCCCTCGAAGACCACCTGGGTCACGCCGGCCGCCAGCGGGCCGTAGGCGACGTAGGAGTGGCCCGTCACCCAGCCCACGTCGGCCGTGCACCAGAACACGTCCGCCGGCTTGGCGTCGAAGGTCCATTTCATGGTCATCAGCGACCACAGCAGGAAGCCGGCGCTGGAATGCTGCACGCCCTTGGGCTTGCCGGTGGAGCCGGAGGTGTACAGGATGAACAGCGGGTGGTCGGCGTCGACCGGCACCGGCGGGCAGTCGGCGGACTGGCCCTGGACGACGTCGTGCCACCACAGGTCGCGGTCGGCGTTCCACTGGACGCTGGAGCCGGCGCGCTTGTAGGTGATGACCTTGCGCACGGCGTCGCAGCCGCCCATGGCGATGGCCTCGTCCACGGCGTCCTTCAGCGGGATGACCTTGCCGCCGCGGATCTGGGCGTCGGCCGTGATCATCAGCGTGGCGCCGACGTCCACGGTGCGCTCGTGGATGCTCTTGGACGAGAAGCCGCCGAACACCACGGAATGGATCAGCCCCAAGCGGGCGCAGGCCTGCATGGCGACCACGGCCTCGATGGACATGGGCAGGTAGATGATGGCGCGCTCGCCGGCCTGGTAGCCCAGGGATTTCAGGGCGTTGGCGAATTGCGAGACCCGCGCGTGCAGTTCCTTGTAGGTGACCTTGGTCACCTGGCCGTCGTCGGCCTCGAAGATGATGGCGGTGCGGTTCTCGGCCGGGGTCCCCAGGTGCTTGTCCAGGCAGTTGGCCGAGACGTTCATCTGGCCGTCGGGATACCACTTGTAGAACGGCGCCTTGGCTTCGTCCAGGACCTTGGTGAACGGCTTGGCCCAGACCAGGTTTTCGTTGGCCAGGCGGGCCCAGAAGGCGTCGGGATCGCGCTTGGCTTCGTCGCACAGGGCCTGGTAGCCCTCCATCCCCGACACATTGGCCTGCGCGACGAGGTCCGCAGGCGGCGGAAACACCCGGTTTTCCACCAATATGGATTCAATCTCCGTGGTCATGGCTCGCTCCTGAGTTTAGTGATGCGTTCACTTTATGTTTGAATGTTGCAACCGTACCGCACGATACTTACTCGACACTGACAAATGCTACCCGCCCTCTCAGGCGGGCGCCGGCGTCACTTGCCCACGTCGCGGCCCGCAGGGACCCTCCAGCCGTGGCAGCTCTCCACGTCGCGGCTTGCAAGCCGCTCCGATTCGCCAGGCACAGGTCAGTCCGCAGGGACCCTCCAGCCGTGGCAGCTCTCCACGTCGCGGCTTGCAAGCCGCTCCGATTCGCCAGGCACAGGTCAGTCCGCAGGGACTGACCTGTGTCCGGGCTCATCCCGGGCGCGGATGCCGCGTTCGAAATCCAGGCGGCCCAGCAGCGCCAGCCCCGCCAGGAAGAACAGGCCGGTCGCCAGCAGGGCGGCGCGATGGTTGCCTGCGGTGGCCCAGACCAGCACGCCATAGGACAGCGGCCCGACGACGGCCGCCAGCTGCACGGCGAAGGTCCACAGGGCGAAGAATTCCGCCGGCCGGCTGGCCGGCGCCAGCACGCCGACCATGGCCCGGCCCGCGCTCTGGCTGGTCCCCATGCACAGTCCCGCCAGCGCGGCGGCCGACCAGAACACCGGCAGGGAACGGGCCGAGACCGCCAGCAGCACCATGGCGATCCAGCCCAGCAGGGTCAGGGCCAGCGCCCTGCGGTGGCCGATGCGGTCCTGCAGGTAGCCGAAGCCGAAGGCCCCGACGGCGGCGCCGATGTTCACCAGGAACACCAGCAGCATGGTCTGCCGCATGCCGAAGCCCATGACCTCGGTGGCGTAGACGGCCGACAGCGTGATCACCACCGCGATCCCCGCCTGATAGCAGGCGATGCACAGCAGCAGGCGGCGGAAGTCGGGAAAATCGCGTCGGGTCTCGCGCCATGCCGTCCGCAGCTGGGCCAGCATCGCGACCGGCTCCCGGTTCGCCCCGGCGCCGGGTTCGCGCAACCACAGGAACGCCGGCAGCGCCGCCACCGCGAACAGGGCGGCCGTCAGCCCCATGATCCAGGGGACGTAGGCCTGGGCCGGCAGCCCGTCGGATTCCGCCGCGGACGCCACCCACAGCGCCAGGCCCAGGGCCAGCATGCCGCCGAAATAGCCGAAGCTCCAGCCCCAGCCGGACACCCGCCCCATGGCCTCGGGCCGGGCCAGCCCCGGCAGGAACGACGCCACCGCCGATTCGCCGATGCAGTAGCAGACATTGGACAGCGCCAGCCACAGCAGGCCCCAGGCGATGTCGCCCGGCCCCACGCTGGCCAGCGCCGCCGTGGCCAGCACGCACCCGGCGGTGCTGGCGAACAGCAGCCGGCGATGGCCGGCCCGGGCATCCGCCCGGGCGCCCAGGCCCGGCATCCACAGCATCACCGCCAGGTAGGACAGCGACAGGGCCGCCGTCAGCGCCAGGGTGCCCCAGCTTTTCCCGGCCGCCACCACGCCGACGAAATAGGCGTTGAACACCGTCGTCAGCACCACGGTGGTGTAGCCGGAATTGGCGAAGTCGTACATCGCCCAGGACCAGACTTCGCGCCGCCCCACCCCGGGCCGCAGCGGCGAACCGGCCCGGTCCCCGGCCCGCGAACCGGACGTGCCCCGTGCCTGGCTCACAGCGCGTCGCGGATCTGGTCGAGCGCGCCCGGATCCTCGATCGTCGTCAGGTCACCCGGATCGCGGCCTTCGCACAGTGCCACGATGGCCCGGCGCAGGACCTTGCCCGAGCGCGTCTTGGGCAGGCTGTTGACGAACAGGATGCGCGCCGGGCGGGCCACGGCGCCGTTGCGCTGCTCGATGACGCGCTTGATCTCGGCTTCCAGGCGGTCGCGGGCGCCGGACTCGTCCAGCGCGGCCGGATTGCGCAGCACGGCGAAGGCCATGGCCTCCTGGCCCTTGAGCTGGTCCGCCACCCCCACCACGGCCGATTCCGCCACGGCCGGGTGCGTGTTGACCGATTCCTCGATCTCGCGCGTGCCCAGGCGGTGCCCGGCGACGTTGATCACGTCGTCGGTGCGGCCCAGGATGTACCAGTAGCCATCGTCATCCACCAGCCCCCAGTCGGAGGTCGAATAGCAGAGGCGTCCGGGAAAGGACTGGAAATAGGTGCGCACGAAGCGGTCGTCGTTGCCCCAGATCGTGCTCATCGCCCCCGGCGGCAGCGGCGGTTCGATCGCCACCACGCCCTTCTGGTTCGGGCCGCAGTCCCGGCCGGTGGATTCGTCGATCACCCTCGCGTCGTAGCCGTAGACCGGGAAGGACGGGCTGCCGAAACGGGTCGGGACTTCCTCGACCCCGGGCTGGGCCGACAGGATCGGCCAGCCGGTCTCGGTCTGCCAGTAGTTGTCGATCACCGGCTTGCCCAGGGCCTCGGACAGCCACTGGCCGGTCAGTTCGTCGAGCGGTTCGCCCGCCAGGTAGATGCGGTCCAGGCTGGACAGGTCGTGGCGGCGCAGCAGGGCCGGATCGTGCTTCTTCAGGACGCGGATCGCCGTCGGCGCGGAGAACAGCGTGTTGACGCGGTGGGTTTCCACGATGCGCCAGAGGATGGCGGCGTCGGGGCGCACCGGCGTGCCCTCGTACATGACGGTGGCCTGGCCGTTGAGCAGCGGCCCGTAGACCACATAGGAATGCCCCACCACCCAGCCCACGTCGCTGCTGGAAAAGTACACGTCGCCCGGCTTGCCGCCATAGATGTATTCCATGGACGCGCACAGCGCCACCGCGTAGCCGCCGACGTCGCGCTGGACGCCCTTGGGGTTGCCGGTGGTGCCCGAGGTGTACAGGATGTAGCTGGGCTCGTTGGATTCCAGCCAGACGACCGGCACCTGGGCGTCCAGGTGGCGCGCCCGCAGCGGCGCGTATTCCAGGTCGCGGCCCGCCGTCAGGTCCATGGGCGCCAGGCCCCGGTTCACCAGCACGACGCGTTCCGGCGCGTGGGACGACTGGGCGATCGCCTGGTCCAGCAGCGGCTTGTAGGCGATCGGCCGCCCGCCGCGCGAACCCGCGTCGGTGGACACGATCACCCGGGGCTGGGCGTCGTCGATGCGCTGCGCCAGGTTGTGCGCGGCGAAGCCGCCGAACACGACGGAGTGGATGGCCCCGAGCCGGGCGCAGGCCAGCATGAAGAAGGCCGCCTGGGGGATCATGGGCAGGTAGATCAGCACGCGGTCGCCCTGGACGACCCCGAGTTCCTGCAGGGTGGCGGCGGCGGCGTTGACCTCGCGCGCGAGGTCGGCGCGGGTGTAGACGATTTCCTGGTCGACTTCCGTGGACACCCAGATCAGGGCGGGCTGGTCGCCCTGGGTGTCGAGCCAGCGGTCGACGGCGTTGTAGCACAGGTTGGTCCGCCCGCCGACGAACCAGCGCGCGAACGGCGGCCGGGAATAGTCCAGAACCTGGGTGAAGGGGGTTTCCCAGTGGATGCGCTGGGCTTCGCGCGCCCAGAAGGCATCCCGGTCCTGGATCGACTGGCGATGGAACTCGCGGACTTTCTGCATGGGTTCGTCTCCGGTGCCACCCTGCGGCCCGAGCGGACCGCGGGTGTTTCTATAGGAAGTGGGATGGGTGACATGCTACACCCTGGCCGACCATACAACGCCAGTCTGACACGAGACTGACGAAACGGGTCCCAGCCCCCCGCGCCGGGCGGCCCGCGCCCGCCAGCCGCCCCCATGTCCCGCCGGCGCATCCGCACGGCCACTTTACTGAATCCGATCGATCCACTAAACTCGGGAAGTTGTCCGCGGGGCGGGCAACCCCCCAGATCAACCCGGCGTCCGGCATCCGGCCAGTCTGCGACCCGTGTCGCGCTCGTTCGAGCGCCGCGGCCACGCGTGACGGCCGCGGGCGACGACATCCGCAGCCATCCGCCCATGCCACCGCCTCATTCCGCCTCAGCACAGCCGAATCCACCCCGCCCCCTGGCGGTCCGTTCCCTGAAACTGCTGCTGTGCGCGGGCCTCGTGGCGCTGGCCGGATGCGCGGCCCAGCCCCGCAAGACGGCCGACGCCGGCCTCACTTCCAACCACCTGCTGCGCGACAGCTACCTGCTCAGCACCCAGTCGGATCCGCTGGGCGCCTGGCTCGACAACAAGCGCAGCCTGGCCATCGACTACCCCGAATCGGAAACCTACGGCGCCAGCCAGGCGCCCAAGAGCATGGTGTCCACCGCCATGAAGTTCCTGGGGGTCAAGTACCGCTACGGGGGCGACGCGCCCGGCGAGGGCTTCGACTGCAGCGGCCTGGTCGCCTACGCGGCCGAGAAATCCCTGGGTCTGAAACTGCCCCGCCGGGCAAGCGAACAGGCCCAGCAGGGCATTTCCGTGGACCGCAGCGAACTGCGGCGCGGCGACCTGGTGTTCTTCAACACCCTGGGCCACCGCTTCTCGCACGTCGGCATCTACCTGGGCGACCACAAGTTCGTGCATGCGCCGCGCACCGGCGCCAACGTCCGCGTCGAAAGCATGGACGTGGCCTACTGGCGCAAGCGCTACAACGGCGCCCGGCGCCTCCAGGCGCAGACCGATACCGCCGAACCCGCGACCCTCGAACCCTCGGCAGGCAAGCCGGCGGCCAGGCATGCGACCACCAGGCACGCGGCCGCCAAGCACACGGCCGCCAAGTCCGCCACGGCCAGGCACACCAGCGTCAAACACGCCAGCGGCGCCAAGCGCGTGACCACCAAGCGCTGAGACGGCCGCGCCGAAGCAAAGCCCCGGAGCCTGTTGGGCCTGCCGGGGCTTTGTTCTTTTGCGGGACGATGCGGCCGCCTACGCCTGCAGGGCCAGCCCGCCCTGCGCGCCGCGCCGCTTGCACGACACGCGCGCCGCCGACCGGGCGGCATCGTCTTCCCGCAACGGGCACGCTTTACAGTAACCGCACTGGTCCAGCGCCTGCTGCATGCTGCACACCGACCGCCGGCACGCCAGCACGCGGATGCCGGCGCGCTGGGCCGCCAGGCGGAACGTCTTCATCACGTTGTGGCCCAGGAAATCCGTCAGCAGGATGACCAGGTCCGTTCCGGAAGGCAGCGCGGGCGCCTTCTTCTGGTGCGCGGGATCGCGGCCGCTGATGTGGTGGCGGATGGCGATATTGTGATCGCGCAGCAGGTCCGGGATGTTGCCCAGCCGGTCCGCGCCGACGATCAATGCACTGACTTGGGATTGCGGTTGCGCCATGGATGGACTCCTGAGGTGGGCCGGCCGGACATGACCGGCTTGTAATCATGGTTTTGATAGTTAATGATAATCATTCCTATTAACAAACGCAATTCCGTTTGATGTAACAAAGCTTCGCGGCACCCCCGTATTTACCCTGCCCCCTCGCCGCTTTCCAGGGCGATTCAGCCCGTCGTCAATTTCCGTTCAGAAAGTTGTTACCGGATACGGCGCACAATTTCCACAGAACAATCCTTTCCAACCGGAGACACACCATGCACACCCTGTTGCGCGACGGGCTGCCCTGCGCGGCCCTGGCCCTGGCCCTGAGCCTGGGCAGTCCCGCCAGCCAGGCGGCCGACAACGAGATCGTCCTGGGCGCCTCGGTCCAGCTGACCGGCCCCGTGGCCAACACCGGGCGCTACTACAAGGACGCCTACCAGCTGGCGGTCGACCAGATCAACCGCAAGGGCGGCATCCAGGTCGGCGGCAAGAAATACACGCTGGCGCTGAAGATCTACGACAACCAGTCCGACGTGAACCTGAGCGTGCGCCAGTACACGCAGCTGGTCTCCAAGGACAAGGTGAACTTCCTGCTCGGCCCCTTCGCCAGCAACTTCGCCCTGGCCGACTCCGCCGTCTCGGAAAAATACCAGGTCCCGATGGTCCAGGGCGGCGGCGCCTCGGACCAGATCTTCTCGCGCGGCTTCAAGTACGTCTTCGGCACCCTGGCGCCGGCCAGCAACTATTTCGGCAGCACGATCGCCATGCTGAAGCAGCTCAAGCCGGCCCCCGCCCAGGTCGCCCTGCTCTACGCGGACGACGCCTTCGACGTGTCCGTGGCCAAGGGCACCCGCCCCCTGCTGGAGCAGGCCGGGCTGAAGACGTCGATCGACGAGCGCTACAGCAGCAACGCCAGCGACTTCAACACCCTGCTGTCGCAGATCAAGGCCAAGCAGGCCGACGCCGTGCTGGTCGCGGGACATGAAACCGAGATCCTGAACTTCATCCGCCAGGCCAAGAGCCTGGACGTCTCGCCCAAGCTCTATTCCTTCACCGTGGGCGTGCCCAGCGAGGACTTCCGCAAGGCCCTGGGCGCGGACGCCGAATACGCCTTCGGCATGACCGCCTGGCTGCCCAGCGAAACGCAGAAGGACGAATGGTTCGGCGACGCCGCCCAGTTCGCCAAGGCCTGGGGCGCCCAGTACCGCTACGAGCCCGACTACCACGCCGCCTCGGGCGTGGCCGACGTCGAGGCGATCGTGAAGGCCATCGAGAAGGCCGGCACGCTCGATCCCAAGGCCGTGCGCGACGCCCTGGCCGCCAGCGACTTCCAGAGCCTCTACGGGCACATCGCCTTCGCCGACAACGGCCAGATCAATCTCGACCAGGTCGTCATCCAGGTGCAGAACGGCAAGCCGGCGGCCGTGTTCGACGGCAGCAAGTTCCTGCGCGACGCGAAATACCCGATGCCCGACTGGTCCAAGCGCTGATCCCCCTTCCACGATCCAGGGAGAGCCCGTCTTGGACCTTCTGCTGCAAGTCCTCGTCAACGGCATCCTGCAGGGCGGGCTGTACGCCATCATGGCGCTCGGCCTGGCCCTGGTCTGGGGGGTGCTCAACATCGTCAACCTGGCCCACGGCGCCTTCATCATGCTGGGCGCCTACATTTCCTGGTACAGCTTCACCTGGCTGGGCCTGGACCCCTTCCTGGGACTGCCCATCACGGCGGTCCTGATGTTCGGCGTCGGCTACGCCGTCCAGCGCGGCATCCTGAACCTGGTCGCCCGGGCGCCCATGTTCAACACGCTGCTGATCACCTTCGGCCTGGAGGTCGTCCTGACCTACCTGGCGCAGCTGGTGTTCTCGGCCGACTTCCGCACCATCAACCCGTCCTACTCCGGCCGGAACATCGATATCCTGGGCCTGACCATCCCGATGGTCCGCCTGGCCGCGTCGGGGCTGGCCATCCTGCTGACGCTGGCCATGTGGCGCTTCCTGCTGCACACGCGGCTGGGCCGGGCGATCCGCGCGACCGCCCAGAACCTGTCGGCGGCGCGCCTGCACGGCGTCGAGCCGCGCCACCTGTACGCCGTCACCTTCGGCCTGGGCCTGGCCCTGGCCGGCGCGGCCGGCGGCCTGTACGGCACCGTGTCGCAGATCAACCCCTACATCGGCGCGACCCTGACCGCCAAGTGCTTCGCCATTTCCATCATCGGCGGGCTGGACACGCCCCTGGGCGTGATCGCCGGCGGCCTGGTGCTGGGCCTGATCGAGGCGCTGGCCACCCTGTACATCGGCCCGACCTTCGCCGACGTCGCCAGCTTCGGCGTCCTGGTGCTGGTGCTGATCGTGCGCCCCAGCGGCCTGCTCGGGAGAACCGCATGAAAGCCCTGCGCATCCCCCTGCTGCTCGTCGTCCTGGCCGCGCTCGCGCTGCTGCCGGCCTACGGTTCGGACACCCTCGTCCAGTTCGGCATCAGCACCCTGCTGCTGGCGGTGCTGGCCCAGGGCTGGAACATCATCGGCGGCTACGCGGGCTATTCGTCCTTCGGCAATTCCACGTTCTACGGCCTGGGCGCCTACGGCGTGGGCATCGCCATGGTGCAATGGCAGCTGCCCTTCGCCGTCGGCCTGCTCTTCGGCGTGGCGCTGGCGGTGGTGTTCGCCATCTGCCTGGGCATTCCGGTGCTGCGCCTGAAAGGCCACTATTTCGCCATCGCCACCCTGGCCCTGGCCCAGGTCATGGCCGCCATCGTCTCCAACATCGAACTGGCCGGCCAGAACATCGGCCTGGTGCTGCCGCCGCTGAACAACGATCCGCTGTTCTACGAACTGTCCCTGGGCCTGCTGGTGCTGGCCACCCTGACCGTCTGGTGGCTGACCCGCAGCCGCTTCGGCTTCGGCCTGATCGCGATCCGCGAAAACGAGGAAGGCGCCGTCGTGATGGGCGTGGACACGACCCGCTACAAGGTCCTGGCCTTCGCCCTGGCCGGGGTGTTCAGCGCCCTGGCCGGCGGCATCCAGGCCTACTGGATCACTTTCCTGGACCCGGCCAGCGCCTTCGACATCACGCTCAACGTCAAGATGATCATCATGACGGTGTTCGGCGGCCCCGGCACGATCCTGGGCCCCATCATCGGTTCGTTCATCCTGTCGGCCATCTCCGAGGTCCTGTCCAGCGAAGTCACCAGCATCGCCGGCCTGTTCTTCGGCGTGGTCATCGTGGTCGCCGTCGTGCTGATGCCGCGCGGCCTGGCCGACGTGGCGCGGCGCTTCCGCCGCACGGGCTGGCGCTATTTCATCGAAAACATCCGGATGCATCGGCTATGAGCTCAAGCGCGATCCTCGAGGCACGCGGCCTGACGCGCCGCTTTGCCGGGCTGGTGGCCGTGCACGACGTCAGCTTTTCCCTGGCGCCCGGCGAGATCCTGGGCTTCATCGGCCCCAACGGCGCGGGCAAGACCACGCTGATCAGCCTGCTGAGCGGCACCCTGGACCCCACCGAGGGCGAGGTCTGGTTCGACGGCCGGCGCATCGACCGCATGGCGGCCTTCCGCCGCGCGCGCCTGGGCATCGGCCGCACCTTCCAGATCATGCAGCCCTTTCCCGGCCTGTCGGTGCTGGACAATGTGGCGGTCGGCGCCCTGTTCGGCCGCGGCCAGGGCCAGGCCAGGCTGGATCTGGCGCGCGAAAGCGCACGCGAATGCCTGCGCTTCGTCGGGCTGGGCAAGCACGTCGACCACCGCGCCGAGGATCTGGGCGGCCCGGACCGCAAGCGCCTGGAGCTGGCCAAGGCCCTGGCCATGCAGCCGCGCGTGCTGCTGTGCGACGAAGTCATGGCCGGCCTGAACCTGGTGGAGATCGACGAGGTCATCGACGTCATCCGCAAGGTGCGCGACACCGGCATCAGCGTCATCGTCATCGAGCACGTCATCAAGGCGATCCGCACCCTGTCGGACCGCGTCATGGTGCTGCACCACGGCGAGAAGATCGCCGACGGCGCGCCCGACAGCGTGCTCACGGACAGCCGCGTCGTCGAAGCCTACCTCGGGAAGAAACGCTCATGAACGCCTCCGCATCCCCGCAGGACACGCTGCTGCGGATCCGCGACCTGTCGGCCGGCTACGGCCTGGTGCAGGTCCTGCAATCGATCTCCATGGACGTCCGGCCGGCCGAATTCCTGGCGCTGGTGGGCAGCAACGGCGCGGGCAAGACCACCTTGCTGCGCACGCTCTCGGGCCTGCTGCCGGCGCAGTCGGGCACCATCGAATGGCAGGGCCGGCCCATCGGCGGGCAGACGCCCGACGAGATCTTCCGCCAGGGCATCGTGCAGGTGCCCGAAGGCCGCCAGCTCTTTCCCCGCATGTCGGTCCAGGACAATCTGCTGATGGGCGCCTACCGGCGCGACGACAAGGCCGCGATCCGCGCCGATCTGGATACGGTCTACGGCCTGTTCCCGCGCATGGCGGAACGCCGCCGCCAGCTGGCCGGCAGCATGTCCGGCGGCGAACAGCAGATGTGCGCCATGGCGCGCGCCATGATGGCCCGGCCGCGCCTGCTGCTGGTCGACGAGATGAGCCTGGGGCTGGCGCCCATCGTGGTGGACCAGCTGATGGAGAATCTGGCGGCCATCCGCGACCAGGGGGTCACCATCCTGCTGGTCGAGCAGGACATCCACCTGGCGCTGGCGGCGGCCGACCGGGCCTACGTGCTGGAGACCGGCCGCATCGTGCGCGAGGGGCCGGCCCGCGACCTGATCGAGGATCCGGAACTGAAGCGGGCCTATCTGGGGGTCTAGGGCCTCCCGGGCCCGGACCGAATCGGGATCAGGCGGCATCCCGCACGACGGGGGCCGGCTGTGCGACGGCCTCGGCCACCACGTCGCGCGACAGTTCCGGCGCCAGCATTTCCATCAGCACGTAGACGAAATCGCGTAGGAACACCCCGCGCTTGATCGCCACGCTGGTGGTGTGCCGGCCGAACAGGTGGCCGGCGGGCAGGCCCACCAGGCCCTTGTCGCGGCGCGGATCGAAGGCCATGCCGGCGATGATGCCGATCCCCAGGCCGATGTCGGCGTAGGTCTTGATCACGTCGGCGTCGATGGCTTCCAGCACGATGTCGGGCTCGATCCCCGCCTGCTCGAAGGCCGCGTCGATGGCGCGCCGCCCCGAGAACGCCCGGTCGTAGGTCACGATGGGATACTGGGCCAGGTGCTCCAGCGACAGGTTGCGGGCGGCGCTGGAGGTCAGCCCGGTCAGGGGATGGTCGGGCGGCACCACCAGGGTGTGCTCCCAGGCGTACACCGGCAGGGCCACCAGGCCCGGGGTCTGGGCCAGGGTCTCGGTGGCGATGGCCAGGTCCGCCTGCTCATGCAGGACCAGCCTGGCCAGGTGCTCGGGATTGCCTTCGGCCAGGGACACGTGGACCTTGGGGAAGCGCGCACGGAACGCCGGGATCACGCGCGGCAGCAGGTAGCGCGCCTGCGTGTGGGTGCAGGCGATGACCAGGGAACCCTCGTCGCGCTGGGCGAACTCGTCGCTGACCTTCTTCAGGTTGTCGACTTCGCGCATGATGCGGTCGATGACCGTGGACACGGCCTGGCCCGGCTTGGTCAGGCCCTTGAGCCGCTTGCCGTGGCGCTCGAAGATCCGCACGCCCAGCTCGTCCTCGAACTCGATGATGGCCTTGGACACGCCGGGCTGGGACGTGTACAGCGCGCGGGCGGCCTCGGTCAGGTTGAAGTTGCGCCGGATCGTTTCGCGGACAAATCGGAATTGCTGCAGGTTCATGGCGATGGCCCTATAGGAAGAGCCATTATATGGAATATAGAACCTGGTTAATATGATTTTTTGTTATTTGTTTAGGTCCAGGGGCGGCACCCGCCGCGGCCTGGACCCTTCCCGGCCGGACCGGCCCGCCCGCTCTCCGGCCGGAGAGCGGGCGGCGCCGTCCTACTTCATCGCGATCGTCGTGTTGACTTCGCGCGGATGGGCCTGCCAGCGGGCGGTCACGGTCTTGGTCTGGGTCCAGAAATAGACCGACTGGCGGCCATTGGGCCCCAGGTCGCCCAGCTTCGAGGCCCGCGAGCCCGTGAAGCTGAACCAGGCCACCGGCACCGGGATGGGGATGTTGATCCCCACCTGGCCGACGTCGATGTTGTTCTGGAAGTAGCGGGCATGGCCGCCATCCTGCGTGAAGATCGAGGTGCCGTTGCCGTTGGGATTGGCGTTGATGAATGCCACCGCCTCTTCCAGCGTGTCCACCAGCACCACGGACAGCACCGGTCCGAAGATTTCCTCGCGGTAGATGCTCATGTCGGCCTTCACGCCGCTGAACACCGTCGGGCCGACGAAGTTGCCCTTTTCGTAGCCGGCGACCTTGACGCCGCGGCCGTCGAGTAGCAGTTCGGCGCCCTCGTCCACGCCCTTCTGGATGAAGCCCTCGACGCGCTGCATGGCGGCGGGCGAGATCAGCGGGCCCAGGTCCGCCTGGCGGTCGGTGCCGACGTTGATCTTCAGCTTGCGCGCGCGCTCGACGAAGTCGGGCAGCCATTTCTGCGCCTCGCCCACCAGCACCAGCACGGAAATCGCCATGCAGCGTTCGCCGGCCGCGCCGAAGGCCGCGCCCAGCATCGAGTTCAGGGCGGCCTCGCGGTCGGCGTCGGGCATGATGACGCTGTGGTTCTTGGCGCCCATCATGGCCTGGCAGCGCTTGCCGGCGTTCGAGGAGCGGCGGTAGATCTCGGTGCCGACGCGGGTCGAGCCGATGAAGGACACGGCCTTGATGTCGGGATGGTCGCACAGGGCGTTGGCCACGTCCGGGCCGCCGTGCACCACGTTCAGCACGCCCGGGGGCAGGCCGGCTTCCAGGGCCAGCTGGGCCACCATCAGCGAGGCCGTGGGGTCCTGTTCGGACGGCTTGTAGACGAAGGTGTTGCCGCAGGTCACGGCGATGGGGAACATCCAGCACGGCAGCATCACGGGGAAGTTGAAGGCCGTGATCCCGGCGCAGACGCCCAGGGGCTGGATGACCGAATAGACGTCGATGCCGGTGGCGGCGTTCTCGGCATAGTCGCCCAGCTGCAGGGTGTGGGCCGACGCGGCGTGATCGACGCCCTCGAGGCCGCGCGCGACCTCGCCCTCGGCGTCGGGCAGGGTCTTGCCGTGCTCGCGGGAAATGGCCTCGGCGATCTTCGGGGTGTGTTCCCTCAGCAGCTGGGCGAAGTCCACCATGATCTGCCGGCGCTTGGCCTGGCTGGTGTTGCGCCAGGTCTTGAAGGCCTCCTTGGCATTGGCCACCGCCCGCTCGACCTCGGCCGGCGTGGCGAAAGGCACCCGGGCGACCACTTCCTGGGTCGCCGGATCGATGACGTCGCGCCATTCCTTGGTTTCGGACTGGACGAGTTTCCCGCCGATCAGCAGCGGGACGCGTGGGATGTCGCTCATTCAAACCTCCTGGGTAAATTCGGTGACAACGGAAATCAGTGCTTGACCAGCGGGCAGGTCGAGGCCGACAGGGGCTGGAAGGCGTCCTTGGCCGGAATCGTGGCGACCAGCTTGGACAGGTCCCATTCGCCCTTGGACTCGGCGGGCGTCTTGACCTCGTACAGGTACATGTCGTGGATCACCCGGCCGTCGGGGCGGATGGAGGCATTGTGCATGATCGGGTCCTGGATCGGGATCTCGCGCATCTTCGCCGCCACCTTGTCGCCCTGCGTGGAGCCGGTGGCCGCCACGGCCTTCAGGTAGTGCCGCACGCTGGAATACACCCCGGCCTGCGTCATGGTGGGCTTCTTGCCCTGGTAAGCCTTGGCGAAGCGGGCCGACCAGGCGCGCGAGGCGTCGTCGAAATCCCAGTAGAAGCCGTCCACGTAGCTCAGGCCCTGGGCGTTCTCCAGGCCCAGCGCGCGCAGGTCGGACAGGAACACCAGCAGGGACGCCAGGCGCTGGCCGCCCTTGACGATGCCGAATTCGCGCGCCTGCTTGATCGCGTTGACCGTGTCCTGGCCGCCGTTGGCCAGGGCCACGACCTGGGCGCCGGAGCTCTGCGCCTGCAGCAGGTAGGAAGCGAAGTCCGGCGCGTTCAGCGGATGCGGGACGGAGCCCTTGACCGTGCCGCCCAGGGCCTTGACCATGTCGGACGCGCCCTTTTCCAGGGAATGGCCGAAGGCATAGTCCACCGTGATGAAGAACCAGGACTTGCCGCCCTTGTCGAACATGGCCTTGACGCCGCCGATCGACTGGGAATAGACGTCGAACATCCAGTGGAAGCCCACCGGGGAGCAGTTCTTGTTGGTCAGGTCGGTGGTGGCCGGGCCGGAGAACATCACGACCTTGTCCTTTTCGCGGGCGATGTTCTGCACCGCCAGGGCCACGGCGGAATTGGTCAGGTCGGCGATCGCCGTCACCCCGTCGCGGTCGAACCATTCCCGGGCGCGCGCCGCCCCCACGTCCGCCTTGTTCTGGTTGTCGGCCGACACCAGGTCGATCTTCATGCCCTTGCATTCGGCCTTCAGGCAATCGTCGATGGCCAGCTGGGCCGCCGCCACCGACCCCATGCCGCCCATGGACGCGTAGGTGCCCGACATGTCGGTCAGCACCCCGATCTTGACGGGCGGGGTCGCCGCCTGCGAAACGGACATGGACAGGGCGGTGGCGCACAGGGCGGCCGCCAGGGTCGGCGTGAATTTCCGCATGGTCTTGTCTCCGTTGTCGTTCAGGCCCGCCGTCTGTGCGGCGGGACCGGGGAATCCTTGCTCCCCGACCCAGTTTAGTTGTGTAAAAAACTTATTACCATCAAAATATTTGCACATTGATTGACGATATTTGCACAAGGCAAACCATGGCCGACTGGGACGCGATCCGCTATTTCCTGGAAGTCGCCCGCACGCAGCGGGCCAGCGCCGCCGCCCAGCGCCTGGGGGTGCGGCACAGCACCGTGACGCGGCGCATCCGCGCGCTGGAACAGGACCTGGGCGTGACGCTGTTCGAGAAGTCCCGCGCCAGCGGCTACACCCCGACCGAGGAGGGCCTGCGCTTCTTCGCCCACGCCGAGCAGGTGGAAAGCACCCTGCTGGCGGCCCGCGAATCCCTGTCCGGCGCCGCCCAGATGCCGTCCGGCCACCTGCGGATCGGCTCCACGGAAGGCTTCGGCAGCACGATCCTGACCCCCTTGATGGTGGACTTCCAGCGCCGCCATCCCGCGATGACCCTGGACATCATGCCGGTGCCGCGCTTCATCAGCCTGTCCAAGCGCGAAGCCGACATCGCCATCGCGCTGGAGCGCCCCCAGCGCGGCCCCTACCTGTGCACCAAGCTGGCCGACTACAGCCTGCGGCTGTACGGCGCCCGCGACTACCTGGCCCGCCACGCGCCGATCCGGCGCCAGGCCGACCTGGGCCGGCACACGTTCATCGGCTACGTGGACGAACTGCTGTTCAGCGACCGGCTGCGCTACCTGGACGACCTGGTGCCGCCCTCGCGCGTGGTGTTCCGCAGCACCAGCGTGCTGGCCCAGTACCAGGCGGCCCTGGGCGGCCAGGCGCTGGCGGTCCTGCCCTGCTTCCTGGCGGCCCAGGACGAGCGCCTGGAGCCCGTGCTGGCCGATTCGATCCTGGTCACGCGCAGTTTCTGGATGTACTGCCACGAGGACCTGCGCCGCACGCGCCGCGTGATGGCGCTGTGGGACTATCTGAAGCAGGCCGTGGCGCTGAACCGCGACCTGCTGCACGGCCGCGCCCGGGTGCTGCGTACCCCGCCCGGGGACTGGACGCCGTCCTACGCCCCCCGCCGCCCGGCCCCCGGCCGCGGCGAGCCGTCGGCCGGCGCCTGAAAAGGGCTCAGGCCGCGGCGCGGACCTTGCGCCGCCTGGGCCGGGGCATTCGCACCCGCCGCCACATCAGCCCCAGGCCCAGGGCCAGGAACGCGGCATGCACCAGCCACAGGCCGACGCCGAAGGACAGCGTGCCGTTGGCGATCCAGCCGCGCGACAGGTTGATCAGGTTCATGTACAGCAGCGCCAGCAGGCCGGCGATCAGCAGGTCGCCCGACCGTCCCAGGCGCGGATTCACCGCCCCCAGCGGCAGGGCGATGAGCGCCAGGTTCAGGACCGCCAGCGGCAGCGACAGCCGCCACATCAGCTGGGACAGGGATTCGGGGTCGCCCTGGGCGATCAGGTCCAGGGTCGGGCGCGCCTTGATCTGCTGCAGGGCCTGCTGGCGCCTGGCTTCCAGCGCCCCGGGATCGGTGCGGCTTTCGATGCGCACGCCGTAGTGGTCGAAATCCAGCAGGCGCATTTCGGGCGAGCCCGGCTTCAGGTCGTAGCGATGCCCCGGCCCCAGCACCAGGAAGCGGTCGCCGTTGGCCTCGGTGCGGATGGCGGCGCTTTCGGCCGTGACCACGCTGAGCCAGTCGGGCTCGATGATGCGGGCCACCACCCGGCCCAGCTCGTCGTCCGGACGGACGGGCGATTCGGCGAAGAAGACCCGCCGGCCGTCGTCGGTCTCGATGAACTGGCCGGCCGAGACCTTGGACAGGTCGGAGCGCTGCTCGAAGCGCTGGCGGTATTCGGCGATCTGGCCGTAGGCCCAGGGCGAGGCCGACAGGGTCAGCACCGCCACCACGGCCGCGACCGGCAGGGCGAAGCGCATCACCGGCCGCAGCCACTGGCCCAGCGACAGGCCGCTGGCGAACCAGACGGACATTTCCGATTCCCGGTAGCTGCGGGTGACGGTGGTCAGCACCGCCACGAACAGGGAGACGGACAGGATCACCGGCAGCGCGGTGATGCTGGAAAAGGCCGCCAGGCCCAGCACCACGTTGGCCCCGATGTCGCCGTTGGCGGCATCGCCCAGCAGGCGCACGATCAGCACGCTCAGCCACACCACCAGCAGCGTGGAAAACACGATGCCCGCGTGGCTTGTGATCTCGGAAAAGACGGCGCGCTTGAACAATGACATGGGAAAATGCGGAATAATGGACCGTCTGATCCCCGGAACCCTCTGGACCCAAGGAAAACGAATGGAATTTAGCACAACGACGTCGGCATCCCTGCACACGCTGAAGACCCAGGCCCTGGCCGTGGGCGTGTTCCAGGACGGCGTCCTGAGCCCCGCGGCCGACGCCCTGGACCAGGCGTCCAACGGCGCGATCCGGGCCGTCGTCAAGGCGGAATTCGACGCCGCCCCCGGCGCCATCCTGACGCTGCACGCGCCCGCCGGCATCGCCGCCGAACGGGTCATTTTACTCGGCCTGGGCGCCCAGGACCGCCTCCCGGCGGCCACCCTGGCGCGCGCCCACGAGGCCCTGGCGGCCTATTGCGTGCGCGCCGGACTGGGCCACGCGGCCTCCACCCTGTGCGCCCTGCCCTGCGCGGACGCCGACGTCGCCGATTGCGCCCGCACGGCGGCACGGCTGGTGAGCGCGGCCACCTACCGCTACGACGCCACCTTCAGCAAGTCCAAGCCCGCGGCCAAGCTGCGCGCCTTCGTCCTGCACCTGGGCCGTGGCCAGGCCGCCCGGGCCCGCGCGGGCCTGGACCAGGGCGCGGCCATCGGCGCGGGCATGAACCTGGCCCGCCTGCTGGGCGACCTGCCCCCCAACGTCTGCACCCCCTCCTACCTGGGCAAGACGGCGCGCGGCCTGGCCAAGCAGTTCAAGACCCTGAAGGCCGAGGTCCTGGACCAGAAGAAGATCGAAGCCCTGAAGATGGGTTCCTTCCTGTCGGTGGCGCGCGGCTCGGCCGAACCGCCGGCCTTCATCGTCCTGCGCCACACCCCGGCCGGGGCCGCCGCCCGCAAGGCCGCCCCCATCGTGCTGGTGGGCAAGGGCATCACCTTCGACGCCGGCGGCATCTCCCTCAAGCCCGGCCCCGGCATGGACGAAATGAAATTCGACATGTGCGGCGCCGCCAGCGTGCTGGGCACGATGCGCGCCGTGGCCGAACTGGACCTGCCGCGCGAGATCATCGGCATCGTTCCCAGCTGCGAAAACCTGCCCAGCGGCACCGCCAACAAGCCCGGCGACATCGTCACCAGCATGTCGGGCCGCACCATCGAGATCCTCAACACCGACGCCGAGGGCCGCCTGATCCTGTGCGACGCCCTGACCTACGCGGAACGCTTCAAGCCCGCCGCCGTGATCGACGTCGCCACGCTGACCGGCGCCTGCGTGATCGCCCTGGGCCACGTCAACAGCGGCCTGTTCACCCAGGACGAGACCCTGGCGGCGGACCTGCTCGCCGCCGGCCGCCAGGCGCTGGATCCGGCCTGGCGCCTGCCCCTGGAAGACGCCTACCAGGACCAGCTGAAATCCAATTTCGCCGACATGGCCAACATCGGCGGCCGGCCCGGCGGCTCGATCACCGCGGCCTGCTTCCTGTCGCGCTTCACCGGCAAATACCCCTGGGCGCACCTGGACATCGCCGGCACGGCCTGGCTCGAAGGCAAGCAGAAGGGCGCCACCGGCCGTCCCGTGCCCCTGCTGGTCGGCTACCTGCTGGGCCAATGTGCCCGGTGATCGCGCGGCGGGCCGCGCGATGAGCCGGGTGGATTTCGCCTACGGCGCGGCCCACCGGCTGCGCATGGCCTGCGGCACGGCGGCGCGCCACGTCGGCGCGGGCCGCCGGCTGCTGGTGTACTGCACCGACGAGCGCCGCCTGAGGCGCTTCGACGCCCTGCTCTGGGAATTCGAGCCGGCCAGCTTCATCCCGCACGCCCTGGCCGACGATCCCCTGGCCGACCAGGCCGACGTGGTCCTGGTCGCCGACGCCGCGACCCTGGCCGGCACGCCGCCCCTGGGCTGGCTGCTCAACCTGGACCTGGACTGCCCGCCGGGGGCCGAACGCTTCGAGCGCATCCTGGAAATCGTCTCCGGCCACGAGGCCGACATCCAGGCCGCCCGCAGGCGCTGGGCCCTGTATCAGCAGGCCGGCCACGATGTGCGGGGCCACCGCCTGCCCGCCGACCATCCCGCCGGCGGGAACCATCGCGGCGCCTGAGTGTCCAACGACATGAACCGCCATGCCGCGCCCGACCGGGATGGCGCCGATCGATGCTTCTTGCACATGGACGACATCGTTCAGCTTGTTGTAAGATTGATGTGATTCCGGCCGGTGCGCGCACCGGCCCCACGCACCACAGGAAACCGCCATGTCCGACTTCCGCCACACCCTTCCCGACGCCGGCGCCTATGCCGCCCCGGCCGCCGCCCGCAACCGCGTCCTGCGCAACACCTACTGGCTGCTCGCGCTGTCGCTGATTCCCACGGTCCTGGGGGCCGCCGTCGGCCTGTCCTTCGGCATGAACCAGGTCATGGCCACCAGCCCCGGCATCAGCACGCTGGTGTTCCTGGTGGGCGCCATCGGCCTGATGTTCATGATCGAACGCAACAAGAACTCCTCGCTGGGCGTCGCCCTGCTGCTGGGCTTCACCTTCTTCATGGGCCTGATGCTGTCGCGGCTGCTGGGCCACGTCCTGGGCATGGGCAACGGCGCCCAGCTCATCATGCTGGCCTTCGGCGGCACGGCGGCGGTCTTCGGCGTCATGGCCGCCGTCGCCACCACCACCAAGCGCGACTTCACCCACCTGCAGAAATTCCTGTTCGTGGGCGTGGTGCTGCTGATCGTGGCCTCGCTGGCGAACATGTTCTTCCAGATCCCGGCCCTGATGCTGACGCTGTCGGTGCTGGCCATCGGCATCTTCTCGGCCTTCCTGCTGGTCGACCTGCAGCGCATCGTCCAGGGCGGCGAAACCAACTACGTGTCCGCCACCCTGGCGGTCTACCTGGACCTGTACAACATCTTCGCCAACCTGCTGATGCTGCTGGGCATCTTCGGCGGCGACCGCGACTGACCCCTGACCAGGGCAAAACGATGGCGGACTTCGGTCCGCCATCGTTTTATCCGTAGCCCGTTAAGAATGTCTTTTTGCCGCCGGGCCGCCCCAAGGCCCGCCCCCCGGGGGATGAGCCGGGACGCGGGCCAGTCCCTGCGGACTGGTTCGCGCCTGACGAATCCGAGTGGCATGCAAGCCACGAGGTGGACAGCAAGCAAGCGTCAGCTTGCGCAGCGTGGGGGCAGTTTCTTCATGCCTTCGGCCGCCACCAGCCCCACCGCGATCCAGATCGGGATGTAGGTCAGCCATTGCGCCGGGGCCACGGGTTCGCCCATCAGCAGGAACGCCACCCAGAACAGCAGCACGGGCTCCACGTAGCTCAGCAGCCCGAACAGGGTCAGGGGCAGCATCCGGCTGGCCGCCAGGTACATCGACAGCGACACCGCGCTCAGCAGGCCCAGCAGGGGCACCTGCAGGATCAGGCGCGGATGGGCGGCGAACAGGCGCACGGCTTCGGCCGCCTGGGCCTGCAGGATCAGGACGGCCGCCGGCAGCAGGAAGAACATGTCGAACCACAGGCTGGTCAGCGCATCGACCCGCAGCCGCCGGCGCAGCATGAAGTACGGCGGATAGCCCAGGGCCACCAGCAGCGTGGTCCAGGACACCGTGCCCAGCCGCCACCACTCGTGCCCGACGCCCAGCGCGGCGAACGCCACCGCCCAGGCCTGCCAGGCGCTGAGCCGCTCGCGATAGAACAGCCGCCCGACCAGCACCATCACCAGCGGCAGCAGGAAATAGCCCATGGACACGTTCAGCGCATGGCCGTGCAGCGGCGCCCACACGAACAGCCACAGCTGGATCCCCAGCAGCAGCGAACACACGATCATGGCCGCCAGGAACCGCCCCCGGGAAAAATCCCGGGCGGCCTGGCGCACCGCCCCCCAGCCGCGCGCCCGCTGCACCACCAGCGCCAGCATCGGCAGCCCCATCAGGATCCGCCAGGCGAACACGATGTCGCCGTCGAAGGGCCGCATCAGCGTCGCGTAGTAGTACATCGTCGCGAACAGCGCCGAGGACGCCACCGACAGGAGGATGCCTTTTTTCATCGCCGGGCCGCCCCAAGATGAAAAGCGTCCCCTTGGGGGGCAGCAAGCCCGTAGGGCGCAGCGTGGGGGCCTTTTTTCATGTCGTGTCCGATTGCAAGACTGGAGTTCAGTAGCGCTGCAGGTCCATCAGCACCTGGCGCGTGCGCAGGGGCGCGTCCAGCAGTTCGTCCAGGCGTTCCCGCAGCGCCTGGCGCAGCGACGGCTCGGCGCCCGCCTGCTCGAAGTCCGGCATCGGCGCGTCCAGCCCGTAGCCGGCCTGCTCCAGCAGCAGCCATTCGAAGCGGCGCAGCACGGCGGCATGGGGGCGGCCCCGCGCGTCGGCCAGCACGTCCAGCGCGGCCTCGTAGGCGTCGAACACGCCCGGATGCGGATCCTCGCGCGCCAGCAGGCGCAGGATCAGTTCGTTCATGTACCAGCCCGACATCATGGCCCGGCCGTCCAGCAGCCGCACCGGACCGGATTCTGCGCGCGTCAGCGTGCGGACCTCGGCCGCGCCGGTCCAGGACAGCCACAGCGGCTGGAAGCCGACCAGCACCGGACGCAAGGCGGAATACGGGCGCTTGGCGCCCTTGGCCACCAGCGCGACGCAGCCGTGGTCGCGGGTGAAGGCCTGTACGATCAGGGAAGTCTCACGCCAGGGACTGGCGTGCAGCACGTAGCCTTGCGCATCCAGGATGCGCTGGCCACGTCTACTCATAGCCCAGTTCCCGCAGCGCCGCCTCGCGGTCGGACCAGCCCTTGCGGACCTTGATGTAGACGTCCAGGAAGACCGGCTTTTCGAGCAGCTTGACGATGTCCTGGCGGGCCTCGGTGGCGATGCGCTTCATGTGCTGGCCGCCCGCCCCCAGCAGGATGGGCCGGTGGCCATCGCGTTCGATCACGATGCAGGCCGCGATGCGCGCGCCTTCCGCGTTTTCGTCCCATTGCTCGATGACGACGGTGCAGCCGTAGGGCAGTTCGTCGCCCACCAGGCGGAAGATCTTTTCCCGGATCAGTTCGGCCGCCAGGAAGCGCAGCGGCCGGTCCGTCAGGGTGTCTGCCTCGAACAGGTGCTCGCCCTCGGGCAGGTGACGGGCGATTTCCTGGACCAGGACTTCCAGTTGCACGTCGCGCAGCGCGCTGACCGGCACCACGGCCGCGTAGGGGAATTGTTCCATCAGGCGCGACACGTAGGCGAACAGCGCGTTCTTGTCCTTGATCGCGTCGACCTTGTTGACTGCCAGGATGACCGGACGGTTCTTGGGCAGCAGCGGCACCACGCCGGCGTCGCCCGCCGACCATTTCCCGGCCTCGACCACGTGGACCACGACGTCGACCTCGGCCAGGGCCTGGGTGACCACGCGGTTCATCATGCGGTTCATGGCCCCGCCGTGCCGCGTCTGGAAGCCGGGGGTGTCGACGAAGACGAACTGGTCCTGATCGCGCGTCAGCACGCCGTGGATGCGGTGGCGGGTGGTCTGGGCCTTGCGCGAGACGATGGACAGCTTGGCCCCGACCAGGGCATTGCCCAGGGTGGACTTGCCCACGTTGGGGCGGCCCACGATGGCGACGAAACCGCAACGGCTGGGGCTGGGGCTGGGGCTGGGAACGTTCATTTCTTGTCCTGGTTCTTCGGGTCCCGGGCCTTGTCCTGGGCCACGGCCACGGGCAGGGACAGCTGGGCCGGCTTGCGGCGGCGCGCCGTCCGGCGCGCGGGTCCCAGGGATTCGATGGCGGCGATCGCCTGGCCGGCGGCGGCCTGCTCGGCCGCCCGCCGGCTGCTGCCGGAGGCCTGCGCCCGGATGCCCAGCGGGGCGATTTCGCACACCACGTCGAACATCTGATCGTGCGCCGCCCCACGGGTGGCGACGACCTCGTAGTGCGGCAGGGGATGGCCGCGCCCCTGGACGAGTTCCTGCAGCAGGGTCTTGGGATCCTTGCCGAAGGTGCGCAGGTCGATGTGCGCCAGGATCGGGCGGTACAGGTGTTCGATGACGCGGCTGATTTCCGGATAGCCGCCGTCCAGGTAGACGGCGCCGAAGATCGCTTCCAGCGCGTCGGCCAGGATCGAGGGCCGGCGGAAGCCCCCGCTTTTCAGTTCGCCCTCGCCCAGGCGCAGGTGGGCCGACAGCGACAGGCCCTGGGCGATGTCGGCCAGGGCGGACTGCTTGACCAGGTTCGAGCGCACCCGCGACAGGTCGCCCTCGTCCATTTCGGCGTGCTCGGCGAACAGCAGCGTGGAAACGACGAAATTCAGCACGGAATCCCCCAGGAATTCCAGGCGCTCGTTGTGCGGCATGCCATGGCTGCGGTGGGTCAGGGCCCGCTCCAGCAGGGCCGGATCCCGAAAGCGGTAGTCCAGGGCGGACTGCAGGGATTCCAGGGAGGCCATCACTCGAATCCGCCGATCCGGCTGGGCGAACCGAAGTTCATCCAGATGAAGAAGGCGCGTCCGACGATGTTGCGGTCGGGCACGAAGCCCCAGTAGCGGCTGTCCAAGCTGTTGTCGCGGTTGTCGCCCATCATGAAGTAATGGCCGGCCGGCACCGTGCAGCGCACCCCGTCGGGCAGGTAGGTGCAGGCCTGGAAGTCCGGAAAGCGCGTGATCGGCATCAGGTCCTGCGGCGCCTGGGTGTTCAGCAGGATGCGGTGCGACACGTCGCCCAGCTGTTCACGGTACTGCCCCACGTAGACCGCGCGGTCGGGTTCGTAGTAGTCGCCGTCGCGGCTGCGCTGCACCGGCGTGCCGTTGATCGACAGGACCTTGCCGCGGTATTCGATCACGTCGCCCGGCACCCCGACCACCCGCTTGATGTAGTCCACCGAGGGATCGACCGGATAGCGGAACACGACCACGTCGCCGCGCTGGGGCGAACCCAGGTCGAGGACCTTGCGGTCGACCACCGGCAGGCGCAGGCCGTATTCGTACTTGTTCACCAGGATCAGGTCGCCGTTTTCCAGGGTCGGCAGCATGGAGCCCGACGGGATCCGGAAGGGCTCGACCACGAAGGACCGCAGCACGAACACGAACAGGATCACCGGGAAGAAGCTGACGCAGTATTCCACCCACCAGGACGGGCGATTGGCCTGTTCATAGGCCTGGTCGCATTCGACCCGCAGGGCGTCCGGGTCGAGCCCGGCGGCGTTGTTGCGGCAGGCCTGGGCGGCGGCCTCGGCGCGGGCGCGGCGCCGGCCGCGCAGCACCCCGACGTCCAGCAGCCAGACCAGGCCCGTCACGACCAGCGCGACGAACAGCAACAGGGCGAAATCCCAACTCATGCGGTGTGTCCTTGATTACTTGTCTTCGACCTGCAGGACGGCCAGGAAGGCTTCCTGCGGGATTTCCACGTTGCCGACCTGCTTCATGCGCTTCTTGCCGGCCTTCTGCTTTTCGAGGAGCTTCTTTTTGCGCGTGATGTCGCCGCCGTAGCATTTGGCCAGCACGTTCTTGCGCAGGGCCTTGACGTTTTCCCGGGCGACGACTTCCGCCCCGATGGCGGCCTGGATGGCGATGTCGAACATCTGGCGCGGGATCAGGCCGCGCATGCGCGTGACCACGTCCCGGCCCCGGGGCCGGGCGTTGGCGCGGTGCACGATCATGGACAGGGCGTCGACCCGGTCGCCGTTGATCAGCAGGTCCACGCGCACCACGTCGGCCACGCGGTATTCCTTGAACTCGTAGTCCATGGACGCGTAGCCGCGCGACACGGACTTCAGGCGGTCGAAGAAGTCCAGCACGATTTCCGCCAGTGGGATCTCGTAGCGCAGGTGCACCTGGCGGCCGTGGTAGCTCATGTCCAGCTGCACGCCGCGCTTGGCCGTGCACAGCGACATGACCGGCCCCACGTATTCCTGCGGCATGAACAGCGTCACCGTCATGATGGGTTCGCGGATTTCCTGGATGTGGCCGACCTCGGGCATGCGCGAGGGGCTGTCCACCATCAGCAGCGTGCCGTTGCGGTCCAGGACCTCATAGACCACCGACGGCGCGGTGGTGATGATGTCCATGTCGAATTCGCGTTCCAGCCGCTCCTGGACGATGTCCATGTGCAGCAGGCCGAGGAACCCGCAGCGGAAGCCGAAGCCCAGCGCCTGGGAGACCTCCGGCTCGAACATCAGCGAGGAATCGTTGAGCTTGAGCTTTTCCAGGGAGTCGCGCAGCTGGTCGTATTCGCTGGATTCGACCGGATAGACCCCGGCGAACACCTGCGGCTTGACTTCCTTGAAGCCCGGCAGGGGCGCGGCGGCGGGCTTGCCGGCCAGCGTCAGGGTGTCGCCGACCTTGGCGTGCTCCAGTTCCTTGATGCCGGCGATGATGAAGCCGACCTCGCCGGCCGACAGGTGGTCGCGCGACTGGGACTTGGGCGTGAAGACGCCCACCTGTTCGCACAGGTGGGTGGCGCCGGTGGCCATCAGCAGGATCTTGTCCTTGGGCCGCAGGGTGCCGTTGACCACGCGCACCAGCATCACCACGCCGACGTAGTTGTCGAACCAGGAATCGATGATCAGGGCCTGCAGCGGCGCGGCGGGATCGCCCTGGGGGGGCGGCACCCGCGCCACGACGGCTTCGAGGATTTCGTCGATGCCCAGGCCGGTCTTGGCGCTGGCCTGGATGGCGTCGGTGGCGTCGATGCCGATCACGTCCTCGATCTCGGCGGCGGCGGCGTCCGGGTCGGCCGAGGGCAGGTCCATCTTGTTCAGGACCGGCACGACCTCGACGCCCAGTTCGATCGCGGTGTAGCAGTTGGCCACGGTCTGGGCCTCGACCCCCTGGGTGGAGTCCACCACCAGCAGCGCGCCCTCGCAGGCCGACAGCGAGCGGCTGACCTCATAGGAGAAGTCGACGTGGCCCGGGGTGTCGATCAGGTTCAGGGCGTAGACCTGGCCGTCGGCCGCCGTATAGCGCAGCGCCGCCGTCTGGGCCTTGATGGTGATGCCGCGCTCGCGCTCGATGTCCATCGAATCCAGGACCTGGGCTTCCATTTCGCGGTCCTGCAGGCCCCCGCAGCGCTGGATCAGGCGGTCGGCCAGGGTCGATTTGCCATGATCGATGTGCGCAATGATGGAAAAGTTACGGATGTGGTCCATGGGAAGCCAGAAAGAAAAAATGGAAAAGGGAACGCCGCGGGGCGTCCCCTTCTCGTTCAGGCCGTATTTTAGCTTTTTCCCGGGAATACGGGCTGTTGCGTCATTGCGGCTTGATGATCACCCACTGGGACTGCTGGTCGCGGCTGACCAGCAGCACGGCCGGGCGGGACTTGTCCAGGCCCTTGACGACCTGGGCGTACTGCTTCGGGCTGGAGACGTCGGTGTCGTTGATCCGCAGGATCACGTCGCCCGGCTCGATCCCGGCTTCCGCCGCCGCGCCCTCGGCCTGGTCGACCACCACGCCCTGGTCGCCGGCGTCGGCCGGCAGGGCCTTGACCTTCAGGCCCAGGCGGTCCGTTCCCTCATTGGCGGACGGCGCCTCGTCGTTCCGGGACGCGGCCTTGTCGTCGAGTTCGGCGACCGTGGTCTTGAGCTCCAGCGACTTGCCCTTGCGCCAGACCTGGATCGTGGCGTTCGTGCCCGGACGGGTCGCGCCCACCAGGCGCGGCAGGTCGGTCATGTGCTTGATCGCCTGGCCGTTGAAGGCCGTGATCACGTCGCCCGGATGCACGCCCGCCTTGGCGGCCGGGCCGTCGGCCTCGACGCTGCTGACCAGGGCGCCCTGCCCCTTGTCCAGCCCCAGGGCCTTGGCGACCTCGTCCTGGACCTCGGTGATCTGCACGCCGATGCGGCCGCGCGTGACCTTGCCGTGGGCCTTGAGCTGCTCGACCACGCGCATGACCTCGTCGATGGGGATGGCCAGGGAAATGCCCATGAAGCCGCCGCTGCGCGAGATGATCTGGGAATTGATGCCGACCACCTGGCCCTGCAGATTGATCAGCGGGCCGCCGGAATTGCCGGGGTTGACGGCCACGTCGGTCTGGATGAACGGCAGGTAGTCGCCCGTGTCGCGGTTGATCGCGCTGACGATGCCGGCCGTGACGGTCGAATCCAGCCCGAAGGGCGAGCCGATCGCCAGCACCCACTGGCCCTTGCGCAGCTTGTCCGAGTCGCCGATGGGGATCGGCTTCAGGCCGGAGGCGTCGATCTTGATCAGGGCGATGTCGGTGCGCGCGTCGGTGCCGATGACCTTGGCCTTGTATTCCTTGCCGCTGGTCATGGTGACGAAGATGCCGTTGGAATTATCCACGACGTGGTTGTTCGTCAGGATGTAGCCGTCGGCGGAGATCACGAAGCCCGAACCGATGCCGCGCGGCACCGTGCGTTCCCCCTGGGACTGGGCGGGCGGCTGCTTGGGCCGGGCGCGCGGGCCCTGCGGGTTCTGCTGGCCGAAGCCGGGCGGCATGAAGTCGGGACCGAAGAACCAGCGGAACAGTTCGGAGGGATCGCCGTCGCCCGGCCCCATGGGCGAGCGGCGCACCGGCACGGCCTCGGTGGTGCGGATATTGACCACCGAGCCCTCGGTGGCCTCGACCACCTGGGTGAAGTCGGGCAGCGCCGCGCTGGGGGCGGCCACCGCCTGCGCCCGGGCGGCGCCGATGGGCAGCGCGGTCGCCAGCGCCAGGCTGACGGCGGCGCCCGCCGCCGCGCGCGCCACGGCGGTATACGGCAGATGAAAAGCCATGGAGTTCTCCTTGGAGGATATTGGGATCAGTGGGCGGCCTGGGGCAGGTATTGCACGGCATGCGCCAGGTCATGCACGGTCTGCGCGGGCACCTCGCCGACCGCGGTCAGCCAGTAGGAGGCCAGCCGCATGCGGTAGATGCTCATCGCGCCCTGTCGCAGGCCGCCCTGTCTGATACTTTGATCGCGTTTCGGATCAAAGGTTTCAATGAAGATCGAAATCGCCGCCAATCCGTCGGACAGCACCAGCTGATCGACCGTGTGGCCGGGCCCCATCTGGCGCGTCAGTTCGGCGATGGGCTTGAATCCGGCGGGCGGCGCGAACCGCCAGCCCTGCGCGGCCAGGTTGGCCGGCTGGCTGGATTCGGTCCGCAACTGCCAGTCGCGCGTGTTCCAGCGCGAGGCCAGCGCCCCGGGGGGGACTTCGGTGCCGACATGGACGCGGCTGAAGGCCACCTGGTCCACCAGGCGGCCCTGGGCGTCCAGGGTCTGGGTCTTGAGCAGCAGGTGGTTCTTCAGGTCGGTGCAGATCCGGTAACTGTAGCGCAGGGCGTCGCGCGCCCGCAGCTCGGACACGGCGCATTCGCGCCCGGCCACGCGGTAGGTGCGGTCCAGGGACTTCCAGTCGTAGTGCCGGGCGATGTCCGCGCCCTCGCCCAGCAGCAGCGCCGGGAAATGGTCGCTGTGCGCGGGCCGCATGACGATGAGCCGGTGCTCCGGCAGCAGGCACTGTTCCATGCCGTTCTGCCGCAGGCATTCCTGGGGGGTGCCGTCCAGGACTTCCTGGCGTTCCCGTTCGCCGGTGCCGTCGACCTGGTGCACCAGGTGCGTGGCCTGCAGCATGCGGCCCTGCTGGTAGACGGTGACGCCGGCGTAGTCCAGCGTGCGGGCGGCGGCCTGGACCTGGCGCAGGAAGGCCAGCGGATCGGCCTCGGCCGCGCCGGCGGCGGCCGCCCACGACAGGGCCAGGCCCAGGCACAGCCCCGCCCGGCGTCCGGCCCGCGCCCAGGCCGGCATCAGCGCGCCCCCATCCCGTCGTAGGAAACCTGGCGGACCGCCCCCGCGCCCGCCATCGACTGGTGCGCGGCCATGTAGTCGGCCAGCCCCGGATCGGCGGCGTCGGGCTCCTCGGCCTGGGCCATGACCGGCGCGGCGGCCGGCGGCGCGTCCGGGGCGAGGAAGAACGGACGGGCCATCCAGACCACGGACGCCACGGCCGCGGCGACCGCCAGCCCCGACAGGCCGTTGCGCACCAGGTGGCGCCGGACCAGCGGTGACGGCGCGACGATCGCGGGTTCGGCATCCAGGGCGGCCGACACGCGCGCGTAGAAGCGATCGGACGGGCGGATCGCCAGGTCCGGGCTGCGCATGACGTCGCCGATCAGGTGATAGGTGTCCCAGAGCTGCCGCCCGTAGGGCGTGTCGAGTTCTTCGGAACGGATGTCGGCCTCGCCGTCCACCCAGGAGGACACCGAGGCTTCCCAGGCGCGTTCTGTCACGGCGGAATCGGATTTGGCGTTCATGACGGCTCCTTACCAGCGGTGTTCCGAATCGCGTTCCATGACCGGCCGCAGGCGGGCCGCGATGGCCTCGCGGGCGCGGTAGATGCGCGAACGGACGGTCCCGATGGGACATTGCATGGTGCTGGCGATCTCTTCATAACTCATCCCTTCGATTTCCCGCAGCACGATCGCGGCGCGCAAATCGTCCGGCAGTTCGTCGATGGCCTCGTTGACGGCCTGGGCGACCTGCCGGCTGGCCATCAGCGATTCGGGGGTACTGTGATCACTTAGGCCATCGATCTGGTCAAAAGTTTCACCGTCCTCGTTTTCCAGGGGCGTCACGGTGGCGGGCCGGCGGAAGCTGGCCGCCTGCCAGTTGCGGGCGGTGTTCAGGGCGATGCGGTAGAGCCAGGTGTAGAAGGCGCTCTCGCCCCGGAACTGGGGCAGGGCGCGATAGGCCTTGATGAAGGCCTCCTGGGCGACGTCCTCGATCTCGGCCGGGTCGTGGATCATGCGCGACAGCAGCCGCATGATCTTGCGCTGGTACTTGATCACCAGCAGATCGAAGGCATGGCGTTCGCCGCGCCTGACGCGCTCGACCAGCGCGAGATCGACCTCGCGCTCACTCATGCCATGCCCTCGCGGCGCCACGCGCGGTCAGAGGCGCCCCACCAGCATCGAGCCGTTGGTGCCGCCAAAACCGAAGGAATTGGACAGCGCCACGTCGATCTTCAGGTCGCGCGCCTGGTTGGCGCAATAGTCCAGGTCGCATTCGGGATCCTGGTTGAACAGATTGATGGTCGGGGGCGAGATCTGGTGATGCACCGCCAGGGTCGTGAAGACCGCCTCGATGCCGCCCGCCGCGCCCAGCAGGTGCCCGGTCATGGACTTGGTGGAGTTCACCACCAGCTTGTACGCATGGTCGCCGAACGCGAGCTTGAGCGCCGCCGTCTCGTTCTTGTCGCCCAGGGGCGTGGATGTGCCGTGGGCGTTGACGTAGCTGATCTGGTCCGGATTCACGCCGCTGTTGCGCAGCGCGTGCAGGATGCCCCGGCGCGGACCGTCCTGGTCCGGGCTGGTGATGTGGTGCGCGTCGGAACTCATGCCGAAGCCCAGGAATTCGCCGTAGATGCGGGCGCCGCGGCGGCGGGCGTGTTCGTATTCCTCCAGGACCAGCACGCCGGCGCCCTCGCCCAGGACGAAGCCGTCGCGGTCGCGGTCCCAGGGCCGCGAGGCGGTCTCGGGATCGTCGTTGCGGGTGGACAGCGCGCGCATGGCGGCGAAGCCGCCCATGCCCAGGGGCGACACGGAGCTTTCCGCCCCGCCCGCCACCATGATGTCGGCATCGCCGTATTCGATCAGGCGCGCGGCGTCGCCGATGCAGTGCAGGCCGGTCGTGCAGGCCGAGACCACGGCGTAGCTGGGGCCCTTCAGGCCCAGCATGATGGACAGCTGGCCCGAGATCAGGTTGATCAGCGAGGCCGGCACGAAGAACGGCGAAATGCGCCGGGCGCCGCGCTGCAGGTATTCGATCTGGGTTTCCTCGATGCGAGGCAGGCCGCCGATGCCGGAGCCGATGATGGTGCCGACGCGGTCGGCGTCCTCGGCGGAGATGTCCAGTCCCGAGTCGCGCCAGGCCTGGATGCCGGCCGCCACGCCGTAATGGATGAAGGAATCCATCTGCTTGGCTTCCTTGGCGCCCATGTAGTCGGTCACGTCGAAGCCCTTGACCTCGCCCGCGATCTGGCTGTTGAGCACCGAGGCGTCGAAACGCGTCACCCGGCCGATGCCCGAACGCCCGTGGATGAGGTTGTCCCAGGCGGTCTGGACATCGTTGCCCACGGGCGACACGATGCCCAATCCGGTTATGACGACACGTCGTTTCACTGACTCGGCTCCTGAAGCTAAAAATAAAATGAAAAAGGGCGGCCCGGGGCGGGCCAGATGGGACGGACTGTTTCAGCCCGCCGATGGCGCCCGCCGCGAACCGCCCCGGCAGCCTGTCCGGCTCGGTGCGACAGGCCGTCGAGCCCTGGCGCGGCAAGCCGCAGCAGGGTGGTGAGGATTACTGCTTGCTGTGCGAGGTGATGTAGTCGACCGCCTGCTGGACCGTCGTGATCTTCTCGGCTTCCTCGTCGGGGATTTCGGTTTCGAATTCGTCTTCGAGGGCCATCACGAGCTCGACCATATCGAGCGAATCGGCACCGAGGTCGTCAAGGAAGGAAGATTCGTTCTTGATCTCGGCTTCGTTGACGCCGAGTTGCTCAGCGACGATCTTCTTGACGCGCTGTTCGATGCTTTCCATGCATATCTCCAGTAAGGAAAAATCCCGCGAATTATAGCCAAATGAGACCAACGGGGCTGCGGGTTTGTGTCAAAAAAAACAGTCCCGGCCGTCGGACGGCTTCCGTGACGGAAGCGCGGTCACGCCCGGGCCTGCCTGCTGAGGTTGAACGGATTTTACCTTAGACGGGCCGGCTCCGTTCCCGATGCCTACATGTACATACCACCATTGACGTGCAGCGTCGTCCCTGTTACGTAGCCGGCCTGGGGGCTGGCCAGGTAGGCGACCGCGTGGGCGATTTCCGCCGCCGAGCCCAGCCGGCCCAGGGGAATCTGCCCCAGGATGGCGGCGGTCTGGCTTTCGTTCAGGGCGCGGGTCATGTCGGTGTCGATGAAGCCCGGGGCCACGCAGTTGACCGTGATGCCGCGGCTGCCCAGCTCGATCGCCAGGGCGCGCGACAGGCCGGCCACGCCGGCCTTGGCGGCGGCGTAGTTGGCCTGGCCCGCGTTGCCGCTGTAGCCCACCACGGAGGTGATGTTGATGATGCGGCCCCAGCGGGCCTTCATCATGGTCTTGGCCACGCCGCGCGACAGGCGGAACACGGACGACAGGTTGGTGTTCAGCACGGCGGCCCAGTCCTCGTCCTTCATGCGCAGGATGAGGCCGTCGCGGGTGATCCCGGCGTTGTTGACCAGGATGTGCGGCCCGCCCTGGCCGGCCAGTTCGGCCAGCAGGGCGTCGCAGGCCGCCGCGTCGTTGACTTCGAGCACCGCGCCGCGGCCGCCTTGCGGCGCCAGGGCTTCGGTGATGGCCTGGGCGCCGGTCTCGGACGTCGCCGTCCCCACGACCGTGGCGCCCGCGGCCGCCAGTTCCAGGGCGATGGCGCGGCCGATGCCGCGCGATGCGCCCGTCACGAGGGCGATCTTGCCCGCCAGTACAGGTTCCGACATGTCAGCCTCCCAGAGCTTCCAGCGTCGCTTGCAGGGACGCCGGATCGGTGATGTTGAACGTGTTGATTTCGCGGTCGATGCGCTTGACCAGGCCCGACAGGACCTTGCCCGGCCCGCATTCGACGATGTGGGTGACGCCGTCGCGCTTCATGGCCTGGACGGTCTCCACCCAGCGGACCGGATGCCAGGCCTGGCGCACCAGCGCGTCGCGGATGGCGGCCGGGTCGGCCGGGCTGGCCACGTCGACGTTGTTGATCAGGGGCATGGCCGGGGACGCCAGGGCCACGCCGTCCAGCGCGCGGGCGAGCACGGCGGCGGCCGGCTCCAGCAGGCGCGAATGGAAGGGCGCCGACACCGGCAGGGACACGGCGCGCTTGGCGCCGGCCTCGCGCGCCCGTTCACAGGCGCGCTCGACCGCGGCCGTGTGGCCGGCGATCACGACCTGGGCCGGGGCGTTGTAGTTGACGGCCTCGACGACCTGACCTTCGGCGGCCTGGGCGCAGGCCTGGCGCACGGCCTCGTCGTCCAGCCCCAGGATGGCGGCCATGCCGCCCTCGCCCACCGGCACGGCGGACTGCATGGCCTCGGCCCGCACGCGCACGGTGCGCACCGCGTCGGCCAGGTCCAGCGCATCGGCCGCCACCAGGGCGGAATATTCGCCCAGGCTGTGGCCGGCCACCAGGGCGGGCGCCGCGCCGCCCGCCTGCCGCCAGGCGCGGTACATCGCGACGGAGCACAGCAGCATGGCGGGCTGGGTGTGGGCGGTCAGGTTCAGGGTTTCGGCGGGACCCCGGGCGATCAGGCCGGAGAGGTCCTCGCCCAGCGCCTCGTCGCCGGCCCGCAGCGTGGCCTGGACGCCGGCGTCTTCGGCCCAGGCGTCCATCATGCCGACGGTCTGCGACCCCTGGCCCGGAAATACGAATGCGATCTTCATGATGATGTCTTCAGATTTTCACGAGGACGGAGCCCCAGGTGAAGCCGCCGCCCACGCCCTGCAACAGCACCGTCTGGCCGGCGCGGATGCGGCCGTCGCGCCAGGCGACGTCCAGCGCCAGCGGCACGCTGGCCGCCGAGGTGTTGGCGTGGCGGTCCAGGGTGACGATGAGCTTGTCCTCGGGCAGGCCGAGCTTGCGGCCGATGAAATTCAGGATGCGGATGTTGGCCTGGTGCGGCACCATCCAGTCGAGTTCGGACACGTCGATGCCGGCCTCGTCGCAGACTTCGTGCGCGGAGCGCGTCAGGGAATTGACGGCCAGCTTGAACACGGCCTGGCCGTCCATGCGCAGGAAGGGGTCGCCCGTGACCTGCCCGCCCGCGACGTTGCCCGCGGCGCACAGGATGTGCTGCTGGCGCCCGTCGGCGTTCAGCCGGGCGGCCAGGATGCCGGGTTCGTCGGCGGCGCTGAGGACCACGGCCCCGGCCCCGTCGCCGAACAGCACGCAGGTGCGGCGGTCGTTCCAGTCGAGGATGCCCGAGAAGACCTCGGCGCCGATCACCAGGGCGTGGCGCGCCCGGCCGGCCCGCACGAAGGCGTCCGCGGTGGCCAGCGCGTAGACGAAGCCGCTGCACACGGCCTGGACGTCGAAGGCGGCGGCGCCGCCCACGCCCAGGTTGGCCTGCACCAGGCAGGCGGTGCTGGGGAAGATGAAGTCCGGCGTGGAGGTGGCGACGATGATCAGGTCGAGCTGGTCGGCCGTCAGGCCGGCGCTGTCCAGGGCCGCGCACGCGGCCGCCGTGGCCAGCGTGCTGGTCTTGGTGCCCGGCTCGGCGATGTGGCGCTGGCGGATGCCGGTGCGTTCCGTGATCCAGGCATCGGAGGTCTCGATGCCGCGCGTGGCCAGATCGGCGGCCAGATCATCGTTGCTGACGACGCGTGGGGGCAGATAGCCGCCCGTTCCTGTGATCCTGGCGTAAGGCATATCGATTCCGGAAAGAGAAGGACTAGGGCCTGTTGACACTAATCAAGGGGATCGCGTTGGGCCTGAGCGCTGTCGAGCGCAAGGCGTCCACCGCAGCAAGACTCGATGTCTTGCGAGGATGGACAACGCAGCGGGCGGCGGCGCTCAGGCCCAACCCTGCGGGAAGGCATGAAAAATCCGCCTGCCCTGCGTTGCCCGTCTTGCGCGTATGGACATACGCGCTGCGCCAGGCGCCTTGTTCAACCAAATTTTTCATGTCTTCGCGACCCCTTGATTAGTGTCAACAGGCCCTAGGCCGTCGGGGCCGGCGGCCGGCTGCGCAGGGCGTCGAGACGCTGGATGGTGCCCTCGAGGAGGCCGTTGAGCACGGCCTCGCGGGCCCGCTGCAATGCCTGGCCGTAGGCGTAGGCGTCGGCGGAACCGTGGCTCTTGATGACGATGCCGCGCAGGCCCAGGAGGGCGGCCCCATTGTAGCGGCGATTGTCCACGCGGGCGCGGAAGCGCTGCAGGACGGGCGTGGCCACCAAGCCCGCCGCCATGGTGAAGGCGTTGCGGCGGAATTCCTCGCGCATCATGGCGCCGATCATGCGCGCCAGGCCCTCGACGGACTTCAGGACCACGTTGCCGACGAAGCCGTCGCAGACGACCACGTCCACCGTGCCCTTGAAGATGTCGTCGCCCTCGACGTTGCCGTAGAAGTTCAGGCCGCTGCCGCGCAGCAGGTCGGCCGCCTGCTTGACGACCTCGTTGCCCTTGATGAGTTCTTCGCCGATGTTCAGCAGGCCGACGGACGGCTGCGCGCGGTGGTCCACGGCGGACACCAGCGCGGCCCCCATGAGGCCGAACTGCAGCAGATGGTCCGCCGTGCAGTCCACGTTGGCGCCCAGATCCAGCACCGTGGTGGAACCGCCCTGCTGGTTGGGCAGCGCGGTGGCGATGGCCGGGCGGTCGATGCCGTCCAGCGTCTTCAGCACGTAGCGGGAGATCGCCATCCAAGCACCGGTGTTGCCGGCCGACACGGCGGCGTCGGCGCGGCCGTCCTTCACGGCCTGGGCCGCCACCCGCATCGAGGAGTCTTTCTTGCGGCGCAGGGCGATTTCCACCGAGTCGTGCATGGTGACGACCTCGGAGGCGTGCAGGATCTCGAACTGGCCGGCGGACGCCGCGTTCTGCTGCAGGGCCTGGCGGATCAGGGCCTCGTCGCCGACCAGCAGGCACCGGGTATCCGGATGCGCCTGGGCGAACGCCATCGCCGCCGGCACGGTGACCGGCAGGCCATGGTCACCGCCCATGCAATCGATGGCGATGGTCGGGTTGGAATGGGACATCGGCGCGTGGAAGAACCGGGGCGCGGATGGCTTATTCGTCGTTCTTGGTCTTCAGGACCTTGCGGCCGCGATAGATGCCGTTCGGGCTGATGTGGTGGCGCAGGTGCAGTTCGCCGGTGGTCGGCTCGATGGCCGTGGCGGGCGCCGTGAGGAAATCGTGCGAACGATGCATGCCGCGCTTGGACGGGCTCTTTTTGTTTTGCTGGACAGCCATGATGACTCCTGTGATCGGGGCCGCTCATTTTAAGGTAAGCACGAGCCCGTGTGTTGAAACGAAAATTCAGTCCTTCCCGAGGTCCTTCAGCGCCGCGAACGGCGAAGGCCGCCGGGGCGGCTCCGGCGCATCCCCGTCCCCCGGACACGCATCGTGGCGGGGGGCGTAGGGCAGCGCCAGGATCAGCTCGTCCTCGACCAGGCCCAAGACATCCAGGCGCTGATCGGCCACGAGGTATTCGATCTCGGGGCCCTGGCCTTCGGCCTCGAGCGCGTCCATGGCATCCAGCTGCGCCTGGGTTTCCACCAGACCCAGCGTGCTGGACACCCGCAGCGTCAGGCCGAAGGTTTCCAGGCAGCGCTGGCAGACGACCCGCACCGGCCCCCGGGCCTCGACATCCAGCCAAGCCTGTCCGGACGGCGCATCGAACCGGCCGCGCACCCGCCAGTGGATTTCGCCATCCTGGGGTTCGGGCAGATCCTGGCACAGGCGCGTCAATTGCGCGGTAACGATCCTGCCATCCAGGGCGCCTCCGGCTCGCGCGAACCCGGTCGCATCGATGACCATGAGATTTGTTGCTCGGGAAAACTCTAGATGATACCTGATCGCAGGCCACGAGGTCAATGCGCCTGTGGCTTCCGTGCACGGTAAACTGACGGGCGCTCACCAGGATCCCCCCATGCCGCTCATACTGGCCTCCAGCTCGCCCTACCGCCGCGCCCTGCTGCGGCGGCTGAACCTGCCCTTTTCCGTCGAGTCCCCGGACATCGACGAACGCCCGCGCCCGGACGAGGCGCCGCTCGACCTGTCCCTGCGCCTGGCGCGGGAAAAGGCCGCCGTGATCGCCGCGCGCCACCCCGGCGCCCTGGTGATCGGATCGGACCAGGTCGCCGTGTTCGAGGGCGAGCCCATCGGCAAGCCGGGCTCCTTCGAGGCCGCCCGCGCCCAGCTGCGCCGCTTCGGCGGCCGCGACGTCCTGTTCCACACCGCCCTGTGCGTCACCGACGGGCAACGGCACCTGCTGGAGCAGGTGCCGACCGAATGCCGCTTCCTGGCCCTGGACGACGCCCGGATCGAACACTATCTGCGCGTCGAACAGCCCTTCGACACGGCCGGCAGCGCCAAGGCCGAGCAACTGGGCGTCGCGCTGATGGAACGGATGCGCAGCGACGACCCCACCGCCCTGATCGGCCTGCCCCTGATCGCCCTGTGCCGCATGCTGCGCGCCTTCGGCCTGGAACCCCTGGCGCCCCATCCCGAGATCGAACCATGACCACCCTGCACCTGATCCCCGTCGGCCTGGGCCAGGCGGACCCGGACCGCTGGCTGCCCCTGGCCGCCCGCGAAATCGCCGCCACGCTGCGCTGCTTCATCGCCGAAAACGCGAAAACGGCGCGCGCCTTCCTGAAGCAGATCGAAACCGCCGTCCCGCTGCAGGAAATCACCATCCACACCCTGAAGCCGGACACGCAGGCGGGGGAAATCCGCGCCTGGCTGGCCGCCGTGCCCGCCGGCCAGGACATCGGCCTGGTGTCCGAGGCGGGCTGTCCGGCCGTCGCGGACCCCGGCGCCCTGGTCGTGGCCCAGGCGCATGCCGCCGGCATCCGGGTCGTGCCCTGGACGGGGCCTTCATCCATCATGCTGGGCCTGATGGCCAGCGGCCTGCAGGGCCAGCGATTCGCCTTCCACGGCTACGCGCCGGTCAAGGCGCACGAGCGCGACGCCCAGTTGCGCGCCTGGGAATCGGCGTCGCACAAGCAGCAACAGACCCAGATCCTGATCGAAACCCCCTACCGCAACGCCACACTGTTCGAGGCGCTGCTGCGCACCCTGCGCGACACGACGCAGCTGTGCGTCGCCAGTTCGCTGACCTGCGACGACGAGGCCATCGCCACGCGCACCATCGCCCAGTGGCGCAAGGCCGGACCGCCGGACTTCGAGCGCAAGCCGACGCTGTTCCTGTACCTGGCGGAGTAAAGGGCCCCCACGCTGCACAGCCTTTGGCTGCTTGCTATCCACCGCGCGGCTTGCAAGCCGCTTGGATTCGCCAGGCATCGGTCAGTCCGCAGGGACTGACCGATGACCGGGCTCATCCCCCCGAGGGGGCGCGTTTTGCCTTGGGGCGGCCCGGCGGCAAAACCGGCCGATTACCGCGCCGCGCGCCGGCCGCGCCACCACCCCGGCAGGCGCGCGGCCAGCAGCAGCGCCAGGACCAGGGCGTACAGGCGCGGTTCCAGGAGATCGTGCTTGCCCGCCCGCATCCAGTCGAAATGCAGGACCGACAGGACGGCGGCCGGATAGACCAGCGCATGCAGGCGCTTCCAGCCGCGCCCCAGGCGCCGCATCCAGCCGTGGGTGGAAGTCGCCGCCAGCGGCGCCAGGCACAGGACGGCCAGCGCGCCCACGCCGATGAAATCGCGCCGCCAGAGATCCGTCCACATCGAGGCCGGCACCCAGCCCCGGTCCCAGAGCGCCCAGGCCAGGACGTGCAGCACGGTATAGAAGAAGGCGTACAGGCCCAGCTTGCGCCGGTGGCGCAGCAGGCCGGACCAGCCCAGCCGGCGCGCCGGCGTCACGGCCAGGGTGGCCCACAGCAGCGCCAGCGCCCAGAGGCCGGAGGAACGGATCAGGAATTCCTGCGGATTGACACCCAGCCCCCCGGCCGCGCCCAGTGCGACCCAGCGCAGCAGGGGGAACAGGCCGCAGGCATGGACGCAGGCGCCCAGGATCCAGCCGCCGCCCGGGCGCGGGCGGCGCGCGGCAGCGGCGGCGACCACGGGACGCGCGCCCATCAGAAATTGCGCGCCAGGTCCATGCCCGCGTACAGCCCGGCCACCGCATCGGCATAGCCGTTGAAGGGCCGGGTGGGCAGGCGCGGCGCGAACCACCCCGTGCCGATGCGGTGCTCGGTCTCCTGGCTCCAGCGGGGATGCGGCACCGCCGGATTCACGTTGGCGTAGAAGCCGTATTCCCGGGGCGCGGCGCGCATCCAGCTGGTGACCGGCGGTTCCGCCTGCAGGCGGATGCCGACCAGCGACTTGGCCGACTTGAAGCCGTATTTCCACGGCACGACCACCCGCAGGGGCGCGCCGTTCTGCGGCGGCAGGGCGCGGCCGTAGACGCCGAAGGTCAGCAGCGCCAGCGGGTGCATGGCCTCGTCCAGGCGCAGGCCTTCGACATAGGGCCAGTCCAGGACGCCGGCCGCCACGCCCGGCATGGCGTCGGGCTGCAGCGCGGTCGTGAACACCACGTAGCGGGCGTCCGCCGTCGGCTCGGCCTGCCGCAGCAGATGGGACAGGGCATAGCCGGTCCAGGGCACCACCATGGACCAGGCCTCGACGCAGCGCAGCCGGTAGACGCGCTCTTCCAGGGGCGCCAGGCGCCGCAGCGCGTCCAGGTCCAGGGTCAGGGGCTTGCGCACGGCGCCGTCGATCCGCACCGTCCAGGGGTCCAGCCGCATCCGCCCCGCGTATTCGGCCGGATCGCCCTTGCCGGTGCCGAACTCGTAGAAATTGTTGTAGGTGGTGATGTCCCGCCAGGCGTTGGGCGGCTCGTCGGTCGACCAGCGGGCGTCGCGCGGGGCTTTCAGCGGGGGCCCTTCGGGCCCGTCGGCGGCCGCCGCCCGGGCCAGGCCGCCCGCGCCCAGCGCCAGCGAGCCCAGCGCCGCCTGCCGCAGCCAGCGCCGCCGGGACCGCCAGACGGGTTCGGGCGTGATTTCGGAGGGCCGGATGCCGATTTCCCAGGGTGCGCGCATGATGATCCACCGGTCGGAAGACAGTTCAGTTTAGGCCTCAATCGTACAGAAAGGTTCCCCGCCCGGCAGCGGATTGCCTTCCAGTCTGAACGCCCCGTTTCGGATGCATGGGCTTGCCAGGCAAGGCCAGGCGCCGAAAATCAGCCCGCGCGCGCCCGGATCCAGGCCTGCATGTCGGACACCGTGGCCGCCAGCGCCGTCGGCCGGGCCGATTCCAGCAGGGACGGCGCGTGCGCGCCGTAGGCGACCGCCAGGCTGTCCACCCCGGCCGCCCGCGCCATCAGCACGTCGTGGGTGGTGTCGCCCACCATCAGCACCGAATCCGGCTCCAGGCCCAGTTCGGCCAGCAGCTGCAGCAGCATGTCCGGATCGGGCTTGCCGCGCGCCTCGTCGGCCGTGCGCGTGGCGCGGAACAGGTCGCGCAGGCCCAGCCGCTCGATCGACTCGTCCAGGCCGCGCCGGCTCTTGCCCGTGGCCACGCCCAGCACCGCGCCGCCCGCGCTCAGCTCGCGCAGCAGCCCCGCCTGCCCTTCGAACAGGCGCATCTCATGCTGCAACGCCATGAAATGCGCGCGGTAGCGCTCGACGAAGGCGTCCACGCGGTCGGCGCCCAGGTCCGGCACCAGGCGGTACAGGGCCGCCTGCAGCGACAGCCCGATCACCCAGCCGGCCTCTTCGCGGGACGGCTCGCGCAGCCCCAGGTCCCGGCAGGCGCCCAACAGCGCCCCGACGATGTGGTGCGTGGAATCCAGCAGGGTGCCGTCCCAGTCGAAGATCACGGCGCGATACTGTTTCGCCAACGGGGTCGGGGACGTCATGGACGGGCGTGCTCCAGGTGGTCCAGCAGCGCCCGGCAGGCGGGCGGCAGCGGGGATTCGAAGACCAGGGGTTCGCCGGACACCGGATGGGGGATCTCCAGCCGGTGCGCATGCAGGAACATGCGCCGGAAGCCCTGGGCGGCCAGGGCGGCGCGCACGGCGTCCGGCCCGTATTTCTCGTCCCCCGCGATCGGATGCCCCTGGGACGCCAGGTGCACCCGGATCTGGTGGGTGCGCCCGGTGCGCAGCTCGGCCCCCACCAGGGAATAGCGGCCGGCGTAGCGGCGCCGCAGGGTGACGATGGTATGGGCGGGTTTGCCCAGGGGGTCGACGCGCACCCGGCGTTCGCCGTCCGGCGTCAGGTATTTCAGCAGGGGCAGGCGGATGTGCTGGCGGTCGTTGACCCAGTCGCCCACGACCAGCGCCAGATAGTGCTTGCGCCCCCGGCTCTCGCGCATCATGTCGTGCAGGGCCACCAGGGCCTTGCGGCTGCGCGCCACCATCAGCACGCCCGACGTTTCCCGGTCCAGGCGATGCGCCAGTTCCAGCAGGCGATCATCGGGGCGCGCCGCGCGCAACTGCTCGATCACGCCGAAGGACACCCCGCTGCCGCCGTGCACGGCCACTCCGGCGGGCTTGTCGATCACCAGCAGGTGGGCGTCTTCGTACAGCACGGGAAAGGCCGCCGGCGGCACCGGCGGCGCGGCGCCGGGCGCGGGCAGGCGCAACGGCGGCACGCGCACCGTGTCGCCGCAAGCCAGGCGGGTTTCCGCCCGGCAGCGGCCCTTGTTGACCCGGACCTGGCCGTCGCGGATGGCCTTGTAGACGTGGCTCTTGGGCACGCCCTTGCAGATCCGCAACAGGAAATTGTCCAGCCGCTGCCCCTCGTGCTCGGCCCCCACGACCACCTGGCGGACGGCCGGCGGCGGTGCGGGGGGATCAACTATTTTGCGCATAGGGAAAAGCGGCATATAATCGCAACAGCCCATAGAGGCTGGAAACCGCCTGGCGTAGAGACGCTATGGATGCATCTCCGTCGGGCAGCAGGGACCCCATTGTACTGCCTCACTTCCAGCCTCCAGGTCCTTGGTCGCCGGCTCCGTCCCGGTTCCTTCCCCCCGCGCGCTGTCGCCGGGCGCTGGAATCGACGTCAGGCCGCGTGCGACGCCGCAGATTCTGCTCGCTCTTCCGCACCGGACGCGGCCCAAAGCCCGCGTTCGCCGTTCCCAGCAATCATTTCGTCAATCACGCATCGTGCCCTTGACCGTCCTGCTGACAGAACCCCGCGCCCACCGGCGCACCGTGCCCCCTCCCCAGGAGACCGGCGCGGCCTGACCTCGTCAGCGCACCGATCCCCTCGCAGACTGCCGCATCGCACACCGAGTGACCCGTGGCCGTGCGCCGAATCCGGCGCGCCCTGACTACGGAGAAACCCACTCATGAAACGCATGCTGTTCAATGCGACGCACCAAGAAGAATTACGCGTCGCGATTGTCGATGGCCAGAAGCTGATCGATCTGGACATCGAGACCGCCGGGCGCGAACAGCGCAAAGGCAACATCTACAAGGGCGTCATCACCCGGATCGAACCGGGCCTGGAAGCCTGCTTCGTCAACTACGGGGAAGACCGCCACGGCTTCCTGCCCTTCAAGGAAGTCGCCCGCACCTACTTCAAGGAAGGCGTGGACGTGCGCAGCGCCCGCATCCAGGACGCCCTGTCCGAAGGCCAGGAACTCATCATCCAGGTCGAAAAGGAAGAGCGCGGCAACAAGGGCGCGGCCCTGACCACCTTCATCTCCCTGGCCGGCCGCTACCTGGTCCTGATGCCCAACAATCCGCGCGGCGGCGGCGTGTCGCGCCGCGTCGAAGGCGAGGACCGCCAGGAACTGCGCGAGACCATGGACCAGCTGGAAATCCCGGCCGGCATGAGCATGATCGCCCGCACCGCCGGCATCGGCCGCGGCGTCGAGGAACTGCAATGGGACCTGAACTACCTGCTGCAGCTCTGGACCGCCATCGACGCCGCCGCCCGCGAGAACAAGGCGCCGATCCTGATCTACCTGGAATCCAGCCTGGTCATCCGCGCCATCCGCGACTATTTCTCGCCGGAGATCGGTGAAATCCTGATCGACACGGACGACATCCACGACCAGGCGACCGCCTTCATGAGCGTGGTCATGCCCGACAACGTCAACCGCGTGAAGCGCTACCGCGACGACGTGCCCCTGTTCTCCCGCTTCCAGATCGAACACCAGATCGAGACCGCCTACTCGCGCACGGTCACGCTGCCCTCGGGCGGCGCCATCGTGATCGACCACACCGAGGCCCTGGTGGCGGTGGACGTCAACTCCGCGCGCTCGACGCGCGGCGCCGACATCGAGGAAACCGCCCTGCGCACCAACCAGGAGGCCGCCGACGAAGTCGCCCGCCAGCTGCGCCTGCGCGACCTGGGCGGCCTGATCGTGATCGACTTCATCGACATGGAGGACAGCAAGAACCAGCGCGCCGTCGAACAGCGCCTGCGCGACGCCCTGCATTTCGACCGCGCCCGCGTCCAGATGGGCAAGATCTCCCGCTTCGGCCTGATGGAACTGTCCCGCCAGCGCCTGCGTCCCGCCCTGAACGAAGGCTCGCACGTTACCTGCCCGCGCTGCACCGGCACCGGCGTGATCCGCGACGCCGAATCCAGCGCCCTGCACGTGCTGCGCCTGCTCCAGGAAGAAGCCATGAAGGAAGGCACGGCCGCCCTGCACGCCCAGGTGCCGGTCGACGTCGCCACCTTCCTGCTCAATGAAAAGCGCCGCGACATCGGCCAGATCGAGTCCCGCCTGAAGGTCAATCTGGTCCTGATCCCGAACAAGTCCCTGGAAACCCCGCACCACCACATCGAGCGCCTGCGCCACGACGATCCGCGCCTGGACGAGAACAAGACCAGCTTCGAACTCGCCCAGGAACCCGAGGACAAGCTCGTCTGGCAGCCGAACAAGGCCCAGGAAGCCAAGTCCCGGCCCGAGGCCCTGGTCAAGGGCATCCAGCCCGCCCAGCCGGCCCCGGCCCACGTGGAACGCGCCCCCCGCGCGGCCGAAGCCTCCGCCGCCCCCGTGGCGGTTCCGGCCCCGCAAGGCGGCCTGCTCAAGCGCCTGTTCGGCTGGATCACGGGCCCGGCGGCCGAAACCCCCGCCCCCGCCGCCGAACCGGCGTCGCCCGCCCCGTCCCGTGAATCCGGCGACGGCCGCCGGCGCGGCGCCTCCGGCCGCAACGGCGGTCGCCGGGGCGAACGCCGCTCGGACGCCCCCCGGGGCGAACGCGCCGGCCGGCCCGATCGCGCCGAGCGTGGTGAACGCGCCGAACGTGGCGAACGTCCGGAACGTACCGAGCGCGCCGAACGGCCGGAAGGCCGCCCGTCCTCGCGCCGCGAACGCCCGGCCGCCGACGGCTCGCCGTCGGTCCAGACCGACACCGCCGCCGTCGCCGACGTCCAGAACGACGCCGCCGAGCCGCGCCGCGGCCGCAACCGCCGTGGCCGTGGCCGCACCCGTCCGGAAGAATCCGCCATCCAGGCGGGCGAGGCGATCGATCTCCAGTCCGACGAAGTGACCGCCGACCAGGTCGACGCGGCCACCGCCGCCCCGGCCCGAAACGACGCGAACCCCTACGGCCTGCCCGACGCGCCGCAAAGCCCGTTCACCGAAGCGCGGGACGACGACGCGCCTGTCGCCGGCCCGGCCGTGGACGCCGAGGCCGACACCGACCTGGACAGCCCGGATCCGGAACGCAAGCGCCGCCGCCGTCGCGGCCGCCGCGGCCGCCGCAGCGGCGATGCCGCCGACACGGTCTCCACCGAGGACACCTCGGCCGACGACGACACGCCGGCCATCGAAACGCACGAAACGCCGCGCTTCGACCCCGAGGTCCTGGGGACCGAAACGCCGGTCGAGGCCGAAGCGCCCGCCACCCGGCCCGAGGCCGCCACGTCGGGCGACGAGCCGGCCGCACCGGCCCAGGCCGAAGCCGAGCCCCAGGCCGAAGCGCCCCGCGCCGAAGCTCCCGTGGAAACGGCGCCCGTCGCGCCGGCCCCGGTCCAGGCCGAACCCGCTCCGGCGGCCGAACCCGTCGCGGACACCGAGGCCGAGGCCGACGCGCCCGCCCCGGTCGCGGCCCGGGTGACGCCCGCCGCCATCCCGGCGGCCCCGGCGGTGGAACCCGCCCCCGTCGCCGAAGCGCCCGCCCCCGTGGCCGCTCCGTCGGCGCCGGCCTCCCGGCCGATCGCCCTGCCCTCGGACGAATCCCTGCAAGCCGCCGGCATGCAGATGATCGAGACCCGGTCCAGCGCGCCCTACGTGCCGCCCGCGCCGCCCAAGCCCCTGGGCCGCGCCCGCAAGCCGGTCGCGGTGGTGCAGGACGAACCGCTGCAGCAGGTGGAAACCTCGGACTGAGGCCCCTTCCGTGAAAATGCCCGAAACCCCGGTTTCGGGCATTTTTTTCGACGCGATCGGCCAGTCCATGAGAAACGACCGGGAACCCAGTCTCTTTCACGCCCCCGCCGCGCAGGGCGGGCGCGCGGCATGAGCGCGCTCCCGGACACGCGCCTGCGGCTGGTGATGTGCCTCGTCACCGGCGCCATGTTCATGGAAGTGCTGGACGGCAACATCATCGCCACGGCCCTGCCGGACATGGGCCGTTCGTTCGGCATCGACGCGGTGCGGCTGAACATCGCCATCAGCGCCTACCTGCTGGCGCTGGGCGCCTTCATCCCGGTCAGCGGCTGGATGACCGACCGCTACGGTCCGCGCCGCGTGTTCGCCTGCGCCATCGCCGGCTTCACCCTGACCTCGCTGGCCTGCGGACTGGTCGAGCACCTGCACGCCTTCGTCGGCCTGCGTGTGCTGCAGGGCGCCAGCGGCGCGCTGATGGTCCCGGTGGGCCGGCTGCTGGTGCTGCGCCACACGCCGCCGCGGCGGCGCATGGCGGCGATGTCCAGCCTGGTCTGGCCCGCGCTGGTCGCCCCGGTGATCGCGCCGCCGCTGGGCGGCTTCATCGCCAGCCACCTGGACTGGCACTGGATCTTCTTCCTCAACGTGCCCCTGGGCATCCTGGGCCTCGTCCTGGCGCTCTGGCTGATCCCGCCGATGGAACCGGCGCCGCGCCAGCCCTTCGACTGGACCGGCTTCATGCTGTGCGGCCTGGGCATCTTCGCGCTGCTCGGCGCGCTGGAATGGCTGGCCGCCTCGGCTGATGCCGCCGGCCTCGCCCTGTTCGCCTGCGGCATCGTCCTGGTCGCCGCAGCGCTGCGGCATCTGCGCCGCTCGGCGGCGCCGATGCTGAACCTGGCGCCCATGCGCGTGGGCACCTTCCGCGTCGTCATGCTGGGCGGCTCGATCACCCGGATGGCCATCGGCGGTCTGCCGTTCCTGCTGCCGCTGATGTTCCAGATCGGCTTCGGCATGGACGCCTTCAGGGCGGGCCTGCTGTTGCTGGTGGTGTTCGCCGGCAACCTGGGGATGAAGGCGGTCACCACGCCCATCCTGCGCCGTTTCGGCTATCGCCAGGTGATGCTCTGGAACGGGCTGCTGGCGGCCGCCAGCCTGGCCGCCTGCGCGCTGCTGACCCCGGCCATGCCGCTGGCCGCGCTGCTGCCCATCCTGTTCATCCACGGCATGGCCCGGTCGATGCAGTTCACCTGCCTGGGCACGCTGGCCTTCGCCGACGTGCCCGAGGCGCGCATGGCCGACGCCAACGGACTGTTCAATGTCGTCTCGCAGCTGAGCATGGCGGCGGGCATCACCCTGGGCGCCATGGCGATCCGGCTGGGCGAGGTGCTGGCCGGCGCGCTGGACATCGCCGGACCGGCGTTTCCCTACCGGACCGCCTTCATGATCGCCGCCGCGATCGCCCTGATCGGGCTGCTCGACACGGCGCGGCTGCCCAGGGACGCCGGCGACCACTTCGTGGCGCGGACCCGGTAGGGCCGCGCCGGGGCCGGGATCAGGCCGCCTTCACGACCTCGATCGGCTGGCGGGTGAACAGCGCCAGCAGGTGGGCCAGTTCGGACTGCATCTCGCGGCGGTCGACCACGCGGTCGATGGCGCCCTTTTCCAGCAGGAATTCGGCGCGCTGGAAGCCTTCCGGCAGCTTTTCGCGCACGGTCTGCTCGATCACGCGCGGGCCGGCGAAGCCGATCAGCGCGTTGGGTTCGGCCAGCACCACGTCGCCCATGAAGGCGAAGGAGGCCGACACCCCCCCCATCGTCGGGTCGGTCAGGACGCTGATGAACGGCAGGCCGGCTTCGGACAGCTGGTGCAGCATGGCGGTGGTCTTGGCCATCTGCATCAGCGAGAACAGGGATTCCTGCATGCGCGCGCCGCCCGAGGACGACACGCAGACGAAGGGCAGCCGCCGGTCGATGGATTCCTGGACGCCGCGGGCGAAGCGTTCGCCCACCACCGAGCCCATCGAGCCCCCCATGAAGGCGAACTCGAAGCACGCCAGCACCGTCGGCACGGACAGCACCGTGCCGCTCATCACCACCATCGCCTCGGTCTCGCCGGTCTGCTTGACGGCCTCGGCCACGCGTTCCGGATACTTGCGCGAATCCTTGAACTTCAGCGGATCCATGGGGCGTGTCTGGGCGCCGATTTCCACGCGGCCGTCCGGATCCAGCAGCGCGTCGATGCGCGCCCGGGCGCCGATGCGCATGTGATGGCTGCACTTGGGGCAGACGTTCAGGGTCGCCTGCAGGTCTTCCTTGTACAGGACCGATTCGCAGGACGGGCATTTGACCCACAGGCCCTCGGGCACGCGCTTGGAGGCCGAATCGCCGCTGCGGTTGATGCGCGGGGGGAGGATCTTTTCAAACCAGCTCATGGTCAACCTTCTTTTCTGATGGGTTCGATGGCCTGGCGCACCTGGGCCAGCCACTGGGCCGCCGCGCCGATGGCGGCCTGGGGGCCGTCGCGCAGGGACGCTTCCTCGATGATCTGTATGAGTTTGCTGCCGATCACCACGGCGTCGGCGTGCCGCGCCACGCGCGCGGCGCTGTCGGCGTCGCGGATGCCGAAGCCCACGCCCACGGGGATGCTCACGTGGCGGCGGATGACCGCCAGATGATGCGCCACGTCGTCGGTGTCCAGGTGGCCGGCGCCGGTCACGCCCTTGAGCGAGACGTAATAGACGTAGCCCCGGGCCAGGCGGGCGACGTCGCGGATGCGCGATTCGACCGACGTCGGCGCCAGCAGGTAGATGGGGTCGAGGCCCGCCTGCCCCAGCAGGGCGGCGAACCCGGCGGATTCCTCGGGCGTGTAGTCCACGGTCAGCACGCCGTCCACGCCCGCCTCGGCGGCACGGCGCGCGAAGGCTTCCTGGCCCATGCATTCGACGGGGTTGGCGTAGCCCATCAGGACGACCGGCGTGTCGGCGTCCTGGCGGCGGAATTCGGCGACGATGTCCAGCACGGCGCCCAGGCTGACGCCCGCGGCGATGGCGCGTTCGCCGGCCTGCTGGATCACCGGGCCGTCGGCCATGGGATCGGAGAACGGCACGCCCAGTTCGATCACGTCGGCGCCGGCCGCCGCCAGGGCGTGCATCAGCGCGGGGGTGGACGCGACCAGGGGGTCGCCCGCCGTCACGTACGGAATCAGGGCCGCCCGCCCCCCCAGGGAGGCAAAGCGGGCCGCCAGGCGGGCATTCGAAGAAGTCATGGTCATTCCTGGGCCTCAGAGCGTGATGCCGCTGTATTCGGCCACGGTGTGCATGTCCTTGTCGCCCCGGCCGGACAGGTTGACCAGGATGATCCGGTCGCGCGGCAGGGTCGGGGCGAGCTTCACCGCCTGGGCGATGGCGTGCGAGGATTCCAGGGCGGGCATGATGCCTTCGATGCGGCAGCAGTCGTGGAAGGCGGCCAGGGCTTCCTGGTCGGTGATGCCGACGTACTGCGCGCGCCCGCTGTCGTGCAGCCAGGCGTGTTCCGGCCCGACGCCGGGGTAGTCCAGGCCGGCGGACACGGAGTGGGTCTCGGTGATCTGGCCGTGCGCGTCCTGCAGCAGGTAGGTGCGGTTGCCGTGCAGCACCCCGACCACGCCGCGGTTCAGCGACGCCGCGTGGCGGCCCGTGTCCAGGCCCTCGCCGGCGGCCTCGACGCCGATCAGCCGGACGGATTCGTCCTCGATGTAGGGATGGAAGATGCCGATGGCGTTGGAACCGCCGCCCACAGAGGCGATCACGTAGTCCGGCTGGCGGCCCGCGTCGCGCGGCATCTGTTCGCGGCATTCCCGGCCGATGATGGTCTGGAAGTCGCGCACCATCCGGGGATAGGGGTCGGGGCCGGCCACGGTGCCGATGATGTAGAAGGTGTCTTCCACGTTGGTGACCCAGTCGCGCATGGCCTCGTTCAGGGCGTCCTTCAGGGTGCGCGAACCGGATTCGACGGGCACCACCCGGGCGCCCAGCAGCTTCATGCGGTAGACGTTGGACGCCTGGCGGCGGACGTCTTCGCTGCCCATGTAGACCACGCATTCCATGCCGTAGCGCGCCGCCACGGTGGCCGTGGCCACGCCATGCTGGCCCGCCCCGGTCTCGGCGATCACGCGCGGCTTGCCCATGCGCCGGGCGAGCAGGGCCTGGCCGATGCAGTTGTTGACCTTGTGGGCGCCGGTGTGGTTCAGGTCTTCGCGCTTGAACCAGATCTGCGCGCCGCCCAGTTGCTCGGACCAGCGCCGGGCATGGTAGACCGGGCTGGGCCGGCCGACGAAGTGTTCCAGTTCGTAGGCGAATTCGCGCTGGAATTCGGGGTCGTCGCGATAGCGCGCATACGCCTCGCGCAGCGCGTCCAGGGCGTGCACGAGCGTTTCGGCGACGAACGAACCGCCGAACTTCCCGAAATGCCCCTGGGCATCCGGCAGGTGATAGGGTTTCAAGTGCAGCCTCGCATCACAAGGGCGCCGCCGGATGCTGCCGGCGGGCGCACGGACCAAACGGGCATTTTAGCAGCCTGGGATTGAGCGGCCCGAGCGTCACTGCCGCCCCGCCTGGACCCCGGGCAGTTCGTTGACGGCGGCCAGGGCCTGGCGGATCTGCTCGCCGTCGCGGACCTCGACGGTGAACACCATGTGCGCCAGCGAACGGCGGCTGTGGGTCGTGACGCGCACCACCCGCAGCCGCAGGCGCGCGAAGACCTCGGACAGATCGCGCAGCAGGTTGGGCCGGTCCTGGGCGTGAATGCCCAGGTCCACGGGATACACGGCCTGGTCGGTCTGGCCCCAGGCGACCTCGATGCAGCGTTCCGGGTGGCGCTGCGCCAGGGCCGCCCAGGACGGGCAGTCGCGGCGGTGGATGGACACCCCCCGGCCGCGCGTGACGAAGCCTTCGATGGCGTCGGGCGGCACGGGCCGGCAGCAGCGCGCCAGTTGCGTCATCAGGGAATCGACCCCCACCACCAGCACCCCGCTCTTGCCCGTGCGGGCGACGCTGCCGGCGTCGCTGGCGTAGACGCGGGCCTCGTCGGGCTGCTCGCGGGCCGGCTCGGGCTCGCGCAGGACATGGTCGATCTGCCGCAGGCTGAATTCTTCCTTGGCGGCCGCGACGTACAGGTCGTCGGCGCGGGCGAAGCCCAGCTGCTGGGCCAGGTGTTCCTGGTTGACGGCGGTGCGCCCCAGGCGCTGCAGTTCCTTTTCGACCAGGGCCTGGCCCTGGGCGATGCGCTGCTGCAGTTCGACCGCGTTGAACCAGGCCCGGACCTTGGCCCGGGCGCGCGGGCTGGCCAGGTAGCCCAGCTGGGGATTGAGCCAGTCGCGCGAGGGCCCGCCGGACTTGGCGGCGGTGATTTCCACCGTCTGGCCCGTGCGCAGGGGCGTGGACAGGGGCACGATCTGGCCGTCGACCCGGGCGCCCCGGCAGCGGTGGCCCAGGTCGGTATGCAGCAGGTAGGCGAAGTCCACCGGCGTGGAGCCGGCGGGCAGTTCCAGCACGCGCGCCTGCGGCGTCATCACGTAGATGCGCGCGTCCGGCGGCGTCGCCCCGGGCTCGGGCGCCGCCCCGCCCTCGTCCTTCCAGGACAGCAGCTGGCGCATCCAGGCGATCTTCCGGTCGTATTCCCCGGCGGCCGACACCTGGCCGCCCCGGGCGCCGGCTTCCTTGTAGCGCCAATGGGCCGCCATCCCGTATTCGGCGAAATGATGCATGTCGCGGGTGCGGATCTGGACCTCGAAGGCCCGGCCCCCGGCGTCGGCCACCACGGTGTGCAGGGAACGGTAGCCGTTGGGCTTGGGGCGGGCGATGTAGTCGTCGAATTCCTCGGGCACCGGCGTCCACAGCGCATGCACCAGGGCCAGCGCGGCGTAGCAGGCCCGCTCGTCCTCGACGATCACCCGCAGGGCGCGCAGGTCGAACAGCTGGCGGAATTCCAGGTGCTTGATGCGCATCTTGTTCCAGATGCTGTAGATGTGCTTGGGCCGGCCGCTGAGTTCGGCCCGGATGCCGGCCTCGGCCAGCGCCGCGCGCAGGCGCGCCATCACGTCCTCGATGAAGGTCTCGCGCTCGGCGCGCTTTTCCTCGAGCTGGCGGGCGATGGCCTTGTAGGTGTCGGGCTGCAGGAAGCGGAAGGACAGGTCCTCCATTTCCCATTTCAGCTGCCAGATCCCCAGGCGATTGGCCAGCGGCGTGTACAGCGCCATGGTTTCCCGGGCGAATTCCGGCGGGCAGGGCGTGCGGCTGGCCGCGTGCCAGCGCAGCGACTGCAGGCGGGAAGCCAGCCGCATCAGCACGATGCGCAGGTCCGCCGCCATGGCCAGCAGCATCTTGCGCTGCATTTCCTTCTGGTCGGCGCCGGACACGTCGCCGGCCCGGCCCGCGACGGCGCCCAGGCGCAACAGGGCGCGCACGCCCTGGACCAGGGTGGTGATCTCGGTCCCGAAGGCCTTGCGCAGCGGGTCGGCGCGCGCCAGTTCGCCCGCCGGCACCGGCTGCACGGCCAGCAGGGCCGCCGCGCGGGTGGCCGCGTCCGAATCCAGGTCCCGCAGGATCAGGACCACGGCGGCGGCGTGCGCGTCCAGGGCCTCGCCCGTGCTGGCCCGCGCGCCGCGCAGGGGCTCTCGGACCCAGTCGGCCGCCTGGCGCAGGATCGCCGCGTCGGCGTCGTCCAGCCCGCCGCGGGCGGCCTGGAACCAATCGGGGTCGAAAGGATCTGGGGAAACGGACTGCGGGGGGTTGCTCATGACGCCGGACCAGGGAAAACGGGGCCTCGTTCGGGCCTTCGGACTTGGAGCCTCTATACTACTTGAGAGAGTCCGGCCCCGCAGGAACGACCCCCATGACGACCCAACTGCTGATCATCTGGCATTCCCGCACCGGCGCCGCCCTGCAGATGGCCCGGGCGGCGGCCGCCGGCGCGCAGGCCGTGGCCGACGAGCTCGGGGCGGGCGGCCGCTTCGACCTGCAGGTCCGCCCCGCCGACACCGTGCGGACCGAGAACCTGCTCGCCGCCGACGGCTACCTGTTCGCCGCGCCGGAAAACCTGGCGTCGCTCAGCGGCGCCATGAAGGAATGCCTGGACCGCACCTACTACCAGGTGCTGGACCGGATCAACGGCCGGCCCTACGGCGCCGTCATCACCGCCGGTTCCGACGGCGAGGGCGCCCGCCGGCAGCTGGAGCGCATCTGCACCGGCTGGCGCCTGAAGGCCGTCGCCCCGGCCCTGATCGTGCCCATGCGGGCCCAGACGCCCGAGGCCATCCTGGCGCCCAAGACCGTGCCCGGCGACTGGCTGGCGCGCGGCGCCGAACTGGGCGGCACCCTGGCCGCCCTGCTGCTCTGACCGTTCGCACTACCCGGCGCGCGGGATCTTCGGGTTCTCCCTGATAAATTCGGTAAAATCCCGACAGGCCCGTTTCAAGGCACCCGTCTGCAAGCCCGGAGCACCCTCATGACCCACGTCGTCACCGAAAACTGTATCAAGTGCAAGTACACCGACTGCGTCGATGTCTGTCCCGTGGACTGTTTCCGCGAGGGGCCGAACTTCCTGGTGATCGACCCCGAGGAATGCATCGACTGCGCCGTCTGTGTGCCCGAATGCCCCGCCAACGCCATCTTCGCCGAGGAAGACGTCCCCCAGGACCAGGTCGACTACATCCCCCTGAACGCCGAACTGTCGCCCTCCTTCAGGCCCATCAACCGCTCCGTCAGCCCGCTGGACGGCGCCGACGACTGGAACGGCGTGGCCGACAAGCTCAAATACCTGGAACGGCCCTAGGGTCTGTTGCCGCGCCGCGGCGTTTCCCGGCCGATCCGTCTGCAAAACCCCACATTCGGACCATATATGGTTCGTATACGGGAAATTCCGGTAGCGCCCTGTCACGATTACCGGTACTTTAGGTCCGGATGACCGATACTCCGGCGCGCGACCCGCGCCGGACCAGACCGACGGGAACGCATACCCATGCTGTACGACCTGCACGAGCTCCAACGCTCACTCCTGGCCCCTTTCACGGCTTTCACTGAAACCGGTTCACACCTGTTTTCCAACCCCTACAGCCCGCTGGCCTACACCCCGCTGTCGCGGCAGTTCGCCGCCGCCTACGAGCTGGCCCACCGCGTGGGCAAGGACTACGAAAAGCCCGCCTGGAACCTGCCCTCCACCCAGATCGGCGGACGCGAAGTCGCCGTGCACGAGGACATCGCCCTGGCCCAGCCCTTCTGCCGCCTGGTGCATTTCCGCCGCGACACCCGCCGCCACGATCCGCGCGTGCTGCTCGTGGCGCCCCTGTCCGGGCACCACGCCACCCTGCTGCGCGACACGGTGCGCGCCCTGCTGCCCAACCACGAGGTCTACGTCACCGACTGGATCGACGCCCGCATGGTGCCGGCGGCCGACGGCACCTTCGGTCTGGACGACTACGTCCGCTACGTCCAGACCTTCCTGCGCCACCTGGGCCCCGACACCCACGTGATCTCGGTCTGCCAGCCCACGGTGCCGGTCCTGGCCGCGATCTCCCTGCTGGCCGCCGCCGACGACCCCTGTCAGCCGCGCAGCATGGTCATGATGGGCGGCCCCATCGACACGCGCAAATCGCCCACCCAGGTCAACCGCCTGGCCACGACCAAGCCCTACGAATGGTTCGAGGACACCCTGATCCACCGGGTCCCGTCCCGCTACCCGGGCGCCGGCCGGCTGGTCTACCCCGGATTCCTGCAGCACGCCGGCTTCGTCGCCATGAACCCGGACCGGCACCTGAAGTCCCACTACGACTTCTACCTGCACCTGCTGCGCGGCGACGACAGCGACGCCGAGGCCCACCGCCGCTTCTACGACGAATACAACGCCGTGCTGGACATGCCGGCCCGCTTCTACCTGGACACCATCCGCATCGTCTTCCAGGAATTCCGCCTGCCGTGCGGCACCTGGACGATCGACGGCGAACGGGTCGATCCCTCCGCCATCCGCAAGACCGCCCTGCTGACGATCGAAGGCGAACTGGACGACATCTCCGGCCAGGGCCAGACGCACGCGGCGCACAACCTGTGCGCCAACCTGTCCCCGTCCATGCGGGAAGTCCACACCGCCGCCGACTGCGGCCACTACGGCATCTTCTCCGGACGCCGCTGGCGCCAGCAGATCTGTCCTAAAATTTCTTCCTTTATCCGCGCCCACGCCTAGGCGCGACTGGCCGTTTATCTCCGGGGGACGGCTCGCGCCGTCCCCCGTGCGTTTCCACTGCCGTGCCCACACTGACCGACACCCTCGACGCCCTGCTGCCGCAGACCCAATGCACGCAATGCGGCTACGACGGCTGCCGCCCCTACGCCCAGGCCATGGCCGAGGGCCGGGCCGACATCAACCGCTGCCCGCCCGGCGGGCCGCGCGTCATCGAGGCCCTGTCGCGGACGCTGGACCGCCCGGCGCGTCCCCTGGACCCGGCCTGCGGCACGCACCAGCCCTTCCGGGTGGCGATCATCGACGAGGCCCACTGCATCGGCTGCACCCTGTGCATCCAGGCCTGTCCGGTGGACGCCATCCTCGGGGCCAACCAGTGCATGCACACCGTCATCGAGGCCGACTGCACCGGCTGCGAGCGCTGCGTGGCGCCCTGTCCGGTGGACTGCATCGCGATGGTCCCCGCCGGCCGCGACTGGACGCCGGAGGACGCCGGCGCCGCCCGCCGACGCTACCAGGCCCGCAACGACCGGCTGCGGGCGCGCCACGACGAGGCCGCCGGCCCCGCCGCGCGCACGCTGGCCAACAAGCCCGTCCTCGCCGCCCCCGACCCCCACGACAAACAGGATCGCATCGCCCAGGCCCTGGCCCGGGCGCGCGCCCGCCGCCCATGAAACGCGCCGCCATCGAAGAGTGCTTCCGCCGCCTGCGCGAGGCCAACCCCCATCCCAGGACCGAACTGGAATACGGCAGCGTCTTCCAGCTGCTGGTGGCCGTCATGCTCTCGGCCCAGGCGACCGACCGCTCCGTGAACCTGGCCACCCGCCGCTTCTTTCCCGGGCACGGCACGCCCGAAGGCCTGCTGGCGCTGGGCGAACCGGGGCTGACCGAGGCGATCCGCACCATCGGCCTGTACAAGACCAAGGCGCGCAACGTCATCCGCACCTGCGAACTGCTGCTGGAACGGCACGGCGGCCAGGTCCCCGACCGCCGCGAGGACCTGGAAGCCCTGCCCGGCGTCGGCCGCAAGACCGCCAACGTGGTGCTGAACACGGCCTTCCGCCAGCCCGCCATGGCCGTGGACACGCACATCTTCCGCGTGTCCAACCGGACCGGCATCGCCCCGGGCAGGACCGTGCTGGCCGTCGAACAGGCGCTGCTGCGCCGGGTGCCGAAGGAATACCTCCTGGACGCCCACCACTGGCTGATCCTGCACGGCCGCTACGTCTGCGTGGCCCGCAAGCCGAAATGCCCCCAATGCCCGATCGCAGACCTGTGCGACTACCCGGACAAGACCCGCCCCGACTGACTCCGGAAGGCCCGGCGCCCGGGCCGCCGGGCCTCGCTATTGCGCCGCAATATCCGGACGACGCGGCGGCAACTCTGTAAAACCCCTATGGAGCCGCGGCCAAGACCGCTCCATACTTGAAGCATTCCGCCATCGGGCGCCGCACTGCGACATTGGACACAGGGCATCATGGGCACAGAACCCACCATCATTCTCGAAACCCGCCGACTCTCGAAAACCTTTCTTGGCTTCACGGCCGTGGACAACGTGGATCTGAAGATCCAGCGCGGCCACATCCACGCGCTGATCGGCCCCAACGGCGCCGGCAAGACCACCTGCTTCAACCTGCTCACCAAGTTCCTCGTGCCCAGCCAGGGCCAGATCTTCTTCGACGGCCAGGAAATCACCGGCGACAAGCCGGCCGAAATCGCCCGCAAGGGCATCATCCGCTCGTTCCAGATCTCGGCCGTCTTCCCGCAGCTGACGGTGCTCGACAACGTGCGCATCGCCCTGCAGCGCGCCACCGGCACCTCCTTCCACTTCTGGCGCAGCGGCTCCAGCCTGCGCCACCTGGACGGCCGGGCCATGGAACTGCTCGCCGAGGTCGACCTGGCCGACTTCGCCTCCCAGATGACCGTGAACCTGCCCTACGGCCGCAAGCGCGCCCTGGAAATCGCCACCACCCTGGCCATGGAGCCCAGCCTGATGCTGCTGGACGAACCCACCCAGGGCATGGGCCACGAGGACGTCGACCGCGTCACCCGCCTGATCAAGCAGGTCAGCGCCGGGCGCACCATCCTGATGGTGGAACACAACATGAAGGTCGTCTCCTCGATCGCCGACCGCATCACCGTGCTGGCGCGCGGCGCGGTGCTGGCCGAAGGCGACTACGCCGCCGTCTCGAACAACCCCGCCGTGATGGAAGCCTACATGGGCACCACCCAGGGCGAACTCGAAGGGGCCCATGCATGAGCCTGGCACTCGAAATCTCCGATCTGCACGCCTGGTACGGCGAATCGCACGTGCTGCACGGCGTGGACATGCGCGTCGAACCCGGCCAGGTCGTCACCCTGCTGGGGCGCAACGGCGCCGGGCGCACCACCACGCTGCGCGCGCTGCTGGGCCTGACCAGCCGGCGTTCCGGCTCGATCCGCATCCAGGGCACCGAATCCATCCACCTGCCCACCTACCGCATCGCGCACCTGGGCATCGGCTACTGCCCGGAGGAACGCGGCATCTTCGCCTCGCTGTCCTGCGAGGAAAACCTGCTGCTGCCGCCCACCGTGGGCGACACGCTGGGCGGAGGCATGTCGCTGGCCGAGATCTACGACATGTTCCCCAACCTGCTCGAACGGCGCCACTCGCCGGGCACCCGCCTGTCCGGGGGCGAGCAGCAGATGCTGGCCGTCGCCCGCATCCTGCGCACCGGGGCCAACCTGCTGCTGCTCGACGAGATCTCCGAAGGCCTGGCCCCGGTGATCGTGCAGGCGCTGGACCGCATGATCCGCACCCTCAAGTCCAAGGGCTACACCATCGTCATGGTCGAGCAGAACTTCCGCTTCGCCGCGCCCCTGGCCGACCACTTCTACGTCATGGAACACGGCCAGATCGTGGAACAGTTCCCCGCCAGCCAGCTCCAGGAAAAACAGTCCACCCTCGACAGCCTGCTGGGCGTCTGACCGGCGCCCGCACCCCCTTTCTCACCGATCCGCCGGCACAACCGGCACATACAGGAGACTTCCCATGAAACTGCGTACCCTATCCGCCGCGCTGGCCGTTGCTGGCCTGGGCTTCGGTCTCTCGGCCCAAGCCGCGGGGATTTCCGACGACGTGATCCGCATCGGCTTCATCGCCGACATGTCCGGCGTGTATGCGGACATCGACGGCAATGCCGGCGCCGACGCCATCCGCATGGCGATCGCCGACATGGGGGGCGAAATCAACGGGAAGAAGATCGAACTGCTGACCGCCGACCACCAGAACAAGGCCGACATCGCCTCGGCCCGCGCCCGCGAATGGTTCGACAAGCAGAACCTGGACATGCTGATCGGCGGCACCAATTCCTCCACCGCCCTGGCCATGGCCGCCGTCGCGGCCGAAAAGAAGAAACCCTTCCTGGTGGTGGGGGCCGGCTCCTCGGCGCTGACCAACGCGCAATGCACGCCCTACACCGTCCACTACGCGTACAACACCATCGCGCTGGCCAACGGCACGGGCTCGGCCGTGGTCCGCGAAGGCGGCAAGTCCTGGTTCTACCTGACCGCCGACTACGCCTTCGGCCATTCCCTGGAACAGGACACGATGAAGGTCGTGGAAAAATCCGGCGGCAAGAACCTGGGCGCCGTGCGCGCGCCGCTGGCCACGACGGACTTCTCCTCCTTCCTGCTGCAGGCGCAAAGCTCCGGCGCCCAGGTCCTGGGCCTGGCCAACGCGGGCGGCGACTTCATCAATTCGGTCAAGGCCGCCAAGGAATTCGGCATCACCAACACCATGAAGCTGGCGGGCCTGCTGGTGTTCATCAACGACGTCCACGCCCTGGGCCTGGAAAACACCGCCGGCCTGTACCTGACGACCGCCTGGTACTGGAACCAGGACGACGCCTCGCGCGCCTGGTCCAAGAAATTCTTCGAGCAGCACAAGCGCGCGCCGTCCTTCCTGCAGGCGGGCGACTACTCCGCCGCCAAGACCTACCTGGAAGCCGTCAAGGCCATCGGCACCGACGACGGCGACGCGGTCATGAAGCAGCTCAAGAGCGTCAAGGTCAACGACATGTTCATCAAGGACGGCCACATCCGCAAGGACGGCCTGATGATGCACGACATGTACCTGGCCCAGGTGAAGAAACCCGACCAGTCCAAGGCGCCCTGGGACTACTACAACATCGTGCGCACCCTGCCGGCCGAATCGGTCTACGGCGCGGAATCGACCTCCACCTGCGCCCTCAAGTAAGCGGCGCATGACCTCCGGGTCCCCGCCTCCGGGCGGGGACCCGCGATCCGCGATACCCCTTCCGCCCGCTTCCGCCGCAGCCCTATGACACAACTTTTCGGTGTTCCCATCCAGGCCCTGCTCGGCCAGCTCCTGCTGGGCCTGGTCAACGGCTCGTTCTACGCCGTGCTCTCGCTGGGGCTGGCCGTCATCTTCGGCCTGCTCAACATCATCAACTTCGCCCACGGCGCGCTCTACATGCTGGGCGCCTTCGTCGCCTGGATGGGCCTGCAGTACCTGGGCCTGAACTACTGGGTGATGCTGATCGCCGCCCCCGTGATCGTGGGCCTGTTCGGCATCGTCCTGGAGCGCCTGCTGCTGCGCCGCCTCTACAAGCTCGATCCGCTCTACGGGCTGCTGCTCACCTTCGGCCTGACCCTGCTCATCGAAGGCCTGTTCCGCAGCGTCTACGGCGTCTCGGGCCAGCCCTACGGCACCCCCGCCCTGCTGCAGGGCGGCGTGAACCTGGGCTTCATGTTCCTGCCCATCTACCGCGCCTGGGTCGTCGTGGCCTCCGTCCTCGCCTGCCTGCTGACCTGGTTCGTGATCGAAAAGACCCGCCTGGGCGCCCTGCTGCGCGCCGGCACCGAAAACCCCAAGCTGGTCGAGGCCTTCGGCGTGAACGTGCCGCTGATGATCTCGCTGACCTTCGGCTTCGGCGTGGGCTTGGCGGGCTTCGCCGGCGTGCTCGCCGCCCCCATCCTGCAGGTCTCCCCGCTGATGGGCTCGAACCTGATCATCGTCGTCTTCGCCGTGGTCGTCATCGGCGGCATGGGCTCGATCCTGGGCTCGATCGTCACCGGCCTGGGCCTGGGCATCGTCGAAGGCTTCACCAAGGTCTTCTGGCCCGAGGCCTCGAGCACCGTGGTGTTCATCATCATGGTCATCGTGCTGCTCACCCGCCCGGCCGGGCTGTTCGGGAAGGAATCATGAATCGTCAACTGATCGCCTATCTGGCCGCCATCGTCCTGCTCGCGGTCCTGCCCGAACTGGGCGGCTACCCGATCTTCATCATGAAGGTCATGTGCTACGCCCTGTTCGCCTGCGCCTTCAACCTGCTGCTGGGCTACACCGGGCTGCTGTCCTTCGGCCACGCCGCCTTCCTGGGCCTGGCCGCCTACGCCTGCGGCCAGTCGCTGACCGTCTGGGGCTGGCCCACGCTGGGCGGGCTGCTCTTCGGCACCGCGGCCGCCTGCGTGCTGGGCCTGGTCTTCGGCCTGCTCTCCATCCGGCGCAGCGGCATCTACTTCGCCATGATCACCCTGGCGCTCGCCCAGATGCAGTTCTTCTACTTCCTGCAGGCGCCGTTCACCGGCGGCGAGGACGGCCTGCAGGGCATCCCGCGCGGCAGCATCCTGGGGCTGGACCTGGGCCAGGACATCAACCTGTACTACGTGGTGCTGGTGATCTTCGTGCTGGGCTACGCCCTGATCTGGCGCACCGTGCACTCGCCCTTCGGCCAGGTCCTGAAGGCCATCCGCGAGAACGAGCCGCGCATGATCTCGCTGGGCTACGACGTGGACCGCTTCAAGCTGCTGGCCTTCGTGCTCTCGGCCACGCTCGCCGGGCTGGCCGGGGCCACCAAGTCGCTGGTGTTCGTCTCGGCCACGCTCTCGGACGCCACCTGGCAGATGTCGGGCATGGTGATCCTGATGACGCTGATCGGCGGCATGGGCACGCTCACCGGCCCGGTGCTGGGCGCGGTCATCGTCGTCGCCCTGGAAAACAAGGTCGGCGAGTTCGGCCGGTTCCTGATGCAGCAGACCGGCATCGAATGGTTCCGCGTCCTGGGCGAATCGGTCACCATCGTCATCGGCCTGATCTTCATCGTCTGCGTGCTCGCCTTCCGCCGCGGCATCGTCGGCGAATGGCTGGCCTGGCGCCAGCACAAGGCCGGCTGATCCGGCACGCCGATCCCGTATGGCATCCCGTCCGCGCCCCCTGATCCTGGCGATCCAGATCGTCCTGGCGATGGGCGCGGCGGGCCTCGCCCGGGCGGACGGCATGGCCTGCGGGCCGGTCGACGCGGTCACGGGCCGGCCCGTGACCGAAGCCCCCGCCGTCCCGCTCTCCGGCGGCCTGGACGCAGCCCTCGCACGGACCTGCCGCGACCTGGCGACGATGGCGGACGACGCCGACCCGCCGGCCTGCCGCCTGAGCGAATCCGGCACGGTCGGCGCGATCGGCGACACCGTGACGCACTACGCCCTCTACTGCGTGGGCCCGGAAGCCGCCGCCGGCGCCTGCGAACTGCGGGGCGCGGCCCTGTTCCTGGAAGACCGCGCCGGCGGCCGGATCAGCCGCTTCCTGACCCGCCTGGACGAGCCCGACCTGCGCGCCAGCGCGCCGTCGATCATCGGCGCCGGCCCGGACACCGTGCTCGAACTGCCCGTCTCCGTCAGCGGCACCGGCGCCTTCGACGACAACGATGCCTTTTTCTTCGAACGGGACCACTGGACGCGGCTGGACACCCAGTGCTGGCAGGACGACCTGGCCCGGCGCCTGCCGCACGGCGTCTACATCGACACGGGCGCCCTCCTGAACCTGGGCGGTCTCGACGCCCAGGTCTGGCTGTCCCGCGATGGGGACGCCGAATGCTGTCCGACGGGAGGATTGGCGCACGTGACGCTGAAACGGACCGGCGACCGGCTGGCGATCGAATCGCTGCGGATCGACCCGAAGGCCCGGCCGGACTGAGTCACGGCCAGGCGCCTCTCGAACGATGCAGGTTCGCCCGCCTCGCGGCCCCACGGAGCCGCCCGCATGCCGCTCGGACTCGCCTGGCGCTCCCACGGAGCCGCCTGAAAGCGGCTCCGGCTCGTCCGGCGGCCCCACCTCGCGGCCTGCATGCCGCTCGGACTCGCCTGGCGCGGAAGAGTCCTCAAGGACTCTTCCGCGTCCCGGCGAGTCCAAGATAACTCTCGATGACCCGGGGGTTGTGGGCCAGCTGCGCCGCCGTCCCCTCCAGGATCACCGCGCCGGTTTCCAGGACGTAGCCCCGGTCCGCCACGTGCAGGGCCGCGCGGGCGTTCTGTTCCACCAGCAGGATGGACACGCCGGTGCTGCGCAGCTGGGCGATGGTCTGGAAGATCTCGCGGACCACCCGGGGCGCCAGGCCCAGGCTGGGTTCGTCCAGCATCAGCAGGGCCGGACGCGCCATCAGGGCGCGGCCCAGCGCCAGCATCTGGCGCTCGCCGCCCGACAGCGTCCCCGCCGCCTGGCCGGCGCGTTCCCGCAGGCGCGGGAACAGGGCGTAGACCTCGTCCAGGGTGTCGCGCCAGCCCCGCACGCCGGCGCGGTACAGGCGGAAGCCCCCCAGCAGCAGGTTGTCGCGCACGGACATGCTGGCGAACAGTTCCCGGCGTTCCGGCACCAGCGACAGGCCCTGGCCGACGCGGCGCTCGATGTCCCAGCCCTGCACTTCGGCGCCCTGGAACACGATCGAGCCCCGGCTGTGCCCCCGCAGGGGCAGCGCCCCCATGACGGCGCCCAGCAGCGTCGATTTCCCGGCGCCGTTGGCGCCGATGACGGTCACGATCTCGCCCCGCCCTACCGTCAGGTCGATGGGGTCCAGGGCGGCCACCTTGCCGTAGTGCGCCGACAGGCCGCGGACCGCCAGGACGGCGTCGGCGGCAGGCGCGGACGCGACCGCCCCGGCGGCGGCAGGGTTTCCGGTGCTCATGGGGTGCTCTCCTGCGGTGCGGCGCAGGCGGCGACGGGCTGCGGCGCGGCATCCGGCACGCCCCAGGTTTCATCGAGGCCGCCCAGATAGGCTTCCAGCACGGCCGGATTGCGCTGGATGTCCGCCGGGATGCCTTCGGCCAGCTGCGTGCCGAAATCCATGACCAGCAGGTGATCGGTGAGGTTCATCACGAAATCCATGTCGTGCTCGACCAGCAGCAGGCTCATGCCCTCGCGGCGCAACTGGTCCAGCACCGCCGCCAGCGCCTGCTTTTCCTGGTAGCGCAGGCCGGCCGCCGGCTCGTCGAGCAGCAGCGCGATGGGGTCGCAGCACAGCGCCCGGGCGATCTCCACGATGCGCTGGCGGCCCAGCGGCAGGCTGCCGGCCGGCTGGTCGATCACGTCGCCCAGGCCCACCCGTTCGATCTGGCGCGCGGCCTCGCGCAGCAGCGACGCCTCGGCGGTCCGGTCCAGGCGCAGCGCCGCCGACACCACGCCGGCGCCGCTGCGCAGGTGGGCGCCCAGCGCGACATTTTCCAGCACGCTCATGTCCGGCAGCAGCTGCACGTGCTGGAAGCTGCGCGCCAGCCCCCGGCGGGCGATCTCGCGCGCCGGCAGGCCGTCGATGCGGTCGCCCATGAAGCGCACCGCGCCGCCGGACAGGGGCGCCACGCCGCTGATGAGATTGAAGGTGGTGCTCTTGCCCGCGCCGTTGGGGCCGATCAGGCCCATGATCTCGCCCGCCCGCAGGCGAAAGCTGATGTCGTTGACCGCCACCAGGCCGCCGAATTCCTTGCGCGCGCGGTCGACCTCCAGGACCAGGTCGCCGGCGCCGGGCGCGAGCCGGCGCGGCAGTTCGGGCGCGGCGGCCAGGCGCGCCGGATCATGGCCGTCGGATTCGGCGCGTCCGCCCAGCCGCCGCCACAGCCGGGCCAGGACAGGCCACAGGCCGTCGCGGGCGAACTGCAGCACCAGGATCATCAGCACGCCGAAGGCCAGCAGCTCCAGGTTCACGCTGGTGCCCACCAGGCCGGGCAGGACGTTCTGCAGCTGGTCCTTGACGATCAGGATGGCGGCGGCGCCCGCCACCGCGCCCCAGACGCTGCCCGAACCGCCCACCACGGCCATGAACAGGTATTCGATGCCGTAGCCCAGGCCGAAGGGGCTGGGGCTGACGGCGCGCTGCATGTGCGCGTACAGCCAGCCCGACACGCAGCCCAGCAGCGCGGCGTAGACGAAGATGACGACCTTGTAGTGCGCCAGGTCGACGCCGAAGGATTCGGCCATGGAGCCGCTGCGCAGGGCGCGGATCGCCCGGCCCGACCTGGAATCCAGCAGGTTGTGCGTGGCCCACAGGGCCAGCAGCAGGATCAGCCAGATCAGCAGGTACATGCGCGGCCCGGTCCCCAGGGACCAGCCGCCGATGGACAGCGGCGGGATGCCCGCGATGCCGTCGTAGCGCCCCAGGAAATCCAGGTTGCCGTACAGGTAGTACAGCGCCAGGCACCAGGCCAGGGTGCACAGGGGCAGGTAGTGGCCGGACAGGCGCAGCGTGATGGCCCCCAGCGCGTACGCCACCAGGCACGTCAGCAGCAGGCCCGCGGCCAGGCCCAGCCAGGGGGACACGCCCGCCGCCGTCGTCAGCCAGGCTGTGGAATAGGCCCCCAGGCCGACGAAGGCCGACTGGCCGAAGGACGTCAGCCCGCCGACGCCGGTCAGCAGGACCAGCCCCAGCACCACCAGGCTGTAGAGCCCGATGTAGTTCATCTGCGTGATCCAGAAGGCGGGCACGCCCGGGATCCAGGGCAGCAGGGCCAGGACCGGGATCAGGATCATCAGGGCGTGACGCGGGCGCATCAGGACGGCTCACACATGAGGCCTAATCCTCCTCGTCCAGGTGGACGCTGCCGAACGAGCGCCACAGCAGGACCGGGATGATCAGGGTGAAGACGATGGCTTCCTTGAAGGGGCTGGCCCAGAAGGAGGAAAAGGCTTCCAGGACGCCGACGAACAGGGCGCCCACCGCCGCGGCCGGATAGCTGACGAGGCCGCCGAAGATGGCCGCCACGAAGCCCTTCAGGCCGATCAGGAAGCCCGTGTCGTAATAGATGGTGGTGATGGCGGCGATCAGCATTCCCGACAGCGCGCCGATGGCGGCCGCCAGGGTGAAGGTCAGGCTGCCCGCCACCCGCGTGCTGATGCCCACCAGCCGCGCGCCGCGCCGGTTGACGGCGGTGGCCCGCAGGGCGCTGCCGTACAGGGTGCGGCTGAAGAACAGCCACAGCCCGCCGATCAGCGCGGCGCAGGTGGCCAGCACCGCGAAGGTCTGGGCCGTCCAGGCCACCGGCCCGATCTGCACCGTGCCCTCGACCAGGGCCGGGGTGCGCCAGCCCTCGGCGCCGAAGAACAGCAGCCCCAGGCCGGTCAGGGCGAAATGCACGGCGACCGACACGATCAGCAGCACCAGCACGCTGGCCTGTTCCACCGGCTGGTACACCAGGCGGTAGATCATCGGCCCCATGGGCACCACCAGCGCCAGCGCAAACAGCACCCGCAGCGCCAGCGGCACGTCCGGGCCGGCCGCCAGGGGCGCCAGGGCCTCCAGCGCCAGCGGCAGGATCAGCGCCCAGCCCAGGGTGCGGCCGTAGCCGCGCCACTGGCGCGCCCGCCAGCAGGAAACCGCCTCGGCCAGACAGACCAGCACGCCCATCAGTACCAGCAGGTGCGCCGTCCCCGGCACCCGGCCGTTGGCGAGGAACGCCAGGGACAGGGCGCCGAAGGTGACGAATTCCCCCTGGGGGATGAAGATCACCCGCGTGACCACGAACACCAGCACCAGCGCCAGGCCCAGCAGGCCGTAGATGGCGCCGTTCAGGATGCCGTCCTGCAGCAGGATCAGCGCGATGGTCAGATCCACGGCGCGTCTCCGCCAGTGCCCGGCACGGGCCGCCGGCCGGCCCCGGGCAAGAAGGAGGAGAAGGCGCCGCGCGACATCACAGGTCCGGCTGGTAGGTCCACTTGCCGTCCACGACCTGCACCATGACGCGGCCGCGCACGTCCAGGCCGGCGTGGTCGGTCGGGCTCAGGTTGAAGATCCCCTGCGAAGCGGGCAGTTCCTTGACCTGTTCCAGCGAATCGCGCAGGGCCGCGCGGAATTCCGGCGTCCCCGGCTTGGCGCCGGTCTTCAGGGCGCGGGGGATGGCGTCGGTGATCAGACGGCCCGCGTCCCACATGTGGCCGCCGAAGGTGTTGGTCGAACCCGCGCCGTACTTGGCCTCGTAGGCATGGACGTACACCAGGGCGCTGGCCTTGACCGGATTGCTGTCGGGCAGCTGGGCCGCCACCAGCAGCGGGCCGGCCGGCAGGATCATGCCTTCGCAGGCCTTGCCGCAGACCCGCAGCACGTCGTTGTTGGCCGCGCCGTGGGTCTGGTAGATGCGGCCCTTGTAGCCGCGTTCCACCAGTTCGCGCTGCGGCAGAGCCACCGGCGTGCCCGAGGCGGCGATCAGGATGCCGTCGGGCTTGGCCGACAGCAGCTTCAGGACCTGGCCGGTGACACTGGTGTCGGGCCGGGCGAAGCGCTCGGCCGCCACGACCTTGATGCCCTTGGCCTCGGCGGCGGCCTTCATTTCCTGCAGCCAGCCGTCGCCGTAGGCGTCGCTGAAGCCGATGAAGCCCAGGGTCTTGACGTGCTGCTTGACCATCGCGTCGGCCAGGGCGGCGGCCATCAGCGCGTCGTTCTGCGGCGTCTTGAAGACCCACTTGCGCGGGCCGTCCACGGGCTCGACGAGCTTGGCGTTGGCGGCCACGCTGATCATGGGCGTGCCGGTTTCGGCGGCCACGTCCGACATGGCCAGCGAGGCCGGCGTCACGGAGGTGCCCAGCACCACGTCGACGTGGTCGTCGGCCGTGAGCTTGCGGATGTTCTTCACCGCCTGGGTGGTGTCGGTGGCGTCGTCCAGCACGATGTACTGCACGGCCTGGCCGCCGATCTCCTTCGGCAGCAGGGCCACGGTATCGCGCTCGGGAATGCCCAGCGAGGCGGCCGGCCCGGTGGACGACACCGTCACGCCGACCTTGATCTGGGCCGTGGCGGCCAGGGGCAGCGCGGCCAGCAGCGCGGCCGCGCCCAGGGTGAGCCGCAGGGAAACCGGAAATGTCATGTTTGTCTCCGAATGTTTTTTGACGGACCGTGCAATTCATGGCCGCGAACCCGGCGGGTCGAGGCATAAACACGTGAACGGGCGTCATATTATCGCAGGCTGGCGCAATTTGCTGCCGCGCGGCGGCGGATCGCCGCGCGGCAGCGCCGATCCCGTCCGGAACATCCCCCGCCGACGGAGCCAAAGTCGATTAAGATGGAGGATTGAAGTGAAATTCTGGACAGGTTCCTCGTGGACAAGATCGAGCGCACGGACGCCGAATGGCGCGCGCAGCTTTCCCCCGACGAATTCGCGGTCACGCGGCTGAAGCACACCGAACGGCCGTTCACGGGACGCTACTGGGACACCGCCCGGGCGGGCACCTACCTCTGCGTCTGCTGCGGCACCCCGCTGTTCGCCTCGGACACGAAATTCGACGCGGGCTGCGGCTGGCCCAGCTATTTCGAGCCGGTCGCCCCGGACCGCGTGCGCGAACTGCGCGACACCAGCCACGGCATGATCCGCACGGAAATCCTGTGCGCCGTCTGCGATGCCCACCTGGGCCACGTGTTCCCCGACGGTCCGCCCCCCACCGGACTGCGCTACTGCATCAACTCTCTGTCCCTGAAATTCATCCCGGCCGAATGACCGCGCGAATGCCTGAATGAAAAAATTCCTGTTCGACCTCTTCCCGCTGATCCTGTTCTTCCTGGCGTTCCGCTTCGCCGACATCTACGTCGCCACCGGAACGGCCATGGCTGCGGCGGTGCTGCAGATCCTGTGGCTGCGGCTGACCGGGCGCGCGATCGAGCCCATGCACTGGATCAACCTGACCGTGATCGTCGTGTTCGGCGGCGCGACCCTGCTGTTCCACGACGACACGTTCATCAAATGGAAGCCCACGGTCCTGTACTGGCTGTTCGCCGCCATCCTCATGGGCGCGCGCCTGTTTTCCGGCCGCAACCTGATGCGCCGCCTGATGGGCGACAAGATCGCCCTGCCCGACCGCGCCTGGAACCGCCTGAACGACAGCTGGGCCGGGTTCTTCGTCGCCTCGGGCGCCCTGAACCTGTACGTGGCCTTTTCCGGCCGCTTCACCGAAGCGCAGTGGGTGAATTTCAAGGTCTTCGGCCTGATGATCCTGCTGCTGCTGTTCGTGGTGGCGCAGTCGCTGTGGCTGGGCCGGCACATCCAGGTCGAGCCCGTCGCGCCCCGGGCCGACGGCCCCGACGGCGAGCCGCGCGGATGAACCCCCGCGCGCCCGCCGCCGAAGGACCCGCCATGATCGCCGCCGACACCGACCTGCGCGCCCTGCTGGCCGAACGCCTGGCCGCGCTCGATCCCGCGCGGCTGGACCTCGTCGACGAATCCCACCTGCACGCCGGCCACGCCGGCGCCCGGGGTGGCGCGCGGCACTTTCGCGTCCGCATCGTGTCCAACCGATTCCAGGGGCTCGGCACCCTCGCCCGCCATCGTCTTGTGTATGATTGCGTGCGGGATCTGATGCCCCATCCGATCCACGCCCTGGCCATCGAGGCCGGCACCCCTCCCATCGAAGGATTTTCATGAAACGTATCGCTGCTGTCGCCCTGGCCTGCTCCCTGACGCTGCCGGTCTGGGCCAAGGACATCGCCACCGTCAACGGCCAGGGCATCTCCCAGGCCAAGTTCGACCAGTTCGTCGGCATGCTGGTCACCCAGGGCGCCCAGGACACGCCGCAGCTGCGCGACCAGGTCAAGCAGGAAATGATCAACCGCCTGGTGGCGGTCCAGGCCGCCGAGAAGGCCGGCCTGCAGAAGGACCCCGCCGTCCAGCAGGAAACCGAGCTGGCCACCCAGAGCATCCTGGTGCGCGCCCTGATGGCCAAATACCTGAAGGACCATCCCGTCAGCGAAGCCGACCTGAAGAAGGAATACGACACGATCAAGGCAGAGCAGGCCTCGCGCCAGGAATACAAGCTGCGCCACATCCTGGTCAAGGACGAGGCCAAGGCCAAGGACCTGATCAAGTCGATCAAGGCGAAGAAGACCTCGTTCGAGGCCGCCGCGAAGAAGGACTCGATCGACACCGGCAGCGGCAAGAACGGCGGCGAACTGGGCTGGGGCCCGACCAGCAACTACGTGCCCGAATTCGCCAAGGCCGTGGAAAGCATGAAGAAGGGCGACCTCAGCGCCCAGCCCGTGCAGACGCAATTCGGCTGGCACGTGATCCAGGTCGAGGACGTGCGCCCGATCGCCTTCCCGTCCTTCGACGAAGCCAAGCCCCAACTGGAGGAAATGATGCGCCAGCAGGCCCTGGCCGACTACCAGAAGGGCCTGATGAAGGACGCCAAGATCGTGGACAAGGCCGAAAAGTAAAAGCCTCCCACGTCGCGGCTTGCAAGCCGCTCCGATTCGCCAGGCACCAGGCAGTCCGCAGGGACTGCCCCGTGTCCGGGCTCATCCCCCGAGGGGGCGCGTTTTGCCTTGGGGCGGCCCGGCGGCAAAACAGCCTCTAACGCCACGCAGCCTGCGGCTGCTTGCCATCAACGGCCTCCCATCGGGAGGCCGTTGTTTTTGGCTCGACCGCGTCAGGCGCCGAGCAGCGCCTTCAGCCCGGCCTCGTCGATCACGGTCACGCCCAGTTCGGCGGCCTTGGCGAGCTTGCTGCCGGCGTCTTCGCCGGCCACCACCCAGGCGGTCTTGCGCGACACCGAACCGCTGACCTTGCCGCCCGCGGCGAGGACCAGGCGCGTGGCCTCGTCGCGGCTCAGGGTCGGCAGGGTGCCCGTCAGCACTAGGGTCTTGCCCGCCAGGGGTTTCTCGCCGGCGGGCGCGGCGTCGGCCTGGGGCTCGACCCCGACGGTCCGCAGCGCGGCGATGACCTCGCGATTGTGCGCCTCGGCGAAGAAGCGCCGGATCGAGGCCGCCACCACCGGACCGACGTCCGGCACCTGCAGCAGGTCTTCCTCGGAGGCGTCCATGATCGCCTCGATGGAGCCGAAATGCCGCGCCACGTCGCGCGCCGTGGTCTCGCCCACGTGGCGGATGCCCAGGGCGTACAGCAGGCGGGACAGGGGCGGGTGGCGGCGCCGGTTGATCGCCTCCACCAGGTTGCGCGCCGACTTCGCGCCCATGCGGGGATAAGTGGACAGTTCCAGTTCACCCCCGCCGGACGGGTCCGCCAGCGCGTACAGGTCCGCCAGCGTGCGGACCTTGCCGTTGTCCACCAGTTGCTCGATCAGCTTGTCGCCCAGGCCCTCGATGTCCAGCGCCTTGCGGCTGGCGGCGTGCCACAGGGTCTGCTTGCGCTGGGCGGGACAGAACAGTCCGCCGGTGCATCGCGTGATCGCCTCGCCCTCCGGGCGCTCGACCGCCGAGCCGCACTCCGGGCACACCGGACAGGCGGCCAGCAGGTCGAAGACCGGCGCGTCGGCCGGACGCAGCGCCAGCACCGGTCCGACGACCTCGGGAATGACGTCGCCCGCGCGGCGCACCACCACGGTGTCGCCGATGCGCACGTCCTTGCGGCGGATCTCGTCCTCGTTGTGCAGCGTGGCGTTGGTGACGGTCACGCCGCCGACGAAGACCGGCTGCAGCCGCGCCACCGGCGTCAGCGCGCCGGTGCGCCCCACCTGGACATCGATACCGATCAGCCGGGTGGTCTCCTCCTGGGCGGGAAACTTGTGCGCGATGGCGAAGCGCGGCGCGCGCGCGACGAAACCCAGGACATCCTGGGCGCGCAGGTCGTCGACCTTGTAGACCACCCCGTCGATCTCGTAGGGCAGGTTCGCGCGGGACGCGCCCACGGTCTCGTAGAAGCGCAGCAGTTCCGCGGCGCCCCGGCAGAGCGCCCGGCCGGGACTGACGGCGAAGCCGAAGCCCGCCAGCCAGTCCAGCATCCCGGAATGGGTCGCGCGCGGCCGCTGCCCGTCGCCGGCGGCGTCCAGGATCTGTCCCCAGCCGTAGGCGTAGAAGCGCAGCGGCCGATCCTTCGTCACGCGCGGATCCAGCTGGCGCAGGCTGCCGGCCGCCGCGTTGCGCGGATTGACGAAGGGCTTGTCGCCCCGGGAGACCTGGGTTTCGTTCAGCCGCGCGAAGTCCGCCCGCGTCATCAGGACCTCGCCGCGCACTTCCAGTACGGCGGGGGCGTCATCGCCCAACAAGCGCAGGGGCACCGAGCGCAGCGTGCGGATGTTGGCGGTGATGTCCTCGCCCTGGGCACCGTCGCCCCGGGTCGCCGCCTGGACCAGGCGGCCCTGCTCGTAGCGCAGGGTGACCGCCAGGCCGTCGAACTTGTATTCGGCGACGTAGGCCACGCCGGGCGCCGGCGCGGCAGGCGCGGGCTCGTCGGTCAGCGGCAGCGCGCCCTGGACGGCGGCGGCCTGCGCGCCACCCGCCGCGCCGGACAGCAGGCCGGCATCGATCAGGGTGGCCGTGACCCGCTCGTCGAAGGCGGCGACGTCCTCGGCCTCGAAGGCATTGCCCAGTGACAGCATGCGCACGGCATGCCGCACGGTGGCGAAATGATCCAGCGGCGCCGCGCCCACCCGCTGCGTGGGGGAATCGGGCGTCACCCAGTCGGGATGGTCGTGTTCGATGGCCTGGAGCTCGGCCATCAGGCGGTCGTACTGCGCGTCCGAGATGGACGGCGCGTCCTCGACGTAATAGCGGCGGTTGTGGGCCTCGATGTCGGCGCGCAGGGACTCCAGGCGCCGCCGGTCGGCGGCCTCGTCGGCCTGCGCGGCGGCGCCCTCGCCGGGGCGTCCGGTCACGAGAACACCCGCGCCGCGCGGTCCGTGCCGGCCAGGAAGCCCGCCTGGTCGAGCTGGTCGTACAGGGCGCTGATCTGCCGGTCGATGGCGGGCGCGGAATCGTCCTGGAAGGTGCGGCCCTGGTCGTCCAGCACGTGGGCGTCCAGGCGCGCGGCCAGGTCGCGGCCCACGGTCACCATGCGGCTGAAGGCCTGGTCGTCGGGCAGGCTGTTGGGCACATCCAGGACCAGGTCGACGCGGTGCGTGGATTCGCCTTCCGGGGCCTCGACCTGCAGGGCGAAGCGCGGCAGGCCGTTTTCGGCCATCCAGGCCCATTGCCCGCGCGACTGGACGAAACCCGCCTCGGCGGCCGACTGGATGATCGCCGCCACGGGCCGCGGTTGGGCCAGCTGCAGGATCAGCCCGACCTGGGCGTCCATGGCGGCACAGCGCGCATCGAGTTCCGCCGCCTGGCGCAGCACCACGTCCTGGTCCGGCGCCTCGATCAGGCCTTCGAAACGTTCGGCCAGATTCTGCGCCAGGGTCCACAGGTTCGACCATTCGATGGCCGTCAAGGGGCCGCTGCGGTTGGCCAGCACCACCGCCAGCTGCAGCGATACGTAGGATTCGCCCGGCAGCGCCTCGGCGCGGTGGCCGCCGCCCTCGCGTTCCGCGAACACGCGCACGGGCTTCTTGCCGACGCGGCCGATGGCCCGCAGGGCCTCGGCCAGCGACTCGCCCGCCACGGGATGGGCCAGGGCGATGTCGATGACCGCCTCGCAGGCGGGATCGGGTTCCGGGCTGTCGTCGGCCGCGGGACGGCCGGCCTGCCACAGGCCCGGCTCGCGCCGGGGCGCCGCATCGCGCATCAGCACGTCGTGGCCCGCCTCCGGCAGCGACTGGCGCATGCTGCGCCGCGCCCGCCAGTCCTGCCACGCGTTGTACAGCAGGACGACGACGATCAGCGCCACCCCGATCGAAATCAGCAAGATCTGCAAGTCGCTCATAAAGTCCTCTTATCCGGATCAGGCCGCCTCGGCCGCCCATTGCAGGGCCGAATCCATGTCCACGGCCACGATCCGCGACACGCCCTGTTCCTGCATGGTCACCCCGACCAGTTGCCGGGCCATCTGCATGGCGATTTTGTTGTGCGAAATGAACAGGAACTGCGTCTGGTCGCTCATGCCGCGCACCAGGTTCGCGTACCGTTCGGTATTGGCGTCGTCCAGCGGCGCGTCGACTTCGTCGAGCAGGCAGAACGGCGCCGGATTGAGCTTGAACAAGGCGAACACCAGGGCCGTCGCCGTCAGGGCCTTTTCGCCGCCCGACAGCAGGTGGATGGTGCTGTTGCGCTTGCCCGGCGGCTGGGCCATGACCTGCACCCCGGCGTCCAGGATTTCCTCGCCGGTCATGGTCAGGCGGGCCTCGCCGCCGCCGAACAGGCGGGGGAACAGTTCGCCGAAATGGCCGTTGACCGTCTCGAAGGTCTGCGACAGCAGTTCGCGGGTCTCGCGGTCGATGCGGCGGATCGCGTTTTCCAGCGTCTCGATGGCCGCCAGCAGATCGGCGTGCTGGGCGTCCAGGAAGCCCTTGCGCTCGCGCGCCGCCGTCAGTTCGTCCAGCGCCGCCAGGTTGACGGCGCCCAGCGATTCGATGTTGCGCGTGATGCGCTGGACCTCGGACTGCAGCCAGTCCAGGCGCCGCCATTGGGGCGGCTGCTCGTCCAGGTGGCGGCGCAGGGCGTCGCGGTCCACCTGGCGGGCGTCGAGCCGCTCGGCGAACTGCTCGACCGACAGGCGCGAAGCCTGTTCCTTCAGCTGCAGTTCGGTAATGCGCGCTCGCAGCGGATCCAGGCCGCGTTCCAGCGTCAGCCGGCCCTCGTCGGCCTCGCGCAGCGTGGCGGCGGCCCGGTCCTGTTCCAGGCGCGCCTCGCGCAGGGCCTCTTCGCACGCGGCGCGGGACTCCAGCGCGTCCTGCAGCCCCGCCTGGGCCATGGATTCGTCCAGTTCGAACAGTTCGCCCTGCAGGGATTCGAGCTCGGCCCCCGAGCGGCGGGCCTGGTCCTCGGCCAGCTGCAGGGTGCGGCGCAGTTCGTCCAGGCGGTGGCGCAGGGTGCGCACGGCGTATTCGGCTTCCTGGGCGGCGCGTTCCTGGTCGCGGCCCCGCTGGCGGGACTGCTCGGCCTGCCGGGACAGGTCCTCGGCCTGCAGGTCCAGTGCCGCCAGGCGTTCCTGCTGCTCGGCCAGGACCTGGTCCAGGGACTCGAAGCGGGCCTCGGATTCGGCCCGCCGGGCGTCCAGCCCGGCCTGCTGCTCGGCGAGTTCCTTCAGGTCGCGGTCCAGCCGGCGGGACTGCTCGTCGGACTGTGCCGCCTGCTGGCTGAGCTGCTGATGGCGGATCTGGGCATCGTGCTGCGCCCGCATGCGCTCGGCGATCTGCTGGCGCGCGGGCTGCAGCGCCTGGGCCAGGTTGCGACAGGCGGCATCGGCCTGGGCGTGGGCGTCCAGGGCCTGGTCGGCGATCAGTTGCGCGGCGCGGATTTCCAGGGCCAGGTTGTCGATCTGCTGGCGGCGCGCCAGCTGGCCGGCCTGTTCCGAATCGGCCGCGTAGAAGCGCGCGCTGCAGGCGTCGACGCGGTGGCCGTCGCGCAGCGCCCAGACGCCGCCCGGCGGCAGTTCGCCGCGCCGCGCCAGCGCCGCGCCCAGATCATCGGCCACCCACACGTCGCGCAGCCACACGGCCAGCAAGGCCTGCAGGGCGGGTTCGCGCGCATGCACGAAATCCAGCAGGCGGCGCGCGTCCGGTCCCGCCGGCGCGGACGGCCCACCGGCGGCGTCGGGCACCTGATAGAACGCCAGGCGCGCCGGCGGCGCGTCCTGGGCGAAGGCGCGCACGTGATCCAGCGTGCGCAGGCCCAGGGCGTTCATGCGTTCGTGCAGCACCGCTTCCAGGGCGGTTTCCCAGCCATCGTCCACCCGCAGCTGCTGCCACAGGCGGCCCAGGCCGGCCAGTTCCTGGCGCTGCAGCCAGGGCTCCAGCGCGTCTTCGGACTGGATCTTTTCCTGCAGCGCGATCAGGGCCTGGCGGCGCGCGTCGAGTTTTTCGAGGTCCAGCCGGGCCGCCTGGCTGGCCTGGAGCGCTTCGGCCCGGGCGGCTTCCAGGTCCGGCAGGCGGGATTCGAGTTCCAGCAGGCGCGCCTGGGCTTCTTCCAGGCGTTCCTGGGCGACGGCACATTCCCCCGCCCAGCGCTGCAGTTCGGCCGGGTCGGGCGCCCCCAGGGCGGCGCGTTCGTCTTCCAGGCGCGCGCGGCGGTCCTCCAGGGCGCGCCACTGGCCGTCGGCGTCCCGCTGGGACTGCGCGGCCAGCGCCAGGTCCTGTTCGGTGCGCGCCAGCACGCGGCGCCATTCGTCCCGCTGGGCGGCCAGGTCGCGCAGCCGGGCGTCGAGTTCCGGCAGGCCGTCCTGGGCGCTTTGCGCCTGTTCGGCCAACTGTTCCGCCCGGGCCTCGGCCTCTTCGATTTGCGCCTGGATGTCCTCGATCGAGGCCTGGCTGTGCGCGCGCTGGTCGCCCCATTCCTGCTGCTGGGCCTGCAGCTGCGCACGCCGGACCTGCAGGCGGTTGCGCGAGTCGACCACGTGGCGGATCTCGGCTTCCAGGCGGCTGACCTGGGCGCCGGCCTCGAACAGGCGGCCCTGTGTCTGATGGACCCGCTCGCTGGCCTCGAAATGCGCGGCGCGGCGGGTTTCCAGATCGGATTCCAGGGCGCGCAGCCCGGCCACGGCCGATTCCAGTTCGGCCTGGGCCCGCTCGGTGTCCACGGCCAGGGACTGGCGGCTTTCGCGCGCGGCCTGCTCGCGCAGCAGCCACAGGGCGTGCTGCTTGAGTTCGCCCTCGGCCTGCAGTGCCCGGTAGTCGGCCGCCACCCGGGCCTGGGATTCCAGCTTGTCGAGCTGGCCGGCGAGTTCGCGCAGGATGTCCTCCAGGCGGGTCAGGTTCTCGCGCGTGTCGCCCAGGCGGTTCTCGGTTTCGCGGCGGCGTTCCTTGTAGCGCGACACCCCGGCGGCTTCCTCGAGGTAGACGCGCAGTTCCTCGGGACGGGCCTCGATCAGGCGGTTGATCATCCCCTGGCCGATGATGGCGTAGCCGCGCGCGCCCAGCCCGGTGCCCAGGAAGATGTCGTGGATGTCGCGGCGGCGCACCGGCTGGTTGTTGATGAAATAGCTGCTGGCGCCGTCGCGGGTCAGCACCCGGCGCACGGCGATTTCCGCGAAGGCGGACCACTGGCCCGCCGCCCGGCCCTGGCTGTTGTCGAACACCAGTTCGACCGAGGCGCGCGCGGACGGCTTGCGCTGGCCGGAGCCGTTGAAGATCACGTCCTGCATCGAGGACCCGCGCAGTTCGGACGCCTTGGTCTCGCCCAGGACCCAGCGCACGGCGTCGATGATGTTGGATTTGCCGCAGCCGTTGGGGCCCACCACGCCGACCAGTTCGCTGGGCGTGGGAATCACGGTCGGATCCACGAAGGACTTGAATCCGGCAAGTTTGATCTGCGTGAGGCGCACGGTGCTGGGGCGGACGAGAAATCGGGTCGCGTGAGTGACAGCGTATGATAACGCACCGGGTCTGGACAACCGGCCGCGTCCGGCGCCGTCGCCCCGGCGGCAACCCGCTATACTGCAACTCTTTTTTACGGGCGCGCCTCCCGGCGGCCGCCCCCTTCGTCAACCACCTCGGGGTCCGCGATTGAACAAGGGCTTTTACATGGTCATGGCCGCGCAGGCGCTGTCGTCCGTCGCGGACAACGCCCTGCTCATCGCCGCCATCGGGCTGATCGCCGACCTCAGCGGCCCCGACTGGATGGCCCCCATGATGAAGTGGTGGTTCGCCCTGGCCTACGTGGTGCTGGCGGCCTTCGTCGGCGCCTTCGCCGACGCCTTCCCCAAGGGCCGGGTCATGTTCGCCACCAATGCGCTCAAGACCTGCGGCTGCCTGCTGATGTTCAGCTACGGCGCGTTCGGCCTGAGCCACGGACACCAGCTGATCCTGATCTTCGTGGCCTATACCGTCGTCGGCATCGGCGCCGCCGCCTATTCCCCGGCCAAATACGGCATCGTCACCGAGATGCTGCCGCCCGACCTGCTGGTCAAGGGCAACAGCTGGATCGAGGGCCTGACCGTGCTGTCGGTCATCGTCGGCACCGTGCTGGGCGGGCTGCTCATCAGCCCGGCGGTCTCGGCCTGGCTGATGTCCTTCGACTGGGTGGACCGCCTGGCCGACAACGCCGCGCAGAGCGCGATCCTGATGATCGGGCTGGTCTACATCGCCGCCGCCCTGTGCAACCTGCTGATTCCCGACACGCACGCCTTCTACCCCCGCCAGCAGACCCATCCGGCGGCCCTGATCCGCAATTTCACCCGCTACGTCCGCATCCTGTGGTCCGACAAGCTCGGCCAGATCTCGCTGGCGGTCACCACCCTGTTCTGGGGCGCGGGCGCGACCCTGCAGTTCATCGTCATCGAATGGGGCGCCCAGCACCTGGGCTACCGCCTGGACCAGGCCTCGGTGCTGATGGGCGTGGCGGCCTTCGGCACCGTGATCGGCGCGATCTGCGCCGGCCGGGTGCCGCTGCGCCGCGCGCTGTCGGTCCTGCCGGTGGGCGTGGCCATGGGGCTGGTGGTGCTGCTGATGCCGGCCGTCTACACGACCTGGGCGGTGTACTGCCTGCTGCTGCTGATCGGCGGCCTGTCGGGCTTCTTCGTGGTCCCCATGAACGCCCTGCTGCAGCATCGCGGCCACGTGCTGCTGTCGGCCGGCCATTCGATCGCCGTGCAGAACTTCAACGAACAGCTGAACATCCTGCTGATGCTGGCCATGTACAGCCTGATGCTGTGGCTGGGCCTGTCCATCAACCTGATCATCGCCCTGTTCGGCATCCTGGTGGCCTGCCTGATGCTGGTCTTCATCCACTGGAACCGGCTCAACCACCGCGCCCATCCGGAACTGAACGGGATGATCGGGCAGACGGGCCACGGCACCGCCCTGCGCTGAACGGGCCCGCTGGAAGGCTACGTCCGGCTTTCCCGCACGGCCCGCGCCAGGCCGACCAGATCGCGCCAGGCCTCGTCCTTCCAGGCGGAGCGCACCAGCAGCGACGAAGGCTGGTGCGTGACCCAGACCGGGATCGGCTCGCCCTGGTCGGGCACGTGCCGATGCGGGCCGCCGCGCAGCGCGTCCAGATCCCCGTCCGCCCCGGTCACCGCCTGCGCGGCCACCCGGCCCAGCGCCAGGATCCAATGCGGCCGCAACAGGGCGATCTGCCGGCGCAGCCAGGGCAGGCAGGCCGCGACGTCCTGGGGCGAGGGTTCGCGGCCGCCCACGGCGCGGCATTTGACGACATAGGTCAGATAGGTCGAATCGCCCCGCGGCAGGCGCGCGGCCGCCAGCATGGCCGCCAGCAGGCGGCCCTGGTCGCCCTGGAACGGCAGGCCGCCGGCGTCGTCCTCGATGCCGGGCTGCTCGCCGATGATCAGATAGTGCGGCCGTTCGGCGGCGCCCGCGCCGGGCACCGCCCGCACGCGCTGGCCGTGCCGTGCGCAGCGGTCGCAGGCCGACACCGCCGCGTCCAGCGCGGCCAGGTCCGGGCAATCCACCGGCGCGGCGATGCCGGGCGCGGGGGCTTGCGGCGCGACCAGCCCGGCCGGAGCGCGGACACGCATCAGGCCCGGACCGGTCCCGGGCGGCGCCGCACGCATGGCCGGACGATCCCCCCCCACGGCGGACTCGACCGCCACCGGTTCAGCCGGCGCGGCGCCGGCGGATGGCGTCACGGCCGCCGGAGGCGCGGCGGCCGTGACGCTGGCCGCGTCCGCCCGCGGCTGCGGCCGCGCCGCCAGCCAATGGGTGTCCAGACCGATTTCGGCCAGCCAGGCGATCTGGCCCGGACGCAGCAGCGCGCGCGGCGTCATGAGCGCCCCCGGGGCCGGGCGATGCCCGGCCCGCCCCCCGTGGGGGCCGAGGAAACCTGGGGCGGCCCGGCGTTTCCTTGGGCGGCGTCCGCCGCCAGGGCCAGGGTCATGATCCAGGCGTCCTCGCGGCCCTGGACCGCCGGGTAATAGCCCCGGCGCAACCCGACCTGGGCGAAGCCGTGGCGATGATAGAAGGCGATGGCGCCCTCGTTGCTGGGACGGACTTCCAGGGTGAGGGCCGGCAGGCCGGCCTGCCTGCAGTGATCGACGCAGCGGCGCAGCAGCCGCGCGCCCACCCCCTGGCGCTGGGCGTCCGGACGCACTCCGATGACCAGCAGGTGCGCCATGTCCGGCGCGTCCATCACCAGGGCGAAGCCGAGCATCGCCCCCATGCGGCGCACCACCCAGCCGCGATAGCCGGCGGCCAGGCCGTCGGCGAAATTCTTCCGGGTCCAGGGAAAGGACTGCACCCGGCCCTCGATGGCGGCGACCTCGTCGACGTCGGCGGGCATCATGTCGTGCAGGGTCAGGGTCGCCGCGCCGATCAGGGGGTTGCCCCCCAGCCCGCCGGCGCGTTCGACCGTGGTGTAGGCGACCTTGTCGCGCACGTACGCGGGCGACGCCAGGGCGGCGTCCACCGCGCGCCCTTCCCGCCAGGCCCGCTCCGCCAGCCGGGCGATGGTGCCCGCCTGGGCGTGCGCGCCGTCCGGCGTCGAGGGCGCGCGGCGCGCGCCCAGGGCCTCGAGTTCCCGGTCCAGGCCGGGAAAGACGTCGAGCGCGTCGCCGTGCGCCGTCCAGCCGCCCCCCGCCCGCATGCCCCAGCCGGCCGATTCGCGGGCGGCCCAGTCCGCCACGTCGGCGCGGGCCAGCAGGGCCGGCGCCTGCAGCGTGGTCCAGTCCGCGCCGCCCGCCCGGTAGGCGGCGGCGTAGACCTCGTTCATGCGCGCGTCCTGCAGCACCACGTGGACCCCGGCCGGGTCGTCCCCGGCCCCCTGCAGCGCCACCGCGCACAGGGAATCCACCGGCAGCACGGGGACGTCCAGCGCCACGGCCAGGCCCTGGGCGACCCCGCAGGCCACGCGCAGTCCCGTGAACCCGCCCGGCCCCTGGCCGAAGGCGACCGCCGACAGGGCGCGCCGGTCCAGGCCGGCCTGGTCCAGCAGATCCCGCGCCATGGGCAGGATGCGTTCGGCATGCGCGCCGCGGCCTTCATGCAGGGCCGTGCGCAGTTGCGTCCGGCCGGCCGTCCGCGACAGCAGCGCGACGCCGCACAAAGTGCTTGATGTTTCAAACGCGAGAATGTGAAAATCGTCCATGGCCCGGACATTTTAAAGGAGAGGCAGAAGGGCACCGCTTATTTCAGAAACGAAGACCAAACGCTTATTGTGTAATTTGTTGTGATAAGCGCTGGAACCCCTTTCCCGACCCTGTTACATTTTCCGCATGAACACGCAAACCCAGACCCTCACCCGCAAGATCCTCATCGTCGACGATGATCCCAGGCTGCGCGATCTGCTGCGCCGTTATCTGTCCGAGCAGGGCTTCAATGTCTACGTCGCCGAGGACGCCAAGGAAATGGCCAAGCTCTGGCAGCGGGAACATTTCGACCTCCTGGTGCTGGACCTGATGCTGCCCGGAGAGGACGGCCTGTCCATCTGCCGCCGGCTGCGGGGCAGCCACGACAACACGCCCATCATCATGCTGACCGCCAAGGCCGAGGAAATCGACCGCATCGTCGGCCTGGAAATGGGCGCGGACGACTACCTCACCAAACCCTTCAACCCGCGCGAACTGCTGGCCCGGGTCAACGCCATCCTGCGCCGCCGCGGCACCGAGGAACACCCCGGCGCGCCCAGCCAGGAAAACGAATCCGTCGAGTTCGGCCCCTACGTGCTGAACCTGTCCACCCGCACCCTGACGCGCAACGGCGAAGCCGTGCCCATCACCACCGGCGAATTCTCCGTGCTCAAGGTCTTCGCCCGCCATCCCAAGGTCCCGCTGTCGCGCGACAAGCTCATGGAACTGGCCCGGGGCCGCGAATACGAAGCCTTCGACCGCAGCCTGGACGTCCAGATCTCGCGGCTGCGCAAGCTGATCGAACCCAATCCCTCCAAGCCGGTCTTCATCCAGACGGTCTGGGGGCTGGGCTACGTCTTCGTGCCCGACGGCGGCCAGTAACCTTCTTCCGGCCCGCGGGCCGCGCGCGTATCATCCGATGACTTTCCTGAGGCGGCTCCGGCACGGCATCCGGCCCCGGCTGCGGCTGGGGCTGTTCAGCCGTTCCTTCCTGCTGATCGCCTTCCTGATGCTGGTCAGCCTGGGGGCGTGGCTGCAGATCGTCTTCAACATCGAAGAAGGCCCCCGCGCCGCCCAGCTGGCGCAGCGGATCGCCACCACGGTCAGCATCACGCGCTCGGCCCTGGTGTATGCGCCGCCGCCCGTACGCCCCTCCCTGCTGCTGGACCTGGCCACCCAGGAAAGCCTGCGCGTCCAGCCCCGCGAGCGCTCCGACGTGCTCGAACCCCTGCCCCACACCGACTACTGGACCAACGTGTCCGGCGAGATCCGCAACCGCCTGGGCAGCCAGACGGCCATCATGTGGTCCGTCAACCAGGTCCCGGGCATCTGGATCAGCTTCAACATCAACGAGGACCTCTACTGGCTGGTCTTCGACCGCGACCAGTTGCGCCTGACCACCGGCCGCGAATGGCTGGGCTGGGTGGCGGCGTCCCTGATGCTGGCGCTGCTGGGGGCGGCCATCAGCGTGCGCTTCATCAACCAGCCCCTGGCCCAGCTGGCCAAGGTCGCCCAGCAGCTGGCGCGCGGCGAAACGCCCACGCCCCTGCCCGAAAAGGGGCCGGTCGAGATCCGCGACATGAACATCGCCTTCAACCGCATGGCGCGCGACCTGCGGCAGAACGAGGCCGACCGGGAGATCATGCTGGCGGGGATTTCCCACGACCTGCGCACCCCCCTGGCGCGGATCCGCCTCGAAATCGAGATGAGCCACATGACCGACGAGGCCCGCCAGGCCATCGACGACGACCTGGCCCAGATCAACCACAGCATCGGCCAGCTGATGGAATACGCGCGGCCCGCCGGCCAGGTGCCCGAGGCCGGCATCGACGTGTCCCGCGTGCTGCAGGACCTGTTCGAGCGCGAGCGCAACCACACCGAATCCCTGGGCGGCGAGCTGGACGCTTCCATCCAGCCCGGCCTGCAGGCGCGGATCAGCGCCAACGACCTCAAGCGCATCGTCAGCAACCTGATCGAGAACGCCCGCCGCTACGGCCGCAGCGCCGGCGACGGGCGCGCCCACATCAGCCTGGTCGCCTACCAGAGCGGCAACCAGCTGACCATCGAGGTCCGCGACCAGGGCGTCGGCATCCCCCAGACCGACATCCAGCGGCTGCTGCGGCCCTTCGCGCGCGGCGAATCCGCCCGCACCGGGGTCAGCGGCGCCGGCCTGGGCCTGTCCATCGTCGAGCGCCTGCTGGGCCAGGTGGGCGGGAAGTTCACCCTGGCGCCCAACGCGCCCCAGGGCCTGCTGGCGCGCATCGAGATCCCCAAGGCCAAGGCCCAGGGCAAGGCCTGACGCGGCGCACGCGCGCCGCTCCCGGACGGGGCGCGACGGGCCTGGCCATGGCGTAGAATGGGACGACGGCCCCGATGGCCGTCCATCATCTCAGGAGCCCCGATGAAAACCATAGGCGACAAGCTCGAGGCCTTCCGCGTCACCGGCGTCAAGCCCGGATTCAATCAGCACGAGGAAAACGGCGTCTCGGCCTTCGAGGACATCACGGAATCGTCCTTCCCCGGCAAATGGAAGGTGATCTACTTCTACCCCAAGGACTTCACCCAGGTCTGCCCCACCGAGATCGTCGGCTTCAACGCCCTGGCCGACGAGTTCGAGGAACGCGGCGCCGTCCTCATGGGCGGCTCGACCGACAACGAATACGTCAAGCTCGCCTGGCGGCGCGCCAGCCCCGAACTGGGCAAGCTCAACCACTACCAGTTCAGCGACACGGCGGGCGCGCTGGTCGATCCGCTGGGCATCCGCGAAAAGTCCGAAGGCGTCGCCCTGCGGGCCACCTTCATCGTCGATCCGGACAACATCATCCAGCACGTGGCGGTCAACAACTTCAACGTCGGCCGCAGCCCCGAGGAAACCCTGCGCGTCCTGGACGCGCTGCTGACCGACGGCCTGTGCGCCTGCAACCGCCCGATCGGGGGCGGCACGCTGTAGCAGGGCATCAGGCGCGCGCCAGCAGCGCCACGGCGCTGGCCGCGATGCCCTCGCCCCGGCCCAGGTAGCCCAGGCCCTCGTTGGTCTTGGCCTTGATGTTGACCATCGCCGGATCGACCCCCAGGTCGCCGGCGACGCAGGCGGCCATGGCCGGCGCGTGCGGCGCGATCTTCGGCGCCTGGGCGTGCACCGTGGCGTCCACGTTGACCACGGCCCAGCCCGCCTCGCGGGCCAGGCGCGCGGCCTCGCGCAGGAACAGGCGGCTGTCGGCCCCGGCCCAGCGCGGATCGCGATCGGAAAAGTGGCGGCCGATGTCCCCCAGCCCCGCCGCCCCCAGCACGGCGTCGGTCACCGCGTGCAGCAGCACGTCGGCGTCCGAATGGCCGACCAGGCCCCGTTCGTAGGGAATGCGCACGCCGCCGATGACGAGCGGCCGGCCTTCGGCCAGGACGTGCAGGTCGTGGCCCTGGCCGATGCGGAAAGGAAAGGGGGACGTCATGATGGGATCGCTCCAGTGGAATGGCGTTCAGCGGGCGCGCGGTTCGCGGCGCGCCGCGAGCCGGTCCTCGAACCAGTCGAAATCTTCCGGCCAGGTCAGCTTGTCGTTGGCCCGCGCGCCGCGCACCAGCAGCGGGGCGCGGTCGGGCGCGCAGGCCAGCTCCACCGCCGAAGCCTCGTCGGTCACCCGGGGGTCGCCGGCGCACGCGTCCAGCGCCGCCCGCAGTTCCCCGGCGCGGAACATCTGCGGCGTCTGCGCCAGCCACAGGCCCTCGCGCGGCAGGGTCCGCGCCACCCGGGCGCCATCGGCCGCCGCGTCCCCGGCCTGCTTGACCGTGTCGGCCACCGGCAGGGCCAGCAGCCCGCCCCGGTCCCGCGACCGGCAGGCGTCGATCAGGCGTCTCAGGGCATCGGCCGGCAGGCCGGGCCGCGCCGCGTCGTGCACCAGCGTCCAGGCGTCGTCCGGCAGGCCCGCGTCCCTCAGGGCGGCGCGCACGGTCTCGGCCCGCGTGGGGCCGCCGCAGGGACGCCAGACCGTGCGCGGCAGGCCGGCGAGCGCCTCGGCCACCCAGGAGTCGCCGGACGCCACCGCGACCCGGACCTGGGCGATGCGGGAATCGGCCAGCAAGGCGCGCACGGTGCGGCGCAGCATGGGCTCGCCGCCCAGGTCGCGGTACTGCTTCGGCCGGCCGTCGGGACTGCCGGCGCGCGCGCCGACGCCGGCGGCCGGCACCAGGGCGATCAGGGGTTCGTTCATGAGGGGCGATTTTAGCCCACGGCCGGCCGGCGGCCGCCGGACACGCGCCATCCCCGGAAGTAGCCAAAAGATCAAAATGATGGAAATATCAATAGCATTCCCGTTCACATGTAGAATGGCTACATTCCTGATTCCGACGCCCAGTCTCCGATATCCATGAACGCCCTCGAACTGATCGAACTCAGCCCCGTCATGCCGGTCATCGTGGTCCGCGACCCCGACACGGCCGTGGACCTGGCCCGCGCGCTGGTCGCGGGCGGAATCCGCACGCTGGAAATCACGCTGCGCTCGGCGGCCGCGCTGGACGCGATCGCCGCCATCCAGGACCAGGTGCCCGACGCCGTGGTCGGCGTGGGCACCGTGCGCACGCCGCAGCAGCTGGACGCCGCCCTGCGCGCCGGCGCCCGTTTCGGCATCAGTCCGGGCCTGACCGAAAACCTGGCCCGGGCCGCGCGCGACTCGGGCATCCCCTTCCTGCCGGGCGTCTCCACGGCCTCCGAGGCCATGCGCGCCGCCGAACTGGGCTTCCTGGTGCAGAAACTGTTCCCGGCCGAGGCCGTGGGGGGCGCGGCGCTGCTGAAGGCCTGGCACGGCCCCCTGCCCGACCTGATCTTCTGTCCCACGGGGGGCATCCACGCGGGCAACGCCGCCCGATACCTGGCCCTGCCCAACGTCGGCTGCGTCGGCGGTTCCTGGCTGACGCCCGCCGCCGCCGTCGAGGCCCGCCAATGGGACGCCATCACGGCGCTGGCCCGCGAGGCCTGCGCGCTCGCGGCAGCATGACCGATCGCGCGTTCGCCTGGGCTCAGACGAGCGGATAGGCCGCGCGCGGGGCTTCGCCCCGCAGCACGCTCAACAGATTGTCGACCGCCATGGCCGCCATGGCCGCGCGCGTCTCGTGCGTGGCCGAGCCGATGTGCGGCAGCGCCAGGATGCGCGGATGGCCGCGCAGCGGCGAATCCGGCGGCAGCGGCTCGACGTCGAACACGTCCAGCCCGGCGCCGCGCAGGCGCCCGCCGGCCAGGGCGTCCAGCAGGGCGCGCTCCTGGACGATGGGGCCGCGCGCGCCGTTGATCAGGATCGCGCCGGGCTTCATGCGGGCGAAGGCCTCCGGCCCGATCAGGCCGCGCGTGGCCTCGGTCAGCGGCAGGACCAGGACGACGAAATCGGCCGTCCCCAGCAGTTCGTCCAGCCCGGCGGCCCGCGCCTTGCCGGGCGGCAGGCCGCTGTCGGCCGGACGCCGCGCGTGGTAGACCACCGGCATGTCGAAGCCCAGGGCCGCCCGGCGGGCCAGCGCCCGGCCGATGCGGCCGTAGCCGACGATGCCCAGGGTCTTGCCATGCACGTCCCAGCCGTATTCCTCGGGGCCGACGTTGCGCACCCACCGCCCTTCGCGGACCAGGTTCGCCATGTCGCACAGCCGGCGGCTGGTGGCCAGCACCATGCCGAACAGCAGGTCCGCCACCGATTCCGTCAACACGTCCGGGGTATGGCACAGCACGATGCCGCGCTCGCGCAGCGCGGCCAGCGGGTAGGCGTCGACGCCGACCGAGATGCTGGACACCACCCGCAGGGCCGGCGCCCGGTCCAGCATCGCCGCGTCCAGGCGGAAGCTGGAGCCGATCATGCCCTGGACCCGGCCCAGCGCCTGGAAGAACGCCTCGCGCTGGTCCTCGCGCCGGGGATCGGCCCGGATGACTTCGTGCTCCGCCAGGATCCGCGCCAGTTGCGGCTCGGGCAGGTCGCGGTAGACGAGAACGGTTTGTCGCGGCATGAAAGGCTCCCAGGGAAAAACGGGCGGGCGTCCGGGCCTACAGCCCCGCCAGCCGCAGCACGGCCAGCGTGGGCAGGCCTTCGGTATCGCCCGGCACCTGCACGGTGCGGGCGCCGATCCAGGCCCCGCGCGCCACGGCGCGCTCCAGGGGCAGGCCTTCGAGCAGGCCGCTGATCACCCCCACGGCGAAGCCGTCGCCCGCGCCCACGGTATCCACGACCCGCTCCACGGGACTGGCCGGCACGCGGCCGCTGCGCGTGCCGTCATCGTAATACGCCCCGTCGGGGCCCAGCTTGACGACCACCAGGCGCGCCCCCAGGTCCAGGTAGAAGCGCGCGATGGCCTCGGGCTCGCGCTCGCCGGTCAGCAGGCGGCCTTCCTCCAGGCCCGGCAGCACCCAGTCCGCCAGGGCGGCCAGCTCGTTGATGCCGGCGCGCATGGCCTCGGTCGAGGCCCACAGCGTGGGACGCAGGTTCGTATCGAAGGACACGGTCCGGCCGGCCTCGCGCATCAGGCGCATGGTCTGCCGCGACACCTCGAAGCTGTCGGCCGACACCGCCGCGAACACGCCGGTGGCGTGCAGGTGGCGGGCGGACAGCAGCCAGTCCCGGTCGATGTCTTCCGGGCGCATGCGGCTGGCGGCCGAGCCCGCGCGGTGGTATTCGACCAGGGGATCGCCGCCGTCCAGGACCCGGTCCTTGAACAGCATGCCGGTGCGCTCGCCCGGCGCCAGGACCACGTGCGAGCAATCCACGCCCTCGCCGCGCAGGCTGTCGAGCAGGTAGCGGCCCATGGAGTCCTGCCCCAGGCGGCTGCCCCAGCCGACCCGCAGGCCCAGGCGGGCCAGACCGATGGCCACATTGGTCTCGGCGCCCGCCGTGCGCTTGTGAAAGACGTCCACTTGTTCCAGCGGGCCGGGCTGGCCGGCCACCAGCATCACCATCGCCTCGCCCAGCGTGACGACGTCGAGCGGTTCACTCTTTGTCATGAGAAAAGGACTCCAGTCGGCGCAGCGCGTCCAGCGCCTGGCCGGTGACCCGGGCGAGGTCCGCGCCGGTCAGGGGATATTCGATGGCCCGGGGCGCCGAGGCGGGCAGCGCCCGCAGCACCGCGCGCCAGGGCGCGGCGGACGACTCCAGCGGCACGGCCACCCAGCGGTCGGGACGCCGCAGCGCCCCCTTGCAATGCACGTAGCGGACCCGGGGCGCGAACGCGTCGGCCGCCCGCAGGGGGCATTCGCCCACCCAGTGCCAGTTGCCCATGTCGAAGGTCATGCCCAGCGGCACACCGGCATCGTCCGCCGCGCGGAAGAAGGCCGCCAGGGCGGAGACGGTGCCCGCCGATTCCGTCTGGTCGTTTTCCACCAGCAGGTCGACCGGATGGCCGGCCAGCAGGGTCCGCAGGGCGTCCATGCCCCGGGCGCGCGGCCCGAAGCCGCCGATCGACATCTTCAGCCAGCCGGCGCCCAGCCGGGCCGCGCGGTCCAGGCCTTCGCGGACCGCCGCCTCGTCGAAACGCCCGGCCGCGTTCCACATCCCCGTCGGGCTGGAATAGACCCGGGCCAGGCCCGCCTCGGCGGCCAGCGCCGCCAGCGCGTCGAGTTCGCCCGCCGCGTCCCCGCCCAGCAGTTCTCCGCGGACCTCGACACCATCGGCGCCGGCCGCGCGGGACAGGCGCGCGAACCAGGCCTGGCCGTGGCGCCGGACCTCGTCCGCGCCGAACGCCGTCAGGGAAACCAGCGCGCCGCGCGCCGGGATCTGCGTGTGCATGCGGCGCCTCAGTGGTTCAGGATCTGGCCGAGGAAGCCGCGCGTCTTTTCGTGGGACGGGGCCTCGAAGAACCGGTCCGGCGGCGCCTGCTCGATGATCCGGCCGTCGGCCATGAAGATCACCCGGTCGGCCACGCTGCGCGCGAAACCCATTTCATGGGTCACGCACAGCATGGTCATGCCGTCGCGGGCCAGGCCGATCATGGTGTCCAGGACTTCCTTGACCATTTCCGGGTCCAGGGCGGAGGTGGGCTCGTCGAACAGCATGACCTTGGGGGTCATGCACAGGGCGCGGGCGATGGCCACGCGCTGCTGCTGTCCCCCGGACAGCTGGCTGGGGTATTTGTGCGCCTGTTCGGCGATCCGCACCCGCGACAGGTATTCCATCGCCAGGGCCTCGGCCTGGTCGGCCTTCAGCCCGCGCGAGCGCATCGGCGCCAGCATGCAGTTGCGCAGCACCGTCATGTGCGGGAACAGGTTGAACTGCTGGAACACCATCCCGACTTCCTGCCGCACGGCGTCGACCCCGCGCCCGTCGGCGCCCAGGGCGATGCCGTCCACCACGATGCGCCCGTCCCGGATGCCCTCCAGGCCGTTGATGCAGCGGATCAGGGTGGACTTGCCCGAGCCCGAGGGCCCGCAGATCACGATGCGCTCGCCCGCCGCCACCGTCAGGTCGATGTCGGTCAGGGCATGGAACTGCCCATACCATTTGTTGAGCTTCTCGATCTGGATGATCGGGGCGCCGGAGGGCGCATCGCGGGTCGGGGTCGAAGTCATGGCGGCGGGTCGGGAGTCGATCAGGATTGCTTCAGCGCCGGCAGCGGCGTGCCCAGCCATTTCTGGTAGAGCTTGCTGAATTCGCCGTTCTGGATGTTGCGGTCGATCAGCCCGTTGATGGCCTTGAGCGTTTCCGGCTGGCCCGGGCGCATGGCCACCGCCATTTCCTGCTGCAGCAGCACGAACTTGTTGTCGAAGCGGTCCGGGGCGCGCTTGGCGATGCCGGCGGCCACCGTGGTGGAGCAGCCGATCGCGTCGACCTGGCCGGACAGCAGGGCCTGCATGGCCGAGGCGTCGTCGTCGAAGCGGCGGATGTCGGCGTCCTTCGGGGCGATCTTGCTGACCGCGATGTCCTGGGTGCTGGCGCGCGCCACGCCGATCTTCTTGCCCGACAGGCCTTCCGGACCGGAGATCTTCAGGTCCTTGCCGCCGAACACCACGATCTGCGCGGCCGAGTACGGATGCGAGAACTGCACCTGCTTGGCCCGTTCCGGCGTGATCGCCAGCGAGGCCACCAGCACATCGACCTTGTCGGTCAGCAGGTAGGGGATGCGGTTGGGGCCGGTCACCGGCACGATCTTCACCTTCACGCCCAGGTCCTTGGCCAGGAGCTTGGCCACGTCGGCGTCGTAGCCGTCGGGCTGGTTCTCGGTGTTCATGATGCCGTAGGGCGGGAAATCGACCAGCATGCCGACCGTCAGCTCGCCCTTCTGCTTGACCTGGTCGATGGTCTCGGCCGAGGCCGCGGGCGCCAGGCCGACGGCCAGGGTGGCGCAGGCGGCCAGCAGGGTGCCGCCCAGCATGCCGCGCAAGGTGTGATTCTTGAACATAGAACGTCTCCGTGAAATGATTGGCCTGAAGCCTGTTGGTACTGAAAATTCCGGATTCGTCAGGCACGGAGCAGTCCGCAGGGACTGTTTCATGCCCGATCCCATCCACCTCACCGCTTGCAAGCGGTTCGGATTCGTCAGGCACGGAGCAGTCCGCAGGGACTGCTCCGTGTCCGGACTCATCCGCGCGCCTGGGAAACCGCCAGGCGCCGCTCCATCCGCCCCGCCAGCAGCGACAGCGGCCAGCACAGCAGGAAATACACGGCCGCCACGATGGAGAACACCACCATGGGCTCGAACGTGGCGTTGTTCACGATCTGCCCCGCGCGGGTCAGTTCGGTGAAGCCGATGATGGCCGCCAGCGACGTGCCCTTGATGACCTGGACCAGGTAGCCGACCGTGGGCGGCACGGCGATCTTGAGCGCCTGCGGCAGGATCACGTCGCGCAGGCGGTCGCGGTAGTTCAGCCCCAGGGCGGCGGCGGCTTCCCACTGGCCGCGCGGGACGGCCTCGATGCAGCCGCGCCAGATCTCGCCCAGGAACGACCCCGCGTTCAGCGTCAGCGCCACGGCGGCGGCGGTCCAGGGATCGATCTCGAGGCCGATCACCGGCGCGCCGAAGAACACCAGGAACAGCTGCAGCAGCAGCGGCGTGCCCTGGAACACCTTGATGAACCCCGTGGCCAGCGCCCGGGCGGCGCTGTTCGCGCCGGTGCGCGCCAGGGCCACCGCCAGCCCGACCAGGCCACCGCCGACGAAGGCGATGAGCGACAGCAGCACGGTCCACTGGGCGGCCTGCAGGATGTACCAGAAATCGGAGGAGCCGAAGGTTCTCATGATCGGCCGTCCGGATAATGGAGGTACCGGTCGTGGATCCGGCGGAAGACGTAGGAAAAGCACAGCGTCAGCGCCAGGTAGATCAGCGTGATGACGATGTAGATCTCGAAGCTGCGGAAGGTTTCGGACTGCAGGGTGGCGGCCACCGAGGTCAGGTCGTCGGCCGAGATCACCGACACCACGCTGGAGGCCAGCATCAGCAGGATGAACTGGCTGGTGAGCGCCGGATAGATGGCGCGCAGCGCGGGCTTCAGCACGACGAAGCGGAAGATCTCGACCCGCGTCAGATTCAGGGCCAGGCCGGCCTCGATCTGGCCCCGGGGGATGGCCTCGATCCCCGCGCGCACGATTTCCGTGGCGTAGGCACCCAGGTTGACCGTCATGGCCACCAGCGCCGCCGTGTAGGGCGACCAGCGCACGCCGACGGCCGGCAGGGCGAAGAAGAAAAAGAACAGCTGGACCAGGAACGGCGTGTTGCGGATGAGTTCGATGTAGACCTGGATCAGCGCCCGCGCGGGCGCCGGCCCGGACGTCTTGCCCCAGGCGCACAGCACCGCCACCGCCAGGCCGAGCAGCATCGCCAGGCCGGAGAGCTGGATCGTCATCCAGGTGCCGTGCAGCAGCAGCGGCCACGCCTGGAATACCGGACCGAACTGGAAGGTGTAATTCATGAGGATCGCCGGGAAATCCGCATCGATGAAACCGGTTTCATTATACTGAAACACGCCACCAGCGAAAATCGGTGCTAACCCTGGAATCGGTCCCGCCTATGGACCCAGTCGCGTCGAGCCCCGCGCCATCAGCGTCCCGGGCAGCCGGATCGCGCGGGCGGGCACGGACAGGCCGCCGATGCGCTCGATCAGGCAGCGCGCCGCCAGGCTGCCCAGGGCGTCCGTCGGCTGCGCCACCGCGCTGATGCCCGGCCCGACGTACGGCGCCCAGGGCGTATCGTCGATGCCGATCAGGCCGATGTCGGGCCCCAGGCGCCAGCCCAGCGCCGTCACGGCGGCCACGATGCGCATGGTCACGACCCCGTTGCCCGCGATCACCGCGGGCGGATGCCGCGCGCCGGCGCGCAGGTCCCGCAAGGCCCGCGCCAGGCCGTCCGGATCGTCGGCGCCGGCCTCGACCCACCGGCCCGCGGCCGGCGGCGCCAGGGCCGCGAGCCGGGCCTCGTAGGCGCGGATGCGCTCGATGCGGGAACTGACCGCGCCCAGCGGTTCGGTGACGAACAGGAAATCCCGGTAGCCCGCTCTCATCAGGTGATCGAGGCAGGCATCGACGGCCTGGACGTTGTCCAGCGACACGAAATCGACTTCCAGGCCCTGGTGCAGGCGGTCGACCAGCACCACCGGCCGGCCCCGCAGGGCCGGCGTCAGCACCGCGCCCTGCTCCAGGCCCATGGTGTTCAGGATGAAGCCCTCGACCTGGTAGGTGGACAGCACCTGCAGTCCCACGCTCTCGCGCTCGCGCTCGTTGCCCAGGTTGAACAGCATCATCAGGTAGCCCGCCTGGCGGCAGGCCTGTTCCGCCCCGCTGAGGACGGCGACGGAATAGGGATTGGTGATGTCGGCCACCACCAGGCCGATCAGCCGCGAGCGGCCGCGCTTGAGCGCCCGGGCCATCGGGCTGGGCGTGTAGGCCAGGGCCTCGATCGCGGCCTCGACCCGCTGGGCGATCTCCGGCGACAGCAGGGTATCGCGGTGGTTGAGGAACCGCGACACCGTGGCCTTGGAAACCCCCGCGTGGCGGGCCACGTCGGCGATCGTGCTGCGCGGCGGATGATTGCTCATAGGGCGGAAAGGTCAGGATAGGGGATTCGGCGCCCCATTGTATCCACCCGGAAGACGCTCAGCGCCCCGCCCACTGCGGCCACTGGAAGAAACAGGCGCCCTGTTCGGCCCCGTCCGCCTGGGCGCGGGCCACGCCGAACAGGTCCCGCCCGACGCCCTGCGCGGACGCCCGCGGATCGAAGCCGGCCGGTTCGCGCGCCAGCCAGCCGGCGTCCCCCAGCACGTCCAGCGTGCCGGCGACGGCGTCCAGCCGCACGACGTCCCCATCGCGCAGGCGCGCCAGCGGCCCGCCCGCGCAGGCCTCGGGCGTGACGTGGATCGCGGCGGGCACCTTGCCCGAGGCGCCCGACATCCGGCCGTCGGTCACCAGGGCCACCCGATGGCCACGGGCCTGCAGCACGGACAGCGCGGGCGTCAGCTGGTGCAGTTCGGGCATGCCGTTGGCGCGCGGCCCCTGGAAGCGCAGCACCGCCACCAGGTCGCGGTCCAGTTCGCCGCGCCCGAAGGCCTGGAGCAGCGCGTCCTGGGTCTCGAAGAGGCGCGCCGGGGCCTCGACCACGCGGTGCCCGGGCGCGACGGCGGAGACCTTGATCACCGCGCGCCCCAGGTTGCCGCGCAGCAGCTTCAGTCCGCCGTCCGGGTCGAAGGGCGCGTCCGGCCCGCGCAGCACGGACGTGTCCGCCGAAGCGGCCGGGCCGTCCTCCCAGACCAGTGCGCCGTCGCGCAGCGCCGGGCGGCGCGTATAGGCGGCCAGCCCCCGGCCCATGATGGTGGTCACCTCGTCATGCACCAGCCCGGCCGCGCGCAGGCTCCGGATCAGGACCGCCATGCCGCCCGCCGCCTGGAACTGGTTCACGTCGGCCCCGCCGTTCGGATAGACGCGCGCCAGCAGCGGCACCACGGCCGACAGCTCGGAAAAATCGTCCCAGTCGATCGCGATGCCCGCCGCGCGGGCGACGGCGACCAGGTGCAGGGTGTGGTTCGTGGAACCGCCGGTGGCCAGCAGGCCGACGATGCCGTTGACCAGCGCGCGCTCGTCGATGACTTCGGCCACCGGCGTGAAGCGCCCGCCCCCGGCGGCCAGACTCAACGCGTGGCGCGCGGCCTCGCGCGTTAGAGCCTCGCGCAGCGCCGTGCCCGGCGGCACGAAGGACGCCCCCGGCAGATGCAGGCCCATGAGCTCCATCAGCATCTGGTTGGAATTGGCGGTGCCGTAGAAGGTGCAGGTGCCGGGCGCGTGATAGGCGGCCATTTCCGAGGCCAGCAAAGCGTCGCGGTCGGCCTTGCCCTGGGCGTGCAGCTGCCGCACCCGGGATTTTTCCTCGTTCGAGATTCCCGAGGGCATCGGCCCGGCCGGCACGAAGACCACCGGCAGGTGGCCGAAGCCGAGCGCGCCGATCAGCATGCCCGGCACGATCTTGTCACACACCCCCAGGCAGACCGCCGCATCGAACATCTGGTGGCTGAGCGCGATCGCGGTGGACATGGCGATCACGTCGCGGGAAAACAGGCTCAGCTCCATGCCCGCCTGCCCCTGGGTGATGCCGTCGCACATGGCGGGCACCCCGCCCGCGAACTGGGCGCCACCACCGGCGGCGAACGCGGCCTGCTTGATCCAGGCCGGATAGCGGCCCAGCGGCTGATGCGCCGAGAGCATGTCGTTGTAGGCCGACACGATCGCCAGATTGGGCCGTTCCGTGCCCGCCAGGCGCGCCTTGGCGGCGTCCGGCTCGGCCGCCAGAGCGTGGGCCAGGTTGGCGCACGCCAGCCCGGCGCGCTGCGTCTTTTGCCCGTAGGCGGCGCGGCTGCGCGCCAGATAGCATTCGCGGGTGTCGCGGCTGCGGGCGGCGATGCGTTCGGTCACGGACCGGACGACGGGATGAAGGGTCGCTGACGTCACTGGGGCCTCCGGATGACAGGCATGGGCGAGGCTTCAGTATAGGCTCATTTTTAATGAAACTACATTTCTTACGAAGAAATGTAGTTTTTATGATTTATATGTAGTCTGATTACTTTTGCATCCAGGCACGGCCAGACGGTTCGCGGTCCCCCGCCGCGCGCGGCCGCCCCGCCGCGCCTTTATACTGATGCCCTCATGAACACATCCATCCTGCCCGAGCTGCGCGCCCGCCTGCCCGGCCTGAGCCGCGCCGCCGCCCGCGTCGCGCGCCTGGCCATCGCCCATCCCGGCGACGTCGCGCGCATGACCATCGGCGAGATCGCCCGGGCGGCCGAAGTCAGCGAACCCACGGTCATCCGCTTCTGCCGTTCGCTGGGCCACGCGGGATGGCCCGATTTCAAGGTCCGGCTGGCCGCCAGCCTGATGGCCGGCGTGCCCTACGTGCATTCCTCGCTGCGGCCCGGCGAAAGCGTGGCCGGCCTGACCGACAAAGTCTTCGACAACGCCGTCTCGGCGCTGCTGCGCGTGCGCGACGCGCTCGACCCCGCCGCCGTCGAATCGGCCATCGGCCTGCTGGCGCGGGCCCGGCGCATCGAGTTCTACGGCGTGGGCAATTCCGGCATCGTCGCCGCCGACGCACAGCACAAGTTCTTCCGCTTCGACCTCGCGGTCGCCGCCTATGCCGACAGCCACGTCCAGGCCATGGCGGCCTCGCTGCTGGGCCCCGCGGACGTCCTGGTGGCCATCTCGCATTCGGGCCGCTCGCGCGAACTGCTCGAAGCCGTCGGCCTGGCGCGGGCCAACGGCTGCCCCATCATCGCCGTCACCGCCTCCGGCACGCCCCTGGCCGGACTGGCGACGCTGCACCTGCGCGCCGACACCCAGGAAGACACCGCGCTCTACAGCCCCATGATCTCGCGGCTGGCGCACCTGGCGATCATCGACGTGCTGGCCCTGGGCGTGGCCCTGCGGCGCGGCGACCAGGCCAGCCGGGTGCTGGAAAAGACCAAGAAAAGCCTGATCGGCAAGCGCCGGCCGTAATTTCCAGAATACCTCATGGAAGCATCGAACACCCCCTTGTCCCTGCCCTCGATCGGCCCCACCCTGGCCGCCCTGCGGCCCGGCCAGCGCTACGCCCAGCCGCGCCCGCCGGGCTCGGGCGACGCCCTGCTGCTGGCGGCCCTGGCCCGCGAGACCCGGCACCCGCTGGCCGCCTTCTGCGCCGATCCGCTGGCCGCCCGGCGGCTGGCCGACGAAATCGCCCTGTTCGACCCGGACCTGCGCGTGCGCTTCCTGCCCGACTGGGAAACCCTGCCCTACGACAGCTTTTCCCCGCACCAGGACCTGATCTCCGAACGCCTGCGCACCCTGCACGCACTGGGCCAGGGCGCCGTGGACATCCTGGTGGTGCCGGTCACCACCGCGCTGGTCCGCCTGGCCCCGCCGTCCTTCCTGGCGGCCTACACCTTCCACTTCCGCCAGGGCGACGCCTTGGACGAGGACCGCCTGCGCACCCAGCTGACCCTGGCCAACTACAGCCACGTCACCCAGGTCGGCGCGCCCGGCGAATTCTGCATCCGCGGCGGCCTGATCGACCTGTTCCCCATGGGATCGGCCCTGCCCTACCGCATCGACCTGTTCGACCGCGAGATCGAATCCATCCGCAGCTTCGACGGCGACACTCAGCGCAGCCTGTATCCGGTGCGAGAGATCGAACTGCTGCCGGGCCGCGAATTCCCCATGGACGAGGCCGCGCGCAACCGCTTCCGCGCGCGCTTCCGCGAAGTCTTCGAAGGCGACCCGTCGCGCGCCCTGCCCTACAAGGACATCGGCAACGGCATCGCCTTCGCCGGCATCGAATACTACCTGCCGCTGTTCTTCGAGCAGACCGCCACGCTGTTCGACTACCTGCCGCCCGACACCCTCGCCGTCACGCTGGGCGACGCCCCGGCGGCCATCGACCGCTTTTCCCAGGACGCCCGCAACCGCTGGCAGTTCCTGAAGTCCGACCCGGAACGCCCGGTGCTGCCGCCCGATGCCCTGTTCCTGGACGACGAGGCCTTCCACGCCCGCCTGCGCGGCCTGGCGCGCCTGGCGCTGACCGACGAGGGCGCGCATCCGGACTTCGCCCCCTGCCCGCCCGCCGCCGTCAACCGCCGCGCAGACGACCCCCTGGCCGACCTGCGCCGCCACCTGGACGCGACCCCGCTGCGCACGGCGCTGTGCGTCGATTCCGCCGGCCGGCGCGAAACCATCGCCGAACTGCTGGCCGACTACCATCTGAAGCCTGATGCCATCTTCGATACTTGGCAGGACTGGCTGCAGAGCGAAGCGCACTTTCCATCGCCGGGCCGCCCCAAGATGGAAGGCGCCCCCTCGGGGGGCAGCAAGCCGCAGGCGCAGCGTGGGGGCCATTTTTCTCTGGTGGTGGCCCCGCTGACGGGCGGCTTCCAGTCGCCGCCTGTCGGGCTGGCGGTGCTGACGGAAAACGACCTCTACCCCGCCCAGGCCGGCCGCCCCGCGCGCACGCGCCGCCGCCACGAACAGAGCAGCAACATCGACGCCATGGTGCGCGACCTGGCCGAACTGCACGTGGGCGACCCGGTGGTCCACGTGCAGCACGGCATCGGCCGCTACCACGGCCTGGTCAGCATGGACCTGGGCGAAGGCCCCATCGAACTGCTGCACCTGGAATACGCCCGCGACGCCACCCTGTACGTGCCGGTCTCGCAACTGCACCTGATCGCCCGCTACAGCGGCGCCGATCCGGACCAGGCGCCGCTGCATCCGCTGGGATCCGGCCAGTGGGAAAAGGCCCGCCGCAAGGCCGCCCGCCAGGCGCGCGACACGGCCGCCGAACTGCTCGCCCTGTACGCCCGGCGCGCCGCGCGCGAAGGGCTGCGCTTCAAGTTCCCCGCCCGCGACTACCAGGCCTTCGCCGAGGGCTTCGGCTTCGAGGAAACCCCGGACCAGGCCGCCGCCATCACGGCGGTCATCCAGGACATGACGTCCGGCCGGCCCATGGACCGCCTGGTCTGCGGCGACGTGGGCTTCGGCAAGACCGAGGTCGCCCTGCGCGCCGCCTTCCTGGCCGTGATGAACGGCCGCCAGGTCGCGCTGCTGTGCCCCACCACCCTGCTGGCCGAGCAGCACGCCCAGAACTTCGCCACGCGCTTCGCCGATTGGCCGGTGCGCATCGCCGAACTGTCGCGCTTCCGCACCGGCAAGGAAACCGCCAAGGCCATCGACGGCCTGGCCGAGGGCTCCGTGGACATCGTCATCGGCACCCACAAGCTGCTGTCCAAGGACGTGCGCTACAAGCAGCTGGGCCTGGTCATCATCGACGAGGAACACCGCTTCGGCGTGCGCCAGAAGGAGGCCCTGAAGGCCCTGCGCGCCGAGGTCGACGTGCTGACCCTGACCGCCACGCCGATCCCGCGCACCCTGGGCATGTCCCTGGAAGGCATCCGCGATTTTTCCGTGATCGCCACCGCGCCGCAAAAGCGCCTGGCGATCAAGACCTTCGTGCGCCGCGAGGACGGCAGCACCATCCGCGAAGCCATCCTGCGCGAACTCAAGCGCGGCGGCCAGGTCTATTTCCTGCACAACGAGGTCGAGACCATCCACAACCGCCGCGCGCGGCTGGAAGAGCTCGTCCCCGAGGCCCGCATCGCCGTCGCCCACGGCCAGATGGCCGAGCGCGAACTGGAAGAGGTCATGAAGGGCTTCTACCAGCAGCGCTACAACGTGCTGCTGTGCACCACCATCATCGAGACCGGCATCGACGTGCCCTCGGCCAACACGATCCTGATCCACCGCGCCGACAAGCTCGGCCTGGCGCAGCTGCACCAGTTGCGCGGCCGGGTCGGCCGGTCCCACCACCAGGCCTACGCCTACCTGCTGACCCCGGGCGAGGACGCCATCACGTCCAACGCCAAGAAGCGCCTGGAGGCCATCCAGTCGATGGAGGAACTGGGCGCCGGCTTCTTCCTGGCGATGCACGACCTGGAGATCCGCGGCAGCGGCGAGGTCCTGGGCGAATCGCAGTCCGGCAACATCCAGGAAATCGGCTACAGCCTGTACAACGACATGCTGGCCGCCGCCGTGCGCGCCCTGAAATCCGGCGAGGAACCCGACCTGGAATCGCCCTTCGGCAGCCAGTGCGAGGTCAACCTGCACGCCCCGGCGCTGCTGCCCTCGGACTACTGCGCCGACGTCCAGGCCCGCCTGGGCCTGTACAAGCGCCTGGCGCACGCCGCCGACGCCGACGCGCTCACCCTGCTGCAGGAAGAGCTGATCGACCGCTACGGCAAGCTGCCCGAGGCCGGCCAGACCCTGCTGTCGCTGCACCGCCTGCGGCTGCTGGCCGAACCGCTGGGCGTGATCAAGATCGACGCCGGCGAAACCCAGGCCTCGATCCAGTTCGCCGCCCAGCCCAATGTGGACCCGATCCGCATCATCGAGCTGGTGCAGCAGGACCGCCAGGTCCGCCTGAACGGCCCCGACCGCCTGAAGATCGCCTTCGGCGGCGCCGTGGACGTGCCCGGCCGCGTGCAGAAGCTGCGCGGCCTGCTGCAAAGGCTGGAGGGCGTGGCGGCGTAGGCGTATGCCGGGATTTCTCCGCCCATCCAGGATTTTCCCAGCGGACAAGATTTGTGCCATTGACGTCCCATTCAGCATGCTCCGGATCATGCTGACGGTTTGGTTTATCTCTTTGTATCCAAACCGGTTGGGTTTTTATATACTATGGCAACCATCCTGCGATTCGACGGCTGGCGCGTCGTGATCTACGCCAATGATCACCGCCCGCCCCACGTCCATGTGATCGGCAACGATGCGGAAGCCGTCTTCCGACTGAACTGCCCGCACGGGCCGCCTGAACCGGTCCGAACCACAGGGTTGGCGCACCATGCGCTGACGCAAATACGCAAACGACTGGAATCGCACACCCATCTGCTGTGCCTGCACTGGAGCATGATCCATGACGACACCTGATGCCCTCCCCGCGCCTCCTACGGACGACGATCCCATCCCGGACACCGGCCACGCCGAAGCCGCGCACTACGACCCCGCTTCGCGGCGGATCGTCATCACGCTGCGCCACGGCCTCGAGCTGGCCATCCCGGTCCATCTGCTGCAAGGACTGGCGGACGCGCCGCCGGCTTCCCTGGCCAGGATCGAGATCAGCCCTGAAGGCACCGGACTGTACTGGCCGGATCTGGATGTGGACCTGTACGTTCCTGGTCTGATCCAGGGGCTGTTCGGCACGCGCCGCTGGATGGCGAGCCTGCTGGGCCAGATCGGCGGGCAGGCCCGCTCCGAGGCCAAGGCCCGGGCGGCGCGCGCCAACGGCCGCAAGGGCGGTCGGCCGCGCAAGCGGCCGGACGGCGGCTGAGATCACGCACCGTCATCTCGAAAGACAGGCGCACCACCGCCAGGCCGGCCGGTGGCGACGATCAGGCGGACCTCGCCAGCACCGGCGCCGACCCGCAGACGTGTGCCGGACGACAGGATGAATTCCATCCAGACATAGTGGCCGGAGCGCGCGTCCGAGTGTCCGGCTTTCGCGGGCAAAGACCAATTTGTATCCGCTCTCCATGATTCCTTCACATTTCTACCTTTTTGACATAGAATGCGATTCGTTCTTATTTAGATTCTTATAACATTTAATGGAGAAGCTCTTGGCATCGCACCCTTCCGCCTCCCGGACTCTGCTGGGCTCGTCCCTCGCCCTGGCGCTCGCCGCTCCGGGGACCTTCCTGCCGACAGGCGCGCAGGCCCAGACCGCGGGCAAGCCCGCCACCCTGAGCCCCGTGACGGTCCAAGGCGACCGGGGCGACAACTACAAGACCGACGAAGCCTCCCAGGCCAAGTTCACGGCGCCGCTGCTGGACACGCCCAAATCCGTCCAGGTCATTCCCCAGGCCATCATCCAGGACACCAACGCCACCTCGCTCGAAGACGTCCTGCGCAATTCGCCGGGCATCACCTTCGGCGCCGGCGAAGGCGGCCAGCCCCTGGCCGACCGTCCCTTCATCCGCGGCGCCTCCTCGGCCAGCAATATCTATGTGGACGGGATCCGCGACGCAGGCGGCCAGACACGCGAAGTCTTCGACCTGGAAAGCGTGGAAATCATCCGCGGCGCGGATTCCGCCCTGGGCGGGCGCGGCACGGGCGGCGGCAGCATCAACCTGACCAGCAAGCACGCCCATCTGGGCAACGCCGCCAGCGCCAGCCTGGGCATCGGCACCGACAAGTATTTCCGCGCCACCGCCGACGGCAACTGGCAGTTCAGCGACACCTCGGCGTTCCGCCTGAACGTCCTGGGCGCTTCGGGCGACATGCCGGGCCGCGATGCCGTGGACTACAAGAACTGGGGCGTGGCGCCCACGATCTCCTTCGGCCTGGGCACGCCGACGCGCGTATCGCTCAGTTACTACCACTATCAGACGGACGGGATGCCGGATTATGGGGTGCCGGTGATTCGCCAGACGGGCACCCGCAACTTCCCCTACATGACCGGCAACGGCATCCTGGACGTGGATCGCGACACCTTCTACGGCGTCCATGACCGGGACTACCGCAAGACGCAGGCGGACATCGGCACCATCGAGATCGAGCACGACATCACGGACCGCCTGACTCTGCGCAATGCCACGCGCTACGGCGAGACGCTGAACGATTATGTCCTGACCAATCCGGGCGACGGGCAGGTGAAATACGATGCGGGCACCGGCCAGTACTGGCTGCTGCGCGGCCTGAAATCGCGCTGGCAGAAAAGCACCACGCTGGCCAACGTGACGGAATTGACCGGCAAATTCGAGACGGGCCGCCTGAAGCACAGCTTCAATGCCGGGATCGAGCTGTCCCAGGAAACCACCAAGAACGCCAGCTACAACGTCACCACGACCAATGGTTCCGCCTGCCCGGCCGTGTTCGCCGGCAAGATGGATTGCACGCCGCTCTTCAACCCCAATCCCGACGACCCCTGGTCCGGCAGCATTACACGCGGCCCACTGAGCCTGGACGCCAAGTCCACCACCCAGGCCGCCTACTTCTTCGACAGCATCGACTTGAACGAACAGCTCTCGGTCAATGCCGGGGTGCGCTTCGACCGTTATCGGATTTCGGGCGAATCGATCCCGCGCGGAGCCACTGCGCCGGTGCATGACGAAGGCACCTGGAACATGTTCAACTACCAGTTGGGCCTGGTCTACAAGCCGGCGCCCAACGGCAGCATCTACGTCAGCTATGCCACCGCATCCACGCCGCCCAGCATGTCGGGCGGCGACCAGGACAGCCTGGGCGCGACCGGCGCCAACAGCCTGGGGGACCTGAAGCCCGAGAAGAGCCGCACCGTCGAATTGGGCACCAAATGGAATTTCCTGAACGACCGTCTGGGCCTGACCGCCGCCATCTTCGAAAATGAACGGCGCGACGCGCAGATCGAGGTCGATCCGGGCGTCTACGCCCAGGCCGGCAAGACCCGCGTGCGCGGCCTGGAACTGGGCATCAACGGCAAGATCACCCCGCAATGGGCGGTCTACGGCGGCTACGCCTACCTGAACAGCAAGCTGCTGGAAGGCGCCTACAGCAACGTCAATGTGGGCGATCCCCTGACCAACACGCCCAAGCACAGCTTCAGCCTGTGGACCACCTACAAGGTCCTGCCGCCGCTGACCGTGGGCGCGGGCGCCTACTACGTCGGCAAGACCTTCGGCGGCTCGGGCCAGGGCACGGCCGGCGGCGGCGCCTCCGGCACCTACATGCCCGCCTACTGGCGCTTCGACGCCATGGCGGCCTACCAGGTCAACAAGAACCTCGGCTTCCAGCTGAACGCCCTGAACCTGACCGACAAGACGTACTACGCCCACAACAATGGCAATCACCACGCCGACTTCGGTCCTGGCCGTCAGATCATCCTGACCGCCAACCTGAAGTATTGATCACCGCCCAGGCGGCTCCTCGCACGCCCCCGCCGCGGTCCGCCGCGCCGGGGGCGTGTTTCATGACCGCGGCGGGGTAGAATCCCCGGAACACCCGCCGACCGGCCCGGACACTCCTTCAAGGGCACGCTTCCGACATGCTCATCACCCTTCCCGACCTGCTCCCGCCCGACGTGGTCCGGCAATGCCGCGCCGACCTCGAAGCCGCCCGTTGGACGGACGGCGGCCTGACGGCCGGCCACGTGGCCGCGCACGTCAAGGCCAACCGCCAGCTGGCGCTGGACGATCCGGCGGGCACGCGGATCGGCGCCCTGATCCTCGAAGCCCTGGGCCGCGACCCCCTGTTCATGTCCGCCGCCCTGCCCGCGCGCATCCTGCCGCCGCGCTTCAACCGCTACGAAGGCGGCGAGCACTACGGCTTCCACATCGACAACGCGATCTTCCAGGTGCCCGGCGAACTGGCGCGCATCCGCACCGACGTGTCCACCACGGTGTTCTTCAGCGACCCGGACGAATACGAAGGCGGCGAACTGGTCATCCAGGACACCTACGGCGAACAACGCATCAAGCTGCCCGCCGGCCATGCCGTGGTCTACCCCGGCACCAGCCTGCACCGCGTCGCGCCCGTCACCCGGGGCGTGCGCTACGGCTCGTTCTTCTGGACCCAGAGCCTGGTGCGCGATGACGGCCGCCGCGCCCTGCTGCTGGATCAGGACGTCGCCATCCAGCGCCTGATCCAGGCCGGCGCCGACCCCGAAACCGTCGCCCAGCTCACCGGGGTCTATCACAACCTGCTGAGGATGTGGTCGGAACTGTAGGGCATGCCATCGAGCCGCACAACCCGCATGCCGCGCCTGCAGGCCTGATTGATACGGCCTCTGTCTCTAGGGGGTGAATCTCCCGCGCTCCGCCGGCTCCAGCATCGCGACGAGGCCTTGTTCCCACGCCAGATATCGACGTGCGGCTTCGAGATTGCCGTCATGGCGATCATGCACGAAAAACAGATAGTCGATCGCCTCCTGGTCGCTCGGATTCCCAGGTGTCGCTTCAGGGCGACCTCCCGCGGCCACCCAGGCGCGATACCCCCCATCAAGCCGGTACAGAGCGGCATCCGGCCTCACCCTCCCCCATTCCCGAGTAGCCATCCGGATCATCTCGGGCTCATCCGACACCAGCACAATCTGGCGTACATCCATCCGGACGGCCTGCTCGAAGCACGGCCGCACAGCCCAGGTGGACCCGGGAATATGCCCACGCCGAAAGTCCATGCTCGAACGGATATCGATCAACTGGCAACTGCCATCGCGGCGCCATGCCTCCAGTTGCTCAAGGCCGACCACGGCTGGCAGAGGCAGGAGAGACTCGACGGTGGACGAGGCGCCGCGCAGACCGGGATCGGCGCCCAAGGGGATGCTGACGGTATGCGCATCCCAGCCCATGCGCCGCAGCCACTGCGCGACAACCGGCGCCCTGACTCCATCATGATCGACCAGCAGCACCCGGGCTCCGCGAACCGCCAGCGACTGATCCGTTGCCTGGATCAGCTGGCCGCCTGGCGCGCTCCTGGCTCCAGGCACGGCGCCCGACGCGAACTCCTCGGGCGTTCTTACGTCGAGCAGATAGGTCGTGCGCGACGGATCCGCCAGCCAGCGCCGGGCCTCATCCCGATCGAGACTGCGCACCCCCCATCGCGCGGCCAGGACCGCCACGGCCTCGCTGCGTGCGGTCAGCACATCGGCGGGCGACGGAGCGGGATAAGGGCGGGCGCTGGCACGCTCCAGATCGAACCCCGCCAGAGCCCATCCCTGCGTACCATTCTCGAGCGCCATCACTGGATTGGCGAGGCCGATCTCACGCAGCGTCTGCGCACCGATGATGCTGCGTGTCCGACCAGCGCAATTCACGACGACCGGAATGGCATCGTCATCGACGAGGGCGGAGATCCGATACGCCAATTCGCCGTTCGGGCAGCAGACGCTGCCCGGAATATTCATTTTTCGGTATTCCGAAAGCGGTCGGCCGTCCACGACCAGCACACGCTCCCCGCGGACCAGCAGGGTGTGCAGATCCTGTGCCGAAATACGCGGCGTATGGAGGGCCGCCTCCACGAGCTCACCGAATACCTTGCTCGGGACATTGACCCCCGCGAACAGCCGATAACCCGCGCGCCGCCACCCATCGGTGCCCCCCTCGAGCACGCCCACCTGCTCATATCCGAGCGCCTCCGCATGCACGGCGGCGCGCTTCGCGACACCGGACAGTCCATCATCGCATAGCACCAGCCGCGTGGCTCTGCGCGGCACCAGGCGGTCGAGATCGAACTCCAGCCGACTGTACGGAACCGGCACCGCGAACAGAAGATGGCCCAGCCCGAACTCACCGGCCTCTCTGACATCGAGCAACGCCAGCTCCGCCTGTTCATCGAGCAGCCACGCCTGCAAGGCCCGGGGAGAAATCGTATCCATGACGCTATCCGGAAAAAGAGGAAGAATCCGAAGCAGCCAGATGCCTGGCCGCTCTGTACGCGAAGACGACGGCCGCTCCAAGCGTAGCGCCCGGCCCTGGATAGAAACCGCGGAATACGGAACTGACGTCATTGCCGCAGGCATAGAGCCCCTCCAGGGCCTGCCCGTGCTCGTCCAGCACCCGGGCATCGGCATCCGCGGCCAGGCCGATCGCCGTCCCGATGGTGCACGGCCGGACTTCCAGTGCGTAATAAGGAGGATGTTCGATCGGAGCCATGCACGGATTCGGACGCTGCTCCGGGTCTCCATTGAACCGGTTGAGCGTCCGGCCGCCACGTCCGAACCCGCAATCGACCCCGGTGCGCGCGTCGGCGTTGTAGGCCTCGACCGTATCGCGCAATGCCTGAGGATCGATACCGACGCGCCGCGCCAGCGCCTCGATCGTGTCCGCGCGCACCAGATAACCGTCGCGCACGAACGGCCCGATCCTGGAGATTTTCGGACGCACCAGGCCCAACCCGTAATTCCGGATGAAACGATGGTCGCAGATCAGGTAGGCGGGCAGTGTCGGCGCCCGGCCATCACCGCCGAACATCGCCAGAACGAAATCATGATAGGAATCCGCCTCGTTGACGAAACGCCTACCCGATGCGCCCACAGCCATCAAACCCGGCTTGCCCCGATCCATGTGACCGTGAATCCACAGGATCTGGCGACCATCCGGCCGCCGCCGGACCGAAGCGGGAGACCAGTAGGCAGGATTCGAAACCGCCCGGTCCACAGCGGCGCCAGCCCTGCGCGCCGCACTCACGCCATCCCCCGTATCCCCCTCGTCGGCCATCGAGTATTCGTGCGGATGCCCGGGCATCAACTCGGCGCGCAGGGCCATGCTGTGCGGCACGCCTCCGGTCGCCAGCACGACGCCTCGACGCGCCCGTATGAGCCGGCGACGCCCTCCTTGCTCGACGACCGCTCCAGCAACGCGCCCATTCTCCAGGTGCAAGTCGATCAGCCGGGTTTCGTACTCGATGGGCACGTGCCGCTGGCGCAGGCTGTACATGTACCGGGCAATCAGCGCATTGCCGATCAACAGACGTGTGCCGCGAGGGTAACGCAGGCGATCGCACGCATGCCTGGCCAGCAGGCCGATCGTCCGGCGAAAGCTGGCGAAACTTGAGAAAGGGCGCACGAGCATCGGGATTTCGCGCCGCCCCACCATCATGCCGCCCAACACCATGAATACGTCCCTGGGCGGTTTCAATCGTGGGAAATCCGGCCCGAGCAGGCGCGCATCGAACGGCACAGCCGTAATCGCATGCCCTGTGGCCGACCCGAAAGGCTGGTCGGCGTGATAGTCGGGGTTGGTCGCATGCGCGAACCGTACCTCGCTATGTCGCTCCAGGTAGTCGATCACCTCGGGCGCAGTGTCGAGGAACGCCTCGAGCAGATCATGTCGCACCCACTCTCCAAGCTCGCCCAGGAGATACCGTCTTGCGAGATCCGTACCGACTTCGGGCGTGTTCCGCAGCACCGGCGCGGCCCCCGGTACCCACAGCGAGCCTCCCGAAGTGGCCGTCGTGCCGCCCGCGAACGCCGATTTCTCGAACACTCGCACAGCGAGGCCTTCGGCCACGGCCACCAGCGCGGCCGTCAGTCCCGCAGCTCCCGTGCCGAAGACCAGAACGTCGGCCTGCGCCTCGGCGCTGTCTTCCAGAACATCCGTCATGGCCTAGCGCCGGGTGGCGACGCCAACACCCATTTTCGAATAGGTGCGCGCCGCAAGATCAAAGACAATGCGGTCGCTCAAGGTCTCGAGCGCCCGGCCATACAAGTGCAGATGACGGATCGGCTGTTCGCCCTGAATCGACACGGAATGAATGTCGTCCGGCATGAGCGCGATCCCCGTGCCCGGCCCGACGACGACCAGTCGTTCGGCTTCGAGGTTTGCCACGCCTGCTTGCGCGCCATCGTCGAGCCGGCGATATACCTGATTGTGCTCCACACCGTCGACCGCGGCGATGCACGCCCATGTCGTGTGGTTGTGCGGAGGAATCAGCTTGCCCGGACGCATCACGTTGAGATAAAGCGCGAAACTCCGATCCTCGTCCTCCGAGATCAGATAGCGCGCCTGGCGCTCGGGCGCTTCCGGCGCGGGAAACAGCGCCTCGGCCCACCACGATCGATACGTCGCGAGACGCTTCAGCTCGACCAGAATCCTATCCAGGTTCGTCCGGGTCACCCCCTGCGCGGCCACCGCGCGGACCCGGTCCAGCGCCTCACGCACACCGAATTCCCGATCCTGGCGAACAGCTCCATCCTCTTTCCTCGACATCATGCGATCTCCCGCCGTTTTCCCATTCATGCCAACCGCCACGCCATCGCGCTCATCCCGCGAAGGCCTCCTCATGCGCCGGTTCGACCCGGCCGCGGCATTCTCCAAACCCTATCGAGACGAACCCGTCCCGCGCGCAACGCGCCCGCATGACGACCTCATCCCCATCCTCGAGAAACCGCCGGGTTTCGCCACTCGGCAATTCCACCGGACGCGTGCCGTTCAAGGTCTTTTCCAGCAGGGAACCTTCCTCGCCCGGTTCAGGGCCCGAGATGGTTCCCGTGCCGAACAAGTCGCCGGGCCGCAGGTTGCAGCCGTTGCCCGCATGGTGCGTCAGCATCTGGAACACGCTCCAGTACTGTTGAGAAAACCGGGCACGCCCCAGCACCGCAGGCGCCATATTCCGGAGGCGCATGCCCTCGGTCTCCAGGGCCACCTCGACCTCGATGTCCAGGGCGCCGCGCGGGTCGAGATCCTGATCGGCCAGGTAAGCCGGCACCCGTGGATGCTCCGGGCTCCTGACCATCGGCTGCCTGAACGGGGCCAGGGCCTCCATCGTCACCACCCAGGGGGAAATCGACGTCAGAAAGCTCTTGCCCAGAAACGGACCCAGCGGCTGATATTCCCAGGCCTGGATGTCCCGGGCCGACCAGTCGTTGAGCAGGCACATCCCGAAGACTTGATCCTCCGCCGCGCGGATCGGGATCGCCTGCCCCAACGCGTTGCCCGGCCCGACGAAAGCCGCCAGCTCGAGCTCGAAATCGAGCTTGGCGGTCGGTTCGAACACCGGACAGGCATCGCTGGCACGCCGCTGCTGGCCCCAGGGGCGCCGGCACGGATGACCGCTGACCACGATCGAGGAGGCCCGGCCGTGGTAGCCGACCGGCAAATGCTCGAAATTGGGAAACAGTGGATTGTCGGGGCGGAACAGCCGGCCCGCGTTGACGGCATGATGGATGGACGTATAGAAATCCGTGTAATCCCCGATCCTGGCCGGCATCATCATGGCGGTCCCGTTTCTCAAACGAAGACATGCCCGGGCCTGTGCCTGCCGCCCGGAACCACTGCGCAGCAGTCGGGAAAGGGCGAGGCGCAGCGTACGCCAATCTTTCGGTCCGAGCGCCATCAAGGCATTGAGCACCGGCGCACGGCACGCCTCGGCCAGCGGCCCGGACACCCCTTCGAGCAGCCCATTCTCCAAAGCGCCTCGCAGATCCAGGATGTGGTCTCCGATCGCGACCCCCAGGCGGGAAACCTCATCCATGCCGGTCCGGAATGCGCCGAACGGCAGATTCTGGATCGGAAAATCGCCACCAGGCTCCGCAGCGCCCGGCACCCAGCTCGTCAACCCCGCATCATGCGTTTCATCGATCATTTTCCAGCCCTCATCAACCATATTCAGGATGTCACCGCCGCATGGCCCGGAACCGCCGATGCCGACAGTTCCCGACGACGAGCCGCGGTCTTCGCCGCATCGACCTCCAGGTCATCGTCGAAAACGACCCCATAGTCATCGAACGCAGAACCGGCCGACACGTAGCCGAGCCGCACATCCGCCCTGACGCGATCGGGATTCCGCCTCCAGGCAAGGCCATAGCCCCCGCCACCGCCGGTACGAATCACGATGCGGTCACCATCGTCCACGTCATAAGTGCCCTTGAAGGAACGGATGCGGGTTCCGTCGCCCCGCACGATCTCGACGTCCGAGACCCAGCCCTCCCCCCCGCCCGCGATCCCCCAGGGAGCGCATTTTGTCCGGTCGATCTTCAGCGTGATCCTGCATGGTCCGGTGACGAGGTAGGTCTTCTCGACGCCCAGGCCGCCGCGGAACTCGCCCACACCGCCGGAATCACGACGCAGGCGATACGATACGAAACGGAAGGGGTAGTAGGCTTCCTGCACCTCGATGGGCACGTCGGACGTATCCCCATGCACGTTCGACCGCGAGGGGCCGTAGCCGTCCATGCTCGAAGAGGCCCCCCAGCCTCCCACCGATGTGTCGAGATGGAAAAACGGTTCGCCGGTCAGGGCGCTCGTGCCGTGAAACGCATAGGCGCCATACGTGCCATGGTGCGCCGCCGCCGCCCGGTCGGGAAAAGGCTCGGCCAGGGCCCGCAGAATCGTGTCCACCGTGGTCGGGATCATATGCCCCGATAACCCGAGGGGTGCGTTGCGCCGCGCCGAGAGGAACTTCCCTTCGGGAATCTCGACATCGAGAAAATCGAAATCACCTTCGTTCAACGGCTCGTCGGGCGAAATCAGGTACTTGAGCGCGATCCGGGCGGCCGCGACCGCGCCGCCATTGCGGCCGGCATTCATAGGGCCCGACAGTTGATCCGCCACGTCCACATAATCGACGGTCAGGCGCTTGCCATCCAGCCGTACCTTGACGCCGATCGGCACGGTCCGGTCCAGATGCACGCCATCATTGTCGAGGAAGGCATGCGCGGAAAACTCCCCCCGGGGGGCCGACTCGATCGCGATCTGGCTCAATCGGCGGGCATGCTCCCTCATGGCCTCGACCGCGCCCCGGAACCGCTCCACACCGTACTTCCCGACAATCTGCGCCACCATGTCCCGGCCCAGCAGGCATCCGGCGATCTGCGCCTCGACGTCGCCGATCAGTTCTTCCGGAAACCGTGTGTTGTACCGGATCATCCGGAACATGTCCTCGGAACGGATGCCCTGATGCATCAGCTTCACACTCCGGAACTGGATGCCTTCCTGGAATATCTCCGTGGTGGAGGTTGAAGTGCTCGACCCGACCATGATGCCGCCGACATCGATCCAGTGCATGAGCACGCAAAAGAACGCAATGATCTCGCCCCGGCCCTGGTCCGCGCGCACCGGGGTGTACATGACGACATTGTTCAGGTGCTGGCCGAGCGTCTCCGCATGGTTCGAGATCAGCACATCGCCCTCGGCGATATTGTCGGCCCCATGCAGGGCCAGACCGTCCCTGACCGCGGTCCCGAGGGCGTTCGCGGCAAAAATCAGCAGACTGCCGCGCGACTGGGAAATCAGGTTCCCATCGGGATCCACGATCCCCACCGCATAATCCTTGTACTCGTTGATCAACTGGGAAAACGCGGTCCGCGTCACGTTCCGGTCGATCTGATTGGGAATTGACACCAGGTCGTTCCGGATGATTTGCAACGTGATCAGATCGTCAAGCCCCAAGACCTGATCATGACTCTTGGCCGGATCGGCCGCCTTGATGTCCATCGCGCCACTCCGCTTCATGACAGATCGCACACAATCGAGATCTCTCCCAACCGCCCTATTTCGGCGACATCACCGGGCAGGATCACTGTCGTCGAACTGTATTCCTCGATGATCGCCGGGCCCGTGATCCTGAAACCGACCGGCAGGGATCCGCGATCCCAGACGTCCGTCTCGACGCGATTGAACGGTTTGGAAAAATACACGGGCCGCCTGGAAGAAGGCACCGGCGCCGCCGCTGGATCCGCCGCGCTCAGCGACTCGAGCGTCGGACGGGCCACGTCGCCCTCCATGAAAAGCCTGGCCCCTACGATCTCGACGGCGCAATCGGCATTCACATGGCCATAGCGGGCGGTATAAATCTCACCGAACTTCCGCACGATGGTTTCGATGGACGATTCCCGATCGACCCGGACCTGGACGCTGTGCTTCTGCCCCCGATAACGCATTTCGAGCGATCTCTCGCTGCTCATGGCGCCTGAGCCGCATTCACGCTCCAGGGTTGTGCGGGCCTCCGCCTCCAGTTCCTCGAATACGCGCTCCGCCCGACTCAGCGTATCCGCCGATACGTCGCCAACGACCGTCCTGGCCAGATCGACCCGGATCGGAGCCAGCAGCATGCCGAGACAACTGAAATTCCCGGGATGAGGCGGCACGATGACGCGAGGGATCTTCAAGGCGCGCGCCAGTTGGCAACCGAACAAGGGGCCGCTGCCTCCGAAAACCATCAGGGCGAATTCGCGCACGTCATATCCGCGTTCGATCGAAATTTCCTTGATGGCATTGGTCATGGCGATGCCCGCCAGATCCAGTATCCCTTGGGCCGCGACATCCACCCCTTCGGCATCGCCATAGCCCAGCGGCTCGGCGATCCGGGTCCTGATCGCCCGTGCCGCCTTGTCGACATCCAGGCTCAGGCGTCCGCTCATGAATTTCCCGGCGCCGATACGCCCCAGCACCAGATTGGCATCGGTGATCGTGGGCTCCTGACCGCCCCGGCCAAAAGCGACCGGCCCCGGTTCCGAACCCGCGCTTTGCGGGCCCACCAGAAAGTCCCCGCCAGGATCGATATGCGCGATGGATCCCCCACCCGCACCGACCTCCACGATATCGATGACCGGTGTGCGCAACGGGAACCCATGGTCATACCCCCCCACGTAGTAGAGCGGCTGCACATCGAACTGCGCATCCATCACGAGAGCGCACTTGGCGGTGGTGCCCCCCATGTCAAACGCGATGACGCGCTCGATCCCGAGTTCCGCCGCATACTTCGCCGCGCCGATGCACCCGCCTACCGGGCCGGACTCGACAAGCGCGATAGGCTCCGCGATCGAGCGGTCGGTCGAAAGCACCCCGCCGTTGGACCCCATCATGTAAAAGGTTCCATCGAACCGGCGCTGCTTGAGCCGCGCATCGAACATATCCACGTAGCCGCGCATCTTGGGGCCGACGTACGCATTGGCGGTAGCGGTCGAAGTCCGTTCGTACTCATACCATTCCCGGCTCAACGCGCTGCCGGAGGTGACATAGGCCGCAGGCAGACGGCGGCTCAGGATCTCGATTGCACGCTGCTCGTGATCGGAATTGACATACGCGTTCAGGAACGCCACGGCGACGGCTTCGACCCCCAGCGCTTCAAGCCGATCCGCGAGCGCCTCGAGCTCACCTTCATCCAGGGGAATCATGACCCGGCCTTTCGAATCGATGCGCTCTTCGACATCGAAACGAAGATCGCGCGCCACCAGCACGGGATCCCGCCGATACCGCAGCGAAAACGGGACCGGGCGATTGCCGCGGCCGATCTCGAGCAGATCGGAAAATCCCCGCGTCGTCACCAGCGCCGTCTTCGCGCCATTGCGCTGGATGAATGCATTGATGACGTGGGTGGTGCCGTGCTTGAAGAGCGAACCGTGCGCCAGGTCGACACCGGCGCTCTCCAGGCCTTCGAGCGCCCCATCCGCGAGATTGGAATAATTCGTCAATGCCTTCCCATAGCTGATCCGGCCGTTCGACGCATCGAATGCCACCACATCGGTGAAAGTACCGCCCGTATCCGCCGCGATTAAGTAGGTGCGCTCCGCCATGGATGATCCTTGATTGATGATCGCGAAAAAATTATAGGGTTGGGCTCTCGACCGCAGAACCACCAAAACGGTACGTGCACAATGGCGTCAATCGCCACAATCGGGACCCTGTCGGAATGCCGGAGCGACGCCGCGACCCGCGACGAATCGATCGGCTATAGTCGGCCTTAGAGGATTCAAGGAATACCCACGCGGCAAGGACACCACCCGCACCGCCGGGGCAACCGGCCCCGATCCGCCCGCGTTGACCGGCTCCCGGGCGGGCCCACCACACGAGACTCGACGATGAAGCATAGCGACGCACCTCCGGAAATGGCGCCAAGGCCGCAGAATCAGCCGGGTTCGCGCATACGGTCGCGGGTGACGCTCGCCCAGATAGAACTGATGCAGCAAGTCGCGAAGCTGCACAACATCACCGCGGCGGGCCGGGAACTGGGCATGTCCGGATCACTGGCCGCGCGGCAAATCGCGGCGCTGGAGCGCTCGCTCGGAGTACGCCTGTTCCAGCGCACGACACGCAGCATCCGCCTCACCGAGGCCGGCGAACGCGTGCTCGAATGGGCCAGCCGGACGCTGGATGGTTTCACGGAGCTCGATGACTCGATGACCGCCATGACCCAGACCCCTCGAGGGCTGGTGCGGCTCGCCGTGAATTACTACGCCGCCGAAACCTACCTGCCTCTCGTGCTCGCAGAATTCGGCGCCTTGTATCCGGACATCAAACTGTCGGTGGTCACGTCCGACGAACTCGTCGACCTGGTATCAAGCAACATCGACGTAGCGGTCCATTCGGGCCGCATTCCGGACAGCAGCATGGTTGGCGTCAGGGTCCGCAGCGTGCACCGCGTGCTCTGCGCCTCGCCCGCCTACCTGAAACGCGCGGGCACGCCAAAGACCCTCGACGACCTGAACGAGCACAACTGTCTCGTTCACTCATCGAATGAACCCATCAACTGGTTCTTCCGGGACGGAGAAAGGACTGTCGGCATCACCGTACGGTCCCGTCTCGAAGCGAACAACCACAACGTCCTGCTCGAGTTCGCGCGGCACGGGCTGGGCATCGCCAGGCTGGGCAGGAACACCGTCCGCGACGACATTGACTCCGGACGTCTCATCCAGCTTCTGCCCGACTACGCTTGCGTCTATCCGTCGGGCGAACTTCCGAATGTGTGGATACTCTACCCGAACCGGAAACTGCTTTATCGGACCCGGGTGCTCGTCGATTTTCTATCCGCGAAACTCACGGCCTTGACCGAGTACGTGCCGGAGGAGTGACGACAGGCCCGCCGCGGGCGAAAGATCAGGAGCCGCCACCTCGCGCGGGCATGCTCCCGTTCTCGAAGCCGGCCGCCGATCGCCCCGCCCTGCGCCCTGAAAAGACGCAATCCGCCAGGGACAGGCCGCTGACGTTGAAATTGGAGGGCATCCCGACCGCCGCACGCCCGGCCGCGTACAGGCCGTCGATCGGTGACCGGCCCGCGGCGCCGAGAACCTGCCCGCTGCACTCGTCCACCACCAGGCCGCCCAGCGTCAGCGACGTAGGCGGAAATCCCTTGCTGTGCGGTGAGCAATCAATCGCATAGTAAGGCCCGTCGCCCAGGATGGCGGTATTCGGCTTCAGCTTGCCGAGCCAGTCCTCCCGGCCATCCCGCAGCTGCGCATTGTAGCGATCGAAAGTCGCCTGCAGGCCTTCCGCCCGGATTCCGCTCTTGCGCGCCAGGCCCGCCAACGTCCGGGACCGCCTCCACGCGAACACCAGCGGCATGAGCGCGCGCATCCGATAGCGCAGAATCATGGGCCGCCACGGCATGACCAGCCGCCACGCCGCCCTGAACTGCTTCGCATCGAGGATCAGCCAGGCGCGACGGCCTTCCTGGCGGAAGATCTCATGGCCAATCGCCAGTCCGTAGGCATCCTCGGCGATGAATCGCTCGCCGGCGGTGTTGACGAGCAGGCCGAACTTGAACGGCTTGGGCACCAGCAGGGAGCGCCCCGATTCCCCGCAATCCATCTTCGTGAGCGCCCCCACCGACTGCCCCAGGCGGATGCCATCACCCCGGCATCCTGCGGACCCCATGGGAATCGCATCCAGATGTTGTGGAAGGTACTTGGCCATCATCTCCCGGTTATTGATGAAACCGCCCGTCGCGAGAACGACTCCGCCCCTGGCTCGTATCCGGCGCATGGCCGCCGACCGTTCGGCGAGTCCGATCAGCCGGGTCAGCCAACGAGCCGGCGGACCGTAGAGATTACCCTTGCCCTTGTGGTAGAGACGCTCGCACAAGCGGTGCAGCGACCAGGCGAAGCTGCCCGGCGTGATCGCCGCCACCTCGATGCCGACGACCCGCCCCTGCGCATCGACGATCAAGCGCCTGGCGGGAGACCGGAAACAGCGCCGGACCCCCATGCGCTCCACTGCCTTGCGCAAGGCGGCGAACAGGTGCACACCCTTGGATCCGAAACCCGGGCCGACGGTGATATGCCCGCGCGGCGCGGGCTTGGCGATCGCCGCATACGACTGCACATATTCGTTGCCGCTGAAGTACAGCGACGCGCCCGCCGACAAAGCGGCGTCGTACGCCTCGTCCGGCCTGGCCAACCGCGCCGCGTAATTGGCCCCGTGCCCGATCAACCAATCCAGGTTCGCCGCGCTATCCTCGCAGAAACGCCGCAGAGTATCGCGTTCGACAATGTCTCCCACTTCCCGACTGAGATATTTGAACATCTCCTCGCTGGTGTCCTGGAAACCCGCCTCCCGCTGGAACCGGGTAGCACCCGCATAAACCACGCCGCCGCTCAGCGCGGTGGCGCCGCCGCCCTCGAACTTGTCGACGAGGATCACATCGGCGCCCGCCGCACGCGCCTCCAGCGCGGCGCATGCCCCCGCCGCCCCGAACCCGACGACGACCACGTCGGCGGTCTCGTCCCACGCGAATCGTTCGGGATCGTCGATCGTCAAAGGAGCGGAAGTCATCGGGTAGCCTCTATCGGTCGGTCATCAGAACGCCATCCGGCTCGGCAGCCAGGTCACGATCCCGGGAAAGAAGATCAGGATCAGGAGCAGGATCCAGATCACGCCGATGAAAGGCGCCGCGCCACGAGCGACGGTCATCAGCGTCGTGCCTCGCGGCGCGATGCCCTGGATCACGAACAGGTTGACGCCAACAGGCGGCGTGCACAGCGCCATCTCGGAGGCGACCACCATGATGATTCCGAACCAGACTCCGTCGTAGCCGGCCTGGACGGCCACCGGCAGGAAGATCGGTACCGAGATCATGATCAAGGCGATGACGTCGAGGAAGGTTCCCAGGACCGTCAGAATAAGCAGGATCACGATCATCGTGCCCCAGCCGGGCAGATTGAGGCCGATCAGCAGGTCGGCCACCATCTCTCGGAAGCCCGTGATGAAGAACACATGGCTGAGAATCGTCGCCCCGACGATGATCATGTAGATCATCCCCGAGACCCGGATGGTCCGCCTGACCGCCTCGAGCACGCTGGCGGCATCGAGACGACGGTAGGCGACGAGCATCAGGAGCGTGGCGAAGACGCTCACCGCGCTCGCCTCGATCGCCGTGAAGATCCCGGCGTACATGCCCCCGATGATCGTCACGAACAGGAAAGCCGCCGGAGCCAGTTCCTTGAGCCCGACGATCTTCTGCCGCCACGTCGCCCGCTCGCCTCGCGGAGCCCGGTCGGGAAAGGCCCGCGCATAGCAATAGATGTATACGCTCATGAGAAACGTCAGCAGGATGCCGGGCAGGATCCCGCCGACGAACACCCGCCCGATCGACACATTCGTGGCCGCGCTGCCGTAGATGATCATGACGGTGCTGGGCGGGATCAGGGCGGCGAGCGTGCCCGCCACCGCCAGTGTCCCGAGGCTGAGCGGCCGGGCGTATTTCTTCTCTTCCATGGCGGGAATCGCGACCGATCCGACCGTCGCCGCCGCCGCGGTGTTGGAGCCGCTCATGAAGCCGAAGATCGCGCACACCACCGTACTGGCGATGGCAAAACCGCCGGGCAGCGAACCGAACCACCGATGCAAGCCACTGAACATATCCTCGCCCATGCGGTGGGTCGTCAGCAGATTGCCCATCAGGATGAACATCGGAATCGCCAGCAAGGGAAAGCCCAGCAATTGGTTGAAGGCAAGCTTGCCGGCGATATTGGCCAGTGCGTTGAATCCTTCCAGATACTGCAGCGCGGCCAGGCCGGAAAGCAGCAAGCCCATGAAGATCGGCATGCCGATGATGAGGAAGAACCCCAGCAATCCCAGGCACAGCATGATACCTATCACTTCGTGTGTCATCGTGGTTCCTTGTCTCGTCGGCACGGCGGGCGCACCCGCGTCGTCAGCATGCCGCCAGGTGGATCAGAACTGGCATACGTACTTGCCCCCGTCTACCGTGACCGGGCCGCCGTTGATGTATTCGGCCAGCGGCGAAGCCAGGAAACAGATGACACCGGCCAGTTCCTCTGTGGTGCCGAATCGGCGGGACGCGATGACCGAGCGCATCTTCTCGCCGACCTCCCCGGCATGTCCCGGCCGCGTGAACTCGGTCTCCACGACGCCCGGGCGCACGTACACGGCGGTGATGCCGAATGCGCCGAGCTCTCCGGCCACCGTTCTGGACAGCGCCTCCAGGCCGGCCTTGCTGGCGCTATACGCCGCGAAGCCGGCCGCGGGCAGACCGGCGGCGAACGAGGAAATATTGATCATCCGTCCAGCACCTTGCGCTTTCATGACGCGGCCGACCGCCTGAGAACAATTGAAGGCGCCTCGCATGTTCACGGCCATGACCTGGTCCCACTCGGATGCCTCCATCTCAAGAAAGGGGATCCTGCGGATCGCGGCGCAGGCATTGTTGACGAGGACGTCGATGCGCCCGAAACGCTCCCGGACCGCGGCCACCAGCGCCTCGACCTCGGGCATGCTGGTGACATCCACCGGATAGGCGGCGGCCACGCCGCCGCGCCTGGTGATCTCCTGCTCGACCGCTGCGGCATTCTCGCCGTTGAGATCCGCGACGACGACCGCTGCCCCCTCGCCGGCCAGCGCGAACGCCATGGATTCGCCATGTCCCCGTCCCCCTCCGGTGACGATGATCACCTTCCCAGATAATTGAAGATCCATTTCCTCTCCATGCAGTAAAAGCCCGATGATCAATTGACGACGTAGCCGCCGCTCACATTGAGCGTCACACCGGTGATGTAACTGGCCTGGTCCGACAGGAGGTAGGCCACCGAATCGGCGATTTCTCCGGGTTCCGCGAACCGCCCCAGAGGAATGCGGGCGAGCGCGGCCCGATTGCGCTCATCGGACGACAGACTGGCCATGGGCGTCGCCACCCGCCCCGGCGCCACGGCATTGACCCGGATGCCATGCGACGCCAACTCCTTCGACAGCGTCCTCGTCAGGGCGGAGACCGCCCCCTTCGACGCTGAATAATGCGTCGCGGCGAGAATGCCTCCATCCAGGGCGGCGGACGAAGAAATATTCACGATGGCCCCCCCTCCTCCACGCACCATGTGCGGGATGCTTGCTCCGCTCATGAGAAACACGGAAGTCAGGTTGACGCGCATCACCAATTCCCATTCGGCCAGGGATATCTCCGTCAGATTCGCCTTCGCCCCGTCAGGTCGCTTCGGTGAGATGCCGGCGTTATTGACCAGGATGTCGACACGGCCGTACTTGCCCATGACACTGTCGAGACATGCCCGGACATCGGCCTCGGAACCCACATCCGCCTGGCATGGGATCGCGTCCCCACCCGTCCGCACGATCTCCCGGGCCAACGTCTCGATGCCCTGCGGCGCTCTGTCCACAAGCACCAGGCGCACTCCGTCCCCGGCCAGCCGCAGAGCGATCGCCCGCCCGATCCCGCCGCCGGCGCCGGTCACGATCCCGACTTTTCCTTGAGCCATCATCAAACTCCACCTTTGATATCACCATGGGCGACCGTCCGGTCGACACGCACGAATCCCCGCACCGCACCATGACCACGATCGGAAAAGTCGACGAGCGGCCGCGGCCGACCCCGGCGGTCCTAGCCTCGGACCTGAAAATGCTTGAGCAACGCGGCGAAGAACTGGAGTGCCAGAACGAAAAAACACAGGGGCACCAGGAACTTCCACGGGTAGATCGGCAGCGAAATGCCATAGGACGACTCCGCGATCCGGTAACTCTGGCTGAACGTCCTCCATCCCAGCACCGCCATCCAGAGGCTGCCTGCGGCGCAGATGCCGTCCGAGAGAATCCCGATCCTTCGCTGGCCGCGCGGGCCGAGCGACGTCTGCAGCAGTTCCATATTGATGTGCCCTCCCTCCCTGAGCACCGGCGCCGCCGCGATGAACGCAAGGGTGACTTGCACCAGTTGCACCACGTCAAGCACCCACTCCACGGGCCGGTTGAAGACAAAGCGCATGACGATGTCATAGCCCATCAACAGCGCCATGGCACCCAATGTGAACATGGCGACATAGTGGAAGAAGGAGATCGCCGAATCGATGCATCGGGAAATGGCGGTGCTCGGTGTATCGGTGGATCGGGTCATGGCGATCTCCTTTGGTTGCCGCCCTTGCTTCGGAATGCAGGATCAGTCCTGCGGATTGAACCGATACACGTAGTCCAGGCCTCGTTTGATGAGCGGATCGCCCGCCCCCTTCTCCTCGAAGGCCTTCCTGGAGCTGCGAGCGGCCTCGGACCATTCCTTCCGCTCGGCGGCGTTCGGCTGATAGACCTGCACCCCCAGCGAGCTGGTGGCCTTGGCGACCGACTGCTCGTTCAGCTTGCTCAATCCGACACGCACGTGTTCCGCGACGGCCTTCATGCCGTCTTCCACGACCTGCCGGTCGCGCGGCTCAAGCTTGGACAGCATGGAGGGGTTGTAGATCACATGCATCAGCACGGAGGTCAGGTCCATGTTGGTCACGTGCTTGACCAGCTCGAACTGGCTGCGGTCCTCGATCATCATGAAGGCGTTGGTCACGCCATCGATGATGCCGCGCGACATCGCCTCATAGACCTGATCCATGGTCATGTTGACCGGACTTGCGCCGATCTCCTTGAACATCTCGGCCTCGGCACCCACGCTTCTGACCTTCACGCCCTTCGAGTCGGCGGGAGTGCGCACTTGCTTGCGCACCGCAAGCACGCGTGGCAGGCACTCGCTGACTCCGGCCACTTTCACATTGGTCAGGCCCTGCCGCTTCAGCGCCTCGGTGTAGACATCATTGAGGCCGGCGTCGAACGACTCGACGATGCCCTTGCACCCCCCTGTCCAGACGGGGATCGTTTCGATATCGAACAAGGGAATGGTCTTGGACATGTACGGCATGTACCAGATCGCCATGAATGCCGTCCCATCATTGACCCCGCTCGCCATTTCAGTGGTCGGCATCAAGGTCGAGGACGCATAGGTCCTGAACTTCACCCGCCCTTCGGTTTCGCGTTCGATCTTGTCCAGCACTTCCTTGCTCAATTCGATGATCGGATGACCATCGGGCTGATAGAACGCCGCCTTGAGCACGGTCGGACTCGCGGCCCGGGCCGCGGTGGGCACAGCCGTTCCGAAAAGTGCAAGCGTCACAGCGGCCGTCGCCGCGATGGCGGCACGGCGCAAGCCATGCGGAAGAATTCCGCCCGTGGTCATCATCATCTCTGTCTCCTGTTCTTTGGCGGCCACCCTCGTTCCCAAGTCGGGCGGGGCAGCTTCGGAAAAAGAGTATTCGAACCACCCAGGCCCGTAAAGCCAAGAAACGGAACAAGAGAAATGCGAAAACCGTCTCAATCATTCAAGCGACGAGGACGCGCAGGCACGAGCGGAGCGGCTCAGGCCGACCCGTCGGAAGAAATGGCGAAAGGCCGAAGGCGGCCGGAGGATGAGCGCCTAATGCCGCAACCTGAACCAGTTCAGCACCGCGTCCAGCGGGCTGTGGTCCAGGGCGAAGCGCGCCTGGGCGCGCACCACGGGCTTGGCCCGGTAGGCCACTGAATAGAACGCCTGGGCCATCATCGGCAGGTCGTTGGATCCATCCCCCAGCACGATGATCTGTTCCGGCGCCGCACCCGTCGATTCGGCCAGCGCGCGCACGTGCCGCGCCTTGGCCGCGCCGTCGACGATGTCGCCCAGCACCCGGCCCGTCAGCACGCCGTCCACGACCTCCAGGGTGTTCGCATGGGCCTCGTCCAGCGCCAGTCCCCGGCGCAGGCGCTCGGTGAAGAAAGTGAAGCCTCCGGACACCAGGATCGTCTTCAGGCCATGGGCGCGGGCGGTCTCGATCAGGCGCTCGGCCCCGGGGTTCAGCCGCAGCCGTTCGGTAAAGACCTGATCCAGTGCGGTTTCCGGCACACCGCGCAGCAGGGCCACGCGGCGGCGCAGGCTTTCGGAGAAATCCTTGATCTCGCCGCGCATGGACGCCTCGGTGATCGCGGCGACCTCGGCCTTGCGGCCCACGGCGTCGGCGATCTCGTCGATGCACTCGATGTTGACCAGGGTGGAATCCATGTCCATGGCCAGCACCCGGCAGTCGCCCAGGCGATGCACCGTGTCCAGCCAGGCCGCATCCATGCGCGCGGCGGCGGCCTGCGCCAGGGCCTCGTCCCGGCAGTCCGGATCCACGTCCAGCAGGCGCACGGCGGTGGGGCCCAGTTCCTGGACCCCGCCCGCGCAGGCCACGGCCGCGAGCCGTTCGATGTCCGCCGCCATCAGGCGCGGGGCCTGCAGGATGATGTGTGCCATGTGGGAAGTCCTCGGGATTCAGCGCGGCCATTTTACCGTCTGCACACGGTCCGCCTCGCGCCATCGCCCGCTCGGATTCAGAGCACGGCTTCCAGTCCCTTGCGCTCGATGAGATCGAGCAGTTTTCGCGATGGGCCACTGGGGCGCTTGTCACCCACTTCCCATTTTCGGACGGTGGATGCGCTGGTGTTGAGGACCGAGGCCAGAACGGCCTGGCTCAGTTGCAAACGCTCGCGCAGCGCCTTGATCCTGGCGGCATCGTAGTCCCGCACCGGCTCCAGGCACAGCAAGTCGTACTTCCGCATCTTGCGCTTGTCGATGAACCCCAGACGATGCAGATCACAGGCGCCTTCATGCACCGCATCCATGATGCGGCTCTTGGATCGGGCTTTTTCAGTCATCGGTGATCTCCAGCAAGGCGCCGTCGGCTACGGCTGCGTCCAGATGCGCGGCGGGGAGCAGCAACAAGTCCGTGGCGTAGACAAGCAAGGCTTGCAATGATCGGCGTCGATCAACCCGGCCGTCATTTCCTGGACCGCCTTGCGCAGAGCGGCATCGCTCAATTCCGTCTTGCGCATCCATCGCTGGCAGTGGCGAGTTTTGAAGATGCGCATCGCTTCCCCTAGCATACCACTTAGTGGCATTATTCATTCACGCTATCCATGACTGCAGCCGCTCGGAAACCATCATGCGGATTCCGGCGCCGCGCCGAAAGGCGATCCGGCCGGTTCTGATCGTGTTTGCCACTGCGGGGAAATACGGGCGTCGGGCTGGGAGATATGCCCTCCCAACCCGCCCCCGGCGACTCTGTGGCATCCTTCAGGCTTCACGTCACGACACCGGTGCCCCGCCATGACCGCTCCCACCTGCGCCCAGGACTACGCCGATCTGGCCCGCGCGCGCCTGGACCCGGCGACCTGGGCCTGGCTGGAATCCGGCGGCGCGGACGAGCTCACGGCCCGGGCCAATCTCGACGCCTGGCCGGCCCTGCGGCTGCGCGGCCGCGCGCTGCGGCCGCTGGCCGGCGCCCACACCCGCCTGGAACTGGGCGGCCAGGCCCTGGCGCACCCGATCCTGATCGCCCCCACCGCCTGGCACGGCCTGGTCCACCAGGACGGCGAGACCGCCACCGCCCTGGCCGCCGCCGCCACCGGCACGCCCTACGTCCTGAGCGCCCAGTCGGGCACGGCCATCGAGACCCTGTCGGCGCTGCCCGAACCGCCCCTGCTGTGGTTCCAGCTCTACGCCCAGGCCCGCCGCGAGGACACCCTGGCCCTGGCGGCCCGCGCCCTGCGGGCCGGCGCCCGCGTCCTGGTGCTGACTGTGGACGCGCCCGTGAACGGCGTGCGCAACGCCGAGCAGCGCGGCGGCTTCCGCGTGCCGGACACGATTCGCTCCGTCCACCTGGAAGGCCTGTCGCCGCCCGCCGCCCGGCCCGCGCCCGCGGGCGGCAGCCCTCTGTTCGGCAGCGGCCTGCTGGAATCCGCGCCGACATGGGACGACGTGGCCTGGCTGCGGAAAAACCTGCCCGCCGGCACCCCTCTGTGGCTCAAGGGCATCCTGGATCCGGAAGACGCGCGCCTGGCCCTGGCGCACGGCATCGACGGCCTGATCGTGTCCAACCATGGGGGCCGCTGCCTGGACACCCTGCCCTCCACCTGCGAAGCCCTGCCGGCCGTGGCGCGGGCCGTGGCGGGCCGCATCCCCATCCTGGCCGACGGCGGCATCCGGCGCGGCACGGACATCCTCAAGGCGCTGGCGCTGGGCGCCCGGGGCGTGCTGATCGGCCGTCCCGTGCTGCACGCCCTGGCGGCGGGCGGCGCGCCCGCCCTGGCGCACCTGATCCAGGTGCTGCGCGGGGAACTGGAAGTGGCGATGGCCCTGACGGGCTGCCGCACGCTGGCCGACGTGGACGCGGGCGTGCTCTATTGAAACCTAAAAGGCATAGCGCAGTCCGCCGTTGATCGAAGCGCCGCCGACCCCATTGCCCCCGATCTCGTGCCGGTACGCGACGCTGGCATGGAACGACAGCCTGTCCGAGGTCTTCGCATCGATCCCGAGCCGGCCTTCGAGCGACGTGCCGTAGCGGCCGAGCCGGAAGTCGTCGCCCAGGAAAATCCTGCCGCCGCCGCTCAAGCCATGCAGCACGTCCACCTTGGCATACGCGGTGACGAGACCGCCGCGGCCGGCCGCGAAATCGCGCGACAGCCGGGCCCCGAGACGGCCGGTCCACTGGTCCTGATTACCGAGATCGACCACGAAGCCATCGACATCGGATTGGCGATCGAACATCAGCCGCTGGTAGACGAGCTGCGCCTGCGGTTCGAGCACGAAGTCGCCGCCCAGCCGGACCGGATAGCCGGCCTCGAGCGAAACGGCGAGGCTCGTACCCTTCGGGCTCGCGGTGCGCCCGCGCAGGCTGGTCGAGACGTCGCCGTCGAAGGCGCCCGCCGAGACGATGCCATCGACATACCCGCCGTCGGCATGCAGCCAGGTCGCATAAGCGGCCACCGACCAGGTATCGAAATCCCCCGACCCCGCGCCCTGGACATGCTTCGGGCGGTAGGACAGCGAGCCGATCGTGCCGGCGATGCCGAAACGCGCGATGCCGGAGTCGTTCCCGAAGGCGAACAGATTGCCGCCCATCTGCGCGGCGGAATAGTCGAAGTCCGCATCGTAGCCATAGTCGGCCGCGCCGCGGTTCGATGAATAATCGTGCCGGCCGCCGTAGGCCCGCAGGAAGAACTCGCCAGTGTCCGCGCCGCTCCCGGCCAGGGCGCCTCGGCGGATCTCTCCCAGGCGGCTGTGCAGGTTCGAGACATCCTGCAGGCCGGCATCGAACAACGCCGTCGGCGCGACGATATAGGCCGGCACCTGCGGCGCGACCTCCCGGGTGTGCTCGCCCGTGAAGGCGCTTTGCAGGCGATAGTCCCAGTAAGGCGAGGTGCCCGCCACCAGCCGCTGGCCGTCATCGGCGGCCCCGTTCTCCGAACCGGGCCCGTAGGCGTAGAGCCTGTACTGGTAGGGCATGCCGTCCAGGGCAACGTAATCGCCGCGCAGCCGGAACGACGTGGCGGTGGCGTGGCCGGCGACCTGGATCAGGGAGATGCCCTCGTCGGCGCGGTTGCCGCCGTCGGGGGACGTCGCGCCGCCCGGGCTGCCGGCCACGCCGTTCACCTCGACCTGGGTCGAGCCGGCCGCATCGCCATTGATCAGCAGACGGTCGGTCCGCTGGTTGGACAATGCGCCGCCCTCGTTGAGCCAGGTGTTCATCCGCAACGTCGCGCCGTTGGCGATGTATTGCGCCGTGCCGCCCGTGTTCCCGCCGCCTACCGTCAGGGTCTGGAAGGCGCCGGCCGCGGGCCCGGCGAAGGCGATGGCGCTGTGATCGACCGTCAGGTTCGACACCGCCGATTCCGCCGACCCGTCCGCCGCCGCGGTCAGGGTCCACAGCGTGCCGTTGCGCAATTCGACGTCGGACCGCGAAACCGCATCGACACGCGCCCCGCCGGTGAGCCTGGAGGCATCGGCCCTCATCCTGAAGAAGGCCGGGTTGACGACGGAGCCCCCTTCGGCGACATCGAACAGGGTCCCGTTGCCGGAAATCGCCGTGCCCGTCAAGGTCAGCGTATTGTCGGCGCCGCGCGCGGAGATCGCCGGCGCATCGGCGGCCCGGAGCACGCCGCCGGCGACGTCGATGGTATTGACCTGGCCCGCATTGCCGAGCAGGACCAGCAGGCGGCCGCCCGCCCCGCTCGTCGTCGCATCGACGTTCTCGAGCGTGATGCCGCCGCCGTAGCTCGCGACGACAGCATACCCATCGGTACCGTGGGTCTCGATGGTGCCGTTGCGCATCGAAATCGTGGAACCGCCATAGGTGCGCAAACCGAAAGCCGATTGGCCGAGGGTCTTGACGCCGACCCCATCGAGAGCGATCGACGACCTCGGCATCGACGTCATGATGGCGGTGGCGCCATCGCCCGTCGTCTCGACGGCGCCATTCGTCAGGGAGATCCTGCCGCCCTGGTCCGCATACAGGCCGAAGGCGGCATCGGTTTCGACCCGGGTATTGGTCAGGTCGACACTCGCCACCATGGCGCTGGAAGTGGCGGTGGCATAGACGCCATGCGCATTCAGGCCGGAGGTCCTGATGGCGAGCCGATCACCCTTCACCACCGCCGCGCCGCCGGATGGCGAGCCTGCGGCCCAGATGCCCGAGGCATAGGTTCCGCGCGTGGTGATGGTGCCGTTTTCCAGGTACGTGGTGCTGCCTACGTTGGCATTGACGCCATAGGCGCTGGCCCCGGTCGTATCGAGCGAAAAATTCTTGAGGTCGACGTATCCCTGCAGATTGTGCACCGCCGTGCCCACCGAGTTGATCGCCACGCCATCGGCATGGATCCTTCCGCCCGATTGGGCGCTGACACCGAGCCCGGACGACGTGAGGGTCGAACCGCCCAGGAAATTGATGGTGCCATTGTCGTATGCGAGCACGGTCTGGAAAGAGGTGCCGCTGCTGACCATGGCGACGCCATCCAGCGTCACCTGGCCGCCGCCGTGGGCGTAGACGGCCTGCCGCGAGGCGTCGATCGTCCCGCCCACCATGCCGATCTCGCTGCCGACGCCCTGGGCGCGCAGCCCATTGGCGCCGGAGACCGAGGTGTCGCCGCCGAGGTGGATCTTTCCGCCGGACATGGCATGGACCGGAGTGCCGGAATCGTACCCGCCATCGGTGATGTCCAGGTTCACGCCGGTGATCGTGCTGCCACCGCTCGCAAAGACGGCCGATCCGGCCGGCAGGTTCGACACGGAGGAAAAACTGCCGTTGCTGGCGGACGAACTGCCGCCATCGGTCTTCGACAGCTGGGCGGAAAGGGCCGGGCCCGACAGCAGAAGCATTCCGGCCAACACGGAAACGGAAAGAAGGAGTTTGTCTTTGGGTCTCATCGGGCTCTCACGGGAAACGCGGATCCCGGGAGCCGCGATCCGCAAGGAACCGCGATGCGCAGGCCGGGTCCGGCACCCATGAAAGGCTAGGCGATGGATTCGACGTATTCGATAGGAGGATTCCGATTCGGCGGGGCCGGCCGACATGGATCAAGCGCTTGCCGGCATCGGAGTACGGCGCCCCGCCGACGGGCCGTCCATGAAAACGAAAGCCGGCGACCCTTTCGGGCGCCGGCGATTCAACAGGACGGTCCGGAGCGGTTCGCGCCTGGGCGCGCCCCGTGCGCCGGGCCCGATCGGACGATGTGACTCAGGCGATCAGCGCGGATGGCGGCGCAGCATGTAGCGCCAGACGAAACCGGGATAGCCCAGCACCAGGAACAGGGCCAGGGTCACGGCATAGAATTCCCATTTCTGGGGAAAGGCGTTGCCCAGGTTCAGCTCCAGGGCGAAGCCCAGGGTGCCGACCAGCACGTAGCCCACCAGGACTTCCAGCAGGCGGTCGAAGAAGGGCTTCCTGGCGCCCGCCGCGACGCCAAGCCGGCCCGGCAGCGCCAGCAGCAGGCCGGCGACCAGCAGGCTCGCCAGCAGCTTCAGCAGGAACAGCGCCGTCGTGACGCCGCCCCCGGCGAAGGCCCCGCCCACCAGCGTCAGCGTGCCCCAGGACCACAGGGACAGCCCCGCCAGGAAGGCCAGGCCCAGGCCCCAGCGCGCCAGGCCGGGCAGCGCGCCGCCCGCCGCGCCCCAGGGCCAGGGCGCCAGCCGCCGTTCCAGCAGGAACGGCAGGTTGGCCATGACCAGGGCGCAGAGTATGACGATCCAGACCGCCACCGTCAGAGACATGAAACGTTCGCCCCGATCAGAAATGGAGCGACTGGCGGATGACGTCCACGCACAGGGTCATCAGGCCGCCCGGCAGGATCCCCAGGCCGATCACCAGCAGGCCGTTCAGGGACATCACGCCGCGCGTGGCCAGCGTGCCGGCGCCCAGCGTGACGGCGTCCTCGGGTTCGTCGAAGTAGGCCGTCTTCACCACGCGCAGGTAGTAGAAGGCGCCGATCAGCGAGCACATCACCGCGAACACGGCCAGCCAGACGTGGCCGGCGCCGACCACGGCCTGCAGCACGACCAGCTTGGCGTAGAAGCCCGACAGCGGCGGGATGCCCGCCAGAGAGAACATGGACAGCAGCAGCACGCCGGCCAGCAGCGGGTTGCGGCGGTTCAGGCCCTTGAGGTCGGAGATTTCCTCGCACTCGAAGCCCTGGCGCGACAGCAGCAGGATCAGGCCGAAGGTGGACAGCGTGGTCAGCACGTAGATGACGACGTAGAACAGCGAGGAGCCGTAGGCCGCGGCGCTGGCGCCGGCCTGGCCTTCGTACACGCCCGACATCAGGCCCAGGAACACGAAGCCCATCTGGCCGATGGTCGAATAGGCCAGCATGCGCTTGAAGTTGGTCTGGGCGATGGCGACGATGTTGCCGACGGCCAGCGACAGCACGGCCAGGATCAGCAGCATGGGCTGCCAGTCCACCGCGATGCCGTGCAAGGCCTCGATCAGCAGGCGCAGCGTGATGACGAAGGCGGCGAACTTCGGGGCCGAACCCACCAGCAGCGTGACCGTGGTCGGCGCGCCCTGGTAGACGTCGGGCGTCCACATGTGGAAGGGCGCGGCCGTCATCTTGAACGCCAGGCCCGAGACGATGAACACCACGCCGAAGACCAGCGGCAGGCGGTCGGCGCCGCCGTCGCGGATCACCTGGGCGATCTCCACCAGGCCCAGCTGGCCCGTGGCGCCATAGATCATCGACATGCCGTAGAGCAGGATGCCCGAGGCCAGGCAGCCCAGCACGTAGTACTTCATCGCGGCCTCGGTGGAGGCCAGGTGGTCGCGGCGCAGCGCCACCAGGCCGTACAGGGCGAAGGACATCAGCTCCACGCCCAGGTACACCGTCAGCATGCTGCCGGCCGAGATCATCACGAACACGCCCAGCAGGGTCAGCAGCGCCAGGGAATACATTTCGCCGCCGCGCGCCACCATGTCGCGCTTTTCGGCGTAGGCGCGGCCGTAGATCAGCGTCACGCCGACGGCGATGGCCGACAGGATCTTCAGGAAATGGCCCAGCGGATCGGCCACGTACAGGCCGCTGAATGTGCGGCCCTGCGTGGCCTCGCCCCACTGCCCCCAGGACACCAGGATGGCGACCAGCAGCGTGCCCATGGTCAGCATGAAGGTCATGCGCCGCGTGGGCTCGTTGCCGAAGGCGTCGATCAGCAGCACGGCCCCGGTCAGCACCAGCAGAACGATCTCGGGAGTCGCCAGCGCGAAGTCGAAAAGATTTTGCATAGTGGTTCAGGCCTACAGTTTCGAGATGGACACGTGCTGCAGCAAGGCTTGCACCGAGGGATGCATCAGGTCCGTGAAGGGCTTGGGATAGATGCCCATGAACAGCGTCAGGATGGCCAGCAGGCCCAGGATCAGGAACTCGCGGCTGCACAGGTCGGACATGCCGTCCACCTGCTCGTTGGCCACGGGGCCGAAGGCCACGCGCTTGACCATCCACAGCGAATAGCCCGCGCCCCAGATCAGCGCCGAGGCGGCCAGCAGGCCGATCCAGAAGTTGTACTGCACCGCGCCCAGGATCACCGTGAATTCGCCGATGAAGCCGCTGGTGCCCGGCAGGCCCGCGTTGGCCATGGAGAACAGCACGAAATACGTGACGAAGCGCGGCATGCGGTGGACCACCCCGCCGTAGGCGTCGATGCGGCGCGTATGCAGGCGGTCGTACATGACGCCGATGCACATGAACATGGCGCCCGACACGAAGCCGTGCGAGATCATCTGGATGATGGCGCCTTCCAGGCCGGTGACGTTGAACAGGAAGAAGCCCAGGGTCACGAAGCCCATGTGCGCCACGGACGAATACGCCACGAGCTTCTTCATGTCGTCCTGGACGATGGCGACCAGGCCGATGTAGATCACCGCGATCAGCGACAGCGCGATCATCAGGCCGGCCAGGCTGTGCGAGGCGTCCGGCGCGATCGGCAGCGAGAAGCGCAGGAAGCCGTAGGCGCCGAGTTTCAGCATGATGGCCGCCAGCACGATGGAGCCGCCCGTGGGGGCCTCGACGTGGGCGTCGGGCAGCCAGGTGTGCACCGGCCACATCGGCACCTTGACCGCGAAGGCCGCCAGCAGCGCCACGAAGATGAAGACCTGCTCGGTGTAGCTCAGGGGCAGCTTGTGCCAGGTGGCGACATCGAAGGATCCGCCCGAGGCGTGCCACAGGTAGATGAAGGCGATCAGGGTCAGCAGCGAGCCCATCAGCGTGTACAGAAAGAACTTGAAGGCCGCGTACACGCGGTTCGGTCCGCCCCAGGCGCCGATGATGATGTACATCGGGATCAGGGTGGCTTCGAAGAACACGTAGAACAGCATGCCGTCCAGGGCGCAGAACACCCCGATCATCAGGCCCGACAGGATCAGGAACGCGGCCATGTACTGGGCCACGCGCGACTTGATGATTTCCCAGCCGGCCAGCACCACGATGATGGTGATGAAGGCCGTCAGCAGCACGAACCACACCGAGATGCCGTCGATCCCCAGGTGGTAGTTGAGGTTGAAGGCCTCGATCCACGGCGTCTTCTCGACGAACTGCATGTCGGCCGTGTCCGGGTTGAAGCCGGTGTACAGGGGGATGGTCACCAGCAGCCCGGCGATGGAGCCGACCAGCGACAGCACCCGGGCCGGTCCCGGATTGTCGTCCCGGCCGATCAGCAGCACCAGCAGCCCGAAGAAGATCGGGACGAAGATCGAGAGGGTCAGCCAGGGGAGTGTAGAGGACGCCATTTCGCTAGCCATCAGTGAACCATCAAGACGAAGAAAGTGAGAAACACCATGATGCCGATGATCATGGCGAAGGCGTAGTGATAGATGTAGCCGGACTGCAGCAGGCGGGCCGTGGCGGCCGCGGCCCCCACCAGCCGCGCGCTGCCGTTGATGATCAGGCCGTCGATGATGCCCCGGTCGCCGCCTTGCCACAGGCCGCGCCCCAGGGCGCGGGCGAAGCGGGCGATGACGTTCTCGTTGAACCAGTCGAAGTAGTACTTGTTGTCCAGCAGGCGGTAGAGCGGCGCCAGGCCGCGCGCGAACGCCGCGGGCACCGACGGGTTCACCAGCCAGCAGTACCAGGCGACCACGAAGCCGGCCAGCAGCAGCAGGAACGGCACCGAGGTGAAGCCGTGCAGCGCGAAGGCCACCCAGCCGTGCCATTCATGAGCCAGCTCGGCCATGGCCGGATGGTGGGAGGCCACCGTGATGGCCTTGCCGAAATAGCCGTCGAACAGCAGCGGGTCGATGAACCAGACCCCGGCCACCACCGACATCACCGCCAGCAGCACCAGCGGCAGCGTCACCACCCAGGGCGATTCCTTGGGCAGGCCGCCGCCATGATGGTCGTCATGGCCATGATCGCCGTGCGCATGGCCGTCGTGGCCGTGCGCGTCGTGGCCGTGGGCCGCCAGGGTGCGGCCTTCGTCATGATGGACGTGGGCCGGGCCATGCACGGTGTCGAAGCGTTCCTTGCCGTGGAAGACCAGGAAGTACAGGCGGAAGGAATACAGCGAGGTCACGAACACGCCGCACAGCGTCGCGTAGTAGGCGAAATTCGCCCCCCAGACGTTGGCCGCGCCGGCGGCCTCGATGATGTGTTCCTTGGAATAGAAGCCCGAGAAGAACGGCGTGCCCACCAGGGCCAGCGTGCCGATCAGCATGGTGATCCAGGTGATCGGCATGTACTTGCGCAGGCCGCCCATGTGGCGCATGTCCTGGTCGTGGTGCATGCCCAGGATCACCGAGCCCGCGCCCAGGAACAGCAGCGCCTTGAAGAAGGCGTGCGTCATCAGGTGGAAGATCGCCACCGGGTAGGCCGAGGCGCCCAGCGCCACCGTCATGTAGCCCAGCTGCGACAGCGTGGAATAGGCCACCACGCGCTTGATGTCGTTCTGCACCACCCCGAGGATGCCCAGGAACAGCGCGCCGAAGGCGCCGATCACGATGATGACCGACAGCGCCGTGGGCGACATTTCGAACACGGGCGAGAAGCGCGCCACCATGAAGATGCCGGCCGTCACCATGGTGGCGGCGTGGATCAGGGCGGAAATCGGCGTCGGGCCTTCCATGGAGTCGGGCAGCCAGACGTGCAGCGGCGCCTGGGCGGATTTGCCCATCGCGCCCACGAACAGCGCCAGGCAGGCCACGGTCAGCAGGTGCCATTCGGTGCCCGGGAACAGCAGGCCGGACAGCCTGTCGACCTGGGCGAAGACTTCCGCGTAGTTCAGGCTGCCGGTGTAGGCGTACAGCAGGCCGATGCCCAGCACGAAACCGAAGTCGCCCACGCGGTTCACCATGAAGGCCTTCAGGTTGGCGAACACCGCCGACGGACGGCCGTAGTAGAAGCCGATCAGCAGGTAGGACACCAGGCCCACGGCTTCCCAGCCGAAGAACAGCTGCAGCATGTTGTTCGACATCACCAGCATCAGCATGGAGAAGGTGAACAGCGAGATGTACGAGAAGAAGCGCTGGTAGCCCGGATCGTCGGACATGTAGCCGATGGTGTAGATGTGCACCATCAGCGACACCGAGGTCACCACCACCATCATCAGCGCCGTCAACGGATCGATCAGGAAGCCGATCTCGAACTTGACCGAGCCGATCATGGACCAGGTGTAGACCGTGCCCTCGAAGGTCTGGCCGTCCAGCACCTGCTGCAGCACCAGCAGCGAACCGGCGAAAGAGACCGCCACCCCCAGGATGGTCAGTACGTGCGAGCCCCGGCGGCCCAGCCACGACCCGAGAAAGCCCGTGCCGAAGAAGCCGGCGACCACGGCGGTGGCCAGCGGCGCCAGGGCGATCAGGAGATACAGATTCTGTGCGGACATGGCTGGACTACCCCTTCAGCTGGTCGAGCTTGTCGACGTTGATGGTGCTGAGATTGCGGAACAGCAGCACCAGGATGGCCAGGCCGATGGCGGCTTCGGCGGCGGCCACGGTCAGCACGAAGAACACGAAGATCTGCCCGGCCGGATCGCCGGAGCCGATGGAGAAGGCGACGAAGTTCATGTTGGCCGCCAGCAGGATCAGTTCGATCGACATCAGCAGCACGATCAGGTTGCGGCGGTTCAGGAAGAAGCCGAACACGCCCATGGCGAACAGGATCGCCCCGACGATCAGGTAATGGCTCAGGCCTATGGTCATTTTTCGGCTCCTTCGGATTGCGCGTCGGCCGTCTCGACCTGCGCGGGCATGCTCACCAGGCGCACCCGGTCGGCGGCGCGCACGCGCACCTGCTTGCCCGGATCGGTGCGCTTGTAGTCGGCGCGCTTGCGCATGGTCAGGGCGATGGCGCAGATCATGCCCACCAGCAGCACCACCCCGCCGATCTCGACGGCGTAGGCGTACTGCGTGTACATCGCCGTGCCCAGGGCCAGGGTGTTGTCGAAATCGTCGGCCGGCTTGGGCAGCGCGGGAGCGTCGCCCCAGGAGCGCAGCACCACGAAGGCCATTTCCAGCACCATGATCCCGCCGATGGTCAGGCCCAGCGGCAGGTAGACCTTCAGGCCCTGCTTCAGGCCCTCGGTGCGCATGTCGAGCATCATGACGACGAACAGGAACAGCACCATCACGGCGCCGACGTAGACGATCACCAGCACCAGGGACAGGAATTCCGCCTGGATCAGCATCCACATCATGGACGCGGTGAAGAAGGTCAGGATCAGGTGCAGCACCCCGGTCACGGGGCTGGTGGCCGTGATGACGCGGAACGCCGCCACGACCAGCACGATGGCCAGCAGGTAGAACAGAACGGTATCGAAACTCATGGTCGGGTTCCCGGCATCAACGGTAGGGCGCGTCGGCGGCGCGGCGGGCCGCGATTTCCGGCTCGTAGCGGTCGCCCACGGCCAGCAGCATGTCCTTGGTGTAGTACAGGTCGCCCCGCTTTTCACCGTGGTATTCGTGCAGGTGGGTCTCCACGATGGCGTCCGTGGGACAGGCTTCCTCGCAGAAGCCGCAGAAGATGCACTTGGCCAGGTCGATGTCGTAGCGCGTGGTGCGGCGCGTGCCGTCCTCGCGCTGGTGCGATTCGATGGTGATGGCCAGGGCCGGGCAGACGGCTTCGCACAGCTTGCAGGCGATGCAGCGTTCCTCGCCGTTGGCGTAGCGGCGCTGCGCGTGCAGGCCGCGGAAACGCGGCGAGGCCGGCGTCTTTTCCTGCGGATAGCGCAGCGTGATCTTGCGCTTGAAGAAGTATTTGCCCGTCAGGCGCATGCCTTCGAGCATTTCCTTCAGCATCAGGCTGCCGAAGAAATCCTTGATCGCTTCCATCTCGTACCCCTTACTGCCAGATGTTCCAGGGCGTCTGCATCCAGATCGCCACCACCACCAGCCAGATCCCCGTCAGGGGAATGAAGACCTTCCAGCCCAGACGCATGATCTGGTCGTAGCGGTAGCGCGGGAACGTCGCGCGGAACCAGATGAACATGGACACCACCACGAAGGTCTTGATCCCCAGCCACAGCCAGCCCGGCACCCAGGTGAAGGGCGCGAAGTCCAGCGGCGCGGCCCAGCCGCCCAGGAACATGATCGAGGCCATCGCCGACAGCAGGATCATGTTGGCGTATTCGCCCAGGAAGAACAGCGCGAAGCCCATGCCGGAATATTCCACCATGTGGCCGGCCACGATTTCCGATTCGCCTTCGACCACGTCGAAGGGGTGGCGGTTGGTTTCCGCGACCGAGGACACGACGTAGATCACGAACAGCGGCAGCAGCGGCAGCCAGTTCCAGGACAGGAAATTCAGGCCCATGCCGGCGAAATGGCCGACGCTCTGGCCCTCGACGATGCCCGACAGGTTCAGCGTGCCCGACACCAGCAGCACCGTGACCATGACGAAGCCGATGCCCAGTTCGTAGGACACCATCTGCGCCGAGGCGCGCAGCGCGCCCAGCAGGGCGTATTTCGAGTTCGACGCCCAGCCGGCCATGATGACGCCGTAGACCTCGACCGAGGTGATGGCCAGGATGAACAGCAGGCCCGCGTTGACGTCGGCCAGGACGACTTCGGGCTGGAACGGGATCACCGCCCAGGCGGCCAGCGCCGGCATCAGCGTGACCACCGGGGCCAGCACGTACAGCACGCGGTTGGCCTTGGACGGGACGATGAGTTCCTTCGTCAGCAGCTTGAACACGTCGGCGAAGGGCTGCAGCAGGCCGCGGTAGCCCACCCGGGTGGGGCCCAGGCGCACGTGCATGGCGCCGATCATCTTGCGTTCCCAGTACGTCAGGTAGGCCACGCACAGGATGATGGGCACGGCGATGACGACGATCTTCACCAGCGTCCAGACCACCAGCCAGGGGGTCTCGCCGATGAGGCCCGTGCCGAAGGCGTTGAGGGTGTTCAACCAGTCCATTAGCGACGCTCCACCTGGATTGCGCCCGAGCCCATGCCCAAGGCGGCGGTCTGTTCAAAGGCCCCGGCGATGCGCACGGCCCCGTCGGCCACCGTGTCGTCCAGGGCGGCCTCCAGTTCGGCCGAGCCGTGGGCCGTGGACACGCGCACGGCGTCCCCGGCCGACAGGCCCTGAGCCTGCAGCGTGGCGGCGTTCATCGCCGCGCGCGGCGGCGCGGAATTGATGTGCTCCTGCAGCGGCTGCGAACGGCGCACCAGCGCGTCGGTGCGGTAGATGGGCAGTTCGGCCACGCGTTCCAGGCCAGCGGCCGGAGCCGTCGCGGCCGGGGCCATGCGGATCTCGTTGGACAGGCGGCCGTCCAGGCCCCCCGCCATCACGGTGTCGCGCACCGATTCGGAGGTCTCGTCGTCGAAGCCCTGCAGGTCCATCAGGTTGCCCAGCACGCGCAGGACCTTCCAGGCCGGGCGGGTGTCGCCCACCGGGGCGGCCACGCCCTTGAAGCTCTGCACGCGGCCTTCGGCGTTGACGAAGGTGCCGGACGTTTCGGTGAAGGGCGCGATCGGCAGCATCACGTCGGCCCAGTCCTCGGCCGCCGAGCGGAAGGCCGTGAAGGCCACCGCCATGGCCGAACCCTGCAGCGCGCGCACGGCGCGTTCGCCCAGTTCGCTGTCCAGGCGCGGTTCGGCGTGCAGCACCAGGTAGGCCTTGAGCGGTTCGCCGCCCAGCATGCGGCGGGCGTCCAGGCCGCCATCGGCCGGCACGGCGCCGGCCAGGTAGCCGCCCACCGTGTTGCCGCCGGGGGTCAGGAAGCCGAAGCGCCCGCCCGCCAGCTGGGCGATGGCCTGGGCGTTGGCCGCCAGCTGCGCGGCCTGGTCGTCGGCCAGGGCCAGGTTGCCCATCAGCACCACCACGCGTTCGCCGGAGGCGAGGCTGGCGGCGATGGCGCGCGCGGACTCGCCCGGCTGGACGCCGGACAGCCCCTCGGGCGCGGGCTGGGATTTCAGTTCGGCCAGGGCGACGGCGATCTCGGCCAAGGCCGGGACCAGGGCCGAGGGCTTGACCGTCAGGCGGCCGGCGACCGGCACCAGGGGATCGGCGGCGACGCTGTCCACCAGGGACAGCTGCATGCCGCGCTTGGCCGCCTGGCGCAGGCGCTGCGCCATCAGGGGGTGGTCCTTGCGCAGGAAGGATCCCACCACCAGGGCGCGGTCCAGGGTGTTCAGGTCGGCGATCGGCATGCCCAGCCAGGGCGCGCCCGTGCGCACGGCGTCGAAGGCCGCGCCGTCGCCGCGCAGGCGGAAGTCGACGTTGTCGGAACCCAGGGCGCGCGTCAGGCGCGCCAGCAGGGCGAGCTCTTCCAGCGTGGCGGTCTCGGTGGCCAACGCGCCGATCTGGGCGCCGCCGCCGTCCTCGCGCACCTGCTTCAGGCCGGTGACCACGGACTGCAGCGCGTCGGACCAGGAGGCCTCGTGCCACTGGCCGTCGCAGCCGCGCACCATCGGGTGCTGCAGGCGGTCATCGGAATACAGGCCGGCATAGGAGAAGCGGTCGCGGTCGCTGATCCAGCATTCGTTGACCGGTTCGTTCTCGAACGGCACCACGCGCAGGACGCGGTCCATCTTGGTCTGCACGACCAGATTGGCGCCCACGCTGTCGTGCGGGCTGACCGAGCGGCGCCGGGCCAGTTCCCAGGTGCGGGCGTTCATGCTGAAGGGCTTGGACAGCAGCGCGCCCACCGGGCAGACGTCGATCATGTTGCCCGAGAGTTCGGATTCCACGGCCTCGCCCACGAAGGTGGTGATTTCGGAGAATTCGCCCCGGTTCAGCATGCCGATTTCCATGTAGCCGCCGATCTCCTGGCCGACCCGGATGCAGCGGGTGCAGTGGATGCAGCGCTGCATCTGTTCGGCCGAGATCAGCGGACCCATGGGCTTGTGGAAGACCACGCGCTTGGGTTCCTTGTACCGCGACGCCGATTCGCCGTAGCCCACGGCCAGGTCCTGCAGCTGGCATTCGCCGCCCTGGTCGCAAACCGGGCAGTCCAGCGGGTGGTTGATCAGCAGGAATTCCATGACCGCGCGCTGGGCGTCGATGGCCTTGGGCGAGCGGGTGTGCACCACCATGCCGTTGGTGACCGGCGTGGCACAGGCCGGCAGGGCCTTGGGGGCCTTTTCGACTTCGACCAGGCACATGCGGCAGTTGGCCGCGATGCTGAGCTTCTTGTGATAGCAGAAATGGGGGATGTACAGGCCCGCCGCGTGGGCGGCCTGGATGACCATGCTGCCTTCTGCGGCTTCGACCTTAAGCCCGTCGATGGTGAGTTCTACCATGGCGTGTCCTGACCCTACAGATACTTGGCAACCACGCAGTCCTTGTGGTCCACGTGGTGCACGAATTCGTCGCGGAAATGCTTGATGAAGCTGCGCACGGGCATGGCGGCCGCGTCGGCCAGGGCGCAGATCGTGCGCCCCATCATGTTGTGCGCCACGGAATCCAGGGTCTCGATGTCTTCCATCGTGCCCTGGCCGTGTTCCATGCGGTTCATCATGCGGTACAGCCAGCCGGTGCCCTCGCGGCAGGGCGTGCACTGGCCGCAGGATTCCTCGAAGTAGAAATACGACAGGCGCATGAGCGATTTCACCATGCAGCGGGTCTCGTCCATGACGATGACCGCGCCCGAGCCCAGCATGGAGCCGGCCTTGGCGATGGAGTCGTAGTCCATGTTGGTCTGCATCATGATGTCGGCCGGCAGCACCGGGGCGGAGGAGCCCCCGGGGATCACGGCCTTGAGCTTGCGCCCGCCGCGCACCCCGCCCGCCAGGTCCAGCAGCGTGGCGAACGGCGTGCCCAGCGGGATTTCATAGTTGCCGGGGCGCTCGACGTCGCCGGAAATCGAGAAGATCTTGGTGCCGCCCGCCTTTTCGATGCCCAGTTCGGCGTAGGCCTGGGCGCCCATGCGGATCACCCAGGGCACGGCCGCGAAGGTTTCCGTGTTGTTGATCGTGGTGGGCTTGCCGTACAGGCCGAAGCTGGCCGGGAACGGCGGCTTGAAGCGCGGCTGGCCCTTCTTGCCTTCCAGGGATTCCAGCAGGGCGGTTTCCTCGCCGCAGATGTAGGCGCCGAAGCCGTGGTGCGAATGCAGCTGGAAGCTGAAGCCCGAACCCAGGATGTCGTCGCCCAGGAAGCCGGCCTCGCGGGCTTCTTCCAGGGCCTGCTCGAACCGCTGGTGGATCTGGAAGATTTCGCCGTGGATGTAGTTGTAGCCCACCGAGGCGCCCATCGCGAAGCCGCCGATGATCATGCCTTCGATCACCGCGTGCGGGTTGTAGCGCAGGATGTCGCGGTCCTTGAAGGTGCCGGGCTCGCCCTCGTCCGAATTGCAGACGACGTATTTCTGGCCGGGGATGTTGCGCGGCATGAAGGACCATTTCAGGCCCGTCGGGAAGCCCGCGCCGCCGCGGCCGCGCAGGTTCGACGCCTTCAGTTCGGCGATCACGTCGTCGGCCGTCATGCCCGACAGGACTTTTTTCAGGGCCTCGTAGCCGCCGCGCGCCATGTAGTCGCGGATGCCCCAGTTGTTCCCGTCCAGGTCGGCCAGGATCTGCGGCTGGATGTGGCGGCCGTGGAAAATCATGCTGCGGGCGGGATCGCCGCCCAGATCGGGCGCGAACGCGTCCGTGGAGAATTTCTGCAGTACGTCCAGAGCGCTCATGCGGATTCCTTCAGTTCACCGATCAGGGCGTCGATTTTTTCCGGCTGCATGCGGCAGCACATGTGCGTGCCGTTGGCCAGCATCACGGGCGCGTCGCCGCAGGCGCCCATGCATTCGCCCTCGATCAGGGTGAACAGGCCGTCCGGCGTGGTTTCATGGAAATCGATGCCCAGCGTGCGCTTGAGGTGTTCGGCCGCCTGCGTGCCGCCCTGGAGCGCACAGGGCAGATTGGTGCAGATGGTCAGCGTGTAGCGGCCCACCGGCTTGGTGTTGTACATGTTGTAGAAGGTCGCGACTTCCTGGACGGCGACCGGCGGCATGCCCAGGTAGGCGGCCACGTCGCGGATCACGTCCGGAGACACCCAGCCCTGTTCGCCCTGGGCGATCGCCAGCGCCGCCATCACGGCGGACTGCTTCTGGTCCGCCGGGTACTTGGCGATTTCCCGGTCGATGTCCCGGTAGGCTTGTTCGGAAAGCAACATAATCAGATTCCCTGTGATGTCCGCGCGGCTAGCGATCGATCTCGCCGAACACGATGTCCTGGGTCCCGATGATGGTGACCACGTCGGCGATCATGTGGCCCTTGGACATTTCTTCCAGCGAGTGCAGGTGGGCGAAGCCCGGCGCGCGGATCTTCAGGCGGTAGGGCTTGTTGGCCCCGTCGGACACCAGGTAGATGCCGAACTCGCCCTTGGGGTGCTCGACCGCGGCGTAGGCTTCGCCTTCGGGGACGTGCATGCCCTCGGTGAAGAGCTTGAAGTGGTGGATCAGGTCTTCCATGCCCGTCTTCATGCGTTCGCGCGTGGGCGGGGCGACCTTGTGGTTGCCGGTGATGACCGGGCCGGGATTGTTGCGCAGCCATTCCACGCACTGGCGGATGATGCGGTTGGATTCGCGCATTTCCGCGATGCGGCACAGGTAGCGGTCGTAGCAGTCGCCGTTCTTGCCCACGGGAATGTCGAATTCCACGCGGTCGTAGACTTCGTAGGGCTGGTGCTTGCGCAGGTCCCATTCGATGCCGGAGCCGCGCAGCATGGGGCCGGTGAAGCCCAGCGCCAGCGCGCGTTCGGGCGACACCACGCCGACGTCCACCAGGCGCTGCTTCCAGATGCGGTTGTCCGTCAGCAGGACCTCGTATTCGTCCACACAGGCCGGGAAGCGGTTGGTGAAGTCCTCGATGAAGTCCAGCAGCGAGCCCGAACGCGATTCGTTCATGGCGCGCAGTTCCTTGTCGGAACGGTATTTGGAGCCCTTGTACTGCGGCATGCTGTCGGGCAGGTCGCGGTACACCCCGCCCGGACGGTAGTAGGCCGCGTGCATGCGCGCGCCCGAGACCGCCTCGTAGCAGTCCATCAGGTCCTCGCGTTCGCGGAAGGCGTACAGGAACACGGCCATGGCGCCCACGTCCAGCGCGTGCGAACCCAGCGACATCAGGTGGTTCAGGATGCGCGTGATCTCGTCGAACATGACGCGGATGTACTGCGCGCGCAGCGGGACCTCGATGCCCAGCAGTTTTTCCACGGCCATGCAGTAGGCGTGCTCGTTGCACATCATGGACACGTAGTCCAGGCGGTCCATGTAGGGCAGCGTCTGCAGGAAGGTGCGGGTTTCCGCCAGTTTTTCGGTGGCGCGGTGCAGCAGCCCGATGTGCGGGTCGGCGCGCTGGACGACTTCGCCGTCCAGTTCGAGCACCAGGCGCAACACCCCGTGCGCGGCCGGGTGCTGCGGGCCGAAGTTCAGGTTGTAGTTCTGGATTTCTGCCATGTCAGTACCGTTCTATGCCATAGTGGTCTTCGCGCACGACGCGCGGGGTGACTTCGCGCGGTTCGATCGTGACGGGCTGGTAGACGACGCGCTTCTGTTCGGGGTCGTAGCGCATTTCCACGTGCCCGGAAATCGGGAAATCCTTGCGGAACGGGTGGCCGATGAAGCCGTAGTCCGTCAGGATGCGGCGCAGGTCGGGGTGGCCTTCGAAGACGATGCCGTACAGGTCGAAGGCTTCGCGCTCGTACCAGTTGACCGAGGGCCAGATGTCCACCAGCGAGGCGACCACCGGGAAGGCGTCGTCCGGCGCGTACGCCCGCACCCGCAGGCGCCAGTTGTGCGTCACCGACAGCAGGTGGATCACCACGGCGAAGCGCTGCGGATGCGCGTCGCCGGCGTCGTAGGTGGGCGCCTTCCAGGCGGAATAATCGACCCCGCAGAGGTCGACGCAGGTTTCGAAGCGCAGGCTGGCGTGGTCGCGCAGCACGCGACAGGTGTCCACCCAGGCGTCCGCGGGCACCCGCAGGGTGAGTTCGCCCCGGTCCTCGGTGAGTTCGGCCGAGGCCCCCAGGACCGCGCGCAGGTTCGTGTCTAAAGTCTGTAGCCGTGTCATAGCGTGTGTGTCAGCGGTTGGACGGCGCCTAGCGGGCGATGGTGTTGGTCAGGCGGATCTTGTTCTGCATCTGCAGCAGGCCGTAGACCAGGGCTTCCGCCGTGGGGGGACAGCCCGGCACGTAGACGTCCACCGGCACGATGCGGTCGCAGCCGCGCACCACGGAATAGGAATAGTGGTAGTAGCCGCCGCCGTTGGCACAGGAGCCCATGGACACCACCCAGCGGGGTTCGGGCATCTGGTCGTAGACCTTGCGCAGGGCCGGGGCCATCTTGTTGCACAGCGTGCCGGCCACGATCATCAGGTCGGACTGGCGCGGGCTGGGACGGAAGATGATGCCGAACTGGTCGAGGTCGTAGCGCGCCGCGCCGGCGTGCATCATCTCGACCGCGCAACAGGCCAGCCCGAACGTCATGGGCCATAGCGAGCCCGTCTTTGCCCAGTTCAGGAACTTGTCCGCGCTGGTGGTGATGAAGCCTTTGTCCATGACACCTTCGATAGCCATGATGAACCCCCTTTATTCCCAGTCCAGCGCGCCGCGCCGCCATTCGTAGATGAAGCCGACCGTCAGCACGCCCAGGAAGATGGCGACCGCCCAGAAGCCCGTCATGCCCACCACGCCATTGGCCATGGCCCAGGGGAACAGGAAGGCGATTTCCAGGTCGAACATGATGAACAGGATGGCCACGAGGTAGTAGCGCACGTCGAACTTCATGCGCGAATCGCCGAAGGTCTCGAAGCCGCATTCGTAGGCCGACAGCTTTTCGGCGTCCGGCACGTTCCTGCCCAGCAGGCGGCCCGCGCCCAGCAGGGCCGCGCCGATCAGCGTGGCGACGATGATGAAAAGCAGCACGGGAAAGTACTGTGCCAGATTCATGTGTGGCCCCTGTTCCAGAAGATCAAACTACGGGATTGTAGCATTTCGACAAGCCCGATCGCCGGGAAAACCCGGGGTGGAAACATATTCGAGATCAAGAATTCAGAAGATCACAGAAGACCTTTCAGACGCCTGAAAACGCGCATCCCGCCTGGGGAAGCGGGATGGGGAAGCGCGGCAAGCGAGGGGCACAACCGGGACGGTCTACGAACGTCTGCGGCGCGCGACGTCCGATGATGACTGGACCGCAGGCGGGCGACCAGATCGCAAAACTACGATGAGATGGGAACGCCCCGCCTCCGCAGCCCGTACTACCCCGCAGTGGCAAACACGATCAAAACCGGCCGGATCGCCTTTCGGTGCGGCGCGTGGAGCCGCATCATGCTCCTTCCGATTTCATGCGCTATAATGTGTATAGCACACACGATGAACAGCAAAGACCTCATCAAACAACTTGAACAGGCCGGATGGCGATTGCAGAACATCAAAGGCTCACATCACGTATACAGACATCCAGAACTGCCTGGCCATATCAGCGTGCCACATCCCAAAAAGGCTTTAGGCATCGGACTCGTCACCAAGCTGCTTCGTCACGCCGGCATGAAATAAGGAGGCCTTCATGAAATACCCCATTGCCATCGAGCCCGGCAACGACACCTCCGCCTGGGGGGTCGTAGTGCCTGACTTGCCAGGCTGCTTCTCCGCCGCCGACAACGGTATCGACGAAGCCATCGAGAACGCCAAAGAGGCGATCAGCTTGTGGATAGAAGACGCCATCGCCCACAAAGAGGCCATCCCCAGGCCCTCCAGCATCACCGATCTGCAGCAGTCCGGTGAATACGACGGATGGATATGGGCAATCGCCGAGGTCGACCCGGCCCTAATCGACGACACGATCGAACGCGTGAACATCACCCTGCCCCGTCGCATTCTTGCCCTGCTGGACCAGCGGGCCAAGTCTGCAGGCGAAACCCGATCCGGCTACATCGCACAGATGACCTTGACGCGCTGACGCACACGCAAAAAACCACCCCGGAGGGTGGTTCTTGCATCGGGAGCCGAAGCCCCCGGCCCTTCGCGCGGCCCGGCAAGCCGGGCCGCATCGGGCGCATGACGCGCCCTACGGGACGATCAGAAACTGTGGCTCAGGCCGACGCCGGCCTCGGTGCCCTTCAGGTCCTTCACGTAGGCCAGGTTCCTGCCGTACGTGCCGTAGCCGTAGACGCTGGTGCGCTTGGACAGCGGGTACACGTAGTTGACGTGGTAGGTGCTGATGCTGCCATAGAGGTCGCCCGCCGCCAGGTCGTTGGCGTTCGAGGTCGAATAGCCCCAGCCCGCGTACAGCGTCCCGCCCGCCACGGGCGCGCTCAGGGCCACATGGTAGTTGTTCGACTTGAAGTCCGTGCCGAAGAAGTTCCCCATGCCCAGACCCGCGAAGTCGGCGAAATCCTCGACGCTGCCGCCCCAGCCGATCTTGCCGTGGCGGTCCTGGCCATAGGCCAACGACAGCTTCGCGACCTCGAAATCGTAGGCCCCGTTGACCTGCCAGTTCACGGCCGCGGAGGCATCGCCGCCACCGAGATCGTTGCCGTACACGCTCTGGCGGTCATAGCTGGCGCCCGCGCTGACCGGACCGTCTGCATAGAGCACGCCGACCGAGACGCGGGAGCCGCGATCGTCGAACGACACGCCGTTGGCGCGGCCCACCGTCGTCGAAGCCTCGTAGCCATCGGCCGTCAGCCGCCCGCTGTCGCCCGTCCCGTACATCACGACGGCCTGGAAGCCCGACAGGCTGGGCGTCACGTACTTGAAGGAGTTCTCGACGCGGTTGCCTTCGTTCATGCCCATGGAGCCGAAGACCTTGTCGGCATCGCCCATGTTGAAGCCGTTGTCCACCAGGAAGGTATCCACCCCGGCGGAATACTGGCGGCCCATGGTGAAAGTGCCCCAGGCGTCGCTGGACAGACCCACGAAGGATTGACGGGCGAAGCCGCCGGATCCCTGACCGGTGCCAATGTCGAACCCCTGCTCCAGCTGGAAGATGGCACGCAGGCCGTCGCCCAGGTCTTCGGAGCCTTTCAGGCCGAAACGGCTGCCATTGAGGGTCCCGTCGCGCAGGCCCGAGGACTTCGCGGTGAGGTCCGCCCCGCCGCGATCGTACTTGTAGTTCTGGTAGCTGTAGCCGGCATCCACGATCCCGTACAGGGTGACGGAGGTCTCCGCCCCCGCCACGCCGCTGAAACCGGCCAGCAATGCCGCCGCCAATAAGGTTTTCTTCATCGTTCAACACTCCTTCCATCCTGGCGACATGCATGAGCGGCGCGCGGGGTCCCATCGTCAGGGCATCAACACACTAAACGGCACGGCGCTTTCCCGCTCGCCGGTCGGAATCCATGACATCTCAAATATTAATGAGAATCATTCTCTTATTATACGATTTCCGTCGGATCCGCACCGGAAAAAATGCGCCGGAAACACAGGCGAAGAACGGACCCGGCCAGCAGGAACGCGGCACTGCCGGACACCCCTGGAGGACACCCGCGCGGAAATGCAAAGAACCACCCCGGAGGGTGGTTCTTTGCATCGGGAGCCAAGGCCCCCGTCGTTCATGACGGCCCGGCGAACCGGGCCGCATCGCAAGCGTGGACGAGCCACGCGAGGCGATTAGAACTTGTGGTTCAGACCGATACCGGCTTCGGTACCCTTCAGGTCCTTCACGTAGCCCAGGTTCTTGCCATACGAACCGTAGGCATAGACGCTGGTGCGCTTGGACAGCGGGTACAGGTAGTTGACCTGGTAGGTGCTGATGTTGCCGGCGCCGTCGCCCCAGCCGCCATCGGCCACGTCGTCGTCCAGGTTGGACGTCGAGTAGTTCCAGCCGGCGTACAGGGTGCCGCCACCAACCGGGGCGCTCAGGCCCACGTGGTAGTTGTTGGACTTGAAGTTGTTGCCGAGGTCGGTAGTCGGCAGGCCGTCGAGGCCCGTCAGGTCGCCAGCAGCGCCGTTCCAGCCCAGCTTGCCATGACGGTCTTGACCGTAGGCCAGGGACAGCTTCACGACTTCGAAGTCGTAGGAGCCGTTGATCTGCCAGGAGGTCATCGCGTCGCGATCGTCACCACCGGGGTTCGACTGGCTTTGACGGTCGTAGCTGGCGCCAACGCCGATCGGGCCGTTGGCGTACAGGGCACCGACGGACACGCGGGTGCCACGGTCGGCGAAGGAATCGGAAGGATCGCCAGCGCGGCCGACGGTGGTGCCGTTATCGTCACCCGTACCGTACATCAGGATACCCTTGAAGCCGGACAGATCGGGCGTCACGTACTTGAAGGAGTTTTCGACGCGGGTGCCTTGGCCCAGACCGGTGGAACCGAAGACCTTATCCATATCGCCCAGGTTCACACCGTTGGCGGTCAGGTTGGTGTCCACACCGGCGGAGTACTGGCGGCCCATCGTGAAGGTACCCCAGTTGTCGCTGGACAGACCCACGAAGGATTGGCGAGCAAAGGTGCCGCCGGTGCCGTTGGCCAGGCTGATGCTGGCTTCCAGTTGGAAGATGGCGCGCAGGCCATCGCCCAGATCTTCGGCGCCCTTCAGACCCCAGCGGCTGCCGTTGAAGGTGCCGTCGCGCAGGCCCGAGGACTTGGCGCTGACATCAGCGTCGTTGTGGTCGTACTTGTAGTTCTGGTAGCCGTAGCCGGTGTCCAGGATACCGTACAGCGTCACGGACGTTTCCGCTTGAGCAACGCCAGCGGTGGCAAAGCCGGCCAGCAGAGCAGCAGCGAGCAGAGTCTTTTTCATGTAAGAAATCTCCGTAGATTTGTGTGAATCAGAGCAGGCCAACAACATCCTTGCTGCTGCTCTTCCAACTCCGCGATGGGAAGTTGTAGGTATTGCATCAAAAATCCGGGGGGAACGCCATGTTGAGCGGGACAAAACGGCCAGTTTCCCGGGAAGCCGTTGCAAGTCCGCAACAACGATCCGGGTACCTTCGCCCAGGATCAGGGATTACCCTGATGTTGTATCCGGACATGGAGATTGGATTCAAACTGCGTGGGGCACCTGCAGCGGAAACCGTCGGCGCGCGATCACGGCCGGCCGCCTGGATGTCCCCCCCCATGCAACCGCATCAGAGCCTGCCTTCGGCGACGGCTTCCTCGATAAGCCGATGCAGCCGGGACTGCCAGCCCTTGCCCGCCGCGTGCAGATACGCCAATAACCGGGGATCCATCTTCCAATCCGTCCGAAGATCAACTTTCCGTTTGCTCACGATAGAACCTTCATTTCAATCGCCTCCATTTATTGGATGTGCATTTATTACCTACGTCTATCCATGATGGCGCGGCGGCGGCCGATCATCCATCATGGGCCAACCCGCATCCTGCCGGCCTCGCCCCGCGTGGACCATTCGTGCTTCACGCAGGCGCTTGAAATGTCCGCCCCTCGCGCCGACCACAAATAAGCGAACCAGAAACACGAGAAAGCCTGGCGTGACGATTGGATCCGTCCGTATTTCCCAGTCTGGCAGGGGCGGCGAGGCATCCTCAGAATGGGGCCTCCCGAAACCGGAAGCCCGCCATGGCCGGCCTCAAACGCTCCCGCTCCCATACCATTCCCGACCCTCCGGCCGTACCGTGCGGTGCCGAGGCCGAATCGGGTTCGGCTCGGCCGATAGCCAAGACGGTGCCGGCCAGGACGGTGCCGGCCAGGACGGCGCCGACCCAGGACGATCACGACAGCCCGTGGAAGGATGCGCTTGACCTGTTCTTCCCCCAGGCGCTGGCGCTGCTGGTTCCGGCCCTGCACGCGGAAATCGACTGGTCCGTCGCCCCCGATTTCCTGGACAAGGAATTGCAGGCCATCGCCCCACCCGGCAAGCAAGGCCGCCGCTTCGTGGACAAGCTGGCGCGAGTACGCCTGCGCGACGGTGCCGATGCCTGGCTGCTGATTCACGCCGAGGTCGAACGGCGTCTGCGCGGCCGCCAGGCCCTGCGCCTGTTCGCCTGGCGGATGCACGAATACCGCTACCGCATCCAGGCGCGTGTCATGCGCCAGCGCGGTCTGGCCCTGCCGCCGCCCGTCTATAGCCTGAGCATCCTGCTGGATAGCTCCGGCGTGGGCGACCACCTGGTCCACACCGATGAGCACCGGGGCCAGAGCGTGCGCTTTACCTTTCCCGTCGTAGAATTAGAAGACTGGCGGGAGCGCTGGGGCGAACTGGAGTCTCTGGCGCCCGGCAACCCGTTCGCGGTGGTCGTCATGGCGCAGTTGCAGGCCAATCGCTATCGGGACAAGCGCACGCGGTTGGGACCAAAATTCGGACTGGTCCGCAGTCTGAAGCGCTACGGCTATGCGCCGGAAACAGCCGGGCAGGTCTATCGCCTGATCGAATGGATGATCGCCCTGCCCAAAGACCTGGAACCGGACTATCAGCGGGCGATCACTGCCCTGTCGGAGGAAAGCAGGATGACGTACGTCACGCTCATTGAACGCGAGGGCATCAAGAGGGGCCGTATCGAGGGCCGTACCGAAGGCCAGGCCGACCTGCTGCTGCGCCAACTCCAACGCCGCTTCGGTCGTGTGGATGCCGAGACCACGCAACGCATCCGCGCCGCCCGGTCGCAAGACCTGGAAGCCTGGTCGCTGAACTTCGTGGATGCAACGACGCCGGAAGACGTCTTTCGCGGCTGACGCCGCCAGAAGTCCGATACGGAAGCACCCGCCAGGCGAGGTTCGGCGCGCCCCCGATCGCAACCGGCCACCGCACCCGCCCAGAAAGGGCCAATACGCCGCACAGACGACTGAAATGTCCGCCTGCCCTGATCGCGTCGTATCATCACGGCCATTCCCCCCGCCCTTCGGAGCCCTCCCTTGCCCGCCTTGAACAAGATCACCTGCGTCGAGGACTTCCGCCGCGTCGCCCGGCGGCGCGTGCCGCGCATGTTCTACGACTACATGGATTCCGGGTCCTGGACCGAATCCACCTACCGCGCCAACGAAACCGACCTGCAGGCGCTGAAGTTCCGCCAGCGGGTGGCGGTGGACATCGCCCGGCGCAGCCTGCGGGCGCGCCTGCTGGGCGAGGACGTGGCGATGCCGCTGGCGCTGGCGCCGACCGGCCTGACGGGCATGCAGCGCGCCGACGGCGAGATCCTGGCCGCCCGGGCGGCGGAACGCTTCGGCGTGCCGTTCACGCTGTCGACCATGAGCATCTGCTCGATCGAGGACGTGGCGGCCCGCACCAGCCGGCCGTTCTGGTTCCAGCTGTACGTGATGCGCGACCGGGAATTCATCGGACGGCTGATCGACCGCGCCCGCGCGGCGCGCTGCTCGGCCCTGATGGTGACGCTGGACCTGCAGGTGATGGGACAGCGGCACAAGGACATCAGGAACGGGCTTTCCACGCCGCCGCGCCCGACGCTGTCCAACCTGGCGAACCTGGCGCTCAAGCCGCAGTGGTGCCTGGAGATGCTGCGCACGCCCCGGCGCGCGTTCGGCAACATCGTGGGACACGCCAGGGGGGTGGCGGACATGCGCTCCCTGGCGTCCTGGACGGCGGAACAGTTCGACGCCACGCTGAACTGGAACGACCTGGCCTGGATCAAGGAACGCTGGGGCGGCAAGCTGATCGTGAAGGGCATCCTGGACGCGCAGGACGCCCGCCGCGCAGTGGACGCCGGGGCGGACGCGCTGGTGGTCTCGAACCATGGCGGGCGCCAGCTGGACGGCGCGCCGTCGTCGATCGCCGCCCTGCCCGCCATCGCCCAGGCCGTGGGCGACCGCATCGAGGTGCTGATGGACGGCGGCGTACGCAGCGGCCAGGACACGCTGCGCGCCCTGGCGCTGGGCACGCGCGGCGTGCTGATCGGCCGCGCGTTCCTGTACGCCCTGGCCGCCTACGGCGAAGCCGGGGTGCTGCGCTGCCTGGAGTTGATGGCCAACGAACTGGACGTGACCATGGCCTTCTGCGGCCGCACGCGCATCCAGGACGTGGACCGGCGCGTGCTGGTGGATCCGGAAGCCGCATGCTGAACATCCTCTGGCTCGGGTTCTTTCTCGTCGCAGCCGCCGCCGCGCTGTTTCAATGGCTCGCCCTGGGCGACCCGGAGGTATTCGCCCGCCTGATCGCCAGCCTGTTCGACATGGCGGACCTGTCGGTCAAGCTGATGCTGCTGCTGTTCGGCACGCTGACGCTGTGGATGGGCTTCCTGAAGATCGCCGAGACGGCCGGGCTGGTGGCCGGCCTGGCGCGGCTGCTGGGGCCGCTGTTCCGGCGCCTGATGCCGGGGGTGCCGGCCGGGCACCCGGCCCTGGGCCTGATCACGCTGAACTTCGCCGCCAACGCGCTGGGGCTGGACAACGCCGCCACCCCGATCGGCCTGCGGGCCATGCACGCGCTGCAGACGCTGAACCCGGAACCCAAGTCCGCCAGCAACGCGCAGATCCTGTTCCTGGTGCTGAATTCCTCGTCGCTGACGCTGCTGCCGGTGACGATCTTCATGTACCGGGCGCAGCAGGGCGCGGCCGATCCGACGCTGGTGTTCCTGCCGATCCTGCTGGCGACCTCGGCCTCGACGCTGGTGGGCCTGCTGTCGGTGGCCTTCATGCAGCGGCTGCGGCTGCACGACCCCGTGGTCCTGGCCTGGCTGGGCGGCGGCGCGCTGCTGCTGGGCGGCTTCATGGCGCTGCTGGCATCCATGAGCGCCGCCGCCGTGGCCGCCCTGTCCTCGCTGCTGGGCAATCTGGCGCTGTTCGGCATCCTGATCGTCTTCCTGATCGCCGGCGCCTGGAAGCGCATCCCGGTCTACGAAAGCTTCATCGAGGGCGCCAGGGACGGCTTCGACGTGTGCAAGGGACTGCTGCCCTATCTGGTGGCCATGCTGTGCGCGGTGGGCGTGCTGCGCGCCTCCGGGGCGCTGGACGTACTGCTGGACGGCATCCGCTGGCTGGTGCACGCGGGCGGCCTGGACGCGCGCTTCGTCGACGCCCTGCCGACCGCCCTGGTCAAGCCGTTTTCCGGCAGCGCGGCGCGCGCCCTGATGATCGAGACCATGCAGCACAGCGGGCCGGACAGCTTCCCCGCCCTGCTGGCCGCCACCGTCCAGGGCAGCACCGAAACGACCTTCTACGTGCTGGCCGTGTATTTCGGCGCGGTCGGCATCCAGCGCGCGCGCCACGCCGTGGGCTGCGCTCTGCTGGCGGACCTGGCGGGCGTGCTGGCCTCGATCGGCGTGTGTTATTGGTTTTTTGGGTAGGGTCAGGCTGCGACCGTGATCCCGGGTTCATGCGACCGCCGCACCGGCCGCACCACGATCTCGACCTGCTGGTCGAACGCGACCAATGCTCGCATCAGTCGTTCCAAAGAGATGTTCTGAAGCTTGTAGCGACGGACCTGAGAGACCTTGGACTGAGTCATGCCGGTGACCGCCGCGACCGCCACCTGACTCAGGCCGCGCTGATCGATCAGGGCATTGAGCTTGAGGGCCAGCGCCGCCTTGGCAGTGAGCTCTTCCGCATCATCAAAGCCAAGATCCAGCAAAACATTATCCGTGCCCCCGGAAAGCGTGTCGAAACTCATGGCGTCCTCTCACCCGCCCCATGACGGGCCAATGCGGCCTGCAGCCGCTTTCTGATCAGCTCCACATCGGGCCGGGGCGTGGCAATACCCGACTTGGACTTTTTCTGGAATGCATGGAGCACATGCACCGCATCGCCCAATCGGACGCTATAGACGGCCCTGAACGCATCGCCCCGATGATCCTCCACCAGCTCGTACACCCCCGGCCCCAGCCCCTTCCAAGGCTTGACGGAATCCGGCGTCCCGCCCATCTGGACAATGAACAACGCCACACCCATGTCTTTTTGAACGTCCAGGGGAAATGTCTTGAAATCCTTCTTCGAGGATCCTTCCCAGTACAAGAGTTTGCGGCGCTGATCCATGATTATATCCGTTCGGATATAGATATCCAGAGATTGGAACTCGCATTCTGGATAAAGGGTCAGCCCTGCGCTAGATTGGAATTCTCACAATGGATGAAAAGATCCTGGTCCAGCACTGATCAAGCCCACCCCGGCACCCCGACGCTGGCCAGCGCCCGCAAGGGGCCGGCGGCGCGGATGGCGTCGATCTGGGCCGGATCGCGCACATAGAAAATGCCGCCGAAGGACAGGGCGTTCAGGGACACGCCCTGGAAGTGTTCCCGCCCGCGGGGCAGCACCAGCATCCAGCCGTCGCCCACCAGCATGTTGCAGGGCGGCAGCAGGCCGTCCGCGCCGGGGCGCAGGTCGAGCGCGGCGCAGGCCTGGCCGAACGCGATCGTCATGGCCCGGGCGCTGGCCCCGGCGTCGGCGCCCAGGCCGGCGTCCACGCGCACGAAGCAATGGGCCAGGTCCAGCGCGGGATGGCGGACGACGGCGCCCTGCGCCTGGTTCACCGGCAGGCCGGCCCCCAGGGCGCGCAGCGAGGCGTTGTCCGGCGCGTCGGGGATCCACTGCACGTGCTTGTGCCGCTGGCTGGCGCCCGCGGCGGCGCCCCCGTTGTAGAAGCCCAGGCCGCCTTCCTTCGACAGGACGAAGGCCAGTGCCTGGAAATCGACGCCCTCCAGCGGCGAGAGCTGCTCCGCGAACGTCCGCCGTGCCAGCACCAGGTGATGCGGGCAGACGGGGAACTTGTTGAGGATGGCCGCGTGGTGTTCCCCCACCGGGCCGACGAGCAGGGCGGGATCGGGCTCGAGGAAGGGATTGAAGTCCGGATCGCGCGGCCCGCCCGGCAGGGTGGTGGCCGGGTTCCCGGAGGACGCGGGCTTGCCCGCGGCGGCGCCTTGCGCCGCGTCCTTGGCGGCCAGGGCGGCCACCCAGCGGACGATGAACGGCAGGCCCCGGTCCTGGATGACGACCTGTTCGGCCACGATGGGCTTCAGGTCGCCCGAGGCGATGGCCCGGTCGCTGCGCGCGCGCACGGCGTCCATGAAGTTAGAATGCATATTCCTCCCCCGCATGGGCGGTTCGGGTTCCGCCGGCCGTGCCGGCGGGTTTCGGATCCCGACGGCGAATTTTCCCGATTGTAGGAGATCGCCGCCAAAGATGCCCGATCCGGGGGTGAAAACCGCACATGGAGGCGTTTCATGTTTTCCTGCCCAAGCATGCGGACCTGGGTCCGGGGCGCCCTGGCGACGGGCGCGGGCCTCTGGCTGGCGGGCTGCGCCAATATCGCCGCCACCCCGCCCGGCACGCCGCTGGCCCAGGTGACGGCGCAATTCGGCGCGCCGACGCTGCAATGCGTCGACCGCCAGGGCCGCGACCGCGTCGTCTGGTCGCGACAGCCCCTGGGGCAATACGCCTGGGGCGCCACGGTGGACGCGCAGGGCCGCGTCCAGGGCGTCGAACCGATCCTGACCGACGAGCACTTCCAGGTCCTGAAGCAAGGCGACTGGACGGCGGACCAGGTGCGCTGCGAATTCGGGCCGCCCGCCATCATCGACACGGCCGGCCTGCCCGACGTGCGCCAGGTCGTCTGGAGCTACCGCTACAAGCAGGACCACGTCTGGAATTCGCTGATGTACGTGTTCATGGGCCGCGACGGCGACCGGGTGACGAAATTCCACCCGGGACCCGACCCGATGTACGACCGGGACAAGACGTTCCCCAGGCTCTGAGTCCGCGCACGGGCCGGGCCTGCGCGGGCCGCCGTCAATCCCCGCCCGCCGACCGTCTGCCGGCCAGCGACCGGACCGCCGGAAACACGGTCTTGTCCCAGGCGCTGTAGCCGAAGGCGTGCCACACGACCTTGTGGCGCACGATGACGTCGTACGAAGGCACGGCCAGGTTGGCCTTGCCCTTGCCCGAGCGCTTGTCGTAGAGCCAGGCCAGGGAACGGGGATAGAGGTCGCCGCTTTCCGCGTCGGCGATGCGCGATCGTTCGACCACGTAATAGCGCACGCCCGGATGGGTATCCACATACCGCGCGATTTCGCCCTGACCGCCCAGGGAGCCTTTCCAGCGCTGGCAGAACACGCAGTCCTTGGCCGAATGGACCAGGACCACCACTTCGTCGCCCGGGCCGACCCGGACCCGGGCCAGCCGGTCCGCGAAATCGACCTTGTGGCGCGATCCGGCCTCGATGTCGGGTCCGCCGGACGCGTCGCCCGCCGCCCGGACCGCGGGGACGCCCGCGCCCAGCGCCAGGACACAGGACAGGAAAAGCCGGAATCCGGATACGGGCAGCTTCATGATCGGCTCGCTGGAAAAGGAGGAACGAGGTCTGCCGGAAAAGTGTACGCCCGCGTCCGGGCGACGGAAACGCCGGTCAGGGAAAAAACCGATCGGCCAAAAACAAAACCCGCGGAACCTGGGTTCGGCGGGTTTCGGGAACCGGCGGGCTGGCGCCGGGATCTTGCTGGCGGAGACGGAGGGATTCGAACCCTCGATGCGGGTATAAGCCGCATGCTCCCTTAGCAGGGGAGTACCTTCAACCACTCGGCCACGTCTCCAGCAAGACCGGCATTCTAGCACAGGAACCGGCGGGCACCGGCAAGGCGCCGCCCGCGTCCGGGGACCGGTCAGGCCTCGGCCTGGACGGATTCCTGGTCCAGTTCGAAGGCCTTGTGCAGGGCGCGCACGGCCAGTTCCATGTACTTGTCGTTGATCAGCACGGAGGTCTTGATTTCCGAGGTGCTGATCATCTGGATGTTGATGCCTTCCTCGGCCAGGGTGCGGAACATCAGGCTGGCGACGCCGACGTGGCTGCGCATGCCGATGCCGACGATGGAGACCTTGGCGACCTTGTCGTCGGAGACGACGTCGCCGGCGCCCACGGCCGGGCCGATCTGGTTCTTCAGCAGGTCCAGGGTGCGCGCGAAGTCGTTGCGGTTGACCGTGAAGGAGAAGTCGGTCATGCCCTGCTGGGAGATGTTCTGCAGGATCATGTCCACGTCGATGTTGGCCGCGGCCACGGGGCCCAGGATCGAATAGGCCACGCCCGGGGTGTCGGGGACGTTGCGCAGGGTGACTTTGGCTTCGTCGCGGCTGAAGGCGATGCCGGAGACAACGGCGGTTTCCATTTTCTGGTCTTCCTCGAAAGTGATGAGCGTGCCCGAGCGCATTTCCTCGTCGACCGGGATCATGGGATCGGTCAGCGAGGACAGGACCCGCAGCGGCACCTGGTATTTGCCGGCGAATTCGACGGAACGGATCTGCAGGACCTTGGAGCCGAGCGAGGCCATTTCCAGCATTTCCTCGAAGGAAATGACGTTCATGCGGCGGGCCTCGGGGACGACGCGCGGGTCGGTGGTGTAGACACCGTCCACGTCGGTGAAGATGAGGCATTCGTCGGCGCCCATGGCGGCGGCGACCGCCACGGCCGAGGTGTCCGAACCGCCCCGCCCCAGGGTGGTGATGTGGCCTTCGTCGTCGATGCCCTGGAAGCCGGTGATGATGACCACGCGGCCCGATTCCAGGTCGGCGCGGACCCGGGTGTCGTCGATGGAGCGGATGCGGGCCTTGGTGTAGGCGCTGTCGGTGCGCACCGGGACCTGCCAGCCGGCGTAGCTGCGGGCGGCCACGCCCTGGCGCATCAGGGCGATGGCCAGCAGCGCGCTGCTGGCCTGTTCGCCGGTGGCGGCCAGCATGTCGAGTTCGCGCGGATCGGGCTGGGGGGAGATTTCCTTGGCCAGGCCCAGCAGGCGGTTGGTCTCGCCCGACATGGCCGAGGGCACGACGACGACCTGGTGGCCGGCGGCGTGCCATTTGGCGACCCGCCGCGCGACGTTCTGAATGCGTTCGACGGAACCCATCGAGGTGCCGCCGTATTTCTGGACGATTAGCATGATGCCCTGACGAAGATTGAAACCCGGTGCAGACCAGCAAAACGGATTATTCTACCTGGGTTTTCGGGATGCAGAGCACGCGGCCGCGCCGCACCACGATCCAGACGTCCTCATGGCGCAGCCGCACGTCGCGGTCGTGTCCCAGGGCATGGACCTCGCGCAGCTGGCGCAGCCAGGCCCGCAGGCGGGCCTCGGTGGGCATGCGCAGGTCCAGGGCGCGCAGCCAGTGGCGCAGGACCGCCGCCTGGCGCGGCGCCGGCAGCGCACGCCAGGCGGCGAGCGAAAAGGCCCGGCCGTCGGGCGCGGGGTCCAGTCCCAGCCAGTCGGCGCGGGCGGCGTCATCCACCCAGTCCGACAGTTCCCGCGCCTGGCCGGCGTGGCGGGCCAGGGTCCGGCGCCAGGCGGGCCAGCGCGCGTCCAGCACCGGCGCCAGCCCGGTCCGCAGGGCGGCCCGGGCATAGCGGCCGTCGGCATTGCTGGGGTCGCCGACCGGCCGCCAGCCGCTCAGCGTCTCGAAGCGCCGGGCGCAATCCAGGATCGCGGACCGGGGCTGGTCCAGCCAGGGCCGGATCCAGACCAGGCCGCCGCGTTCCGTCACCGGACGCATGGCCGCCAGGCCCAGCGGTCCGGTCCCGCGCAGCAGGCGCAACAGCACGGTCTCGGCCTGGTCGTCCTGGTGATGGGCCAGCAGCATCTGCCCGACCCCGGCATGGGCGGCCAGTCCGGCCAGCGCGGCATAGCGGGCGTCCCGGGCGGCGGCTTCCATGCCCCGGCCGTCGACGTCGACGGCCACCCGGCGGCTGTGGCAGTCCGCCCCCAGCAGTCCAGCCAGCCGATGCGCCTGGGCCAGCCAGTCGTCGGCTCCGGCCTGCAGGCCGTGATGGATGTGGAAGCAATGCAAACGCAGCCCGAGGCGCCGGGCCGCATGGGCGGCGTGCAGGGCCAGCATGGCGGAATCGGCCCCGGCGCTGAGCGCGACGCCGACGGCCGGACCGGCGGGACGCGCCGCCAGGGCGGCGTCGAGCGCGTCGAGCAAGGCCGGATCGAGCGCGGGTCGCCAGGGATCGCGCCCGTCGTCCGGCGCGGGAGCGGCGCGCCGCGAGGGCCGCGCGCCGGCGCGCGTCATGGCGTCAACGGGCTTCCTGGAAGCGCCCATAGGCCGAGACGCGCTCGAGGCGTCGGCGCAGCAGTTCGTCCACGTCCAGACTGGACAGTTCGCGCAGGGCGTCGGCCAGGGCGCGCTGGAGCTGGCGCGCCATGGTGGCCGGGTCGCGGTGGGCGCCGCCCACGGGTTCGTTGACCACGCGGTCGATCAGGCCCAGGTCCTTCAGGCGCGGCGCGGTGATGGCCAGGGCCTCGGCCGCGACGGAGGCCTTGTCGGCGCTGCGCCAGAGGATGGAGGCGCAGCCTTCGGGCGAGATGACGGCGTAGGTGGCGTACTGCAGCATCATGACCGTGTCGCCCACGGCGATCGCCAGCGCCCCGCCCGAGCCGCCCTCGCCGATGATGGTGACGATGATGGGGACCTTCAGGCCGGCCATGGCGTACAGGTTGTGGCCGATGGCCTCGGACTGGCCGCGCTCTTCCGCCCCCACGCCGGGATAGGCGCCCGGGGTGTCGACGAAGGTGAACACCGGCAGGCGGAACTTTTCGGCCAGCTTCATCAGGCGCAGGGCCTTGCGGTAGCCCTCCGGCAGCGGCATGCCGAAATTGCGCAGGGCGCGTTCCTTGGTGTCGCGGCCCTTCTGGTGGCCGATCACCATGCAGGGCGTGCCGTTGAAGCGCGCCAATCCGCCCACGATGGACTGGTCGTCGGCGTACATGCGGTCGCCGTGCAGTTCGTGGAAATCCGTGAACAGCGCCTGGACATAGTCCATGGTGTAGGGCCGCTGCGGATGGCGGGCCACCAGCGCGGTCTGCCAGGGCGTCAGTTTGGCGTAGATGCTCTTGGCCAGGGACTGGCTCTTCTGCTGCAGGCGGTTGACCTCCTCTGAGATATCGACGGCGGAATCGGTCTGCACGTAGCGCAGTTCCTCGATCTTTTGGTCGAGCTCGGCCAGAGGCTGTTCGAATTCAAGAAATGTATTTCGCATGAGAGCAGGGGTCCTAGGACGGAATTTCGGGACTCGATCAGTACTCGACGGCGGCGGCATCCATGCTGCGCCACAGGTACCAGCTGGCGACCGTGCGCCACGGCGCCCAGGCCTGGGAGACTTCGCGGGCCTCGAAGCGCGAGACCGGCTCGCCGCTGAAATAGTGATGGGAGATGGCCTTGAGCAGCGCCGTGTCGTCCAGCGGCAGGACGTCGGGGCGTCCGAGGAAGAAGATCAGGAACATTTCCGCCGTCCAGCGGCCCACGCCGCGGATGTCGCACAGCAGCGCCATCACGGCCGCGTCGTCGCGGGATTCCCACCAGGCCGGGTCCAGGCGGTCCGGCTGGGCGAAGAATTCGGCCGCGTCGCGCAGGTACTGGGCCTTGCGCAGGGACAGGCCGAGTTCGCGCAGTTCGGCCTCGGTGAACCGGGCGATGCAGCCGGGCCGCATGTCGCTGCCGCAGGCCTGGACCAGGCGGGCCCAGAGCTTGCGCCCCAGGACCAGGGAAATCTGCTGGCCGACGATGATGCGGATCAGGGTCTGGAACGGGCTCTGGCGCGCCTGCATGGATTCGTGGCCGTAGACCGGGATCAGCTTGCGCAGGATGCGGTCGCGCTGCATCAGGTGTTCGCAGGCCTGCGTCCAGTAGGCGGGCCGCAGCGCGGCGGGGCTGTGATGCTGCATGTCCATGGTCACACCCGCCGCCACTGGGTGGCGCCGCCGGCCGCGTCGGCCAGTTCCACGCCCTGGTCGCGCAGCTGGGCACGGATGGCGTCGGCCCGGGCGAAATCGCGCGCGGCCTTGGCCTGGGCGCGTTCGGCGATCAGGGTTTCGATGGCGTCGGACGACAGCGCGTCCGAGCGGGCACCGCCCGCCAGGAAGCGGGTGGGAGATTTCAGGTAGGTGGCGGGATCGGCCTGCAGCAGGCCCAGGATGCCGCCCAGGGCGCGCATCAGGCCGCTGGCCCGGGCGCTGGATTCGCGGTTGGCCCGGCCCGACAGGTCGAACAGCGCGGCCACGGCGCCGGCCGTGTTGAAGTCGTCGTCCATGGCGGCGCGGAAGGCCTGGGCGGCCGGATCGTCCCAGTCGACGGCGACGTCGGCGGGCGGCACGCTGGCCAGCGTCTGGTAGAGCCGGTCCAGGGCGTTCTGGGCGTCCAGCAGGTTGTCGGGCGCGTAGTTCTGGGCGCTGCGATAGTGGCTGCGCACCAGGAAGAAGCGCAGCATCTCGGCTTCGCGCGGGTTGACGGCGTAGTCGGCCTGGTCGTCGGCCGCGTCCAGCGCGACCGTGTCGCGGATGCGCCGGAAGTTGCCCAGGGACTTGGACATCTTTTCGGCATCCACCATCATCGGGCCGCAGTGCATCCAGGTCGTGGCCAGGGTGCCGCCGAAGGCGCCCTCGCTCTGGGCGATCTCGTTTTCGTGGTGGGGGAATTTCAGGTCCGGGCCGCCGCCGTGGATGTCCAGCGGCATGCCCAGCAGCGCGTGGCTCATGGCCGAGCATTCGATGTGCCAGCCCGGGCGGCCCGGCCCGTAGGGGGAATCCCAGCGGGTGTCGGCGGGCTCTTCGGGCTTGGCGGATTTCCACAGCACGAAGTCCAGCGGGTCCTGCTTGCCGGCCGACACGGCGACGCGTTCGCCCGCGCGCAGGTCGTCCAGCGACTTGCCCGACAGTTTCCCGTAGCCGGGGAACTTGCGCACCGGGAAATTGACGTCGCCGTCGGCGCCCTGGTAGGCCAGGCCCTTGGATTCGAGCGTGCGGATGATGTCGAGCATTCCGGCCACATGTTCCGTGGCGCGCGGTTCGTCGTCGGGGGCCTGGACCCCCAGGGCGCGCTCGTCGGCGCGCATGGCGTCGATGAAGAATTCCGTCAGCGCGCGGATGGTGACGCCGCGCTCGACGGCGCGGCGAATGATCTTGTCGTCGATGTCGGTGATGTTGCGCACGTAGCGCACCCGATAGCCCGAGGCCCGCAGCCAGCGCTGCACGACGTCGAAGCCGACCAGCATCCGCGCATGGCCCAGGTGGCAGAAGTCGTAGACCGTCATGCCGCAGACGTACATGCGCACCACCCCCGGCTCCGCTGTCCGCAGCGGAATTTTCTGGCGTGTCAGGGTGTCGTGGATATGAAGCATGTCGGGCAGGATGAGACGAGCAAGCCCGCCGCTCCGGACCATGCGGGCAGCGCGCGGGGATGTAAAATGGACTGACAAGTATACCGTCCCCTCAGAACCCCATCCATAGGCGCCCCGAGACGTGACCCGCTCCTTCCTTCCTGTTCTGGCCCTGTGCGCCTGCCTGACGGCGGGGCCGGCCCTCGCGGCGTCCCCTGGCGCCGGCGCCGACACGGGCCTGTCGAAGCTGAACTACAACCCCGAGACCGGGGCGTTCACCGAGGCGCCCCCGCCGGAACGCGGCTGGCAGGCCTTCGCCGACCTGCTGAGGAAGGCCTCGCCGTCGGTGGACACGGCCATTCCGCTGACGCCCGCCCAGCTCGCCGAGCACGTGTCGGCGCTGATCGACGCGGGCCGCGCCGAAGAGGCCCTGGACATCATCGCCAAGCGCCAGGCCGCGCGCGACGAATCCGTCACCCCGGGCACCGACGTCCAGCTGCGCTACCTGCAGGGCCGCGCCCTGGAGGCGCTGGGCCGGCACGACGAGTCCATGGCCGTCTGGCGCCAGATGACCACCGACTATCCCGAACTGCCCGAGCCCTGGAACGCGCTGGCGATCGAATACGCCCGCCGGGGCCAGCTCCAGCTGGCCCGCGAAGCGCTGGACATGGCGCTGGTGTCCGACCCGTCCTTCGCCCCGGCACTGGAAAACCTGGGACACGTGCAGATGCGCCTGGCCCAGGAATCCTTCGACCGCGCCCGGGCGGCCGGCGCGTCCCCCGCCCCGGCCTCCGCCCGGCCGGCGCACGACAAGACCGCCGCCCCTCAGGCACAATAGGCCCTTTGCACTGGACGCCTCCATGTCCCATTCCTCGTTCCTTTCCCGCATCCTGCCCTGGACGCGGGCCTGCAGCCTGGGCTGCGCCCTGGTCCTGGCGGGCGGCGCCGCCGCCGCGCAGGCCGATTCCAACCCCTCACCCCAAAGCACAGCCATGAGCACTCATCCGCACGTCAGAATGCACACCAACAAGGGCGATCTGCTGATCGAACTGGACGCCGAGAAAGCCCCCAAGACCGTCGAGAACTTCCTGCGCTACGTGAAGGAAGGCTTCTACGACGGCACCATCTTCCACCGCGTCATCAACAACTTCATGATCCAGGGCGGCGGCTTCGAGCCCGGCATGAAGCAGAAGCAGACCCACGCGCCGGTCGAAAACGAGGCCAACAACGGCCTGAAGAACGACCGCTACACGCTCGCCATGGCGCGCACCGCCGACCCGCATTCGGCCACGGCCCAGTTCTTCATCAACGTGGCCGACAACGATTTCCTGAACTTCACCGCGCCCACCTCCAACGGCTGGGGCTATGCCGTGTTCGGCCGCGTCATCGAAGGCACGGAAGTCGTCGACGAGATCAAGAAGGTGAAGACCGGCAGCAAGGGCTTCCACCAGGACGTGCCCGTCGAGGACGTCGTCATCGAAAGCGCCACGCTAGTGGACCTCTGAACAAGTCCTCACGTCGCGTACATCTGCGGACTCGGGCGGTCTGCGGCGTCCGCTTTCCGCTCGGCTTATCCAGAGGTCCACTGGTTGAATAAACAGGCGCTGCGAGGCACCGTCTGGGTCGCCTCGGACATCCATCTGGGCGAGGCCGTCCCCAAGACGGCCCGCGCCTTCTACGATTTCCTGGATCGGGCCCGGCGCCATGCCGACGCCCTGGTCCTGTGCGGCGACATCTTCGACGCCTGGATCGGCGACGATCACGCCCTGCGCGAACCGCCCGCCTGGCTGGCCGCCGCCCTGGACGAACTGCGCGCCACCGCCGGCGCCATCCCCCTGTGGCTGGCGCGCGGCAACCGCGACTTCCTGATGGGATGCGCCCTGGCCGACGCGCTGGGCGCCCGGCTGCTGGACGCGCCCGTCGTCCTGGACACCGACGCCGGCCCGGTCCTGCTGGCCCACGGCGACGAATTCTGCACCGACGATCTCGCCTACCAGCGCTTCCGCCGCATCGTCCGCACCCCCTGGATCCAGCACGTCTTCCTGGCCCTGCCGCTGGGCCTGCGGCGCGCCATCGCCGCCCGCGCGCGCGCGCGCAGCCGCCAGGCCCGCAAGGCCAAGCCGATGGCGATCATGGACGTGAACCCCGCCGCCGTCGCCCGGGCGCTGCGCGAGGCCGGATGCGACACCCTGATCCACGGTCACACGCACCGGCCCGCCGTCCACGCGCTGGACCTGGACGGCCGCGCGGCGCGACGCTATGTGCTGCCCGATTGGGAATGCGACCGCGACGCGCCGCCCCGGGGGGGCTGGATCGAGATCGACGCCTCCGGGATCCGACTGGTCACGGATCAGTCCCCTGCGGACTGATCCGTGCCTGACGAATCGGAGCGGCATGCAGGCCGCGACGTGGACAAAAGTCCTCAGTCCTGCGGCTCGGCCTCGGGGTCGAACGGATCGAGACTGTCGATCTGGACGGCGGCGATGCGGCGGCCCTCCAGGGCGGCGACGGTGAAGCGGAAGCCGCCGTAGCCGCTCGCCAGTTCGCAGTGGTCGCCGACCGCGGGCAGGCGCCCGAAACGGCTCAGCAGATAGCCCGCGATGGTGGAATATTCCTCGTGCTCGTCGACCAGTCCGTCGGTGTGCAGGACCTGTTCCAGGTGGTGCAGGTCGGCGGCGCCGTCCACGCGCCAGCGGCCGTTGCCCTGGTCGATGATGTCGGGGGCTTCGTCCTCGTCGGGGAATTCGCCGGCGATGGCCTCGAAGATGTCGATCGGCGTCACCACGCCGACGATGGAGCCGAACTCGTCGGCCACCAGCACCAGCAGCCCGTGCGAACGCTTGAGCGTTTCCATGAGCTGCAGGATGGGAATGGTCTCGTGCACGATGATGGGCTCGCGCAGCCGGGTCTCGCGGATGCCGCCGTGTTCCAGCAGGTCCAGCAGCAGGTCCTTGGCGCGGCCCACGCCCACGACCTCGTCCAGGGTGCCGCGGCACACCGGAAAGAAGCTGTGCGGCTCGCGGATCAGCTGGGCGCGCAGGTCATCCGCCGGCGCGTCCAGGTTGATCCAGGACACGTCGGTGCGCGGCGTCATCACGGAATGCACGTTGCGGTCGCTGAGCGTCAGCACGCCGCTGACCATATTGCGTTCCTCGTCGCCGAAGGCCTCGGCCGGCGGCGGCGTGTCCTCGCCGTCCTCGGGCTCGGGGCCGGCCACGGGCTTGCGGCCCAGCATCAGCAGCACGGCCTCGGCGGTGCGCTCGCGCAGCGGCCGGCGCATCTCGGCCCGGCGCACGTTGCGCCGCGCCCATTGGTTCAGGCTCTCGATCAGCACCGAGAACACGATGGCCGCGTACAGATAGCCCTTGGGCACGTGGAAGCTGAAGCCGTCGGCCACCAGCGAGAAGCCGATCGTCAGCAGGAAGCCCAGGCACAGGATGACCACCGTCTGGTGGGCGTTGACGAAGGCGGTCAGCGGCTTGGACGCCACCAGCATGATCCCCATGGCGATCACCACCGCCGCCATCATGATCGCCAGGTGGTCGACCATGCCCACGGCCGTGATCACCGAATCGACCGAGAACACCGCGTCCAGGATGACGATCTGGGTGACGATCACCCAGAAGCCGGCGTGCAGGCGCGAGCCCGAGGCGTGCTGGGTGCGGCCCTCGATGCGGTCATGCAGTTCGAAGGTGCCCTTGAACAGCAGGAAGAAGCCGCCCACGATCAGGATCAGGTCGCGGCCGGAGAACGACAGGTCGCCCAGGCGCACCAGCGGTTCGGTGAGCTTCACCAGCCAGGACATCAGCGTCAGCAGGAACAGGCGCATGATGAGCGCCAGGCTCAGGCCCAGGACGCGGGCGCGGTCGCGCTGCTTGGGCGGCAGCTTGTCGACCAGGATGGCGATGAAGACCAGGTTGTCGATGCCCAGGACGATTTCCAGGACGATCAGGGTGAACAGCCCCACCCAGGCTGCCGGATCCAGCAACCATTCCATCATCGTGCCCCGTCAGGCGCGCAGATGAGACATCATCTGCGCGAATATCTTGGGCGGCGCGGCCAGCACGTTGCCCGATTCCATCCAGTCCTGCTCGCCCTGGAAATCGGCCATCAGGCCGCCGGCCTCGAGGACCAGCAGGCTGCCGGCGGCCATGTCCCAGGGCTTGAGCCCGACGCCGCAGAAGCCGTCCAGGCGGCCGCTGGCCACCCAGGCCAGGTCCAGGACCGTGGAGCCGGTGCGCCGCGCCGCCGCGCATTCGGCCAGCAGGGGCACGAAGGGCGAGGTCGCCGGCAGCGCCGTGGACTGGGGAATGTGCGAGGCCAGCAAGGCGTCGTGGTAGCGCAGGCAGGTGGACACCCGCACCCGGCGGTCGTTCAGGAAGGCGCCGCTGCCCCGGCTGGCGGTGAACATTTCATTGCGCGTGGGGTCGTAGACCACCGCGTGCGCGGCCTGGCCGCGATGCATCAGGGCGATGGACACGGCATAGTGCGCGAAGCCGTGGATGAAGTTCGTGGTGCCGTCCAGCGGGTCGATCACCCATTGGAATTCCGCGCCCGACTGGCCGCCACCGGCCTGCAGCCGGCCGGATTCCTCGGCCAGGATGCCGTGGTCGGGATAGGCTGTGCGTAAAATATCGATGATGGATTCCTCGGCGGCCCGATCGACTTCCGTGACGTAGTCCTTCGGCCCCTTGCGCGCCACGTTCAGGCGTTCCAGGTCGAGGCCGGCGCGGTTGATGATGGCGCCGGCACGGCGTGCCGCCTTGATGGCGGTGTTGAGCATCGGGTGCATAGGTTTCCAAAGATCACGGGTAATAGACCCCTATTTTAAATGACTCCGCCAGTTTCCTCCGCCCCCCCTCCCCGCACCCCGGAACTTTTCGACCGGGTGCGCTTCGTCATGGTCAGCCCCAGCCACCCCGGCAACGTCGGTTCGGCGGCCCGGGCGATCAAGACCATGGGCTTCCACGACCTGCGCCTGGTGGCCCCCGCCGACCCGGACATCCTGCGCCAGCCCGACGCCATTGCCCTGGCGAGCGGGGCCGGCGACATCCTGGAACGGGCCCGGCTGCACGACACCCTGGCCGACGCGCTGGGGCGCTCGACCCTGGCCTTCGCCCTGACGGCGCGGGCGCGGGCCATCGGCCCCCCGCCCTGCGACATCCGCGAGGCCGCCGCGCAATCGGCCGCCGAACTGGCCGGCCCGGACGCGCGCGTCGCCATCGTCCTGGGCACGGAGCGCACCGGCCTGTCCAACGAGGACATCACCCTGTGCCAGCGGGTCTGCCACATCCCGGCCAATCCGGCGTACAGTTCGCTGAACGTGTCCCAGGCGCTGCAGCTGGCCGCCTGGGAAATGCGCTATGCCCTGCTGCCCCTGGCCGGCGCGGCGCGCCTGCCCGACACCCATGCCCGGCACGACCCGGGATCGGACCCGGCCAGCAGCGAACGCGTCCAGGCCATGCTGGATCATTTCGAGCAGGCCCTGGTGGCCGTGGGGTTCCTGGACCCCCGGCATCCGAAGAAACTCGTGCCGCGCATGCGGCAGATGTGGACCCGCAACCGGCTGAGCGCCGACGAGGTGGACATGGTGCGCGGCCTGTGCACCGCCATGATCCGCAGCGCCGGACACGCCTCGACCCCGAACGACCGAGCACCCGACCGACATGTTTGACCAGCTTCGCGAAGACATCGCCTGCATCCACGAACGCGATCCGGCGGCCCGCAGCCGCATCGAGATCCTGACCTGTTATCCCGGGCTGCACGCCATCCTGGTCCACCGCCTGGCGCATGGCCTGTGGCGGCGCGGCTGGTACTGGGCGGGCCGCTTCACGTCCCACCTGGGGCGCCTGCTGACCGGCATCGAGATCCACCCCGGCGCGCGCATCGGCCGGCGCGTGTTCATCGACCACGGCTTCGGCGTGGTGATCGGCGAGACCGCCGAGATCGGCGACGACTGCACCATCTACCAGGGCGTGACCCTGGGCGGCACGCGGCTGTACAAAGGTGAGAAGCGCCACCCCACCCTGGAGGAAGGCGTGGTCGTGGGCGCGGGCGCCCAGATCCTGGGCGGCTTCACCGTGGGCGCCCACGCCCGGGTCGGATCGAACGCGGTGGTGATCAAGCCCGTGCCCGCCGGGGCGACCGCCGTGGGCAACCCGGCGCGGGTGATCCTGCCGGAGGACCACGCGGCCCCGGCTCCGGGCGACGCGCCGGCATCGGCGGCTTCCGGCCGGGCCGGCGCCGCGGCGCCGGGTTCCGCGCCGGCCCCGGCCGCCGCGCGCGCCGCCACGTCGCCCTGCCAGGAAGACATCCCGCCTTCGCAATCCGAATGGGCCGCCAGGCCCCTGCAGGAACTGCTGCAGCGCGGCCGGACCGAGTCCGCCCCCGCCGACGGCGCGGTCCCGCAGGAGGACTTCGCGCCCTACGGCGTCGGCCGCGCGGACGACGACCCGCTGGTCAAGGTGCTGCACGAACTGATCAACCACACGGCCCAGCAGGACGCGCGCATCCAGCGCCTGTGCTCGGCCCTGGAAGACCTGGGCCAGCGCATCGAGAACGGCCAGCGCCCGCTGGACGCGGAGCGGCTGAACCGGATGGTGGATTAGAGCCTGTTCACACTAATCAAGGGGATCGCGTTGATTAGTGTGAACAGGCCTTAGGCCTCTTTCGGGCAGCGGGCAGGCCCGGCGGGTATCAGCCGTTGGCGGCCTTGTCCTGCTTCGTCGAAACCGGGATCGACTGGACCTCGCGCAGGGGAATGGGCGAGCGCAGGCCCGCCTGGCGCAGTGCCTGCGGCGCCCGCCGGTGCAGGTCGAAATACACGTCCCAGTATTTTTCCGCCAGCGCCCACACGCGGATGTTCACCATGATGGTGCTGTCCCGGTATTCCATCACCATGACCTGGGGCGCCGGATCGGCCAGGATGTCGCCATGGCGGTCCACCAGCGCCTGCAGCGTGCTCAGCGCCGCATCCAGGTCGTCGTCGTAGCGCACCCCCAGCATCATGTCCAGGCGACGGGTCTTGTTGCGGCTGTAGTTGGTGATCGGGCTGCCCCAGACCAGCGTGTTGGGCAGCAGGATCTGGATGCCGTCGGTCTGCACGAAGCGCGTCATGAACAGGCCGATCTCGTCCACCGTGCCGGAGCCCTGGCCGCCGATGGCGACGAATTCGCCCGCGCGCACCGGCCGCAGCACCAGCAGCATGATGCCGGCGGCGAAATTCTGCAGCGTGCCCTGCAAGGCCAGGCCGATGGCCAGGGCGGAGGCGCCCAGCATGGCGACCAGGCTGGCGGTCTGCACGCCCAGGCGGGCCAGCACGGCCAGCAGCACCACGATGCGCACGGCCCAGACCGTGACGCTGCGGACCATGGGAACGATGGTCGGGTCGATCCGGGGCGAACGGTCCGCCACGTGGCGCATCCAGCGCCCCAGCAGGTTGGACACGGTCCAGCCGATCACCAGGATCGCCAAGGTCACGCCGAGATGGATCGCGATGCCGCTCAGATCGGGCAGGCCGGACCAGAAAGCCTGAAGCTGTTCCATGGCTGAAATCTCCAAGAATGAAGCACGGGGAACGCCGATTTTACGTCGGTCCGGATCTGCCCCGATCGGCCGTTCGGGCGACTGGCGGGCCCGGCCTGCGCCATGGCCGTTTTATCCACGCGGATTGTGGACAATCCCATGGACAAGTCCTGGGAGACCTCATTTCTTCCTTACGGATCAAACGGATAGCCCGCCGGGCAGAAAAATGACCGTTTCATGAAAGCGACCGGCCACGCCGATTTATCCACCCAGCCTGTGGACAAATCCATGGACAAGCGCCGGGCATTTCCGGGTTTTCCCTGTGCCTCAACCACTTAGGAGCGGCGGTCGGAAATCGCCCGGAGCCGATCCGTCCTTCATGCCGCGTGATGATGGGTATTGGCGTGCGGAAATGTCCGTCCGCCCGGGGGACCGATATAGTGGCTCGGCGCATCGCGCCCAGGCGTTCCGGCCGTCCCCCGGCGGACGCCGAAGAAAGCACATGAACCGCGCAGGCCCGCGAGCCGCGCGACGGAGACGAGACATGAAGCATTTCTTTCTGACGCGCTCATTGCGCGTCCGGCTGGCGCTGTCCACATTGGCGCTGCTCCTGCCCACCCTGCTGGCCGCCGGCGGCGCCCTGTGGTTCGGGGCGCCGATGCCGGCGCCCCTGCGCGGCGGACTGATCGGGCTGGCGCTGACAGCCGTCCTGCTGGCCTGGCTGGTCTACCGCGTCCTGCTGCGCATGGTCCTGAATCCGCTGCTGGACAGCGGCCAGCTGCTGCACCGGATCGCCGCCGGCGACCTGACGGCCTCCATCGAGGTCTGGACCCAGGATGAAATCGGGCAGCTGTTCCAGGGCCTGAAGAACACGCAGGAGAGCCTGCGCGCCATGATCGCCATGGTCCTGGAGCGTACCGGCCGCATGGTCCAGGGCGCGCGCGAGATCGCCTCCGGCAACCAGGACCTGAACGCGCGCACGGAACAGCAGGCGGCGGCCCTGCAGCAGACCGCCGCCAGCATCGAGGAACTGGCGAGCACGACCCGGCAGAACGCCGACAACGCCCGCCAGGCCAATCAATTGGCCGGCCAGGCCTCGGGCGTGGCCACGGACGGCGGGCGGACCGTGGACGCACTGATCCGGACCATGGACGGCATCTCGGACAGTTCCCGGCGCATCGGCGAGATCGTCGGCGTCATCGACGCCATCGCCTTCCAGACCAACATCCTGGCCCTGAACGCGGCCGTGGAGGCCGCCCGCGCCGGCGAGGAAGGCCGCGGCTTCGCCGTCGTGGCTTCCGAAGTGCGGGCGCTGGCCCAGCGCAGCGCCTCCGCCGCGCGGGAAATCAAGGTCCTGATCGAGCAATCGACCCTGCGCATCGAGGACGGCTCTGCCCGCATGCAGCAGGCGGGCCGGACCATGCGGGAAATCGTCGCGTCGGTCCGGAAGGTGTCCGGCATCATGGAAGAGATCACCGCCGCCACCGTGGAACAATCCACGGGCATCGAACAGATCCACCAGGCCATGGCGCAGATCGACAACGCGACGCAGCACAATACCCGGCTCGTGCGCCAGGCCGCCAGCGCCACCGGCCTGCAGGAGCGCCTGGCCGACGAAGTGAGGGATTCCCTGGCCGTGTTCCGGCTGGGGATGACCGTCTTATCCACGCCGATTGTGGACAATTCCATGGACAAGTCCTGGGGGACTTGAATTCCTCTTTTCAGATCAATGGGATGGAATCACGGATAAAAAAATGACCGACCCATGGCAAGGATCGGTCGCGCAAAATTATCCACTCCATCTGTGGAAAAACCCATGGACAAGCCCCGGGCTTTCCCCGATTTCGACGACGGGACAAAGGTTTATGTTGAACGGTTGATTTCCGCTCCCGGTTCCTCGTGCCCGCCGAAGCCCTTGCGCATCGCCGACAGGACCTTGTTGGCGAATTCCGCATTGCCGCGCGACTGGAAGCGCTCGAACAGCGCGGCGCTCAGCACCGGCACCGGCACGCCTTCGTCGATGGCCGCATGCAGCGTCCAGCGCCCTTCGCCGGAATCGGACACCCGGCCGGCAAAGCCGTCCAGCCCCGGATCGGCCTGGAACGCCCGCGCCGTCAGGTCCAGCAGCCACGAACCAATCACGCTGCCCCGGCGCCAGAGCTCCGCGATTTCCGGCAGGTCCATGTCGTACCGATAGTGCTGCGGATCGCGCATCGGCGCCGTTTCCGCGTCGGCCGCATGGGCGCCCTTGCCCACGTTCGCATGGCGCAGCAGGTTGAAGCCCTCGGCGTAGGCCTGCATGATCCCGTATTCGATGCCGTTGTGCACCATCTTCACGAAGTGCCCCGCCCCCGCCGGCCCGCAATGCAGATAGCCCTGTTCCGCCGTGCCCGCGCCGTCGCCGCGCCCCGGCGTGCGCGGGGCGGCGTCCCGGCCCGGCGACAGCGCCGCGAATACCGGATCCAGCCGCCCGACCGCGGCGGCGTCGCCGCCGATCATCAGACAGTAGCCCCGGGCCTGGCCGTGCACGCCGCCGCTGGTGCCGACGTCCAGGTAATGGATGCCCCGACCCGCCAGCGCCTTCGCCCGCCGGATGTCGTCGTGATAGCAGGAATTGCCGCCGTCGATGACGACGTCGTCCGCGTCAAGCAACGGTTCCAGCTGGTTCAATACGCCATCGACCAGTCCCGCCGGCACCATCAGCCAGACGGCCCGGGGACGCGGCAGCCGTTCGACCAGATCGGCCAGAGAGTCCGCCCCGACGGCGCCGTCCGCCACCAGCCGCGCGACGGCGTCCGCCTGCGGGTCGTAGGCGACGCAGCCGATGTCCTTGGCCAAGAGCCGGCGCGCCATGCCGGCGCCCATGCGGCCCAAACCTACCATGCCGATTTGCATGTGAATCTCCGTGAAGTGCATTGGGCGTCATGGTACAGGGAGAGCATAGGGGCGTGGCGATCGGACCTAGGGCGGGACGCCCACTGCCTATTTGCGCAGCCAACGTGCCGGCATGTTCATCCAGTATTGCTTGCCGTCCTTGTCCATCGACCACGGGTCGGAGAACTCACGAAAGTCGCGCGGTTCGGAGAACGGCTGCGATTGCAGCCGCTGCCGTTCCGTGCGGCGATAGGCGCGATGCCAGATCGCCTTGTCCTGCGCCTCGCTGACTGCGGACGTCATGCCCATGATGGGGGTTTTTCTTTTGCTTCTGCTCACGCGGGCCTCCAAAATCAGTTCCCAAGCGTGGCAAAGCCCGCCGATCTGCCGAAGGGCGGGCTGGCGTGCGTCGAACGGGATGGCGCGCAATCTGAGGGGTTGCGATGGAGGGGCGCCATTTCCCAGCTCGGCGTATTGCCTTATGGGGAGTCCCTCATGTAGCGATCTCGTCAGAGATCCCCGCGATCAGCCCGGCGTCTTTCTGTCGTCATCGCAAGTGGGTAGTTTACAAATGAGTGAGGTGCGGGTAAAGGCATGAATGATGTCACTCCATCATCACCCAACGATCAACTCGGACGGTCTGCTGGAATGAATCGGCAGGGCTTCAATCGCCCCAGTCTTCGAGCAACTGACGCTGAAACAGCGATTTGTACTTCGCCTTATCCCCCACGTAACGGGCCGCATTGCCGCATCCCATACACGAACACATCTGCCTAGTACGCGCAGCGATGCCGATCGCACGTGGCGATTTATCACCAGCGGCCCAATAGTGAAAGACCCTGCGTTTAATGCGCATTGCGTGGTGAACACGCTCTGCTTTTGTCCTCATGCCAACCTCCAATAGCAATGGCTGAAGGTGACAAAGCCCGCGAGCTTATCAACTGGCGGGCGTGTTTATTTCTTCACAAGCTTCGAATTTGCCCTTCTTATTATCTCAACTAGCATCTCAATCCGCAAGACTCTTTTTTGTTTCCGCCCCAATAAGCTCCAGGCATAATCACTGCTCGGATGGTTCCGCCGATGCGCTCAACATGTCCGGCATCGATCAGGTAATCCAGTGCGCGCTTGAAGTCCTTACACACGGCCTCCAACCACCTGAACACAGAGGCTGGGCAGCTGATGTCTCGCGCATCAGCCACGACATCAGGGGCGCCCGACCGGATATGCCGCATCAGGTCTAGAATTTCAGACGTATACTTCACGCTCGAACTCCTTGGGCGCTTCCACTTCCACTATGAACAGCCGCGGCCGGTATATATTCCAGCTGGTACGCATATCCTAATCAGTTAGAATCCGCATTAGCGAACCCCATCGGCGCAGCCAGTTCCAGCTGGTACGCATATCCTAATCAGTTAGAATGGGTGCGAGTACATTCTGTTCGACTGCGACGTTCCAGCTGGTACGCATATCCTAATCAGTTAGAATGCCCCTCCGACATCACCGCACGTCTCGGCGGTTCCAGCTGGTACGCATATCCTAATCAGTTAGAATTGTTCACCAGCGATGCCGGTGAACGCTAGAGTTCCAGCTGGTACGCATATCCTAATCAGTTAGAATCCTGGGCCGCAACGAGGCCATGGTGATCAGGTTCCAGCTGGTACGCATATCCTAATCAGTTAGAATGTGGACGGCAGGGATGCCGCGCAGAGCTGCGTTCCAGCTGGTACGCATATCCTAATCAGTTAGAATCAGGTTTCCGGGATCGTCCGTCCCGCCCTCGTTCCAGCTGGTACGCATATCCTAATCAGTTAGAATGCGTGCGTGTGCGCACCCTGGCGGGATTCGGTTCCAGCTGGTACGCATATCCTAATCAGTTAGAATGCAGCGAGGACACGGGCCACCCCCGGAAAGGTTCCAGCTGGTACGCATATCCTAATCAGTTAGAATATGAAGGAAGGAGAGGAGGTAAGGTGAGGAGTTCCAGCTGGTACGCATATCCTAATCAGTTAGAATAGGAAGGAAGGAGGAAGGAAGATGAGAGGAGTTCCAGCTGGTACGCATATCCTAATCAGTTAGAATCTTCCTCTTCCTCTTCTCTTCCTTCCTTCTGTTCCAGCTGGTACGCATATCCTAATCAGTTAGAATGCGCGGCGGCTGGCGCCTCTGATGCCGCCAGTTCCAGCTGGTACGCATATCCTAATCAGTTAGAATCGATATGTCACGGGACTTGCGGGACAGGCTGTTCCAGCTGGTACGCATATCCTAATCAGTTAGAATGCGGCGGATATGCGGCTGCGGGGCCTGCTGGTTCCAGCTGGTACGCATATCCTAATCAGTTAGAATGTTTGTGCCACGTGCCGGCGCCTTGCGCTGGTTCCAGCTGGTACGCATATCCTAATCAGTTAGAATGAACTTGCGCCATTGGTACAGCTCCGCCAGGTTCCAGCTGGTACGCATATCCTAATCAGTTAGAATGCCCAGCAGCCGAACCCGACCTTGAACGTGGTTCCAGCTGGTACGCATATCCTAATCAGTTAGAATATTAACCGACCGCGCATTAAAATTACGATTGTTCCAGCTGGTACGCATATCCTAATCAGTTAGAATCGATGCGCGGCGGTTGGCGCATGTGATCATGCCGGTTCCAGCTGGTACGCATATCCTAATCAGTTAGAATTACTGCGCAGCAGTATGGTCGTCCTTTTTTGTTCCAGCTGGTACGCATATCCTAATCAGTTAGAATTATCGATCACGCCGCCTGGCTGGGATGCGGGTTCCAGCTGGTACGCATATCCTAATCAGTTAGAATCACCGCGTCCGCCGTCTCGATCTGTTCCAAGTTCCAGCTGGTACGCATATCCTAATCAGTTAGAATTGTCGATCGGAATCCATGCACGGTGATGTGTTCCAGCTGGTACGCATATCCTAATCAGTTAGAATTCAATTTCTAGGTACTGTAGACCGTCCTGGTTCCAGCTGGTACGCATATCCTAATCAGTTAGAATGAGGAGGAAAGAAGGAGAAGAGAGAAAGGAGTTCCAGCTGGTACGCATATCCTAATCAGTTAGAATACCACGCACACGCGCGAAAACGCGCACGCGGTTCCAGCTGGTACGCATATCCTAATCAGTTAGAATCTTGCTTCTCCTCTCCTTGCCTCTCTTCCTGTTCCAGCTGGTACGCATATCCTAATCAGTTAGAATCTTTTCGACAGGCGAGTCTGGTGACCTGCTGTTCCAGCTGGTACGCATATCCTAATCAGTTAGAATGTGAGTGGTGCGATCGAGTTTGTCGATCGAGTTCCAGCTGGTACGCATATCCTAATCAGTTAGAATATTGCCGCCGAGCGTGAGGATTTGATCCTGGTTCCAGCTGGTACGCATATCCTAATCAGTTAGAATCAACGGCGTGGACTACAGCTACACCAGCGAGTTCCAGCTGGTACGCATATCCTAATCAGTTAGAATTTCGGGGCCTCGTTGACCCAGGCCAGCGCCAGTTCCAGCTGGTACGCATATCCTAATCAGTTAGAATTGGCATGCGTCAGCATCACCCCCTATAAGCGTTCCAGCTGGTACGCATATCCTAATCAGTTAGAATCTTGAATTAAGCGTCAGACAGAACGGACTAGTTCCAGCTGGTACGCATATCCTAATCAGTTAGAATTGGCCGTCTTCGTAGTGGAACCCGGCGAAGTTCCAGCTGGTACGCATATCCTAATCAGTTAGAATGGAAGGAGGAAGAAGGAGAAGGAGAGAGGAGTTCCAGCTGGTACGCATATCCTAATCAGTTAGAATGCAGCCTGCCAGCAACAGCGCAGCGGTGCAGTTCCAGCTGGTACGCATATCCTAATCAGTTAGAATGAGGAGGAGGAAGAGGAAGGGCGAGGAAGGGTTCCAGCTGGTACGCATATCCTAATCAGTTAGAATAAGAAGGAAGGAGGAGGAGTGAAGGAGGAAGTTCCAGCTGGTACGCATATCCTAATCAGTTAGAATCGGACCCCAACAAGCCATTGATATGAAATGGTTTTTCTGGAAGTCCGACCTACTTTTCACATGTTTACCTCTAGAACAAGCTGAACTGGTCTGGCGCTTTCTGGGATGCCTGACGCGTCCTGCAGTGGAACGAGATGATCCGTTCGTACTGCTTGTCCGTGAATTGTATGATGTTTACCTTGCCGCCGGGCGGCAGGGCGGCTTCAACGCGCTTGCAGTAGGTCTCGACCTGAGCCGGCCCTGTGCAGAAGCGCACATAGACGCTGAATTGAGCCATCTCAAAGCCGAGATCCAGCAGGGTATTGCGAAAGTCCGTCGCCGCCTTGCGTTCCGCCTTTTCCAACACAGGCAAGTCGAACATCACAAGCATCCACATAAGCCGATACCCCGATAGCATTATTCTTCATCCTCGTCCTGCAAAGATGCAGCCATGGATAGTGGCAACCCAGGCAAAGGCAGATCCAGCTTGGATCGCTCTCCCAGATACACTTGCGCCAAAGAAACAGCTACGCGCTGCATACACACACAGACCGGCGTCGCACCCGCGTCTGTCAACATATCGTCATACAGTGTCTGCACCAAGGCTCGTTTGGTCGCTGGAGCCACCTCTCGCTCATCGTGTTGCCGCAGCAGCCATACCTTCAGATCAATGGCTGGGCGAAACGGCTCGATAAGGTCGTCCACCAACCGCATCGGGTTACCTGCATTGCTATGGAATAGGCCGATGCTGGGATGCAGCCCTGCGCCGACAACCGCCCTGGCAGTAGCCGACCGCAGTACGGTATAGCCATAGTTGAGCAGGCTGTTGATACCACCTGCATTCTGATCCCGCCTGAATTCGTCACCAAACAGTAGCCCCCAGTAGCGTCTGGCGCCTTGGGCTTCCAAGTTTTCAGGGTCGCCGCTCTTGACCTTCCGAGCCAGTGCCAACAACGGCATGGGCGGCGCCCCAACAGCCTCCAGAACAGCCGCCTGCTGCTCCAGCTTGCTTCGGACAATGGCGGCCCACATTTGCTTATGTACAGGTCGTTTGGCCTCCAACTGCGCCGCTATCCGGCGGGATTGCTCATAGTTTCCGTCCGTGGGCAGCAACATGCCTACAGGGCTATGATTGGCGGCACACAGGACGAACGGTACCCCACGCTGCGCCAAGGCCACCAGCAAACTGTTCGTATAGCTCAGCCCATGCGCATTGGCGATGACCGCACTGATGTCATCAAGAGGCACTTGCCCAAGCTCTTTTCTTTCCCCTTGCGTTTCGCGCACCACCATGAAACCGCGATGCGCCGACAGATGCCGCCTGTCATCCGCGATTTCCACGATGCGCCCTATCATTGCGGGACCTCCGTCATAAAATCATGGCGTAAACCCAAGATCTGACAACCGCCCTCCCGGAGAGATCGTCACTCGCCTGGCCTTGGATTTCTGCAGCGATCCTGCCATCTTGGACACATACGAGAAAGGGTCACTTTTATCACGGTTCCGCGCATCGACGTTGGCCTCGTGAATATCGGCAAAGAAGATCTGACCATTCCCGCTGATCGTGACAACACGCCAAGTTCTCAACCCTCCTTCATGTTCCAGCCTGACGACGTCGTTTATCATTAACCGCATCACCAACGAACGCCCATCCAGCGCATGCCTAGGGTTACGGAGACGTTTCCAGCCCTCCTCACGCCCGTGCTCACGGATCACTTGGTAAGCTTGATAGGTTGAAATCACCTCACTCAGCCATTTGCCCGATACGTCGTCGCGCACGATCTCTATGCAATAGTTGCTGTCGCCCTTGTACCCCTTGTAGGGACGAGGGCTGCCATCCGGCAAAAAACCATGCCGCTCACCCGCCTTGGTACTGGCCACCGGGATGACTTTCAGTTTCTCCGGTTGCCGCCTACGAACACCATCCACCTCTTTTCGTACACGCACATAGCCATCAGGCAGCAGCCCATAGGCCGTGTCATTATGCATGGCCTTTTCATAGCTATGGTCCGGCTTGTGACTCACCCAAATACCGTTCACTACGCGCTTGACGTGCTCACGGTAACTTGGCCAGGGCAACGGCATTTCCTGCAACAAGCGCCCTTGCAACTGATCACGCGCCCGCGCGCTTGTATCAGACACTTTCTTCAATAGGCTGCGATCCGTCACGCCAATCACGCAAGCATCAATCGCATGGTGCCGATGGTCGTCACGATTCTTCTGCCCCTGCCACCCCAGGATGTCAGGACTGTTCAAACCATATACACGCCGCAACATCCCGGTCAGCCTGCCCGGTATCACCCAAGTGTCCTGCGGACAAATGAATTCAAGATACTCCTTGGCGAGGCGGCTCAGGTAGCGGGTGTCGTTCAAGGCTCGATCCAGAAACCCCTTGTCGTTCTTGAGCCACTGCTCCTTACCATCCGGCGCGAACCGATAGCGCTTGTTGCGCGGCATGACTTGCGCTCGCTGAAGAATATCGTCGTACCGGAAACCTGCTGATTCCTGCTTACCAAAGGCTTCCCAAGGCGTTCTGTTGCCCTTCGCACGATTGGCGCTTCTAAGAGAGACCGTCTTGTTGTTGAGGCTGTCATCCAGCGTCTGGGAGAAAGGCAGAATATGCTCGATCTCGACTTGGTCGCTCAACAGCATTTGCAGGTTTATCTGCACGCCACTGTATGGACAATGCCGCTTCAGGGGATCAGCGGGGTTCAATTCTTCCCAGAGAATCCGCTTCTCGATCAGATCTCTTTTGACTTGCTCCGCACTGATACCCAGTACCGCTGCGATCTCCTGTCGATATCGAGTATTTCTCTGCTGATTGGCGGCCTGCTGCCGCTCTGTTTCGCGCTTCTCCTCCCAGGTCTGTTTCAACTCGCGGGCCAGTTCAACCACTACTTGAGCAGGGTGTCCATAACGCCGGATCAACTCATTGACCACGACACGCATCTGATTCAGGGCAATATGCACGGTCGGATTGCTGATCCGGCCGTGGCGCCGCTCTTCTGAATCCTCCGGCCTGCCTGTGCCAAATCCGACATGCCGCTGCAGGACGGTCCCGTAATAAGGCAAGCTGGACAAGATTTCACCCGTCGCACGGGCACCTAGCAAACTATGATGCTCGAACCCCGCCGCAATGACCGCCTTATCGTAGGTGCATATCTCTTTACGCAACTCGGGAAGAATCTGGCGGATTGCCTTCGAGCTCAAACGGCCATAGCCTTCCGGCAACGCGACGTTGACAATGGCCTCGGCCTGCGCCTCGTCCACCTCCGTATGCGCCTGCAGCCAGGCGATCAGGACAGATTCGTTTTCCTCGGTCAGCAAACGCTCGACGACCTCGTCCTGCAAGTCTTCGCTGAACTGCGCCCACCGCGAACCGAAATGCTGTTTCTTCGCCAGAACGACGCTGGTGCTGTTGCCCTTGAGCTCCTGCCGTTTCACATCCTCGACACTGAAGGTGGCATCACTGCTCAAGCCAGCTGCCTTCCGCAACTGCTGGAATGTTCTGCGAACACCGGTTTCGAGCACCTGGACCATCGCATCGCGCTGGGCCAGCGTCAGTGACTGCTCCTGCAGACCATCGTCGAGCCAGCGCAGATTGTTCAGTTCCTGATACAGGCGGAACCGCTGCACGCTCGGCAATGCAAGCGGCGCCCTCGCTTCATCGGGATAGAAAGTGCAACGCCCTGGATCGACTGGCCGGAGCCTGCGCTGAAAGAGCAGGACATCGCGCAGTTCGGTCCTCGCCTGCTCGTGAAATACGGAAGGGTTCAGTTCGGCTTGTCTGGCCCACAAGGCATCGAACTCCTCCTCGACCATAGCCCGGTCGATGTACAGGTCATAACTCTTCTCGATTCGCGCCCTTCCTGCCTCGGTCGTGGTGCGCTGTGCTCTGAATTTCGCACGCACGGTCTGGCCCTGCCGCTTGCGGTGATGCAGCCATTCTCCAACCGTCCGAAAGCCACCCTCTGCCAACGCGGTACGCACACCCGTGATGGCGCTTTTCATTACGCTGCTGTCCGCTTCCCGCTGATCGGTCTTCCGATTGCTCTTGAATCCGCGCCGCTGGTTCAGATGGAACAATGCGCGCCCGAACTCATGCGGTGTCAAGGCTCGATCAAGACCCTCCGCCCGCAAGCTGTAGGGGTCCAGCCTTTCCAGGCTTTTCCGCGCTTGGGTATCTTCAGGAAAAAACCCATGCCGAATTAATGCAACGATCAGCTTGCTCTTGCGCTTCAGGAGACGATCGCGGCGCCGCCGCATCGCGCGTGCCAACCGCCGCGCCACCGCCAATGAGGCACCATCCTTGGGATTGCGGCCATCCGAGAAAATCCGGGCGCCGCTCACCACCAATGCCACCGGCTCGTTCTGGGGATTCAGCCTGAACACCGCCCAGCCCAGCGACGTCGGCCCCGAATCCAATGCCAACCGATAGCGAAACGGCATACTCATTCTCCTGGTAATAATTTGTTCTAAATTTAATCTCTCACTTGCATTTGTTCAAGCATATCGGCTACTATGGAACCCTATCTGATTAGGATATGCGTACCGGATGCTAACAAGCTGAAAGATCGCACCAAATGGAAAAGCCGCTACATGCGGCTTTTCACTTTTCTAACTAGAACATTCGTACCAGTTGGAGTTCACGCAACTCCATCCGTACTGCCACGCGATCAATTTCCCAGGTATTTATTCTCGGCGTCCGAACGCTAGCTAACCCAGCACTCACAAAGCCCACAGACCGACGCTCCCAACCTCACCCCTTCTCCGCCGCCCCCAGCACGCGCCGCACGAACACCACACACATCAGCACAAAGGCCAGCAGCCCGATGCCGGTGGCGATCGGTGCGAACCCTGGTCCCGCCACGGCCAGCGGCGCATCACCGCCGCCGGACGCCATGGAGCCCACGATCACGATGGCCAGCACGACGCCCACCAGGCTCTCGCCCACGATCAGGCCCGAGGCAAACAACGTGCCCGTGCGCTCGCTGGCCTGCTCGGCCTGATCGCGGTCTGCGCCGTCCGGCAGCGCCCGGGCGCGGATCCGGACCCGCACCAGCCACGAGATCAGGGCGCCGACGAACAGCGCCGTGGCCACCGTGGGCGGCAGATAGACGCCCATGGCCACCGCCAGCGGCGGCACGCGAAACCGGCTGAACCGGCCCAGGACCCAGTCGAAGGCGATCAGCGCGGCGCCCACCAGCACGCCGATGCGGATGTACGTCCAGTCGAGCGTGTGACTGAACAGCCCCTGCGCGATGGTGATCATGAGCGATGCCTGCGGCGCGGCCAGTGCCTGGGCGGGATCCATGCCCTCGCGCGGCAGGCTGCCGATGAAGCCGTAGGCCTCGTAGAGCAGTTCCAGCACCGGCGGGATCGTCACCGCGCCGATCACGCAGCCGATGATCAGCGCCGCCTGTTGCCGCCACGGGGTCGCATGCACCAGCCAGCCCGTTTTCAGATCCTGCAGATTGTCGTTGGAGATCGCCGCCACGGCCACGACGACCGAGGTGCAGAACAGCGCCAGCGCCGTCATGAAACGCACGGATTCCGGCCTGCCCAGCAGGTCCTGCGCCTGACCGATCCCGATGAAGATCATGGACGAGGCCAGGATGGCGATCACCGCGATGCCGGAGATCGGGCTGGCCGACGAGCCGACCAGGCCGGCCATGTAGCCGCAGGCGGCCGCCACCAGGAACCCGAAGACGAAGGCCAGCACGACGCCGGCCACCACCAGGGTCCAAGCGGACATCGCCGGCAGGCCGGAGTCCGCCACGAAGGACTGGAAGGTCGCGCCCAGCAGCAGGATCATGAGCAGCGTCAGTTTCAGCAGCAGCCCGGGCGGCAGGTCGGCGTCGGTGCGGCCCTGCCCCGATTCGCCCGACCCGCGCTTCAGCACCGACAGCGAAATCCGCATGCCTTCGACCATGGGACGGATCAGCGTCAGCAGGGTCCAGACGGCGGCCACCGCGATCATGCCGGCGCCGATCAGGCGCACCTTGGAGACCCAGATGCCAGTGGCGAAGCTTGCCAGGCTGGCGCCGTCGGGCATGGGTGTCAGCCACGACAGCCAGGGAATCGCCACACCCCAGGCCAGCACCACGCCCAGCAGCATCGCCACGCCGCCGACGATGCCGACGAGATAGCCCGCGCCGACCAGGGCAAAGGACAGGCCCAGGGGCAGCTGGAACACGGCGCGCCCGACGCTGAACCAATACCCCACGCTGTCGCCGGCCACGCGCAGGCCGCCCGTCAGCAGGCTGAAGCCGCCCGCCAGCGCTCCGCCCAGCAGGATGTCGCGCAAGCCGCCGGTCCGCCGGGTTGCCGCGCCTTCCGCGTCATCTTCCTGCTTCTGCCCGACCTTCAGGATCTCGGCGGCGGCCACGCCTTCCGGGTACGGCAGGTCGCTGTTGACGACCAGCGCGCGCCGCAGCGGCACGGTGAACACCACGCCCAGGATCCCGCCGCAGGCGCAGATCATGGCGGTCTGCAGCAGGGGAAATCCCGTCCAGTAGCCCATCATCAGCAGCGCCGGCAGCACGAAGATGACGGCGGACAAGGTACCCGCCGCGGAGGCCTGCGTCTGGACGATGTTGTTCTCGAGGATATTGGAGTCCCGGAACGCCCGCAGGACCGCCATGGAAATCACCGCCGCCGGGATCGAGGACGCGAAGGTCAGGCCGACCTTCAAACCCAGGTAGACGTTGGAAGCGGTGAACACCAGGGTGATCAAGGCACCCAGAACCACGCCCCGCAGGGTGAGTTCCTTCAGCGATGCGTGCGACTCGGACATGGTGGCGGTCGATCCTTGCGGGAAAACAGATATCTGCGCATTGTATCCATCCGTAGTAATCCCTATGGTGCGGCTTACCCTGCCCCCCTGACTACCAAGGCAAGAGCTTCCTCCCGCCTGACACCGCCCACCCCATTGAACGATAATACGAGTCTCCCCGTTCCACCCCCGATCCGCTGTCCGCCCATGCCCACCCCCGACCTCTCCGGCCACACCCCGATGATGCAGCAGTACCTACAGCTCAAGGCCCAGGCCGGGTCGCATCTGCTGTTCTACCGCATGGGCGACTTCTACGAGATGTTCTACGACGATGCGGAACGCGGGGCGCGGCTGCTGAACCTGACGCTGACCAAGCGCGGCACGTCCAACGGCGCGCCGATCCCGATGGCGGGCGTGCCGCATCACGCCATGGAAGGTTACCTGGCGCGGCTGGTGGCGCTGGGCGAATCCATCGCCATCTGCGAACAGATCGGCGACCCGGCCGCCAGCAAGGGGCCGGTGGAACGCAGGATCGTGCGCGTGGTGACGCCCGGCACGCTGACCGACGACGCGCTGCTGCCGGCCGACGACGACCGCCGCATCGCGGCCTGGGTCGTCGGACGCGGCCACGGGCGCGAGACCGTGGGCCTGGCCTGGATGAACCTGGCCAACGGCGACTTCAAGGCCTGCGAATCGACGCTGGAACTGCTGGACGCGGAACTGGGCCGGATCGCGCCCGCCGAACTGGTCTGCGCGGAACAGGCGGATATGCGGGCGCTGGAATCCTCCGGGCTGGACGCGGCGATCAGCCGGGTGCCGGACTGGCACTTCGAGGCCGACGGCGCGCGCGACACGCTGCTGCGCCATTTCGGCGTGAACGACGTGGGCGCCTTCGGCCTGGACCATCTGCCGCTGGCGATGCGGGCGGCGGGCGCGCTGCTGCGCTACGTCGGGACGACGCAGGCCCAGGCGCTCAGCCACGTGTACAGCCTGTCGGTGGACGCGGGCGGCGACTACGTGGTGCTGGACCCGGCCACGCGGCGCAACCTGGAAATCACGGACACGCTGAACGGCGGCGACGGCCCGACGCTGTTCAGCACGCTGGACCACGCCCGCACGCCGATGGGCAGCCGCCAGCTGCGCCGCTGGCTGCAGGCGCCGCTGCGCGACAACCCGCAGGCCCGCGCCCGCCAGGACGTGATCACGCAATTGCTGCAGGCGCCGGACGCCGACGGTGCGCTGCGCGCCCTGCGCGACGCGCTGCGGCCGCTGCCCGACCTGGAACGCATGGCGACCCGCCTGGCGCTGGGCACGATCCGCCCGCGCGAACTGGCCAGCCTGCGCGACGCGCTGGGGGGGCTGGACGCGCTGGCGCAGGCCACGGCATCCGCCTTCGACGCCCGGGGGCTGCTGGCCGACTGCCTGCTCGACGTGCCCGTGGATCCAGCGCTGCACGCGCTGCTGGATCGGGGCATCGCCGCCGAACCGGCCCTGATGGTGCGCGACGGCGGGGTGATCGCCGCGGGCTACGACGCGGAACTGGACGAACTGCGCCAGTTGGCGGGCGACAACGGCGCCTTCCTGCTGGAAGTCGAATCCCGCGAACGGGAACGCACCGGCATCGCCAACCTGCGAGTGGAATACAACCGCGTCCACGGATTCTTCATCGAGGTCTCGCGCGGCCAGGCAGACAAGGTGCCCGACGACTACCGCCGCCGCCAGACGCTGAAAAATGTGGAACGCTACATCACGCCCGAACTGAAGGCCTGGGAGGACAAGGTCCTGTCGGCCCGGGACCGCGGCCTGGCGCGCGAGAAATTGCTGTACGAGCAGATCCTGGCGCAGGCGGCGGAACACGCGGCGGCCCTGGCGCGCAGCGCCGCCGCGCTGGCGCGGATCGACGCGCTGGCCGGTCTGGCGCACCATGCGCGCACCCACGGCTGGGTGGCACCCGAACTGACCGACGACATCCGCCTGGACATCGAGGCCGGCCGCCACCCCGTGGTGGAGCACAGCATCGAATCCTTCACCCCGAACGACTGCCGCATGAGCGAAGAACGCCGTATGCTGCTGATCACGGGGCCGAACATGGGCGGCAAGTCCACCTACATGCGCCAGGTGGCGCTGATCGCGCTGCTGGCGCGCGCCGGCAGCTACGTGCCCGCCACGCGGGCGACGATCGGTCCGGTGGATCGCATCTTCACCCGCATCGGCGCGGCCGACGACCTGGCGGGCGGGCGCTCGACCTTCATGATGGAAATGATGGAAGCGGGCGTGATCCTGGGGGCCGCCACGCCGTGCAGCCTGGTGCTGATGGACGAGATCGGCCGGGGCACGTCCACCTACGACGGCCTGGCGCTGGCCTGGGCGATCGCCCACCGGCTGCTGACGCACAACCGCGCCCTGACGCTGTTCGCGACGCACTATTTCGAGATGACGCGCCTGCCGGAAAAGACCCACGGCGTGGCCAACGTCCACCTGGCGGCGGCCGACGCGCCAGACGGCGTGGTCTTCCTGCACGAAGTCCGCCCCGGTCCGGCCAGCCAGAGCTACGGCCTGCACGTGGCCCAGCGCGCGGGCATCCCGCCGGTGGTGATCCGCCACGCGCGCAAGGAACTGGCCGAACTGGAGGCCCGCAACCGGGCGGACTCCCAGCTGGCGCTGTTCATGCAGCAGACCGAGGAGGAATCCGGCGGCGACCCGGACGCGCCGCTGCGCGCCGCCCTGCAGGCGCTGGAGCCCGACAGCCTCAGCCCGCGCGAGGCGCTGGAGCTGATCTATCAATTGCGCCGCGATTTTCTCTGACCGGCACGACGCTCCGGATCGAACACCGGGCCGTCGCGTCCGGGACGCCCCGGTCCACCGCCCTGCCCCCATCACAGGACACCCGCCATGCAGACCCAGATCCCCGACATCGACCGGCCCACGCCCTTGCTGGGCGGCCTGACACCCCAGGAATTCATGCGCGACTACTGGCAGAAGAAGCCCCTGCTGGTGCGCCAGGCGATCCCGGGCTTCCAGCCGCCGGTCACGATCCGCGAGGTGCAGGCGCTGGCCCGCCGCGACGAGGTCGAATCCCGTCTCATCACCCACGGCGAGCGCGGCTGGTCGCTGAAGCACGGGCCGTTCCGCCGGCTGCCGCCGGCCACGCAGCCGAACTGGACGCTGCTGGTGCAGAGCGTGGACCTGCACGACGATGCCACGGCCGCGCTGATGCGGCGGTTCCGCTTCATTTCCGACGCCCGGCTGGACGACCTGATGATCAGCATCGCCACCGACGGCGGCGGCGTCGGCCCCCACTTCGACAGCTACGACGTGTTCCTGCTTCAGGGCCACGGCCGGCGCCGCTGGCGCACCAGCCGGCAGGCGGACCGCACCCTGGTGCCGGGGCTGCCGCTGAAGATCCTGGCCGATTTCCAGCCGAACGCGGACGACATCCTGGAGCCGGGCGACATGCTGTACCTGCCCCCGCACGCCTGCCACGACGGCATCGCCATCGGCAACGACTGCATGACGCTGTCCATCGGCTTCCGCGTCCCCAGCCAGGCGACCCTGGCCCGGGGCCTGCTGGAATCGGCCGCCGACCAGATCTCGGCCCAGCACCTGGGCGACCCGGGCCTGTACGGACATCCCTGCCTGTCCGGCCCGGACCTGGCGGCGCTGTACACCGACGCCGGCGAGGCCGCCACGCGCACCCCGGCGGCCCTGCCCGATGCGCTGGTGCAGTCCACGCTGGACACCTTGTCCAGAATCCGCCTGGACCGCGCGGTGGCGGCGCGGTTCCTGGGCCAATGGCTGACGTCCCTGCCCGACAGCGCCCTGTTCGACCCCGCCGACGAGCCTCTCGCGCTGAGCGCGGGCGTCCCGGCGTCGGGCCGCCTGGCGCTGGACCGCTGCACGCGGCTGATGTATTGCGACCGGCAGGTCTTCATCAACGGCGAGGTCGCGCCCGTGGCGGCTGAGCCCGGTCTGGAGGCGCTGGCCGACCGGCGCGCGCTGGAGGCCGACGAGGTCCGCCGCCTGGCGCCCGAGACCCTCGCCCTGCTGGACGAATGGCTGCAGGAAGGCTGGCTGCACTGGGAAGGCTGAGCCCGGTCCACGTCGCGCCTTGCAAGGCGCTCCGATTCGTCAGGCCAGAGCCATTTTCAAGTTGCGGCATCTCTCCACGTCGCGCCTTGCAAGGCGCTCCGATTCGTCAGGCACAGTGCAGTCCGCAGGGACTGCACTGTGTCCAGACTCATCCAGGCAATTTGCTTATATCCGCATAAAAACATAAGCATCGGTTCGTTCACGGCATGAAGGAAGCGTCCCAGAATGGACGCTTCCTTCGTTTCCACAAGACCGTGCCATGCTCGCGCCGAACTACCTGCCCGAAGCCCACCATTCCCTGATCGCCGAACTGGCGGGCTCACTGGAATCCTCCAGCCTGCACTGGCTCTCGGGCTATTTCGCCGGCGTCGCCCAGGCGCGCCAGCCCGCGCGCGAGGCCGTTCCCCCGCTGACGGTGGCCGCGGCCCCCGCGCCCGACGCGGCCCAGCGGCTGACCATTGTGTACGGCAGCCAGACCGGCAACGCCAAGCGCATCGCCGCCGCGCTGCACGAACAGGTGCGCGCCCAGGGCCTGGAAGCGCGCCTGGTGCGGGCCGACCAGTACAAGACCAAGGAACTGAAGGACGAGCAGCTGCTGTACGTGGTCATGAGCACCCAGGGCGACGGCGATCCACCGGACGATTCCATCGCCTGGGTCGAATTCCTGCTGGGCAAGCGCGCCCCGAAGCTGCCCCGGCTGAAATACGCCGTGCTGGGCCTGGGGGATTCCAGCTATCCCTCGTTCTGCGGCATCTCGCAGAAGATCGACGCCCGCCTGGCCGAACTGGGCGCGCAGCGCCTGCAGGACGCGGGCGCCGCCGACCTGGACATCGAGACGGTCGCCGCCCCCTGGCAGGCCCGGGCCCTGGAACAGGCGCGCGAGGCCTTGAAGTCCGGCGCGACCGCCGCGCCCCAGGCGACCGTGACGCCGCTGCATCCCCAGGCCGGGAAATTCACCCGCGACCGCCCGTTCCAGGCCGAAGTGCTGCTGAACCAGCCCATCACGGGCCGCGACAGCGACAAGGACATCCGCCACCTGGAACTGTCCCTGGCGGGCAGCAAGCTGCACTACGAACCCGGCGACGCCCTGGGCGTGTGGCCCGTGCAGGACGACACCCTGGTCGCCCGCGTCCTGGAGGCCAGCGGCCTGAACGCCGCCGACACCGTCGAGCACCAGGGCGCCAGCCGCCCCTTGGGCGAATGGCTGGGCCGCTACCGCGAACTGACGGTGCTGACCCGCCCCTTCCTGACCGCCCTGGCGGAACGCGCGCAAAACGGCGAACTGACGGCGCTGCTGGCGCCCGACGCCCGCGAGCAGCTGGCCGCCTACCTGGGCACGCACCAACTGATCGACGCGCTGCGCCAGTGGCCGGTGCGCTGGACCGGACCGGAACTGGTGGCCGCCCTGCGCCCGCTGACCCCGCGCCTGTATTCGATCGCCTCCTGCGCGGCGGTGGCGGAGGACGAGGTCCACCTGACCCTGGGACACGTCGCCTTCGAACTGGAAGGCGAAGCCCGCTGGGGCGTGGCCTCGCATTTCCTGTCCGAACGCGCCGAGGGCGACACGGTGCCGGTCTTCATCGAGGAAAACACACGCTTCCGCCTGCCGGCCGACGCTTCCCGCGACATCATCATGATCGGCGCCGGAACCGGCGTGGCGCCGTTCCGCGCCTTCGTCCAGGCCCGCGCCGACGCGGAAGCCACGGGGCGCAACTGGCTGTTCTTCGGCAATCCGCATTTCACCAGCGACTTCCTGTACCAGACCGAATGGCAGCAGGCGCTGAAGGACGGCCAGCTGGACCGTATCGACCTGGCGTTCTCCCGCGACCAGGCGGACAAGCTCTACGTCCAGCACAAGCTGCTGGCGCAGGGCGCGGACGTCTACGACTGGATCCAGGCGGGCGCCCACGTCTACGTCTGCGGGGATGCCGACCGCATGGCCCGCGACGTGCACGCCGCCCTGCTGGAAATCGCCCGCGACCACGGCGGCCTGGACGAGGAAGGCGCCCGCCAGTGGCTGGACGACCTGGCCGCGCAGGGCCGCTACGCGCGGGACGTTTATTAACCGGCTTCGCATTCAGCCGTATCACGTCGTTGGTTCGCCTCGCCGTGCAAGAGCACTGTCTTCGGCTTCCCGCCTCGTGCTCCGGCCGAATGCGAAGCCGGTACCCCTCTCTTCAAACACCCATTTCCTTTTGATCCCGACATGAGCGTTTCCCCCCTGTCCCCCCTGGAAGACATCAAGACCGCGAGCCGTTTCCTGCGCGGCACCATCGCCAAGGAACTGGAAAACCCGATCACCGGCGCCATCCCCGAAGCCGACACCAAGCTGCTGAAGTTCCACGGCAGCTACATGCAGGACGACCGCGACATCCGCGACGAACGGCGCAAGCAGAAGCTGGAGCCGGCCTATGCCTTCATGGTGCGCGCGCGCCTGCCGGGCGGCGTGATCAGCCCCGACCAATGGCTGGCGCTGGACGAACTGGCGCGGAAATACGCCACGCGCGGCCTGCGCATCACCACGCGCCAGACTTTCCAGTGGCACGGCATCCTGAAGCGCAACCTGCGCGCCTTCATGCAGGGCATCCACGACGCCCGCGCCACCACGATCGCCGCCTGCGGCGACGTGAACCGCCAGGTGATCAGCTCGGTCAACCCGCACCTGTCCAGCCAGCACGCGCTGACGCAGCAATGGGTGCAGCGCCTGTCCGACCACTTCCTGCCGCGCACCAGCGCCTACGCCGAGATCTGGCTGGGCGGCGAACAGGTCGGCGAAGCGGTCGACGAGGAACCCATCTACGGCAACAATTCCGCCTATCTGCCGCGCAAGTTCAAGATCGGCATCGCCCTTCCGCCGACCAACGACTGCGACGTCTTCGCCAACGACCTAGGGCTGGTCGCCATCATCGAACACGGCGAACTGCAGGGCTTCAACGTGGCCGTGGGCGGCGGCATGGGCGCCACGGCGGGCGACGCGACCACCTACCCGCGCCTGGGCACGCTGATCGGCTTCACCCGGCCGGAACACGTGGTCGCCGTGGCCGAGGCCGTGGTCACCCTGCAGCGCGACCACGGCGACCGCAAGGAACGCCAGCACGCGCGCCTGAAATACACGGTGGACCGCCTGGGCGTGGACTGGTTCCGCGAACAGGTCAGCCTGCGCGCGGGCGTCCCCCTGGAACCGCTGCGCCCCTACCGCTTCGAGCATAACGGCGACCGCTACGGCTGGTCGCGCGGCGAAGACGGCCGCTGGCACCTGGGGCTGTACGTCGCCTCCGGCCGCCTGTGGGACCAGGACGGCCTGCGCCTGCAGACCGGCATGCGCGAGATCGCCCGGATCCTGAAGGGCGAATTCCGCCTGACCTGCAACCAGAACCTGGTAATCGCCAACGTGGACGAGGCCGACCGCGCCGCCATCGACGCCCTGGTCACGGAATACGGGCTGGACGGCTACAAGGCGCAAAGCGGCATCCGCCGCCACCACATCGCCTGTGTCGCGCTGCCCACCTGCGGCCTGGCCATGGCCGAAAGCGAACGCTACGCCCCCGTCCTGCTGCCCAAGCTGGAAGCCCTGCTGGACGCGCACGGCCTGCGCGACGCGCCCATCCTGCTGCGCCTGTCGGGCTGCCCGAACGGCTGTTCGCGCCCCTACCTGGGCGAGATCGCCCTGGTGGGCCGCGCCCTGGGGCGCTACGACCTGCGCCTGGGCGCGGATTTCATCGGCGAGCGCCTGAACGTCGTCTACCGCGAGAACATCACCGAAGCGGACATCCTGTCCAGTCTGGACGCCCTGTTCGGCCGGTACGCCCGCGAACGCGTCGCGGCCGAAGGCTTCGGCGACTTCCTGGTGCGCGCCGGCGTGATCCAGGCGGATCCGCGCGATCCGCACATCGCCGAATCCGGCCGCAAGGCGAGCGCGGCATGAATCACTTCCCGCTATTCGCCGACCTGAAGGGCCGCACCGCCGTCGTCGTCGGCGCGGGCCTGGTGGCCGAGCGCAAGATCGCGCTGCTGCGCGCGGCGGGTGCCCGGGTCGTCGTCAGCGCCCATGCGGCCCACCCCCAGGTGCTGGCGCGCGCCCAGACGGGCGAGATCGAACTGCGCCTGGGGGAATTCGACCCGGCCCTGCTGGACGAGGCCTGGCTGGTCGTCGCCGCCACCAATGACCGCGCGCAGAACCAGCGGGTCGCGGACGCCGCCGAGGCCCGCCGCCTGTTCTGCAACGTCGTGGACGATCCGGAACTGTCCAGCGTCCAGGTGCCGGCCATCGTGGACCGGTCCCCCATCACCATCGCCATTTCCTCGGACGGCGCCGCGCCCGTGATCGCCCGGCGCCTGCGCGAGCGCATCGAATCGATGTTCGACCCGGCCCTGGGCGCCCTGGCCGCGCTGGCCCGGCGCAAGCGGCCGCAGATCCACCAGGCCCGGCCGCAGTTGCGCCCGCGCCGGGACTTCTACGACTGGCTGCTCGACGGCCCGGTCCTGGGCGCCCTGCGGCGCGGCCGCGCCGACGAGGCGGAAACCCTGCTGGACCAGGCCCTGGCCGGCGCCAACCCGCCGCCAGAGGGCAAGGTGCTGCTGATCGGCGCCGGTCCCGGCGACCCGGGCCTGCTGACCCTGCGCGGCCTGCGCGCCCTGAACGAAGCCGACGTGATCCTGGCCGACCGCCTGGTCAGTCCCGCCGTCCTGGCGCTGGCGCGGCGCGACGCGCAGGTGATCGACGTGGGCAAGGCCCCCGGCGGCCCGCATGAATCCACCCAGGCCCGCATCCATGCCCTGATGGTGTCGCACGCGCGCCAGGGGCGCTGCGTGGTGCGCCTGAAAGGCGGCGATCCCATGGTCTTCGGGCGCGGCGGCGAGGAACTGCAGCATCTGAAGCGGCACGGCATCGCCTACGAGGTCGTGCCCGGCATCACCGCCGCCCTGGCCTGCGGCGCCTACGCCGGCATCCCGCTGACGCATCGCGACCATGCCCAGTCCCTGACCCTGGCCACGGCGCACCGGCAGGCGGGCGCGGCCGTGCCGCAAGGCCCGGACGGCGCCGACGGCCGGACCCGGGTGTACTACATGGGCGTGGAACGCCTGCCGGCGCTCAGCGCCCGGCTGCTGGCCGAGGGCCACGCCGCCGACCTGCCCTGCGCCCTGGTGGAAAACGGCTCACGGCCCGGACAGCGCGCCCTGCACGCCACCCTGGGATCGATCGTGGAAGCCGCACGCCGCCATGCCATCCAGTCCCCCGCCCTGGTCATCGTCGGCGAAGTCGCCGCCCTGGGCATGGACCTGGCATGGTTCGGCGAAACCCTGCGGCCGGCGTCAGCCGGCGACGCCGCCGCGCAGCGACAGGCCGCGGCCTGAGCGAGCAGCATCCCCCGTCGTACCCGCTTCGCCACCACGTCCGTCGCCAGCGCGCCAGCCCGGCGACGGACGCATGCTTTTCCACCAGTTCAACCAGAGCGCACATTCTCTTGACTCAGAGCGCAAAAACGGGCGTTCGCCCGCGCTGAGCCCAGCCGTCTCCCTAGAATCCCTTCGCACCCCACAAGAAGAGCGATTCACCCCCGGCGCAAGCCGTCAACGGAGACAGCAAACATGTACACGAAGAAACTGACGATCGCCCTGGCCCTGGCCGTCGGCCTGTGCGGCCTGGCCCAGGCCAAGGAAGGCGGAGACCAGTCCGGCCCCGGGGCCGAAAGCTGGATGGCCGGCGCCGTCCCGCCGCCCGGCAACTACTACATCAACTACACCACCTACTATTCCGGCTCGCTGCGCAACGGCAATGGCGACAAGCTGGACGGCCCCGCCAACGAGGTGAGCGCCCTGGCCAACGTCTTTCGCTTCCTGCAGGTGACGGACCACCAGTTCCTGGGCGGCAACTACGGCTGGCAGGTCATTGCGCCGCTGGTCCATCAACGGCTGGAACTGGGCGGACGGTCCGACAGCACCACCGCGCAGGGCGACCTGACCATCACCCCCGCCGTGCTGTCCTGGCACCGGGGCGACTGGCACTGGGCGACGGGTCTGGACGTGTTCATCCCGACCGGCGCCTACCACGCGGGCGAGCCGGCGCGCAGCGTCGGCGCCAACTACTGGGGTTTCGAACCGGTCTTCGCCGCCACCTACCTGAACGAGAACGGCTGGGAGGCCTCGGCCAAGTTCATGTACAACTTCAAGACCACCAACACCGGCTACCGCGCCGCCCAGGGAGCGCCCAGCCAGGACTATCGCTCCGGCGACGAATTCCACATGGACTTCCTGCTGGGCAAGCACTTCGGTCCCTGGGGCGTGGGGGTCTCGGGCTACTACCTGCAGCAGACCACCGACGACAAGATCGACGGCCAGTCCGTGGCGGCCAGCCCCGCCTGGTCCGAAGGCCGCCGGGGCCGGGTGCTGGGCCTGGGGCCCAGCGTCAGCTACGCCAGCAAATCCGGCCTGCAATTTGTCGGCCAGTGGCAGCACGAAACCCTGGTCCAGAACCGCTTCGGCGGGGACAAGTTCTGGCTCAAATTGATCGTGCCGCTCTGATCGGCCACGGCCGCGCCACAGCGCGCGGCCCGGCTTCATCTCGGCCTCGGCGGGCGCGTCCGCGCCCACAGCCCCCCTTGAAACACGCGAAAATCATGGATACACAAGAAAGCTACGACATCATCGTCGTCGGCGGCGGCTCCGCCGGCTGCGTCGTCACCCGCCGGATGGTCGACGCGGGGCACCGCGTCCTGCTGCTGGAAGCCGGCCCGGCGGACGACTCGATGTTCGTGAAAATGCCCGCCACGTTCGTCCGCGTGATCGGCACCGAACGGACCTGGATGTACGAGACCGTCCCGCAGGCCCACGCCGCGAACCGGACGTTGCACATTCCCCAGGGGCGCACCCTGGGCGGCGGCAGTTCGGTCAACGCCATGGTCTACATCCGCGGCCACGCCCGGGACTACGACCAATGGGCCGCCCAGGGCTGCGCGGGCTGGGGCTGGCAGGACGTGCTGCCCTGGTTCCGCCACGCCGAGTGCAACCAGCTCCTGTCGAACGATCACCACGGGGCGGACGGCCTGTTCAAGGTCGGCGCGACCCGCTTTCACCATCCGCTCAGCCATGCCTTCATCAAGGGCGCGCAGGAATGCGGACTGCCCTACAACCCCGACTTCAACGGACCGGAACAGACCGGCGTGGGGTTCTACCAGACCACCACGCACGAAGGCGAACGGGCCAGCACGGCGGCCTCCTATCTGAAAGAGGTGCTCGGACGGTCCAACCTGACCGTGCGCACCGGCGCCCTGGCGCGCAAGGTCCTGTTCGAGGGCACCCGCGCGCAGGCCGTGGTCTGGCGCGACACCCAAGGCGGGGAACACGTGACCCGCGCCAGGCGGGAAATCATCCTGACCGCCGGCGCCCTGGCCACGCCCAAGCTGCTGATGCTTTCCGGCGTCGGCCCGGCCGCGCATCTGGGCGAACTGGGCATTCCGGTGGTCCGGGACCTGCCCGGCGTCGGCGAGAATTTCCAGGACCATCTGGAGGTCGGCGTCTACGGCCGCTGTCGCGAACCCATCAGCCTGGCCGGCAACGACCGGGGCCTCAAGGCCCTGAAACACGGCCTGCAATGGAAATTGACCCGCACCGGACTGCTGAGTTCCAACGTGGTGGAATCGGGCGGATTCGTCGACACCCGCGGACAGGGCCGGCCGGACATCCAGTTTCACGTCCTGCCCGTGCTGGTGGGCGACGTGGACCGCGCGCCGCTGCCCGGGCACGGCCTCTCGATCAATCCCTGCTATCTGCAACCGGCCGCGCGCGGCCAGCTGCGCCTGGCGAGCCCCGACCCGGACACGCCGGCACGGCTGGACGGCCGCTTCCTCAGCGAACAGGCCGACGTGGACACGCTGGTGCGCGGCGTCAGGCTCGCGCGCCGGATCCTGCGGGCGCCGTCGATGCGAAAACTGGTGAGCGAGGAACTGGCCCCCGCCGCCGGGGCGGAACCCGACGATCGCGCGCTGGAAGACTACGTGCGCGCCCGCGCGAAAACCGTCTACCACCCCGTAGGCACCTGCAGGATGGGCGCGGACGCCGATGCGGACGCCGTCGTCGACACTCGGCTGCGCGTCCGGGGCCTCGAAGGCCTGCGCATCTGCGACGCCTCCGTCATGCCCACCATCGTCAGCGGGAACACCAATGCGCCCGTGGTGATGATCGCCGAGCGCTGCTCGGACTTCCTGCTGTCCTAACCCGCCATTGCGAATCTCCATGTCCCTGTCTGCATTCATCACCGGCCCCCTGTACGACGAAGGCTTCCGGTTCCGCGCCCAACGTGGCAATTTCATCGACGGGCGGGAAACCGCGCCCGCCAGCGGCCGCCATCTGCCGGTCGTGGATCCGGCCACCGAACGCGTCGTGGCCCAGGCGCCGGACAGCGACGCGTCCGACGTGGAAGCGGCCGTGGCCTCGGCCCGCCGCGCCTTCGAGGACTCGTCCTGGTCGCACCTGCGGCCCGCCGACCGCGAACGGCTGCTGTACCGCCTGTCCGACCTGGTCGAAACCCATGCCGACGAACTGAGCGCCCTGGAAACCACCCAGAGCGGCAAACTGCGCGGGATCGCCCGCGCGGTGGACGTGCAAGGCGGCGCCGAATTCGTGCGCTACATGGCCGGCTGGGCCACCAAGCTCGAAGGCCAGACCCTGCAGCCGTCCATCCGCACCCCGGACGGCGCCCAGTACCATACCTGGACGCGGCGCGAGCCCATCGGCGTCGTCGCCGCCATCGTGCCCTGGAACTTCCCCCTGGCCATCGCCCTGTGGAAAGTGGCGCCCGCGCTGGCGGCCGGCTGCACCGTGGTGCTGAAGCCCTCGCCGGAAACCCCGCTCACCGCCCTGCGGCTGGCCGAACTGGTCATGGAGGCCGGCTTTCCGCCGGGCGTGCTGAACATCGTCTGCGGCGGCCGAGAGACGGGCGCCGCCCTGATCTCCCACCCCGGCATCGGCAAGATCAGCCTGACCGGCTCGACCGCCACCGGACAGGCCGTGGCGCGCGCCGCCGCCGACCACCTGACGCGCACGACCCTGGAACTGGGCGGCAAGTCGCCCTTGATCGTCCTGGAGGACGCCGACGCGGAAACGGCGGCCCGGGGCGCGGCCATGGGGATTTTCTTCAACCAGGGCCAGGTCTGCACCGCAGGCTCGCGCGTCTACGTGCATCACCGCCTTTACGACCGCGTCGTCGAAAGCCTGGCGCGCGCGGCGTCAAGCCTGCGGATCGGCTCGGGTTTCGACCCCGACACCCAGCTGGGCCCGCTGTGCTCGGCGGCGCACTACCAGCGCGTCATGGGCGCGCTCGATGACGCGCGCGAAGACGGCGCCACCGTCCTGACGGGCGGGCAGCGGCACGGAGAACAAGGGTATTTCGTCCAGCCCACCGTCCTGGTCGATACCCGGCCCGCCATGCGCGCGGTGCGCGAAGAGATCTTCGGACCCGTGGTGACGGTCCAGCCCTTCCGCGACCTGGACGAAGCCGTGCGGCTGGCCAACGACTCGCCCTACGCCCTGGCGGCCAGCATCTGGTCCAACGACCTGAGCCGGGTTCATCGGCTGATCCCCCGGCTGCAGGCCGGCACGGTCTGGATCAATTGCCACAACCTGCTCGACAACAACCTGCCGCTGGGCGGCTTCAAGCGCTCCGGCGTGGGCAAGGATCTCGGCCGGGCCTCGGTCGAGGCCCACACCGAAGTGAAAAGCGTCTGCATGGCCTTCTGAAGGCCTCGAATCCCCACACGACAAGCAAGGAGACGACATGAACCACACACCCACCCGAAAGATACCGGCCCTGTCCCTGCTGCTCGGCGGCCTGCTGCTCGTCGCGGTCGCCGGATCCGCCCAGGCCGGCGCGCTGCCGTCCTGCGGACTGCACACCGGCCAGCCCGCCACCGGCGAACCGATCGCGATCGGCGCAGTGGTCGGCAAGACCGGCCCGGACGACTTCAGTACCTCCTCGTCGGCCGCCCGGGCCTATTTCGAGTGCGTCAACGCGAACGGCGGCATCCACGGCCGCCCCATCCGCTATCTGGTGGCCGACGACCAGTGGAACCCGGAAGTCGCCGCCCAGGTGGCCGCGAAACTGGTCAAGGACGAGAAAGTCGTCGCGCTGGCCGGCAACGCCAGCTTCGTCGAATGCGGCGCCAACGCGAAAATGTACGAACAGGAAGGCGTGATGGCCATCGCCGGCGGCGGCGTGCAGCGCGAATGCTTCTTCGGCCGTAATTACGTGCCGGTGAATGCCGGCCCGCGCGTCTCGGGCGCCAACATCACCGCCTATGCCGCCGACAAATACAAAGCGAAGAAGATCGTCTGCATCATCCCCAACATCCCCGGCCTGGGCGACTGGGCCTGCGAGGGCGCGGCGGGCTGGAGCCGGGAAAACGGCATCGGGTTCGACACCATCGCCTTCGACCCGGGCTCGGCCGACGCCACGTCCACCCTCCTGCGCGCCGTGGCCAAGCAGCCCGACGTCATCGTCCTGAACGCCCCCAAGGGGCTGCTGATCGCCCTGGCCACCGCCGCCGAACAGCAGAACCTGATCGACAAGATCCATTTCGTCGCGCCCACCCCAGCCTACAGCGTCGACGTGCCCGACGCCCTGGGTCCGGCCTGGGACGGCAAGCTCGAAATCAACCTGGAATTCAACCCGGTCGAATCGGCCGGACCGGACAACACCAACTGGAAGGCCGTGATGGATCGGTACGCCGGCAAGGACGTCGCCCGAGATTCCTTCGCCCAGGGCGGCTACCTGGCCGCCCGCATCGTGACCGATACCCTGCTGAAGATGGACCCGGCCCGGATCGATCGCGCCTCGGTGACGGCCGCCCTGCGGCAAGTGCGCGACTTCGAGTCCGACATCCTGTGCAAGCCCTTCTACGTGGGCGACGGCCCCCGCCACAACGCCAACACCAAGGGACCAGTCATGGTCATCAGCGGCCAGGGCTTCAAACAAGTGGGCGCCTGCATGTCCGCCCGCGATCCGGAACTGCGGGACATCCGCGTCTACGAGCGCGACCACAAGCTGTGATGCCCGCCGACTCGACCTCAGGATCATCATGAACGCATTGCTGCCCTTTCTGATCGCCGGCGTCGGGGTCGGCGCCGTCTACGCGCTGTCCGGCGTCGGCCTGGTGGTGCTCTATCGCGCCACCGGGGTTCTCAATTTCGCCTTCGGGGCGATCGGCGCGGTCAGCGCGTTCATCGCCTGGTCGGCGCTGCGCGCGCACTGGCCGCTGCCGGCGGCGATCCTGGCCGCCGTGCTTGCGGGCGCCCTGCTCTCCACGGCCTACAGCCGCTGGATCGCCCGCTTCCTGTCGGAGCGCGAGCCCATCGTCCGCAGCATCGGGACCCTGGGCCTGGCGCTGATCCTGATGGGATTCGCCAACTGGCTCTGGGGAGAACAGCCCCGGCGCCTGGCCTTTCCCACCGACGCCGGCGGCCTGGATTTCGCCGGCACGAGGCTGACCTGGACACGCATCATCAGCCTGCTGGCCGCCGTCTCGATGATGCTGGGCGTGGCGCTGCTACTGGCCCGCACCCGCATCGGCCTGAAGATGCGCGCCCTGGCCAACGACCGCCCGCTCAGCGCCCTGCTGGGCGTGCAGGTCCGGCGGGTGGATACGCTGTCCTGGCTGATTTCCGGCGCTTTCGCCGGAGTCTGCGGCATCCTGCTGGCCAATATGGTGCGCCTGCACGCTACCCAGCTGACCTTTCTGGTGATCCCCGCCTTCGCCGCCGCCATCATCGGACACCTGAATTCCCTGCCGGTCACGGTGGCGGCCGGCCTGGCGATCGGCATCCTCGAAGCCCTGGGCATCCTGGTCCCGGGATTCGCCGCCTTTCGCACCTCGACGCCATTCCTGCTGGCGCTGGTCGCCATCCTCTTCTTTCGCAACACGAGTCGCCAGGCATGATTCCCGTCCCCCACACCAACACCGCGCCGGCCTCGCGGACGCCCGCCCCCGCCCGTCCGGCCGGGCCAGACCGATCGGTCCTGCCCATGCTGTGCTGTCTGGCGGCCCTGGGGCTCGCCCTGACCCTGCTGGGCAATGGCTACTGGATCAAGACATTCACCTCGGCCCTGGCCCTGTCGATCGCGGTGGCCGGCGTGGCCCTGCTCTACGGGCAATTGGGGCTGGTCAGCCTGGCCCAGTACGCGCTGGTCGGCGCCGGCGGCTGGATCGCGCTGCGCCTGGTGCACGGCACCGGCCTGCCCTTCGGCCTGTGCGTCCTGCTGGGCGGGATCGGCAGCGGTCTGATCGGCATGATCGCGGGCCTGCCGGCCCTGCGCCTGCGAGGCCTCTACCTGGCGCTGGTCACGCTGATGATCGCCGGCGCCTACCAGGTGCTCATCACCGCCACAGGCTTTCCCGACGGCGGGGACGGCTGGCTGGGCCGGGTCCACGGCACCGCGCGCCAGACCATGCCGCGTCCCGTCCTGGCCACCGGTGACACGGCCTACCTGATCTACGTCCTCGTCTGGCTGGCCCTGATCCTGCTGCTCCTCGAAGCGCACCGCCGCCGCAAGCCGGGGCGCGCCTGGGCCCTGATCCGCCGGGGCAACGCCGCCGCGCTGGCGGCCGGCGTCGATATCCTGCGCTACCAGGCCTGGGCCTTCGGGCTGGCGGGCTTCTGCGCCGGCGTCGGCGGCGCCCTGCTGGCCGGCGGCATCGGCCAGCTGGACGGCCGCGCCTTTCATGCGAGCGAATCCATCATGCTCTTCGCCCTGACCGTCATCGCCGGCGCCTACCATTGGCTGGGCGTCATTCTGGCGGGGATCTTCCTGCGGGCGGTCCCGGGCCTGCTGACCGACTTCGGCGTCAGCGGCTACGTGGCCACCATGTGCTTCGGCGCGGCCCTGCTGCACGCGCTGATCACGGCCCCGCGCGGCATCGCGGGCCAATGGCTCGACGGCCTAGCCCGCCTGAGACACCGGAGGCGGCCGCGCGAGACCGACGACACGGGAGCGGCCACATGATCTCCATCCGCAACCTCACCATGCGCTTTGGCGGCTTCACGGCCATCGACGACCTCAGCGCCGAACTGAACGCCCCGATCTGCGGCCTGATCGGCCCCAACGGCGCCGGCAAGACCACGCTGATCAACGTGCTCAGCGGCTTCATCGCGCCCCGCCAGGGAACGATCCTGGCCGGTGGCGAACCGCTGCTCGGCCTGTCCGCCGTCGCACGGGTCCGCTGGGGCCTGCGGCGATCCTTCCAGACCGAGCAGGTCGTCGAGGACCTGACGGTCCGGGACAACATCCTGGCGGTGCTGGACCAGATCCCGGCGGCCGGGCGCTCCACCGCCCAGGAAATCGCCGAGGCGCTGGACTACACGGGCCTGGCCCGGGCCGCCCATCGCCCGGGCCGCGCGCTGAACCTGTTCGAGCGCCGCATGGTCGAACTGGCGAAGTCGCTGGTCGGCCGGCCCCGCCTGCTGCTGCTCGACGAGCCCGGCGCCGGCCTGGACGAGCAGGAGGCGCACCGGCTGCGCCAGGCCATTCTCGGCATTCCGGCGTTCCGCCAGGCGCAGGTGCTGCTGATCGACCACGATGTGTCCCTGATCACGGACACCTGCGAAGAGACCCTGGTGCTGGACTTCGGCCGCCGGCTGGCCCTGGGACCGACCCGGACCGTGCTGGCCTCGCCGGAAGTCCGCAGAGCCTATCTCGGCGCCTGACACCCCTTTGAAACCCGCATCCGAGGCGAATCTCCATGTTGACGATTGAAAAACTGATGCTCGAACGAGGCGGCAAGGCGGTCCTGCACGGAGTGGACCTGCAGGTGCGTCCGGGCGAAATCACCGCGCTGGTCGGCGCGAACGGCGCCGGCAAGTCCAGCCTGGTGATGGCGATCGCCGGCGAACTGCCCCGCCTATCCGGCACGATCCGGGCGGACGGCAGGAATCTGGCCGGGCTGCGCCCCGAAGCCGTACGAGCCGCCGGCGTCGCCGTGATTCCGGAAGGACATCGGGTGCTGGGCGACCTGTCGGTCATGGACAACCTGCGGGTGGCGGCCACCCACCTCTCCGCCCGGCAGGCGCACGCCGCCATCGAGCGCGTGCTGGATATCCTGCCGGAACTCACGCCGAAACTGGACAGCGCCGGCCGTGCATTGTCGGGCGGCCAGAAACAGATGGTCTGCATCGCCCAGGCCCTGCTGGCCGAACCCCGCTACCTGCTGATCGACGAACTGTCCCTGGGATTGGCGCCCACCATCCTCAAGCGGCTCGCCGGCGTCATCCGCGACATCGTCGAACGGCAGCGCACCGGCATCCTGCTGGTCGAACAATTCACCACGCTGGCCCTGGATCTCTCCACCCAGGCCAGCATCCTGGTCCGGGGGAAAATGGCCTGGTCGGGCCTGTCGCGCGAACTGATCGAACGCCCCGACATCCTGCGCAGCAGCTACCTGGTCCAATAGGCGCGCGTCAAGCGCCGCGGCACCGACGGCGGTAATCGGACGGTGAGACCCGGTATTTTTCCTTGAACAGCCGGCAGAAGTGGGCACTGCTGCGAAAGCCCGACCCGAAGCAGATCTCGGCGATCGACTGCCGCTGAGACGCGGGCCCCGCCAGCAGCGCGCGGGCGTGCTCGAGGCGCGCATCCCAGATCTGCCGATCGAGGGTCTGGCTCTCGTCCTGGAACACATGGTGCAAGTAGCGCTTGGAACAGCGCATCGCGTCCGCGATCCGGTCCAGCGTCAGGTCCGGATCGTCCAGATTCCGCTGCACATATTGCCGTACCCGCGCCTTCAGCACGGCGGGCAATGCAGGATGCTCCGTCGCCATTTCCCCGTCGCTGGACAGGGTGTAGTTCAGGAGGCCGAGGATCGTCTCGCTCAGGGCCGCACCGGCATCATCGGGCAGATCGGACAATTGCCCGCACAAGGATCTCAGCAAGGAGCCGAACAAGGCCGGCATGCCGCCGTCCGCCGCGCCTGCCGGAACGCTGGCGTAAAGCCGCGCGCCCTCCAGGCCCCGCAAGCGCCCCCTGGGAATCTGCAGCACCAACAGAGAGGTCCTGTCGAGATTGTGGACCGAATAGGGCTCCCTGGGGTCATACAGCCCCCAGCCGCCGGGGACGAGCCGCACGGCCTGCCGATCCGTCTGGATGCGGGAGGCGCCGCGCAGCTGGAACAGCAGCTTGAAGCTGTCGTCCAGCGAGTCGCGCAGCTTGCCGGAACCGCGGCTGACCCGATGCGCCGGCGCGTCGATCAGGGAGGCCCGGATATCGCCCAGCGTGAAGATCCGTAGCCGAGACTCGGCGGGATCGGGCTCCATGCTCAGGATGTCCAGAGCGCCGAAGTATTGGCGATTGATCGCCGCCCAATGATCCTGACGCAGATGCGGCGGGGTCTTCCGGGTATCCAGGCTGAGACATTGCATGGCGGCCTCCGGCTATTTCAAGGCATGCACCCCTGATACAAGCCGTCGGCGGGCCTGGAATTTCCGGCCGCCGCCCTCGGTGCCCAGGCCCTCCAGGGCCTGCTTGATCGCGCCGTAGGCGGGCCGCCCCTGCGTCGTGATCTTGTCCCGCACCGCATCGAAGCGGCCGCGCCTGGCCAGCTCGAGGATTTCGCCGCGAATGGCGCGATAGGCCTGCACGGCGGCGGAGAACCGCTCCTGGGCCTCATGGTCCTGAGCGCGGCGCTGGTAGCGCGCCCAGGTCTCGTCCATGACCCGGTCGATCTCGCCGATCCGCTCGATCACCGGCCGGATCTCGTCATAGTCGTCGGCGTTCTTGATCAGGATGTTGCAGGCCCGCATTTCCTCGGCGCAGGTCGACAGCACCTCGAGTTCCGGCCGCCCCGGCAGCAACTGCGCGGTGCCGCGCTTGAGCAGGCCGATCTGCCCCTGGACCAGGCGCAGGTCGACGTTGCTCTTGCCCACCCACTCGACGGACTGCCTGGCCGACGCCGACAGGGACTCGATGTCCTGGCCGATCCGCTGGCTCAGCCCGCTTTGGGTGCGCGCCGCCTCGGTCATCCGGTCGGAAGCTTCCAGCGTGCGGCTGGAATGCTGGCTGATGTCGTTCAGGGCCTGCCCGGCCTCGCGGGCATGCTCGACCCCCGCCTGGATGTCGGCCAGCACGGTCTCGAGGAACCCGCCGGCCTCGGCCGTGCTGGCCGAGATCGCCGAGATCATCTCGCGGATCTGCACGGTGGCCTCGTCGGTGCGGGCCGCCAGCTTGCGGACCTCGTCGGCCACGACGCCGAAGCCGCGCCCCTGCTCGCCCGCCCGGGCCGCTTCGACGGCCGCGTTCAGCGACAGCAGGTTGGTCTGCATGGCGACGTGCCGGATCAGCCCCAGGATGCCTTCGATGTCCTTGGTCTGGCGCACGACCTCGCGGAAACGGTCGCTGAGGCTGTCCGCCGAACGGGCCAGCGCGCCGAGCCGCGCCGTGGTCTCGCCCAGCAGGTCGTCCCCCCGGCGCGCCAGCGCATGCATGTTGTCGACCCCGTCGCGCGTGACCTCGGCGGACTGCACGACGGTCTCGACGCTGTGCGCCAGGACGTCCATGCTTTCCCTCAGGCCGGACAGGATGCCCGTCTGCTCGCGCGACAGGGCGATCACGTTGGTGAACGAGGACATCATGCTGGCGTTGTTGACGGTGATGTCCAGCGCCTGCCGATCCAGGCTCTGGATGTCCTGCGCGATCCGTCCGCTCATCCAGCGTATCCGCATGCTCATGGCTGTCTCCTGTGATTTTGCTAACATATTAGCTTGAGACAGGCACGGCAACAAGAGGCGGGGGCGGGGCCAGGCCCCGCCCGGAAACGCTTACTGGGTTTCCTTCAGGTTCTTCGCCAGCACCGACAGGATGCGGCGCGCCGTGGCGTCGGTCTTGGGCTGGCCGGCCTCGTCGCGCACGCTGACCTGGGTGCCGCCGCCCTGCTGGGCCAGATGGATGCGCAGCTTCTGGGGTTCGGCGGCATTGCGGGTGCCGAACAGGCGGCCGAAGACGGTCTGCTGTTCGATCTTTTCGCCCGTGTCGGTATCCAGGTAGCGGATGTAGTAGTCGCCCTGTTCGCGGTTGCGGTCCTCGACCGTGAAGCGGGCCGAATCGATGGCCACGCCCACGCGGCGCCAGGCCCGGTCGAAGGGTTCGCCCACGGTCAGCGAATCCTGTTCCTGGGCGAGCTGGGTGGCGGCGGCCGCGCCGGCGCCGGTCTCGGCGGCCTTGACCTTCTGGGCGGCCTGCTGCTGGTCGGTGCCCAGGTAGACCATCAGGCGGGCCAGCATGGCGGCGTTCAGGCCCGGGTCTTCCTTGCCGAAGACCCACTTGAACGCCGTGCCGTCGCCCGTGGGGGTTTCTTCCATGTGCTGGTGGCTGATGTAGACCTCGGTCTTGCCGTTCACGCGCTCCATGCGCGTGGTGAAGCGGTCGCGTTCACCGCTGTCGAAGACCTGGTCGAGCACGCTGCCCAGGGCGCTGCGCAGCCAGCCTTCGGGGATCTTGGCGCGGTTTTCCGCCCAGTCGGTCTCGATCAGGCCGGCCTGCGGGTTCTGGGAATGGATGGTGAAGCCCTGCTCGCCCCAGAATTCGATGACCTTGGGGTACAGGTTTTCGGCGGCCTCGCTGACGACCAGCCAGCGCAGCGTGCCGTCGCGCATGACTTCGATGCCGGGCGCCCGGGGCAGCACCCGGTCGGCCGGGTTCGCGCTTTGCGCGCCCTGGCTGGCCCGGTAGTCGCTCAGGCGGGCGACGCCTTCGGGCGCCACGTAGTGGGTGTTCTTGTTGGCCTGGGTCAGGTCGGGCGGGATCGACAGCGGATCCCCCGTGACGGTGCTCTTGTATTCGACGGATTCGGACTGTCCGGTGAGTTCGCCAAGGGACGAGCAAGCGGACAGGGACAGCAGACCCGCCAGCACCAGGCTGGTCCGGGCGAGCGGCATGCGTTTCATCATCACAGGGAACCTGCTTCAATCAGGGCTTGGCGCACAACGGTGCGGAACGAATCGGACAAGGGGGTCAGCGGCAGGCGGTAGCCCAGCTGCGTCAGGCCCATTTCGGCCACGGCCCACTTGACGGGAATGGGGTTGGCCTCGAGGAACAGCACGCGGTTCAGGGTCGCCAGCCGGTCGTTCAGGCGGCGGGTCTCGGGCACGTCGCCCCGCAGCGCGGCGGCGCACAGTTCGTGCATCAGGCGCGGCGCGACGTTGGCGGTGACGGAGATGTTGCCCCGGCCGCCCAGCAGGATCAGCGCGGCGGCGGTGGGATCGTCGCCGCTGATGACGTGGAAGCCTTCCGGCGCCGCCGCGATCAGCTGGGCGCCCCGGGCGATGTTGCCGGTGGCGTCCTTGACGCCGATGATGCCGGGCACCTGGGCCAGGCGCAGGATGGTCTCGTTGGACAGGTCCGCCACCGTGCGGCCCGGCACGTTGTACAGGATGCTGGGCAGGTCGCCGGATTCGGCGATGGCGCGGAAGTGCTGGTAGAGGCCTTCCTGGGTGGGCTTGTTGTAGTAGGGCACGACCGTCAGGCCGGCGGCCGCGCCGGCGGCGTAGGCATGGCGCTGCAGTTCGATGGCCTCGGCCGTGGAATTGCCGCCGGTGCCCGCGATCACGGGGATGCGCCCGTCGGCGTGGCGCACGGCCAGCTCGATGAGTTCGGCCTGTTCCTGGACGGTGACCGTGGGGGATTCGCCCGACGTGCCGACCACCACCAGGGCGTCGGTGCCCTGCTCGACGTGCCAGTCGATCAGTTTCCGGAAGGCTTCCAGGTCCAGCTGCCCGTCGGGATGCATGGGCGTGACCAGGGCAACCATGCTGCCCTGAAAGACTGGGGTCGATGAATCCGAGCCGGCCATGATGAGGAATGCCTCCGCAAGACGCCCGGGAAGGCCCCCGGGCGAAACAAAAAGCCAAGTTTACCGGATTCGGACCGCCGATCTACAAAAATCCGCCGACGACCCATTGCCCCAGTTTCAGGAGCGGCAGCATCAGGGGCCAGAGCCAGCCGAGCATCATCAGCACGATCAGGATCACCAGCCCGTAGGGCTCGATGCGGCCATAGCGCCAGGCCAGCCGCGCCGGCAGCAGGCTGAAGACGATCCGCCCCCCGTCCAGCGGCGGCAGCGGCAGCAGGTTCAGCGCCATCAGGATCAGGTTGACCTGGACCCCGGCGTTGGCCATCAGCGCCCAGAAATCCCGCGGGCCGCCGATCAGTTCCAGCGACAGCATCGCCCGCAGGAACAGCACCCAGCCGATGGCCATGAGCAGGTTGGAAGCGGGCCCCGCCAGCGCCACCCACAGCATGTCGCGCTTGGGCCGGCGCAGGCGCCCCCAGTTGACCGGCACGGGCTTGGCCCAGCCGAACAGCAGCCCGCCGCCCATGAGCTTGGTGGCGAACAGCAGCGCCAGCGGCACGATGATGGTGCCCATGAGGTCGACGTGCCGCAGGGGGTTCAGGCTGATGCGGCCGGCCTGCTCGGCCGTGGGATCGCCGAAATGGCGCGCCACGTAGCCGTGCGCGGCTTCGTGCAGGGTGATGGCGAACAGGACCGGCAGGGCGTAGACCGCGATGGTCTGGATCAGATTGTCCACGGAATCTCAGGCGAACGAAGCGCCGGCCGGCGGCCGGCTTGCGCAATAAGCATAACCGCTCGCGCCGATCGGGCGGTCAGGACAGGCCCAGCGAGGCCGGATCGCCGCGCCCCACCCGCACGACCTGGGGGGTTTCCGACGTCAGGTCGATGACGGTGGTGGGCTCGAAGGGGCAGGAACCGCCGTCGACGATGGCGGCCAGATCGTGCTGGTAGCGGCCGACGATGTCCTGGGCGTCGTTCAGGGGCAGGGTCTCGTCCCGGGGAATCAGGGTGGTCGAGAGCAGCGGCGAGCCGGCGGCGTCGATCAGGGCGAGCGCCACCCGATGGTCGGGCACGCGGATGCCGATGGTCTTGCGCGAGGGGTGCGAAACGCGCCGGGGGACTTCCTTGGTGGCCTCGAGGATGAAGGTCCAGGGACCCGGCGTGGCCAGCTTCAGCAGGCGGTACTGGGGATTGTCGACCTTGGCGAAATGGCTGATTTCCGCCAGGTCGCGGCACAGCAGCGTCAGATGGTGGCGTTCGTCCAGGCCGCGCAGCCGGCGCAGGCGTTCGGCGGCGTCCTTGTCGTCCAGGCGCGCCACGACGGCGTAGCTGGAGTCGGTGGGGACGGCCACCAGCCCCCCCTGGGCCAGCAGGTCGCCGGCCTGCTGGAGCAGCCTGGATTGCGGGTTTTCGGGATGGACGACGAAGATCTGTGCCATGAGCATTCCTTATGGTAGAGGTCCGGCCGCCCCGGATCCGGCCCGCCGAGGGGCCCGACTCCCGGACGGCCCCGGTGAACCGCTGAAATCAAATCCGTAGCCGATAACATGACCTAAAACGCAGTGGCGATCAAGGGCCGGGGCGCCGCCTGCAAAAGGATTCCAGACATGCTAGAATTTCTGTTCTTTGAGTGGTGACCGTAGCTCAGTTGGTAGAGTCCCGGATTGTGATTCCGGTTGTCGTGGGTTCGAGCCCCATCGGTCACCCCACCCCCCTTTCGGGGCTGGCGGGGACGACCCCGTCCGATCGCATCCACGCGGTGACGACACCGCCGCAGCGACCCGCTTTCCCCATGCATATCCACGACCGCCCGTTGTCCGAACGCGTCTTCCACGCGCTGGCGTTCGAAATCCTCGCCATCGGCATCTCCGCTCCCCTGGCCGCCTGGATCACCGGGCGCAGCGTCTTCGACATGGGCGTGCTCACCGCCGTCATCGCCACGATCGCCGTGGCCTGGAACATGCTCTACAACTGGCTGTTCGACCGCCTGCAGGCGCGCGTCGGCTTCGACCGCACCTACGGCGTCCGGGTGGCGCACGCCTTCGGCTTCGAGGGCGGCCTGATCCTGATCGCCATCCCCTTCGTCGCCTGGTGGCTGGACATCTCGGTCTGGCAGGCCCTGCTGCTGGACATCGGCTTCGTGCTGTTCTACCTGCCCTACGGCTTTCTTTTCAACCTGGGGTATGACAAGATTCGGCAGAATCTGATCACAGCCGACTGACGGCCCGGCACCGCGTCCGGGCCCCACCCCGGAACGCCGCATGAACACGCCCTCCGATGCAACCCCGGCTCTCCAGGCCCCCGACTGGTCCCTGGCCCCCGAAGGCTGGGACTGGTGCGCGCAGGACGCGGACGGGCGCTGGTACTGGTACCGTGCCGAACCCGTGCCCGGCATCGGGGGCGGCGTCTGGCGCTCGAATTCCCGCAACCAGCGGTATGCCGCCGCCGGCCCGCCGAACCCGGACTGGTTCGATTCCCTGCGCCGCCGGCCATGAGCGTCCTGACCGACTTCCTGCGTGAATACTGGCCGCACCTGGCAGCCCTGCTGTCGCTGGCCTTCAGCCTGGTCGTCGCGGCCCAGGCGGCCATGCAGAAGAACGACGTGCGCGCGGCCATCGCCTGGGTCGGCGTCATCCTGATGTCGCCGTTCGTGGGCGCCTTCCTGTATCTGGTCGCTGGCATCAACCGCATCCGCCACGACCAGATGTCCACCCAGCGCAGCCGCCTGATCAAGGACTACGTCAACAGCGCGCATCCGACCTTCGGCGACGTCGGCCCGGTGTCCGCCCCGCAGTTCGCCTCGCTGCGGGTCCTGTGCGACCAGGTCAGCCGGTTTCCCCTGCAGGACGGCAACCACGTCACCCTGCTCGACGGCGGCGACCAGGCCTATCCGGCCATGCTGCGGGCCATCGACGAAGCCCATCACTGCATCGCGCTGCAAAGCTACATCTTCGACCACGACCGCATCGGCCTGCGCTTCGTCGACGCCCTGCGGCGCGCCCAGGAACGCGGCGTCGAGATCCGGGTGCTGATCGACGCCGTCGGCGCGCGCTATTCCCACCCCCCCATCCTGCGCCTGCTGGAACGCAACGGCATCCGCGCCGACCGATTCATGACCAATCCGCTGGGCCTGCGCTCGGCCTACGCCAACCTGCGCAGCCACCGCAAGATCCTGTTCGTCGACGGCCACCTGGGCTTCATGGGCGGCATGAACATCCGTGAAAGCTTCATGGCGTCCCTGGCGGGGCGGCGGGCGGACAGCGACACGCATTTCCGCATCGAGGGCCCGCTGGCGACCCAGCTGTTCGCCGTCTTCGCCAACGACTGGGAATTCGCCACCGGCGAACGCCTGCGCATCGAGGACTGGGTCCGCGTCTCCCCCCTGTCCCCGGAACCCCGGGTGCCGGCGCGCTGCATCCGCAGCGGCCCCGACCGCTTCATGGCGGCCACGCACCGCGTGCTGCTGGGCGCCCTGGCCGTGGCGCAGCGCCACGTGCGCATCCAGTCGCCCTACTTCCTGCCCGACCAGGTCCTGATCGGCGCGCTGAACACGGCGGCACGGCGCGGCATCCAGGTGGACATCGTGATCCCCGGGCGCAACAACCTGCGCCTGGTGAACTACGCCATGACCGCCCAGCTCGCCCAGATCCTGGAAGGCGGCTGCCGCGTCTGGCGCTGCCGCAAGAACTTCGATCATTCCAAGCTGCTCACCATCGACGGCGCCTGGTCCTACGTGGGCTCGTCCAACCTGGACCCCCGCAGCCTGCGGCTGAACTTCGAGCTGGACATGGAAATCTACGACCGCGCCCTGGCCGAACGGCTCGCGCGGCGCATCGACGCGGACATCGAACAGTCCGACCGCGTGACCCTGGAATCCCTGAACGCCATGCCCTACCTGAAGCGGCTGCGCAACCGGATCATCTGGCTGGCCAGCCCGTATCTCTGAAATCCCGGGCCCGGCGGCGGGGCGGCCCGGGCGTATGATGGGCGCCTGTCCTCTCTTTGCGCAGGAGCCCGCTTCCATGAACCCGTCCCGGCCCGATTCCCTCGACGCGCCTTCCTGGCGCGAACAGACCCTGGTGCTGCACGGCGACGCCGTCTGCGGCCACGGGGCCGACGTGGTCTCGCCGATCCACTACAGCGCCACCTTCCGCGCCGAAACCGCCGAACGGTTCTCGGAAATGGCCACCACCGTGCGGCCCGCGACCTTCTACACGCGCCACGGCAACCCGGTGAACAAGCGCGTCGAAGCCATCCTCGCCGGCCTGGAAGGCACCGAAAGCGCCCTGCTGACGGGTTCGGGCATGGGCGCCATCTGCACCACCATCCTGGCGCTGCTGCAGGCCGGCGACCACGTCGTGGCGCAGCAGCGCCACTACATGAGCACCTCCAAGCTGTTCTCGGAAGTCCTGCCCCGCTACGGCGTGCGGGTCAGCTTCTTCGACCAGACCGACCTCGACAGCCTGCGCGCCGCGCTGCGCCCGGAAACCAAGCTGATCATGGTGGAAACGCCGGTGAACCCCAGCCTGTCCATCACGGACCTGGCGGCGGTGGCCGAGATCGCGCGGCCGCGCGGCATCCTGACCGTGGCCGACAACACCTTCGCCTCGCCGCTGAACCAGCGCCCCCACGACCTGGGCATCGACATCGTGGTGCACAGCGCCACCAAGTACCTGGGCGGCCACCACGACCTGATGGCGGGCGCCATCTGCTGCGGCGACGCGCTGGCCGAGACCATCTGGAAGATGCACGTCACCCTGGGCGCGGTCCTGTCGCCCATGGACGCCTGGCTGCTGCTGCGCGGCCTGCGCACGCTGTCGCTGCGCATGGAACGCATCAACGCCAACGCCCTGGCGCTGGCGCAATGGCTGGAAACCCGCCCCGAAGTCGAGCAGGTCTTCTATCCCGGCCTGGAAAGCCACCCGCAACACGCCCTGGCGGCGCGCCAGATGCACGGCTTCGGCGCCGTGGTGGCCTACTCGATCAAGGGCGGCTACGCCGCCACCCAGCGCTTCGTCAGCGCCTTGCGGCTGGCCACCCAGGCGGTCAGCCTGGGCGGGGTCGAGACCCTGGCGGTGCACACCGCGTCCATGTGGGCCAGTTCCATGACCGAGGACGACATGAAGGTCGCCGGCATCGAGCCGAACTTCATCCGCATGTCGGTGGGCGTGGAACACGTGGACGACCTGAAGGCCGACCTGGCCCAGGCGCTGGAAAAGGCGGCCCTGGAACCGGCCTGAGCGGACGTCAGCACGGCGTCCGGGGACGATGGGGCACCGCCCGCAGCATGAACCGCTCGTGCGCGCGGCGGGCGGACGCCGCCGCGGCCAGGGCCGCCAGGCCGCCGACGCCCGCGACGACCAGGGCGGCCATTTCCGGTGACAGCGCCGTCGGGCCCGCCCAGCGCTGCCAGAAGACGCCCGCCGACACCAGGACGCACAGTGCCGCCAGTGCGTTGCGCCCGCCCAGCCGCAGCCCGGCGCGCAGCGCGGCGCCCGGCGTCGCCGCCGTCCAGCCCCGGAAGCGGCGGAAATGCGCCAGGAACCGCGACAGGCTCAGGATCAGGGCGATCACCACGGCGGCCACCACCGCCAGCCCCATGGCCGACTCGACGGGCATCGAGATGCTATCGTGAGTCATCGGCATGGACTCCAGGTGCCGCCATTCCAGCCAGGCGGTCGTCGCCACGAAGGCCCCGGAGAACCCGGCCAGCTTCCAGTCAGATACAGAAATGTGCGCCGTCATGACATCCTCTCGTGAAAGACTCCCGCATACCTTATCCGAAAGCGGCCCCGCCGCGGCGCCGGACGGCGGCGATTCCGCCCAGAATGGGCAGTCCGGACGGGAGGAACGCGACCCCCGCTACGACCGGGCGTTCGCCACCCTCAGCTTCGTCATGAACCGGCACTTCATCGACCACCTGCTGCGATCGATGCGCGAACTCGACATGGATGCCGAATCCCTGATCCTTCTCGGGCTGGTCTCCCACCTGGGGCTGGCCCGGCTGATGACGCCGGGCGCGGCGGGCGGGGACGCCGCGCCGTCCCGCCGGGAACCGCAGCCCGTCCGCCTGCGCGACCTGACGGTGGTCGCCCGGCTGCCCCGGGAGACCATCCGCCGCAAGCTCGTCAGGCTGAGGGACGCCGGCTACCTCGAACAGCGGGGGCGCGGGTGGGTACTGAACCCCGCGCGCATCGACGAGCGGATACGCGCGTTCAACTACCAGACCCTGAGGCGCCTGCTGACGACGGCACGCGAACTGGAAGCCATCCTGTCCCGGACGGAACGGCGGCATCCCGCTTCCGCGGACGGGCCGCCGCCCGGGGAAGCGGTCAGTTCAGCCCCGCCTTGTCCAGCCCGAACTGGGCGTCGGCCGAACCCGGCACGGAACGGAAAGCGACCCCCAGGCGATTCCAGCCGTTGATGCCCACGACCAGGAAGCTCAGGTCGGCCAGTTCCTTTTCGGACAGGTGCGTGCGCACGCGCTGGAACAGCTCGTCGGGCACGCCCTCGGGCGACAGCCGGGTCAGGGCCTCGGTCCATTCCAGGATGGCCCTTTCCTTGTCCGTGAACAGGGGCGATTCGCGCCACACCGCGACGTGGTGCAGGCGCAGTTCGCGCTCGCCCAGGATCTTGGCTTCCTTGACGTGCATGTCCACGCAGAAGGCGCAGCCGTTGATCTGCGAGGCCCGCAGGGTGACCAGGTGGCCGATCTCCGCCAGAAAGGGATTGGCGTGCAGCAGCTGGCTGAATTCGCCGTATTTGCGGGCGGCCTCGGGCGAGGCCTGGTAGTAGTTCAGACGTTGGGTCATGGTGAATCGGATCCGGAAGGGGTATGGAAGGAACGCCTTTCATTGTGCACCGTTTCGGTCCTGATTGCGCGTCCCCGCCGGCGAGGATGCGCCCAGCAGACTCAGGGCGACGACCATCGACAGGCCCGCGGCGACGGCGCCAGCCAGGTAGATCGAGGCGATGCCCCACGCGCCGGCCAGCGCGCCCGCCAGCGGACTGGTGACGCCCAGGGCGATGTCCAGGAACGCCACGTAGGCGCCCATCGCCAGGCTGCGGGTCCGAGGCGGGGCGCGCCGCACGGCTTCGACGCCGAACCCCGGGAACGCCAGCGAATAGCCGAAGCCGGTCAGGGCCGCGCCGAGGTAGGCGCCCGCCGCGGTATCGGCGCCCCAGATCAGGCACTGGCCGACCGCTTCGACGGCGACGCTGGCAAGTGCGACCCGCGCGCCGCCGATCCTGTCCGGCAGGTGGCCGAAGAGGATCCGCGCGCCGATGAAGGCCGCGCCGAACGCGGTGAACGCCAGGGACGAATCGCCCCAGTCCCTGGCGGCGAACAGCAAGGCGATGAAGGCCGTGATTAGGCCGAAGCCGACGCTGGACAGCGCCAGGCCCAGGCCGGGCCCCCAGACGGCGCCCAGCACCCTGTAGAACGGCGTCCGGCGGGTCGCCGTCGGCGCGACGGCGCGCACGCCCGAGACCACCGCCAGCGCCAGCAGGGGAATGCACATCGCGGCCACGGCGATGCCCGAGAAGCCCCACCGGTCGTTCACCATCACGCCAGCAGGCGCGCCCAGCGCATAGGCGCCGAACATGGCGATGCCGATCCAGACCATCACCTTACCCGCGTTCCCCGGCCCGACCAGCCCGATGGCCCAGCCCAGCGCGCCCGTGGCGATCAGGCTTTCGCCCAGCGCCAGCAGCACGCGGCCCAGCAGCAACACCCATACCGACGCCACGGGCGTGCCGACGAAGGCCAGCGACGCCAGATAGACCGCGCCGGAGCCGGCCGCGACCAGGAGCCCGAGCCCCACGGCGCGCTTCGGGCCGCGCAGGTCGGCGAAATTGCCGGCCCAGGACCGGGACAGCAGCGCCGCGGCGAATTGCGAGCCGATCACCAGCCCCACCACCAGGGTGCCCATGCCCAATGCATCGTGCAGATGCAGGGGCAGGACCGGCAACTGCATCCCGATGGTGAGAAAGCCGACGAACACGGCCAATGTGATGGGCAGCAGCTTCAGGAAGACATCGGCGGCGGGCGGCGCGGCCACCGCCGGCACCGGCGCGGATCGGACATATTCTCGAGTCATGGGTTTCATCATCGAAAGTGGAAGGCGGCGCCGGGATGGTCCATCGTGATTGAGGATCATCCGGCACCCGGCTAAAATACGACTGATTAATCGCATTTCAAGAATACGACGAATTAGTCGCATTTTCCATTCGCATTCATTCCGGAGCCGCACCGCCGCCATGGAAAAACGCCAGGTCCCGCAGATTTCCTCGCGAAAGCAGCCCAGGCAGGCCCGTTCGACGGAGCTCGTCGCGGCGATCCTGGAAGCGGCCGCTCAGGTTCTGGCCAAGGAAGGCGCGCAGCGCTTCACGACGGCGCGGGTCGCGGAAAAGGCGGGCGTCAGCGTCGGTTCGGTGTACCAATACTTCCCGAACAAGGCGGCGATCCTGTTCCGGCTGCAAAGCGACGAATGGCGGCAGACGACGGAGATGCTGCGCGGCATCCTGGAGGACGCGCGCAAGCCGCCGCCCGAGCGGCTGCGCGCACTGGTCCACGCGTTCATCCGGTCGGAATGCGAGGAAGCGAACATGCGCGTGGCGCTCAGCGACGCGGCGCCGCTCTACCGCGACGCGCCCGAGGCCCGGGCGGCGAAGGCGGCGGGGGAAGGAATCCTCGAGTCCTTCATGCGGGAAGCCCTGCCCGGCGCGCCGGACGGCGCCCGCGCGCAGGCCGCCGGCCTGATCGCCACGACGCTGAGCGCCGTGGGCAAGGTCTTTTCGGAAACCCCGCGCACGCCCGCGGAGATCGAGGCCTACGCCGACGCCATGGCCGACATGTTCTGCGCCTACGTCGCGCAACTCGCCTGAATACGAAAAACACCCCGGCGGCCGGTCACGGCCGTCGGGGTGCGAGAGCCCCTGGACTGCGGCAGGCGGGGCCTGCCCAGGGAAGCGCGAAGATCAGTGCGCGCTGGCGGCGGCCGCGCCGATCCCGGTTTCGCTGCGCACGGTCTGCGCCTCGAAGCCGGCCCGGTCGATGCGGGCGCGTTCGCTGCGGTCGGTGACCGAGAACAGCCAGATCGACACGAAACCGATCGTCATGGAGAACAGCGCCGGGGACGCGTAGGGGAACCAGGCCGACCCCGCCGGATTGCCCAGCGTGGCTTCCCAGACCGACGGCGACACCACCGTCAGGGCCACCGCGCTGATCAGGCCGGCGAAGCCGCCGATCATCGCGCCGCGCGTGGTGCAGCCCTTCCACAGCACCGACATGAACAGCACCGGGAAGTTCGCCGAGGCCGCCACCGCGAAGGCCAGCGACACCATGAAGGCGATGTTCTGCTTTTCGAAGGCGATGCCCAGCACCACGGCGACGATCCCGAGGATCACCGTGGTGATCTTGGCGACCTTCATTTCCTGTTCGCGGGTGGCATGGCCGTCCTTGACCAGGGTCGCATAGATGTCGTGCGACACGGCGGAGGTGCCCGACAGGGTCAGTCCGGCCACCACCGCCAGGATCGTGGCGAAGGCCACGGCCGACATGAAGCCCAGGAACACGTTGCCGCCCACGGCGTCGGCCAGGTGCACCGCCGCCATGTTGCCGCCGCCGATCAGGGCGCCGGCCGCGTCCAGGAACTGCGGATTGGTGGACACCAGCACGATGGCGCCGAAGCCGATGATGAAGGTCAGGATGTAGAAATAGCCGATCCAGGACGTGGCCCAGAACACCGACTTGCGGGCCTCTCGCGCATCGGGCACGGTGAAGAAGCGCATCAGGATGTGCGGCAGGCCGGCGGTGCCGAACATCAGCGCCATGCCGAAGGAGATCGCGCTGATCGGGTCCTTGATGAAGTTGCCCGGCCCCATGATCGACTGACCCAGCGTGCCGGCCTGGGCGGCGTCCTTGCCGGCGTTCAGGGCGGCCAGCGTCTTGACCTCCACCGCGGCGGCGAACAGGCGTTCCGGCGAGAAGCCGTAATGCGCCAGCACCATCAGGGCCATGAAGGTCGCGCCGCCCAGCAGCAGGGCCGCCTTGATGATCTGCACCCAGGTGGTGGCCGTCATGCCGCCGAACAGCACGTAGACCATCATCAGCACGCCGACCACGACCACGGCGATCCAGTATTCCAGGCCGAACAGCAGCTTGATCAGCTGGCCGGCGCCGACCATCTGGGCGATCAGGTAGAACGCCACCACCACCAGGGTGCCCGAGGCCGCGAAGGCGCGGATCGGCCCCTGCTTGAACCGGTAGGCCGCCACGTCGGCGAAGGTGAACTTGCCCAGGTTGCGCAGGCGCTCGGCCATCAGGAAGGTCAGGATGGGCCAGCCCACCAGGAAGCCGATGGAATAGATCAGGCCGTCGTAGCCGTTGATCATCACGGCGGCGGAAATGCCCAGGAACGAGGCGGCGGACATGTAGTCCCCGGCGATCGCCAGGCCGTTCTGGAAGCCGGTGATGCCCCCGCCGGCGGTGTAGAAGTCGGCGGTGGAACGCGTCCGGCTCGCCGCCCATTTCGTGATCCACAGGGTCAGGAGCACGAACAGGCCGAACATCGCGATGGCGGTCCAGTTGGTGGGCTGCCGCTGCAGTTCGCCCAGGTCGCCGCCGGCGGCCTGCGCGGTCGAGGCCAGGGCGGCCAGGGTCAGCGCGCCCAGCGCGCGCACGGTCATGCGGTTCATTGTCCGGCCTCCTGAACGATCTCGCGGGTCAGGCGGTCGAATTCGCTGTTGGCGCGGCGCACGTACAGGCCGGTGATCAACACGCTGAACACGATGACGCCGAAACCGACCGGGATGCCCCAGGTCATGACGCCCTCGCCCAGTTTCAGCGCGAACAGTTCCTTGTCGAACGCGATCACGCCGATGAAGCTGTAGTACACCACCAGCATGACCACGGCCAGGGTCCAGCCGTAGCGCAGCCGCGTCCGCCGCAGATGCTGGTATTTCGGGTTCGACACGATGGCTTGTGTCCGCTTGTCTCCCATGTCTGTCTCCTGATGGGTCGTATGATGCAGTGCAAGATAGAAACCCGACCTTACGAGGGCCTTACAGTCAACCGGATCCCCCCGGTCATCAGGGAAAACACCGAGCCCCGGAATGCACGTTAGAATTCCGGATCCACAGTCGTTCGACGCCGCCGCGCCGCTCGCGACCCGGCCGGGCCGCACCCGCGGCCGGAAACGCGGGATACGTCCGCCCTTAGCTCAGCTGGATAGAGCAACGGCCTTCTAAGCCGTAGGTCACTGGTTCGAATCCAGTAGGGCGGGCCACGGGACCGCGCGGCCCGCGCGACGCGCTTCAGGTTCCACGGGAGAACGCACATGGCCTGGTCGGCGACCCAATACACGATGTTCGAGGCCGAGCGCACCCGCCCGGTCAGGGACCTGCTGGCGGCGGTTCCGACACCCGACCCCGCCCGGCTGGCCGACCTGGGCTGCGGCCCCGGCAATTCCACCGAAGTCCTGCGGGCCCTCTACCCGGACGCCGGCATCACCGCCCTGGACAACTCGCCCGACATGCTGGCGGCCGCCCGGAAGCGGCTGCCGGAGGTCGATTTCCTGCAGGCCGACATCGCCGCCTGGACACCCGACACCCCCTTCGATCTCATCCTGGCCAATGCCTCGCTGCAATGGATCCCGGACCATGCCGCCCTGTTCCCGAGGCTGGCCGGCTGCCTCGCGCCCGGCGGCAGCCTGGCCGTCCAGATGCCCGACAACCAGGACGACCCCGTCAAGATCCTGATGCGCAGGACGGCCGCCGATCCCCGCTGGTCGGACCGCATCGGCGACGAGCGCAGCACCCGCTTTCCCAGCCACCCCGTCCCCTGGTACTACGACCTGCTCAAGCCGCATTGCGCGCGCGTGGACATCTGGCGCACGCGGTACTGGCACGTGCTGCCCGACGGCGTGGACGGCATCGTGGCCTGGTTCAAGGGCAGCGCCCTGCGCCCCTTCCTGGCGCCGCTGGACGCCGCCGAACAGGCGTCGTTCCTGGCGCAATATCGCGACGAACTGGCCCAGGCCTACCCGACACAGGTGGACGGGTCGGTGCTGCTGCCCGTGCCGAGGCTGTTCCTCGTCGCCACGCGGTAGGGGTAGGCCGGGTGCGACGAAAGCCTCCCATCAGCCAGACGATCAGCTTGGACAGAACGATCCTTCCACCCCTTTGCAGCGCTCTCCCACCTCGTTAGAGTGGCGGGCAGACAGGCGCGCCCATGCAACGGCGCGGGGGCGGCGCTGAACAGCCGTGCACATTGAGTTCCAATGGACTAGCGACTAAAATTAGTTGCCATCAACATGACCCGGCATGAAAAGCTGATCGCCAAGCTGCTGAATCCCCAAGCCGCATTCACATGGCAGGAACTGACGGCGCTGCTGACCAGCCTGGGATACCGGCGGATGGAAGGCAGCGGCAGCCGGATCAAGTTCGACAACGGCGACCCAGCGGCCGGGATCAGCTTGCACAAGCCACACCCCGGAAACGAGATCAAGGCTTATGTCAGGCGCCAGGTCATCGACCATCTGCAAGCGGGAGGGCTGCTCTGATGCGCAATCTGCTGAGGCATCGCGGCTATTACGGCTCCATCGAGGCCAGCCCCGAGGACAATTGCCTGTATGGCAAGCTGATGTTCATCCGGCCTCTGGTCAGCTATGAAGGCGTCACCGTCGCGGCACTGGTCCAGGCCTTTCAGGCGGCCGTCGACGAATATCTGGCGGATTGCGACCGCCTGGGCCGCAAACCCGAGACCCCGTGCAAAGGTTCGTTCAACGTCAGGATCGGGCATGATCTGCACTTGGCCGCCAGCATCGCCGCAAACCAGCGCAGCATCACGCTGAACGACTTGACCCGCCGCGCCCTGAGCGCCTACATCGGCGAACTCGAGGAGGACGAGCAGACATGACACCTCCTGGCCCGGACACACCAGGAAACGTGCGACCCGGCCGCAAATGCTAAAGTTTCGGGCACGATCCGCCTTTGGTTTCAACATCATGCCTTGTCTTCGACACACAGGCCTGCGCCACGCCTTTTTCCTCGCCATCGGCTGCCTCTGCCTGGCGGCCGGCACCGCCCACGCGGGCCTGTCGTACCGCCTGACCAGTCCGCAGGCCAGCCCCGGCGGCCCGATCGAACTGGAAGGCCTGCTGACGAACGACACCGGCGCGGCGCTCTCCAGCCCGGTCGCGCGGGAACTGACCGGACAATGGGTGGATGCCCAGGGGCGCGCCACGCCCGCGCGCTTCCAGCTGCGGACCTCGCCGGACGCCATCGACCTGCCCGCCAACACCTTCACCCGCATGGCCTGGAGCGGCCGGGTGCCGGCCGGCGCGCACGGCCTGCTGACCCTGCGGCTGGACGGCGCGGCCGATACCCTGCTGGCGCTGCAGGTGGGCGCGGCCGGCCTGCCGGGTACGCCGGTCGCGGCCGGCGCACAACCGGACGGGGCCGCCACCGGGACGGCCCCCGTCCCGCTCTCCGCCACGGCCCTCGCGGCTTCCCCGGCGACGGCGACGCCCTCCGCGCCGGCCAACGGCCTGTCCCCCTTCGACACGTTCCGCAACGCGATTTCCTCCTACGAGCCGATCTACTTCGCGGTGGGCAACCGCGACGGCGCCGACGCCCGCTTCCAGGTCAGCTTCAAGTACCGCCTGTTCAGCCCGGACGATCCCGCCCACCCAGGCTTCATGGACAACTGGTATTTCGGCTATACGCAGACCGCCCTGTGGGACCTGCATTCCGATTCCATCCCCTTCGTGGACACCACGTACAACCCCAGCCTGTTCTGGGCGCGCGACGCGCTCTGGTCGACCGGCGACAAGCGCTGGTCCCTGGGGCTGAACGCGGGCTTCGAACATAAATCCAACGGCAAGGACGACGAGGACTCCCGCTCCCTGAACGACCTCTATGCCCAGCCGGAGGTCAACTACCGCTTCGACGGCGGCAGCACGCTCAGCTTCCAGCCGCGCTTCAAGTACTACGTCTGGACCGACCGCGACATGGGCTACCGGGACGCCCTGGGCTACGTGGACTGGAAATTGCGCTGGGCCCAGGACGATGGCCTGATCCTGTCGGGCCTGTACCGCCAGGGCACCGAAGGGCGCAACGCCACCCAGCTGGAAGCCGCCTGGCCCCTGAAGCGCACCTTCCTGCACATGAACGGCCACCTGTTCATGCAGTATTTCCGCGGTTACGGCGAAACGCTGCTGGGCTACGATCAGAAATCCGACCCGCAATTTCGCATCGGCATCGCACTGGTGCCCTGAGGAACTCATTTCATGCTCACCCAGATCGGGGTTTTCGTCCTGGCGTCCCTGGCGCTGCTGACCCTCAGCCGCCTGCTGCTGACCGCCTGGCTGTGGCCCCGGGTCCGGGCGGCCGGCGGCCCCTGGCCGATCTTCCGCTGGGGCCTGCGCATCGACCTGAACCAGATCGCCATGTGGGCCGGGATCCCGCTGCTGCTGGCGCCCTGGCTGGGCGATCGCCCCGCCGCCATCTTCCTGGCCGGGCTGTGGCTGCAGGCCGTCTGGCTGCTGTTCGTGCTGCTGGAGGTCTCCACGCCCCAGTTCATCCTGGAATACGACAGCCGCCCCAACCGCCTGTACGTCGACTACCTGAAATACCCCAAGGAAGTCTTCGGCATGCTGTGGAAAGGCTACAAGCCGGTCCTGCTGGGCGCCGCCCTGGGCCTGGGCCTGGCCGCCTGGCTGGGCCACGCGCTGTTCGCCGGGGCGCGGCCCGACGCGCTGCCCGCCTGGCCCTGGCGGATCCTGCTCACGCTGGTCTTCGCCGCCGCCATCGCGCTGGCCATCCGGGGCACGCTGGGCCACCGCCCGATCAATCCGGCCTCGGTGGCCTGGTGCGGCGACAGCCTGCTCAACACCCTGCCCCTGACGTCCCTGTACAACGTGCTGTTCGCCCTGTACGCCATCAAGAACGAGCGCTCGGCGGCCGACGTCTACGGCGACCTGCCCGACCCCGAACTGCACGCGATCGTCCTGGAGCAGGCCGGCATTCCGCCCGGCCCGGCCGAGATCCCCACCCTGCACGTCCAGCCCGCCAGCCAGCGGCCCGCGCGGCCCCGCAACCTGGTGCTGATCGTCGAGGAAAGCCTGGGCGCCCAATACGTGGGCAACCTGGGCGGCGCGGGCCTGACGCCCTGCTTGGACGCCCTGGCCGGCGGCGGCTGGAACTTCACCCGCGCCTACGCCACCGGCACCCGCTCGGTGCGCGGCCTGGAGGCCGTCACGGCGGGCTTTCCCCCCACCCTGTCGGACGCCGCCCTGCGCCTGGGCGACGCCCAGAGCCGGTTCTTCACCCTGGCCCAGCTGCTGAAGCGGCACGGCTACCGCTCGCGCTTCATCTACGGCGGCGAAGCCCACTTCGACAACATGAAGAGCTTCTTCCTGGGCAACGGCTTCGACGAACTGCACGACCTGCCGACCTTCGATTCGCCGGCCTTCGTCGGCACCTGGGGCGCCAGCGACGAGGACATGTTCGACAAGCTGCACGCGCTGCTGTCGCAGGGCGGCGAACAGCCCACCCTGCACCTGGCCTTTTCCGTCAGCAACCATACACCCTGGGAATACCCGGCCGGCCGCATCCCGGTCGAGGGCGACCCCGCCACGGTCGAGAATACCGTGCGCTACGCGGACTGGGCCATCGGCCGCTTCTTCGAACAGGCCCGCGCCAGCGCCTACTGGGACGACACGGTCTTCCTGATCGTGGCCGACCACGACGCCCGCGTCGGCGGCGCCCAGCGCATCCCGCTGCGCCATTTCCACATCCCGGCCCTGATCCTGGGCGCGGGCGTCGAGGCGCGCCGCGACGAACGCATCGTCAGCCAGATCGACCTGCCGCCGACCCTGCTGTCGCTGATCGGCATCGACGACGCCCACCCCATGATCGGCCACGACCTGACGCGCGCGGACGCGGGCGGACGCGCCATGATGCAGTACGAGGAACACTACGGCTACCTGCGGGACGACACCCTGGCGGTGCTGGAGCCGCACCAGCCCGCGCGCTTCTACCGCTACGCCGCGCCGGACGGCTACGCGCCGCTGGACCCGGACCCGGAACTCGGCCGCATCGCCCTGGCCCACGCGCTGTGGCCGACCTGGGCCTACCGCCATCGCGCGCACACGCTGCCGGAGCTGCGGCTGCCCGGCTGAGGCGCCCGGCCGGTGCCTGTTCGACCCTGGGCCCCATGGTAGAATCTGCGGTCCAGTCGGGGCGTAGCGCAGCCTGGTAGCGCATCTGCTTTGGGAGCAGAGGGTCGCATGTTCGAATCGCTCCGCCCCGACCAATAAAATCAATAGATTAGGTCGTTTTCCAAAGGTTGAATCAGGTAGTTTTTCGGTTCCCAGGGTACCAATTAGGGTACCAGTTGGCGCCCGCTAGGAAGGGTCGAAAATCAATTTGCGGCCCCTGACCGGTGTGCCGGCCCGTTCAACAGGACCAGCCAGCCCCCTCTCTTTCCGCGAAGCCTGTGGGTCTTTTGGCTCGTGGTAGTACGAAGGTCCGTAGCGAGGGATGGCTTGTTACTATGCGAAAATGCACCAAGACTGCACGCTGGGAATCGAGCGTCTGAACTGATACATCAACATCATGGGAACCGGGAAACGCCAAGGGAACAATCCCAAACGCCGCATTGCTCCACTGGGGCGCCTGACTGCTGACGAGAAGAAGCAGTTGGAGCGCGCCGTACGCTATGTCGGCAGCGCCAACCATAAGCTTCATCCGGTCGCTTACGGATTCTCGCGTCCCGAGCCGCGGCCGCATAAGTCGGTGTGCGACATGGAACGCGAAATCCTGTTGCCCGAAGCCAAGCAGCTCGTCGCCAGCGGCATTCGATGCGATATGTTCAGCGAACCCCAGGCCGATGGGTTCCCGAAGTTCATCTGGAGCGTCTCGGAGAGCGGCGAGGTTTTCGAGGCCAAGACCGATCGCAACGGCACGGGTGAATACCACGGCTATCCGCTTGAAGATGAAGATGCCATGCGCGAGCATGTGCTGTCCGTCTGGAAGAAAAGATGTCAAAACGCTGGTCAATAAAGGCCGACTGGGCTGCGCTGGAGGACGGTTCGCCCGAGGAGCGCGCCGGCTTTGCCACGCTCGGCATATCCGCCTACGGAACCTCGCTGACGGCCGGGCATGACCGCGTTTTGCAAAGCGTGCGCGAAGCGCCGTACTTGTCGGCCTATCACCTTGCCGAATGGCTGGCGTGGAACTGGTGGCGGTTACGCTGGGAGCCACGCAAGACTTCGGCCGAATGGGAACTGTCGCACGCGATGGCGAGCATCGGCAGCGGCTACATCTGGCCCAACATCCACGTCGTTTCGGACGGGGAAGCCGTCACGCTGGTTTGCAAGCCCACACCGGAGCGGGCGCGTACCCCGTACCGCTACATCAACGATGTCGTAAGCGTCATTCCCGCCGTCGAGTTTGAAGGCGAAGTAGACCAGTTCATCAGCGCCGTTCTGCAACGGCTACAGGACCGCCAGGTTCCAGAGAGCAATCTGCGCGATATTTGGCAGTCTGTGATGGAAGAACGACGTGATCCGGCCATGTCCCGGCTGCGCAAGTTGGAAGCCCTACTCGGTGAAGATCCCGACGAGATAGACGAAGGCATATTGCAGCAGTTTTTGGGCAAGTTGGATGCCACGGGCGAGAAGGCGCTTGAGGAAATCGCGGCTAACCGTCTTCCTGGGCAGGATGTGCCTAACATTGCCCAATTGCTGGATATGGGGCACGAACAGGGGACTGTCACATCCCCACAAGACCAAGTTGCTTTGCAAGCGCGTGTACCACGAGAGGATGCGGCTTGGAAGGTTGGGGCCTTCGCGGCCCAGCTACTGCGCAAACAAGAGGGCATTGCGCCGGATAGGCCCATAGCGGATCTGCAGCTCGCGCATTGGTATGGCGCTCCAGGCAGTCTACTGGACGTGCCCGATAATCTGGATTTGGCGCCCAAGTTGGGGTTGTCTTTCTCGTTGTTGGAAGACAAGCAGCATCGCCGGGTCTTGCTGCGGTCTCCCAGGAAGAACAGCCGGCGTTTCGAGCTAGCCCGTTTGTTGGGCGATGTGTTGACTTACCGCACGAATGACCCCGTGCGTCCCGCCACGCGCTCGTATACCTATCGGCAGAAGGTTCAGCGCGCGTTCGCCGCAGAACTACTTAGTCCTATCGATGCGGTGAAAGACATGCTGGGTGGCGACTACTCGATGGAGAGCCAGCAGGATGTAGCTCACCATTTTCAGGTGTCGGACCTAACGATCCGCACATTGCTGGCTAATAATTACTTCATCGACCGCAGTGAACTGGGCGAGCCCGGCTGGGGGCAGCTTTGATCGCATGAAAGCCAAGAGGCTCCTTGCGGAGCCTCTTGGTTCGTGGGTGCGCTTCGATACCGGCACGACCGGACCCTACCGAGGCAGGAGGCGAGTAGACGCCCTTGCGAGCCCCAACCATCTACCTGCTCGTAGCGTAGGACGTTCGTGGATCATCGTCAATTCGGCCAGAGGTGGACGCTGCTCAACAGCGCCTTGATCCAGTCGGTCAGCAAGACCTTGAGGACTGCGGCCAGGATGCCAAGCCCCCAAAGAATCGGGCTCAACAGGATGCGTTTCGCTACGCTGCGCGCGCGCTGCCACCAAGACGGCTTGAGGATGCGCTGCTGCGTCAGCACTTCGTCTAGCGCGTGCTGGATTTCCATGATGGCCCGGCGCGCCATGTTGGTCGAGCCCGCCCGCATCAAGGCAGCTTCCGTGTCGTAGCTCTGCTGCTGGAATTTGTTGGCCGGTGCCTGCTGCCGCTGATAGATGCCGGGTATGCCGTTTGCCATGCGGGCATAGGTCGTGTCTTCCGGGAAGGCGTTGCGGACCTCCACCATGACGGCCACGATGTCCTTTCCGGTCAGCTTCGCCTTGATCGGGTCCAGGGCTTCCAGGACAGTCGCCTTGGCAATGCGATTGCGTTCCACCAAGCCCATTGCCTGGGTCTGGTGCATGTCCCGCATCAGGTCGTTGACGTGCGGGCAGGTCGGGGCCGGCCCGATGGCAGACCAGCGCGTCCGCATCGCATGGTGCGTTGCATCGTCGGTTTTGCTCAGGGCATCGCGGAGCTTGTTGCGGACGATGGCGGCAATGTTTTGATGCTGGCTCATGCTGGGCTTACGTCTCTTGTCCGGCAGCGTTGGTAGCAGTGATCGCTCGCAGGACGGTCTTGCGCATCTGGTCGGCGCGGGTCATCGCCTCGGGCGAGGGGCGGGTTTCCCGTGCTGCATTCGCGGGCCAATCCGTATAGCCCGCCGGAATGACGCCAGGGCGCTCGTCGAATTCTTCGACAAGCCGCTGACGGATGATGCGAGGGATGAACCCCGCGCCCGGCAACGCGCAAACCACGTATTCATCGAAGTATGGGTGTCGGGACCAGTAACCACCCTCGATGGCGCGTTCCAGCGATCGCTCGAAGTGGGCGAGCAGCACCGCCAGGGCGCCGTCACGCTGGGCTGGGGCATTGGGCGAGTGCATCCCGTCGTAGCCCAGCCGCTTGGTGTGTTCACGGTCACGGTATTGCGCTGGCAGAAAGCCGAGCGTGGCCTGGGCTTCCTCGAAATGCTGGTGCCGCTCGCCGTGGGTCTTGATGTCCTGCGCCAAGCCACCGTCGAAGGTGAAATCGCAAAACCGGCAATGGTAGGCACGGCCATCCTTGTCGATGTGCGTGTCGATATGCGCTTCGTACCGCTTTTGCAGTTCGTGAAAATGGCGCACGCTGTATTCGCCGGCCGCAAGCATGTTGAGGCGCTGGACGTGGGACAGGTCGGGGTGTGTGGTCTTGGCCGTCTTGGCGGCCTTCTTGATCCTGGTCAGGTCGGCCCAGGTGATCGGGGTGTCAGTCATTGGGTTCTCGATGGGAAGACACCTAGAGGTCCGCTCGGTAGGAATCCGATCAAGATTCCAATGGGGTCATGCCGGTGAGGTAGTGAGTCAACTTTGCCAGTGCGGACGGCCAGCACCTACCTGTGCTTGGGCCAATTCTAGCAGGCCCGTTTGAACCGGGTCATGCCGTGTCGCGGCAACCGTTGATCGGCTGGGTGGTCTGGTCGCGCAGCACGAGGGTTCACTAGAATTCCAAGCCATGAGCCCACCACGCAACTTTTCCTTTCTGGATAACCCCGCAGAAGCCGAGCAGGCGGTCCTGGCGGTCGAACAAGCATTCGGTGCAAACTGGCTGACGTGTGCCGGCGGCAAGCATCGAGTGCAGCGCGTGTGGCAGCGGCGCGATCCGCTGGCGAACAGCGAGCTGGTGTGTTTGGGAAGTGCCCTGCTCGCCGTGCGGGCGATGGGGAACTGGCCTCGCGTTGGCTGGCGAAAACGATCCGGCGTGCGAAGAACGAGCCCACCAACGGACATGGCCTCATTACGGAAATCCTGACGTGCGGGCAGTTGACCGTGATCGGCGGCTCTCTGGAACTCGCCCAGGAAAACCAGCGCGGCTACGATACCATCGCGCGGCACGTCAACGGCTGGACCCACTACATCTCGATCAAGAACCGAGACGTGTCCGATAAGGAAAAGGCGTTTCACCAAGCCGGGCACCGGATTCGCCGAGCATGGCAGGACCGGCTGCGGCTCGATCATCGTTCCGGCGGTCTGAACGTAGTGAGCATCGCGCCCTTGGAAGCGGCCCAAGAGCAGGCGATCATCCAGCACATTCGGACGGCATCCTCGATAACCGGGAAATGGGCGCTGCTCAATGATTCGGCGCACATCACGATGGTGCCGCCGTATCCGCACCTTGGGCCGCTCAACGCCACGCGCAATTCGGATCATGTCATTTTCGTGGCATCACAGCCGCCCAGTGAGCAGGCGCGCTTCAAGACGGAACTGCGCAAGGCGGCGCAACAGCTTGGCAAGAATGTCGCCAGGGAGGACAAAGCGTGCAATGTCATACACATGCGCGTGCATCCGAGCGCTGATCTTGCGTTGCTGGAAAGCGCCGCCCAGGAACTCCTGGCCCAGCCTGATGCCGAATTCGATGCCGTGCTGTTCTTGCAGCCCAGCGTCGTCCGCGAGAATGACCAGTCGCGGATCAACCATGCTGTTCGTTTCGCGATGGGGAGCCGGTACCTCGACTTTATCCGTGATCGTGGGCCAGGTCAGCCGCCGCCCTATGGATACCGATTCGGCATCGGCTCGGTCTCTACCGAGCCTTCGAGGATGGTGCTGTCTTCCGCCGAGGGCATCGCCAGCGAATTGCCTCCCCATGCCTATGTTTTTCAGGAGGGGGACTACTACCTGGATACGATACCGGACGACCGAGGCGGGTATGGTGCGACGATTGTACCGTCAGTTCCGGCATCACGCGGCACTGTGTCTTTGCCCATCAAGGTAAGGAAGCCGTCATCACCTCGTTGGTGCCCGAAGCCGATATTCTTCACCTGCTCTAACCCTTGCACGGGCCTGTTCGACCCTGTGCCCCATGGTAGAATTTGCGGTCCAGTCGGGGCGTAGCGCAGCCTGGTAGCGCATCTGCTTTGGGAGCAGAGGGTCGCATGTTCGAATCATGTCGCCCCGACCAACCACGACCGAGGGAATCGCCATGTCTTCTTCCACGTACGACGATCTGGGCAAGCTGATCCTGCGCCTGGGCCTGGGCATCCTGCTGCTGCTCCACGGCCTGTCCAAGCTGGACGGCGGCGTGGGCTGGATCGTGGACATGCTGGGCCAGCGCGGCCTGCCCGGCTTCGTGGCCTACGGCGTCTACATCGGCGAAGTCGTCGCCCCGGTCCTGATCATCCTGGGCCTGTTCACCCGCCTCGGCGGCCTGATCTCCGTGGTCAACATGCTGTTCGTCTTCGGCCTGGTCCACATGCACCAGCTGTTCGACCTGGGCAAGAGCGGCGGCTGGGCGCTGGAACTGCAGGGCATGTTCCTGATCGCCAGCCTCGCCGTCACCCTGTTCGGCGCGGGCGCCTACAGCCTGGGCGGACGCAGCGGCCGCTGGAACTGACCCCCGCCCGAAAAAACTAGGCGGCCGGCAGGGTGATCACCACCCGCGCCCCGCCCAGGTCGCCGGCCTCGATCCGCGCCCAGCCGCCATACAGATCGGCCAGGTCGCGCACGATCCCCAATCCCAGTCCCGAACCGGGCGTGCGCTCGTCCGCCCGCCGGCCCCGCTCGAACACCGCCTCGGCCCGCTCCGGACTCAGGCCGGGGCCGTCGTCCTCCACCTGGATCGACAGTTCGCCGTCCTTGCGGCGGGCGGTGACGCGCACTTGCCGGCGCGCCCATTTCCCCGCATTGTCCAGCACGTTGCCCAGCATTTCCTGGAAGTCCTGGCCCTCGCCGCGAAACGCCAGGTCGCCGGGCACGCCGCCCAGGTCGTAGGCCAGCCCGCGTTCGGCGTGGACGCGGTCCATGACCCGCACCAGCCCCTGCAGCAAGGGCAGGATCGGGCTGCGCAGGCCGGTCACGCGCACCGCCGCCGCGGCCCGGGCGCGGGCCAGGTGATAGTCCACCTGGCGCCGGGCGGTCTCGACCTGTTCTGCCACCAGGCGCGGCAGCGCCGGATCCTCCGCCCGGGCCGCGTTGGCCATGACCGCCAGCGGCGTCTTCAGGGCGTGCGCCAGATTGCCGGCCTGCATGCGCGCCCGCTCCAGGCCCTCCGCGTTGCGGCCCAGCACCAGGTTGAAATCCTCGACCAGCGGCTGGACTTCCATGGGGAATTCGCCCTCGATCCGGTCCGACCGCCCCTCGCGCAGCGCGGCCAGCCGCTCCCGCAGCCGCGCCAGGGGCCGCAGCCCGAAGCCGACCAGCATCCAGGCGGCCGCCGCCATCCCCAGCGCCAGGATGCCCAGCGCCACCGCCAGCGTGCGGTCGAAGTGGCTGACCGGCTCGGCCCACAGGGCCTCGTCCGCCGCCACGGACAGGATCAGCGTGTCGACCGGGCCTTCGGCGGGATGGACCTCGCGCAGCCGCATCCGCAGCGGCTTGCCGCCCGGGCCGGGCGCCTGCGTCGCCGCGTCGCGTCCGGGTTCGAGACCGCCGGCCACATCCGGCAGATGGGCGTCCCACAGGGAACGCGAGCGCAACAGCTGGGCGAACCGCGTCCCGTCGGCAGGCACGGAAATCTGCCAGTACAGGCCGGAGAACGGATGGACGAAGCGCGGATCGGACGGCAGCGTCGACAAGGAGACCCGGCCCTGCCCGTCGACCTGCAGCGAGGCGGTCAGTTGATTCAGGTGGATGTTCAGTTCGGACTGCAGTTGCGCCTGGATGTGCTGGCGGAACAGGCGCTGGATGCCCCAGCCGGCCAGCGCCACGCTCAGCAGCGTCCAGGCCAGGGTGACGGCCAGCAGGCGCAGGCGCAGCGAGCGATGCCGCGGCTTCATTGCGGGCCGGCCGACAGGCGGTAGCCCAGGCCGCGCACCGTCTGGATCAGGCCCGGGGGAATCTTGCGCCGCAGGCGGGCGACGAAGACCTCGATGGTGTTCGAGTCGCGGTCGAAGTCCTGGGCGTAGATGTGCTCCACCAGCTGGCCGCGGGACACGACCTCGTCCTGGTGCATCAGCAGGTAGGCCAGCACCCGGTATTCGTGGCTGGTCAGGTCCAGCGGCGCATCGCCCAGCAGGACGCGGGACTGGCGCGTGTCCAGCAGCAGCGGCCCGCAGCGGATGTCGGCCGTGGCATGCCCACCGGCGCGGCGCAGCAGCGCGCGCACGCGGGCCTCGAGCTCTTCCTGGTGGAAGGGCTTGGTCAGGTAGTCGTCGGCGCCGGCGTCGATGCCGGCCACCTTGTCGTGCCAGTTGTCGCGCGCCGTCAGGATCAGCACCGGCATCGTCCGGCCCGCCTCGCGCCAGGTCCTCAGCGCCGACAGGCCGTCGCGGCCGGGCAGGCCCAGGTCCAGCACCACCAGGTCGTAGGGCTCGTTCAGCCCCTGGTGCTCGGCGTCCAGGCCGTCGGCCGCCACGTCGACCACGTAGCCGGATTTTTCCAGCGCCGCCTTCAGCTGCGCGGCCAGCAGTGGCTCGTCTTCCGCGACCAGCAGTCTCATGGATGCCTCCCGTCGTGGCGCAGCGGCCGCGTGCCCACCCACAGCGTCTCGCCGGTACGGGCGTCGATCTTCAGCTTGGTCATCCGGCCCTGGTCCTGCAGCAGCTTCAGTTCGTAGATCCAGCGGCCGCGGCACTTGAGGCAGTCGTCATCGTCGTCCTCCTGCTCGAAATCGACCTTCAGGACCTGGCCCGGATAGTCGCGCGCCACCTGCGCCAGCACGTCCTGCAGCGGCCGGACTTCGCCCAGGGCCTGCAGCCGTTCGGCCATGTCCCGGTCGTGATTGTGCGCTCCGGCGCCCGTGGACCAGAGCCCCAGGGCCAGGGCGGCCGCCAGCATCCCTTGGCGAAGCATCGCGGACTCCTCTCGTTCAATCGATGGGCCTTACGATATCAGGAAGCGCATGAACCGGGAATGAATGGCGCGGCCCGCGCTGGCGGGCGGAATGGCCCCGCAGTACCATGTCCTCCACATTCCCCCTCCGGCGCCGCGAGGCGGGCAACGAGAAGACGAGGAGACATCATGCTGCACGCGCAAGGCGACTACCGGCGCACCCGGGACGCATTCACCTGGACCGTGCCGGAGCGCTACAACATCGGCGTGGACGTCTGCGACCGCTGGGCCGACGGCAGCGGCCGCCTGGCCCTGATCGTGGATCGCGGGGACGCCCCGGCGCGGCACTACACCTTCGACCAGCTCAAGCACTGGTCCGACCGGCTGGCGCTGGCCCTGCGCGCCCGGGGCGTGTCCCGGGGCGACCGGGTGGGCATCCTGCTGCCGCAATCGCTGGAAACGGCGCTGGCCCACCTGGCGGCATACAAGCTCGGCGCCATCGCCGTCCCCCTGTTCACGCTGTTCGGCACCGACGCCCTGCGATACCGCCTGGGCGATTCGGGCGCCCGCGCGCTGGTCACCCACACGGAAGGCCTGGGCAAGATCGCCGCGATCCGCCCGGACCTGCCGGACCTGGGCTGCGTGCTGGACATCGACGCGGAGGCCGGCGACGCCTCGTTCTGGGGCGCGATCGAGGCACAGGACGGCCTGGGCTTCGCGCCCGAGGACACCGCCGCCGAGGACCCCGCGATCATCATCTACACATCGGGCACCACCGGCAAGCCCAAGGGCGCGCTGCATGCCCACCGGGTGCTGCTCGGCCACCTGCCGGGGGTGGAGATGTCCCACAACTTCTTCCCCGACCGCGCCACCCTGATGTGGACCCCGGCGGACTGGGCCTGGATCGGCGGGCTGCTGGACGTCCTGATGCCGTCCTGGCACCACGGCGTGGCCGTGCTGGCCTGCCGCTTCACGAAGTTCGACGCCGCCGTCGCCTGGCGGCTGATGTCCAGGCACAAGGTCAGCCACACCTTCCTGCCCCCCACGGCCCTGAAGATGCTGCGCACCCTGCGGGACCCCGAAAGCCATGGCCGCCTGGGCCTGGTGTCGGTGGCCAGCGGCGGCGAATCCCTGGGGCCGCAGCTGATCGACTGGGGCCGCCGGACGCTGGGCGTGACCATCAACGAGTTCTACGGCCAGACCGAATGCAACATGATCGTGTCGTCCTGCGCCGCCCTGTTCGAGCCCCGCATCGGCGCCATGGGCCGGCCGGTGCCGGGCCATGACGTCCGCATCATCGACGAGGCCGGCCAGGTCCAGCCGCCCGGGGTCGAGGGCCACATCGCCGTGCATCGGCCCGATCCGGTGATGTTCCTGCAATACTGGCGGAATCCGGAGGCCACCGCCCGCGCCTTCATCGGCGACTGGCTGGTGACGGGCGACCGCGGCCTGTGCGACGAGGACGGCTATCTCTGGTTCAAGGGCCGGGGCGACGACGTGATCACCAGCGCCGGCTACCGCATCGGCCCGGGGCCGATCGAGGACTGCCTGCTGGGCCACCCGGCCGTGCGCCTGGCGGCGGTGATCGGGGTGCCCGACCCGGAGCGCACGGAAATCGTCAAGGCCTGCATCGTGCTGAACGAAGGCTACGCGGGCGACGCCGCGCTGGTGGCGGAACTGCAGGACCACGTCCGCCGCAAGGCCGCCGCGCACGAATATCCCCGGCTGATCGAGTTCATGGACAGCCTGCCCATGACGACCACGGGCAAGGTTCAGCGCGGGCTGTTACGGGCGCAACATAAAGATCTCAAGCCGTAGCAGCTCTCCACCTCGCGGCTTGCAAGCCGCTCGGATTCGATCGGCTCAGGATGGTCCGCAGGGACCATCCTGAGTCCGATCTCATCCAAATCGACCCGTGATGTAGTCCTCGGTTTCCTTGCGGGCGGGCTTGATGAAGACCTGGTCGGTGGGGCCGAATTCCATCAGCTCGCCCAGGTACATGTAGGCGGTGTAGTCGGAACAGCGCGCCGCCTGCTGCATGTTGTGGGTCACGATGACCACGGTGTAGTCGGACTTCAGTTCCGCGATCAGTTCCTCGATCTTGGCCGTGGAGATCGGGTCCAGGGCGGAGCACGGCTCGTCCAGCAGCAGGACCTCGGGCTTGATCGCCACGCCGCGCGCAATGCACAGGCGCTGCTGCTGCCCGCCGGACAGGCCGTTGCCGCTCTGCCCGAGCTTGTCCTTGACCTCGTTCCACAGGGCGGCCTTGGTCAGGGCCCATTCCACGCGCTCGTCCATCTCGCCCTTGCTCAGGCGCTCGAACAGCCGCACGCCGAAGGCGATGTTGTCGTAGATGCTCATGGGAAACGGCGTGGGCTTCTGGAACACCATGCCGACCTTGGCGCGGATCAGGGAAATGTCCAGCCGGGAATTGAGCAGGTCCTCGCCGTCCAGTTCGATGGCGCCTTCGGCGCGCTGGCCCGGATAGAGCTCGAACATGCGGTTGAAGGTGCGCAGCAGCGTGGATTTGCCGCAGCCCGACGGCCCGATGAAGGCCGTGACCTTGTTTTCCGCGATATCCATGTTGATGTCGCGCAGGGCGTGGAAGCCGCCGTAGTAGAAGTTCAGGCCGCGCACGGCCAGTTTCGTGCGTTCCCGGGCGGTGGACGAAGACGAGGACGGATTCAGGGTCATGGTCTGGATCGGATTATTTGCGGAACAGGCTGCGCGCGGCGATGTTGATCCCCAGCACCAGCAGGGTGATCAGCGCGGCGCCCGCCCAGGCCAGCCGGTTCCAGTCCTCGAAGGGACTGGCGGCATACTGGAAGATCACCACCGGCAGGTTGGCGATGGGGGCGTTCATGTTCAGCGACATGAACTGGTTGTTCAGGGCGGTGAAGAGCAGCGGCGCGGTTTCCCCGGCGATGCGGGCCACGGCCAGCAGGACGCCGGTGATGATGCCCGAGCGCGCGGCCCGGTAGCAGATGAAGACGATGACGCGCCACTGCGGACAGCCCAGGGCGGCGGCGGCCTCGCGCAGGCTGTTGGGCACCAGGCCGAGCATGTTGTCCGTGGACCGGACCACCACCGGAATGACCAGGATCGCCAGCGCGAACGCCCCCGCCCAGCCGGAATAATGGCCGACCTGCGCCACGTAGATGGCGTAGATGAACAGGCCGATGATGATGGACGGCGCCGACAGCAGCACGTCGTTCAGGAAGCGCGTGGCCGGCGCCAGCCAGCCGCGGCGGCCGTATTCGGCCAGGTAGGTGCCCGCCAGCACGCCGATGGGCGTGCCGATCAGCGTGCCCACGGCCGACATCAGCACGCTGCCGATGATGGCGTTCAGCAGGCCGCCGTCGGCCCCGGGCGGCGGGGTGCTTTCCCAGAACAGTGTCAGGGACAGGGCCGAGCCGCCCTTGAGCAGCAGCGTGAGGATGATCCAGGCGAGCCAGAACAGGCCCGAGCCCAGCGTCAGGCCCGAGAGCCCCAGCATCACGCGGTTGAACAGGCGCCGGCGCCGGTAGATCGGGTTGCCGAGGGCGATGGAGGAATCGGAGATGGCCATCAGTGTTTCGTGCCTTCTTTGCGCGACAGTTTCAGCAGCATGAACTTCGACAGGGCCAGCACCACGGTCGTGATCAGGAACAGGATCAGGCCCAGTTCCAGCAGGGCCGATTTCTGCAGGCCTCCGGCCTCGTTGAATTCGTTGGCCAGGGCGGAGGCGATGGAATTGGACGGCGAGAAGATCGAGGAAGGCAGGTTGAAGGCGTTGCCGATCACGAAGGTGACCGCCATGGTCTCGCCCAGCGCGCGGCCCAGGCCCAGCATGATCCCGCCGATGACGCCGTGCTTGGTGTAGGGCAGCATGATCTTCCAGACGACTTCCCAGGTGGTGCTGCCCAGACCGTAGGCGGATTCCTTCAGCATGGGCGGGACCTGCTCGAACACGTCGCGCATCACCGCCGCGATGAAGGGGATGATCATGATGGACAGGATCAGGCCCGCCGTGAACAGGCCGATGCCCATCGGCGGCCCGCCGAACAGGTGCTCCAGCACCGGGATGCCCTCGAAGAAGTCCACCAGGTGCGGCTGGACGTATTCCTGGAACAGGGGCACGAACACGAACAGGCCCCACATGCCGTAGATGATGGACGGGATCGCGGCCAGCATCTCGATCGCCACGCCCAGCGGGCGGCGCAGCCAGACGGGGGCCAGTTCGGTCAGGAACATGGCGATGCCGAAGGACACCGGCACCGCGATCAGCAGCGCGAGAAAGGCGCTGATCACCGTGCCCAGCACCGGCACCAGCGCGCCGTAGTTGTGGCGCACGGGATCCCAATCGTTGGTCCACAGGAACGGCAGGCCGTATTCGACCAGGGAATCCCGGCTGCCGTAGACCAGGGACGCCAGGATCCCGGCCAGCAGAATGAAGACGAGGAACGCAAACAGGCGGGTCAGGTGCCGGAAGCCGGCATCCACCAGAAGGCTGCGCTGCGTATTGGCCATGAGGGACTCATCCGTGGCGACAGGACCCCTGGCGCGCCGGGGATCCGCATCGGAATTCGAAACCGCCATTTTCCCATAAACAGGGCGGCGCACCGTCGCGCCGCCCCGCCGGGGAATGGCTGCCGGGCTTACTTCCAGACCGCCGAACCGTCCTCGCCGCGCACCTGCTCGGCCCAGACGCCGCGGACCTTGGCGGTCACGTCGTCGGGCAGCGGCACGTAGTCCAGTTCGCTGGCCATGGCGCCGCCTTCGCGCCAGGCCCAGTCGAAGAAGGCCAGGACTTCATGGGCGCGCTTGGGATCGGCCTGCTTGCCATGCACCAGGATGAAGGTCGCCGCCGTGACCGGCCACGAATCCGCGCCCGGCTCGTTGTTCAGGACCAGGCCCATGCCCGGCGCCGAGTTCCAGTCGGCGTGCGAGGCGGCCGCGGCAAACGCCTTTTGCGAGGGCTGCACGAACAGGCCTTCGCGGTTCCGCAGCTGCGCCCAGGCCAGGCCGTTCTGGTGCGCATAGGCGTATTCCACGTAGCCGATGGAGTTCGCCAGCTGGCGCACGTAGGCGGCCACACCTTCGTTGCCCTTGCCGCCCTGGCCGGTGGGCCACTTCACCGCCTTGCCCTGGCCGACCTGTTCCTTCCAGGCGGGGGACACCTGGGACAGGTAGTTGGTCCAGCCGAAGGTCGTGCCCGAGCCATCGGAACGGTGCACCACCACGATGCCCTTGGCGGGCAGCTTCAGGTCCTTGTTCAGGTCGGCGATCGCCGGGTCGTTCCATTTCCGGATCTTGCCCAGGAAGATGTCCGCCAGCACCGGACCGGTCAGCTTGAGCTGGCCTTCCTTGATGCCTTCGATGTTGACGACCGGCACGGTGCCGCCGATGACGGCGGGGAACTGGACCAGGCCGTTCTTCGACAGGTCTTCCGGCTTCATCGGATCGTCCGAAGCGCCGAAATCGACCGTCTTGGCGATGATCTGCTGCTGGCCGCCGCCCGAGCCGATGGACTGGTAGTTGATGCGGTTGCCGGTGACTTCCTGGTATTTGGCGGCCCACTTGGCGTAGATCGGATAGGGGAAGGAAGCGCCCGCGCCCGTCAGGTCGGCGGCGTGCGCCGCGACGCCCGCGGCGGCCATCATCGCCAGGCCGGCGGCGCACTGCGTCAGAATTCGCTTGAACATGTCTTAAACCCTTTGTGGTTCGTGAGGATCGGCGGCCCCGGGCATTCCCCGGACCGTCAGGACGACATGGTAGAGAGCGGAGGTGACAATTTAATGACAACGGATTTCCCCACCTCGCGGCTTGCATGCCGCTCGGGGCAGCCCTCCCCACCTCGCGGCTTGTATGCCGCTCGGATTCGATCGGCATGGAAGGGTCCGCAGGGACCCTTCCATGTCCGATCTCATCCCAGTCGTGCCATCAAATGCTGGTGCAGGCTGAACGGCGCGCGGCGGTTGCGCACGCGCAGGTAGCGGCCGTCGGGCTGGGCCGCCCAGGCCAGCTGGTTGTCCCGCCAGGCGAAGGTGAAGGCCTCGTCGATGACCCGGCGCCGCAGGGTCTTGTCCAGCACCGGAAAGGCGAGTTCCACCCGCCGCAGGAAATTGCGGTCCATCCAGTCGGCGGAGGACAGGTACAGGGGCTCGGCGCCGTCCTGGTAGAAATAGAACACCCGCGAATGCTCCAGGAAGCGGCCGATGACGGAGCGCACCCGGATATGATCGGACAGCCCGGGCACGCCGGCCTGCAGCGCGCAGGCCCCGCGCACGATCAGGTCGATGCGCACCCCCGCCTGGCTGGCTTCGTACAGGGCACGGATCACCTCGGGCTCCAGCAGGGAATTCATCTTGGCGCGGATCCGCGCCCGCTTGCCCGCGCGGGCGAACTCGGTTTCGGAACGGATCAGGCGCAGCACGGTCTCGTGCAGGGTGAAGGGCGACTGCAGCAGCAGCTTCAGCTCGCGGCGCGCGCCCAGGCCGGTCAGCAGGGAGAACACCTGGTCCATGTCCTCGCACATCTGCTGGTTGGCCGTCAGCAGGCCGAAATCGGTGTAGAGCCGCGCCGTGCGCGGATGGTAGTTGCCCGTGCCCAGGTGCCCGTAGCGGCGGATGCGGCCGTCCTCGCGGCGCAGCACCAGCGCCATCTTGGCGTGGGTCTTGTGCCCCACCACGCCGTAGCTGACGTGGGCGCCGACCTCTTCCAGGCGCGCGGCCCAGTTGATGTTGGTCTGCTCGTCGAAGCGCGCCATCAGTTCGACAACCACCGTGACTTCCTTGCCCGCCCGCGCCGCCGACAGCAGCAGCCCCATCAGCTCGGAGTCCTCGCCGGTGCGGTAGATGGTCTGCTTGATGGCCACGACCTGGGGGTCCAGCGCCGCGCTGCGCAGGAACATCAGCACCGGCTGGAAGGACTGGTAGGGATGATGCAGCAGGTGGTCGCGCGCCGCGATGGCGGCGAACAGCTCGTCGGGCCGCTCCAGGCCGCCGTCGAACGGCGCCGGCATGCGCGGCCGGAAGGCCGGATATTCCAGGTCGGGACGGTTGACCCGGTTGCACAGCTGCATCAGCCGGGCCAGGTTGACCGGGCCGTTGACGCGGTAGGTGTCGGCCGCCCCCAGGCTGAATTCGCGCTGCAGGAACAGTTCCAGGTCGGGCGGCATCGCGTGCGCGATCTCCAGGCGCACCGAGGCCCCGAAATTGCGCTGCGAGAGCTCGCCCTGCAGAGCCTGGCGCAGATTGGTGATTTCCTCCTCGTCCACGAACAGGTCGCTGTTGCGCGTCACCCGCCACTGGTAGCAGCCCTGGACGTTCATCCCCGGAAACAGTTCGCCGACGAAGGCGTTGATCAGGGTGGTGAGCAGCATGAAGCCGTCGGGGATGCCGGCGATCTCGGCGGGGACCTTGATCATGCGCGGCAGCGCGCGCGGGGCCTGGACGATGGCGATGTGGCCCTCGCGGCCGAAGGCGTCCTCGCCGCTGAGCGAGACGATGAAGTTCAGGCTCTTGTTGTAGACGCGCGGGAAGGGATGCGCCGGGTCCAGGCCGATGGGGGTCAGCAGCGGGATCACGTCGCGGCGGAAGATGCCGTAGGCCCATTCCCGCTGCAGGTCGGTCCAGCCCGTCGAATAGATCAGGCCGACCCCGTGCTCCATCAGCTTGGGCATGACCTCGCCGGTCAGCAGGCGGTTCTGGCGGTCCACCAGGGCGTGCGCGGCCCGCTGCACCCGGTCGAAGGCCTCGTCGGGCGTCATGCCGTCCACGGCCCGCAGTTCCGGCGTCTGGCGCTGCTGTTCCTTGAGGCTGGCCATGCGGATCTCGAAGAACTCGTCCAGGTTCGAGCCGACGATGCACAGGTAGCGCAGGCGTTCCAGCACCGGCACGTCCGTGCGCTCGGCCATGGAAAGGACCCGCTCGTTGAATTTCAGCACCGACAATTCCCGGTTCAGGAGAACCGGCATGCCTTCGACGCCCTGCATGCACGCCTCACAAATCTGTCATGGATCGGCCACTATAATCGCACAGTGTGACATTTTCTGGTATGAACAGGCCCTGCACCATGGACAACCGGCTCGCCTCGATCGACCTGGGCTCGAACACCTTCCGGCTGTCGATCGGACGCATCGTGCGCCATGGCGGCACGGCCCAGATCTACGCCGAGGACAAGCTGCGCGAACTGGTCGCCCTGGCCAACGGCCTGGATGAGCACAAGCGCATCGACGCCGCCACCGTGGAACAGGCCCTGGCGGCGCTGCGGCGCTTCGGCGAACGGCTGCGCGGCTTTCCGCCCGCCAACGTCCGCGCCGTGGCCACCAACACCTTCCGGGTGGCGCGCAACGCGGCCGAGATCCTGCCGGCGGCGGAGCGCGCCCTGGGCTTTCCGATCGAAATCATCTCCGGCCAGGAAGAAGCCCGCCTGATCTACCTGGGCGTGATCCAGGACCTGCCGCCGTCGGACCACCGCAGGCTGGTGATCGACATCGGCGGCGGCTCCACCGAATTCATCATCGGCCAGGGCGACCAGCCCCTGGAACTGGCCTCGCTGGAACTGGGCTGCACCACCTGGACGCGGCAGCTCTTCCCCCAGGGCCGCATCACGGACGCCCGCATGCGCCAGGCCGTCCTGGCGGCGCGCGGCGCCATCGAATCCATCGCCAGCCGCTATCGCGGCATGGGCTGGCAGGAAGCCTACGGCTCGTCGGGCACCGCCAAGGGCCTGCTGGCCATCCTGACCGAAAACGGTCTCAGCGACCGCGACATCACCCTGGACGGCATGGAACGGCTGCGCGACGCCCTGGTGGACGCCGGCCAGGTCCGCCTGCCGGACTGGGCCGGACTGAAGCCCGAACGCGTGCCGGTGCTGCCCGGCGGCCTGGCCATCATGATCGCCGCCTTCCAGGAACTGGGGATCGACCGCATGCGGGCGGGCGACGGCGCCCTGCGCGTCGGCGTGCTGCACGACCTGCTGGGCCGCGACACGCACCGGGACCAGCGCGACGAGACCGTGCGCCAGATGCGCGGCCGCTATCAGCTCGACACGGCCCAGGCCGGCTTCGTGCGCGACCTGGCGCTGCGGTTCTTCGACCAGCTCGGCCTGGAAGCCGACCCCGACACGCCCGAGCTGCGCCGGGCGCTGGGCTGGACGGCCGAACTGCACGAGATCGGCCTGGCGATCGCCCGCGACGACTACCACAAGCACAGCGCCTACATCCTGGAACACGCCGACATGCCGGGCTTTTCGCGCGACGACCAGCGGCTGCTGGCCTTCCTGTCCCTGGGCCACCAGGGACGCCTGGCCAAGGTCCGCTGCTACATGCCCGACCGCGCGCGCTGGCTGGCCCTGTGCTGCCTGCGCCTGGCGGTCCTGCTGCTGCGCCGCAGGGAACCCCTGGGCGCCCTGCCCCTGCGCCTGCGGGCCCAGGACCAGCGCATCGCCCTGGACATCCCGTCGGACTGGCTGGCGGCCCGCCCGCTGAGCGGCCTGCAGCTGAAGAAGGAAGCCGCGATCTGGCGCAAGGCAGGCTTCGCGCTGGAAACCATCGAGAACTGAGCCGACCGGCCGGCCGCGGGATATCCCCGCCGGCGGGGGGAGCCTGGCTAGGCGAACCCGAAATGCCGCCGGTAGCGGGCGTCCAGCCATTCCAGATCCAGCAGGATCGGGAAATCGGCGGTGTGGAAATCCGGGTCCCAGGCCGGCTCGCCGCAGATCGTCGCGCCCAGGGCCAGATAGCCCTTGATCAGCGGCGGCACCCGCGCCGGCAGCGCGCTGTCCAGCCGGTCCACCGGATAGGGATGCAGGGGCCGGATGCGCGGCGCGCCGGGATTGCGCGCCATCAGCGCGCGCGCCCGGCGCCAGACCTCCGAGGCCGTGGCCCCGCCGTCGCGCAGGCTGACGCTGGCGCAGCCCAGCATGTAGCGGTAGCCCCCCTGCTTCATGACCTGGGCCAGCCCGGACCACAGCAGCATGATGGCCGTGCCGTGCCGGAATTCCGCGTCGATGCAGGAACGGCCGACCTCGACCAGCCGCGGGCGCAGCGCCGCCAACGGTTCCAGGTCGAATTCCGATTCGGAGTAGTAGCCGCCCGCCTGGCTGGCGGCCTCGGGCGTGAGCAGCCGGTAGGTGCCCACCACCCGGCCGGTGCCCGTGTCCCGCACCATGAAGTGCACGCACCAGGGGTCGAAGCGATCGACGTCGCGGTCGCCCACGGCTTGCGGGAACACCGCCCCCATGTCCTCCGTGAACACCCGGAAGCGCAGGCGCTGCAGGGCTTCCAGATCCGCCTGGGTATGGGCGACCGTCAGCGCCAGTCCGCCGGCTTCGGCCCCGGGCCAGTCTATGCGTTTCATCGATCCCGCGTACAGGGAGGAGGTGTGGGCGAGCATGGCGGATTCCCGAAAGTCACGATATCGGGGATATTCTGCCGATGCTCTGTGTGAATCATGTGACAGCGGCGCTCAGGCCAGCTTGACCGCCACGAGCCGCCGCACGCCGTCCTCGGCCAGGGCCTCGTCGTCGGCTTCCACCATGAGGCGCAGCTTCGGTTCGGTTCCCGAGGCCCGGATCAGCACCCGGCCCCGGTCGCCCAGCAAGGCGCGCACCGCGTCCGAGGCCTCTTTCAGGCCCGCGTGCGTCTGCCAGTCCAGCCCGGGCGCGAGCGGCACGTTGACCATTTTCTGGGCGTACATGGACAGGTCGGCCACCAGGTCCGCCAGGGACGCGCCCGCGTGCCGCATGGCCGCCAGCACCTGCAGGGCGGCCACGATGCCGTCGCCCGTGGTGTGGCGGTCCAGGCACAGCAGGTGCCCGGAGCTTTCGCCGCCGTACAGCCAGCCGCGCTGGCGCAGGACTTCCAGCACGTAGCGGTCGCCGACCTTGGCGCGCTCGAACGGGATGCCCAGTTCGCGCATGCGGCGCTCGAAGCCGAAATTCGTCATCAGCGTGCCGACCACCCCCTGGATGGGCTGCGCGCGGGCGCGGTCGCGCACGATGGCGTAGAGCAGTTCGTCGCCGTTGAACAGGCGCCCGGAGGCGTCCACCATCTGCAGGCGGTCGGCGTCGCCGTCCAGGGCGATGCCCAGGTCCGCCCTCTGGGCCGCCACGGCGGCGACCAGGGTCTCGGGGTGGGTGGCGCCGACCTTTTCGTTGATGTTGAAGCCGTCGGGCTCGCAGCCGATCACGGAAACATCGGCTCCCAGTTCGCGGAACACGTGCGGCGCGATGTGGTAGGCGGCGCCGTTGGCCGCGTCCACCACGACCTTCAGGCCCTGCAGGTCCAGCTCGTTGGGAAAGGTGCTCTTGCAGAACTCGATGTAGCGGCCGGCCGCATCGTTGATGCGCCGCGCGCGGCCCAGGCCGGCCGAATCGGCGCAGCCCAGCGGCTCGTCCAGCAGGGCCTCGATGGCGGCCTCGGTCTCGTCGGGCAGCTTGGTGCCGGCTCCGGAAAAGAACTTGATGCCGTTGTCGTAGTGCGGATTGTGGGACGCGCTGATGACGATCCCGGCCGCCAGGCGCCAGGCGCGGGTCAGGTAGGCGACCGCGGGCGTCGGGATCGGGCCGGCCAGCATCACATCAACCCCGGCGGCCGACAGGCCGGCCTCGAGGGCGGATTCCAGCATGTAGCCGGAAATGCGGGTGTCCTTGCCGATGACCACGGTCGGCCGCCCGGCGGACACGGCGCCGCGCGCCAGCACGCGGCCCGCCGCGTAGCCCAGCCGCAGGGCGAATTCCGCGTTGATCCGATCGCCGCCGACGATGCCGCGCACCCCGTCGGTCCCGAAATATTTGCGTGCGCTCATGCGCGGACTCCTCGTTCGACGGCCGACCACACCCGCAGGGCATCCACGGTGTCGGCCACATCATGGACGCGCAGGATGTGCGCGCCCCGTATCGCGCCGGCCAGGGCCGCCGCCACGCTGCCGCCCAGGCGCCGGGACGCGGGGCGTCCCGTGACGGCGCCGATCATGGATTTGCGCGACAGGCCCAGCAGGCTGGGATAATCCCGCCCCACCACCCGCGGCAACTCCTTCAGCAGGGTGTAATTGTGCGCCGCGGTCTTGCCGAATCCAAATCCGGGATCGAGCACGATGCGGTCGGCCGCGACGCCCGCCTGGCGCAGGCGCCGCGCGCCCTGGTCCAGGTAATCGCGGACTTCGGCGACCACGTCCCGGTAGGCAGGCGCATCCTGCATGGTGCGCGGTTCGCCGCGCATGTGCATCAGGCACAGCGCGCAATCGGCGTCGGCCACGGCCTCGGCCGCCCCCGGCGCCGAAAAGCCGGCGATGTCGTTGATCATATCGGCGCCCGCCTTGAGGACGGCCCGCATCACGGAGGGCTTGCAGGTGTCCACCGACAGCGGCACGCCGCAGTCGCGCAGGGCTTCGATGACGGGCAGGACGCGGCGCAGTTCCTCGTCGGCGGGGACCGCCTGGGCGCCGGGGCGGGTGGATTCGCCGCCGATGTCGAGCAGATCGGCGCCTTCCTCGATCAGAAGGCGCGCATGCGCGACGGCCTCGTCGGCCTGGAAATGGGCGTTGCCGTCGGAAAACGAATCCGGCGTGACGTTCACGATCCCCATGACCAGCGGGCGTTCCAGGGACAAGCGGAAACGCCCGCACTGAAGATGGTCAGGCATAGAAGGTCGGCGGTCGGATCAGACCGGCGTCGCGGCGGGGCCCTTGTCGTTGCTGGCGGCCGGCTGGCCGGCCGAGGGGGTCTGCGGCGTATCGCCGCCCCCCGAGGACGGCGGCTGCGGCGCGCGCGGCGGACGGCCGGACATGATGTCGTCGATCTGCTCGGCGTCGATGGTTTCCCATTCGAGCAGGGCCTTGGCCATGGCGTGCATCTTGTCCTGGTTGGACTCGATCAGGTTGCGCGCCACGCCGTACTGCTCGTCGATGATGCTGCGGATCTCGGAATCGACCTTCTGCATGGTGGCCTCGGACACGTGCGTGGTCTTGGTCACGCTGCGGCCCAGGAAGACCTCGCCTTCGTTCTCGGCGTACACCACGGGGCCCAGGGAATCGGTCATGCCGTAGCGCGTGACGATGTCGCGGGCGATGGCGGTGGCGCGCTCGAAGTCGTTGGACGCGCCGGTCGTCATCTGGCCCATGAAGACCTCTTCGGCGATACGGCCGCCGAACAGCACCGCGATGGTGTTCAGCAGGCGTTCCTTGTCCATGCTGTAGCGGTCGCCCTCGGGCAGCTGCATCGTCACCCCCAGCGCGCGGCCGCGCGGGATGATGGTGACCTTGTGCACCGGGTCGGTCTTGGGCAGCAGGCGAGCCACCAGCGCGTGGCCGGACTCGTGGTAGGCCGTGTTGCGGCGTTCTTCCTCGGGCATGATCATGGAGCGGCGTTCCGCGCCCATGATGATCTTGTCCTTGGCCTTTTCCAGGTCGGCCATGTCCACCGTGCGGCCGTTGCGGCGCGCGGCGAACAGCGCGGCCTCGTTGATCAGGTTGGCCAGGTCGGCGCCGGAGAAGCCCGGGGTGCCGCGCGCCAGCACGTTCGGATCGACGTTCTGGGCGATGGGGACCTTGCGCATGTGGACCTTCAGGATCTGCTCGCGGCCGCGGATGTCGGGCAGCGACACGACCACCTGGCGGTCGAAGCGGCCCGGGCGCAGCAGCGCCGGGTCCAGCACGTCGGGCCGGTTGGTGGCGGCGATCACCAGCACGCCCTGGCCGGTCTCGAAGCCGTCCATTTCGACCAGCAGCTGGTTCAGGGTCTGTTCGCGCTCGTCGTTGCCCCCGCCCAGGCCGGCGCCGCGCTGGCGGCCCACGGCGTCGATTTCATCGATGAAGATGATGCAGGGGGACTGCTTCTTGGCGTTCTCGAACATGTCGCGCACGCGGGCCGCGCCCACGCCGACGAACATTTCGACGAAATCGGAGCCGGAGATGCTGAAGAACGGGACCTTGGCCTCGCCGGCGATGGCCTTGGCGAGCAGGGTCTTGCCGGTGCCCGGAGGGCCGACCATCAGCACGCCGCGCGGGATGCGGCCGCCCAGGCGCTGGAACTTGGTGGGGTCGCGCAGGAAGTCGACCAGTTCCTGGACGTCTTCCTTGGCCTCGTCGCAGCCGGCGACGTCCGCGAAGGTGATGTTGTTGTTGTTTTCGTCCAGCATGCGCGCGCGCGACTTGCCGAAGCTGAAGGCCCCGCCCTTGCCGCCACCCTGCATCTGGCGCATGAAGAAGATCCACACCCCGATCAGCAGCAGCATCGGGAACCAGGAAATGAACAGGCTGGTCAGGAAGGAGGGTTCCTCGCGGGCCTTGCCGGAGACCTGGACGCCGTTCTTGACCAGTTCGGGCACCATCCACAGGTCGCCGGGCGAGGTCAGGCTGTAGGAACGGCCGGATTCCGGGGACACGTAGATCGTGTCGCCCTGGATGTCGACCTTGTTGATGCGGCCGGCGCGCGCGTCGTTCATGAATTGCGTGTAGCTGACCGAATCCCCGCTCGCGACCGGGTGTCCGTCGAACTGCTTGAACACCGTGAAGAGCACGAGCGCGATCACCAGCCAGACCGCAACCTTGGAAAACGAGTTGTTCAAAGCCAACCTCCTGGGTGTGTACCGCTGCCGGCCCGCCGCCCGCGCGCCGCATCCGGCGGCGCGCAATTACAACAAGCTGACAAATACGTCAATGCTTCATTCTACCTGAATCCGCTGCGCGGACGCAGGATCCGCGTCATCGGCCCGCGCCGGCTCCGCAGGGCCATTTTTCAATCCCCGGCCGACCAGGAAGGTCTCGGAAGATTCGTCCCGGGACGCCTTGGGCTTGCGTTCGACCACCCGCACGAAATGCCGCTTGAACATCTGCACGATCTGCGAAAACCCGCTGCCGTGAAAGGCCTTGACGATCAGGGCGCCGTCCGGTTTCAGGTGGCCGCTGGCGAATTCCAGCGCCAGTTCGCAGACGTGGGCGATGCGGGCGGAATCCGCCGAGGCCACACCGGATAAATTGGGGGCCATGTCGGAAATCACAAGGTCCACGGCACGGCCTTCGAGGCGTTCGTGCAATTGGGCCAGGATGTCGTCCTCGCGGAAGTCGCCCTGGATGAATTCCACCCCGGCGATGGGTTCCATGGGCAGCAGGTCCAGCGCCAGCACGCGGCCGTCGATCGCGCCGCCCGGCGCCAGCAGGCGTTCGCGCACGATCTGCGACCAGCTGCCCGGGGCCGAGCCCAGGTCCACGACCACGTCGCCGCGCCGCAGCAGTTTTTCCGCGTCCAGGATCTCGGTCAGCTTGAAGGCGGCGCGGGCGCGGTAGCCCTTCTGTTGCGCCATTTTGACGTAAGGGTCGTGAATATGCCGCTGGACCCAGGCTTTGGAGAATTTTTTCTTGGCCATTCTCGTACAATTCCACTATGCCGAAACTCGAACTGACCTCTCAGCAGCGCAGCGCCCTGCGCGCCGCCGCTCATCCCCTGCATCCCGTCGTCCTGATCGGCGACCGAGGCCTGACCGCCGCCGTGCTGGAAGAAATCGACCGCACCCTGGCGGCCCACGAACTGATCAAGATCCGCGTCGCCGGCGCCGAGCGCGCCGAACGCGACGCGATGCTGGCGGAAATCTGCGAAACGCTGTCCTGCGCCGCAGTGCACCATCTCGGCAAAACGCTGATTATCTATCGGCCCGATCCGCTTGCGCAACAAGCCGCCCAGGCCGCTGAAAACGCCACCCGGGCCGTGCGCCGGAAATCCGAGCCCTACGTGCCCAAGAAACAGGCGGCGCAGCCGCGCGCCGCGCGCCCGACGGCCCCACGCCCGGACCGGGACGGCCCGAAGGACCGGGCCGCGCCGGACACGGGCCGCAAGGCCCGCCCGGCCGACGGCCGGGGTTCCGCCGCCAAGCCGGCGCGAGGCGCTCGCGCCGACGCCGGCGGCCATGGCATTCCGCGCCGCAACGGCGGCGGCAGCGCGCTGTCGCTGCGCGCCGGCGCGCGGCGCGGCCGCAGCCGCTGACCTGTCACTGATAGCTGACGGAACAGACCTCGTATTCGCGCACGCCGGCCGGCGCGCGCACTTCGACCACGTCGCCCTCGCTCTTGCCGATCAGCGCCCGGGCCACGGGGCTGGACACCGAAATCATGTTGGCGCGGATGTCGGCTTCCAGGTCGCCGACGATCTGGTAGGTCAGGCGTTCGCCCGATTCCAGGTCCTCGATCTCGACGGTCGCGCCGAACACGGCCTGGCCGGACACGTCCAGGTCGGCCGGATTGATGATCTGGGCGTTGGACAGGGTGCCTTCCAGTTCCTGGATGCGGCCCTCGATGAAGCCCTGGCGCTCGCGCGCGGCGTCGTATTCGGCGTTTTCGGACAGATCGCCCTGGGCACGCGCCTCGGCGATGGCGTTGATGACTTCGGGGCGCTCGACCGTCTTCAGACGGTGCAATTCAGCCTGTAAGCGCTCTGCCCCGCGAGCTGTCAAAGGGATCGCAGACATAGTTCCTGACTCAAAAGTAAAAGACGCCCCATGCGCGGGGGCGCCTGACAACGAAAGAAAGATGGGCGAAATGTGGTGGTTCCGGCCCGCTGGGGGCTGCCTGGCCATGCGTGCCCGATCCGGGCCTATGAGGGATGGCCGTGGCATGGCGCCACCCGCATCCCGACCAGGTGGCCTGCCGGCTCGCCCGTGAAAAACCCCGGCCGAAACCGGGGTGCTTGCAGGGTATTGTGGTCAATCCGCAGGGAAAAAGCAAGCCCCCGCGCAGGACCGGCCGGCGGACCCGGTCAGATCACGGCCGGCTGCTTCTTCCGGCCGCGCAGCAGCGCGTGCAGCAGGATGGCGCCGAAGGTCGCGGTGCCGATGCCGTCGAGCTTGAAGCCGCCGATGGCGATGGAGAAATTGCCCGCCCCCAGGATCAGCGTGACGGCCGCCACGATCAGGTTGCGGTTGTCGCTGAAATCGACCTGGTTGACCACCCAGATGCGGGCGCCCGCGATGGCGATCAGGCCGAACACCACCACCGACATGCCGCCCAGCACGGGGCCGGGAATGGCCTGGATGACCGCGCCGAACTTGGGCGAGAAGCCCAGCACCAGGGCCACCAGGGCGGCCACCACGAACACCAGGGTGGAATAGATCCGGGTCGCGGTCATCACGCCGATGTTTTCCGCGTAGGTGGTCACGCCCGTGCCGCCCAGGGAGCCGGAGATCATCGTCGCCACCCCGTCGCCGATGAAGGCGCGGCCCAGGTAGCGGTCCAGGTTCTGGCCGGTCATGGCGCTGACCGCCTTGATGTGGCCCAGGTTCTCGGCCACCAGGATGATGGCCACCGGCGCGATCACGCTGATGGCGTGCGCCTCGAACACCGGCGCGGTCAGGGTGGGCAGGCCCAGCCAGGGTGCGGCGGCGATGGCGGCGAAGTCGATCGGCTTGCCCAGTCCCAGGCCGTTGGCCAGGATCAGGTAGATCACGCAGGCGGCGAACAGCCCCACCAGGATCAGCAGGCGCTGCACCAGGCCGCGCGTATAGACGGCCACGCCGCCCACGCACAGCACGGTCACGAGCGCCATGACGGACTCGAACAGGGAGCCGCCCATGGCCCCCTTGGCCGCGATCGGCGCCAGGTTCAGGCCGATCACGGCCACGACCGCGCCGGTGACGACCGGCGGCATCCAGCGGTCGATCCAGTCGGCCGCCCCGCCCTGGCGGGCGTTGATCAGCGCGGTCAGCAGGCCGATCCCGGTGTAGATCAGGCCGCAGACGACGATGGCGCCCAGCGCCACGCCCATGTTCGGGTTCGGCCCGCTGCCCGAATAGCCGCTGACGGCGATCACGCCGCCGATGAAGGCGAAGCTGGAACCCAGGTAGCTGGGCACCCGGCCGCCGACGAACAGGAAGAAGATCAGGGTGCCCACCCCCGACATCAGGATGGCCATGTTGGGATCGAAGCCCATGATGAGCGGCGCCAGGATGGTGGAGCCGAACATGGCCACGACGTGCTGCGCGCCCATGGCCACGGTCTGGGGCCAGGGCATGGTTTCGTCGGGCTGGACCACGGCGCCGTCGGCGGTGCCGGACACGCGGCGCCACTGCGGGAAATAGGAAGTCGTCATGGAGGAGTCTCGGCCGGGAGGCCGTCCGGAAGAGGAAGGTGGAGGGTTGAATGAAATTTCGTCGCAAGTGTAAGGCGGCCGTCCACGCCCCCGCAAGATGGCGTCATCCCCAACAAGCGTCCACGTCGCGTGCATCTGCGGACTCCGGCGTTACTCGCCCACCCCACCGCTTGCAAGCGGTTCGGATTCGTCGGGCACGGGGCAGTCCGCAGGGACCGCTCCGTGTCCAGACTCATCCCGCGCCCAGGGTTCCCGGACGAAGGACTCGGCCAGGTATTCGATCAGGGCCTGGACGCGGGCCGGCCGGTTGCGCCCCGGCGGCGTGACGACGTGCAGCGCCAGGGGTTCGGTTTCCCAGGGTTCCATGGCGGTTTCCAGCGCGCCGGACCGCAGCTCGGGCCAGACCAGGAATTCCGGCTGCAGCGCCAGCCCCCGCCCGGCCCGCAGCGCCGGCATCAGCGAATCGGCATTGTTGGTCCGCAGCAGGGTCGGCATGACCTGGGAAAATTCGCCGTGCTCGGGATGGCGGAAATGCCAGGTCGAGCCGCCGCGCGCATAGGCGTACTGCAGGGCGGCGTGGCCCGCCAGGTCGCGCGGATGGCGCGGCCTGCCGTGGCGCTCGAAATAGGCGGGCGCCCCCACCAGCAGGACGCGCACGCGGCACAGGCGACGCGCCAGCAGGCTGGAATCCGCCAGCCGGGCGATGCGCAGCGCCAGATCGAAGCGTTCAGCCACCAGGTCCACCTGCGCGTCGTCGAAGCGCACGTCCAGCTCCACCTCCGGGTGGGCGGCCATGAAATCCGGCAGCAGGGGTGCCAGGCGCGCGATGCCGAAGGACATCGGCGCGGACACCCGGACCAGGCCGCGCAGGCTCTTGGACTGCTCGGCGACCTCGGCCTCGACCGCCTCGCCCTCTTCCAGGATGCGGGCGGCGCGCTCCAGCGCCGCGCGGCCGCTTTCGGTCAGCGTCAGGCGGCGCGAGGTGCGGTGGAACAGCATGGTCTTCATGCGGGTTTCCAGGCGCGTGATCGCCTTGGACACCGTCGCCTGCGACAGTTCGCAGGCCGCCGCCGCGCGCGCGAACGAACCGGTCTCGGCCACCTTGGCGAACAGGGCCCAGGCTTCCAGGTCGGGGAGCTTTTTCATGTCCACATCGTATCAAAAATGGAAAGAATGGAATTCGATTCTTGATCTTCTCAGCATGATCACCCGCCCCTACACTGCCTCATCGCTACCCGGAATCCACAGGAGACCGCCATGATCGAACATCGCCCCTACGCCGGCCTCGGCGCCGCCCATCACGGCTGGCTCGACGCCCGCCATCATTTTTCCTTCGCCGAATACCACGACCCCGCCCGGGTCCACTGGGGTTCGCTGCGCGTCTGGAACGACGACACCATCCAGCCGGGCACGGGCTTTCCGCCCCACCCGCATGCGGACATGGAAATCATCACCTACGTGCGCGAAGGCGCCATCACCCACCAGGACAACCAGGGCAACCAGGGCCGCACCCAGGCGGGCGACGTGCAGGTGATGAGCGCGGGCAGCGGCATCGTCCATTCGGAATACAACCTGGAACCCGGCGTCACGCGGATCTTCCAGATCTGGATCTTCCCCGACAGCAAGGGCGGCGCGCCCGGCTGGGGCTCGCGGCCCTTCCCCAAGGGCGACCGTTCCGGACGCTTCGTGACGCTGGCCAGCGGCCTGGACGGCGACGACGAGGCGCTGCCGATCCGCACCCGGGCGCGCGTGCTGGGCGCCACGGTCAGGGCCGGCCAGACGGTGGAATACCGCTTTTCCGGCGCGGACCGCGTGGGCTACCTGGTGCCCGCCCTGGGCAGGGTCGAGGTCAACGGCGTCACGCTGGACACCCGCGACGGCGCGGCGATCCGCGACGAGACAGCACTGCGCGTCACCGCGCTGGAGGACGCCGAACTGGTCCTGGTGGACGCGGCCGGGCACTGATCCGGTCCGGCCGCCCTGGCGGGCGGGTGCGGCACGGCACGCCCGCCCGCCGGATCCCGGCCGGTCCATTCTTCACCCCGCATCACGACTTTTTTATTCAACCTTCAACATTCGATATCCAAATCAATAATCATGGAAAACCGCAACTTCGACATCCTGTCCCTCATCGGCCGCATCCTCATCGCCGTCCTGTTCCTGGTCGGCGTGTCCGGCAAGATCGCCGCGCCGGCCGGCACCATCGGCTACATCGCCTCCAGCGGCATGCCGCTGCCCACCCTGGCGTACGCCGCCTCGGTATTCATCGAACTGGTGCTGCCGATCCTGCTGGTGCTGGGCTGGCGCACGCGCCCGAGCGCCCTCGTCCTGGCGCTGTTCTCGGTCGTGGCCGCCCTGTTCTTCCACAACCAGCTCGGCGACATGAACCAGTCGATCCACTTCTTCAAGAACCTGGCGATCGCGGGCGGCCTGCTGCAGCTGGCAGCCTTCGGCGGCGGCGCGCTGAGCCTGGACGCGCGGCGCGGACGCTGAACGTGGAACGGGCCCGGCAGGACGATCCTTCCGGGCCCGGGCGGCGGGTGCGCGTCGCGCCGCCGGCTACACCACGGCCCGATGGCGCTGGATGCAGGTGTCCAGCACCTCGCCGCCGGGACGGTTCCACCAGTCCTCGGAGAAGATCTCGACTTCGCACAGGCCGGCATAGCCGGCCGATTCCATTTCGCGGCGGATGGACTTGAGTTCGACCACCCCGTCGCCCATCATGCCGCGATCGTTCAGCAGGTCGCGCGTCGGCGCCAGCCAGTCGCAGACGTGATAGGCCAGCAGGCGCTCGGCGCCCGCGCGCCGGATCTGGGCATGCAGTTTCGGGTCCCACCAGACGTGGTAGACGTCGACGGCCACGCCCAGCATGCCGCTGCGGCCCGGGTCGAGCTCGTCGCACAGGTCCAGCGCCTGTTCCATCGTGTTGACGCAGGCGCGTTCGGCGGCCTGCATGGGATGCAGCGGCTCGATGGCCAGCGGCATCCCGACCGCGCGGGCGTATTCCAGCGTGGCGGCGATGCCGTCGCGCACCTCGCCGCGCGCCCGCGCGATGTCGGTATAGGCCGGCCGGCCCTGCAGGGCGCCCGGCAGGGCGCCCACCACCAGGACCAGGCACGGCGCATCCAGCGTCTTCGCCTCGTCCACGGCGCGGCGATTGTCCTCCAGCGCCGCGGCCAGGCCGGCCGCGTCGGCCGCCGGATAGAACCCGCCCCGGCAGTAGCCCGACAGGCGCGTGCCCGTGTCCCGCAGGCGGCGGGCCACCGTCTCCAGGCCGACGTCCGCCACCTGGTCGCGCCAGGGCGAGATCGCCCGGATGCCGTGCCGGGCGCATTCGTCGATGATCGTGTCCAGCCGCCACTGCTTGCGCACCGTGGCGGTGTTCAGGGAAAGCGCCTCGTGGTCATTCGAAAAATCCCGCATGCCGCGCTCCTCAGGCCTGATGGACGCCGTGCACGGCCAGCCATTGCGACAGGCGCGCGACGGCCAGATCGGGCCGTTCGAGCACGCCGGCCCGGTCGGCCAGGCGGAACAGTTCGGCCACGTGCTGCACGGAACGCGCGCTCTGCTGCCCGCCCACCATCGAGAAATGATCCTGGTGGCCGTTGAGCCAGGCCATGCAGACCACGCCCGTCTTGTAGAAGCGCGTGGGCGCGGCGAAGATGTGGCGCGACAGCGGCACGGTCGGCGCCAGGATCTCGTGGAAGCGCGCGGTGTCGCCCCGGCCCAGGGCGGCCAGCGCGGCGCTGGCCGCCGGCGCGATGGCGTCGAAGATGCCCAGCAGCGCGTCGCTGTGTCCGTGCGTGGGCAGCTCGCCCGCGCCGTCGCCCGCGATCAGTTCGGCATAGTTGAAATCGTCGCCGGTGTACATGCGCACGCCCGCCGGCAGGCGGCGGCGCATCTCGATCTCGCGGTCCTTGTCCAGCAGCGAGATCTTGATCCCGTCGACCTTGTCCGCATGGGCGGCGATGACGCCCAGGGCGGTGTCCATGGCGCGCGGAATGTCCTCGTCGCCCCAGTAGCCCCGCAGCTGCGGGTCGAACATGTCGCCCAGCCAGTGCAGGATGACGGGCTCGCGCACCTGTTCCAGGATGCGGCCGTAGACCCTGGCGTAGTCGTCCGGCCCGCGCGCCACGCGCACCAGGGCGCGGCTGGCCATCAGGATCAGCCGGCCGCCCAGGGCCTCGATCGCGCCGACCTGCTCTTCATAGGCCGCGATCACGTCGTCCACCGTGCGCGCCGCCTCCGGCGCCAGGTGGTCCGTCCCGCAGCCCGAGGCCACCCGGGCACCGGGCACGTCGCGCGCCGCGTCCAGCGAGCGCCGGATCAGCTCGAGCGAAGTCGCCCAGTCCAGGCCCATGCCGCGCTGCGCGGTGTCCATGGCCTCGGCCACTCCCAGGCCCAGGGACCACAGGTGGCGGCGGTAGCCGAGGGTGGCATCCCAGTCGATGGCGCAATCGATCCAGGGATCCGCGGCGGCGAGCGGGTCGGCCACCACGTGCGCCGCCGAATAGGCGATGCGGTTGAAGGCCGCGCCGCCGGCCGGCCGGGGCGCGGGCTCGCCGCGCAGGACGTAGGTTTCGAGCCCGCCGGAGGGCGTGGGCAACAGGATGCGACCGCTCATGACCCCACCTCCTCAGGCTTTCGGGAACAGCGCCGGCACGTCGACCCAGCGGCGTTCCCGCCAGCTCTGCAGCGCCGTCTCGACCAGTTGCACGCCCTTGGCGCCCTCTTCCAGCGTCCAGCGGAAGGGCTCGTCGGCCACGACGTGGCGGATGAAGTGTTCCCACTGGATCTTGAAGCCGTTGTCGTAGGCCTCGGTGTCGGGCACGGTCTGCCACTGCTCCATGAAGGGCATCTTCTGCTTTTCGTCCGGATTCCAGACCGGGCGCGGCGTGGAAACCCGGGGCTGGACCACGCATTCGGTCAGGCCCGCGACGGCGGACCCGTGCGTGCCGTCCACATGGAAGGTCACCAGGTCGTCGCGGCGCACGCGCGTGGTCCAGGAACTGTTGACCTGCGCGACGACGGGTTCGCCGCCGTGCCCCTTGAGCTGGAAGGTGGCGTAGGCGGCGTCGTCGGCGGTGGCCTCGTACGGCCGGCCCTGCTCGTCCAGGCGTTCGGGGATGTGCGTGGCGCCCAGGCAGGACACGGACTGGACCTCGCCGAACAGATTGTCCAGCACGTAGCGCCAATGGCAGACCATGTCGAGGATCATGCCGCCGCCGTCCTCCTTGCGGTAGTTCCAGGACGGGCGCTGGATGGGCTGCAGGTCGCCTTCGAACACCCAGTAGCCGAACTCGATGCGCACCGAGAGCATGCGGCCGAAAAAGCCCGAGCGGCGCAGCATGTCGAGCTTGCGCAGGCCCGGCAGGAACAGCTTGTCCTGCACCACGCCGTGCTTGATGCTGGCGTCCCGCGCCAGGCGGCAGACCCGCAGGGCCTCGTCCAGGCCGGTGGCGATGGGCTTTTCGCAGTAGATGTGCTTGCCGGCGGCGATGGCGCGCGCCAGCAGGTCCGGCCGCATCTGCGTGGTGCCGGCGTCGAAGAACACCGTGTCGTCCGGATCGGCCAGCGCGGCGTCCAGATCGTCGGTGCAGCGCTCGATCCCGTGCGCCCGGGCCAGGGCGCGGACCTTGTCCAGGTTGCGGCCCACCAGGATCGGATCGGGCATCACCCGGTCGCCGTTGGCCAGGGCCACCCCGCCCTGCTGGCGGATCGCCACGATCGAGCGGATCAGGTGCTGGTTCATGCCCATGCGTCCCGTGACGCCATGCATGATGATTCCAAGACGTTGCGTGCTCATGGAAGTCCTTTTCGTTCAGATTCAATAAACGGAACGCATCGCGTCCCAGGAAACATGGCCGTCGGCCGCGCCGGTCGCGAAACCGGTGCGGTCGAGGCCGCTCAGATCGATCCCGCCGTCCTCGATGCGCAGGCGGACGGCGCCGTCGGAATGCTCGTAGAGCGTCGGGAACCCCCGCAGGAACCCGCGCTGTTCGGCCTGCGGCGCGGCCGCCAGGCCATTGACGTAGTGATGGCCGTTGCGTTCCACGTGGGCCAGCCCCAGCCAGCCCGCCAGCGCCAGGTCCTGCTGGACGCCCAGCCCCGCCTGCATCGTCAGGTCCTCGCCCGACAGGAAATAGGTCCGGCCGGTGTCGCGCGACCAGGCGGCGCAGCGCGCCGCGTTGAGCACGGACTTGTAGAAGCCCTTGCAGCTCTTGCTGGACACGCCGGTGTAGCCCGCCGCCCGCGCGCGGGGGAACGCATCGATCGTCGCGTCCGATTCGTCGATCAGCAGAGGGACGCGCGGACTCAGCGTCGAGACGTCGGTCTCCAGCGCCCGGGCGCGCGCCAGGGGCTGTTCGATGAAGGCCAGGCGCGCCCGCAAGGGCGCCAGCGCGGAATCGCGCTCCAGCAGATCCAGGAATCCGGCCAGGTGCGCGGCGTCGCGGTACTGTTCATTGCCGTCCAGGGTCACCAGTTCCATGACGTCCCGGATCACCGGCACGATCTCCGCCAGGCGGCGCGCATCCGCCTGCGCGTCCCCCCCGAGTTTGAGCTTGAAATGGCGATGCCCATAGCGGGCGACGGCCTGCGCCAGGCTGACGGGCAGGCCGTCGTCCGGCGCACCGGGCGGCGGTTCGACCAGCGCGTCGGCCAGCCCGACCGTATGCCGCGCCGCGATCCGCCGGCCGGCCAGGGACGCGGGGTGCGCCGCCAGGAAGGCGTCCAGGTCGAAATCCAGCAGATCGTCGGCCAGGCCGGTGCCCGCCAGGCGCATGCCCGCGGCGTTGGCCGACAGCGCCGCGGCGAAGCCCGTCCCCAACGCATGGCAGACCGCGTCGAACACCGCCCGGTCCACCAGGGCGGGGCCGTAGGACGCCACCAGGGGCGGCAGGCCGCGCCGCGCCGCCGCGTCGTGGATGGCCCGGTAATGGCGGGCGAAATGCCCCCAGGCGGTGTCGGGACCGGAGTCCGAGACGTAGGCCTCGCGGGCCAGGGACAGGGCCTCGCGCAATTGCGCGAAATTCTGTTCCTGGGTCAGTTCGGGGCGCTTGTCGAACCATTTGGGGATCATCATTTCGGCCGCGCAGCCCGCCGCCGTCCTGCCGTCCTCCAGGCGGATGCGCGCCCTGGCATAGGCCTGCGGGCAGGCGTTCACGGTGGCGCCGCCGAATCTGAAAGGCAGCCGGAGGGTGACATCGCGCTCGGCAAAGCCGATGTCCTCGATCACAAAACGGATGGCGTGCATGTCTCGCGTCCCCGCCCTCGGGCGGGTCTCAGTGGTCCAATATGCCTTCGGAGTAGAAGTGCGCGCGGATCAGCTTGGCGTACTTCGCGAACTCGGGGGAGCCCATGACGTCCAGCGAACGCATGCGCGGCAGGTCGATGTCGTAGACCGCCGCGATGGAACCGGGGCGTTCGCTCATGACGATGACCCGGTCCGACAGGAAGATCGCCTCGGGGATGCTGTGCGTGATCAGGAGGACCGTCTTGCGGGATTCGGCCCAGATCCGCTGCAGCTCGAGGTTCATTTTTTCGCGCGTCATGGCGTCGAGCGCACCGAAGGGCTCGTCCATCAGGAGCAGCGCCGGATCGTGCAGCAGGGCCCGGCAGATCGAGGCGCGCTGCTGCATGCCGCCCGAGAGCTGCCAGGGATACTTGCGCTCGAAGCCCGACAGGCCGGCCATCCCGATGAGCTCCAGCGCGCGTGCGCGCGCCGGCCCCATCGGCATGCGGCGCATTTCGGCCTGCAGCAGGATGTTGTCCAGCACGTTGCGCCAGGCCAGCAGGACCGCGCTCTGGAAGACGATCCCCACGTCCTTGCGCGGCCCGGCGACGGGCTGCCCGGCCAGGGACAGCCGCCCGTCGGTGATGGGCAGAAGGCCCGCCACCATCTTCAGCAGGGTGCTCTTGCCGCAGCCCGAAGGGCCGACGACGGAGACGAACTCGCCTTTGCGGATGCTGAAATCCAGCGGCTTGAGGGATTCGACGGCGCCATCGCGGGTCTGGTAGACCTTGGTGACGCCGGCGGCTTCGATCAGGATATCGTCAGGCATGGGCGAGTCCGGCACGGCTTCGGTCCTTGGGGTTCAGTTCTGGGGGAGATAGTCCAGGGTCACGTAGTCGCCCGGCTTGCCGCGCTGCGCGGGATCGACCCCGCCGTACTCCACCAGCATGTCCAGGGACTTGTCCACGTTGTCCATGGCGACGCGGAACGGCCGCTGGCCTTTCGTTTCCGGAGTGTGGTAGAGCTCGATGCTGCGCTTCAGGCCGACCAGCAGGGTCTCGGACACGCCGGCCTTGGGCTTGGCCTCGAGCATGGCGTCCACGGCGGCCTGGGGATCCTTTTCCGCCGCCTCGACGGCACGCGTGGAGGCGCGCATGAACCGGCGCGCCAGGTCGCCATGTTCGGCGAGCCAGTCCTTGTTGACGATGATGCCCGAGCTGATCTGGTTGATGCCGGAATCGGCGAAGCGGATCGGATGGACCGGCTTGCCGGTCGCATCCTGCAGCTTGATGGCCTGGTCCATGACGTAGCCCAGCAGCATGTCGGCGCGGCCCGTCATGACCGCGTTGAGCTTGGTCTGCCCGTCGCCCGACACGATATTGATCTGGCGGGGATCGATCTTGTTGGCCTTGAGGAAGATCGGCCAGATCTGCGTCATCGAGTCGCCCGGCGTGATCGCCACCGTCTTGCCGATGATCTGCTGCGGTGTCTTGATGCCCTTTTCCTCGAAGCCCATGACCGACATCGGGCTGAGCTGGAACAGGACGCCGGTGGAGACCAGCGGCGCGCCCTTGGCCGCCGCCTTGATCATGGTGGTGACGTCGATATAGCCGAAGTTCACGGATTTGGCGGCCACGGCCTGCGCGGTCACGGCCGAGCCCCGGCCTTCCTGGATGTCCAGGTTGATGCCTTCCTCGGCGTAGTAGCCGAGCTTCTTGCCCAGGAAGAAGGGCGCGTGCTCACTGTACAGGTACCAGTTCAGCATCAGCGTCACGTCGTCCTTGGGCTTGTCCTGCGCCCGGACGGGCGCGGCGCCGAGCATCGTGGCGGCCAGGGCCAGGCCCAGCCCCGCTTTGAGCAAGTCGCGAATCATGCATGTCTCCTTCGGGCGCTGCCGGCCCCTTGTCGTCCACCCCGCCCTTGGCGGTCTGAAAAGAATCCCCTAGCGCTGCGAGGCATGCCAGGGAATCATCATGCGCTCGATCAGATCCACGACCGCGAACAGCAGCACGCCGATGATCGAAAGCAATACCAGGCCCGCAAACATCAACGGCAGGTCGAAATTGCCGTTGGCCACTTGCAGGACATAGCCGATGCCGGAATTCGAGCCGACGAACTCGCCCACCACCGCGCCGACGACGGCCAGCGTGACCGAGACCTTCAGGCCGCTGAACATCGCGGGCAGCGCCGCCGGCAGGCTGATCTTGAAAAAGGTCTGCAGGCGGCTCGCCCCCATGGAGCGCGCCAGGTCGAGCATGTCGGATTCGACCGACTTGAAGCCCATGACGGTGGACACCACGACCGGAAAGAAACCCAGCAGGAAGGCCGTGATGACCTTGGGCAGGATGCCGAAGCCGAACCACACGACGAACAGCGGCGCGATCGCCACCTTGGGCACGCTCTGCGAGAACACCAGCAGGGGGTAGACGTAGGATTCCACGACCCGGGAATAGGCGATCACCATGGCGATGGGCACGCCGACCGCGATGGACAGCAGGAAGCCCCAGATGGTCGCCTCGGTCGTGAACCAGCTTTCGGACAGCAGCATGGGCCACTGCTGGACGAGCTGTACCATGACCTTGCCGGGCGGCGGGATGAGGTAGGCGGGAATGTCGAAGAGCCGGATGGTCAGGTCCCAGAGCACCAGCAGGAACAGCACCAGCAGGAATGGCCGCAGGGCCGGCGACAGAATCAGCTTGCTCAACATCCAGGTCTCCCGCGGCGCCGCAGGCCGGAATCCCGGCAGGCCACGCGCGCATGTTTTTCATAATTCACTGAATGGTGAATTATGGTCATGGCCAGATTGAGGTGTCAATGACGAGGCGGACTAGGACTATCCCTAGGAGGTGCCTGACCGGACCTGGCCGGCGACCGGGCTGCTGGAGGCGTAGCCGACGACCAGGTCCGTCATGTGCGCCAGGCGCTCGTCCAGGGCGTCGGTCGCGCGCAGGTCGCGGCCGAAGATCACCGACAGGGTGTGATTGTTGGCCAGGTAGAAGAAGCCGAGGGAGGCGATGGAGATGTAGAGCTGGACGGGGTCGATTCCCGCGCGGAACAGGCCCTGCGCCCGGCCGCGTTCGAGCAGCCGGTCGAGCAGCTGCACCAGCGGCGAATGCATTTCGCGGATCTTGCCCGATTGCTTCAAATGGCTGGCGCGCGAAAGATTCTCGCTGGCCAGCAGGGACAGGAACTCCGGATGCGCCAGGAAGTAACGCCAGGTGAAGGTCACGAGCGTGCGCAGGGCCTCGACCGGTTCGAGCGCATCGAGATGCAGGCCCTGCTCGGCCTGGCGGATGTCGGCGTAGGTGTGTTCCAGGACGGACAGGAACAGTTCGTCCTTGTTGCCGAAATAGTAGTAGATCAGGCGCTTGTTCACGCCCGCGCGCACCGCGATGCGGTCCACCCGCCCCCCCGCGAATCCGTGCTCGGTGAATTCGTCGCGGGCGGCTTTCAGGATCGCCGCCTGGGAACGGTCCGTATCGCGCGAGACGGGCGCCTGCCGCGTGTTCGGTTTCTGTGCCATGGCCGGATTTTACGGGCGTTCGCCCAACCGCGGCTTGCGCTTGCGCCGGGCGGCGACCCGGTCGTACAGGGCATCGGGCACCAGGCGCAGCAGCCGCGCCACCCAGGCCATGGGCCGTGGGATGACGCGATAGGACACGCCGGCGTCGATCGCCCGCACGGCCTGTTCGGTGAAGCGTTCGACGGACATCAGGAAGGGCATGCGGTAGGGATTGCGCGCCGTCATGGGCGTGGCGATGAAGCCCGGCGCCAGCGTCACGACGCGCACGCCGCTGCCGCGCAGTTCGACCCGCAGGCTTTCGCAGTACGCGCGCACGGCCGCCTTCGAGGCGCTGTAGGCGCCCGCGCCCGGCAGGCCGCGCACCCCCGCCACGCTGCCGATGCCCACCAGCGTGCCCCGCCCCCGCGCGCGCATCGGCGCGACGAAGGGTTCGAAGGTCGCCACCATGGCCAGGACGTTGGTGTCGAGGATGGCCTCGAAGACCGCGTGGTCCTCGGGCGCGTCGGTCAGGGTGCCGGCGCTGATCCCGGCGCTGGCGACGACCCGGTCCACCGGGCCGCCGTCCAGGAAATCCCGCGCCGCCGCGTGCAGCGCCGCGCGGTCGCGCACGTCCAGCGCATAGATCCGGTGCCCCTGGCCCGGCAGGCCGTCGCACAGGGCCTGCAGGGCGTCGCGCCGGCGGCCGACCAGCCCGAGCGCGGCGCCGCGCGCCGCGTACCGGCGCGCCAGGGCGGCGCCGATGCCGCTGCTGGCGCCCGTGATGAACACGCGTTCGGGGTGTCCGGCGGGAGACGCCGCCCCGGGCGCCGGGGCGGCCGGGCGGGCGGAACCGGAACGATCTCCCGCCACGCAGGCCTCAGGCCGCGGCGTGCATGGCCTGCAGCGAGTAGACCTTCAGCCCGCCGCCGTGGCGCAGGTACTGCAGGCCCTCGACGGCGGCGCGCGCGCCCGCGATGGTGGTGAAGAAGGTCACGCGGTTGGCCAGCGACTGCGTGCGGATGGCGCGCGAATCGGCGATGGCGTTGCGGCGTTCCTCGACCGTGTTGATGACCATGGCGATCTCGCCGTTCTTGATCATGTCGACGATGTTCGGACGGCCTTCGGTGACCTTGTTCACGACCTGGACCGCCAGGCCGGCGGCCTCGATCACGGCGGCCGTGCCGCGCGTGGCGATCAGCTGGAAGCCCAGCGCGGCCAGGCCGCGGGCGACTTCCACGGCACGCGCCTTGTCCTGGTCGCGCACGCTGATGAACACGCGGCCGGATTCCGGCAGCCAGGCGCCGGCGGCGATCTGCGACTTGACGAAGGCCTCGCCGAAGGAATCGCCCACGCCCATGACCTCGCCGGTGGACTTCATTTCGGGCCCCAGGATGGTGTCCACGCCGGGGAACTTGACGAAGGGGAACACGGCTTCCTTGACGCAATAGCGCGCCGGCGCCGGGATCGAGGAGATCCCCTGGGCGGCCAGGGAACGGCCGGCCATGACGCGCGCGGCGATCTTGGCCAGCTGGCGGCCGGTGGCCTTGGAGACGTAGGGCACGGTGCGCGAGGCGCGCGGGTTGACTTCCAGCACGTAGACGTCGCCGTCCTGGATGGCGAACTGCACGTTCATCAGGCCCTTGACGTTCAGGGCGCGGGCCATCAGGGCCGTCTGGCGCTCGATTTCGGCGACGATCTCGGGCGAGAGCGAGTACGGCGGCAGGCTGCAGGCGGAATCGCCCGAGTGCACGCCGGCCTGCTCGATGTGTTCCATCACGCCGCCGATGATGACCTGCTCGCCGTCGGCCAGGCAGTCCACGTCGACTTCGGTGGCGTTGTTCAGGAAGTGGTCCAGCAGCACCGGGGAATCGTTGCTGACCTTGACGGCTTCGCGCATGTAGCGCTCCAGGTCCTGGGGCTCGTGCACGATTTCCATGGCACGCCCGCCCAGCACGTAGCTGGGGCGCACCACCAGGGGATAGCCGATCTCGCCCGCCAGGGCCAGGGCCTCGCTTTCGGCGCGGGCGGTGCGGTTGGCCGGCTGGCGCAGGCCCAGCTTGGTCAGCAGCTTCTGGAAGCGTTCACGGTCCTCGGCCACGTCGATGGAGTCGGGGCTGGTGCCGATGATGGGCACGCCGTTGGCCTCCAGGGCGCGGGCGAGCTTCAGCGGGGTCTGGCCGCCGTACTGGACGATGACGCCGGCCGGGTTTTCCTTGTGGACGATTTCCAGCACGTCCTCGAGCGTCAGCGGCTCGAAGTACAGGCGGTCGGAGGTGTCGTAGTCGGTGGAGACGGTTTCGGGGTTGCAGTTGACCATGATGGTCTCGAAGCCGTCCTCGCGCAGGGCCAGGGCCGCGTGCACGCAGCAGTAGTCGAATTCGATGCCCTGGCCGATGCGGTTGGGCCCGCCGCCCAGGACGATGATCTTCTTGCGGTCGGTGGGCGCGGCCTCGTCCTCGTCCTCGTAGGTCGAATACATGTAGGCCGTGGTGGTGGCGAATTCGGCCGCGCAGGTGTCGACGCGCTTGTACACCGGGCGCACGTTCATCTGGTGGCGCAGCTTGCGGACCTCGGCCTCGGTGGTGTCCAGCAGGAACGCCAGACGGCGGTCGGAGAAGCCCCGGCGCTTGAGTTCGCGCATGGTGCCGTCGTCCAGTTCGGACAGGGTGCGCTGTTCGAGCGCCAGTTCGATGTCGACGATTTCCTTGATCTGCGCCAGGAACCAGGGATCGATCTTCGTCAGGTTGTGGACTTCTTCCAGGGAGAAGCCCTGGGCGAAGGCGTCGCCCACGTACCAGATGCGTTCCGGGCCGGGCTCGCCCAGTTCGACCTGCAGGCGCTCGCGGTCGGTGGTCTTCTGGTTCAGGCCGTCGACGCCGACTTCCAGGCCGCGCAGGGCCTTCTGGAAGGATTCCTGGAAGGTGCGGCCGATGGCCATGACCTCGCCCACCGCCTTCATTTGGGTCGTCAGGCGCGAATCGGCCTGGGGGAATTTCTCGAAGGCGAAACGCGGCACCTTGGTGACCACGTAGTCGATGGTCGGCTCGAACGAGGCCGGCGTGGCGCCGCCGGTGATCTCGTTGCGCAGTTCGTCCAGCGTGTAGCCCACGGCCAGGCGGGCCGCGACCTTCGCGATGGGGAAGCCCGTGGCCTTGGACGCCAGCGCGGATGACCGCGACACGCGCGGGTTCATCTCGATGACGATCATGCGGCCGTTGGCCGGGTTGACCGCGAACTGGACGTTGGAGCCGCCCGTGTCCACGCCGATCTCGCGCAGCACCGCGATCGACGCGTCGCGCATGATCTGGTATTCCTTGTCGGTCAGCGTCTGCGCGGGCGCGACGGTGATCGAATCGCCGGTGTGCACGCCCATGGGGTCGAGGTTCTCGATGGCGCACACGATGATGCAGTTGTCGGCGCTGTCGCGCACGACTTCCATCTCGAATTCCTTCCAGCCCAGCAGGGATTCCTCGATCAGGAGTTCGCTGGTCGGCGAGGCCTCCAGGCCGCGGCGGCAGATGGTCTCGAATTCCTCGGCGTTGTAGGCGATGCCGCCGCCCGTGCCGCCCAGCGTGAAGCTGGGACGGATGACCGCGGGAAAGCCGGACGTGCCCAGTTCCGAGGCGATGCGCTTCTGCACGGCCCAGGCCTCGTCCATGCTGTGGGCGATGCCGGACTTGGCCGATTCCAGGCCGATGGAGGTCATCGCGTCCTTGAACTTCAGGCGGTCCTCGGCCTTTTCGATGGCGTGGGCGTTGGCGCCGATCAGTTCGACGCCGTGCTTGGCCAGCACGCCGTGGCGATCCAGGTCGAGCGCGCAGTTCAGCGCCGTCTGGCCGCCCATGGTGGGCAGGACGGCGTCGGGCTTTTCGGCCTCGATGATCTTTTCCAGGGCCTGCCAGGTGATGGGTTCGATGTAGGTGACGTCGGCCGTTTCCGGGTCCGTCATGATGGTGGCCGGGTTGCTGTTGACCAGGATGGTGCGGAACCCGTCGGCCTTCAGGGCCTTGCAGGCCTGGGCGCCGGAATAGTCGAATTCGCAGGCCTGGCCGATGATGATCGGGCCGGCCCCGATGATGAGGATGCTTTTGATGTCTGAACGCTTGGGCATGGGAGACGGGCTCTTTTTATTGGGGCGACCGGGCTTTGTGCTGCGCCATCAGGTCGATGAATTTGTCGAACAGCACCAGGATGTCGTGCGGGCCGGGGCTGGCTTCCGGGTGGCCCTGGAAGCAGAAGGCCGGGCGGTCGGTCAGCTCGAAGCCCTGCAGGGTGCCGTCGAACAGCGAGACGTGCGTGACGCGGGCGTTGGCCGGCAGGCTGTCGCCGTCCACGGTGAAGCCGTGGTTCTGGCTGGTGATGAACACCCGGCCGGTGTCCAGGTCCTGGACCGGGTGGTTGGCGCCGTGGTGGCCGGTCTTCATCTTGACCGTGCGCCCGCCCAGCGTCAGGCCCAGGACCTGCTGGCCCAGGCAGATGCCGAACAGGGGGATGCCGCGATCCAGCACGGCGCGGCAGGTCTCGGCGGCGTAGTCGCAGGCCGCCGGATCGCCGGGTCCGTTGGACAGGAAGACCCCGTCGGGCGACTGGGCCAGGACGTCGGCCACGGGCGTGAGGGCCGGCACCAGGGTGATGCGGCAGCCGCGGTCGGCCAGCAGGCGCAGGATGTTGGACTTGATGCCGTAGTCGTAGGCGACGACGTGGTATTGCGACTGGTCCTGGCGGCTGTAGCCGCGTCCCAGCCGCCAGGTGCCCTGCACCCAGCCGCCGGGCTGCTTCGTGGTGACTTCCAGGGCCAGGTCCTGGCCTTCCATGCCGCCGAAGCCGCGCGCCAGTTCGACGGCGCGGTCGGCGTCCTCGCCCACCAGGATGCAGGCGCCCTGGGCGCCTCGTTCGCGCAGGATGCGGGTCAGCTTGCGGGTGTCCACGCCCGAGATCGCCACGATGCCCTGGGATTTCAGGTAGTCGGGCAGCGACTGGGTGGCGCGGAAGTTGGACAGCAGCGCCGGACAGTCGCGCACCACCAGGCCGGCGGCGTGCACCCGGCCGGACTCGACGTCCTCGGGGTTGACGCCGGTGTTGCCGATGTGGGGGTAGGTCAGGGTGACGATCTGGCCGCTGTAGCTGGGATCCGTGAGGATCTCCTGGTAGCCGGTCATGGCCGTATTGAAGACGATTTCGGCCACGCTGGTCCCGTCGGCGCCGATCGAGACGCCCCTGAATACGGTACCGTCAGCCAAGGCGAGAATTGCTGGTGCGAGTCCTGCGGACCCCTCGGGAAAGATTGACGGCAGCAAAATGGAACCCCGGTTATAAAGTCGATATTCAAACCTTTCTATTATACAACCGGACCAGGGCCGCTCCCAGGTGCCCCATCCGGGGCGCCGCGGACGCCCCGGCCGGCCGGCGCCCGCCGCCACGCCCGCCCCCGCCGGGAAATAGTCTACAGTAGGGCTTTCGCAACCCTGTCCTGACTGGAATTTTCGCCCTCATGAGCAATCAACTGGACGCCCTGCGCGCGCTGACGACCGTCGTGGCCGACACGGGGGATTTCGAAACCATGCGGGCCTACCGGCCGACCGACGCCACCACCAATCCCTCGCTGATCCTCAAGGCCGTGGGCCAGGCGGCCTACCGCCCCCTGCTGGACCGGGTGCTGCGCGACCACCCGGGCGCCCCGCTGGCCGAGCAGGTCGACCGCCTGCTGGTGGCCTTCGGCCGCGAGATCCTGGCCATCGTGCCCGGCCGCGTCTCGACCGAGGTCGACGCCCGCCTGTCCTTCGACACCCAGGCCAGCATCGAGCGCGCCCGGCAGATCGTCGCCCTGTACGAGGCCGGCGGCATCCCGCGCGAGCGCGTGCTGATCAAGCTGGCCTCGACCTGGGAAGGCATCCAGGCCGCCCGCGCGCTGCAGGCGGAAGGCATCCAGTGCAATCTGACGCTGCTGTTCTCCCTGACCCAGGCCATCGCCTGCGCCCAGGCGAAAGTCACGCTGATCTCGCCCTTCGTGGGCCGCATCTACGACTGGCACAAGAAGGCGGCCGGCGCCGATTGGGACGAGGCGGCGAACGCCGGGACCGACGATCCGGGCGTACGGTCCGTGGCGCGCATCTACCGCTATTTCAAGGCCTACGACATCCCCACCCAGGTGATGGGGGCCAGTTTCCGCAACATCGGCCAGATCCGCGCGCTGGCGGGCTGCGACCTGCTGACCATCAGCCCCGCCCTGCTGGGCGAACTGGCGGCCTCGGACGAACCCCTGGAACCCCGCCTGTCGGCGGCCGACGCCAAGGCGGACGCGCCCGAATGGATCGCCAGCAACGAAGTCGCCTTCCGCACGCACCTGAACGAGGACGCCATGGCGACGGAAAAGCTGGCCGAGGGCATCCGGATCTTCACGGCCGACGCGGTGAAGCTGGACGCGCTGGTCAGCCAGGCCGGGACCTGAGGCATCCGGGCGGCCCCGCCGGCCGCCCGGGCGGCGGCATTCAGGCCTTGCCCGATTCCCCGGGCCCGGGCTGCCAGACCAGCAGGCGGCGTTCCACCAGCGACACGATCCCGTCCAGCAGCAGCGCGAACACCGTCAGCACGACGATGCCGGCGAACACGGTGTTCACGTCCAGCGTGCCTTCGGCCTGCAGGATCAGGTAGCCGACCCCGGCCGCCGAGCCCAGGTATTCGCCCACCACCGCCCCGACGAAGGCCAGGCCCACGGACGTGTGCAGGCTGGAGAACACCCAGCTGGTGGCCGAGGGGATGTAGACGTGGCGCAGCAGCTGGCGGCGGCCGGCGCCCAGCATGCGGGCATTGTCCAGCAGGGTCGGGCTGACCTCGCGCACGCCCCGGTAGACGTTGAAGAAGACGATGAAGAACACCAGCGTCACGGCCAGGGCGACCTTGGACCAGATGCCCAGCCCGAACCACATGCCGAAGATCGGCGCCAGGATGACACGGGGCATGGAGTTGGCCGCCGTGACGTAGGGTTCGAGCAGGGCGCTGGCGCCGCGCGACAGGCCCAGCCACAGGCCGAAGCCCAGCCCGCCGATCGTCCCGATGACGAAGGCCAGCACGGTTTCGGACAGGGTGATCCACAGGTGGCGGTAGATGCCGGCGTCGGTGACGAACCAGGCCCAGACGACCTGGGCGACTTCCAGCGGCCGGCCGAAGAAGAACGCCACGTTACGGTTCAGCGAGGCCCAATGCCAGACCAGCAGGATGGCGGCCAGCAACGCCAGTTGCAGCGCGCGCAGCACGGGTTTGGACAGATCGGATTTCATCGGTGCGGGCGCTCCGGTGGGTGGCTCGGGTCGGAGGACGGACAGGATCGGGGGGCGGCCATGGTCATGGGGTCAGGCGCGCCGCTGCCGTTCGTAGCCCTTCAGGACCTCGTCGCGCAGCACCGCCCAGATGGCCTGGTGCAGTTCGACGAAGCGGGGCTGCATGCGGACTTCGGCCACGTCCCGAGGGCGCGGGATGTCGATGACGAATTCCCCGATCGGATGGGTTTCTGGACCGGCCGACAGCACCACCACGCGGTCGCTCATGGCGATGGCTTCGTCCAGGTCGTGGGTGATGAACAGCACGGCCTTGCGCCGGGCCATCCACAGGTCCAGGACCTCGTTTTCCATCAGCTGGCGGGTCTGGATGTCCAGGGCCGAGAACGGCTCGTCCATCAGGATGATGTCGGGATCGCGGATCAGGGTCTGGGCCAGCATGACGCGCTTGCGCATGCCGCCCGACATCTGGTGCGGATAGCGGTTCTCGAAGCCGCCCAGCCCGACCCGGCGCAGCCATTCGCGGCTGCGTTCGGCGGTCTCGGCGGCGGGCACCCCGGCGAATTCCAGGCCGGCGGAGACGTTGGCCTGGGCGCTGCGCCAGGGCATCAGGGCCTCGCCCTGGAACATGTAGCCCGCCCGCGCGTTCACGCCGTGCAGCGGCTGGCCGAACACCCGGACCTGGCCGGACGTGGGGCGCAGCAGCCCGGCCGCCATGTTCAGCAGGGTGGACTTGCCGCAGCCCGTGGGCCCCACGACCGAGACGAACTCTCCGGGCGCCACCCCCAGGGTGGCGCCGCGCATGGCCGTGTAGGGCGTGCCGTCGGGCGAGTTGAAGGTGCAGGTGACCTGGTCCAGCAGCAGGGCGGGATGGTCCGCCCCGGCCCCGGATCGGCTCTCGCGCTCAGGCATGGGGATATTTCTGGTTGGCCTTGGCGGCGAACTGGTTGGTCCAGATGCGGGAGATGTCGATCGCCGTGCGGTCGAAGTTCGGCACGAACCCGGCCAGCGCGTTGAGCGCCGTCTGGGGACCGTCTTCCGGCACCAGCCCGTCGGGCGACAGCCCTTCGCGGTTGCCCTTGAGCGCCAGCTTGTACAGGTCCGGATCGCCCAGCAGGTAGGATTCGGGCACCAGCTTGGCGATGTCGTCGACGGACGAGGCCTGGATCCATTTGTCGGCCCGCACCATGGCGTTGGCCAGCGCCTGGGTGGTATTGGGGTTCGCGTCGATGAAGGCCTGGGCCGTGTACAGGCAGCCCGACGGCATGTTGCCGCCGAAGATCTTCTGCGCGTCGCCCAGGGCGCGGGTGTCGGCGATGATGCGGATGGCGTCTTCCTTGACCAGGGTGCTGATCACCGGGTCCAGGTTGGCGATGGCGTCGATCTGGCCGGAGCGCAGGGCCGTGACCGCCCCGGCGCCCGCGCCCACGCCGATGAAGGACACGTCGGTGGGCTTGAGCCCGTGCTGCGCCAGGAAGAAGCTGACCATCATGTTGGTCGAGGAGCCCGGCGCCGTGACGCCGACCTTCTTGCCCTTCAGGTCGGCGGGCGTCTTGTAATCGGCCATGGTCTTCTTCGAGACGCCCAGCACGATCATGGGCGCCCGGCCCTGCAGGACGAAGCAGCGGTAGTACTGGCCCTTGGCCTGCAGGTTGATGGTGTGCTCGAAGGCGCCGGACACCACGTCGGCGCTGCCGCCCACCACGGCCTGCAAGGCCTTCGATCCGCCCGCGAAATCGGCGATGGTGACGTCCAGGCCCTCTTCCTTGAAGTAGCCCTTCAGGTGCGCCACCGACAGCGGCAGGTAGTAGATCAGCGGCTGGCCGCCGACGGCGATGGTCAGGGCCTTCTTTTCGAGCGCGGCGGCCGCGTCCTGGGCGAAGGACAGTCCGGGCACCGCGCCCAGCAGCCCCGCGGCGCCGGCGGTCTTGAGCAGTTCACGACGTGAAATCGGCATGATGGCTTGTCTCCCTGGTGGTCATGCTGCGTTTGAAGGTTCGATGATAGCGCAGTGGCGCATCCTGGCCTACGGGACCGCACGCCGGAAAAGGGATTGGGGCGGCCGGACGGGCGCCGCTCAGCCGGGCCGGCGTTCCATCAGGGCCCAGGCGATCGTGCCGGCGTCGACGTATTCCAGTTCGCTGCCGCTGGGCACGCCGCGCGCCAGCCGGGTCAACTTGACGCCGCATTCGCGCAGCATCTCGGCCAGGTAGTAGGCCGTGGTCTCGCCCTCGGCGGTGAAGTTGGTGGCCAGGATGACTTCCCGGACCCGCCCGTCCCGGACCCGGTCCCGCAGGGGGGCGAACCTGACCTGGTCCGGCCCCACGCCCTCCAGGGGCGCCAGCCGGCCCATCAGCACGTAGTACAGGCCCTGGTAGCCGTGGCTGGCCTCGATCATGTTCTGGTCGGCCGGCGTCTCGACGACGCACAGCACGGACGGGTCTCGGTCCGGGTTCTCGCAGGTGGCGCACACCGGCGTCTGGGAAAAGGAATTGCAGCGTTCGCAGTGGCACAGTCCGCCGACCGCGTCGCGCAGCGCGTCGCCCAGGCGCAGCGCGCCGTCCGGGTCGTGCTGCAGCAGGTGATAAGCCATGCGCCGGGCGGTGCGCACGCCCACGCCGGGCAGCCCCCGCAAGGCGTCGATCAGGGCGCGCAGGGGTTCCGGTTCGGGCAGGCCGGCGGCCATCTCAGAACGGCAGCTTCATGCCCGGCGGCAGGGACAGGCCGGCCGTCACGGCGGACATCTTTTCCTGGGCGGTGGCCTCGGCCTTGCGCTGGGCGTCGTTGAAGGCCGCCGCGACCAGGTCCTCGATCATGTCGCGGTCGTCGTCGAACAGCGACGGATCGATGACCACGCGCTTGACGTCGTATTTGCAGCTCATGGTGACCTTGACCAGGCCGCCGCCCGCGGCGCCCTCGACCATCAGGTCGGCCAGGGCGTCCTGGGCCTTCTTCATGTTTTCCTGCATCTGCTGGGCCTGGCGCATCAGCCCGGCGATCTGACCTTTCATCATGGCGGTGTCCTGGTTCGGTGGATTCGAGCAAAAGCTGGGACTATAACGCAGGCGGGCGGACCGAGCCCGGCACGACGCGGGCGGCGAAGCGCTGCGCCAGCGTCCGGACCAGCTCGTCCTGTTCGACCGCCTGTTCGGCGGCCTGCTGGCGCCGGCCGCGCTCGGCCTGGTCGACGGCATGGGCGGTGTCGTCGCCCGTCGCGCCGTATTCCACTTCCAGCCGCAGGACCCGGCCGAAATATTCGGACAGGACCGTGCGCAGCCGGTCGTGGCCGCCGCCGTCCGCGTAGGTGTGGATGGCCACCCGCAGGCGGACCTGGCGATCGTCGCCGGACAGCCATTCGCTGTTCAGCGCCAGCGCCCGGGCGGCGCCGCCGACCGGCAGGCCGGCGGCCACCGCCGGCCAGTCCTGGGCGGTCATCCGGCCGGGATCGGGCGTCTCGGGCCGCGGCGCGGGCGGTTCGGCGGACAGGCCGGCGATGACCCCGGACGCGCCGGGGTCCATGCCCAGGTCGTCCAGGCTCAGGTCGTCCAGGGGCGCGGCGGCGTCGAAGGGCTCGGCCAGGTCGTCGGGCACGGCGTCGGTCCAGTCGTCCGAGGCGGACGCGGCCTCGTCGGGGGGCGCGGGCGGAGCCGGATCGGGGTCCGGGACCGGATCGCGGTCGGGCGCGGGATCGGGGTCGGGCGCCGGGACCGGCGGCCGGGGCGACGCGGCCGCGCGCAGGGCCGGCCCGGCGGCGGAAAGCATGGGCGCCTCGGCGGCCCGGGCCGGTTCGGGCGCGACCGGGGCCGCCGCCGGCGAATCGTCCGGCGCGGACTCCCAGGCGGGCGGTTCGGCGGACGGGACGGCCTCGGCCGGGGCCCGGGGGGCAGGTGCGGTGGCGGCCGCCGGAGACGGTGCCTTCGGCGCAGGCGCGGTGGCGGCGGCAGGCGCGGCGGCTTCGACGACCGCCGGCGCCGCCACGGCGGGCGCCGCGGCCGGCCGGGCATCCGCCGAGGCCGTCGGCGGCGACCCCATGGCCACGGGCGGCACGCGGCCTTCCGGCAGCAGGGCCAGCATGCGCAGACAGGCCATGACGAAGCCCGCCTGCTCGTCGGGCGCCAGGGCGAGTTCCTGGCGGCTGTGCACCGCCACGGCATAGAACAGCTGCACGTCGTCCGGCGTCAGGGCGCCCGCCAGGGCGGTGACGTCCTCCGCCAACGGATCGTCGGCCTGGGCATGGCCCAGGCGCTGGGCGATGGCCACCCGCGACAGCAGCACGGCCAGGTCCCCCAGCGCCGCCTGGAACGACAGGCCGCGCGCGGCCAGGTCGTCGGCCACGGCCAGGATGCCGGGCGCGTCCGCGGCCGCCAGGGCCCGCAGCAGGTCCAGCAGATGGCGCTGGTCCAGGGTGCCGAGCATCTCGCCCACGGCGGCGGCGGTCAGGTCGCCCGCCGAAAAAGAGATGGCCTGGTCCGTCAGGGACAGGGCGTCGCGCATCGAGCCGGCCGCCGCCTGGGCGATCAGGCGCAGCCCCTGGGGGTCCGCCGGCACGGATTCCTGCGCCAGGATGTCCCGCAGGTGGTCGACGATGGCGGGCACCGTCATCTGCTTCAGGTTGAACTGCAGGCAGCGCGACAGTACCGTGACCGGGATCTTCTGCGGATCGGTGGTCGCCAGGATGAACTTGACGTGTTCGGGCGGTTCTTCCAGCGTCTTCAGCATGGCGTTGAACGCATGCCCGGTCAGCATGTGGACTTCGTCGATCATGTAGACTTTGAAGCGGCCGGACGACGGCGCGTAGACCGCCTGTTCCAGCAGCTGGGTCATTTCGTCGACGCCCCGGTTCGAGGCGGCGTCGAGCTCGATGTAGTCCACGTAGCGGCCCGCGTCGATTTCCGTGCAGGCCTGGCACTGGCCGCAGGGGGTGGCGGTGACGCCCTGGACGCAATTCAGGGATTTGGCGAGGATGCGCGACAGGGTGGTCTTGCCCACGCCGCGCGTGCCGGTGAACAGCCAGGCATGGTGCAGCCGGCCGGACGACAGCGCATGGGTCAGGGCACGCACCACGTGATCCTGGCCAATCAGCGTATCGAATGAACGGGGGCGCCATTTGCGCGCCAAGACGAGATAGCTCATAGGCCGCCCTGGAGGGGGAAAAGGAAAGGCGAGCCTGACTTCGGCACTGGTTCCGCGCGGCTGTGGCTGCTTCGTTCCCGACCTGACCAGGTTCACCGCCGAACCATGCGAAGGGGCCCGCCTCTGGAATTCTAACAGGGTTTCGGTGGCGGCTCGCCGGTCCCGGCGAAACTGTCCACGGTGAAGTCCAGGAACGCCCGCATCAGCGCCGTCTGGTGCCGGCGGGATGCGTAGACGGCGTGGATGCCCAGGGACGGCGCCTCGAATCCGGTCAGCAGCGCGACCAGTTCGCCCCGCGCGATGGGGGCCGCCGCCGCATGCCAAGGCTGCATGCTGATCCCCGCCCCGGCGATGGCGGCGGCCAGCAGGGCCATGCTGTCGTTGGCGCTGAGATTGCCGGCGACCGGCACGTCCACCCGGGACCCGTCGGGCATCGAGAACCGCCACAGGCTGCGGCCGAAATGCGCGTAGGACAGGCAGTTGTGCCCCATGAGGTCCGACAGGGCCGCCGGCGCGCCGTGGCGCGCCAGGTAGGACGGCGCCGCGCAGATCACCGAACGGCAGACCCCCAGCGGCCGGGCGATCACCCCCTGGGGCAGCGTATCGGTCACCCGGATCGACAGGTCGATGCGCTCTTCGACCAGGTCGACGATGCGCTCGGCCGCCAGCAGGTCGATGGCGGACCCGGGGTGCCGGTCGAGGAACCGGGCGACCACGTCCGCCAGCAGCGTCTGGGCCAGCGATTGCGAACAGGTGACGCGCAGCACCCCCAGCATGCCGGCGGCGTCGTCCGGCGGCTCCGGCAGTTGTTCCGCCATCGCCAGCAGCTCGCGGCTCCGGGCCAGGATGCGTTCTCCGGCTGCCGTCAGGCCGACGCGCCGGGTGTTGCGATGGAACAGGCGCGCGCCCGTCCAGGATTCCATTTCGTTCAGGTAGCGCGTCACCATGGCGCGCGACATGTCGAGCGCGCCGGCGGCGGCCGTCAGGCTGCCGCGCTCGGCGATGGCGACGAAGACACGGGCTGCCGTCAATCGATCCATGGGCTTGCTCGCTTCACGCAACACTGTGTTGATCATGACGAGGTTTCATGCGCGGCGCAAGTCCCGTACAGTAGCGCCAGTTCAGGCTACCCCCACCTCGCCCCCGCCCGGCCGGACACCGCTCCGCGCGGCCCGCGGGGGAAACCACGGAATGACCCTTCACCACATCTTCGACCCCCTGTGCGGCTGGTGCTATGCCGTCACCCCCCTGGTGCAGGCCGCGCGCCGGACGCCCGGCGCGCGCATCGAACTGCACGCCGGCGGCATGCTGTCCGGGCCGATGCGCCGGCGCGTCAACGCCGAATGGCGCTCCCACGTCATGGGCCACGACCGCCGCATCGCCGCCTTGTCGGGACAGCCGTTCGGCGACGCCTATTTCGACGGCCTGCTGCGCGACGAGACCGTCTGGCTGGATTCGATGCCGCCGACCGCCGCCATCCTGGCCGCCGAAGAGCTCGCCGGCCAGGGCGTGGACATGCTGGCGCGCATCCAGCGCGGCCACTACCTGGAAGGCCAGGCCGTGGCCGATCCGGACGTGCTGCGCGGCTTCGCGCGGGACCTCCAGCTGCCCGACGCGGCCTTCGCGGAGGGCTTCGAGTCCTGGTCGGGCGCGCGCTGCCAGGCCCACGTGACCGAGACCCGGCAGCTGATGGAACGCTTCGGCATCGCGGGCTTCCCCGCCCTGCTGTCGCAGGACGGCGAGAGCTGGAGCCAGATCCCCATCCAGCGCTACCTGGGCCGTCCCGCGCTCTGGCGGGAAGTGCTGGAAACCGTGGCGGCCTGAGAGCCGGGGCACGGCACCGCCGGACGGCGACAGCCGGCCGAGCCTGCCCGATTTATGCTTTAGACCTATACGATACCGGACGAAAACCGCCCGTAATTCCGCATTGACAAGCGCGCCCCCACAGCGTGAAACTGGATCGGCCCCCCGTTGCGACGGACTCGCGAGGGACATCGGTCTCATCAGCACCAGTTGTTTTCGAGCTTCATCTCACCTGCGCCACCTGAGGTAGGCGACGCACGTCTTCCGGACGTTACCAGAGGAGATTTGCATGAACGACAATCACGGCAGCACGGGGGCGGTCAGTCGCCGCACGCTACTGAAGGCGGCGGGAGCGGCGGGCGTCGCCGCGCTGGCCCATCCCCGGATCATCATGGCGCAAGGCGACCAGCCGGTCAAACTGGGGGTCGACAACCCGCTCACCGGCACCTACGCCATCACGGGCCGCAACGAACTGCACGGCATGGAACTCGCCGTCGAGGAAATCAATGCCGCGGGCGGCATCCTGGGCCGGCCGGCCCAGCTGATCGTCGAGGACTCCACCAGCGGCGACGCGGGGGTCGCAGTACAAAAAGCCCGCAAGCTCATCGACAAGGACAAGGTCGATTTCCTGGTCGGCAACGTGAATTCCGGGTTGACCATGGCCATGTCGGCGGTCGCCTATGAAAAAGGCGTCTTCATGATGGACCCGGGCGGGCACGCCGACCCCATCACGGGCAGCGAATGCCACTGGAACGTCTATCAGGTCGATCCTTCCACGACCTTGCTGGTCAACGCCATCGCCCCGTCCCTGGTCAAGCGCTTCGGCAAGAAATTCTATTTCCTGGTTCCTGACTACGCCTTCGGCCACGGCCTGCTGGACGCCTACAAGGTCAACCTGCAGAAACTGGGCGCGAGCAATCTGGGCGCGGACCTGATCCCCCTGGGCACGGCCGAATATTCGTCCTACCTGATCAAGGCGCAGGCGGCCAATCCGGACGTCATCGTCATCCTGCAGAACGGCGAGGACCAGACCAACGTGCTCAAGCAGGCCGTGCAGTTCGGCCTGGACAAGCGCTTCCATATCGCCGGTGCCAACATCGAACTCGAGACCCTGGAAGCCCTGCCGCCCACCGCGCGCATCGGCAACTGGGTCATCGAATGGTACTGGAACCAGCCCGACGTCCCGCACGTCAAGGAATTCACCGCCGCCATCACGAAGAAAACAGGACGCGTCCCGACGGCGCGCACCTGGTTCGGGCATACCGCCATCCACGCCTGCGCCCTGGCCGCCAACACCGCCAAGTCCCTGGACGCCGCCAAGATGGCGCGTGCGCTCAACGGCCTCACGCTGCCGCCGGAAGTCGCCCTGCAGCCGCATCCCGCCACGTTCCGGGCCGATCAGCACCTGCTGATCGGCACCCTCTGGGCCGGCCATGCGCAGACGCAAGGCGACGCCGGCGCGGACGACCTCTTCAAGATCGACGAAGTCATCGACAGCAAGACCATCGCGCCCTCGGTCGCAGAGACCGGATGCAAGATGACCTGGCCGGCCTGATCCCTCGCATGCGGCTGCAAGCCGGGCGGCGCCGCCAAGGCCACGCGCCGCCGGGCCGCCCGACCGATTCTCCCTGGCCACACGCCGAGCCGGGCGCCCGCGCCGCCCGGCCGGGGCCTCTTTCGCCGAACGGAGACATCACGTGACTCAGCTGGTCCTCTTCAACGTATTCAACGGGCTGGTGATCGGCGCGTTCTACGCCCTCATGGCGCTGGGCCTGTCGCTGATCATAAACCTGACCAACGTCATCAATTTCGCGCACGGCGGGTTCCTCGCCCTGGGGGCCTACATCGCCTACACCCTGCAGCCGTACCTGGGCTTCTGGGGCGCCCTGCTCGTCTCGCCCTTCCTGACCGCCCTGATCGGGATCCTCGTCGAGCGCGTGCTGATCCGCCCCCTGTACGCGCGCGATCCGCTCTACAGCCTGCTGCTGACCTTCGGCCTGGCCTTCGTGCTGCAGGACTCCGTTCGCTACATCTGGGGCGCGCAGGGCCTGCCCGTGCAGGTGCCGGCCGCCCTGGAATCCGCGCTCAGCCCCACCCTGTTCTTCCTGACCGGCTACCGGGTCTTCATGGTGGCCCTGGTGGCCATCGCCGTGGCCGTGCTGTTCTTCATCCTCAAGAAGACCCGCCTGGGGATGCGCATCCGCGCCGGCACCCTGGACCTGGAGATGGTCTCGGCCCTGGGCGTCGACGTCCGCATCCTGCGCAACCTGAACTTCGGCCTGGGCATCTTCTTCGCCGGGCTGGCCGGCGTCCTGGCCGCCGGCATGCTGGGCCTGACGCCCACGATCGGCGACCAGCTGATCATGCCCAGCTTCGTCGCCGTCATCGTCGGCGGCCTGGGCAGCCTGGTCGGCACCCTGTTCGGCGGGCTGCTGATCGGGATCGCCGCCGGCGTGGTGACCGTGTTCTACCCGTCGGCCTCCGAGGCCACGATCTACGTCATGATGGCGCTGGTGCTCCTGGTCCGTCCGCATGGCCTGTTCGGCGAAGAAGGAGGGACCAAGCTGTGAACGACAACATCCTCGGCAAGTCCATCGGCCTGATCGTCGTCTGGGCCATCCTGCTGACGCTGCCCTCCTGGATCGGCGCCGTCGGCGGCTATACCGACCTGGCCTCGCGGGTACTCATCATCGGCCTGGCGGCCATGGCCACCAACCTGCTGGTCGGGCATGCCGGCATCATGGCCTTCGGCCACGCTGCCTATTTCGGACTCAGCGCCTACGGCACCGGACTGGTCATCAAATACCTGGTCCCCAGCACGCCCGTCGGCTTCATCGTGGGCGTCCTGACGGGCGCGCTGGGCGGCGCCATCATCGGCTACCTGCTGGCGAAACTGCGCGGCATCTACTTCGCGCTGGCCACCATTGCCTTCGGCCAGGTGTTCTATTTCATCGCCTTCCGCTGGAATTCGGTCACCGGCGGCGACAACGGCCTGACCTTCCACCGCCTGCCCATCGACCTGGGCTTCGCACGGATCGACCTGTCCTCCAGCCTGGCGTTCTATTACACGGCCCTGGCGGTCTTCGCCGTCTGCGCCGCGCTGATGGCCATCCTGCTGCGTTCGCCGTTCGGCCACACCCTGCTCGCCATGCGCGAGAACGAACGGCGGGCGCGGTTCCTGGGCATCCCGGTCAACCAGCATCTGTGGCTGGCCTACACCCTGTCCTGCGCCTTCGTCGCGGTGGCCGGGTCGCTGTACGGCATGCTGAACAACTTCGTCAGCCCCCACAACCTGCACTGGACCCAGTCGGGCGATTTCGTGCTGATGGCGGTCATCGGCGGCATGCGGTCTTTCTGGGGACCGCTGCTGGGCGCCGCCATCTTCGTGGTGCTGCAGGATTACCTGTCCAGCATCACCGACAGCTGGATGTTCTTCATCGGCCTGATCTTCGTCCTGGTCGTCCTGTTCATCCCCCGCGGCATCGTCGGGCTGCTGCAAAGGAAGACATCATGAGCCTGCTCGAAGTCCACGGGGTCACGCAGCGCTTCGGCGAACTGACGGCCGTCAACCAGGTCTCGCTGAACGTCGAGGAAGGCGAACTGCACGCGATCATCGGTCCCAACGGCGCCGGGAAGACGACGTTCTTCAACATGATCAGCGGCTTCCACCGGCCCACCGGCGGGCGCATCGTCTTCGACGGCGGCGACGTCACCGACCTGCCCCCCCACCAGCGGGTCGGCCTGGGCATGGCGCGCACCTTCCAGATCACCGAGGTCTTTCCGGAACTGAGCGTGCGCGACAACCTGCGCATCGCGGTCGAGGTCACGGAGGGCCTGCGGATGAAGGTGTTCTCCACCCGCCGGGAGGCGGCGCGGACCGCCGCGCGGGTGGACGAACTGCTGGAAACCGGCGGCCTGACGGCGAACGCCGACCGCCACGTCGGGGAACTGTCGCACGGCGACCAGCGCTCCACGGAGATCATGATGGCGCTCGCCCTGAGGCCGAAGCTCCTGCTGCTCGACGAGCCGGCCGCCGGCATGGGCAGCCAGGAAACCTACGACACCGCCGTCCTGATCCGCAAGCTGCATCGCACGCAGAAGCTCACCATTGTCCTGGTGGAACACGACATGCGTGTCATCTTCAACCTGGCGGACCGCATCACGGTCCTGACCGAAGGCGAGGTCCTGGACGTCGGCACGCCCGACGAAATCGCCGCCAGCGAGAAGGTGCAGGTGGCCTATCTGGGGGAAAAACGTGAAGGCGCTTGAAATCCAGCAGCTGCACACCTATTACGGCAAGAGCCATATCCTGCACGGGATCGACCTGGAGGTCGGGGAAGGCGAACTGGTGACCCTGCTCGGGCGCAACGGCGCGGGCAAGTCCACGACCCTGCGCAGCATCATGGGCATGACGCCCGCGCGCGAAGGGCACATCCGGGTCTTCGGCACGGAATCCACGCATCTGCCGTCCTTCCGCATCGCCCGGCTGGGCGTCGGCCTGGTGCCCGAGGGGCGCCGCGTCTTCGCCAATCTGACGGTGGACGAGAACCTGAAAGTGCCCGTCGACAGCCCGGGCCATTGGAACATCCCGCGGATCTACGAATTGTTCCCCCGCCTGGCGGAGCGCAGGCGCCACAAGGGCAAGCAGCTCTCGGGCGGCGAACAGGAGATGCTGTCCATCGCCCGCGTACTGCTGCTGAACCCGCGGCTGCTGTTGCTGGACGAGCCGTCCCAGGGGCTGGCGCCGCTGATCGTCAAGCACGTCTTCGAGGTCATCGTCGCCGCGCGCGACGCGGGCACCTCCATCCTGCTGATCGAGCAGAACGTCCGCGCCGCCATCGAAGTGGCGGACCGGGCCTACGTCCTGGACCGGGGCCAGATCACCCACAGCGGATCGGCGGCCGAATTCGGCCAGGACGAGCAGCGCATCCAGGAACTGGCCGGGGCCAGCGCCCAGAAATGGGAATTCACGGACTGAGGGCCACGCCACGTGCGCCCTCCGCATGAACCGCCGGAACGCGGCGGATGCAGCGCCGCCGTGGGCCTGCCGGCGTGGGCCGGGGCTGGCCAGAGGTGCGGCCTGATCCTTAATGAAGAATAATCTATGCCTTTTCCCGTTGCGCCATTCTCGAGCCGCAGGCATTTCCTTTCGCGAGACGAAAGACTGAAAGCGGGGAACCGGCGCGAAGCATGCCGGGCGCGGGCCCTGGGCCCGAGGCTCCGAGGGATGAAAAGCACATCGAAAACAGGAGGAATGATCAAGCATGTCGGCACGAAAACGAACAGCATGGCGCGCACCGGTGATGGCATTTTTGCTGGCCAGCGCGGGATTGAGCGCGCATGCGGCGCCCGAGACCATTTTCGTGAACGCGAACGTGTTCACCGCGGATGAAACCCGGCCTTCGGCCCAGGCTTTCGCGGTCGAACACGGACGCATCCTGGCCATCGGCGATCGGGACGAAGTGCTGGCGCGCCAGGGACCGCGGACGCGGATCGTGGACCTGCGCGGCCGACGTGTCCTGCCTGGTCTGATCGATGCGCACACCCATGCGGTGATTGGCGCTTTGGCCGCCCTGTCGCCGAATCTGCACGACGAAGAGCTGGACATCTCCACGATCAGACGGCGCATACAGGCCTGGCGCGATGCGGCGCATGGCGATACGGGTCAGCCCCTGGTGGTTTTCGGCGTGAACCCGGGTACCTGGAAAGACCCGCGGGCGCTGGCAAAGATCTTTGATGCGAACAGTTGGGCATCGCAGCCCTTGCTGCTGATGGGGTCGGACCTGCACACCGCCTGGGCCAACCGTGCCATGCGCGCCAGGTCCGGCATCGACGCGGCGTATGCGCGAGGCCTCTCGACAGCGCAAAAGCATACCGTGGGCGTGGATGCCGACGGCGAGCCGGACGGCATCCTGGTCGATGCGGGCGTCGATCTGGCCACCGTGCGATTGCCCAAGCCGGACAAGAACCTGTTGCTGCGGGCCGGCAAGTTCGCGGTGCGTGCCAACCACCGCTACGGCATCACGGCCTGGATGGATCCCGCGGCCAATGCGGGGCCGGGAGAGGCGCTGTTTTCACGTGCGCCCGGCAGCACGGGAACGGGCATATTGCCAGCCTATCGGGCCGTGGCCGAGGAAGAAGGCCTGAACGCGCACGTGGTGGCCTTGCTGGTGGCCAGCCCCCTGAGCGACGCGGCGGATCTCGATCGCCTGAATACCGTCCGCGAGCAATTCCAGGATGTCCGGAATCTGACCATTCCAGGCATCAAGATCTTCGCCGACGGCGTACTGGAGTACCCGGCGCAAAGCGCGGCATTGCTGGGCCAATACAGCAATTCGGGCAAGCGGGGCGAGATGCTGCTGACCCGCCAGGGTTTGCAGGCCCTGGTCGATGCGGCCGACGCGCGAGGCTGGCTGGTGCACATCCACGCGCTGGGCGACCGCGCCGTTCGCGAATCCCTGGATGCCTTCGAGGTGGCCCGTCACCATCGCCACAGCGGCGTGCGCCACTCCATCACCCACCTGCAACTGGTGGATTCCGACGACTATCCGCGCTTCGCGCGCCTGGACGTCATCGCCGTCATGCAATTGCACTGGGCGGAGATGGACAATTACCTGCTCGATCTGGTCAAGCCGTATCTGAGCCCGGCGGCGTTCATGGGACAGTATCCGGCGCGCTCGCTGCAGCGGCAAGGCGCGGTGATCGCGGGCGCCAGCGACTGGCCGATCTCGACGGCCAATCCCTGGGAAGCCATGCATCACGCGATGACGCGCCAAGGGCCGGACGGCGGTTTGAACCCCGCCGAACGCATGGACAAGATCAGCATGTTGCTGGCCTACACGCGCCATGCCGCGCAGGCCATAGGACTGGCGGACCGGATAGGCTCTCTGGCGCCGGGCAAGCAGGCGGACTTCATCGTCGTCGACCGCGATGTGCTGAATGTGGACGCCGAGTCGCTGAGACAGACCCAGGTGCTGGAGACTTATTTCGCGGGCGCCAGAGTGTACGTGACGCGCTAGTTGGTGTCCCAAATCCGCTGGTGCCCGAGGCCGGAATCGAACCGGCACGCCTTGCGGCGGGGGATTTTGAGTCCCCTGCGTCTACCAATTTCACCACTCGGGCGGGGTCGGCGCGACAGATCGTCGCGCCGGAAAGAGGACCGTCATTATACGGCGTTTTCCGCTGCTCCCAGATCGGCCGGCGCCGGGCCGGCGCCTGGTCCGTCCGCCCCGTCCCTGCCCGTCCGCCGCCAGGCGCCGGGCGCCATGCCATGCGCGGCCCGGAAGACGCGCGCCATGTGGGCCGCGTCGGAAAAACCGCAGTCGGAGGCGATGGCGGCGATGCTTTTATCGGTGTGGCGCAGCATCCAGGCCGCCTGGCGCAGGCGCACGGCGCGGGCATAGGCCTGGGGCGTGGTGTCCAGGTGCTGGCGAAACAGCCGCTGCAACTGGCGCGGCGACAGGCCCAGGCGGTCGGCCAGGTCGCCCAGGCCGGGAATCTGGCCCGCGTACTGTTCGATCACCAGCGCGGCGCGGCGCAGGGCGGGCGGGCTTTCGGCCGGGACGCCGGGCGGCGGGGGCTGGATCTGTCCGCCCGATCCGCCCGCCGCATCGATCTGCAGGCAGCGCAGGGCGCGGCGGACGTCGGTTTCCGGCAGATGGCGGCGCAGGATGCGCACGGCGACGTCGGTGACGGCGGCTCCGCCGACGCAGGTGATGCGGCGCCGGTCGAACACCGAGGGCCGGTCGGTGACGATCCGTTCCGGGGCGATGGCCGGAAAGCGGTCGGCGAAATCGCGGTACTGGTCGCCGCCGACGCACAGCCGGTGCCCGGCCAGTACGCCGGCCCCGGCCAGGACATGGACCGCGTTGCACAAGCCGACCAGGTGGCGCCCGCCCCGGGCCGCCTGGCGCAGCCAGGCCGACAGCGCCGGCCCCGCCACGGCCGTGGGCGGCAACGGCCCACCGACGACAACGATATAGTCGAACCGCAAGGGATCGCCCAGCAGGTCGGTCGGCACGACCTGGATGCCGCTGGCCGAACGCACGGGAATCAGGGTGTCGGCGACGACTTCCCAGGCGCAGGGGCCGGACGTGTCGGTCTGGGCGTCCAGCAGCCCCAGCAGGTCGGCGAACGCGGCGAAGGCCCCCATGGCGAACTGCGGCAGCAGGACGAACCCGATCCGTACGGAAATGTCGCTCTTGTTCATGTTTCCATCATGTTTCGTCGTTTTCATTCTATTTATGGTCATGCTTTCCGGCAATGGCATCCAGTCCCGGCATGCTCCGCCTCATAGTAGATCATTCCATTCCTGCTTGATGTCGCTTTCATTCAATCAAGAATCCGCCAGATCACTAGAATCGACGGAAAGGCGGCCCCGCGCGCCCAAGCCCTGGAACGACCAGGCGGGGCGCCGGAACGCACCCCCAAAACGGATCACGCGCACAGGAGGACGATCATGGCGCTGTCGGTCTTCGACATTTTCAAAATCGGCATCGGGCCTTCCAGTTCGCACACGGTGGGACCGATGCGCGCCGCGCGCAATTTCGCCCGCAACCTGGACGCCCGCGGGCTGCTGCCCCGGGTGGCGGGCCTGAACATCCAGCTCTACGGCTCCCTGGCGGAAACCGGGGCGGGCCACCGCACCGACATGGGCATCATGCTGGGCCTGATGGGCGAGGCTCCGGACACGGTCGATCCCGCCGCGATCGGCGGCCTGATCGACGCCGTGACGCGCGACCGCCGGCTGGCGCTCTGGCGCAGCCACACGATCGCCTTCGATCCCAGGCGCGCCTTCTCCGGCCGGGTCAAGCCCATGCCGGAACACCCCAACGGCATGCGCTTCATCGCCCTGGACGCCGCGGGCGAAACGCTGCTGGACGAACGCTACGTGTCGATCGGCGGCGGCTTCATCCGCGCGCTGGACAGCATCGAGACGGACGAGACCGTGCCCGAGCACGCGCCGATGCCCTACCCCTTTTCCACCGGGGCCGAACTGATGGAAGCCTGCCAGCGGCACGGCCTGACGATCGCCCAGCTGATGATGGCCAACGAATCCACCCTGCGCTCGCCCGGGGAAGTCCGCGCCGGCGTGCTGCGCATCGCCCAGGTGATGGACGAGGCCATCGACCGGGGCTGCGGCCTGCAGGGTCCGTTCGCCGACGAGATCCTGCCCGGCGGGCTGAAGGTGCGCCGCCGCGCCCCGGCGCTGTACGCCCAGCTGAAGACGGGGCCGAAAAAAGAGGACGACGTCATGTTCGCCATGGACTGGGTGAACCTGTACGCCATGGCCGTGAACGAGGAAAACGCCGCCAGCGGCCGGGTGGTGACGGCCCCGACCAACGGGGCCTCGGGCCTGCTGCCCGCCGTGCTGCGCTACTACCGCGCCTTCATCCCCGGCTGGTCGGAGGACGGGGTGGTGGACTTCCTGCTGACCGCCGCGGCGATCGGTTTCCTGTACAAGGAAAACGCCTCGATCTCGGGCGCCGAGGTCGGCTGCCAGGGCGAAGTCGGCGTGGCCTGTTCGATGGCGGCGGCCGGACTGACGGCGGTGCAGGGCGGCACGGTGGCCCAGGTCGAGAACGCGGCGGAAATCGGCATGGAGCACAACCTGGGCCTGACCTGCGACCCCGTGGGCGGCCTGGTGCAGATCCCCTGCATCGAACGCAACGCGATGGGCGGCAACAAGGCCATCAACGCCTCGCGCCTGGCGCTGCACGGCAACGGCAAGCACCATGTTTCGCTGGACACGGTCATCGAGACCATGCGCCAGACCGGCGCCGACATGAAGTCGAAATACAAGGAGACTTCGCGCGGGGGACTGGCCGTGAACGTGGTGGAATGCTGATCCACGTCGCGGCTTGCGGGCCGCGCCGATTCGTCAGGCCAGGGCGGCGACGGCTTCGGCGCGGGTCGCGCTGACCTTCAGGATGGCCAGGAAGCCGCTGATCTCGAAGACTTCGCGCACATTGGGCTGGATGTCGCACAGGATCAGCGCGCCGCCCGACTGCTTGAGCTTTTTCGCCAGCAGCAGCACGACCCGCAGGCCGGCGCTGGAGATATAGTCCAGCCGCGCCAGGTCGAGCACGATGCGGTGCTCGCCCTTGTCGACCTGCGCCATCAGGTCGGCCTCGAAGGCGGCGGCGTTGGCGCTGTTGACCTGGCCTTCGGGCTGGAAGATGAGCGCGGATCCGGACTTGTCGATGGCAAAGGGCATGGCGGGTTCGGCAGGGGGATGGAAAAGGGAAAGAAACCGGTCCCCATCATACGCGAAACGATGGTCCGATGGCACGCCCGCGCCGCCGTCCGCCGGTGCGCGGCGGCCATCCCCATTCCGGGCTATCGGCCAGCCGCCGCCCCGCCGCCGGTCATGCGATCATTCCGCCTGCAAGCAAAAGACACGCCGGTAAGGTTTGGAATACACCTGACTGGAACCTTTCCGCTACGCTGGTTACTCAGGGTGTAAAACCGGCTTTTCGTCTGGCGGCCCCGCCGCCATCGCAGCTGCTCGAACCGACTTCCCTATGAATACCCACCTGTCCGTTTCGCTTCCTCCGCACGAGCCTCCAGGCCTGGACCGCTTCGAAGCCGCCACGCACGGCTCCGAATCGATCTACATCTCCGTGTCGGGGCAGTCCATGCAGGTGCTGGGCACCGGCACGACCCCGGGCGGACGCAGCGTGGCCTGGGTCGCGCCCGACGTGGACACGACCCGCCTGTTCACCGAAGCCCTGGAACACAGCTACGGCGCCGGCATCGCCAAGACCGTCGCCCGCGAACTGGGGCTGGAGCCCAGTCCGGGCAAGCCCCTGTCCTCGCGCACGGTCACGCAGGCGCTGGACATGGCGCAGACCTCCAGCCAGGCGCTGTCGGGCGTGGATTTCGTCACCCGCCTGGACTGCTCGGCCGGCGCCCAGGGGGCCGGCTTCAAGGCCGCCTGTCAGGCGCTGGGCCTGGATCCGTCCAGCCTGGATCCGCAGCGGTGCCGGGACATCGACCAGGCCATGCAGCTCAAATTCGAACAGGCCGCCGCCCAGGGCCACAGTCCCGTGGCGCCCGAAACCGCCCGGGCCTGGCTGCGCGAACTGCTGCAACGCTGACGGACGCCTCCCGTCCGCTCCGGTCCGCCGCCCCCGGGGCACAGGGCTGCGAGATCTTATAAACCTCAGGTAATTTCTTGTAAGACTCCATGTCCTTGATCTAGAATTCCCTGGATCAGCGCTGCCTCTTGCACCCCGCCCCGCCTCATGAACCCCTCCTCCGATCCTGACGGCATCGCGCCGGACACCGCGCAACAGGCAGACTCCATCGAACCGCCCAGCCCTTCGGACGAACGCCTGTTCCGCGATCTGGTCCAGGAACACAGCAGCCGCCTGCAGCGCTTCATCATCCGGCACATCGGCAACATCAGCGAAGCCGAGGACATCGCCCAGCAAGCCTTCACCGAGGCCGCCCGGTCCTACCGGACCTTTCGCGGCGAATCGCAGCTGTCGACCTGGCTGTACGGCATCGCGCTGAACCTGATCCGCAATCACCTGTCCAGGGCGCCCGAACGCCGCTACGACTTCGTCGGCGACAGCGGCCTCGACGACTTGGCCGCCGAATCCGCCACCCCCGAGGAAGCCGCCGAGCAGGCCCAGTCCATGCGCCTGCTGCAGGAATCCCTGGACGAGCTGCCCGAAAGCATGCGCAGCATCCTGCTGCTGGTGGGGATGGACAACCTGTCCTACGAGGAAGCCGCCGCCCTGCTGTCGGTGCCGATCGGCACGGTCCGCAGCCGCCTGTCGCGGGCGCGCACGGCGCTGCGCGACAGGCTCGAACAAAAAGGGCTGACGCTGAATTTCTGACGCCGGGCCACGCCCGGGCATCGACCCGGGCGCGCGCCATCAGTCGTGCCGCGACTCCGTCAGGACGAAATGGTGCCGGAACTGCGGCGGCTCGGTCATCTGGAACCGCAGGCCATCGGGGGACACGGTCAATGCCACCTGCACCTGCGCCCAGCTGACCGAAGAATCCATGGACACGGGGAAGTCATGCCCCTCCTGGTCGGTTCCGATCGCATTGTGGAGGGGAATGGTCATTTTCCCCAGGACGCGGAAGCTGCCGTCATCGAGCTTGTCGATCTCGAAGTGGAAGTTTCCGGCGCCCACCGGCTGGACCACGGTGCCGTCTTCCAGCTTGAACGGCGAATCCATGCCCATGTCCTGCAGGCCCGCCAGGATGCCGGCCCCGAATTGCTGATTCATCAGGCGCGTCAGGGGTTCGGCGGCGGGACCGGCGATCCGGACCAATGCGTCCAGGGCTTCGCCCATGGCCTGGCGCCGCGCTTCGCCGGACACATTGCCCGGCCAGGTCGTGCGCGCCATGCCGCCGTCCATGTCCGTGCCGCGCACCGACAGCGACACGCCGGGCCGATTGATGGCGTCCTCGACGAACGACGAGCCGACGGAAAACTCGGTATCCGTGCCGCGCACCGGCAAGGTGATCGTGCGCGTCGGGTGCGTCTTGGGATTGATGGGCATTTCCATGTGCGGCCCCATCCTGGCGAGCCCGGCGTCGCTCAGGATGACCGAGGATTCGAGGCGCTCGGGATCGAACCGGACGCCGTATTGCTCCACCAGGGAGGTGAGGAACGTATCGGACAGATCGACCGTCTCGATGACCGGCTCCTCACCCTTTTCGGTCAGGAGCCGATAGATGGTACTGGTCATGCCATCCAGCAGGTGCTGGGTCGTGCTGATCCGCTTGGCCGCCTCGGACGCGCCCCGGACGTAATCCCTGTCGGAAATGACTTCATTCAGGCTCAGGGCCGCGCCGCCGAAGGCGCCTTCCAGGCTCAGGAGCAGATTCAGGCGGCCCAGCACGCGCTCGATGGCCGCTTCTTCCTGTCCCGATCCGCGCAAGTCGTCGAGCGCCGCCTGGAAGGCCTCGCCAACCATGGTCTTGCGGCCGTCCACATCGGCGATGTGGCCGTAGTGGCCCAGATCGGCCAGCTTCCAGGTACGCAGCATTTCCAGGTCGGACAAATCCCGCAGCCGGCGCATGAGCACCGGCATGTCCACCTTCTCGCCCGACAGCGCCCGCAGCAGGTCCGTCATGCCGTGGACGACCCGGTCGGTCAGTCCCTGCACACGCGACAGGCCCTCGGCCCGCGCGCCTTCGGTGTCGAGCTTCAGGCCGAAGGCGCGCAGGTTCGAACTGCGGCGCAACAGGCCCAGGTCGAGATCGTTCAGCCGCGCCAGCGAGTCGCGCGTCAGCGGCCCCTCGGGATTGGTTTCCGGATCGCGCAGCGCGTCCAGGACCAGGGGCATCTGCGCGCGCAGCGCCTCGGACGTGCCCCGGGGCAGATGCCCGTAAACGCCCTGCAGGTCGTAGACGTGCTGGTTCAGGTCGAACAGGGCGTGCGTGATGGCCTTCGGGTCGCCGCTGGCGATCGCGGCCCGCAGATCGCCGGTCATGTCCGGATGCATCCGGTCGACACGCGCCTGGATTTCGCCGTCCAGCGCCTCGCCGAGGCGGTCCAGCAGGGCCTCGCCCTGCCGGATCCGGCCGCTCTGGACGAGCTGCGGATCGAGCGTGTCGTGCCGCATGTCCGGCGCGTCCTCGAGGGCCAGGGGCTGGACGTCCGGATCCCGGATCTGGGCCAGCGACGCCTTGACGGCCCCCAGCTTGTCGGGATTCAGCGCCAGTTGCAGCGCCTTCAGATCGGCATCGGACAGGCCCTGCAGGTAGGCGTCGAGCTTGTCTCCACCCAGCATGGCCAGGTGCTCCGACAGGCGGGCGAGCTGGCTTTCCAGGGCCTGGCCGTCGATGGGCTTGCGTTCGAGCACGGCGCGGATCCGCCCCAGCGGTTCCTTCACCGCCTGGCCGGCAAGCTCCTGGTCCAGGGCGGCGGCGATCTGGTCCAGCAATCGGGCCGCCTGGGCGCGCAGTCGGGGCGGATCGACCCGGTCGATCACCGCCTGGCGGGCTTCGGGATCGCCCAGCACGCCGCCGCGCAGGGCGTTCAGGTCCATCACGCCCAGTTCGCCCAGATAGGTCTTCAGGGATTCCTGGCCGCCCGGCAGGCTGGACAGATCCCCGCCGGACAGGTCGCCCAGCCGGGCCAGGCCCTCGGCGATCTTCGACCGGGCCTTCGGATCGTTCGGCGGGGCCGTCAGGCCGCCCAGCAGATTGCCGACGCGACGGCTGTTGTCGCGCGCCTGGTCCAGCACGAACTGCTGGGCCCGCCGCGCGGGGCTGGCGCCGACGTAGAACGCGACTTTCGACAGGAACTGGCCGAAGCGCTGGAAGACATTGGGGGCGGACGCCCGCGGCGTGGCGCCGGGTCCGGCCTTGAAGCGCAGGTTGCCGACCTGGCCCAGGGGACCGGCATCGAGATGCTGCCGCTGCAGGTTCTGGACGCCGGGTTGGCCGAGATTCTGGATGCCGGGCATGAGGTGACTCCTTCTGGGGCGCGGGGCCCCGGTTCAGACGCGCAGGCCGAAGTCCGGCGGCAAGCCGCCGGACGTGGAGCCGCCGGCGGCCGCGGGCGATGCGTCATCGCGGGCGGTCCCATCCAGGCGGCCCTGCCAGTCCGCCGCCACCGCCGCCATGGACTCGACGATCGCGCGCAGCCAGGCCGTGTCGGCGCGCGCCAGTTCCAGCCGCCGCGACAGCAGCAGTTCGCCCGTGACCTCGTCCAGGCCCAGGGTGGCGCCGTCGGTGTCGCGGCCGAAGGCGTTCGCGGCCAGCATCCGCCGGAACACGTCGTGGCGCCGCATGGGGTCGGCGGGCGTCTGCCCGAGCACCACATAGCAATGCAGCGCGTCGGCCTGCGGGTCGTGTTCCAGATGCAGCACCGGCCCCGTCTCGAAAGCCAGGGACGCCGTCCCGGTCTCGTTCAGCGCCAGGGCGACGCCGGCCTCCTGGCCGAACAGGGAGATCAGACTGGATGCTTCCATGCGTGTCCTCGCGGTTTCGCGGGCGCGACGGCCTCGTCGCGCCCTACCCCGCGTCAGTAACGCCACGGCGCCCGGCGTTCCCTTCGGCTGCCGTGCCCTTTCCCTATTGCTTGACGGGGTGCAGTTCCACATGCACGGCCGGCCCCCCGGCCACGGTCGCGGCGCCCCCGCGCGGCACGTCGGCGTCGCCCAGCGCCTGCGACTCGACGAAGGACGGCCCGACCCGCACCGGACCGCTCACCGCGGCCTCGCGCACGGCGTCGAAGCGCACCCGCGTCTGCTGCCCCTGGATCAGGTCGAGGTATTCGCCCGCGCTCATGGGCTTGCCGTCGTCCGGCCAGGTCGCGCTCAGGGCCGGACCGGTGTCGCCCGACTGCAGGCGCGGCGGCGCCACGGGATTGCCCTGGATCGACACCACGCGCGGCCGCAGCAGGAACAGCCGCTCACGGCGCTGCACGGTCTTGCTCTTGCTGGAGAACAGCGCGCCCAGCAGGGGGATGTCGCCCAGGCCGGGGACCTTGTCGACCTGCTGGCTGTCCTGGCTGCTGTTGTAGCCGCCGACCAGCAGGGTCTGGCCGTCGCCCACGATGGCCAACGTGCTGATGCTGCTCTTGCGCACCGTCGGCAGCGAGCCGATCTTGCGTTCGTCCTGGATGCGCCCGTCCTCGATGTCGACCGTGAGCTCGACCCGGCGCCGGTCGCCGCTGCCCTCGATGTAGCGCGGCGTCACGCGCAGCGACGTGCCCACCGTGACCGGTGTGACGGTGGCCACGCGCTCGCCCGTGGTCTGGATGTAGAACGTGTCCGACAGGTCGATCAGGGCGCCCATGTTGTCGGCCGTCAGGATCGACGGCTGCGACAGGATGTTGGCCGCCCCCTTGGTTTCCAGCGCGTGCAGGCGGGCCGCCAGCACGTTGGTGACGGACAGCCCCAGGGTGCCCGGGGACAGCGAGGCCGCGGCGTCCAGCGGCAGGCCGTTGCTGGGGCTGAGGCCGAAATCGCTGTACCCGAAGGTCGCGTTCCCCGCCTTGGCCCCCCAGGTGACGCCCAGTTCGCTGACGTTGTCGGAATTCACGTCGACGATCATCGCCTCGATTTCGATCAGGGTGCTCGGCACGTCGAGCTGCTCGATGAGCTGCCGGTAGATGGGGATGCGGTCGGGGATGTCCTGCACGATGATGGCGTTCAGGCGGGGGTCCGCCTGCACCGTCGGCTCGCGGAACCGCAATCCCGCGCCGGCGCGCCGCTTGGGCTCCGGCGCCGCCGACCCGGCCGCGCCGGACGTTCCCCCGGCCGGCGCGCCGCCCGCGTCCGCATCCGGGCCGGCGAACACCGGCGGATTCTCGCGCAGCGGCGCGGCCACCGCCGACAGCGTCTCGTTGTTGGCGCCGGAACCGGAGCCCAGGATCAGGTTGCGCAGCACCGTCGCCAGGCCGGGCGTGACCACGCTCTGCGTGCGGTAGCTGACGGTGCGGTCGTTGACCGAGGCGTGCTTCAGGCGGAACACCGCCACCTGCTGCCCGCCCGCCCCCAGAGGCAGCGCGGCCACCATCTTCTGCACCAGCTTGACGTAGGCGGGCGGCCCCGAGACCAGGGCGATCCCCTGGTCGGCCAGTTCCCCCCAGCCGAAGCGCGGGTCGAGCACGCCCAGTTCCTGCAGGGCGTCGCGCAGCGCCGTGATCGAGCTGCCCATGGCGCTGATCGAGCGCGTGACCATGGCGCTGGCGGGACTGACGAACAGGGTGCCCGAATAGACGAACCAGTTGAACCCGTACACCCCGCCCAGCTTGTCCATGAACTCGGTGGGCGTCGCGGTGTTGAACTTGCCGTTGACCGTGCCCGTCACGCCGGGCGCCAGATCCAGGGCCAGGCTGAAGCCGCCCGCGAACTTCCGCAGGACGCTCTGCAGGCTCTCGTTCTCGGCGTAATAGCTGTAGGCGGCCAAAGGCCAATTGGGCGCGGCCCGGGCGGTCGTGCCCACCAGGCACAGGGCCAGCGCGCAGGCTGGAATCCAACGTTTCAACAAAGCGCCTCCCGCGTGTCGTGTCATCATCATGCAGCCCGCCGCGCCGCGACCGTCCAGAACGACAGGGCGTTGGCGAAGCCGCCCACGGCCTCGTCCACCCCGACGGCGTCCGTATCGGGCCGCACCATCCGCTGCAGCCACAGGGCGTCCTCGTCGGGATCGACCACGCAGGCCGAAGGCTGGCGGCTCAGCATGCCGGCGGCCTGCCGGCCGATCTCGGCGAAGAACCGTTCGCGGCCCAGGCCGTCCGGCGGCAGGGTGCACAGCCGCGCGCTGATCGCCAGCCAGCCGTTGCGGGCGCCCTGCAGGTGCACGCGGTACTTGTCGTCGATCAGGACCGTGAGCCGGCCGTCGGCGCGCACCCCGTCGGGGATGCCATGGCGGACCGCGTAGTCGGCGATCAGGGGATGGGATGGGACGTTCATCGTTCTACTCCGGTGATTCCGCCGCCAGCTTGCGCACCAGGCGCAGCACTTCGGCGACGGGTTCGATGAGTTCGCTGGGGATGTACTGGTCCGGCTGGGCGTCGGCCATCAGCGCCCGCGCCAGGGGGATGTTCTGCATGACGGGCACGCCCGCCTCGCGCGCGGCGCGCATCATTTCCGTGGCCAGGGCGCCCTCGCCCTTGGCGAGCACCACGGGCAGCGGCGTCTCGTCCTGGTCGTAGTACAGCGCGATCGCCAGGTGCGTCGGGTTGGTCACCACCACCGAGGCCTTGCGCGCGCTCTGGACGGCGCCCTGCATCACCATTTCCTGGTGCAGGTGCTTGCGCTTGCCCTTGATGTGGGGGTCGCCTTCCATTTCCTTGTATTCCTGCTTGACCTCTTCCTTGCTCATCATCAGCTGCTTGCGGTGCTGCATGCGCTGCCAGACGAAGTCGGCCAGGGAAATGATGGTGTAGGCCACCGCCACGTTCACGAGCAGCGTGCGCAGCATGCCCCCCACCCCGGTCTGCAGGCCGGCCAGGCCGCTGTGCGGCACCGACATCAGCTGCGGCAGCGCGTCGCGCACCACCAGCGTGACCAGGACCGAAAGGAAGGCGATCTTGATCGCCGACTTGAGGAATTCGACCAGGTTCTTCTTGGAAAAGATGTTCTTGAGGTTGCTGGCGGGGTTGAGCTTCTGTCCCGAGGGAATGAGCTTCTTGAAGGCCAGCACGATGCCGACCTGCAGGAATTCGCCGAACATGCCGATGCCCAGCACGATCAGGAGGAAGGGCAGCAGCAGCGCCAGGGCTTCGCGCAGGGTCGCCTCCAGCGCGGTCTTGAGCGCGAGCTCGAAGGGCATGCCCGTCAGGGTCGACGGCACCAGCAGGATCCGCCCCAGCGACTCGATGAGGCTCGAGGCGTTGCCCAGCATGTAGCCGAACAGGGCCAGGATCAGCAGGGTCTGGGTGAAGTCCTTGCTGTGCGCGACGTCGCCCTTCTCGCGGGACTCGCGCAGCCGCTTGGCGCTGGGCTGTTCGGTCTTCTCTCCGCTCATGGAAACCTCCATTGGTCGTCGAGGAAGGGCAGGATGCCGGGGATGCCGCGCACCGTGTCGCCGGCGTATTCGAACAGCGTGCTCATGTACAGCACCAGCACCAGCAGCGCCAGCGCGCTCTTGATGGGCATGGCCAGAAAGAACACCTGCAGCTGCGGCGCGAAGCGGCTGACCAGGGCCAGGCCGAGCTCGGCCAGGAACATGGCCACGATGGCCGGCGCGGCGAACAGCAGCACCAGCCGCATGAAGCGGCTGAGCTGGTCCAGCATCAGCGGGATGCTGTCGGCGCGCAGCGCCGGCGTCCAGGACCACAGGTCCCACAGGCGGAAGCTGTCGTACAGCAGCGTCAGCATCAGGGTGAAGCCGCCGCCGACCAGGAAGAACACCAGGAACGCCTGGTTGAAGAGAATGCCCAGGGGCGAGGAATCGTTGCCCGTGGCCGGGTTGATGACGGCGCCCAGGCTGGCCCCGCGCTGGTTGTCGACGACGAAGCCCACCGCCTCGAAGATCCAGAAGGGGATCGCCACCAGGAAGCCCAGCACCAGGCCGACGAAGACTTCCTTGGCGACCAGCAGCATCAGGCCGATCGTGCCCAGGTCCAGCTCCGCGTAGCGCGGCGTCAGCATGGGCACCAGCACCAGGCCCAGGCCGGCGCAGATGCCGTAGCGCAGCAGGCCCGGGATCAGCTGCTTGTTGAACAGGGGCAGCATGCCGCACATGGCCAGGAGCCGGGGCTGCGTCAGCGCCCAGGCCCCCAGGAACACGTGGATTTCGGCAGTGGCCGCGCCGTTGAACATGTCTCGTCCGCCCTCCTCAGCGTATCTTGTGGAACAGGTCGAACACGGACACGGCGTAGTTGTAGAGCTCGCCGCTGAGCCAGCGCGCCGTGAGCAGCAGGGTGATGAACACGGCGATCAGCTTGATCGCGAAGGACAGGGTCTGCTCCTGGATCTGCGTCAGCGCCTGGAACAGCGAGAACAGCGTTCCCACGATGGCCGCCACGGCGATCGGCGGCAGCGACAGCCACAGGGTCAGGTAGAGCGCCTGGGTCATGTAGGAGACGATGTCGACGGTACCCATGCGCGCCTCAGGAATAGGACAGGACCAGGCCCTGGATCAGCCGCGTCCAGCCATCGATCATGACGAACAGGAACAGCTTGAGCGGCATGGAGATCGTCACCGGGGACACCATCATCATGCCCATCGCCAGCAGGATGTTGGACACGATCAGGTCGATGATCACGAACGGCAGGTAGAGCAGGAAGCCGATCTGGAACGCCGCCGTCAGCTCCGACACCAGGAAGGCCGGGATCAGCACGATCATGTCGTCCTGGCGCAGGTCGCGCGCCTGGGCCTCGCCCCACAGGTGGCGGGCCGTGCGCACGAAGAAATCCCGCTGCTCGGCGCGGCTGTTCTTCAGCATGAAGGCGCGCAGGGGCTCGGTGCCGCGCGCCACGGCGTCCAGCATCGTTCCGACCGGGTCGGCGCGCGGCGCGGCGGCGGCCGACTGGCTGGCGGGCGCGCCGACCTCGCGCAATTCATGTCCGACCTGCATCACGACGGGCCCCATGACGTAGACGGACAGGATCACGGCCAGGCCGTAGAGCGCCATGTTGGGCGGCACCTGCTGCACGCCCAGGGCGTTGCGCACCAGCGCGAACACCACGGCCAGCTTCAGGAAGGACGTGGTCATCACGGCGGCCAGCGGCAGCAGCGCCAGCAGCGCCAGCGCGATCGCCAGGCTGACGGGATCGAAATTGCCGCTCATGGCGCTTCCTACCCCTTGCCCAGGGTGCCGACGCGCACACCGATGCGGCCGTCGACCTCGACCAGTTCGCCGGTGCCGACCAGCGCGCCGTTGGCGCGGATCATGACCGGGCCGTCCGACAGCGGCCGCTGCAGGTCGAACACCGCGCCCGGCTGCAGCTGGCGCAGTTCGGACAGCGGCAGGGCGCGGTCGCCCAGGTCGAAGGTCAGCCGCACCGGGATGGCGTCGAGGTCCAGCGGCTCGGCGGACGGAGCGTCTTCTTCGGGAGGAACGGTCTGAGTCATGAGGGAAGTCCAGCCTTGGGTCACGAGATAGGAGGAATGTTCGGCGCGCACGCGCAGGCCCTGGCCCTGCGGGATCCCCAGCCACAGCTCGCCTTCCGGGCCGACCAGGTATTCATCGAGCAGGACGACGTCGCCCGGGCCCAGGGCGCGCAGTTCGGCGGCCGGCAGGCCGGCCCGGCCGATCTCGGCGCGCAGCCGCACCGGCAGGGCCGATTCGTCGATCGCGCCCGCGGCGGCCGGCGGCACCCGGCCCAGCAGGCCGGCCAGCAGCATCAGCCCCAGGTCGTCGGATTCCAGCACCGCCAGCGCGGTTTCGCCCCGCGCCTCGGCGCGGGCCGCCAGGGTCCAGGCATGGGGCAGCGCCGCGTCGCGGGGTTCGGCCAGGACGCGCACCGGTCCGCCCGTCGAGACCGGCGACAGCGCCGCGACGGCCTCGGACAGCAGGGTTTCCAGCGCGGCGGCCCGCAAGGCCTCGGGCAGGTCCCCCGGCCCCAGGTCCGGCAGCCGGGCATCGGCCCAGGCCACCAGGGCGTCCGGGGGAAGGCTCAGGCGCAAGGCGGCGCCGGCCCATTCCAGATCGGCCCGGTGGCTCGCCGCCTGGCGCAGGGCGGGCGGCACGCCCGGGGTCAGGCCCAGGCGCCAGGCGCCAGGCGCGGCCTCGGCGCCCTCGAGCGCCGGCAGGTCCACCCGCAGGTCCGCGCCGTGGGTCGCGACCAGCGTCAGCGCCTGGGCCTGGCTGGCGGTCAGGCGCGGCAGGGCGGCGGTCCGGGCGGTCGAGGAGTTCATCGCATCCATGTCACGGTCTTGGTCATGCGGCCGCGGCCGCTTCGAACAGGCAGGGGTCTTCGGGGTCGTCGGTGCTCACCCGCACCAGCACGGCGCGCGACAGCGATTGCGCGAGCTCTTCGGCCAGCGACTGCGCGCACCGGTTCAGGGTTTCGCGCGAGGCCTCGCTGGCGCAGGCGAAGGCGGCCACCAGGCGGCCTTCGTCTTCGTAGACCGACAGCGTCACGCCCGGCAGGACCTCGGCTTTCAGGTCCAGGCGCACTTCGCGCCGGCCGCTGCCGCCGTCGCCCACCAGCATGCGGTCGGCCGCCTCGTTCAGCGCCCGCGCCAGCCCGGCCGGCGCGGCGGCCGGCGTCTCGGCGGGCGCCGCGGAGCCGGGGAACAAGGCGAACGGGCGCGGCGTCTCGACCGGGGAATCGACCGACGGCTCGGCGGTCCCCGGCGCCGCTTCTCCGCCGTCCTGCGCCAGGGCCTGCTGGAAGGCCTGGCGGTCCGCGTCGGACGCCTCGCGGCGCGACGCGCCGGCGCCCGACTGCCCCAGGTCCGGCATGCCCCGGGCCAGGCCGATGTCCAGGTCGATGCGTCGGTCAGTCATGCTCATGCGGGTTCGTATTCGTCATGTTGCTGCCAGTCGTCGCGGTCGCGCGCCACGGACGCGGCCTCTTCCATTTCCAGGTCTTCCTTGCGCTCCAGTTCGCGCAGTTCGTCGGCCGCGTGCAGGCTGGCCAGCTGGACGAACTTCTCGACCATGCGCGTGGCGTTCCGGTGGGCTTCGCGGCGCTCGACCAGCGCCTCGGTTTCCTGGCGTTCCTGGTCGGCGGCCCGCTCGACGCGGGTTTCGCAATCGTGCTCGCCCTGGCGCAGTTCGGCCACGCCCTGCATCACGTCCTCGATGTCGCGCACGCGCACCAGGCGGCTGCACAGGTCCTGGTACATGTCCTGTTCCCTTCGCTCCGACCAGACCCGGTATTCGTCCAGCCGCTCCAGCGCCTCGAGGCGCTGCCGCTCGGCCTCGGCCAGCGCCTGGCGCTGCCGCGTCACGGCCAGTTCCGCCTGGCCCTCGCGGAAGCGCTTGATGGCCATCAGTTCGCGGAAGACGTTCATGCGGCCGCCCCCCCGACGATGGCGGCCATGCCCTCGAGCGCCTGGGGCAGGGTCGAATGCTCGTCGGTCTTCTGGCGCAGGAAGCGGTTGATGGCGTCGATCTTGTCGATGGCCTCGTCGGTCACGGCGTCCCCACCGCGCTTGTACTCGCCGATCTTCACCAGCAGTTCGACTTCCTGGTATTTGGCCATCAGCTCGCGCACGCGGCCGGCCAGCCGCTTGTGCTCGTCCGTCACCACCGCGTTCATGACCCGGCTGGCCGAGGCCAGCACGTCGATGGCGGGATAGTGGTTGGCCGCGCCCAGCTTGCGCGACAGCACGATGTGCCCGTCCAGGATGGAGCGCGTCTCGTCGGCGATGGGCTCGGTCATGTCGTCGCCCTCGACCAGCACGGTGTAGAGCGCGGTGATGGAGCCGTGCTCGTTCATGCCGACCCGTTCCATGAGTTTCGGCAGGGTCGCGAACACGGACGGCGGATAGCCCCGGCGCGTCGGCGGCTCGCCGGCCGCCAGGCCGATCTCGCGCTGCGCGCGCGCGAAGCGCGTGACCGAATCCATGAGGAACAGCACCCGCTTGCCCTGGTCGCGGAAGTATTCGGCGATGGCCGTGGCGACGTAGGAGGCCTTGGCGCGCTCCATCGAGGACTTGTCGCTGGTGGCGCAGACAATGACGCTCTTGCGCCGCCCCTCGGGGCCCAGCTCGTGCTCCAGGAATTCGCGCACTTCCCGGCCCCGTTCGCCGATCAGCGCCACCACGGTCACGTCCACGTCGGCGCCCTTGACCAGCATGCCCATCAGCGTGGACTTGCCGCCGCCGGCCGCCGCGAAGATGCCCATGCGCTGGCCCTCGCCGCAGGTCAGCACGCCGTCCAGCGCCCGCACGCCCAGTTCCAGCGGCTTGTCGATGATGCGGCGCTTGAGCGGATCGGGCGCCTCGGCGAAGACCGGGTAGAACTTGCTGGCCTCCAGCGGGCCGCGCTCGGCCTCGTCCAGGGGCCGGCCCAGGCCGTCGAGCACCCGGCCCAGCAGCCCCGGCCCCACGGGCACCATGTGCGCCCGCCCGGTGGGGATGACCTCGGTGGCCGAGGAAATGCCGTACATGTCGCCCAGCGGCGTGAGCAGGGCGGCGTCGCGGGCGAAGCCCACGACCTCGCCCTTCATCTCGAAATCCTCGCCCGGATTGCGCAGGATGCAGACCTCGCCGACCTTCACCGTGGGCACGACGGCCTTGATGATGGTGCCGATGACCTGCGTCACCCGCCCCTTGATGCGCAGGGTCGGCGTGTCGTGCAGCGCCATTTCCATCATTTCGGTGATGTAGTCGAACTGACGCATGATCCCGCCCCTACACCCGGCTGCCCAGCGTACGCTGGAACGCGCCGCGCACGGCCTCGATCTGCCCTTCGAGGCTGGCCTCGACCATGCCGATCTCGCTTTCGAGGATGCAGGCGCCGCGCGCCAGCCGGGCGTCGGGCAGCAGGTCCAGGTAGCCGACGCCCGGGTAGGCGGCCAGGATGTCGTTGATGCGCTCACGCACGACCTCGACGTCGTCCGGATGCAGGCGCAGGGTCATCTGCTTCTGGTTGCGCACCACGGCCAGCGCGTTGCGCACCACGACCATGACCTTTTCCCGGTCGTCGAAGCCGTCGACGACCTTGCGCACGGCCGCCATGACCAGGTCGACCATCTCGTTTTCCACGCCCGCGAAATAATCGACCGTGCGGCTGACGGTCTCGATCATCTTTTCGGCCTGGTCGAGCAGGGCTTCCTGCTTGCCGTCCTCGTAGCCGCGGCGGCGCTCGGCCTCGAAGGCCTCCTGGGCGCCGGCCAGGATGGCGTCGGCCTGCGCGCGCGCCTGGTCGAGCAGGGCCTGCGCCTGGACCAGCGCGGCATGGTCGGCCGCGCGCAGCACGCGGGCCGTCGGGTCCGGTGTCGCCGCCAGGGTGCGCGGGTTCAGCGCGCCGCGTGAAACGAGGAATGCCATGTCGGTTCGATCCGTTCGAGGACGGCCAGGGCCAGGTCCAGCGGCGCCCGGATGTCATCCGGCGCGTCGGCCGCGGCCGGCTCGTCCTCCAGCTTGAGTTCGGCGCGCAGGCCGAGTTCCGGCCCCGCCGCCTGGAAAACGGCGCGCAGGGCCGCGCGGCCGATCCGGTCCACCCGACCCGCCAGCGACGCGACGGGTCCGGCATCCGCATCGGCCGGACGGGACCACGGCCCGGTTTCGGCGCGCCGGGCGAAATCCAGCGCATCGGCCCCCAGGGCGGCCGCCAGCGCGCGCACGTCATCGCCCGCGATGGCCCGGCGCAGGCGCGGCGCGCAGCGCGCGGCGCCCACGTGGCGCGCGACCCGGGCCAGCCGGTCCGGAGGCAGCAGGGCCAGGGCGAGTTCGGGGCGGTCCGCGTCGAGGACGGGACGGTCCCGGAGATCCAGGCGGCGCAGGATGGCGACCGACCAGTGCCGGTGCCAGGCGGCGGCGCAAGCCGCCGGCACGGGCCGGGACGGCGCGCCGAAGGCCGCGTGCCGGCTGGGATGAAGCGTGAGGCTGGGCAGGAGATTGAACGCCAGCAGCCGCTCGCCGAACAGGGCGGCGCTCATTCGGAGCCCTCGCGCGCCGGCCGGCGGACCGCCGGCTCGCGGCGCTCGCGGGACGCGGCGCCCAGGGGCGGCCAGCCCCCGCGCCACAGCAGATAGCCCAGGCCGCCGGCCAGCGCCAGGATCAGCAGGACCAGCGCGCCCAGGAGCAGCCCCAGCCCGCCGGCCGAGGCCTGGGAAACCTGGAACCCCAGGACCGATGCCTGGACGGGCGCCTCGTGCCCCGCCGTGCCGGGCTGGGCGGAGACCAGGGTGATGGAAACCCGGTCCTCGGTCAGGCCGGGGATGGCGTGCGTGACCAGCTGGCGGATCTGCGGCTTGAGCGCATCGAAGGAATAGCCGACCCGGTGCTTGATGAAGACGGCCGCCGTCGACGGCGTGGAGGCCTCGCCGATCTCGCCCCGCTCGGGCAGCACCACGTGCACGCGCGCCGCCAGCACGCCGTCCATCTGCGACAGGGTGTTGGTCAGTTCCTGGGACAGGGCGTAGATGTACCGGGCGCGTTCTTCCAGGGGCGAGGACACCAGGCCTTCCTTGCGGAAGATCTGGCCCATGCCGTCGAAGCGTTCGCGCGGCAGGCCCTGGGAGCGCAGGATGTCCAGGGCGCGGGCGACCTGGGCTCCGTCCACCGAGACGGCCACGCCTTCCTTGCCGGAGACCTTTTCGGCATGGATGCCGGCGTCGAGCAGCACCGACAGCAGTTCGTTGGCCTCGCCCTCGCTGGCGGAGGAATACAGCGTGACGTTGGACCCGCAGGCGGCCAGGGCCGACAGGACCAGGGCGGCCAGCGCCAGCCGCAGCGCGCGGGCGAGGGAATGCGGGAAAAACCTGTATGGAAGAGCCATCAAGACATCCTGACCAGCGTGTCGATATTCTGGGTGGAGCGCGACACGGCCTTGCCCACCAGTTCGTACTGCACCGAGACCTGCAGCAGCTCCGTCTGCAGACGCAGCATGTCGCTGATCGCCGGCTGCGCCCCCAGGCCGTCCAGGCCGTGGGCGATGTCCTTCCATTTGCCCGAGAAATCGGTCGCCACGCCCCGCAGGCCCGACAGGATCTGGCCGCCCAGCGTGGGCGCCGCGTCCGGCGGCGGCGCGGCGAACGCCGATTGTAGTGCGGCCGAGACCCCGTTGAGCGCGGGTTCCTGGGGCGCGCTCATGAGCGCGTTGAAACGCTCGGTCGCCAGGCTGGCGGGTTCGGCGCGCGCCGCGGGATTGGTCGCGGGCAGCGCCTGGGCGCCCAGCGCGGCGGTCAGTGCGGCGATTTCCATCATCAGGCTCCTCGATCAGGCATCATTCGCTTCTTCGTTCGGCGCTTCCACGGCCAGCCCCAGCATCCGCCGGGCCAGGGCCCCTCCTTCGCCGGGCAGCGCGGCGGCGTCGGCCAGCGCCCGGCGGCTTTCGGCGCCGCGCCCCGCCAGCTGCAGCGCCAGGCCGCACCAGGCCCGCGCCGTCGCCCGTTCCTCCGGATCGGCGAAGCCGGCGTCTTCCAGCAGGCGGGCGGCCTCGGCGGCGTGGCCGGCGTTCAGGCGCGCGACGGCCAGGCCCACCAGGGGATAGGCGCGATCCGGGCGCAAACCTCGCAACGCGTTGAAAATTGTATCCGCATGTCGCACATCCCCCCGCCCGGCGGCCAGCATGCCGATCTCGGTCAGGAAACGGGCATCGTCGGCCTCAAGCACAAAAGCCGTCTCCGGAGAGACGGCTTGAAGCCCGGACGACAAGGCGCCGTCAGGCGGATTCCGGTCCTCCCGCATCAGGAGGCCCTTCGCCCGGCCAGGTCGCGCAGCACCTGCGCGCGCGGCCGCAAGGCGTCGTATTGGCCGCCCGATTCCGCGATGCCGCGCAGCACGCGGTCCAGTTCCTCGGCCGCCTCGGCCGTGCGGCCGAGCATCAGCAGGCATTCGGCGATCTGCAGGGCGGGTTCCGGACTGCCCGGGAACAGCGTGATCAGCAGCGAATACATGCTGATGGCCTCTTCGTAGCGTTCGCACTGCTCCAGGCACAGGGCCAGCCCGGCGAGGTAGTGCCGGCGCGTGGGGCCGTAGGTGGCCAGGATCGAAAAGACCGGCAGCGCCTGGGCGTACTGCCCCTGGGTGACGTGGGCATAGGCCAGGGCGTAGATCACTTCGAGCTGCTCGTTGCTCATGCGGCTGCTGGCCGGCAGCGCCCGCAGGCCGTCGTAGAGCTGCTGGCCGAACGGGCTGCGGGATGGGGTGGCGTTCTGGGACATGCGTTTCTCTCCTGAAGTCCGTTCCGTCGATCACACCGTCGACTTGCTGCCCATGTTCATGGCGATCTGGTTCATGTTGTCGGTCGTGCCGGCGATCATCTTGCTGACGGCCTGGGTGCTTTCCTCGATCTGCTGGATGATCTTCTTCATTTCCTCGCGGCCTTCTTCCATCTGCTTCTGCAGCTTGATCATCATCGCCTCGAGTTCCTTCTTGTCCGAGATCGCCTGCTGGGCCTTTTCCTCGGACTGGGCCTTGGAGATGTTCAGGCCGCCCTGCGCGATCTGGGTCCCGCCGGACACGACGGCGGAAGTGCCGGTCAGGACCGTGTTGAAGGTCTTCAGGGTGGCGAGCACCACCTTGTTGCTGATCTGGGTCGCCGTCGAGGCCACGGACGTGCCCCCCGTCGCCACCGCCATGGCGATGCCCACCCCGATGGCGGCCACGATCGTCAGCGCCATGCCGATGTAGCCGGCGGTCTTCTCGTCCGCCCCGGCCATCAGGGCGATGCCCTGCGCCATGTTGCCCAGCAGCGAGGGCTCGATGGCCAGCATCACCGGGCAGGCGATCGCCAGCGCCCCGCCCACGATCTTGCAGATGTTCTCGGCTTCCTTGGGGTCCACGCCGCACACGTCGGTGAGGAACTTGCCGACCGTGTGCTGGATCAGGCTGTTGACGCTGATCTCGGGTCCGCCGCATTCCTGGGAGATGGCGCTGGCCAGCGTCATGGTGGCGCTGATGGCGCCCACGATGGCCAGGGCCAGCAGCGGCGCCGCCGCCCCGCCGGTGGCGACCGTCGCCGCCGCGGCCGCGACCACCGCCACGATCGCCGCGACGAAGGCGAAGATCTTGCCGACCCAGCCGAAGATCTTGCCCAAGGCGCCCTTGGATTCGGCCTCCTTGCACTTGTCGATCCATTCCTTGATCTTTTCCAGCTGGTGCTCGGTGTTCTTCTCGGCCTTGATGCGCGCGGATTCCAGGCCTTCTTTCGAGGTCTTGAGCTGCTCGTCCTGCGTCTTGCTGCGCAGGCTGCGCAACAGGTCGACCATGTCGTTGGCGCTGAAGACCTGGTTCGGCGTGTCGATGCGCGGGGCGCCGTTGCCGTCGACCAGCGGATTGTCGTCGACGCCGGATCCGCCCTGCTGCTTGACGTAATCCAGGACGTCCTGATAGAGCTTTTCGAGATCGACCTGATCGGTCCCCCCCGCGCCGGCCGTGCCGCCGGAACCGTCGACCTGGCCGGGCGAGCCCCCGCCCATCGGCGGCGTGTACCCCGGTCCGTTCGAAATCGTCGTATTCATGTTCGTTCCTGTCTGCTGTCTGTCGAGGGCGCGCCGGTCAGACGTTGCGCGCGATGCCGCGGTTGGTTTCGTTGCGCGCCTGGTCGATGGCGCCCAGTTTTTCGCGCACGTCGCGGATCACGTCCATCATCTGCTGCATCAGGTCGTTGGCCTGCTGCACGCTTTGTTCATGCACCCGGGCGTCGGACTCGAACTCGGCCTTCTTCGCATCGTGCTCGGCGGCCTCCTGTTCCTTGCCCGCCGAGGCGATGGTGCCGATGCCGGTGAAGATGCCGCCCGCCCCCTGGGCCGAACTGGACAGCATGCCGGCGGTATTGCCGAGCTGCATGCCCTGCGTGGTCATCGAGCCGGCATTGATGCCCTTGGCCCCGACGATCCCGCCGGCAAGTCCCATGCCCACCGACATCGCGCCCCCGGTGATCTGGAACGCCCCCTGGATGATGGCCGCCTGCAGACGGTCCTCGGCGGCGTTGCGGATTTCCTGGGCCGCGTTCTTCAGGTTGGACACCTGGGCCTGCATTTCGGAATTGCGGGCCTCGCGCGCCTGGTTGCGCATTTCCTGGGCGCACTTCTGGAACAGCGCCATCACCGAGTAGATGTCGATGGCCACGTTCTCGGACGTGATCTTGCCGAAGGGATCCCCCGTGCCTTTGTCGCCGGAAGGTTCGGGCAGCAGGGCCTTCATGAGGGCCTCGAGGCGGCCCGCGTTGGACTCGTTGACCTCCACCCCGACCAGCTTGAGCGCGACCTCCAGCGTGATGCCGGTGGTCTCCACCATCTTCTGGGTGGCGGGATCGAGCGACTTGGGATCGACGCCGGGCGGGATATAGCCGGGCGGGAAGGTGGATTGCAGGGAGATCGTCATGATGGGCTCCGGAATGCTGTCTCGGTTTTTCGTATCGCGCCGCGGTCGGCGTCCATGCGGGCTATGTGGACATCAGGGGCGAAGTCGTTCCATGCGGGGCGTCATTTGGCCGGCGCCTGCGCGCGGATGGCCCTGAGCAGCACCTCGGCCCTCGCCTTGACCGCGTCGTGCTCGCCCGGCTTGCACAGGGTGCCGATCGCCAGTTCCAGCGACTCGGCCGCCTCGGCGGGCTTGCCCAGCGCAAGCAGGCATTCCGCGCAATGGAAGACCGGCACCGGATCGTCCAGGCGCATCACCGTCACGATCATGTAGTGCTGCAGCGCTTCCTCGTAGCGCCTGGTCATCTGCATCGCGGAAGCCAGGGCCAGCTGGTAGCGCGAGTCCATGTGGTCGTAGGCGACCAGCTGGGCGAAGACCTTGAAGGCGTCGTTGTACTTGCCCTGCGCGTAGAGCGCATGGCCATAGGCGTACATGGCCTCGCATTCCCGGGAGGACAGGCCCATCGCCTGGGCCAGCGTGCCGCCCGCCTTCCAGAGGCCGAACAGATTTTCGGAGATGGCGGCGGCTTCCTGGTCGGTGATTTCGGCATCCGTCTGTGCATTCATGGGCATTCCTTCGATGTGTGCGTGCCGCCGCGCCGCGGCGGGCGGTGTTCAGATCATGTTGCGCATCTTGCGCGCGCCGCCCGTCCGGGGCGCGGCGTTGGCGAAACTCAGGCGCGCGGCTTCCTCGGCCACCTCGCGCTCGATGTCCTCCAGGTCCTTGCGGAACAGGGCCTCGGCCTCGGCCTGCTCCTTGGCGCCCATGGCCTCGTTGAGCCGGCGCGCGTCCAGCCCGTTGGCCTGGTAGGCATCGGCGGTCGCCGCCAGGCTCTGCCGGGTCTGCTGGATCAGCGCCTCGGCCTCTCGCATGATTTCCTCGGGAGTCTTCTTGGCCATGGTTCGATTACCTCTCGTCAGAGTCAGATGTTGCGGATGATGTTGGAGTTGGCATCCGTGTGCTTCTTCTGCGTGTTGGTGAGGATTTCGATCGATTCGTTCTTCTTGTTGTTCAGGCTCTGCAGCCGCAGCATGTCCATCTGCTGGTTGTTGCTCTCGGCGTCGATCAGGCCCTTGATCTTGGTGATCGCCGCGTCGATCTGCCCCTTGGTCGTGTCGCCGTTGCAGATGTTGGTCTGGCCGCTCACGACGTGCCCATGGCCGTCGTCCACGCTTTCCCCCGGTCCCGGGGTCACGCGGCCCGCGCCGGAAAACCCGAGATCGCCGACGCCGGCTTCCTTGATGGCGTCGTTCAGCGGGATTTCGTACTTGTCGACCTTGTCCCAGTTCCAGTCCTTGACCTTGCTGCCCTGATCGGTCCCATCGATCGCGCCCTGGAACTGGGTCAGCGCGGACAGCACATTGTTCAGCTTGGCGATCTGGTCGTTGCGCGACTGCACGGCCTTGACCTGATCCACCAGCTGCTGGTCCAGCAGCTTGACGCGTTCGCCCTGGATCATCTGGATCAGGGTCTGGATGTCGCCGGAGGCGATGGCCTGGCTGACGTCGATCGGCAGCGAGCTGCCCACGCCGGGAGTGTTCATGATCTGCTCCTTGAGTCGGACCGCCGGGGCGGTCGGGTGAGTGATGACGGCGCAGGCCCGAGCCGCGCAGGCCTCGGTGCCGTCAGATGTTGCGGATGATGTTGGATGCGGCGTCGGTATGCTTCTTCTGCGTGTTGGTGAGGATTTCGATCGATTCGTTCTTCTTGTTGTTCAGGCTCTGCAGCCGCAGCATGTCCATCTGCTGGTTGTTGCTCTCGGCATCGATCATGCCCTTGATCTTCGTGATCGCCGTGTCGATGTCGCCCTTGGTGACGCCGCCGATGTCGCCGGTGCCCCCGGCCTTGGTCGCCTGGAACGTCGCGCCCAGGATGGTCTTGCTGTCCAGGCCCGCCTCGCCCAGCGCCATGCCGACCCTGTCGCGCACATTGGTGGCCTGATTCGTCATGTTCCCGTTGGTGACGTGCTGCTCGGCCTTGCCCCAGTCCTTGGTGCTGCTCAGCTTGGCGGTCTGGTCGGCCTTGCCGTCGAACCGCGCCGCGGCGGCGTTCAGTTCGGACAGCACGTTGTTGAGCTTGGCGATCTGGTCGTTGCGCGCCTGCACGGTCTTGACCTGATCCACCAGCTGCGTGTCCAGCAGCCGGACGCGCTCGCTCTGCACCATCTGGATGATGGTCTGGATGTCGCCGCTGGCCAACGCGGCCGAGAAATCAATGCCGCCGTTGTTGTTGACTGTCATGTTCATGATGGATCTTCCGATGGACATTTCCCGGATCGAGCCCCGGGCGGCATGGCGCCACACGGGTCCGCCTTCCCGGATGTAGTGTCATCCACCCCCCCGCCGGTTCCATGGCCCCGCGACGAACCCGGGAAAACCCCGATATGACGTCCCGCGAGAGGCCGCCGCATACTTTCCAGGGAACCTTTTCGCCCGCGACGGTTACTATCCGGGCACAGCATCCCCTCGGAGCCCAGCCTCACCATGAACCGCATCGACACCGGAGGACCCGCCCCCGGCTTCGGCTCGCTCGGCCAGCAGGCCGGGTTCGACGCCGGCCAGGCCCGGACCGGCACCCTGCTGGGCGAACACGCCGTGCTGCTGGAAGGCGAGATCTCCTCGCTGGGGGACGCGGCCGAGGAAATCAGCCTGCACATGGCTGAAAAGACCGAGGACAAGCACCACGCCGAACGCAAGGTCAAGCCCGAGCGCCCCATGGAACTCATGCGCCTCGAGGAAATCCTCGAGATGCTGCAGCAGACCCAGGATCCGAACGCCCAGGCCAAGCTCGAGGAGCTGGCCGCCAAGCTGCTCTCGGGCCAGAGATCGCCCCGGCAGCAGGCGGCCCAGGCCTTCGGCGACGTGTCGCAGCAATACCTGGCCTTGCAATACGCCCTGCGCAAGGGCGAACAGGAAGGCGCCGCCCCCGAACTGCTGGAATCCCTGCGCGACGCGCTGGCCGATCTCGAGATCGAAAGCGGTCCCCGGATCCGTGCCGGGCTCAATACCCTGGGCAGCGCCGGGGAATTCGCGTCCGACGCCCGGGGCGTGCAATCCTTCCAGGACACCTACCGCGACATCGTCCTGGGCGAGAACAGCCTGGGCAGGACCCTGGATCTGGCCCTGGAGCGCTTCGGCGGCAAGGACGTGGGCCGGGGCCTGAAACAACTGGTCCTGGCCCTGGGACAGGACCTGTCGTCCACGCGCCCCTCCACCTCGCCCCAGCGGCTGCAGGCGCTGACCGGCGACCTGTACCACCTGCAGGTCGCCGTGACCGTGCTCGACGGCTGCGCCGAACTGTCCGACGGCCTGCGGGCCAAGGGCCTGGGCGCGCCCGACGGCGAGCGCCTGATGCGCGACCTGGTGGGGCTTACCGGGGACAAGTGGCTCAACGAATCGCGCTTCACGGCCCTGGCGCAGCAGCACGGCGTCACGTCGCCCGAAGGGCGGGTGGCGTTCCTGGCCGGCGTCAAGGCCCTGATGCGCGACCTCCCCATCCAGGTGTTCCCGGATCCCGACGCCCGGCAGGCCACCCTGAACGCCATCCAGGATGCCCTGGACATGGCCATCGACGAGGAAGATCTCTGATGAGCGGTCCCGCAGCCATCCTGCAGCAATTCGGCGAAACCGCGGGCATGCCCGGCCTGCGCTTCGACGCCCGCGGCCAGGCCGTCTTCCGCACCGGGCCGGGCCGCCTGCTGGGCCTGGAGCAGGCCGACCGGGAAGTCCTGGTCTACGCCGCACTGCCGGTCCGCTACGACAGCGGCGACTGGCTGCGGCGCGCCTGCAAGCGCGCCCACCACAGCCGCCTGGGCGACTGGCCGGTGCAGCCGGCGCTGCGCGAATACGAGGGCACCCCGCACCTGCTGGCGCTGGTGCGCATGGACGAGCGGGAATTCACCGAGCCGCGCCTGCGCCAGGCGCTCGAATACCTGTCCCAGTGGCTCGACGCCCTGGGCGCCGACACCTGAACCGGAGCGACCCATGCCCGACATCAGCCCCAACCGGCTCATGAGCTTCGATCACGGCATCGACACCATCGTCTATGCCCGCAAGGACGAGCAGACCGCCCGGAGCCTGCCCGACCGGCGCAACCTGATGCCGTCCGACGACCCGGTGCGCGCCCAGCTGACGCAACTGCTCGAAAAGCCCAACATCGGCCGCTTCCTGGAAGACGCCCTGCGCCCCGACATCGGCAACCGCGACCTGCTCATGCCCTCGGAATTCGCCGAGGCCCTGCGCGAGGCCCTGAAGGCGCTCGCCGGCCTGGCCGAAAGCGGCGGCGGCGACAGCCGCGTCCTGAACCGCGCCGTGCGCCTGCTGAAGGAAGAAACCAATCTGCGCGACCTGGTCGCCATGTACCGCAGCGCCTTGTACCAGGGATGAAGGGATGAACGACGCGCCGACCGATCCGCAGTCCGCCCCCGAAGCCGCGCCCGAGGCCGCCGGCCCGCTGGGCGAGCACGGTCCCGCGCTGCTGGACCTGCTGTCCTACATCTACCTGGAAAACGACCGCCCGGAAAAGGCCGCCGTGCTGCTGGCCGCGCTCGACGAGCTGGGCCTGGCCGACGCGCGCCAGCGCGTCTCGCTGGCCCTGGCGCAGTTGCGCTCCGGCAAGCCCGAGACCGCCCTGGGCACCCTGGACCGCGTGGCGCTCCAGGGAGGCCTGACCAGCGCCTTCCACCTGGTCCGCGCCCAGACCCTGGTCGCCCTGGAGCGCGAGGCCGAGGCCGAAGCCGCCATGCGGGCCTACATGGACCTGCGCGCCCGGCAGGCCGAGCCCGCCGATTTCCGCTGAGCCGCCCCCATGCAACAGACCCTCAACCGCGCCGTCAATCTCCTCACCAGCCGCAACGACATCGTCCTGGCGGTCCTGATCGTCTCGATCATCTTCATGATGATCCTGCCGCTGCCCACCTCGCTGGTGGACGTGCTGATCGGCACCAACATGACACTGTCGGCCATCCTGCTGATGGTGGCCATGTACCTGCCCTCGCCGCTGGCCTTCTCGTCCTTTCCCTCGGTGCTGCTGGTCACCACCCTGTTCCGCCTGGGCATCTCCATCGCCACCACGCGGCTGATCCTGCTGCAGGGCGACGCCGGCCACATCATCGAGACCTTCGGCAATTTCGTGGTCGGCGGCAACCTGATCGTCGGCCTGGTGGTCTTCCTGATCCTGACCATCGTGCAGTTCGTGGTCATCACCAAGGGCGCCGAGCGCGTGGCCGAAGTGGCGGCCCGCTTCTCGCTGGACGCCATGCCGGGCAAGCAGATGTCCATCGACGCCGACCTGCGCGCCGGCACGATCGACATGGACGAGGCGCGCAAGCGCCGCAGCACGGTCGAAAAGGAAAGCCAGCTCTACGGCGCCATGGACGGCGCCATGAAGTTCGTCAAGGGCGACGCCATCGCGGGCCTGATCATCGTGGCGGTCAACCTGCTGGGCGGCATGCTCATCGGCACGATGCAGCGCGGGCTGTCCGCCGGCGAGGCCGTGCAGGTGTATTCCATCCTGACCATCGGCGACGGCCTGATCGCGCAGATCCCGGCCCTGTTCATCGCCATCTGCGCGGGCATCATCGTGACCCGCGTGCAGACCGGCGAGGGCGGCCCCTCCAACGTCGGCAAGGACATCGGCGCCCAGGTGCTGGCCCAGCCCCGCGCCCTGCTGATCGCCTCGGCGGTGGCCCTGGGCATGGGCCTGATCCCGGGCATGCCCACCCTCACCTTCCTCGCCCTGGCGGCCGTCGTGGGCACGATCGGCTTCGTGCTGCTGCGCAACACCCGCAAGGTCGTGGACGAGAAGACCGGCGAGATCACTGAGATCCCCGCGCTGGCGGCCGACGGCCAGCCGGCGCCCAAGCCCCGGACCGAGGGCGGCGCCGAATTCGCCCCCACGCTGCCCCTGATGATGGACGTCGCGGCCGGCCTGCAACGGCATTTCGACGCCGACGAGCTCAACGAGGAACTCATCAAGATCCGGCGCGCGCTGTACTTCGACCTGGGGGTGCCCTTCCCGGGGATCCAGCTGCGCTTCAACGACGCCCTGCCGGAAAACACCTATCTCATCCTGCTCTCCGAGGTCCCGGTGTCCCAGGGCCAGCTGCGGCCCGGCCACGTGCTGGTGCGCGACACCGAGCAGAACCTGCAGGCGCTGCAGGTGCCCTACGCCACCGACAAGCCCTTCCTGCCCGGCATCCCGTCGCTCTGGGCCGATGCATCGCACGTCCCCATGCTGACCGCCGCCGGCATCCCCTGCCTGGACGCCCACCAGATCCTCACCTGGCACCTGGCGTTCGTGCTGAAGAAATATTCCTCGGACTTCATCGGCATCCAGGAAACGCGCTTCCTGCTCACCGCCATGGAAGACCGCTTCCCCGACCTGGTCAAGGAGGCCCTGCGGGTGATGCCGGTGCAGAAGATCGCCGAGATCATGCAGCGGCTGGTGTCCGAGGACATTTCCGTGCGCAACCTGCGCGCCGTGCTGGAAGCGCTGATCGAATGGGGCCAGAAGGAAAAGGACTCCGTCCTGCTGACCGAATACGTGCGCGTGTCGCTCAAGCGGCACATCAGCTACAAGTATTCCAGCGGCCAGAACATCCTGCCGGCCTACCTGCTGGCGCCCAACGTCGAGGAGACCGTCCGCGGGGCGATCCGCCAGACCTCTGCCGGCAGCTACCTGGCGCTGGATCCCAACGCCACCAAGAAACTGGTCGAAAACATCAGGAAGACCGTGGGCGACATCGCGGCCAATACCCGCAAGCCGGTGCTGCTCACCTCCATGGACATCCGCCGCTACCTGCGCAAGATGATCGAACAGGACCTGTACGAGCTGCCCGTGCTGTCCTACCAGGAGCTCACCCAGGAAATCAACGTGCAGCCCCTGGCGCGGGTGGAACTATGACCGCATCCCGCGCCCGCCGCCTCGCGCGCGCCGCGCCTCACCCAGAGCGGAGGCCCGGATGAGCGAGACGCTCGAACTGCGCGTGCTCTCGGGCCTGCACCGCGAGGCGCGCTGCCCGGCCGCCCCCGGCGATCTCGTCGGCGCCGACCCGGATTGCGACGTCGTCCTGGCCGACGCGGGCCTGCCGGCAAGGGCCGCCCGCCTGGTCCTGAGCCCGGAGGGCTGGAACCTGATGCCCGGCGACGGTGAACCGGCGCCGGACACGGCGGCCGGCGCGGCCTACAACCAGCCGCTGCCCCTCGGCTCCGTCTGGCTCACGGTGTCCCGTCCCGAGGACCCCTGGGCGCCGCCGCCCGACGCCGACGACGATCACACGCCCGCCGAGACCACCGAAGCCGTCGCGGCCGCCAACCTGGCGGCGGAGGCCGGCTCCGATGCCGATCCCGCTCCCGGTCTCCAGGACGAAGCGCAGGCCGCGCCCGTGATCCGCGCCGATCCCCGCCCGGACCGCGCCGCCGACACCGCCGCCGCGCCCGCGCGCGGCCGGCCCTGGATCATGACCCTGGGCCTGGCCGCCGCCGGCCTGGCCGTCGTCGTCGCGCTGCTGCTGGCCTGGCTGCTGCCATCCACGCCCCCCGCGCCCGCGCGCACCGACCCGCGCGTCGCCGCCGAGCAGTCGCTGCCGCGCATCCAGGCCGCGTTGGAACGCCTGGGCCTGGCCTCGCGTCTGCGGGCGGCGCTGGCGGCCGGCGGCACGACGGCGCAGGTGTCCGGCTGGGTGCGCGACACGGCCGAACGCGATGCGCTGGCCGCCGCGCTGGCGCAGATCTGGCCCATGCCGGCCATGCAGGTCAGCGTCGAGGCGGACGCGGTCCGGACCGCCCGTGTGACCCTGGACGGCTACGCGGTGAAGTACGAGCCCCGCTACGACGGCGACGGCCGCCTGAGCATCCTGGGCATCGCGGCCGACGACGCGGGCCGCGCGGCGGCGATCGAGGCCGTGCGCGCTCAGCTGCCGGGCATGACCGTCATGGGCAACGCCATCCAGCTGGCGCCGGCCGTGGCCGACGCCCTGACCCGCGAACTCGCGGCGGCGGGCCTGAGCGGCATCGCCCTGAGCTGGGGCCGCCACCGCCTGCAAACCGATTCCTCCAGGCTGGACGACACCCAGCTGGCCCGGTTCGAGACCGTCCTGGCGGCATTCAACCGCCGCTACTTCGACGTCGCCGCGCTGCCCGACGCCGACCGGCCCGCCGCCGATACCGTGCCCTTCGGGATCCTCAGCGTGGTCAGCGGGAAAACACCCTTTATCGTGCTGGAGGACGGGAGTAAATTGCTCGTAGGCGGCACCTACCGGAACTACCGCCTGACCGGCATCGAGGAAAACCGCCTGACCTTCGACGGCCCCCGCCCCGCCATCGTGCTGCGCTGAACAGGACCCCATCATGACCACCGCCCTGACCGATCTCGAAGCCCGACTGGCCGCCCCCGGCGGAGCCGCCCTGCGCGACGCGCTGGCCGCGCGGGCCGCCCGCATGGAGGCGTCCCTGCGCGCCCGCATGGCCGACGGCCTGCCCCGCCAGGATTTCCCGGCCTGGCGCGACGTCGCCGAGGCCGCCGCCGCCGCGCGTGCGATCCTGGCCTCGTGGCCGGCCAACGACGCGGCCGCCCCGGATCCGTCCGGGCCGGCGCACCCCCTTTGATCCCTTTCACCCTCGCCAGGAGCCCATCATGGCACTCAACGGTCTTTCCGGCTCGGCCGGCCTGAACTTCAACGCGGTCAACAACACGATCTACAGCGGCATCCGTTCCCAGGAAACCAAGCTGCGCGACACGATCTCCAACCTGCAGGCGGACGCCGACGGCAACATTTCGCAGGCCGATCTGCTGATGCTGCAGCAGCAGACCCAGCAATGGACGATGATGATCGAGCTGCAAAGCACGATCACCAAGCAGATTTCCGATTCGCTCAAGGGCATCATCCAGAAGTCGTCCTGAGCCCGGGGCGCCTCCGTCCCGGCCGGCCGGGACGCGCGGGGATTCAGACGGACTGCAGGAAGAAGGCCGGATCGCGCGCGGCGGGCGCGGCGGCCGCGTCCGACTGGGCGCGGGCCCAGGCATCGGCCTGGTCCAGCAGGGATTCCAGCACGGGACAGAGCGTGGCCGCGGTGCATTCGGCCAGCTTCAGGGCCACCTGGACGTGCGGCCGGCCGTCGGGGGCGAGGCACAGCACCGCGCCATGCCCCGCCTGCATGAAATTGGCCCGGGCCATGCGGTCGGCCTGGCGGGCGTCGATCCCATGATCGGCCAGCCGGCACGAGACCAGCACCAGCCCATGCGCGCCCACGTACACCACCTGCACCACCTGCCGGCCGTCGAACACCAGCTGGCAGATTCCCTCGGCCGAGGGCGCCAGGCCGGCGATGCCCAGCGTCTGGCCCAGTTCGGCGATCAAGCGGGCGTAGGGGGAATCGGCGGACATGGACGAGCGCCCGTCGCAAGCGGGCCTGAAAGTTTTAGGATTGTTAAAAATACGCCAGACCGGCGCGATTGAACAGATAGCAGAAACCAGGGGGCGCGCGTGCGCCCCCTGGCTTTGGCGAATCCGGCGGAAGGCTCAGACCAGGGTGCCGCCGGGGGGCAGCCCCGGCATGCCGGGCATCCCGGGCTGGCCGCCCGGCGCCGGCTGGGCCTCGGCGGTGCGCAGGGGGCCGCCGTCGTTGGCGTCCTCGATGCGCGTGCGCCAATGCGCCGCCACATTGGCGAACCGCTCGATCCAGACCGACAGCGATTCCACGTCCAGCACCGCCAGCGGGCGCCGGTCGGCGAGGAAGACGCGCCCCGTGTCGAAATCGGCGCTGAAGGTCGCCCCCCGCGTGCCCTGCCAGAACACGTTGGCCGCCAGCAGCATCGAGTAGATGACGTCCCGGCGGTCGGGGTCGGCCTCCGGCAGGCGGGCGAACAGGATGACGAGATCGTCGTCCGCCTCGTGCTGGATGTGGATCTCGTGGGCGTCGATCGTGAGGCCCACGTAGCCGTCCTCGCCCGCCGCCATGTCGGCCATGCCCAGCGTCTGGCCCAGTTCGGCGATCAAGGCCTGGTATGAAGAAAGAGACATGCGGTGCTCCTGTGATTCGGGGGATGTCGGTTCGGTGGAACGGAATCAGGCCTTGGCGAACTTGCCCAGCCCGCAAAGGAACTGACGGACTTCGGGGTCGGGCAGCCGGGCCTCCAGGTGGCCGGCTTCCTTGCTGCCGGACAGGCCCGTGTTCCAGCGCTGGTTCTCGAGCTGGCCGGAACTGGAACTGACCGTATAGTAGACGCCCTGGTCGTCGCCCTGCAGGCGCTCGTCGGGATTCATTTCGCCGCCCAGGTCGCGCAGGATCAGCTTGGACTTGAGCTCGACGTCGGTGACGCCGCCGCGGTCCTTGTCGCTCTTGCAGCCCTTGGACATCGTGCCGGCCAGGTCGGTGGCGCCCACCAGGTCCAGGCCCTGCTCGGCCAGGCCCTGCAGCACCAGGATCTCGCGGCCCATCTTGGCCGTGTCGCCGTTGCCCTCGCGGAAGGTCTTTTCGGTGAACATGGAGCGAACCAGATCGGTCTGGCCGCGCAGCTGGGCCATGAGGCGCTCGGCCTTTTCCAGCTGCCCGGGCGGCGTGCCCGGATCGTTGACCACGGCTTCCAGGCGGTCGTAGACCTCGCCCACGAAGCCGCCCGGCCGCACGCCCCGGGCGCCGAATTCGCCTTCGCCCAGGTCGCCCACCAGCTTGATCATGTTGGCGGTGTTGTGCTTGTGCACGTTGCCCCAGACCCGCATGAGATTCTGCAGCCCCCCGGTGGCGATGCCGTTGATGCCGAACGAGAAGGTGATGGTGTCCACGTCCACCCGCACGTCGTCATGGCTGCCGGGATCCTCCGGATCGAACAGGCGCAGGTCCCGCCCCGGTCCGGAATTGGCCTCGAAGGCCCGGAACTGGTTCTGCGTGTAGGTGCGTTCCTGGTAGTCCCGGACGCCGAAGAAGTCGCGCATCGTATCGGGCGAGATCAGGTTGACGCTGACGTGCACCAGCCGGGGCGGCGGGGCGTCCTGCGGCCGGTCCGGATCGCTCAGCACGCCCTGCAGGCGCTCGTTGCTGCTCAGGGCGACCTCGAGCACTTCGCGCGCGCCGCGCTCGTTGGACGTCTGGCGGTCGCCGTCGTCCTCCACGTCCCACATGTCGAGCACGCCATGGCCCACCACCGTGGTCATCACCTGGCCGTCGGGATCGAGCAGGCGGCTGACCTTGAGGTTGCGGGCGTGGTCCCCGCTGTCCTTGACGCCGGCGGACACCCCGCCCGTGAGGCCGTTGCCCAGGTCGACGCCCAGGCCGCGGTTGATGAACTGGGCCGGCACGATCTCGCTCGTGTAGGTGCGCATCACGCCGTCGCGCATCACGGGCATTTCGCGCCGCACCGGCTGCCAGGTTTCCATGCCCGACAGCGCATGGCGTTCGCCGCGCGCCAGGCTGGACTTGGAGAACAGCGCATCGAGCGTGCCCCGGGGGATGCCGACGCCCTCGAGGCGGGCGCGCAGGTCCTGCAGCGTGTCGCGCTTGCCCTGGACGATGGGGTGCGTGTCCATGTTCGACTTGCCGGGCGCCTCGATGGACTGCAGCGTATCGACGTTCTCGCTGTCCTGGTATTCCTGGCCGCGATCGACGCACAGCTGGTTCCATTGGGCCCGGACCTGCGCCAGCGCATCCAGCTGGTCGTTGTCGGTGAGCACCAGCGCGCCCGTGCGGATGTCCTCGTCCAGCCGGTCCAGCAGGTACTGGCCGGCCTCGGCCCAGACCAGGTTGCTGTGCTTGACGGAACGGTCGGTCAGGGGGTCGGTCAGGCGCATTTCATCGACATAGGCGCTCTTGGCGTCCAGCAAGGTGGTCTGCCGATCCAGCTCGCCGAACAGCGCCTGGCAGATTTCCTGTTTTTCCGTCAGCGCGCGAAGCTGCCCTTCCAGCGTGTCCTTTCGCGCCTGGAGCGCCTTCAGGGCATCGGGGTCCTGCTCCTGGCCAAGATCCTGCACGACCGCGTCCAGATCGTCCTGCAGGCCGCCGATCGACTCCTGGATGTCCAGATCCCTGGTGAGCAATTCCAGCCGGCAAATATCCAGGTCGACACGGTGCAGCTGAATTTCGTCCGACAGGCCTTGCAGGCCATCCTGGTTCCAGGCCTGGCGCCCCAGCAGTTCCGTGGTCTGGTCGAGCAGGTTCAGGGCGCCGACGAACTGCGGATCGGACCGCCCGCCGCCGCTGCAGATCTGGCGCAGGTCCTGGGTGAGGCGGGCGGGATCGAGCTCGACCCGCGACAGCGGGCTGCCCTTGGGCGCATCCTGGACCAGCTTCGTGAGTTCCGGGAAGCGCTCCTCGCACTGCCGGGCGCGCAATTCGCGCAATTCGGTCTCGGCCCGGGTCCGCAGGGACTGGACGTCCCCCCGGCTCAGGGGGGTGTTGCCGTAGCGGGAGTCGTTGCGCACGGCGCGGATGACGGCCGCACGCACGTCGCGCAGTTCGGGGCCTTCCAGGCCCTGCAGGGTGTCGTCCAGCAGGGTTTCATTGTGCTGCACCACCTGCAGCCGGTATTCCTGGGCCTTGTCCAGGATCTTGCCGACCAGGTGATTGGTCAGGGGGCGGTCGTTGTTCGCCCAATCGTCCGGCAGGCCGCAGGACCGCAGGGCGCGCTGCGCGCCTTCGCGCCCTTCGGTCTTTTCGAGCAGCCGGAGGAAGGATTCCTTGACCTGGATGCGCTCCTGGGTGCGCGCCTGCATGTCCTGGGGCGAGCGGAACCAGTTCTGGATGCGGCCCGCCAGGCGCGACAGTCCGCTCTGGCGCATGCCTTCCTGCCCCTGGGGGTTCTGGCGGATTTCCCGCTCGATGAGGCCGCCGCCCACCTGTCTGAAATTATCGAGGCCGATTGCCATCGCGTTCTCCGTGGTCCCGTCAAAGACTCGTGTCCTTGACCGGTGAGTAACCCGACCGGCCTCCGGGTTCCATCGCCCGGCCGCGCCACGCGGGCATTGGCTTGGCCACGGTCCATGTGTATAGTTTCCGCTTACGGCGCCGTTGCGCGCCGATCGGCCGCCGCGCGCCAGGCCTCCGGCCCCGGGCCTGCTCCGGGCGGCGCTCCGCGCGCGGCGGCCGGTTTCCACTCAGCCAGGCCACCCGAGCCATCCACCATGCACCTGACGACTCGCGCACTCATCCCCGCCCTGCTGGCCACTCTGCTGGCGCTGGCGGGGTGCAAGACCCTGCCCTCGGCCTCCCCGCAGGCGGCATCGACCCCGCCGGCCGCCGCGTCCGACGCCGCCGGCGCGCCGCGCGTCGTGCAGCCGATCGCCATCTACCTCGCCCAGTCCACGCCGGGCGACCAGCTGGTCCCCGTCCCCGTCCCCGACGGCGCGATCTATCTCCATGCCCGCCCCGTCCTCGCCCGCGAGGACCTGACCGACGCCGCCGCACTGTCCGACCGGCAGGGAGGGCATTTCGTCGGCCTGCGCCTGACGCCCGCGGGCGCCGAAAGGCTCGGCGCCGTCAGCCGCCAGAACGTCGGCGGCCTGCTGGCCCTGGTCATCGGCCGCGAACTGGTGGCCGCGCCCCGCATCGCCGGGCCGCTGGACCGCGGCATCCTGGCCTTCGAGGTCTCGTCGGCCCAGGTGGCCGCCGATCTCGCCGCCCGCATCCGGGGCGACGCCGCCCGGTAATCCATGCCCACGACCGCCAGGGACCCCATGCCAGACAGCCACGACAAGCTCGACCTGCCCGCCGACCTGGGCGCGGTGCCGCTCGCGCTGCAATGGATCGAAGCCCTCGCCGAGCGCCAGGGCTGGACGCCCCGCGCCACCTTCGGCCTGACCCTGTCGCTGGACGAGGCGCTGACCAACGTGGTGTCCTACGCCTTCGATCCGCCCGATGCGGCGGCCGCCCCGGCCGTGACCGTCTCCTGCCGGGCCGACGACCGGCGCATCGAACTGGAACTGCGCGACAACGGCCGGCCCTACGACCCCACGGCGGGCGACCCGCCGCCCCTGGTCGCCTGCCTGGACGAGGCCGACGTCGGCGGCCACGGCGTACGGCTGATGCGGCACTACCTGGACACGCTCGCCTACCGGCGCCAGGACGGCTGGAACTGCCTGACCCTGGTCATGAAGATCGCCTGACGGCGCCTGACGACCGGCTCCGGAAAGACCGGGCGCGCGGCCGCCCTCATCCCCCGCGGCTCAGCCGTGGTAGCGCAGGCACAGGCTGGTGACGTCGTCGGTCGGATCGGTGCCGTTCTCGAACGCGCGCACGTCGGCGATGACCGCGTCGGTCAGGACGTCCAGCGCCACATCCGCGGGCTGCGCGCGCAGCAGGCCGGCCAGCCGGTCCTCGCCGAAGACCTCGCCTTCCGGGTTGAAGGCCTCGGTGATGCCGTCCGTGTACAGGTACAGCATGTCGCCGGGCCGCAGGTGCAGGGTCTTCTGCTCGTAGGCGATTTCCTCTTCGATGCCCACGGCGATGCCGTGGGTCAGCGGCACGGCGGACAGCGTCCCCTGGGCGTCGATCAGCCAGGGCGCATGATGGCCGGCATTGACGTAGTCCAGCCGGCCGGTGCGCAGGTCCAGCGTGGCGTAGAACAGCGTCACGAACAGCATCTGTTCGTTCTCGGCCGCCAGCAGCGCATTCAGGCGCTGGACGCAGGTGGCCGGCTTGCGGACGAAGCGCGCCGTCGATTTCAGCAGCGTGCGCGAGATCGCCATGAACAGGGCGGCGGGGATCCCCTTGCCCGAGACGTCGGCGATGACGAAGCCCAGGTGGTGCTCGTCGAGCATGAAGAAATCGTAGAAATCCCCGCCCACGTCGCGGGCCGGGAAGATCCGGCAGCCCAGTTCCATGCGCGGATCGTCGGGCATGGCGCGCGGCAGGATGCTGAGCTGCACGGCGCTGGCGATCTGGAGTTCCTGCTGCAGCCCGGCCAGCTTGGTCTTGGTGACCAGGGCGTCGCGCAGTTCGATCACCATGTCGGACAGCCGCTGGTGCTGCTCGACCAGCCGATGACGCAGATCGCTCATGACTTCCGCGAGACGCCGCAGGCCATCGCCGTCCCCGGCCTCGCCCTGGCGATCGATCAGCGCCTGGACCTCCTGGCGGCTGGTGGCGTCCATGGAATCGGCCAGGGCCTGCAGTTCGCCGGCCATGACGGCTTCCTGGCGGCGGCGGATGCGCGCCTGCTGGGCCTGGTCGCGCGCCAGCTGCAGGGTCTTGTGGCGGAAGGCGGCGATGCTGCGCCCCAGCTGTTCGATCTCGTCTTGCCGGCCGCCGGACCGCCCGCCCGCGTCGGCCTGCGGACCGCTGAGTTCGTCCAGGGTCTGCAGGGAGTCCTGCAGCGGGCGGAAGCTGCGCCAGATGATGCGGTGGATCAGCGCCAGTCCCAGGATGGCCAGGACGGCGGCCAGCAGCAGCGTCAGCCGGCCCAGGGTCAGGCTGGGCTTCATCAGGGCGGTGACGTCCTTGAGGGTCAGGAGCAGGCCGCCCGCGCTGCCCGAGACGCTCGCCACCGGCGTGGCCGTGAGCAGCAGGATCCGGTCGCCGTCCTCGAGCGTCCGGTATTGCGTGTGCTGGACGGGCGGGGCCAGGCCGAGGCGCGTCCACAGCGCGCGCCCGGTGCTGGCCACCAGGTGGCCCTTGGGATTCAGGAAATGGACGCTGTATTGCTCGTCGAGCCCGTCCGGATCGACCTGCTGCAGGGCCGTGTCCAGCGCGCGCGCGCCGACCAGCGCCCAGGTGCCGCCCTGCAGCCGCACGGGCCGCGCCGCGACCAGCAGGGTCTGGTCGTCGTCCAGGTTGCGCAGCCCCTGCGCCGTCCGGCCCGCCAGGACCTCGTCCAGCGTGCCGGCGTCGAGCAGCGCGGTGTCGGTGGCGTCGCCCTTCAGGGGATAGGCCTGGCGATTGGGATCGATCAGGACCAGGCGGTCCAGCGGCGTGGTCCAGGCGCGCGGGATTTCGGCGTCCGCGCCCGAGGCCTCGAGCCGGGCGGACGCGTCCTGCAGTTCGCCGGCGATGGTCAGGGTCTGGGACGACAGGAACTGCTTCCAGAGGGCGCCCTGGTCCTCCTGGCCGAGATTGGCGGCCTGCTGGCGCAGCAGGTGCTCGCGCAGGGCCTGGAGGCCCGACAGCGAACCGATCAGCAGGGCGAAGCCCAGGGCGATGGCCAGGGTCAGGCGCAGCCGCAGCGAGAGCCGCCGGGCCCGGTCCGGCGGGACGATCCGGACCCGGGGGGCCGGCTCGGACAGCGGGATTCCCAGGGCCGCGAGCCGGGGCCGGATGCTGCCGTCGAAATCGACCGCCAGCAGCGATTCCGCCTGGTGGGCCAGGTCGGCCCGCCGCTGCGCGGTCCGCGCCGCCAACGTCTGCAGGCCGTGCCAGGCCTGCCCGAGGATGTCCTGGGGATCGGGGCGCGGGCCCGGCACCGGCGGCACGAGGTCGTCGGGCGGCGTCCTCAGCATCTCGCCCAGCCGGCGCCGATGGCGCCGCAGGTGCGCACCGTACAGGCCGGCGCACAGGCCGCCCAGCAGGGCCAGGGGCAGGATCAGCGACAGCATGCCCGCGAGCAGGACCGCGTGCGAGCCGCGCAGGTCGGGTGGCGCCGCCGCGACTTCGAGCGTGCCGATGCGCCGTTCGCCGATCGCCAGTTCCGTGCTCACGGACGTCGGCGCGCCGGCCCGGGACCGCCGTGCGGCGCCCAGGACCTTGCCGTCGGCGTCGGTCAGGGTGATGGCGGCCAGTTGCGGGACGTGCGCCAGCGTGCCGTCCAGGCTGCGGGCGACGGCCGGAATCTCGTCGAGCGGAATGCCCAGCTGGCCGGCACGGATGAACTGCCGGCCCAGGGACCGCCCGACCGAGGCGGCGAAGTCGCGGGACTGCCCCTGCGTGGCGATCGCGACGGTATCCTGGAGGCGCCAGAGCAGGACCCCGCTGGCCAGGCCGGCCGCGACCAGGACGATCAGGAACCCGCCGGCGGCGTCGCGCAGCCAGGCGCGCACGGGGCGTTCAGTCGTCGGCATGGTCCAGTTCCTTCAATTGGCGCAACTGGCCGTCCAGCGCCCGCTGGACGGCCTGGTGGCGCTCGCCGGCCTGCCGGGCGGCCGCGACCAGGGGGTCGCGGGCATCGCCGGCGGCCGCCGGATCCCGCAGGATCCGGCCGGCCTGCAGAAAGGGCCGCAGGCGGCGACGCGCCAGCAGGCAGGCGCCCATGGTGGAAACCAGCACGGCCAGCGCCGCCAGGGCCAGGGTGGGCAGACCGCGCGCGAGCCAGGCCTGCAGGCTGTAGGCCTGCGCCGCGTGCGGCGCCACCAGCACCAGGCCGCCGGCGTCCCGGCCCAGTTCGTCGCGCAGGCCGATGCCGCAGCTGCGGCCGTTCTGGTCGTCGGCGCACCAGATGCCCCGGCCGCCGCCCGCACGCGCCCAGGCGGACGGCATGGCGGCGCCCAGCAGCCCCAGGTCGGTGCTGTAGAGCACCCGGCCCGAGGGCCCGTGGATGCTGATGTCCCGGATGTCGGGCATGCCGGATTTTTCCCGTTCGATCAGCCGCTGCAGGCTGGAGCTCTGCTCCAGGCTCAGGCCCAGGGTCAGGGTGGCCTCGATCGTGTTGCGCAGGTTCCCGAGGATGTATTCCTCGTGGGCCTGCCGGGTCTGGTCGATGGCCTGCTGCTCGATGCGCACGGTCAGCAGCGTGGCGCCGAGCACGGCGGCCAGGACGCAGCAGGCCAGGGCCAGGATCAGGGGCAGGGGCGTTCTCATGGCAGGCTTTCCGACAGGCTGGATGCGAGGGGCTGGTCAGGACGGGAGGCATGATAGCGCTTGCGGCACACGGCGGCGGCGAGGCTCAGCAGCACGTTGGCGGGCAGGCCCGCCCGGGCCGCCAGGTCCTCGACCCGCTGATGGTCGCCGAAGATCTCGGCGCGCGCGCCGGGGACGGCCAGGCCGGCCGGCAGTCCGGTCACGTCCACGCTGGTCAGGCCCATCGAAACCCCGCCCACGATGGGCGCGGCATGCGCGCCGAAGCGCACCGCCCCCCGGTTCATCAGGGCATAGGGCAGGCCATGGGCATAGCCGATGCCCAGGGTGGCGACGCGCATGGGCTTCGGGCAGCGGAACTGTCCGTCGTAGCCGATGCCGGCGCCGGCCGGCAGTTCCGCGACCTGCAGGACTGGCGCGTCCAGGCGGGCCACGGGCCGCAGCGGCAGGGCGCGCGCGGGGGTGGTGTCCACGCCGTACAGGGCGCTGCCCACGCGGGCCATGTCCAGGTGGTGCTCGGGACGCGAGAACACGCTCGCCGAGATCGCCAGGCTGCGGGCCGCGCGGGGCAGCGGCGCGACCAGCGCCAGGAAGCGCTCGTACAGGTCCTGGCCGCCCGGGCCTTCGGGCGCGCTGAAGCTGGCGGGCTGGGTGACCCAGGCCCGGACGCGCAGCCCGTCCAGCCCCCGCGCCGCCAGATCGCGCACGGCCTCGGGCCGCAGGCCCAGCCGCCCCAGGCCGGTGTCCAGGGCGATGGCCACCGTCAGCGCGCCGCTGCCGCGGGCCCGGTCGATCTCGTCCGGGTCGTTCAGGACGGGAATCAGGCGCCCGTCCCGGAAGGCACGCGGCGAGGCGCCGCGCAGGCCGTCGAGGACGAAGATCTCGGCCTCCGGCGCCAGCGCGCGCACGCGGCGGGCCTCGTCGAAGTCCAGGGTCCAGTACTGCCCGCAACCCTGGGCCGACAGCGTCGCGACGACCGGATCGAGCCCCAGGCCGTAGGCATCGCACTTGACCACCGCCCCCAGTTCCGCGCCGGCGTAGCGGCCGCGCACGGTCCGCCAGTTGCCGGCCAGGCGGTCCAGGTCGATGTCCACCAGGGGCGTATCGGCGTTCGCGGCGGCGGTCACTCGAAGGCCTCCGGAGGCACGAGGACGCAGCCGGACGGCGCCGGGCGCCCGCGCCAGCCTTGCGACAGCAGCCGGTCCTGCTCGTCCAGGGACAGGCCGTCCAGGGGCCGGGCCCCATTCCCGTCCGCAGGCGAAGCGGGCGCCGCCCGCGGACCGGCGCGGCGGGCCAGCAGGTAGCGCAGCGAATCCTGGTAGACCCGGCGCAGCCGCCGGATCTCGAAGCCCTCTCCCAGCAGGCTGCGCCAGCTGGCCGGGTTCGACGGCGCCGCCGTGGCGTAGAGATGGGCGCCGGGGTCGGCCAGGGCGACGCGGCGGCGGATCAGTTCGCGCTGCAGGCGCTGTCCCCGGTATTCCGCGGCGACCGAGGACCCGGCCAGCTTCTGGATGCGTGCGTCAAAGGGCCAGCCCAGCCAGAGGTCCGGCCGGGTGCCGGGATCGGGACCGTCCTGCAGCACGCCATAGGCCACCAGCGCCCCGTCCGGATCGCAGGCGCCGATGATCCGTCCCGCCCCGTCCAGCAGGGACTCGAAGAATCCGAGGGACTCGGGCCGGACCAGGTCCGGGCCCATGCCCTGGATCGCGCGCAGGTGCAGCGCGAAGATCCGGTCGAGGTCCGCCGGACCGAGGCTGCGCCAGCACAGCAGGGAAAACGCGTCGGGACTCATCCGATATGCCTCGCCGGCTGCTGGGCCCGGGTGATCACGTCGGCGTAGTTCAGCATTTCGATGGGCGGATAGAAGCCCCCCAGCGCCTTGGCCGTGTGCAGGTTGATCAGCAAGGCGAAACGCTTCAGGGTTTCGATGGGGATCCGGCTGGCGGGGGTGCCCTGGTACAGGATGGCGTCGGCCTGCACGGCGGCCAGGCGCCCGACGGAACGATAGCGGCTGACCAGGCCGGTCAGGGCCGAATACTGCCGGACGGCGAGTTCCGTGGCGCCGAAGGTGGGCAGCCTCTGTTCGATGCTGGCGGGGATCACGCGGTCGTAGACCGTGCCCAGGAAGGTGTCGGGCACCAGGTAGAACCATTCGGCGCCCTCTTCCCGCAGTTCGGCGACCAGCCGTTCCAGGCCCTCGCCGGTGGGGCGCCCGGCCGCGTCCAGCAGGAAGTGCCGGTGGATGGCCGTGCGGTGCGTCGCGGCGCACAGGGCGTCCATTTCGGCGGCGATCGCACGGGAATTGGGTTCGGTGGTCGAATACAGCAGGCCGACCTTGCCGAATTCCCGGTAAGCCGCCATGGCCTTGACCTGGGTCTCGGTGGGCACCACGTGCACGGCCCCGGTGATGTCGCGGCCCTGCTGCGTGAGGGAAGGCACGATGCCGGACGCCACCGGCGCGCTCACCAGGGCGAAGACGACGGGAATGCCGCCCACCTTGCCGGAGGGGTCGGGATGCCGCCAGGTGCCGGCCACCCCCAGGGTCACCGGCGTGCCCCAGGTGTAGATCAGGTCGGGGGCCAGGCCGGGGATCTCGTCCAGGATGGCGGGCAGCCGGCGGATGTCCTGCCCGACGTCGCGGTGGACGATGTCCAGGTCCCTGCCCTGGGCCCGCAGGTATTCCAGGAAGCCGTCCTCGACCTCCGTGCGCCCGCGATAGGTGATCATCAGGATGCGGCGCCGGCCGGCCGCGAGCGCGGCGAAGGGGGCGGCGCCACCCAGCAGCCCGGCTGCCAGGGCGGCGCGCAGCAGGCGCCGGCGGGAGGGGAATGGGGAAGCGGGAGCGTTCATGAGAGACTGCCGGAGGCATCGGAAGCGGGGCGCCACTGCCCATAACCGTAGAGCAGGGCGCCGCCGGTGGTCAACAGACCGAACAGGGCCAGTGTGGAGACCGGGCCGAGCAGGCCCAGCAGGGCGCCGGCCAGGGCGGGGCCGGCGGCCGATCCGCCGCGTTCGACCAGGCGGAACAGCCCGAGGACCTGGGCGGACTGGCGGCCCTGCCCATGATGGGCATAGGCGGCCATCAGGGACGACTGGGGCGTGATCGACAGGGCCTGGCCCAGCCCCAGGAACACCAGGAAGGCCATGATGGCGCCCAGGCCGGGCCAGAGCACGACCGGGATCACCCCCAGGCCGGCGACCAGGCCGCCCAGGACGATCTGGCGCGGCCGGGGATCGCGGCCGGGCGCCTCATCCCAGCGGGAAAAGAGCGGGACGAACAGGACCATCATCAGCGGGTAGATCATCTGCACGCGGCCGATGCTGGACAGCGAGTGTCCCTCGCCGGCCAGGATGAGGGGCACCAGGAAGAAGCACAGGGCGGTCAGGATCAGCTTGGCCGGCACCGCGCATCCCAGCAGCAGGGTCCGAAGCCCGGGAATGCGCCAGGTGTCCCGGAGCGTCCCGGCCGCCATCCGGGCGGCGCGCGGCCGGACGCGCGGCGGCGTCGCCGGCATCATGGCTCGCGCCAGGCACAGGGAGGCCAGGCACAGGCCGGCGGCACCCAGGAAGGCCATGCCGCCGCCGAAATGTTCCGCCAGGAAACCGCCGATGGGGGGCGCGCACAGGGCGGCGGTCAGGATGGCGCGGATGAAGACGGAGAGTCCCGCCGACCGTGCCTTGGGATCGTGCTGGTCGACGATGTGCCCCTGCGCCGAGGTGAAGACCAGGGTGAAGCCGACGGCGCTCAGCGCGCGAGCCAGGAGCAGGCCCGCATAGGCATCGGCGAAGGCGCACAGGCCGTAGCCGATGCCCGCGATGCCGGCGCCCAGCATCAGCCCGCGGCGCCTGCCCAGGGATTCGGACCAGAGGGCCATGGGGATCTGCCCCAGGGCCACGATGGCCATGAAGACGACGATGGGCAGGCTGACGAGCAGCGGCGCGTGGGCGCCGGCCGGCAGCAGCCGTTCGGTCAGGCTGGGCAGGAACGGCCGGTTCAGTTCCTCGGCCATCATGAAGACGAACAGGACGCCCCGGACCTGGTCGGCCGGCTGGGACGGGCCGGCGCGCGGATCGGCCGCGTCGAGAGAGCGCCGGAAGGTGCCGGTCTGCGTCAGCATCGACAGCAGTTCGAAGCCGATCAGCAGCGCCACCAGCCCCAGGAAGGCCGTGTCCAGCAAAAGGCCATGGATCTGGGCGGCCGCCTGGCGCGTGTCGGGCGTGACCACCAGGTCCGCCACGGCGGGACCCTGGGCCGGGACCGGCAGGACCAGGCTGCCCGCCGCGCCACCGTCAGCGGCGGCCGGCGCCGCGTCCAGCGTGATCCGCTCCAGTTCCGGGTAGTGCCGCCGCAGGGACTCGAAATATTCCGGCACGCCCTGCATCTGGCCGAGCGGGATCCCCAGGTCCAGGGCCTTGTCGATCAGCGTGCGGGCGCCGTTGCCGATGGATTCGACCTTGGTCTCGATCAGGGGATTCAACGTGCGGTCGATGATGCGCAAGGCCTGGTGGTCGATCAGGAACAGTCCGCCCCCCAGGACGAGGGCCAGCGCCAGCGGCAGGCGCAGGCGGCTCCTGCCGCCGCCCGGCCGCGCGCGGCCGGCGCGCAGCGCCAGCGCGGCCAGGAAGCCCAGCACGGCGGCGCCCGCCGTGACGGGCCATGCCTGCCGGCGCATGTCCCGGCGGATCTCGGCGGAGGGGGTTTCCAGGGCGCGGGGATCGTAGCGCAGCAGGATCTGCCCGAAGGGCAGCCCGAGATCGTCGATCAGGGTCTTCCGGAGGGTGCCGGACGGCGCGGGATCCGGCACGAGGCCTTCGCCATAGAGCCGCCGGCCCCGGGCATCCTGGACGGCCATGCCGAGGATGTCGGGGTCCAGGGCGCGTTCGCGCCGCAGGGCGGCGCCCAGGGTGTCTTCCTGGCTGTCGAGGCTCACGCCCAGGGAGGCGGCGTGCGTCGCGCCCTCCGCGGCGCGGTCCAGGGCGATGGCGAAGCGGGATTCCAGGATGCCGCGATAGGCCTTGAGCAGCGAGCCTTCCGTCATCCAGACGCCGGCGGCCAGACAGGCGGCGATCAGCAGACTGAACAGGAAGGCCGGAATCAGCGGGAAACGCATGGAGAAACAGGCTCCGGGAGCCCGGGAGAATCTCCCGGGCGCGATGTGGGATGGTATGCGCTTCAGTAACGGAATCGCTCGACAAGTTCCCGGGGGCCGCGTCCGGTCCCGTTTTCAGCCCGACGTGGCCAGCGGGTCCCTACCCCCCCGCCCGCACGACCCCGACGCTGGCGGCGACCACCAGGCCGGTGCCCAGCATCTGGGCGGCGCTCATGCCCTGGCCCAGGAAGACCCAGCCGGTCGTCGCGCCGACGGCGGGTTCCAGGCTCATCAGCACGCCGAACATGGCGGCCGGCATGCGCCGCAGGGCGTTGATCTCCAGGATGTAGGGCACCAGCGGCACCAGCACCGCCAGGCCCGCCGTATAGGCCAGCTGCTCCCAGGGAAACCGGATCGTGCCGGCCTCGGCCGCCGCGAACGGCAGGGACAGCAGCGCCGCGACCGCCAGCGAGACGGTCAGCCCCTCCAGGCCGGGAAACGCGGGGCCGATCTTCTTCATCATGACGATGTAGACGCCCCAGCCCGCCGCCGCCAGCAGGGCGAAGGCGATGCCGACAGGATCCACGCCGCCGGCCGCATGCGCGTCGCCCGACACCAGCAGCCCGATCCCGGCCGCCGCCAGCAGCGGCCAGGCCAGGGCGCGCCAGCCGCGCGCGCCCAGCGCGGCCACCGCCAGGGGACCGCAGAATTCCAGCGCCACGGTCAGGTGCTGGGGCAGGCGCTCGATCGCCAGGAAGAAGGACAGGGACATGACGGCCATGCCGGCGCCCAGGATCAGGGCCGCCCGCCACTGGGCGGCGCCGTAGCGGTGCAGCGGCGGGCGCACGAACAGCAGCAGCGCCAGCGCGGCCCAGCACAGGCGCAGGCTGGACGTGCTGAGCGCGCCGTGGTCGTGGATCACCGGCACCGCCAGCGACACGCCGGTCTGCACGCTGACCATGGCGGCCACGGCCATGCAGACCGCCAGGCCGATGCCCGGACCGGGCTGCCCGGACGCTTCGCGGCCGACGGGGGCCGGGTTTTGGAGCGCGGGGGAAAATGGCTTATCGTAGGGCACGGCGAGGATTGCCTCAGAGCTCTGGATTCTTGCGACTCACGACTATACAGGACCCCCCATGACGACATCGACCGCCACGCCCGGCACACCGGACACCGCCGCCCTGCACGCCCGCATCCGGGACAGCTTCGACCGTTCCGGCCTGATGCGCCACCTGGGCGCCCGTCTGGGGGACGTCGCCCCGGGTCGGGTGCACATCCACCTGCCCTACGGCCCCGACCTGACCCAGCACCTGGGCTATTTCCACGCCGGCGCGACGACCTCGATCGCCGACGCGGCCGGCGGCTTCGCCGCCATGACGCGGGCGCCGCAGGGCCACACGGTGCTGTCGGTCGAATTCAAGATCAACATGCTGGCCCCCGCGCGGGGGGAATCCCTGGAAGCCGTCGGCCGGGTCGTCCGTTCCGGCCGCACGCTGACCGTCGTCCAGGTCGACGTCTACGCCCTGAGCGCGGGCGAGAAGACGCCGGTCGCCCTGATGCAGCAGACCCTCATCAGCCTGCCGGAACCCGCATGACACGCCTCTCGATCCCGTTCTCGGTCCTGGACCTGGCCCCCATCGCCGAGGGCGGCGGCGCGACCGAATCCTTCGCCCACACGGCCGCCCTGGCCCGCCACGCGGAAGCCCTGGGCTACCGGCGCTACTGGATGGCGGAACACCACGGCATGCCCGGCATCGCCAGCGCGGCCACCGCCGTGCTGATCGGCCACGTCGCGGCGGCGACCTCGCGCATCCGCGTGGGCGCCGGCGGCATCATGCTGCCCAACCATGCGCCGCTGGTGATCGCCGAACAGTTCGGCACGCTGGCCACCCTGCATCCCGGCCGCATCGACCTGGGCCTGGGACGGGCGCCCGGATCGGACCAGGCCACCGCGCGGGCGCTGCGCCGCACGCTGGATTCGGATCCGGAGGCCTTCCCGCGCGACGTGGCCGAGCTGATGGACTATTTCGAGGGCCGCGGCCCGGTGCGCGCCGTGCCCGGAGAAGGCTGCGAGGTGCCGGTCTGGATCCTGGGGTCCAGCCTGTTCGGCGCGCAGCTGGCCGCCCTGATGGGCCTGCCCTACGCCTTCGCCTCGCATTTCGCGCCGGCGCAGATGATGGACGCCATCGCCCTGTACCGGCGCCATTTCCGGCCCTCGCGCCACCTGGACCGGCCCTACGTGATGCTGGGCTTCAACGCGTTCGCCGCCGACACGGACGAACAGGCCCGTTTCCTGGCGACGTCCTGGCAGCAGTCCTTCGTGAACCTGCGCGCCGGCCGGCCGGGGCTCCTGCCCCGCCCCGTCGAGGGCTACCTGGAATCCCTGCCGCCGCCCGCCCGCGCGCTGCTGGACCACGTCCTGGCCTGCGCCGCCATCGGGGCGCCGGACACCGTCGCCGCGCAGATCCGCGCCTTCGTCGAGCGCACCGGCGCGGACGAGCTGATGATCACCTGCAACATGCACGACCACGCGGCACGGATGCGATCCTACGAGATCGCGGCGGGGCTGATGGCCGCGGCCGCCTGAGCGCCGCCGGGGCCAGCCGGGTCGGCCGAACCGGCCACGGCCCGGCTGGCCCGGCGGGATATCAGGGCGCGATCGGCAGGGCGCGCTTGTGGGCGCTGCGCCGCCAGGTGGACACGATGATGTCGAAGGCGTCCGGCGCGACGTCCCTGCCTTCCAGGAAATCGTCGAGCTGCGCGTAGCTGACGCCGAAGGCGTCCTCGTCGGGCTTGAGCGGCTTGAGCAGTTCCAGGTCGGCGGTGGGGACCTTGAACACCAGTTCATCGGGCGCGCCCATGGCGGCCGCCAGCGCCCGCACGCGGCGCTTGCTCAGCCCCGCCAGCGGCGTGACGTCGGCCGCGCCGTCGCCGAACTTGGTGAAGAAGCCCATCAGGGCCTCGGCGGCGTGGTCGGTGCCGACCACCAGCCCGCCGCGCGCCCCGGCCACGGCGTACTGCGCGATCATGCGCTGGCGGGCCTTGATGTTGCCGTGCAGGAAATCCTGCTGGGCGGCATCGCGGAACGCCTGGCCGGAAGCCCGCACCGAATCCAGCATCGCGTCCGCGGCGGGCCGCACGTCCACGGTCAGCCGTTCGTCGGGCCGGATCACCGCCAGGCTCGCCTGGGCGTCGGCCTCGTCCAGCTGGACGCCGTAGGGCAGCCGCATGGCCACGAACCGGGCATCCCCGCCCTGCGCGCGCACGCGTTCGACGGCCCGCTGCGACAGGCAGCCCGCCGTCAGGGAATCGACGCCGCCGCTGATGCCCAGCACCAGGGCGCGGGCGCCGGTGGCGCGCAGCAGTTCGGCCAGGAATTCCACCCGCCGGTCGATTTCGGCCTGGGCGTCGAAAGCGTCCGCCACGCCCAGGGCGAGGCGGATCTGGAGTTGCAGCGCGCGTTGCTCATCGTTCATTCAGCGGTCCTCGAAGCGGTCCAGCACCGCGCCGGTGCTGGCGTCGGAGCAGTTGAAGGCGAATTTCGCCTGCACCCCGCGCGTGTAGCGCGGCGCGGGCGGCGTCCAGGCGGCGCGCCGGGTAGCCAGGATATCGTCCGGCACGTTCAGCTGCAACAGCTGGCGGTGCGCGTCGATGGTGATGGAATCGCCTTCCCGGACCAGCGCGATGGCGCCGCCCGCGGCGGCCTCCGGCGCGACGTGGCCCACGACCATGCCCCAGGTGCCCCCGGAAAAGCGGCCGTCGGTGATCAGGCCGACGGAATCGCCCAGGCCCGCGCCCACCAGGGCGCTGGTCGGCGCCAGCATTTCCGGCATGCCCGGCCCGCCCTTGGGACCCAGGTAGCGCAGCACCATCACGTCGCCCGCCCGGATGCGGCCGGCCAGGATGGCTTCCAGGGCGGATTGCTCGTCGTCGAAGACCCGCGCCGGGCCGGTGATGGCGGGGTTCTTCAGGCCGGTGATCTTGGCCACCGCGCCCAGTTCGGCCAGGTTGCCCTTGAGGATGGCCAGGTGGCCTTCGGGGTAGAGGGCGTCGTCCAGCGCATGGATGACGTCCTGGTCGGCGCGCGGCGCATCGGGCACGCCGGCCAGGGTCTCGGCGATGGTCAGGCCGGTGATGGTCATGCAGTCGCCGTGCAGCAGGCCGGCGTTCAGCAGCAGTTTCATGACCTGGGGGATGCCGCCCGCCTGGTGGAAATCCACCACCAGGTACTTGCCGCTGGGCTTCAGGTCGCAGATGACGGGGACGCGGCGGCGGACGCGCTCGAAGTCGTCGATGGTCCATTCGACCCCGGCGGCGTGGGCGATCGCCAGGATGTGCAGCACGGCGTTGGTCGACCCCCCCGTGGCCATGACCACCGCCACGGCGTTCTCGATGGACTTGCGCGTGACGATGTCGCGCGGCTTCAGGTCCAGCGCCACGGCCTTGAGCAGCACGCGGGCCGACTCGGCGGCCGAATCGGTCTTTTCCTGGTGCACGTTGGCCATGGTGGACGAATACGGCAGGCTCATGCCCATGGCCTCGAAGGAGGAGCTCATGGTGTTGGCCGTGTACATGCCGCCACAGGACCCGCTGCAGGGAATGGCGTGGGTCTCGATCTCGTGCAGATCGGTTTCAGTCATGCGCCCGGCGGCGTGCTCGCCCACCGCCTCGAAGACGCTGACGATGTTCAGGTCCTGGCCGCAGTAGCTGCCCGGCAGGATGGTGCCGCCGTAGACGTAGATCGAGGGCACGTTCGCGCGCAGCATGCCCATCATGCCGCCCGGCATGTTCTTGTCGCAGCCGCCGATCACCAGCACGCCGTCCATCCACTGGCCCTGGACGCAGGTTTCCACGCAGTCGGCGATGACCTCGCGCGACACCAGGGAATATTTCATGCCTTCCGTGCCCATGGCCATGCCGTCGGAAATCGTCGGCGTGCCGAACATCTGGGGATTGCCGCCCGCCGCCTTGATGGCGGCGGCGGCCGCGTCGGCCAGGGGCTGCAGGCCGCTGTTGCACGGCGTGATGGTGCTCTGGCCATTGGCGATGCCGATCATGGGCTTGTCGAAATCGGATTCCGTGTAGCCGAGCGCGTAGTACATCGAGCGGTTCGGCGCCCGGGCGACGCCCTGGGTGATGTTCGAGGAACGCAGCGGTTTGGCCATGACGGAGTCCTTTCGAGAAGTCGGTGCGGAATCTTTCAGTTTAAGACTTCTCCGCGCCGGCGGACCGGACACGCGCACGCCGGGCGCGGGTATTGGGCGCGCAAGGGGCGCCCCGGGCTCAGAAGCTGCGCCGGGCCGGCTGCGCCAGGTCGTCCAGGAAGACCGGATCGATCAGGATCCAGTCCCGGCGCGCGCCGGCGATGCGGCCCTGCGCCACCCAGTCCGCCAGCAGCCGGCTCAGGGTCTCCGCGCGCACCCCCAGGTGCGCCGCGAGCTGGCGCTGCGTCAAGGGCAGATGCACGGACGATCCCGCGCCGGGCCGCAGGCGCAGCAGATAGTCGGCCAGGCGCTGCGCGGCCGTGCTGTCGCTGAACCATTCCACCTCGTTGACCCGCTGGTAGACCCGGTCGCTCAGGCGCGCCAGCAGCCGCATGGACAGTTCCGGCCAGGCGCGGCAGGCCGCCTGCAGGCCGGCCCGCTTCAGGCACAACGCGACCGCGTCGCCATGCGCCCGGGCGTTCATCGGATAGCGGCCGTGGGTCATGAACATGGCCGTCTCCGCCAGCAGCTGGCCGACGCGGAAGATGTGGAACACGCGCTCCTGGCCATCCTGGGTGTGGCGCAGCACCTCGATGCCGCCGCTCAGGACGTACAGGTACTCGATGGCGTCCTCGCCTTCCCGGAAGAGCGCGGTCCCGTCCTCGACGTGCAGGATCGCGGCGTCGCGCAGCAGCAGGCGCGCCACCTCGGGCGGCGCGTCCCGGAACAGCGGGTGTCCCAGCACCCGGGCGGGAGAATCCTCGGTCGGATTGACTTTTGTCATTGGCATTCGGCGATTCGGGATGAGACGATACGAGATTGATAATAATTCGCATTCAGTTATGTGGGAATCCCTCCGTGCATCATACCGCCTGGCGCGGCTCTGCCTGCTGGCCTTCCTGCTGGGCGCGGGCCTGTCCGTCTCGGCCGCGCCGCGTGAGCGCCTGGTCCTGGCGGGCCCCACGGCCGCCGTCAGCTTCCCGCTGATCCACATGGTGGAGACCGGCGCCCTGTCGGACTGGGCCGGCACGGTGGAATTCCGCCACTGGAAAAGCCCCGACCAGCTGCGCGTGCTGCTCGCCAAGCAGGAAGTCGACTTCAGCGCCACGCCGGTGAACCTGCCCGCCATCATGGCCAATCGCGGCATGCCCGTGCGCCTGCTGAACGTGTCCGTCTGGGGGCTGCTGTGGTTCGTCAGCGCCGACCCGGACGTGCGCACGGTCGCCGACCTGGCCGGCAAGCCGCTGCTGACGACTTTCCAGCGCGACCTGCCCGCCCTGCTGCTCGAACGCCTGCTGGACGCGCAGGGCCTGACCGGCGGGCGCGCGCCGGCCATCCGCTACGCGCGCGACGCCCAGGACGCCATCGCCCTGCTGCTGACCGGCGAGGCCCGCAGCGCCCTGCTGCCGGAACCTTCCGTCTCGCTCCTGCTGGCGCAGAACGCCCGCCGGGGCGGTCCGGCCCTGCACCGCGTGCAGAGCCTGGAGGACGCCTGGCGCGGGACCTTCCCGGACCATCCCGACCTGCCGCAGGCCGGCATCATGGCCAATGCCGGCGTGGCCGGCGACCGCGTCCTGGGCGAGGCCTTCGTGCGCGCCTACGACCGGTCGGCGCGCTGGTGCAAGGCCGAACCGGCCGAATGCGCCCGCCTGGTGCACAAGCACCTGGACTTCCTGCCCGTCGAGGCCATCGAGGCCTCGATCCGCGTCACCCGCCTGGAAAGCCGCGACGCGCGATCCGTGCGGCCCGACCTGGAGGCCCTCTACGGCCTGATCCTGCGGCACAACCCCGAAGCCGTCGGCGGCCGCCTGCCCGACGCCGGCTTCTACGGGCCATGACCATGACGGCGAGCGCACCGCCGTCCGCCAGGCGCACGTCCCGGCTCTGGTCCGCGCTGGGCGTCGTCCTGATCTTCGCCGGCTGGGAACTCGCCGCGCGCCTGATGGGGCCCATGCTGATGGCCTCGCCGCTGGAGGCCCTGCGCTCGATCGGCGTGCTGGCCAACGACCCGGGCTTCTGGGCGCACAGCCGCGACAGCCTGGCGCGCATCGCCATCGGCGTGGGCGCGGGCTGCGGCATCGGCTTCGCCCTGGGGGTGCTGGCCGGCCACGACGCGCGCCTGCGCGGCCTGCTGGAACCGCTGCGCTGGCTGCTGATGGCCATCCCGCCCGTGGTCGTGGTCGTGCTGGCCATGCTCTGGTTCGGCCTGGGTTCCGGCATGGTGATCTTCATCACCATCCTGATGATGGCGCCCGGCATGTACGTCAACACGGTCAAGGGCATGCGCATGATCGACGCCGGCCTGCTGGAAATGGGCCAGGTCTACCGCTTCGGCGCCTGGACGCGGCTGCGCCACATCTACCTGCCCGCCCTGGCCGCGCCCCTGACGGCGGCGCTGCTGATCGCCGCCTGCGGCGGCGTACGGCTGGTGGTCATGGCCGAAGTGCTGGGCGCGGAAAGCGGCGTGGGCTACGCGCTGGCCAATGCGCGCAGCACCTTCGACAGCGGCCGGCTCTACGCCTGGGTGCTGCTGATCCTGGGCCTGGTGGCCCTGCTGGAATTCCTGCTGCTGCAGCCCGTCCAGCGCCGCCTGACCCGCTGGCAGGAGCCCAGCCATGCTTGAGATGCGCGACCTGAGCCTGGCCTTCGGGCCGCGCGCCGTGCTCGACGGCATCCGCCTGGACGTACGCCCCGGCGAACGCATCGGCGTCATCGGCCCCAGCGGCGCCGGCAAGAGCACCCTGCTGCGCCTGGCGGCCGGCCTGCTGCGCCCGGACCGCGGCACCTGCCGCAACACCTTCCTGCGCACCCGCCTGGTCTTCCAGGAACCCCGCCTGCTGCCCTGGCGCAGCGTGGCCGACAACCTGGACATCGCCCTGCGCGCGGGCGGCGTCCCCGCCCCAGAAATCGCCGCGCGGCGCGACCGCTGGCTCGCCCGCGTGGGGCTGGCCGACGCGGCTCGGGCCTGGCCGGCCGAACTGTCGGGCGGCATGGCCCAGCGCGCCGCCCTGGCCCGCGCCCTGGCGCTGGAACCCGACCTGCTGCTGCTCGACGAGCCCTTCAGCGCGCTGGACCCGGCGCTGCGGGCCGACCTGGGGCGGCTGTGCGCCGAGCAGGCCCGCGCCTCCGGCGCCGCGCTGGTCTGCATCAGCCACCAGCCCTGGGAACTCGCCGGCCTGGTGGACCGCATCCTGTGCGTGGCCGGCGGCCGCATCCAGGAACGGCCCTCCCCCACCGGCCGCCCGGATGCCCCCGAAGCCGTCGCCTCGCCCGCCGGCCCGTAGCCGGATCTTCCCATCCTTTTCTTTCACATCCCCCCACCGAGGAACCCCATGCGCGCACCCTACGCCCTCACGCCCCTGGCGCTGGCCCTGGCCTTCGCGGCCACCGGCCTGACGTCCGCCCACGCCCAGGAAGTCCAGAGCCTGAACCCCATCACCGTCAGCGGCGAGGCCCAGGCCACGCCGCTGAATCCCGGCGTGAAGGCCGAACGGGCCCGCCTGGACCAGGTGGCCGGCGGCACCAACCTGATCGAACCGCAGAAGGAAACCCGCCTGGTCACGCTGCGGGACGCCCTGGACTACCAGCCCGGCCTGGTGGTCCAGGAATTCTTCGGCGGCCTGGACCAGCCGCGCCTGAACATCCGCGGCTCGGGCATCCAGAGCAACCCCGTGAACCGGGGCGTCATGCTGCTGCAGGACGGCCTGCCGCTGAACGAGGCCGACGGATCCTTCGTGATCGGCTTCCTGGAACCGCGCAACGCCCGCCTGATCAGCGCGCGCCGGGGCGCCAACGCCCTGTCGCCAGCCGCCACCACCCTGGGCGGCGAACTGGACCTCCAGTCCCTGACGGGCACGGAAGGCGACCTGGTGCGCGTGGAAGGCGGCAGCTTCGGGCGCTTCGGCGCCCAGGCCGCCAAGGGCTTTCGCAGCGACAACCTGGACGGCCGCCTGAGCGTCACCCACGACAAATACGATGGCTACCGCCACCATTCCACCTCCGAGCGCACCAGCGTGCAGGGCAATTTCGGCGTCCAGGGCGACGGTTTCGAGAACCGGACGTACCTGTCGTACGTGGATCTGGATGTGGACATTCCGTTCGTCGTGACACGCGATCAGATGGAACACGACCCGCGCCAGACCAACGGCGAGGGGGTGAAGGTGAACGCGCCTTTCAACCAGCTCGACGTCGACAAGCGCAACCCGCACCGCACGTCGCGCCAGTTCCGTGCCGCCAACCGCACGTACTGGGGCACGGAAGCTCTGAACAACACCTTCGGCGTCTACGCACAGAACATCGACGATGTCTTCCAGGACCCGATGACAGCCACCGCCACCAAGGGTATGACCTACGGCGCTCAGTGGCAGCTCGCGGGCAAATATCGTTCCATCGACTACCGTGTGGCCCTGGACTGGGCGCGCAGCGACATGGACCGCGACCTGTACACCGTCAACAAGGAAACGGGCAGCCGCAAGGTCCACTACGGCAACTACGACCTGCAGGCGGAGAACCGCAACGCCCTGCTGGGCTTCGCCTGGCACGTCACGCCGCAATGGACGGTCGTGGGCGACGCCAAGTTCACACAGGCCATCCGCGACGCGCGCAACCGCGACACCGGCAAATCCCTGGACCAGGACTGGAACTACGTCAGCCCGAAACTGGGCCTGGTCTGGCAGCCCGCAGAGGATCAGCGTTTCTTCGTCAACGTCAGCCGCAGCAACGAAGCGCCGACCTATTGGGAAATCATCGGCGGCGGCAACCTGCCCAACCCCATGAACGATGCGGCGGGCACCTCCAGCCTCAATACCCTGAAGCTGCAGCGCGCCGACACCGTCGAGATCGGCGGCGAGGGCCGCCTGGGCGCCGGATCCTACGCGCCGCACTGGGCGTTGACGCTGTATCACAGCGACGTCAAGGACGAGCTGATGTCCGTCAGCACCGCCAACGGCACGCCGGCGGGCACCTACAACTACCAGGGCGGCACCCGCCACCAGGGGATCGAACTGGGCCTGAACGGCAGCCTGCCCGCGCCGGGCGAAGGCACGGCCTTCGACTATCGTATCGCTTATACCTTCAGCGACTTCCGCTTCAAGGGCGGCGAATACGCCGGCAACCGCATCGCCGGCGTGCCGCGCCACCTGGTCAGCGCCGAGGTCCTGTACCGCGTCGGCGGACTGCGTTTCGGGCCGAACGTGCGCTGGATGCCGTCCTCCACGGAAACCAATCACGCCAATACGCCGAACACCCAGCAGGACAGCTACGCCCTGCTCGGCTTCAAGGTGGATTACCAGATCGACAAGCACTGGCAGGCCTATGTGCAGGGCGACAACCTGACGGACAAGACCTACGCCAGCGCCTTCGTCATCCGCAACACCGGCACGACCGCGATGCCCACCTTCCTGCCCGGCAACGGCCGCAGCGTGACGGCGGGGGTCACCTACAAGTTCTGATCCCGGAAACGCCCGCGCCCGGGCGTCCCGGGCGTCCCGGGCGCGTAGCGTGCGCCGCCCCCCCCCCCACGGGGCGGCGCCGAAAACGGGAGCGTCAGTTCCCGTTGGCCAGGACCTTGGGGCTCAGGTCGCCGCCGTGGTATTTCTTGTAGGCCTCGTTCAGGCGGCCGTTCTTCAGATTGGCCCGGACCCAGTTGTCCACCCATTCCTTCAGCTTCGGCGTCTGCTTGGGCATGGCGATGCCCAGCATGAATTCATGCTGCACGAACTTGGTCTCGTAGGGATCGGCCTTCAGCTTCTTGTTGACCTCGGCCACGTTGGGCCACTGCGACGAGATCGCCTGCACCTGCTTCGAAGCCGCCGCCGTCACCAGCGTCGCATCGTCCTCGAAGCGGCGGATGTTGGCGTCCGGCGCGTTCTTGGTGATGTCGGTGTCGTTCACCGTGGCCCGGGTCACGCCGATCTTCACGCCCTTCAGGTCCTTGTAGCCGGCGATCTTCACGTCCTTGGGCGCGGCCACGATGATCTGCAGCGAAGCGTAGGGCACCGAGAAATCGATGACCTTGGCGCGTTCTTCCGTGATCGACAGGTTGGCCACGGCGAGATCCGCCTTGCCCGTCTGGATCGTCGGCACGCGGGCGGCGTTGGTGATGGGCACCAGTTCCAGCTTCACGCCCAGGTCCTTGGCCAGCATCTCGGCCGTGGACACGTCGGAGCCCTCGGGCTGCATCTGCGCGTTGGCGTAGCTGAACATGGGCACCCCCATGGCGATCGCCACGCGGATCACGCCGTCCTTCTTGATCTGGTCCAGGTCGCCCGCCTGGGCGGCCGCGCCGAAGGCGCACAGCCCGAATCCGACGGCGGCGGCCAGCATGGTTTTCTTGAAAATCATCGAAGTCTCCATCAGGTTGTAGTCCCGGGGCCGCGCGGCCCCGGATGTTTTGCCGCCGGGCCGCCCCAAGGCAAAAGCGCCCCCTCGAGGGACAGCAAGCGGGCAAAGCCTGCGCAGCGTGGGGGTCATTGTTCATAGGCCGTTGCCTATGAAATCCTGCAGTTCCCGGGTCTGCGGATCGACGAGGATCCCCGGCCCGCCGGTTTCCCAGACCTGGCCCTGGTGCATGAACACGATCCGGTCGGCGACGCGCCGGGCGAAGGCCATCTCGTGCGTCACCAGGACCATGGTCATGCCGCCCTCGGCCAGCTTCTCGATGACCCTCAACACCTCGCCCGTCAGCTTCGGATCCAGGGCCGAGGTCACCTCGTCGAACAGCATCACCTGGGGTTCCATCGCCAGCGAGCGCGCGATCGCCACGCGCTGCTGCTGGCCGCCCGAGAGCTGCTCGGGATAGCTGTCGTACTTTTCCAGCAGGCCGACGGTCTCCAGCACCTGGCGGGCGCGTTCCTCGCAGGTCTTGCGCGGCAGCTTGCGCACGTGGCGCAGGGCCAGGGTGATGTTGCGCCCCACCGTCAGGTGGGGGAACAGGTTGTAGCTCTGGAAGACGATGCCCACGTCCTTGCGCAGCTGCTCCAGGTCGACCTTGCCGCCGTCCAGCTGGTGGCCGCACACCTGGATGCGGCCCTCGTCGATCGTCTCCAGGTGGTCGATGCAGCGCAGCGCCGTGCTCTTGCCCGAGCCGCTCTGGCCGATGATCGCCACCACCTGTCCCCGGTCGATGTCGAAGGACACCCCCTTGAGGACCGGGTTCGATCCAAAGGACTTATGCACATTCTGCAGACTAACGACGGCCGACATTGAGCTTCTTCTCCATGGTTCGGCTCCACTTGGACAAGGGGTAGCACAGCAGGAAATAGAACCCGCCCACCAGGGCGAACACCAGGAAGGGCTGGAACAGGGAATTGTTGATGATCTGCCCGGCGCGGGTCAGTTCCACGAAACCCACCACCGAGGCCAGGGACGTGGACTTGATGACCTGCACCAGGAAGCCCACGGTGGCGGGCAGGGACAGGCGCACCGCCTGGGGGATGACGACCAGGATCAGCGACTGCCAGCGGGAAAAGCCCAGGCATTCCGCGGCTTCCCACTGGGTCTTCTCGATGGACTGCACGCTGCCGCGCCAGATTTCCCCCAGGAAGGCGCTGACGTACACCATCAGGGCGATCCCGGCGGCGAACAGCGGCGGCACGTCGATGCCGAAGATGCCGACGCCGAAGTACACGACGAACAGCAGCACCAGCAGCGGAATGCCCTGGATCGCCTGGATGAACAGGGCCGCCGCCGCCCGGACCGCCGCCAGCCGCGACACGCGCGCCAGCATCACGCCGAATCCGGCGAACGAGCCCAGGACGAAGGACAGGGCCGACAGCACCAGGGTCCAGCCCAGGCCCTTGAGCAGGTAGACGAACTGCACCCAGCTGAATTCATCCATGGCGGATCTCCCGGACGGTCCCGCGCGGCGCGGCGGCCTGGCGCCGCGCGCCGGCCGTCCGCACGGCCCGCGTGGCCCGGGCCACGACCCGGCGGCGGCGGAACAGCAGCGCCCCGCCCAGCCAGAACAGCGCCTTGAGCAGCACGGCCAGGCACAGGTACAGGCCCGCGACGACGATATAGGTTTCCAGCGACAGGAAGGTGATGGACTGCACGTTGTTGGCCACGCCGGTCAGCTCCTCGGCCGAGATCTGCGAAGTCACCGAGGACATCAGCATCATCAGGACGAACTGGCTGGTGATGGACGGGTAGACCTTCTCGAAGGCCGGCAGCATGACGACGTGCCAGTAGATGCGGGCGCGCGACAGGCCCAGGCATTCGGCCGCCTCGATCTGGCCCGGCGGCACCGCGTCCATGCCGGCGCGGATGATCTCGGCCGAATAGGCGCCCACGTTGATGACCATGGTGATCACCGCCGCCACCGCGGCGGGCATGGTGTAGCCCAGGCTGGACAGGCCGAAATAGAAGATGAAGATCTGCACCAGGAACGGCGTGTTGCGCACGGTCTCGATGTAGGCCCCGCACAGCCCCGACAGCCAGCGGCTGCGGCCGCGCCGGCCGATGGCGCACAGGATGCCCAGGACCAGGCCGAACACGGTCGAGGCCAGGGTCAGTTCCAGGGTGGTCAGCGCGCCGCCCAGGAACACGTCCCAGTACGGCGCCAGGCCGGAAAAATTGAAGGTGTAGCGCACGCCTGGCCTCCCGCTTCACGTCTTAAAGATAAGACATCGTATATTCAGGAAGGCGCATCCACCGGATCGAAGGGCCCCTGGACCGTGAAGACCCCGCCCTGCCAGACCATCGTCGGATCGTCGGCCGCCGGCATGGGCAGACTGTCGATCTGCGCGCGGAAGGCCTCGGACGTATCCTGGGGGGTATAGCCCAGGTGCGCCGCCAGGCGGTTGTCCCACCAGGGGTCCTTGTTGTCGGACAGGCCGAAGGCGATGGTGTGGCCGATGCCGGGCGTGAACAGGCCCCGGCGGATCAGTTCGGTCAGGTCCCGGTAGCTGAGCCAGATGTGCATCATGCGGCGGTCCCGGGGCTCGGGAAACGACGAGCCGATGCGGATGGACAGCGTCTCGATGCCGTAGCGGTCATGGTAGAAGCTGGCCATGCCCTCGCCGTACGCCTTGGACAGGCCGTAATAGCCATCGGGACGGGTGGGCATCGCGGCGTCGATCGTCTGGGCCTGGGGATAGAAGCCCACCGCATGGTTCGAACTGGCGAAGATCACGCGGCGCACGCCGTGGCGGCGCGCGGCCTCGTAGATGTGGAAAATGCCCTTGATGTTGGCCTCGAGGATTTCCTCGAAGGGCCGTTCGACCGACACGCCGCCCATGTGCACGATGGCGTCGCAGCCGCGCACCAGCTCGTCCACGGCCTGGCGGTCGGCCAGGTCGCAGGGCTGCAGTTCCTCGCCCGCGGCGGCCTCGCCCAGCGGCTGGACGTCGGACAGGCGCAGGATGCGCGCCATCGGCTTGAGCGTTTCGCGCAGCACGCGCCCCACGCCGCCGGCGGCGCCCGTCAGCAAGAGCCGTTCGAACCTGTTTTCAGCCACGCTGCCTCTCCATGCGATTCAAGATTGCTTGACTGCATTGTGATACGTCATCGTATGACTATGAATCGGGAATTACCCTGAATGTCAGGGCGGCGGCCTGCCGGCCGCCACCCCGGGGCTTACTTCAACTGCCCGACGTCGCGCACCGCGCCCCGGTCGGCCGAGGTCGCCAGCGCCGCGTAGGCCCGCAGCGCCTGGGAGACTTCCCGCTGGCGGTCCACGGGCTTCCAGGCCTTCGGACCGCGCGCTTCCATGGCCGCGCGGCGCGCCGCCAGGGTCTCGTCGTCGATCGCCAGGTGGATGCGGCGGTTGGGGATGTCGATCTCGATGGTGTCGCCATCCTCGACCAGGGCGATGTTGCCGCCCTCGGCCGCCTCGGGCGAGGCATGGCCGATCACCAGGCCCGACGAACCGCCGGAAAAGCGCCCGTCCGTCAGCAGGGCCGCGCACTTGCCCAGGCCCATGGACTTCAGGTAGGACGTGGGGTAGAGCATTTCCTGCATGCCTGGACCGCCCTTGGGGCCTTCGTAGCGGATGATGACCACGTCGCCGGCCACGACCTCGCCACCCAGGATGCCCTGGACCGAGGTTTCCTGGCTTTCGTAGACCCGCGCGCGGCCGGTGAAGGTCAGGATGCTTTCGTCCACCCCGGCCGTCTTGACGATGCAGCCGTTGGGCGCCAGGTTGCCGTACAGCACGGCCAGGCCGCCGTCCTGGGAATACGCGTGTTCGCGGTCGCGGATGCAGCCGGCCTCGCGGTCCAGGTCCAGGGTCTCGTAGTAGCGGTCCTGGCTGAACGCGGTCTGGCTGGGCACGCCGCCGGGCGCCGCGCGGTAGAAATCCGCCACGCCGGCGCCCTGTTCGCCGCGCACGTCCCAGCGGCGGATGGCCTCGCCCAGCGTACCCGCATGCACGTTGCCCACGTTCAGGTCCAGCAGGTCCGCGCGGGCGAGTTCCGCCAGGATGCCCATGATGCCGCCCGCGCGGTGCACGTCCTCGATGTGGTAGTCCGGGGTGGCCGGCGCGACCTTGCACAGGCAGGGCACGCGGCGCGAGATGCGGTCGATGTCGGCCATGGTGAAGGCCACGCCGGCCTCCTGGGCGGCGGCCAGCAGGTGCAGCACGGTGTTGGTGGACCCGCCCATCGCCACGTCCAGCGTCATGGCGTTGCTGAACGCCTGGAACGTCGCGATGCTGCGCGGCAGGACGGAGGCGTCGTCCTGCTCGTACCACCGCTTGCACAGCTGCACGATCAGGCTGCCCGCCAGTTCGAACAGCCCCTTGCGCCGCGCGTGCGTGGCCACCACCGTGCCGTTGCCCGGCAGCGCCAGGCCCAGGGCCTCGGTCAGGCAGTTCATGGAATTGGCCGTGAACATGCCCGAACAGGACCCGCAGGTCGGGCAGGCGCTGCGTTCCACGGTCTCGGCCTGCTCGTCGGTGATGCCCGGGTCGGCAGCCTCGATCATGGCGTCGACCAGGTCCAGCTTGCGCACCACGGTCTTGCCGTCCTTGGCGATGACCTTGCCGGCCTCCATCGGCCCGCCCGACACGAACACGACGGGGATGTTCAGGCGCATGGCGGCCATCAGCATGCCCGGGGTGATCTTGTCGCAGTTGGAGATGCAGACCATGGCGTCGGCGCAATGCGCGTTGACCATGTATTCGACCGAATCGGCGATCAGTTCGCGCGAAGGCAGCGAATACAGCATGCCGCCGTGCCCCATGGCGATGCCGTCGTCCACCGCGATGGTGTTGAATTCCTTGGCCACGCCGCCGGCCGCCTCGATCTGGCGCGCGACCAGCTGGCCCATGTCCTTCAGGTGCACGTGGCCCGGCACGAACTGGGTGAAGGAGTTCACCACGGCGATGATGGGCTTGCTGAAGTCCCCGTCCTTCATGCCAGTGGCACGCCAGAGGGCGCGAGCGCCGGCCATGTTGCGGCCGTGGGTCGAGGTGCGGGAACGGTAGTGCGGCATGGCGGCTGTCCTGGAAACGGAAGGGGCAAAAGCGCTTATGATAAATGAAGCCTCGACCGGCGCTCATCCGGCCGCCCCGCGACGCGGTCGGCCGGATGATTTTGCCCGCCGCCCCAACCCCGATGGATGGAGACCCCGTGAAGCCCCCGACCCCGAACGAAGTCTATTCCCCCCTGCGACAGGACATCCGGCTGCTGGGCCGGACCTTGGGGGAAGTCATCCGGGACAGCGAGGGCCGCGCCGTCTACGACGTGATCGAGAAACTGCGCCGCGCCGCCGTGAAGTTCCGCCGCGAAGGCCTGGACCGCGACGGCCGCATGCTGGAACGCCAGATCCGCCGCCTGGCCGACGGCGAGGCCAATTCCGTGGCGCGCGCCTTCAGCTATTTCCTGCACCTGTCCAACATCGCCGAGGACCGCGACCAGACCCGCCGCCAGCGCCAGCACTGGCAGGCCGAGGGCCCCGCGACGCCCGGCAGCCTGCAACATGCCGTCGACCTGCTGCAGGCCGCCGGCCTGTCCGGCGCGCGCATCCGCCAGCACCTGGCCTCGGCCTGCATCGTGCCGGTGCTGACGGCGCACCCCACCGAGGTCCAGCGCAAGAGCACGCTGGACCTGCATCAGGCCATCGCCCGGCACCTGCGCCACCTGGACACGCCCCACGCGCCGCTGGAGGCCGCCCGGCTGCGCGAACGCCTGACCGGCCTGATCGCCGCCCTGTGGCAGACCCGCATGCTGCGCCAGAGCAAGCTCACCGTGCTCGACGAGATCGACAACGCCCTGTCCTACTACACCAGCACCTTCTTCAGCACCCTGCCCCAGCTGCACCTGGACATGGGGGCGCTGCTGCGCAAGCCGGCGCGCACCGTGTTCGACGTGGACAACGCGCCGCTGCCGCCCTTCGTCCACATGGGCAGCTGGATCGGCGGCGACCGCGACGGCAACCCGAACGTGGACGCCGGCACCCTGGAACAGGCGCTGCTGCGCCAGTGCGCGCACGTGCTGCGCCACTACCTGACGGAAGTCCACGCCCTGGGCGCGGAACTGTCGGTCTCGCAGTCCCTGATGCGCGTCACGCCCGCCCTGGCCGAACTGGCCGCCGCCAGCCAGGATCCGTCCCCCCACCGCCAGGACGAGCCCTACCGGCGCGCCTGCATCCACATCTACGCCCGGCTGGCCGCCACCGCGCGGGCCCTGACCGGCCGGCGCCTGGCCCGGCGCAACATCTACGACGCCCCGGCCTACGGCACGGCCGCCGAATTCGCGGCGGACCTGGGGACAGTCGCCGAATCGCTGGACGCGCATCACGGCGCCCTGGTCGCGCGGCTGCGCCTGACGCACCTGCGCCAGGCCGTCGGGATCTTCGGCCTGCACCTGGCCACGGTGGACCTGCGGCAAAGCTCCGACGTCCACGAGCGCGTGCTGGACGAACTGATGCGCCATGCCCGCGTCACCCTGGACGGCAAGCCCGTGCGCTACGCCAGGCTGTCCGAGGCCGACCGCGTCCGCGTGCTGCGCCAGGAACTGCGCGAGCCGCGCCCCCTGGTCTCTCCCTGGATCGAATATTCCGCCGAGACGACCAAGGAACTGGCCATCCTGCGCATGGCCGCCGACTGCCGCCGCCGCTTCGGCGAGGCCGCCCTGCGCCAGGCCATCGTGTCCCACACCGAAACCCTCAGCGACCTGCTGGAGGTCCTGGTGCTGCAACAGGAAACCGGCCTGATCGCCCCCACCACGGCGAGCGACGCCGCACCCGACAGCGGGCTGATGGTGGTGCCGCTGTTCGAGACCATCCCCGACCTGGAGCGCGGCCCGGACATCATGGACGCCTGGCTGTCGCTGCCCGAGGTCGCCGCGCGCGTGCGCCACGCCCAGCACGGCATCCAGGAAGTCATGCTGGGCTATTCGGACAGCAACAAGGACGGCGGCTACCTGACTTCGAACTGGTCGCTGTACCAGGCCGAGCGGCGCCTGGTCGAGGTCTTCCGCAGGCACCGCACCCGCCTGCGCCTGTTCCACGGGCGCGGCGGCTCCGTGGGCCGGGGCGGCGGCCCCAGCTACGACTCCATCCTGTCGCAGCCCCCGGGCACGGTGAACAACCAGATCCGCCTGACCGAACAGGGCGAGATCATCCAGGGCCGCTACAAGGACGCCGAGGTCGGGCGCTCGCACCTGGAACTGTTCGTCGCCGCCACCCTGGAGGCCAGCCTGGCGTCCGGCTCCCCGGCCACCCGGGCCGAGGACGACCACGCCGCCCGCTATGGCGAGGCCATGGCCTGGATGTCGGAAACCGCCCGGCACGCCTACCGCGACCTGGTCTACGGCACCGAAGGCTTCACGGACTATTTCTTCGCCTCGACGCCGATCCGCGAGATCGCCGGCCTGAACATCGGCTCGCGCCCGTCCTCGCGCAAGGCCCTGCAGCGCATCGAGGACCTGCGCGCCATTCCCTGGTCGTTCTCCTGGGCCCAGTGCCGCCTGCCCCTGCCCGGCTGGTACGGCATGGGCACGGCGCTCGAACGCTACCTGGCCGAAGGCGGGCCCGATCGGGCCCTGACGCGCGAGGCGCGCCTGGAACGCCTCCAGGCCATGGCCCGGGACTGGCCGTTCTTCCGCACCCTGCTCTCCAACATGGAACAGGTGCTGGCCAAGACCGACCTCGCCATCGGCCGGGCCTACGCCGAACTGGTGCCCGACAAGCCCCTGCGCAAGCGGATCTTCGAGCGCATCGCCGCCGAATACCAGGCCACGCGGGAAGCCTTCCGCGCCGTCACCAGCCACGACCTGCTGGCGCACGACGAACCCCTGCGCAGCGCCCTGGCCGAACGCTTCGCCTACATCGACCCGCTGAACCACCTGCAGGTCGAGCTGCTGCGCCGCGTGCGTTCCGGCCACGCCTCCGCGCGCCGCGCCGACGAGCAGGAATCGCGCGACCAGCGCGCGATCCACATGACCATCAACGGCATCGCCGCGGGCTTGAGGAACTCGGGATGAGGCCGGACACGGAATAGTCCCTGCGGACTATTCCGTGCCTGCCGAATCGGAGCGGCCTGCAGGCCGCGACGTGGAGAGCTGCCCCAACCCTCGACGATCCGTGCCTGCCGAATCGGAGCGGCCTGCAGGCCGCGACGTGGGGATCAGTTTGCGTACACCGGCTCTTCGATGCCCCGCACGCCCGGGCGCAGGGCGAACAGCGCCCCGTCCAGGGCCAGGGGGCCGGCGCCGGCCGGACGGATCGACGTCACGAACAGGGTGTCCAGATCCCTGCCGCCGAATGCGCACATGGACGGCTTGGCCACCGGCACGCTCAGGCTGCGGTCCAGGCGGCCGTCCGGCGTGTAGCGATGGACCAGGCCGGCGTCGTTGCCGCAGATCCAGTAGCAGCCCTCGGCGTCGACGGCGGCGCCGTCGGGACGTCCGCCCGGCAGCTTTTCGATGAACACGCGGCGCCCGCTGGGCACCCCGTCGTCGGGATCGTAATCGAAGGCCCAGACGCGCTGCCGGTCGGGATGCGAGTCGGACAGGTACAGGGTGCGCCCGTCGGGGCTGAAGGCCAGCCCGTTGGGCGTCAGCATGCCCCGATCGACGCAGTCCAGGCGCGGCGTCCCGTCCTGGACCGACAGGCGGTACAGGGCGCCGACCGGCGCGGCGGGTCCGCCGTCGTCCAGCATCGATCCGGCCCAGAACCGGCCCTGCCGGTCGCAGCGCCCGTCGTTGAAGCGCATGCCGGCACGCGCATGGGCGACGCCGATCAGGAGCGTCATGTCCAGCCGCTGATCGGCCTGCGGCGACAGGCGGTAGACGCCGTCTTCCATGGCGCCCAGCCAGCCGCCATCGGCCCGCCGGGCGATGCACGCCAGCCGCTGGCCGGCCCGCCAGCTGGTGTGCTGCCCGTCGCCGGCGCGCCAGCGATGCAGCGTCCCGGCGGGAATGTCCACCCAGTACAGGGCCTGCTCGCCCGGATGCCAGACCGGGCTCTCCCCGGTCAGGTTGCGCGGATGCAGGACCAGTTCGGCGCTTGGGACGGACGCGGCGGACATGGGCATGGGCGGATCAGAGCGCCTCGATCAGCTCGCGCAGCGCGGCTTCTTCCTGGGGATTCAGGTCCATCAGGGGCGCACGCACCGGGCCGGCCGGATGGCCGACGATGCGGGCGCCGGCCTTGACGATGCTGACCGCGTAGCCCTGCTTGCGATTGCGGATTTCCAGCATGGGCAGGAAGAAGGTGTCCAGCAGGCGGCCGGTGGTCTCGTGGTCCCCGGACCGGACCGCTTCGTAGAACTGCATGGCGGTGGCGGGAATGAAATTGAACACGGCGGAAGAATACACCGGCACGCCCAGGGCGCGGTAAGCCTCGGCGAAGACTTCGGCCGTGGGCAGGCCGCCCAGATAGGCGAAACGGTCGCCCAGCCGGCGGCGCACCCGGACCATGTTCTCGATGTCGCCCACGCCGTCCTTGAAGCCGATCAGGTTCGGGCACTCGTCGGCCAGCCGTTCCAGCACGGAGGCCGACAGGCGGCACTGGCCGCGGTTGTAGATCACCACGCCGATCTCGACGGACTGGCAGACTTCCTTGACGTGCGCGGCGATGCCGTCCTGCGGCGCCTCGGTCAGGTAGTGCGGCATCAGCAGCAGGCCGGCCGCGCCCTGGCGCTCGGCCTCCTGGGCGAAGGCGATGGCGTTGCGGGTGGGGCCGCCCGCGCCGGCCAGGATGGGGGTATGGCCCTGGCAGGTCTTGACCGCCGTGCGCACCACCTGGGAAAAATCGTCCAGCGTCAGGGAGAAATACTCGCCCGTGCCGCCGGCCGCGAACAGGGCGCGGGCGCCGTAGGGCATCAGCCATTCCAGGCGGGCCTGGTAGCCCTTGGGGTCGAAATTCCCCTCGGCGTCGAAATCCGTGACGGGAAACGACAGGAGCCCGTCCCTCAGGATGTCCTTCAATTCCTGGCAAGTCGTCATATGCGTGGTGTCCTCTGGTCTGGGATGGCGTGTGTCACATCATCCTCTCTTGTTCATGTCGTACGTTATCATATGACATCAGATGACAAGCAACAAGCGCAATCCATCCAGACTAGTACATACCCTGATATTGGAGTGAAATGTGTGGCGATTTCGCCAAAAACCCGGTCATCGCCCGGATCGTTCCTTCTTATACGATGACATATCTATAAGAGGTGCAAACAGGTGTCAGCCGCACATGCACAACCGCCCCGCATCGGCAAGCGACGCGGGGCGGCTGGCGAAAAGAGGGATGGCGGGTGGCGGCGCGCCGGGCTCAGGCGCCCTGCTCGGCCGCCTCCTGGGCGCGGCGCAGACGTTCCCGGCTGTTGGTGAGGTGCGTGCGCATCGCGGCGCGGGCCGCGTCCGGGTCCTTGCGGGCGATGGCGTTGTAGATGTCCTCGTGCTCGACGTGGACGCGGCCGAGATAGCCGGTGCGGTCGTCTTCCGCCAGGGCCGCGGAATCGACGCGGGTCCGGGGAATGATGGCCTTGCCCAGCTGCTTGAGGATGTCGTGGAAATAGCGGTTGCCCGTCGCCGTCGCCACCGTCAGGTGGAAGGCCACGTCCGAGACCACCGCGTTGCCGGTCTTCTTGCGCACGTGTTCGGCGAATTCGTCCAGGATGCCGCGCAGTTGCTGGACCTGGGCGTCCGTGCGCCGCAGCGCGGCCAGCCCGGCCGCCTCGGTCTCCAGGCTGATCCGCAATTCCAGGATCGCCAGGACGTCCAGCATGGTCAGGATGTTTTCCGTGCGGATGCGCAGCTGCTGTTCGTTGCGGGGTTCGAGCAGGAAGGTCCCGATGCCGTGCCGGGTCTCGACCAGGCCGGCGGCCTGCAGGCGCGAGATCGCCTCGCGGATGACGGTCCGGCTGACGCCGAAGGATTCCATCAGCGCGGATTCCGTCGGCAGTTTTTCGCCGACGTGGAATTCGCCGTGGCGGATGCGCTCGGACAGCGCGGCCACGACATTCTGGGTGAGATTGCGCGAACGGCGGGCAGGGACGGAGGCCATGGGCGGAGTCTATGGATGCGGACGATTCATGATACTGCATTCTCGAAGAGATAACTCATACGATGACATATTATTATTCTTGTCAACCTATGTGGCACAAGGATCGATCCCCATAGGGCAACGATCTTGATCATCCGATCCGGACAGGATTGCCAGTGGAAACTGCCAGTTGTATGATGAGATCATCACAAGGAGACTCCCCGTGCATTCCCCCAAGCCGACCGTCCAGGTCCCCCGCATGATCCGCATGCGCGCGGGCGACAATGTCGCCATCATCGCCAACGACCGGGGGCTGCCCGCGGGCGCCCGCATCGCCGACGGCCCGACCCTGCTCGAAGCCATCCCCCAGGGCCACAAGGTCGCCCTGACCGACATCCCCGAAGGCGGCGCCATCGTGCGCTACGGCGTCGTCATCGGCCACGCGACCAAGCCGCTGCCCGCCGGCAGCTGGGTCTACGAGGCCGTGATGCGCATGCCGCCCGCGCCGTCCCTGGACGACCTGCCGATCTGCACCGTCCCCGCCCCCGACCCGGAACCCCTGACCGGCTACACGTTCCAGGGCTACCGCAACGCCGACGGCTCCGTGGGCACCCGCAACATCCTGGCCATCGCCATGACGGTGCAATGCGTGGCCGGGGTGGCGGACATCGCCCTGGACCGCATCCGCCGCGAACTGCTGCCCCGCTATCCGAACGTGGACGGCGTGGTGGCGCTGCACCACGGCTACGGCTGCGGCGTGGCCATCGACGCCCCCGGCGCCTCGATCCCGGTGAAGACCCTGCGCCACATCGGGCAGAATCCGAACTTCGGCGGCGAAGTCATGCTGGTCAGCCTGGGCTGTGAAAAGCTGCAGCCCGAACGCCTCATGCCCGAACGCTTCAAGGATCGCGGCGAAACGCATCCCGACCTGGTGCGCCTGCAGGACGAGCGGCACGTCGGCTTCGGCAGCATGATCGACGACATCCTGGCCATGGCGGAAACCCACCTGGAACGCCTGAACCGGCGGCGCCGGGAAACCTGCCCGGCCTCCGATCTGGTGGTGGGCGTGCAGTGCGGCGGCAGCGACGCCTTTTCCGGCGCCACGGCGAACCCGGCGGTGGGCCACGCCGCCGACCTGCTGGTGCGCGCGGGCGCCACCATCATGTTCTCCGAGGTCACCGAGGTCCGGGACGGCATCGACCAGTTGACGGCACGCGCCGCCACGCCCGAAGTCGCGCAAGACCTGATCCGCGAAATGGCCTGGTACGACGATTACCTGCAGCGCGGCCAGGCGGACCGCAGCGCCAACACCACCCCGGGCAACAAGCGCGGCGGCCTGTCGAACATCGTCGAAAAGGCGATGGGGTCCATCGTCAAGTCCGGCACGATGCCCATCCGCGGCGTCGTCCCGCCGGGCGAGCGCGCCCGGGAAAAAGGCCTGCTGTACGCCGCCACGCCGGCCGGCGACTTCGTCTGCGGCACCCTGCAGCTGGCGGCGGGCATGAACGTCCACATCTTCACCACCGGCCGGGGCACGCCCTACGGCCTGGCCGAAGTCCCGGTGATCAAGGTCGCCACGCGATCGGACCTGGCGCGCCGCTGGCACGACCTGATGGACCTCGACGCCGGCCGGATCGCCACCGGCGAGGCCAGCATCGAGGACCTGGGCCAGGAACTGTTCGAACAGATCCTGGACGTCGCCAGCGGCCGCAAGACCTGGGCCGAGCATTGGGGCATCGTCAACGATCTGGTGCTGTTCAACCCCGGCCCCGTGACTTGACCGGGACGGCCTGGGGGCGGATCGCGTTGTTGGTTCGCCTCGCCGTGCAATCTGCACTGTCTTCGGCTTCCCGCCTGGCGATCCACCCCCAGGCCGTCCCGGCTGTGCCTCAGAAACGCGGGGCCTTGCCGCTCCAGTCGGGCCGGTACTTGCGCATCTGCGCGGCGTCGTCGCGCGAACGGATGCCGCAGCTCAGGTACTGTTCGTGCAGCCGCGCCAGGGCGGCCTGGTCGATTTCCAGGCCCAGCCCCGGGGCGTCGCCCAGCACGATGGCGCCGTCATGGAAGCTCAGGTGCCCCCCCGCGATGACTTCCTCGTCGGGATCCAGCCAGGGATAGTGCGTGTCGCAGGCGTAGCTCAGGGTCGGCACGCTGGCCGCCACGTGCGCCATGGCCATCAGGCTGATGCCCAGGTGCGAATTGGAATGCATGGACAGCCCCATGCCGAACACCTCGCACATGCGCGCCAGCAGCTGCGTATCCCGCAGCCCGCCCCAGTAGTGGTGGTCCGACAGGATGATCTGGCAGCCGTTGGCGGAGACATTGTCGCGGAACTGGGCCATGTCCGTGACCACCATGTTGGTGGCCAGCGGCAGGCCGGTCGCCTTGTGCAGCGCGGCCATGTCGGCCAGCGTCGGGCAGGGGTCCTCGTAGTATTCCAGCAGGCCGTCCAGCCGCTTGCCCATCTCGATCGCCGTCGCCAGCGACCAGTTGCCGTTGGGGTCGATGCGCAGCGGCATGCCCGGGAAACGCGCCGCCAGCGCCCGGACGCATTCCACTTCCTGCTCGGGCTCCAGCACCCCGCCCTTGAGCTTGATGCTCTGGAAGCCGTACCGGCCGATCATGGTCTCGGCCTGGGCCACCAATTGCGCGGGCGTCAGGGTCTCGCCCCAGGCGTCATCCGCATAGGTCGGATCGACGTGGCGGGCGTACTTGAAGAACAGGTAGGCGCTGAACGGCACCGCGTCGCGCGCGCGGCCGCCCAGCAGGTCGACCAGCGGCGCGCCCAGATGGCGGGCCTGCATGTCCATCAGGGCGACTTCCAGCGCCGAATACAGCTTCTGGACATTCTTGGCCGGATCGGTGCCGGGCGCGAGCTTGTAGGCCGTGTTGGCGCTGACCTGGGTGCGGGCCACGACATCCTGGACGCGCCGGCGCAGGCCGTTCAGGTCGAAGGGATCCAGGCCGATCAGGCTGGGCTGCAGGGCCCGCAGCAATTCGATGATGGGCGCATCGCCGTAGGTCTCGCCCAGGCCGATCCGGCCGGTGTCGCTTTCCAGTTCGATGATGGTGCGCAGCGCATAGGGCTCGTGGATGCCCGCGGCGTTCAGCAGCGGGGGATCCTTGAATGCGATGGGCGTGATCTTGACAGTCTTCAGTTTCATGGGAGGCCTTGCGGGGGACGCGAAAAGAAATCATGTTGTCGTATGACATGCAGACTGTAGATTCAGCCCGAAATCCAGGACTACTAGGGAATATACTGATATGCCGTGCCATATCAATATATTATCCATATAAATCAATATATTAAGTTATTTTCCGATTTTATCCCAGCTTCTTTCCAGTCCTGGAAGATGCAAAAAAATGTTGTCCTCCGGACCCATCAACTTATATGATGACTTACGAGAAGAACAGCCCGGGCATCCGGGCCGCGGCTGAACCGGATATCCCGTCCGCCGGCTTCTTCCTCGCACAGGCGAACACCCTAGGAGACAATTCATGAAAGGCACCAAGCAGTCCCCTCGGCGGGGACGATTCCACGCGCTGGCGGGCGCCCTGGCCCTGGCCGGCGCCGCCCTGTCGGCCCACGCCGCCCCCGTCACGCTGAACGTCGTCGACGTGGCCGGCAACCTGGCCCTGACGCAGAAGGCCCTGGAAGCCTTCCGCGACCAGCACCCCGACCTGGTCTCGAACATCACCTTCACCAACGCGCCCTCGCCGCAGCTGCCCGGCAAGATCAAGGCCATGCAGAAGGCCGGCCGCTCCGACATCGACCTGGTCCTGACCGGCACCGACGCCCTGGCCGCCGGCATCGAGCAGGACCTCTGGCTGAAGCTGCTGCCCGACCACGAGGCCGAATTCAAGGACATCCTGACCCAGTACGCGCGCGGCCCCGCCCGCATGCAGGAACTGGCCCAGGGCTACGGCCTGGAAGTCACCTTCATGCCGGCCGGCCCGCTGCTGGAATACAACCCGGCCAAGGTCAAGAACCCGCCCAAGACCCCGGCCGAGCTGCTGGCCTGGTGCAAGGCCAACCCCAACAAGCTGATCTACGCGCGCCCGGCGAACTCGGGTCCGGGCCGCACCTTCCTGATGGGCCTGCCCTACCTGCTGGGCGACAAGGATCCCTACGATCCGGTCAACGGCTGGGACAAGACCTGGCAGTTCCTGAAGGAACTGAACGACTGCGTGCCCTACTACCCCGGCGGCACCTCGGCCGTGATGAAGGAACTGGGCGAAGGCAGCCGCGACATGACGGTGACCGTCACCGGCTGGGACATCAACCCGCGCGCGCTGGGCGTGGTGCCCGCCGAATTCAAGATCCAGGCGTTCGACAACTTCACCTGGGTGAACGACGCGCACTACATGGTGATCCCCAAGGGCGTCCCGGCGGAAAAGCAGAAGGTCCTGTTCAAGCTGCTGAAGTTCATGCTCGAGCCCAAGCAGCAGGCCATGACCTATGACTCCGGCTACTTCTACCCGGGCCCGGCCATCCGCGACGTGCCCCTGTCGGCCGCGCCGGCCGAAAGCCAGGAAATCATCAAGAAGTTCGGCCGTCCGGAATACGACGAGATGATCGCCCGCCGCCCGAACGCCGTGCCGCTGGACGCCAAGGCCATGGTCGAGGCCTTCCACAAGTGGGACACCGAAGTCGGCGCCCTGAAGAAGTAAGCAGTCGCTTTCCCGTGAACGGCCGCCCGCCTGCCCGCCCCGGGCGCGCGGGCGGCCCGACCTCCCTGGATCAAGGATCATGAATCATTCTTTTCAACAGCTGCGTCTGGACGCCGTGGGCCGGAAATTCGACACGGCCTCCGGCTCGGCCGTCGCCGCCCTGAGCGGCCTCAGCCTGGACATCCGGCGCGGCGAGTTCATCGCCCTGCTGGGTCCGTCGGGCTGCGGCAAGTCGACCGCCCTGAACTGCCTGGCGGGCCTGACCTCGCTCACCGAAGGCAGCATCTGGCTGGACGAGACCCGCATCGACGTGCTGCCCCCGGAACGGCGCGGCTTCGGCATGGTGTTCCAGAACTACGCGCTGTTTCCCCACATGTCGGTGCGCGACAACGTGGGCTTCGGGCTGCGGATGCGCGGCGTGCGCAAGGACGAGATCGCCCGCCGCGTCCAGTCGGCCCTGAGCCTGGTCCAGCTGGAAGGCCATGAGCACAAGCTGCCGGGCCAGCTGTCCGGCGGACAGCAGCAGCGCGTGGCCATCGCCCGGGCCATCGTCATCGAACCGCCCGTGATCCTGATGGACGAGCCGCTGTCGAACCTGGACGCCAAGCTGCGCATCGAAATGCGCGCGGAAATCCGCCGCATCCACCGCCAGCTGGAACGCGCCACCATCTACGTCACGCACGACCAGGACGAGGCCCTGTCGATGGCCGACCGGATCGTGGTCATGCGCGCCGGCTCGGTGCAGCAGATCGGCGCGCCGCGCGAAGTCTACGGCCGGCCGCGCAACCTGCACGTGGCGCGCTTCATGGGCTACCGCAACGTGCTCGACTGCCGCGTCGTGCGGCAGGTCGACGACAGCCTGTCCATCGAACGCAACCAGGTCCAGCTGAACGGCACGGCCATCGGCGACCTGGCCGGCCGCCAGGAAGTCGCCGTCGCCATGCGGCCCGACGATTTCCAGATCGCCGCGGAGGGCCAGGCCAACGGCATCGACGCCACGGTCCGGACCCTGGAATTCGGCGGACGCGACTCCCTGCTGTTCGTCTCCACCGCCCTGGGCGACCTGTACGTGCGCCTGCCGGGCGCCTTCGCGCCGGGCGACCGCATCCGGCTGCACATCCCGGCCGACCGGGTCCTGGCCTATGCGGAGGCCGCATGAGCACGCAGGACCGCTCCAAGTACGCAATGACGGCGCGCGGCGCCAAGGGGGCCGCATGAACGCCGTCGCGCCCACGGGGGATCGGCGCGGCTGGCTGGTGGCGCCCGCCGTCCTGGTGCTGCTCGCCCTGTTCATCTACCCGTTCTTCTACGGCGTCGTCATCTCGACGCAGCCCCTGGAAGGCGGCGGCCTCTGGGCCAACTACGCGCACTTCTTCACCACCCCGTCCCAGTGGGGCACGCTGTGGGTGACGCTGAAGCTGGCCGTGCCCGCCACCCTGATCAACGTCGGCCTGTCCGTGCCGGTCGCCTTCGCCCTGCGCCGCAACAGCCGCTCGCAGCGCATCGTCACGACGCTGCTGGTGATCCCGATCACCCTGGGCACCGTGCTGGTCGCCGACGGCATGCTGACCTTCTACGGCCCGGCGGGCTGGTTCCCGCAGCTCCTGCAGGGCCTGCACCTGTACATGGACGAAGTCCGGCTGACCCATAATTTCTGGGGCGTGCTGATCTCCCTGGTGATCTCCGGCTTTCCCTTCGCCTTCCTGCTGACCCTGTCCTACATCTCGGGCATCGACCCGACGCTGGCCCGGGCGGCGGGCACGCTGGGCGCGGGGCCCTGGAGCCAGTTCCGGCTGATCTACCTGCCCCTGCTGGTGCCGGGGCTGTCGATGGCCGCCGCGCTGTCCTTCGTCCAGGCCTTCGCCGTGTTCCCGTCGGCCATCCTGCTGGGTGCTCCGGCGGGACCGACGCGGGTGATCTCCATCGCCGCCTACGAGGCGGCCTTCGAACAATACGACTACGGCATGGCCTCGGCCATCGCCATCGTCATGGGATTCGTGCAGCTGCTCATCGTCTGCGCGATCTTCGCGTTCCGGCGCGCCTTCTACAGCGGGCCGGCCACCAGCGGCAAGGGTTGACGATCATGAACGCACACACACTCCCGACTTCCCGGACCGGCGCGCCCGCCTCCTCGCCCTCGCGGCGCTGGGGCTGGCTGTGGCGCGCCACGATCTGGACCGTCATGGGCTTCTTCCTGCTGAACGTCGTCTTCATGATCGCCACCGTGGTGGTCAATTCGGTGGCGACGCGCTGGTTCGGCACGCCGCTGCCCGAAGGCTTCACGCTGTCCTGGTACGGCCGCGCCTGGGACGACTTCCAGCTGGCGCACGTCCTGGTGGTGACGCTGGAAGTCGTCGCCGCCACGGTCCTGCTGTCGATCGTGCTGGGCGTGCCCGCCGCCTACGCGCTGGCCCGCGCCCGGTTCCCCGGCAAGCGCCTGGCCATGCTGCTGATCCTGCTGCCCATGATGGTGCCGCCGGTCACCTACGGCATCCCCATGGCCACGGCGATGTACCAGATCGGCGTCGGCGGCACGCTGACGGGCGTCATCCTGTCCAACCTGGTGCCCGCCCTGCCCTTCGTGATCCTGGTGATGACGCCCTTCATCGAACAGATCGACCCGGGCCTGGAATCCGCCGCGCGCATCTTCGGCGCCAACACCTTCCAGTATTTCCGCCACGTGCTGCTGCCCCTGCTGGTCCCGGGCATGCTGGCGGCGGGCCTGCTGGTGCTGGTGCGCACGATCGGCATGTTCGAACTGACCTTCTTCACGGCGGGGCCGGATTCCCAGACCCTGGTCGTGGCGCTGTACTACGCGGTGTTCTCCACCGGCGTACGCGCGCCGCAGGCGATCGACGCGATGGCGATGATCTACATGGCCATCACCCTGCTGTGGGTCCTGATCGCCCTGCGCTTCGTCAGCCCGACGCAACTGGTCAGCCGCGTCAAGGAAGCGCCCCGCGAGGCATGACGTCGCTTTCCCTGTACGCCGCCCGGCTGGAGGCGGCCGGCCCGGACCGCCTGGACCTGCATCGCGGCCCTCACCGGGTCCTGGTCGCCCCGGCGGCCGGCGGGCGCATCCTGCGCTGGACCACCGAGCTGCCCGAAGGGCCGCGCGACTGGCTGGTCCCGATCGACAGCGACGGCTGGCCCGCCCACGCCTGGCCCAAGGGCGGCCTGTTCCCGCTGGCGCCGTTTTCCAACCGCGTGCGCGACGCCCGGCTGCGCTGGCGGTCCGGCGTCCTGACGCTGGAAGCCCTGCCCGGCCATCCGCATGCCCTGCACGGACAGGCGCAGGCGATGCCCTGGACGGTGCTGGAATCCGGCGCGGACCACGCCGAACTGACCCTGGACCATCCGGCCGGCGTGGGCGGCTGGCCCTGGGCCTGGCGGCTGCGCCAGGCCATCCGGCTGGAACCCGCGGGCCTGCGCATCCGCCTGTCGCTGCGCAATCTGTCGGACACCCCCATGCCCGCCGGCCTGGGCCTGCACCCCTACTTCACCGCGACGCGCGCCCGGCTGAACGCCGCGACCGAGTGGGCGCACGAGCACGAACTGGCGCGCTTTCCCCGGCCCAACCGCCGCGCGGACTGGACGCGCGGCACGCGGACCTGGACCGCCTTCCTGGGCGGCTGGGACGGCCGCGCCCGGGTGGACTGGGATGCGGGGCCGGGCCTGGACCTGCGGGCCGAAGGCCCGCTGGAACACCTGGTGCTGCACGCCAACGCCGGACGCTACCTGTGCGTCGAGCCCGCCACCCACGTCTGCGACGCCGTCAACCTGGGCGCGGACGGACGGACCGGCACCGGACTGCGCGTCCTGGCGCCCGACGAATCCCTGGACATCGGCCTGCGGCTCGATGTCCGCACGACCCCGGCCCGCCGCCCAGGCGGCGCGGCTCCGACAGACGACTGACACGAAGGACCCCATCATGCAGATCACCGGCACCCAACTGATCGGCGGCCAGGACATCCCCGGCACCGGCGCCGAATTCCGCGCCTGCGACCCCGCCACGGGCGAAGCGCTCGAACCCGCCTGGCGCGGCGCCGACGCGAGCCAGGTGGACCGGGCGGCGCGGCTGGCCGAGGCCGCCTTCGCGGCCTACCGCGAAACCGATCCGGAGACGCGCGCCGCGTTCCTGGAAGCCGTCGCCCAGTCCATCCTGGACCTGGGCGACACGCTGATCGAGCGCGCCATGCGCGAGACCGGCCTGCCCCGGCCGCGCCTGGAAGGCGAGCGCGGCCGCACCGTGAACCAGCTGCGCCTGTTCGCCCGCGTGGCGCGCGACGGCGACTGGGTCGGCGCCCGCATCGACCATGCCCTGCCCGAACGCACGCCGCTGCCGCGCGGCGACATCCGCCTGCGCCACATCCCCGTGGGGCCGGTGGCCGTGTTCGGCGCCAGCAATTTCCCCCTGGCTTTCTCGGTGGCGGGCGGCGACACCGCGTCGGCCCTGGCCGCCGGCGCGCCGGTCGTGGTCAAGGCGCACCCTGCGCACCCCGGCACCTCGGAACTGGTGGGCCGCGCCATCCGCCGCGCCGTCCGGCAATGCGGCCTGCACGAAGGCGTCTTTTCCCTGCTGGCCGGCGCGGGCCACGAACTGAGCCTGGCGCTGGTCGGCCATCCCGCGATCCAGGCGGTCGGCTTCACCGGATCCCGCCAGGGCGGCCTGGCCCTGATGCGGGCCGCCGCCGCGCGGCCCGTGCCCATCCCCGTCTACGCCGAAATGAGCAGCACCAACCCGGTGTTCCTGTTGCCCGGCGCGCTGGCCGCGCGCGCCGAGGACATCGCCCAGGGTTTCGTCGCCTCGCTGACAGGCAGCGCGGGCCAGCTGTGCACCAACCCGGGCCTGATCGTCGGCCTGGACGGACCGGACCTGGACCGCTTCGTCCGCCTGGCCGCCGAGGGCGTGGGCGCCGCGCCGGCCGCCACCATGCTGACCACGGGCATCGCCCGGTCCTACCGGGAAGGCGTCGAACGCCTGCACGGCCACGCGGGCGTCGAGCCCCTGGCGCGCGGCGCCGCGGGCGACGGTCCCGCCCCCTGCCAGGCCGGCCTGGCGGCGACCACGGCCCGGGCGTTCCTGGCCGACCCGGTCGATCTGGGCGCCGAAGTGTTCGGCGCCAGCGCCCTGGTCGTGCGCTGCGCATCCCCCGGGGAACTGGCGGCAGTCGCCCAGGCCCTGGAAGGCCAGCTGACGGCCACCCTGCACCTGCGGGCAGGCGACGACGACGCCCTGGCGGCCGGACTGCTGCCGATCCTGGAACTGAAGGCCGGCCGCATCCTGGTCAACGGCTTTCCCACCGGCGTGGAGGTATGCGACGCCATGGTCCACGGCGGTCCCTTCCCGGCCACGTCCGACCCGCGCACGACCTCGGTGGGCACGCTGGCGATCACGCGCTTCCTGCGCCCCGTGTGCTACCAGGACATCCCCGACGGCCTGCTGCCCCCGGCGCTGCGGGCGGACAATCCCTGGGGCATTCCCCGCGCCGAACGCTAGGGCGGGATCAGACTTCCAGCGGCAGCCAGCGGCCGCGCTCGTAGCGCCGCAGATCGTCGCCCTCGTAGCGCCACAGCAGCATCCAGCCGTTGTCGCACAGCTGGCCCAGCACGGCATGGCGCCCGATGACGCCCTCGATCGAGGCCGCGGGCGCGTCGATCACGACGGTCAGGCGGACGGGCTGGTGATACCAGCCGTCGCCGTCGTGCAGCGACTGCCGGGGCAGGCCGATGCGCAGGTCGCCGCCGTTGCCCTCGAACACCCCGACGTGGCCGTCCACGACGTTGTGCAGCACCTTGTTGCCCGAGCCGTAGTGCACGGGATCGCAGGTCGAGGCGTGGTACTGCCAGGACAGCCAGTGGGTGACCACCATCGGCCCCGTCATGAGCGCTTCGAGCACCTTGCCGTCCGCGTCGAAACGCGCATCGTAGTCATGCAGGTAGGCGCGGTCCAGGACCCGGCCCCGGCTGCGGCCGCGCGGGCCGATGATGAACGCGGCGTTGCGGGTGAGCCCCCATTCCGGACGGGTCTGGGAGCCATCGTTGGCCCTGCGCCGGAACGCCTTCAGCAGCGGTTCCGGCGCGAGGCTCGCGTCCATCCACAGCGTCGGCGCGCGCTCGCGGCGGACGCGGTCGCCGGCCTGCGCGAAGACCCGCGCCATCTTTTCCCAGCGCGCCCGCGCCGCGGGCGGCAGGAGATCGAGGTCGAAGCCGGTCACTTCGTCGGTGGTCGTATTGTGCAAGGCCCCCATGAAGACCGTGCCGGAGGGAATGTCCAGCCCGCGCGCGCGCAGCCCCGCCCGCACCTGCGGATCATTCAGCAGATGGGCCAGCGCGCGGGCGTTGGCGTCGCCGGGCCTGCCATGGCAGGCGCCGCAATCGAGCGTCGAGGCATGCGCATTGTTGGCGCTGTGCCCGGCATGGCCGCAGAGGATCACCAGCGGCGCCAGGCGATCATCGAGCCCCATCGCATGCAGGACCCCGGCCGCCAGTTCCACCCGCGCCCCGGCATCCAGTCCGGTCATCATGGGCCGGCAGTGCGCCTGGGCGGCAACGGGCATGCCCAGCCGATCCATGGCGACGCGCGGCGCGGCCGGCGGCCGGATCCAATGCGCGATCCTGCCGACATAGCCCAGGCCCAGCGCCTCGACGAAGGAAAAGGTCGCGTTCGGCCAGCGCACGGCGCCCAGCCATTGATCGAGCCGGGCCAGCCGCCGACGGCGGGCCATCCCGGCCCGGGCCGACCGCGCCGCATCGGCGCTGGCCTGGCCCGGCGCCGTCACCACGTCCCGCATCGCGATGCTCGGATAGGCCGGCCCGGGCAGTTGCGGGCGGCGCATCTCGGTGCCCAGCGGGCTGTAATGCGCCGGAATGCCGAAGAACCCCGCGAACGCGCGCGTCTGGACGCCGGCCCAGCACGCCTCCATCGCGCGCCGCATGGGCTCGCTGCGCGTATCGATGCAGAACACCGCCTGCACCTCCGGCATCCGGGGCGCTTCCGACGGCGCCGGCGCGCGCAAGGTGCGCACGAACCCCCGCTGGAAGCTGATTTCGAGCGCCCGCTGCCACACCTCATCCACGACCAGCGCCGCATCCGCTTCCGCGACGCGCCGATCGAAATCCCGCCAGGCGGTTCCCAGCGCGGCGAGCGCGGATCGGCGCGCAGCGGGCGGCACGGCGCGGGCCAGCACCGCTTCCCAAGCGATCCGGCATGCCAGCAGGTCGGGCAGACGCTGATCCGCCCGCCCGGTCGGCGCTTTCCGCCAGCCGACATAAGCGCACCAGGCGGCCCAGCCATTGATCGACAGCAGCAGTGCCTCGAAATACGCCTGCCAGGCCGGAGGTTCCAGTTCCAGCTCGGCCAGCGCCCAGCGCAGCGCATCCTCCGCCCGTGCGGGCAGCCGGCGCAGTTGCCGCATGAGCCCAGGCAGGCCCAGCCTCGCGCTCAGGCCATGGTCGCCGACCATGCCCTCGCGCCAGAAGCCATACAGGTCGGGGCTGCCCGACGCGCGCCAATCGGCCTGGTGGCGGTCGAAGTAAGTCGCGCAGGCCTGGCTCACCTGGAACACGATGGCCGAGCGCCACGGCCAGCGCCTGTTCCGCTGCACCGGATCGTCCAGCAGGTCCACCAGCAACGGCGCCCGGCGCGCGCCGGGCGTCCCCGCCAGTCCGGCGATGCAGCGCTCTGCCGTGACGCCGCGGGCTTCGCGCGCGGCGTGGATTTCCAGCGCGGCATCCAGGTCCGCGCGCGCGATGCGGCCCGCGTCCCATTCCCGCCGGATGTAATCCCGCTGGGGAAACACGCGGAAATCCCCCAGCACCGCCAGCCGCGCGGCCACCTGGCGGATCGGCCGATCGATCCGCCGCCAGTGGGGATTGACCGCCACGGCCTGATCCAGCGGCCAGGCCGGCATGATGCGGGCGCAGGCGCCGGCGACCGCGTCCTCCAGGACCGCGTCGTTCAGGGCTTCGGCCGCCGCGGCGGCCTCTTCCGGCGACGCCGGGATCGCGGGAACGGCGCTCATGAGCCGGACCTCCCCCAAGCCGATCCGCCCAGGCCCCACGGCCGTCCCCGGGCCTCATGCCCGGCGCCGGCCCAGCGGACGGGCCACAGCCTCAATACCCAGTGGGTGTAGCCTTCATCCATGTAGAAGCCCGCATAGACCCAGCGACGCAGGGTCACGACCGATCGCGGCCAGAGCTGAAAGGCCATCATCCCGAAGTACATGGCGCCCATGCCCACCAGGGCGACGATGCCGGCGGGCGCCAGCGGATCGTTGTCGGCCCCGACCGGCGCATGCTCGACAAGCAGGGCGGCAAGGGTCAGGGAAGCCGCCATGCCCAGCCCGGTCAGCACCCGCGCCGCCACCACCCCGGAACGCTCCGGCTCGGCTTTCGGAACCCACAGGATCGGCGCCCACGCAAGCGCCAGCACCGCGCTCCACCACCACGGCCAGGCGCCATCGCCCGCGACCGCCCGCAGGGCGAACACGATCGCCAGGGCCACGGGCACGGCGACGATCATGCTGGCGCCCGAATTGCGGACCTCGCCAGTGGCGAGCTTGCGCCCGCATTCCCCGACGGCGCTCGACGCGCTCAGGAAATTGTGCGCCTTGTAGAGCGAATGCCCGAGCAGGTGCAGGGCCGCGAACAGGTACAGGCCCAGGCCGCACTCCAGCAGCATGAAGCCCATCTGCGCGATCGTGGACCACGCCAGATGCACTTTCTGGCTGACCCGCGTCAGCAGCACCAGCCCCGCCACCACCGCCGACACCAGCCCGAACGCCGCCAGCAGCCAGCGCGCGGCGAGCGACACGCCCAGCAGGGGCGCGAACAGCACCAGCACGTACCCGCCCAGGTTGACCACCCCGGCGTGCAGCAGCGCCGAGACTGGCGTCGGCGCTTCCATCACCTGGACCAGCCAGCCGTGCACCGGCATCAGCGCCGTGCGCGCGATGACCGCCAGCGCCAGGCAGACGCCGCTCCAGGCCAGGGCCGCGGAGGCATGGCCGGCCGCGATGTGCGCCCACAGGACGGAGAAGGACCCGCTGCCCGTCTCGGACCATGCCAGAAGGGCGGCGACGATCAGGAGCAGGTCGGCCGCGCGGTCCGTCACGCGCTTCTTGTGGGCGGCCAGCAGCGCGAACGGACGGTCGCCGTAGAAGCACAGCAGGTGATGCATCGCGCTTCCGATGGCCGCCCACGCGGCGATCAGGACGATCCAGTGGTTGGCCAGCAGCAGCAGGTGCACGGCCGCCTGCACGGCGGCCAGGGCGGCCGCGTAGACGGGCTGGCGCGGCTCGCCCCTGAGGTGATTGGAGGAATAGGCGCCGATCGCCGCGCCCAGCAGCTGCACCAGCAGGCCGACCCAGGCGCCGAACGAGTTCACGGCCAGCCAGCCGTCCGCGCCGGACCCCGCCGCGCCGTGCGCATGCGCGAGCGCCAGTTGGGAGACGAGCCCGATCAGCGCCAGGACCAGTGCGGCGAACGTCAGGGCATTGACCCGGCGCCACATGCGGTCCGCCGGCGCCCGGCCGCGCCATGCCCACGCCGCCGCGACCGACATCAGCGCAGCCGGCGCCAGCGCCAGCATGAAATTCAATTCGTATGAACAGGACGAGTCCAACGCGGATGCTCCAAAAAAACGACGTGCGTATTCTTGGCGTTTGCGTCTGTTCTGTAAATTACATTTATAATATTGAACTGTTCTATAAAACAGAACAATGGACATCAACCAGCTCAACTTCAAGCATCTGTTCTACTTCTGGCGCGTGGCCAAGCAAGGCTCCCTCACGCACGCGGCCGAACAGATCCATACGTCCCAGTCGGCCCTGTCCACGCAGATCCGGCAGCTGGAGAACCGCCTGGGCACGCCCCTGTTCGACCGCCAGGGCCGCCAGCTGGCGCTCACGGCGACGGGCCAGCAGGTCTTCGCCTATGCCGAAAGCATCTTCGCGCTGGGCGAACAGATGCTCGGGTGGCTGGAAGGCCGGGACGAAGGCGCGACCCGCGTGCGCGTGGGCAGCGTCTCGACCATGTCGCGCAACTTCCAGGTCAACTGGCTGCGTCCCCTGCTGCGCGACCCGGCGATCGTGCTTTCCGTGGATTCGGGATCGCTGGAGACGCTGGTGGAACGCCTGCTGCGCCACCAGCTGGACGTGGTGCTGGCCAACGAGCCAGTCCCGTCCGACCCCACCCGCCCGACGTCCTCGCGATTCCTCGGCAGCCAGGTCATCTCGCTGGTCGGCCGGGCCGACCGCTGGTCGGGCGTCACCCTGCGCGTCCCCGAAGACCTGGACGCGGTCGAGATGGCCATGCCCAGCGTCCGCCACGGCGTGCGCCTGCAATTCGACGCCCTGTGCTTTTCGGCCGGCGTGCAGCCCCGGCTGCGCGCCGAGATCGACGACATGACGATGCTGCGCCTGATCGCGCGCGACAGCGGCTGGATCACGGTGCTGCCGGAAGTGGTCGTGCAGGACGAGCTGCACTCGGGCGAGCTGGTGCACGTCGGCGAGTCCTCGCAGCTGACCGAGCACTTCTACGCCATCACGGTCCGGCACGGCCACCTGGCGGGCCCGCTCAGCCAGCTGCTGTCCCGCGAAGCAGACGGGGACATCTTCACCGACGCGCCCAACCCCATTCAACCCACAAGGACCCCATCGTGTTCCCTCAACGACTGACCGACGGCTACCGCTCCTTCCTGCACGGCCGCCTCGCCGCCGAGCGCGCGCGCTACCTCGACCTGGCCGAACACGGCCAGCATCCGGACATCATGCTGATCAGCTGCGGGGATTCGCGCGTGGCGCCCGAAACCATCTTCGACGCGGGCCCGGGCGAGATGTTCGTGGTGCGCAACATCGCCGGCATCGTCCCGCCCTGCGACGAGGACCCGGAAACCGCCTACCACGGCACCAGCGCCTGCGTGGAATTCGGCGTCAACGCCCTGGAAGTCGGCCACATCGTGATCATGGGGCATGCCAGCTGCGGCGGCGTGGCCGCCTATGCCAACCAGGCCGCGCCCCTGTCCAAGCGCGACTTCATCGGCAAGTGGATGTCCCAGATCAAGCCCGTGGCCGACGCGGTCGGCCCCCGCACGGACGACCATGCCGACTGGATCCGCAGGATGGAATGGGGCGTGGTGGAATACAGCATGCGCAACCTGATGACCTTCCCCGCCGTGCGCGAGCGCGTCGAGGCCGGGAAGCTCGCCATCCATGGGGCGTACTTCGGCGTCGCCACGGGCGTGCTGTTCGTGCGCGACCCGGCGACCGGACGTTTCGAACCCTACGCCGAGTCCTGACCCCCCGGATTCGGGTGCCAGTCCAGTTGCCAGAGCCCGCCGCGCACGTTCTGCAGCCACAGCAGGCAGGTCTGCGTCTTGGCGTCGGTGAGCGCGCCGGCGCGGCAGGCCTCCAGCAAGGCCTCGTCGGACAGGGTGCGGACGTCCAGGAACTCGTCCGCGTCCAGGTGCCGTTCGCCGGCCGCGAGCCCCCGGGCGAAGAACACGTGGATGATCTCGGTGGAATAGGCGATGGCTAGGTGCATGCCTCCGGCATGGGCCCATTCCGCGGCCGTGTAGCCGGTTTCCTCCCGCAGTTCGCGCCGGGCGCAGTCCCAGGGGTCCTCATCCGGTTCGAGCTTGCCGGCCGGGAACTCCGTCATGACGCGGCCCACGGGATAGCGGAACTGGCGCTCGACCAGCACATGGCGGTCATCCAGCAGGGGGATCACCACCACCGCCCCCGGATGCACGATGTACTCGCGCGTCGAGACGCCGCCGTCGGGCATGCGCACCGTGTCGCGGCGCGCCTTCAGGAAGTCGCCCTCGCACAGGCGTTCGCTGTGGAGCAGGGTTTCGATCAGATGCGCGTCGGAAGTGTCGGTCATGGCGGGTGCGGGGTCTGGGGATGGAAACGCGGACGGGGAATCCGCCGGCGGCGGGCCGCGAAGCCTTCATCATACGGCGAGGCGCGCGGGCGCCGGATCAGAAGACGGGGCCGCCGGGCCCCATCCGGCCGGCCCGCCAGGCCCGCGCCGCCGACGCCAGCTCGCCCCAGGTGCGCAGGCCCCGGCGCTGCGCGCGCCGCAGCGCCACCAGGGCGAGTTCCGCGGTCAGCATGGCGTCGGCGACCGCCGCGTGCCGCGCGGGCGCGGCCAGCCCGAACGCTGCCGCCCACTCGTCCAGCCCGGCATGCGGACCGGCCCGGTCCGGGAACAGCATCGGCGCCAGCACCGCCAGATCCAGCACCTCACCGTCCCAGCGCCGCCCCAGATGCGCCTTCAGCGCCCGGGCCAGCAGCGCGCGGTCGAAGCCGGCATGGAAGGCCAGCCACACCGCGTCGCCCGCGAAATCCAGCAGGCCCGCCAGGGCGTCCCGCGGCGCCGTCCCGCGCTCCAGGTCGGCCCGCGTCAGGCCATGGAACAGCCGGCTGGCCAGCCCCAGCGGGCCCGGCGCGCGCACGACCCGGTCGTACTGGCGGCCCAGGGGAATCGCCAGGCCCTCGATGCGGACCGCGCCGATGGACAGGATGCGGTCCCGGCGGGGATCCAGGCCGCTGGCCTCCAGGTCGAAGACGACGGCCGGATGGGCCTGGAAGTCCCGCGCGCGCCAGGCCTCGCGCCTCATCCACATCGCAGGCCTCGCGGAAACGGGGCGGCCCCGCCGGTCCTCATGGACGCGAATGCGCGGCTCATAGGCGATAGCTGTAGCGCAGCAGCTTCTGCAGATCGGCCGCCTGGCGCAGGGCCTCGCGCAGGATGCGCCGGTCCAGGGCGTTGAGCGAGCCCGGCAGGATGTGGTTGGACGCGGACTCGCCCGCATGGATCCGCGCCTGGTGCTGGCGCAGGCGCAGCAGTTGCAGATAGCGGTAGGACTCGACGTAGGCGCCGACGTCGCGCTCGCTCAGCACGCCGCGCTCGGCCAGCGCCCGCAGGCGCCCCACGGTGGAGGTCTCGGCGATGCCGCTGGCCAGGGCGAAGACCCGGGCGGCATCCACGAAGGGCGTCAGCGCCTGCGTCTTCAGGTCGAACCCCGAGGCGCCCGCCTTCCAGGCGCCGCCCGCGATCTCGAACAGGCCGCCGGACGGGGGCTGGTTGCGCAGGGCCGTCTCGGCCAGCATCCGCTGGAACTGCGGGGAGTCGGCCACCTGGTCCATCAGGAACCGGCTCAGCGCCTCGAAGCCGTTGTCCTCGCCCCACAGCAGCCGCAGGTCGAAACAGATCACCGCCTGGAGCAGGTGTTCCGGCGTGGGCCGCCGGATGATGTCGGCGAACCAGCGTTCCCATTCCCGCGCCGACAGCCGCAGGGCCGGATTGCCGGCCATGACATTGCCCCGGCACAGCGGCAGGCCGCAGCGGTCCAGTCCCTGGTTGACCGTCTCGGCCAGCGGCCGCAGCGCCTCGCGACGTTCCCGCGCCTCGGCGTCGGTCTCCGCCTGGAACAGCATGCCGTTGTCCTGGTCCGTCAGCAGCGTCTGTTCGCGCCGGCCCTCGCTGCCGAAGGCCAGCCAGGAAAACGGCACGCCGGGATCGCCCACGTCCCGCAGCGTCAGCTCGATCACGCGATGCGTGGCATGGTCGTTCATCTGGGTGATCAGGCGCAGCACCTGCAGGGCGTCCACGCCGTGCGCCAGCATGCCCGATACCGCCCGGGCCAGGTCCGCGCGCAGCCCGGCCAGGGACTCGACGTCCCCGGCCTGGCGCATGGCGCGGGCCAGGTGCACGACGCCGATCCGCTGCAGGGCGAACAGGTCGCGCTCGGACACCACGCCGGCCAGGACGCCGTCCTGCACGACGCACAGGTGCCCGATGCGGTGGCGCGCCATCAGCAGGATCGCCTCGAAGGCCATGGCGTCGGGCGGCAGGCACACCGGGTCCCGCGTCATGTACGTCCCGATCGGGGCGTCCAGGCCCGCCGCCGCGTCCGCCACCTCGCGGCGCAGGTCGCGCAGGGTGAAGATGCCCACGGGCCGGCGGTCCTCGTCCGTGACGACGATGCTGCCCACCCGGCGCTCGTGCATCCGCCGCACGGCCCGGGACAGCGGCAGGTCGGGCGCGCAGGCCACCGGGTCGCGCGCCATGATCGCCGCCAGCGCCTGATCGAAGACGTAGCCGTCCCCCTGGACCGCCGCGGCCTCCTGCCGCGTGCGCTGGTGCAGCCGCCCCAGCAGGCTGCCCGCGCCGCGCAGCGCGAAGGCGCGAAAGGGCTCGGACCGTTCCAGGGCCTCGACGAAGTCCGGCCGGTCCACCTGCAGGCAGAACGTGTCCTGCAGGGCGCGATAGCGCGTGCGGGTGGGGCGGTGCTCCAGCAGGGCGGCCACCGGAAAGGCGTCGGCCGGCCCCAGGACGAAGCCGTCGTCCTCGCCGGAACCGGCGGCGGCTTCCCCCGCCGCGCCGAGGCCGGCCTGCGCACGCGGGCTGCATCCCTCGACCGCGCCCTGGCGGACCAGGTACCACGCGCCGGCGGGCCCGTCGCCGGGGGACGCGATCTCCTGCCCCGCCTCGAAGAACCGCAGCCGCATCCGCTCGACCAGCCGGCGCACGTGCGCCGGCTCCATCTGATCGAAAGGCGGGTATTCCTGCAGGAACCGCATCAGCCCCTGCACGTTCTGGTTCACGGCGTCCCTGTCCGCCGCATCCGGTCTTGCTGGCATGGCACCGCTCCCGCGCCCGTCATGGATATCCGATTCATACCACGTTTCCCGGCGGCGCCGGTCGACCGGCGTCAATGGATCGCGACGGTCAGCGGCCGCGCAGCCAGTCCTCGGCGCTGGACTCGGGCGCGGGATGCCCGATGAAGTAGCCCTGGCCGACGTCGCAGCCCATGTCCCGCAGCAGGTCCAGCGTTTCCCGCGTCTCGATGCCCTCGGCGATCACCATCAGGCCCAGGGTGTGGCTCATCTCGATGATGGAGCGCACGATGGCGCGCATGTCGGGGTCGGCGGCCATGCCCGCCACGAAGGACTGGTCGATCTTCAGCGCGTCGACGGGCAGCCGGTTCAGGTAGGCGAACGAGGAATAGCCGGTGCCGAAGTCGTCGATCGACAGCCGCACCCCCAGGGCGTGCAGGGCATGCAGGGTATCCAGCGCGCGGGCGGGATCGGCCATGATGGCGCTTTCCGTGACTTCGAGCTCCAGCAGCACGGGGTCCAGCCCGTGACGCAGCAGGGCATCCCGGACCTGGCTGGGGAAATGCCCGTCCAGCAGGTTCCGGGCGGACACGTTCACCGCCATGCCGACCCCGGGATGGATGGCCTGCAGCCGGGAGCAGCAGGCCACCGCCTGGTCCACCACCCAGAGGGTGAAGGGATGGATCAGGTCGCTGACCTCGATGACGGGAATGAACCGGCCCGGCGGGATCAGGCCCCGTTCGGGGTGCATCCAGCGGGTCAGGGCCTCGAAGCCCATCGGCGCGCCCGGACCGCGCGGACCGTCGCTCAGGAAGATCTTGGGCTGCAGATGCAGCAGGAACTGGCCCTGCGCCAGCGCCGTGCGCAGCTCGCCGCGCAGCAGCAGGTGGTCGTGGACGCTGGCGCGGTCCTGGGGGTTGAACACGGCGATTCCCAGGCCGTCGCGCTTGGCGCGGCGCATCGCGGTGTCGGCGCAGCGGATGAGTTCGTCGGGATCGCGGGCGTGCCCGGGATGCACGGCCAGGCCGAAGCTGCAGCTGATGCGGATCTGCAGCTCGTTCAGCGCGAACGGGTCGCGCAGCGCGGCCAGCAGGACGCGCACCTGCTCCTGGGCCCGGTCCTCGTCCCCCGTGTCCAGCAGGAAGGCGAATTCGTCGCTGCCCAGCCGGGCCAGCGTGCACGCCGGGCCCAGCAGCCCCTGGAGCCGCTGGGCGACCGCCTGGAGCAGCCGGTCGCCCGCGTCGTGGCCCAGCGCCTCGTTGACTTCCTTGAAGCCGTCCAGGTTGGACATGACCAGGGTCCAGTGCGCCTCGGGGGCCTGTTCCGAGCGCGCCTGCAGGCGGCGCAGGATGTCGCCCCGGTTCAACAGCCCCGTCAGGGGATCGTGGGCGGCCTGGTAGGCCAGCGCCCGCTGCTGCGCCCGGCGCTCGCTGATGTCCAGGAAGGTCACCAGGCAGAACTCCAGCCGGCCGTCCTGCCAGATCGGATAGGACCAGTACTCGGCGGGAAAACAGGTGCCGTCGCGGCGCCACAGGACCTCGTCGTCCACGTGGATCCCCCGGCCCTCCTCGAGGGCCAGGTGCATGCGGCATTCCTCGAGGGGATAGGGGCGGCCGTCCTCGTGCCGGTAGTGGATCAGGCTGTGGAAGTGCTGCCCCACCAGCTGGTCGGGATGGTCGTACCCCAGCAGGTGCGAGCAGGCCTGGTTGGCGAAGATGCAGTGTCCCGTCGCATCCAGCCCGTAGATGGCCTCCGCCGTGACGTCCATCAGCTGGCTGATCAGGCGCTCGCGTTCCTGCAGCCCGCGGCTCAGCGTCTCGCGCTCGGTCAGGTCGCGGATGACCAGCACGTGGGCCATCTGGCCGGTGAACATCAGGGACAGGCTGCGGACCTCGACGAACAGGGGCTGCCCGTCTCCGCGGCGATGGCGCTCATAGGAAAAGGCGGTGTCCGGCTGATGGTCGAGCACCTCGATGCGCAGGTCGTCGAGGGTCAGGCGCAGGAAATGATCCCGGTCGTAGCCGTAGCGGCGCATCGCCTCGTCGTTGACGGCCAGGAAGCGGCCGCTGTCCAGGCTCAGCACCATCATGGGATTGGGGCTGCCCTCGAACAGCAGCCGGTAGCTCTGCTCGGACTGCGCCAGCGAACGCTGGTACGACTGCAGGGCGTCGGCCATGTCGTCGAACTGCTGCCCGATTTCCCGCAGGTCCCGCCCCTGCAGCCGATCGGCCACGCGGCCGGAGAAATCCTGCGCCCCCAGCCGCCGCACGGCCTCGCGCAGGTGTTCCAGGCTGCGGCCGGCGGCCAGCTGCATCAGGTTCCAGGCCGCCAGCGCGGCCACGCACAGCAGCAGCGCGATGATGAACACGCCGACCCACAGGGCGCGGCGCGCCTCGGCGTAGAGCACCGATTCCGGCACTTCGTAGCGCACCGACAGCCCGTGCGGATCGCCCCGGGGCCCGGCCGTCATGGACAGCACGGCCCAGCGGCGGCCGTCGGCGTCCTTGCGCGAGTCGCGCACCAGCCCGGCCGCATCGACGGGATGCGGATCCAGCCGCTCGCCCAGATGGCCGGTGTCGCCCGGAATGCGCTGCAGCACGTGTCCCTCGCGATCCAGGATCCACAGGCGACCGCCGGGCAGCAGGTCGGGGATGGCCGCGCCGGCCCGCAGGTAGCCCAGGTTCATGCCCCCGAAGACCACGCCGCCGTTGACCCCGGAATCCCCCGGCACGCGCACCGCCAGGACCAGCGTGGGAAGATTGGACATCCGCCCGATGATGAAGCCGCCCAGCGTGACCTCGGCCTGTCCGATGGCCTTGCGGAAATAGGCCCGGTCGCCGAGATAGACGCCGTTGGGGTCCGGGTCGGGCAGGCCCGAGCAGACCTGGTAGCCGCGCGCGTCGGTGACGCCCAGGTTCAGGTAGCGCGGCAGGCGTCCCAGCAGGGAGGCCAGGTACCCGCGGCATTCGCCCCATCGCTCATGGCGCAGAAGGGGAGAGTTCGCCAGGGTGTGGAGCACGTCGCTGGCGTCGTTGATCAGTGCCCGGTCGTAGGCCGCCGTCACGCTGACCAGGCTTTCGGCCGCGCGGTCGCTGTTGGCCGCCAGGCCCCGGTACTGGTGCCAGACGTAGTAGCCCAGGCCGCAGAGGATCGGCACGATGACTGCCAGGACCGCCAGGAACAGGCGCGCCCGAAGGCTGTCGAGCAATCCTGCGCGGGGACCCGTGCCGCGAGAATCGGACAATCCGTGCCTCCCCTGCGTGTCATGTCCGGCGCCCGGAACGGCGCCGCCAGAAGAAAATATACACGGAACCGGCGGAAATCAATCCGTCGAAAATCCGCCGACTCGGCCGGCCGCGCAGGCGATCGCGGCCAGGGCCGGGGCCTCGGAGTCGAGCGCGGCTCCGGCGCTCATGCCGTTTTCTCCCAATGCATGAAGGCCCACCGCATCGGCGCGCCGCCCCGGGCCGCGCGCTCCGGATCCGCATCGTGCCAGGCGCGCAGGCGGGACAGCTCCGCATCCCCGAGGTCCGGATAGGTCCAGGACACTCGCGCGGCGAAGGCCTCGAACGAAGCCGTCCCCGCCAGGCGGCTGGGAACCTCGATATAGTCCACGCGGGGATGGATGCCCTTGCGATGCAGCAGGTTGACGACGTAGATGTAGTCCGGAAACCCCTGATGGCGGCGCCCCAGGATGTCGGCGATGGCGGGGTCCATGAAATGGCCGCCCACCAGATGGGTCATGTAGACGCGCAGCCGGGCATGGGAGGACAGCCTGTCCAGCGCGGCGTCCAGGTCGGCCACGTTGGATGCCCGCGAAGCCACGGCGATGTCGCAGACCGGCACGTCGGACCAGTCGTCCTCCCAGGCGCGGCGGATCGCCACGGCATTCCCGACGCCCAGCCGCGCCGCCTCGCCGCACAGGGCATCCAGCATGGCTTCGCTGTAATCCAGCCCGTAGACGCGATCCAGGCGCCCGGCCAGCGGCAGGCAGATGGTGCCGGGGCCGCACCCCACGTCCAGCAGCGTGCGCGCGCCGCGCAGGTCCATGCGCGACAGAAAATCGGCCGCATAGCCGCTCGCGCCCGCCCGGGGCATGCCGCCCGCCCGCACCCGGGCGTCCCAGTCGCCCGCCCGTTTCGGCGGACGGCCGCTGCGGGCCATGTGGTTGCGGTACAGCCGGGCGAAATCCAGGTCCTCGATCGTGCGGGCGCCGTCTTTCATGCGGTCCTCATCGGCCGGACGCGGAAACCGCGCACACCCGGGCACTCCATTCGTGCAGCAGGTCGGCATCCACGGGCAGCTCGACGCCCAGGCCGCCGGTGAAGCGCCGCCAGTCCTCCAGGAATTCGCCGGCGACGATGGTCAGCACCGGAATGCCCTCGGCCATCAGGGCGAGGAATTCCGCGGCGAAGCCGCCGCCGTCCGCCTCCTGGCGGCCATACCGGCTGACCACCACGAGGTCCGGGCGGCCATTCCCGGCCACGCGCAGCGCCGCGCTGGCGGCCGCCAGCCGGAACACATCCAGGCAGCACGCCTGCGATCCCGCGCCCAGGTCCTGGAAGATCTCGAAGGACTCGCCGGTCCGGACGTCCCGCAGGCGCCGCCGCGACCGGCGCGGCCCCCCGGCGCCCGGTTCCGTCACGAGCCCGCGCACGTCCAGCCCCGCGCGGGACTGGCGCTCGACGAAGGCCCGCATCAATGCGTCGGCCCCGTCCTCATGGTCATGCACGATGGCGGCGATCGGCAGCGCGGCGGTATTCATGGGCGGGTCTCCTGGCGTCGGACCGGGCGGGACATGGACCGTGCCATGCCGCCGCCATTGTCATGCGAGGCCGCCGGCCCGGCCTTGACGCCGCGCAAACGCCTCCGGATACAGGATAAGCCAGGCGGGAGCGCATGCGCTATATACCAACGATTATAACGAAAATCACGCGCCACCCGACCAGGAACGGCGACGGATCAGAACTCCATGCTGGCGTTCAGGGAAACCGTGCGGCCCGCTCCCAGGACCAGGTACCCGTTGCCCGGATAGCCGCCGACGGAAGCCCAGTAGTTCCGGTCCGTCAGATTGTCCACGCGCGCGCGCAACGTCACCAGCCGTCCCTGGACGTCCCACAGGTAGCGCAGGCCCGCATCCAGGCGCGTCCAGCCGGGCACTTCCTGGGTGTTCTTCGCGTCGGCGTAGCTGGAACCCGTGTAGACCACCCGGCCATCGAGCGTCAGGCCCTCGACCCAGGGCAGGTCCCACTCCACGCCCATATTGGCCTGCAGGCGCGGCACGCCGATGGTGCGCTTGCCGTCCGTGGCCGCATCTCCGGTATCGATCTGCCGGGCGTCGAGCCAGGTCGCGCCGCCCAGTACGCGCACGCCGCGGGCCGCCTGGCCGAACACGGTCAGCTCCACGCCCCGGTGGCGGTCCTTGCCGGACTGGACGAAGACGTTGTCCTCCCCCCGATAGCCGCGCGGCTTGTCGGTGGTGAAGAAGGCCAGACCCGCGCCCAGCCCGCCGCCATCGTACTTGACGCCGATTTCCTTCTGTTTGGAGACGTAGGGCTTGAGCGTCTGGCCGTAATTGACGGCTTTCGCATCGGTCACGGAACCGCCGGGCGCCAGCGATTCGATGTAATTGCCGTAGACCGACCATTCAGGCGCGACCTTCACGGTCAGGCCAGCCGCCGGCGACACCCGGCTGTCGTCGTATGCCGGATCGGACGCCCCGGTGTTCCAGGCGAAATCCTGGGTGTGGAGCCGCTGATGGCGGGCTCCCAGCATCAGTTGAACGCGGTCGCCGAAGAACGACAGCGTATCCCCCGCGGCCACGCTGGCAAGCCGCGTCCTGCTGCGCAGAGACGGGCTATCCAGGGTGTTGCCCGTGAACGCCGCCGCGCTGATGTCCGGCCGGTCGTAGCTGACGGGACGATAGATATTGGTCGAGAACGTATTGAAGAAGTCCATCGCATAGGCGCCCTCGTTCTTCAACGAATAATAGGATGCCGACACGACCCACTCATGTCCCACCGGACCGGTGCGCAGCTTGCCGCGCAGGCCGGCCTCCCCGGTGTGCACCGTGTCCTCCCGGGTGTTGTCGAACCGGTAGGTCGTGCCATCCCCGGTCGCATTGTCGGTCAAGGTCACTCCGGCCAGCGAATTCGCCTCGTGCGTGCGCCGCATGCCCCAGGCCGCCCAGGCCGTCACGGAATCGGTGATGTCGTATTCCCCGCGCAGCGTCCCGAACAGATCCCGTTCATTGGAATACGTCCAGGGCTGGGCGAAATTCGTGCCCGCGTCGGGCGCGTCCGGCACCTGGGCGCCCGCGGCCAGCGTCACATTCGGCCGTGTCTGCTTGAGCCGGTTGTCCTGCCAGCCGATATCGCCCGACAGCCGCAGCCTGTCCCCGCGCCAGTCCAGTCCCAGCGAAGCCAGGCTCAGCCCGGAATCCTCGCCGCCCACGGACGAGCCGCCTCCGTGCCGCGCGGCATTCAGGCGCACGCCCAGGCGATCCTCGTCGCCGAACCGGCGCCCGACATCCAGCGCGACCTGCGATTGCCCGCCGCTGCCCCACCCGGCGGATACGCGGGTCAGGGGATCGCTGCCCGCCCGCTTGGGCAGCAGGTTCAGGGCGCCACCCATGCTTTGCCCGCCCGGGGACGCGCCGCTCAGGAACGTCGAGGCGCCACGCAGCACCTCCACGCGCTCGAACAGTTCCGCGGCGATGTATTGGCGCGGCAAGATGCCGTACAGGCCGTTATAGGCCGTATCGTCCGATCCCAGCGGAAAGCCGCGGATGAAATACGCCTCCTGGAAATTGCCGAAGCCACGCGCCACACGCACGCCCGGATCGTTCTGCAGTACGTCGCCGACGCTGCGGGCCTGGCGATCCTGGATGAGTTCGCTGGTATAGCTGGTGATGCTGAAGGGCGTTTCCATGTAGTCCCGGGTACCCAGGATGCCTGCCCGGCCGCCCCGGGCCACCTGGCCGCCCGGGTAGGCGGGCGACAGGCCCTCGGCAGAGGCATCCGCGCTGGATTCCACGCGGATCGCATCCAGCGTCCCCACCGTGCCGGCCGGCGGCTCCTGCTCCTGCGCGTGCGCCTGCGGACCCAGGCACAGCGCGGCCGCCACGAGCGCGCTCGTCTTCAGAATTTTCATGATCGTCTCGGAAGTTGAAAGAAACGCCGCCAGCCCGCCTCCACGGGGAAGGGCGCTGCGAGCCTCAAGCCATAGTTATTGAGAATGAATCTCATAACTATTATTGGAACTGATATTGTATAGTAGCGCAAGATCAGCGCACTCAAAACGAGCGTCGTCGATCGCCCCTCCCCCACGAAACTCCCGAATCGACATCATGACGACGCACTCCCTTCCCGCTTCCCGCCGCCTCGCCAGCGCCCTGGCCCTGGCGCTCACCCTGGGCGCCCTCGGCGCGGCCACGGCCGCCTCCTTCCCCGGCGTGCAGCCGGTCACGATCACCGCGGACGGCGCCACGCGCCGGCCGGTGGCGCCCGGCATCTACGAAGCCGCCTACAGTCCCGCCACGCGGGCGCTCTACGTCGCCTCGGCCGAGGCGACCACCGGCGTGAACGGCGGCGTCATCTACAAGCTGGACCCGGAGACGCTGCAAACGCTGGGCATGACGCATACGGACGAAAAGAATTTCGGCCTGGCGATGGACCCCTCGGGCGAGACCCTCTACATCACCAACAGCCTCAACGCCAGCGTGAGCGCCATGGACACCGGAACGGGCCGGATCAAGACGCGCACGAAATTCACCGAACGCAGCAAGGACGGTTCGGCCTACGGTCCCCGCAAGGTCATCTACGACGAGACGCAAAAGGCGCTGTACGTCGGCGGCGTCGGCGATCCGGGCGTGATCTGGCGGCTCGACGCCGATACGCTGCAGGTCGAGGCCGTGATCCAGAACGCGGGCAAATGGGTCACCGGCCTGGCGCTGGACCCCGACGAACATCGCCTGTACGCCGCCAACGGCGGCGGCGAGGTCCTGGTGATCGACACGCGGGAGAACCGCATCCTGGAGCGCTGGACGCCGGGCGACGGCCAGGAGTGGCTGCTGCTGAACCTGGCCCTGGACAAGGCGCGCCATCGCCTGTACGTCACCGACAACTCCAAGCGCAAGACCGTGGCGGTCTTCGACACCCGCACCGGCAGGATGACCGACCGGATCGACATCGGCGACTCTCTGGACATCCGCTTCGACCCGGCTCGCGACCGGCTGTACGTCTCCCACCGCCAGGCCGGCACGTTCAGCGTGGTGGATGCCGGCAGCCTGCGCGCGATCAAGACCTATGCCCTGCCGCCCATGCCCAACAGCGTCCTGATCGGTCCGGACGGCAAGAGCGTCTACGTCACCATCAAGACCCCGGCGAACAAGGATTATTCCGCCAGCGGCGCCGGCAGCATCGCGCGCATCGCCTTGCCCTGAGGAAGCCGAGCGGCGAACGCCTCCGCCGGCATCGGGGATGCCCGGGCGAAACTACAATGGCACTTCCCGCCAACCGACCCTGGAATCCCCGATGTTCACATTCGCCCCCCGGACCTACGCCAGCAAGGCGGAACACTACGCCGACCTGGCCGCCCAGGCGCGCGGCCTGATCGCGGGGGAACCCGACCTGATCGCCAACGCGGCCAACTTCAGCGCCCTGGTGTTCGACAGCCTGCCGCAACTGAACTGGGCGGGCTTCTACCTGTACGACGGCACGGAACTGGTGGTCGGCCCCTTCCAGGGCAAGCCCGCCTGCATCCGCATCGCCCTCGGCGCGGGCGTCTGCGGCACGGCCGCGCAAACCCGCCGGACCCAGGTCGTCCGCGACGTCAACGCGTTCGCGGGGCACATCCCCTGCGACTCCGCCTCGCAATCGGAAATCGTCGTGCCGCTGGTGCGCGCGGACGGATCGCTGCTGGGCGTCTGGGACGTCGACAGCCCCGTCACGGACCGCTTCGACGAGGATGACCGGCGCGGGATGGAGGCCCTGTGCCGGGTCTTCATGGATGAGATCGGACTGTGAATGGTCCCTGCGGACCATTCACAGCCTATCGCATTCACAGCCTATCGAATCGGAGCCGCCTGCAAGCGGCGACGTGGAGGGATGCTACGGCTTGAGATGCCCGCATGCCCATCGAATCGGAGCGCCTTGCAAGGCGCGACGTGGAGGGATGCCTCCATTCGAGCATTGACCCCGGCCTGACGAACCCTAACCGCTTGCGCTAGCCCAAACGCTCCGCGATGGCGCGGCCCATCCCGGTCGTGTCCGCCGAACCGCCCAGGTCGCGGGTGCGCGGCCCCTGCTCCAGCGTCCGTTCGATGGCCGTCATCAGCTCGCCGGCGGCGACCCGGCAGCCGGCGTCCCGCTCGCCGAGGAATTCCAGCATCATCTGGGCCGACCAGATCATGCCCACCGGATTGGCGATGTTCCGCCCATAGATGTCGGGCGCCGACCCGTGCACCGGCTCGAACAGCGAGGGATAGCGCCGCTCGGGATTCAGGTTGGCGGACGGGGCGATGCCGATCGTGCCGGTGCAGGCCGGCCCCAGGTCGGACAGGATGTCGCCGAACAGGTTCGAGGCCACCACCACGTCGAAGCGCTGCGGCTGCAGCACGAACCGCGCGCACAGGATGTCGATGTGGTGCTTGTCCCAGGCCACGTCCGGATAGCGCGCCGCCATCTCCTGGAGCCGCTCGTCCCAATACGGCATGCTGATCGCCACGCCGTTGGACTTCGTCGCCGAGGTCAGCGTGCGCCGGGGCCGCTGCCGCGCGAGTTCGAAAGCGTATTTCAGGACGCGGTCGATCCCGTGGCGGGAAAAGACCGACTCCTGGATCACGATCTCGCGCTCGGTGCCCGCGTACATCCGGCCGCCCAGGTCGGTGTATTCGCCCTCGGTGTTCTCGCGCACCACCAGGAAATCGATCTCGCCCGGCCGGCGGCCCGCCAGGGGCGCCGGCACGCCGGGCATCTGCCGCACGGGCCGCAGATTGATGTACTGGTCGAATTCGCGCCGGAACTTCAGCAGCGAGCCCCACAGGGACACGTGGTCGGGCACCATGTCGGGCCAGCCCACCGCCCCGAACAGGATCGCGTCGAACCCCTTCAGGCGGTCGAACCAGTCGGCGGGCAGCATGTCGCCGTGCCGCTGCCAATATTCGGCGCAGGCCCAGTCCAGGTGCTCGAAACGCAGGTCCAGGCCGTGCCGGCGCCGCAGGACGTCCAGCGCGCGCAGCGCTTCGGGCATGACTTCCTTGCCGATCCCGTCTCCGGGAATCACGGCGATGTTGAATGTGTGCATGATGTCGTGTGAGTCAAAGGTCATCGGAAGGCGGCGGACGCCGCCCCGTTTCAGGCGTCGCGGTCGGCGCCCCAGTCGAACAGAGGCCGGAGGGCGGCGCGGTCGCCCCGGCCGCCCAGGCAGGCCAGCGCCAGCATCAGGCGCATGCGCGCCTTGCGCGCGGACAGGCCGCTGACGCCCAGGGCGCCCGCTTCCTGCAGGCTGTGCAGCGACCCCGGATATTCATAGCAGGGCAGGACCGCCCCATGCATCGCGGCGCTGCACACCAGCACCGCGATGCCGGCGCGCGCGGCCCGCTCGACCTCGGGCACCCAGGCGGGCGGCACCTGGCCGCGGCCGACTCCTTCCAGCACGATTCCCGGCACGCGCGCGTCGACCAGGGCGCGCAGCGCCAGCGGGCCGGCCCCCAGGCTGGCGGACGCGATCTCGACCTGGGGCAAGGGGCCGCATGGCGGCTGCAGCAGGGGCTGGCGCCGGGGCTGCTGGTAGATCCGCACGTCCTCGCCATCCACGAAGCCCAGGCAGCCCATCCCCGGGGACTCGAAGCCGTCGAGCCGGAAGCTGCTGGCCTTGCGCACGAACGCGGCCGCATGCACGGTCTCGTTGAAGACCACCAGCACGCCCAGGCCGCGGCACAGGGGCGAGGCGGCGGCCCGGATGGCGTCGCGCAGGTTCGTATAGGCGTCGGTGCCCGGCGCGTGAGGCACGCGCTGCGAGCCCGTGACGACCAGGACGACGTCCCGCGCGCGCACGCCGCATTCCAGGAAATAGGCGGTGTCCTCCAGCGTGTCGGTCCCGTGGGTGACGACGATGCCGTCGATCCCGCCCTCGTCGACCAGCCGCTGGCACTCGGCGCGCAGCGCCTGGATGTCCTCCGGCAGCAGGGCGTTGCTGGCCTTCTGGAACAAGGACCGGACCTCGATCCGGACGTCCTCGACCCCGGGCACCAGGCGCAGCAGGTCCGCGCCCGGCAGCGCGCCCGCGATGTTGCGGCCCTCCGGGCCCGGCCGGCTGGCGATGGTCCCGCCGGTGGACAGCACGACGACGCGCTTCATGTCGCGTCGACCGGCAGGACGCGTTCCAGCAGGACGCGCCGGCAGTCCATCTCGAACTCCATGTCCACCACGGGCGGCCGCACGAAATGCCAGGTCAGGCCCAGGCGCATGGCGCCCCGGCGCGCGAACTCGTCCTCCAGGAAGGGATGCGGGTCGTGCACGATGTAGAGCTGCGAGCCGGTGCAGTCGTCCCAGCCATGCCCCAGCACCCGCATGCGCCGCTCCATTTCGCCGAGCACCCAGCGGGCCTTCTTGCGCATGCCCTCGGGCGAGATGTCCCGGTAGGCGATCAGGTGGTCCTTGTAGCTGGCATGGCCCTCGGGCACTTCGCTGCTGCCGGCGATGACGAAGCTGCGCTCGTCGGCCTGGCTGGGCACGGTGTAGCTGAAGGCATGGAAGGACGGCACGGCCGGCGGATCCACCTGGGGGCAGACGTTGCTGCGCGGCACGGGATTGACCCGGTCGTCGGCGATGCCCCAGGCTCGCAGCGTGCCGACGTACTCGGCGTTGAACCGCGCGAAGCCTTCCTCGCTGAACTGTCCGGGCGAGCGCAGCTCGCAGCCGCACAGCGCGGTCAGGGGACGGCCCTCGGCCCGCAGCAGCCGCGCGATGCGCTCGAAGCCCTCGGCCAGCGGCACGGGGCGGGCGAAGACGGCGCGGCGGATCGCATGGCCGGGCATCGCGGCGGCGCCGCCCGAATACTGCATGACGCCGCTGGGCACGTAGCGGTAATGGCCCGCGGCGAAGATTTCAGCCTGTTCCATCGGGGGGATTCTCCATTCGGGGCGAGCCCGCCGCGCGGCGGGCTCGCCGGGATCAATACAGCAGGTTGGGCAGGGCCAGGCTGAACCAGGGCACGTAGGTGATGACGATCAGCGCGACGAGCATCAGGACGATGGTCGGCAGCGCCGCCCGGAACACCTGGAACAGCGTCATCCCCGAAATCGTCATGGCCACGAACAGGTTCAGCCCGACCGGCGGCGTCAGCATGCCGACCGACAGGTTCACCAGCGTGATGATGCCGAAATGGATGGCGTCCACGCCGACCTGGGCGGCGATGGGCTGCATCAGGGGCGCCAGCACGATGATGGCCGACGCGCTGTCCAGGAACATGCCCGCCACCAGCATGATCAGGTTGAACAGCATCAGGATGACGATCGGCGAATCCGTCCCGGACAGGACCTCGGCGGCCAACTTGGTCGGCGCGCCGGTGCTGGCCAGGATCCAGGAAAAGGCCGAGGCGCCCGCCGTGATCAGCAGCAGGGTGCCCGACAGCACGCCGGTGTTGCGCAGGATGGTCAGCGTGGCCGGCAGCGAGATGGTGCGGTAGATCACGGCGCCCACGAACCAGCCGTACAGGCAGGCGGCCGCCGCGGATTCCGTCGGCGTGAACAGGCCGGTGTAGATGCCGCCCAGCAGCACCACGGGCAGGCCCATCCCCCACAGCGACCGGCTCACGGCTTCCCAGATCTGCTTCAGGCTGGGGAAGGGCTCGCGCGGATAGCGGCGCAGGGCCGCGTACCAGCAGCAGTACACGATCAGCAGGGTCGCGATCAGGATGGCCGGCAGCACGCCCGCGGCGAACAGCTTGCCCACCGAGGATCCCGTGACCGAGCCGTAGATGATCAGGGCGATGCTGGGCGGCACGATCGGGCCCAGCGTGCCTGCCGTGGTGATCAGGCCGATGGAAAAGAACTTGTTGTAGCCGGCGGCCACCAGCGCCGGGTACATGATGCTGCCGATGGCGATCACGGTCGCGGGGCTGGACCCCGAGATCGAGCCGAAGAACAGGCAGGCCAGCACCGTGGCGGCGGCCAGTCCGCCGGGCAGCCAGCCGATCAGGGCGCGGGCCAGGCCGATGAGCCGGTCCGACAGGCCGCCGATGCGCATCAGCTCGGCCGCCAGGATGAAGAAAGGGATGGACATCAGGGAAAAGTTGTTCATCCCCGAGAACATGCGCATGGGCACGACCAGCGGGTCGATCGTGCCGAAGCTCTTGAGCGCCAGCGCCACGGCCAGCGCCAGGGAGGCGAAGATCGGCAGGCCGAACAGCAGCAGCGCGAAGAAAATGGGAACCAGGGCGGCAATCATGGGATCTCTCTATCCGTTTGTACGAAGGTCCGGAATCGGCCGGGTTCAGCCCGCCGAACTCATGCCGAGGCTCAGGGGCCGGTATTCCTTGCCCGTGAGCATGCACCACAGGATCCACAGGTATCTCAGCCCCATGCAGGCGCCCGAGACCGGAATGACCATGTAGACGTAGCCGACCGGGATGCGCATGGCCGGGGACAGCTGGTTCATGTTCAAGGTATTGATCGCCAGGCGCGCGCCGTAATAGACCAGGACCCCGGCGAACATCAGGCCCAGGATGTTGGCCAGGTACTGGAGCACCCGCGCCAGCCGGGGCCCCACCAGCAGCGGCAGGACCTCGACGCAGATGTGGGCCGCGTAGCGCACGCCCATGCTGCAGGTCAGGAAGCTCATCATGATGAGCGCGTACAGCACGGTCTCCTCGGACCAGTACAGCGAGTTGTTGAACACGTAGCGCGCGATGACCTGGATGATGGCCACGCAGGTGGCCACCAGCATCAGCACGATCATGGCGAACGACTCGACGCGGTCGAGGCACCGGTTGATTCCCGCAAGCATGGGCGTCTCCTGGAAGGGCTCGGGATCAGCTCACCGCGGCGGCCTTGACCGCGCGCTGCAGCAATTCCGGCGTGATGTTGGTCTCGAACTGCTTGTAGATCGGCGCGGAGCTCTCGATGAACTTCTGGCGTCCCTCGTCCGTCAGCTCGACGATCTGGATCTGGCCCTTGATCTTCTCCAGGATCCGGCTTTCGTCCTCCTTGGTCAGCTCGCGCCCGTAGTCCCGCGCGACGTCGAAGGCGTCGGCCACGACCTTCTGCAGGTCCGCCGGCAGGGATTCCCAGGCGGCCTTGTTCATCACGGCCGCGTAGGTGTGGTACGCGTGGCCGGTCAGGGTCATGTATTTCTGGACTTCGTAGAACTTCATCGAGTCGATGTTGGCGAGCGGGTTTTCCTGCCCCTCGACCACGCCCTGCTGCAGGCCGTTGTAGACCTCGGTGTACGCCATGGCCGTCGGATTGGCGCCCCAGGCCCGGTAGGTCGCCAGGATGGTCGGCGCCTGCAGCGTGCGCATCTTGATGTTCTTCAGGTCCGCGGGCTGGTTGATCTCGCGGATGTTGTTGGTGATGTTGCGGAACCCGGCGCCCCAGTAGTTCACGCCGTGCAGATTGCTCTTTTCCAGCGTGCCCAGCAGTTCGCGGCCCACTTCGCCGTCCAGCAGCTGCTTCATCGACTGTTCGCCCTTGATCAGGTAGGGCAGGTCGAACAGGAACATCTTGGGCTCGAAGTTGGCCAGGTTGCCGGTCGGCGGGATCGCGATGTGCACCAGGCCCATCTGGGTCTGCTCGATGATCTCCACGTCGCCGCCCAGCTGCGCGGCGGGCCGGACGTTGATTTCAATGCGGCCGTTGGAGTTCTTCTCGACCTCTTCCTTGAACTTGACCGCGGCGCGCGCATTGGGCGTCTGCTCGGTCAGCACGTGGGCGAAGGTGAAGGTGTAGTCCGCGGCCTGGGCCAGCGAAACGCTGACCAGGGCGCCGGCGATGCCGAGGGAAAGCTTGCCGATGGGGGAACGGATCATGTCTCACTCCTTGTCTATGTATCGAGGGGGTAATGAAAGAAACGAACAGCTCACTGCGGGAAATGCGGGGAACCCAGTACGTCGACGGGTTTCCCCAGATGGGATTCGATCAGCAGGGCGGCGGCCAGCAGGCGCTCCTCGGCCCGCGGCGGGGCCATCAGCTGCAGCCCCACCGGCAGGCCCTGGGCGTCCAGCCCGATCGGCAGCGTCAGGGCGCACAGGCCCAGCAGATTGGCCATGCTGGTATTGCGCAGCACCAGCATGTTGGCGCGGCGATAGGCTTCGGGATCCTGGAGCGCCTCCAGGCGCGGGGGCGTAATGGCCACGGTGGGCATCGCCAGCACGTCGACCGTCCCGAAAGCGGGCAAGGCCCGCCGCGCCGCCTCGCGCAAGGCGCGCACCCGCAGCAGGTAATCGACCGAGGACAGGGACTCGGCGCCCTCGACGCGCAGCCGCACCACCGGATCCAGGCGCTCCATCCGGCCGGGCAGCTCGGCCTTCAGGAAGGCGCAGAACTCCGGGGCCGCCAGCCCGCCCTGGCGAAAGATCGCATAGGCCTCGTCGCAGCCCGGCAGCCCGACGCCGCGCACGGTCGCGCCCAGGGCCGCCAGCCGCCGCATGGCCCGGTCGTAGACCTCCGTCACGGCGGGATCGGCGTCGTCCAGGAAGAACGCATCCACCCGGCCCAGGCGCAGGCAGGACATCGCGTCCGGCGCCGCGATCGGCGCAGGCGCGCGGCCCAGGCCCTGCTCGATGGCCCGGAAGCCGAACGCCAGGTCCTCCACCGAGCGCGCCAGGATGCCCGGCGTGTCCAGGCTGGGCGACAGGGGCACGATGCCTTCCAGCGGCCAGCGGCCATGCGTCGGCTTCAGGCCCGCCTGGCCGGTGACCGAGGCGGGGATCCGCACGGACCCGGCGGTATCGGTGCCCAGCGCCAGCACGGCGGAGCCCTGCGCCAGCGAGACGCCCGCGCCCGAACTGGAGCCGCCCGGGATGCGATGCTCCTCGACCTTCCAGGGATTGCGCGGCGTGCCCCAGTGGGCATTCACGCCGATGCCGCCGAACGCGAACTCCACCGTGTGGGTCTTGCCCACGACCGGGGCCAGCTGGCGCTCCAGCCCGGCCACCAGGGGGCCGGGCCGTTCCCAGTCCGGCCCCAGGGGCTCGACCGAGCCAGCGAAGGTGGGCAGGTCGCGCACGGCATACAGGTCCTTGACCGACACGGGCAGGCCCATGAGCGGCCCCAGGTCGACGCCGCGCGCCAGCAACCGGTCCGCCAGGCCCGCCGTGGCGGCCGCGCCCTCGCCGTTCCAGGTCTTGTAGGCCCGCAGGACGGGCTCATGCCGGCGGTGGTTTTCCTCGCAGCGGCGCGCCAGGTCGGCCGCGGTCCATTCCCCCCGGCGCAGGCCGCTGCTCAGCCGCTCGAGAGAAAGACGCGTCAGATCCATGAATATCCCCTTGCCCATTGCGTGCCGCGGTCCGGGCATGGATGCCGCCGGCCGCGCCGTTTTCGATTCTGGGGGGACTATATAAAGAAGCTTTCCGGCCTACAATTCCCATACCGTTAAAACAGTTTTTACGGATCATGAAAGAAGACCTGACCATCGACGCCCTGCGGGTGTTCTGCGAAGCGGCCCGATACCAGAGCTTTTCCCAGGCGGCGCGGATGATCGGCAGCTCGCCCGCCTACGTCACGAAGCACATCAAGCTGCTGGAATCCGAACTGGACACGCTCCTGTTCCACCGCACCACCCGCCAGGTGACGCTCACCGAGCAGGGCGAACAGGCCCACGCCATGGCCCTGCGGATCCTGCAGGACGTGGAACAGCTGCACGACAGGATCGCCCAGTTCAAGAGCGAGCCCCGGGGCACGCTGCGGATATCGACCAGCATGGGCTTCGGACGCCAGGTGGTGGCCCCCGCCCTGGCCGGCTTTTCCCTGCGCTACCCCGCCATCCAGATCAAGCTGGACATCCTCGACCAGCTGGTCAACATGACCAAGGAGCAATACGACCTGGACATCCGCATCGGGGACATGATCGATCCGAACTACATCGCGCGCCACCTGGCGGACAACCACCGCATCCTGTGCGCCGCGCCGTCCTACCTGGAGCGGCACGGCCGGCCCCGCAAGCTGCAGGATCTCCCGCGCCACAACTGCCTGATCGTGCGCGAGCGCGACCATCCGGTGGGCATCTGGGCCCTGTCGCGCAAGGACGTCATCACCAACGTCAAGGTCGGCGGCTCCCTGGTCACCAACAACGGCGAGATCGCCCTGGCCTGGGCCCTGGCGGGCCACGGCATCGTCCTGCGCTCGCTCTGGGACGCCCGCAGGCACCTGGAAACGGGCGCGCTCGTCCACATCCTGCCGAGCTACCGGCAGAACGCCGGCATCTGGGCGGTCTATCCGCAGCGGCTGGACAATTCCGCCAAGGTCAAGGCCTGCATTGAGCACCTGCAGGCGTATTTCTCGCCCCGGATGGCGGCCGGGACCGCCGCCCCGCCCTACCAGTCCAGCGGCAGGGAGAGCCGCGCGCCCAGGCCGTAGTCCCCGGACGTCAGGTTGCGGTTCGTCTCCAGGCGCACCCTCAGGTACGGGCCGTAGCGGAAGCCGTGGACCAGGCCGACCCGTTCGTCCAGGGCGCCCGCCGCGTCCAGCCGCCGCTCGAACGAGCCGCTGAACGAACCCCAGCGGCCCGCCGCCAGGTCCAGCTGCCACTGGTTGCTGACGCAATCGCAGCCGGCGTCGCCGCCGACCGTGGCCAGGTCGGCATAGCCCGGCCCCTGCCGCGCGTTCATCCAGGACAGGTCCCAGCCCGGCACCAGGCCCAGGGTGTAGCCCAGTTGGCGGCGCCAGCCCTCGGCCAGCGGCTGGCGCGACCCGGATACCCCGAACCGCCAGGCGCCCGTGTCGCCCATGGCGTAATCGCCCCCCAGCCCCAGCGCCGTCAGGTCGCGGGCGCTTTGCAGCCGCGAGCCCAGGGTCAGGTCGCCGGCCACCGCATACCGCGCGTTCGCGTCGAACGCCATCGGCCCGTACGCCAGGTCGCCCGCGGCGGCCGCACGGCCGGCCGGCCCGTCCAGGGCGCCGGCCGCCACGGCGTAGTCCCACGAGCCGGCCCGCAGGCGCCCCGAAGGAACGGATCGGGACAGGCCCACCCCCGCGAGGCGCACGGACCGCCCCCAGCCGGGCGCGCCCGTCGACGTATTGCCCAGCGTCACGCGATATCCGGCGGAGCTGCGGTAGCGCCAGTTGCGCGCGCCCAGGGACCAGGAGTCCAGGCCGCCGGAAGCCAGCGGACCGAGCCCGTCCGGCCCCCCCGGCCCGGCGGCCGCATCGGCGGCCCCGCCGAACCACCGCAGCCGGGTCCCGTCCGGCCGGTACCCGTAGCCCGCCATGGGGTCGTCGAATGCAACGAATCCGCGCAGGCGGACGCATTCCTCCACCTCGCCGCTTGCACGCGGCTCGGATCCGCCGGGCACGAAACAGTCCTCGTGTCCGGCCTCATCCGGCGCGACGTCGGACGGCACGTCGCGGGGCACGTCGGGGACCGCGTAGCGCTGGGGAGCGAGATCGATGAGCGCCGGATCCGGGTCGGCCGCCTGCCAGGCCCGGGCCGGCGCGAGGCCGGCGCCGCACAGCAGGACCGACGCGGCCAACGGCCGGATGAACCTATTCATGAAGTGACGCGCAGAGTCGCCGGACCGCTCCGGACCGGACGAGGAAACCGGGGATTTCCCGGTCCGGAAAACCGCCGCGAAATCCCCCGAAGCGGTCCAGGGTATCACGATGCGGGGGGCCTTCGTAACCCTCAAAATGTTTCTGTGTCGAAATTGAAACCGCGCTTGCCCACACCATATATTGTGTTTATCATTTTCAACCGCACTACATGTAGAAAACCAAGCACTACCACCAAGGACCGCCGGCCGTGATCAAGAACATCGTCAAGCGTGATGGACGCATCGAACCCTATATCCCCAGCAAGCTCAACGGCTGGGGTCGATGGGCCGCCGCCAACCTGGGCCACAAGGTCGACTGGAGCAGCATCGTCCTGCAGGCCGTCAGCACCATGCCCGAGACGGTCTCCACCGCCGACCTGCAGGAAAAGCTGATCCAGAACTGCCTCGACAAGGACACCTGGTCCTACTACCTGATGGCGGGCCGGCTCTACGCGTCCCACCTGCACAAGATCATCCACGGCCCCGCCATCCCCAGCGTCAAGGCGCTGCACGACCGGATGGTGGCCGACGGGGTGATGGTGCGCATGAACTACACCGACGCCGAATACGCCGAGATCGAGTCCTTCATCGACCACGAGCAGGACTACGACACGCCGCACTTCTCGTTGCACTACATCCGCAAGAAGTACAGCCTGCAAAACCGCGTCACCCGGCAGGAATACGAGACCCAGCAGTTCGTCTACATGCGCATGGCCATGGCCCTGTCGGAAAACGAGCCCGCCGAGCGCCGGATCGACCTGGTGCGGCGCTTCTACACCGAATTCTCCGCCAAGCGGATCTCGGCGCCCACGCCCAACTACGTCAACCTGGGCACCAAGCTGCGCGGCTTCGCCTCGTGCTGCCTGTACGTGGTGGACGACAACGAATCGTCCCTGGCCATCGGCGACCACATCGCCTACCGCATGACGGCCGCCTCGGCCGGGATCGGCAGCCACCTGATCACCCGCAGCAAGGGCGACCCGGTGCGCGGCGGCCTGATCCAGCACCAGGGCAAGCTGCCCTACCTGGCGTCCCTGGGCAAGGCGGTCCACGCCAACATGCAGGCCGGGCGCGGCGGCGCCTGCACCACCTACTACTCCGGCTTCGACCCCGAGGCCGAGGTCATCGCCTACCTGCGCAACCCGCGCAGCACCGAGGACCGCAAGAACCGCGACCTGCACTACGCGCTGGTCACCAACAAGCTCTTCGCCGAAAAGGCCGCCCGCAACGAGGAAGCCTTCTCGTTCAACGTGCGCACCGCCCCCGAGCTCACCCGGCTGTTCTTCGGCCCCGACTCGGCCGCCTTCAAGCGCGAATACGAGCGCCTGGAACGCGACCCGTCCTTCAAGAAGGAATACTTCAAGCCGCGCGACCTGATCCTGACCTCGCTGAACGAGGCGCTGGAGACCGGCGTGGCCTACCTGGCCAACATCGACGAGATGAACCGCCACACGCCCTTCAAGGAACCCATCCATTCCAGCAACCTGTGCCTGGAAATCAGCGAGCCCAACCGTCCCTACCAGGAAATGCAGGACCTGTATTCCGACCGCGAGGTCGGCTTCATCACGGTCGAGCTGGCCGACGGCGCGACGCAGACCTTCAATTTCAACGCGCCCCTGACCGTCGCGGTCGCCGACTCCACCCTGCCGCGCGTCATCTTCGCCGGCGAGCTGAAGGCGGGCGACGACATCCTGTCCGACGCGCCGGGCAAGGGCGGCCGGGTCGCCCGCGTGGTGGAAATCCACGAGGAGCCCGAGATCGCCCTGTGCTCCCTGGGCGCCATCGCCTACGACGCCATCGGCGAGGACGACGACGAGACCTACCAGGAAGCGATGTACCTGACGTTGAAGATGATCGACTACTGCATCCTCAACTCGCACTACGTGCTGCCCCACGTCGCCGTGACCGCCAAGGCCCGCATGAACGCCGGCGTGGGCCTGATGGGCGTGGCCACGCACATGGCCCGCAAGGGCCTGCGCTACGACACCGACGAGGGCCGCGAGGAACTGCACCGCATCGCCGAGCGCCACATGTACCACGCCATCCGGGCCTCGCTGCGCATCAGCAAGGAACGCGGCGTCGCGCCCTGGATGCACAAGACCCGCTGGCCCGACGGCTGGCTGCCGATCGACACCTACAACCGCAACGTCGACGAGCTGGGCGACTTCCACAACCGCTACGACTGGGAAGCCCTGCGCACCGAGATCATGCAGAACGGCGGCATCGGCCATTCCTGCCTGGTCGCGTACATGCCGGGCGAATCGTCCTCCAAGGCGCTGGGCAAGCCCAACTCGCTCTATCCCGTGCGCGACATCACGCTGAACAAGACCGACGGCTCGGTCACGATCCGCTGGGCCGCCCCCGACAGCGACAACCCGGCCTACTTCTACCAGTCGGCCTGGGACATTTCCGAAGTCGACATGATCAAGGCCTACGCGGTGTTCCAGAAATTCACCGACCAGGGGATCTCCGCCGACCTGTGGCGCCGGATCAAGGACGACGACAAGGTGTCCAGCCGGGAACTGCTCACCCACTACTTCGCCATGGTGAAGTACGGCATGAAGACCCGCTACTACTACAACTCGAACGTGGCCTCGGACAAGACGCTGGACAACGCCGGCAGCATCCACGACACCGTGGAAGAAAAGATCGTCTGCGAAAGCTGCACGATGTAGGGCCCCGTTCGCTCGAATCCCCCGGCCCCGGACGACCGTTCCGGGGTTCCCGACCGCCCTCCTGGCATGACCCGAAAATGACCCAAGAAGCCCTGCCCACCAAGATCTTCAACACCGAAAAGTCCGACTATTCCTTCCCGGAAATCATCCTGGGCCAGGACCTCGGCCTGTTCGACACGATCAACAAGTTCTACCCCGAGATCTGGAAGCTCTACAAGACGCTGAAGAACCAGGACTGGGACGAGAACGAGTTCGACTATTCCACCTGCAACGTGCAGTTCAAGACCTGCGATCGCCACACCTACGACATGATGGTCAAGACCCTGGCGTGGCAATGGGAGGCCGACAGCGTCGCGTCGCGCTCCATCGCCGCCGTGCTGGCCCCGGTCTGCACCAGCAGCGAAGCCTGGTCCGGCTGGGTGGAAATCACCAAGAACGAGATCGTCCACGCCGCCACCTATTCCGAGATCGTCCGCAACAGCTTCGACAACCCGGACGACATCCTCAACGAGATCCTGTCGGTCAAGGAGGCCATGAGCCGCCTGCGCGTCGTCAGCGAGGTCTTCAACCAGGCCTTCGTGGTCAGCTACGACTACGCCCGGGGCCAGCGCGAGAACGACCAGGAAACCTACAACGCCATCTACCTGTTCATCGTCGCGGTCCTGTGCATGGAGCGCATCCAGTTCCTGGCCTCGTTCGCCGTGACCTTCGGCATCTGCGACGGCACGGGCCTGTTCCAGCCCATCGGCAAGGCGGTCCAGAAGATCGCCCAGGACGAATTCGAGGTCCACGTCCAGTACGGCAAGGAAGTCCTGCGCGCGATGTTCAAGACCGAGCGCGGCCGCACCGCCTTCGAGCAGTGCCGGGGCAAGATCGTCCAGATCCTCGACGAGGTGACCGCCAGCGAGGTCGAATGGACCGACTACGCCTTCTCCGAAGGCCGCGAGCTGACCGGCGTGACCTGCCAAATGATGAAGGACTGGGTCCATTTCAGCGCCACCGACGTGGCCCGGTTCTTCAGCGTCGAAGACCGGGTGTCCTTCCCGATCGTCACCGAGAACCCGCTGAAATACATGGAAAGCTGGCTCAACATGAGCAAGGTGCAGGCGTCCAACCAGGAAGAGGACACCGCCCAGTACAAGGTCGGCGTGATGAAGCGCGACGACGAGAACGAAGTGTTCGACGTGGATTTCTGAATCCGCATCCCCCGCCGTACCCCGAATCAAACCCCGACCGACAATAAAGGATCCGACATGTCCATCACCGTCTATTCGAAGCCCAACTGCCCGCAATGCGAACTCACCAAGCGCGACATGGACATCCTGGGCATCGAGTACGAAACCGTGGACCTGACCCAGCGCCAGGACCAGCTCGAACGCCTGATCGGCCTGGGCCACCGCAGCGCGCCCGTGGTCGAGACCGAGCGCGAGACCTGGTCGGGCTACGACCAGGAAAAGATCAAGGGGCTGGTGTCCTACGCCTGAACGTCGCGCGCCCGAGCGAACCTCGGCGCACGATCACAGAAAGGTCGCCGCCGATACGCCGAACCGTTCGCTCAGTGCCCGAACCTGCCGGATATTCAGTTTCCGCTTGCCGGCGAGGATTTCCGACACCACCCCCTGGCTGCCAATTTCCGGCAGATCACTCTGCCGCAAGGCATGCTGTTCCATCAGGAACCGCAAGGCCTGCACCCCGGTGGCTTCCCGCAAGGGATGATGCTCCACCTCGAAACGTTCGATCAAATCCCCCACGATATCCACCAACTCCATCGCCGGGTGACCGGGATCGCCCGCCGCTGCCTCAAGCAAGGACTCGAGCACTTCGGTCATCCGGACATAATGGGCTTCATCCCGGATGGGCGCGATATCGGTGGCGGCACGGAATCGTTCCCAGGCCGGCAACAGTCGCTTCATATCGATCGGCGCGTTCATGATTTCCAGGTCCCCTGGTCATAGTCCCGGTGGGTCAGCACCGCTTTGACATACACGATCTGTTTCTCGAACCGGGTGGCAAAAGCGCGCAAGGCTCGGTTGCTGATGATTCTCATCTGACCTGTGAATCTCGATTTGAGATTATAGCGAACGACGGAAGCATCCACCATAGCGAAGACGATCCTCGCCGTCTTCGCCCTCAGGACATAAGGATCACATCAGGGCCGTTCGCCGCGCCCTCTGCGCGCCTCGATGCGCGCGATCGCGGCCGGCAGGTCGGCCACGGTGCGGATCACCTCGTGCGCGCCGGCCCCGCGCAGTTTTTCCTCGGCCGGACGGCAGCGGGCGTCCCGCTCGTCCGGCGTCAGCGCCGCCCATTCCTCCCAGCTCAGGCCGACCTCGTTGCCGGACGCCGACAGGCCGACGGTCCACATGCCGGCCGACAGGCCCTCGGCGATGCCGGGCACCGTGTCGTCGACCTTGACGCAGGCGGCCACGTCGCGGCTGCCCAGTTCGATCACGTTGGCCAGGGCCATCCAGGGGCCGGGCCGGCCGCCGGCCCTCAGGTCGTCGGAAGCGATCACGCAATCCGGCGCATAGCCGGCCGCCGCGGCGATCGGCACCAGCGCGTCCATCACCACGCGCGGATAGCCGGAGCACGAGCCGATGCGGATGCCCAGCCCGCGCAAGGCCTCCACGGCCCGCAAGGCACCCGGGATCAGGGCCGAATAGCGGCCGACGCGTGCCACCTGCAGCGGCATGAAAGTCCGGTACACCGCGTCCACGTCCTCGCGGCTCATGTCGCGCCCATGGCGCGCGCGCCAGCGCGCGGCGATCTCCGGCACCCGGCCCAGGGCCTGGATGTGGTCCCGTTTGGCCAGCCCCATGGGGCCGCGCGCCTCGTCCAGGGTGATCGCCACGCCCGCCGCGGCGAAGGCGTCGACCAGGACCAGGGTCGGGGCGAAGGAACCGAAATCGACGATGGTGCCGGCCCAGTCGAAGATGACGGCGTCGATGGCGCGGGCGGGCCGAAGGGTCGAGGAGTCGTCCATGGATGCGATCGCCCCGCCGTTCAGATCCCCACGGCCGACACCGCCTTGGTGTTCAGGTAGGCCTCCAGCGCCTCGGGGCCGCCTTCCGTGCCGTAGCCGGAATCCTTGACGCCGCCGAACGGCAGTTCGGCCGAGGGCGTAGCCGGCTGGTTGATCCACAGCATGCCGGTCTCGACCCGGGCCATCAATTGCTGCGCGTTGCGCAGCGAGCGGGTGAAGGCGTAGGCGGACAGGCCGTAGGCCAGGCGGTTGGCCTCGGCGATGGCCTCGTCCAGGCGGTCGAAGGCGCGGATGCCCGCCACCGGACCGAAGGGCTCGTTGTTGAACAGGTCGGCTTCGGTGGTGAGCCCGGCGATGATGGTCGGCGCGAAGAAATTGCCCGTGTCGCCGACGCGCTCGCCGCCCGTCAGGATCTCGGCGCCGCGCCGGCGCGCGTCCTCGACCACCTGGGCGATCGCCGTGACGCGGCGCGCATTGGCCAGCGGCCCGAGGGTAGTGCCCTCGGCCAGGCCGTCCCCCAGTTTCAGGGACTCGGCGCGGCGCACGAAGGCCCGGGTGAATTCACCGACCAGGCTGCTGTGCACCAGGAAGCGCGTGGGCGAGATGCAGACCTGCCCGGCGTTGCGGAACTTGCCGGCGGCGGAGACCTTGACCGCCAGTTCGACGTCGGCGTCCTCGGCGACGATCACCGGCGCATGGCCGCCCAGTTCCATGGACACCCGCTTCATGTGGGCGCCCGCCAGCGCGGCCAGCTGCTTGCCGACCGCCGTCGAGCCGGTGAACGTGACCTTGCGGATCACGGGATGCGGGATCAGGTAGCCGGAGATCTCCGCCGGGTTTCCGTAGACCAGCCCCACCACGCCGGGCGGCAGGCCGGCGTCCACGAACGCCTGCAGCAGCGCGGCCGGCGACGCCGGGGTTTCTTCCGGCGCCTTGCACAGGAAGGAGCAGCCGGTCGCCAGCGCGGCGCCCAGCTTGCGCACCACCTGGTTGATGGGGAAATTCCAGGGCGTGAAGGCCGCCACCGGCCCCACCGGTTCCTTGATGACCAGCTGCAGGGCCGAAGGATTGCGCGACGGCACGATGCGGCCGTACACGCGCAGCCCTTCGTCGGCGAACCATTCGATGAGCGTGGCGCCGGCCAGGGTCTCGGCGCGCGCCTCGGCCAGCGGCTTGCCCTGTTCCCGGGTCAGCAGGCGGGCGATGTCCTCCGCGCGTTCGCGCAGCAGGGCCGCCGCGCGGCGCATGAGGGCGGCGCGGTCGTGCGCCGGGGTGTCGCGCCACGTCTCGAAGCCCCGCTGGGCGGCGGCCAGCGCGCGGTCCAGGTCGGGGATGCCGGCATGGGCCACCCGGCCGATCACCTGGCCGTCGGCCGGATTGAGCACGTCGAGCGTCCGGCCGTCGGCCGCGTCGACCCACTGGTTGTCGATCAGGAGCCGGGTATCGGGATAGGCAAGGGCCGTCATCGTGGAAGTCGTCATCGTTCGGAACCGGAGGGTTGAATGAAAATAGGGCGAAATATCGTCTGATCCGATGAGTATAGACCCGGACCGGGCCTCTTGATGGCGCCGCGCGCGCCGACTATAAATCCAGGATGGAAACCCGATCGGAAGCCTTCCGGAAGGCTCGCGCACGATGAACCGCTCCGCCCTTCCCGCCGCGTTCGCGCTGGCCGCGCTGCTGGCCCTGGCGCCGGCCGGCGCATGCCGCGCCGCCCCGGAAAACGCCGGCCCCCTCCCCGCGCATGAAGCCGCGCCGTTCGCCATCCGGCGGGTCGCCGCTTTCGACCGCCCCTGGGCGATCGCCTTCCTGCCCGACGGGCGCCTGGTCCTCACCGAAAAGGCCGGCCGCATGTTCCTGGTCACGCAGTCCGGCGCCAGGACCGCCATCGACGGCGTGCCGGCGGCCTACGACCGGGGCCAGAACGGCCTGCTGGACGTGGCCCCTTCGCCGGACTTCGCCCGGGACCGCCTGCTGTACTTCACCCGCGTGGCGCCCGGGGACGGCGGCGGCGCGCTGGTCCTGGCCCGCGCCCGGCTGGAGGAATCCGGCGGCCGCGCGCGCCTGCGGGACCTGGAGACCCTGTGGCGCCAGCGGCCCGCCAGCCGGGGCGGACAGCCGGGCGGCATCATCGCCTTTGCGCCCGACGGCAGGCACCTGTTCCTGAGCGTCGGCGACCGGATGGAGCCCGAAACGGCCCAGGATCCCGATGCCGCCCGGGGCAAGATCCTGCGTCTGAATCCGGACGGATCCGCGCCATCGGACAACCCCATGGCCGGACAGCCCGGCATCCGCGCCCTGACCTGGAGCACGGGCCACCGCAATCCCTACGGCCTGGCCTTCGACCCGGACGGCGCGCTCTGGGAACACGAAATGGGGCCGCGCGGCGGCGACGAACTGAACCGCATCCGGCCCGGCGGGAACTACGGCTGGCCGGAAGTCTCGAACGGCGACCAGTACAGCGGCTGGCCCATCCCCCGGCACGCCACCCGCCCGGAATTCGACGCGCCCAGCCTGTACTGGACGCCGGTGATCGCGCCGGCCGGTCTGGCGTTCTACCAGGGAACGCAATTCCCTTCGTGGCAGGGCTCCGCCCTGATCGGCGGCCTGCGCGCCGAGGGCCTGGTGCGCGTGACGTTCGATGCGGACGGCGCCGCCCGCCAGGCGGACCGCTGGTCGCTGGGCCGGCGCATCCGCGACGTGGCGGTGGCGCCCGACGGCGCGGTCTGGGTGATCGAGGACGGCGCCGACGCGGGATTGCTGCGGCTCACGGAAAAGTGAGCCGGAGACCGACACGGCTCCGATCCAGGCCACGTCACCGAATAGGCGACAGCGCAGTCACTCTGCCCATCGCGTCGCGAAGCCTGGCACCCGCCGAACGCTTCAGACCCTCGAACTCATTGGCGTCGGGCTGCTCTACCCGCAAGGGTCTGCCTGGCCCCACCAGACTTTCAAATGCCGAGGTCATCCGCCCCTCCTATGATCCAGGTCTTGGGCTGCGCCAGGACACGGGTCAGGAAGGGTTCTACGCGTGCCAGACGCTGATGAAACTCGGACGTGGACAGAATGGTCGGGTTCACTTCCCGGCCCAGGACCATGCCGACATTGCCCAACACGGCAAACACCGTGGCATAGTCGATATCGTCACCGATCACCATCAGGTCGATATCACTGGCCGACGTATCGGTCCCCTTGGCAACCGACCCATACACGAAGGCCGCCTGGACGCGCTGTCCCAGGGACGCGAGCGCCTGGCGCAGCGGTTCCGCAAGGCCCACCGTCTTGCGCGTGATCGAACACAGCTCCGTGAAAATCGGCGAATCCGGATTCGCCTGATAGTGCTTCTGATGACCAATACGCCGTACCGTCAGCAAGCCACTGGCGGCAAAAGCGGCCAATTCCCGCTGCACGGCGCCGGACCCGCTATTCGCCAGACCGATGACCTCGTTGGCGTAGAAGCTGCGCTCCGGCTGGCCGAACAGGATCGCCAGCACGCGTTGCCGGGTGCGGATCAGGCCATGTCGGCCGAAACCACTAGTTCGGGCCGGCTTCTGAGCGCGACCATCAAAAGGCAGGCAACCCCGATCCCGATCATCGAAACCAGCAAGAAGGGCTCATAGCTGCCGACGACATGGAAGGTCTGCCCCATCAGAAACGGGCCGAAACCCGACGCGAACATGAAAATCGCAAAGAAATAGCCGTAGATCTCGCCGAACGCCTTGTGGCCGAAATAGCGCGACTGCATGAAGGCGATCAGATCGATCTCGGCCCCCAGCCCCAACCCGACCAGCACGGCAGCCACCAGGCCGGCATGCTGGCCATGGTTCAGCAACAAGAGTGCCTGCCCGGCCAAGGGCAGGCAAAAAAACAGGATCGCGACGTAGGGCGCCGGATAACGATCCAGCATCCAGCCGGCGAATATCCGCCCTACCAGCAAGGACAGACCCGCCGTGCTGATCGCCGCGGCGGCTGTCTGCGGCGAGACGCCACGGTCCACCAGCAAAGGCACGATATGCGCGATCGTGCCCGAGACCGCCAGGGCCACCAGGAAAAAGGCACCCGCCATCATCCAGAAGACTCCGCTTGAGCGCGCCTGCCGAGCGGACCAACCCTGTGCAGAATCGATCTCGGCAGAGTCCGTACGCAACGATTGGGCCGCTGTCCCGTTCTTTGACCTTGGAACCACCATCAGCGTCAATGCGGGCAAAGCGATCAGCGCGGTGATCGCCCCCAATCCAACATAGGCGCCGCGCCAGTCGAAATGACTGAGCAGCCACTGAGCAACCATGGGCATGAGCATCGTTCCGATGCCGACGCCAGCCGCAGCCACGCCCAATGCCAGCCCGCGCCGCCGATCAAACGCCGCGGTAATCGCCTTGCTGTAGGCCAGCGGGGTCTGACCAGCCGCAAATACGCCTGCCAGAAAATAGAGCAGGATCAACGTGGCGACCGAGTGGGAAAGCCACCCGCAAGCGGCCGTCAACAGCGCAAAGGCCAGGATGCAGAGGGAACCCACCCGCCGCACGCCATGACGATCCATGAGACGGCCGATCCAGGGCGTCGCGACGCCGGTGGTGACCAGGCCCACCAACAATGCGGTGGAGACGGTACCTCGGTCCGTCCCCAGCGCCTCGCTGAGCGGAATGATCAGAACCCCGAATGTGAACTGCATGACGGGACCGTTTCCGACAATCAGAGCCAAGCAGGCTCCGATGGCGATCTGCCAGCGCGCCAGCGCGCTGTCTTGCTGTGAACTCATGAGTGTCTCCTCGTTATTTGGATTGATGCGCCATTCATCGAATGCGCTTGACCATCAGCTCATTGCTCAAACTCCGCGTTTGCTTTTTGCAACGCGGCCCGAATGCCCGTGTGTTTGTCCTCCGTGGTGAACAGCAACTGGAAGCTCTTGCGCTCGAACTCGAGCCCAAGCGTCAGCGGCATGTTCATGCTTTCAAGAACGGCCTGTTTGATGAACTGCAGCGCCAGGCGCGGCCCTCCGGACAACTCGGTGGCCAGCGCGAGCGAGCGGCTTTCCAGCTCGGCATCCGGCACGACCTCACTCGCCAGCCCCATGGAAAAAGCCTGCGCCGCACTGAAACGCGCGCCGGACAGCAGCAGCTTCATGGCCTGGAATTTGCCGATGGCGCGGCTCAGGCGCTGCGTCGCCCCGCCGCCAGGCATCAGGCCGAGGCGCACCTCGGGCTGTCCGAAGACGGCTGATTCAGCCGCCAGAATGATATCGGCATGCATGGCCAGCTCACAGCCACCACCCAAGGCATAGCCGCGCACGGCCGCGATCACAGGCTTGCGACACGCACTGATCGCGCCCCAGAGGCGATCCATCCGGCGCCGGATGATTTCCGGCGCTGAGGCGTCCAGGTATTCGTTCAGGTCGGCACCGGCGCAGAAGGCGCGCTCGTTGCCGGCCAGGACGATCACGCGCACCGTCTCATCCTCATCCAACCGGTCGAACGCTTCAGCCAGAGCGCGGCGCAAATCGAGGTTCAAGGCATTGAGCACCTCGGGACGATTCAGGCGCAGCATGACCACGCCGGGATGGGGGTGTTCTTCGAGCAAGAGTTCGTGTGCCATGGCAAGGCTCCTGATTCAGCGCCCGAGAAACACGGCGGGGCGTTTCTCGAAGAATGAGGCCACGGCTTCCGCATGGTCCGCCGTCTGGTGCGCCAGCCCTTGCAGCCGACCCGCCTGATCCAGCGCCTCATCGAGCGACACATCATGCGACTGCAGCAGCAGCTGCTTCGTCCAGCGCAACGCCTGGGATGGGTTGGCGGCGATGCGGCCAGCCAGGGCCAGGGCTTCTTCCAGCAAGACATCAGGCGGCACCACGCGCGTCACCAGACCGATACGCAGTGCTTCCTGGGCATCGATCGTATCGCCGGTAAACGCCAGCTCGGCCGCCTTGCCCGGCCCCACGATACGCGGCAGAAGCCAGCATCCACCGTCCCCCGGCACGATGCCGACCTTCACGAAGCTCTCGGCAAAGCGCGCGTTGCTGGAGGCGATGCGGATGTCGCACATGCAGGCCAGATCATTACCGGCCCCCATGGCCGGCCCATTCACCGCCGCGACAATGGGCACCCGCAGACGCTGGAAAGCTCGGGGAATACGCTGGATACCGGTCCGGTAGTTCGCCGTGATCTCCTCGGGCGATCCCGCGAACATGCCCCGGCGGTCACGCATCTCGGCCACGTTACCGCCGGAACAAAAAGCGGTGCCGGTGCCCGTGAGCACGACGGCGCGAATCTCCAGATCATCATCGATGCGCTGAAACAGCGTCTCGAAGGCCGAGAACAGATCCTCGCCATCGAGCGCATTGCGTGTCGCCGGACGGTTGAGCGTCAGCACCACGACAGGGCCGCGTCGCTCGAACAGGATGGGGGCCTCATACTGATTCATGAATGACCTCTCAGACACGTTCGAGCGCCAAGGCGATGCCCTGCCCGACCCCGATGCACATGGTGCACAGCGCACGCCGACCGCCGGTGCGCAGCAATTGACGCAATGCGGTAAGTGCCAGGCGGGCGCCCGACATCCCCAGCGGATGCCCCAGAGCGATCGCACCGCCATTGGGATTGACATGGTCGGCATCGTCGGGCAGACCCAGCTGCCGCAATACGGCCAGGCCCTGAGCGGCAAACGCCTCGTTGAGTTCAACGACATCAAAATCGGTGATGCGCAGGCCTGTCTGCGACAACAGCTTATGCACCGCAGGCACGGGCCCCATGCCCATCACCCGCGGCGCCACGCCGGACGTGGCGATACCGATCACGCGTGCTGACGGCGTGAGGCCTGCTCGGGCGGCCCCCACCTCACTCGCCAGCAGCAGGGCCGCAGCGCCATCGTTGATGCCGGACGAATTTCCGGCCGTCACCGTGCCATTGGGCCGGAAGGCCGGCTTGAGCTTCGCCAGGGTCTCGGCCGTCGTGTCCGGGCGCAGATGCTCATCCCGATCAAAAAGGCGCACCTCACCTTTCCGGACGGCATAACTGACCGGTACGATCTCCGTGTCGAAAACACCGTCAGCCGCGGCCCTGGCCGCCCGCTGCTGGCTGCGCAATGCGAAGGCATCCTGGTCCACGCGGGAAATACCATGCTCTTCAGCCACGTTCTCGGCGGTCTCCCCCATGGCGTCGATTCCATGCAGCGTCTCCATCCGCGGATTCACGAAACGCCAGCCGATGGTGGAATCATGGATCTCCGCATGACGGCTGAACGCGGCAGCAGGCTTGGGCATGACCAGTGGCGACCGGCTCATGCTTTCCACCCCACCTGCGATGACCAGATCGAGCTGGCCCATGCCGATGCCGCGGGCCGCGCTGGCAATGGCCTCCAGACCGGAACCGCACAGGCGATTCACCGTGGCTGCCGCAACCGTCACGGGCAGGCCTGCCAGCAAGGCGCTCATGCGGGCCACGTTCCGGTTGTCTTCGCCGGCCTGGTTGACGCACCCCAGATAGACTTCCTCCAGCAGCCCCCAGTCCAGGCCCGGGTAACGGTCTATCAATGCGCGCAGCGGAATGGCCCCGAGATCGTCGGTACGCACACCGGACAGTGCGCCGCCGTAGCGGCCAATCGGCGTACGTACGCCGTCACACAGGAAAGCTGTTTTCATGATGTTCGCTCAGAAGGGCAATGGACGCCCCAGTTGTCGGGTCAGCCCTGCAACCCGGATGATCTTTTTTCATGTCGCCTCCTCAGGGGAATCGCGGGTTGGGCTCACAGTCCCAGCACCCGTTCGGCATTACCGTGCATCACCTTTTCCATGACGGTATCGCCGTAGCCCAGCTCCGCCCATTCGCGCAGGATGCGTTCGTAAGGCAGACTGGGGTAGTCGCTACCGAACATGATCTTGTCCTGCAGGCGACCACGGATATCGACCTTGAGGTTGCCCGGGAAATATTTGGGCGCCCAGCCCGACATTTCCCAGTACACATTGCCCTTGTGCAGCGCCACCGCCGTGGCCTCGTCCACCCAAGGCCAGCCGGGATGCGCCATGATGATCTTGAGATTCGGAAAATCCGCCGCCAGATCATCGATGGAGCCCGGATGCGCATGACGGATGCGGGCTCCGTGCCCACCGGGCATGCCGGCGCCCATGCCAGTGGTGCCGACGTCGATCATCACTGCCGCTCCCAGCGCGTCGATTTCCTCGAACAGGGGGTAATAGCGCCGATCATTCACCGCGAAGTGCTGCATGATGGGGTGAAAGTGAAAACCGATGAAACCCAGTTCGGTCACTGCTTTCTTCGCCTGCAGGATGGCGATCTCGCCCTTGGCGGGCTCCACCGCGCCCCAGCACTGCAAAATGCGTTCGGGATGGCGCTGCCAGATGCCATGCACGTATTCGTTGGTGCACGGTGGACTGGCCACGGTGGTCTCCAGGTCCAGCGCCACCAGGCAGGCCTCGACGCCAGCCGTGGCGAACTCCTGGATCACGTCGCCTTCCGGCTTACCCACCCAGTCGCGTTTCCAATAGGTGGCCAACGCCTCCGGATACGGGCCCTGGGCCTCGATCCAGGTGGGGGTGCCGGGATAACAGTGCAGATCGATAATGCGCATGATGGATGTCTCTTTCTAGAAAGGGGTGTAAAAGAAGATCCGCGAAACGACTCAGCCCGCTTTGGCCGTGCGGGCCTCGTCGGCCAGCCTGGCGGCAATCCACTCGCCCAGCGCCTTCTTGGAGACCTTGCCAAAGGTGGACACCGGAAAGTCCGGCAGCACTTCCAGGCGCTCTGGCAATTTGAATCTGGCGATTTCGCGCGTGTTCAGGAACGCAACCAAATCAGGCAGATCCAGCGCCGCGCCGCGTTTGAGCACCACGCAGGCGCACATTTTTTCTCCCAGGGTCGGATCCGGCATGGGCACGCAGGCCACATTCTGCACAGCGGAGTGCATGAGGATCAGGTTCTCGACCTCTTCCGCGCTGATCTTCTCGCCGCCGCGGTTGATCAGGTCTTTCTTGCGGCCCTCGACGATATAGTTGCCCGACGGATGCTTGCGCATCAGGTCTCCAGACCGGTAGAAGCCGTCAGGCGTGAACTGGCGGGCGTTGTACTCAGGCACACCAAAATAGCCCCGCAACGTGTAGGGGCCACGGCAGGCCAGTTCGCCCACCTCGCCATCAGGCACTTCGCAGCCCTCATCGTCGAGCAGCTTCACCTCATCGTCGGCGCAGACCGGGCGGCCGCAGGTCTCCAGCTGCACCTCGGCATCGTCACCCTGGCGCACGAACATCAGCAGGCCCTCGCTCATGCCGAAGTTCTCCTGCACGAAGGCGTTGCGAAACAGTGCACGCGTACGCAGGCGCACTTCCGGCTGCATGCGCTGCCCGCCGCTCTGGATCTGGCGCACGGAATCCAGCCTGGCATCACCGGCGCCCGGATCATTGACCAGGCGAATCAGCAGGGCGGGCACGACCTTGAGATGCGTCACACCATGCTTCTCGATCAAGGCGAACATGTCGGCCGGTCGCGTGTTGGCGTGCAAGACCACCGTCGCGCCCTGGAACAGAAACCCCTGAATGCCCGGGCAGGCCAGCGGCAGGTTATGCGCAATGGGCAGGACCAGCAGCAGCACGGAGTCGCCATCGACACCCGCGACATCCGCCGCCACCTTGGAGTTGTAGGCATAGTCATTGTGGGTGCGGGGGATCAGCTTGGGAATGCCGGTGGTGCCGCCTGAAAGCTGGAAGATGCACGGGTCGGTCGGATCGATGTCGATCTCGCGCAGCCGGCTCGCGGGCAGCGTGGCGGGCCGGTCGATCAGGGCGCTCAGCGAGTGCTCGCCGAGGCCAGCCTCACCCAGCACCAGACGCAGCTGCAGGCCGGGTTGTTCGGACTGCACCCGATCGATGATGGGCGCGAAGCGGAATTCGCCACCCTGCTCGCGCACCGACGAGGGATACACGCAGCAACGTGCCTGCGACAGGCGCACGAACTGGCTGATCTCGGCATAACGATGGGTCACTAGCGCCGCGATGGGGATGCAGCCGATCTTTTGCAGTGCAAAATACAAGATGACGAACTCCGCCACGTTGGGCAGGGTCGGCACGACCCGGTCCAGCGGCCGCAGGCCGAGCTCCAGCAGATTGAGCGCCAGGTTGTCGCTCAGCGCATCCAGCTGCGCATAGGTGTAGCGACGATCGCCATCGATCAGGGCTGTACGCGGCGCGTATCGCTGGAACACGGGCGCAAATTCCTGCGCCAGCGACTGATCGCGCCAGTAGCCGCGCTCGCGGTAGCGCCGAGCGAAATCCTCGGGGAACGGGACGAATCCTTCGAGCATGATGCAGTCCTCCTTGCAACTCAGGTCGAGGCCGTGAAGCCACCGTCGATCACCACCACTTCGCCCGTGACAAAACGGTTGGCGGTCAGCAGGTTGAGCATCACCTCGGCAACGTCATCGGCCGTCACACAACGGCGCAAGGGCGTCAATTTCGCGCGCTTGCCCATGAGATCCTCGTACCGGTCGCCCAGCATCCGCTCCATCCACTCGCCTTCCATCCAGCCTGGTGCCACGGCATTCACACGGATGTCGGGACCCAGGTTCCAGGCGAGGGTCTTGGTCAGATTGACGACGGCCGCCTTGCTGGCGGCGTACGGCAGCGGCTGCGGCCCGGGGCGCAAGCCCACGATGCTGGCTGTATTCACAATCGCCGGGTTGGTGCCTTTCTTGAGCAGCGGCACCGCCGCACGCGCCACCTGGAAGGTGCCGCGCACGTTGACGGCAAATGTGCGATCCCATTCGGTCATGTCCAGGCTTTCCAGATCCTTGACCTTCCAGGAGGCTGTCGTACCTGCGTTGTTGATCAGCGCATCGAGATGCCCGAAGGACTGATCGATGGTCGCCATGGTCTGGCGCACCGCCGCGTCGTCGCTGACGTCGCATTGCAGGACCAGCGTGCTGACGCCGAGCGCTTCGGCTTCCTGGGCCACGGCGCGTGCGGCGACGGCGCTCGACCCGTACACGATCGCCACGTCATAGCCAGCTCCCGCCAGTGCGAGCACCGCGCTGCGGCCAATGCCCGTTGCTCCACCTGTGACCAGTGCCTTGAGTCGTTGATTCATGTCTTCCTCTTGATTGTTGATGGCAAAGACCCGCCCTGCGTGCATCAGCGCGCATCCGAAAATTCAGGCGGGAAAAGAAGGAGGCCAGGTGTCCTAGACCACCTGGGAATTGACCAGCATGCGTGTCTCCATATCTTGTTTTCCGTTGGATCCACTGTAATGAGGGCACCGTCCGCGCAGAAGATCGCAAAAATTGGGAGCTGATTCGATTTTGATATCCCCCAAGAGAAAACCCTTAGTGACTGTTATCGCCAGGCTGGATAGATTGACGATACCGCCCTCACCGTCCCTCTGCGCCGACATGAAACTCAACCAGCTCCGCGATCTGACCTGCATCGTCGAAAGCGGCAGCCTGCGCGCGGCGGCGCGCAGGCTGTCGGTCGCCCAGCCGCTCCTTACCCGCAGCATCAAAAGCCTGGAAAAAGAACTGGGGACGCCGCTGTTCGAACGACAATCCACGGGCATGGTGCTGACGCCACTGGGCCAGCGCTTCTACGAACGCGCCAGGGTGGTCACCAACGAATTGCGGCGCGCTGGCGAGGAACTTCAGCAAGCACAGGGGAACGCCATCGGCACCGTGGCGGTGGGGCTGTCGATCATGCCGCACATGGGCATGCTGCCACGAGCACTGCCCGCATTCAGAAAACGCTACCCCGCTGTCCGGTTGCGCCTGATCGAGGGGCTGTTTCCCGACCTCCAGGAAGGCCTCTGGAAAGGCGAGATCGATTTCTACGTTGGCGTCACCCCGAAACAGGTTCCCTCCGGCTTCATCCACGAACGCCTCTCGGGAAACACGCGGGCGGTCATGGCGCGCCAGGGTCATCCGCTGGCACGGGCCAGAACACTGGCCGACCTTGCCGAGGCCGAATGGGCGCTGCCGGCGGCCGACTTCAACAACGAACAGGATCTCACCAGCATTTTCCTGGAGCGAGGCCTGCCGGCGCCCCGGGTCGCGCTCCAGGCCTGCACGGCCTTGTCCATGATGGTGGCACTGGCCAGCACCGATCTGCTGGCCCTGCTGCCCGTTCAGTGGACGGCATTTTCCCCCTTACAGGGCTGCCTGGAGCAGATCAAACTGGAGGATCCGCTGATCGCCCCGGACATTTCATGCATCCGTCGCAGCGAACTGCCGCTGACACTGGCCGCCGAACACTTCTGCGACCTGCTGCGGCGGGAGATCTGAAACCCTCCGATCCCGATATCACCCCCCAAAAAAAACGCACGACCGAAAAGTCGTGCGTTTTTGCGGAATGAATGGTCGGGGTGACATGATTCGAACATGCGACTCCTACGTCCCGAACGTAGTACTCTACCAGGCTGAGCTACACCCCGACGGTGCTGCTTGAGGCGGTTGTCCGGACCTGGCGCACCAGGCAAACACCCGCCAACGGGAAGATTTCAACGGTCGCGCTCGACCGCGAAAGCACAGAATTTTAGCAGAGTTTCGCGGTAAACGGAATCCGGGAAGGCGGACAGCGCCTCGCGGGCCAGATCGGCCTCGGCGCGGGCCGCCTGGCGGGTGTAGTCCAGCGCGTCGGTGGCGTGGATGGCGCGCGCCACGGCCTCGAAGTCGGCGTCGCCGGTCTCGATGGCGCCGCGGATCAGGGCGCGCTGTTCGGGCGTGCCGGTTTCCAGGACCCGGATCAGCGGCAGGGTGGGCTTGCCTTCGCGCAGGTCGTCGCCCACGTTCTTGCCCAGGGCCTGGACGTCGCCGCTGTAGTCCAGCACGTCGTCGATCAGCTGGAAGGCCGTGCCGATGTGCCGGCCGTAGGCGGCCGCGGCGGTTTCCTGTTCCGGCGCCGCGCCGGAAATGATGGCCCCCACCTGGGCGGCGGCCTCGAACAGCTTCGCGGTCTTGTAGCGCACCACCTGCAGGTAGCGGTCCAGGGACACGTCCGGATCGTGCACGTTCAGCAGCTGCAGGACCTCGCCCTCGGCGATGATGGTGGTGGCCGCCGACAGCACCGCCATGGCGGCCATGGAGTCGGATTCGACCATCATCTCGAACGAGCGCGAATACAGGTAGTCGCCCACCAGCACGCTGGCGGCGTTGCCGAACACGGCATTGGCCGTCTCGCGGCCGCGCCGCATGTCGGACTCGTCCACCACGTCGTCGTGCAGCAGGGTGGCGGTATGGATGAATTCCACCACGGCGGCGAGGCGGTGGTGGTTGTCGCCCCGGTAATCCAGCGCGCCCGCGACCAGCAGCACCATGGCCGGGCGCATGCGCTTGCCGCCGGCGCCGACGATGTAATCGCCGATGGTGCGGATCAGGACGACTTCGGAATCCAGGCGGGCGCGGATGACGGCGTCGACCGCCCGCATGTCGGACACGATGGGAGCGAACAGTTCTGAGAAGTTCAAGACGGACCCGGATGCTGATGGGCAGCCGCCTCCGGCGGCCGCAAAGAGCCAGATTATACTTTCCGCAGAATCCGAACACACGAACCCACCCGACAGGACACATGGAGAACCCCGTGGCAGACGATCAATTGCAGGCGCTGATGAACCGGGCGATGGGCGTGCTGGCCCAGCTGGAAGCCTGGCTGCCGCCCGCCCCGCCCGCCATCGACTGGGCGGCCCATGCCTACCGCTGGCAGCGCCGGGGCGCGCGCGGCTGGCTCGAGGCCGTGCGCCGCATCGCCCCCATCCACCTGGACGACCTGCGCCACGTCGACCGGCAGAAGGCCATCCTCGAACGCAACACCCTGGCCTTCCTGGACGGCAGGCCGGCCAACAACGTCCTGATGACCGGGGCGCGCGGCACGGGCAAGAGCTCGCTGGTGCGGGCGCTGCTCGACGCCCACGCGGACCGGGGCCTGCGCCTGATCGAGATCGACAAGTCCGACCTCGGCGACCTGGGCCAGATCATCGAGCTCACCCACGGCCGCCCGGAACACTACATCGTGTTCTGCGACGACCTGTCCTTCGAGGAAGGCGAGGCCGGCTACAAGGCGCTGAAATCGGCGCTGGACGGCTCGGTGTCCTCGCCGGGCGACAACCTGCTGATCTACGCCACCTCGAACCGGCGCCACCTGATGCCGGAATACATGCATGAAAACCTCGAGGCCCAGCACCAGCCAGACGGCGAGATCCATCCCGGCGAGACCGTCGAGGAAAAGATCTCCCTGTCGGAACGCTTCGGCCTGTGGCTGTCGTTCTACCCCTTCGCCCAGGACGACTACCTGGACATCGTCGGCCACTGGCTGCGGGCCCACGGCTGCGACGAGGCCCAGGTCCGGGACGCGCGCACCGAGGCCCTGCAATGGACGCTGGAACGCGGCTCCCGGTCCGGCCGGGTGGCCCGCCAGTTCGCGCGCGACTGGGCCGCCCGGCACGTCTGAGGCCACGCCCGCCCTCCACCTCTTTTCGTTTTTGATCCGTCATGACCGATCCCAAGCCCTACATCCGCGTCGCCGCGGGCCTGATCATCGATTCCCGGGGCCGGCTGCTGCTGGGCCAGCGTCCGGAAGGCAAGGCCTGGCCCGGCTGGTGGGAATTCCCCGGCGGCAAGATCGAGGCCGGCGAAACCGTCGAACAGGCGCTGGTGCGCGAACTGGACGAGGAACTGGGCATCCGCGCCACCCGCGTCTACCCCTGGGTGGTGCATGTGCACGAATACCCCAAGACCATCGTCGAACTGGCCTTCTGCCAGGTGACCGCCTGGGAAGGCGAGCCCCACGGCCGAGAGAACCAGGCGCTGGACTGGGTGGACCCCTGGGAAATCCGCCTGGACGAATCCGAGCACCCCATCGGCCCGGGCGGCGGTTCGCTGCTGCCGGCCGCCGCCCCGCCGCTGCGCTGGCTGCGCCTGCCCACCCGCTACCGCCTCAGCCACATCGGCCATCCCGACGGCCTGGCCGACTGGCTGGCCGACCTGCGGCAGGAACTGCTGCGCGGCCTGCAACTGGTGCAATTCCGGGAACCGGACTGGCGGGGCGATCCGGCCTCTCTGCGCGAGGCCTTCCTGGCCGTGCTGGCCCTGTGCCGGCAGCATGGGGCGCGTTGCCTGGTCAACAGCGTCCATCCGGCCGCCTGGTGGGCCGAGGCCGACGGCGTGCAGCTGCGCGCCGCCGACGCGGCGCGCATCCTGCGGGACGACACGCGGCCGCCGGGCTGGCTGGGCGTGTCCGCCCACGGGGCGGAGGACATCGAATGCGCGCGCCAGCTCCAGGCCGATTTCGTGGTGCTGGGACATGCGCTGGACACGGACAGCCACCCCGGGCTGCCGGCCCTGGGCTGGGACCGCTTCCGCGCGCTGGCGGACGCCGCCGGCCGGCCGGTCCTCGCCATCGGCGGCCAGTCGCTGGCCACGCTGGACGCCGCGCGCCGGCACGGCGCGCACGGCATCGCGGCGATCCGGGGTCAGTTGGTCGAATAGCCCCCGCCCAGGGCGGCGATCAGCTGCGCCGAGGCCGTCAGGCGCTCGGCGCGCACGTCCAGCGAGGTCTGTTCGGCGCTCAGGGCGCTGGTCTGCGCCTGGACCACGCTCAGGTAGTCCACCAGGCCGGCCCGGTACTGGTTGGTGACCTGGCGCAGGGTCTCGCGGGCCGCCGCCAGCGCCCGGTCGCGGGCGGCCTGCTCCTCGGCCAGCGCCTGCGACTGGACCAGGGCGTCCTCGACCTCGCGCAGGGCATCCAGGACGGTCTTGCGGTAGGCGGCCGCCTGGGCGTCGTAGGCCGCGCGGGCGGAGGCCACGGCGGCGGCGCGGGCGCCGCCGTCGAACAGGCTCAGCGCCAGGGCCGGCCCCAGGGTCCAGAAGCGCGCGGGCGCCGTGATCCACGAGGCGAACTCCGCCGCCCGGTAGCCGCCCTGGGCGCTCAGGGTCAGGTCGGGGAACCAGGCGGCCTGCGCCACACCGATGCGGGCGTTGGCCTGCGCCGCCCGCCGTTCCGCGCCCGCCACGTCGGGGCGGCGCAGCAGCAGGGCCGAAGGCACGCCCACCGGGACCTCGGGCACCGCCGGCAGGCCGGCGCCGACGGCCAGGCGGAAACCGGCCGGCACCTGGCCCAGCAGCACGGCGATGGCGTGGATCTGCTGCTCGCGCTGCCAGCCCAGGCGGATGCGCTGGGCGCGGGCCTGGTCCAGCTGCGCGGAGGCCGCCGCCACGTCGGCCGGGGACGCCACGCCGGCCGCCAGGCGGTTGCGCGTCATCTCCAGCGCGCGCGCATATTCGTCCAGCGTGCGGCCCAGCAGGGCGTCCTGCAGCTGGCTGGAGCGCACCCCGAAATAGGCCTGCGCCAGGGTGGAACGCAGGCTCAGGCGCATGGCGTCCAGGTCCGCGGCGCTGGCCTGCTCGCCGGCCCGGGCCGCCTCCACGTCGCGCCGCACGCGGCCCCACAGGTCGACTTCCCAGCTGGCGGTGGCCGACAGGCTGTAGGTGTTGGCGGGATTGCCCGCCCCGGACGCGCCCTGCCCCGCCCGGCTCATGGAGCCCGACGCGCCCAGCGTCGGGAACAGGCCGGCGCGCGCCGAGTCCAGCGCGGCGCGCGCCTCCCGGAACTGGGCCTCGGCCTGGGCCAGGTCCAGGTTCCCCCGGGGCATCCGGTCCATCAGGTCGTCCAGCACCGCGTCGCCGAACAAGGTCCACCAGTCGGCGGGCAGTTCGCGCGGCGGGGTGTCGGCCGGAATCCAGCGGCCTTCCGGCGCATGGGCGTAGGCCGTCCCGACGTCCTGGACGGGCCTCCGGTAGTCGGGGCCGACGGCGCAGGCCGACAGGGCCAGGGCCGCCACGCTGGCCAGCAGCGCGCGCGCGGCGCGGCGCGGGGAACGGCGGGCACGCGGACGCCCGCGGGCGGGGTCCGGATCATGACGCGGGGACACGCGATCAGCCATGGGGGGCAGGTTCCTGTTGCGGCGGGAGGGAGGCACGGCGGCGGGATCCGCGCAGGCGATCCAGGCTCAGGTAAACGACGGGCGTAGTGTAGAGCGTGAGCACCTGGCTGACCAACAGGCCGCCGAAGATCGTCAGCCCCAGGGGCTGGCGCATCTCCACCCCCGCCCCCGTGGCCAGCAGCAGCGGCAGCGCGCCCAGCATGGCCGACAGGGTGGTCATCAGGATCGGACGCAGGCGGGCCAGGCAGGCGCGGTAGATGGCCTCGCGCGGGTCCAGTCCCTCGCGGCGCTGCGCCTGCAGGGCGAAGTCCACCATCATGATGGCGTTCTTCTTGACGATGCCGATCAGCAGGAAGACGCCGATCAGCGCGATCAGGGTGAATTCCATGCCCACCAGCCGCAGGGCCAGCAGGGCGCCGACGCCGGCCGAGGGCAGCGTGGACAGGATGGTGATCGGGTGGATGGTGCTTTCGTACAGCATGCCCAGCACCAGGTACATGGCCACCAGCGCCGCCGCCAGCATCCAGGGCTGCTGCGCCACCGCGTCGCGCATCATGCCGGCGCTCTGGTCCAGCCCCCCCTGCAGTTCCTGCGTCGGCAGGCCGATGCGCGCCACGGCCCGGTCGATGGCCGCCAGCGCCTGGTCCAGGGACACCCCGGGCGCCAGGCCGAAGGACACCGAATCGGCGGCCAGCAGGCCCTCGTGGTTGACCGCGCGCGGCGCGGTGCCCTCGGTGATCCGGGTGAAGGCCGTCAGGGGGACGCGCTCGCCGGCGGCGTTGAGCACCTGCAGGGCCTGCAGGGAATGCAGGTCCCGGGCGTACTGGGGCTGCACCGCCATGACGACGTGGTACTGGTTCAGGGCGCCGTACAGCACGGCCGCCTGCCGCTGGCTGAAGGCGTTGTTCAGCACCCCCGCCAGGTCCGCCATCTGCACCCCCAGCCGCCGCGCGGCGTCCCGGTCGACGACCAGTTCCACCCGGCGGCCCTTGTCCTCGACGTCGTCGTCCACGTCCACCAGTTCGGGCAGCGCGGCCAGGACGTTGCGCACCTGCGGCAGCCACCGGCCCAGCAAGGCCAGGTCGCTGCCCATCAGCATGTAGGAATAGGAGCCCGACCGCGAGGAGTGGCCGACGAAGATGTCCTGCTGCGGCACCAGGAACATGCGCGCCCCGGGCGTGTGCTCGAAGCGGGGCCGCAGGCGGTTGACGACATCGTTGGCGCTGGCCGTGCGCTCGCCCAGGGGCTTGAGCTGCACCTGGATGAAGCTGGAATTGCTGCCGCCCCGCCCGCCGGCGTAGGCGGTGACGGTGTCCACCGCCGGATCGGCCAGCAGCACGCGGCGGAACGCGTCCAGCCGGGTCTGGGTCTCGTCGAAGGACGTGCCGGTGTCGACGCGGAAGAAGCCCATCAGCTGGCCCGTGTCCTGCTGCGGGAAGAAGCCCTTGGGGATGCTGGCGTACAGGTACACGTTCAGGCCCACCGTGGCCAGGAGCAGCAGCAGGACGATGCGCCCGTGGTCCAGCGACCAGCGCAGGGACCGCCGGTAGGCGGCCTCGCCCGCCTGGCCGCAGCGGCGCAGCCACTGCCGCAGCAGGCCCCGGGGGGGCGGCTCGTGCGCGGCCGGCGCGCGCAGCAGGCGCGCCGCCATGACCGGGGTCAGCGTCACCGACACCAGCAGCGACACGACGATGGTCACCGACAGGGTGACGGCGAACTCCTTGAACAGCCGCCCCACCAGGCCGCCCACCAGCCACAGGGGAATGAAGACGGCGATCAGCGACAGGCTCATGGCCAGCACGGTGAAGCCGACCTCGGTCACGCCGCGCAGGGCGGCGCGCGCCGGGCGCATGCCGCGCTCCACGTGGCGCATGATGTTCTCCAGCACCACGATGGCGTCGTCCACGACGAAGCCGGTGGCCACGATCAGGGCCATCAGGGAAATCGTGTTCAGGGTGAAGCCGAACCACCACATCAGGCTGAAGGCGCTGACCAGCGAGGCCGGCACGGCGACGGCCGGGATCAGGGCGGCGCGCCAGTTGCCCAGGAAGGCCAGCACCACGGCCACCACCAGCGCGACCGACAGCACCAGGGTCAGCTCGGCCTCGGACAGCGAGGCCCGGATGCTGGGCGTGCGGTCCTGGGCCACGGTCAGGCGTACCTGCTCCGGCAGCAGCGCCTGGAATTCCGGCAGCAGCGCGCGGATGGCGTCGACGGTCTCGATGATGTTGGCGTCGGCCTGGCGGCGGATGATCAGCAGCACGGCGGGACGGTCGTTGAAATAGCCGACCTGGTTGGTGTCCTCGACCGAATCCTCGATCCGCGCCACGTCGCTCAGCCGCACGGGGCGGCCGTCGCGCCATTCCACGATCAGGGGGGCGTAGTCGGCGGCCTTGCGCAGCTGCCCGTCGGAATGGATCTGCCACTGGGTGTCGCCGCGCCGCGCCAGCCCGCCGGGCTTCAGCGAGTTCACGTCCTGCAGGACCTGGCGCACGCGGTCCAGGGGGATCCCCATGGACTCCAGCGCCCGCGGGTCCACCAGCACGCGCACGGCGGGCAGCGAACTGCCCCCCAGCGTCACCTGCCCCACGCCGTTGACCTGTGCCAGCTTCTGCGCCAGCACGGTGGACGCCAGGTCGTAGAGCTCGCCGCGCGTGGCGGTGTCCGACGTCAGCGCCAGCGTCATGATGGGCGAGGACGAGGAGTTCACCTTGCGGTAGGTCGGATTGTTGCGCATGCCCGAGGGCAGCATGGGGCGCGCGGCGTTGATGGCGGCCTGGACGTCGCGCGCGGCGCTGTTGATGTCGCGGTCCAGCTCGAACATCAGGTTGATGTCGGTCTGGCCCTCGCTGCTGCGCGAGCTCATGCTGTCCAGCCCGGCGATCGCGCCCAGCGACTGCTCCAGCGGCATGGCCACGCTGGACGCCATGGTCTCGGGGCTGGCCCCCGGCAGCGAAGCCGAGACCGAGATCATCGGAAAGTCCACCTGCGGCAGCGGCGCCACCGGCAGGAAGCGCAGCGCCAGCGCCCCGGCCAGGACCAGCGCCAGGCACAGCAGGGACGTGCCCACCGGCCGGCGCAGGAACAGGGCGAAGAACCGCATGTCAGCCGCCCGACGTCCGCCGCCGGCTCAGGCGTTCGAACAGGAGATAGATGACCGGGGTGGTGAACAGCGTCAGCACCTGGCTGCACAGCAGCCCCCCCACCATGGCCAGGCCCAGGGGCTGGCGCAGTTCCGCCCCCGACCCGGACGCCAGCATCAGCGGGATGGCGCTGAAGAAGGCCGCCAGGGTCGTCATCAGGATGGGCCGGAAGCGCAGCAGGGCCGCCTCGTGGATCGCCGCCTGCGGCCCCAGGCCGCGCTCGCGCTGGGCGTCCAGCGCGAAATCGATCATCAGGATCGCGTTCTTCTTGACGATGCCGATCAGCAGGATGATGCCGATGACGCCGATCATGTCCAGTTCCGCCCCGCCCAGCCACAGCGCCAGCAGCGCCCCGATGGCCGCCGAGGGCAGCGTGGACAGGATGGTGACCGGATGGATCAGGCTTTCGTACAGCACGCCCAGCACGATGTACATGGTCACCACGGCCGCCAGCAGCAGCCACAGCGTGCTGGACAGCGAGGCCTGGAAGGCCTGGGCCGCGCCCTGGAAGCGGGCCTCGACCGAATCCGGCACGCCCAGCGCCGCGCGCGCCGACTCGATCGCCCGCACGGCGTCGGACAGGGCGGTGCCCGGCGCCAGGCTGAACGAAACGGTGGCGGCCGGAAACTGGTCCAGGCGCTGCACGGCCAGGCGCGCCAGCCCGGGCTCGAAGCGCGCCACGCTGGACAGCGGCGTGACCCCGCCCGAGGCCGTCGGCACGTGCAGGTGCTCCAGCGCCGCGGGGCCGCCGTCGAGCAGGTCCGCGCCGGCCTCCAGCACCACCCGGTACTGGGCCGACTGCGTGTAGATCGTGGAAATCAGCCGCTGGCCGAAGGCATCGTACAGGGCGTCGTCGATCGAGGCCTGGGTGACGCCCAGCCGCGCCGCCGCGTCGCGGTCCACCGCCACGGACAGCGCCAGGCCACGGTCCTGCAGGTCCCCGGCCACGTCGCGCAGTTCCGGCAGCGCGCGCAGGGCATCCACCAGCCGGGGCGTCCACGCGGCCAGCGCGGCCTCGTCCGGACTGGACAGCGTCATCTGGAACTGGGCGCGGCTGACCTGGTCCTCGACGGACAGTTCCTGCACCGGCTGCAGCCAGGCCTCCAGGCCCACGACCGGCCGCAGGGCCGCCTGCAGGCGTTCGATCACGGCGTCCGCCCGGTCCCCGCGTTCGGCCAGCGGCTTGAGCGTGATCTGCAGGCGCCCCGTGTTCAGCGTGGTATTGTCGCCGTCGATGCCGATGAAGGACGCCACCGAATCCACCGCCGGATCGGCCAGCACCCGCTCGACGGCCTGCCGCTGCAGGCGGCTCATGACCTGGAACGAGGCCGACTGCGGCCCCTGGGTGATGGCCTGCAGCGCTCCCGTGTCCTGCTGCGGGAAGAAGCCCTTGGGGATGGCGGCGTACAGGCCCGCCGTGACGAGCAGCGTCGCCACGACCGCCCACAGGGTCGCCCGCTGGTGCGCCAGGACCCAGGTCAGCCCCCGATCGTAGGCCGATATCAGGTCATCCATCCGCGCGCCGGCATACCGCAGGAAGCGCCCATGCTTTTCTTCCGATTCGGGCCGCAGCATGCGCGCGCACATCATGGGCGTGAGCGTCAGGGAGATCAGCAGCGACAGCAGGATGGCGACGGCCAGGGTGACGGCGAACTCGCGGAACAGCCGCCCGACCACGTCGCCCATGAACAGCAGCGGGATCAGCACCGCGATCAGCGACAGGGTCAGCGACACCAGGGTGAAGCCGATCTGCCGGGCCCCGCGCAGCGCGGCCGCCATCGCGGTCTCGCCTTCCTCGATGTGGCGGGCGATGTTCTCGATCATGACGATGGCGTCGTCCACCACGAAGCCGGTGGCGATGGTCAGGGCCATCAGGGTCAGGTTGTTGATGCTGAAGCCCAGCAGCGCCATCAGGGCGAAGGTCCCGACCAGGGACAGCGGCACGACCACGCCGGGGATGAGGGTGGCCCGCCAGGTGCGCAGGAACACGAAGGTCACCGCCACCACCAGGGCGATGGCCAGCAGCATCTCGATCTGCACGTGGGCCACCGAATCGCGGATCGTGTGCGTGCGGTCCGACGCCACCTGCAGGTCCACGCCGGTGGGCAGGGTGGCCCGCAGGCCGGGCAGCAGGGCCTGGACGCGGTCCACCACCTCGATCACGTTGGCGCCCGGCTGGCGCTGGATGTTCAGCAGGATGGCCGGCGTGCGGCCGAACCAGGCGGCCTGGTCGCGGTTTTCCGCCGCGCGGCGCACCTGCGCCACATCGCCCAGGCGCAGCGGCGCGCCGTTCTCGTAGGCCAGGATCAGGCGCTCGTATTCGGCCGGGTCCTTGAGCTGGTCGTTGACGCTGATGGTGATCGAGCGCTGCGGCCCGTCCAGGTTGCCCTTGGGCTGGTTGACGTTGGACTGGGTCACGGCCTTGCGCACGTCGGCCAGCGTCAGCTTGTGCGCGGCCAGGGCCTGGGGATCGACCTGGATGCGCACGGCCGGCCGCTGCCCCCCCGCCACGCTGACCAGCCCGACGCCACTGATCTGGGACAGCTTCTGCGCCACGCGCACCTCGATCAGGTCGCGCACCTGGGGCAACGGCAGCGTGGGGGACGTCACCGCCAGGGTCATCACCGGCGCGTCGGCCGGATTGATCTTGCTGTAGATCGGCGGCGAAGGCATGTCCGAGGGCAGCAGGTTCGAGGCCGCGTTGATGGCGGCCTGCACTTCCTGTTCGGCCACGTCCAGCGGCAGGCCCAGGTCGAAGCGCAGCGTGATGCGGGACGAGCCGCCCGAACTGGTGGACAGCATCTGCGACAGGCCCGGCATCTGCCCGAACTGGCGCTCCAGCGGCGAGGTCACCAGCGCGGTCATGACGTCCGGCCCGGCGCCCGGATACAGGGTGGTGACCTGGATGGTGGGGAAATCGACCTGGGGCAGCGCCGACACCGGCAGTTCGCGGTAGGCCAGCAGGCCCGCCAGCGCCAGCGCGACCATCGCCAGGGTCGTGGCGACCGGCCGCAGGATGAACAGGCGCGACAGGTTCACGAAGCCGGGCCCCGGCCGGCGCCCCGGCGCGTTCCCGCCGTGCCGGCCGGCGCCTTGCCTGCGCCGTCACCGGCCCGCGTCCCGTCCGGCGGGGCGCCGGTGTCCGGCGCGGCCGGACCGTCGGCCCCGGAGCCCGCGGCCTGCGGCGCGACGATTTCCACTTCGCTGCCGTCACGCAGCCGGTCCGTGCCTTCGACCACCACCGTGTCGCCCGCCCGCAGGCCGGATTCGATCACCACCCGCTCGCCGTCGTCCACCCCGGTCACGACCGGCACGACCCGGGCCTTGCGTTCGGCGTCCACCCGATAGACGTATTCGCCCTGCGAGCCGCGCTGCACCGCCCGCAGGGGCAGCGTCACCCCGTCCTGCGCGCCCAGGCGCAGGCGGACCTGGACGAACTGGTTGGGGAACAGGGATTCGTCGGCGTTGTCGAAACGGGCCTTGAGCTGGACGGTGCCGGTGGCCACGTCGATCTGGTTGTCCACTGCCACCAGGGTCCCGGTGGCCAGCGCCGTCCCCGCGGCGTCGCTGAACAGCCGCGTCTGCAGTCCGGGCGTGGCGCGGCGCGCCTCGAGCAGGGCCTGCAGGCGCGTCTGGGGAATGGAGAAGACCACGTCGATCGGCCGGCTCTGCGTCAGCACCACCAGGCCGTCGGTGTCGGAGGCCCGGATCATGTTGCCGGCATCGACCTTGCGCAGGCCCAGGCGGCCGTCGACGGGGGCGCGGATCTCGGTGTAGCCCAGCTGCAGGCGGGCGTCGTCCACCGCCGCCTGGTCCGATTTCGCCTGCCCCTGGAGTTCGCGCACCTGGGCGCGGGCGGAATCCAGCTGCTGGCGGGCCACCGAATCCTGCTTGAACAGCTGCTCGTACCGGGCCAGGTCGCGGCGCGCCTGGTCCAGCTGCGCGGCATGCTGCATCTGCTGGCCCAGGGCCTGGTCCAGCTGGATGCGGAAAGGCCTGGGATCGATCACCGCCAGCACGTCGCCGGCCCGCACGGCCTGGCCGTCGGCGAAGTCCACCGACTGCAGCGGACCGTCCACGCGCGCGCGGATGGTGACGGTCGCCAGCGGCGTGACGGTGCCCAGCGCCCGCAGGGTGCGGTCGATCCGGCCGGCCTCGACCTGCGCGACGGACACCGGCGTCGCCTGCCCGCTCATCCGGAATCCCCGCCCGCCGGGACCACCCGGGCCGCCGGCCGTACCCGGCCAGAAATACCACAGGGCAAGCGCCATCAATCCGACGGCGGCCGCCCACACCAGAATCCTGCGGCGCGTCCCGGCAGGCCGCGTCGTTGCGTTGGTCATGATGGGGTCCTACAGATTGCAGCGGGCCAGGCGGAAGGCGACATCGCGGCCGACCGGCTGGGGCTTGAGTTCATTGTCCTGGGCGGAAAAGCGCACCCAGATGACGTATTTGTTGGCGCTGATTTCCGGGAAGACGCCCAGGGCCGGATCGACCCAGACGCGCAGCAGCTGGAAGGACTTGCCCCCCAGCATTTCCTGGTAGGCGCCCTGGCCGGCCATCTGGTCGCGGGCATCCCCGGCATCGCGCAGCAGCTGCAGGATCAGGGCCATGGCCCGGTGCAGCGGCATCAGCGGTTCGATCCAGCCGCGCAGGTCGGCGGCCCGCGTGTCGGCCGGCTTGATCTGCCAGGAATAGTAGGAAGGCATGTCGACGGGCGAGGAGCCGCCCGGCACCGTGATCCGCCCGCGCAGGCTGGCGAGCCATTCGTTGTCGCGCAGGCACTGGCCGATGCGGCCCTGGCCGGCGAGCGCCGCGGACACCGCCTGGATCTCCGCCAGGAGATTGTCCAGCGTGACGCCGTCGACGCCCGGATGTTCGCGCAGGGCCGACAGGGCGGAACGATGGCGGTCCATGTCCTGGAGGACCGCCGTGCGGACGTCGGCGCGTTCGCAGATGTCCAGCAGATCGAACAGCGTGGTCATGGCGATCTGGTGGCAATGGGCGTCTTCGCCCCGGGCGAAGAAGAACAGGCGGTCGAACAGGTATTCGACCCTCAGCAGGGTGCGTACACGTTCATTGCAGGGGTACTCGTACAGAATCACGCGCAAAAGACCCTATCCATGAGTGGTGCGCCCATCCGCCGGCCGGGAGGCGCGGTCGCACCAGGCCTGGTGAAGCCGGAGCACGCGCCGACGCAGCGTGTCCAGATCGGTCGAGTCATCATTGACGATGACGTCGTCGGCCGCCGCCAGGCGATCCGCCCTGGACGCCTGAGCGGACATGATACGCTCAATGGTGTCGCGCGTCAGCCCGCTGCGCGCCCGCACCCGGCCCACCTGGGTCTCGGGGTCGCAGTCGACCACGCAGATGCGATCCACCCGGTCGCGCCAGCGGCCGGATTCGACCAGCAGCGGCACGACGAACACCAGGTAGGGTCCCCGGGCCCGTCCGGCCTGGTCGAGCACGGCCCGGTCGATCAGGGGGTGGAGCACGGATTCGAGCCGCCGCCGCGCCGCCGGGTCGGCGAAGGCGCGCTCGCGCATCCAGCCCCGGTCGAGCGCCCCGTCCGGCCCGATCGCGTCCGCGCCGAAGGCCGCGCGCAGCGGCTCGATCGCGGCGCCGCCCGGCGCCGTCAGTTCATGGGCGATCCGGTCGGTGTCGATGACCGAGGCGCCCCATTCGGCCAGCCAGTCGGCCACCCTGGACTTGCCCGAGCCGATGCCCCCGGTCAGGCCGATGGAAAACATGGCATCCCCGCATGATGATTCGGAATCATGACTGTACCGCAAGCCTGCATCGCCAGCGGGACCAGCATCCACGCGCCGGCTGCCAGGGCGATGCAGGGCCCGAAGGGATACGGCCGCCGCCAGCCGCCGCGCCGGACCAGGCACCCGAGCAGCCCCAGCACGCAGGCCAGCCAGAGGATGACGGCGGCGGCCTCCAGCCCGAGCCAGCCCGCCAGCGCCGCCAGGCACTTCACGTCGCCGCCGCCGAAACCGTCCCGCCCGCGCAGGCGGCGGTACAGCCAGGCCATGCCGGCCAGTCCCGCCCAGGCCAGGACGGACGCGCCGGCGGCTGACGCGGGGTCCCGGGCGCCCAGCAGCCAGCCGGCGGCCATCAGCGGCAGGGTGAGCGCGTCCGGCAGGAGGCCGCTGCGCGCGTCGATCCAGGCCAGCGCGGCCAGGACGAGGACCAGCGGCGCGAATCCGAGTCCGCCCCCGGCGGCCAGCAGTCCCGCCGCCGCCCCCAGCAGCGCCGCCATCGCGCCGTCCCGGGCCGGACGCCAGGGCCGGGACGGGGCCTCCGCCGCCGCGGTCCACAGCGTGCGCGCCGTGGCCGGCGCGCCGGCCGACAGGCGATCGGCATAGGCTTCGGCCCAGCGGCCCAGCAGGACGCCCGCGCACGCGCACGCCGCCACGGCCGATCCGCGCGCGCCCCAGCCGGCCGCGCCCTGCGACGCGGCGGCCAGGGGCGCCAGCCCCTGGAACAGACCGGCCGCCCACCCGGCCATCGCCCCGCATCCCATCGCCAAGCCTCCTGCAAATGCGTAGAATGGCGGCTTCACGACCCTGTCCGCCATGACCATGCCGCGCGCCCTTTCCAATACGATCCCCCGCCTGCTCAGCCTGGGGCTGCTGGCCCTGCTGGCCGCCTGCGCCCAGCAGCGCGAGCCCGGCTTCTACGACGTCCCGCGCGGCGACACGACGTCCGACGCCCGGCACCGCGCCCAGGGCGACGCCGGCACGGTCGCCCCCGCGCAGCTGCAATTCGGATTCGGCGCCGACAGCCAGAAGAAGCCGGCGCCTGGAGACGGCGCCGGGGCCGGCGCGGCGGACGCAGCCGGACAGCAGGCCCGGCCGGCCGCCGCCGGGAACGTCCCTCGGGAACTGGCCGAGACCCGCACCTACCTGGGCACCATCGCGTGTCCCGCCGGACAGCAGGCCTGCCCCGCGCGCCGCATGACCCTGACCCTGGCGCCGGACGGCCAATGGCGCGCCCGCGGCACGCCGCTGGACGGCACGGCGGCCACGGTGTCCATGGGCTGCTGGCATCTGGTGTCGACCGAACCGACCGGCATCGTGCTGCAGACCGGCGACCAGGCTCGCGCCACGCTGGAATTCATCCAGTCGAACGTCTTGCGCCTGACCCGGCTGGACGGACAGGCCCCCTTGCTGGAATCGCGGCTGACCCGCCAGGCGGATATCGACCCCATCCAGGAACTGGCCGCGAAACCGGCCGAAGCCTGCGCCGCACGCTGAGCGTGGGCGCCGGGCCGGCGCCCGCGGCGGACGATCCCGGATCGCCCGCGCCGGCATCCGGACCGCCCGGGCGGCCGGACAGGCAGTACCGGGTCAATTCGACCACGTTGCGCACGCGCAATTTCTGGAATATCCGCGCCCGATGGGCTTCGATCGTGCGCTGCGTGACCCCGAGCTCGACGGCGATGTATTTGTTGGACCGCCCCTGGGTGAGATAGTCCGTCACTTCCCGTTCGCGGACCGTCAGGCGGCCCAGCGGCGTTTCCCGGCCATCCGGGCATTCTCGGATCGAATCGCTTTCCAGCATGGAGGCTCCCCCTGTTCATTGTTGTATGCAGGGGGATTCTGCATGACCCGTCCGGGGGGCGCACCTGTCAGTTCTGACAGCTTGCCGCGCCCTGGGAATCCAGGCTTTGGAACTCCAGATTGTCGATCAGCCGCGTCACGCCCAGGCGGGCGGCCGTCAGCACGACCAGGGGCTCGCCCTCGCGGATTTCCTGGGCGGTGGGGGGCATCAGATCGCGCTGGCGGCGCACCGCGACGTAGTCGGGATCCCAGCCGCGCTCGCGCAGGGTCCGCATGGCCTGCGCCTCCGCCGTGGCGGCATCCGTCCGGCCGGACTGGATCTGGTCGCGCACCCGTTGCAGCAGGCCGTACAGATTGGGCGCCTCGGCCCGCTCCTGCGCGCCGAGATAACGGTTGCGGGAGGACAGCGCCAGGCCGTCTTCGTCGCGCACGGTCTCGTGGGCGATGATCTCCACGGGCAGCTGGAACTGGCGGCACATGGCGCGCACCACCATCAGCTGCTGGTAGTCCTTCTTGCCGAACACGGCCACGCGCGGCTGGACACAGGAAAACAGCTTCAGCACCACGGTGCTGACGCCCATGAAGAAATCGGGCCGGAACTCGCCCTCCAGGATCTTGCCCAGGGATTCGGCGGGCTGGATGCGGAAGTTCTGCGGCTCCGGGTACAGTTCCCGCTCGTCGGGCGCGAACAGCACATAGACGTCGCGCTCGGCCTCGAGCTTCTCGATGTCCTCGGCCAGGGTGCGGGGATAGCGGTCGAAGTCCTCGTTCGGACCGAACTGCAGCCGGTTGACGAAGATGCTGGCGACCACGGGATCGCCATGCTGGCGCGCCAGCCGCATCAGCGACAGGTGCGCGGCATGCAGGTTGCCCATGGTGGGCACGAAGGCGACGCGCAGCTGGCCGCGCAGCTGATCGCGCAACGCCTCGATGGAATGGACGACTTTCACGGGGATTCTCCGGCGCTCGGCCTCAGGCCGAGCGCGTGTAGGACAGTCTGACGTACAGCGGCGCGTAAGGCGCCGCCTGGGTGATTTCCAGCAGGGATTCGCGGGCCAGCTCCAGCAGCGCCAGGAAATGGACCACGATGACGGCGGCGGGCTCGCCCATGCGGACGCGCTCCAGGAACAGCTCGGTGAATTCCATGAAGCGCACGTCCGACAGGCGGCGCAGGATATGGCTCATGTGGTCGCGCACGGACAGCTGTTCCCGGGTGATGCGATGGCTGGCGTTCAGGCGCGCCCGGTGCAGGATCGCCGACCAGGCCTCGCGCAGGTCGTCCGCCGACACTTCCGGCAGCAGCCGCGCGACCTCGAAATCGGCCGCGGCATGGGCCACCAGGAAGTCGCGCCCCGCGCGCGGCATCTCGTCCAGCCGCCGGGCCGCCAGCTTCATGCGTTCGTATTCCAGCAGGCGGCGCACCAGTTCGGCGCGCGGATCCTCGGCTTCCTCGCCGCTGTCGGACTGGCGCACCGGCAGCAGCATGCGCGACTTGATCTCGATGAGCAGCGCCGCCATCAGCAGGTATTCGCCCGCCAGTTCCAGGTTCGACTGCCGCACCTGCTCGACATAGGCCAGGTACTGGGCGGTGACCTCGGCCATGGGGATGTCGAGCACGTTGAAGTTCTGCTTCCGGATCAGGTAGAGCAGCAGATCCAGCGGCCCCTCGAAGGCTTCCAGGAAGACCTCGAGCGCGTCGGGCGGGATGTAGAGGTCCTGGGGGATGGCGAACAGCGGCTCGCCGTACAGGCGAGCCAGGGCGACGTGGTCGACCACGTCGGGGGTGCTGTCTTCCGCGGGCGCCATCAGGGCGTCCAGCCCGGGATCGGGCGGCCGGGGCGGCATGGGCCCCGGTCAGGCCTTCTGATAGTAGACGTAGGGATCCTGGGGCACGCGGGCGGCCCGGAAGCCTTCCTGCTGCTCCGGGTCCAGTTCCTTGTCCCACAGGCGGGCGCGGCCGGCGAACTGGCGCGCTTCCGTGCCGGGATGATCCGTTTTGTACTGGTTCAGGAACTGGGTCAGTTCAGAGGTGAAGTTGTTTGCCATAATAGTGCCGTAGCCGATCTCCATGACCGATGGGTCCCAAGTTTACTGCACTCGGCCCCGCTCCAGCCCGTCCATGCCCGAATCCCCGCCCCGCATCCCCGCCCCGCCCGCCGCCTCGTCCCGCGAAATCCGGATGATCCCCTTCATCGTGGGCTGCGCGCTGTTCATGCAGATGCTGGACTCCACCGTCGTCGCCACCGCCCTGCCCACCATGGCGCTGGATTTCGGCACCACGGTGGTGCACATGAACGTCACCATCACGTCCTATCTGCTGGCGACGGCGGTGTTCGTGCCCATCAGCGGCTGGGCGGCGGACCGGTTCGGCGCGCGCGCCGTGTTCCTGGCGGCCATCGCGCTGTTCACCCTGGGTTCCGTCGCCTGCGCGGCCAGCGGCACCCTGGGCCAGCTGGTCGCCGCCCGGGTCGTCCAGGGCGCCGCCGGCGCCATGATGGTGCCGGTCGGGCGCATCATCCTGCTGCGCCGCATCCCCAAGGCCGAACTGCTCAAGGCCATGGCCTTCCTGACCATCCCCGCCCTGCTGGGGCCGGTCATCGGCCCGCCGGTCGGCGGCTTCCTGGTCACCTACGCGTCCTGGCACTGGATCTTCCTGATCAACATCCCCGTGGGCGCCCTGGGCATTTATATGGTGCGGCGCTGGATCGCCCGCGACGTGCCCGCCAGCCGGCCCCGGCTGGACTCCGTGGGCTTCCTGCTCAGCGGCGTCGCCATGGCGGCCCTGATGACCTGCCTGGAAGCCGCCGGCCACGGCAGCCTGGGCGTCTGGCCGACCCTGGGGCTGCTGGCCCTGGGCCTGGTCTGCGGCGTCCTGTACATCCGCCACGCCCGCCACGTCACCTATCCCATCATCGACCTGAGCCTGCTGCGCACCCAGACCTTCGCCGTGTCGGTGCTGGGCGGCAACCTGTGCCGCTTCTCCGTCGGCGCCTCGCCCTTCCTGCTGGCCATCCTGCTGCAGGTGGGCTTCGGCCTGTCGGCGTTCTCGGCGGGGATGATCACCTTCACCTCGGCCGCCGGGGCGATGCTCATGAAACTGGTGGCCACGCCCATCGTGCGCCGCTTCGGCTTCCGCCGCGTGCTGGTCGCCAACGCCCTGATCGCGGCGGCCTTCATCGCCGCCTGCGCCCTGTTCCGGGCCGACACGCCGATCTGGGCCATGGTGGCGGTCCTGCTGGTCGGGGGCTTCTTCCGCTCGCTGCAGTTCACCGCCGTCAACGCCCTGACCTACGCGGACCTGGATTCCGCCCAGATGAGCCGCGCCAGCAGCTTCGCCGCCACGGCCCAGCAGCTGGGCATCAGCCTGGGCGTGGCCTGCGCGGCGATGACCCTGAACCTCAGCATGACGCTGCGCGGCGGCGCCGAGGCCGACCGCATCGACGTGATGTGGGGGTTCGCGGTCATCGCCCTGATCGTGGCGGCGTCCGCCCTGTCCTTCCGGCGCCTGCCGGCGCGCGCGGGCAGCCAGCTGCGGGCGCGGACTTAGTTCAGCAGCATCACCAGCTTGCAATCCGGCCGGATCGCCAGCCGGAAGGTGAACTGCCGGAAGCGCAGCCGTCCGTCCGCCGGGTGCTGGAATTCGCGCAGGCCGCCTTCCCGGTCCACCACGACCTGGCGCGTCCAGGCCCGGGCGAACAGAGGGCTGCCGGCCTGCAGCTCGGCCACCAGCGCGCCGATGCCCGGCTCGCCCGCCAGCGCCGCCACGTCGGCGCGGAATTCGGCCACCACCCGGCTGGCGCGCTCTTCCCAGTCCACCACCAGCGCGCGCGCGGCCGGATCCAGGAAGATGTAGCGCAGCAGGTTGGGCTGCCCGCGCGCGGGCCAGCCGTCGAACACCCGCAGCAGGGCGGCATTGCAAGCCAGCACGTTCCAGGACTGGTCCAGCACGTAGGCCGGGCAGCGGATGCTGTCGACGCAATCCTGCAGGCCGTCGGGCAGGGCGATCGCGTCCAGGCGGCCGGCCTCCGGATCGGCGCATTCGGCCAGGCTGAACAGATAATGCCGCTCGGCGCGCGCCAGCCGCAGGGCCTCGGCCAGGCGGCACCAGACGTCCACGGACACGGACACTTCGCGCCCCTGCTCGATCCAGGTGTACCAGGTGGTGCTGATGCCGCACAGCTGGGCGATCTCCTCGCGCCGCAGGCCCGGCGTACGGCGCCGGACGCCGGGCGGCAGGCCGTGGTCGGCCGGCGCGACGCGCGCCCGGGCGCTGCGCAGGAAGGCGCCCAGTTCCCGGCGCCGGGCCGCGTCATCGCGCGGCATGATCGTCTCCGGGGCGGGCGCGGCGCATCGTGCCTCAGCGCAGCACGCTGGCCAGGGTGCGGCGCACGTCTTCCTCGTCGCGGCCCGTGCGGCGGACGTAGTCGGCCACCTGGTCGGCGCCGATGTTGCCGACGTTGAAATACTGGGACTGCGGATGGCTGAGATAGAAGCCGCAGACGCTGGAAGCCGGCATCATGGCGAACCCTTCCGTCAGCCGCATGCCGATCTCGCCGCAGTCCAGCAGGTCGAACATTTCCCGCTTGACGAGGTGTTCCGGGCAGGCCGGATAGCCGGGCGCAGGGCGGATGCCCTGGTACCGCTCGTCGATGATGGCCTCGTTGGACAGGGATTCGTCGGGCACGTAGCCCCACAGGTCGCGGCGCACCCGGGCGTGCAGGGTCTCGGCGAAGCCTTCGGCCAGGCGGTCGGCCAGGGCCTTGAGCATGATCACGGAATAATCGTCGCCGGCGTCCTGGAACTGCTTTTCGTATTTCTCGATGCCGATGCCGCCCGTGACCGCGAACATCCCGATGTAGTCGGTCACGCCGGAATCCCTGGGCGCGACGAAATCGGCCAGGCACTTGTTGTCCACCCCGTCGCGCTTGGCCGTCTGCTGGCGCACGCCGCGCCAGGTCAGCAGGACCTCGCTGCGGGTCTCGTCGCGATAGATCTCGATGTCGTCGTCGTTGACGCTGTTGGCCGGGTAGAAGGCGACGATGCCGTTGGCCGTCAGCCAGCGGCCCTCGACGATGCGCTTCATCATGGCCTGGCCTTCCTCGTAGAGCTTGCTGGCTTCCTCGCCCACGACCTCGTCGGTCAGGATGGCCGGGAACTGCGCCATCAGGCCCCAGGACTGGAAGAACGGCGTCCAGTCCAGGAATTTCAGGATCTCGTGCAGGTCGTAGTGCTGGAACGTCCGCCGGCCGATGAACTTCGGCCGGGGCGGCGCGTAGTTCGCCCAGTCGATCGCCGGCTTGTTCGCGCGCGCCTGCTCGATGGTCAGCATCGGCGTGGCCTGGCGGTTGGCGTGGCGTTCGCGCACCAGCGTGTATTCGTCGGCGACGCCCTTGAGATAGGTCCCGGCCTGGTCGGACATCAGGCTGGTGGCCACCCCCACGGAACGGCTGGCGTCGGGCACGTAGATCACCGGGCCCTCGTAGTTGGGCGCGATCTTCACGGCGGTGTGGACCTTGCTGGTGGTGGCCCCGCCCACCAGCAGCGGGACGTTGCGCTCGCGGAAATACGGGTCGCGCTGCATTTCCGACGCCACGTAGGCCATTTCTTCCAGGCTGGGCGTGATCAGGCCCGACAGGCCCACCATGTCGGCGCCGATTTCCTTGGCCTTCTCGAGGATCCTGGCACAGGGCACCATCACGCCCATGTTCTCGACCTCGAAGTTGTTGCATTGCAGGACGACGGTGACGATGTTCTTGCCGATGTCGTGCACGTCGCCCTTGACCGTGGCGATGACCAGCTTGCCCTTGGAGCGCACGTCGCCGCCCGCCTCGGCCAGCTGGCGTTTTTCCTCTTCGATGAAGGGCAGCAGGTGCGCCACGGCCTGCTTCATCACGCGCGCGGACTTCACCACCTGGGGCAGGAACATCTTGCCCGAGCCGAACAGGTCGCCCACCACGTTCATGCCGTCCATCAGCGGCCCCTCGATGACCTCGATGGGCCGCCCGCCGGCCGACATGATTTCCTGGCGGACTTCTTCCGTGTCCTCGACGATGAAGGTGGTGATGCCGTGCACCAGGGAATGCGTCAGGCGCTCGCGCACCGCGCCCTGGCGCCACGTCAGGTCCTCTTCCTTCTTCGCGCCCGAGCCCTTGATGGTCTCGGCCAGTTCCACCAGGCGCTCGGTGGACGTGCGCTCGTCGTCCGGACCGGTCCTGCCCAGCGGTTCGGGCCGGTCGAGCACCACGTCCTCGACCAGGTCGCGCACCTGCTTGTCCAGGTCGGAATACACGCCCAGCTGGCCGGCGTTGACGATGCCCATGGTCAGGCCGCGCCGCACCGCGTAATACAGGAAGACCGCGTGGATGGCCTCGCGCATGGCCTCGTTGCCGCGGAAGGAGAAGCTGACGTTGGAAATCCCGCCCGAGACGCGCGCGTGCGGCAGGTTTTCCGTGATCCAGCCGGTGGCCTCGATGAAGTCCACGGCGTAGTGGTTGTGCTCGTCGATCCCGGTGGCGATGGCGAAGACGTTGGGGTCGAAGATGATGTCCTCGGGCGGGAAGCCCACCTGGTTCACCAGGATGTCGTAGGCCCGGGAACAGATGTCGATGCGCCGCTGCAGGGTGTCGGCCTGGCCGTCGGTGTCGAAGGCCATGACCACCACCGCCGCGCCGTACTTGCGGCACAGCCTGGCCTGCTCGATGAAGGGGCCCTCGCCTTCCTTCATGGAAATCGAATTGACCACGCACTTGCCCTGCACGCAGCGCAGGCCGGCCTCGATCACCGGCCATTTCGAGCTGTCGATCATCACCGGCACGCGCGAGATGTCCGGCTCGGACGCCAGCAGGTTCAGGAAGCGCGGCATGATGGCCAGGGCGTCGAGCATGCCCTCGTCCATGTTCACGTCGATGATCTGGGCGCCGTTTTCCACCTGCTGGCGGGCCACGGACAGGGCCTCGTCGAACTTTTCCTCGCGGATCAGGCGCAGGAACATCTTGCTGCCGGTGACGTTGGTGCGCTCGCCCACGTTGATGAACAGCGTCTCGCGGTCGAAGTTCAGCGGCTCCAGGCCCGACAGGCGCGTCCTGACCGGAATGACCGGCGGCTGGCGATGCGGCAGCTTGCGGACCTTTTCGGCGATGGCGCGGATGTGATCGGGCGTGGTGCCGCAGCAGCCGCCCACCACGTTCACCAGGCCGGCCTGGGCGAATTCCTCCAGCAGGCCGGAGGTGTCCGAGGGCGTCTCGTCGAAGCCTGTTTCCGCCATCGGATTGGGCAGGCCGGCGTTGGGATAGACGCAGACGTAGGTGTCGCAGAGCTTGGACAGTTCGGCCACGTAGGGACGCATCAGCGCCGCGCCCAGCGCGCAGTTCAGGCCGATGGTGACGGGGCGCGCATGGCGCACGGAATTCCAGAAGGCCTCGACCGTCTGGCCCGACAGGATGCGCCCGGACGCGTCGGTCACCGTGCCGGAGATCATCACCGGCAGGCGGATGCCGCGTTCCTCGAAAATGGTTTCGATGGCGAAGATGGCCGCCTTGGCGTTCAGCGTGTCGAAGATGGTCTCGATCAGCAGCAGGTCCGCGCCGCCATCGATCAGGCCGTTGACCTGCTCGGTATAGGCCACGCGCAGTTCCTCGAAGGTGACGTTGCGCGCGCCCGGGTCGTTCACGTCCGGCGACAGGGACGCCGTCTTGGGTTGCGGCCCGACGGCCCCGGCCACGAAGCGGGGGTGGTCGGGCGTCGACACCGCGTCGCAGGCCTCGCGCGCCAGCCGCGCCGAGGCCACGTTCAGTTCGTAGGCCAGCTCCGGCAGGCCGTAGTCGCCCTGGGCCACCCGCGTGGCGCCGAAGGTGTTGGTCTCGACCACGTCGGCGCCGGCGTCCAGGTAGGCCCGGTGGATCTCGCGGATGACGTCGGGCCGCACCAGGGACAGCAGTTCGTTGTCGCCCTTCAGGTCGCGGTCGTGATCGGCGAAGCGCTCGCCCCGGAAATCCGCCTCGGTCAGCTTGTAGCGCTGGATCATGGTGCCCATGGCCCCGTCCAGCACCACGATGCGCCGGCCCAGCAGGCGCACGAATTCGGCCCCGCGCGTATAGGATTCGATGGGATGGGGCAAGGCGGGGTAGGTCACGGGACGATCCGGGCGAGACAGGGGGAAGGCCTCATTGTATCGTCGCGTGTCGCGCCGGGGCGCATGAACCGGCGCGATACGCCGCCAACGCTTCATAGCTCAAGCATCAGGGCCTCGCCCTGGGGCGGCGGCGCTTCCCGCACGGCGGCGGCGCAGGCCGCCGACCGCCGCGCGGCCGATGGCGTCCCAGGACAGGCCTTCCCAGGCGCCGAAATCCATTTCCCGCCAGCAGGGATCCGTCTCCACCGCAAGGTCCATGCGATCCGACAGGGCGCGGGCCAGTTCGACGCAACGCACGGCGGGGCTGCTGAGCAGGCGCCCGAAGCCCCTCCACGGCTGGCCGGGATGACGGCCCGCGTCCCAATCCGCCAGCCAGGCGGCCAGGCCGTGCGTCCGGGCGGGCACGTCCAGCCGGCCGTAGCAATGGCCGGGCGGGATATCGGGCACGGTGTGGCGGATCAGCAATAGCCTCATGGCCGGCTCCGCGCCCCGGCGATCTTCTCCGGTTCAAACAACCTAGGGTTTACCCTATAATGATGTGGACTCCATCCCATCTTCAGCGACTCCAAGTCAAGGACAGCGACATGTTGGCCCCCTTCTCGAACTATCCCGTCAACGAAGCCTTCGAACGCCTGATGGCCGAAGAACGCGCAGCGCGCGCGGCCCGCGCCGCCCAGCCGCGCGCCGGACTGGTCCAGCGCATCCTGAACGCCCTGTCCGGCACCCGTCCGGCCGCTTCGCACGCCTGAGCTTCCGCGCCTGCCCGCGCGGCACGCGCCGCGCGCCCGCCGACGGGCGTACTACGCCACAAGCGCCAACAGCCCCAGGTAGCAGCCCAGCTCGCTCAACTGCTGCGCGGCCCCCAGGCCATCTCCCGTGTACCCGCCCAGGCGGCGCTTCAGCACGCGCGCCATCCAGGCGGCGCCGGCCAATCCCCCCGCCATCGCCCAGCCGACCCCGGCCGCGGGCAACGCGCCCGTCACGGCCATGGCCAGCGCAGGCCGCCGCCGTCATGAATTCCCCGTCCCGCATGCGGCGCCCCAGCGGCTTGGCCTTGCCCTCTTCCCGCGCGTAGCGCATGCGCCAGATCAGCAGCGCCGACCCCAGTCGCGAAGCCGGATGCGCCAGCAGCAGCGCGGCGGCGACCCAGGCGGGCGGCAGCGCGTTCAGGACGGCGAATTTCAGCGCCAGCATCAGGCCGAGGCCGACCACCCCGTAGGTGCCCAGGCGCGAATCCTTCATGATGTCCAGGGCGCGTTCCCTGGACACCGCCCCGCCCAGGCCATCGCAGACGTCGGCGAAGCCGTCTTCGTGGAACGCCCCGGTCAGGACCAGCCCCGCCGCCATGGACAGCAGCACCGCCACCGGCTGCGGCCAGAAGGCCTGCGCCAGCCAGAACGCCAGCGCCGCCACGCCACCCGCCACCCAGCCCACCAGGGGGTAATAGCGCGTGCAATGCTGCAGCCACGCGGGCCGGAAACCCACCCAGGCGGGAACCGGCAGACGGGTGAAGAACTGCAGGGCGGTGAAGAACAGGCGGAGTTCGTGGCGCGGCCTCATCGTTCGCTGACCCCCGCATCCCCGAAACTGGCCATGTCGCATAGAAACGCGGCGGCGGCCTGCACCAGCGGCCAGGCCAGCACGCAGCCGGTGCCCTCGCCCAGGCGCAGGCCCAGGTCCAGCAAGGGCCGTGCGCCCAGGCTGCCCAGCATCCGGGCATGGCCGCGTTCGTCGGACTGGTGGCAGAACACGCAATAATCCAGGATGGCCGGGGCCAGGCGGGCGGCCACCAGCAGCGCGGACGTGGCGATGAAGCCATCGACCAGCAGGATCCGGCGGCGGGACGCGGCGCCCAGCATGGCGCCCGCCATCATGGCGATTTCCAGGCCCCCGAACGCCGCCAGCATCTCCAGCGGAGCGTGGGCGCCGGCATGCAACCGCATGGCCTGCCCGATCACCCGCGCCTTGCGTTCGAGGCCGGCGGCGTCCACGCCCGTCCCCGCCCCCACGCAGTCCGCGACGGGCTCGCCGGTCAGGCGGTGCATCAGGGCGGCGGCGGGCGTGGTGTTGGCGATCCCCATCTCGCCGAAGCCGACCACCTCGCCGCCCGCGTCGGCCATCAATTCGGCCCCCGCCCGCAACGCCTGCTCGCATTCCCGCGCCGTCATGGCCGCTTCCACCGCCAGATTGCCGCTGCCCGCCCGGATCTTCCGGTCGACCAGCCCATCCCGGCGGCCGAAGTCGTGCTTGACGCCCGCGTCGACGATGCGCAGTTCCACCCCCTGCTGACGCGCCAGCGCATTGATCGCGGCCCCGCCCGCCAGGAAATTTTCCACCATCTGCCAGGTGACGTCCTGGGGATAAGCCGACACGCCCTCGTCCGCAACGCCATGGTCGGCCGCGAAGACGAAGACCGTGGGCGGGGACAGGCGCGGCGCCAGGTCGCGGCGGATCAATCCGATCTGGCGCGCCAGGGACTCCAGCCGCCCCAGGCTGCCGCGCGGCTTGGTCTTGCCGTCGATGCGGCCCCCCAGACGGGCTGCCAGGGCATCGTCACGAATCGGGGCGATGGCGGGAATATCGAAGGACATGGCGACGGAACTCCTGTGGATCGCCTCGCGTCCGCCAGGGGCGGCGGACCGCGAGCCCGGCAAGGTTATCACTCCTGCCGCAGGAGGCCGCATGCTATAGTTCGCGACGAAACAGGTATGCGCCGCGCCACCCGCGCCGGCGCATTCAAACGGGAAACAGACGGCTCGCCCGCGAGCCCAGCTGTGCTGCCCCCGCAACGGTGCGCATGCCCCCATGCCAGCCCGATACCGGCCTGCTTCGACACCTGATCCCGCCCGACGCGGCCCCGGCATCCCCCCATCCATGGCGGATCGCGGCCCACGGGCGTTTTTCAATGCCGGCGTGCGGGGACGCGCGCCACACAGGGCCTCGTCATGTCTGCTTCCTTCCCGCGCCGCCTCGCGGCCGCCTGCTGTCTGTTCCCCCTGGCCGCCACGGCCCAATCCGCCTCTCCCGACGCCGCCGTGCCGACGCTGCGGGACATCGTCGTCACCGCCAGCCGCAGCCCCGAACCCCTGGCCGACGCGGTGGGCGACGTCACCGTCATCGGCCAGGATCAGCTGGCCGAGGCGCGCGGCGACAGCATCGCCGAGATCATCGGGCGCCAGCCGGGCGTGCAGTTCACGACCTATGGCGGGCCGCAAACGCAAACCGGCCTGTTCCTGCGCGGGACGAACTCCACCCATGCCCTGATCCTGATCGATGGCATGCGGGTCAATGGCGCCACCAGCGGCGGCACCGCATTTCCAGCCATCGACCCCGCCATGATCGAACGGGTCGAAATCCTGCGCGGATCGGCCAGCAGCCTGTATGGCTCGGACGCCATCGGCGGCGTGGTCAACATCATCACGAAAAAGGGCGAACAGGATCGGCCCCTGTCCGCCTGGGCCAATGTCGGCTACGGCACCTACGAAACGGCCAAGTCCAGCCTGGGCCTGTCGGGCGCCGCCAATGGCTGGGACTACAGTTTTTCGGCCAGCGCGGCGACCAGCAAGGGATTCGACGCGCTGCGGCGCCACAAGGCCAACAACAGCGCCATCGCGGGCCATTACCCGGACAAGGACGGCTATCGCAGCCACTCCGTCTCCGGCACGCTGGGCTATCGCTGGGCCGAGGGCCACCGCATCGGCCTGACTGCCTACAACGGATATCTGGACGGCGACTATGACAACGAATTCACACGCTATCCAGATACCTACGCCATCTACCGCCAACAGGCCTACGGCCTGAGCAGCACCGACAGGATCACGGACTGGTGGGACAGCGACCTACGCTTCGGCTTCACCAAGGACGGCAACGACAATCGAAGCGACACGTCCAGCGTGTTCAATACGCTCAAGCGCCATTACAGCTGGACCAACACCTTCAAGCCACACGCCGATCACCGGATTTCCGTCCTGCTGGAACGGCAGGAGGAACGCGTCCAGAGCACGACGACCCGCTATGACCAGGATGCACGCGACACCAACGCCGCAGCACTGATCTACAAAGGCCGCATCGACCGCCTGCACGCGCAGGCCAGCGTGCGCAACGACAATATCTCGGGCTACGGCAACCAGACGACAGGGAGCCTGGGGCTGGATTTCGACCTGACGGACACCTGGCAGATCGGGATCGCAGGCAACACGGGCTTTCACGCGCCGACCTTCAACGACCTGTACTGGCCCCTTGAAGTTTCGGCATGGGGCTCGTATGGCGGCAATCCCGACCTGAAGCCCGAGAAATCCAGGAACGTCGAGGGCCACCTTCAATACCGCTCGGAACACACCCGCGTCAGGGTGACGGTCTTCACGAACAGAATCCGCAATCTGATCGCCACCAGCACAGTGGAAACCGCCCCCTGGTTCTACGAGACGACCATCCAGAACGTCAACCAGGCCACCATCCGCGGCTTGACCCTGGCCGGCGAGCACGACTTCGGCGACACGACCCTGCGCGCCAGCGCCGATTTCCTGGACCCGCGCAACGACGACCCCAGGCCGGGGGAAGGCTCGCAGCTCAGCCGCCGCGCCCGCCAGGTCTTCCATCTGGGCGTCGAGCACCGCATCCAGGCCTGGACCCTGGGCGCGGAATACCAGTACACGGGGAACCGCTATGACGACCTTGCCAACAAGACCCGCCTGGGCGGCTATTCCCTGGTCAACCTGACCGCCGCCTACGACTTCAGCAAGTCGCTGGGCGTGCAGGTGCGCTGGAACAACGTGCTGGACAAGGACTACGTGCTCGTGGACGGCTACAACACGCCGGGCTCCAACGTGTTCGTGAACCTGTCCTGGCGGATGTAGCGATGCAGCGGGCGGCGGACGGCTTCGGCGGAATGCGGCGGCGCATCCTGGGCCTGGCGGCCGCCGCCTGCCTGTGCGCCGGCGCGGCCCGGGCGGCCGGCGTCCCCCCGCGCATCGTCACCCTGGCGCCCAACGCCACGGAACTGGTCTACGCCGCCGGGGCCGGCGCCGACATCGTCGGCACCGTCCTGCGCAGCGATTATCCCGCCGACGCGCTCGCGATTCCGCGCATCGGCGACGGCATCCAGTTCAGCGAGGAAACCATTCTGACCCTGCGCCCGACCCTGGTGGTCGGCTGGCAGCCTTCCGACGGCACGCGATCCCTGGAGCGGCGCCTGGCCCCGCTGGGCGTGCCCCTGGTCTACGCCAATCCGAAATCGCTGGACGACATCCCCGCCCTGGTCCGCGACCTGGGCGAACGCCTGGGCACCCGGGCCGCGGCCGACGCCGCCGCGCGCGGCCTGGAACGCCGCATCCGCGCCCTGCGGCCGGCGCCGCCCCCGCCGCAGACCGTCTTCATCGAAATCAGCGCGGACCCGCTGTACACGCTGGGCAGGGACCCCCTGACCAACGACCTGCTGGCGCGCTGCGGCGGCGTCAATCCCTATGCCACGCACGCGATCCCCGCGCCGCAGGTCAGCGTGGAATCGGTGCTGCTCCTGAACCCCCGGGTGCTGATCATGTCGCCCTACGGCCGCGAAACCCTGGCCGCCCGGCGGGCCTGGTGGACGCAGCACGGCCTGGCGGCGGCCCATGCGGGCCGCATCTACGCCATCGACCCCGACCAGCTGCACCGGCCGGGACCGCGCCTGGTCGACGCGGCCGAGACGATCTGCGCGGATCTGAGGGACAGCCGCGCACGGCAATGACGGCCGCCCGTTTGCGATAATGGCGCCGACGATCGACGAAACGGAGGTTCCGATGTCCACAGAGAAAGTCGCACTCATCACCGCGGGCGGTTCCGGCATGGGCGCCGCGGCCGCCCGAAGGCTGGCGCGGGACGGCTACCGCGTCGCCGTGCTGTCCTCGTCCGGCAAGGGCGAGGCGCTCGCCCTGGAACTGGGCGGCATCGGCGTGACCGGTTCGAACCAGTCGGGCGACGACGTGGGACGGCTCGTCGACCTGGCGATGCGGCGCTGGGGACGCATCGACGCGCTGGTCAATTCCGCGGGCCACGGCCCGCGCGCGGCCGTCCTCGACATCACCGACGAGGACTGGCACAAGGGCATGGAAGTCTATTTCCTGAGCGCCGTGCGACCGGCCCGGCTGGTGGCGCCGATCATGGCGGCGCAGGGTGGCGGCGCCATCGTCAACATTTCCACCGCCTGGGCCTTCGAACCTTCCAAGATGTTCCCGACCTCGGCGGTGTTCCGCGCCGGGCTGGCCAGCTTCGCCAAGATCTTCGCCGACACCTACGCGGCGCGGAACGTCCGCATGAACAACGTCCTGCCCGGCTGGATCGACAGCCTGCCGGCGACCGACGCGCGGCGCGACAGCGTGCCGATGGGACGCTACGGCAAGGCCGAGGAAATCGCCGCCACCATCGCCTTCCTGCTGTCGGACGGCGCGGGCTACATCACCGGCCAGAACATCCGGGTCGACGGCGGCCTCACCCGCGCCGTGTGATCCCCGGCCCGCGCCCCTTCCCGCTCAATTCCCCAGGAACACGTCCGCGCGGTCCGGGGCCTTGGGCTTGGCGGGCCCCGAACGCGCCTTCTTCGGCGCGGCCTTGCCGGCCGGCTTCTTGTCGGTCTTGCGCACGATGTAGTCCGTGCCCGCCGCGAGCGTGCCCGAGGCCATCTTCAGGAAGGCGAACTTGGGCTTGACATCGGTCACCGTGCCCAGGCCGACCTCGGTCTCCATCGAGCCCAGGGATTCGCCGCTCTGGGGATCGGTCAATTCCTCGCCCACCTGGAAAACGGCGTAGGTCTCGCCCGTCGAAACGCCGCCCTCGCCCCGGTTGATGATGGCGGTGTCCCCCACGACCTTGACGACCTGGATCGGATAGATGGCCGCGACCATGCGGTCGATCAGCCGGTCGGCCGCGCCGCCGATCAGCTTGCCCAGGGTGGCGGCGCCGACGCTGGTGGCGCCGGGATAGGTGCCGCCGAATTTCTGCGATCCGGACCATTTGATCTTGCGGGACGCGAATTCGACCACCTGCAGCTGCAGCGAGCCGCTGGCCGCGCTCTTGACCAGGACCTCGCCGGTCATGGCGATCGTCTCGCGCTGGTTGTTGCTGACCCCCAGGCTCTGCAGCCGGGCCACGATCAGGTAGTCCGCGCCGCTCGCCTGCGACAGGCGGGCCATTTCCGCGTTCGCCGCGTCGCCGCCCAGGATGAATGCCTTCTCGTCCTGGAACAGATCGTCGTTTTCGCGATTGAGCACGTCGAAGCGCCGGGAACCCACCAGCGACTCGCCCACCGCCTGGATCAGCAGGGAACGGTATTGCTTGCTGTTGCTGACCACCACGGCGCTGCGGCGGCTGCTGTCGGCGCCGAGCCGCTCGAACCTGGCGTAGCGCAAGGTGACGGTCGCTTCCCAGCCATTGCCCGGCGCCTCGGACACATTGTCGACGTCATATCCCAGGATGGGGGCATTCTGCGGGGTATTGAGCACCTGCCGAATATTCTTGTTCAGGGTGCTCAGCACTGCCGAGTGATTCTCATTGTCGACCGACGCATCGACGGACATCCCTTGCACCATCGACTGCGACGACAAGCGCACGCCGAAGGCCTGGCTGGCCGCATTGACCAGCGCCGATTGGATGGCCTCGTCGCGGCTCAGGCCGGTGCCGTCGGCGGTGACGGCGGCCTCGGAAACCTGCGCCGTCGCTAAAGACGGCAGGCCCAGGCCGATCGCCAGGGCCAGGACCAGAAACGAAAGAAGGGCTTTCATGGACGATCCTGACGGCTAGAAGTCGTTCTTGCTGTTGATCACCTTCGACGCGCGCGACTGGTCGCTGGCCGCGCCCCGGATGCCGGACTGCTGCGCGCCGGTCCTGCCGCGCGCCTGCGCGTCGATGGCATTGGCATTGTCCAGCTGGCCATAGGTCCAGCCCACGACCACGCCCACGTGCACTACCCCGTTGGCGTCCTTTTCCTCCCAGCGCTTCAGGATGGATGTGCCGCGCAGTTCTCCCACGGCCTGGGCCTTGCCCGACTTGACGATGGTCTGAGTGGTCTCGCGGATCTGTTCCTTGATCTGCTGGACCTCGCCCGGCTTGCCGTTGTCGATCTGGGTGATCTGCCTGGCCCAGTCCTCGTTGATGTCACCCACATTCGCCGTCTCGGACACCTGGATGTTGGTGTTCATGAACTCAACAATGTTGGCTTCGGCCAGGGACTGCGCGATGCCCTGGGCGTTCTGCTTGGCCCGGATGGCGCGCGAGGCGCTCCAGTCGGGGTCCATGGGCACCGAGGTGCGGCCATAGGCCAGCAGCATGGGGCGCCCGGCCGGGTCGTACGCGAAGCGCAGGCCGATCTCGTCCAGATAGCCCTTCGTGTCGGCGGGCAGCAGATCCTGGATGGCCTTGGGGTTGCCCTTGACCGTGGAAGGCCGCTTGCGGGCGACGTCCTTGGCGAACTGACGGGTCTTTTCCGACTGCACGGCAATGACGGCCACCGCCATCGTGGACTTGCCGTTTTCCTGAATCGGGAAAATGCGCGTCTGGACCGGCACCAGGCCCTGCATGCTCTGATACGCGGACTTGATCATTTCCTTGTTGAGATTGTCCTTGTACAGATTCTTCTTCTGCTCCACCGACATCTTCTGGATCTCGTCGGGCGGCACGCCCTCGTCGGCGAGCGCGCTGTCGAGCTTCTTGTCGACCAGCACCAGGGCCTTGTCGAACAGGGCCTCGAGACGGCTACCGCCGTCGGCGGCCGCTTTCTGGAACTCGACGGGATCGAAGGCGTCCTTGTCACTGGACTGGTCCTCGAACAGGCTGCGCACGGTCCGGGCCTTCAAGCGGCCGTAGTTCTGCAGGATGAAGTCGGCCTGCATGTCGAACATGGCGCGCTCGTAGGCCAAAGCCAGCTGGGTGCCGTAATGGGGATCGGCGGCGTTGTCACCCGAAATCACGGCCATGCCGGCATAGAAGACACGGCCATCAGCCGCCGAACCGATGGCCTGGCCGAAGCGCTGTTCGAAGTCCGCGACCCAGTCCGCATAGCTCTGGACGGCGCCGGCCGGCATGGCGTCGGCCGGCGTGGCCGCCTCGACCAGGGCTTCGGAGGCCACGGGCGCAGGCTGGGCGTCGGAGTCGGCCTGCTGCGCCCGTACGCCGCCGGCCAGCAGCGCCAAGGTGACCACGATGGGGGTGAGTTTCAACATGATGCCCGTCCCTTACCACGCGAAATTCTGATTGGACCCCAGCTTCTCGATGGGGATGAAGGACTGGAAGATTTCCAGCCCGGTGTCGCGTTCCACGACGCGGAAGTCGAATTCGTATTCCAGCTGCTGCTGTTTCTGCGCGCCGTCGACCACGGTGCGCTGGCGGATCCCGCCCAGCATCTCCAGGTCGGGCGCGACCACCGTCCCGTTGCGGGCGACGGTCTTCTGGTTGAACATCTTCGACTTGCTCAACTGGCGGGAATCCTGGACGAAACGGGTGCGCTCGGCGCCCGTCGCCCCGGTGAAGATGAACTGCCCGGTCTTGGTCATGGCGATCTTCATGCGCGAGGTCATGCTGGCCGTGTCGATGCGGAAGGTCGTGTCGTTCACGACTTCCCCCATCTGCACCACCCAGCGGCCGCCGCCCGGTTTCCTGGCGTACGGCGACTCCAGGAATTCCTGCACCGCCTTCTTGGCGGCGTATTCGAAATCCGTGCTTTGCAGGCCGAAGGACACCAGGCCCGGCTTGCCGGTGCGGCTGAGTTCGGCGTTGGGGTTGCTGGACACGACCGCCATGTTCTGGCAGCCGGCCAGCACCAGGGCCATGGTCGCGGCAAAAGCGATTTTCTTCATGGGAACTCCGTAGGAATCAGTTTTCGACATAGATGCGCAGGAAGGCATGGGTGGCATGGGGATCCATCGCGGTCGACTGGACCAGCTGCTGCCGCCGCGGATCCAGCGCCAGGCCATCGACGGCCTGGGCGCCGTTGGCGATGCGGCGCCCGCAATCGTCCGTCCACTGGACGGTGTAGCGGACCCGCAGGATCGTGCCGAAGGGATTGGGCTCCCGGGCGTTGCGCACGGAGAACTGCACCGACCGCATGCCGTTGGGCAGGGTGATCAGCGCCACGTCCTCGACCACGGCGCCCTGGCCGCTGGCCTCGTCCTGGACGCGCAGCGCGGACCGGGGCGCCGCCGTGGCATCGCAGGAAACGACCCGCGGCGCCCCGGCCTGCGCCGATGCCGTCGTCGCCATCGCCATGCACAACGGCAGGAGGGGCAGGCAAAGCCATCGCCGGATGTCCATGTCAGCCGGCCTCCGTGGACGCGGCGGGCGGCTCGCCCGAGACCTCGGCCGTGGAAGCGCCCAAGGGATCGGACAGCGCGGCGACCGGAGCCTCGGCGGGCAGCGCCTGGACGTAGACGGCAGGCTTGCCCAGGGTGCCGGACGCCTTCACCAGGACCAGGGTATTCGTGTCCTCCCTCAGCGGGACTTCCGCGATCGGCTGGCCAAGCGCCCCGGCCAGCGCCAGGATGCCGTTCTTGGGGCGATCGACCACCACCATCTGGATGGTGTTGGGCAGGTTCGCCCAGGCCCGCACGTCGGCCTTGGTCAGGGCGTACTGCGCCGCGCCGGTGCCCAGCTTCAGCAGGGCGCCCACCAGCGGATCGGGCTTCTGCTGATCGATCTGGTGGTTGATCACGGCCTGGGCGGTGGTCTTGATGACGGTGGAGATCACCGCCTTGGCGACGACGCCCTTGTAGGCGGCGTCGAATTCCAGGGCCGCCAGTTCGTTCACGTCGGTCAGGACGGCGGTTTCCTGCTGCGTCTTGCCCGAGCCGACCTTCAGCCCGCCGAAAGCGGATCGTCCCGGCTGGAACTGCGGCAGGGCGATCCCGGCATACGTGACCTTGCCCGTGACGATGAACAGCGGCAGGTCGATGCGGAATTCCTTCAGGCCGGGCCCCACGCCGTCCTCGTACAGGATGACGGCCTTGTTCTTGAGTTTCCCCTTGCCGCGGCGGATCTCGCGGCCCAGGTAGGCGATCACGGCGTCGCCTCCGCGCGTCGCGCTGGCGGCGCCGGCGCGCTTGAGCATGTCGCGCGACAGGTTCGAGCGCTTGTCGGACTCGGCCGACGAAGTGGCCCGGAACACGGCGCTCATCACGTCGCCGGCGGCCATCCGGATCTTGGACTGGGCCAGCCCGCCGGGCAGGTCCTTGACCCCGTCGGCGATCTTGGGGCCGACCTCGCCCAGGCTCTGCTTCGCGCCCTCGCTCTGCTCGTCGGCGAGTCCTTCCTTGACCGACTTGTTCACCGTCGAGGCGAAGGCCTTCAACTGCGTGACCGAATTGTCCTGGCGCACCTGCAGGCGGTTGAAGTCGACCCGCGCATCGGCCTCGTTGCCCAGCATCAGATGATTGATGGCCTGGTAGTAGTCGATCAGGGAGCCCTGGTGGATCTTGCCCTGGTAGGCGCCGAAGGCGTCGCTGGTCAGGGTCGTGCCCAGCAGGTTGGCGACTTCCGCGGGGGTGTCGACCGTGTCTTCCTTCCAGTTGAGCTTGCGGGCGGCCGCGTCGAAGGCGTCGCGGCTGAACGCCCACAGGCCCGCGTCGTTGAAGGCCTTGCCGGCTTCCAGCGCGTCGAGCAGGCTTTCGGGATCGTACTTGGGCTGTCCCTTGCCATCCAGGTACAGGGCCGCATAGGCCCGGTAATCGGAGCCGGCCAGCAAGGCCGAGGCGTCCTGCTGCCCGACCGTGCGCGTGCCCGCGCAACCCGCCAGGGCCATGACGCACAGGCATGGCAAAACCCGCCGCATCCAGAGCGTAAGGATCATCGAGCTCCCCTCCCTATGGGATATGTTTTCTTACGTTTGATGCAGTTTATACGATAAAGGCATATTTTTTTACATAAGCTTTCGTGATGACGGGTTTTACAAAACGGGGGTCCGCAAATGGATTATCCTTGTACGGGACCGCCACCCCCGGCGGCCGTTCCGCATCCCCGTTTCCCTCACTCTCATGACCGCAGCAGACACCCTCACCATCGCCGACCGCGTCTTCCATTCCCGCCTGCTGGTCGGCACCGGCAAGTACCGCGATTTCGAACAGACCCGCGAGGCCATCGAGGCCAGCGGCACGGAGATCGTCACCGTCGCCATCCGCCGCACCAACATCGGCCAGAACCCGGGCGAACCGAATCTGCTGGATTTCCTGTCGCCGGACCGCTACACCATCCTGCCGAACACGGCCGGCTGCTACACCGCCGACGACGCCGTGCGCACCCTGCGCCTGGCGCGCGAACTGCTGGACGGCCACAACCTGGTGAAGCTCGAAGTCCTGGGCGACGCCGGCAACCTGTTCCCCAACATGCCGGAAACCCTGGCCGCCGCCCGCACGCTGGTGGCCGACGGCTTCCAGGTCATGGTGTATTGCAGCGACGACCCGATCCAGTGCCGCATGCTGGAAGACATCGGCGTGGCGGCGGTGATGCCGCTGGCCTCGCTGATCGGCTCGGGCATGGGCATCGTCAACCCCTGGAACCTGCGCCTGATCATCGACCAGTCCCGCGTCCCCGTGCTGGTGGACGCCGGCGTGGGCACGGCCTCGGACGCCGCCATCGCCATGGAACTGGGCTGCGACGCGATCCTGATGAACACCGCCATCGCCGGCGCGCGCGACCCGATCCGCATGGCGCGCGCCATGCGCCTGGGCGTGGAGGCCGGGCGCGAGGCCTACCTGGCCGGCCGCATCAAGCGCAAGTACTACGACGCCGACCCCAGTTCGCCCGCCGAAGGCCTGCTGCCCTCGACCCGGGCGGCCTGATCCGATCCCGCGCACGCCGGGGCGCCCAGCCCCGGCCCCCATCCGCACGGAGCCTGCGATGATTCCCAACACCCTGTCGATTGCCGGCGTGGACCCCTCGGGCGGGGCCGGCGTCCTGGCCGACGTCAAGACCATGAGCGCGCTGGGCGCCTACGGCATGGCCGTGATCGCCGCCCTGACCGCGCAGAACACCCGGGCGGTCACCGGCATTTCCCCGGTGCCGCCGGAATTCGTCGCCGCGCAGATCGACACGCTGTTCGCCGATGTGCGCGTGGACGCCGTGAAGATCGGCATGCTGGGCCAGGCCGGCGTCACCCGCGTCGTGGCCGACCGCCTGGAACACTGGAAGCCGGCGCATCTGGTGCTGGACCCCGTCATGGTCGCCAAGAGCGGCGACCACCTGCTGGAACGCCAGGCGGTGGACGCCCTGCGCGAAGGCCTGATCCCGCTGGCCACCGTCATCACGCCCAACCTGCCGGAAGCCGGCGTGCTGCTGGGCCAGAGCCCGGCCGACAACCTGAAGGACATGCGCCGCGTCGCCGAGCGCCTGCGCCGGCTGCTGGCCGACGACGGCGAACGCTGGGTCTTCCTGAAGGGCGGCCACCTGCCCGGCGACGACACCATCGACCTGCTGCACGACGGCGACCGGCTGATCGAACTGCCGGGCCGGCGCATCGACACGCCCAACACGCACGGCACCGGCTGCACGCTGTCGGCGGCGATGGCCGCCCTGCTGCCGCGCGCCCCGGGCGTGCCCGAGGCCGCCCGCCACGCCAAGGCCTGGCTGGAACGCGCCATCGCGGCCTCCGGCCGGCTCCAGGTCGGCGCCGGCCACGGGCCGGTGCATCACTTCCACGCCCTGTGGCCCGACGCCCCGGCCTGATCCCGCGCAAGCCCACCGGCCGGTCGGCTGGCCTATAATCGGACTCGAATCAACCCTAGGTGCCTCCACGCGACATGAACGTCAACGACATCACCGACGCCGATCGTGCCCGCTTCAACATGGTCGAACAGCAGATCCGCCCCTGGAACGTCCAGGACGAGCGGGTGCTGCAGGCCGTCTTCGACATGCCCCGCGAACGCTTCGTCCCGCCGCATCTGCGCGCCCTGGCCTTCGCGGACACGGAACTGCCGCTGGTGATCGACGGCGTCGACACCCGCGAAACCATGCTGTCCCCCAAGGTCGAGGCCAAGCTGGCCGAGGAACTGCGGCTCCAGCCCACCGACTGCGTGCTGGAAATCGGCACGGGCTCCGGCTACCAGGCCGCCCTGCTGTCGCGGCTGTGCCAGCAGGTCACCAGCATCGAACTCGAAAGCCGCCTGTCGGCCTTCGCCCAGGCGAACCTCGCGCGCAGCCAGGTCGCCAACGTCGCCCTGGAAACGGGCGACGCGCACGCCGGCTGGGGCACGGCCGAATACGACGCCATCCTGATCACCGGTTCGGTGCCCTCGGTGCCCGACGCGCTGAAATACCAGCTGGCCGTGGGCGGCCGGATGGTGGCCATCGTCGGCCACAGCCCGATCATGACGGTGTGCCGCATCACGCGCACCAGCGCCGCGAACTTCGACACCGCGTACCTGTTCGACACCTACGTGAAGCCCCTGCGCGGCACGGCGCGGTCGCGGTTCAAGTTCTGACGCATCTCACATGAACGCCACGGGCGCCGACGGCGCCCGTGACTCCAGGCCCCGCCGGCTTCCTGCGGGGCCTGATCGTTTCCGGGCTTCGCATCAGGTCCGGATCCGGCGCAGCAGCGCCGTGGTCGAGCGCTGGTGCTCGAACGGAATCGCCACGGCCCGCCCGCCCCAGCCGCGCACCACGGCGGTTTCCGGCAGCGCGTCCATGTCGTAGTCGCCGCCCTTGACGATCACGTCGGGCCGCAGCGCCTGGATCAGTTCCAGCGGCGTGTCCTCGGCGAACAGCACCACCCCGTCCACGCAGGCCAGCGCGGCCAGCAGGGCCGCCCGGTCGTCCTGGCCGTTCAGGGGCCGGTCGTCGCCCTTGCCCAGGCGGCGCACGGAATCGTCCGTGTTCACCCCCACGATCAGCGTGGCCCCCAGCCGGGCCGCCTGGTCCAGGTAGGTGACGTGGCCGCGATGCAGGATGTCGAACACGCCGTTGGTGAAGATCAGCGGGCGCGGAAAGCGCCCTTCGCGCACGGCCCGCTCGCAGGCCGCGCGGTCGAGGATCTTGGATTCGAAGCGGGCGGGCGCCGTCATCAGAGTCCGCCCCCGCGCGTCAGCGCCCAGACCGCCACGGCCAGGCCGGCCGCCAGGATGCCGCACAGCACGGCCAGCAAGGCGTTGGAGCGATCCTGGGCGCGGCGCAGCCGTTCGAGCTCGGCCCGCATCGCCGGTCCCGGATCGGGGTGGTTCAGGCGGGTGTAGACCAGGCGGGGGATCTGCGGCAGGATCTGCGCCCACTGGCTGGCCTCCTGGTCCAGGCGCTGGCGCAGGCCGCGCAGGCCGACGCGCTGGTGCATCCATTTTTCCAGGAAGGGCTTGGCCGTCTGCCACAGGTCCAGGTTCGGGTCCAGCTCGCGGCCCATGCCCTCGACGTTCAGCAAGGTCTTCTGCAGCAGCACCAGCTGGGGCTGGATTTCCACATTGAAGCGCCGCGAGGTCTGGAACAGGCGCAGCAGCACCTGGCCCAGGGAGATTTCCGCCAGCGGCCGGTCGAAATAGGGTTCGCAGACGGCGCGCACGGCGCCTTCGAGTTCTTCTTCGCGGGTGGTGGGCGGCACCCAGCCGGATTCGATGTGCAGCTGGGCGACCCGGCGGTAGTCGCGCCGGAAGAAGGCGAGGAAGTTCTGCGCCAGGTAGTTCTTGTCGAATTCCGACAGGGAGCCGACGATGCCGAAATCCAGGGCGATGTAGCGCCCCAGGGTGTCCGGGTCGTCGGACACGTAGATGTTGCCCGGATGCATGTCGGCGTGGAAGAAGCCGTCCGTGAACACCTGCATGAAGAAGATCTCGACCCCCTGGCGCGCCAGCAGCGGGATGTCCACGCCCAGCGCGCGCAGGCGTTCGACCTGGCTGACCGGCACGCCGCGCATGCGTTCCATGGTGAAGACCTGGCTGGCGCAGTATTCCCAGACGACCTCGGGCACCCGCAGCAGGTGGGCGCGGCCGGTGTCGGGACCGAAATTGCGCCGCAGCTGGCTGCAGTTCGCGGCCTCGCGGATCAGGTCCAGTTCGTCGTGCAGGTATTTGTCGAATTCGGCCACGACTTCGCGCGGCTTGAGCCGCCGCCCGTCGGGCGCCAGGCGTTCGACCAGCCCGGCCAGCGCGCGCAGCAGCGTCAGGTCGCGCTCGATGGCCTCGCGCATGCCGGGGCGCAGGACCTTGACCGCGACCTCGCGGCCGTCGTGCAGCACGGCGAAGTGCACCTGGGCGATGGACGCCGAGGCCACGGGATCCCGGTCGAAGCGGGCGAACAGGTTCTGGGGCGCGTCGCCCAGGGACTCGCGGATGATGTCGGCCGCCTGGTCGGACGGGAACGGCGGCACGCGGTCCTGCAGCCGGGCCAGCTCGTCGGCGATGTCCTGGGGCACCAGGTCGCGGCGCGTGGACAGGACCTGGCCGAACTTGACGTAGATCGGCCCCAGGGTTTCCAGGGCCAGGCGCAGGCGCTCGCCACGCGGGCGGCGCGGCCGGCGGCCCAGGCAGACGATCTTCAGCAGCGTATGCGCCCAGGGGTGCTGGATGCCGGACAGGACCAGCTCGTCGAGCCGGTAGCGCAGGCCGACCCACAGGATGTAGGCCAGGCGCAGGAATGTCAGCATGTCCCGCCCTCCAGCCGCCGCAGGCGGGCGTCGAGGCGTTCCAGGCGGGATTCGAGCGCCTGGCGGTCCGCCGCCCAGGCCTGGAAGTCCGTCCCCCGGACGCCCAGGCCGGATTCCTCGCCCAGGTATTCCGTCAGGTTGTCCTGCGCCCGCGACGCCGCCCGCCGCAGGCCGCCGGCGAGTTCGCGCGCGCCCCGGGTCAGGCGCACGGCCGCCACGTCGCCCACGACGCGCGACAGGTCGTCCTCGACGTCCCAGCGCAGGCCGCGCGCCAGGTCGGACACCAGGTGCGCCAGGCCGGCGTCCCCCTGGATATGCGCCAGGCCCGTGACCCCGGCCAGGCCCTGGTCGCGCCAGGCACCGGGCAGGTCGCGGCGGCGTTCGGGCGGGATGGACAGGACCACGTCGGGCACCACGGCACGGTCGCACGCCAGCAGTGTGCCGTCGGAGGCGATCGCGCACCGCAGCGTCCAGGGTTCGCCCGCCGTCAGGCGCAGCGATTTGCCGGCATGGGCCGCCAGCCGTTCGCACGCCCAGGGTTCGCGGCGCAGCAGCGCGTTCAGGCCCCGGAGCAGGACATCGGCGGGGGCGGGAAAGGGGAACGGAAGAGGCATGATCATGGACGACAGGGCCGGGTGCCCCGGACACCGGGTCGGGAGCAGGCCCCAGTTTACCGGTTTTTGTGCGATGCAAAGGCAGGACGGGAACCGCCCAGCTTGTCCCCCCCCCCCTCGCGGCCTGCGGGCCGCTCGGATTCGTCCGGCACAGGACAGCCCGTAGTGGGCTGCCCTATGTCCCGCCTCATCCCGGCGGCAAAAAACCGTCGAAACAAAGACCGATGACAAAAACGGCCGCCACGCAGGCGGCCGTTCAAGCCAATCAATGATCAGACCAATGACTGGATCAGCGCGCGTTGGTCTGCTGAATGCCGGCCAGCAGCCAGCCGGCGCCGTCGGCCTTGTACAGGTTCCAGACTTCCTCGAAGTGGAAGGCCTCGGACCCGGCCGATTCGCGCAGCATGCCGGAATAGCGCACGCTGGCCAGGTGGCCGCCGGCCACGGTCTCGATCCCCAGCAGTTCGGCGTTCAGCAGCACGACGTCGGTGCGGTTGCCTTCTTCGGGCGCGGGCAGGCGGGGGGTGATTTCCGCCAGCAGGTCGTCGGTCAGGAATTCGCGCAGGCTGTCGCGGTTGCCCGCGTCCCACAGGGACTGGACGCGCGTGAACTGCTGCTTGGCCTGGTCCAGGAAGGCCGGCACGTCGAAGCCTTCCGGGATGAACCAGGACGGATCCTGGACCTGGACGGAGGGCGCGGCCTCGATCACCGGGGCGGCGGACGGCGCCGGGGCGGGCGCCGGACGGCCGCCGGACAGGTCGAATCCCCGATCCTGGGGCGCGGACTGGCGGTAGCTGTTGCCCTGGCCGGCAGCGCCGGCGGCGGCCAGCGGCCGCTGGGCACCGCGCAGGCGGCGCACCAGGAACATGACCGCGAAGACCACCAGGCCGATCAGCAGCGCGCTGGAGAGGAATTCCAGGAAGGCGCCGGACAGCCCCATGCTGGACAGCAGGGCGGCGATGCCCAGGCCGGCGGCGATGCCGGCGATGGGGCCCAGCCAGCGGGACATGCCCGACTTGGCGGCGCCCGCGGCGGCCGTGCCCGCGGCGGCGCCGGCGGCCGGCGCGGCGGCGCGCTGGGTGGTCTGGGCGGCCGGCGGCGTCACGGCCTGGCGCTGCTTGACGACGTTGGTGGACTGGCGGCCAAAGCTCAGCCCGCCGCCCATGCGGCGGGCTTGCGCGTCCTGGGTCACGGCCATCATGGTCAGGGCCGCCATCAGCAGCACCGAGGCGGCGGCCCAGCGGGGTAGACGAAGGTTCATGGAGTCTCCTGGAATGGCAGGGCCGCGACGGATTCCGGCAACCTGACAGAAAGCTGAATGAACCTGAAAGATACCACAGAATGGGCCTGGCGCGCGGCATGGGGCCGCCCGCCCTTTCAAGCCACGCGGCGCTGGCACAACACCAATGCGATCCCCGCGACGGCCAGCCCCGCGATCATCCGGTACAGGTCGTCGCTCGCCAGGAGCAGCGCCTGCCGCGACACCACGCCATCCAGCCAGGCCTGCGCCCATTGCGCGGCCCGGAGCGCATCCAGTCCCCGGCCCTGCAGGGCCGCCTGCGTCTGCGCGAACCAGTCCTGCGTCTGCGCGTGCGCCAGCTGTCCCGCCAGCTCGGCGCGCAGGGCCGCTTCCCGGTTGGCCAGCATCACGGCGCCCAGGGACGCGGCCAGCGAACTGGCCAGCTGACGCATCAGGTTCTTGGTCTGGTAGCCATGCGAGAACAGGTCGGCCGCCAGACCGCGAAACGTCGCGCCCGCCACGGGAATCACCACCAGCACGCCGAACAGGCCCTTCAGGACGAGCCCGGGCAGCAGCTGCGCGCGCGTCGCCGTGTCGGGCAGCGCGGCGAACCACCATGCCGCGCCGGCCATCAGGACCAGCCCCAGCACCATGAGCGGTTTCTTGCGCGGCAGGCGGGCCGCCACGCGCACATACACCAGGATGCCGCACAGGCTCACCAGGCCGGCCGCCGCGTTGAGCCACCCCACGGCGGCCACGGGCATGCCCAGCGCGCGTTCGGCGAAGACGGGAAACAGGTAGGCGCTCAGGTAGCTGATCAGGTAGTACATGAAGTACAGGGCCAGCCCGATCCGGTAGACCGGGTCGCGCAGGGCGTGCAAGCGGATCACCGGCCGCTCATGGCGCCACTGGTGCCGCAGGAACAGGGCCAGCAGGAGGCCGCCGGCCGCCGCCAGCACCAGGGGCCTGGCGGGCTGGGAGAAGATATCGTAGCGGGCTTCGCTGCAGGCCAGCTGCAGGGCGGCCACGCCAAGCCCGAAACCCACCAGGGGTCCCAATTCGGGGCGCGCCGCCCGGGCGCCCGGTTCGGCGTCGGGCAGCCACAGCCAGGCGCCCAGCAGGGCGGCCAGGATGAAGGGCACGTTCACATAGAACACGTCCCGCCAGTCGCCCCACTCGATCAGTTCGCCCGCCACGGCGGGCGCCAGGGCCGACGCGGCGAAGATGCCGACCATGAAATAGCGGAGCGCGCGCGGACGATGGGCCGGCGCGACCATCAGGGTCACCAGGACCCGGGCGCTGGTGAACAGCGCGCCGCCACCGAATCCCTGCACGAACCGGGCGGCCGTCATGGCGCCCAGTCCGCCGCTGCCCGCCGCCATCAGGGTGCCCGCCAGGAACAGGCCCAGGGCCAGCAGCAGGTAGCGCCGGTAGCCCAGCGTCCGCGCCAGCCACTGCTGCTTCACGATCATCAGCATGCTGCCGAAGGCATAGGCGCCCTGGACCAGGGCGAACCCCCGGGGATCGGCATCGATGCCGCCCATGATGTGCTGCGCGGAGAACACGAACACGATGTGCTCGAAGAACTCGACCGACACGATCAGGGACAGCAGCGCCATGCCCAGGGTCCGGCGCTGTCCGTGGCCAAGGGCGCGGTTCATGGCCGCGCGCAGGCCGCGCCTGGCCCCCGGAAACGGCGCGACGGTCATGCGACGGGCGCGTCGAATGCGTCAAGCCCGCCACCGGCCCCGGCTTCATCGCCCCGGGACGCGCCCGCGTGGAGGCGCCGCAAGCCCTGGACGACGGCCTCGCCCTCGCCGGGCGCCAGGACGCCCCACACCCGTCGATAGACGGCATGCACGGCGCGGGACGCCTCGTCCAGCGTGTGCCGGCCCGCCGCGCTCAGGCTCAGTTCGACGCTGCGCCGGTCTTCGCCGCGCGGGCGGCGGACCAGCGCCCCCCGGGCCTCGAGCGGATCCAGCAAGCGGGTCATCTGGGTGCGGGTCGCATCCAGGGCCTCGCACAGCGCGGACGGCGAACTGGGCACGTCCTCGTCCGCGCTGAGCAGGCTCAGGACCAGATACTGCTCCATCGTCAGGTCGAAGGGCGACAGCGCCTCTCCGATCGCCCGCCGCAGCGCGCGGGCCGTATGGAACAGCAGGCGCGACGCGAGGATGGCCTCGCGCGGCGCGCCGGGATGCCGTTCGCAGAAACGGTCGATCCGGGCAACGAAGGACAGGACGGGCGGGTTCACGGCAAGGCGGGAAAATCTAATATCATCCGGGATAATATCAAATGATATTAAATTCCGGCAAGCCGGGCGCCGGAGCAGGAAGGAATATCCCGGCCGGGCGCCGCCGCCCGCGGAGGACGGCGGCCCGTTCCGGCTAACTCAGCCGGACGCCCTCGTGCAGGGCGACCACGCCGGCCGTCATGTTGAAATACTGCACCCGGTCCAGGCCGGCCTCGCGCATCATGCCGGCCAGGGTCTCCTGGTCCGGATGCATGCGGATGGATTCCGCCAGATAGCGGTAGCTGGCCTCGTCGCCCGCCACCAGTTGGCCCATCTTCGGCAGGACGTTGAAGGAATACCAGTCGTACGCGGGCGCCAGGGCCGGCGTCACGCGGGAGAATTCCAGCACCAGCAGCTTGCCGCCCGGTTTCAGCACGCGGCGCATTTCCGCCAGGGCGAGGTCCTTGTGCGTCATGTTGCGCAGGCCGAACGCCACCGACACCCGGTCGAAATACCGGTCCGGGAACGGCAGGCATTCGGCGTCGCAGACCGCCGCCGGCGCGACCACGCCGCGGTCCAGCAGGCGGTCGCGGCCCACGCGCAGCATGGAATCGTTGATGTCGGTCAGCCAGACCTCGCCTTCGGGGCCGGCGCGGCGTGCGAAGGCGCGCGCCAGGTCGCCGGTGCCCCCGGCGATGTCCAGCACCCGCATGCCCGGGCGCACCTGGGCGCGGCCGATGGTGAAGGCCTTCCAGATGCGATGCAGCCCGGCCGACATGAGATCGTTCATCACGTCGTAGCGCGAAGCCACCGAATGGAAGACCTCGGCCACGCGGCGGGCCTTGTCCGTTTCCCGGACGGTCTCGAAACCGAAATGCGTCTGCGGCCCCTGGCCGGCGTCTGGTGCGGGTGTGCTCATGATCCGCGTATCGTACCACCAGTAAAAGGCCCCCACGCCGCGCAGGCTGCGCCCGCTTGCTGCCCCCCAAGGGGGCGCTTCTTGCCTTGGGACGGCCCGGCGGCAAGAAGGCCCCCACGCCGCGCAGGCTGCGCCCGCTTGCTGCCCCCCAAGGGGGCGCTTCTTGCCTTGGGACGGCCCGGCGGCAAGAAGGCCCCCACGCCGCGCAAGCTGCGCCCGCTTGCTGCCCGCAGGCTGCGCCCTATATGACAGCGTCACATCAATGAAACAATGCGACCGTATGATGACATCCGCGCCGCCTTGAGAGACTTTCCCCATGCCCGCCACCATCCTGCTCATCGAAGACGAACCCGCCATCCAGGAACTGCTGACCGTCAATCTGCGGCACGCGGGCTACACCGTGCGCGGCGCGCTGGACGCGCGCCAGGCGCAGGAACAGATCCAGCAGGTCCTGCCCGACCTGATCCTGCTGGACTGGATGCTGCCCGACCAGCCCGGCATCCGCCTGGCCCGCCAGCTGCGCGGCGACGCCCGCACCCGCGACATCCCGCTGATCATGCTGACCGCCCGCAGCGCCGAGCAGGACAAGGTGGACGGGCTGGAAGCCGGCGCCGACGACTACATCACCAAGCCCTTTTCCCCGCGCGAACTGCTGGCGCGCATCAAGTCCCTGCTGCGCCGCCGGGCGCCGCAGCTCACCCCCGACCCGATCGAGGCCGGCGGACTGCGGCTGGAGCCGGACTCCCGGCGCGTGTCCGGCCACGGCCAGCCCCTTTCCATGGGGCCCACGGAATTCCGCCTGCTACACTTCCTCATGACGCATGCGGAGCGCGTATACAGCCGAAGCCAGCTGCTGGACCAGGTCTGGGGCGATCACGTCTTCGTCGAGGAACGCACGGTGGACGTCCACATCCGCCGCCTGCGCAAGGCCCTGTCGCCCGCCGGCCTGGAAGGCGCCATCCAGACCTCGCGCGGAGCGGGCTACCGTTTCAGCATCACACACCCGCAATGAGCAAGACTCTCGTTTCCATCGCGCTCTGGGCACTGGGCGGCTGGCTGCTGGGCGCCTGGCTGGGCGCCGCCACCGGCTGGGCCGTCTTCGCCCTGGGCCTGCTGCTGATGGTCCTGGCCAGCGGCCTGCAGCTGTCGCGCATCGCCCGCTGGGTGCGCGCCATCGACGAACCGCCGCCGCCCTCGGTCGGTCCGTGGGACGAAATCCTGGCCCCCATCTACCGCAAGCTGAAGCAGAACCGCCTGGACCTGCAGGATCGCGCGCGCAGCTTTCATCGCGCCCTGCTGGCCGCCGAGGCCCTGCCCGACGGCGCCCTGACGCTGGATCCCGACAAATCCCTGCAATGGTGCAACCAGACGGCGGCCGGCCATCTGGGACTGGACCTGGAACGGGACCGCGGCCACAGCATCCTCAACATCGTGCGCGCGCCGGAATTCGCCCGCTACGCCAGCCAGGACACCTGGGACCGCCCCCTGATCCTGCACCTGGGGCGCGACGGCCGGGCCCGCACACTGTCGCTGCACCTGGCCCCCTACGGGGTCGGCCAGTTCCTGATGGTCACGCGCGACATCACCCAGATCGAACGGCTGGAGAACACCCGCAAGGATTTCGTCGCCAACGTGTCCCACGAGATGCGCACGCCGCTGACCGTGCTGTCGGGTTTCGTGGAAACCCTGCAGGACCTGCCGGGCGACGCCCTGACGGACGAACAGCGCCGCCACTACCTGGACCTGATGGCGCAGCAGGCCCGCAACATGCAGGCCCTGGTGGCCGACCTGCTGACCCTGTCCTCGCTGGAATCGACGCCCAACCGCGAAGGCGGTCCCGTCCTCGTCACGGCCCTGGTGCGCACCGCCCTGGCCCAGGCCCAGGCGCTGTCCGGCGGACAGCACACGTTCGATGTCCGGCTGGACGAAACCCTGCGCATCCGCGGCCAGGACACCGAACTGGCCTCGGCGATCGGCAACCTGCTGACCAACGCCGTGCGCTACACCCCGGCGGGCGGCGCCATCACGGTCCTGTGGGAACCGACCCCCGACGGCGGCGCCGCCTACCGCGTCCGGGACACGGGCATCGGCATCGAGCCGGCCGACATCCCGCGCCTCACGGAACGTTTCTTCCGGATCGACCGGGGCCGTTCGCGCGCCACCGGCGGCACCGGCCTGGGCCTGGCCATCGCCAAGCACGTCGCCATGCGCCACGAGGCCGCGCTGGACATCCGGAGCACGCCGGGCGAAGGCAGCGTCTTCAGCATCCTGTTCCCGGCGACGCGCGTCTGCCCCGCCGCCGATGCCCCGGCACCCGCACAGGCCTCCACGTCCGCCCGGGCCGCCTGAGCCGGACGGCCCCGTCCCGCTACAGGAACAGGCGGTAGGCCGGATTCTCGGTTTCGTTCCAGCAGGGATAGCCCAGCGTGGACAGGAATTCCTTGAAGGCCTTCTTGTCGGCGGGCGGCACCTGGATGCCGACCAGGATGCGTCCGTAGTCGTCGCCCTGGTTGCGGTAATGGAACAGGCTGATGTTCCAGTCCGGATTCATGGCCCCGAGGAACTTCATCAGGGCGCCTGGCCGCTCGGGGAATTCGAAGCGGTACAGGACCTCGTTTTCGGCCAGGCCCGAACGCCCCCCCACCATGTAGCGCAGGTGGGTCTTGGCCATTTCGTTGCCGGTCAGGTCCAGGGTGGGGAAATCCAGCTTGCGGAAATGCGCCGCCAGCTTCTCGATTTCGGGTTCCGAACGGATCTGCAGGCCCACGTAGACGTGCGCCTGCTCGGCGTCGGAGATCCGGTAGTTGAATTCGGTCACGGCCCGCTGGCCCACGGCTTCGCACAGGCGCAGGAAGCTGCCGCGCTTTTCCGGCAGGGTGATGGCGAACAGGGCCTCGCGCGCCTCGCCGACGTCGGCACGGTCGGCGACGAAGCGCAGGCGGTCGAAATTCATGTTCGCGCCGCAGGTGATGACCACCAGGGTCTTGCCCTTCCATTTGTGCTGGGCGGCGTAGCGCTTGGCCCCGGCCAGCGCCAGGGCGCCGGCGGGTTCCAGCACGCTGCGCGTGTCCTGGAACACGTCCTTGATCCCGGCGCAGACCGCGTCGGTGTCGACGGTGACGTAGTCGTCGACGTATTCGCGCGCCAGGCGGAAGGTTTCCTGGCCCACCTGCTTGACCGCCGTCCCGTCGGAGAACAGCCCCACGTCGGCCAGCCGGACCCGGCGCCCGGCCTGGACGCTGCGGATCATGGCGTCGGAATCGACGGTCTGCACGCCGATGATCTTGATCTCGGGCCGCAGCTGCTTGATGTAGGCCGCCACCCCGGCGATCAGGCCGCCGCCGCCGATGGCGACGAAGACCGCGTCGATGGGTCCGGGGTGCTGGCGCAGGATCTCCATGCCCACGGTGCCCTGGCCCGCGATCACGTCGGGATCGTCGAAGGGATGCACGAAGGTCAGCCCGTCGCGCGCCTGCAGCTCGGCGGCGTGCTCGGCGGCGTCGGTGAAGCTGTCGCCGAACAGCACGACCTCGCCGCCCAGGGCGCGCACGGCGTCGATCTTGACCTGGGGCGTGGTCACCGGCATGACGATCACCGCCCGGCACTTCAGGCGGCTGGCCGACAGCGCGACCCCCTGGGCGTGGTTGCCGGCCGACGCGGCGATGACGCCGCGCCGCAGTTCTTCTTCCCCGAGATGGGCCATCTTGTTGTAGGCGCCGCGCAGCTTGAAGCTGAACACGGGCTGCGTGTCCTCGCGCTTGAGCAGCACGGTATTGCCGATCCGCTTGGAAATTCGGGGCGCCGGGTCCAGGGAAGTCTCGTGCGCGACGTCATAGACTTTGGACGTCAGGATGCGTTTCAGATAATCGACGGACATGGCGCGGATGGCGGGTGGACGGGGAATCAAAAAGAATATCACAGTGCCGCCCGCGCCGATCCCCGGCTCACCCCGCTCCCCCCGGGGCTGAACCACGCTTTGAAACCGGTTCACAGACTCGACAAACCGTGTGGCGCGCCGTAAAGTTCTGTCACCTATAGACAGGCGGATCTCAGGCGCGGATCGTGCCGGACACAGACGGGAGAACCCTTCGATGACTCTGTCCGCCAGGCCGGGCAGCCCCCGCAAGTCCCCGGTTGCCGGCAGGACCGGAATCCGGCTGCCCAGCCTGTCGCCCCTGCAATTGCTGATCCTGCTGGCCGGCGCGGCCGCCATCGCCCTGGTCTGGCTCACCACCCTGCAGCGCACCACCTTCGAACGCGCCCAGGCCGTGACCGCCGCCATGCGCTCCAACGCCAACCTGGCCCTCGCCTTCGAGCAGCAGGTGACGCGCACCCTGAAGGAAGCCGAACAGATCGCCGCCTTCGCCCGCCAGGAATACCTGCGGGACGGCGCACGCCTGGACCTGCGGCACTGGGTCGAGCAGCGCATCATCCGGGACAGGGCCTTCACCATCCTCAGCATCGTCGACGAGACCGGCGCCATCGTCACCAGCACGCAGGGCGCCAGCCGCGTCAACTACGCCGACCGGGACTTCTTCACGAAGCAGCGCGACAGCCGGGAGGACTCGCTCTACCTGGACCGCCCCGTGCTGGGCCGGATCTCGGGCCAGTGGCGCATCCCCATGTCCCTGCGCATCCAGAAGCCGGACGGCCGCTTCGGCGGCGTGGTCGTCCTGTCGGTCGACCCCGCCAACCTCGCCACGCTGCATGGCGGCATCCACCTGGGCCCCTCCGACATGCTGGAAATCGCCGGGCTGGACGGCGTCCTGCGCAGCCGCCTGATCGGCACCCGCCCCACGTACGGCCTGGACCAGGGCAAGCACGCCTGGAACCTGCGCCAGGCCACCCAGCCCGAGGGCGCGTTCGTGGACGACGGCGACTCCATCGACGGCGTGATCCGCATCATCAGCTACCGCACGATGGGCAGCTATCCGCTGATGATCACCGTCGGATCGGACTACGCCGACGCCCTGCTCCCCGTCCAGCGGCGCCGCACGACCTATCTGCTCATCGCGGCCGGCGCGACGGCCGCCCTGCTCGGGCTCGCTGCCCTGTTCCTTTTCCTGTCGCTGCGCCAGCGCGCGGCCAACGAGGCCCTGGAAGCCAACGAGGCCCTGTTCCGGGCCACCTTCCACCAGGCTGCCATGGGCATCGCCCGCATCGCGCCCGACGGCCGCTTCCTGGAGGTCAACGAGAAATTCTGCCGGATGCTGGGCTACGACGCGCCCGAACTGCTGGAGCGGACCCTGTTCGACCTGGCGGACCCGGGCGACCGGGACGGCGCCCGCGCCTTCCTGAAGGCCCGGCTGACGGCGCATTACCTGGGACCGCCGCCCGAGGTCGAGAAAACCTACCGGCGCCGCGACGGCGGCCCCATCTGGGTCTGCGAGGCCCTCAGCGTCGTGCGCGACGCGGCCGGCCTGCCGGACTTCCTGGTGGCCGTCGTGCAGGACATCACGGCCCGCAAGGATCTCGAGACCCGCCTGTCGCACGACGCGCTGCACGACTCGCTGACCGGCCTGCCCAACCGCGTCATGTTCCAGGACCGCTGCGCCCGCGCCCTGGAATCGGCGTACCGCCGCAACGGCCTGGCGGCCGTGCTGTACCTGGACCTGGACGGCTTCAAGGAGGTCAACGACAGCTACGGGCACGCCATGGGCGACATCCTGCTGCAGCAGGTGGCCCGCCGCCTGGAGCATTGCGTCCGAGCCGAATCCGAGGACACCGTGTCCCGTTTCGGCGGCGACGAATTCGGCATCGTCCTGTCGGGCCTGGACAGCCTCGAAGGCTGCGAGCGCGTCGCCCGCACGATCCTGGATGCGCTCGCCCGGCCCTTCGACCTGGCCGACGGCATCCAGGTACGGATTTCGGCCAGCATCGGGGCGGCGATCCACCCCCGGCACGGCCAGGACCCGGACGACCTGGTGGCCCATGCCGACGCCGCCATGTACGCGGCCAAGCATTCCGGCAAGAACCGGTTCCGCTGGGAACCCCTGCCCAACGCCTCCGAAGGCCGGAGCGCCCCGACGACCCGGCCGTAGCCGGCCCGGCCGGGCTACACTCCATCCACCATGGAAGCCTGGCTGCACTCCTCGATCCACACCCTGCTGGCCCTGTTCGCGCTGCCCAAGGTCGGCCTGCCCGCGATCTTCCTCGTCAGCCTGGTGTCGGCCACGCTGCTGCCGCTGGGCTCGGAGCCGGCCGTCTTCGCCTACGTGCAGGTCGCGCCGTCCATGTTCTGGCCCGCCGTCCTGGTCGCCACCCTGGGCAACACGATCGGCGGCGCCATCAGCTACGCCATGGGCGCCGGGGCGGAAGCCGCCTGGCACCGCTGGCGCGCCCGGCAGGCGGACCGCCCCGACGGCGATCACCCCGCCACCCAGACCTCCGGCGGCGACGCCCCGTCGCCCGGCGGCCGCTGGCACGCCCTGACCACCCGCTGGTTCCAGCGCTTCGGCCCGTCCGCGCTGCTGCTGTCCTGGCTGCCCGGCGTCGGCGACCCGCTGTGCGCCGTCGCCGGCTGGCTGCGCCTGCCCTTCTGGCCCTGCGTCGCCTGCATGGCCATCGGCAAATGCCTGCGCTACATCGTCATGACGGCCGCCCTGCTGCACGCCTGGCCGTGGCTGAGCGGATGGCTGTAAGCGGCGATCTCCACATCGCTCACAGCCCCCGGATATAAGCTCATCCCGAATCGGGGGCGTTTTGCCCTTAAACTAAGAGATTGCCCCTTCGGACTCCAGGGGCACCGACATCTCGACATCCCCATGAACGCCCCTGTCGCCCGCGAACTGCTCGCATCCCCCCAGGCGCCGCGCCTGCGTGAAATTCCCTACAACTACACCTCCTGGTCGGACCGCGAAATCGTCTGCCGGCTGCTGGGCGAGGAATCCTGGCGGGTGCTGTCCGAACTGCGCTCGCAGCGGCGCACCGGCCGCTCGGCCCGCATGCTGTTCGAGGTGCTGGGCGACATCTGGGTGGTGCAGCGCAACCCCTACCTGCAGGACGACCTGCTGGACGACCCGAAGCGCCGCCACCTGCTGATCGAGGCCCTGAACCACCGGCTGGCCGAAATCGACCACCGCCGCGACGACGACCACGGCCCGCGCGACGCCCAGGTCCAGAAGCTGCTGGCGGCCGCCCGGACCGCCGTCGCCGACTTCGAGGCCCGCTTCGTGGAAACGGCCGAACTGCGCCACGCGGCCCTGAAGAAACTGTCCCGCCTGACCCGCCGCGACAACATCCGCTTCGACGGCCTGTCGCGCGTCTCGCACGTCACCGACGCCACCGACTGGCGCGTGGAATACCCCTTCGTCGTGCTGACGCCCGACACCGAGGACGAAATCGCCGCGCTGGTGCGCGCCTGTATCCGGCTGGGCCTGACCATCATCCCGCGCGGGGGCGGCACCGGCTACACCGGCGGCGCCATCCCGCTGTCCTGGCGCTCGGTGGTCATCAACACCGAAAAGCTCGACGCCATCGGGCCGGTCGAGGCCGTCGCCCTGCCGGGCGTCGAGGCGCCCGTCCACACGGTCCTGACCGGCGCCGGCGTGGTGACGCGCCGCGTCGCCGAAGCCGCCGAGGCCGCCGGGCGCGTCTTCGCCGTGGACCCGACCTCCGCCGACGCGTCCTGTGTGGGCGGCAACGTCGCCATGAACGCCGGCGGCAAGAAAGCCGTGCTCTGGGGCACGGCGCTGGACAACCTGGCCTGGTGGCGCATGGTGGACCCCCAGGGCGACTGGCTGGAAGTCACCCGCCTGGACCACAACCTGGGCAAGATCCACGAGGTCGAAGAAGCCCGCTTCGAGCTCAAGTGGTTCGACGGCGCCAAGCGGCCCGGACAGGCCCTGAAAAAGACCGAAATCCTGGTCATCGAAGGCCGGCGTTTCCGCAAGGCCGGCCTGGGCAAGGACGTCACCGACAAATTCCTTTCGGGCCTGCCCGGCGTCCAGAAGGAAGGCTGCGACGGCCTGATCACGGCTGCGCGCTGGATCCTGCACCGCATGCCCGCGCACACGCGCACCGTCTGCATGGAATTCTTCGGCCAGGCGAAGCTGGCCGTGCCGTCCATCGTCGAGGTCAAGCAGTACCTGGACACCCGGGGCCGCGCCCAGGGCGTGCTGCTGGCCGGCCTGGAACACCTGGACGAGCGCTACCTGCGCGCCGTCGGCTACGCCACCAAGAGCAAGCGCGGCACCCTGCCCAAGATGGTCCTGATCGGCGACATCGTCGGCGACGACGAGCACGCCGTGGCCCTGGCCGCCAGCGAGGTCGTGCGTATCGCCAATTCACGCCACGGCGAAGGCTTCATCGCCGCCAGCCCGGAAGCCCGCAAGAAGTTCTGGCTGGACCGCGCCCGCACCGCCGCCATCGCCCGCCACACCAACGCCTTCAAGATCAACGAGGACGTGGTGATCCCGCTGGCGCGCATGGGCGAATACACCGACGCCATCGAACGCATCAACATCGAGCTGTCCACCCGCAACAAGCTGCGCCTGGCGGACGCCCTGGAATCCTACCTGGACGGCGACCTGCCGATCGGCAAGTCCGAGGATCCCGACGACGCCGAGCACACGCGCGGCACCATCCTGTCCGCCCGCCGCCGCGACGCCCTGGACACCCTGGCCGCGGTGCGCCGCCGCTGGGCCTGGCTGCTGGATCACCTGGACGCGCCGCTGGCCGGCAGCCTGGACACCCTGTCCTCGCTGGGCCTGGACGAGCGCCGGTCCGAACTGGCGGACCGCCTGGCCGCCCAGCCGGACGCGCGCATCATCGACCTGGTCCAGGACCACACCCTGCGGATTTCCTGGAAGACCGACATCCGCGCCGCCATGGAACGCCACTTCGCGGGCGCCGAATGCGCCGCCATCCTGGCCGGCCTGCAGGCCACCCACGACCGCATCCTGAAAAGCCGGGTGTTCGTCGCCCTGCACATGCACGCGGGCGACGGCAACGTCCACACCAACATTCCCGTCAATTCCGACGACTACGAGATGCTGCGCGAGGCCAACGACGCCGTGGCCCGCATCATGGGCATCGCCCGCGATCTGGACGGCGTGATCTCGGGCGAGCACGGCATCGGCCTGACGAAATACGAATTCCTCAGCGAGGCCGAACTGGCGCCCTTCCAGGACTACAAGCGCCGCATCGACCCCGAGGGCCGCTTCAACGCCGGCAAGCTGATGCCCGGCGCCGACCTGACGCATGCCTGGACGCCCAGCTTCAACCTGCTGGGCTACGAATCGCTGATCATGCAGCGCACCGAGATCGGCGCCATCTCCAACGCCATCAAGGACTGTCTGCGCTGCGGCAAATGCAAGCCGGTCTGCGCCACCCACGTGCCGCGCGCCAACCTGCTCTATTCGCCGCGCAACAAGATCCTGGCGACCTCGCTGCTGATCGAGGCCTTCCTCTACGAGGAACAGACCCGGCGCGGCGTCAGCATCCGCCACTGGGAGGAGTTCGAGGACGTCGGCGACCACTGCACCCTGTGCCACAAGTGCTTCAATCCCTGTCCGGTGGACATCGATTTCGGCGACGTGTCCATGGAAATGCGCGCCCTGCTGCGCCGCATGGGGAAAAAATCCTTCAACCCCGGCACGGCGGCCTCGATGTTCTTCCTGAACGCCAAGGATCCGCGCGTCATCAAGGCCACCCGCACCGCCATGATCGGCATGGGCTACAAGGCCCAGCGCCTGGCCCACGACCTGCTGGCGCCCGTGGCGAAGAAACAGGTGGCCCTGCCGCCCGCCACCGTGGGCAAGGCCCCGGTCCGCGAACAGGTGATCCACTTCGTCAACAAGAAGATGCCCGGCGGCCTGCCCAAGCAGACCGCCCGCAAGCTGCTGGACATCGAAGACCCGCACATCATCCCGATCATCCGCGACCCGGCCGCCACCGCCCCCGACAGCGAGGCCGTGTTCTATTTCCCGGGCTGCGGGTCCGAACGCCTGTTTTCCCAGGTGGGCCTGGCGACCCAGGCCATGCTGTGGCACGTGGGCGTGCAGACCGTGCTGCCGCCCGGCTACCTGTGCTGCGGCTATCCGCAGCGCGGCAACGGCCTGACCGACAAGGCCGAGCAGATGGTCACGGACAACCGCGTGCTGTTCCACCGCATGGCCACGACGCTGAACTACCTGGACATCAAGACCGTGGTGGTCAGCTGCGGCACCTGCTACGACCAGCTCGAAAGCTACCAGTTCGACAAGATCTTCCCCGGCTGCCGGCTGATCGACATCCACGAATACCTGCTGGAAAAGGGCGTGGACATCGCCGGGGTGCAGGGCGTGCGCTACATTTACCACGACCCCTGCCACACCCCCATGAAGCAGCAGGACCCGATGAAGACGGTGAAATCCCTGCTGGGCGCGGACAAGGCCATCAAGACCGACCGCTGCTGCGGCGAATCGGGCACGCTGGCGGTGTCGCGGCCGGACGTCTCCACCCAGATCCGCTTCCGCAAACAGGAAGAACTGGCGAAGAACACCGCCGCCATCCGCGCCGACGGCTTCCAGGGCGAAGTGAAGATGGTGACGTCCTGTCCGTCCTGCCTGCAGGGCCTGTCGCGCTACGAGCAGGACACGGGACTGTCGGCCGACTACATCGTGGTGGAAATGGCCCGGCACCTGCTGGGCGAGAACTGGATGCCGGACTACGTGCAGGCCGCCAACGCGGGCGGCATCGAGCGGGTGCTGGTGTAGACAGGCACCATGGCCGCCTCGCCGCGCGGGTGAGGCGCCGCTCGATAACCCCTTTTTTCACAGGGATATTGGCAAACGATCAAAATTGATCTAAATTTGTTTTGCTTCGAATTTTCAGAAAATACTGAAATTACAGAAACAAGCGAATGCCATGATTCTCTCCCCTCAATCCGTGCGTTTCATCCTGCACTTCGGCGAAATGGGCAGCCGCTGGGGCGTGAACCGTACCGTCGGCCAGATCTACGCCCTCCTGTTCATCGCGCCGCACCCCCTGCACGCGGACGAAATCGCCGAAACGCTGAAATTCTCGCGCTCCAACGTCAGCATGGGGCTCAAGGAACTGCAATCATGGCGCCTGGTCCGCCAGGCGAACCGCGTCGGCGACCGGCGCGATTACTACGAGTCACTGGGCGACGTCTGGGAAATCTTCCGCGTCCTCATGGAGGAGAAACGCAGGCGGGAGATCGATCCGACCCTCAGCCTGCTGCGTGACATGCTCCTCGATGCGCCCAAAAACGAGGCCGAGGCCCACGCCCGCCAGCGCATGCAGGCCATGCTGGAGCTGATCGAGCTGTCCACCGACTGGTTCGACGAGATCCAGCGCCTGCCGCCGGAAACCCTGCAAAGCCTGATGCGGCTCGGCGCCCGGGTCCAGAAGGTGCTCGACTTCGCCGGCAAGCTCCGCAGTCCCAAACCCCCGGGGGATCCATCATGATCGACTTCGACGTCGTCAACCTGTCGCGGTTCCAGTTCGCCGCCACCGCCCTGTACCACTTCCTGTTCGTGCCGCTCACGCTAGGGCTATCCTTCCTGCTGGCGATCATGGAAAGCGTCTACGTCATGACCGGCCGCACAATCTGGAAGCGCATGACCATGTTCTGGGGCTCGCTGTTCGGCATCAACTTCGCGCTCGGCGTAGCCACCGGCATCGTGATGGAATTCCAGTTCGGCATGAACTGGTCCTATTACAGCCACTACGTCGGCGACATTTTCGGCGCGCCGCTGGCCATCGAGGGCCTCATGGCCTTCTTCCTGGAGGCCACCTTCGTCGGCCTGTTCTTCTTCGGCTGGGACCGGCTGTCCAGGCTCGGCCATCTCGTCGTGACCTGGCTGGTCGCGCTGGGCACGAACCTTTCCGCCCTGTGGATCCTGATCGCCAACGGCTGGATGCAGAATCCCGTCGGCGCGGTGTTCAACCCCGACACCATGCGCATGGAAATGACCGACTTCGCCGCCGTGCTGTTCAACCCGGTGGCCCAGGCGAAGTTCGTGCATACCGTCAGCGCCGGCTACACTGCGGGCGCCATGTTCGTCATGGCGATCAGCGCCTGGTATCTGCTGCGCAAGCGGCACGTCGACCTGGCCAAGCGTTCGATGGTCGTGGCCGCGAGCTTCGGCCTGGCCGCCTCGCTGTCCGTGGTGGTGCTGGGCGACGAAAGCGGCTACCTGACCACCGAGCACCAGAAAATGAAGATCGCGGCCATGGAATCCATGTGGCGGACCGAACCGCCGCCAGCCGACTTCAACCTGATCGCCATACCCAACCAGGCGGAACGCAAGAATGATTTCGCCCTGGAGATCCCCTACGTGATGGGCATCATCGGCACGCGTTCGCTCACGACGCCCATGCTGGGCATCAACGAACTGGTCACGCGGGCCGAGACGCGCGTGCGCAACGGCATCGTCGCCTACGAAACCCTGCGCCACATCCGCGCCCACCCGGACGATCAGGCCGCCCGCAAGCGCTTCGGCGAAATCTGGCCCGATCTCGGCTACGGGCTGCTGCTCAAGCGCTACACGCAGGACCTCTCCAAGGCGACGGACGACCAGATCCGCCAGGCGGCGCTCGACACCGTCCCGAACGTGGCGCCCCTGTTCTGGACATTCCGCATCATGGTGGCCGTCGGCTTCTATCTGATCCTGTTCTTCGCCGTCGCCTTCCTGCTCGCCTCGCGCGGGCGTCTGGACGGCAGTTCCCGGCTGCTGAAGATCGCGCTCTGGAGCCTGCCCCTGCCCTGGGTGGCCATCGAGTGCGGCTGGTTCGTGGCCGAATACGGCCGCCAGCCCTGGGTCATCGAAGGCGTGCTGCCCACCTACTACGCAGCCTCCGGCCTGACGCTCACGGACCTGTCCATCAGCCTGGGGGTCTTCCTGGTGCTGTATACCGCACTGCTGGTGATCGGCGTGAAAGTCATGCTGCATGCCGTCAGGAAGGGTCCCGGGGATGCGCGCGACCCTCTGGATCCGGCGGCGCCCGGCATGTCCGGACGGATCCCTCTGCAGGCTTGAACGGGAGAGCACGATGGAAACCTTGATTCCTCTGGACTACGGCACGCTGCGCGTGATCTGGTGGGCCCTGCTGGGCGCCCTGCTGATCGGCTTCGCGATCATGGACGGCTTCGATCTGGGCGTGGCCGCGCTGCTGCCCCTGGTCGCGCGCACTGATGCCGAACGGCGCGTGGCGCTGAACCTCGTCGGTCCGGTCTGGGAAGGCAACCAGGTCTGGCTGATCACGGCGGGCGGGGCCATCTTCGCCGCCTGGCCGCTCCTGTATGCGGCATCCTTCTCGGGCTTCTATCTCGCCATGATGCTGGCGCTGCTGGCCCTGATCCTGCGGCCGGTCGGCTTCAAGTACCGCAGCAAGCTCGAAAGCCCGCACTGGCGCGGCGGCTGGGACGCCACGCTATGCTTTTCCGGAACCATCGCGGCCCTGGTGTTCGGCGTGGCCATGGGCAACGTGATCCTCGGCGTGCCCGCCGGCCTCGACCCCGACACCATGCGCCCCGTCTACACGGGCCACTTCTTCCAGCTGTTCACGCCCTTCGCACTGCTCGCAGGCGTCCTGAGCGTCACGCTGGTGGCCATGCACGGGGCCGTATTGCTGGCCTGGCGCACGGAAGGCATGGTGGCGGCCAGGGCGCGCCGATGGGGCGCGACGGCGGCCCTGCTGGCGATCGCACTGTTCGTGATCGGGGGCTTCTGGGTGGCCTATGGCATCCAGGGCCACGCCATCACCAGCTTCATCGATCCCTCCGCGCCCTCCAATCCGCTTGCCAAGAGCGTCGCCCTCCAGACCGGCGGCTGGCTGTGCAATTTCCAGATCTGGCCCGCGATGTGGCTCGCCCCGGCCGCCGGCGTGGGCGGGGCGCTGCTCACGGCCCTCCTGCTGTCCGCAGGGCGGGCCGGCCCCCTGGCGTTCCTGGCCTCGTCGGCCGCATTCGCCGGCGTGATCCTGACGACGGGCTTCGCGCTGTTTCCCTTCATCCTGCCCTCGTCGAGCCAGCCCGCGGCGGGACTGACCGTCTGGGACGCGTCATCCAGCCATCTGACTTTGTGGATCATGCTGCTCGTGACCCTGATCCTGCTGCCCATCGTCACCGCCTATACCGCCTGGGTCTACCGCGTGATGCGGGGCAAGGTCACCGCGGAATCGATCGGCGCTTCCCCCCACGCGTATTGAGGAGCCGGACATGTGGTATTTCTCGTGGATTCTCGGCCTGGGCCTGGCCTGCGCGTTCGGCATCCTGAACGCCATGTGGTTCGAACTGCGCGAGGGCCATGCGCACGCGCCGCCCGTGCCGCCCCCGGACGCCGAGTGAACGATCGTTCCAGCCTGGAATACGATCCGGCCATCGTCCAGCCCGCAACACCGGATCAGGCCCGGTGGTTGCGGGATCTGGCGCGCCTGGCCCGGGTCCCGCTGACCCTGGCCTCGGCGGCCCCTCTGCTGGTCGGAGGCCTGCTGGTCCTCCAGTCCTGGCTGCTGGCGCACGTCCTGGAAGCCGGATTCGTCCAGGGGATCGGCCGCGGCGCCCTGCTGCAACCGCTCGCCGAGATCGCCGCACTGATCCTGGCCCGCGCGGCCCTGGCCTGGATGGCGGAACGGGCCGGCGCCCTCGCCGCCGAACGCATCAAACACTCCATTCGCCGGATGCTGATGCGCACCTTGCTGGCGGCCGGTCCCGCATGGACACGGCGCCAGGCATCCGGCGAACTGGCGGGCGCGGCCGTCGAACAGACAGAAGCCCTGGACGGCTATTTTTCCCGCTACCTGCCGTCCATGGCGGCCGCCATCGGGCTGCCGATCGCGTTTTCCCTCATCATCCTGCCCGTCGACCTCATCGCCGGCCTCCTGCTGCTGTCGACCGCCCCGCTGATTCCGCTGTTCATGGCCCTGGCCGGCTGGGGCGCGGAAGCGGCCAGCCGGCGCCACCTGCAAACCTTCGCCCGCCTGTCGGGATTCTTCGCCGACCGGCTGCGCGGCCTGTCCACCCTGAAATTGCACGGCCGGGCACAGGCCGAGGCGGAAGCGGTCGTCCAGGCCAGCGATACGCTGCGCGCCCGCACCCTGGCCGTCCTGCGCATCGCGTTCCTGTCCTCCGCCGTGCTGGAGTTCTTCGCCGCCCTGGGCGTGGCGGGCGTCGCCGTCTACATCGGCCTGAGCTACCTGGGCTACCTGGATCTCCGCACCCAGCCCCTGACGCTCCAGGCGGGATTCTTCTGCCTGCTGATGGCGCCAGAAGTCTACGCGCCCCTGCGGCAGTTCGCCGCCCACTATCACGACCGCGCGGCCGCGCGGGCCGCCGTCGCCCAGATCGAAGCGGCCTTTGGCCACCTGCCCACCCTCGACGCCGCGATGCCGCGGCCGCCCGACGCCGGACGGGACACGGACTCCCCAGCGCTTTCCCCGGCGCGACAGGCATCCGGCCTGGCCGTACGGGCGGGCCCATTGCGGCTGAGCCTGCCGGAACGGCCCAGGCCCATCCTGGATGCGCTGTCCCTGTCCATCCAGGCGGGCGAGCACGTCGCCCTGCTGGGTGGCAGCGGCGCCGGCAAGACGACCTTGCTCGAGGTTCTGGCGCGGCTCCAGACCGCCGAAGGCCCCCTGGGATTCGACGGATGCCCCCTGGCCGAATGGCCGGAAGCCATGCTGCGCGAGCGGGTCATCCTGATCGGCCAGCGCCCCTATCTGCTCCAGGGCTCGATCGCCGACAACATCCGGCTCGGGCGCCCCGACGCAAGCGCGGCGGAAATCGCCCACGCCGCGCAACGGGCCTGCGTGACCGAATTTGCCCGGCACCTGCCCCACGGCCTGGACAGCCGGATCGACCCGCGCGGACACGGCCTGTCCGGCGGCCAGGCGCAGCGTGTCGCCCTGGCGCGGCTGTACCTGCGCGACCCCGGCCTCATCCTGCTCGACGAACCGACCGCCCATCTGGACGAGGCCATGCGCGATGCCGTGCTGGACGGACTCCTGGACTTCGCACGCGGGCGCACCGTGCTGCTGGTCACCCATTCCGCCGAGGTGGCGCGCCGGCTGCCCCGCCGCATCCGGCTCGAGGACGGCCGCATCGAGGCGGCGGCATGAATGCATCGGACAGCCCCGGACGCATGTCCGCGGACGCGCGACAGGGCGACCGCCCGATGGGCCGCGGGCGCCTTCTGCCACGGATTTACCGGCGCCATTGGCCAAGCCTGGCCGCCACCGTCGCCCTGGCCCTGCTGACCGCGGCGGCCGGCGCGGGCCTGCTGGGCGTCGCCGGCTGGTTCCTGACCGGCGCGGCCCTGGCCGGAGCCGCCTCGGCGAGCGCGGCCCAGGCCTTCAACCTGTTCGCGCCATCGGCGCTGGTGCGCGGGTTCTCGTTCATCCGCATCGGCGCCCGCTACGCGGAACGCCTGGCCGGCCACACGGCGACGCTGCACCTGCTCGCGGAACTGCGCGGCACGCTTTTCCGGGCGCTGGCCCGGCTGTCGCCACGCCAATTGGCCCGTTATCGCTCGGGCGACCTGGTGGCGCGACTGACATCGGACGTCGATGCGCTCGACACCCTGTTCCTGACCCTGATGGCGCCCCTGCTCAGCGCCCTGCTGGCCGGCCTGGCCATGACGGCGATCCTGGCCTGGCAATTGCCGGCGGCCGCCGGCGCCGTCGCCGCGGCTTTCCTCGCGGCCTGTCTGCTGGTCCCGGCCATCCTGATGTATCAGGCCAAGGCGCCGGGCCGGGCCATACAGGACAGCGCGGCCCAATTGCGGACGGCGGTCCAGGAAGCCGCCGAAGGCCATGCGGACATTCTCTCCTTGGCGCTCTCGGCGTCCGTCCTGCGGCATTTCGACCAGACCTGCCGCCGGGCCGCCCGCGCCCGCGGCGCCCAGGCCGGCCTGGGCGCCGGCGGCCAAGGGCTGATCCACGCCGCCACCGGTGCCGCCTTGCTGGCCATCCTGTGGACCGGCCTGGATGCCGTCGACCACGGCCTGATGCGGCCCCCCGTGCTGGCCGGGCTGCTGCTGGCCACCCTGGGACTGTTCGAGACCGCGGGCCCCGTCGTCCGGGGCGCTGCCCGCATGGGCGCGGCGCTTGCGGCGTTGACGCGCATCGAGGCCATCACGAGGGCGGAGCCCGACCTGCGCGATCCGCCGGCGCCCGGCAAGCTGCCATCGGCGGGCGCCCTGCAGGTCCGGGGCGTGCGCTATGCCTATCCGGAGGCCCCGGACAAGGTGGTCCTGGACGGTGTCGACCTCGACCTCCCCTCCGGCAGCCGCACCGCCCTGACCGGAGCCAGCGGCTCGGGCAAATCCACCCTGCTTCACCTGCTGCTGCGTCTGGACGACCCCCAGTCGGGCTGCATCCGCTTCGGCGGAGTCGATGTGCGCGACTGCGCCCAGCACGACCTGCATCGCCGCATCGCCCTGCTGGCCCAGGACGCGCCGCTGTTCCTCGGCACGATACGGACCAACCTGTCGATCGGCGATCCGCAGGCCGATGACGGGGCGTTGTGGCATGCCCTCGACGCCGCGCGCCTGGGCGGCTTCGTCCGCAGCCTGCCGCACGGCCTGGATACCTGGATCGGAGAAACGGGGGCCGGCCTTTCGGTCGGCCAGGCACGCAGGCTGGCCCTGGCACGGGTCCTGTTGTCGCCCGCGGACGTCCTGCTGCTCGACGAGCCGACTGCGGGCCTGGACGCCGGCACGGAAGCGGAGTTCCTGGCCGACCTGCCCCGGGCGACCCGGGGCCGCACCGTCGTGCTGGCCACGCATGCGCCCCTGCCTCCCGGGGCGGTGGACCAGACTATGGCGCTGGATGCTCCGGCCCGGTGTCGAACTCGCATACGGTATACACCGGCAGGCCCGAATCCCGCACGGCCTTCGAGCCGCCCAGGCCGGGCAGGTCGATGATGGCGGCGGCCTCGGCCACGTTGGCGCCCAGGCGCTGCAGCAGGCGGGACGCCGCCAGCATCGTGCCGCCGGTGGCGATCAGGTCGTCGATCAGCAGCACGCGCTGGCCCGGCCGCACCGAATCCGTGTGCATCTCCACCGCCGCGTTGCCGTATTCCAGGGCGTATTCCTCGGCCACCGTGCGAAACGGCAGCTTGCCCTGCTTGCGCACCGGCACGAAGCCCAGGTTCAGTTCGTAGGCCAACACCGAGCCCACGATGAAGCCGCGCGCGTCGATCCCCGCCACCAGGTCCAGGCGCTGGCGCATGTAGCGGTAGACGAACAGGTCGATCAGCACCCGGAACGAGCGCGGATCCTGCAGCACCGGGGTGATGTCCCGGAACTGCACGCCGGGTTTCGGCCAATCGGGCACGGTGCGGATCGTGTCGCGGATGTACTGGGCCGGATCGGTTTGCATGGCGGGGTCCTGTGGCGGGGGCATGAGGGCGGGCACAGTTTAACAAGCCCACCCCCTCACCGGGGCGCCCATTCCGCTTAAAATCGCGGGATGCATGCCCACCCCCAACCCAGCCCGGAGGCGATCCGCGCCAGCGCCGACCGCACCTTCGGCATCGAGATCCAGGCCCTGCAAGCCCTGCAAGGCCGCATCGACGCGCGCTTCGCCCAGGCGGTCGGCCTGATCCTGGACTGTCCGGGCCGCGTCGTCGTCACCGGCATCGGCAAGTCCGGCCACGTCGCCCGCAAGATCGCCGCCACCCTGGCGTCCACCGGCACGCCCGCCTTCTTCATGCACGCGGCCGAAGCCATCCACGGCGACCTGGGCATGCTCACCGGCCAGGACATCCTGCTGGCGATCTCCTATTCCGGCTCGGCCCAGGAACTGATCACCATCATTTCCGTGGCCAAGCGCATGGGCACGCGCATCATCGCCCTGACCGGCCACGCCGACTCCGAACTGGCCGGCAGCGCCGACCTGACGCTGGACGCCGCCGTGGACCAGGAGGCCTGCCCCCTGAACCTGGCGCCCACCGCCAGCACCACGGCCGCCCTGGTGCTGGGCGACGCCATCGCCGTCGCCTGCCTGGAGGCGCGCGGCTTCAACCGCGAGGACTTCGCCCGCTCGCATCCCGGCGGCGCCCTGGGCCGGCGGCTGCTGACCTCCGTGGCCGACATCATGCGCAGCGGCGCGGCCCTGCCGCGCGTCGCGCCCGCCACCCTGATCCCGGACGCCCTGACCGAAATGTCGGCCAAGGGCATGGGCATGGCCATCGTCCTGGAAGGCGGACGCCCCGTGGGCCTGTTCACCGACGGCGACCTGCGCCGCATGATCGCCCAGCACGGCGACATCCGCGCCCTGCCGGTCTCGGCCGGCATGAGCCGGCACCCGCGCTCGGTCGCGCCCGACGCGCCCGCCATCGAGGCCGCCTCGATCATGGACGAGCACAAGCTCAACCAGATGCTGGTGCTGGACGGCGACGGGCTATTATTGGGGGCTCTGCACATGCACGACCTCCTCGCCGCAAAGGTCATCTGATGAACGAACTGCCCGGTTTCTCCCACCCCGCCGAAGCCCAGGTCCTGGCCCGCGTCCCGGAAGCGGTCCGCGACCGGGCCCGCGCCGTGCGCATGATGGTGTTCGACGTCGACGGCATCCTGACCGACGGCAGCCTCTGGTACGGCGAACACGGCGAAGCCGTCAAGCCCTTCAACGCGCTGGACGGCCACGGCCTGCGGCTGCTGCGCGAACAGGGCATCCGCGTCGCCTGGGTCAGCGGCCGCAAGAGCGCCATCACGGCCCGCCGGGCGGCCGAACTGGGCATCTCGCCCGCGCTCCAGGGCATCCGCGACAAGGTCACCACGGTCGAGGACCTCGCCCGGGAAGCCGGCCTGTCCCTGCAGGCCGTGGGCTACATGGGCGACGACATCATCGACCTGCCCGTGCTGCAGCGGGTCGGCTTCGCCGCCAGCGTGCCCAACGCGCCCTTCTACGTCGGCCAGGCGGCCCACTGGACCAGCACCCTGCGCGGCGGCGCGGGCGCCGTGCGCGAATGCTGCGACCTGATCCTGGCGGCCCAGGGCCGCCTGGGCGCCTGCTTCACGGCGTCCCTGTCCACGCTGGGCGGAGCCATCCAGTGAAGGACCGCCTGCCCAGCCTCGTGGCCGTGCTGCTGCTCGGCCTGCTGGTGCTGGGCACCTGGTGGGCGTCCGACTACACCCTGCGTTCGATCCAGGTCGATCCGCCCCGGCGCGTCACGCACGAACGCGACTCCTGGTCGGACCGTTTCACGATGGTGCGCACGGACCCCGCCGGGCGCGCCATCAACCGCCTGGAAGGCACGGCCATGGAACACTTCCCGGACACCGGCGCCTACGAAATCACCTCGCCGCGCGCGGTCGGCCACCAGCCCGACGCCCCCATCACCGAAGGCACCGCCGACCACGGCACGCTCGACGAGCGCGGCGACCGCATCGTGCTGAACGGCAACGCCCACCTGAAGCGCCTGCCCGACGCCGACCACCAGCTGCTGGACGTGCGCAGTTCCCAGCTGGTCATCGAACCCAACCGGGACCTGGTCCACACGGACCGCCCGGCGCTGGTCGTCAACGGCCATTCCACGCTGCGGGGCAAGGGCATGCGCTACGATAACCGCACCCGCCAGCTGACCGTCACGGCGGCCAGCGACGTCAAGATCTCGGGCGAAGACCAGGCTGCCCGCAACGCCGGACCCAAAAAGAACGCACAACCATGAAAACCCCGTCTCCCGCCCTGATCGCATCGATCGTCGCCTGCGCCCTGTCCCTGGCCGCCCAGGCGGCCGGCGCGCAGGACAAGCCCGCGCCCAAGGACGAACCCGACACGGTGATCCTGTCCGACACCCTGCACTACGACGACGTCAACAAGACCAGCACCTTCACCGGCAACGTGGTCCTGACCCGGGGCGCGATGACCCTGCGCGGCGACAAGCTCGTCACCCGCGAGGACGCCCAGGGCAACCAGTTCGGCACCGCCACGGCCGCCAAGGGCCGGGTCGTCACCATCCGCCAGGAAAACCCCGAGAAATTCGAGACGATCATCGCCACCGGCCTGCAGGCCGACTACGCCGGCGCCTCGGGCGACATCACCCTGACGGGCCAGGCCACCGTGACCCGCCAGATCTGCGGCGAGGCCTTCGACAACGTCCGCGGCGCCCGGATCATCTACCACGAGAAATCCGGCACCTACGAGGCGTTCGGCGGGCAGAACTCCGCGGCCGCCGGCGGCCGCGTCCGGTCCCTGGCCCAGCCCCAGTCCCGCATCGACCAGGCCATCGCCCGGTGCAAGGCCAAGAAGGCGGGCCGGTCGTAATGCCCATGCACGATTCCCATTCCGCCCCGAACGACGCCGCCCGGGCTTCCGGCAGCCTCCAGGCCATCGGCCTGGGCAAGACCTTCGGCCGCCGGGCCGTCGTCCAGGACGTTTCCCTGTCGGTGGACAGCGGCGAGGTCGTCGGCCTGCTCGGCCCCAACGGCGCGGGCAAGACCACCAGCTTCTACATGATCGTGGGGCTGATCCCGGCCGACACGGGCCGCATCCTGATCGACCGGCACGAGGTCACCGGCATCCCCATGCACCGTCGCGCCCGGCTGGGCCTGTCCTACCTGCCCCAGGACGCCTCGGTCTTCCGCCGCCTCACGGTGGAACAGAACATCCGCGCGGTGCTGGAACTGCAGCGCGACCCCCAGGGCAACGCCCTGTCGGCCTCCGCCCTGGAGGAACGCCTGGAATCCCTGATCGACGAACTGCAGATCGAACACATCCGCCGCAACATGGCGATCTCGCTGTCGGGAGGCGAGCGGCGCCGGGTGGAAATCGCCCGCGCCCTGGCCACCCACCCGCGCTTCATCCTGCTGGACGAACCCTTCGCCGGGGTGGATCCGATCGCCGTGATCGAGATCCAGCGCATCGTGCAGTTCCTGAAAGGCCGCAACATCGGCGTGCTGATCACCGACCACAACGTGCGCGAAACCCTGGGGATCTGCGACCGCGCCTACATCATCAGCGAAGGCCGCGTCCTGACCAGCGGCCATCCCAGCGAGATCGTGGACAACGAGGCCGTGCGCCAGGTCTACCTGGGCAAGAATTTCCGGATGTAGGCCGCCTGGCGCAAGGCCAGCTGAATTGGACCGATCCCGCTATCCTACACCGAAAGCAGGCCCTTGATGTGGCCGGGGCAATGGGTACACTGGACCTGTCATCGAACTGTCAGAAAAGGAGGCCAATCCCGTCCATCCCCGGTTCCCTCCGGAACCCTCCCCGTCTTTCCGCAAGGAGTCTGCATATGAGCCTGACAATCACCGGTCGCAATCTGGAAATCACCCCGGCCATCCGCGAATACGTCCACACGAAGACGGCGCGCGTCCTGCGGCACTTCGATCAGGTCATCGACACCCAGGTCATGCTCTCGATCGAGCCCCTGAAGCACACCGCCGAAATCACCATGCGCCTGCGTGGCAAGGACCTGCACTGCGAAGCCTCGGATGAAAACCTGTATGCGGCCATCGATCTGCTGGTCGACAAGGCCGACCGCCAGGTCATCAAGTACAAGACCAAGGCTCAGAACCACGTCGTCCATGAACCCCCCAAGCGCCAGGAAGTGACCGCCTGACGGCGCGCGCGGGCCGGTCCACGGCCCGGAACGACACATGGCCTCGAGACGTCCGTCCGGGGCCATATTGTTATGGGGCCCGTCGCGGCATCGCCGCGGGCCGCCCGAATCCGCGGATGCGCGCGGCGCGGGGACCGGTCCAGCGGTTCCTTAAATGGCCCATTTACCTATAATGGACGCCATGAATCTCACACCCCGCATCCTGCCGCCCGACAATATCGTCCTGGACCTGGCTGCCACCAGCAAGAAGCGCGCCTTCGAGCACGCCGGACTGCTGTTCGAAAACCACCAGGGCGTCGCGCGCACGGCGGTCTTCCACAGCCTGCTGGCCCGCGAACGGCTGGGCTCGACCGCGCTGGGCCACGAGGTCGCCATCCCGCACGGACGGCTCAAGGACCTGCGCGAGCCCCATGCCGCCTTCATCCGGCTGGCCGAGCCCGTCCGCTTCGACGCCAACGACGGCCGCACCGCCCGCCTGCTGTTCTTCCTGCTGATCCCGGAAACCGCCACCCAGACCCACCTGGACCTGCTGGCCGGCATCGCCCGCCTGATGTCCGACGCCGGCATCCGCCAGGCCCTGACGCAATCCGCGGACCCCCAGGAAGTCCATCACCTGATCCTGACTGGCGCGAGCGCCCCGGCCCCTGAACATGCTGACCATCCAAGAGCTGATTCGTGACAACACCGAGAAGATCGCCTTCTCCTGGATCGCCGGCAAGGACGCCGCCGACCGGCGCCTGATTCCCGACACCAGCGGCGCCGCCGCCGACCTGATCGGCCACCTGAACCTGATCCACCCGGGCCGCATCCAGGTCTTCGGCGCCGAGGAAATGTCCTATTACCTGCGGCTCGAACAGCGCCGCCGCCAGCACCACCTGGACGAACTGGTGGCCGGGGGCGTCCCGGCCATCGTCCTGGCGGCCGGCACCCGGGCGCCCGACGACCTCCGGGCCTACTGCCTGGCGCACGAGATCCCGCTGCTGGCCACGCCCACCGACGCCGCCCTGCTGATCGACCTGCTGCGCATCTACCTGGGCAAGCGGATGGCGCCCAAGACCACGGTGCATGGCGTCTTCATGGACGTGCTGGGCCTGGGGGTCCTGATCACAGGGGAATCGGGACTGGGCAAGAGCGAACTGGCCCTGGAACTGATTTCCCGGGGCCACGGGCTGGTGGCCGACGATGCCGTCGAGCTCTCGCGCACCGCACCGAACTTCATCGAGGGCCAGTGCCCGCCCCTGCTGCAGAACCTGCTGGAAGTCCGCGGCCTGGGGCTGCTGGACATCCGCACGATCTTCGGCGAAACCTCGGTGCGGCGCAAGATGAAGATCAAGCTGATCGTCCACCTGGTGCGCCTGACGCCCGACACCTTCGAGCGCCTGCCGACCCAGGACGAATACCAGGACATCCTGGGCATCCCGATCCGCCGGGTGATGCTGCAGGTCGCGGCGGGCCGCAACCTGGCCGTGCTGGTCGAGGCCGCCGTGCGCAACACCATCCTCAGCCTGCGCGGCATCGACACCATGGGCGAATTCATCGAACGCCAGGCCCTGGCCATCATGGAAAATTCCCGGGAGGTCCGGCCGTGACCGCGCGGCCGGCGCCACGGCCCCCCTTGCCCCGCACGCCATGCTGAACATCGTCCTCATCACCGGGATCTCCGGCTCCGGCAAGTCCGTGGCCCTGCGCATGCTGGAAGACACCGGCTACACCTGCATCGACAACCTGCCGGTGCGCTTCCTGCACGAATTCATCGCCAGCACCCAGGACAGCGGCCTGGAACGGGTGGCGGTCGCCATCGACGTGCGCACCCCGGGCGACCTGGACGACCTGCCCGGCATCCTGACCAGCCTGCGCGCCATGGGCACGGCGCTGCACGTGATCTTCCTGGACGCCGACGACAACACCCTGATGCAGCGCTATTCCGAATCCCGGCGCCGCCATCCCCTGACCGACCGCCTGCAGCACGAAGGCCTGGACGCCTCGCTGCAGGACTGCATCACCCGCGAACGGGAACTGCTGGCCCCCCTGCGCAACCAGGAGCACGTCATCGACACGTCGGACCTGGCGCCCGGGCAGCTGCGCGCCTGGGTGCGCGACCTGGTCCAGACGGACCGCCCCTCGGTGATCCTGACCTTCGAATCCTTCGCCTACAAGCGCGGGGTGCCGCACGACGCCGACCTGGTCTTCGACGTGCGCTGCCTGCCCAATCCCCACTACGACTCGCAATTGCGCCCCCTGACGGGACGCGACGCCCCGGTCGCCGCCTGGCTGGCCCAGTTCGGCAGCGTCGAGTCCATGATCGACGACATCGCCGCCTTCATCCGCAAATGGCTGCCCCTGTACATGCAGGACACGCGCAACTACCTGACCGTGGCCATCGGCTGCACCGGCGGCCAGCACCGTTCGGTCTACGTCACCGAACAGCTCGCCCGGCGCTTCGCGGACCATTCCCCCCTGCTGGTGCGCCACCGCAACCCCAAGCTGCAGGAGCCCAGGCCATGAGCGCCGGGATGAGCCCGGACACAGGGCTGTCCCTGCGGACCGACCCGCGCCTGGCGAATCCGGGCGGCATGCGGGCCGCGAGGTGGGCGGTGCGCCGGCTCGCCCTGGGCCTGCTGGGCGCCGCGCTGGTGGTCCTGGCGGGCTGCGCCTCGCGCTCGGGCGGCTACTACAAGGACGACGGCCCCGGCCGCGACATTCCGGCCGACATCGCCTCCATTCCCGACGCCGTCCCGCGCATCGAGCGGCACGCCCCGGCCAATTTCCGCCCCTACGAAGTCTTCGGCGTGCGCTACATCCCCATCGCCGAGGACCAGCCCTACCGCCAGGAAGGCGTGGCCTCGTGGTACGGACGCAAGTTCCACGGCGAAAAGACCGCCAACGGCGAAACCTACGACATGTACGCCATGACGGCGGCGCACCCGACCCTGCCGATCCCCAGCTATGCGCGGGTGACGCGGGTGGGCACCAGCCGCTCGGTGATCGTGCGCATCAACGACCGGGGCCCCTTCCATCCAGGCCGGATCATCGACCTGTCCTACGTGGCCGCCGCCAAGCTCGGCCTGATCGGCCCCGGCAGCGGCCGCGTGGTCGTGCAGGCCATCACCAACGCTGACATCCGCGCCGGCCGCTATCCGGCGTCGCCCCTGATGGCCTCGGCCCCGGCATCCCCACCACCCGACGCGGCCCAGGCGCAGCCGGTCGGCCTGCCCGCCGAACCGCTCGCGCCGCTGCCGCCGCTGGCGCCCGTCCCCGCGGTCTCCGAATCCCCGCAGCCGGGCGGCATCTACCTGCAGTTCGGCGCCTTCTCCTCGGCCCAGAACGCCCAGTCGCTGGCCCAGCGCGTCAACATCGAGGCCGCCGGCCAGGCCGGCCCCGCCACCGTCATCCACCAGCCGCCGCTCTACAAGGTCCGCATGGGCCCCTACCTGTCGCGCGACGAGGCCGCCCACACCGCCTCGCGGCTGGCGGAATCCGCCGGACTGAACCCCGTGATCGCGCTGGATGAGTCCGGACACCGAGCAGTCCCTGCGGACTGATCGGTGCCTGACGAATCGGAGCGCCTTGCAAGGCGCGACGTGGAGAGATGCCACAATTTGAAAATGGCCCCAGCCGGACTCATCCCTGCGCCAGCGCCCAGGCGTACAAGCGGTCGCGCGCCAGGCCCGTGGCCCGGGCGCCGATCCGCGCCGCGTCGCGCACCGACAGGTCCTCCAGCAGCGCCTCCATGATCCGGCGCTGCTCGGGCGACAGGTCCTCGTCCGGCTCGTCCACCCGCTCGTCGGCGTGCACCACCAGCACGAACTCGCCCTGTTCCCGGTGCGCGTCCTCGTCCAGCCAGGCCAGCGCCTCGCCCGCCGGCAGGGTCCGGATCTCCTCGAAACGCTTGCTCAGTTCGCGCGCCACGGTCAGCCGCCGGTCCGGCCCGGCGGCGGCCGCCAGGTCCTGGATCGCCGCCCGCAGGCGGTGCGGCGTCTCGAACATCACCACCGGCACCGGCCAGGCGAGCCACCTGTCCAGCCACTTGCGCCGCGCCTGGGCCTTGGACGGCATGAACCCGGCGAAGGCGAAGCCGGGCTCCTCGTCGCGGGTGGCGCCGCTCGCCATGAGGGCGGCGACGACGGCGCTGGGCCCCGGCAGCGGCACGACCCGATGGCCGGCCGCCTGGACCTCGCGCACCACCCGCGCTCCCGGGTCGCTGACCGCGGGCGCGCCGGCGTCGGAGACCAGGGCGATGCGCTCGCCCCGGGCCAGGCGCTGGATCACGGCCTCGGCCGCCTCGCGCTCGTTGTGGCGGTGGGCCGCCAGCAGCGGCGTGCCGATCCCCCAGGCGTCCAGCAGCGCCCGGGTGGTGCGGGTGTCCTCGGCGGCGATCGCGTCGCAGCGGCGCAGGGCCTCCCAGGCGCGCAGGCTCAGGTCGCCCAGGTTGCCGATCGGCGTGGCGACCACGTACAGGCAGCCCGCCGGCCAGGACTGGCCCGCCACCAGTCCGGCGTGACGTTTCCACGTCGGTCCGGCCTTTTCCCAGTCTGCGCTGTCCGTCATACTCGTATCCTGTTCGATTGGATGGTTTGCCATGTCCGCCGATCCCTACGAAGCCGCCCGGCAGGCCCAGCGCCGCGCGGTGACGCGCCGCCGCCGGCGCCTGCGGCGACCCGGTCCGGCGCCCGCGCATGCCGGCGCGGCCGCCGGCGGAGCGCCGGCCGGGTCCCCGACCCAGCGACAGGGCCGCGAAGCCGAGGCCCGGGCGGCGCGCCACCTGGAGGCGCGCGGCGTCCGCATCCTGGCGGCCAATCTGCGCTGCCGCGCCGGGGAAATCGACCTGGCGGCCCGCGAAGGCGGCCTGCTGCTGTTCATCGAGGTGCGGGAACGCCGCAACCCGTCCTTCGGCGGCGCCGCCGCCAGTGTAAACCGCCCCAAGCAGGCCCGGCTGATCCGGGCCGCGCGCCACTTCCTGCCCCGGCTCGCCCGGCTGCATTTCGGCGGCGCCGCGCCGGCCTGCCGCTTCGACGTGGTGGCCTTCGACGCGGACCGGATCCGCTGGATCCGCGACGCCTTCCGCGCGTAAAACACCTAGGTTCTAAAATTGTCGCATCCCCCCACCTCCCGGCCTGCAGGCCGGTCGGATTCGTCAGGCATCGAGCAGTCCGCAGGGACTGCTCGATGTCCGGACTCATCCCGCAAACTGTTACGTTCACGTGTAACGGAGCCGCGCGCTCATGCGATAATCGGCGCCATGGACATGACCTCCCGCATGACGTCGCATTTCGACGACGCCGTCGACGCGTTCCGCTCCAGCGCCCGCGAGCTGGCCCCCGCCCTGGCGGCCGCGGTCGACCTGCTGTTCGGCGCCCTGACCAACAACGCCCGCATCCTCGCCTGCGGCAACGGCGGCTCCGCCGCCGACGCCCAGCACTTCGTGGCCGAACTCGTCGGCCGCTTCGAGCGCGACCGCCTGCCGCTGGCCGGCATCGCCCTGAACACCGACACCTCGATCATGACCGCCGTGGGCAACGACTACGGCTTCAATTCCGTGTTCGAGCGCCAGGTGGCCGCCCTGGGCCAGCCCGGCGACATCCTGGTGGCCATCACCACCAGCGGCAATTCGCCCAACGTCCTGCGCGCAATCGAGGCCGCGCACGAACGCGACATGCAGATCATCGCCCTGACGGGCAAGGGCGGCGGCCAGGTCAATTCCCTGCTCTACGAGACCGACATCCACCTCTGCGTCCCGCACGACCGCACCATGCGCATCCAGGAAGTCCACATCCTGCTGCTGCACGCGCTGTGCGACGGCATCGACGCCCTGCTCCTGGGAGACCCCCTCTGATGCCCGTTTCCGCCCGCCCCCTCGCCCGCCTCCTGATCGGCCTCGCCTGCCTGGCCTCCCTGTCGGGCTGCGGCCTGTTCGTCGTGGGCGGCGCGGCCGCCACCTCCGCCGCCGTGGCCACGGACCGGCGCACCGCCGGAGAACAGGTCGACGACCAGACGATCGAACTGCGCGTCTCCAGCGAAATGAACAAGGCCTTCGGCGACAAGGCCCGCGTCCTGGGGACGTCCTACGCGGGCCGGCTGCTGCTGGTGGGCGACGTCCCCACCGACGCCGACCGGCAGCGTGCCGAGACCATCGCCCGGGGCATCACCAAGGTCCGCTCGGTGGACAACTACATCCGGGTCGGGGACATCACGCCGCTCAGCGTGCGCACCAACGACACCTGGCTGACCTCCAAGGTCAAGAGCCAGCTGGTCGCCACCGAGAACGTGCCCTTCCGCACCATCAAGGTCACGACCGAACGCGGGATCGTCTACCTGATGGGCAAGGTCACCGACGAGGAAGGCCGCCGCGCCGCCTCCGTCGTCTCCGGCATCTCGGGGATCAACAAAGTCGTAAAATTGTTCACGATCGTGGCGCGCGAAACCCTGCTCACCGAACCCGGCCAGCAGGGCGCCGCGCCCGTCACCGACGATTCCAGTTCCTCCGGCGCCTCCACGCCGTCGCCCGCGGGCGACGGCGGCGGCGCCCAAGCGATGCCCGTGCAATGAAAAAAGTTCTCCTTGGCCTGGCGGCCGTCGTGGCGATCGGCGCCGCCGCCCTCTGGCAGTTCCAGGGTTCCGCCCAGGCGGCGCCCGACGTCGCCTTCACCGACCTGAACGGCCACACCGTCACCACCCAGGACCTGCGCGGCAAGGTCGTGCTGGTCAAGTTCTGGGCCACCAGCTGCACCACCTGCGTGGCGCAGATGCCCGACACCATCCGCCACTACCAGGAACTGAAGTCCCGGGGCTTCGACACCATCGGCGTGGCCATGCAGTACGACCCGCCCAACTACGTCAAGAACTTCACCGAAACGCGCCAGCTGCCCTTCCCGGTCGTCATCGACGCCCAGGGCAGAATCGCCCAGGCCTTCGGCGACGTGCGCCTGACCCCCACGGCCTTCCTGATCGACAAGCAGGGCCACATCATCAAACGCTATCTCGGCAACTACGACGAAAAGGCCTTCATGGCCACGGTCGAACAGGCGCTGGCCTCCTGACATGACGAACACCGCCCAGGACATCACTTCGCAAACGCCGGCCGCCCTCAAGGCCGAGGTCCTCTCCGAGGCCCTGCCCTACATCCGCCGCTTCCACGGCAAGACCGTCGTCATCAAGTACGGCGGCAACGCCATGACCGACGAGCACCTGCAGCGCAGCTTCGCCCACGACGTGGTGCTGCTGAAGCTCGTCGGCCTGAACCCGGTGGTGGTGCACGGAGGCGGCCCGCAGATCAACAGCGCGCTCAAGCGCATCGGCAAGGAAGGCACCTTCATCCAGGGCATGCGCGTCACCGACGCCGAAACCATGGAAGTCGTCGAATGGGTGCTGGGCGGCCAGGTCCAGCAGGACATCGTCATGATGGTCAACGAGGCCGGCGGCAAGGCCGTGGGCCTGACCGGCAAGGACGGCTGCCTGATCCAGGCGCGCAAGAAGCTCATGCCCGACCCCGACCACCCCGGCGACATGCTGGACATCGGTTTCGTGGGCGACATCGAGCGCATCGAGCCGGCCGTGGTCAAGGCCCTGCAGGACGACCAGTTCATCCCCATCATCTCGTCCATCGGCTACGGCGAGGACGGCCAGGCCTACAACATCAACGCCGACGTGGTCGCCGGCAAGATGGCCGAGGTCCTGGGCGCCGAAAAGCTCGTCATGCTGACCAACACCCCCGGTGTGCTGGACAAGAACGGCCAGCTGCTGCGCAGCCTGTCGGCCCAGACCATCGACACGCTGTTCCAGGACGGCACCCTGTCGGGCGGCATGCTGCCGAAGATCTCCTCGGCGCTGGACGCCGCCCGGTTCGGCGTGAATTCGGTGCACATCATCGACGGCCGCGTGCCGCACTGCCTGCTGCTGGAAATCCTGACGGACCGCGGCGTGGGCACCATGATCAGCTCGCACTGATGCGCCACCCGGCGGGCGGCGCGCAGCGCCCAGGGCGCCCGATGAAGGCGCCCAGCCCCCTGCGGCGCCGGCGGGCCGTCGGGCCCGACGATCCCGTCTGGCTGTTCGACTTGGACAACACCCTGCACGACGCCTCGCGCGGCATCTTCCGCGCCATCGACCGGCGCATGGGCGCCGCCGTGGCCCAGGCGCTGGACCTGCCGCAGGACCAGGCCGACGCCCTGCGCCTGCGCTACTGGAAGCGCTACGGCGCCACCGCCATCGGCCTGGCGCGCCACCACGGGGTGAACCTGCGCCAGTTCCTGGCGACCTGCCACGATTTCGACATCGCCCCGCTGGTGCACGCGGAAACCGGCCTGGCCGCCCGCCTGCGCGGCCTGCCGGGCACGCGCATCGTGCTGACCAACGCCCCGGCCCACTATGCCCGCCGGGTGCTGGACGCGCTGGGCATCCTGCAGGAATTCGACGGCCTGTGGGCCATCGACCACATGATGCCCATGGGACTGTCGCGGCCCAAGCCCTCGCCCGGCCTGATGCGCATGGTGGTCGCCCGGCTGGGCGTGCCCGCCCACCGGATCATCCTGGTCGAGGACACCGAACGCAACCTGAAGTCCGCCCGCCAGGCCGGCATGCGCACCGTGTGGCTGTACCACCCGGGCACGCCGTTTTCACGCCAGCGCAACGGCCGCGACCTGTACGTGGATGCGCGGATCAACCGCCTGGGGACGCTGCTGCTGCGGGCCCGCGCCGGGCACATGCCGGGCAGCCGGGATCGCGCCTGAAGCGGATCGTGTGCCACTGCATGCGCAGGGCGTCGACCGACAGCAGCCGCCCGACCAGGGGCTCTCCCATGCCGGCGATCACCTTGATGGCCTCGGCCGCCTGGACGCTGCCCACCATGCCCACCAGCGGCCCCAGCACCCCCGTGGTGGCGCAGCGCAGTTCCTCGACGTCGTCGGCCTCCGGAAACAGGCAGTGGTAGCAGGGCGCGTCCGCGTCCCGCAGGTCGTAGACGCTGATCTGGCCCGAGAACTTGATCGCCGCCCCCGACACCAGGGGCTTGCGGGCCGCCACGCAGGCGCGGTTGATGGCGTGCCGGGTGGCGAAATTGTCGCTGCAGTCCAGGACCACGTCGGCGTCCAGGACCAGCTCGCGCAGCCGGGATTCGTCCAGGCGCTCCACCAGCGCCCGCACCTGGACGTCGGGGTTCAGGGCCCGCAGGGCGTCCCGCCCCGACTCGGCCTTGGGCCGCCCCAGGCCGGCCATGGTGTGCAGGATCTGGCGCTGCAGGTTGCTGAGTTCGACGACGTCGTCGTCCACCAGCGTGATCCGCCCCACGCCCGCGGCGGCCAGGTACAGCGCCGCCGGGGATCCCAGGCCGCCCGCGCCGACGATGAGCGCCCGGGCCGCCAGCAGGCGTTCCTGGCCCTCGATGCCCAGCTCGTCGAGCAGGATGTGCCGGGCATAGCGCGTCAGCCGCGCATCGTCCAGGCCGGATTCGTCCCCCATCATGGGATCCTGATCAGGCCTTCCGGGGTGACGCGGTAGCGCTCGACCCCGTCGCCGGCGTCATTCAGTGTTTTTTTTTCCGCCTGGCCGGGTTTCCGGACCGCGCCGTTCGCCGCATCGGCCGCCGGTTTCGCCGCCGCGTCCCCGGCCTGGGCCTCGGCGCGCGCCTGCTTCACCTGGAGGGGGTCGGACTTCTGGACCGGGCGGCCCTGCAGGGCATTGACGGCCTGCCGCAACTGCCAGTCGTCGGCGCCGCCGAATTCGAACATCTTGATCTCGCCCTGGACGAAATCGCCGTCGTCCGCATCGTCCGCGCCCTGGGCGCTGGCCTGGTTTTCCAGGTGGTGCTGCAGATCGACTTCGCGCTGCATGCGGAACAGGTTGCCGGCGGCGCTGTCGTCCACGACGTAGTCGGGCGCCACCCCCGTGTTCTGGATCGAGCGGCCGCTGGGCGTGTAGTAGCGCGCCGTGGTGAGCTTGATGCCCGTGTCCTTGTCCAGCTGCAGGACGGACTGCACGGAGCCCTTGCCGAACGTGCGGTTGCCGATGATGCGGGCGCGCTTGTAGTCCTGCAGGGCGCCGGCCACGATTTCCGAGGCCGAGGCCGAGCCGACGTTGACCAGCACCACCATCGGCACCGTGCGCGTCCAGGCGGGCAGCTGCCCGCCGTCCTCGACGCCGTGGCTGCCGTTCAGGGGACGGGCATAGAATTCCTCGTTCGAGGACGGGATGCGGCCCTTGGTGGACACGACCAGCTTGCCGGGCTCCAGGAAGGCGGAGGCGACGCCGATGGCGCCGTCCAGCAGGCCGCCCGGATCGTTGCGCAGGTCCAGCACCAGGCCCTTGGGGGCCTGCTTCTTCGACAGGGAGGCCAGCATCCGCACCATGTCGGACGTGGTGCGGTCCTGGAACTGGCTGATGCGCACGTAGGCGATGTCGTGGTCGAGCATCTTGCCGCGCACGCTGCGGGTCTTGATCATTTCCCGCACGATGTGGAATTTCAGGGGCTTGGGGCTGCCGGCGCGCTGGACCGTCAGGTCGATCGGGGTGCCGGGTTCGCCGCGCATCTTCTTCACGGCGTCGTTCAGGCTCATGCCCTTGGTGGGCTCGCCGTTGATCTGGGTGATCAGGTCGCCCGTCAGGATGCCGGCGCGCGCCGCGGGGGTGTCCTCGATCGGGGCGATGACCTTGGGCATGCCGTCCTGGGTGCCGATCTCGATGCCCAGCCCGCCGAAGCCGCCGCGCGTGATGTCCTGCATCTGCTTGTAGGCTTCCTCGTCCAGGTATACCGAGTGCGGATCCAGGTCGGCGAACAGGCCCTTGATCGCGTCGTCGATCAGCGTCTGGTCGGGCACCGGCTCGACGTAGCTGGACTTGATCGCGCCGTAGACGTTGGCGAACTGCTGCAGCGCCTTGAGCGGCAGGGGTTCGCCCTTCTGGGCGACCGCCGAGATGCCCAGGCTGACCAGGACGCCTCCCAGGAAGCCCGCCAGAACCCAGCTCAACGACCGATTTTTACGAGTGCTCATGCACGTTCCTAAACGATGATCGGGCCGCCGCGACAGCGCCAGGCGCGCCTCGGGCGACGAAGGATACATAGTACAGAAATTAGACTGCGGAAAGCCATCAGGCGCCTATTTCAACCAGACCTCAGGATTGATCGGCGCTCCCTGGTGGCGCAATTCGAAATACAGGCCGGGCTCGACCTGGCCGCCCGTGGCCCCGACCCGCGCCACCTCGTCGCCGCGCGCCACCACGTCCCCGACCTGGCGCAGCAGGGTCTGGTTGTAGGCATAGATGCTGAGGTATTGCTTGCCGTGGTCGATGATCAGCAGATTGCCGAAGCCGCTGAGCCAATGGGCGAACACCACGCGGCCGGCGGCCACGGCGCGCACGGGCGTGCCCACCGCCGCGCGCAGCACGATGCCGCGCCACAGGCCGCCTTCGGGCCGCTGCGCGCCGAAACGGCCCTGGACCTCGCCCGCGACGGGACGGGGCAGGCCCTTGCTCAGGCCGGGGAAGCCGCCCTCGGGCTCGGCCCGGACGGCGGATTCGCGCCTGGGCGGCTCTTCCCCGGCCGGTTCCGCCTGGACCGGCGCGCGCTCCCGGACGGTCTCCTCCGGCCGGGGCGCCTGCGCTTCTTCTTCCCGCACATGGCGCTCGGCCTGCTCGCGCACCTGGCGCGCCTGCTCGGCGGCGCGCGCGCGTTCCTGTTCCTGGCGGGCCTTCTCGGCCTTGGCGCGGGCGGCCTGCTCGCGCGCGCGCCGCTCGGCCTCGGCCTTCAGGGCCGCCTGGCGCCTGGCCTCGGCCCGGGCGATCTCGGCGTCCAGGTCCTTGATCAGGCCGCCCAGGCGCGCATCGCGCGCCTGGAGCTGCTTGGCCTGGCCGCGCTCCTCGTCCAGCCGCGCCCGGATCTTGTCCAGCACCTCGCGGCGCTGCGCCTGCCGGGCTTGCAGGTCCTGGCGGCGCTTCTCGACGTCGGCCCGCACCGCGTCGAGATCGCGGCGGCCGTCGTCGGTCTGCCGCCGCAGGTCGGCCAGCCGGTCCAGCGTGCTCCGCAAGGCGTCGAGCGCCTGGGTGCGGGACCGGGTGACGTAGGCCAGCCAGGCCAGCTCGCGGCCGATCTCCTGGGGGTCGCGTCCCGAGAGCAGCGCCGTCCAGGGCGACAGGCCGCTGGCATACTGGGCGCGCAGCTGGTCCGCCAGGGCTTTCTGCTGGCGTTCGAGTTCCTCGGACTGCTGGCCGCGGGCGGCGTCCAGCCGGCGCAGGGTATCCTGCAGCGCGTCCTGGCGCCGGTCCAGTTCGGCCAGCTCGCGGCCGATGTCGGAGATCGCCTGCTCGGAGGCCTGCAGCGCCCGGCTGGCGTCCTCGCGCGAGGATTCCGACGAGTCGATGCGCTTTTGCAGCGCGTCGATCTGTTCGCGCAGGGCCTGCCGGTCCTCGCGGGCCTGCGCCTGGCGCGTCTGCAAGGACGACTGTGCCTGGGCGCAGGCCGCGGCCAGGCACAGCAGCAGCCCCGGACCTACATGGCGCATATCAGGCCTGGCTTGCCTTGCCCTGGTTGGCGACCGCCTGCATCGCGGCGCGGATCTGGTCCTCGTCGCCCAGGTAGTAGTGGCGCAGGGGGCGCAGATCGTCGTCCAGTTCGTAGACCAGCGGCTGGCCGGTCGGGATGTTCAGGCCGATGATGTCGTCGTCCGAGATCCCGTCCAGGTGCTTGATCAGGGCGCGCAGGCTGTTGCCGTGGGCCGAGACCAGCACCCGCCGCCCGGAGCGGATGGCGGGCGCGATGGATTCGTTCCAGAAGGGCACCACGCGGGCCACCGTGTCGCGCAGGCATTCCGTGGCCGGCAGCTCGCCGGCCGGCACCCGGCGGTAGCGGGCATCGAAGCGCGGGTGGCGCGGATCGTCCTCGGCCAGGGGATCGGGGGCGATCGCATAGGCGCGGCGCCATTGCAGCACCTGGGCCTCGCCGTAGCGGGCGGCGGTTTCGGCCTTGTTCAGGCCCTGCAGCGCCCCGTAGTGGCGCTCGTTCAGCCGCCAGTGCAGGGCGATGGGCGTGTGCATGGCGTCCATGGCGTCCAGCGCGATCCACAGGGTGCGGATGGCGCGCTTGAGCACCGAGGCGTAGGCCAGGTCGAATTCGTAGCCCTGCGCGCGCAGCAGTTCCCCCGCCAGGCGCGCCTGCTCGCGGCCGGTGTCGGTGAGGTCCACGTCGGTCCAGCCCGTGAAGCGGTTTTCGAGGTTCCATTGGCTTTCGCCATGGCGCATGAGTACCAGTTTGTGCATGATGGGCAGGCCCGCAAAGTTCAAAACTGCCGACCATTTTATAATCCCGGGGCTTTCTTTTTTTCCGACCCCTGTCACAGGAACCGCCGTGGACTTCTTACTCAGCCAGAACAACCTCTGGATTCTGCTCATCGCCCTGGCTTCCGGGGGCCTGCTGCTGTGGCCCAGCCTGTCCAAGGGCCGCTCGACCGGGCGCGTCGCCCTGGCCGAGGCCATCCGCCAGGTCAACCAGGAACACGGCCAGTTCGTGGACGTGCGCCCCGCCGACCAGTTCAAGACCGGCGCCATTCCCCAGGCCCGCAACATCCCCCTGGATACGCTGGAATCGCACGTCAACAGCCTGCCCAAGGACAAGCCCATCGTGCTGGTCGACGCCCACGGGCGCGACGGCGCCAAGGCCGTGGCCCAGTTGCGCAAGCACGGCTTCGATCGGGTATCCTGCCTCGACGGCGGGCTGAACGCCTGGACCGAAGGCGGACTGCCCCTGAAGAAATCCTGACCGGAACCCATCCACCATGGCTCAAGTCACCATGTACTGCACCTCCGTGTGCCCCTATTGCGTGCGCGCCGAAATGCTGCTCAAGCAGCGCGGCGTGGCCGACATCCACAAGATCTTCATCGACCGCGACCCGGCCCAGCGCGCCATCATGATGGAACGCACCGGCCGGCGCACCGTGCCGCAGATCTACATCGACGAACGCCACGTCGGCGGCTTCGACGATCTTTCGGCCCTGGACCGCGCCAACGGTCTGCTGCCCCTGCTGCAGGCCTGATCCCGCGCGGATCGGCCCGCCTCCCCTCCCCCTTACTCCGGAATTCCCATGTCTGAAGAAAACCAAACCCAGAACGGCCAGGCCCCCAGCTTCGGCCTGCAGCGCACCTACGTGAAGGACCTGTCGCTGGAAATGCCCAACGCCCCGGAAATCTTCCTCGAACAGGAAGGCCCGACCGTCGAGGTCTCCATCCAGGTCGGCGGCCAGCAGCTGGCGGAATCCGTGTTCGAGTCCACCGTGACCGCCACGGTGACCACGCGCATCGGCGACAAGGTCCTGTACCTGGTCGAACTCTGCCAGGCCGGCATCTTCGAGGCCGCCAACATCCCGGCCGAACAGCTCGATCCGCTGCTGGGCATCGTCTGCCCGACCATGCTCTACCCCTACCTGCGCGCCAACGTCGCCGACGCGATCACGCGCACCTCGATGCCGCCGCTGCACCTGAGCGAAATGAACTTCCAGGCCCTGTACGAACAGCGCCTGGCGCAGCAATCCGGCGAAGCGGCCCAGGGCGAGGATTCCGGCCTGATCCTGCCCCCCGGCGCGCGCAACTGATCGGCGGGGTCCGCACGCCATGGCGCCTGTCCGGCTTTGCGTCCTGGGCGCGGGCAGCTGGGGCACCGCCCTGGCAGCCCTGGCCAGCGCCCGGTCCGACGCCCTGATCTGGGCCCGCGACCCCGACCAGGCGCGGGCCATCGACCAGCGGCATCTCAATCCGCGCCACCTGCCCGACATCGTCCTGCCGCCCGCCCTGCGGGCGACCGGCGACTTCGGCGCCGCGCTGGCGCACGTGCTGGAAGGCCCCGACCAGGCCGACCGCCTGATCGTGCTGGGCGTGCCCATGGCGGGCCTAGCCGACGTCTGCCGGCGCATCGCGGACACGCTGCCCGTCCACGCCGCCGACGCCCCGCCGGTCCATCTCCTGTGGACCTGCAAGGGCATCACGCCCGACACCCACCTATGGCCGCACCAGATCGTGGCCGACGCGCTGTCCGGCATCGCCTGGCTGCGCACGGGCGTGCTGTCCGGCCCTTCCTTCGCCCGCGAAGTGGCCCAGGGCCTGCCGGTCGCCCTGACGGTCGCCGGCCGCGACCCGGATACCGGCCGCGCCGCCCAGGCCGCCTTCCACGGCACCCGGGCGCGCATCTACGGCACCCGCGACGTCATGGGGGTGGAAGTCGGCGGCGCCCTGAAGAACGTCATGGCCATCGCCTGCGGCATCAGCGACGGCCTGCGGCTGGGCACCAACGCCCGCGCCGCCCTGATCACGCGCGGGCTGGCGGAAATCCAGCGCCTGGGCGTGGCGCTGGGAGGCCAGGCGGACACTTTCGTCGGCCTGACCGGGCTGGGCGACCTGGTCCTGACCGCCACGGGCGAACTGTCCCGCAACCGCCAGGTGGGCGTCGCCATCGGCCAGGGCCGCACGCTGGACGACATCCTGGCGGGCGGCATGACCGCCGAAGGCGTCCGCTGCGCGCGCGCCGCCCAGGCCCTGGGCCGGGAACACGGGCTGGATCTGCCCATCACCGACGCCGTCTGCGGCGTGCTGTTCGACGGCATCGCCCCGACCCGGGCCGTGGCCGCCCTGCTGGCGCGCGATCCGCGCGACGAATAGCGCAGGCCCTGCCTTGGGCGAAACCGCGTCGTGGATTCGCCCGACCCTGCAGCGGCGCTGCCCGTTTCAAAGGGATGATGACCCCATGCCAAGAAACAAACATTCCGCCAGATTCATCAGCTACGCGCTCCTGTCCACCGCATTCTTTATCGGATTCTTCAATCGATTCGCGCCCGCCACGTTTTCCGAGCCCATGGGCCACAGCCTTGACCTGAGCGCTGCTGCGTTGGGCGGCCTGGCCGCGATACATTTCTGGGTTTATACCCTGATGCAAGTCCCGGCCGGCGTGGTCATAGATCGTTTCGGCATCCACCTGCCAGCAGTGATTGGCACGCTATTGACCGGCATAGGCGCGATCACGCTCGGAATGACTGAAAGCTACACGCTTGCCCTGATGGGCCCTTTTTTAGTGGGGCTTGGCATGTCATTGGTCTTCGTCGCCGTCATGAAAAACAATGCGCTCTGGTTTGATGAACGGCAGTTTGGCATGGTGACAGGAGCGACACTCCTGATTGGCACCCTTGGTTCAATCGCATCGGAATCACCCGCACGCCTCCTCCTTGAACTGACTGATTGGAGAGCGATCTTTCTCACTTTAGGGCTGATCACCATAGCAACCGCGTTCCTGATTCTATTTTTCTGGCGCCCTCCACCCGGTTCAAGCAAGCAGCAAAGTCCAGCACGGACGCAGCCGCTGGATTCTCAGCCCAGAGGCCTCTGGCTAAGTGTCATGAAGAATCGCCAGCTCTGGCTGATCCTGATGGCGATTTCCGGGACAAATGGAACTTTTTATGCCTTCGCCGGCTTATGGGGAACTCAACTATTAAGTGATGGTTATGGTTTGCCCAGCGCTTCCGCATCATTGATATTGACGTTAGCCCTGATTCCATACGGATTGGGATCACCCATATTTGGCCAGTTTTCTGACCTCTTGAAGACACGGAAGCGCTTTATTTGGATTTCCTCTCTTGTCAACATGGCCGCATGGCTCTGGCTGCTATTGGTACCGACCAGTGGATTCACGGAAAGCCTCATTTGCTTTCTGGCGTTGGGTCTTTCCAGCGGCGCCCAGGTGGCTGTCGCATTTGCGGCTGTGAAGGAAACCGTTCATGCGGATACTTTGGGATCCGCAATCGCTTTCGTCAACATGGGGGTATTTCTGGTGACAGCCATCATTCAGACCGCATATGGCTGGATGATTTCACTGGATGGCACCACCGCCATTTCTGGGACCCTATACCGATCGTCTCTCTGGCTCCCTGCTTGCCTGAGCGCAATAGGTTTCTTTGCAGCCATGTGGATTAAGGAGACATACCCTTCTGTACATCAAACCCCGCCCGCGTAGCCCGCCTGCCGCCAGGCCTCGAAGACCGTGACCGCCACGGCGTTGGACAGATTCAGGCTGCGCTGTTGCGGCCGCATCGGCAGGCGGATGCGCTGCGCCGGGGGAAAGACGGCCAGCTGTTCGGCCGACAGGCCGGCGGTTTCGCGGCCGAACACGAACACGTCCCCCGGCCGGAACGCATGCCCGCCGATCAGGGACGATCCGCGCGTGGTCAGCGCGTAGCGCCGCGCCGGATCCCCGCCGATCGCCGCCAGCGCCTCGTCCAGACTGTCGTGCACCCGCATGCGCGCCCATTCGTGATAATCCAGGCCCGCGCGCCGCATGCGCGCGTCGTCCAGGGCAAAGCCCAGCGGCCGCACCAGATGCAGGAAGGCGCCGGTGTTGGCCGCCAGGCGGATCACATTGCCGGTATTGGGGGGGATTTCGGGTTCGACGAGGACGATATGGAACATGGAGCGGGATCGAGAAGGCTGCGCGACACCCTGCCGCGCCCTGGGGCATCGCCAGACGGATGCACCCTGCGAGCACAAGGCGGACGATCCGGCAGCCCTTATTGTAAGTCCCGCCCATCGGGCGCCTCGCGGACGCGGCGATCCACGGCGCGCGCCAGCACCCAGCCTTCGACGTGCGCGGCGCCCGCCTCTTTCAATCCCTGCGCCACTGCCTGCAAGGTGGCCCCCGTGGTCAGCACATCGTCCACCACCGCGATCCGCTGACCGGCCAAAGGCCGTGTCGGGTCCGCATGCGGCTGCGGACCGGCACCACGCCCCACTGCCGCACCCACGGCAAACATCCCCGCCTGCGCCCGCAGGCGCAGCGCGCGGTCCCGCCCCACCTGCCGGCTCCCTTCGCGCACCCGCCGCACGCCGTCCAGGCGGTAGCGCAGCCCCAGCCGCCGGGCCAGTAGGCGGGCCACCTCGGCCGGCGGGCTGAAGCCGCGCCGCAGCAGCGCCTCGCGCCGGGCCGGCACCGGCACGATCCAGTCCGGCGGATCCATCGGCCCGGCGGCGCGCACCGCCTGTTCCAGCCGATCCGCCAGCAGGCCCGCCAGGGACAGGCGGCAGCGGATCTTGTAGTCATGAATCAGATCCCGGCCCAGGCCGGCGTAGTCGAACGCCGCCACGACGTGGTCGTAGGCGGGCAGGTCCGGGCCGCAGTCGGGACAGCGCCCGCCGTCCAGCGGATGCGCGCAGCGCGGGCAGCGCGGCCGCGCCGCGTCCGGCCGCAGGCGCGCCAGGCAATCGGGACACAGGCCCTGGCCGGCCGTGCGTCGCCCGCAGCCCGGACAGTCGGCCGGAATCCGGTCGCGCCAGCGCTTGAGCAGCGGATGCAGCATAATGGCGTGTCCTTACGCAGGAAACCTCCATCACAGCACGCTTCGGGCCGTCCCGGGGCCGGCCTTGATCGTTTATGCCACAGCTTCCCCGTCTGCCCATCGACTCCCAGGCCGTGACGCGCCAGTTCGCCCGGCGCGCGCCCCTGGACGCCCCGCAGTTCCTGTACGGTGAAATCGCCCAGCGCATGCTGCGCCGCCTCAGCTACATCCGCATCGCCCCGCACGACATCCTGGACGCGGGCTGCGGCGCGGCCCATGCGCTGGACCCGCTGCGCGCCCGTTATCCAGACCAGCACTACATCGGCCTGGACGCCTGCGGCGCCTTGCTGGCCACGGCCCGCGAACGCTATTCGGCCAAGCCCGGCTTCTGGCACCGGCTGCGCAACAAGCCCACGCCGGCCGCCGATTTCCGGCAGGCCGACCTGGCCGAGACCGGCCTGCCGGACGAAAGCCTGGACCTGGTCTGGTCGAACCTGGCCCTGCACTGGCACCCGGAACCCCACCTGGTGCTGCAGGAATGGCGCCGCGTCCTGCGCAACGACGCGCTGGCGATGTATTCCAGCCTGGGCCCCGGCACCTTCCGCGAACTGCGCGAAGCCCTGGCCGAGGCCGATCCGGACACGCGGCCCATGGAATTCGTGGACATGCACGACTTCGGCGACCTGATGCTGCAGGTGGGGTTCGCCGATCCCGTCATGGACCAGGAAATCATCACCCTGACCTACAAGACCGCCGACAAGCTGCTGGAGGACGTGCGCGCCCTGGGCGGCAACCCCCACCCCGAACGCCGCGGCGGCCTGCCCGGCCGCGCCTGGCGCGAACGCCTGGTCCACGCCCTGGAACGCCGCCGCCACGCCGACGGCACGATCCACCTGAGCCTGGAAGTCGCCTACGGCCACGCCTGGCGCGTCGCCGCCCGGCGCGGCGTGTTCGGCGACCTGCCCGTCACCACCTTCAAGCGCGCCCAGCCGCTGGAGGCCGGCAAGCCGCCCCCGCGCGTGGTGCCGCGCAAGCCGGACGGGGAAGAAGGCTAGCCCCCGTCACCGACCGCCGGGCCGGACCCGGCTCAGGCCGGCACGCCGTACAGGTCGTATTCGTCCGCGTCCTCGATGCGCACCCGGACCAGGTCGCCCGGCGCGTGGCCGGCGGCGTCGCGCAGCAGGACGCTGCCATCGATTTCCGGCGCATCGGCCATGGACCGCGCGGTGGCGCCGCCTTCTGCATCGACTTCATCCACCAGCACCGTCAGGGTGCGGCCGACCTTGGCCGCCAGGCGCCGCGTGGAGATCGCCTGCTGGTGCGCCATGAAGCGCTCCCAGCGTTCCGCCTTGACCTCGTCGGGCACGGGATCGGCCAGTTCATTGGCGCGCGCGCCCTCCACGGGTGAATACTGGAAGCAGCCGACGCGGTCGAGCTGGGCCTCGGTCATCCAGTCCAGCAGGTACTGGAAGTCTTCCTCCGTCTCGCCGGGGAAGCCGACGATGAAGGTGGAGCGCAGCGTCAGGTCCGGACAGGCCTCGCGCCACTGGCGGATGCGGGCCAGGGTGCGGTCCTCGAACGCGGGGCGCTTCATGGCCTTCAGGATGCGTGGGCTGGCGTGCTGGAAGGGGATGTCCAGGTACGGCAGGATGCGGCCTTCGGCCATCAGGGGGATCAGCTCGTCCACGTGGGGATAGGGATAGACGTAGTGCATGCGCACCCAGACGCCGAACTCACCCAGCGCGTTCGCCAGCGCGGTCAGTTGCGTCTTGACCGGGCGGCCGTCCCAGAAGCCGGTGCGGTACTTGACGTCCACCCCGTAGGCGCTGGTGTCCTGGGAAATCACCAGCAGTTCCTTCACCCCGGCGTCCACCAGGCGGCGGGCCTCGCCCAGCACGTCGCCGATCGGGCGGCTGACCAGGCGGCCGCGCATGGACGGGATGATGCAGAAGCTGCAGTTGTGGTTGCAACCTTCGGAGATCTTCAGGTAGGCGTAGTGGCGCGGCGTCAGGCGGATGCCCTGGGGCGGCACCAGGTCCACGTAGGGATCGTGCGGGCGTTCGTTCGGCGCGGCGTCGTGCACGGCGCGCACCACCTGCTCGTACTGCTGGGGGCCGGTGACGGCCAGCACCGCCGGATGCACGTTGCGGATCATGTCGGCTTCCACGCCCAGGCAGCCGGTGACGATGACCTTGCCGTTTTCCACGATGGCCTCGCCGATGGCGTCCAGGGATTCGGCCTTGGCGCTGTCGATGAAGCCGCAGGTGTTCACCACGACGACGTCGGCCCCCTCGTAGTCGGGGCTGATGGTGTAGCCGTCGGTGCGCAGCTGGGTCAGGATGCGTTCGGAGTCGACCAGGGCCTTGGGACAGCCCAGGCTGACGAAACCGACACGGGGGGATTGGCTCATGGGAATACTCGGTGGAATGCGGGAGGGGCGGCGCGGGACCGCGCCGGCCATGCGGCGATCGGGCGGGTCGAGGCAACCCTTGATTTTAGCCAATCGGTGCTAAAGTCCCCTGAATCCATCCCGCAAACCCTCAATTCTGGATCCTTTCCGTGCCGGAATCGCCACAACCTCCCGCCCTGTCCGACCAGCTGCTGGCCGCCGCCCGCGCCATCCGGGCGGTGCAGTCAGGCCAGTCCCTGTCGGAGGCGCTGGAATCGATCCCGGCCGCGCTGCGCCCCGCCGCCCAGGCCCTGTCCTTCCATGCCATGCGCCGGCTGGGCCACGCCCGGGCCGTGCGCGAACGGCTGGTGCCGCGCCGGCCGCCGGAACGCCTGGCCGAGGCCCTGATCCTACTGGGCCTGAGCCTGCTGGAAGCCAGCCTGCGCCAGGCCGAAGGCGCCGAACAGCCGCCCGGCACGCCGATCTACCACGAACACGTCCTGGTCCACCAGCTGGTCGAGGCGGCCGCCGCCGATCGCCGCACACGGCCGGCCAAGGGCCTGGTCAATGCCGTGCTGCGCCGCTACGGGCGCGAACGCGCGGCGCTGAACGCCGCGCTGGCCGACCGTCCGGACGCGGTGTGGAACCACCCCGGCTGGTGGATCGACACCGTGCGTGCCGCCTGGCCGGACGACTGGCGGGCGATCCTGGCCGCCGCCGACCTGCCGCCGCCCATGGCCCTGCGCGCCAATGTCCGGCGCATCGGCCGGGACACGCTGCGAACGCGGCTGGAAGAGGCCGGACTGGCCGCCCGCCCTTCGGGCGAGGACGGCCTGATCCTGGACACGCCCCGCCCCGTGCGCGACATCCCCGGCTACGCCGAGGGCTGGTGGTCGGTGCAGGACCCGTCGGCCCAGCGGGCCGCGCGGCTGCTGCCGCTGCGGGACGGCATGCGGGTGCTGGACGCCTGCGCGGCGCCCGGCGGCAAGACGGCCCATCTGCTGGAACGCCACGCATTGCGCCTGACGGCCCTGGACAGCGACGCCCGGCGGCTGGAGCGCGTGGGCGACAACCTGCGGCGGCTGGGACTGGAATCCCCGGAGGTATCCCTGCGCCGCGCCGACGCCGCCCGGCCCGACGACTGGTGGGACGGGCAACCCTACGACGCCATCCTGGCCGACGTGCCCTGCACCGCGTCGGGCGTGGTGCGCCGCCACCCCGACATCCGCTGGCTGCGCCGCGAGGACGACCTGGCGCGCACGGCGGCCCTGCAGGCCGGCATCGCCGACGCGCTGTGGCCGCTGCTGGCCCCCGGCGGCCACCTGCTGTACGCCACCTGCTCGATCTTCCCCCAGGAAGGCGAAGCGCAGGTCCTGGCCTTCCTGGACCGGCACCCCGATGCGCGGCGGCTGCCGGCCCCCGGCCACATCCTGCCCGGCGGCCCCGACGAAGGCGACGGCTTCTTCTACGCCCTGCTGCGCAAACTGGATGAGTCCGGACATCGGACAGTCCCCTGCGGACTGTCCGATGCCTGACGAATCCGGGCCGCCTGCCAGCGGCGAGGCGGGAGAGCTGCCACGGCTTGCGCTTTGGCGCGGGCTCAACAATACTGCGACTGTCCGCGACTTTCCGTTCCAGCCCCGCCAGCGCATGCCACGCTTCCTGATCCTCCTGGCCTTCAGCCTCCTGCTCCTCGTCCCTCCGGCCGTCCGGGCCGACGACGGCCGGGTCGTGCGCATCGAACCGGTGCTGCGCCAGGGTCAGCTCCTGCTGGACGCCGATATCGACTTCACGCTGAGCGACGAACTGCACGACGCCGCCACCAAGGGGCTGCCGCTGTACTTCACGGCGGACCTGGTGATCGAACACCCGCGCTGGTGGTGGTTCGACGAGACCGTCCTGTCGCTCAGCCAGACCTGGCGCATCCAGTACAACGCCCTGACCCGCCAATGGCGCGTGGGCACCGGCGACCTGTCCCTGCCGGCCACGTCCCTGGACGAGGCCCTGGACCTGGTGCGCCGCATCCGCGACTGGCCCCTCGAGGCCGCCGACCGCTTCACGCCGGACCAGACCTACCAGGGACGGCTGCGGCTGCGGCTGGACACGTCCCGCCTGGCCCGCCCCTTCCAGGTCGACGCCCTCAACAGCGCGGCCTGGTCCCTGACGACCCCATGGAAAGAATTCACCTTTTCGATCTCCGCCGCAACGCCCCGCGGCTGATCCGCTGGGCGCTGCGCTCCGCGCTGGGGGTCGCCGCCGCCAGCGCGATCGCGCTGCTGGGCCTGCTGGTCTGGTCCACCGGCAACGCCTCGCGCTACGCGCAGCAGTACGACATGCTGCTGCTGCTCAACGGCGTGCTGGCGATCGCCCTGATGTCCTGGGTCGCCATGCTCACGGTCCGGCTGCTGCGCCAGATCCGGCGGCGCCAGTTCGGCGCCCGGCTGACCGCCCGCTTCACGCTGTACTTCACCCTGATCGGCATCCTGCCCGGCGTGCTGATCTACGTGCTGTCGGTGCAGTTCATGTCGCGCTCGATCGAGTCCTGGTTCAACGTGCGGGTGGACACCGCGCTGGAGGCCGGCCTGAACCTCGGGCGCGCCGCGCTGGACGCCCAGCTCACCGAGCTCAACGGCCGGGCGCGCAACATGGCCCTGCGGCTGAACAGCGCCAGCGACGCCGAGACCGCCCTGCTGATCACCTCGCTGCGTTCCGCCAACGAAATCGACGAGGCGATGGTCTTCACCGGCAACGGCCGCCTGGTCGCCTTTTCCTCGTCGTCCTTCAGCCAACTGCTGCCGGACCTGCCCCCCAGCAGCGTCATGAACCAGCTGCGGGTCGCCCAGGGCTACGCCGCGGCCGAGGCCGACGTGGCCCCCGGCGGCGGCCCGACCAGCGACGGCCTGCACCTGCGCGTCGTCATCCCGCTGAGCCCGGCCGCCTCGGACAGGCTGGGCAACCCCATGAGCCTGGGCGGCGATTCGCGCTGGCTGCAGGTGATCCAGGCCGTGCCGGAGCGCATCGCCCACAACGCCAGCCAGGTCCAGCAGGGCTTCCGCGACTACCAGGAACTGGCCCTGTCGCGCCTGGGACTGCGCAAGCTCTACGGCATCACGCTGACCCTGGCCCTGATCCTGGCCGTCTTCGCCGCCGTGGTCGTGGCGCTGGCCGTCTCGCGGCGCCTGGTGCGTCCCCTGCTGTCCCTGGCCTCGGGCACCCAGGCCGTGGGGGTCGGCGACTACCGCCCCCTGCCCGAGCCGCCGGCGCGCGACGAAGTCGGCCAGCTGACGCGCTCGTTCAACGCCATGACGCGCCAGCTGGACGAGGCCCGCCAGATGGTCGACCGCCACCGCCGCCAGCTGGAGCAGAGCAACCTGTACCTGGAGTCGGTGCTCAGCAACCTGTCCTCGGGGGTGCTGGTGTTCGACCGCGCCTTCCGCCTGACGCTGTTCAACCAGGGCGCCCAGACCATCCTGCACGTCGACCTGCGCACCGTCCAGGGCCGACCGCTGGAAACCGCCGACGGCGCCCTGCCGTTCGCCAGCCTGATCCGCCAGGAATTTTCCGCCCACGACGCGGTCGAATCCACGCGCCCCTACTGGCAGCAGCAGTTCGAGGTCGAACTCCAGGCCGCGCCGGACAATGAACGCAAGAAGCACGTCGTCACCCTGCTGGCCCGGGGCACCCGGCTGCTCATGGACGGCCACGAGGACGGCTACCTGGTGGTGTTCGATGACATCAGCGAGGTGATCTCCGCCAACCGCACGGTCGCCTGGGGCGAGGTCGCCCGGCGCCTGGCCCACGAGATCAAGAATCCGCTCACCCCCATCCAGCTGTCGGCCGAGCGGCTGGCCATGAAGCTGGCCGACCGGCTGGCGCCGGACGACGCCGCCATGCTGCAGCGGTCCACCCAGACCATCGTCAACCAGGTCGCGTCGCTGAAGCGCATGGTGGACGATTTCCGCGAATACGCCCGCACGCCGCCGGCGCAGATGCGGGACATCGACCTGAACGCCCTGCTGACCGAGGTCCTGACCCTGTACGGCTGGGATCCCGCCGAACCGGCCCCGCCGCCGGCCGCTCCGGGCGCGGCCCGCTTCGACGCCCTGCTGGCGGCCGACCTGCCGCCGATCCAGGGAGACCCGGCCCAACTGCGCCAGGTGATCCACAACCTGCTGGCCAACGCCCGCGACGCCGCCTGCCAGCACGCCGCGCCCGGCACGGCCGAGATCCGCGTGCAGACCCGCCTGATTCACCCCGAGGACGAGGCCGGGCGGCCCCGCGTCCGGCTGACCGTCTCGGACAACGGCCCGGGCTTCGCGCCCGAGGTCCTGCACCGCGTCTTCGAGCCCTACGTGACGACCAAGCCGACCGGCACCGGACTGGGCCTGGCGATCGTCAAGAAGATCATCGAGGAGCACGCCGCCCAGGTGGACATCTCCAACCGGACCGAGGGCGGCGCCCGCATTTCCATCCTGTTTTCCAGGCTGGCGGACGCGCCGGCCCCGCTGGACGCGCCCAGGCAAGCACACGATAATACGCAGAACACAAGGTGAGGTGATATGGCCAGAATTCTGGTGGTGGACGACGAAATAGGCATCCGCGAACTGCTGTCCGAGATTCTCTACGACGAAGGCCACACGGTCGAACTCGCGGAAAATGCGGCGCAGGCCCGCGAATCCCGTCTCCGTCAACGCCCCGACCTGGTGCTGCTGGACATCTGGATGCCCGACATCGACGGCGTCAGCCTGCTCAAGGAATGGTCCAGCCAGGGGCTGCTGAACATGCCCGTCATCATGATGAGCGGCCACGCCACCGTGGACACCGCCGTCGAGGCCACCCGCATCGGCGCCGTCGACTTCCTGGAAAAGCCCATCACCCTGCAGAAGCTGCTGAAGACCGTCGCCGCCGGCCTCGCGCGCCCGGTGATCCCGGCCTCCATGCGCAGCCGCACCGAACGCCCGGCGGCGCCCGCCGACCCGGTCTTCACCCAGCCGCCCGCGCTGGCGGGCGGCGGTCCCGCCGCCGCGCAGCCCGTGGGGGCGGCGCCCGCCGCTCCCGTCCACGACGATTCGCACCTGGGCCGGATCTCGCTGAACCAGCCCCTGCGCGAGGCCCGCGACGAATTCGAGCGGATCTACTTCGAATACCACCTGCTGCACGAGAACCACAGCATGACGCGGGTGTCCGAGCGCACCGGCCTGGAACGCACCCACCTGTACCGCAAGCTGAAGCAGCTCGGCATCGACACCTCGCGCAAGAAATCGTCCGGCGGCTGATCCGCCGCCACGGCCGGGCATCTCGCGCCGGGGCCTGGACACCGCCGGCCACGCGGCCGGCGGCACCGCTAACCGCGATATGAACGCATGAATTCGGCCACCGGCTGGCGTCGCCCGCCGGGCTTCTGCAATGCCGTCACGCGCAGCACGCCATCCGCCGTCGCCACGTCGATGCCGTCCGGCCCCATGCCCACGATGGCGCCGGGAACCGGCGCATCGGCGCCGGCCAAGGCCGGCAGGGCTTGTGCGCCCCAGACCTTCACCGGCTGGTCGAAGCCGGGCAGCGCCATCGTCGTGCCCGGAAAGGGATCGAAGGCCCGCACCCGGCGCGCCAGTTCCGCCGCGGGGCGGGAAAAATCCAGCGCCGATTCGGACTTCAGCAGCTTGTCCGCGTAGCACACGCCCGCCTCCGGCTGGGGCACCGGCACCGGCGCGTCCCCGGCGGCCAGCCGCGCCAGGACGTCCACGATGGCGCGCGCGCCGTCGGCCGCCAGCCCGTCGTGCAGGCTGGCGCCGGTCTCGTCGGCCGCCAGCGGGCGTTCCACCCGGTGCAGCATGTCGCCCGTGTCCAGGCCCGCGTCCATCTGCATGATGGTCACGCCGCTGGCGGCGTCGCCCGCCTCGATCGCGCGCTGGATGGGCGCCGCCCCGCGCCAGCGCGGCAGCAGGCTGGCGTGGATGTTCAGGCAGCCGTGGCGCGGCAGATCCAGCACCCACCGGGGCAGGATCAGGCCATAGGCCGCCACCACCATGACGTCCGGCGCCAGGTCCAGCAAGGCGTCCCGGGCGGCGACGGCGTCTTCTGGATACTTGCCGTCCAGCCGCAGGCTGCGCGGCTGCAGCACGGGGATGCCGGCGTCCAGGGCGGCCTGCTTGACCGGGCTGGGCACGAGCTTCATGCCGCGCCCCGAGGGGCGGTCCGGCTGGGTCAGGACGCAAGCGACCTCGTGCCCGGCCCCGATCAGGGCGGCCAGGGCCTGCCGGGCGAATTCCGGCGTTCCCGCGAAGGCGATGCGCATTTCAGGCGGATTCGCGCTGGGCCTCGCGCTGCTGCTTGCGCAGGCGCGTGCGGATCCGGTTCTGCTTGAGCACGGACAGGTATTCGACGAAGACCTTGCCCAGCAGGTGATCGAGTTCGTGCTGCACGCACACGGCCAGCAGGCCCTCGGCGTCGAACTCGTAGGATTCGCCGCGCTCGTCCAGGGCGCGCACGTGAATGCGCGCGGAGCGTTCGACCTCGTCGTAGACGCCGGGCACCGACAGGCAGCCTTCCTCGTAGACCTGGAGCTCTTCGCTCTTCCAGGTGATTTCGGGGTTGATCAGCACGTGCAGGTCGTTGCCGTCCTCGGAGACGTCGATGACCACGACGCGCTCGTGGACGTCCACCTGGGTCGCGGCCAGGCCGACGCCAGGCGCGGCGTACATGGTTTCGGCCATGTCGCGCACCAGCTGGCGGATGCGGTCGTCCACCTGCCGGACCGGCGCGGCGACCGTGTGCAGCCGGGGATCCGGGTATTTGAGAATGGGAAGCAGAGCCATGACGAAAACCGTGACGATGATGCCAAAGCTCCATGATAAATCAGGACCATGACCCGGGACATAAACCGCCCATCCGGCGCGAAACGCACCCGCCGTTCATGGCACACTGGCGCCATGCCCCTGAACGCCCCCGAAACCGAACTGCGCGCCTGGATCCGCCTGAGCCTCGAGCCCGACCTGGGCGCGGCCCGGATCCGCCTGCTGCTGTCGGTCTTCGGCATGCCGCAGCACATCGTCTCGGCCACCACCGGCAGCCTGGCCCGCTACCTGGATCCCGCGCTGGCGGCCCGCCTGCGCCAGCCCCCCGAACCGGCGCTCCAGGCCGCCATCGACCAGGCGCTGGACTGGCTGCGGGCCGACGGCCATCATCTGCTGACCCTGGCCGACCCCCACTATCCACGCGCGCTGTACGCGCTGGCCGACCCGCCGCCGATCCTGTACGCCCACGGCCGGCTGGACATCCTGAGCCGGCCCATGCTGGCCATCGTCGGCGCGCGCCACGCCACGGCGGACGGCGAGCGCAACGCCCATGCCTTCGCGCGCCACCTGGCGCTGCGGGGCTGGTGCGTGGTGAGCGGCCTGGCCAGCGGCATCGACGGCGCGGCCCACGCCGGCGCCCTGGACGCCGGCGAAGCCGGCGGCGGCACCCTGGCCGTCCTGGGCACCGGCATCGACCGGGTCTACCCGCCCGCCCACCACGCCCTGGCCCACCGCATCGCCACCCACGGCCTGCTGCTGTCGGAATTCCCCCTGGGCACGCCGGGACTGCCCTTCCATTTCCCGCAGCGCAACCGCATCGTCGCCGCCCTGAGCCAGGGGGTGCTGGTGGTCGAGGCCGCGGCGCGCAGCGGCTCGCTGATCACCGCCCGGCTGGCGGGCGAGCTGGGGCGCGAGGTCTTCGCCATCCCCGGCTCCATCCATTCGCCCCTGTCGCGCGGCTGCCACGCCCTGATCCGCCAGGGCGCCAAGCTGGTCGAATCCGGCCAGGACATCGCCGAGGAACTCCGGCAAAGCGCGCTGCCGGGCATCCCGGCGGCCGGGCCGATGTCCGGCGTCGCCCGACACGACACCGCCGCGTCGGCCGCGCCCGTCCCCCCAACGGACCCGGCCATCCCCGACGGCGCCCCGGACGCGGGCGCCGACCCCGACTCCGACGCCCTGATGCGGCGGATCGGCCTCGATCCGGTCGACCTCGACACCCTGCGGGCGGACCTGGACTGGTCCGTCGAACGCCTGCAGGAACGGCTGACCCTGCTGGAAATCGACGGCCGGATCGCGCGCACCGCCGACGGCCGCTACCGGCGCGGGGCCTGAGGGCTGCGCTATGATGGACCCCTGCCCCGCACGGCGGGATTCACCGGATGGAACGCTCCATGGCCGAACACATCAAGATCGTCGAAGTCGGGCCGCGCGACGGCCTGCAGAATGAAAAGCAGTTCGTCGACACCGCCGTCAAGATCGAACTCGTCGACCGCCTGGCGGCCGCCGGTTTCGCCAACGTCGAGGCCGCGTCCTTCGTCTCCCCCAAATGGGTGCCGCAGATGGCCGACGGCGCGGAAGTCATGGCCGGCATCGCCCGCCGCCCGGGCACGATCTATTCCGTCCTGGTGCCCAACCTGCGCGGTTTCGAGGGCGCCCTGGCCGCCCGCGCCGACGAAGTCGTGATCTTCGGCGCCGCCAGCGAGGCCTTCTCCCAGCGCAACATCAACTGTTCCATCGCCGAATCCATCGCCCGCTTCGAGCCCGTGGCCGCGGCCGCGAAAGAGGCCGGGCTGCGCCTGCGCGGCAGCATCAGCTGCGCGCTGGGCTGCCCCTACCAGGGCGAAACGCCGGTGGCCGCCGTGGTCGACGTGGCCGAACGCTTCCTGCGCCTGGGCTGCGACGAGATCGACGTGGCCGACACCATCGGCGTGGGCACGGCCGCCCAGGTCGGGCGCGTGCTGCGCGCCGTGGGCCAGGTCGCCGACCTGGGCACCCGGGTCTCGGGGCATTTCCACGACACCTACGGCCAGGCGCTGGCCAACATCCTGGCGGCGCTGGACTGCGGTGTGCGCATCTTCCACAGCTCGGTCGCCGGGCTGGGCGGCTGCCCCTACGCCAAGGGCGCCACCGGCAACGTCGCCACGGAAGACGTGCTGTACCTGCTGCGCGGCCAGGGGCTGCATACCGGGGTGGACCTGGACGCCGTCGTGGACATCGGCCAGTGGATCTCCGAACGCATCGGCCGCCCCACGTCCAGCCGCGCGGGCCGCGCCCTGGCCCTGAAAAAGGCCTGACACATCCCACCCTGCCCCGGCCCGTCCGGGGTTTCCGAACCGCACCGCCAACCCCGTCCGCATGAATCTCCCGACCTCCATTTTCGGCCGCCCCACCCCCGAAGAGCACGACGCCCTCATGGCCCAGATCGCCCCGCTGCCGCTGCGCGGCCGGGCCTGGCCGCGCTGGATCGCCGCCATCGCCTGGCTCATCATGGCCCTGATCGCGGTCCGCCTGGTCATCGTGCTGCGGCTCTCGCCCGAACAGGCGCTGCCCATGCCGGTCATCGCCAGCATCGTGGTGTGCTTCGGCGCGCTGATCTGGATGAGCGTCCACATGTGGACCTCGGTCACGGAAGTCTCCGACTGGGGCATCCGCCAGTCCTGGATCACGCGCCGCGAAGTGCCCTGGACCGAGATCCAGTCCACCAAGTTCATCCCGCTGTTCGCCTCGAAGAAACTGGTGTGCTTCGTGCAGAAGGGCCGGCCCGTGATCTTCCAGGCCGGCACGCCGGAACTGCAGGCGGCCTTCGCGCGCATCAGCCTGGTGTACAGAAAAAGGACAATGTAAAAAGCCTGCGTCCCGAAGGACGCAGGCTTTTTTTGCCGCCGGGCCGCCCCAAGGCAAAAGCGCCCCCTTGGGGGATGAACCCGGACGCGGGGCAGTCCCTGCGGACTGGCCTGCGCCTGGCGAATCCGAGCGGCATGCAGGCCGCGAGGTGGATGCAAGCGGCCGAAGGCTGCGCAGCGTGGGGGCTTTTTTTGCCGCCGGCGCGCGGCTTACCGGACCGGCAGCGGGTACAGCAGGCCGCCGTCCTTCCAGAGGGCGTTCAGGCCTCGCTGGATCTGCAGCGGGCTGCCCATGCCCACGTTGCGGTCGAACGATTCGCCGTAGTTGCCGACCTGCTTGACGATGTTGTAGGCCCACTTTTCGTCCAGGCCCAGGTTCTTGCCCGCGCTGCCGGTCACGCCCAGCAGGCGCTGCACGTTGGGATCGGCGCTTTTCAGTTGCGCGTCGACGTTGGCGGAAGTCACGCCCAGTTCCTCGGCGCCGGCCATGGCGTGGAAGCTCCATTTGACGATGTTCAGCCAGGCATCGTCGCCCTGCCGCACGAAGGGGCCCAGGGGTTCCTTGGAGATGATTTCCGGCAGGATCACGTAGTCGGCGGGCTTGGACAGCTTGGAGATACGGATCGAGGCCAGGCCCGAGGCGTCGGTGGTGAACACGTCGCAGCGGCCGGCCGCGAAGGCGTTGACGACCTCGTTGAACTGCTCGATCACGACCGGCTTGTACTGCACGTTGTGCGCGCGCGCCCAATCGGCCATGTTCTGTTCGTTGGACGTGCCGGTCTGCATGCAGACCGTGGCCCCGTTCAGGTCGCGGGCTGAGGTGATGCCCAGGGACTTGGGCACCATGAAGCCCTGGCCGTCGTAGAAATTGATGGCGGCGTGGATGGCCCCCAGCGCGGTGTCGCGGGACTGCGTCACGGTGGTGTTGCGCGCCAGCAGGTCGATTTCGCCCGACTGCAGGGCGGTGAAGCGCTGCTGCGCGTTCAGGGGCACGATCTTGACCTTGGACGCGTCGCCCAGTACGGCGGCCGCGACGGCGCGGCACATGTCCACGTCCAGGCCTTTCCATTCGCCCTTGGTGTCGGGCGCCGAGAATCCGGCGAAGCCGGTGGTGACGCCGCACTGCACGGCGCCGCGTTCCTTGACCACGGACAGGGTGTCGGCCCGGGCCAGGGGCATGCCGGCGCCCAGCAGGACGGTCAGGCCGGCGATCAGTTTGAATCCACGCATGGAAGCGTCTCCCTCAGTCTGTTTTACAGATTTGCACATAGTAACTGAGACCCCCACGCTGCGCAGCCTTCGGCCGCTTGCTGCCCCCAAGGGGGCGCTTTTCGCCTTGGGGCGGCCCGGCGGCGAAAAGATCATGCTGAGCCACACCGCTGCTCAATCGTAACGCCGCACGTCCTCGATCACCTTGCCGTCGTTGGGCAGACTGCCGGCCGCCACGACCTCGACGACGGCCCGCAGCTTGGTCTGCTCGCGCACCGTGGCGGCCACGGCCCCGGTGTCGAGCGCGGCATCGGCCTCGACCCGCAGGGTCATGACGTCGTGGCCCGTTTCCCCCGACACCACCAGGCGCGCGCGCCCGATGCCCGGGTGCCGGTCCAGCACGCGGGCGATCTGCTCGGGGTGCACGAACATGCCGCGCACCTTGGTCGTCTGGTCGGCGCGCCCCAGCCAGCCGCGGATGCGCAGGTTGGTCCGGCCGCAGGGCGAGGCGCCCGGCATCAGGGCCGACAGGTCGCCGGTGCCGAAGCGCAGCAGCGGGTAGTCCGCGTTCAGGGTCGTGACCACCAGTTCGCCGACCTCGCCCTCGGGCACGGGCTGGCCGGTGCCCGGCCGGACGATTTCCAGGATCAGGCCCTCGTTGGCGACCAGGCCTTCGCGCGCGGAGGTCTCGAAGGCCACCATGCCCAGGTCGGCGCTGCCGTAGGCCTGGAAGCCCTGGATGCCGCGATCCCGGAACCAGGCCTGCAGCGACGGCGGATAGGCCTCGCCCGAAAACAGCGCCCGGTGCAGCGAAGGCAGCGCCACCCCCATCTCGTCGGCCTTTTCAAGGATGATGCGCAGGAAGCTGGGCGTGCCGGTGTAGGCGTGCGGCGCCAGGTCCGCCATGGCGCGCACCTGCAGCTCGGTCTGCCCGACCCCGCCGGGAAACACCGTGCAGCCCAGCGCGTGGGCGGCGGTCTCCATCATGGAGCCGGCCGGGGTGAAATGATAGGAAAAACAATTGTGCACCAGCATGCCGGAGCGCACTCCCGCCGCATGCAGGGCGCGGGCGAAGCCCCAGTAGTCCGGGCGCGGGCCTTCGGGTTCGTAGATGGGCCCCGGCGAGGCGTACACCCGCCGCGCCTCGCCCCAGCCGACGGTGGAAAAGCCGCCGAACACGCGCAGTCGTTCGGCGTCGGCCGTGTCGCCCGCCCGGGCGATGCGGGCGGCATGCTGGACCTGCAGCAATTCGCCCTTTCGCAGCACCGGCACGCGGGCCAGGGCCTCGCGCGAATCCAGCGCCGCCGGGTCGATCCCCCGGAGCTGCCGAGCGATGGCCGGCGCCCGCGCCCGTGCCCGCTCCAGGGCGGCGGGCAGGCGCTCGAACAGCCGCCGTTCGCGCTCGTCGGCGGGCAGGGTCTCGCGCGCATCGTAGTATGCCTGCATGCCATTCCCCCGTGTCAGGCCAGCCAGCGCTTGCGCCGGCGGTAGAACTTGGTGTCGCGGAAGCTGGTGCGGCCCGCCCCCGAGACGCCCAGATAGAATTCCTTCACGTCCTCGTTCTCGGCCAGCGCGCGGGCGGCGCCGTCCATCATCACGCGGCCGTTTTCCAGGATGTAGCCGTAGTCCGCGTAGCGCAGGGCCACGTTGGTGTTCTGTTCGGCCAGCAGGAAGCTGACGCCTTCGCGCTGGTTCAGGTCGCGCACGATCTCGAAGATTTCCTCGACGATCTGCGGCGCCAGGCCCATCGAGGGCTCGTCCAGCAGGATCATGCGCGGGTCGGCCATCAGCGCCCGGCCGATGGCGGCCATCTGCTGCTCGCCACCGGACGTATAGCCCGCCTGGCTCTTGCGCCGCTGCTTCAGGCGCGGGAAATAGCGGTAGACCCGTTCCAGGGCGGCGTCCAGGTCGGCGCGCCCCAGGCGCCGCGTATAGGCGCCGGTGAGCAGGTTTTCCTCGATGCTCAGGTGGGCGAAGCAATGGCGGCCTTCCATGACCTGGACCACGCCGCGCTGCACCAGGTCGGCCGGCGACAGGGATTCGATGCGTTCCCCGCGGTATTCGATCCCGCCCTTGGTGACCTCGCCGCGCTCACCGCGCAGCAGGTTGGAGATCGCCCGCAGGGTGGTGGTCTTGCCGGCGCCGTTGGCGCCCAGCAGCGCCACGATCCGGCCTTCCGGCACGGTCAGGGACACACCCTTGAGCACCAGGATGACGTGGTTGTAGATGACCTCGATGCCGTTGACGTTCAACAGCACCGCGGGTTCGGACGCCTGTGCGCTATCCATCGATTCCTCTCCCAGGGGCCGGGCGCGGCCCGGCCCCGGCACGGCTTACTCGGCGGCGCAGTCGCGCGTCGGCAGTTTCTTCTCGGCGGCGTACTTGTCGCCCAGGGACTTCACCAGCGGCTGCACGTATTTCGGGTTGGACTGGTACCAGTCGGACACGACGTCGAACTTCTTGCCGTCCCACTGGATGATGCGCGCCCAGTCGTCGCCCATGTGGTTCTCGCACGAGGTCTTCACCGGGCGCATCAGCTTGGCGAAGCCCAGCTGCTCCAGGCGGGCCTGGTCCAGGTTCAGGTTCTCGTAGCCCCAGCGCACCTGCTCGGGCGTCATGTGCTTGCCCTTGCCGAATTTTTCCTGGGCCGTGCGGATGGCCTCGACCTGCAGCATGGAGATCATCATGCCGCGCGTGTAGGCCAGCGAGCCGAAGGTGCTGCCATCCTTGTCGGCGCCCTCGCCCTTGTCGTAGACGTATTTCTTCACGTCCTCGTGCACCCGGCCGTGTTCCGCGCTGTTCTGGATGGTGATGCCGTTGTAGCCCTTGGCGACGTCGCCCAGGTCCTTGACGTCGGTCTCGGAGCTGGCCCACCAGATGCCGTACATCTTGTCGCGCGGATAGCCCACGCCCTGGGCCTCGCGGATGGCGGTCGGGGTCATGATCCCGGCGCTCCACAGGATCACGTAGTCGGGCCGGTTCTTGCGGATCTGCAGCCAGGTGGACTTCTGCTCGACCCCGGGGGCGGCGACCGGATAGAGCTGCAGGTCGAAGCCGTTGTCCTTGGCGCGTTCCTGGAGCAGCGGGATGGGCTCCTTGCCGAAGGGCGAGTCGTGATAGATCAGGGCGATCTTCTTGCCCTTGAGCTTGTCCTCGCCGCCCAGTTTCTTGGCAATGTCCTGGATCATGACGTCGGCCGCCGTCCAGTACGTGCCCAGCAGCGGGAAGTTCCACTTGAAGACCCGGCCGTCGGCCGATTGCGACAGGCCGTAGCCCACCGTGACCACGGGCTGTCCGTCGACGATCGCCTTGTCGGTCACGGCGAAGGTGATGCCCGTGGACTGGGTGTCGAAGCCGGAGGCCCCGCCGTTCTTGTTCTTCAGGCGTTCGTAGCATTCCACGCCCTTGTCGGTGGAATAGGCGGTCTCGCATTCCTCGTAGGAGATCTTGACGCCGTTGACGCCCCCGTCGCGCTCGTTGACGAGCTTGAGGTAGTCGATCTTGCCGTTGGCCCAGGGAATGCCGAGCGGGGCGAACGAGCCGGTCCGGTAGACCAGCAGGGGAACGAACTGCTCCTCGGCGGCCTGGGCCGTGCCGGCGGCACCCGCCAGCCCGACGGCGGCCAGCAGGGCGGTGGCGGCGGTCTTCGTCAGTGCATGCTTCATCTGTAGCTCCTCCTGGTGCGTGTGGCACCTATCGTGTCAACAAAGAACGGGTCCGATCGAACGCCGCCCCAAAGGCCCCCTTGATCGCTCAATGGGGGAACGGCCAGATCCTGAGTTTTTCCTTGGCGATGCTCCACAGCCTGGCCAGACCATGCGGCTCCGCGATCAGGAAGAAGACGATCAGGAAGCCGAAAACCATGTGTTCGATGTGCGAGGCCACGTCCACCGGCAGGTTCAGGCCCAGCCAGTGCGGCACGTTGGTCAGCAGCACCGGCACCAGCACCATGAAGGCCGCGCCGAAGAAGCTGCCGATGATGGAGCCCAGGCCGCCGATGATGATGATGAACAGCAGCTGCAGCGAACGGTTCAGGTCGAAGGCCAGGGGTTCCCAGGAACCCAGGTGGATGTAGGCCCAGAGCGCGCCCGCCACGCCGATGATGAAGGAGCTGACGGCGAAGGCGGTGAGCTTGGCGTACACCGGACGGATGCCGATGACGGCGGCGGCCACGTCCATGTCGCGGATCGCCATCCACTGCCGGCCGATGGCGCCGCGCACCAGGTTCTTGGCCAGCAGGCCGATGACCGCCACGAAGCACAGCACGAACAGGTATTTCTGCGCGGGCGTGGCCACCGGCAGGCCGAAGGCCTCGAGGGCCGGCACGGACACGTTGCCCGAGGACGAATAATTGGTGAAATAGGGAATGCGCAGGAAGGCCCAGTCCATGAAGAACTGCGCCGCCAGCGTCGTCACCGCCAGGTACAGGCCGCGGATGCGCAGGCTGGGCACGCCGAACACCACGCCCGCCAGGGTGGCGAACACACCGCCCAGCAGGATCTGGACCACCAGCGGCAGGTCCAGCCGCACGCCGAAGTTCCAGGCGGCGTAGGCGCCCACCGCCATGAAGGCCCCCGAGCCGATGGAGATCTGGCCGCAGTAGCCGACCAGGACGTTCAGGCCGATGGCCGCCAGCGACAGGATCAGAAAGGGTGTGAGGATCGCCTGCAGGAAGTAGTCCGACGCCCCCAGCGGGACGAGGACGAAGGCAAGCAGCAGCAGGCCGGCGACGAACCAGCGGTCCTGGCGGATCGGGAAGATCTGCTGGTCCGACCGGTAGGTGCTCTTGAACTGGCCGTTTTCACGATAGAACATGGATGGCAGCCTCTATCAGACGCGGTCGATGATTTTTTCGCCGAACAGGCCCTGGGGCCGGAACAGCAGGAACACCAGGGACAGCACGTAGGCGAACCAGATCTCGATGCCGCCGCCCACGAAGGGCCCCAGGTAGACCTCGGACAGTTTTTCGCCCACCCCGATGATGAGGCCGCCGACGATGGCGCCGGGCACCGAGGTCAGGCCGCCCAGGATCACCACCGGCAGCGCCCGCAGGGCGGCCGTGGACAGGGTGAACTGCACGCCGAATTTCGAACCCCAGACGATGCCCGTGACCAGGGCCACCAGGCCGGCCACCGTCCAGACCACCACCCAGATGCGGTTCAGCGGGATGCCCACCGACTGCGCCGCCTGGTGGTCGTCGGCCACGGCGCGCAACGCCCGGCCCACCGTGGTGTACTGGAAGAAGAAGGCCAGCACCGCCACCAGCACGGCGGCGACGACGGCGGCCGTCAGGTCCTCCAGGCTGACCAGCACGCCGCCGTCGAACACCGTGTCGAGGATGATGACGGGGTCCTTGGGCATGCCGACGTCGATCGAATACACCGAGCTGCCGAACAGGATCTGGCCGATGCCGTCCAGGAAATAGCTGATGCCGATGGTGGCCATCAGCAGCGTGGTGGCCTCCTGGTTGACCAGGTGGCGCAGCACCAGGCGCTCGACCAGCGCGGCGATCAGCCACATGAACAGCGCGGCGAGCACGAAGGCCAGCAGGTTGGCCAGCACGGGCGAGGCGCCGCCCAGCCAGGCGTCGATCCAGCCCGACAGGCGGGCCATGGCCAGCGCCGCGATCAGCACCATGGCGCCCTGGGCGAAATTGAACACCCCGGACGCCTTGAAGATCAGCACGAAGCCCAGGGCCACCAGGGCGTAGAGCATGCCGCTCATCAGCCCGCCGATCACCGTTTCCAGTAAGAATCCCATTGCGACTCCTCAGTGGCTGGCGCCCAGGTAGGCCCGGACGACCTCGGGGTTGCCGCGCACCTCGTCGGGCGCGCCGTCGCCGATCTTGCGGCCGTAGTCCAGCACCACGACCCGGTCGGAAATGTCCATGACCACGCCCATGTCGTGCTCGATCAGCACGATCGTGGTGCCGTATTCGTCGTTCACGTCCAGGATGTAGCGGCTCATGTCCTGCTTTTCCTCGATGTTCATGCCCGCCATGGGCTCGTCGAGCAGCAGGATGCGCGGTTCCATGGCCAGCGCGCGGCCCAGGTCCACGCGCTTCTGCAGGCCGTAGGGCAGGCGTCCGACCGGGGTCTTGCGCCAGGCCTGGATTTCCAGGAAATCGATGATGTTTTCCACGACCTCGCGATGGGCGATTTCTTCACGTTCGGCCGAACCCAGCCGCAGCGCCTGCGCCAGCACGCCGCTCTTCATGCGCAGGTTGCGGCCCGTCATGATGTTGTCCAGCACGCTCATGCCCTTGAACAGGGCCAGGTTCTGGAAGGTGCGGGCGATGCCCATTTCGGCGGCGCGGCGCGGGTTCATCCGGGCGAACTGCCGGCCCTGCAGCAGGATGCGGCCTTCCTGGGGCGTGTAGACGCCGTTGATGACATTCAGCATCGAGCTCTTGCCCGCGCCGTTGGGGCCGATGATGGCGCGGATCTCGTGTTCGCGCACGTCGAAGGAAATGTCCGTCAGCGCCTTGACCCCGCCGAAGGACAGGGAAATGTTCTGCAGGTCCAGGATGGTCTCGCCGATGCGCCCGGCGCGGTCCGCGGCGCCGTCCGGCGCCGTCTCCGTGGTCTGTGCTGTCGCCATCTGGATCATTCAAGCCACCTTTTTCAGGGGTTCGGGCCGCGCGACGGCCGCGGGTTCGATGCGCAGGTCGGCGGAGATCCGGCCCGTGCGGCCGTCCTCGAACTTGACCTCGGTCTCGATGAACTGGCTGGACCGGCCTTCGAACAGGGCCTCGACCAGCACGGCGTATTTCTGCGCGATGAAGGCGCGGCGGACCTTGCGGGTGCGGGTCAGCTCGTCGTCGTCGGGGTCGAGTTCCTTGTGCAGGATCAGGAAACGGCTGACCTGCGAGGCCGCCAGCTTCGGATCCTGGGCCAGGTCGGCGTTGACCTGCTCGACGCAGTCCCGGACCAGGGCGTAGACCTCGTCCTTGCCGGCCAGGTCGGTGTAGCCGGCGTAGGGCAGGCCGCGGCGTTCGGCCCAGTTGCCGACGGCCTCGAGGTCGATGTTGACGAAGGCGCAGACCTCGGAACGGTCCGCCCCGAAGGCCACGGCTTCCTTGATGAAGGAAAAGAACTTGAGCTTGTTCTCGATGTATTTCGGCGCGAACAGGCTGCCGTCGGCCAGGTGGCCGACGTCCTTGGCGCGGTCGATGATCTTCAGCTGGCCGTCCGTGTCCAGGTAGCCGGCGTCGCCGGTGTGGTACCAGCCGTCCTCCGTGTAGGATTCGACCGTCGCCTTGGGGTTGCGGTAGTAGCCGGTGAACAGGCCCGGGCTGCGCAGCTGGATCTCGCCGTTGTCGGCCACGCGGATGTCCACGCCCTCGCAGGGCGGGCCGACCGTGTCGTCGCGCACCTGGCCGTTGGCCTGGACGCAGACGAAGACCGAGGTCTCGGTGGAGCCGTAGAGCTGCTTCAGGTTGATGCCGATGGAGCGGTAGAAGACGAACAGGTCGGGGCCGATGGCCTCGCCCGCCGTGTAGGCCACGCGCACCCGGCTCATGCCCAGGGTGTTGCGCAGGGGGCCGTAGATCAGCAGGTCGCCCAGGGCGTATTTCAGGCGGTCGAGCGGGCCGACGCCCGCGCCGCCGTCCAGGATGCGGTCGCCCACCCGCCGTGCCAGGCCCATCGCCCGGCGGTACAGCCAGCGCTTGAAGCGGCCGGCGTCCTCCATGCGGATCGTGACGTGGGTCAGCAGGCCTTCCAGCACGCGCGGCGGCGCGAAATAATAGGTGGGGCCGATGTCGCGCATGTCGATCGACACGGTCTCGGGCGATTCCGGATGGTTCACGGTGAAGCCCGTGGTCAGGAACTGGGTGTAGGAAAACATGTTCTGCCCGATCCAGGCGGGCGGCAGGTAGGCCAGCACGTCTTCCCGGTCGGTCAGGCCCTCGAAGCGCTCGATGGCCCGCGCCCGGTCGATGAGCGCGTGGTGGCTGAGCACCACGCCCTTGGGCTTGCCGGTGGTCCCGGAGGTATAGAACATCGCGGCCGTGTCGTCGGGCCCGATGGCGGCGATGCGGCCGTCGATCTCGTCGGGCCGGCCGCTGGCGCGCGCGTCGCCGCGCGCCAGCAGGGCTTCCCAGGCCAGCAGGCGGGCGTCGTCGTAATGACGCAGGCCGCGCGGGTCGTCGTAGACGACGTGGCGCAGCGCCGGGCAGCGGCCGGAGACTTCCAGCATCTTGTCGACCTGTTCCTGGTCCTCGGCCACCACCACGCCGACCTCGGCGTCCTGCAGCACGTAGGCCATTTCCTCGGCCACGGCGTCCTGGTAGAGCGGCACGGGGATCGCCCCCAGGCACTGGGCCGCCATCATCGCCATGTAGAGCCGGGGGCGGTTTTCGCCGACGACGGCGACGTGCTCGCCCGCCCCGACCCCCAGGTCGGCCAGTCCCGAGGCCACGCGCCGGACCTCGGCGACCACCTGGGCCCAGGTCAGCGTCTGCCAGATGCCCAGGTCCTTTTCCCGGATCGCGGGCCGCGATCCGCGCACCCGCGCATGGTGCATCAGCAGGGCGGGGAACGTCGTCGCGGCGGTGGTTTCCTGTACCATGATGTCTCCTAGGCCTTGCGCGGATCCTGCACTGCGCGGAGCCTTCAGTGCGCCTCTGATGGGCGGTGTCGCGGACTAAGGTACAGGCTGCGATCCGCCCCGACTGTCGCACGTATGACATTCGATCTCGATCTAGGGTAAGTCCCCATGAATCTGACTCAGGCTTTGCCGGCGCGCGCCGCCTGGTTCGACCTGCTCGACGACGAACAGCAGGCGCGCGTCCTGCAGGACACCGCCGTGGCGCACGTCGAGGCCGGCACCATCGTCGAGCACAAGGGCGTGATCGCCTGCGCCTGGATCGGCGTGCTCGACGGACTGGTGAAGGTCTCGGTGGGCAACGCCGACGGCAAGCTGGCCTCCCTGACCGGGGTGCCGGCCGGCGGCTGGATCGGCGAAGGCTCGCTGCTGAAGCGCGAAGCCCGCAAATACGACATCATCGCCCTGCGCCGCAGCACCATCGCCCGCCTGCGCGGCGACACGTTCTACTGGCTGCTGGACGCCAGCATCCCCTTCAACCGCTACCTGCTGCACCAGTTGAACGAACGGGTGGCGCAGTTCATCGGCAAGGCCGAATACGACCGCCTGCTGGCCCCCGACGCCCGCGTGGCGCGCTGCCTGGCGGAACTGTTCAATCCGCTGCTGTACCCGGGCAATTCGATGCGCCTGGAAATCACGCAAGAGGAAATCGGCTTCCTGGCGCGCATTTCCCGCCAGCGCACCAACCAGGCCCTGCGCGCGCTGGAAGCCGCGCGGCTGCTGAAGATCGAATACGGCGCCGTCCAGGTGCTGGACCTGGACGGGCTGAAACGCTACGGGCTCTGAGGGCGCCCTAGTGCCCGCCCAGGTAGGCCGCCGCGACGGCGGGGTCGTTGCGCAGCCGCTGCGCCGGGCCCTCGATGGCGATGCGGCCGTTCTCCAGCACGTAGCCGTAGTCCGCGACCGCCAGCGCCGCCGCGGCGAACTGTTCCACCAGCAGCATGGTCACGCCCTCGGACTTCAGGCGCGAGATGATGCGGAACACTTCGTCGACCAGGATGGGCGCCAGCCCCATGGACGGCTCGTCCAGCAGCACGACCTCGGGATCGAGCATGACCGCGCGCGCCATGGCCAGCATCTGCTGCTCGCCGCCCGACAGGGTGCCCGCCAGCTGCGCGCGGCGTTCCTTCAGGCGCGGGAACAGGTCCATGGCGCGGTCCAGGTCGCGGGCCACGTCGCCGCGGGCGCGGCTGCCGGTCAGACGCGGAAAGGCGCCCAGCAGCAGGTTGTCGGTGACGCTCAGCGTGGGAAAGACGCGCCGGCCCTCCGGGGAGTGCGCCAGGCCCAGGCGGGCGATCCGGTGGGACTCCAGGCCCTGGATCGCCCGGTTGCCCAGGACGATGGTGCCCGCCGAGGGCCGCAGCATGCCGGACACGGCCCGCATGGTGGTGGTCTTGCCCGCCCCGTTGGACCCGATCAGGGTCACGACCTTGCCGGCGGGCACGTCCAGGCTGATGCCGTGCAGCACCTTGACCTTGCCGTAGCCGGCTTCCAGGTTTTCGATCTTCAGCATGCCTGCGCTCCCGCCTGTTCACCGCCCAGATAGGCTTCGACGACCCGGGGGTCGGCCTGCACGTCGGCGGGCAGCCCCTCGGCGATCTTCTGTCCGAAATCCAGCACCGACACCGCGTCGCAGACCCCCATCACCACGTCCATGTGGTGCTCGATCAGGATGACGGTGAGACCCCGGGCCTTCAGTTTGCGCATGATGTCCAGCAGCTCCTCGATGTCCGGGGCCGTCAGGCCGGCCGCCGGCTCGTCGAGCAGCAGCAGCTGGGGGTCGAGCGCCAGGGCGCGGGCGATTTCCAGCAGGCGCTGCTTGCCGTAGGGCAGGTTGCGCGCCTCTTCGTGGGCCAGCGGCGCCAGGCCAACGAATTCCAGCAGCCCGAGCGCCCGGGCGCGGGCCCGCCGTTCCTCGCGCCGCCAGCCGGGCGTGCGCAGCGCGATGCCCGCCAGCCCGCTGCCGAAGGAATGGTGCAGCCCGACCAGCACGTTTTCCAGCGCGCTCATCTCGCCGAAGAGCTGCACGTTCTGGAAGGTGCGCGCCACGCCGCGCGCGGCGATCTGCGCGGAGGTCAGGCCGGCCAGGTCGCGGCCGGCGAAGACCACGGTGCCGGACGTGGGCACGTAGATGCCCGTCAGCACGTTCATCATGGTGCTCTTGCCCGAACCGTTGGGCCCGATCAGCCCGTGGATCGTGCCGCGCCGGACCTCCAGGTCGACCCCGTTGAGCGCCTTGAGCCCGCCGAACTGCATCACGGCCTGGCCGACGGCGAGCAGCACGCCGTGCGAGGCGTCGGGCAGCCCGCCGTCCTCGGCCGCGGGGGCGGCCTCCGCCCGCCCGGCCTGGTCCGGGACCACCCGGGAGCGGCCCAGGGCCTGCGTCACGAAGCCGACGATGCCGTCCGGCAGGTAATAGACGACGAACAGGATCATCAGGCCGAAGATCGACAGCCGCCAGTCGGTCATCTGGTCCAGCGCCAGCGACCCGCCGGCCAGGACCAGGGCGCCGATCACCGGCGCGGCCATGCGCGCGGGGGTGGCGCGGCCGCGCCGCACCGCCATGACGGCGCCCGCCGTGACCAGCACCGCCAGGCCCACGGCCAGCGGCCGGAAGGTGGACACGTCGTCGAGCATCTTGGGCAGCAGCACGATGATGGCCGCCCCCAGCAGCGCGCCCGAACGGGTCTTGCGCCCGCCCATGATGAGGGCCAGCAGGAACAGCACCATCAGTTCGAAGGTGTAGGTGTTGGGCGAGATGTACTGTTCCGAATAGGCGTGCAGCGCGCCCGACAGGCCGGCCAGGCCGGCGCTGATGACGAAGGCCACGACCTTGTAGCGGTAGACCGACACGCCCATGCAGTCGCAGGCGATGGGGCTGTCGCGCAGGGCCTCGAAGGCACGCCCGTAGTGCGAGCGCGCGACGCGCTCGGTGAACAGCACCGCCAGCGCCAGCAGGGCCAGCACCAGCCAGAAGAACTCGGGGCCGCTCAGCATGTGGCCGGCCACGATGGGCTTGTCCAGGCTGATGCCCATGGGCCCCGCCGTGAGGAAGTCCATCTCGTTGATGAGGATCTGGATGATGGTGCCGAAGGCCAGGGTCACCATCGCCAGGTAGGGTCCGGTCACGCGCAGCGCCGGCAGGGCCAGGATCGCGCCGAAGCCCGCCGTCACCACGACGGCGGCCGGCAGGGTGATCCAGAACGGCATGTCCAGGTGCAGGACCAGGGTCCCCACGACGTAGGCGCCGATCCCGAACAGCCCCGCGTGGCCGAGGGACACCTGGCCGGTGTAGCCCACCACGATGTCCAGCCCGAGCAGCAGGACGGCGTAGATCAGGATGGTCTCGATCAGGTGCAGGTAATAGGGGTTGTCGACGGCGAGCGGCACCATCGCCAGCACGGCGGCCAGCGCGGCGAAAGACAGCAGATGCTTCTTGTTCATGGTGGGATCAGACCTTCTTGATGGCGGTCTTGCCGAACAGCCCGGCGGGCCGCACCGTCAGGACGAGCAGCAGCAGGATCAGGCCGGGGACGTCCTTGTAGCCGGTGGAAAGATAGAAGCCGGTGGTGGTTTCGATGACGCCCAGCAGCAGGCCGCCGACGATGGCGCCCAGGCCGCTGTTCAGGCCGCCCACGATGGCCACGGCGAAGGCCTTGAGGCCCAGCACCGCGCCCATGGAGGCGCCGGTGAGCGTCAGCGGGGCGACCAGCACGCCCGCGAAGGCGGCCGTCAGGGAGGACAGCGCATAGGAAAACGTGATGACCAGCTTGGTGTTGATGCCCATCAGGCCGGCGGCGTCGCGGTCGCCGGAGGTCGCCACCACCGCCTTGCCGTAGATCGACGTGCGGTTGAACAGCTCGATGGCGCCCATGACCAGCAGCGCGCCCGCGACCACCAGCAGTTCCATCGGCAGGATGTTGGCGCCCAGCACGCTGAAGGGGGTCTCGGACACGGGGGAGGGAAAATGCAGGGCGTCGCGGCCCCAGATGTTCTCGGCCGTGTTGCGGAAGATGATGCCCAGGGCGATGGTCGCCATGATCCAGCCGAATTCGGAACGCGCCTGGATCGCGGGGCGCACGGCCACGCGCTCGACCACGGCGCCCTGCGCCATGCCGAAGAGGCAGACCAGGGGGATCATCAGCCAGTAGCTCACGCCCATCCCGACCAGGGTCAGGCCGACCAGTCCCCCCAGCATCAGGGCGTCGCCCTGGCCGAAGTTCAGGGTCTCGGAGGTGGCGTAGGTCAGCTGGTAGCCGAAGGCGATGACCGCGTAGATCATGCCCAGGGCCACGCCGCTGTAGGCCAGTTGCAGAAAAATCGTCATGTTCTTTCCAGCGGAAACGCGCCGTCCGGGGCGGTGGCGCTCCGGGAACCGCGCATCGGAACGCGCATCCCGCTTCACGGCGGGATGCGCCGGTACGGCGGTGCGTTACTGCGCGGACTGGCCGGCGTTGGCGACGCTGCGCTGCTCGTCCTCGGGGTGGGCGAAGATCACGCGGCCCTTGGACACCTCGCCCATGTAGACCAGGTCGGGACCGTCGATGGTCTCGTGGTCGGTCGCCGAGTAGGGCGCCTTGTAGGTCATGATCACGCCTTCGACGGGCTTCTGCAGGTTTTCGAGCGCGGCACGGATGTCGGCGCCCTTGGTGCCGCCGGCCTGCTCGATGGCGGCGGCCAGCAGCAGCACCGAGTCGTAGCCCTGGGCGGCGGACACGGCCGACTCGATCCGGTCGTGCTTGGGCTTGAAGGTCTGCACGTAGGCGTCGATGAAGGCCTTGCGCTTGGGGGTGTTGGGGTTCTGGATGAAGGTCTGGGGCATCAGGGCGCCGTCGCCGTTGGCGCGCGCCGTGTCGATGAAGTTCGCCATGGCCAGCGTCCAGCTGCCGATCAGGGGCACCTTCCAGCCGAGCTTGGCCATGCCGTTGGCCAGCTGGGCCAGCTCGGGGCCGATGCCGTAGGTCAGCAGGGCCTCGGCGCCGGCTTCCTTGGCGCGCAGCAGCTGCGCGGTCATGTCGACGTCGCCGATGTTGAATTTTTCCACCGCGACCGGCTTGACACCCAGCTTGTCCAGCGCCTTTTCCATGTCCTCGCGGCCCAGCTGGCCGTAGTTGGTGGAGTCGGCCATGATGGCGACCTTCTTGAAGCCGCGCTTGGTGACGGCCTCGGCGGCGATCATGGGCGCCTGGATGTTGTCGGCGGCCGACATGCGGAACACGTAGTTGTGCTCGTATTTCGGCGGCAGGAACTGCTGGGTGACCACCGAGCCCGTCGCCACGTTGGCGATGGCCGGGATGGCGGCGTTCTGGTAGAAGCGGGTCGAGGCCAGGGCCACGCCGGTGTTGATGAAGCCCAGCGTGGCGACCACCCGTTCGCGGTTGATCAGTTCCTGGGCGATCTGCACGCCGCGCTCGTTCTTGGCCTCGTCGTCGCGCTCGACCAGTTCGATCTGGCGCCCCAGCACCCCGCCCTTGGCGTTGATGTCCTGGGCGGCCAGGCGCACGCCGTCGCGCATGCTCACGCCCATGGAGGACGATCCGCCCGTGAAGGGCCCGGATACGCCGATCTTGATGGTGTCGGCCGCCTGGGCGGTCGCCGCCAGCGACAGGGTGATGGCCAGGGCCAGGCAGGTCTTGTGGAATGTCATGTCGTCTCCCGTTCTCGATGTGGCCGGCTGACGCGCCGGCCTGATTTACATGCTCGGCGGAAAGTCTATCGACCGTCCCGGGACGCTGTCGGAAATTGCATCGGGCCAGGGCGGAAAGAAATTCCGCACCCCGGCGCAAGGCCTAGGAAGACTTGGATATCCGGGCGCAGAGCGCCTTCAGCCATAGGGAAAACGCTAGGTGCGCGCCGGTCAGCGGGGTGGAGGCCTCGCGGCACAGGTAGTAGTGGGAATCGGGCGCCGCCCGGATCCCGAACGGCGCGACCAGGCTGCCTTCGTCGAGATAGGTGCCCGCCAGGCTGCGCCGCGCGATGATGACGCCCTGGCCCGCCCGCGCGGCGGTCATGGCCAGTCCCACGTCGAAGAAGCTCACGCCCCCCTCGGGCTCAGGCCAGTCCAGCCCGGCGGCGTCGAACCAGGGTTTCCAGGGGTCCAGGGGGCAGCGCAGCAGGTTCGCGCCGGCCAGGTCGGCGGGACGGCGCAGTGCGCCATGGCGCGCCAGGTAGCCGGGCGAGCACGCCGGGAACACGGCGTCGTCCGTCAGGCGTTCCGACACCGCGCCCGGATACCGGCCCAGCCCGAAGCGCACCCAGAAGTCCGCCTGGGTGGGGCCGATGTCCAAGTAGGGGATCGACAGTACCACGCTCATGTCGACGTTGGGATGGGCCGAGGTGAATTCGTGCAGGTGCGGCCCCAGGATGTAGTGCCCGAAGGTCGGGGTCGTGACCAGCCGGATGCGCTCCCGGGGCCGGGACCGGCGATGCAGGGAAATGTCGGACAGCAGATGCAGCGCCGTTTCGATCTGGTCCAGGTATTCGTGCCCCGCCGCGGTCAGCGCGACGCCCCGGCTGCCCCGGTCGAACAGGGGCTGGCCGAGGGCGGCTTCCAGCTGGCTGATGCGCTTGCCGACGGCGCTGGCCGTGATGCAGAGTTCTTCGGCCGCGCGGCCGAACGAGCCCAGCCGGGCGGCCGACTCGAACGCCTGGATGGTGGCCAGGGAGGGCAGGCGGAGGTTCTGATGGGCGAATCGGAGCATGTGGCTTCACGGCGACGGGCCGGACGCCGGCCACCCCGCGTCATTCTGCCACGGAGCCCCGGGGCCGCCCATCGGGATTCGCCCCAGCGCCGGGCCGCGTCAGCGCCGGACCAGCCCCGCCGCCGCCGTCTGGTTCGTGGCCGTGTCGATCAGGATGAAGGCGCCCGTCGCCCGCTGCGCGTCGTAGTCGTCCAGGACCAGGGGATCGCGGGCCCGCAGCTGCACGCGGCCGATGTCGTTCATGGCCAGGGTGCCGTTCCAGTCCACCGAACGCAGTTCGTGGATGTCGCGCCGGGTACGCACGGCCTGGACGCGGACCTGGGTCAGGCGGGTGCCCTGCTTCAACCAGTACAGCCGCGCCGGATTCAGCGCCTGCTGGTCCAGCCAGCACAGGTCCGCCTCGAAGTCCTTGTCCAGCGCCGGCTGCGCCCGGGCGTCGACCAGCACGTCGCCCCGGGACAGGTCGATGTCGCGGTCCAGGACCACGGTGATGCTGTCGCCCGGCAGGGCCTGGTCGACCGCCCGCGCGCCGCGCAGCAAGCCCGCGATGCGGGCGGATTCGCGGCTCGGCAGGATCTGGACCTCATCGCCGACCCGCCAGGCGCCGCCCTGCAGCTGCCCGGCGTAGCCCCGGAACGCGTCGGGACCGCTGCCATTGTGGCGGATCACCCACTGGACGAAGAAGCGCGCCTGGCCTTCCTCGGGCGCCGCGTCCACCGGCAGGTTCTCCAGCAGGGTCAGCAGCGGCGGGCCCTGGTACCAGGGCGTCCGCTCGCTGGACCGCACGACGTTGTCGCCCGACAGGGCCGACAGCGGCACGATGTGGAAGGCCGGGATGTCCAGGCGCTCGGCCAGGTCCCGGTACGCCGCGTGGATCCGGTCGAACACCGCCCGGTCCCAGTCGACCAGGTCCATCTTGTTGACCGCCACCACGATATGGCGCAATCCCAGCAGGCGGGCCAGGGTGCTGTGGCGCTTGGTCTGCGGCAGCAGCCGGCCGTCGCTCGCCCGGCTGGCGTCGATCAGGATCACGGCGGCGTCGGCCGTCGAGGCCCCCGTGACCATGTTGCGCGTGTACTGCTCGTGGCCGGGCGCGTCGGCGACGATGAACTTGCGCGCCGGCGTGGCGAAATAGCGGTAAGCCACGTCGATGGTGATGCCCTGCTCGCGCTCGGCCTCCAGGCCGTCGGTCAGCAGCGCCAGGTCCAGTTCGCTATTGGGGGCGCGGGTGTATTTCGAACCCGCGATGGCCTTGAGCTGGTCGGCGAACACGCCCTTGCTGTCGACCAGCAGGCGGCCGATCAGCGTGGACTTGCCGTCGTCCACGGACCCGGCCGTGATCAGGCGCAGCACGCTGGTTTCCGGCGCGGCCTGCCATTGTTCGTTGATTGCGTTCATGATGAGGATTCCTTGGTCCGGAGCCGGCGCGTCGCGCCGCTCAGAAATAGCCCTGTTTCTTGCGCCGTTCCATCGACGCCTCACTGGTCTGGTCGTCCATGCGCGTGGCGCCGCGCTCGGTGATGGTGGTGACGGCCGTCTCGGCGATGATGTCGGCCGGCGTGGCCGCCGTGGACGCCACCGGGCAGGTGCAGGACACGTCGCCCACCGTGCGGAAGCGCACGCTCAGGCGTTCGACCGGTTCGCCCTCGCGCGGCGGCGTCAGCGGCGTGACGGGGACCAGCAGGCCGTTGCGGCGCACGACCTCGCGCTCGTGCGTGTAGTAGATCGAGGGCAGGTCCAGGCCTTCGCGCTCGATGTACTGCCAGACGTCCAGCTCGGTCCAGTTCGAGATCGGGAAGACACGGATGTTCTCGCCCGGATGCACGCGGGTGTTGTACAGATTCCAGAGCTCCGGACGCTGGGCCTTGGGGTCCCACTGGCCGAACTCGTCGCGGAACGAGCAGATGCGTTCCTTGGCGCGGGCCTTTTCCTCGTCCCGGCGGGCGCCGCCGATGCAGGCGTCGAAGCCGAATTCCGCGATCGATTCCAGCAGCGTCGTGGCCTGGGCCGCGTTGCGCGAATCGTTCGCATGGCGCAGCACGACCGTACCGCGCGCGATGGAGTCCTCGACGCCGCGCACGATCAGTTCCTCGCCCAGTTCGGCCGCCCGGCGGTCGCGGAAGGCGATGACTTCGGGGAAGTTGTGGCCCGTGTCGATGTGCATCAGGGGAAAGGGAAAGCGGCCCGGGCGGAAGGCCTTTTCCGCCAGGCGCAGCAGCACGCAGGAATCCTTGCCGCCGGAAAACAGCAGCACGGGCCGCGCGCACTCGGCGGCGACTTCGCGCAGGATGTGGATGGCTTCGGATTCCAGCCAGTCGAGATGGGTCCGGGCGAGAAGGGCGGTGCTCATGATGTCGATGCTTCCGTAGTGTCCGTGATGAGAGGGTCGCGCGGGCGCACCCCCGGTTGTCCGGCCGCCCGCAGGTTGCCGGCGTGCAGGCCGCATTCGCGGCTGTCCCGCTGTTCCCACCACCAGCGGCCGGCGCGCGGATCCTCGCCGGGGCGCACGGCGCGCGTACAGGGCTCGCAGCCGATCGAGGGATAGCCCCGGTCGTGCAGCGCGTTGTAGGGCACGTCCAGCGCGCGCACCACGCCCCAGACCTCGTCGGCCGTCCAGAACGCCAGGGGATTGAATTTCCGCAGGCCGAAGGCGTCGTCCCACTGCGTTTCGGGCAGCTCGACCCGGGTCAGGGACTGTTCGCGCCGCTGGCCGGTGATCCAGGCCGAATGCCCCGCCAGCGCGCGGCGCAGCGGTTCGACCTTGCGGATGCCGCAGCAGGCCTTGCGCAATTCGACGCTTTCGTAGAAGGCGAATTCGCCGTGCGCGGCCACGTGGGCCCGCACCGCGGCCGGGTCGGGACGCATCACGCGCGTCTCGATGCCGTAGCGTTCGCGCACGACATCCACCATGGCCAGGGTCTCGGCGTGCAGGCGGCCGGTGTCGAGCATGAAGACCCCCGGCGGACGGGGCAGCTGCGCCGCCGCGTGGATCAGCAGGGTATCCTCGACGCCCATGGACGAGGCCAGCAGCGCGTCCGGATGCACGTCCGCGATGCGCGCGAGGCCGGCCAGCAGGGCCTCCCAGCGCGCCGCCAGCGACGGGGACAGCGTCATCGACACGATCGATCTCCAACAGGACGAAGCCGGCTTCCCGCCGGCGGAAGCGATCAGTGTGCCCGCCCGCCGCCCCGGGCGGAACGAAAAAAACGTTGATTCGATATAACCGGAGCCTCGCCGGCCCGGACGGGACAGGACACAGAACGCCGCGTCGGCACTAAAATGGGGCCGGTAGTATGTCCCTGACTGTTCTGCACTCATACAAAAGGTCGCACACCATGCCCGAACCGATTTCCCAAGCCCTGCCCTCCTACCTGGATCCGGCCCACCCCGGTCCCTGGGGCATCTATCTGGAACAGGTCGACCGCGTCACGCCCTACCTGGGTTCCCTGGCGCGCTGGGTCGAAACCCTGAAGCGCCCCAAGCGCATCCTGATCGTGGACGTGCCGGTGGAACTGGACGACGGCACGGTCGCCCACTTCGAAGGCTACCGGGTGCAGCACAACACCTCGCGCGGGCCCGGCAAGGGCGGCGTGCGCTACCACCAGGACGTCACCCTGTCGGAAGTCATGGCCCTGTCGGCCTGGATGTCGGTCAAGTCCGCCGCCGTGAACCTGCCCTTCGGCGGCGCCAAGGGCGGCATCCGCATCGATCCGCGCAAGCATTCCCAGGGCGAACTGGAACGCATCACGCGCCGCTACACCAGCGAAATCCACGACATCATCGGCCCCAACAAGGACATCCCCGCGCCCGACGTCAACACCAACGGCCAGGTCATGGCCTGGATGATGGACACCTACTCCATGAACGAAGGCGCCACCACCACCGGCGTGGTGACGGGCAAGCCGATCTCGCTGGGCGGCAGCCTGGGCCGCATCGAGGCCACGGGCCGCGGCGTGTACGTGGCGGCCTGCGAGGCCGCGCGCGAATCCGGCATCGACATCAAGGGCGCGCGCATCGCCATCCAGGGCTTCGGCAACGTGGGCGGCACCGCCGCGCGCCTGTTCCAGGAAGCCGGCGCCAAGGTCGTCGCGGTCTACGACCACACCGGCATCGTCCACAACGCCAACGGCCTGAACGTCCTGGCCCTGTTCGACCACGTGCGCGAAAACGGCGGCGTGGCGGGCGCCCCCGACGCCCAGACGCTCACGCCCAAGGAATTCTGGTCGCTGGAAACCGAGATCCTGATCCCGGCCGCCCTGGAAGGCCAGATCACCCGCGACAACGCCGACCTGATCCGCACCCGCATCCTGGTCGAAGGCGCCAACGGCCCCACCACCCCCGAGGCCGACGACATCCTCTCGGCCAAGGGCACGATCATCGTCCCCGACGTGGTCGCCAACGCGGGCGGCGTCACGGTCAGCTACTTCGAATGGGTGCAGGACTTCTCCAGCTTCTTCTGGACAGAACAGGAAATCAACCACCGCCTGGAAGCCATGATGCGCGCCGCCTACGCGGCCGTGTCCGCGGTGGCCCGCCAGCACGGCGTGTCGCTGCGCACGGCGTCCTTCATCGTGGCCTGCACCCGCATCCTCGAAGCCCGCCAGGTGCGCGGCCTGTACCCCTGATGCGGCCGCGCCTGGTCCTGATCGGCACGGGCGGCACCATCGCCGCCACGGCCGGCGACGCCCGCACGCTGACCGGCTACCGGGTCACCCAGGGGATCGAGGCCATGCTGGCGGCGATCCCCGGTGCGGCCGACGCGGCCGACATCCGCTGCGAACAGCCATTCAACGTGGACAGCCGCGACCTGTCCACCGCCCGGGTCCTGCGCCTGGCGCGCACGGTGGACCGCCACCTGCGCGATCCGGACGTGGACGGGGTGGTGATCACACACGGGACCGACAGCCTGGAAGAAACCGCCTTCTTCCTGCACCTGACGGTGCGCGGCCCCAAGCCCGTCGTGCTGGTCGGCGCCATGCGCCCGGCTTCGGCCGTCAGCGCCGACGGGCCGCTGAACCTGGTCAACGCCCTGCTGGCGGCGGCCGATCCGGCCAGCCGCGACCGGGGCGTGCTGGTGGTCATGAACGATCGCATCGTCGCGGCACGGCACGCGGCCAAGCGCCACACCACCCGGGTGGACGCCTTCGGGACGGACGGCGCGGGCGTCCTGGGCGCGGTCACCGACGGCCGGGTGCGCTACGCCATGCGCCCCGACCTGCCCGATACGGCGGTCTTTTCCCTGGCCGGCCTGCGCGTCCTGCCGGCGGTGGACATCATCCTGGACTACCAGGATGCGCCCGCGCATCCCTACGCCGCCGCGATCCGGGCCGGATCACGCGGCATCGTGGTCGCGGCCATGGGCAACGGCAGCCTGAGTCCGGCCGCCGTGCGCGGCTGCGCCCAGGCGGCCCGCCGCGGCCTGGTGTGCGTGCGCGCCAGCCGGGTGCCGGACGGCCTGGTCACCGACGCCGCCGACGCCCCCCTGGCAGCGCAGGCGCTCAATCCGCTGCAGGCGCGCATCGCGCTGCGCCTGGCGCTGGCGCGCGGCATGGACCGCGCCGCCATCAGCGATCTGTTGCGGCGACTGTAAGTAGTCTGTCCAAGCCGAGGCAGCTCTCCACCTCGCCGCTTGCAAGCGGCTCGGATTCGCCAGGCACTGTGCATCTCAAGCCGAGGCAGCTCTCCACCTCGCCGCTTGCAAGCGGCTCGGATTCGCCAGGCACTGTGCATCTCAAGCCGAGGCAGCTCTCCACCTCGCCGCTTGCAAGCGGCTCGGATTCGCCAGGCACTGTGCATCTCAAGCCGAGGCAGCTCTCCACCTCGCCGCTTGCAAGCGGCTCGGATTCGCCAGGCACGGAATAGTCCGCAGGGACTATTCCGTGTCCTGGCTCATCCAATCCAGGATGACCTTGCCGCTCTGGCCCGACAGCATCGCCTCGAAGCCCTGGCGGAAGTCCGCCACCGGGTAGCGGTGGGTCAGGATGGGCGACAGGTCCAGGCCGCTTTGCAGCATGGCGACCATCTTGTACCAGGTCTCGAACATCTGGCGGCCGTAGATGCCCTTGATCTCCAGGCCCTTGAAGATCACCTGGCTCCAGTCGATGCCCACGCCGTCGGGCAGGATGCCCAGCATGGCGATCTTGCCGCCGTGGTTCATCTGGTCCAGCATCGAGGCAAAGGCGCTGGGCACGCCGGACATTTCCAGGCCCACGTCGAAGCCCTCGGTCATGCCCAGTTCGCGCATCACGTCGCGCAGGTCCTCGCGGGCCACGTTCACCGTGCGGCTGGCGCCCATGCGGGCGGCCAGTTCCAGGCGGTAGTCGTTGACGTCGGTGATGACGACGTTGCGCGCGCCCACGTGGCGGGCGATCGCCGCCGCCATGGCGCCGATCGGGCCGGCGCCCGTGATCAGCACGTCCTCGCCCACCAGGTCGAAGGCCAGCGCCGTATGGGTGGCGTTGCCGTAGGGGTCGAAGATCGCGGCCAGGTCGTCGGACACGTCGTCCGGGATGCGGAAGGCGTTGAAGGCCGGGATCGCCAGGTAGTCGGCGAAGGCGCCGGGGCGGTTCACGCCCACGCCCTGGGTGTTGCGGCACAGGTGCCGGCGGCCGGCGCGGCAGTTGCGGCAATGGCCGCAGGTGATGTGGCCTTCGCCGGAGACGCGGTCGCCGACCTGGAAGCCCTGGACTTCCTGGCCGATCTCGACGACCTCGCCCACGTATTCATGTCCCACGTGCATGGGCACGGGAATGGTCCGCGCGGCCCAGTCGTCCCATTTCCAGATGTGGATGTCGGTGCCGCAGATGGCGGTCTTGCGGATGCGGATCAGCAGGTCGTTGTGCCCGACGACGGGCTTTTCGACATCCACCATTTCCAGCCCGGCGGCGGGCTGCGTTTTTGCCAAAGCTCTCATGAACGCTCCAAACGCCGCCGCGCCTTCGGCTTGTGTCGCCTTGAGCGGCCCGGCGGCGGAAAAGTCGGATTCAACGGATCACGTCCAGATCACGGCCCACCCGCGCGAAGGCCTGGACGGCGCGGTCGATGTCCTCGGGCGCGTGCGCCGCGCTCATCTGGGTGCGGATGCGGGCGCGGCCCTTGGGCACCACCGGATAGGAAAAGCCGATCACGTAGATGCCCTGCGCCAGCAGGGCGTCGGCTATGCGGCCGGCCAGGGCCGCGTCGCCCAGCATGACCGGAATGATCGGGTGTTCCCCGGGCACCAGGTCGAAGCCCAGCGCCTGCATCTCGCGGCGGAAATGCGCGCCGTTGCGGTGCACGCGGGCGCGCAGTTCGGCGCCCTCGGCGTCCTGGAGCAGTTCGATCACCCGCCGGGACGCCGCCACGATGGCCGGCGCGAGCGTGTTGGAAAACAGGTAGGGGCGCGAACGCTGGCGCAGCAGGTCGACGACCACGGGATCGGCCGCGACATAGCCGCCCGAGGCCCCGCCCAGCGCCTTGCCCAGCGTCCCGGTCAGGATGTGGACCCGGCCCGCGACGCCGCAATGTTCCGGCGTGCCGCGCCCGCCCGCGCCCATGAAGCCCACGGCATGGGAATCGTCCACCATCACCAGGGCGTCGAACTCGTCGGCCAGGTCGCAGATCGCCGCCAGGTCGGCGACGATGCCGTCCATGGAGAACACGCCATCGGTGGCGATCATGATGTGCCGCGCCCCGCCGTCGCGGGCGGCCTGGAGCTGCGCGCGCAGGTCGCCCATGTCGTTGTTGGCGTAGCGGTAGCGGCGCGCCTTGCACAGGCGGATGCCGTCGATGATGCTGGCGTGGTTCAGGGCGTCGCTGACGATGGCGTCCTGCTCGTCCAGCAGGGCCTCGAACAGGCCGCCGTTGGCGTCGAAGCAGCTGGAATACAGGATGGCGTCCCCCATCCCCAGCCAGCGCGCCAGGTCGGACTCCAGGGCCTTGTGCCCCGTCTGGGTGCCGCAGATGAAACGCACCGACGCCAGGCCGAAACCGTCGGCGGCCAGGCCGGCGCCGGCCGCCTGGATCAGGCGCGGATCGTTGGCCAGGCCCAGATAGTTGTTGGCGCAGAAGTTCAGCACGTCGGCGCCGTCGGCCAGCCGCACGCGCGCGGACTGCTGGCTGGCGATGACACGCTCGGACTTGTAGAAACCGTCTTCGCGCAGCTGCCCGATCCGGGCGCGCGCATCCGCAAGGAATCGCTGGGACATGATCCACCTTTTGGGGGAATGCATCGGAATGGGAATGCGTGCCGGCATTGTACGCCGCCCGCGCCTCCTCGAACGCCCGCGCGGTCCGCCGCCGCCCCCGTGCGTCCGCGAGGTTTTGACATTGTTCACAATCTCGACAACTGATGACAATCCTGCGGGCTGTGCAACACTTTGCCGTGCTCCGCCCGGCACTATGATGTCCTCTTTTGGCTCCATCCCAGGGCGCGCCGGAAACCATCCCGCCATCCGGGGACCGCGCGCCGCCCATCCGGGCATCCGGATACCGGACCGAATCTATGGCCTCTCGCGACCGCCTGCACCGCGGCATCCTCCTGCCAGCCCTGGCGCTGTGCCTGGGCATGCATGCGCCGGCCGCCCGCGCCCTGACCCTGGATGTCGGCATCTACGACCAGAAGCCGGACGTCTACATCGCCCGCGACGGCCGCCCGGCCGGGATACTGGGCGAACTGCTGAACGAAATCGCCCGCCAGGAGGGCTGGACGATCCGGACCCAGGCCTGCGCCTGGGAACAATGCATGCGGCTGCTGACCGAAGGCAAGATCGACCTGCTGCCCGACGTCTACTACACCCTGGAGCGGGCCCAGGCATTCGGCCTGCATCACGTCCCGGCGCTGCACAGCTGGTCCCAGGTCTACGCCCGGCCCGACCACGCCCTGCGCTCGATCGAGGACCTGCGGGGCCATTCGATCGCGGTGCTGGCGGGCTCGACCCAGCAGGACTACCTGAAGACCACCCTCTCGGGCCTGAAGGTCGACGCCCGCGCCGACGCCGTCCAGAACCTCGAGATCGGCTTCCAGCGCGTCCAGTCCCAGCTGGACGACGCCGTGGCGGCCGATTTCTATGTCGGCGAACTGTTCGCGCAGCAATACAACCTCGTCGCCACGCCCATCATCTTCCAGCCCACCCAGGCCTTCTATGCCGCGCCGAAGGGCCGGCACCCCGAGGTCCTGGCCGCCATCGACCGCCATCTCAGCGCCTGGCAGGCCACGCCGGGCTCGTTCTACTACCGCACCCTGGACGGCTGGCGCCTGCCGCGCTCCCAATCCCTGCTGAGCCGGCACGGCGCCTGGATCGTCGCCGGCCTGAGCGGACTGCTGGCCCTGACCCTGATCGTCACCCTGGCGCTGCGCATCCAGCTCGGCCGCCAGCGGCGGCTCCTGCGGCGCACCGAACGCCGCCTGGGCGCGATCCTGGACGCCATCGACGCCTCCGTCAGCATCAAGGACCTGGACCGCCGCTACACGTTCGCCAACCGCAAGCACGAGGAATTCCTGGGGCTGGGAGAAGGCCGGCTCATCGGCCTGCGCGACGACGAGACCCTGGCCGACGCCGACTCCCTGGCCAGCATCCGCCGCAGCGACCAGGCCGTCATCGACTCGCGGGAACGCAGCGTGTCCCAGATGACCATCCGGCCGCGCCACGGCGAGCCCCGCACCTTCCTGACGATCAAGGCGCCCATGCGCGGCCCGGACGGCGCCCTGGAAGCCATCTGCACGGTCGCCACCGACATCACCGAGCGCCTGCGCGCCGAAGAGACCGCCCACCACCTGGCCGTCTACGACGCGCTGACCGGCCTGCCCAACCGGCGCACGGCGCTGGCCCACCTGACGCAGATGCTCGAGTCGGCCCGGCAGGGCCGGTCCATCGGCGCCCTGCTGCTGATCGACCTGGACGGCTTCAAGCGGATCAACGACATGCACGGGCACGGCACCGGCGACCAGGTGCTGTGCGGCATCGCCGACCGCCTGCGGGCCAGCGTGCGCGACCGCGACCTGGTGTCGCGCGTCAGCGCCGACGAATTCATCGTGCTGCTCGACGGCCTGGGCGCCAACGTCAGCGACGCGGCCCGCAACGCCATGCACGTGGCCGAGAAAATGCGGCTCGCCGTCTGCAACAGCGCATTCTCCATCCAGGGCAAGCCCGCCTACGTCACCGGCAGCATCGGCCTGACCCTGATCCAGGCCGAAAGCCAGACCACGGACACCGTGATGCGCGAGGCCGACATGGCCACCCACCGCGCCAAGCAGCACGGCGGCAACCAGGTCACGTTCTACGAGCAGGGCCTGCAGTCCGAGGTCGAGCAGCGGCTCTGGCTGGAACACGACTTGCTGCAGGCCATCGGCACGCCGAGCCTCACCCTGCACATCCAGCCGCAATTCGGCCGCGACGGCCGCGTCACGGGCGGCGAACTGCTGGCCCGCTGGACCCACCCCACCCGGGGCGCGGTCTCGCCCGCCCTGTTCATCCCCGTCGCGGAGGAGACCGGCCTGATCAGCCTGCTGGGATCCTGGTCCCTGCAGTTCGCCTGCGACGCCCTGCTGGCATTGCGGGAAGCGGGCGAGACCTACCCCCTGTCCCTGAACGTCAGCCCGCGGCGGCTGATGGAGCCCCAGTTCATCGAGTCCGTGCGCGACACCCTGGAAAGCAAGGGCGTCCCGGGCAACCGGCTGATCTTCGAGATCACCGAGGGCGTGCTGATCCAGGACATGCAGGCCGTGGCCCGGCGCATGCAGGCGCTGTCCCTGCTGGGCATCCGGTTCTCCATCGACGACTTCGGCACCGGCTATTCCAACCTGGCCTACCTGAAGCGCCTGCCGCTGTACGAACTAAAGATCGACAAGAGCCTCGTCCAGGACATTCCCAACGACAGCGACAGCATCGCCATCGTGCAGCTGATCCTGGCCATGGCCGACCAGCTCAACCTGCGCGTGGTCGCCGAGGGCGTGGAGACCGAATCGCAGTCCCGTTTCCTGTTCGAGCACGACTGCCACGCCCTGCAGGGCTACCTGCTGGCCCGTCCCATGCCGCTCGAGGCCTGGCTGGACGTGGTGCGCACGCGGCGGCGGCCCGGGTCCGGCGACCCGGCCTGAGGGACCCCCGAAGAACGACGAAGGCCCGGCAAGCCGGGCCTTCGTCGTTTGACCGCGCGGCCACCCCGCCACAGCGGGGCCGGCCACGAACAGCGTCCTACTTGAACATATTGTTGTAGTCCTGGTCCGACGTCTGGCCGTCGGCCCCGGCGCCATAGCCGCCGAAGTTCCCCATGTCGAGCTTGACGTCCTCGACGTTCACCTGGGGCCGGTCGGCCTTGTAGTGGGTGACCATGCCCGGATACAGCAGCACCAGGACGACCATGACGATCTGGATCACGATGAAGGGGATCGAGCCCCAGTAGATCTGGCCGGTGGTGACCTTGGCGATGGTCTTGCCGGTGATCCGGTCCTGGTAGTCTTCCTTGGGCGCCACCGACCGCAGGTAGAACAGCGCGAAGCCGAACGGCGGGTGCATGAAGGACGTCTGCATGTTCACGGCCAGCAGGATGCCCAGCCAGATCAGGTCGATGCCCATCTTGTCCGCCACCGGCCCGATCAGCGGCACGATGATGAAGGCCAATTCGAAGAAGTCCAGGAAGAAGGCCAGGCAGAAGGTCAGGATGCTGACCACGACCAGGAAGCCCATCTCCCCGCCCGGCAGGCCGGTGAGCAGGTGCTCGACCCACAGGTCGCCGTTCACGCCGCGGAAGGTCAGGCTGAAGACCGAGGAGCCGATCAGGATGAACACCACGAAGCAGGTCAGCGTCGTGGTGGTGTCCATGGCCTGGCGCAGCAGCTTGAGGTTCAGCCGCCGCTTGATCAGCGCCATCACCAGCGCGCCGACCGCCCCCATGGCGCCGCCTTCGGTGGGCGTGGCCACGCCGATGAAGATCGTGCCCAGCACCAGGAAGATCAGCGCCAGCGGCGGGATCATGACGAAGGTCACGCGCTCGGCGATCTGCGACAGCAGGCCCAGGCGCAGGATCTTGTTGAGCCCGGCCATGACGAAGGCCGCCGCGCCCCAGATCAGGATGCTGGTGACGATCAGCTCGTCCACGTGCGCGTTGTCATCCAGCAGGAACTCCACGCCCGCGACGGCGATGCCGACGGACAGGGCCATCAGCACCAGCAGCGAGGGGATGCCGTGCCCGCCGTTGGGCTCGACGAAGGTGCGCGCCTCGGGCGGAATGGCGGGCGCCGACTTCGGCTTGAACAGGGCCATCGCGACGACGTACAGGATGTACAGGCCCGTCAGGGCGAAGCCCGGCAGGAAGGCGCCCTTGTACATGTCGCCGATGGAGCGGCCCAGCTGGTCGGCCAGCACGATCAGCACCAGTGACGGCGGGATGATCTGCGACAAGGTGCCGGAAGCCGCGATCACCCCCGTGGCCAGGCGGCGGTCATAGCCGTAGCGCAGCATGATGGGCAGCGAGATCAGGCCCATCGAGATCACCGAGGCGGACACCACGCCGGTCGTCGCCGCCAGCATCGCGCCCACCAGAATGACCGCGATCGCCAGGCCGCCGCGCAGCGGACCGAACAGCTGGCCGACGGTCTCGAGCAGGTCCTCGGCCATGCCGGACCGTTCCAGGATCAGCCCCATGAAGGTGAAGAACGGCACCGCCAGCAGGGACTCGTTGCCCATCACGCCGAACACGCGCTGCGGCAGGGCCTGGAACAGCGCCGGGGACAGCAGGCCCAGGTCGATGCCGATCAGGCCGAACAGGATGCCGTTGGCCGCCAGGGAGAAGGCCACCGGAAAGCCCAGCAGCAGCAGGACCACCAGCATGCCGAACATGATCGGCGCCATATAAGCCAGAAACAATGCTTCCATGGTCAGTGCCCCTCATGCGAGGCTGCCTCGCGCTGTTGCGCCTCGCGGGCGATTTCCTCGGCGAGCAGTTCCTCGGCGGACTTGCCCGTGTGCACTTCGCGGGGATCGGGGCAGCGGCCGAGCAGGCAGCCGATGCTCTTGATCAGGTGCGAGACGCCGGCGGCCACCAGCAGGGCGAACCCGATGGGGATCAGCAGCTTGGCCGGCCAGCGGATCAGGCCGCCCGCGTTCGAGGACTGTTCGACGTTCACGAAAGAGTCCATGAAGAACGGCCAGGACAGCCACATGATGAGCCCGCAGGCGGGCAGCAGGAAGAGCAGCACGCCGACGACTTCGATCCACAGCTGGGTGCGCCGGGAAAAGCGCGAGGCCAGGACGTCGACGCGGACGTGTTCGTTCTTGAGCAGGGTGTAGCCGGACGCCAGCAGGAAGACGGCGCCGAACAGATACCACTGCAATTCGAGCCAGGCGTTGGAACTGACGTTGAACAGCTTGCGTACCGTCGCGTTGGTGGCGCTGACGAGCACCGCAAGCAGGATCAGCCAGGTCACGGCCCGGCCCACGCGGCGATTGACGGCGTCGATCGCTCGCGACAGGGCGAGAAGTGCATTCATGGTGAGAGCCAATGAAAAGGGTTGCGTCCGGACACGCGCAAGCCCCCTCGAGGGGGGCTAGGGCGCGATCCGGTCATGGACGGCCTTCAAAAGCAGGCCGGCACGAGGCGTCGATTACTTGGCCGCCGTGGCCATGTATTGGTCGAAGCTGCCTTCGGCGATGCGGAACCACGGGATTTCATGGTCGCGGAAGCCCATGTAGGCGTCGTGGATCTTCTTGAAGCCGGCATCCTTGGCGGACAGTTCCGCGTAGGTTTCCTGGGCGGCCTTGTAGCAGGCGTCCATGACGGGCTTCGGGAAGGCGCGCAGCTTGGCGCCTTCGCCGATCAGGCGCTTGAGGGCGTTGGGGTTCTCGGCGTCGTAGGTGGCGATCATGGTGTTGGTCGCCAGGGCGGAGGCCTGGTCCAGCACGGCCTGGTAGTGCTTGGGCAGCGCTTCGTACTTGTCCTTGTTGACGTACAGGGACACCTGCAGCGTGCCTTCCCACCAGCCCGGGAAGTAGTAGAAGGGCGCCACGCGATGGAAGCCCATCTTCTCGTCGTCGTAGGGGCCGATCCATTCGGCCGCGTCGATGGTGCCCTTTTCCAGGGACGGGTAGATGTCGCCGCCGGCGATCTGCTGCGGCACCACGCCGAGCTTCATCAGCACCGCGCCGGCGAAGGCCGCCGTGCGGAATTTCAGGCCCTTCAGGTCGTCGACCGTCTTGATTTCCTTGCGGAACCAGCCGCCCATCTGGGTGCCGGTGTAGCCGCAGGGGAAGTTCACGATGTTGAACTTGGCGAACAGTTCGCGCAGCACCTGCAGGCCGCCGCCATGGCGCACCCAGGCGTTGTACTGGCGGGTGTTCAGGCCGAAGGGCACGGCGCCGTCGAAGCACAGGGCCGGATCCTTGCCGAAGTAGTAGTAGGAAGCGGTATGGCCGCATTCGACCGTGCCGTTCTGCACGCCGTCGAGCACGCCCAGGGCGGGCAGGATCTCGCCGCCGGGGAAGGCGCGGATCTGGAACTTGCCGCCGGTCGCCTCGGACACGAACTTGGCGATGTTTTCGCCGCCGGAGTAGATCGCGTCGGCGCTGCGGGGGAAGCTGGAGGCGAGGCGCCAGTTGAGGGTGGGCGATTCCTGGGCGAAAGCGGGAGCGGCCAGGGTGGCGCCGCCGGCGGCCGCGCCAAGGGCAGCCTTCTTGAGGAAGGAACGACGTTGCATGAGAGAGAGCCCCTAAGTTGGTTGGTAAACCGGTCAAATGTGCCGTTTTGTAAACGGTCGAGAGCGCGTGCATGATGCACGAAACCTGAAGCATCCCGCAATCAGTAATAACGCCTAGAGTTTTTCCCGATTGAATCTGCCAATTTCCATGACAGCAATAGGGAAACCCACCTACGCCGGCGCCTCCGGGCATTTCCGCCACCCGTATGCGACAATGCCGATTTGGTCATCGCGACCCTCCGGCGTGCCTCCCTCCTCCGATTCCTTCAGCCTGGCCCGGATCGCCCTCCCGGCATTCGGCCCCTCCCTGCTCTTCGGCCTGGGCGAAGGCGCGATCTACCCGGTCCTCGCCCTCAGCGCCCGCGACCTGGGCGCCAGTTCGGCGCAGGCCGGCCTGATCGTGGCCCTGATCGGCATCGGCTCCATGATGGCCAACCTGCCGGCCGCCGCGCTGGCCAACCGCTACGGCGAACGCCGCGCCATGGTCGGCGCGGCCGTCTTCAGCCTGGCCGCCCTGGCCCTGTGCCTGGCCGCCCATACCCCCTGGGTCCTCGGCCTGGGCGTCCTGATGATCGGCCTGGCCAGCTCCGTCTTCCTGCTGGCGCGCCAGACCTACCTGATCGAGGCCGTGCCGCCCCACATGCGCGCGCGCGCCATGTCCACCCTGGGCGGCACCATGCGGGTGGGCCTGTTCGCCGGCCCCTTCATGGCCGCCGGCTTCATCCACCTGATGGGGCTTCCGGGGGCCTACTGGGCCGCCGTCCTGGCCTTCCTGGGCACGGGCATCCTGGCCTTCACCATCCCGGATCTCGAACCCCGCGACCGCGCCCCGACCCGCGATACCCCGCGCCTGTCCCTGGCGGGCCTGGCCCGCGCGCACGCGGGCGTCTTCCTGACGCTGGGCGTATCCACGGCGCTGGTTTCGGCGATCCGGTCCTGCCGCCAGATCGTCATCCCGCTCTGGGCCGACCAGATCGGCCTGGACGCCACGGCGACCGCCCTGATCTACGGGATCATGGGCGGCGTGGACATGCTGCTGTTCTATCCGGCCGGCCGGATCATGGACCTGCGCGGGCGCCTCTGGGTCGCCCTGCCCTGCATGCTGATCATGGGCGCCAGCCTGGTCGCCATCCCCTGGACCACGGGATTCGCCAGCCTGCTGGCGGTCAGCATGGTGCTGGGCGTGGGCAACGGCATCGGCTCGGGCATCATCATGACCATCGGCGCCGATGCCTCGCCGCCCGCCGACCGCACCCGGTTCCTGGGCATCTGGCGCCTGATCACCGACCTCGGCGGCGGCGGAGGCCCCCTGCTGATGTCCGCCATCACCGCCGCCCTGTCGCTCGCCGGCGGCATCACCGCCATCGGCGCCCTGGGCTTCGTCGCCGCCTGGATGTTCTGGCGCTGGCTGCCCCGCAAAACCGCATTCCCCTGACCATCCATGCCGCCGCACACAGCCCCCGAATCCCGCGCCGCCGAGGCCCATGCCGCCGTGCGCGCCGCCCTGTTCCTGGTGCTGGTCGGCATGTGCGCCGCGCTGCACATCTGGAAAGTGCCCCCCGCCCTGCCCCAGCTGCAGGCAGAATTCCGGCTCAGCCTGGTCGAATCGGGCTTCCTGCTGTCGGCCGTGCAGCTCGGCGGCCTGATCCTGGGCCTGCCGATCGCCCTGGTGGCCGAACGCATCGGCCTGCGCCGCTGCGTCCTGACCGGCCTGGCCATCCTGGCGGCCGCGTCGACGCTGGGCGCCCGGCTGGATTCCAGCCTGCTGGTGCTGCTGTTCCGCGCCGCGGAGGGCTGCGGCGTCCTGATGGTGGCCATGCCGATCCCCGCGCTGATCCGCCGCCTCGTGCCGCCGGACCGGCTGAGCCGCATCATGGGCCTGTGGGGCAGCTACATGCCGCTGGGCACCGTGGTCATCCTGCTGGCGGGGTCCTGGATCCTGAGCCTGGGCACCTGGCAGCTGCTGTGGTCGCTGCTGGCGGCGCTGACCCTGTGCTGCCTGCTGCTCACCCTGCGCCTCGTGCCGCCGGATCCCGCCGCCGAGGCCGGCCGGCCCCGGGATTCCCTGGCGCGGCTGGCGCGCACCACCCTGGGGTCGGCGAACGTCTGGCTGGTCGCCCTGATCTTCGGCCTGTACGCGGGCCAGTGGATGGCGGTGATCGGCTTCCTGCCGACGATCTACGCCGCCCAGGGCATCGGCGGCACCACGGCGGGGCTGCTGACGGCCATCGTCGCGGGCGCCAACGCGATCGGCAACCTGTCCGCGGGCCGCCTGCTGCACCACGGCGTGGCGGGCTGGCAGTTGCTGGTGGCGGGGCTGGCGACCATGATCCTGTGCGCCTGGGCCGCGTTCGGCGCCGGCCTGCCGGCCCCGGGCCAGTTCGTGGCCGTGCTGATGTTTTCCATGGTGGGCGGCCTGGTGCCGACCACCCTGTTCGTGCTGGGGCTGACCCTGGCGCCCAGCCCGCAGACCGCCTCCACGACCATCGGCTGGATGCAGCAATGCTCGTCCCTGGGCCAGTTCGTCGGACCGCCCTTCGTGGCCTGGGTGGTCAACCGGGCCGGCGGGGACTGGCAATGGACCTGGACCGCCACCGCCGCCTTCGCGGCGACGGGCATCGCCCTGGCGGTCCTGATCGGCCTGCGCGCGCGGCCCCGGACCGCCCGACCCTAGACGATGGGCGGCACGGGCAGGCCCGACTGGGCCCAGTCCACCGGGGCGACCACGGGCAGGACGCGGCTGGGGCAGCCCGGATCGGCCAGGTTCACCCGGCGCTCCGGGATGGCGTGGCTCCAGCGGATCGAATAGAAGATCTTGACCACGGGCAGTTCCGGCGCGTCCGGATTCTGCGCCACCACCAGGCCCAGTTCGCTTTCCGTCAGGCTGATGATGGACCCCAGGGGGTAGCGCCCCACCGTGCGCACGAAGGCGCCCAGGATGTCCATGTCGAACTGTCCCGAGGACTTCAGCATCTTGAACAGCGCGAAGGCCGGATCCCAGCCTTTCTTGAAGGGCCGCGTCGAGGTGACTTCGTCGTAGTAATTGCAGATGGCCGCCATCCGGGCCAGCAGGCTGATGCCCTCGCCCTCCAGGCCGTCGGGAAAGCCCTTGCCGTCGATGCGCTCGTGGTGGTGCAGGCAGACGTCGACGACCTCGGGCGGCACGCTCGGATCCTGGCGCAGCACCTCGGCGCCGCTTTGCGGATGCTTGCGCAGCAGTTCCTGGGCCGGCTGGATCGGGCGGCCAAGCTTGCCGGGCGCCTCGTCGGGGTCGCGGACCTTGCCGATGTCGTGCAGCAGGCCGGCCATGCCGGCCAGGCGGACCTGGTCGTCGGACAGCGCCAGGGTCCGCGCCAGGGCCGTCATCAGCGCCGACACGGCCACGGAATGCGCGTACAGATACTGGTCGGCGCGCTTGATGCGGGCCAGGCTGGTCAGCGCGTCCGGATGGCCTTCGATGGAATCGGCCATGTCCTGGACCAGGCCCTCGATCTGCCGCAGGTCGATCTTGCCCTCCAGGTCCGCGTCGGCGAACAGCTGCTGGACCTGTTCCCGCGAGCCGTCGATGATGTCCCTGGCGTCGTCGAAGGCCTGCTGTTCCGGCGTGGAGGACGGGGACGCGGCGTCGGCCTTCGCGGGCGCCTGGGGCGCGGCCAGGCCCCCGGAAGCGGCCTGCGGCGCGGGCGCGGCGGCGCCCGGTCCGCCGGAGGACACATCCACCCCCCGGCCGGTGTCGATCAGCACCCATTCCAGCTTCGATTCCTGCAGGCGGCGCAGCTTGCGCTCGTTCTGGATCAGGAAGCGCGAGCGCCAGAAGGAATGGTCCAGGAAGGAGCCGCCCAGGTCATGCACGTACATGCCGACGCACAATTGGGACACGGGGACTTTTTTGATCATGCGCGAGTTCCGGGAAACGGGCGGGGGCGGCGCATCAGGCGGCCCCGGCGCCTTGCGGGTGGATGCCCGGACCGTCGAGGCCTTCCCACCGGGGCCCGGGCACGTGTATGTCGAAGAGTTCCAGCACGCGGCACACGGTGTGGTCGATCAGGTCGTCCAGCGTGGCGGGGCGCAGGTAGAATGCCGGCAGCGGGGGAAAGATCACCCCTCCCATCTCGGTCACGGCCGTCATGTTGCGCAGATGCGCCAGGTTGAAAGGGGTTTCCCGCACCATCAATACCAGCCGGCGGCGTTCCTTGAGGGTCACGTCCGCCGCCCGGGTGATGAGATTGTCCGACAGGCCGTGCGCCACGGCCGCCAGCGTCCGCATGGAACAGGGCGCCACCACCATGCCGGCCGTGCGGAAGCTGCCGCTGGCCAGCACCGCGCCCACGTCCCGATGGCTGTGGACGTGATCGGCCAGCGCATGCACGGCCTGGCGGTCCAGGCCAAGTTCGTGGCGGACGTTCAGCACGCCCGAGGGCGACATGACGAGATGGGTTTCCACCCCGCCGTGCGCGCGCGCGATTTCCAGCAGGCGGGTGGCGTACCGGACGCCGGTCGCGCCGCTGATGCCGACGACCAGGCGCTCGACTCGTTCAGGGGACCCCTTGGGGGGATTCACTCGATCGCCCCGGCGTCCTTCAGCAGTTGGGCCAGTTCGCCGTTCTGGTGCATTTCGTTCATGATGTCGGTGCCGCCGATGAACTCGCCCTTGACGTAGAGCTGGGGAATCGTCGGCCAGTTGGCGTAGTCCTTGATGCCCTGGCGGACCTCGGGGTCTTCCAGCACGTTGACGGTCACCAGCTTGGTGACGCCGGTTTCCTTCAGGACCTGGATCGCGCGGCCGGAAAAGCCGCATTGCGGAAACTGGGCCGTGCCCTTCATGAACAGGACGACCGGATGGCCGGTGACCGTTTCACGGATGAAATTCTGGACTTCGGATTGGACTGCTTCGCTCATGGTGGTCTCGCTCAAGAATGCCCCCACGCCGCGCCTTCGGCTTGCTGCCCCCCATGGGGGCGCTTTTTGCCTTAGGACGGCCGGGCGGCAAAAGAAAATCAGGCCGGCATACATCCCCGGGTGACGCGTTCGATGCCGGACAGGTCCCGCTCGCTGGCGACGTCGGCGAACCCCCGGTCCAGAAACAGGGACCGGACGGCCGCCGCCTGATCCCAGCCGTGTTCCACGCACAGGGCCCCGCCCGGGGAAAGATGGTCCGGCGCACCCTGCACGATGTCGCGCAGGGCCCGCAGGCCATCGGCTCCGTCGGTCAGGGCGCCCGGGGGTTCGAACCGCAGGTCGCCCTGCCCCAGGTGCGCGTCCCGCGCGTCGATGTACGGAGGGTTCGAGACGATCAGATCGAATCGCATCGAACCCAACTCTGTATCGTACCAATTCCCGTGTGAAAACAACAGTTTTGCCCCCAGGGCGCGTGCGTTCTTTCGCGCCACGTCCAGGGCCTCGGCGCTGCGGTCGGTGGCCCGCACCCGCGCATCGGGCCGCTCCAGCGCCAGCGTCACCGCCACGATGCCGCTGCCCGTGCCCAGGTCCAGCACATGGGGTTCGCGCACGGCCCCGATCGCCCGCAGGCCGCACTCGACCAGCAGCTCGGTGTCCGGCCGGGGGATCAGCACCGCCGGGGTCACCTGGAAATCGCGCCCGAAGAACTCCCGATGCCCCAGGATGTAGGCGATGGGCTCGCCCGCCAGCCGGCGGGCCTCCAGCGTCCGGTAGGCGGCGACCCGAGCCGGGTCCAGGGGATCGGCGTCGTGCGCGATCAGCCAGGCGCGCGGCACGCCCAGCACCCGCTGCCACAGCAGCCGGGCCTCCAGGCGCGGCAGGGGGCTGGCCGCCAGGGACTCGCGCAGGGTGGGGCTCATGCGAGGCTCATTCCAGCGCCAGCGCGGCGAGCTGTTCGGCCTGGTGCTCGGCCAGCAGGGCGTCGGTCAGTTCGCCCAGGTCGCCGTCCATCACCTGCGCCAGTTTGTACAGCGTCAGGTTGATGCGGTGGTCGGTGACGCGCCCCTGCGGGAAGTTGTAGGTGCGGATGCGCTCCGACCGGTCGCCGGACCCCACCAGGCTCTTGCGCTGGGCGGCCTCGCGGGCATGGGCTTCCTGCTGCTGGCGGTCCTTCAGGCGGGCGGCCAGCACCTGCATGGCCTTGTCCTTGTTGCGGTGCTGCGAGCGGTCGTCCTGGCATTCCACCACCAGGCCGGTCGGCAGGTGGGTGATGCGCACCGCCGAATCGGTCTTGTTGATGTGCTGCCCCCCCGCCCCGCTGGCGCGGAACGTGTCGATGCGCAAGTCGTTGGGGTCGATCCGGATGTCGGCCTGGGGATCGGCCTCGGGCATCACCGCGACCGTGCAGGCCGACGTGTGCACCCGGCCCTGGGATTCGGTCTCGGGCACGCGCTGGACGCGGTGGGCGCCGGACTCGAACTTCAGCCGGCCGTAGACGCCGTCGCCCTCGACGTGGGCGATCACTTCCTTGTAGCCGCCCAGCTCGGACGCGCTCTCGGACATCAGTTCCACCCGCCAGCCGCGGACCTCCGCGTAGCGGGTGTACATGCGCAGCAGGTCGCCCGCGAACAGGGCGCTCTCGTCGCCCCCCGTGCCGGCGCGGATTTCCAGGAAAACGCTGCGGTCGTCGTCCGGGTTCTTCGGCAGCAGCAGGATCCGCAATTCGTCCTCCAGCGCCTCGATGCGGGCATCGGCGCCCGCCAGTTCCTCTTCGGCCAGCGCCTTCATGTCGGGATCGGACAGCATGTCCCGCGCCGCGTCCCGGTCGTCGCACGCCCGCTGCCAGGACTCGAAGACCCGCACCACGGGCTCCAGTTCGGCGCGTTCGCGCGTCCATTTGCGGAAGCGGTCCATGTCGTCGGCGCTGTCCGGCTCGGCCAGCAGGGCGTCGATCTCGGCCAGTCGGTGGCCGAGCTGTTCCAGGCGGCTGCGCATCGAACTTTTCATGGGGGGAGGTTCCGGGAAATCACAAGGAAGCCTGGACCCGGCCCCGCGCGGGACCGGATCGGCACGAAGGAGGGAGGATCGCCGCTACCGGCGGCGGGCGCCGGATTCGGGCAACAGGCGGGGCAGCAGCGTCAGCAGCTGGTCGCGCTCGGCGCCTTCGCTGCGGTTCAGCGCGGCCAGGGGACCGTGCATGTATTTGTGCGTCAGGCTGTGCGCCAGGAGTTCGAGGACGGCTTCCGGGTCGTCGCCGCGGGCCAGCAGCCGCCGGGCGCGGTCCAGTTCGGACAGGCGCAGGGCGTCGGCGCTTTGCTGGTAGTCGATGATCGCCGGCACGATTTCGCGGTTGCTGAGCCAGTGCATGAAGTGCCGCACCCGGGCCTCGATGATGGCTTCGGCCTGGACCACGGCGGCGCGGCGCGCGTCGGTGCCCGACTGCACCATGCGGCCCAGGTCGTCGACCGTGTACAGGTAGACGTCGGCCAGGCGGCCGACTTCGGGTTCGATGTCGCGCGGCACGGCCAGGTCGACCATGACCATGGGGCGGTGGCGCCGCGCGCGCGCGGCCCTTTCCACCATCCCCAGGCCGAGGATGGGCAGGGACGAGGCCGTACAGGAGACGACCACGTCGAATTCGGCCAGGTGGTCCGGCAGCGCCGAGAGCTTCAGCGTGCGGGCGTCGAACTGGGCGGCCAGGGTCTCGGCGCGTTCCAGCGTGCGGTTGGCCACCGCGATCTGGCGCGGCCGCACCGCCGCGAAGTGCGTGGCGCAGAGTTCGATCATTTCGCCCGCGCCGATGAACAGCACGTTGCTACAGGACAGGTCCCCCAGTACGCGTTCCGTCAGGCGCACGGCGGCGGCGGCCATGGACACCGAATGCGCGCCGATGGCCGTCTGCGAACGGACTTCCTTGGCGACGGAGAAGGTGCGCTGGAACAGCTGGTGCAGCAGCGTGCCCAGCGTGCCGGCCTGTTCGGCCGTGCGCACGGCGTCCTTCATCTGGCCCAGGATCTGCGGTTCGCCCAGCACCATGGAATCCAGGCCGCTGGCCACGCGGAAGGCATGGCGCACGGCGTCGTTGCGCTGGTACTGATAGAGATGCGGCGCCAGCAGGCCGGTTTCCAGGCGGTTGAATTCCGCCAGCCAGGCGGGCAGTTCGGGCGCGACGCCGGGGTCGGCCGCGCAGTAGATTTCCGTGCGGTTGCAGGTGGACAGGATGGCGGCTTCGCGCACGCCACTGCCGAAGGCGGACCGCAGGGCCGCCAGCGCGGGCTTGACCAGTTCGAGCGGAAACGACACGCGTTCCCGCACGGAAACCGGCGCGGAAACGTGGTTCAAGCCAAAGGTCAGGACGTCGACGGACATGCCCGCAAGAAGAAGTTGCACACTAAGATGGACTGTATTATAAGGCGCCGAGGGCGGCCATGGAATGCCGGACGTGGCTTTTGGACGTCGGCTGTCTGCACAGGATCAAATTTTCATGTATGATTCTGCGTCTTGGCCCGGTAGCTCAGTCGGTAGAGCAGAGGATTGAAAATCCTTGTGTCGGTGGTTCGATTCCGCCCCGGGCCACCAGTTGCAATCAACCCAGTCGTTCCCGGCTGGGTTTTTTGTTGCCCGGACGGCGGACCGCCGGGCGGGTGCTAAGATTCAAGCCGATCTTTCCTCATCCCGGTGTCTCCCTTGAATGCCCGCCAACTGCTCGGCCTCGCACTGCTGACGCTGATGTGGGGCCTGAACTGGCCCGTGATGAAACTGGGCCTGCGCGAATGGAGCCCCTTGTGGTTTCGCGCCGTCACCATGGCCGGCGGCGCGCTGGCGCTGCTGGCCTATTACTGGCGGCGGGGCGGGATTGCGCTGCTGCCGCGCGGCGCGCGGCAATGGCGCAGCGTCGTCGTGCTGGGCCTGCCCAACGTGATGGGCTGGCACGGCCTGTCCATCATCGGGGTCGCTCATCTGCCGGCCGGGCGCGCGGCCATCCTGGGCTTCACCATGCCCGTGTTCACCGTCCTGCTGTCGGTGCTTTTTTACGGCGAGCGCTTCACGGCACGCCTGGCCCTGGCCGTCGCCGCCGTCCTGGTCGCCATTGCCCTGCTGCTGTGGAACGAGCTCGGCACGCTGACCGGTAGCCCCGAAGGCATCGTGTGGATGCAGGCCGCCGCGTTCTGCTGGGCCCTGGGCACGGTCTGGATGCGGCGCGCGAAACTGCTGGCGCTGGCGCCCGAAACCCTGCTGATCTGGATGCTGGGGCTGTCTTCGCTGGCCCTGGGGCTGGTGGCCTGGGCCAGCGAGCCCGCGCCGCACTGGCCGACCGGCGCCGCCATATGGGGCGTGCTGGCATGGTCGGTGCTGCTGAACTACGGCGCCGCCCAGGTCATCTGGTTCGCCATGGCGCGCGCGCTGCCGGCATCGACCAGCGCCATGAGCGTCACCGCCATCCCGATCGTCGGCATCCTGAGCAGCATGCTGATCGGCGAACAGCCCACCTGGCAGGACGGCCTGGCCGTCGTGTGCGTGGTGGTGGCCATCGGCGCCGTCCTGCTGCGGCGCCGCTGAAGTGCGCCAGGTACGATCATGAATTCCCGCCTGCTGCTGCTCAACAAGCCTTTCGGCGTGCTGACCCAGTTCAGCGACGACCAGGGCCGCGCCACGCTGAAGGACTTCGTCGACGTGCCCGGCGTCTACCCGGCCGGACGGCTGGACCGCGACAGCGAAGGCCTGCTCCTGCTGACCGACGACGGCCGCCTGCAGGCGCGCATCGCCGACCCCCGGCACAAGATGACGAAGACCTACTGGGTGCAGGTCGAAGGCGAGCCGACCGAGGCCCAATTGCAACGCCTGCGGACCGGCGTGGACCTGAAGGACGGCCCCACCCTGCCCGCCCAGGCCCGCACGCTGGCGGAACCAAGGCTCTGGCCGCGCGACCCGCCGGTGCGTTTCCGCAAAAGCATCCCGACCGCATGGCTGGAAATCGCCATCCGCGAAGGCCGCAACCGCCAGGTGCGGCGCATGACGGCGGCCGTGGGATTGCCGACCCTGCGCCTGGTGCGAATCGGCATCGGGCCCTGGCGCCTGGAAGATCTGCCGCCCGGCGCATGGCGCGAGGTCGACCCGCCACCCGGCACCGGCGTCCCGATGACGGGCGCCCGTTCGCCGAAATGAAGCCGCCCGGAACGAAAAGCGCCCGATTCCTTGCGGAATCAAGGGCTTCCGTTCCGGACCGGGGTTTGGACCAAGGCGCCATCCCGTCTATGATGCAGAATCTGGAAACCGCGCCGCCAGCGCCATGGATACTTCATTTTCGCCTTATCGCCGTACCCTGCTGGGCTTGATGGCCGGCGCCTGCCTGCCGACGTCCCATGCGGCCGCCCTTCCTGTGTTCGCCGTGCAGACGGAGCCGTCATTGGCACACTGCATCGCGCTGCTGCACGCGGCCTTGAAGGCCGGTGGATTGCCCGCGGAACTGGTCAACGCCCCCCATGCGTCCGAACAGCGCAATCTGCATGAAATCACCACCGGGCGCATCCACATCAATCTGCTGCCGGCCTCTCCCGCCCGCCTGCAACGGGTGCGCGAAGGCCGTCTGAGAATGATCCCCGTCCCGCTGGAGCGCGGCCTGCTGGGCTGGCGCGCGCCATTCGTCCTGCAAAGCCACGAAGAAAGGTTGCGTCATGTCCGCACGCTGGACGACCTGCGCACGTTGACGATCGGGCAGGGCGCCAACTGGTGGGACGCGCACATCTATCGGACGGCCGGCATCACCACCCGCGAGGTCCAGAGCTGGCGCAACGGGGAATTCGCCGAGCAGATGCAGACCGGCGTGATCGACCTGTTTCCCATGGGGCTGGAAGAGTCCCTGAGCTATTTCCTGCCACACTTTCGTCAACACTATCCGCAACTCGCGCTGGATCAATTCCTGCTGCTGAGATACCCCTGGTACCGTTTCGTCTGGGTGTCTCCGCACCCCGGCGCCGATGCGCTGTACCAGGCCTTGCAGAAAGGGTTCGACATCATCTGCGAGAACGGCGAATTCGAGTCCATCTGGACCCGGATGCGCCGGCCGCCCCCCGCGGATTCCTGGCAAGGACGCACCGTCATCAGCCTGGAAAATCCCTTCTACAGCCCGGACATCGTGCCGCGGCGCTACCAGCATCTGCTGCTGCACCCGCGCCTATCGTGACACCTCCCCGGAAACTCTACACGCGGTTCTTGCGCCAGCTATTGCCGCTGCTGGCCCTGGCCTACATTCTGGCCGCCGCCCTCACGACCGGGCTGTATTACCAGAACAAGCGCACGGCGGCCAGCGACCAGCGCAGCCAGACCCTGGACACCTTCGCGCACGTGCTGGTCAAACCGCTGTGGGACTGCAACAGCCTGACGGCGAGCGGCATTATCCAGGCGCTGACGCTGCAGCCCGACGTGCAGGGGGTCAGCGCGCCGGACCAATGCGCCCAGAAGCTGATCCAGGCGGGCAAGCTGCCCGACAAGGACAGCAAGGACACCTTGAGCGCCCCGCTCCATTACGTGGATGAAATGGGCACCGCCCACGCGCTGGGCGAACTGCGCATCGCCTTTCAGCCCCTCTCGATCTTCACCGCGGTTTCCCGAAGCCTGGTGCCGCAACTGGCGGTCTTCCTGTCGATGCTGGCGGCGGTGCTGGCCAGCGCGCTCTGGACCTTCAGGCGCACCATCGGACAGCCCCTCCTGCAATTGCGCCAGGCCATGCGCGGCCACCAGGCGCTGGATCCCGTCCCCGCCGATTGGACCGACGAGATCTCCGAGGTCACCCGAACCTACAACGCCCAATTGCGGGAACTGCGCCACCAAGCCCTGCACGACCCGCTGACGGGCCTGGGCAACCGCCTGCTGCTGGAAGAACGCCTGGACCACATCAAGAAAACCGGTTTGCAAGGTCATGTTCTGCTGCTGGACCTGGACCGGTTCAAGCCCGTCAACGACACATTCGGCCACGCCGCCGGGGACGAGGTGCTGCGCACGGTCGCCCAGCGCCTGCTGGCCTGCGTGCGCGACTCCGACACCGTGGTTCGCCTGGGCGGCGACGAGTTCGCCATCGTCGCGCCCGGCACCGTCGAGGCCTCGGACGCGGACGCGCTGGTGACCCGCATCCAACAGGCCCTGACGCAGCCCATCCCCTGGCGGGACACCCCGATCCGCATCGCCCCCAGCATCGGGCTGATGCGGTTCGACCGGGACGATTGCGCCGCCACCGCCCTGCTGCGAGCCGACGCCGACATGTACCGGGCCAAATCGATGTCGCGCAAGCTCCGCCCATGACACGACACCGATATCCGATCCAGGCGCACGACGTCGAATTCACCGCCATCCGCGCTCAAGGCGCGGGAGGCCAGAACGTCAACAAGGTTTCCAGCGCCGTCCATCTGCGCTTCGACATTCATGCTTCCACGCTGCCCGAATCCGTCCGCGAGCGGCTGCTGGGCCTGCGCGATCATCGCATCACGGCGGCAGGCATCATCGTGATCAAGGCGCAATCCAGCCGCAACCAGGCGCAGAACCGGCAGGAGGCGCTGGCGCGCCTGCAGGAGATGATCGACCGTGCCGGCGACATCCCCGAGGCCCGGCGCCCCACGCGGCCCACGCAAGGGGCCAGGCGCCGACGTCAACAGGCAAAGACCGAACGCAGCGCCCTCAAGCAGTTGCGCGCCAAGGTGGCGGAGGGGTGATCAAGTGAGGGATGGCGAACCCTATGATGGCTGCACCATCCCTGCGGTCAGAGCCATTACGCCAGCGCGCCAGCGATCTCGGCAGTGACTTGGAGAAACAGGTCGATATCTTCAGGCGTATGCACATGCAGAGGAGATACCCGCACACCCCCGCTGATATTGAACGAATCCAGCATCCGTTTTGAATAGATGCTGCCGGCGGTCCGCTGATAGACCACCACGCCACGTCGTTCGTATTCCAGGACAGCTTGTGACGCATCAAGATCCCCAATGCCGATCATGACGATGAGGTCACGCTTGCTCAGGTCAGGATAATCAAGATACACCTTCACCTTTGGCATATGCCGCACCCCCTGGATCGTCCCGTTCCCATCCAGCAATCGTGACAGCAGAGCGCGTTCCTGCAGTTCGATTCGAGTCATCCCGCTCACGAACAGGTCGCGGCGATCACGGCTATCGGTAAACTTCCCGCCCAGCCAGCAGACATAGGAGACGATCTCGCTCATGGCCGCGAACTGCCAAGGCGTGCCGCTGCCCAAGCCCCAGAAATTGGCGTCCTTCCCATGAAGCTTGTGGTGTGGCAAAACGGCAGCCCGATCCGACAGCCAGGCCATTCCTGAGCCACGAGCCCCAAAAAATTTGTACGGTGCAATATTGATGCCGTCCACCGGTGTGCGCTGGAGGTCGATCAGACCGTGGGGCGCGTGCTGCACAGCATCGACAAGAACGTAAAGGTCCGGCTTGATGGCACGTGCCCGCTGGATGATCGCTTCCAGATCCAGTTTCGCACCCGAAATATTGGACGCACAGATCACATTGAGTACGCAAGTATCCTGATCGACCAATCGCACGATCTCGTCAACGTCAATGCCCCCGGTGTGGAGGTTGCTCTGCGCGACCCGCAATTCCTTGCCTGATCGTTGAGCATAAAGAGACATGGCATCGAAAGCCGAAGGATGTTCCAGCACCGTGGTCACCATATTGGTCCCGGGAACACTCTCCGAGACGGCACGCACCATGTCAAACATGATCGACGAAGCCGTTTGAGACGTATAAATACTGCCGCCTTTCGCATTCAGCATGCAACGGAAATCCGTCTCTCCCCGTGCCTGGATATCTTGCAGGTAGCGCGCCACAGTGTGGACACGTTCGATATTGTCCGGAATCGCATCCAGCTCAACCATGCGGTCCAACACGGATTTCAAGCGAAAAGCGCCGCCAGCATTGTCAAAATACAAACGCTTCTGCCCCGTATGGTCATGATCCACCTGATGAAATCTGCTTTTGATTTCGCACATCAGATCTTCAGGAAAGAATTGATCTTGGAAAGAAGACATAAGACGCTCTTGAAAGGGTTTCACGGAATTTCGGGAATTATGAAACCGATCCGAATTTAATGAAAGAGAGATTTTTATATCCAAATAGATGAATTAAAGCGATCTATGAAACCATCAACCCGCCAGCCCCCTCCAACCAGACAGCAAGACAAGCGCATAAAAAGGTCATCACAGCGCTTCATGAAACCTAGGGGATACCCTAGTGCACTTTTCCGAATGGCGAAAAAACAGTGCATCTGAAACACAAAAAACCATCTTTGAATTAAATTCAAACAAACATAACATCATGATCTATATGATTTTTTTCAGAATTGGATAAAATTCCAACCAATCAGAACACAAACATTCTTTTTAGGAATGACAAAACCTAAAATTAATTCCCTTTTGTATTTTTGGATTTTTTTGCATGATACGGCTGGATCGATTGGATGGGACCCTGCAGCCATGCGGCATATCCTTTTGCATGACATCTTCATCAAAACCATCGATCAATAAAACAGAAAGATTGCCCTGTCAAATAAGCAGATCAATCAACCACAATCACTGAACACTGGAGAGACACATGAAATTTAAACTCACACTACAAATCGCAACCATCGCTTTGGCTTTGGGCGCCGGCAGCGCCGCTTCGGCCAACATGCTGGATGACGTCAAGAGCCGTGGCACATTGGTCTGCGGCACACTGGGTACATCAGAACCTTTCAGCTTCCAAGATCCCAAGACACGGCAAGTCGTCGGTTATGAAGTCGATCTTTGCCAGGAAATCGCAAACCATCTGGGCGTCAAGCTGGAAATCAAAATGATTTCCGTGGCAGCGCGTATTCCCGAACTGGTCGCGGGCCGCGTCGACGTCGTGGCGGCCAATCTCGGCTGGTCTCCCGAACGTGCCCAGCAGATCGATTACAGTTATGCCGACTACGTCAGCCCCCAAAAAATCCTGATCCGCAGCACCGATGCCAATACTCTGAAAACACCTGAGGATTTGTCGGGCAAACGGGTCAGTGCGGTCAGCGGATCATCCTCCGAAGCCGGCGCCAAGCGCCTGATCCCGAATGTCACTACCGTGACGTTCAAGGACCCGCCGACATCGTACCTGGCATTGCTGCAAAACAAGGTTTCCGGCTTCGTCGGATCTGAACTCATGCTGCTGAAATTCCAGCAAGAGTCCATGAAAACAGATCACAAGACCCAGATGATCGACAAGCCGCTGTTCACCGAGCCCTGGGGCATCGGTGTGCGCAAGGGCGAAAAGGAACTGCTGGCGGCAGTCAATGACACATTGACCAAGCTGGAAACTTCTCAACAAGCCCAGACGATCTTCGACAAATGGTTCGGCGAGGACACCAAGTTCTACACCAAGCGCGAATTCAAATTCGAGGAAATCAAGGGCTAGTCGCACCTAAAGGGCGGTCGTTTCATGAACTACACACTGGATTTCGCAGCGTTGCTCGGCAACGGCTACCCCGAACTCATTCTCGGAGGCCTGCTGACGACACTCAAAATGACCGCCCTCGCCTGGCTATTGGCATTCGGACTTGGCAGCGTGCTGGCCACACTGCGCATGCTCGATATTCGTCCGCTCAACCACATCATTGCGCTGTATGTCGCGTTTCACCGCAATGTGCCCATGCTGGTGCACATTCTGCTGTGGTACTTCGGGATCGCGGCGATCCTGCCGGCAGGACTGAACGATGCCATCAACCAGTGGGGTGGTGAGTTCCTGTTTTCCACGATTGCCATCGGATTAGTGACGGCCGCCTATGTGGCCGAGGATTTACGCAGTGCCATCCGCGCCATCCCGAACGGCCAGATGGAAGCCTCGCGCTCGTTGGGCCTGAGCTACTTGCGGTCGATGCGGAAAATCATTCTTCCGCAGGCGTTTACGATCGCTCTCCCATCGTTGATGAACCAAACGCTGCTGCTGTTCAAGAATACGAGTCTCGCCATGGCGATCGGTTTGATCGAACTGACCGGTGCCGGACGCGAAATCGAGTCTGCCACTTTCAAGACTTTCGAGATCTATTTCGTCGTCACAGTGCTGTATCTGGCGGTGTCGCTCGTCTTGATGGCGGGTGGTGCCTACCTCTCCAAACGCCGCACACCCGCAGCCAGAAGCTGACAAGGACACTATGCTGGATATCATTTCCGACAACTGGCTGCTCCTGCTGGTGGGCCAGTACCCCAACGGTGCGTTAGGCGGCTTGGCGGCCACCGTCGGCCTGGCCTTGATGAGCCTGGCACTGGCCTTCCCACTGGGCATCCTGCTCGCGCTGGGCCGCATCAGTTCCATGCGGATTTTCTACTGGCCCAGCACCGTCATCGTCTACATCGTCAGAGGCCTGCCGCTGATCATGTTCATCTTCTGGGCGTATTTCTTTGTGCCCATCCTGATCAACCGGCCGGTGGGAGGTGCGACCACCATGGTCACCGCCCTGGTGATCTACGAAAGCGCCTACTTGGCCGAGATCATCCGCGGCGGCATCCAGGCCCTGTCCGCAGGCCAGCTCGAAGCCGGCCGTTCGCTGGGCCTGAGCTACACCCAGACCATGCGTCGCGTCATTCTGCCGCAAGCCTTGTACAACACCCTGCCGAGCATGCTCAGCCAGTTTATTTCAACGGTGAAGGAAACCTCGCTGGGGTTTGTCATCAGCGTGCACGAACTGACGTTCGCGGCGGCACAGATCAACAACACCCTGCTGACCAAACCATTCGAAGTCTTCGCTCTGCTGGCGCTCACGTACTTCACGCTCAATCTGATTCTCGGCGGTGCAGTGAAGTTGATTGAGAACCGCATCCAGATCAAACGCACATTAGCTATCCAGGTGGCCTGAATGATTCAATTCGAAAACGTGGGCAAATGGTACGGGGACTACCACGCGCTCGACAACATCAACGCGGAAGTCAGGCAGGGCGAGGTCGTCGTCATATGCGGACCGTCGGGATCGGGAAAATCAACGCTGATTCGCACCGTCAATCGCCTTGAATCCATTCAACAAGGCGCCATTTACGTCGACAAGACACCCGTCCACAGCTGCCGTTCAATCGACGATTTACGCAGCCACATCGGTTTCGTGTTTCAGCAATTCAATCTTTTCCCCCACATGAGCGTGCTGGACAATCTGATGATGGCTCCCGTCATGCTCAAGAGGCTGAACAAGAAACAAGCGAAAGAGACGGCGCTGTCGCTGCTGGAACGTGTCGGCTTGTCTCACAAGGCAGGTGCATTCCCCGGGCAACTTTCCGGAGGCCAGCAACAGCGCGTTGCCATCGCCCGCGCCTTGGCCATGCAACCCCGGATCATGCTGTTCGACGAACCCACCAGCGCGCTTGACCCCGAAATGGTCAACGAGGTGCTGCTGGTGATGAAGTCACTGGCAAAAGACGGCATGACCATGGTGTGCGTCACCCATGAAATGAACTTCGCTCGGGACGTTGCCGACGAAGTCTGGTTCATGGATGCAGGCAAGATCATCGAAACAGCGCCTCCCAGCCAGTTTTTCACACAACCAGCATCCGACCGGGCGCGCAAGTTCCTATCCGACATCAAACACTGATCAGTTCACGACAGCCGAACCATAAGGCACCGCAAAATTGCAATGCTCCCTGGCTAGGTCTGCGATCTCCTGATACAGCACACTGTTCGAGTTTTTCAAGTACATCGAACAGTATTGGGACTGGGGCATGGGCTTTGTGGTTTGGGCGACGATCAGCTTTCTTTGCTGCACCAGGCTATAAAAATAGTCCAAGGGCAGGCACGACACGCCAAAACCAGCGACAGTCAGGCCCGCCATGGCCAACAGACTGTTGATTGTGAAAAGATTCTGTTCCGCGCTATAAGGTTTCAACCATTCGTCATAGACGCCGTTAAGCCCCGACTCCTGATCCTGGCGGATCAGGAACATCCGAGAAATTTCCTCTGGCGTATACACCTTGTCGCTGGAAATCTGCCCAGGACTGCCCATCCAGGCGAACTGCAGAACGCCAAGCGGCTCCGCCTGCAGCAACGGACCGCGCAAATCCCCATGCAGGAAGGCCATGTCCAGACGCGCCTCAAGCAGGCTCTTGTGCAAGTCCGCCGCCATCCCAATGATCGGGATCACCTTCAGCTGCGGGAAAAATATCTTCAACTGCTGCATCAGATCAGGCAGCCATGTCATGGCGGTGATTTCAGTAATCCCCAGCCGCAGCGTACCGGAAAACGTGTGATGTCCCTTGAGCCTGATCAGCATCACATCACGCTGTGACAGCAATTCATCTGCCATCTCAAAGATCTCGCGGCCCTTCTGCGTCAGGACCGCTTTTTTCGAGGACCGGTCAAAGATCTGGACATCGAAATCGGTCTCCAGCTCTTTGATCCGTTTCGTAATGGCCGACTGGGTCGTACTGAGCTTGTCTGCGGCCTTGGCGAATCCACCAAGCTCCACTACCCAGTAGAGGGCTTCTATCTGCTTGAATGTCAACATGGCCTTGCTCGAAGTCTGTCTTTGAGTCCTATGGACCAGCGTAGTCTATCCCAATCGATATGAGCCCAACCGTACCCCCGCCTCGCCTGCCATCGGATGCAAGGATCATGGGCCATCGCGCTGCGCCAGCGCCCAGGCCACGTGTTCGCGCACCAGGGCGCTTTCATGGTCGGCGCGGCTGAGCAAGGCGGCGCGCAGTTCCCCGGCCTGCGCCGCGTCGGCGTCGCGCAGCGCATTGCCCAGCGCCACGGCGATGTTGCGCAGCCAGCGCTCGTGGTTGATGCGCCGGACCGGCCCGCCCTCGGTCCGCTTGAGGAATGTCTCCTCGTCCCAGGCGAACAGGTCGACGAGCCGGCGTCCGACCAGCGGCGCGCGCGCGTCGAAATCGGGCAGCTCCGTGGTCTGGGCGTACTTGTTCCAGGGGCAGATCGTCTGGCAGTCGTCGCAGCCGTAGATGTGGTTGCCCATGAGCGGGCGCAGCGCCTCGGGGATGGGCCCGCGGTTCTCGATGGTGAGATAGGAAATGCAGCGGCGCGCGTCCACCACGCCGGGCGCCACGATGGCGCCCGTGGGGCAGACGTCGATGCAGGCGGTACAGGTGCCGCAATGCGCGCTCACCGGATCGGTCGGCTCCAGCGCGAAGTCCACGAAGATCTCGCCCAGGAAGAACATCGACCCCGCATCGCGCGAGAGCACCATGGAATGCTTGCCGCGCCAGCCCAGGCCGCTGCGGCTGGCCAGTTCCTTTTCCAGCACGGGGGCCGAATCGGAAAAGACGCGATAGCCGAACGGCCCGACAAGCGCCTCGATGCGGTCGCACAGCTTTTGCAGGCGCGCGCGCACCACCTTGTGATAGTCGCGCCCCCGGGCGTAGAGCGACACCACGCCCTCGCCGGGATCGGCCAGCCGCGCGAGTTCGCGGGCCTGCCAGCCGGGCGCGGTATCCCGCGGCAGATAAGGCATGCGCGCGGTGATCACGCTCACCGTGCCGGGCACCAGTTCGGCCGGCCGTGCTCGCTTGAGGCCATGCCGCTCCATGTAGTCCAGGTCGCCGTGATAGCCCCGGGCGAGCCATTCCAGCAGACGCGGCTCGGCCGAGGACAGGTCCACCCCCGAAACGCCGATTTCGGAGAAACCCAGCTCCCGCGCCCAGGCCCGTATCCGGTCGCACCATTGACTGTTCCCGTTCATCGGGAAATTATAGGGAAATCGCCCGCCGGGCCAACGGCCCGGCACCGCCCGGGAAGCGTCCGCCATGCGCCTCAGTTTCGCTTCATCTTTCCATCGTAAGATGCCCGGATGCGCATCCTCCTGATCGAAGACGACCCCTCGCTGGGCGATTCCCTGCAATCATGGCTGCGGATGGACGGCTACACGGTGGACTGGCTGCGGCGCGGCGACCAGGCCGCCGCCGCGCTGGCCACGCACGAGTACCAGTGCGTCCTGCTGGACCGGGGCCTGCCCGGCCTCGACGGCGACGCCATCCTGCGGGCACTGCGCACGGCCGGGGCGCCCCGCGCCCGCCTGCCGGTGATCGTGATCACGGCGCGCGACACGGTGGCCGATCGCGTGCGGGGCCTGGACCTGGGCGCGGACGACTACCTGGTCAAGCCCTTCGACCTGGAAGAGCTGTCGGCCCGCGTGCGCGCGGCCCTGCGCCGGGGCGCGGCGCAGGACACCCCCGAATTGCGCCATGGCGCGGTGGCGCTCGACCCGGCCGCCAAGCGCGTGACGCGGGACGGCGCGCCGGTCACGCTCACCGCGCGCGAATTCGCCGTCCTGCACGCCCTGATGCGCCGTCCCACCCACATCCTGAGCCGCGCCCAGCTGGAAGAAGCCCTGTACGGCTGGGACGAGGAAGTGGAGAGCAACGCGATCGAGGTCCACATCTACAACTTGCGCAAGAAACTGGGCAATCGGTTCATCGTGACGGTGCGCAACCAGGGCTACGGACTTTCCCCCGCATGAGACATCTCCCATGGCGATCGGCCCGGCCCCGGCCCGGCCCCTCGGACGCCGCGCCGGCGCGCGGCGGCTGGTCGTTGCGGCGGCGCCTGCTGCTGGCCGTGATGGGAACCGGCATCGGCCTGTGGCTGGCCAGCCTCGCCATCGTGGTCGGCGTGGCCTGGTTCGCCACCAGCGAGGTCTTCGACGACGCGCTGGAAGAAGGCTCGCGCCTGGTCCTGAGGCTCGGCATTCCGGGCGAGGCCCCGGGCGGAATCCAGGACCTCCGAGCAAAGCGCGGCGACACGCTGAAGCTGCGCATGTACTACCAGCTCGTGGCACCCGACGGCCGCGTGCTCCTGCGGGGCGATGACACGCCGGAAACCGCTTTTCTCCCCGGCGCGCGGCGCAAGACGATGGCGACGGTCCGGGCCGATGGCGAGCTCTGGCGCGTGCATGTGCGCCCCGGTCCGGGCGGCGTCACCGCGCAGGTGGCCCAGCCGATGGAAGAACGCCTGGACCTGCTGGAGGAAATGGCCGAGAACCTGGCCTGGCCGGCATTGGGGCTGCTGGCGCTGCTCGGCCTGCTGAGCTGGTTCCTGATCCGGCGCCTGCTGCGGCCGCTGGAGGATACGGCCACGCTCATCGACGCCAAGTCACCGCATGACCTGACGCCCGTGCGGGCGCCGAACCCGCCGCGCGAACTGCAGCCGATCCTGGATGCGCTCAACGCGCTGCTGGCGCGCCTGTCCATGGCGCTGGAAAGCGAACGCCGCTTCACCGCCGACGCGGCGCACGAGTTGCGCACGCCGCTGGCCGCGCTGCGCATGCGCGTGCAGCTCATCGAGCGCGAACTGCAACTGCCGGACGCCCACCTGCGGCAGCTGCGCGCCGACCTGGACCGCTGCACCGCATTGGTGGAAAGCCTGCTGGCGCTGGCCCGTCTGGAGCCACAGGCCGAACCCCTGGTGCGCGAGACCGTGGACCTGGACGCCCTGCTCGACGGCCTGAACATGGAGGCATCGGCCCCGGGCATCCGGATGGAGCGTGCCCTGGCGGTCCCGCGGCTGCGCGCGGCGCCCACGCTGCTGGCCAGCGCGCTGCGCAACCTGATCGACAACGCCGTGCGCTACGGCCGCGAAGGCGGCCGCGTCCGCATCGAGTCCTCGCGGCTGCCGCAAGGCGGCACGCGCCTGGCCGTGCGCGACGACGGCGCCGGTGTGCCTGCCGACCAGCGGACGCGCCTCGGCGAGCGGTTCTTCCGGGTGCTGGGCACCGGGCAGACGGGCAATGGCCTGGGCCTGTCCATCGTGGCGCGCATCGCGGCGCTGCACGGCGCCACCCTGCGTTTCGAGGGCGGGCTGGAGGGCCGGGGGCTGGGCGTGGTGCTGGATTTCCCCCCGGATTGAAGTGAAGCGCATCAGATTGCCTTCAGGTTCGTCCTGTCCAATGGAGTCGTCCCGCGAATCGCGGATTCTCATGCACCCATAGAAAGGAATCGCACCATGCGCCATACCGTATCCATCCTGGCCGCCGCCGCCCTGGCTCTGGGCGCCACCACCACGGCCATCGCCCAGCAATCCGGCTACACGGGCCCCAGCAACGCCCCCAAGGCCGCCGCGCAGGGCGGCTACTCGGGGCCCGGTGCCGCGCAGCCGACGACGGTCAAGCAACTGCTCGACACGGGCCGCGACGATCAGCCCGCCCGGCTGCAGGGCCGCATCGTCTCGTTCGAGGGCGACGAGCGCTACACCTTCGAGGACGCGACGGGCCGCATGATCGTGGAGATCGACGACGAGGACTTCCCGGCCGGACAGGCCGTGAGCGCCGAGCAACGCGTGGAGCTGATCGGCGAGTTCGACAAGGGACTGGCCCGGGACGAATTCGAAGTGGACCGCGTGATCCTGCTGCCCTGATCCCGGCGGCGCGCCCGAACGCCAGGGGCGGGCACGGATCCGCCCCTCCCTCCAACCGGATCGACGAAGGAATCCGATGAACGCCGAAGAAATCCGCGCCATTCTCACCATCTGCCTGCTGGCCTCGTACGCCGACGGCGACAAGCACGACCGCGAACGCGAGCAGATCCGCCAGGTCGCGCAAGGACTGGCGGAAGACCAGCGGATCAACCTGCCCGGCCTGTACCAGGAGGTGCTGATGCGCCGGGTGCGATTGGCCGACGCGCTGCCGAAGCTGTCCAGCGGCGAGGCGCGCCAGCTGGCCTATGAAATGGCCGTCTGCGTCTGCGAGGCCGACGGCCTGACCAGCGAACCGGAACAGGCCTTCCTCGCCCGGCTGCGCGAGGCGCTGGACCTGGCGCCAACGACATTCGACGCGCAGGCCGACACGCTGGCGGCCGCGCCGCTGGGCACGGCGTCCGTGATGGCCGCGGCGGGAGGGGACGCGCCGCATCCCACCGCGTCCGGTACGCCCGATGCGACCGGTATGCCCGATGCGCCATCCGGCACCGCCGCGCAACGCCGCCCTGGCGCGCTGTCAGCGGCGGAAATGGACAGCAAGATCCTCAGTGCGTCGATCCTCAACGGCGCCATCGAGCTGCTGCCCGAGAACCTGTCCACGCTGGCCATCATCCCGTTGCAAATGCGGCTGGTCTACCAGATCGGCCAGAGCCATGGCTACGAGCTGGACCGCGGCCACATCAAGGACCTGCTGGCCACCCTGGGCGTGGGCCTGACGTCGCAGTACCTGGAACAGGCGGGCCGCAAGCTGCTCGGCGGCCTGCTGGGCAAGGTGGGCGGTGGCCTGCTCGGCAGCCTGGGACGCCAGGCGGTCAGCAGCGGCATGAGCTTCGCCTCCACCTATGCGCTGGGTCACGTCGCCAATCAGTACTATGCCGGCGGCCGCGCGCTGAATACGCAGATGCTGCGCGACGCCTACCAGCACGTGATGGCGGACGGCCGCCAGATGCAGGACCGGTACCTGCCGCAGATGCAGGAAATGTCGCGCAGCCTGAACACCGCCAGGATCCTGCGGATGGTGCGCGGGGGCTGACCCCGCGCGCCGGCCAGTCGCGGGAGTTCACGCCGGCCGCGTGGTGATCACGGCCTCCAGGTACTCCCCCGGCACGACGAGCGAACCATCGCCGCCCCGGTCATGGCGGCGCAGCAGGTCCAGGACCTCCCCGGCCAGCGCATCCCGCCGGTCGGGCGCGAGGGCGGCGAACACCTTGTGCGTCGGACCATAGCAGGCTTCGAAGACCTCCAGCCAATGCTCGGGAGACCGGTAGCGGAACATGAAGGATCGCGGCCGGATCTCCAGGGCGTGCCCCGGAAACAGCTGGCGCAGGGCGTCCTCGCTGCCCCAGCGCGTGGGCGGGCGCAGGCCGGGCGCGGGCGGGGCGTAGCGGCCGACCAGCGCCAGCAGCTTCCCGATGAAGCCCTCGGGCGTCCAGTTCGCCAGCCCGATGCGCCCGCCGGGCACGACGACGCGCGCAAGCTCCGCGGCGGCCCGCGCCTGGTCCGGCGCGAACATGACGCCGAAGGTGGAAAGCGCGACATCGAAACTGCCGTCGTCAAAAGGCAGGGCTTCGGCATCCGCTTCCTGGAACGCGACGGGCAGGCGCTCGGCCTCGGCCCGCGCTCGGCCCCGCGCGAGCAGCCCGGACACGTAGTCGGTGGAGGTGACCCGGGCGAAACGGCGCGCGGCGGCAAGGGTGGCATTCCCATTGCCGGCCGCCACGTCGAGCACCCGGCTGCCGGCGCGCAGGTCGATCGCCTCGCAAAGATTCTCGCCGACGATCTGCAGCGTGACGCCGATCGCGGCGTAGTCGCCCGACGCCCAGACGGCTTGCTGGCGCTGCTTGACGGCCTGGTAGTCGGGCACGAGATTTTCAGTGGACATGGCATGCTCCTGCGTGTCGATGGCGCGACCGGCGCATCCTTCGCCGGGCCGCGCCGGGATCCCTCCCCGCTCCGTCGACCCATCATGTCCCCGCCCGGCCTCGCGCGCCAGTTCTGTTTCTGAACCGCCCCGCAGAGGGAGGCGTACACTGGCACTGTCATGGCCGCCATCGAACGGGAGGCACGCATGGCGCGAGGCAGCTACCAGCAGTTTTGCCCGGTCGCGATGGCGGCGGAAGTCCTGTGCCGCCGATGGACCCTGTTGCTGCTGCGGGAACTGCTGCTGGGATCGTCCAGGTTCAACGCGCTTCGCCGCGGCCTGCCGCGCATGTCCTCCGCCCTGCTCGCCCGGCGCCTGCGCGAACTGGAGGCGGCCGGCATCCTGGTCCGGCGCCCCATCCCCGACGCAATCGACGCCTGCGAATACCGCCTGACGGCCGCCGGCCGGGAACTGCGCCCCATCGTGGAGACCATGGGCGTATGGGGACAGCGATGGGTCGCCGCCGAGGCCACGCTGCAACATCTCGATGCCAACCTGCTGATGTGGGACGTGCGCCGCCGCGTCGACGTGTCGTCGATGCCGGACCGCCGCAACACGATCCAGTTCATTTTCCCGGAACGTCCCGCCAAGGAACGCTGCTACTGGCTGATCGCCGAACGGGGGCGCGACGCCGACCTGTGCACCTTCGACCCGGGATACGAAGTGGACCTCTACGTTTCCACGGACTTGCGCACGCTGACCGAAATATGGCTCGGCCATGCGAGCGCCGCCCACGCGCGCGGGACGGGGCGACTGGCCCTGACGGGCAGCCGGCGGCTCGCAAGCACCTTCGACGCATGGTTCGCCCTGAGCCCGTTCGCCCGGGTGCAGGCGCCGATGCCGCAGGAGATTTCATGATGCACGACTCGACTCACACGCCGGTCGCCAGCCTCGCCATGACCACGATGATGGCGACCTGCATGACGCCCTGGCTGGCCACCACGTAATAGAACCGGCTCATCATGCGGCCGATCTTCGGGCCGTCCGGTGCGGGCTTCTGGAGCTCGAGGCACACGCGCACGCTGGTCGGCAGCAGATAGCCCAGGCCCTGGATCGTCATCAGCGTCACGAGCGCCAGCGCGGCGGCGATCCAGCCGAACTGCGGCCAGGGCAGTTGCGTCAATCCCGTCCGCACCGCGAGGAACCAGCCCGCGGTGCCCGTCAGGACGGACAGGGTCGGCATCAGGAACAAGGCGACCGGGGTCAGCCGGACGATGATTTCCTTGCGCACGGGAACCGATACGCCGCGGATGATCGGGCCGATGACGAACCCCATGAACAGGTCGATGCCGGTCCACAGCACCCCGCTCATGACATGGACCCAGTCGAGGAACCAGAGATTCCCGGCAAGGATGGCCGCCACCAGGACGGCCAGCGCCGCCGCGACATACCAGAGATAGCGCCACCGGATCAGCCCGGGCCGCGGGCCCGGGGGCGTAACAAGCGATGCATCCATGGATCCTCCGCTGTCCGATCGCCGTCTTCGACATGCGGCGGCCTTTAGATTTTAAGCTTGAATATTTCGCAACAGAACAAATAGGCGGTCATTTCTTCGGCGTCCGGTGCATGGATACCGATGCCCGCCGATCCCTGCGTTTCCGGAAGGGCCTCTCTTGCGCTTGCCATGGTGGCAAGGTTTAAGCTCCTTCGCCAATCCAGCCACAGGAGCTCGCCATGTCCATCCGATCGATCGCCGTCCTTCCGGCACTTCTCCTCGCCGCGGGCGCGGCGCACGCCCACGGCGGCGCGCCGCACGACATGGGCACGACGCAGGCGCAGCCCGGCCGCGTCATCGAGATCACCATGGACGACACCATGCGCTTTCACCCCGACCGGATCGCGGTCCGGCCGGGCGAAACCGTGCGGCTGAGGATTCGCAACGCGGGCAAACTGCCCCATGAAATCGTCCTGGGAGAACTGGGCGAGATCCTGGCGCACGCCCAGGAAATGCGGGCGCACCCCGGCATGCCGCCGCACCACGAGGCCAACGCCCTCACGCTGGATCCGGGCCACAGCGGGGAACTGGCCTGGACGTTCCCGCATGAAGGCACCCTCGATTTCGCCTGTACCATTCCCGGACACTACGAGGCCGGCATGAAGGGCCGATTCGTGATCGGGTAAGTAGCCCCGCCGGCGTTCAGCGGCGGCAACCCGCCACCGGCCCGGGCCGGTCTTCCCGCCAGCGCAGCGTCTCGATCACCAGCGCCAGCGCCGGTGCGAGCTGTCGGCGGTTGGCATAGTACAGGTGGTAGCCGGGGAACAGCGGCCACCAATCCTCCAGCACGGGGATCAGCCGCCCCCGCTCGATGTGCGGCCGCGCAAGATCGAACGGCACGTACGCGAAACCCACGCCGTCCAGCGCGGCCCGCAGCATCAGGAAAGTATTGTTGAAGACCGCCTGCCCGTCCACGCGTACGGTGGACACCCGGCCTTCCTTCTCGAAATCCCAGGCGTACAGGCCGCCGTGGGTCGGCAGGCGCAGGTTGATGCAGGGGCGGCCGGCGAGATCCTGCGGCGCGGCGGGCGGCGGCCCGCCGGCCAGGCACTCGGGCGATACGACCACGGCCATGCGCAGATCCGGGGCGATGCGCACGGCGATCATGTCCTTGTCCACCCGGTTGCCGATGCGCACGCCGGCGTCGAAGCGATGCGCCGCGATGTCCGTCAGCGCGTAGTCCGCGCTGAGTTCGATCCGGATGCCGGGATGGTCCCGCAGCAAGGGCCGCAGCCGGGGCCAGAGGATGTGCGTGATGGCGTGATCGTCCGCGGTGATGCGCACCGTGCCGACGGGCTGGTCCCGCCGGGACCGCAGCGAGGCCAGTTCGGCATCGAGCTCGCTGAACATCGGGTCCAGCGTATCCAGCAGGCGCATGCCGGCTTCGGTGGTGGAGACGCTGCGGGTGGTGCGCGTCAGCAACCGCACGCCCAGGCGCACCTCCAGCGCCGTCATGGCGTGGCTGAGCGCGGAACGCGACAGACCCAGCTGCGCCGCGGCGCGGGTGAAGCTGCGCTCGCGCGCCACGGCCACGAAGGCCCGCAGATCGTTGAGGTTTTCTGCCTGCATTGTTGAATTAAATGCACCTAAGCATGCTGATTCTTCTATCTTATCAGCCAATTCGATGCGCAATACAGTGGAGGCACGCTCGTATCAGCCCAGGAGAACGCTCGCATGATCACCATCACCCCCATCGGCTCGCAAGCCTCCGCCCAGGGGCCCGCCGACCTTTTCACCGGCGCCGTCCGCATCGATTCGATGTTCCAGGCCGAAGCGCCCGCGCGCATCGGCGGCGCCACCGTGACCTTCGAGCCCGGCGCCCGCACCGCCTGGCATCAGCACCCGCTGGGGCAGACGCTGATCGTGACGGCCGGATCCGGCCTGGTGCAGGCATGGGACGGCCCCGTGCGCGAGATCCACCCTGGCGACCGGGTGTGGATTCCGCCCGGAGTGAAGCACTGGCACGGCGCCGCGCCCGCCACGGCCATGACCCACATCGCCCTCGCCGAGGCGCTGGACGGCCGGGTCGTCGATTGGCTGGAGCCGGTCGACGATGGGCAATACAGGATCGCGGGCAACCCCGACTGACGCTTGACGAGGAACAGGATCATGACCATCAAAGCCTACGGCGCCCATGCGGGCAATCTTCCCCTCGAACCCATCGACATCACCCGCCGCGCGCCGGGCGCGCACGACGTACGGATCGACATCGCCTATTGCGGCGTCTGTCACTCGGATCTGCACCAGGTGCGCGCCGAATGGGCGGGCACGCGCTACCCCTGCGTGCCGGGCCACGAAATCGTGGGCCGCGTCTCGGCGGTGGGCGCGCACGTGTCCGGCCACGCGGTCGGCGACCTGGTCGGCGTGGGCTGCATCGTCGACAGCTGCCAGCACTGCGCCGACTGCGACGACGGGCTGGAAAACTATTGCGACCGCATGATCGGCACCTACAACTTTCCCACGCCCGACGCGCCCGGCCATACGCTGGGCGGCTATTCCCAGCAGATCGTGGTGCACGAACGCTACGTGCTGCGCGTCCGCCACCCGCAAGCGCAACTGGCCGCCGTGGCGCCGCTGCTGTGCGCGGGCATCACCACCTATTCGCCGCTGCGCCACTGGCGGGTGGGGCCGGGCCACCAGGTGGGCGTGGTCGGCATCGGCGGCCTGGGCCACATGGGCATCAAGCTGGCCAACGCGATGGGCGCGCACGTGGTGGCGTTCACCACCTCCGAGTCCAAGCGCGAGGCGGCCCGGGCGCTGGGCGCGCACGACGTCGTGGTGTCCCGCAACGCCGACGAGATGTCCGCGTACGCCAAACGCCTCGACTTCATCCTGAACACGGTGGCGGCGCCGCACGACCTCGACGCGTTCTTCGCGCTGCTCAAGCGCGACGGCACGATGACGCTGGTGGGCGCGCCGGCCTCGCCGCATCCTTCGCCCGCGGTGTTCAACCTGATCATGAAGCGCCGCAGCCTGGCCGGCTCGATGATCGGCGGCATCCCGGAGACGCAGGAAATGCTGGATTTCTGCGCCGAGCACGGCATCGTCGCGGACATCGAGATGATCCGCGCCGACCAGATCAACACGGCCTACGAGCGGATGCTCAAGGGCGACGTGAAATACCGCTTCGTCATCGACTGCGCCTCGCTCGCGGCCTGAGTTGCGGAGAACCTGCCCGGCTTGCATGCCACTCGGATACGCCGGATACGGATCAGTCCATTGCGACGATCCGCATCCTGGCTCGTTTCAGCGCAGCGCATCGCGCAGCGCTGTGCGGATGCCTTCTTCAATCGTTGGGTGGTAGAACGGCAGATTCAGCATGTCCGGTACCGTCAGTTCCATCTGCAGGGCCCAGGCCAGCAGATGGCCGACGTGTTCCGCGTCCGGCCCGACCATTTCCGCGCCCAGGAAGCGCCGATCCGATTTGCGCATGTAGACGTGCAGCAGCCCCTGGTTGCGCTGCATGACGCGCGAACGGCCCTGGCGCGTCCAATCGACCGCACCGACGGCAACCGCGTCCGGATCGTCCAGGGACGCATGGCCGCCGCCCACCTGCATGATCTGGGGATCGCTGAACACGATCGCCAGCGGAGCCCGGCGCGGCAGCGCCCGCACATCGGGCCAGGCGGCGGCATTGCGCCCGGCCAGGCGGCCGTCGTCGGAGGCCTCGTGCTGGATGGCGTGGCGGCCGGTGACATCGCCCGCCAGGAACACCGGCTGGCCGTGGACCTGCAGCGTCGCCGGATCGAAACGGGGCCGGCCGCGCTCGTCCAGCGGCATCGAGGTGCGTTTCAGATGCAGCGGTTCCAGGGCCGGGTCGCGGCCCGCCGTCAGCAGCACGCGGTCGAAACGTTCCACGGTTTCCGGCCCACCATCGGCCGACCAGCCCACCACGGCCTGATCGCCTTCGCGGCGCACCGTCGTGACCCGGGCCTGTTGCACCAGGGACAGTTCCGGCGCCAGCAAGGCCACCGCCGCCGCGCGCACCCGGGGATCGGCCAGGTGGGCGAAACTGCCGGAACGGTTCAGCACCCGCACCCGCACGCCCAGGCGCGCCAGCGCCAGGCCCAGTTCGACGCCGATCACGCCGGAGCCGACCACCAGCACGCTGCGCGGCAGGTCGCGCCAGTCGAACACGTCGTCGTTGACGATGGCCAGATCCCCCAGCGGACGGTACAGGTCCGGCACGTTCGGCCGGGTGCCGGTGGCCAGGATGATGCGCCGCGCATGCACCTCGCGCCCGTCGGCGGCCCGCAGCACGCCGTCGCGCAGGAATTCCACGGGGGCGTCCAGGCGGTGCTCCGGCGGCATGGCTTCCACGTCATCGACCACGAACCCCACGAACCGGTCGCGTTCGCGCCGCACCCGGTCCATCGCGGCCGCGCCGTCCACCCGGGGCGGGCCGTCCAGCCGGATGCCGAAGCCGTCCGCATGGCGCATGTCGGCCACGGACTGGGCCGCCGCGATCAGCAGCTTGGACGGCATGCAGCCCACGCGCGCGCACATGGTGCCGTGCGGCCCGCCTTCGATCAGCAGGGGCTTCAGCCCCGCCTTGAGGACTTCCCGATAGGCCGGCAGACCGGCCGAACCGGCGCCGACGATGGCGACGTCGCATTCGATGGTGTGCAGATTCATTTTTTTATGACTCGCTAGGAGAACTGGCGCCAGGCCGCCCCAAGGCCCTCCCACTGGGAGGGGGCGGCAAGCGGGCGAAGCCTGTGCAGCGTGGGGGCATCACCCCGGCTGAACGTCGTAGCCTTCCTCGGCAATCGCGGCCTGCAGCGCCGCCGCATCCACCGACGATTCGATCGTGACGCGATGCGCCGCCAAGTCGGTCTGTACGGCCGCGTCCGGCGCCACGCCCTGCACGGCCCGGGTGATGGTCTGCACGCAGTGGTTGCAGGTCATGTCGGAAACAATGAATTCGGTTTTCATGAGCAAGACTCCAAGAAAGGGATATGCGGCATCGTAGGCCTTGACACGATGGGAAGCTCAAGGTGTTGAGCAGTGGAAGACGTCCTTCAAGCCACAGCCAGCTTCAACTCGCCCACATCATCCAGGTTGACGTATTGGCGCGCAACCCATAGATCATGGGCATCCTGCATGGCCAGCCAGCTTTCAGGACTGCGGCCGATGGCCTTGGACAGCCGCAAGGCCATTTCCGGCGTGACGCGGCTGGTGCCCTTGAGAATCCGGCTCAGGGTGGATGCCGCGACGCCGAGCTTGCCGGCAAGCTCTCGGCCGCTGATGCCATAGGGTTCCAGATAAATACCGGAGATGAACTCGCCGGGGTGCGGGGGATTGTGCATGCTCATGAGTGATAGTCCTCGTAATCCAGAATATAGGCATTGCCGTCCTGGAACTCGAACGTGACGCGCCAGTTGCCATTGACAGTGATCGACCAGCGCCCCTTCATGTCACCCTTCAAGGGATGCAGGCGGAAGCCAGGGATATCCATATCTTCAATCGTGCACGCGGTATCGAGGGCGGTCAGTTGAAGCCGCAGGCGTTTCGCATGACTTGCCTGTACGCCCGATGCGCTGCCCGTCTCGAAAAGCCTGCGCAGCCCTTTATGTCGGAAGGACTTGATCATGACTCAAGCGTACCATGTTGCGCATCACGCAACAACGGCAAGAAGCAAGCCAAATGCAGAGGCTTGGCCTTGCAACGTCTTCAAGCCTCGTCGTAGCTCGACACTTCGATCAGGTTTTCGTCCGGATCGCGGAAATACACCGAAGTGATCCTGCCCGTTGCGCCCGTGCGCGGCACCGGGCCGTCGAGCACCGGCACGCCGCAGGCCCGCAGATGCGCCAGCACCGCCTGCGGCGTCTCGGACGTGATCAGGCACAGGTCGGCGGTGCCGGGCAAGGCCACGGCGGCCTTGGGCTCGATTTCCTGGCCCTGTTGGTGCAGATTGATCTTCTGGCGCCCGAACGCCAGGGCCTTGCGGCCTTCGCCGAAGGTGATGACCTCCATGCCCAGCACGCGCGCATAGAACCCGCAGGTGGCGGCGACATCTTTGACGGTGAGAACCAGGTGATCGAGTCTGTCGATGCGGATCGTCATTTCTTTTCCATGAGGTTGGGGGCCCGGCATCCGGACCGGCCGGTTTTTCGGCACCCCCTTGACCTTACCACAAGGTCAAGCCTCATTCTAAAATCCTCGTCATGAACCGGAGTCCGACCATGTCCGCCCTGCCCGCCCCATCCGCCCTCGACCTGGAGGTCGAAGGCATGACCTGCGCCTCCTGCGTGCGCCGGGTCGAAACGGCCCTGGCGAAAGTCCCGGGAGTATCCCAGGCCAGCGTCAACCTGGCCACGCGGCGCGCCCACGTCACCCTGGCCGCCGCGGGCGCCGATCCCCAGGCCCTGGTCGCCGCCATCGAAAAGCGCGGCTACCAGGCGCACGTGCTCCGCGACGAGGCTCCCGCCCACGCGCACGACGACGCGGACGAGGACGTCGCCGCCGGACGGCGCTTCTTCCTGGCCCTGGCGCTGACGCTGCCGGTGTTCCTGGTCGAGATGGGCGGGCACCTGATTCCCGCCCTGCACCACGCGATCCAGTCCCTGATCGACCCCCGCGCGCTGGCCTGGGCCGAGTTCGCGCTCGCCACCGCCGTGCTGGCCGGACCGGGCCGCGCCTTCTTCACCCGGGGTTTCAAGGCGCTGTGGCATCTGGGGCCGGACATGAACACGCTGGTCGCCCTGGGCGCGGGCAGCGCCTGGCTGTATTCCGCGCTGGTCACGGCCGCGCCCGCCCTCTTTCCGGACGAGGCCCGCCACCTGTATTTCGAGGCCGCCGCCGTCGTCGCCACGCTGATCCTGCTGGGCCGCTGGCTGGAGGCCCGCGCCCGGGGACGGGCCGGCTCGGCCATCCGCCACCTGATCGGCCTGCGGCCGCGCACCGCCTGGGCGCGGCGCGGCGGCGACTGGGCCGAACTGCCCATCGACGCGCTGGCGGTCGGCGATGAAGTGCGGGTGCGGCCCGGCGAGAAGATCCCGGTGGACGGCACGGTCGTCGAGGGCGAATCCTGGGTGGACGAATCCATGATCACCGGCGAACCCATGCCGGTCACGCGCCGCGCGGGCGACCGCCTGATCGGCGGCACGCTGAACACGCGCGGCGGGCTGGTGATGCGCGCCACGCAGGTCGGCGCCGACACGGTGCTGGCCCATATCATCCGCCTGGTCGAACAGGCCCAGGGGTCCAAGCTGCCGATCCAGCGCCTGGTGGACCGGGTCACCGGCTGGTTCGTGCCGGCCGTGATGGGGCTGGCCGTCCTGGCCTTCCTGGGCTGGCTGCTCTGGGGCCCGGAGCCCCGGCTGACGCACGCGCTGATCGCCGGGGTGGCGGTGCTGATCATCGCCTGCCCCTGCGCCATGGGACTGGCGACGCCGATTTCCATCATGGTGGCGACGGGCCGCGCGGCGGGCCTGGGCATCGTGTTCCGCCAGGGCGACGCGCTGCAGCGCCTGCGCAACGTCCGGGTGGCGGCCTTCGACAAGACGGGCACGCTGACCCTGGGGCGCCCGGCGCTCAGCGACGTCCTGCCCCTGGACGGCCTGGATCGCGCGGCGCTGCTGGCGGCGGTGGCCTCGGTGCAAAGCGCATCGGAACACCCCATCGCGCACGCGCTGCTGGAAGCGGCCAGGGCCGAAGGGCTGTCCCTGGCGCCGGTGGAGGGATTCGCGGCGCTCACCGGCGCGGGCGTGCAAGGCCGGGTCGGGGGAAGCGGCTGGCTGCTGGGCAACGAACCCCTGATGCGCGACCAGGGCGTGCCGGTCGATGCCGCCGTCACGGCGCAGGTAAGGACCCTGGCCGCGCAGGGCAAGACGGCCTTCCTGGCGGCGCGCGACGGCCGGCTGGCGGGGGTGCTGGCGGTGGCCGACACGCTGCGGCCCGGCGCCCGCGACGCCATCGCCCGCCTGCACGCCCTGGGGCTGAAGACCGCGCTCATCACGGGCGACCACGAAGCCGCCGCCCGGGCCGTGGCCGGAGAACTGGGCATCGACATCGTCCATGCCCAGACCCTGCCCGAGCACAAGGCGGAACTGCTGCGGGCGCTGCAAAGTGAGGTCGGCGCCCTGGCCTTCGTGGGCGACGGCATCAACGACGCGCCCGCCCTGGCGACCGCCGACGTGGGCATCGCCATCGGCCAGGGCACGGACGTCGCCATCGAGTCGGCCGACGTGGTGCTGATGAACGAGGACCTGAACTCGGTCGCCCGCGCCATCGCGCTGTCGCGGCTGACGCTGCGCAACATCGGCCAGAACCTGTTCTGGGCCTTCGCCTACAACGCCGCCCTGATCCCGGTGGCGGCCGGCGCCCTGTATCCCTTCACGGGGCTGCAGCTCTCGCCCATGCTGGGGGCGGGCGCCATGGCCCTGTCCAGCGTCTTCGTCGTCGTCAACGCCCTGCGCCTGAAATGGCTGCCTTTGGAGGTCCAGAATGGCTGACTCCCGTTCCCGTCACGCCGAGCCCCGCACCGGGGGACCGCTCACGATCGGCGAAGCGGCCGCCCGCACCGGGCTGAGCCCCAAGATGATCCGCTACTACGAACAGGAAGGCCTGTTCGTCCCGCGGGCCCGCAGCGCCGCCGGCTACCGGCAATACGGCGAGGCCGACCTGCACGCGCTGCGCTTCATCCGCAGCGCGCGCGACCTGGGGTTCTCGTTGAAGCAGATCGCGGAACTGACCGGCCTGTGGCGCGACCGGGGACGCGCCAGCGCGGAGGTCAAGCGCCTGGCCCTGGCGCACATCGAATCGCTGGAAGCCAAGGCCGCCCTGCTGCGCGGCATGGCGGCGACCCTGCGTGAACTGGCGCAGCGCTGCCACGGCGACGATCGGCCCGACTGCCCGATCCTGGAAGGCATCGAGGATTACGCGCGCGAACCCTGATCAGGCCTGTTCCGGAGCGTGCCATTCCGACACGTGATCCCGCCAGTCCGGCCGTTCGGCCGGACCGGGCGCGTCGATGGGCGTGCCGATGGCCAGATAGCCCATGAACCGTTCGTCCAGGGAGTCGAAGCCCAGCGCCTCGCCCACGCCGTCCAGGTAGGTGCCCATGCCGGTGCTCCAGAAGGCGCCGAAACCCAGCGCATGGGCGGCGTTGAGCATGTTCATGGCCGCCGCGCCCACGGCCAGCAGGCTTTCGTCCGCGGGAATGCGGCCGGACGGATCCGGACGGCAGCCCAGGGCGATCACCAGCGGCACTTTCGACAGCCACTTGCGGGCGTTGTCCACCTTGGGCTGCGGCAGGGGATTGCCCGCGGCGAGGCCGGCCCGCACGCCCACGTCCACCAGGGCGGGCACGTCGGCGCCGCGCACCAGGACGAAGCGCCAGGGCCTGATGGCCCCATGATCGGGGGCGCACAGGGCGGCCCGCAGGATCAGGTCCAGCTGCGCGTCGGTCGGGCCGGGGGCCTGGACGAACTTGACCGACCGGCGGCCGAGGAGGACATCGAAGAAGGGGGTCATGAGGCGAGGCTCCGGGACACTAGGAACGGGACGCCCGGACCATCAGGGCCTTCATGCGCCGGATGGCCGGCTCCCAGCCGTCGAACACGGCCTGGGCGACGATGGCGTGGCCGATGTTCAGTTCCGAGATGCCCGGCAGGGCGGCGATGGGTTCGACGTTGTCGTAATGCAGGCCATGGCCGGCGTTGACCCGCAGGCCCTCGCCCACGCCCGCGGCGACGGCCGCGCGCAGGCGTTCCATCTGGGCGGCCCGCGATCCGGCGTCGGGCGCGTCGGCGTAGGCGCCGGTGTGCAGTTCGATCACCCGGGCGCCCGCGCGCGCGGCGGCCGCGATCTGGTCGGCCTCGGGGTCGATGAACAGGGACACGCGGATGCCGGCGTCGTGCAGCCGCGCCACGGCGGCCGCGACTTCGTCGTAGCGGCCGAGCACGTCCAGGCCGCCCTCGGTGGTCAGTTCGCGCCGGTTCTCGGGCACCAGGCAGACGTCCTGGGGACGGATGTCGCAGGCGATCGCCAGCATGTCCGGCGTGATGGCGCATTCCAGGTTCATGCGCGTGCGCAGGGCCGGACGGATGGCGCGCACGTCGGCGTCCTGGATGTGGCGCCGGTCCTCGCGCAGATGCAGGGTGATCAGGTCGGCCCCGGCATCCTCGGCGCGCAGCGCGGCCTGCAGGGGGTCGGGATACGTCGTCAGGCGCTGCTGGCGCAGGGTGGCGACGTGATCGATGTTGACGCCCAGTTCCATCAGGACGCCTCCGGCAGGTCGTCGGCCGCCCAGCCTCCGCCCAGCGCCTTGTACAGCTCCACGCGGTTGAACAGCGCGTCGGTGCCCAGCTGGATGAACTGCTGCTGCACGCCGTACAGGGTGACCTGCGCGGACTGCACCTGCAGGAAGCTGTCCACGCCGGTCTCGTAGCGGATCTGGGCGAGCCTGAGGGCCTTGAGCGCGGATTCCTCGGTGGCGCGCAGCGCGTCGAGCTGGCCGCTGTAGGTGGCCTCGCCCGCCAGGCCGTCGGCGACTTCGCGGAACGCGGTCTGGATGGCCTTTTCGTAGGCCGACACGGCGATGTTGCTGCGCGCCTTGGCCAGGTCCAGGTTGCCCTTGACCCCGCCCGAGAACAGCGGCATCTGGATCTGGGGCGAGAACTGCCAGTAGCGGTGGCTGCCGCCGAACAGGGCGTCGAGTTCGGGGCTGGCGAAGCCCAGCAGCCCGGTCAGGGAGATGCGCGGGAAGAAGGCCGCGCGCGCGGCGCCGATCTGGGCGTTGGCCGCCATCAGGTCGTGCTCGGCCCCGACGATGTCGGGACGGCGTTCCAGCAGCTGCGACGGCAGGCCCACGGGCAGCGACCGCAGCAGCTGTTCGCGGCCGAACGGCCGGGGCGCCGGCAGGCCGTCGGGCACCGGCGTGCCCAGGATCAGCTGCAGGGCGTTGCCGGCCTGCGCCATGGCGCGTTCGGCGGCGATGCGGTCGGCGCGCACCGTATCGTACTGGGACTGGGCCTGGGCCAGGTCCAGGTCGGAGGCGACGCCCACGTCGAAGCGCGACTGGACCAGGTCCAGCGTGCCCTTGCGGGCCTCCAGGGTCTTGTCCATCAGTTCGTGCAGGGCCTGGGCCGAACGCAGGCGGAAATAGGCCTCGGCGGTCTGGGCGACGAGCCCGAGCTGGACGGTGCGGCGCGCCTGGTCGGTGGACAGGTAGGACTGGTAGGCGGCTTCGCTGAGATTGCGCACGCGGCCGAAGAAGTCCAGTTCGAAGGCCGTCATGCCCACGCCCGCGATGTAGCTGCGGCTGACGGACTTGGCGTCGGCGCCGCCGTTGCGCATGTCGGCCGGCGTGCGGGTGACCTGCCCCGTGCCCTGCGCGCCGATGGTCGGCAGGCGGTCGCTCTGGGCGATGCCGAACTGGGCGCGGGCCTCTTCGACCCGGTCCACCGCGATGCGCAGGTCGCGGTTGTTCTTCAGCGCCAGCTCGATCAGGGCCTGCAGCCGGGGATCCTGGAAGAAATCCCGCCAGGCCGGCAGCGCGGCCTGGCCGACGTCGGCCGCCGCCGCCGTCACCGGGAAGCGGTCGGGCACCGGGGCGTCGGGACGGTGATAGGTGGGCGCCAGCGAGCAGGCGCCCAGCGCCAGGCCCAGCGCGGAGACGGCCAGAACGCGCATGGGGAGTCGTCGGTTCATCATGCCTGGTCTCCCGAGCCGGATTCGCCCGCGGCGGGGATGTGCGGCGCCTGGTGGCCCAGCAGTTTCGGTTTGGTCTTGAACAATTTCAGAATCACCACGAAGAAAGTCGGCACGAAGATCACGGCCAGCGGCGTGGCCGCCAGCATCCCGCCCAGCACGCCCAGGCCCACGGCGTTCTGGCTGGCGGCGCCCGCGCCGGTCGCCGTCACCAGGGGCACCACCCCCAGGATGAAGGCGAAGGACGTCATCAGGATCGGGCGGAAGCGCAGCCGCGCGGCCTCGATGGCCGACTCGGCCAGGCCCGCGCCGCTGGCGTACAGGTCCTTGGCGAATTCCACGATCAGGATGGCGTTTTTCGCCGCCAGGCCGATCACGGTCACCATCCCGACCATGAAGTACACGTCGTTGTCCTTGCCCATCAGGCTGCTGAGCAGCACGGCGCCCAGCATGCCCAGCGGCACGGCCAGCATCACCGACAGCGGGATGGCCCAGCTTTCGTACAGGGCGGCCAGCACCATGAAGACCACCAGGATGGACAGGCCCATCAGGATCGCGGACTGGCTGCCCGCCTGGATTTCCTGGTAGGACAGCCCGGTCCATTCGTAGCCCAGGCCGGCCGGCAGCTGGGCGATCAGGCGCTCCATTTCGGCCATGGCCTGGCCGGTGGAATAGCCCGGCGCCGCCGAACCGCCGATCCGGATGGATTCATAGCCGTTGTAGCGCACGACCTGGACCGGGCCCCGGGTCCATTCCAGGGACACGAACGAGGACAGCGGCACCATCTCGCCATTGGCGTTGCGCGCATTGAGCCGCAGGATGTCGTCCGGGTTCATGCGGGCGCTCTGTTCGGCCTGGACCCAGATGTTCTGCACCCAGCCCTGGTTGGTGAACTTGCCGACGTAGGCCGAGCCGATCGCCGTGGAGATCAGGTTGGCGGCCTCGGAAAAGTCCACGCCCAGGGCGGCGGCCTTGGCGCGGTCGATTTCCACCTTCAGTTGCGGACCCGCGCCCAGGCCGGTGATGCGCGTGCCGGTCAGGATGGGGCTTTGCGAGGCGAGCTGCAGCAGTTGCTGGGTGGCGGCCTGCAGGGCATCGCTGCCCACGCCGCTGCGGTCTTCCAGCCGCAGGTCGAAGCCCGAGGCGTTGCCCAGCGAGGAAATGGCGGGCGGCGTGATGGAGATCACCATCGAGTCCGGCAGGCCGAACAGCAGCTTGCCCATGGCGGTGCCGGAAATCGCCTGCGCCGAGTCGCCCGGCCCCTTGCGTTCGGAGAAGTCCTTCAGGGGCACGAAGGCGATGGCGGCGTTCAGGCCGTTGCCGTTGAAACTGAAGCCCTGGACGGCGATGATGTTGGCCACCTGCGGCAGGGCCATGAAGTATTTCTCGACCTGCTCGATGATTTCCACCGTGCGGTTGGACGAAGCCCCCGACGGCAGTTCGATGTTGGCGATCACGTAGCCCTGGTCTTCTTCGGGCAGGAACGACGTGGGCAGGCGCACGTACATCCAGCCCAGCACGCCCGCCAGCAGGGCGAACACCACCATCATGCGCAGCGTGCGCTTCAGGCTGCCCGTGACCCAGCGGGTATAGCCCTGCGTGGTGCGCTCGAAGCCGCGGTTGAACCAGCCGAAGAAACCGCCCTTGGATGCGTGGTGCCCCTTGGGAATGGGCTTGAGCAGGGTCGCGCACAGCGCCGGGGTGAAGCTGAGCGCCAGCAGCGCCGAGAACAGGATGGACACCGCCATGGCCACGGAGAACTGGCGGTAGATCACCCCCACGGACCCGGACATGAAGGCCAGCGGCAGGAACACCGTGGTCAGCACCAGCGTGATCCCGACGATGGCGCCGCTGATCTGCGGCATGGCCTTTTTCGTGGCTTCCTTGGGCGACAGGCCTTCCTCGGCCATGATGCGCTCGACGTTTTCCACCACCACGATGGCGTCGTCCACCAGGATCCCGATGGCCAGCACCATGGCGAACATGGTCAGCACGTTGATGGAGAATCCCAGGGCCAGCATCACGGTGAAGGCCCCCATCATCGCCACCGGCACCACCAGCGCGGGGATGAGCGTGTAGCGCACGTTCTGCAGGAACACGAACATCACCACGAACACCAGCACCATGGCCTCGAACAGGGTGTGGACCACCTGCTCGATGGAGAGGTCGATGTAGGGCGAGGTGTCGTAGGGGATCTGGTAGGTGATGTTGTCGGGGAAGAACTGGGCCAGCTCGGCCATCTTGGCCTTGGCCAGCTTGGCCGTTTCCAGGGCGTTGGCCGAGGGCGTCAGCGACAGGGCGAAGGCCGCCGTGGGCTTGCCGTTCAGGCGGGCGCCGAACTGGTAGTTGTCCGAGCCGAGCTCGACCCGGGCGACGTCGCGGATGCGCACCGAGGAGCCGTCCGGATTGGCCCGCAGCACGATGTCGCCGAACTCTTCCGGCGTGGTGAGCTGGCCGTTGACGGTCAGCGGCGCCACCGTGCGCTGCGTGTCGGGATTCGGGGGCGAACCCAGCAGGCCGCCGGAAATCACCATGTTCTGGGATGCCAGGGCGCTGTTGACCTGGGACATGCTCAGGCCGTAGCCGACCAGCTTCTGGGGATCGACCCAGACGCGCATGGCGCGGCTCGCGGCGAACAGCTGGAACTTGCCCACGCCCTTGATCCGCGACATCGGGTTCTGGATGTTGCGCGTGATGTAGTCGGCCAGGGCGTACTGGTCGATGGAGCCGTCCTTGGACGACAGCGTGATCACCATCAGGAAGCCGGAATTGGACTGGCTGACCTTCAGGCCCTGCTGCGTCACGGCCGCGGGCAGCTTGGCCGTCGCGTTGGACAGGCGGTTCTGCACGTCGACCTGGGCCAGGTCGGCGTCCGTGCCCGGCGCGAAGGTGACGGTGATCTCGGCCTGCCCGTTGGAATCGCTGACCGATTCGTAGTACAGCAGGCCCTTGGCCCCGTTCAGCTCGTTTTCGATGACGCTGGCCACGCTGGTGGCGACTTCCGAGGCCGAGGCGCCCGGATAGGTGGCGTTGATGTTCACCGTGGGTGGCGCGACGTCGGGGTACTGCGACACGGCCATGTTGGGAATGGCCAGGATGCCGGCCAGGGCGATGGCCAGCGCCACCACCCAGGCGAAGATCGGTCGTTCGATGAAAAACTGTGGCATGAGAGCTCGCGTGGAATCCGGAGGAGTGTCGGGCGGCCGGGGCCGGATCAGTGGGCCTGGCCGGCGGCGGGCTGGTCACCCGCGGGCTTGTCGGCGCCGGGCTGGCCGCCCGCGGCGGGCGGCTGCGCGGCGCCCTGCCCCGTCTGGCCGCCCTGTGCCTTCCACGGCATGGGCTGGACCGGGGCGCCGGGACGGACCTTCTGGAAGCCCTCGACCATCAACTGGTCGCCCGCCTGGATACCCTGGTAGATGATGTAGCCCTTGTCGGTGCGCGGGCCGACCTGGACCGGCGTGAAGGTCGCCTTGCCGTCCTTGATCAGGACGACCGTGCTGTTGCCGTCGGAGGTGCGCTGGATGGCCTGTTCGGGCACCACCAGGGCCTGCTGGTCCACGCCCTGGACCAGCCGCACGCGCACGTACAGGCCGGGCAGCAGGATCCGTTCCGGATTGGGGAACAGCGCCCGCAGGTTCACCTGCCCCGTGCCCGGATCGACGGCCACGCCCGAGAACAGCAGCTTGCCGGGATGGCGATAGGTGGCGCCGCCGTCCAGCAGGACTTCGGCCTGGGTATCGCCGTTGGCGTCCGGCTTGACGATGCCGTCGGCGATCTGGCTGCGCAGGGCGGCGATCTGGGCCACCGGCTGGGTGATGTCCACGTAGACCTGGTCCAGGCGGTGCACGGTGGCCAGCGAGGTGGCGGACGTGGCGCTGACCAGCGCCCCCACGGTGACCTGGGCCTTGCCGATGGTGCCGTCGATGGGCGAGGTGACCCGGGTGTAGTCCAGGTTGATCTTGGCCGATTCCAGCGCGGCCTGGGCGGCGGCGACCGCCGCTTCCGCCTGGCGCGACTGGGCGACGGCGTTGTCGTAGTCCTGCTGGCTGACCGCGTGCTGCTTGATGAGCGCGGTGTAGCGCTGCGCCAGCAGGCGCGCGGTGTGCGCCGAGGCCTGGGCGTTCTTCAGCTGCGCGGCGGCCTGGTCGCGGGCCGCGCGGTACGGCGCCGGATCGATGGTGAACAGCAGCTGGCCGGCCTTGACCGCGCTGCCCTGCTCGAAGTCGATGGACTGGACGATGCCGTTGACCCGGGCGCGGATCTCGGCATCCTCGATGGCCTGGACGCGGCCCGGCAGTTCCGTGTGGATCACGGCGGCCTGGGGCTGGACCTGGACCACGCTGACCGGGACCTTCATGCCCTCCATCCCCTGCTGCGGCTCGCCCGAGCAGGCGGCCAGGGTCAGCAGCGACGCCAGCGCCAGGGGCCGCAGGGTCCGGCCGGCGGTCAGTCGATCAAAGGCCATAGAAAAGCTCCAGAAAACGTTGATTTTTCGATTGGGTGAAGCGAAGGATGGCCGCCCGGTCGTGCGGGGATGCCGGGATCGCCGGCCCCGCGGGCAAGCCAAAAGTATAAAGGGAAAACCCTGCGATTCGATATGGCGCACGGCCCATGCGTCACGCCCCGTCCGCCGCGAAGTGATCCACGAGGATGCGGACCCGGCGCTCCAGCACGTCCAGGCGGGGCCTGTCCTCGATCAGGCCCTCCAGGGCCAGCAGGAACACCAGGGCGACCTCCGGATCGTCGAATACCCGGTCCAGACATGCCAGCAGGCATTCGCGGTGCCGGCCGGCGACTTCCGGGCTCAGGCCTTGGCAGACCTCCAGGAATTCGCTGGACATGGGCGCGGCCTCCATTTCGGACCAGGGCTCCAGCAGCACGCGCCGGCAGACCGCGAACAGGCGTTCGCGCGGCGACCCGGGCGCCTGCACCACTTCCATGGCCAGCGGCAGGCGCGACAGCATCCAGTCGTCGAAGACCTGCATGAAGAGGTCTTCCTTGTCCTTGAAGCTGCGGTACAGCAGCGTCCGGGAAATCCCCGCGCGCTGGGCGATGTCGCCCAGGGAACTGCGGGCGAAGCCGAAATTCAGGAAGCACCAACGCGCCGCGTCCAGTATCCTGGCGCGCCGCGCGATCATGGCTTCGGAACTCAGCTTGGGTGACATCGGCGCATTTTGACAATAAATGCGTTTTTTGTCAAAAAGTTTTTTGCCTAGGCAGCTATCTTGGCAATCACGCTACCCCAGCAATAACGTATCGTCCGCGAGTTCCTCGCCGCGCACCTTCTCGAACATGGCGAGCAGGTCGGGGACTTCCAGCCCGCGGCGGGTGTCGCCCGAGACGTCCAGGACCACCCTGCCCTGGTGCAGCATGACGGTCCGGTCGCCCACGTCCAGCGCCTGGCGCATGCTGTGGGTGACCATCATCGTGGTCAGGCCGTGCTCGGCCACGATGCGGGCGGTCAGGTCGAGCACGAACTGGGCCGTGCGCGGGTCCAGCGCCGCCGTGTGCTCGTCCAGCAGCAGGATGCGCGAGGGGCGCAGGGCCGCCATCAGCAGGCTGACGGCCTGGCGCTGGCCGCCCGACAGCAGGCCGATGCGGTCGGCCAGGCGGTTTTCCAGCCCCAGCCCCAGCATGGCCAGGCGCTCGCGGAAGAGCACGCGCATTTCCTCGCGCACCGCCTGGCGCAGGCTGCGGAACTGGCCCCGGCCCAGGGCCAGGGACATGTTTTCCTCGATGGTGAGGTTCTCGCAGGTGCCGGCCATCGGATCCTGGAAGACGCGCGCGACCTTGCGCGCGCGGTCCCAGACCGGCTGGCGGGTGACGTCCTCGCCGTCGATCAGTACGGCGCCGCTGTCCACGCCCTGTTCGCCGGAGATGGCGTTCAGGAAGGTGGATTTCCCGGCCCCGTTGGAGCCGATCACGGTGACGAACTGGCCCGCCGGGATGTCCAGCGACATGCCGCGCAGGGCCTGCGTTTCGATCGGCGTGCCGGGATTGAAGGTCAGATGCAGATTCTGGGCGCTCAGCATGGGATCAGGCCCTCTTTTTGCGCAGGCGCTGCTTGGCGAGCGGGATCACCAGGGCGACCGTGACCAGCACGGCCGTGACCAGGTTCAGGTCCTGGGCCTTCAGGCCCACGAAGTCCGCGTTCAGCGCCAGCGCGATGAAGAAACGGTAGAGCACGGCGCCGATCACCACGGCCAGCGTCGCCACCATCAGGCGGCGGCTGGGCAGGATGGATTCGCCGATGATGACGGCGGCCAGGCCGATGACGATGGTGCCGATGCCCATGGAGATGTCCGCGCCGCCCTGGGACTGGGCGAACAGGGCGCCGGCCAGGCCGCACAGGGCGTTGGAAATCGCCATGCCCAGCAGGACCATGTTGTCCGTGCGGATGCCCTGGGCGCGCGCCATGCGCGGGTTCGAGCCGGTCGAGCGCATCGCCAGGCCCACCTGGGTGGCGAAGAACCAGTCCAGCAGCAGCTTGGCGATCACCACCAGCGCCAGCAGGATCAGCGGCCGGGCGACGTAGTCCTCGAGGCCCTCGGGCTGCAGCACGGTGAACACGGTGGGATCGGTGATCAGCGGCACGTTGGGCGCGTCCATGACGCGCAGGTTGATCGAATACAGGGCGATCATCATCAGGATGCTGGCCAGCAGGTCCATGATCTTGAGCCGGACGTTCAGCCAGCCCGTCACCATGCCGGCGAAGCCGGCGGCCAGGGTGGCGGCGCCGGTCGCCAGGAAGGGATCGGTGCCGTGATGGATCAGGATGGCGGCCGTCGCGCCGCCCAGCGGGAAACTGCCGTCCACCGTCAGGTCGGGGAAGTTCAGCACGCGGAAGGAAATGAGGACGCCCAGCGCGACCAGGCCGAATATCAGCCCGATCTCGAGAGCGCCCCACATGGAATAGATGGACATGGAATGAAAATCTCTGGATGCGGCCCCGCGCCGGGCGCCGCCATGACGGCCGGGCCGCCCTCAGGCGGCCCGGGGTGCGCGAGGCGCGCGGGGAATTACTTGATGACCTGGGCGGCCGACTTGATCAGGGCGTCGGACAGGGTCACGCCCTGCTGGGCGGCCGCGCCGGTGTTGACGTAGAGTTCGAGCTTGGAGCTGGTCTCGGAGGCGATGGCGCCGGGCTTTTCGCCCTTCAGGATGCGCACCACGAGCTTGCCGGTCTGCACGCCCAGGTCATGGTAGTTCACGCCCAGGGCGGCGATGGCGCCGCGCTTGACGCTGTCGGTGTCGGAGGCCACCAGGGGGATCTTGGCGGAATTGCCGACCTTGACCAGGGATTCGTAGGCCGAGACGACGTTGTTGTCGGTATTCGTGTAGATCACGTCGACCTTGCCCACCAGGCTGCGGGCGGCCGCGCCCACGTCCACGGTGCGGGCGGCGGTGGCTTCGACCAGGCTCATGCCCGACTGCGGCAGCAATTCGCGCAGGCGTTTCACCACGACCACGGAATTGGCCTCGCCGGGGTTGTAGACCATGCCGACCTTCTTGGCGTCGGGCACGACCTTCTTGATCAGGTCGATCTGCTTTTCCAGAGACAGGGCGTCGGACACGCCGGTGACGTTGGTGCCCGAGGCTTCCCACCCCGGCACGAGCTGGGCGGCCACCGGATCGGTGACGGCGGAATAGACCACGGGGATGGACTTGGTGGCGGCGACCACGGCCTGGGCCGACGGCGTGGCGATGGCGACGATCACGTCGGGCTTGTCGCCCACGAACTTGCGGGCGATCTGGGCGGCGATGGCGGTATTGCCCTGGGCCGTCTGGAACTGCCATTTCAGGCCCTTGGCCTCGGTGTAGCCGGCGGAGGCCAGGGCTTCGTGCACGCCGTCCTTCACGGCATCGAGGGCGGGATGCTCGACGATGGAGGTGACCGCCACGGATTGCGCCTGGGCTTGCGTGCAGGCCAGCGCGCCGACCACGGCGGCGGTGCCCGCGAGCGTGCGAAGGACGGAATGCAGATTCATGAAGGGACTCCTTTGAATGGGGGGCGATGCCGGGTCGTGTCCGGATCGGGCAATGCGGCGTCCAGTCTACCCGCCGGCATCAATATTTTCTGCAAGGGATATCCCTGCGGCGGCAATTATTGTAGCTTGGACACGAAACGAAGGGGCAGACAGGGCATTTAATGCCAATTATCAATCAAATAATGAAATTTTCGACCAATAAACAGGGAGCACCCTCTCGCGCCCCCCTCAAAGCCCCGCCCCACCCGGCGATTGCTGCCATGGAGCGGGCGCGGCTCAGCGGACCTGGCGCTTTTCCAGCTTGCGCGCCAGGGTGCGGCGATGCATGCCCAGCCGGCGGGCCGTCTCCGAGATGTTGAAATTGGTCGCGGCCAGCACTTCGTGGATGCGTTCCCATTCGAGCGTCTTGATCGACGCCTGGCGCGGCGCCAGGGCGGCCTCGACGTCGCCCTCGGTCCGGGCGAAGGCGCGCTCGATGTCGTCCGTGTTCGAGGGCTTGGCCAGGTAGTGGCAGGCGCCGAGCTTGACCGCCTCGACGGCGGTGGCGATGCTGGCGAAGCCGGTGAGCACCACGATCAGCATCCCGGGCGCATGCGCGTGCAATCGCCGCACGCAGGCCAGGCCCGAGGCCTCGCCCTGCAGTTTCAGGTCCACGACGGCATAGCCCGGCACGTGGCCCTGCGCCAGCAGCGCCTCGACCGATTCCAGGCTGCCGGCGCGCAGCACGCGGTAGCCGCGGCGCTCGAACGAGCGCGCGAGGGAATGCGACAGCGACTCGTCGTCCTCGACCACGAGCAGCAGGCGCCGCGCGTCGGCGCCCGTTTCATTCGGCGGGTTCATCGGCATCCTCCGGCGTCAGGGCGGACAGGGGAAGGCGGATCGTGACGCAGGCGCCGCCTTCGGGCAGGTTGCTCGCGCTCAGGGTGCCGCTCAGGGACCGGGCCACCTTGTGCGACAGGAACAGGCCCAGCCCCCTGCCCGGCCGCCCCTTGGTGGACCGGTAGGGCTTGCCCAGCGAGCGCAGGACCTCCTGGACGAAGCCCGGTCCCCGGTCGCGGACCTCGAGCGTGAGCCGGCCGTCCTCCAGGACGGCGGTGAACCGCTGCTGGGCGGGCGAGGCCTCCAGGGCGTTGTTCAGGACATTGAATACCATCTGCTGGAGGCCCTGGTCGGCGATCACCACCGCGTCCGCGTCGATCCGGCGGTCGTAGGCCAGGCGGGCCGAGGGATGCGCCTGGCGCCATTGCGCCACCAGCCCGTCGAGAAAAGCGGTCACGGTGGTGCGCGTCAGGGCCTCGCCGCGCACTTCGCCGGCCGACATCAGGATGCCGCCCAGGATGGTCTTGCAGCGCTGCACCTGCGCCTGCATGTCCCGCACGTCCTGCCGCAGCTCGGGGTCGGCGGCCACGGCGGGCGCGTGCGCCCAGTCGCCCAGGATCACGTCCAGGGTCGCCAGGGGGGTGCCCAGTTCGTGGGCCGCGCCCGAGGCCAGCAGGCCCATGTGGACGATGTGCTCTTCCTCGGAGGCGCGCTGCCGCAGCGCCGCCAGGCGCGCGTCGCGCGTGCGCACGTTGTGGGTGATGCGGGTGATGAAGGCCGCCAGCAGGGCGGCGTTCAGGGCGAAGCAGACCAGCATCCCCAGCACGAAGGGGCTGTCCAGCCCGTCGGCCAGGTCCAGCGGCAGGGTGTAGCCGTGGTGGCGGGTCAGCACCAGCCCGGCGAACGCGGCCGAGGTCGCGCCCGCCATCATCCAGGTCGTGCGCCGCCGCAGCAGGACGGCGGCCAGGGCCACCTGCAGCAGGTAGAGGAAGATGAACGGGTTGGTGGCGCCCCCGCTCAGGTAGAGCTGGGCGGTCAGCGCCATGACGTCGACGAGCAGCGCCAGGAACAGCTCGATCTGGCTCACGGGCAGGTGCCACTTCAGGCGCAGCTGGCTGAAGAAGTTGTAGACGATCAGCAGCGCCACCACCAGCGCCATGTCGAACAGCGGCAGCGCCAGGGAGAACCCGTCCACGGCCACGACGATGGCCAGCACCTGGCCGAGCACCGCGATCCAGCGCAACTGGACCAGCAGGCGCAGGTTCTGCCGGCCCGCCACGTGCGAGCCGTCGGGCAGCGTAGCCCCTCTCATGGGTGCGCGTCCCGCGCCGCGCGGCGGCGGCGCCGTTCCTGGCGCGCGCCGTAGGCCATGGCCGCCGCCGTCATGGCCGCCAGGGCGTACCAGGTGAGCGCGTAGCTGAGATGCTCGTCGCGGAAGCGCACGACCGTCAGGCCGGGCACGGGCCAGCGTGCGGGTGCCGTCGCGACGGCGCCATCGGCCCCCGCCCCGCCGTCCGCCGACTGGTCGACGAAATACGGTGCGACGTCCGGCAGGCCCAGGGACCGGGCCATGGCGGACACGTCGCGGGAATACCAGCGGCCCTCGGCCGGCGCGTTGCTCCGCAGGAAGCCGCCGCCCGGCTGCGACAGGCGCAGCAGGCCCTCGATCCGGACCGGGCCGGCGGGCGGGGCCTCGTCCCGGCGGGCGGGGTCGCGGTGCGCCGCGTCGACGAAGCCGCGGTTGACGAAGACGAGGCTGCCGTCCCCGCGCCGCAGGGGCGTCATGACCCAGAAGCCGGCGCCCAGGCGGGTATTGGCCTGGACCAGGACCTCGCGATCCAGCAGGACGCCCCGCAGCTCGACCCGGCGGTATTCGTCGCGGTCGGCCCGCAGGCCGGCCCAGGCGCCCGGCCCGGGCGCGGACACGGGCGGCGCGCGCAGGAAGCCGTCGACCCGGGCGATGAGCGCGTGCTTCCAGTGCATCCGGTGGACCTGCCAGGTGCCCAGCGCGGCGAAGCCGCCCAGCGCCGCCGCCAGGAGGACGGTCCAGAGGACGAGCCATCCCGTGGGCAGGGGGCGTGAGGGGCGTTGGGGCACGATGGGCGGAAGGAAGCGGACCGGGGGCGGCGGGCGCGGCCGGCCGGGGCGGGACCGCGTCCGCGCGGGACCTACATCGACGGCATGTCGTGCAGGTGCCCCGGCATCATGTTGACGTTCAGATGGTACATCACCCACAGCGACCCCGCCAAAGCGATGGCCACGATGATGACGGTGAAGATCAGCGCCAGCAGGGTCCAGCCGCCCTCGGAGCGGGGGCTCATGTGCAGGAAATACACCATGTGCACGACCATCTGCACGGCGCCGATCAGCAGGATCGCCAGCGCTGTGGCACTGGAGGTCGCCAGGACGCCGTCCATGACCAGCCAGAAGGGAATCACGGTCAGGATCACCGACAGGACGAAGCCGGTCATGTAGCCCCGGAACGTGCTGGGCGCGTGGCCGCCCTCTCCGGTGTGGGCCGCGTCATGCCCGGGCGTGGTGTGGTGGCCGTTGCTCATGGCAGCACTCCCATCAGGTAGACAAAGGTGAAGACGCCGATCCAGACCACGTCCAGGAAGTGCCAGAACATCGACAGGCACATCAGGCGGCGGCGGTTCTCGGGGATCAGGCCGTGGCGGCCGAGCTGGAACAGCAGCGTGACCAGCCACACGATCCCGAAGGTCACGTGCAGGCCATGGGTGCCGACCAGCGTGAAGAAGGACGACAGGAAGGCGCTGCGCCACGGGCCGGCGCCATGTTCGATCAGGTGATGGAACTCGTACAGTTCCAGCCCCAGGAAGGCCAGCCCGAACAGCCCGGTGACGATCAGCCAGGCCTGCGTCCCGCGCACCCGGCCGCGCTGCGATTCCAGCATGGCGAAGCCGTAGGTGATCGACGAGAACAGCAGCATGGCCGTGTTCACCGCCACCAGCGGCAGGTCGAACAGGTCGGCGCCCGTGGGGCCGCCGGCGTACGCCCTGCCCTGCACGCCGTACACGGCGAACAGGCAGGCGAAGATGAGGCAGTCGCTCATCAGGTAGATCCAGAAGCCGAGCAGCGTGCCGTTTTCCGGATGGTGGGGCTCCCGCACGATGAAGTCGGGAACGGCGGCCGGACCGCCGGCCGCTTGGGGATGCAGGATATGGGTATCAGACATGGCGGGCCAACTGCAGGGTGCGGGCTTCCTCCGCGCGCGTCACGTCCGAGGCGCTGACGTGGGTGTCGCGGTGGTAGTTGAAGGTATGGTGGATGGCGGCGGCGATCAGGGCCGCGAAGGACGCGATCGTCAGCGCCCACATGTGCCAGATCAGGGCGAAGCCGAGGACCGAGCTGAGCGCGGCCAGCGTGAAGCCCGCGGCGGTGTTCTTCGGCATGTGGATGTCGACGAAGCCGCTCTCGGGCCGGCGGTAGCCCGACTGCTTCATGTGCCACCAGGCGTCGCGCTCGTGGATGCGCGGCGTGAAGGCGAAGTTGTAGTCCGGCGGCGGCGACGAGGTGGACCATTCCAGCGTGCGGCCGTCCCAGGGGTCGCCCGTATGGTCGCGCAGCGCTTCGCGATCGCGCCAGCTGACGTAGATCTGCACCAGGAAGAAGGCGATGCCCAGCGCGATCAGGAAGGCGCCGACCGCGGCGATCTGGAACCAGATCTGCAGCGAGGGATCCTCGAAGTGGCTCAGGCGGCGGGTGACGCCCATCAGGCCCAGGATGTAGAGCGGCATGAAGGCGACCCAGAAACCCACGACCCAGCACCAGAACGAGCACTTGCCCCAGAACACGTTCAGGCGGAAGCCGAAGGCCTTCGGGAACCAGTAGTTGATCGCGGCGAACAGGCCGAACACCACCCCGCCGATGATGACGTTGTGGAAGTGCGCGATCAGGAACAGGCTGTTGTGCAGCACGAAGTCGGCCGGCGGCACGGCCAGCAGCACGCCCGTCATCCCGCCGATCACGAAGGTGATCATGAAGGCCACCGTCCACATCATGGGCAGTTCGAAGCGGATGCGGCCCCGGTACATGGTGAACAGCCAGTTGAAGATCTTCGCCCCCGTGGGGATCGAGATGATCATCGTCGTGATGCCGAAGAAGGAATTCACGCTGGCGCCCGAGCCCATGGTGAAGAAGTGGTGCAGCCAGACCAGGTAGGACAGGACCGTGATCACGATGGTCGCGTACACCATGGAGGTATAGCCGAACAGGCGCTTGCCGCAGTACGTGGAGGTGATCTCGGAGAACACGCCGAACAGCGGCAGGATCAGGATGTAGACCTCGGGGTGGCCCCAGATCCAGATCAGGTTCACGTACATCATCGGGTTGCCGCCCAGATCGTTCGTGAAGAACTGGGTGCCCAGGTAGCGGTCCATGCCCAGCAGCGCCAGCGTGGCCGTCAGAACCGGGAAGGTGATGATGATCAGGATGTTGGTGCACAGCGCGGTCCAGGTGAAGACCGGCATTTTCATCAGCTTCATGCCCGGGGCGCGCATCTTGATGATGGTGACCGCCAGGTTGATCCCCGACAGCAGCGTGCCCACCCCGGCGACCTGCAGGGCCCAGATGTAGTAGTCCACCCCCACGTCGGGGCTGAAGTCCAGGCCCGAGAGCGGCGGATAGGCCAGCCAGCCGGTGCGGGCGAATTCGCCCACGAACAGCGACATCATCACCAGGATGGCGCCGCCGGTGGTCATCCAGAAGCTGAAGTTGTTCAGGAAAGGAAAGGCCACGTCGCGCGCGCCGATCTGCAGCGGCACGATGTAGTTCATCAGGCCGGTGATGAACGGCATGGCCACGAAGAAGATCATGATCACGCCGTGCGCGGTGAAGATCTGGTCGTAATGGTGCGGCGGCAGGTAGCCCAGCGCGTCGCCGAAGGACACCGCCTGCTGCAGGCGCATCATGGCCGCGTCGGCGAAGCCGCGCAGCAGCATCACCACGCCCAGCACCATGTACATGATGCCGATCTTCTTGTGGTCGATGCTGACGATCCAGTCGCGCCACAGGGGGCCCCAGAGGCGGTAGCGCGTCATCAGGGCCAGGACGGCCAGTCCGATCACGGCCACGCCGGCGAAGGTGGCCACCAGGATCGGCTCGTGGTAGGGGATGGCTTCCAGGCTGAGCCGGCCCAGGATCCAGGTTCGCAAATCCATCTTTACTTCTCCATAGGCTGCATGAGGTCGCTCATGCAGGTCGAGCCGGGTCGCACGCAGCGGTTCAGGATCAGGCGGTACAGGTCGGGATCGACAGCCGCCCAGCGGCGCACCGGATCGTTCTCGCTGGGCCGCTCCAGGTCCAGGTAGCCGGCGCGGTCCAGGGTCCCGCCGGCGACGCGGTTCTTCGCCACCCACGCGTCGAATCCGGCCTGGTCCAGTCCGTGGAAGCGGAAATGCATGCCGGAAAAGCCCGCGCCGCTGTAGTTCGCGGACATGCCCTCGTATTCCCCGGGGGCGTTGATCACCGCGTGCAGCATGGTCTGCATGCCCGGCATGGCGTAGATCTGGCCGGCCAGGGCGGGGATGAAGAAGGAATTCATCACCGAGGAGGCCGTGATCTTGAAGCGGATCGGCCGGTCCACCGGCGCGGCCAGCTCATTGACGGTGGCGAAGCCGTATTCCGGGTAGATGAACAGCCACTTCCAGTCCAGGGCGACGACCTCGACGGTGAGCGGCTCGACGTGGGCGGCCAGGGGCTTGTCCGCCGAGATCCGGCTGAGCGGGCGGTAGGGATCGAGCAGGTGGGTGCTGACCCAGGTGACGCTGCCCAGCGCGATGATGATCAGCAGCGGCACGGACCAGATCACCAGCTCCAGGCGGGTGGAATGGTCCCAGTCGGCGTCGTAGCGCGCCTTGCGGTTGGCCGCCCGGTAGCGCCAGGCGAACAGGATCGTGGCGACGATCACCGGCAGGATGACGATCAGCATCAGGCCGGTCGCCGTGTAGATCAGGTTGCGCTGCTGCAGCGCCACGTCGCCCGACGGGTTCAGCAGCACGGCGTCGCAGCCGCCCAGCAGCAGGGCCGGGCCGGCGCCCAGCAGTATTTTCAGGATCTTGTCGTGCCTCATTGCCTTGTGTGCCGATTCCAGGTGTATTCAAGCGGAGGCCGATACTATAGATTTGAAAGGTCGAGGTGAAAATTGGACATTTTGACTCATGTCCCTTCGGGCGGAAGGGTTACTGCGGGTAATGTCCAATGGCGAACCACGCCGCCGGCGTGGGATTCTATGCGCGAGGCCGCCTGCGCGCGGCGGCCCGCATCGCAGACCAGGAGGACCCGATGACAGCAGATATCCTCAGCACCCGCTTGCCCGGACCGCGCGCCCGGGAAGACGACCAGGCCAGGGCCGCCCGCCACGCCGAGGGCCACCCATCCGTATCCCCGGGCGACATCGCCGTCGGCGTGATCATCGGCCGCACGTCGGAATACTTCGATTTCTTCACCTACGGGATCGCCTCGGTGATCGTGTTTCCCCAGGTGTTCTTTCCGTTCGCGGATCCCCTCGCCGGCACGCTGTACGCCTTCGCCGTCTTCGCCCTGGCCTTCATCGCCCGGCCCTTCGGCACGACGCTCTTCATGCACGTGCAGAAGCACTGGGGACGGGGGGTGAAGCTGACGGCGGCGCTGTTCCTGCTGGGCACGGCCACGGCGGGCATCGCCTTCCTGCCCGTCCACGAGACCCTGGGCACGCACGCCATCGTCCTGCTGGCGATCTTCCGCTGCCTGCAGGGTATCGCCTGGGGCGGCTCCTGGGACGGCCTGCCCTCGCTGCTGGCCCTGAACGCGCCCGCCCGGCGGCGCGGCTGGTACGCCATGCTGGGGCAGCTGTCGGCGCCCATCGGCTTCATCGTGGCCGGCGCCCTGTTCCTGTACCTGTACACCCGCCTGGATCCCGCGGACTTCATCGGCTGGGGCTGGCGCTTCCCGTTCTTCGTGGCCTTCGCCATCAACGTCGTGGGCCTGTTCGCCCGCCTGCGGCTGGTGATGGACAACGAGTTCTCGCGCCTGCTGGAAGAGCGCGAGCTGCGTCCGATCGGCACGCTGGAAATGGTCCGCACCCAGGGCCGGCACATCGTCACCGGCGCCTTCGCCTCGCTGGCGAGCTACGCCCTGTTCCACCTGGTCACGCTGTTCCCGCTGTCCTGGCTCGTCCTGCGGCACCAGAGGACCGTCCCCCAGGTGCTGTCGATCGAGCTCGTGGGCGCGGCGGTCGCCCTGGGGGCCATGCTGTATTCCGGACACCTGGCCAACCGCATCGGCCGGCGCCACACGCTGGGCCTGGTCGCGGCGCTGATCGGCGTCTTCGCCCTCGCCTCGCCCTGGCTGCTGGGCGGCGGCGCGGTGAGCCAGGACGCCTTCGTCCTGATCGGCTTCGCCCTGCTGGGCCTGTCCTACGGCCAGTCCTCGGGCACGGCCACGGCCAATTTCCTGCCGGCGTGCCGCTACACGGGCGCCGCGCTGACCGCCGACCTGGCCTGGCTGGTGGGCGCGGCCTTCGCGCCGCTGGTCGCGCTGGGCGTCTCGGACCGCTACGGCCTGGGCGGGATCAGCCTGTACCTGCTGTCGGGCGCGGCCTGCACCCTGGCGGCCCTGGCCGCCAACCGCTCGGCCCGCCGAGCCGCCGCCTGAAGGCCGGCCCGCGCCCGGCGCCTCAGGGCGTCCGGGCGGCGTCGGCGGCGCGCACCGCCCGCATGAACGCCCGGATGCGGGCGGGATCCTTGATTCCGGGCGCCGATTCCACCCCGCTGCTGACGTCCACGGCGAACGGTTCCAGGGCGGCGATCCGCCCGCCCACCGTTTCCGCCTTCAGGCCGCCCGACAGGATCAGGGCCGGCGCGCCGGGGCCGCGCGGCACGTCGGCCAGCAACGCGGTGTCGAAGCCGATGCCGCTGCCGCCGTAGCCGGCGCTGTAGCTGTCGAACAGCCAGCCGGCCGCCCGGCCGTGGGCCTCGCAGGCCCGGGCCAGTTCCGCCGCCGTTTCCAGTCCGGGCGCCCCGGCCCGGAAGGCCTTGATGTGGCGCGTGCCGAAGCCGGCGCAGAAATCGGGGGATTCCTCGCCGTGGAACTGCAGCAGGTCCGGACGCACGGCCTCGATCACCCGGCGCACGGCCTGGGCATCGGGATTGACGAACAGGGCCGCGACGCCGACGAAGGCCGGCACCCGGTCGCGCAGCGCGGCGGCCTGCTCCGGCGTCAGGCAGCGGCGGCTGGGCGGGTAGAAGACCAGGCCGACGACGTCGGCGCCGGCCGCCACGGCCTCGTCCAGGTCCTGCGGGCGGGTCAGCCCGCAGATCTTGACGCGCGTGCGGCGCGGCCCGGGCGCCGCGCCGTCCGGCGATGCGTCCGGCGCGCTCATTGGAACGCGGCCCCCGCGTCGCCCGAACCGTAGCTGTCCAGGCCGTAGGCGCTGTCCTGGCCGAAGGTGACGCTGGACGGATCGACGGTGGGCGCGTCGCTCTTGTAGTGGGTCACCATGCCGGGGAAGGCCAGCACCGCCGCCACCATCAGGATCTGGATGACGATGAAGGGGATCGAGCCCCAGTAGATCTGGGCCGTGGTGACCTTGGGGATCAGTTCGCCGGTGACGCGGTCGCGGTAGTCTTCCTTGGGCGCCACCGACCGCAGGTAGAACAGGGCGAAGCCGAACGGCGGGTGCACGAAGGAGGTCTGCATGTTCACCGCCAGCAGCACGCCGAACCAGATCAGGTCGATGCCCATCTTGTCGGCCACGGGCCCCAGCAGCGGCACGATGATGAAGGCCAGCTCGAAGAAGTCCAGGAAGAAGGCCAGGAAGAAGGTCATCACGCTGACCACGACCAGGAAGCCGACCTCGCCGCCCGGCACGTGCAGCAGCAGCTGTTCGACCCAGAGGTCGCCGTTGATGCCCCGGAAGCTGAGGCTGAAGATGGTCGAGCCCACCAGGATGAACACCACGAAGCAGGACAGCCGGGCCGTGCTTTCCATGGCCTGGCGCAACTGCCTCATGGAGAAGCGGCCGCGCGACACCGCCATGATCAGCGCCCCGATGGCCCCCATCGCGCCGCCCTCGGTGGGCGTGGCCACGCCGATGAAGATCGTGCCCAGCACCAGGAAGATCAGGGCCAGCGGCGGGATCATCACGAACACGACCCGCTCGGCCAGGGCCGACAGCAGCTTCAGGCGCAGGAACCGGTTGGCCAGGGCCATCGCCAGGGCGGCGGCGCCCCAGATCAGCAGCACGATGACGACGCGCTCGTCGACCGGCACGTCGGTGTGGGCTCGGAAATAATGGTCCGAGCCCCAGTAGGCGGCCGCGGCCGCGATCAGGGTCAGGACGGCCAGGGACCGCAGGCCGCGGCGGCCGCGCGCGTCGACGAAGCCGCGCGCCTCCGGCGGCAGGGCCGGCACGTGGCCGGGCCGCACGATGGCCACCAGGAAGACGTACGCCATGTAGGCCCCGGCGAGCAGCAGGCCCGGCAGCATGGCGCCCCGGTACATGTCGCCGATGGAGCGCCCGAGCTGGTCGGCCAGGATGATCAGCACCAGCGAGGGCGGGATGATCTGCGACAGGGTCCCGGACGCGGCGATGACGCCGGCAGCGAGGCGCCGGTCGTAGCCGTAGCGCAGCATGATGGGCAGCGAGATCAGCCCCATGGAGATGACCGAGGCCGACACCACCCCGGTGGTCGCCGCCAGCAGCGCGCCGACGAACACCACCGCGATCGCCAGCCCGCCACGCAACGGACCGAAGAGCTGGCCGACCGTGTCGAGCAGGTCCTCGGCCATGCCGGACCGTTCCAGGATCAGGCCCATGAAGGTGAAGAAAGGCACGGCCAGCAGCGTGTCGTTGCCGACGATGCCGAACACCCGCTGGGGCAGCGCCTGGAACAGCAGCGGGCTCATCAGGTTCAGGTCGATGGCCACCAGGCCGTAGAGCACGCCCGTGGCGGCCAGGGAAAAGGCGACCGGGAAGCCCAGCAGCAGGAACACGATCAGGTTGAAGAACATGATCGGCGCGAGATTGTCGAGGAGGAATTCCATGCTCAGCGCCCCTGCCCCGGTTGTTCGGTATCGGCCTGACGCTGGGCCAGGATGTCTTCCACCAGGGCTTCCTCGTCGCTCTTGCCGCTGGAGACCTGCATCGGATTGGGACACAGGCCGCGCAGGAAGCCGACGCACTTGACCAGATGGGACAGCCCCGCCAGGATCAGCAGCGCGAAGCCGACCGGGATCAGGAGCTTCGCCGGCCAGCGGATCAGGCCCTCGGTGTTCGAGGACAGTTCATGGGTGACCCAGGATTCCCAGAAGAAGGGGATCGACAGCCAGAACACCAGGCAGGCGGCCGGCAGCAGGAAGAACAGCACGCCGAAGATCTCGATCCCGACCTGGGTGCGCTCGGGCAGCTTCTGCGACAGGACGTCGACCCGCACGTGCTCGTTGCGCAGGAAGGTATAGCCCGCCGCCAGCAGGAAGATCGCCCCGAACAGGTACCACTGCAATTCCAGCCAGGCGTTGGAGCCGAGGCTGAACAGCTTGCGCATCACGGCATTGCCGGCGCTGACCACGGCCACCACCAGCACCAGCCAGGTCACGGCCCGGCCGACCACCGTGTTCAGGCAGTCGATCCATCGGGAGATCGTCAAGAGAGGTTTCATCGTGCTTCCATGAAACATGAAACGGGACGGCGCGGATGCGCCGCCCGCAATCAAATCGCTCAATTCTATACGAAGCGTCAGGCCCGCCGCCTCGGGATGAGGCGGGACCTAGGGCAGTCCCCTACGGACTGCCCTAGGCCAGACGAATCGGAGCGGATGAGGTGGGGCGTGGGGCAGTCCCTGCGGACTGGTCCACGCCGACCGAATCGGAGCGGCTTGCAGGCCGCGAGGTGGGCGCAGGCCGCGAGGTGGAGGGCTGCTACGGCTGAGGGCCAGCCGTACCCGACGAAGTGAACAAGCCGCCCAGATGATGGCACAGGGCCTCCCGGGCCGTGCGCTGCGGCAGATCGGCGCCCGGATAGTCGGCGTGCGCCAGGTACAGGCCGTCGGGCATGAAGGTGGGCGCGGCCCGCCGCCGGTCGCGGTCGCGCAGCAGTTCGGCCGCCCATTCGGGCGGGCGCCGGCCCCGCCCCACCATCACCAGCACGCCCATCAGGTTGCGCACCATGTGGTGCAGGAAGGCGTTGGCGCGGAATTCGAAGACCAGGAAGTCCCCGTTGCGATGGATCTCCAGCGCCTGCAAGGTGCGCACCGGACTGGACGCCTGGCATTCGGACGAGCGGAAGGCGCTGAAATCGTGTTCGCCCTCGAGCAGGGCCGCGGCGGCGCGCATGGCCGCGTCGTCGAGCCGGTCGTGCGTCCAGCCGACCCGCCCGTGCAGGATGGGGGAACGCACCGGGGCGCTGCGCAGCACGTAGAAGTAGGTGCGGGCCCGGGCGTCGAAGCGGGCATGGAAATCGCCGGGGACGGCGCGGGCCCACTGCACGGCCAGGGTCTCGGGCAGCAGGGCGTTCAGCCCCCGCACCCAGGACTCGTCGCGCCGGACGGCTTCCGTGTCCAGATGCACGACCTGCTGCAGCGCATGCACGCCCGCGTCGGTGCGGCCGGCGCAGATCGTGGCGACGGCGGGCGCCGCCAGGAAGCGGCGCAGCGCCGATTCCAGGACGTCCTGCAAGGTCCGGCCGCCGGGCTGGGTCTGCCAGCCCTGCCAGCCCCGGCCGTCGTAGCTCAGCCCGAGCGCGATGCGTCCCATGGGGATCGGTTCCCGATATGCGTGATGAGGCGCCGGTACGGGCGAAGGGCCATTGCGGCCGTCCGCCCGCGCCCGGCTAGCGTTGCGGCGGGCGGGATTCGCCCGGCTCGAGATTCAGGTCGATGTCCTGGATCCGTTCGCGCACCATGGATTCCGTCACCCGGGGGCCGGCCTCGGCCTCGTCCCGGGCGGCGTTGGCCCGGCGCAGCAGCCAGGCGATGATCAGCACGATCAGGGCCAGCAGGCCCGTCATCACGCCCAGCAGGTGGTCCTGCAGCCACGAGGCCCGGTGCTGGGCATGTTCGGAAGGCTGCAGTTCGGCCGCCTGGACGGCGGGGCTGGCGGCGCCGGCGCCCGTCGAGGCCTCACCGGCGGACATGGAGGAAGCGGCACCGCCGGAGCCCGCGCCGCCGTTCGTGGACGAGGCGCCGGAACCGGCGCCCGGACCCGTGGCGCCCGCCGGATTCGCCCCAGGGGCCGATGCGCCGGCGGAGCCCGGCGCGCCGGAAGCCCCGGACCCTCCGCCCGTGGAAGCCTCCTCGTCGGCCTGGGCGGCGGCTTCCTGGCTGGCCTCGCTGATCGCGCTGGCGATCTGCTGGATCGAGTGGCCGATGGCCTCGGCCCCCTGGGCGGCGGCGCTGCGCGCGGCCTCGCCCTGGGACTGCAGGGCCTGGTTCAGGTTCTGGACGTTGCTCTGGAGCTGATCGACCCGGGCTTCGGCGTCCTTCAGGGCATGTCCCCGGGCCGTGCGGGCATCGGCGGTGGCGTCGGCGGCGCCCTTGCGTCCGGATTCGCTCAGGCGCAGGCGGTCTCCCGCCGCGCCCGCGGACCTGGCATCCGCCCGCGATTCGGCGGGCGAGACGGCGCCCGCCGCGGCCCGCCCCGCATCCGCCGACGCGGCCGCGCCGGCCAGTCGCCCGCGCATCCGCGCGAAGGCGGCGGCCTGGGCCTGGAACTGGCGGCGGGCCTCGGCGTCGGAGATCGACAGCATGTCGTTGATGTCCGGCACCGCCAGCGACGCGCCGGCGCGCACCAGGTTGACGTTGTCGTGGATGAATGCCTGCGGGTTGGCGCGCTGCAGCGCCATCATCAGCTGGTAGATGGAAACGCCGTCGACCGCATGGCGGCGGCTGATGGCGAACATCGTGTCGCCCGGCCGCACGGCGATGGCGCCGGCCGGCACCCTCCGGGTGCTGGCATGCGGCGCGGCGGCCCCCACGGCGGTCGTCGACGCGCCCTGCCCCGCGGCCCGGGCGGCGGCGGACGCGGCGGCACGGGCCGGCCCCGGCGCCACCAGGGACACCTGGTAGCGCTGTTCGCCGGTGGCCGTGCGCACGTCCAGCAGCAGGTCCGCCAGATTGCCGGAGAAGGCCTGCCCGGAACCGACGCGCAGCACGCGGCGCCCGCCCGCCCGGACGTCCGGGCCGACGGAAACGGACAGGCTGTCGAGCGGCACCGGCGGCGTCAGCCCCGCCTGGGACCAGTCGGCGGCCGGCGCGGGCCGCGCCGACAGCGCCTGCAGGTCGGCGTCCGTCAGGCCGGACACCGGCACCAGGATCAGCAGCGGTTCGCCCGCCCCGGAGGCCAGGCGCGCATGACCGAAGGTCGCGGCCTGGGCCGCCCCGCCCGCCAGGAAGGCCAGCGCCAGGGCGCCGGCCGCCAGGCGGCCCGTGGAGATCCGACGCGCCGCGCGGGTCGGGATCGAAAGGTCTCGGATCGAAGGCGTCGCGTGGGGGCTTTTTTTCATGCTCTCTTCTTGAGGTCGTTCAGAGTTCGCCCAGGGCGATGCGCAGCATGCGGCGCAGGGGTTCGGCGGCGCCCCACAGCAACTGGTCGCCGACGGTGAAGGCGCTGAGGTATTCGGGACCCATCGACATCTTGCGCAGGCGCCCCACGGGGATGTCCAGCGTGCCGGTCACCGCCACGGGAGTCAGGTCCCGCATGGAGGATTCGCGGTCGTTGGGGATCAGGCGGGCCCAGTCGGTGCCGGTGCGCACGGCGTCGTTGATCTCGTCCAGGGGAATGTCGCGCCGCAGCTTGATGGTCAGCGCCTGGCTGTGGCAGCGCATGGCGCCGATGCGCACGCACAGGCCGTCGACCGGCACCGGATCGGTGCCGAAACCGGGACCGCGCCCGAGGATCTTGTTGGTTTCCGCGCCGCCCTTCCATTCCTCGCGCGACATGCCGTCGCCCAGGTCCTTGTCGATCCAGGGGATCAGGCTGCCGCCCAGGGGGACGCCGAAGTTTTCCCGGGGCAGGTCGGGGGCTTTCTGGGCCTGCAGCACGCCGCGGTCGATGTCCAGGATGGCCGAGGCCGGGTCGGCGAGCTGCGCGCCCACGGCCTGGTTGAGGATGCCGAACTGGGTCAGCAGTTCGCGCATGTGGCGCGCGCCGCCGCCCGAGGCGGCCTGGTAGGTCATGGAGGTCATCCATTCGACCATGTCGGCCTTGAACAGCCCGGCCAGGCCCATCAGCATGCAGCTGACCGTGCAGTTGCCGCCGATGAAGTCGCGCACGCCGCGCCGCAGGGCGGCGTCGATCACCGGGCGGTTGACCGGGTCGAGGACGATGATGGCGTCGTCCTTCATGCGCAGGGTGCTGGCGGCGTCGATCCACAGGCCGGTCCAGCCGGCGGCGCGCAGCTTCGGATAGACGTCGGAGGTGTAGTCGCCGCCCTGGGCGGTGACGATGATCGGCAGCTTGCGCAGGGCGTCGATGTCGTGCGCGTCCTGCAGCGGACCGGCGCCCGCCGCCCACGACGGCGCCGCGCCGCCCGCGTTGCTGGTGGAGAAGAAGACCGGTTCGAACAGGTCGAAGTCCTTCTCGTCGCGCATGCGCTGCATGAGCACCGAGCCGACCATCCCGCGCCAACCGACCAAACCGACTGCCTGAGCCATAAATCCCTGCCTGAACCGTAAAAGTGGAAGTGTGAACGCCTAGTTTAATGCGTCAGTTTAATGCCTTCAGCACGGCATCGCCCATTTCCGTGGTCGAAACCCGCGTGGTGCCGGCCTCGTGGATGTCCGCCGTGCGCAGGCCCTGCGCCAGCACCGCCTGCACGGCGGTCTCGATGCGGCCGGCGGCGGGCGCCGCGTCCAGCGAATAGCGCAGCATCATGGCCGCCGACAGGATGGTCGCCAGGGGGTTGGCGACGTTCTGTCCGGCGATGTCCGGCGCCGAGCCGTGGCTGGGTTCGTACAGGCCCTGCCGGCTGGCGTTCAGCGACGCGGAAGGCAGCATGCCGATGGAGCCCGTCAGCATGGCGGCCTCGTCCGACAGGATGTCGCCGAACAGATTGCCGGTCACCACCACGTCGAAGGCCTTGGGTTCGCGCACCAGCTGCATGGCGGCGTTGTCCACGTACATGTGGGACAGCTCGACCTTGGGGTATTCGCGGGCCACGTCGATCATGATGTCGCGCCAGAACTGCGAGGTTTCCAGCACGTTGGCCTTGTCCACGCTGCACAGCCGGCCCTGGCGCCCGGCCGCCGCCTGGAAGGCCACGTGGGCGATCCGGCGGATCTCGGACTCGGCGTAGTGCATGGTGTCGTAGCCCTGGCGTTCGCCGGCGAACGGGCCGTCTTCCAGGGTGCGCACGCCGCGCGGCTGGCCGAAATAGATGTCGCCCGTCAGTTCGCGCACGATCAGGATATCCAGTCCGGCCACCACCTCGGGCTTGAGCGACGAGGCATTGGCCAGTTCCGGGTACAGGATCGCCGGGCGCAGGTTGGCGAACAGCCCCAGGGCCTTGCGCAGGCCCAGCACCGCCTGTTCCGGGCGCAGGGCGCGTTCCAGGTGGTCGTATTTCCAGTCGCCCACGGCGCCGAACAGCACGGCGTCGGACTGTTTGGCCAGGGCCAGGGTGTCCTCGGGCAGCGGGTGGCCCTTGGCGGCGTAGGCGGCGCCGCCCACGGGCGCCTCGGTCAGTTCCAGGTCCAGATCCAGGGCCGGCGCGCGCAGCACGCGCACCGCCTGCTCGACGATTTCCGGACCGATGCCGTCGCCCGGCAGGACTGCGATGCGAGAAGTCATGAAGGATTCCGTTGAGGGGAAAAATGAAGGGGTCAGCGTCCGCCGGGATTCTGGCGGACCAGCCAGGGGTGGCGGGCCAGGCGGTCGGCCTCGAAGGCGCGGATCATGTCCGCGCGCAGCAGGGTCTGGCCGATCTCGTCCAGGCCCTTGAGCAGCGATTCCTTGCGGTAGGCGTCGATCTCGAAGGGCGATTCGTCGCCGTCGGCCGCGATCACGCGCTGGCGTTCCAGGTCGATGGTCAGGGCGTATCCGGGGAAGGCCTTGACCTCGTCGAACAGGCGCGCGACCCGGGATTCCGGCAGCACGATGGGCAGCAGGCCGTTCTTGAAGCTGTTGTTGAAGAAGATGTCGGCGAACGACGGCGCGATGATGGCGCGGAAGCCGTACTGCTGCAGGGCCCAGGGCGCGTGCTCCCGGCTGGAGCCGCAGCCGAAGTTCTTGCGCGCGAGCAGGATCGAGGCGCCCTGGTAGCGCGGCTGGTTCAGCACGAAATCCGGGTTGAGCGGCCGGCGGGAATTGTCCATGCCGGGCTCGCCATGGTCCAGGTAGCGCAGTTCGTCGAACAGGTTCGGGCCGAACCCCGTGCGCTTGATCGATTTCAGGAACTGCTTGGGAATGATCAGGTCGGTGTCGACGTTTTCCCGGTCCAGGGGGGCGACCAGGCCCTTGTGGGTGGTGAATGCTTGCATGGCGGCTCCTAGCTCAGGCGGCGGATATCGACGAAATGGCCGGCCACGGCGGCGGCGGCGGCCATGGCGGGGCTGACGAGGTGGGTGCGCCCCCCCTGCCCCTGGCGGCCCTCGAAATTGCGGTTCGAGGTCGAGGCGCAGCGCTCGCCCGGCTCCAGCCGGTCGGCGTTCATGGCCAGGCACATCGAACAGCCCGGTTCGCGCCATTCGAAGCCGGCGGCCAGGAAAATCTTGTCCAGACCTTCGCGCTCGGCCTGGGCCTTGACCAGGCCCGAGCCCGGCACGACCATGGCCTGGCGCACGTTGGACGCCACCCGGCGGCCCTTGGCCACGGCGGCGGCGGCGCGCAGGTCCTCGATGCGGGCGTTGGTGCAGGAACCGATGAACACGCGGTCCACGCGGATGTCGGTCATCGGCGTGTTGGGTTCGAGCCCCATGTACTGCAGCGCGCGTTCCATGCCGCTGCGGCGGACTTCGTCCTTTTCCTTGTCGGGATCGGGCACCCGGGCGTCGATCGGCACGACCATTTCGGGCGACGTGCCCCAGCTCACCTGCGGCGCGATCTGCGCGGCGTCGATCTCGACCACCCGGTCGAACGAGGCGTCCGGATCGGAATGCAGGGTGCGCCAGTACGCCACGGCCTGGTCCCACTGCGCGCCTTCGGGCGCGTAGGGGCGGCCCTTGAAGTAGTCGATCGTGGTCTGGTCCACGGCCACCATGCCGGAACGCGCGCCGGCCTCGATGGCCATGTTGCAGACCGTCATGCGGCCTTCCATGGAGAGCGCGCGCACCGTGCTGCCGCCGAACTCGATGGCGTAGCCCGTGCCGCCCGCCGTGCCGATTCGGCCGATCACGTAGAGGACCAGGTCCTTGGCCGTACAGCCGAAGGGCAGCTTGCCTTCGACGCGCACCAGCATGCTGCGGCTCTTTTTCATCAGCAGCGTCTGCGTGGCCAGGACGTGCTCGACCTCGGAGGTGCCGATGCCGAAGGCGAGCGCCCCCATGGCGCCGTGCGTGCTGGTGTGCGAATCGCCGCAGACCACGGTCATGCCCGGCAGGGTCGCGCCCTGCTCGGGCCCGATCACGTGGACGATGCCCTGGCGGCGGTCGTTCATGCGGAATTCGGTGATGCCGTGGGTTTCGCAATTCTTGTCCAGGGTCTCGACCTGCAGGCGCGAGACCGGGTCCTGGATGCCCTCGCTGCGCGCCGTGGTGGGCACGTTGTGGTCGGCCACGGCCAGGTTGGCGGAGACCCGCCACGGCTTGCGGCCGGCCAGCTCCAGCCCTTCGAAGGCCTGCGGGCTGGTGACTTCGTGGACGAGATGGCGGTCGATGTACAGCAGACAGGTGCCGTCCGGCCCCTGGTGCACCACATGGGCATCCCAGAGCTTGTCGTACAGGGTTTGGGGCATGATCGTGGCCTCGAGAATCGAAAAAATGGGTGCCGTCCGCACGCGGGCGCGGACGCGACGAACCCATTATGCCAGTGTGATTTTCCCGGACAAGGCCAGCCCTTATCCTAGTACTGGAGGTACTTGGTACCAGATTGAACCCGACCGGACCAGCGGACTACCCCTTCTTCCCCTGGTACAGCGGCAGCACGATCTCGGAGGCCTGCTTCAGGTCCGCGATCCGGCTCTGCGACGAGGGGTGCGTGGACAGGATTTCCGGCTGCCCCCCGCCACCGGCGCGTTCCATCTTCTGCCACAGCGTGATGGCGGCGCGCGGGTCGTAACCGGCGCGGGCGGCCAGTTCCACGCCCATGCGGTCGGCCTCGGTCTCGTTGGAGCGGCTGTTGGGCAGGGTGAACATGACCTGCGTCAGCGACGAGCCGAGGTCGGCCACGGCCTGGCTGCCGGTGACGGCGGACAGGATCGACAGCCCGACATTGGTGGCCATCTGGCGCGAGACCTGCTCGCGCGCGTGTTCCCGCAGGGCGTGCGAGATTTCATGCCCCAGCACCGCCGCCAGTTCAGCGTCCGTGGGCTGGATCTTGTCGAGCAGCCCGGTGTAGACCGCGATCTTGCCGCCCGGCATGCACCAGGCGTTGACCTCGGCGGATTTCAGGACGTGGATTTCCCAGGCCCAGTTGCGCGCGTCCGGCCGGAAAACGCCGACCTGGGCGATGAGCTTGCGGGAGATCGCCTGCACGCGCTTCGTCTGCGCCGCCGGCGTGTCCAGGGCGCCCCGGGCCTTGGCCTGGGACAGGATCTGGCGATACTGGGTCTCCGCCTGCTGGTTCAGTTCGGCCTCGGACACCAGGCTGGACATGGTCTGGGTGCGGTTCACCCCCACCAGCCCGGACCGGGTCGTCTGCACCTGGGCACAGGCCGCCAGCAGGGCGGCCAGGCCAATCGCGGAAAGCGTTCGAAGGGCCTGGATCATGATCGCTCCTTTATGCGCACTGCCCCCGGTGGCGCAGCGCATGGTCCATCAGCACGATGGCCAGCAGGGCCTCGGCGATGGGCGTGGCGCGGATCGCCACGCAGGGATCGTGGCGGCCCAGCGTCTGCACCATGACCGGCTCGTTGGCCCGGTTCACGGAGCGGCGTTCGATGCGGATGCTGGAGGTGGGCTTGACCGCCAGCGACACCCGCAGCGGCTGGCCGGAGGAAATCCCCCCCAGCACGCCGCCCGCGTGGTTGCCCATGAAGCCGTCGGGGCCGAGCTCGTCGCCATGCTCGGAACCGCGCATCGCGACGCAATCGAAGCCCGAACCGATCGACACGCCCTTGACCGCGTTCAGCCCCATCATGGCATGGGCGATGTCCGCGTCCAGCCGGTCGTAGATGGGTTCGCCCCAGCCGGCGGGCAGGCCTTCGGCCGTGACCTCGATGCGGGCGCCGATGGAATCGCCGTCATGGCGCAGCCGGTCCATGAAGGCTTCGAGTTCCGGGACGATGCCGGCATTGGGCGCATAGAAGGGATTCTGCGGCACGTCGTCCCAGGACACGAAGGGGATCGGGATCGGCCCCAGCTGGCTCATGTAGCCGCGGATGCGCACGCCGTGCTCCTGCATCAGCCATTTGCGCGCCACCGCGCCGGCCGCCACGGTGGGCGCCGTCAGGCGCGCCGAGGAACGTCCGCCGCCGCGGGGATCGCGCACGCCGTATTTCTTCCAGTAGGCGTAGTCGGCGTGGCCGGGGCGGAAGGTATCGGCGATGTTGCTGTAGTCCTTGCTGCGCGCGTCGGTGTTGCGGATCAGCAGGCCGATGGGCGTGCCGGTGGTCACGCCCTCGAACACGCCCGACAGGATTTCCACCGTGTCCGGTTCGCGGCGCTGGGTGACGTGGCGCGAGGTCCCCGGCCGGCGCCGGTCGAGCTCGGCCTGGATGTCGGCCTCGGACAGGGCCATGCCCGGGGGGCAGCCGTCGATCACGGCGCCGATGGCCGGGCCGTGAGACTCGCCGAAATTGGTGACACGAAACAGGGTACCCAGGGTATTGCCGGACATGGAAAGTTCTATGAAATGAAGCCATCGGAGCCTGACCGACGGCACACGCCACCGGCCCCGCCTGCGCGAGGGATGCCCTGGACGGGCTTCCCGAGGACCGATTATCGCATCCTTTGGCGAGGGTTCCCGGCATGTCCGCGCACGAGGCGGACGCGTCCGGCATGCGCTAGGCCGGCGGCATCAGGATGTCCAGCGATCGGCAGAACGCATAGGCCCGCAGCGGGCACTGGGCGCAGCTCGGCTGTCCGCGGCACTGCTCCAGCAGGGATTCCAGCCCCCTGACCATCCGGCCCAGGTCCCGCATCTGGCTGTGCAGGACATGGATCTTCTCCTGGACCAGTTCCTGCACCTGCGCGCATTGCACGGCCTGCGGCGGCTGCAGCAGCAGGGCGATTTCGTCGAGCGAGAAGCCCCAGGCCTGCGCCTGCTTGATGAAGCGGATCCGTTCGACGACATCCTGGGAATAGCGCCGATGGGACCCCAGAGGCTTGGCCGGCACCGCGACGAGGCCGCGGCGCTGGTAGTAGCGGATGGTCTCCACGTTCACGCCGGCGAGTTTCGCGGCACGACCGATGTTCAATGCATCACCTCATGAACTCCTTGACTCCGTACCCGGGTACGGACATTAGATTGCCCCAGGCAATCAGGAATCCATGAATGCCGCAAACCGACATGCCACCCATGCAGATCGGCTGCGTTCCCACCTTTATTTGATGAACGACTATGTTATCCGTAACAAAACGATTTGACTAGAATCGGAAAATCAAGGGCCACGCCGCATGGAAGAAACTGCACCAGGACAGGAGATCGAAGGTTTCCCATACGTCCCGCGGTCCGGCGACGGCACGGACGCCGCCGAGGAAGCGTCGAGCCCGGTTCTTCAAGCCACCTTGCGGCATGCCCTGGAACACGGGGAATTCCGCCTCGCCTACCAGCCCATCGTCGATCTGCGCAACCGCCGGATCGTCGGCGTCGAAGCGCTGATCCGCTGGCCCCGGACGTCCATCGGGCCTGACCGCTTCATCCCCATGGCCGAGCGCATCGGCCTGATCCGGGACATCACGCGGCAGGTCTGCCGCCTGGCCGCCAGGGACCGCATCACGCAACGGATTCCGGGCCCCGTCCGCCTGTCGATCAACCTGTCGGCGGCGGACGCGGAAACCATGGAGACCGCCGCGCTGCTCTCGGACCTGTCCCGGACGCTGGGCGGCACGATCCTGAACGTGGAGCTGACCGAACGCTGCCTGCTGGCGCCCGAGCGCTGCGGTCCCGTCATCCGGGCGATCCGCGCCCAGGGCATCCAGGTGCACCTGGATGATTTCGGCACCGGCTACGCCAACCTCCAGTCCCTGGTCGAGCTGGCGCTGGACGGGATCAAGATCGACCATCGCCTGACCCGATGCGTCGACGATTCCCGCGCCGCCCGGGAAATCGTCCGGCATCTCGGCCGGATGGCCGGCGCGCTGGGCCTGTCGATCACGGCCGAAGGCGTCGAGACCGAGCCCCAGGCGCGATGGCTGTCGGTCCTGGGCATCCGCCGCGCGCAAGGCTGGCTGTTCGGCCGGCCCCGCTACATCGAGGACTATCCCGCCGCGCGGTCCCTGGCGCCTGTCCCCGCGCCGGACGAGGACCCCGGGCGGCGCGGCTGACCTCCCCCGCCGCCGTCCAGGCGCCGTCTGCGGGATAACCCGGGCTGGCCGCGTACCCGGGTACGGCCTCTACAGTCCGCCCGGATCAGGCAGTCCCCACCCCAGACCACTTCGAGGGAGTCCTCATGCGCATGCATACCCTGAGCCGGCCCGGAGTCGCCGCCCGGCTGATCGCGAGTTTCCTGGCGGGCGCGGCCCTCACGCTGGTGATGGGCGCCATCGGCCTGTACGCCAGCGGGCGGATCCACACCCTGGCGGAGACCATGTACCACCGGGACCTGCGGAACCTGCAGCAGGCGGCCCTCGCCAACCAGCAGATGCTGCTGACCGCCCGCGCCATCCGCATCGCCGCACTGGCCCCCGTCCAGGAAACCCGGGATGCGCAGCTGGCCGCCGTCGAACGGCATCTCGGCAAGCTGCAGCAGGCCCTCGCCGCCGCCTCGCCCGGCGCCGGCCCGGACGCCGACCCGCCCCTGCTGGATGAGACCCGGGCCGCGGCGCAGGCCTATGCCGCCGGCATCCGCCAGGTCGCCCGGCTGATCGCCGAGGAGCCCCTGCAGCCTGTCCGCGCCTCGGTCTCGATGCTGTACCGGGAAATCGTCCCCCTGGCGGACCGCGCCGACACGCTGATGAACCAGCTCATCGAACAGCGGCAGCAGCAGGCCCGGGCGCTCAGCCAGGACACCCGCTCCATCCACGACCGCGCCAGCGTGCTGATCATCGGACTGACCATCGCCAGCGCCCTGTGCGCGATCGCCCTGGGGATCGTCCTGACCCGCTGGCTGATGCGGCAGATGGGCTCCGAGCCCGCCGACGTCGCCCATATCGCGCACTCGATCGCCGCGGGCGATCTCAGCCTGCCCATCGACGCCTCCCGGGCGCCGCCCCACAGCGTCATCAGCGCGATGGCCCACATGCAGGATTCGCTGCGCCGGATCGTGTCCTCCGTGCGCGCCAGCAGCGACCACATCGCGACCGGCTCCAGCCAGATCCACCTGGGCAACACGGACCTGGCCGAACGCACCGAGCTGCAGGCGGCCGACATCTCGGAAACCGCCGCCGCCATGGAGGAAATCACCGGCACCGTACGGAACAACGCGGAGACGGCCCGCGAGGCCGCCCTGTTCGCCGCCCGGGCCAACGCCGCCGTGATCCGCAACCTGCAGCAGGTGCGCGCCATCGAGGAGGCCATCGGGGACATGACCCGCACGTCGCGGCAGATCGAAGGCATCACCGCCCTGATCGACGGCATCGCCTTCCAGACCAAGATCCTGGCCCTCAACGCCGGGGTCGAGGCCGCCCGCGCCAGCGAGCAGGGACGGGGCTTCGCCGTGGTCGCCATGGAAGTCCAGGCCCTGGCCCTGCGCAGTTCGAACGCGGCGCGCGAAATCGCCGGCCTGGTGGAGAACAGCGCGCGGCAGGCCGCGCAGGTGGAGGCCGGCATCCAGGCGATCGCCGAGGACACCCGCTTTTCCGGCGAGCAGATCGGCCAGTTGAACCAGCTCGTGAGCCACGTGCGGGCCAGCACGGCCGAGCAATCCCAGGGGCTGGAACAGATCAACGCCGCCGTCTCGCAGCTCAGCGACATCACCCGCAGCAACGCCGCGCTGGTCGAGGAAGCGGCCGCCGCGTCCGGCAGCCTGGCGCAGCAGGCGTCCTCTCTGGTGGCCGCCGTCAGCCGCTTCCACCTGGAGTCCGGCGGCGCGCAGCCGCTGCGGCCCGCGTGACGCTCAGGCGGGCCGCGAGGGTCCCGGGGCGCCGCTCCCGGCGGTCAGGCAGGCCAGCCCGCAGGCCCGGCGGTCCCGCGCGCAAGGAAACCAGGCCAGGGCCGCCCGCAGATGGTCCAACCGCCGCCGCAGGTCGCCCAGGTCCGCCAGGGTCGTCCCGATGCGGCGCTGGATGGCGATCCGGACGTCCCGGCACGCCTCGGCCTCGTCCCTGAACAGGCCGCGGATCTCGTCCAGGCTGAACCCCAGTTCCCGCAGCAGCCGGATCCGCCGGATCGTCCGCACCATGTCCGGCGGGTAGCTGCGGCACGCGCCCGCCTGCCGATCCGGCACGTCCAGCAGGCCGCGCCGCTGGTAATAGCGGACGGTTTCAACCCCCACGCCGGCCTGGCGGGCCAATTCGCCGATCTTCATGGGCATCTCGATCATCCGGCGTTCCAGGGAGCCGGTCATGCCGATCATACGGCCCGTCCGATCCGGCCGGCTTGCGCCACGTCATCGTGAGGATCAGGACGAACAGCTCACCGGCACCGCCGGTTCGTCGGCGGCGGGAGGCCGGGCATAGGACTCGAAGCCCGAACGTTCCTCGTACGGATCCCGCAGCAGGACCAGCAGGCGGTCGATCTCGGAGGCGTCGCCCCGCTGCGCGGCCTCGATGGCGCGCTGCGCCAGGTGATTGCGCAGCACGTAGGCGGGATTGGCCCGGTTCATGGCGGCGCGGCGCGCATCGGCGTCCCCGCCCTGCCCGGCCCGCCGGGCCAGGTAGCGGTCCAGCCAGGCCCGCGCCGGCGCGGGATCGGCGAACAGGGCCAGCCAGGAGCCGGCGTCGCGGTCGGCGTCGGCCAGCCGGCGGAAGGCCAGCGTGAAATCGGCCCGCTGCGCGTGCAGCAGGCTCCACCAGTCGTCCTCCAGCGCCGCGTCGTCCGGCCGCCAGGCATCCAGGCCCAGCTTGCGCGCCAGGCCGTCCCGATAGGCAGCCAGGAATTCGGCTTCGAAGGGCGCCAGGCAGGATTCCAGCGCGGGCGCCTCGCAGCCCAGCACCAGCAGGCTGCCCGCCAGGCGGTACAGGTTCCAGCGCGCCACGGCCGGCTGGGCGTTCCAGGCGTAGCGCCCCGCCGTGTCGCTGTGGTTGCAGACGTGATCGGCCTGGAAGGCGTCCATGAAGCCATACGGCCCGTAGTCCAGCGTCAGGCCCAGGATGGACATGTTGTCGGTGTTCATCACCCCGTGGCAGAAGCCCGCGAGCTGCCATTGGGCGATCAGGCGCGCCGTGCACCGCGTCACTTCGGCCAGCAGCCGGCAGGCCGTGGCGGGCGCGTCCGTCTCGCCGCCGGCCGTCTCCCGGCATTCGGGATACCAGTGGTCGACGACATAGTCCAGCAGGGCTTTCTGTTCGTGATGGGAATGGCCCCAGTGCTCGAAATGGCCGAAGCGCACGAAACTGGGCGCCAGGCGGGTGACGATGGCGGCGGTCTCGACGGTTTCGCGCACCACCGGATCGTCGGAGACGGCCAGCGCCAGCGCCCGGGTCGTCGGGATGCCCAGGCCGGCCATGGCCTCGCTCGCCAGGTATTCGCGCACGCTGGAACGCAGCACGGCCCAGCCGTCGCCCATGCGGGAATACGGCGTGCGGCCCGAGCCCTTCAGCTGGATTTCCCAGCTGCCGCCGGACGCCTGGACATCGCCCAGCAGATGCGCGCGGCCGTCGCCCAGCTGCCCGGCCCAGACGCCGAACTGGTGGCCGCTGTAGGCCGTGGCCAATGGCGGAATGTCCGCCAGCCGGCCGCCGCCGGAACACAGGGCCAGGAATCCGGGCGACCGCAGGGCGTCGGCGTCCAGGCCGATCAGGGCCGCCGCGTCGGGATTGGCGTGCAGCAGGCGCGGCGCCCTCAGGGGCCGGGGATCCACCCGGGCGTAGAAGCCGCGCGGCAGGGACGCGAACGAGCAGCCCGCGCGCAGCCCGGCCAGGGCCGAGGGCGCCTCAGCCATGGCGCGCCGCCCGCTTGGCGGGACGCACGTACAGGATGGCGCCCAGGTACAGGCCCAGCGACAGGAGGATTTCCAGGCCGGCCAGCGCCGCCGAGACCGGCGAGACGTCGGACCAGGCGCGCACCGCGCCTTCCATCAGGTAGAGCAGGCTGAGCATCGACACCCATTGCAGGGTGTAGAGCCGGCGCCGCAGCACGCCGCTCACGGCGAACAGCAGCGGCACGGCCTTCAGGGCCATCAGCGTGCCGCCGGGGCGCAGCGGCGCCCACCACAGTTCCCAGCCCACGCACAGGACGATCAGGCCGAACAGGCAGACGCACGCCAGGCCGTGCAGGCCCGGACTGAATTTGATTTCCACGCTTTCCATGCTGGTATTATGACTCGAAACCCCGTGCCCGCCCCATGACGACGACACCGCAGCCCTCCGCCCCGTCCCTGGCCGAACGCCGCAACCGCGCGCTGGACATCCTGCGCTTCACGCTGGACTTCGCCGGCCACCGCAAGCTGACCCGGGTGGCCTCCAGCCTGACCTTCACCACGGTGCTGGCGATCGTGCCGATGCTGGCCGTGGTGCTGGCGCTGTTCACCGCCTTCCCGCTGTTCGCGGAATTCCACAAGGCCCTGGAAACCTTCCTCGGCGAAAGCCTGCTGCCGCCCTCGGTGTCCGACACCATCATGCGCTACCTGAACCAGTTCGCGGCCCAGGCGTCCGGGCTGACGGCGGTGGGCGGCGCCTTCCTGGTCGTGACCTCGATCATGCTGATCATGACGATCGACGAGGCCTTCAACGAAATCTGGAACGTGGCCCGCCAGCGCCCCATGCGCCAGCGGCTGCTGGTGTACTGGGCGATCATTTCCCTGGGGCCGATCCTGATGGGCGCCAGCCTGTGGGCCAGTTCGGTGCTGGCGCGGGAATCCCTGGGGTACATCGGCGACCTGCCCGAAGGCATCGGCCTGCTGCTCAACCTGGTGCCCCTGCTGATGTCGGTCCTGGGCTTCACCGCCCTGTTCGTGTTCGTGCCCAACTGCCGCGTGCTGTGGCGCGACGCCGCGCTGGGCGGGCTGGGCACGACGGTGGTGCTGGCCGTCATGAAGGCGGGCTTCACCGCCTACCTGACGCGCTTCCCCTCCTATACCGTCATCTACGGGGCCTTCGCCACCCTGCCGATCTTCCTGCTGTGGATCTACCTGTCCTGGCTGGTGGTGCTGATGGGCGCCACGGTGGCCTCGCTGCTGCCGGCATTGCGGCTGCATCGCTGGGCGCTGCAGCGCCAGGTCGGCGCCCAGGCCGTCGACGCGGTGGGGATCCTGCGCGTCCTGTGGCAGGCGCGCGGCGCGCAGCCCCCGGGGCGCAGCATGGGTTACCTGGAAAAGCACCTGCGCGTCCATCCAGACGCCCTGCGCGACATGCTCGGCGCCCTGCGCGAACTGGGCTACGCCGTCCCGGTCGCCGACGGCGACCAATGGGTGCTGGCCTGCGACCCGGCCCAGGCCGACATCGGCCCGCTGGTGGACCGGCTGCTGATCGACCGCGTCCAGGCGGGGCTGCGGCCCGGCGTCCTCGAGGCCCTGTCGCGCGCCCTGCTGGGCGCCCCCCCCGTCCTGGACGCGCTTTTCAGCGCCGACGCTACCGAAAACCGGAGCGATGATGCACAATGATGAACAAACAGCCGGACCACGGCGCCACTGGGAATCGACATGCTGAAAGTCAATGAAATCCTGCGCGTGAAGGGGCACACGCTGTACACAGGGACGCCCGACATGCCGGTGCGCGAAGCCATCGCCACCATGAGCCAGCTCGACATCGGCTCGCTGGTCATCATGGACCACGGCCGGCTCGCCGGCATGCTGACCTTCCGCGAAATCATGAACCACCTGAACGCCCACGACGGCCAGGCCGGCGACTACACGGTGCGCAGCATCATGGACGACGCGCCCGTCAGCGTCACGCCCAACACCGACGCCGACGAGGTCCAGCGCCTGATGCTCGACAAGCACGCCCGCTACATCCCGGTGATGGACGGCCCCACCCTGATGGGCGTGATCTCGTTCTACGACATGGCGCGCGCCATCGTCGAGGCCCAGCAGTTCGAGAACGACATGCTCAAGGCCTACATCCGCGACTGGCCCGCGGACACGTCGGACGCGCCAGCCCGCAAGGCCTGAGCCCGAACAGCCGCCGCTCGCACGCCGCCGCGCCTTCGATGGCGCGGCCGGTCATCGGTCAGGCCAGCGCCCGCCAGGCACGGCGCAGGATGCCGGGACCCTCGGCCCGCAACAGCGCGGGATCCGACAGCATGCGCCGCCATTGCCGCGCCCCGGGACGGCCGGTGCGCCAGCCCAGCACGCCGCGCATCATGATGTGCATCGGCACGCCGCGCGCGTGCTGCGCGGTCACGTAATCCACCCAGGCGTCCAGGATGGCCTCGGGTCCGGGAGACGCCTCGCCGGGCGCCATGCGCCGGCCCAGTTCGGCCAGGATGTCCGGATGGTGCCAGGCCGCCCGGCCCAGCATCACGCCGTCCAGGCGCTCCATCCAGTCCAGGCAGGCCTCGACGTCGGCCAGCCCGCCGTTCAGCACGAACGCCGCATCCGGGAAATCCTGTTTCAGACGTTCGGCGTCCGCGTAGCGCAGCGGCGGCTTCTCCCGGTTGTCCTTGGGCGACAGGCCTTTCAGGACCGCGTTGCGCGCATGCACGATGAACACCCGGCAGCCGGCCTCGTGCAGGATGCCGACGAAATCGCGCACGAAACCGTAGGACTCGTCGTAGTCCAGGCCCAGGCGATGCTTGACCGTCACCGGCACCGACACGGCGTCCCGCATGGCGCGGACGCAATCGGCGACCAGGCCCGGCTCGGCCATCAGGCAGGCCCCGAAGGCGCCGCGCTGGACCCGTTCGGACGGACAGCCGCAGTTCAGGTTGATCTCGTCGTAGCCCCAGCGTTCGCCCAGCCGGGCGCACTGCGCCAGGGCGTCCGGTTCGCTGCCGCCCAGCTGCAGGGCCACGGGGTGTTCGGCCGGATCGAAGTCCAGGTGCCGGCCCACGTCGCCATGCAACAGGGCGCCGGTGGTGATCATCTCGGTGTACAGGCGGGCGCGGGGCGCGAGCAGCCGGTGGAAGTAGCGGCAATGCCGGTCCGTGACGTCGATCATCGGCGCCACGCACAGGCGCCAGGCGCCGGTTTCGGGACCGGCGGACGGGATGGACGGCGCGGCGGGATCGGCATCGCCGAGGATGCCGGGCAAAGATTGGGACATGCGGGATATTCCTGGGCAATCCGCCATTTTAGCCGGGCGCGGGCAGGCCGCGCGGACGCGGCGCGGCGCCGTTCGCGACGCCGGCCAGCCCGGCCTGGCTTTTCGTCTAAAATTCCGGCTGACCGATCCCGACCCGAACCCCGGCCTTTCGCGGCCGCATGCGTATTCCCATGGCCGTATTCACCCCCGTCACCGAAGACGATGCCCGCACGCTGCTGCGGCGCTACCAGCTGGGCGAACTCGTCGCCCTGCGCGGCATCACCGCCGGCATCGAGAACACCAACTATTTCCTCGACACCACGCGGGGCGCCTACGTCCTGACCCTGTTCGAGGTCCTGACCGCCGGGCAGCTGCCGTTCTACATCGAACTGATGCACCACCTGGCCGGCCGCGGCGTGCCCGTGCCCGAACCCCAGACCCTGCTCGACGGTACCCGCCTGACTTCCCTGAACGGCAAGCCGGCCGCGATCGTCACGCGCCTGTCGGGCGGCTACGAGCCCGAACCCGGGCCGGCCCACTGCGCGCTGGCCGGGCAGACCCTGGCCCGTGCCCACCTGGCCGCGCGGGACTTTCCCATCCGCCAGCCCAACCTGCGCGGCCTGGACTGGTGGAAAGCCACCGCGCCGGCCCTGGCGCCCTTCCTGGACGCCGGCCAGGCCGCGCTGCTGCGCGACACGCTGGACGAGCAGATCGCCTTCGCCGCCACGGACGCACCCGCGCAACTGCCCTTCGGGCCCGCGCACTGCGACCTGTTCCGCGACAACGTGCTGTTCGACGGCACCTTCGAGTCGCCGCACATGGGCGGTTTCATCGATTTCTATTTCGCGGGCTGCGACACCTGGCTGTTCGACGTGGCGGTCAGCGTCAACGACTGGTGCATCCACCGCGCGACGGGGGCCTTCGTGCGCCGGCGCCTGGAAGCCTGGCTGCAGGCCTACCACGCCGTGCGCCCCTTCACCGAGGAAGAACGCGCCGCCTGGCCCCTGATGCTGCGCGCGGCCGCCCTGCGCTTCTGGATTTCCCGCCTGTACGACTTCCACCTGCCCCGGCCGGCCCAGACGCTCAAGCCGCACGACCCGCGCCATTTCGAACGCATCCTGCGGCTGCGCACCGACCAGTCCGCGCCCGCCCTGCCCCGCCCATGACTTCCCTGCAAGCCGCCATCCTGCCTCCCGGCGCCGGCTGGTCCTGGATCGTCCAGGGCGTCCGGCTGTTCCGCCGCCAGCCCATGGCCATGCTCTTCTGGAGCATCGCCACCAGCTTCTTCATCAACGTCGGCGCCCTCGTCCCGGTGCTGGGCCAGACCGCGCTGGTGCTCCTGACCCCGCTGCTGACCTTCCTGACGCTGTGCGCCTGCCGCAACCTGGACGAAGGCGTGAGGATGATGCCCGGCCTGTGGCTGCGGCCGCTGCGCACGCCCGGCGTGACGGGCGCGCTGCTGAAGCTGGGCCTGGCCTACCTGGGATGCTCCTTCCTGGCCGCCCTGGCCGCCGTGCTGCCCTTCCTGTCCTCGATGCTCGATGCCCTGGGCACCGCCGAACAGCCCGACTTCGCCGCCCTGGCGCAGGCCATGCAGGGTCCGCTGACGGTGTTCGGCCTGTTCTACGTGCTGCTGTCGGCCCTGTTCTGGCACACGCCGGCCCTGGTCGGCTGGCACGCCCTGCCCCTGCGCCGGGCGCTGTTCTATTCCATGGTCGCCTGCTGGCGCAACAAATACCCCATCGTCGTCTACGTGGCGGCCTGGGCCGCCGCGTTCTTCGGCCTGCGCGGCCTGCTGGACGGCCTGGCCGCCGCCGGGGTGTCCACGGGCCTGCTGGCCTGGCTGTCCCTGCCTCTGGACGTCGTGGTCACGGCCCTGCTGTACTGCAGCTTCTATCCCATCTACACGACGATCTTCCGCGCCGGCCAGGCGGCCTCGACCTGAGCCCGCCAGTCCCGCCGGGCGCAATAGCCCGCGGGCAGTTCCACCACGGCCCGGGCGCGCCGGCACCGCACGCAGCGCCCCGGGCCGACCCGGGGCATCGCCCCCACGATCCGCCCCTCGGCGTCCAGGAACACCAGGTCCACGGCCCGCGCCAGGCCCAGCGTCTGCACGGCGCGGCACCCCGGCAGCAGCAGCCCCCGGGGCCGCACGCCCCAGCCCGGCCACAGGCGCAGGCCCAGGAAGCGCGCGGCGAAGGAACGCGCGCAATACAGGCGCAGGGGCCGTTCCGCATCCAGCCACGGCGCCGGCTCTCCGGGACCGCGCCAGGCCAGCCGCCGATAGGGGCGCATCCGCCGGTCCCCGGCATGCCGCGCGCCGGAGGGCCCCATCAGAACCCCGCGTCCAGCAGCTTCACCGCCACGGGAAAGCCGATGACCAGGAACGTGCAGGGAAAGATGCACAGCACCATGGGAAACAGCATCCGCACGGGCGCCTCCAGCGCCAGCTTTTCGGCGCGCAGGAAGCGTTCGCCACGCTGGCGTTCGGCCTGGGCCCGCAACAGGGGTCCCAGGCTCATGCCCAGCCGGTCGGCCTGGGCCAGGGCCGAGACCAGCGTACGCACACCGGGCACGTCCGCATGCTCCGCCCAGTGCAGCAGCCAGCGCGGCCGGTCCATGCCGGTGCGCTCCAGCGCGGCCGCGTCCCGCAGGCTCTGGCGCAGCGGGCCTTCCGGCGCGTGGCCGGCCACCTGATGCAGGGCGGCCGGCAGGCTGAGGCCGGCCTCCACGCACAGGGTCAGCAAGTCCAGCATGAAAGGCAGTTCGCGCATCATCCGTACCCGCCTGGCGGCGGCGCGGCGGCGCAGGACCTGGTCCGGCCAGACGAAACCCAGGGCGGCACCCGCCAGCGCCGACAGGATGCCGATCCGGACCGACGCGGTCCCCATCAGCGCCCCCGCCCCGGCCAGCGCGGCGCCGCAGCCGGCGGCCAGCACGCAGGCCGCCAGCCAGCGGTCCGCCCGCCAATGCTCGGCCAGGCCGGCGCGCGGTCCCCAGCGCCGCAGCTCCCGGCGCATGCGCCAGGTGACGAAGGGTTCGCACCAGGGCGCCAGCGCCAGCACCCAGGGCCACCAGAACACGGGAGGACGGCTCCGGGCCTCGCCGCGCGCGGCGGCCCAGGGGCCGCCCAGCGTCCACAGGCCCAGGCAAGCCGCCACCGCCGCCAGGCCCAGGCCGATCCAGAACCACGCCATGTCGTCTCCTTCGATCTCAGACCTCGATCGCGGCCACCCGCCGGATCCACAGGATGCCCACGCCCTCCAGCGCCAGGATCGCCGCCAGCACGATCCAGCCGTACCAGGTCCGCCACAGCAGCGCCATGGCCTCGGGTTCCAGGCGGCTCAGCGCCAGGGCCAGCGCCACCGGCAGGCCGGCCATGATGCGGCTCTGCATCCGGCCCTGGGCGGTCAGCGCCTCGACCCGGCCCAGCCAGTGCTGCCGCGCCCGCAGCGTCTGGGCGATGCTTTCCAGCGTGTCGGCCAGGCTGCCGCCCGTGCGTGCGGCGATGCCCAGCGCCGACACCACCAGGCCGCAGGACTCGGTCGGCATGCGGGCGCGCAGCTGCAGCAAGGCGTCCTGGAAACCCAGGCCCAGGCGCTGCTCGCGCAGCATCAGGCCGAACTCCTGGGACAGCGGCGGATCCGACTGGGCCACGAGGTGCCGCAGCGCGGGCTGGACCCCCGCCCCCGCGCGCAGCGCGCCGGCCAGCGCCTGGACCAGGTCGGGCAACTGGGCATCGAACCGCCGCGCCCGGCGACGGCGCACAGAACGCAGGATCAGCGGCGGCGCGCACAGCAGCCCCGCCAGCACGGGCAGCACGCCCCACCAGCGGCCCGCCAGCCAGGCCATCGCCAGCATCAGGACCAGGCCCAGCCCGGCCGCGGCCGGCCGCAGCTGGGCCATGTCCAGGAACAGGAAGGACGCGTCCAGCGTGCGCCGGGTCTCGTCCCGCACGCGGTCCTCGTAGCGCGTCCAGGCGCGTTCGGCCCGTCCCAGCAGCCACCAGGCGGCCAGCGCGACGCTGGCCGCGAGCGTCGAGAAGATCAGGATCGACACGGCATGTCCTCCGGTGCGGGGCCCGCGTCCAGCGCCGCCCGGCCCTGGACGACCGTCCGGCCGGAGAACAGCGCGGCGTCCAGGGCCGCCGCGCCCTCGAAGCCGTCGGGCGGCAGGCCGCAGCCGGTGAACACGGCCGGCGGCCCGGCATGCCCCAGGAACAGGTCCTGCAGCTGGATGCGCCCGCCTTCCTGGCCCGTCACCTGGACGATCGCGCTGACCAGGCGCCGGCCGTCGGCGGCGCGCGTCAGCTGGACGATGAAATCGATGCTGGAGGCGACGTGCTCGCGGATCGCGGCCAGCGGCAGATCCATGCCCGCCATGAGGATCATGGTCTCCAGGCGGCCCAGCGCGTCGCGCGGGCTGTTCGCGTGCAGCGTGGTCAGCGAGCCTTCGTGCCCGGTGTTCATGGCGGCCAGCATGTCGAAGGCCTCGCCGCCCCGGCATTCCCCCACCACGATGCGGTCCGGGCGCATGCGCAGGGCGTTGCGCACCAGGTCGCGGATCTCGACGCGGCCCCGGCCCTCCGGATTGGGCGGCCGGGCCTCCAGACTGACCAGATGCGCATGGTTCAGGCGCAGTTCGGCGGCGTCCTCGATCGTGATGACGCGTTCGCCGGCCGGAATGGCATTGGACAGGACGTTCAGCAGGCTGGTCTTGCCCGAGCCCGTGCCCCCGGAAACGACCAGGTTCTTGCGCCGGCGCACGCAATGCGTCAGGAACCGCGCCATGGCCTCGTCCAGGGCGCCGACGGCCAGCAGGTCGGACATGTCCAGGCGCCGTGCGGGGAACTTGCGGATCGTCAGGCTGGCCCCGCGCAGGGCGATGGGCGCGATCACGGCGTTCACCCGGGAGCCGTCGCGCAGGCGGGCGTCGACCATGGGCGCGCTTTCGTCGATCCGCCGCCCCAGCGGCGCCACGATCCGGTCGATGATCCCCAGCACCGCCTGTTCTCCGCTGAAGCTGGCGGCGGCGCGCGCCAGGCGCCCGCCCCGCTCGACGAAGATCTCGTCGTGGCGGTTGACCATGATTTCCGTCACTCCCGGGTCCGCCAGCAGCGGTTCGAGCGGCCCCAGGCCGACGGCCTCGTCCACCAGTTCCCGGACCAGCGCTTCCCGGTCCAGCGCCGGGGGCAGGGCCTCGTCGGCCGCGATCAGGCCGGCCAGCACGGCGGCGGCCTCGGCCCGCAACGCGGCATCGCTCATTCCGCCGATGTCGCGGCGCCGCAGTTGCAGCGCCGCGATCAGGCCCTCGTGCAGGCGGCGCCGATGAGCCTGCCCGCCAGGTCCGGCCCCGTGGCCCGGCGATGGCTGCTCCGCCTCGTCCGGACGCGCTCCGTCCGCCACGTCGTCGAACGCGACCCGCGCCGTCGGACTCGCATGCCGGCCTTCGTCGCCGACACCGGCCGCCGCCGCGTCGTCCGCCGCGGGGCCGTCCGGCGCGGGAGCGAAAGCCGCGCAGGACGGCTGCGCCATTCCGGATTCCGGCACGGCTTCCGCCCCCGCTGGCAGGACGCGCAGCAGGCACGGACCGATGACCACCTCGTCATGCGCCGCGAGGGGGCCATACGAGGCGATCCGCTCCCCGTTGACGGTGGTGCCGAACAGGGAGCCCAGGTCTTCGATCCAGACTTCGTCCTGGCGCGACAGCAGGCGCGCATGCCGGCGCCCCACCCGCCAGGCGCGCAAAGCCAGTCCGCACGCCGCGTCGCGGCCGATCAGCAGGGGCAAGGCATGCCGTTCGCGCAGGCGGCGGCCGTCCTCGAAGCGCAGGTCGAGTTCGATCGGATTCATTGCGCCTCCTTGGGGACGCGTCCCGGTCCGACGGCGGGCCCTTCCCACTGGGAGCCGGGACCGCCGGCACGCGGATTCCAGCCCGGTCGGGATGCCCGGCCGGCATGGATGGGTGCCGGGCGGACGGGCGCCAGCAGTACGGGCCCGGCCGGGAATGCCCGATCCAGGATCGCGTCCGCGCGCCGGACGCGCAGGCTCAGGTCGGGATGATCCGCCGTCACCAGCTGCGGCGTGACCAGGATGGCCAGTTCCGTTTCGTTGCGCTGGAAGCGCGTGGAGCGGAACAGGGCCCCCAGGACCGGCAGGTCGCCCAGGCCCGGCAGGCGGTCCACGTTGCGGGCCGTGTCCCGCGACAGGAAGCCGGCCAGCACCAGGGTCTGCCCGGAGCGCACATTGAATTCGGTGGCCGTGCGCCGGGTCTTCAGGGAAGGGCCGCCCGGCACGGACAGCGACGGATCGATGGCGCTGACCTCGACTTCGAGGCGCGAGCGCACGGCGCCGCTGCGTTCGATGGAGGGCGTGATGCGCAGCGAGACGCCGTAGGGCTTGAAGGCCGTCTGGGTATTGCCGTTGCCGTCCACCGTGCTGTAGGGCACTTCGCCCCCCGCCAGGAATTCGGCGGTCGCGCCGCTGCGGGCCAGGAGCTGCGGCTGGGCCAGCACCACCGCCCGCCCGTCCTGGGCCAGCAGATCGATGCGGGCCGACAGCAGCGCATTGATGCCAAAGTAGCCGGCGGCCCCGGGCGACGGAAAGGCCAGGGGCAGCACGGTTTCCCCGGGCCGGTCGGCGTAGCGGCGGGAACCCCCGTCCCAGCCCAGGCCGGCGTTCACGCCTCCGGTGGAGCTCGTGCCCCAGCGCAGGCCGACCTCGCGCAGCAGGGAACGGGGCACCTCGACCACGCGCACGTCCAGCAGCACCATCTGGTCCCAGCCGACCGTGCCGGTGAAGTCCAGGAGTTGCGGGTAGCGCCGCCCCAGTTCCGCCAGGCGCTGGCGGTCGCCGTCGGACAGTTCGTCCCCTTCGACCAGCAGCTTGTCGCCCAGAGCCGTCACGCGGACGCCCGGAATGCGTTCCAGCAGGCCGCGCAGTTCGTCCTGCAGCTGGCGGGCGCCCTCGGGCGCCACCTCGACGGCATAGCGATAGGCCTGTCCATCCGCCGTCCAGGCATGCAGGGTGCTGAAGCCCGGCTTGCGGGCGAACACGATGACTTCGCGGTCGTCGGTGCTGACGGCGTTCAGGATCTTGCCGTCGCCCACCGCCACGCGGGCCACGCCGGGAATGCCCAGCACCCGGACCTCGCCCGCCTGGAGCGCCAGCGGCGTTCCGGCGGCGGGCGCCGGGGCGGCGACGGAGGCCGCCGGAGCGGACGACGCCAGCCCCCAGGCCAGGCACAGGGCCGGGCACAGGCCGCAAGCGGGAAATGTGCGCCTCATGGCCGCGCCTCTGCTTCGAATCGGGCGGATCGCTCCGCCGGCCCCGGATCATCGTCCTCGTCCTCCGGGCCGGACGTGCCCATCGCCGGTCCGGGCCAGGCGGTCCGGCCGAACGGGGCCTCGGCCGGGACAGCCAGGGCCTCTCCGTCGGCCATCGGCGCCGCCGGCACGGCCTGCCCCGCCAGGGCGCGCATCCAGGCGCTGGCCAGAGCCTGTCCTTCCGGCAGGTCGAACCAGCCGTTGCCCGGGCGGACCGCCTGCCCTTCGGGACCGGCCCAGGCCGGCAAGGCGCGGGCGCCCGAAGTCCCGTACAGGATGACGGCGCGCCGGGCCGGCGCGCGCGGGGGGTCACCCACGCCCAGCAGGGACGCCAGGTCGCCCCGGGCGGCCCGGCGGTCGGCGCGGGCATCGCCGGGGTGGCGCAGGATGGCGGTCAGCGTCCCGGCCTGGCGGGCGGCGACCAGCTTCACCACGTCCTCGGGCGCCGCATCGAGCGTCACCGTGGAATAGGTGGATTCCTCGGCGCCGGCCTCGCTGGTCCGGGTTTCGCGGCCCGTCGCCAGCACCAGCACGCCCTGGAGCAGCGGCGCCGTCAGGCGCTTGCGCCGGTGGTCGAAGGACACGTACAGATCGATCAGGTCGCCGGGCTGCAACAGGCCGGACAGGGAATTGACCTGGTCCACGGGCAGCGTGATGGCGCGCCGGCCGGGCGCCAGGTGCTCGGAGAAGGCCGGCTGGGGGCGCACGGTGTGCGCGGGGAGCAGCGCGTCGCCGGCCCGCACGGCGGTCCCCAGGACCCGGCCCTCGAGTTCGCCCAGCCGGGCCAGGGGCAGCGTGTCGCCGCCCACCCAGCGGGCGGGAAAACCGCGCACGGCCAGATCGTCCGGCGCCAGCCGGGTGCCGGCCGCGAGATCCCTGGCGGCCACGATGCGCTCGACCATGTCCAGCCGGGCGCGGTCCTCGATCTGCCGCTCGCGCTCGCGTACGTGCAGGGCCAGGGCGCCCGCCGCCAGCAGGCCGGTCCCCAGGGCCATCGCCCCCAGGACGGCGGACCGGGGGATGCGCGGAAACGGGAACGTCATGAGGCCTCCTTCGGCCGATGCCAGAACGTCAGGGCGACGGCGCCGGCCCTGGGGTGGAGATGAACCGTCAGGCGGGCGCCGTCCGGCCGCACCCATTCCCCGGCCACCGGCGCCGCCGCGTCCTTCGCGGATCCGGAAGCCCATCCAGGCGCCGCCGCCGGCCGCCAGCGCCGGTCCCACAGGGCGCGCCGCACGGCGGCGGCCACGCGCGGGTACGGCCCCGGGCACAGGTAGCTGGCCAACAGGCCGGCGCCGCCGGCCAGGCGGCTGGAAGCGCGCAGCACGGCGCGCGCGCCGGCAGGCACGAGTTCTTCGGGATCGAAGCCGGCCTCGCGCCGGTCGTCCGGCCCCAGGCTGGAGAGCAGGCCGATCGTGCCCGCGCCGCCCTCATCGTCCGGCCGCAACTGCGCCAGCCAGTGCCGCCCTTCGTGAACGCCGGACAAGGACAGCACGGCGCCGGAGAACTGCAGCCGGTCGAATCGGGATTCCCCTGCGCGCGTCAGCCGCCGCGCCGCTTCCGCCGGCGCCATCGGCGCCCGGAAACGCCGCATCCGCAGGCGGGCGCCCGGCAGATCGAAGGCCAGGGGCGCGGCCCAGGCCCACCCCGCCAGTGCCTCGGACCGGGCCGGATCCCAGGGTCCGGGAAGGGCGCAGACCGAACCGGCGCACAGCATCAGGACCGCCACCAGCATCGCGGACGAACGGACGCCCGGGACGAACGGATTCATGGCTGCCTCCAGGTTTGCAGGTGCGGACGCGGCACGCTGCCCGTCCAGGGGCCGGTCCAGTCCCAATCGGGCAAGGCGCGGCCCCAGGCGGCATCCACGCCCCGAAGGCGGCCCAGCGCCGCCCGGCCTGCCTCACGGGACGCCGAAGCCGCCGCGCCCCAGGCGCGCGGGCTGCCCGCCAGGATCGACTGGGCATCGGCATCGTCCGCCGCCGCACCGTCGCCGCTCAGGATCGCGGTGTGGCGGCGCAGGCCGAGTCCCAGCCGGTCGAAATCGAGCAGGGTCCCCGCCGTTTCCGCCTCGCCGGCGGTCCGGACCCGGGCGCCGGCGCGCCAGACGGCCGGATCGCCCAATCGCAGTTCCCGGCGCAGGTCCGCCGCCCCGGCCACGGGATCGCCAATCTGCCGTCCGGCCATGGGGCCCAGCGATTCGACGGCCAGACGCGCCTCGTCCGCCAGGAAGTCCACGCCCCGCCGGGTCCGCCAGCGGTGTCCCGGCGCGCCCAGATAGCCGTCCCCGCCGGGCGCCAGCGCCTCCGGCGCCAGGCCCTGATGGGCATGGGCGAAGGCGGCTCGGCGGCTGGCGTGGGCCAGTTGCAGGCCGACATCCTGCAGACGCCCCAGCCAGGCGATGCCCAGCCACAGGCTGCCCAGGACGGTCAGCACGACCAGGGTTTCGACGAGGGCCTGGCCGCCCTGCCGCGCATGAATGGACATGTCAGTCTCCCGGTGCGTCCGACAGCCCGGCGGCCAGGCGCGCATGCCAGTAGGGATGGAACAGATTGGGGGTTTCGTCCAGGCCGTCCGGGCGCCGCCCTGGACGGGAGAACAGGCTTTCCGCCGCGCTGAGGGCGCGGATCGGGCGGCCGGACGCATCCGGCAGTTCCAGGCGCACGACGAATCCCGACGCGGCATCCGGCCCCGTCCCGGCGGCAACGTCCAGGTAGCCGCCCAGACCGCGGGACGCCCAGGCCTGCCTGTCGCGCAGGGCATAGGAATTGGCCAGGGAATTGTCCCGGCCGCCCACCAGGTCCCATTGCGTCGCCGCCCGCACCCAGCGCCAGAAATCCTGGTCGGAGAAATCCTCCGGCGGCGCATCGACGTGATCCGCGTCCATCGCCTGGCCGGGCCGCGCCGGCATCCAGGCCCAGCCCATGGCGTATTCGCGGTAGTAGCAGCCGATCCAGCGGTTGGAGCGCACCGCGTGAAAGGACTGCGTGTCCCCCGCCCGCCAGCGGCCGGAGTCGTCCAGCGCGGTACCGCCGCGCCGCCGCAGTTCATGGCGCAGGTGCGGGCAGCGGCCGCTGACGGGCCAGGGATTGCGCGCCGTATGGTCCCGGGGATCGAGAAACGGGTACAGGCCGGCCAGATGCCGCGTCCAGTCGAACAGGGGCGCGTCCGGCGCATGGCGGCGCAGCAGGCCGGGCCAGGCGTCGTCCGCCACCACGGGCCGCAGATCGCCGGGCTTGCGTTCGGGGTAGTGGGCGGCCAGCACGGCCCGCATCGCCTCCAGGCGCGCCTGGGGCAGGTCCCGGGCCAGGACGCGGGACAGGTCCGCCGACAGTTCGTGCACGAAACGCTCGTGCGCGGCATAGGCGCGACCCAGCGCCCCCCCGGCCCGCGCCTGGGATTCCAGGCCGGCGGCCGAGGCCGCCGCCAGATAGGCGCGGCCATGTCCGGCGCCGAACAGCAGGCCGATCAGGTGGGCCGGCGGGTTGCCCTGGGCCAGGCGGCGCGATTCCATGCCGGCGTAGTGCGCCCAGCTGCCCAGCGTGACCAGGTGCGCCATGGCCAGCTGGTGCGCCATCCGCGCGCGGTTCAGGTAGGCCAGGAAATTCAGCGTGCGGGCCTGGACCAGGGCGCCGCTGTAGGCGGCGGCATCCAGGCCGTGGACCAGGCGGGTCTTGGCCGCCAGGACCTGGCCTGTGGCGAAATAGCGCATCCAGGCCAGGCCCAGCGCGGCCGCCAGCAGCATGCCCAGCACCAGCACCTGGCCCCGCTGGCCACGGAAAGATCGGCGGCCGGCCATGTCACTGCCCCGCCGCCGCGTTGCCGGTGAAGGACTTCAGCGACTTGGCGGCCGCCTGCGCGGCGGCGGATTCGGCGGCCGATTGGGCGATGCGGGACTGTTCGGAGCCGTCCTCGCCGGCGATTTCCCGCGCCATGGCCGCCGTCTGGGCGCGGATCACCTGGCCGAACAGCTGGTAGACGGCGATGGCGGCCACGGCCACCAGGGCGACGACGATGACGTATTCGACCATGGCCTGTCCGCGCTGCGCGACGGACCGGATGTCCTGATCGGGTTTGGGCGCCAGGAGCGCGGGCACGTCCGGGACGCCGGGCCGGCGCGGCGCGCGCACCGCGCCGACGGACGGCGCGCCGGGAAGGACGCGGCGGGCACGGCTGGAAGACGGACGGACGCGGCGCGGCAGGCGAAGGAAGGCGGACATGGCGGGCTCCGGAAAGAGGATGGAGCCCAGTGTGCCCCGCCCTCGCCGGCCCGCCTATTCGCACTTTCCGTCCTGGCTGGAAGTGTCCCGCTCGCGGTCCGCCGCTCGCGGGACCGCACCGATCCGCCGTCCGGGCCGGCCCACCACGAGGCGGACCGGCCCGGACCGGCGAAGGGAAATCAGCCGATGCGCACGCGCAGGGTGCCCAGGCCCGCGATGGCGCCTTCGAGCCGGTCGCCGGGCACGACGGCGCCGACGCCGGCCGGCGTGCCGGTGTAGACCAGGTCGCCGGCCTTCAGTTCGAACAGGGTGGACAGGTAGGCGATGGCTTCCGGCACCGACCAGATCATGTCCGACAGGTCGCCCGACTGGCGCGGCTGGCCGTTGACCGACAGGGTGATCGCCCCCTGGGCCATCGCGCCGGCGGAAGCGGCCGGATGCAGCGGCCCGATGGGCGCGCTGTGGTCGAAGGCCTTGCCGGTTTCCCAGGGACGGCCGGCTTTCTTGGCGGCGCCCTGCAGGTCGCGACGCGTCATGTCCAGGCCGATGGCGTAGCCCCAGACGCAGGCGGCCGCCTGCTCGGGCGTCAGGTCGCGGCCGCCCGAGCCCAGCGCGGCGACGAGCTCGACCTCGTGATGCAGGTCCTGGGTGAGCGGCGGATACGGCAGCACGCCCTCGGCGCCGTCGGCGACGCTCAGGACGGCGTCGGCGGGCTTGGTGAAGAAGAACGGCGGTTCGCGACCGGAATCGCCCATTTCCCGCGCGTGCTCCGCGTAGTTGCGGCCGACGCAGTAGATGCGCCGCACGGGAAAGCGGGCCGAGGTGCCCTGGACGGCCACGGTGGCCGCCTCGGGGCGGGGAATCACGGTTTCACTCATCATGGACTCCGAAAGAGAGCGCCCGGCAGAAGCCGGGCCGCGAGGACTGCGTCCGGGATCGCCTCAGGCCTTGGCCTGCTCGTAGCGTTCGGCGGAAGCGCGGATTTCCTGCTTGGCGGCGTCCACGCCCGACCAGCCCTGGACCTTGACCCACTTGCCCTTTTCCAGGTCCTTGTAGTGCTCGAAGAAATGCTGGATGCGCTGCAGTTCCTCGGCCGGCAGGTCCGCCGTCGACTCGATCTGGCGGTACGGCGGGTAGAGCTTGTCGACCGGACGGGCCAGGAGCTTGGCGTCCTTGCCGGCCTCGTCTTCCATGTTCATCACGCCCAGGGCGCGGCAGCGGATCACCGAGCCGACCTGCACCGGGAACGGCGCGATCACCAGGACGTCCACCGGATCGCCGTCTTCCGACAGGGTCTGGGGGATGTAGCCGTAGTTGCAGGGATAGTGCATGGCGGTCAGCATGAAGCGGTCCACGAACACCGCGCCGCTGGCCTTGTCGACTTCGTACTTGACCGGATCCGCGTTCATCGGGATCTCGATCACGACGTTGAATTCCTCGGGCAGCTTGTCGCCGGCCGGCACTCGATCTAGGCTCATGGGTTTCCTTGATAGGTCAGACAGAAAAATCTATTTGCGCGCGCCGCCGCCGTCCGAGGTCTGGGACATGTCCACCCCGGGAATGGGCGCGGTGTCGAAGTATTCGTCCTCGGCGGACGCGGATCCGGATGCGGCGGCGGCCGCGGGCGGCTCGGGCGCCGGGGCGGAGACGGGCATCGCGTCGGCGCCGGTCTCGTCCTGGACGTAGACGCCGCTGGCGGCATGGGGGGCGGACGGCGCCGGTTCCTCGGGCGCCGTGTCGTCCGCTTCGTCGAAGCGGGGGTCGCCGCGCGTGTCGGCGGCCGGCAGCAGGCGGTTGACGGCGGGGATTTCGGCGTCCGCCGCCTGGCAGGCCAGCCGCCAGTTCCTCAGGGCCTGGTCGGGATGGCCCAGCGCGTCGTGCAGGTTGCCCAGCAGGGCGTGGATGTGGGTGTCGGCGCGCAGCGCCAGGCTGCGTTCCAGGTAGTGCTCGCCCTGCCCCCAGAGCTGGGCCGCCAGGCAGAGCTGGCCCAGCGCCGCCAGCAGGCCGGGATGGTCGGGATTGGACTTCAGCCAGAGTTCGGCATGCCCGAGCCGCTGGCCGGCCTGGGCCGCGTCGCAATGGGCATAGAGGCGCAGCAGGCGGTCGTCCAGGTGGCGGCCGAGGGCGGCCTCGAGGATGCGGGCCGATTCGGCCGGATGGCCCAGGCGGGCCTGGACCTGGGCGCCGGCCAGCGCCACGTCGGGATCCAGCCGTTCGTCGGCGCTCAGGTCGCCCCAGAGGGCGTTCCAGCCGGATCCATCGGTCCGGGCCAGGCGCTGCGCCGTCGATTCGCGGATGAACTGGCGGGCCTGGGTTTCATCGATGGCGCCCCGGCGCAGCAGCAGGCGCGTGAGTTCGTACACACGGTCCGCGTGGCCCAGCTGGCGATGGGCCCGCAGCAGCAGGCGGGTGCCGTGCAGGAAGCGGGACGAGGCGTCCTGCAGCGGCTCGAGCAGGGCCAGGGCTTCCTCGGCGCGATTCTGGTCCAGGTACATTTCCGCCGTCACCGTGTCCACGGCCTGCCGCAGGCGGGAATCCTGGCCGGCGCCCTCCTGGGCGAGCCGCAGGACCTGGTCGCGCCGCGCGGTTTCGCCCAGCAGATGCAGGGCGCGCGCCGCGCTGAGCCCGGCGAGGACCTTGCGGTCGGCCGAGCGGGTGCGCGACAGCAGGTTGGACAGGTCCTTTTCGGCCTGGACGTAGCGGCCTTCCAGGACGTTGATCCAGCCGCGCTCGAGCAGTTCGACGTCGCGCTTCTGGGCGCGCCGCCCGCGCCAGGCGCGCAGCCGGCCGGGGCTGGTCCCCAGCCAGTTCAGCGCGCGCAGCAGCCAGTGCAGCGCCAGGAAGGCCGCGAGCGCCAGCACGACGGCCAGCGACAGGGACAATTCGATGCGCCACGGCTGGGCGACGATGAGGACGTTGCCGCCGTGTTCGCGCAACACCAGGGCCAGCGCCACCGCGGCCGCGAAGAGAATCAGGGTCCAGATCCAGGATCGCATCGCGCGCTCCTCAGACCGCGCCGGCGCCGGCGGGCGCCACGGCGGGTGACGGCGCCGGCGCGGCGTCGTCCTGGCCGGAATCGTCCTGGCCGGAATCGTCCTGGCCGGAATCGTCGGATGCGTTTCCGCCCTGCTCGTCCTCCGCCGCGGCGGCGTCCCGGGCCGCGGCGATCGCGGCCAGGCTGTTGTCCACCGTGGGCAGCTTGACCTCGATCGCGGTGTCATGCAGTTCGCGGGCGATCTTCAGGGCCTCGCGGGAGGATTCGGCGCGCATGTCGTAGCGCTGGTCGATGGCCCTGGACAGCTGTTCGAGTTCGGCCTGCCAGATGCGCGACTGGCGCATCATCAAGGCCAGCTGGGCCGTCACGGCCCGCTGCTTCAGGACTTCGCGGAAACGCAGGGCCTGGTCGGGCGACATCAGCAGCGCGGCCGCGTCGTCCACCCGGCGCACGTCGAACAGGCCGCGCAGGTCCTGCGACACCAGGCCGGCCGCGTCGCGCGTCCATTGCCAGGCGTCGGCGGCCACGGCGCGCCAGCCCTCGGGCGCCGGCTCCGCCGGAGCCTGGGTGATGGCCGGCGTCTCGGCAGGCGCCGGAGCCGGTGCGGCGTGGCCGGCCGGCTGACCGGCGGCGTCCGGGACCAGCAGGGGCGCGGTGCCGACCAGGTCGGACAGGCGGTCGATCCGCGCCGTCAGGGCCGGCAGGTCGATGGTCGCCACGGCGCGCAGGCGGTCCAGGTCGCCGTTGATCGACTGCTGCAGCGCCGCCAGTCCGGGACGGTTGGCGCGCGCCAGCTGGGCTTGCGCGGCTTCGAGGGAGATGATCGCGTTGGCGACGTTGCCGCCCAGGGCGAGCTGCTGCTGGGCGATGGTGACCAGGTGGTCGATGTCGTTGAGCAGCAGCAGGTCCGAGCCGCTGTCCGTCATCATCCGCAGGGCCTGGTCGAGTTCCTGGACCTGGCCGGTGGTGGAGTCCAGGGCGGCGCTCAGTTCCTGGAGCCGGGCGGCCTGCGCCTGGACCAGCGACAGGGCCTGCCCGGCCTGGGCGCGGGTTTCCTGGACGAGCTGGACGCTTTGCTGGTGCTGTTGCTGCAGGTCGGCGCGCAGGGCGCGGTACTGGCGGTTCTGGTAGTACAGCGCGCCCCCGAGGACCAGGGCGAGCAGGACCAGCAGGATCACCGCCGTGGCGGATCCCCCCGACCGCGTCCGCCCCTTCCCTGCCTGGGCCGTTGCCAGCGCGGAGGCGGGCGTCGCCGATTCGGAGGTCGGTGCGGGCGAGCTGTGATCGGTATCGGTCATGGCGGCGTACGGGTCCTTCTAGGCTGATCTCGCAGATGCCAATATAGCCTGAAACAAGGCGGCCTCATCGGGCGCGCTCAGGCGCACGGTCAGCGCGCCCGCGGGGCGGTCGGCATAGATGCATTGTAAACGCCGCGCGATCCGCTCGTGCAGCGTGACGACCTTCAGCACGGCCGGCCAGTCCATGCCCTGCCGGCGCAGGCTGTCGCCCACGGCGTCGATGGCCTCGGGGCTGGTCAGCAGCAGCGTACAGGCGCCCGGCCCCGCCAGGGCGGCGCACGTGGCGCGGTCCCAGATCACGGGGTCGCGCCGGTACAGGGCATGGCATGCCACCCGCCAGCCGCGCGCGCGCAGCTGCCGCGCGAGCCAGTCGCGTCCCCGCTGGGCCCGCAGGATATGGGCGCGGCCCGGCGCCAGGCGCGCGGCCTCGATGACGGCCAGCAGCGATTCCGAATCGGGCGTCGCGTCCGCGCCTGGCGCCAGGATCGCATCCGGGGGCACGTGCGCGCGCAGCGCCCGGGCGGTCGCCGCCCCCACCGCCGCGGCCCGGACGCCGTCCGGCCAGGGCGCGGCGGCGCGGCCGTCGAAGCAGGCGTCCACCGCCTGGCGGCTGACGAAGACGCAGAGATCGCCCGCCAGCAGCCGGGGCGCGGCGGCATCCAGCCGCTCGATCGACAGGGCCGGCGCCTCGACCACCGCCAGGCCGGCCGCGCGCAAGGCGCAGGCCAGCGACGTGTTGCGCCCCGCGGGGCGCGTCAGCACGACCGGAGCGTGCGGGTCCATCCGGGGGACCGTTCAGGACGCGGCGGATTCGGACAGGCGGGCCAGGATCGCGTCCGCCCCCTGGCCGAGCAGGTCCCGGGCGACCGAGGCCCCCAGCGTTTCGGCGGCCTCGGGCGCGCCCGACGTTTCCGCGCGCAGGACACGGCTGCCGTCGGGTTCCGCCACCAGCGCCCGCAGGCGCAGCCGGCCGTCTTCCAGCACCGCATGGGCCGCCAGGGGCACCTGGCAGGACCCTCCCAGCGCGCGCGACACGGCGCGCTCGGCCAGGGCGCAGGCGGTGGTCCCGCCGCAAGCCAGCGGCGCCAGCCAGTCCCGCAGGTCGGTCCGGTCCGCCAGGATCTCGATCCCCAGGGCGCCCTGCCCCGCCGCCGGCAGGCTCAGTTCCACCGGCAGGACGGCGCGGATCCGCTCCGCCAGGCCCAGCCGCCGCAGGCCGGCGGCGGCCAGCACGATGGCGGCGTAGTCGCCCCGGTCGAGCTTGGCCAGGCGGGTGTCCAGATTGCCGCGCAGGGGCTTGACCGCCAGATGGGGGTAGCGGGCGCGCAGCTGGGCCTCGCGGCGCAGGCTGGAGGTGCCGACGACGGCGCCCGGGGGCAGCTCGTCCAGGGAACCCGCGGCGTTGGACACCAGCGCGTCGCAGGGGTCGGCCCGCTCCAGGATGGTGGACAGGGCGAAAGGCCGCGTCAGGTCGACCGGCACGTCCTTGAGGGAATGCACGGCCAGGTCCGCGCGCCCGTCCAGCAGCGCGGTCTCGAGTTCCTTGACGAACAAGCCCTTGCCGCCGACCTTGGACAGGGTCCGGTCCAGGATCTGGTCGCCGCGCGTGGTCATTTCCAGCAGATCGACGCGGCAGCCGGGATGCAGGGCCTGGAGGCGGGCCTGCACGTGGCGGGCCTGCCACAGCGCCAGGCGGCTGGCCCGGGTGGCGATCACAAGGGTTTGGGGAGCCGGGGCGTCGGTCATGCGGTGTACCTCGAGAGCAGCAGGCGAAGCAGCAGGCCCAGCGCGGCCAGGATGGCCAGGCCCTGCAACAGGGTGGGACGTTTCAGTTTCATGATTTCACGGTGAAGTCCGGGCGGCCGCCGCGCGCCGCCCCAGCCAGATGCCCAGGCCCATGACGAGCAGGGCCCCGGCGATTTCGGCGACCAGGCGGACCGGCCCCTGGATGGAGTCCAGCCAGTCCGCCAGGGCGGCGTCGGTGACCAGCATCCCGCCGGCGATCCAGCCCAGCAGGCCGGCGCCCAGCGTCACCACCAGAGGATAGCGGTCGATCAGCTTCAGCACCAGGGTGCTGCCCCAGACGATGATGGGCACGCTCAGCAGCAGGCCGAAGACGACGTAGGCCAGCCGATGGTCCGCGACGGTGTTCTGGGCCGCGCCGGCGATGGCGATGACGTTGTCCAGGCTCATGACGAAATCGGCGATGATGATGGTGCGCACGGCCGCCCAGACGGAACCGGCCCCCTCGATCCGGTCGTGCGCGCCGTCTTCGGGCAGCAGCAGCTTGACGCCGATCCAGAGCAGCAGCAGCGCGCCGACGATCTTCAGGCCGGGAAACGCCAGCAGCGTCAGCGCGAAGGCGATCAGGGCCACCCGCAGGACGATGGCGCCCGCCGTGCCCCACAGGATGCCCTGCAGGCGCCGGCGGTGTTCCAGCCGGCGGCAGGCCAGCGCGATGACGACGGCGTTGTCGCCGCCCAGCAGGACGTCGATCAGGACGATCTGGAAGACCGCGCCCCAATGCATCTGTCCGAGCCACTCGAGCATGCCGAGCCCGCCTCCTATACCGGTAGGAACAATGAAAGCAACAGAAAAGGAAAGGCCCCCACGCCGGGGGGCCTGGACGATCGGCGCGGGGGATCGAACCGCCCGTGCCGGTCTTTCATTACAGCACGGTTTTGAGCAGCTTGCCCATTTCCGAGGGGTTGCGCGTGGTGCGGATCCCGCAGGCTTCCATGATTTCGAGCTTGGCGTCGGCGGTGTCGGCGCCGCCCGAGATCAGGGCGCCCGCGTGGCCCATGCGCTTGCCCGGAGGCGCCGTGACGCCGGCGATGAAGCCGACCACGGGTTTCTTCATGTTGTCCTTGGCCCACTGCGCGGCGTTGACCTCGTCGGGACCGCCGATTTCACCGATCATGATGACGGCGTCCGTGTCCGGATCGTCGTTGAACAGCTTCAGCACGTCGATGTGCTTCAGGCCGTTGATCGGATCGCCGCCGATGCCGACCGCGCTGGACTGGCCCAGGCCCAGTTCCGTGACCTGCGCCACGGCTTCGTAGGTCAGGGTGCCGGAACGGCTGACGATGCCGATGCGGCCCTTGCGGTGGATGTGGCCCGGCATGATGCCGATCTTGATTTCGTCGGGCGTGATCAGGCCCGGGCAGTTGGGACCCAGCAGCAGGGTCTTGCGGTTCTCGGCGCGCATGCGGTTGCGGACTTCGAGCATGTCGCGCACGGGGATGCCTTCGGTGATGCAGATGGCCAGGTCCAGGTCGGCCTCGACGGCTTCCCAGATGGCGGCGGCGGCGCCCGCGGGCGGCACGTAGATGACCGACACGGTCGCGCCGGTGGCCTGCTTGGCGTCCTTCACGGAGGCGTAGATGGGGATGCCCTCGAAGTCCTCGCCGGCCTTCTTCGGGTGCACGCCGGCCACGAAGGCGGCGCGGCCGTTGGCGTAGTCGCGGCACATGCGGGTGTGGAACTGGCCGGTCTTGCCGGTGATCCCCTGGGTGATGACCTTGGTGTCCTTGTTGATCAGAATCGACATGTTCTTTTCCCTGTGATGCTTATTTCGCGGCGGCGACAGCGGCGGTCGCGGCTTCGGCCATGGTGTCGGCGCTGATGATGGGCAGGCCCGAGGCCGCCAGCATCTTCTTGCCCTGTTCTTCGTTGGTGCCCTTCATGCGCACGACCAGCGGCACGTTCAGGTTGACGGCCTTGCAGGCGGCGATGACGCCCTCGGCGATCACGTCGCAGCGCATGATGCCGCCGAAGATGTTGACCAGGATGGCCTTCACGCCGTCGTTCTTGAGCATGATCTTGAAGGCTTCGGTGACCTTTTCCGCCGTGGCGCCGCCGCCGACGTCCAGGAAGTTGGCCGGCTCGCCGCCGAACAGCTTGATGGTGTCCATCGTGGCCATGGCCAGGCCGGCGCCGTTGACCAGGCAGCCGATGTTGCCGTCGAGCTGGATGTAGGCCAGGTCGAACTTGCTGGCTTCGATCTCGGCGGGGTCTTCCTCGTCCAGGTCGCGGTAGGCGACGATCTCGGGGTGGCGGAACAGCGCGTTGGAATCGAAGTTGAACTTCGCGTCCAGGGCGATGATGTTGCCCTTGCTGTCGCGGTTCAGGGGGTTGATCTCGACCAGCGAGGCATCGGTTTCCATGTAGCACGTGTAGAGCTTCTGGCACACGTCGATGAACTGGTCCACGGAATCGGCCGGCATGGCGACGCCCTTGGCCAGCTTTTCGCCGTCGGCCCGCGTGAAGCCCTGCAGGGGGTCGATCATCACGGTGATGATCTTTTCGGGGGTGGAATGGGCGACTTCCTCGATGTCCATGCCGCCTTCGCTCGAGGCGATGAAGGCCACTTTCTGCGTGGCGCGGTCGGTCACGACGGACAGGTAGTATTCCTTCTGGATGTCGGCGCCGTCCTCGATGTACAGGCGGCGGACCTTCTGGCCTTCGGGGCCGGTCTGGTGCGTGACCAGCTGCATGCCCAGGATCTGGCCGGCCAGGGCGCGGACGTCGTCCAGCGACTTGGCGACCTTCACGCCGCCGCCCTTGCCGCGCCCGCCGGCGTGGATCTGCGCCTTGACGACCCAGACAGGACCCCCCAGTTTCTCGGCTGCCGCCACGGCCTCTTCGACCGAGAACGCGGGAATGCCGCGCGGGACAGTCACGCCAAACTTCTTCAGCAATTCCTTGCCTTGATATTCGTGAATTTTCATGAGTTACCTGTCAGTGAGAAAAAAGAAAGTCGCCGGTCCGCCGCTTCGACGGATCGACCCGGGGTCGCGGTCCTGCCAGCGATCCGGAGGATGCTAGCGTTCATCGGGATGCGCCTCGGCGGGGACATACCAGGGGGAATAATGCATGCGCACCACCGGGCCGTCCACCCGCAGGGCGTGGCAGCCGTCCAGCTGGAAAGGCCGTTCGCCGGTGTCGGCCTGGCGCTGGCGGCCGGCCATGGTCTGGATCGCCACGGTGGGCAATACGTTGGTCAGTTCCGTGACGTGGGTGCAGCCGGCCGTGCGGCCGAAGCGCTCGCGCACGTGCTTGCGGAACTGGTTGAGCAGGTTCAGGCCGACCAGCTGGCGGTATTCCGGCGCGATGGCGCTGCAGAATTCGCCGTAGGGGGCGGCTTCGTAGGCGGCCTCGGAGGCCGTGATGGTGAAGCGGTCGTCGATGGTGATGCGCAGGCGCATGTGGTGCACCGGCGCGCCCGCGGGATGGACGCCGCCCCCGCGGATCGGGAAATCGTAGGCCTTGGTGTCGATGAGTTCGGCTTCCAGGTCCCATAGCCCGTCATCCCGGGCATAGGATTCGACGCGGATGGAGCGCGTGTGGACGGGACGGCGCGGGCACGCCGGATCGGACAAGGGCATGGGGGGACGGAAAGGCTGGAATTCGTAAAACCTTTCAATTATATACCGTGTATAAGCCCCCGATTATATCGGGGACCCATGCCCCGCCCGGGGCCGGGCGGGACGCAGCGGCCCCGGAGCCGCCGCGTCCGGTCAGGCCGCTTCCCTCAGCGTCCGGGCGGCCCGCACCATGGCCTGCAGCGCCGCGCGGGTCTCCGGCCAGCCGCGCGTCTTCAAGCCGCAGTCCGGGTTCACCCAGAGCCGTTCGGCGGGCAGGCGGCGGGCGGCGCGGCGCACCAGGTCCACCATCCAGTCCTCGCGCGGGACGTTGGGCGAATGGATGTCGTAGACCCCCGGCCCGATGTCGTTCGGATAGGCGAAGTCCTCGAACGCCTCCAGCAGCTCCATGTTCGAGCGCGAGGTCTCGATCGTGATCACGTCGGCGTCCATCGCCGCGATCGATTCGATGATGTCGTTGAACTCCGAATAGCACATGTGCGTGTGGATCTGCGTGTCGTCGCGCACCCCGCCGGTGGACAGGCGGAAGCTGTCCACCGCCCAGTCCAGGTAGGCGGCCCAGTCGCCACGCCGCAACGGCAGGCCTTCGCGGATGGCCGGCTCGTCGATCTGGATCACCGTGACGCCGGCCTGTTCCAGGTCCAGCACCTCGTCGCGCAGGGCCAGGGCGATCTGGCGGCAGGTCCGCTCGCGCGGCTGGTCGTCGCGCACGAAGGACCACTGCAGGATCGTCACCGGGCCGGTGAGCATGCCCTTGACCGGCTTGTCCGTCAGGGACTGCGCGTAGGCCGACCAGGCCACGGTCATGGGCGCCAGGCGCGCCACGTCGCCGTAGATCAGGGGCGGCTTGACGCAGCGCGAACCGTAGCTCTGCACCCAGCCGTAGGCGGTGAAGGCGAAACCGGCCAGCAGTTCGCCGAAATACTCCACCATGTCGTTGCGTTCGGGTTCGCCGTGCACCAGCACGTCCAGGCCGATTTCCTCCTGGAAGCGCACGACGCGCTCGATTTCCTCGCGGATCGCCTTTTCATAGGCGGCGTCCCCCAGCGTCCCGGCGCGCCAGTCGCGGCGCAGCGCGCGGATTTCCGGCGTCTGCGGGAAGGAGCCGATGGTCGTCGTGGGATAGCGCGGCAGGCCCAGGCGCCGCTGCTGGGCGGCGATGCGCCGGTCGAACGGCGCGCGGTCGCGGCGCACCGAGCCCGAGGCCGCCAGGCGCTCGGCCACGTCCTTGCGATGGATGCGGCTGGACGAGGCACGATCGCGCACGGCCTGGCGGGCGGCCGCCAGCGCCTGCCGGTCCTCGGCGTCGGCGTCGCCATCCACCAGGGTCCGCAGCAGACGCAGTTCGTCGAGCTTCTGCACGGCGAAGGACAGCCAGCCGCGCAGATCCTTGTCCAGGGCGGTTTCCAGGCCCAGGTCGATGGGCACGTGCAGCAGCGAGCACGAGGGCGCCAGCCACAGGCGGTCGCCCAGGCGGTCGGCCGCCGCGCGGACCTGTTCATGGATGCGGTCCAGGTCGGCGCGCCAGACGTTGCGGCCGTCGATCACGCCCAGGGACAGCACCTGATCGTCGCGCAGCGCGGCCAGCACGGCCGCCGACTGGTCCGGCGCGCGCACCAGGTCCACGTGCAGCCCCTGCACCGGCAGGGTGCGGATCACGTCCAGATTGTGCTCGACGCCGCCGAAATAGGTCGCCAGCAGCACCTTCGGCCCCTGCGCCGCGAGGCGGGCGTAGACGCCGGCCAGCGCCTCGCGCCAGGCCTGCGGCAGGTCCAGCACGAGGATGGGCTCGTCGATCTGCGCCCATTCCACGCCCTGGGCCGCCAGGCGTTGCAGCACCTGTTCATAGACGGCCAGCAGGCCGGGCAGCAGGTCCAGCTTGGCGGCGTCGCCCGCCCCGCCCGTGTAGGCGTCCCCCTTGCCCAGCCACAGCCAGGTCAGCGGGCCCGGGATCACCGGGCGGGGACGATGGCCCAGCGCCTGGGCCTCGGCCACCTGCTCGAACAGCGATTCGCGCGCGATGCGATAGGTCTGGCCCGGATGGAGCTCGGGGGTGATGGTGTGATAGTTGGTGTCGAACCACTTGGTCATTTCGCAGGCCGCCGCCGGCGTGCCCGACGGCGCGCGGCCGCGCGCCATGCGGAACAGCGTGTCCAGGTCGACCGGCGCATCGTCCGCCTGGCCGAAGCGCGCCGGCACGGCGCCCAGCAGCGTGGTCCATTCCAGGATGTGGTCGTACCAGGCGAAATCGCCGACCGGCACCCATTGCGCGCCGGCCTCGGCCTGGATCGCCCAGTGGCGGGCCCGCAGTTCGCGGCCCGTGGCCAGCAGGCTGTCCTGGTCGGCCTTGCCGGCCCAATAGGCTTCCTGGGCGCGCTTCAGTTCGCGGGCGGCACCGATCCGAGGGAAACCCAGATTATGAATGATTGTCATGATGAATCCTGATAACATTAAAATTATTCAATGAACGACATTCTGCCTGGGCGGATCGAAAATAAAAAATCAAATCCTGCACGGATAATATGAGGAGAATTCATGATTGAACTTCGCCACCTGGAAACCCTGCTGGCCATCCGCGATGGCGGCAGCCTGCAGGAAGCCGCCGAGCGCCTGCACCTGACCCAGTCGGCCCTGTCGCACCAGCTGCGCGACCTGGAAGTACGGCTGAAGGCGCCGCTGCTGAACCGCCGCACCCGCCCCGCCCGCCTGACGACGGCGGGCCTGCGGCTGGTGGCGCTGGCCGAGGATGTGCTGCCGCGCGTGCGCGCGGCGGAACAGGAATTGCGCCGCCTGGCCGCCGGCCGCGCCGGCCGACTGCACGTCGCCATCGACTGCCATTCCTGCTTCCAGTGGCTGATGCCGACGCTGGACGCGTTCCGCAAGGACTGGCCGGAAGTCTCCCTGGACCTGACGGCGGCGTTTTCCTTCGCTCCCCTGCCCGCCCTGGCGCGCGGCGACCTGGACGTGGTGATCACCTCCGATCCCGAGCCGCTGGAATCGGTGGACTACACGCCGCTCTTCGCCTACGAACTGGTGCTGGCGGTCTCCAGCCAGGGGCCGCTGGGCGCGGTCGACCGGATCCTGCCGGACGACCTGGCCGGCCAGGTCCTGATCACCTACCCGGTCGACCGGACCCGGCTGGACGTCTACACGGCCTTCCTGGACCCGGCCGGCGTGGAACCCGCCGCCGTGCGCACGGCGGAACTGACCCCCATGATCGTGCAGCTGGTCGCCAGCGGCCGGGGCGTGGCGGCACTGCCCAGCTGGGCGCTGGACGAATATAAAAACCTGCCGGGACTGAGCATCCGCCGGCTGGGCACGGGCATCTGGCGCACATTGCAGGCCGGCGTCCGCGCCGAGGACGTGGAAACCGCCTATGTCCAGGCCTTCCTGGAACAGGCGCGGCGCACGTGTTTCGAGACCCTGCCGGGCATCCGGGCGCCGGGATAGGAGATGTCAATCCGCCGCGTCGGCCGCCGCCGGATCGTCCAGGCCAGCGGGCTCGCGGCTGTCCAGCAGGCGCCGGATGCAGTCGGCGGAAAAGCCCCGCCCCGCCATGAAGCGGTACTGCCGCGCGTATTCGCGCGGATCGTCGGGCGGCTGGCCGAACCTGCGCGCCCAGACGGCGCGCGCGCGTTCGGCTTCGGTCGAACGCAGGGAATCCCGCAGATCGGCGAGTTGATCGTCCGCCACCCCCTGCTGGCGCAGGGCGCCCAGGATGCGTTGCGTGCCCTGGCGGGCGGCGGCGCGATGGGCGTAGGCCTGGGCGTAGCGCTGGTCGGACTGCCAGTGTTCGCGCGCCAGGTCGTCGAGCACGGCCTCGACGGCGGCGGGATCGTCACACCAGGCGGACAGCTTGCGGCGCAATTCCTGGCGGGAATGTTCCCGCCGGGACAGGTAGGCCACGGCCCGGGCCTTCAGGCTGGGGCCGGAGTTGGAGCCAGAGCCGGAACCGCGCCCGGGCGGGTCATCGCCGCCCGGCACGGTGCCGAAGCCGCCGTCGGCCCTATTCCCCATCGGCGGCGGAGGCCGCGGGCACGGCCCGAAGGGCGATGCCCAGGTGTTCGCGCACGCGGTTCTCGATCTCGAAGGCCATGTCGGCATGTTCCTTGAGGTAGTCGCGGACGTTGTCCTTGCCCTGGCCGATCCGTTCGCCGTTGTAGCTGTACCAGGCGCCCGACTTGTCGATCAGGCCGGCCTGGACGCCCAGGTCGATGATTTCGCCTTCGCGGGAGATGCCGGTGCCGTACATGATGTCGAATTCGACCTGCTTGAACGGCGGAGCGACCTTGTTCTTGACGATCTTGACGCGGGTTTCGTTGCCGACGACCTCGTCGCCCTTCTTGATCGAGCCGATGCGGCGGATGTCCAGGCGCACGGAGGAATAGAACTTCAGCGCGTTGCCGCCCGTGGTGGTTTCCGGGTTGCCGAACATGACGCCGATCTTCATGCGGATCTGGTTGATGAAGATCACCATGCAGTTGGCGCGCTTGATCGTGGCGGTAAGCTTGCGCAGGGCCTGGCTCATGAGGCGGGCCTGCAGGCCGGGCAGCGAATCGCCCATGTCGCCTTCGATTTCGGCCTTGGGCACCAGCGCGGCGACCGAGTCGATCACGATCAGGTCGACCGAGCCCGAGCGCACCAGCGCGTCGGTGATTTCCAGGGCCTGTTCGCCGGTGTCGGGCTGGGAGATCAGCAGGTCTTCCAGGTTGACCCCCAGGCGCGCGGCGTACTGGACGTCCAGGGCGTGCTCGGCGTCGACGAAGGCGCAGGTGCCGCCGATCTTCTGCATTTCGGCGATGACCTGCAGGGTGAGCGTGGTCTTGCCGGAGGATTCCGGACCGTAGACCTCGACCACGCGGCCGCGTGGCAGGCCCCCGACGCCCAGGGCGATGTCCAGCCCCAGGGAACCGGTGGACACGACCTGGATGTCGTGTTCGACCTGGTTGTCGCCGTAGCGCATGATGGAGCCCTTGCCGAACTGCTTTTCGATCTGAGACAGCGCGGCGGCCAGCGCCTTGGCGCGTTCGGGGTTGGCCTTGCCGGAGCGTTCATCCATGAGGGAATTCCTATCGTGAGTGACAAGCCGCCGGGACCGTGACCGGGGTGCGGCCGGGTCCGCCTGCGGCGGGATTCGGGAAATTATGGCATTAAATTATACTGTATGAAAATACAGATGTGCCAATCCGGTCCCGAAGAAACGGCGAGACCGGGCGTCGGGGCCGCCGGCGCCGCCGCCACGCCCATCGTTTACCCTAAATGACCTGGCGGGGCCGAGCGTGCCACAATGGCCGCAGTATGGGCCGTTTCAGCGCCCGCCTTCCCCTGGATGTCATTCCCGCCATGCGTATCCTGATTGCCGAGGACGACAGCATTCTCGCGGACGGGCTGTCCCGATCGCTGCGCTACGAAGGCTATGCCGTGGACGTCGTCAGCGACGGCTCCAGCGCCGACTCCGCCCTGCAGCTGCAGACCTTCGACCTCCTGATCCTGGACCTGGGCCTGCCGCGCCTGGACGGCCTGTCCGTGCTGCGCAAGCTGCGCCAGCGCGGCACCCCCCTGCCCGTCCTGATCCTGACGGCCGCCGACTCCGTCGAACAGCGCGTGGAAGGCCTGGACCTGGGCGCCGACGACTACATGTCGAAACCCTTCGCCCTCAGCGAACTGGAAGCCCGCGTACGCGCCCTGATCCGCCGCCATGGCGGCGCGCGCGCGTCCGTCCTGCGCCACGGGCGCCTCTCCTTCGACCTGAACGGGCGCCTGGCCACCATCGACGACGCCGCCGTCGAACTGTCCGCCCGCGAGACCAGCCTGCTGGAAATCTTCCTGTCGCGCAGCGGCCGCATGATCAGCAAGCACCAGCTGGTGGACCTGCTGTGCGAATGGGGCGAGGAAGTCACCACCAACGCCATCGAGGTCTACATCCACCGGTTGCGCAAGAAGATCGAGCCGGCCGGCGTCCACATCCTGACCGTGCGCGGCCTGGGATACTGCCTGGAGCCCGACAGCCGCGCCGTGCCGGCGGACGCGGCGGCCGTCGGCTGACGGCGCGCCGCCCCGCCATGTTCGCCGACCCGGTCCCGCGCAGGCCCCGCCGCCGGCACGCGACCCTGCTGGGCCGCATCCTGCTGTGGATGATCGTGCCGCTGTTCGTCCTGTGGTCGATCGGCATCGTCATCACCTACTTCATTTCCCTGAACATCGCCAATTCGCCCTACGACCGGACGCTGTCGAGCCACCTGCGCCTGCTGCGCCACGAAGTCGAGCAGCAGCGCCTGGCCAACGGCGTGGCGCTGTCCGAATCGGCCCGCACGGTGCTGGCCGGCGGCGCGGACGAATCCGCCACCAGCTGGCAGATCCTGGACGCCAACGGCCACCTGCTGGCGGGCGACCCCGCCATCCCCACCCCGGAGAACTGGGGCTACGACATCGACCAGATCCGCTTCCGCAACGCGTCCCAGAACCACCAGTCCATCCGCATGGCCTACGTCTGGGGCGGGCGCGACCGTGACGGCACCGGCTTCCTGACGGTGGTGGCCGAGCCCGCCGAGGCGCGCGCCACGCTGCAGCAGGAAATCCTGACCGGCATGCTGACGCCCCAGCTCATCATCCTGCCCCTGGCCGCCATGCTGGCCGGGCTGGGCCTGACCCAGGGCCTGGAGCCTCTCAGCCTGCTCCAGGAACACATGCGGCGGCGCAAGCCCAGCGACCTGTCGCCCATCCGCGACGACCTGGCGCCGGCGGAAATCGTGCCGCTGATCGCCTCGATGAACAACGTGCTGCAGCGCCTGTCGGATTCCATCGAGTCCCAGCGGCGCTTCGTCGCCAATGCCGCCCACCAGTTGAAGACCCCGCTGGCCGGCATCCGCACCCAATGCGAACTGGCCCTGCGCGAACAGGAGCCGGCGCGCATGCGCGACAGCCTGCAGCAACTGATCACGGGATCCCAGCGCGCCACCCGGCTCGTCAACCAGCTGCTGCTGCTGGCGCGGGCGGAATCCCTCGACCCCACCCAGCCGCGCACCACCGAACTGCTGGACCTGCTGCCCCTGGCCGAGGCCTGCACCCTGGAATGGGTCGAGACCGCCCTGCAGCGCCGCATCGACCTGGGATTCGAATCGCCCGGCGAATCCCTGCCGGTCTTCGGCAACGCGGTGATGATCCGCGAACTGCTGAACAACCTGATCGACAACGCCCTGCTCTACACGCCCCGGGGCGGCCGGGTCACCGTGCGGGCCCTGCCCGAAGGCGACCGGGTCTGCCTGGAAGTCCAGGACTCCGGCCCCGGCATCCCGCCCGAAGAGCAATCCCGGGTCTTCGACCGCTTCTACCGGATCCTGGGCCGCGGCGCCGAGGGCAGCGGCCTGGGGCTGGCGATCGTGCGCGAGGTCGCCGAACACCACCACGCCACCATCGCCTTCCTGCCGCCCGGCAACCACCACGATCCGGTCAGCGCCGGCACCCGGCTGCGTGTTTCCTTCCCCCGCGACGACGTGCCCAGGACCCGCACATGAACCGAGCCCGACCCTTGCCGCACGACCCGATGGACGAAGCCAACCGTCCCATGACCCACGAGGAACGCCGCGTCATCCTGGCGTCCTCGATGGGCACCGTCTTCGAATGGTACGACTTCTACGTCTACGGCTCCCTGGCGGCCGTCATCGCCCAACATTTCTTCTCCGGCCTGAATCCCACCGCGGGCTTCATCTTCGCCCTGCTGACCTTCGCGGCGGGCTTCGCGGTGCGCCCCTTCGGCGCCCTGGTGTTCGGCCGGCTGGGCGACATGGTCGGCCGCAAGTACGCCTTCGTGGTCTCGATCCTGATCATGGGCCTGTCCACCTTCCTGGTGGGCGTGCTGCCCTCGTCGGCCTCGATCGGCACGGCCGCCCCCATGATCCTGCTGCTGCTGCGCCTGCTGCAGGGCCTGGCTCTGGGCGGCGAATACGGCGGCGCGGCCGTCTACGTGGCCGAACACGCCCCGCCGGGCCGACGCGGCTTCTTCACCAGCTGGATCCAGACCACCGCCACCACCGGCATGTTCCTGTCGCTGGTCGTGGTCCTGGGCACCCGCGCCACGCTGGGCCAGGAGGCCTTCGACGCCTGGGGCTGGCGGGTGCCGTTCCTGATCTCCGTGCTGCTGCTGGTGATCTCGGTCTGGATCCGCCTGCGCCTGCACGAATCGCCCGCCTTCACGCGCATGAAGAGCGAAGGCCTGGTCTCGCGCGCGCCCATCAAGGAAGCCTTCGGGCGCTGGCGCAACCTGCGCCTGATCCTGCTGGCCCTGATCGGCCTGACGGCCGGCCAGGCCGTGGTCTGGTACACCGGCCAGTTCTACGCCCTGTACTTCCTGACCGAAACCCTGGGCGTGGACGCCAACATCGCCAACATCCTGGTGGCGCTGGCCCTGCTGCTGGCCTGTCCGTTCTTCCTGGTGTTCGGCGCCCTGTCGGACCGGATCGGCCGCAAGCCCATCATCATGGCCGGCTGCCTGATCGCCGCCCTGACCTATTTCCCCGTGTTCAAGGGCCTGACCCACTACGCCAACCCGGCGCTGGAGCGCGCCCAGAACCAGGCCCCCGTGTACGTCGTGGCCGATCCGCGGGACTGCTCGCTGCAGTTCAATCCGGTGGGCATCGCGTCCTTCACCAGCGCCTGCGACCTGCTCAAGGCCTTCATGGCCAGCCATTCGGTCCACTACGTCAACCAGCCCGCCCCCGCGGGCGCCACGGCCTACGCCCTGGTGGGCGACCAGCGCATCGACGCCTTCGACGGCACCGCGCTGCCGCGCGCCGAATTCGCCCGCCGCAACGCGGCGCTGCAGGAGGAACTGCGCCAGGCGGTGCGCAGCCACGGCTATCCCGCCTACGCCGACCCGTCCCAGATCAACTTCACCATGGTGCTGCTGCTGCTGTTCTTCCTGGTGCTGCAGGTCACCATGGTCTACGGGCCGATCGCCGCCATGCTGGTGGAGATGTTCCCCACCCGCATCCGCTACACGTCCATGAGCGTGCCCTACCACATCGGCAACGGCTGGTTCGGCGGCTTCCTGCCCCCGGTGGCCTTCGCCACGGTGGCCACCACCGGCAACATGTACGACGGCCTGTGGTATCCGATCGCGGTGTGCGCGATGACGCTGGTCGTGGGCCTGCTGTTCGTCAAGGAAACCCGGCACAACGATCTGAACGCGCCCTAGGCCCCGCCGGGCCGGATCCGAATGGGCGGCCCGGTCCGGATATTATTCAGGCTTGAATTTTAAGCCCGTCGTCAGATATTCCGGATTCACGGATTTATTTTAAGAATAATGTCAGGAATTATCGAATCCGGATTTTTTAAAGAATATCGTCAGGTATCCAGGATATTGACGACAATCAATGGGCATTATCCCTTGAAGAATAGAATCGACGTGTGCCCGAAATGACCGGAATCACGCGACCTTCAAGGAGTCATCATGAAAGGAATACAGGAATTCGACGTCCGCCGGAGAACATGGCTTAAAAACAGCGCCATCGCCGCCACGGCCGGCATCGCAGCCGTCGAAATATTGCCCGGCACCGCCGCGCAAGCGAGTGGAATCGGCCACGAGGGAAAATCCACCGCCAAGGCGCATGCCGGCGGCATCCCGGTTGAAAAGCTCGAACACATCCGGCCAAAACTGCTGCCGCCGCCGTTCGTGATGGAACACGAGCAGGCGACCCGCGCCGCGCCCCGCGTGGTCGAATTCACGATGACCATCGAGGAAAAGGAAGTCGTCATCGACGAGGAAAACGGCACGACGCTGCAGGCGATGACGTTCAACGGCTCCATGCCCGGCCCCACCATGGTGGTCCACGAAGGGGATTATCTGCAGCTGACGCTGATCAATCCCGCCACCAATACCCAGCAGCACAACATCGATTTCCACGCATCCACCGGAGCGCTGGGCGGCGGCGAGCTCACCCACGTCAATCCGGGAGAACAGGTGACGCTGCGGTTCAAGGCGACCCGGGCCGGCACCTTCGTCTACCATTGCGCGCCGCCCAACATGGTGCCCTGGCACGTGGTTTCCGGCATGAGCGGCGCCGTCATGGTGCTGCCCCGGGACGGGCTGAAGGACGAAAACGGCCGCCCGCTGCGCTACGACCGCGTCTACACGGTCGGCGAATTCGATCTCTACATCCCGAAGGACGAAAACGGAAACTACAAGAAATACGGAACCGCCCTGGAAGGCTACGGCGACATGACGGCGGTGATGAACGGCCTGATTCCCACCCACGTGGTTTTCAACGGCAAGGTCGGCGCCCTGACGGGAGCCAACGCCATGAAGGCCAAGGTGGGGGAAACCGTCCTCATCATCCATTCGTCCGCGAACCGGGATACGCGGCCGCATATGATCGGCGGGCACGGGGATTATGTCTGGGAATTGGGAAAATTCAGCAATCCGCCCGCGCTGAATCTGGAAACGTGGTTCATCCGTGGAGGGTCGGCCGGCGCCGCGCTATATACTTTTCGGCAGCCGGGTATTTACGCCTATCTGAATCACAATCTGATCGAGGCATTCAACCTGGGCGCCGCGGGCCATTTCAAGGTCGAAGGCAAGTGGGACGATGACCTGATGAAACAGATCAGCGCGCCAGGCCCGATCCGGGCTTGAACGCGGCCCCGGGGCCGGACACCGGCGCCTCGATCTTCCGGATCGCCGGAGACGGGCTCCGATTCAGAGTACCGTCAGGCGTTCGGCCCTAGAATGGCGGCGCACGCCGATGGTCGTCCGGGCGCCTCGTTCCCCCTTTGTCCGCCCGGGCATTCCCGCCGCCGGCTGCCGCCGTCCACGCCCCCCGCGAGCTCCTTTTCGTGTGCGCGGACGGATGCCCTCGCGGCCCGGACTCGTCCGGGCCGTTTTTTTTGGTGCGCCCGGCAGGGCGCACCCACTAGCGGGTGGAAGTCCCGTACTCGCCCGACAAGGGGAAGAGTTAGCCGATGGCAAGGGTTTCGCGGGTGACTGCGAGTCTGAAGGAAGCCGGATGGCAAAGC